>Ga0209370_1000009_pt1 | contig 874808 bp, 810 predicted proteins | sample AgamicAtPrz_FD_187164 | JGI IMG/M metagenome (GOLD analysis project Ga0209370, IMG submission 187164) | Agave microbial communities from Guanajuato, Mexico - At.P.rz (SPAdes) (version 2) | ecosystem: Host-associated > Plants > Phyllosphere > Phylloplane/Leaf | place: Guanajuato, Mexico...
GGACTGCAAAGATAAGAAAAGTTTTAAACCTGGCAATAGTTTATTTCTAAAAAATTTAATCCTGGCTTTTCCTATTCCTTTAGCTTATTTAAATACTTACTGCTTATTTAAAAGCTCTTCTGCGCTTACCGTCTACTCTCGTTTTCAGTGGGGCAAAGATACACCCTTATTACCAAACAAAACAAATATAGTTAACATAAAATTTAAGCTCTGTTCATATTGTGGATAAGTACAAGTGTAATATTTTGATTTTAAAAACCTTATATACGTTTCAGAGTTATCCACAATGAATGTTTATAAGACCGTAAAATGTTTTTGGCTAGAAAAACCGTTTGATAAGTGCTTTATATATGAAATATCCTATCAGGCATCCTATAGTATCTGCTACGATATCTAAAGTTTCCATTGATCTTCCTAAACCCATTTCTTCCTGAAGAATTTCGGTAAGGAAGGCATATATAAGTATGATCTGGAAAAAATATGAAAATTTGATTTTGGGAAAGGTGGCAATGAAGGAAAACCCCAGCATTGCAAATATGCTTACATGCAAAACTTTGTCGATACCATTGAACATAAACCAATATTCATGGTTTTCTTCACCGGGCTTAAGAAGCATATAAGTAAGAAATGCCCAATAAATGGGCAAAATCTTACTAAATATTTTTGAAATATTATCCAATGATAGCCTGGTATTCTTCTGCAGTAAGTAGTTCTGAGTGATCTGCACCATCAGCAAGCTCTAATTTAATGATCCATCCGTTTCCATAAGGATCTGTATTTAAAAGCTCAGGCTGATCTTCCAACTCGGAATTAAACTCAATAACTTTTCCAGCTACAGGTAAGAATAAATCTGAAACTGTTTTCACCGCTTCTACACTTCCGAAAACTGCTCCTCCTTCAAGATCATCGTCTACGGTATCTACATCTACATATACGATATCGCCAAGTTCTCCCTGTGCGAAGTCTGTAATACCAATGGTAGCAACATTACCTTCAATCTTGATCCATTCGTGGTCTTTAGTGTACTTTAATTCTGATGGTGTATTCATTTTAAATTTTATTTTGTACAAATGTATTCAAAATAATAAAAGCTTCAAAGAGGTAATGGATATCTTGATCAAATTTTGGATGGAAAGTAAAAAAACATTGATGAACCAGCGATTAGGCCTATTATCTTATTACTTTGTTGTAGCTTTTAATTCTCTGATCTCTTCTGCTAACTTGTCATTATTTTCCTGAAGTTTTTTAAGCTGCTTATTTTGCTCGATAGTATATAATGTAAGTTCTTCAATTTTCTGGAGGAGTTTAATCTGAAATTCTCCGATATTAACTCCTTCTTTTTCCATCTGTGCTGCTGATGCAATTTCAGGAAGGTGTTTTTTTTCTTTAATATGTTTTTCCACCTCATCTAATTTTGGCAGCTTATAATGTTCATCAAAAACAAAATCAGCAGTTGGGGTAAGCGTTACCTTTACTTCCTTTGCTTCAAATTTTCCATATAAAGCCATATTACCATCGTCAGAAAGTTTCAATTTTGAACCATACATTGTACCATCGTTTGAATAATTCCAAAATTGTAAAGAATTACCATAGCCTCCAGTCATATTATATATAGCCCATTTTCCAGCAGTATTTGAAGCTGTTTTTGTTGGATTTTCTAAAACAATCACCCCTCCTTCATTCGAACTCATTTTAGAAGAGAGCTGCCCGTTAACTTCAAATCTGTCTCTACTTAAAGTAGCTATAAGTTTTCTATCATCCGTATTAGAGACTAAATTAAAATTAATCTGATTCTCCAATAATCGCATATAAGAACCTCCTGTATTTGTGTTAATACGAGGAAATAACTGACCATTAAAATAGTTTCTTATATTATTTCCAATTCCTACACCTGTATATGTTTCTTGCGGTTCCGAAGCCCAAAATGATAGGTTAGCAGGGCTGTTTCCCCCATCTCCAGAAGAATGTAATAAAATTGTAGAGTTTTCATGATTTCCAGAAACAGTAAGCTTTTCAGATGGACTTTGAGTTCCTATACCTACGTTACCCATAATTGTTTGCTTACCTACAAAGTCATTTGCTCCTTTAGTTGCCAATTCATTCCAAGAATTCCAAACATTAAAATCTCCATTTCTTGTTCTAAAAGATATATTATTTCCATTATAAGCAGCACTGATTTGTGTATCGTACTGATTTGCAAAACCTCCAAAACTTATTAATGATCCATTCCAAGGTGTTCCGGATGTAGCATAAGCAAAAGTGTAGCCTCCTTTAAAGCTATCAGCTGAACCGGGCGTTGAAATTGATACTGTAGGAGACAAACTCTGTGCTACAGACATTATTGATATTAAACTAAAAAAGGATAGAGTAATTTTTTTCATTCAATTTTTTGCGATAAAGATACCATATAAACTAAAGTATTCCAAAAAACGTGAATTAAAACTAAAATCCCCTTCTTTTACAGAAAGGGATTTTTATTTTAGCAATTATGTATTAATTTTTTTCTTAGAAACCACCGCCTGAATCTCCAAATGTAAATGTTGCAGACAGCCCAGCTCTAATGGTAGACAGCGGGAATGCCGTTGATATTTTGTACTTGGAAGTCATCTGCTCATAGAACACTCTCAGGTTTAGATTTTCTGATACATTGTAGTCTGCGGAAAGCTTTATATTCATCAACTTCTGACCTCCTGTAATCTGTGAATCATTCAACAGGATATTCATGATGGACGTTTTACTGTCTCTTAACGAGATATCTCCTCTAATGTTAAGGTCACTTCCCTTTCCTCTTGAACCTCTTGTATTGGCCATTCCTAATCTGAAGTTCTTAACAATATACCCAAGTCTCACTACGTATTCGGTATTGGCATCTTCAGTAAGGGTATGGTTTACCAATCCTAACATCAGCATTCTGTTTCTGTTATACTGAAGTCCAAACTGCATGTTGTTTCTCATCGTAACATCTATACCGATAAGCGGTGAGAATGATTCTACGTAACCAACCTGCGAGAAAGTAAACGGATTGATGTAATCATTATTAACATCGAATGCATTTCCACCTGAAATCCTGTTAAAGTAATCAATACTGGATTGGATACCAGTTGCGGTATAGGTCGCCGTATATCCATGCAATATATCAAATTTAGCAAACTGACCGTTAATGATCGGAATATTCCTTAAACCTGAATAGGTAATTTTCCAGTTTGGAATAGGAAGTCCCGCTTTTTTAGCATTTCCGATCTGCTTAACAGATTTTCCTTCCACTGCCGCCCTGAATGCAGGAATCAATACATAAGCATTGGCAATACTGTAGTGATCTGCAAAACCGTCATTGTTCAGTACTTCTCCTATTCCCATCTGCTGGGAAAGTATCATTGCATTTTGTCTGATCGCCTGGTAAACAGCCTGGGTTTCTTTAAATGAAGTTTTAAGAAGCACCACTGAATTGGAATACGTTACCTGATCATTGGCAAACGTATAATCGTGATTGGCCGTTGCCAGATTATTCCTGTTATTAAATCCGGATTGTGAGAAGTTTCTGTTATAATTATGCAACGCACTAAGATCAATCCTGAAATCATTAATCGGAACAATCTGTAAATTGGCTCTTAATTCTCTTGTCGACATCTTCACATAAGGATCCGTCATATAAGGGGAATCACTTACCCAGCCATTTTCGAGCACCATTCTTCTGATATCAGCCTGCGATCCTAAAAGGAATCCGATACTAGGTCCTCCCAATGTCTGACCATAGCCATACATATTAGGTGCTGAAAGTAGCCCCGGAAGTACTGTTCCGTTATTTTCAGAATAATTAATATTCAACTGCTTGAACGATGTCAATGCAAAAGCTGCGCTTTGTAATAATGTCAGTTTATTTTTGAACTTATAACCTTTATACCTGTATCTTTTCTTCTCCCATTGCTGTGTATAGATGTTGTTCAATGAATCGATCTCCTGTTTACGCTTCTGCAGTTTTGCAGAGATATTCTTGAAGTATTTAAACTGTCCGAAGAACTTAGGAATATCTGCAGTAGCCGTAGCCTGAATCACATTTGTATTCTGACCTACTGAACCTAAGCTTCCCTCAGGACTCGAAAGAAGTGCTGTAGATCTTGCGTTCCAGTTATAGGTAAGCCCATATCCAAGCTCTGCCTCAATAAAATCCAGATATGGAAGATATTTGAACGGCAGCTGGTAATTAAGCTGCACCCTATGGTTATACAATACCGGTCTACCTGCTCTGAATACATTTCCAAAGATGGATTTGTCATTCATTCCGTTCACATCTACATTATCGTTAAGGGTTCTCGTTGCAGAGTTGATCTCCAGATTTAATGATTTGGTAAATTTAAATCCTAACCCATACTGCCATCCGAAATAGAAGTTTCTGTTTCTGATAGGAGCAAAACTTTCACCGGTATTTCCACTTAAAATTGATTCCACATTTCTGAACTCAAGTTCATTGTAATTCCTGTCAATTTCCGTTCTGAAAGATAATCTTGTAGGAACCGGGTTGATATTGAATTCTTTAATCCATCTCAGATATTTTGTGGATTTTGCCGTATCACTGATCATTTTGTTGAATGGCTTAATTACCCATGGCTTGAAGGTGTAATTGTAATCAACATATCCTCTAAGATACTGTCTGTAGTTTTTAGAAGTATAAATATCCCTGTAGTAGTCATCGTTATAGACTGCAGTTACAGAAATGTTCTCAATGTCATAAAACTTAGGCTTTTTATCTGGATTTACCCTTTCTTTATGCATATTGACTACCCCTATACTTCTTTGCTGTGTATATGTTCTTGCTACTTTCTTAAGCTGTTCTTTGTTTGCTGCCTTGCTGAATTCCACGTCGGTATCAAGAGGGTTGTATTTCGGATCCTCGATGGTTTGTGAATAGGAATAATTTAAAGGAATCTTCATTCCGCTTTTTTCAGGAAGGAACTTATCTACGTTGATAGCAGTATTGATACTGAATGCAGATTGGGTAGACTGATTTCTTTCTGCCGGTTTGGAATCTATATTACCAAAACCTACAGAAGTATAAGATGCATTTGTATTGACAGTGGCAAAGTCTCCAAGGTTAAAGTTCAAGCTTGCATTACCCGCATATCCTCCATCATTTTCAATCTCGGAAAGACGGATTTCGTTTACCCATAGAATCCTGGTGATGGAGTTTGAACGGCTTGTATTTCTTATCCCGATCATAATAGTCGTGATATTCCCTAAACTTGGACGCCCTTTGATATAAATCCTTTTTGACTCATCTCCAAAGTTAGGATCCATAATCCTGTCTACAATATTGGAAGTGTTTTTATCTCTCCTGATTTTAGCATCTACAAAGTTCTGGATTTCAAAATCAACATTGTTTTCAATTGGCCATATTTCTAAAGGTGTCGTTGCAGTTCTAGGCGTAAGCATCATCTGAGACTCATACTCATAATAGTTGTCTGTAGCATCACTTCCGAAACGGATAAAGAATTTAGATTCTGAATCGATCCCCTGGTATCTGTCAGTAGGGTCCTGAGCATGTACAAAAAGTTTAAGCTTTTTATATCTTCTCATATCCAGGGTAGTATTTTTGAATACTCCTCTTGCTTCTCCTGCAAGATTGTCCACCTTCATGTAAAGTGAAGCTTCATTCTGTCTCTGTGCTCCTGCGTTTCCACTCAGTACCTGTCTGTCAATTCCCGGAGGAAGTACATAAGGAGGCTGGTTCAATGCATTTTCTTCAATATTTACACTTCCTACTTCGAAGTTATTATTTTGCACTATTCCTACTCCTTCCTGTTGAGAAGTTACTGTAGGGCTGACAATTTGATTTGGATATCTTCTCCAGTCCGATCTTACAAGGTCCATGGTACCGAATCTCAAAGTAGAAGTATTCTCAAAACCGGCAAGCATTAATCTCGCAAATCTTACATTATTCAATACCGATGCACTTCTTTCTCCTTCCGCATCAGGTTCCGCATATTTGGAAACCGGAATTCTGAACAAGTACCATTTTACATCAGAAGACTGCCCGTTCTGGAAAGTAGCTTTTACGGTTTTTACATCTACGATATTGTTTTGTCCTAAATTAAGACTTGGCTTATCCAATTTTACAACGTATTCATTATAACTTTCAGTCTGATCAAGGTTATAATCTTTGTTGATATCTTCTGCATCCGGAGTCTGTGAAGCTACCTCCAAAGAATTGGCCTGTGAGTTTCCTTCCGGGTTTCTGAAATATTTATATCTCTGAACAAGAGATGCAGCCTGACCTCCTGTAAATTTATCTGACATGAAAAATACAAAGTCATCCACTGCAGGGTCTACCAGATTGGTAACCGGGTTCACAAATGTATTTCCGAATCTCATGGCTTCCTGATCAGAGCTTAAACCGTCGTAGCCCAGATCCTGGGATCTTCTGTCTTCGCCTTCACTTGAAAACGCATAAAGAATTGGCGGCTGTTTCGGCTGTACCCCCCAATTGGATGTAGTAGTGGTAGATGGTGCTCCCGGAGTAGGAAGACCGTTTTCATACTGCATTTTGCCATCTTTCAGGATATCTTCGGAAACGTTTCCTAATTGTAGTAACAGTCGGGCGTTGTTTCCCAACACACCACCATCCGCATAAGGGTCCATCATCCAGAATTCAACATATTCTATATTCGAGTTAACGAAATTGGATACACTGATCGGTCTCATGATCCCCGCCCATCTGGAAGCTGCTGTCTCAGAACCAGGGTTCACGTTATAAGGCCCTTTTTCCTGAGGATAATATGAAATATCTAAAGTATTGGTGAAGGTCTGCTCACCCGCAACAAAATCTCTGTTGTTATAAATTTCGGAATATTGAACTCTTCTGGATGCGTGATTGGAAACAGATTGTGCAGTAATTCCCGCTGGTGCTCTTCCTCCTACTCCCCAGAATCTCGGGTCAATGTTATACCATGATAAAAGCCCTCTCCCGTAACCGCTTGTTAGGGCATCATCACTTGGTGCCCCGTTAAACGGAGGGGCCAGATTTTTCTCCGGTCTTGAAGCTAAGCTCCACGCTGCCGGTTCTTTTAAAGATATTTTAGAAGTGGTCTGTTCGAAATCGTCTACATAAGATTGGTCATTCGTCCCTTTATTCAGTCCAGGAAGCAGGTAGGCGGCTTCCATTTTGAAGTTCAGGTTGGATGGGGCTTCAGTATTTACCAATGGAATTTTATCCGTCAGCCTCGTCAGGAAAGGAACCTGATTGTTATACATCATATTGATCCCTGCCATTGTATTATTAACAGCTTCCTGCCCATAATTTACCTTCTGGGTAAGCGGAGACTCTGAATAGTTAACTACCGTTCCCCCCAATATGAAGTTTTCACTGAACCTTCTTTCTAAATTCAACCCTAAGAATCTTTTTCTCTGGGTATTAAACGTAAGCTGGTTTTCCAGTGAGATATTGATAGCTTGCCCTGACTGTTTAACATTTTCATTGATGATGGTTACCGTTCCCAGCATGTAATCTACGGTATAGTCTACCCCCTCCGTCAGCTGAACACCATTGGCAGAAACTTTTACAGATCCCTGGGGAACGTTTACAGCACCCAGGGAAATTCCTTGCCCCTGTGTTCCTTTATACCGTCCTTCTATGGTATATCGCTGTGCAAGATTGCTGGAAGATGCTACCTGTTTCTGCTGTCTATAGAGATCGGTAAAAACAAACTGGGGATCATTCCCGACCTGTCCCTGCATGAAGCTTCCGAAAGGCTGTACTTTGGTAAAGATAATTTTTCCTGTTTCCGGCCTGATGGTGATCCCGTTGACAAAGTCAAAAATACCGTCTCCCAGTACTCCACTGCTGGCCTGGATATCACCGTTCATATTAAGACGGTCCCAGTTAAGTAATTTCAGTAAGTTTTTGTCCTGAACGCTGGTCCCCGGAAGGTAGTTGACTTTACCTCCGGTTTTAGGATCCCGGTAGAACACATTCAGGATGAATCCGTCCTGTGCTACCTGTCCTGCATCCAGCGAATAGATGTTTTTCATCATCAGATCCCACATAGGAGATTCTGTATTCACTTTATTGTTTACCCTAAGAACTTTGGTTACCAATACTGGGCTTTCTTCAGAGAATTCCCCTACTTTATAGACTTTATTGGTTCCATCCGTGAAGGAATATGAAACGGCTAAAAGCTGATTCTCGTTCAGTTTCTGATTTAATGAGATATATCCTAACTGAGGTTGCAATGTATATTCGTTTGCATTCAGCCTTCTTGCTTTTGTATTAAAAATAAACTGTTCTCCGTTATCGTAGGGTTGTGTACTTCCCGGGAACATCTGCCCCTGAAAAGTAGTGGCATAATTTTTTCCTGCCTCCCTTGTTCCTACTGCAGCATTGACTGACTGGTACAATCCGTTCTGTGAGTTATCCGGAAGCCCTGATGCTCCTTCTCCCAGGTCCCTGATCCCGATGATACTTTTCTGGTAAGCCAGGTTACTGTTCCCCTGATCAAGTACCCATACTTCCAATCTTGTGATATTGACCGTGGAATTGATTTGTGGATAATTGGCCAATGCGTTGTCGTAACGATCCAGGAAGTAATGGCCCAGGAAGAAGTGCTGGTTATCTTCGTAGTCAATCGCGTTAACCTTGAAGTTATTCATAACACCACCACCCTGTACTACAATATTCCTGGCTTCTCCCTGTTGTTGGGAAAGAACTACTGTTCCAAAAGTTTTTCCAAGCTGGAATTCTGATTTCACCCCGAATAATGACTGTGAACCACGGATAAGGCTGGTGGAAAGCGGCATATTAACGTTACCGAATTCTACTCTTTTAATGATCTTATCTTCTCCTCCTGCACTCGGCTTGTCTACCTCGCCAAGTCCTTTGGTCTGAAGATCTTTCCAGCTTCCTTTTGCCTGCCATACGAGGTTCATTCTGTTTTCGAATGCAAAACCACTCTGGGTATCGTAATTGGCTTTCAACTGAAGGTTTTCTCCTACTTTACCTAACAATCCCAACTGTATCCTTTGGTCTATATCAAAAGTAAAACTGGTTCTGTTTTGAGGCAGAATCAGTGGATTATCTATTTTCTGGTAAAGTCCGGCAAAGTCTAAAGAGGCATATCCTGATGGGATAATCTCTATTTTATTACTTCCGAAAATAGTTTCAAATAGCCTGTTGTTGATCGTTAAAGACGGAATGAGCCCTTTCTTTCGGGCATCAGTTCTGTCTCTTCTGTAAAGGAGACTGTATTTATCGGATTTTTCTTTGTAGTAAGCTTTTGACTGCGTTGCGAGCATAAATTCTTTATACTCTTCGGGAGACATCGCTGTAGGAGGTCCTGTGAATGTATTTCCAATTTTAGGATATACATAATACATTCCTGTTTTTATATCGTAATAGGCTTCGTACCTCGTAGGATCTGCCAGTTGATAATCTTTCTTTATGATCGCAGTATCACGCACCTGTGCAAAGGCACTTACTGACATGCACAGGAACGACAGGAACAAAAATATTTTCAGATGCTTATTATTCGCCACCAAATGTTAAATGTTTTTTAAAATTTGTTTTACCAATTCTTCCACGGAGATCTCCGGATTCTGTTTCATCATTCTGTCCGCGATCTTCTCACTCATACGTTTCGGAATCCCTAAAACTTCTAATGCAGATAACGATTCTTCCTTCACTTTATTATCCACAAAAGAAGAAATATTTTCTTCTGCAACGCTGAATTTTTGGACTTTATCCTTCAAATCCACGATGATTCTTTCTGCTGTTTTAGCTCCAATTCCCTTGGCTTTCTGAATGAGTGCGCTGTTTCTGGAAAGGATGGCCGAAGCAATCTCTTCCAGGCTTAAAGTAGAAAGAAGTATAAGGGCAGAAACAGCTCCTACTCCGTTAACGCTTATTAACAGATTGAACATTTCTTTTTCTGAACGAGTGTTAAATCCAAAGAGAAGATGCGCATCTTCCCGTATGATCTGCTGAGTAAAGAGGAATGCCGGCTTATTCAGGGCCAGTGCCTGGGAGGTCATTAAACTGATACCTACATAGTAACCAACTCCTTGTACGTCGATTACTGCGTAAGTGGGTGTAAGTTCTTGAACGCTGCCTTTTAAGGAAAATATCATTATTAATTTTTAAAACTCCCAAATATAGCAATTTAAACTAATTAATATTTTCATTTCATGAGCGAATGATTTTTAACTTAAATTTTGATTGAAAATTCAATGAATTAACAAAAATACAAAACCCATCCAAATGGACAGGTTTATGATTTAAATGAATATGAACTCGTTCAATATTCTAAGGATTCACATCAAAACACGCCTCAAGATGACATGGCCCCTGAACACAAGTTGCTGTACATCCTACTGAACACAGTTGTCCTTGGGATGGAAGACAATATAATGTTCCGTCCGGAGATATAATAGGCTGGTCTCTAACTCCTCCTCCATTAATTTGCTTTAAATTTTCTCTTGATAATTTTTTAATGTTTTTCATGTTAAATATTTTTAATCGTTGTAAATATATTATTTTATTATAAAATCAACAATGATTTCAATAAATAATTAAATAAAAAGCATTAAAAATTCAATTTAGATAATTAATAAATAATTATAGATAATATTTAATACTGCATTCTCAGAATTATCCATAGTAATCTATAATAATATCAGCTATTTTTTACTGATTTTCAAATTCTTCTTTTATCATTCGAAAAAACAAAAAAAGGACATGAATCGGGTAATATATGAAAGATAAACAATAAAAAAGCAGTACACAAAATTCTGTATACTGCTTTATCTTCAAAGATAAATTCTTTATTATTTTTTGTTTTCTCTTCTCTGGGCATCAAGAACGGCAACGGTTGCAAGGTTTACAATTTCATCCACGCTGGAACGCATCTGTAAAACGTGTACCGGCTGCTTCAATCCCATTAAAATAGGTCCTATTACCTGTGCTACTTTCATTCCTCTGATAATCTTGTAAGAAAGGTTGGCACTTTCAAGGTTCGGGAAAACAAATGTATTGGCAGGTGTTGTTCCTAATTTTGAGAAAGGATAATCGCTCAAATGGTCTGCGTTCATTGCAAAATCCGGCTGGATCTCACCATCAACCACCATTTTAGGATATTTCTCGTGAAGAATGCTTACTGCTTTTGCTACTTTTTTGGAAGTATCTGAGATTGCTGCAAAGTTTTCGAAGCCAAGCATGGCAATTCTAGGCTCTATTGCGAAAGATTTTACCGTGATTTCAGCCATTTTAGCAATATTCACAAGATCTTCTGCCGTAGGATTCTGATTGATGGAGGTATCTGCAAAGAAAATAGGTTTCTTTTCGGACAGGATCATCATCATAGCCGCTACTTTATCTACTCCTTTATCTTTTTCAATCACCTCTAAAACGGGACGAAGCACTGAGGTATAGTTTTTAGAGAAACCTACAATAAGCCCGTCTGTATCTCCATGTCTCAGCATTAAAGGACCAAAATAGTCTCTCTGGCGTACATATCTCTTTGCCTTGTACTCGTTCATTCCTTTTCTCTGACGAAGTTTCCAAAGGGTTTCCCTGTATTTTTTTCTGTTTTCTTTCTGATCGTCGTCGCTTGGATCAATAATCGGAACATCAATATTGATTCCGAATCGCTCCATCTGCTCTTTGATGTATTTTTTATCTCCTAAAAGGCTCGGGAAAGCAATTCCTTCTTCGTAGAGGATTTGTGCAGCTTTCAATACGTTATACTCTTCAGCGTTTCCTAAGGTAATTCTTTTAGGATTGGATTTTGCTCGGCTCTGCATCATTCTTACCAGCTTCTCATCTCTTCCCATTCTGTCCAGCAGCTGGTTTTCGTATTCTTCGAAGTCTTCGATGGCTTTTCCTGCAATACCGCTTTCGATAGCTGCTTTTGCAACAGCACTGGAAACTTTCGTAATCAGCCTGTTATCAAATGGCTTTGGAATGAAATACTCTCTTCCAAACTGTAAGTTCTGAACATTGTAAGCAAGAATTACCGCTTCAGGTACTGGTTCTTTCGCAAGATCTGCAATAGCATGTACAGCCGCCAGCTTCATTTCTTCATTAATTCCTGTTGCCTGAACATCCAAGGCACCACGAAAGATGTAAGGGAATCCCAATACATTGTTCACCTGGTTAGGATAATCACTTCTTCCGGTTGCCATAATCACATCCTTACGGGTTTCAAGGGCAAGGTCGTAAGCAATTTCAGGGTCAGGATTGGCCAAAGCGAAAACGATAGGGTTTTCGTTCATGCTGGAAAGCATTTCCGGGGTCATCACGTTTCCTTTTGATAAACCAATGAACACATCGGAATCTTTTACGGCATCTTCTAATGTTTCAATATCAGTATTGGCGATGAAATCCAGTTTTTCAGGCGTAAGGTTTTCTCTTTTGTGATTGATAACTCCTTTACTGTCGCACATTAAAACATTTTCTCTTTTCAGTCCCAGAGAAATATACAGGTTAGTACAGGCAATGGCTGCCGCTCCGGCACCGTTCACTACCATCTTTACTTCTCCAATGTTTTTATTGGCAATCTGTAAAGCATTGATCAGGGCAGCTGCAGAAATAATTGCTGTTCCGTGCTGGTCATCGTGCATCAAAGGAATATTAAGTTCTTCTTTAAGTTTCTGCTCGATGTAGAAGGCTTCAGGAGCTTTAATATCTTCTAGGTTGATTCCCCCGAATGTAGGAGCAATCCCTTTTACAATCTGAATAAATTTGTCCGGATCTTTTTCATCAATTTCAATATCAAAAACGTTGATATCTGCAAAGATCTTAAATAAAAGACCTTTTCCTTCCATTACCGGTTTTGAAGCTTCCGCCCCAATGTCTCCAAGTCCTAATACCGCTGTTCCATTTGAAATTACAGCTACAAGGTTACCTTTTCCTGTATAATCATACACAGTTTCGGGTTTATCATGGATCTCCATACAAGGAACTGCCACCCCCGGTGAGTACGCCAATGACAGATCTCTTTGAGACGAGTGCGGTTTTGAAGGGATAACTTCGATCTTTCCTTTAGGTTCGGCTTTATGATAATCTAACGCGGCCTGATTAAAGTTCTTTTCGTCGCGGTGGGTTTTACTTGACATAGAATTTTGTTTTTTATTAAAGTATATACTTAATATGGTAGTCTACTAAACTTTCGATGGGTTTTTGGACAACATGTCCTAGATTTAAATGAAATTCTTCCGCAACAGAACGGAGTGTATCTTCATAATAATAGGCAATAGAGCCGATGAAATTGATCTCGGCATCTTTTGATTCTTTATAAGGAACGACCTGGTACTCGAAGAAGTTTTTCATTTCTTCATATACCATAGTTTTAAAGTAAGGGTGGTTTTTTCTTTCGATAACAAATCTGTTGAAATCTGCCAGCCAGGCGTTAGGTCTGGAGCTGTGATACATATTTTTCAGAGCATCTTCTATTTTCAGTCCATAGTTCTGCTCAAATTCTGTATGAAGATCTTCCGGCAGTTTTTTCATAAAATATCTTCGTACCAGTTGCTTTCCGATGGCACTTCCACTCCCTTCATCTCCCATGAGAAAACCAAGGGAAGGGAATTCTATTTTAATGTCTTTACCGTCAAAATAGCATGAATTTGATCCGGTACCCAAAATACATACAATAGCAGGTTTTCCATTGTAGGCAGCATAGGCAGCAGCCAAAAGATCCTCTCTCACAACCGACTCTGCTTTTGTGAATACTTTTTTTAATTCTTCCTCAATGGTTTCGCAGTTTTTTTTCACACCGCATCCTGAACCATAGAAGAAAATTTTCGTGATGGAATTTTTGACTAATATAAGGCTGCTGTTCTTTTCTATTTCGGGTACAATAAGTTCCCGGTTGATAAAATTGGGATTAAATCCTATGGTTTCTGTTTTTAAAAACACTTTTTTGAAATCATCAAGTATCACCCAATCTGATTTGGTAGACCCACTATCAACAATAGCAACCATATTTTACATTTTAGTTTAAGGGTGCTAAATTATGAATTTATCTTTAAATAGCGTTTAAAAACAGACTGGAAGCTTCTAATGTTTTATATCAGTTTTTTGATTATTGAACTTAAGCAACCAATCTTCAATCTCATCTTCCAGGTAGGAACTCTGCAGCATGATGGCATTAATAAAATCATCAGGTACGGGATCGTTTGTAGAATTTTCCAGATTCCACAATTCGTCTGTCATATTTTCATATTCTGAATACACTCTTTTGAAGCGGGAATTTTCTCTCTCAAGAGCTTCAATATTTTTTTGCTGAAGCTGGAATTTTCTGTATTTGTTTTGACTTTTCATACAAATATTATTATAATTTGGGTCGTAAAAATTAAGGTAGTATGCGTTATACCGCGCATTACAAGATAGAAAAAACCATCAACACAAGAAGTTGAAAATGAATTTATTATCAGGTTATAATTACATCATTCTGAATAATAAATTTAGAAATTATTTTGGTTCAAAAAAATAATTTAACAACTTTTTTCATTGTTTAACATATGCTTATCACAATATTATCCGGCTGAAACTTTGAGATCCCTGCACCCATCCCTATTGCTCCCGTTTTTACAATTTTTAAAATGATAAAAAAGAAATTCCCTGTTCTATATTAATAATGATAAGTAATTAAGCTGTGAACATCATTCCTCGCTTCACATTGCCCTATCACCTAGCAAACAAAGCAATACAATACTGTAATTCAGTCAATTAAACCAATATTTAACTTTAAAATAATCTTTTATTCTTACATTATTGACATATAGTTATAAATTTGCAGCTTCATATCCATTGAATGAGAGAATTACTAATACGCCAGAAACAGGTTTTATTTTTTATTATAGCCGGTGGGCTAAGTGCCATTGTAGAGATTGGAAGCTTCAAGGCATTCAGCACCTATCTTCCGCATTTCTTTGCCAGAGAAACCAATTTTCATGGCATTCATTATCCGTTAAGTAATATTTTCTCTACAAGCTGCGGGATCATCAGTAATTATTTCCTGAGCATCTGGTTTGTATTCGAAAGGGGAAAACATTCCAAGAGCAAAGAATTTGCTTATTTTATGGCAGTCTCTTTTGTTTCCACCTTATTAAGCTTAGGCTTTTTCCAGATTTTTTACAGCTTTATATTTAAGGATAATATTGATTTAATTTTTTATACCTTAAGCCCGGAAATGATCAGTAAGATTGCAGCAATCCTGCTGGTTTCCATTCTTAATTATTCAGTAAAAAAGAAAGTAATTTTTAACGGATAGGCGGTGACAAAAATTTTAAATTATCTCTGGAGATTCTGGCTGCTGCTACTGGCATTTGTCCTGACAGTCACATTAGGAATTCCTGTCTATATTTTATCCTTCAGCAAAAAGCATTACAAATATGCTTACAGGTTTATCCGTATCTGGTGTTTCGGAATGTTCTACGGCATGGGCCTGAGATATGATCTCATTAATCTTTCTGACCAGAAAAAGGATAAGAGCAAACCGTATGTTTTTATTTCGAACCATACGTCCATTATGGATATTATGCTTACCTGTATCCTGATGCCGCACCACCCTATCTGTTTTGTGGGCAAAAAAGAGCTTGTAAAGATTCCGATCTTTGGTACTATATATAAAAGGATATGTGTAATGGTGGACAGAAGCAGTGCAAGAAGCCGTGCAGATGTCTACAGAAGGTGTGCTGAAAAGATGGAAGAAGGCAACAGCATTGCCATATTTCCTGAAGGCGGCGTTCCCGACGATACTTCTGTTATTCTGGATGAATTTAAAGACGGAGCATTTACTTTATCGTCCAAACATCATTCCCCTATTGCAGTGTATACTTTTATCGGATTGAAGGAAATATTCCCCTTTGACAATGCGAAAGGCTATCCTGGAAGGGTAAAAGTGTATTTCAACGGAATTATGGAACCATCAGATTCTCCGAGAGATCTGAAAACGGAAGCTTATAAAGAGATAAAAAAAACTTTGCTGGAACATTCCATTTAAAAGAAATAGTTATATTTGTTTGCGAAATTTTTAACAAACATGTCAAATTATTCTAAACAAACCAATTGGGGACAGTTTATTCCCTTGGTTACTGTGTTTTTTTTCTGGGGATTTGTTGCTGCAAGTAATGATATTCTGATACCGGTTTTCCAAAAAGCCTTTAAATTATCCCAAACCGAAAGTATGCTCGTACAGATTTGTTTCTATGTGGCTTACACGGTGGGTTCTTTAATTTATATGGTCGTCTCAAAAGGTTTGAAACAGGATCTTATTAATAAAATAGGGTACAAAAACGGCCTTATTTTAGGGCTCCTTATTTCTGCGGCAGGAACTTTACTGTTCTATCCGGCAGCGAATATGGCATCGTTCCCGTTAATGATTTCCGGTCTGTTCATTGTAGGATTAGGATTCTCCTTACAGCAGATTGTTGCCAACCCGCTGGCTATTGAAGTAGGACCCACTGAAACTGGATCCCAAAGGCTTACCATGGCGGGAGGAATCAACAACCTGGGCACCACCATCGGGCCGCTTCTAGTATCATTTGCTATTTTCGGATCAGCTACTGCAGCCAATACGGAAGCAAGCATTGAAAGCGTAAAGGTTCCTTATCTTATGCTCGGGGTTGCGTTTGTATTGGTAGCCATCATGCTTAAGTTCTCCTCTCTCCCTGCCATTACTCCAACTATTATAGAGGACACCGACGATGTTGTTCCGGGAGACCATAAAACATCTGCTTTCCAGTATCCGCAATTGGTAATGGGGATGATTGCTATCTTTGTGTATGTAGGGGTGGAAGTTTCTACAGCCAGTAATCTTCCGGCTTATATGGAGAAAAGCTTAGGTTTTGAAACTAAAGATGTGGCACCTTATATTTCATTATACTGGGCTTCACTGATGATTGGCCGTTGGACAGGTGCGGTAGAAGCGTTTGACCTGAGTGCAGGATTCAAAAAGATCTTAAGATTCCTTGCTCCTTATCTTGCGTTTGGCGTATTCTTATTAGTGAATGCCATTGCAAAGCATGACCTTTCTCCATTCTATGTTTATGGCGCTGTTATCATTGTCATGATTATTTGCGATATCATGAGTCAGGGGAATCCGGCAAGAATGCTTCTGATCTTCTCTGTTGCAGGTATAGCTGCCCTCTTAATAGGAATGTTTACCTCAGGAATGGTTTCCGTATATGCCTTTACCAGTGTAGGATTATTCTGCTCTACTCTATGGCCTTGTATTTTTGCACTAGCCATTAACGGACTTGGAAAACATACCAACCAGGGTTCCGGATTATTGATCATGATGATTATGGGAGGAGGTGTTGTAAGTTTAATTCAAGGGTATGTAGCTGACTTAACAACTATTCATATGAGTTATATGGTTGGAGTAATTTGTTTTGCTTATCTTGCATTCTATGCAGTCCGCGTAACCGGGATTCTAAAATCCCAGGGTATTGATCTGGATAAAATCTCTAAAGGCAGTGGTCACTAATAATACAAAAATAATATATAAGAAGAGATTTTGGGCAGGTATTTTACTTGCCCAATTTCTTTTGTTTTATGGTTTCTCAAAGTCTGGGGCCATGATTTCTTTTTTCGAAAAGTTTTTTGAATTACAGAAGAAAATCCATCAGGTGCTTTTCAGCTGGATTCCTTTTTCTTTTGGGGACCTTATATATATTATTCTTGGCGTTTTCCTTTTGTACCAAATTGTTTTATGTTTTAAAAAGAAAAGAAGAAATGAAGCCATCTTAAAGCTTCTCGCCAGCATTAATATCTTCTACTTCATTTACCAGGTTTTTTGGGGAATGCTGTATTTTCAGACTCCTATTATTAAAAAGCTCTCTGAGCAGAAAGAACCCGAAATTGGCAAAGCAAAAACGTTAGCGTTGCGTTATCTGGAAAAGTGTAAAGTTACCAGACAAACTGTAAAGGAAGACAGGAATGGTGTATTCATTATCACCAATCTTACCTCTATTCAGACTGAAATTTTACAGCAGCAGGCAAAACTTCCAAAGTACATTTCTGATAAAAAAGCTCCACAGATCAATTCTTTTAAACCCAGTCTTTTTAAAAGTGTAATGAATTTTACGGGGATATTGGGCTATTACAATCCTTTTACGGCAGAAGCTCAATATAACGCAAAGCTTCCCCATACCTTTATTCCGTTCACTTCAGCGCATGAAAGTTCTCATCAACTCGGTTTTGCCAGAGAGCAGGAAGCCAATTTTGTAGGGTATCTGCTTGGTGTGAACTCTAAAAATGCCGATCTTAAATACAGCACTGAATATTTTACGTTAAAAAGCCTGCTAAGGTTTATTGTGGAGGAAGATCCTGAATTTGTAAAATCAGTCCTCAATCAATACTCTCCGGCGATGAAAAGAGACCGTATGTACGAAAGAAGTTTTATTTTCAGACATCAGGGCTGGCTGGATGATTTCTTTGGGTTTACCAACAATCTTTTTCTAAAAAGCAATCAGCAGGAAGGTGCAGTTACTTACTCCTACTTTATTGATCTTCTTTTAAACTACGAAAAGCTGTAAACAAAAAAAGAATCGTATCAGGCGATACGATTCTAAAAACACAAATGATGAAAAAAAATTTATTACCTTGACTTGTTCCCTCATTCAAGGCGATGTAAAAGTACAACATATTTTATAAATACAAAAACATTTCCCATCTTTTTTGAAACTTTAAGAAAACTTTATGATTTTTTATGTTTTTTTGAGTTTATGACTGGATTTTATATTTTTAATAAAAAAGCCGATTCGGTCACCAATCTATATTCAAACATCAATTAGACTATAAAAAGCTCATAAATTTAAACAATTGTTTAATGATAAAGCATTGTAATTTCACCTTAAATTTCCAATCATGAAAATTAGAGTTATTTTCAAATTAACGGTAAAATAATTAAAGGAATCGAGAATAATAGGATGCAAAAAAATAGAGGTCAGCAATAATCGCTGGTCATTTTACAATTTTGGTTCCAGTCAATTAAAAAAATTCAATCATATCCAACTTCATCATGAGCTCTTCACAGGATTTTATTGCGAATCAGTTTATTTTTTTACTAAATAAGGCAAAAAAGGCTACTCTATTTACAGAAAATCAAGCATTTAACAAAGGTATATCACCGACGAAAGAAAAAAAACTTGTTTTTTTAAAACATCTGCGTATTTTAGTTAAAAATATTACTATGATTTTCGACAAATTAATTAACTATCTAAAGCTTGATAAACAGGAATTTTCTTTCCAGTTCAATTCTCATCCAAACTACCCTTCTGCATTGGCTTTCAGTGATACACTTAACTTTATGGGAGTAAAAAATGATGCCTATGAACTTGACAAGGAATATTGGGATGAGCTGCCGGAAGAGTTTATTGCGATCGTAGATAATTCTTTTTCCTTAGTAAAAAAAACAGGATCCGGCTATTCGGTATATTCTGAAAAAGCAAAAACACTTAACAAAGAAGAGCTACATCAGAAATCGACAGATTTTGTACTGCTTTTTGAAAAAACCGAGAATGCAGAAAGTAAGGCTGTTTTCGATTTCAAGCCTCTTCTGTATATTATTTTCGCCATTATTCTTGGCTATTCTTTTTTTACACAAACTATATATGAAGCTCTTTTTAATATACTCTCCCTTGCTGGTGTTTATATTTCGCTTGAAATCTTCAATCAAAAATTCGGAAATACTTCTACCGTCATTGGAAGCATTTGTGGAGATACTTCAGCCAAACAGACCACCAATTCATGTGATAAGATTATCAAACAGGATAAAACCAGTATTTTAGGCTTAAAATTTTCCGATTTTTCCCTGATTTATTTTACAGGGCTTGCTGCACTGGGACTTTTTCTTCCGGCAACAGCCTATATTGTAAAAGGTTTTACATTGGTTTCCGTACTGGCAATTGCCTATTCATTATACATCCAGGCATTTGTGGAAAAAGCTTTCTGCAGAATCTGCCTCCTGATTATTTCAATTCTTGTGGGACAATTGGTACTGAGTATACTGTTTTTTCAAAGTACACCATTCAGTATAGGAGCGTTATTGTTAACCGCAGTTCTGTGGATTCTTGTTTTCTCTGCCGTCCTGTATTTCAACAATATTCTTTCCCAAAAAGAAAGCCTTCAGAAATCAAATGCTAAAAATCTTAGGTTTAAGAGAAATTATGAACTTTTCAAAAGTCAGCTTTTGGAAAAGGAGAAAATAGAATTCCAGGATACCGAAACTTTTACATTAGGAAATAAAAACTCTAAGTTTCGTCTTTCAATTGTTTCCAATCCGTACTGTGGATTCTGTAAAGACGGTCATAAAATCATGGAGGGGCTTCTTGAAAAATATCCTGATGATATTTCTGTACAGATCCGTTTTAATTATTCTTCGGAAAGGGCTGATGAGAAGTATACCAAATTACTTTCAGCTTTTAAACACATCTATCAGACTAAACCACAAAAAGAATTCTTAAAGGCCATTGAGGAATGGTTTGAAACAAAAGATGAAAACAAGATCGTTACACTTTCTGGCTCATCTGCCCCGGAAGATCTTACTCCTTTTATCGAAATGACGAAGGACAACAGTAACTCAGGATTAAACTTTACCCCAATTTTTATTCTTAACGGATACCAGTTCCCGGATAAGTATGATCGTGAAGATATCTGGTTCTTTATTGATGAATTAATGGAAGATGAGGACTTTCAATAAGAAATCTCCAGAATTCAAAAATTCACTATCTTAGGACAAAATTAAAAGTGTTGGCCAGAGGATTTTAAAGAATAAGAAAACTAAAAACTTAATACTAAATAATATGAAAAACTTAAAAAAAATTTCAAGAGAAAATCTAAAAACCATTAAAGGCGGGTTCAGAAGATGCCCGGAAGACGGAGAATGTGGTGACGGACAATGCTGTGCAAACGGTGCTTGCAGATTGATTGCAGGAGCCGGACCTGATACGTATTATTGTACAGCATATCCAGTAAACTAATCTGCATTACAGGTTAAAAAACTGATCATGTTGATTCTGGCAGATAGTGCTGTTATCGGTTACAATGATTAATTAACAATGAATAAAGAAAAATGTCGTCATCTCATGACGGCATTTTATAATGAGATAAATTTTGAAGAAATTTCCCTTTTATAAACAGCCGGACGCCAAAGACTGCGGACCTACCTGCCTTAGAATAGTAAGTAAATATTACGGCAGAAGCATCTCTTTGCAGCAGATCCGTACCCTTTCTGAAACTACCCGTGAAGGAAGCAGCCTTTTAGGGCTCAGTGATGCTTCAGAAAACCTTGGGTTCCGCTCGCTTGGAGTCCAGATCGATTTTAACACCCTTGCAGAAGAAGTTCCGTTTCCCTGCATTGTCCATTGGAACAAAAACCATTTTGTTGTAGTTTATAAGATTGATAAAAATAATAAAGTTTACATTTCAGATCCAAGCTATGGGCTGATCACATATACCCGCGAAGAATTCATCAAATTGTGGATCGGGGAAAATGCCAACGAAAATACGGAAGAAGGGATCGCGCTTATCCTTGAAACTACACCTGCTTTTTTTCAAACAGAGTTTGATACGGAAGAAAGCAAGGCAAGCTTCTCTTTCCTTTCGAAATACCTGCTTAAGTACAAGTCACTGGTCATACAGCTGGCGGTTGGCCTTTTGGCAGGAAGTTTACTGTCCCTTATTTTCCCGTTTCTTACCCAAAGTATTGTAGACGTCGGGATACAGAACCAGGACCTGAATTTCATTTATTTAGTTCTTCTCGCCCAGGTTATGCTGTTTCTTGGAAGGATGGGTATTGAAGTAATCCGGAGCTGGATTTTGCTGCATCTTTCTGCAAGGATCAATATTTCTATTATTTCAGATTTCTTTATCAAACTGATGAAGCTTCCTATAAGCTTTTTTGATACAAGAATGACCGGAGATATCATGCAGAGGATCAATGACCACCACAGAATTGAGCAGCTCCTGACGAGTTCCTCTTTAAATACCCTGTTTTCTCTTGTTAACCTTATTATCTTCAGTATTGTTCTGCTCTTCTATGATTACAGGCTTTTTCTTGTTTATCTTGTTGGAGCAGCTCTATACATCGGATGGATCACTTTTTTCCTTAACAAAAGAAAGGAATTGGATTATAAAAGATTCTCCCAGGTTTCCCAGGAGCAGAGTAAAGTAATTGAGCTGATCAATGGGATGCAGGAGATTAAAATGCACAATGCAGAAAAACAGAAGCGTTGGGATTGGGAATTCCTTCAGGTAAAATTATTTAAGATCAGAATAAAATCTCTTTCCCTTGAACAATGGCAGTCCGTTGGGGGAAATTTTATCAACCAAATGAAAGATATCCTGGTAAGTTTCCTTTCCGCCAAATTGGTTCTGAGCGGAAATCTTACTCTGGGAATGATGCTATCGGTACAGTATATCATCGGGCAGTTGAACAGTCCTTTGCTACAACTTATCGAATTCATTAAACAAACCCAGGATGCCAAGATCTCATTGGAAAGATTGGGTGAAATCCATGATAAAGAGGATGAAGAAGACAAAAATGAACAGTATGCAGGGGAAATTCCTCAAAAAGACATTGAAGTAAACAACATATCATTCCGTTATATCGGTTCTGATGTTCCCGTATTTGAGGATCTCAGCCTTACAATTCCCTATCAGAAGACCACAGCCATCGTAGGGTCCAGCGGAAGTGGGAAAACCACTCTTTTGAAGCTTCTGATGAAATTTTACGACCCCAACTCAGGAGAAATCAAACTTGGAAATACCCAACTGAAAAGTATTTCGCCAAGGGTCTGGAGAGATCATTGCGGAGTGGTGATGCAGGAGGGTTATGTTTTTAATGATACGATCGCTAATAATATTGCAGTAGGAGAAGATTATGTTGACAAACAAAAATTGAGACGTGCTGTAGAGATTGCCAATATCAAAGATTTTATCGAAAGCCTTCCTTTAAGCTATAATACAAAAATCGGAAATGAAGGTGTAGGGGTGAGTGGCGGCCAGAAGCAGAGATTGTTTATTGCCAGAGCTGTTTACAAATCTCCGGAATTTATCTTTTTCGACGAGGCTACCTCTGCTTTGGATGCCAATAACGAAAAGGTGATCATGGAAAATCTTGAACAGTTCTTTAAAGGTAAAACAGCCATTGTGATTGCCCACAGGTTATCAACTGTAAAACATGCCGACAAGATTATAGTTCTTGATAAGGGAAAAGTGGTAGAAGAAGGTAACCATGCTGAATTGGTTGCTCTAAAAGGGGAATACTACAGGCTGGTGAAGAATCAGCTGGAATTAGGAAATTAAATAATATCCTCCTGAAATAGGGAGGAATTTATCTCAGAAACATGAAAGAAGACATTTTAGACAATATTGAACTCCGTTCGGAAAGTGTTCAGGACATTCTTACCCAACCTCCTCATTGGATGATACGCTGGGGAAACAGTGTCATATTAATTATACTGCTGCTTATCCTTGTGATGAGCTATATTATAAAATATCCGGAATTCGTTTCCGCTCCTGTTATTGTAACATCGCAAAACCCTCCAGAAAAAATAGAAGCCAGGACAAGCTCTAAAATTGAAAAGATTTTTATAAAAGACCATCAGCAGGTTAAAAAGAACGATGTACTGATGGTTATGCAGTCCACAGCAAATTATAAGGATGTGTTAGAGTTAAAAAAGCTTATGGATTCTATTGCTCCCAATCAGCTCAGCTCTTTTCCGATTGCGCAGACATCCAGATTTAAGCTGGGTGAGCTTCAGGGCGATTACAACAATTTCGCCAAAGCTTTTCAGGATGAGGAGCTTTTCACAAGGCTTCAGCCGTATGCTCCGGAAAATATTGCAGCCAATCAGAGTATCTCGGAATACAGGGGAAGGATTGCCACATTAAAGCAACAGAAAAGCCTGGAAATGGCCAAGTATGAATTATCAAAGAAAAGCTACCAAAGATCTCAGGAACTCTTCAATCAGGGAGTCATTGCTTCCATAGAACTTGAAAACGAGAAAATAAAATTCCTTCAGGCTCAGCAGAATCTTGAAAACCTTAATATTTCTATCTCCCAGATGGATGAAGGGATTTCCAATCTGAACAAAACAAAAAGTGGGACAGCTATTAATACGGAAAAAGACAAGATCACCTACTCTTCTCAGACATTGCAGCTTTTTGAACAGCTCCGTAAATCTTTAAAGCAATGGGAGCAGAATTACCTTGTTGTCTCTTCCACTGATGGGATGGCCAGTTTTCAGCAGTTTTTCGGGGAAAATCAATTTGTAAAAACAGCAGAACCTATTCTGTCTATTCTTCCAAGCAACAAAGAAAAGCTGGTAGGCAGAATGTCTGTACCTACTGTAAACTCTGGAAAGGTAGCCACAGGCCAGAAAGTATTGATTAAACTCGATAACTACCGCTTCCAGGAATATGGTATCATAGAAGGAAAAGTACAGAATATTTCCCTTATTCCTGATGAAAAAGGAAATTACTATGTAGATATAACGCTTCCTAAAGGATTAAAAACAAGCTATAACAGAACCCTCCCATTTGATAAGGAGCTCAGAGGCAATGCAGAAATTGTAACCCAGGACCTGAGACTTATTGAAAGATTTTTCTACCAGATCAGAAAATTATTGGGATACCAAAGTTAATTACTCTCAGAAAATACAAAAACCGCGACTGTATAAGTTGCGGTTTTTTATTTTATTTAAATAGAATCTACTTATTAATCTCCCTTTTGGGTCTTGCAAAAATAATCTACTGAAAACTTAGAATGAGCAGATTTCAAATCACCTTTGAGATAGCAATCAGTGATTTTTTTTTAATAAAAAAAGGGAAAGTAAATCTCTTACTTTCCCTTCCGTTGTAGCGAAGACGGGAATTGAACCCGTGACCTCAGGGTTATGAATCCTGCGCTCTAACCAACTGAGCTACCTCGCCGTTTTGGTGGTGCAAATATAGAAAATATTTGTTTACCACCAAAATTATTTTAGCTTAAAATATTCCAAAACATTCCCCACATGGTCTGGTTTATTGATTATCTTATTGTTAGCATCTAAAATAAAATACGTCGGAGTTGCATGAACATTGTACGTATCTACGTAACTGCTGTTCCACCCTCTTAATTCAGAGTCATTGATCCAAGGAAAGGCAGCAATCTTTTGGGTATATGAATTTTTATCTACATCTAAAGATAGACCAACAATCTGTACATTTTTACCTTTTAAATCATTGTATTTTGCCAAAAGCTGAGGCAGTTCGCTTTCACAATGAGAACATGTAGATGACCAGAAAACAATTATTTTTTTATCAGCTTTTACATCATACAGTGACTTTGCAGATGTGTTTGCCGGAGACTGGAATTTAACATTAGGAAATGCTGCTCCAATTTCAACATTTGCATTGGATTTTAAAGTAGAGGCAAGCCTGTCATTAATTGTGCATTTAAGGTTTTTTGCCAGCGTAAGATATTTGGTTTTAAACTCTTCCATATCGTACGCATCAAAGATATCGATGAGCTCTGATAAAACCGTCTGCCCTCTTGGAGTTTCCACTTTTAAACGATCTAAAAGTGTATCTACAGAACCTCCCACATTGGTATTTCCTCCTGAATTAAGATAAGCCACTAAAACTGGTCTTAAAAGGGAAGAAGATTCAAGCATGTCATTGGATTTATCCAGGAAGTTCACAATATCATCCTGGGTAACTTTTTTAGCCGGATCTGTAGAATTAGACAGAAATTTGTTATAATTGGTATTATAATAGGAAATAAACGGATGTTGCCCAGCATCAATAGCCGTATTCATTCCTGCAAGCCTTTCTATTTCGTTTTTCAGGGCTTTTCCGAAGTCTGTATTATCTTTGTAATATTCTTTTATCTGTGCCAGAGCCGGAAGGATAAGGTCTTTCTTTTGGGAACCTTCCTGTTGTTTGCTCATAAGATCATTCACTTCATCAAGATAAATTACATCTTTGATCTTATTATTCTGAACATCCATTTTGATATTTACATTTTTATTCTCCGAAACAAAGTTTATCGAATTATTTGAGGCCGGAAAATATACTTTCATCATTCCCATATAATGATTAGGATATTTGAAGGTCCATGTATTGTTCTTGCTCTGTTCTTTGGTAACGATGATGTCTTTCGAACCGTTTAATGTATATAGAATAGCATCCTGATCTTTAAATTCCACAGGGGTCTGAATGGTAACTGTAAACTGAGCCTGTAGGGAAAATGCAGCTAATACTGCAGATAATATATATATCTTTTTCATAAGGTAAAAATAAAAAAACTCTCTGACTAATCAGAGAGTTTAATGTTATTTTAATAAAATTTTAGGCTTTTTGGCTCTTTAAATTCTTTGCAAAGTATATAATGAATACTACTGCAACAATAGATAGTAGATAAACATACATATCAATAGGTGATGCTACTCCTCCCGGTCCTACACCTCCGGTACCGCCACCGCCTGGTGCTGGTGGTATTTCATCATCTGCCTTGACCAAAAGTGTTCCGAAAAAGAAAAGAGCAAGTACTAGTTTATTAATAGTTTTCATAATATTTATTTTAAGATTTTAGTGTTAACGGTTTCTCCTTTATCAGAAACAATTTTTACAACGTAAGAATTTTTAACTGCGCTGTCAAGCTCAATTACAAAATCTCTAGATGCATCAACTGCTTTTTTAGAGATAACCAGTTTACCGCTCATATCATAAACTTCAATATCTGCTTTTTTCCAGTTTGGATCAAATCTAACAATGTAGTTGGTAATCGCCGGATTATATACTACTATTGTTCTTGATGGCTCGGCTGTTTCTTTTGCAGCCAACACCACATTACTAGGCTCACCATAATATAAATCATAAGATGCAACAGCATTAGGAGCAATTCCACCTTGTGTTGCCGGCTGTAAAGTACCGTTTGATGCTTTATAGTAGAAACCAATTCCTGCAGACAATAAGTGAGTTCCTGATGGAACCAATTGTCCGTTTTCTCTTATTTCAAATTTATATGATTTTACTTTACCTGTATCGTAATTTACAAGTTTAACATTTTTACCTTTGAAGTTACTTTCATTGGCCTCGTTAATGTATAACCAATACTGTCCTGTATAGTTAGTATCATAACCACCGTTTAAAGCTTCTTCAAATGTACCAATGATGTTGCTTCCTGCTGTTGCCTGAACTGTAGTTGCTACAGAAGTCTGGTGACCCGTAACAGCATTAGGTGAAACTACGTAATATGTTCTTGCAACTTCATTCCCGTTAACATCTAAACCGATAACCCCAAGCTGTTTTATTGTACCTTCACCAACTTTTCCATTGGCATTTCTAGCAGCAGTAACACTGTAGTCAGTAGTTTCAGCTCTAACAGTTGAATTAAATCTTCTAAGGGTATTGAAATTTAGGGTCTGTGCAGAATTATCTCTCAATTTCAGAACAAAAGTCTGCATTGGTTTGATAATCATTCCAATATCCCCTACCGGAATTTTTGTAGTTGCATCATAAGTCTGGATCAATGCTCCTGTACTGTAAGCATTCCCTTGTGAGCCTACTACTACAGTCCCCGGATCATATCTTACTCCCCAAATATTACTAATATTATTACCATCAGTAACTCCTCCTGTTGCGGGTTCCGCATATCCTATTCTCGATAAATCAAGGTTGGTTAAGAAAGGGTTACCAAACTGGTATATATTTTTACCATAAGTTCCTGACCAAGGAGTAGCAGAGTTTTCAAACTGATCCTGAAGATACGTATTATATCTTTCGTTATATCCGTTAAGTGCTGTACCACCCGGGCCAAATGAAACATTCCCTGCATTTTGAAGAGTTGTAGCAGAAGCAAATGTTGCATAAGGACGGCCATTAAGAGTATGCATAGAACTACTTACATCTAAGTTATTATTATTAGATCCAAGCATATAATATGCAGAGCCATTACTAGTGGTAAGGGATAAGTCTGGATAATGATCAGCAATAGCTGCAGTATTATTCCATTTTAGAATTTCATTCTGACTTCTTCTTATTGTACCAAACGTTTTACCCAGCTCAGTGGATAATGTACTCATGGTCTTACCAAAGAAAGGTAATCCAACCTGTTGGTAATAATTTCCAGTACCATTTTTCTTGGTTCTGAATTCCTTACTTACAACTCCGGTGATATCGGTTTGGGCTAAACCATCAACATATAATTGTCCGTAAGTAGATACGTCGTCAGTAGCTGTGGGAGTGTTGAGCCTTAAAATAATATTGTTACCATCGGTTTTAGCCCCACCAGCGGCATCAATAGTTCTTAAAGCGTCTCCGGCCGTACCTACGATCATAACGTTTCCATGCACATCCAAAAGACCATTATCTCTTGTCTGTACACCTCCACCGCTATAAACAAGGGTGCCTTCGCTTACATACATATTAGCATTAGCGTCAACATGACATAGTATCTGCGCCTGAACAGAATAACTAATTGCTAAAAGACCTATAGCAAATAAACTTTTTCTCATTGTATAAATTATTTGTGTGTTAATACAATCTTCACCTGCAAAGGTAAGATTTTTTTTGAAAGAAAAAAAAATATTTTATTTATTAACAAAAATATTATCTTCCGTTAATACGATTTCTTTTTCTTCACCTATCGAAAACATATAGTCCTCCAATACTTTTTCTGTTGTACCTCTTAAACCTCTGGCACCCAATCCTTTTTCGATGGTCTCCTCTACAATCTTTTCAATAGCTCCCTCCGTAAAAACCAAATTCGTGCCATCCATTTTGAAAAGCTCTACAAACTGATTGATGATTGAGTTTTTAGGCTCTTTCATAATTCTCACCATCGTCTCTTTGGTAAGTTTGTCCAGGTAAGTAATAATCGGAAATCGACCTAAAAGCTCAGGAATTAATCCGAAAGAACGAAGATCGATTGCGTTGATGTGGGTTAATATATATTCCTCTTCATCGGCCTTATTGATTTTTTCCGAACTGAATCCTATAGCCTGTTTATTCATTCTTCTCTCGATGATCTCTTTGATTCCGTCAAAAGCACCTCCTGCAATGAACAGGATATTCTGGGTATTCACCTGGATGTATTTCTGATCAGGATGCTTTCTTCCTCCCTGAGGCGGAACATTCACAATACTTCCTTCAAGAAGTTTCAGTAACCCCTGCTGCACACCTTCTCCGGAAACATCTCTTGTAATACTCGGATTGTCTGATTTTCTTGCAATCTTATCGATCTCATCAATAAATACAATTCCTCTTTCTGCTTTCTCCACATCATAATCAGCCACCATAAGAAGTCTGGAAAGGATACTTTCCACATCTTCCCCTACATAACCTGCTTCTGTAAGAATCGTAGCATCCACGATACAGAAAGGAACGTTAAGCTCTCTTGCAATGGTTTTTGCCAGAAGAGTTTTTCCTGTACCGGTTTCGCCTATCATGATGATATTCGATTTTTCCAGCTCTACTTCTCTGTTTTCGTCCTGAGCGTGAAGTAGTCTTTTATAATGATTGTATACAGCAATCGAAAGCTGTTTTTTAGCCTGATCCTGCCCGATGACATATTGGTTCAGGAATTCTTTGATCTCTTTCGGTTTTTTAAGTTCTTCTATGTTGGCTGCAGGAGATGATCCTGTCTTAAAAACGCTGTCTTTTACGATAACATGCGCCTGTTCGATACAGTTTTCGCAGATAAAGCCGCTCTGCCCCGAAATAAGCATCTGTACTTCATTTCTTTTTCTGCCGCAGAAAGAACATTGGTTTGAATTCATACGATATAATATATGTTAAAGAAAATCGTAAAAAATTTCTTTTTTACGATTTTATGCTTTTAAGAATTAATAATTGAGTTTTGGATCTCTTTATATTCTTCGTCTGTTAATTTCAGTCTCTCATTTCTGAAGTTCATGTCTTCCATTTTGTTTAAGGGAATAAGATGGATATGGGCATGAGGAACTTCAAGTCCTACTACAGCTACTCCCACTCTTACGCAGGGAACTGCATTTTTTACTTTTTTGGCAACCTTTTGGGCAAATCCCCAAAGGTTTTTGTATTCTTCACTTTCCAGATCAAAGATCAGGTCAACTTCTTTTTTGGGAACTACCAGTGTATGCCCTTTCACCAAAGGCATTGCATCAAGAAATGCTACGAAATTATCGTCTTCAGCAATTTTGTATGAAGGAATTTCACCATTAATGATCTTTGTGAATATACTGCTCATTTTTAGAAGTCAAATTTTAAAGTTGAATTTAATTCTGTGGTCTAAAGAGTAATGTCCAATACTTCGAAAGACAGTTTGTTTCCGTTGGGTAATGTAATATCCGCAGTCTCGCCGATCACTTTACCAAGCAATCCCTTAGCGATTGGGGTATTTACAGAAATTTTTCCTGTTTTAAGATCACTTTCGTTATCCGGCACTAAAGTAAACACCTGCTCCTGATTGTTTGCATTGTTTTTAAGTTTAACCGTAGTAAGGATCGAAACCTTTGAAGTATCTAACTGACTTTCATCTATGATCTTGGAATTTGCAATAGCATCCTTAAGCTTGGAAATTCTCATTTCAAGCATACCCTGAGCCTCTTTAGCAGCATCGTATTCAGCATTTTCAGATAAATCTCCTTTATCTCTCGCTTCTGCAATCTGCTGGGTAATTTTTGGTCTTTCCACAGTTTCCAACTGTTCCAGCTCAGCTTTCATTTTCTCTTGTCCCACCTTTGTTACATAGCTTGCCATAATTTTCAAAATTTAGTTTTGGTATAAAAAAATAATCCGACATTTGCCGGACAATGTTTTACGTGTTATAATCGTTTAACTTTTACAAATATATAAAAATTTAAATTGAAATGAAAAAAACTTTTTCAATCCTGTCTATTTTAACACTGCTGATTTTCAGTAATTTAACCATAAACTCATGCGGAAACAGAGAAGATACCGTGAACTGCTTCCCCAATAACCCTATCAATGTATCTTTAAATCTGAACCTGCCCGCCTATAATAATCTCAACTATGACGGAGGCTGGATTTATGTGAACGAGCAGCAGTCCGGGACAAGAGGATTAATCGTAGTCAGGGTAGGAGATTCCTTCAAAGCCTACGACCGTAATGCGCCCCATATCTGCCCTGATGCCAATACTACGCTTGAGGTAAAAGACAATATCAGCATCCTGTGCCCTAAGGACAATACCCGCTGGATTTTGAGAACAGGTCAGCCGGAATCCGGTGCTGCAACTTCCCTGCCTCCCAAAACATACCCTTACAACTATGATGTTGCCACCAAAACATTAAATATTTATTATTAGAATGAAGATTGTGATTCAAAGAGTTTCCGAAGCTCATGTAAAAGTAGATGGAAAAATTGTCGGGGAAATTGGTAAAGGACTGATGCTTCTGACCGGAATTGATGAAAACGATGAGAAGCAAGATGCGGACTGGCTTGTTCAGAAGGTCCTGAATTTAAGGATCTTCGGGGATGAAGATGATAAGCTTAATCTTTCAGTAAAGGATATTTCCGGTGAAATTTTATGCATCAGCCAGTTTACCTTAATTGCAGACTATAAAAAGGGAAACCGTCCTTCTTTCATCAAAGCAGCAAAACCGGATAAGGCGGTCCCTCTTTTTGATTATTTCAAAGCGGAACTGGCTAAGTCAGGTTTAAAAACCGAAAGCGGAATTTTCGGTGCAGACATGAAGGTATCGCTGGTTAATGACGGGCCTGTAACGATTGTTATGGATTCAATCACGAAAAGCTAAACTGTTGAAACTAAAAAATTCAATTATATTTTCTAAATTCACAAAAAAGTGATTAATATTTCTCATTAAAATTATATATTTGGTTTACAACCATTTAATAAGATATTATGAGAACAAAAATTAGACTTTTCACTTTATGTATTTTTATTTTCGTGTTTTCATTCGGTCAGAAAACGGATCAATTAAATTCTAACATTTATGTATGCTTCTCAAAAGAGATCAGCTCTGAGAAAGAGGCACTCAGTAAAAACCCTGCATTAGCAGAATTTGTCAAAGCAAATGAAATTTCATTCATCAACGATCTTGGCTTCAGTGAGAAGAAGCTTGAGGAAATGATGGCAAGCAGCAGGGCAAACGGTAATTCGGGCGAATCTGTTCAAAAACTGAAACGCATCTTCAGAGTCAGTCTTCCATTCCAAAATCAAGAGGAAGCTGAAAGAACAGTAAGTAGCCTTGAAAAATTTCCGGAGGTAGAATATGTTTCTGTAATGAGCAGCACACCCATTGAGCCTCCGTTCGTTAAAGCTTTTGTAGCTACTCCGGATCTTGAAAGTCTTCAGACTTACCTCAACGATAATCCCGGGATCAATGCAAAATATGCATGGTCCAGAGGAATTACAGGGCAAAATATCCGGATCCGTGATGTAGAATACGGCTTTTACAAAACTCACGAAATGCTTTCCAATCAGAATTCAATACAACTGGAGCCGGGATATTCGCCGAATTCAGGGTTATCAGGCAATAACTACAGAGATCACGGAACTGCTGTGGTCAGTATTTTAGGTTCTGTAAAAGATAATATCGGACTTTCCGGTGCAGCCTACGGCGCATCAGAAATCAAAGGATATATGGAATGGACTACTGTAGGCTACAACAGAGCTGCAGCAGTAAGCAGATCGATCAATGCATCGCAGGCAGGGGATATTATTTTATATGAAATGCAGACAGGCGGAAAAGACGGCCAGTACTGTCCTGCCGAATATGACAGTGTGATCTGGGACCTGACAAAAGCAGCGACTGATTCCGGAATCATTATTATTGCAGCTGCAGGAAACGGAAATCAGAATCTGGATGATCCTTTCTATGCTTCTTATATGGCAAGAGGAAACAGTGGGGCTATTATCGTAGGGGCCGGTTCCCCTAACACCACACACTCTAAGCTGAGCTTCAGTACTTACGGAAACCGCGTGGATGTACAGGGCTGGGGAAGTAATGTTCTGGCTGCCGGATACGGTTCGTATCAAAAATATGACAATGATAATAACAGAACATACAATTATTTCAGCGGAACGAGCTCTGCTACTCCTGTTGTAGCATCAGCAGCTACTTTGATCCAGTCTTTTTACCGACAGACTACAGGTCAGTATCTGACTCCTGCCGCCATGAAGAACCTTTTAATATCTACAGGAATTCCGCAGGGTGGCACTGTTGTCAATCAAAAAATAGGGCCTTTTCCTAATGTAAAAAATGCCATATTACAGCTGGAAAGTAATTTTTTACTTAAATCTAATAAGGCTGAGGTTCCTCTTCCTTTAGAAGCTAAAATTTATCCGAATCCTGTAACCAGCCATATTTCCATCCGCAGCAATGAAAGCAAAAAACTGGATTTTGAGATTATCAATATGCAGGGAAGAACTATCAGAAAGGGATCTGCCTTACCTGATGAAAAGATCGGAACTGCAGATCTTCTTCCAGGCCAGTACATCATCAATGTTACAGAAGGATCAAGAAGAGTGGTTGAAAAATTTACTAAATTATAAGAACTGTAAATATAATGTAAATAAGGTGGCCTTAACCGGACCACCTTATTTAATTTCAGCAAAATATTTACTTAAATATGTAGAAAAGGAATTGAAATTTAACAAAAAGAGGCTGCCTTTTTCAAGACAGCCTTTATTATTTATTTTTCAAATTAATTTGCCGGTACGCTATTGAAGTTAAGCGCTATTTTAAGAGTCATATCTGAGCTTGTCTGATTTTTCAGCTCATACACTGTTCTTACCGTTAGTCCGGTACTTTTTACAACCTCATCCAGATATCCTGTATCATTAATATCCAGATTTAAGCTGGAAGAGTCTGTTGTTATATTTGAACGGGATGCAACAAGCCTTTCGCTGGTTCCGTTGGATGAAACATAAACTTTTACAGATTTTACTGCACTTAAGTTTCCTCCTGAAGGAGACACCACAGAAACTTTAGCATCAGAAATTCTTACATCTTTGATTTTCGCGTTATTGTTCCCTCCGAACCATGTCTGTACATTGGTAGCAGTAGAGGTAGAAGAAACTTCTTTATCTGCAGGCACTCCCGTAGAAACCAAAACGTTGGTTGTATAAGGGAACGTATTCTGAACCAGTGACTGTACGGTTCCGCAACTTACTGCTAAAACTGAAACGGCCGCTGACATTAAAAATATATTTTTCATAATGTTAAACTTTAGGATTGAGTTTGCAGAAATTATACCAAAATGGTGAATCTTATTCTACACTTACATTAAAACCTCCTTTGGTATTGCCTGAGGCCATATTACTTTTTCCAATAATCAGCCAGACTTCGCCTTTTCCTTTGGTTTCGTAGGTAATTTCTCTTCCGAAAGGTCCGTCATAATCTCCATTGGGCAGCCTGATCTGGTTGAATCTGATATTAAAGTCCTTTTCATTGGTTGAAATCCTGGCCTTAATAGTAGGTTTGTCATAATGGGTCAGTTTTAAAACCAATTCCTGTCCGTCTTTTGTAAACTCCTCCCCTAAGGTAAAAGGAAGCTGTGAAGCATCTGCTGTTCTTATGATCTGCCCTTCTTTTTCGCTTCTCATTACGCCTTGGCGCAGTACTTCTTTGGTAACGGGAGCATTGTTAATGATTGAATCCTGCTTTCTGAGGGCAGCAGAGTCTGTTTTTGTAGCAGAATCCGGCATTTCTGCAACCACAGCGGAATCTTTGTTCACGGTTTCCGTTACGGCTGGTTCTTTTTTACATGAAATAATAATCAATGGGATTAACAATAAGGATTTTTTCATAATAATTACTCTTTTAATGTTTCAAAGTAAAGAATCTTCGAAAGGAAAGTTTTGGATTTTTCCGTTTTAATTTTTTCCAGCACTTTCTTTTTAAGCTGCAGATCCTTTTTTTCATCTGCATATTCCAGCAGTCCTTTCTCACTGAAATTGATCTGTTCCAGGTGATAACTGACCGCAAAGTCTTTACGTTTCATATTCTGGGAGGTAATAATTCCACCCCAATTCACATAACTGCAAGCCAAAATTGTTCCATAAAAATACCAGGTCATTGTATTGAACAGGAATGCATTTCTTTTTTTCTTTTGAATTTTAATGAAAGTAAGAGCCAGCCCGATCAATGATAGAAGGAGAAAAGCAAAGACTCCCAGTCTTTTGTAGGTAAATCCGTAACTGATAATATATTCATAGTTTTTCAAGGCGGCAGAGCATACGAGAATGGCATTCAGAATGATCCAGATTTTAGCAAGAATCTTCATCAGTTTTGCTTTAGGATCAAAATTAAAACCGGATTTAAAATAGAACATAATCACCAATACGGCCATAACGATCGACAGGATTACAGCATTGACTCTTTCATGGGTTTCTTCCGAAAGCTGGACGGGAGTTTTTGAAGCTTCATAAAACTGCTCATAATTGTAAGTAATAATAAAGAATATGAGTAAAATATTCAGGCAAAAGAAGGAAATGACACCACTGGTTCTCTCGGCATCAAGATCCAGAAAGGAGTAAGTAGCCTTCTGAATCTTATCTGCGTCCTGAAAATCCTCATCCAGCAGATGGTTCTTTTTATAAATAAATCTTTCGACGGCATAGTTCCAGTAATTGAAGGCAATGAAAAATCCTAGAACGGAAAGAGCAAGTACCTGCCATACATTAATATCCAGCTCATAATCCCTGAAAACAGCAGCAAAATGATCGCTTCCCACAGAATAAATTCCAAAAAACAGAGAAATGAATATTAATGGTATAACGATAAAAGCTAAAGTTTTCTGCCATACGCCTGAAATATTTTTTCTAGGCAGCCATGTGTCAAAGCTGAAGAACCGGAAAATTGAAGTAATGCTGTTGATGATAAAAACAGGAATCAGGAAAAGGATTTTCAACTTTCTGTTTCGTGAGCGGTAACCCAGCAGAAGAAGGGAACTTACAACCGCCAGCAGGGACGGAAAGTCTCTGAACCATGCAAAAGCAAAACTTGAAAGAATACTGGTTACAAAAAGTATCAGAAAAGTTCTGGTCCTGTTTCTTTCAGGAGTTTTGAACAGGGTAAGCAACGCGTAAACGATGCCAAGTATGGCAAGATTCAGGCCGGGCTCCTGATCATAGAACAAGATGACAAACAAAGCGGCTGTAAGAAATATATAATGATGTGTTTTCATGATTTGAAATTGAAGAATTGAGAAATTAAAAGATTAGAACCATTAAGAAAGGAGGATTTTAAGATGAAATCTTCCAATACCATTTAATTGAAAATATTACGGATCTGAATTCAAAATAATATAGATATACAGGACCGTAATGGGAATATTGATCAAAAGAAGAAGTACAGAGTTCCCGGATGACTTCTTCTCTGAAATATGGTTCAGAAATTCCAGAAGTTCATACAACAGGACCAGCATATTGGTTACTGCTGCAATGATTACAAAATAAAATCCGGTTATTAGAAGAAAGTCTGCTCTGGTTATTAAATAGGAAACCAGCAAAAAGGTTCCTGATAAAAATGATATCCAAAAAGTATTTCTTCCGGTTTTGCTAAACTTTATTGTTTTCATGATAGTTATTTAATATAGAACTGTTGTTTCTTTCTGCTGGATATAGTCTTTCAGATGATCGAAATTCTGCCATAACAGGCTTTCAAAATCCCAGTGATAAAATGGTCTCATACTCTGCCCTTTTCTGTAGGCTTTCATGTATAGTTTCATATATTCCGGAAGGATGATTGTTCCCAGTACCACTGCTGCAAGAAGATGGGCATTAAGTTTACCGTTTCCAAGGAGAAGATACTGCATAGCAATCTCGTCCTCGAACTGGGTTCCGCAGCCTGTGATCAGGTGGTGAACATCGTGGTTTTCCATTTTGGGAATCATTGAGAATCCGTGTTTTTTATAGAACTCACCAAGTTTTCGTCCTAAGGAATCTTCCTGGAACTTCAGCAGCTGTTCTTCATTGAACTGCCACTGTCTTTTTTTCTTTTTAAAATATTTTCTGTAGAGTTTCTGGGTTTTATCATAGACAAACAGCAGAAATTGAACGCGTATTTTTTTCATAGAATACTTTTGGTTTATATTAAATTAGTTCCTATAAAAGTGTAAAGAATAGCAATAGGGATATTGATCATAAGGAGACCGATTGCTTTGAGGCAGGCATCAAATTTAGACTGTTTCGCAATTCCATAAATCAATAATCCAATAACAAGAAGGAGATTTATAAGTGTCCCTAAAATTAAAAGCATATAACCTCCGGACGCAAAACTATCATCCCTTGTTAGCAAATAGCCGAAAAGACAGATATTTCCTAGCGCAAAGCATCCTCCAAAGACATATTTTCCAAATTTTATAATTTCATTATTTTCCATAGATAAAGTATTAAGCTTGAGTTAAAGTAAAAACTGTAATTTCCGGGCGTACCATAAATCTTATCTGGAAAGAATGACCAATGGCGCGATTGATATACAGCATTCTCCCATCCTGAAGATCTATTTCGCCAGATATGTATTTTCTGTTTTCCACAGGCAGAAGAGGTGTAATAATACCCGGTATTCTGCACTGTCCGCCGTGGGTGTGACCACTCAGAATCCATCCTTTGTACCCGTTCCATATATCCCTGTCGCAGGCATCAGGATTATGACAGAGTACTATATTGGCTTTGGAAGAATCAATCGTTTTCATTACGTTTTGTGGATAGAAATTGGGCGACCAGAAGTCTTCAAAGCCTATAAAATTGAGTCCGTAGCTTTCTTCACTGCTGTTTTTTAGCATCCTGATTCCGTAGCTTTCGAGAGTACCGCAGACTTTTTCTGAACATTCCGTATCGTTCCAGTTTTTTCCGTAATCGTGATTGCCTAAAATTCCAAAAGTCGACAACTTCCCATGAACTGCATGGTTCATTACTTTTTTCAGGTCTTCCTGGTCTTCCGGAGTTCCGTGGTTAACAAAATCTCCCGTGTACACTACAAAATCAGGGTTAAACTGTTTGGCTTTCTGAAAGGATTCAATCAAGAAATTCCAGTCGAAACGGTCTCCTACATGAAGGTCAGATATCTGCATCAGTATTTTTCCATGTAGTGTTTCAGGCAGATTTTTAATGGGAAGCTTTCTATGGACGAATTCTACCCAAAAAGGTTCTATCTGCCAGGAATACAAACCCGGAAAAGCTCCTAAAACGGAAAGCTGCATCAGTCTTTTAATAAATTTTTTCCTTGTCATGAGTAAAAATGAAACCAGATTTTAACTTCCTGCGAAGGGGCTTCCGAAGATCCCTACTGCCAGCTCAGCCCAGATTAATGCAAGAATTAGCAGAATAACAATGCTAATCAGGATTCTCTGACTTTGTTTTTTGATTTTACTTCTGACCAGATTGATCAGAAAAGCTGTAGTAAAAAGTAAAGCGCCCGCTACCAGAAAATCTGAAACTGACCAATCGAATTCCTTAGAAAATATATTTCCAAGCAATGGAATACACAGTAAAGCTAATGGAAGGGCATAAATCGTGATTGTTTTTTGTTTTTGTGTCATCATTTTATTTAATTTTAATTTATAAAGTACTTTGTGTTTCAAAGTTAATTTTCAAAAAAAATATAGAGTTTATCGTCCCAATAATTTTTCAAGGGCATCCAAGTGTTCGTTAAAAGCCTGTCTTCCATTTTGCGTAACACGGTAGGAAGTTTTGGGCTTTTTACCGACAAACTCTTTTTTCACTTCAATATATCCTGACTTTTCAAGGGCATTGCTGTGGCTGGCGAGGTTACCGTCTGTAATTTCTAGAAGTCCTTTCATTTCAGAAAAATCGACCCAGTCGTTGACCATAAGAACGGACATAATCCCCAGTCTTACACGGCTTTCGAATTCTTTATTGAGTTGATTGATCTTTATCATAGTAAGTCAGTAGCTGCAGAAGATTTAAGAGTTTTTTTCTTAAAATCCTGCAAATTTAATCTTTATTTATATTTTTTATGCATGATCAGCCCATACACAATATGCAAAATTCCAAAACCAATGGTCCAGAAAAGAAGTCCCCAGCCTAAAAAGAACAGGGAAATAAGGCCAAGAATAATCTGGCAATATCCAAGATATTTAATATCTGTCAAAGTATATCTTTCTGCGGCAGCCAAGGCAATTCCGTAAAATATCAATGTAGCCGGAGCGATCCAGACGAACAGATGGTGAAAAAGAAGAGCGAGACAAAAGATTCCGCCTGTTACCAAAGGAACGGCAAAGGTTAAAAGCAATCGTTTCGTTGTGGCATCCCAGATCTTCTGCCCTTTCTTCTTGCTTTTATTGGCTGTAAAAATGTAACCGCTCAATAAGGCTGTCAGCAAAATTACTACTCCGGTAATTACAAGTTCTTTAACTAATGCTGGGCTGAAAAAGTTTCTGTCACCATCAAAATAGTCAATTCCTTCCTTTTGGAAAACAAAATACACGTATCCGGCACCGATCAGCGCAGCAAGTCCTGCAAAAACACCTGACAGTCCGCTCAATGAAATAAATCTGGAAGACCGCTCCATCATGGAACGGATATGAGATAAGTCTTCGTGATAGTTTTTCGAATCCATAAAAAGAACTTTGAATTACAAAGTTATAATTTAATTTCAATCTGCAAAATATTTTTTTAAAATTTCAGTGATTTCTTATCAAACAAAAAAACCGTTGAAATAATCAACGGTTAATAATTATATGGTAAAAAGATTATTTCGCTCTTAATCTTTCTTTAATTCCTTCGATATTTTTCTTCGCAGAATCTTCAAGGATCAGGCTTGCACTCATATGAATCCTTGCCGGCATCAGTTCATTGAAATGATCTGTTCCTTCCCATGATACCTTTTTAATCAAAGCTAAAGCATCACTGCTTCTGGAGGCCAGCGTCTGCATAAACTTTTCCAGTTTGGAATCCATTTCCTGGATATTTTCCGATACGGAATGGTAAACGTTATGCTGTTCCGCCCATTCTGCGGATCTGAAATCTGCATCGATGGCCATTGCAGCGAACTGTGATTTTCCGATTTTTCTTTCTACATAAGGCCCGATTACGAAAGGTCCGATTCCTAAATTAATTTCCGTAAGTGCCAGAGCTGAATCTTTAGTAGCAAAACAGTAATCTGCTCCGCAGGCAATACCTACTCCACCCCCTGTTGTTTTTCCCTGAACTCTTACCACAACTATTTTTCCGCAGTTTCTCATGGCATTAAGAACTTTAGCAAAGCCCCCGAAAAATTTCGTAGAAGCCTCTAATTCTTCAATCGCTAAAAGCTCGTCAAAACTTGCTCCTGCACAGAATGCCTTTTCCCCTTGGCTTTTTACTAAGATAGCTTTCACTTCTTCTTTAGCTCCTTCATCCAGAATAGTCTGAGCCAGCTTTTCTAAAATAGCTCCGGGAAGGGAATTGCTTTTGGGTGTTCCGAAGGTAATTTCGGCAATATTGTTTTTAATTTCTGATGCTACGAATTCGTTCATTTTTATTTTAATTGGATTCTTACAAAAATACTAAATACCACCTTTCCGGAGAAATTATAGAACATAAATTCCGGATTAAAACGCAGCCCCTTAATATCTGCATTCTCGCATCATAAAACTATTATTACAGGAAAAATAAATCACCATTACGTATAAATACGGACTTCCCAATTTGGTATTTTCTACTCTAGTTCTGCCTTTCTAGATATTGTTCCTTTGACTTATCAAACTTATAGTTAAAGGCGGTATCCGAAAAGCCCAGAGAACAGAGTAGGAAAATTTTAAACTGAAAAAAAATATTATCATGGATGAGTACATGGGAATCGTAAAACTATTTGCAGGAAATTTTGCACCAAGAGGCTGGATGTTCTGCGACGGCAGTATATTGAGTATTTCTCAAAACTCTGCACTATTTTCTTTATTGGGAACAACGTATGGGGGTGACGGGATCTCTACTTTCGCACTGCCTAATCTGATCGGGCGAATGGCTTTAGGAGCGGGAAATATGAGTTCAAGTAAATATTATCCTTTAGGGATCGTTTCCGGAACAGAGCAGAATACGCTTCTTCAACAAAACATGCCAAGTATGGCAGGATTTCAATTAAAGGTGGCTAATGCAAACGCTACAGTCTCTACTCCTTCCGCGAGTACCTCAATTGCCATAACAGGAAATCAGGTGGGAAGGGATTTTACTGCTGTACCAAGCTTTGTAGAGACAGATCCTGATACTGCTATTAATTTAAAATCGATCTCTTATACGGGACAAGGTATCCCGGTAAACAATATGCCACCTTTCTTAGGGCTAAATTATATCATTTGCGTAGAAGGCATTTATCCATCTCGCAGCTAAAAACAATTTAAAACCTAAATCATGAAAAGATCTATTTTTTTAACCTTTTGTAGTCTGCTGATATCTTTACTGTCTTTCGGGCAGACCAGTACTGAGCAATTTGAAACGGAATCTCACGGAAGTTCTAGCTTCACAGACAATGGAGTGATCTTTAACATCATTTCCCATGTAGGAACTTTTGATATACAGGGAAACTATCCTGGGACCGGATGGAGCGGAACAGCTAACGATAACAGGTATATTGATAATTCCAATGATGCAGCTTCACCGCCTTCATTCAGCATAAAAACGACTTCGAATTTATTTAAAGTAAACCGCTTCTGGATGTATCTGTCTGCTCTGAATCTGAATCTGAATGTAACCGGTACCCTTACTATTACGGGAAAACTAAGTGGTGTAACAAAGTTTACACAGACAAAAATGACCGGTTTTGCAACATCACTGGGCTCTACCAATGGATATACACTGATTGATCTTACCAATTTAAACGGCCAGAATTATTCAAATATTGTTATTGATCAGCTTCAGATTACATTAGGCGGGAATTTCAGATATGCAGGGTTTGATGCTTTTACTTGGGTAAAAGACAGCAATATAGTGCTGGCAACGAATGAAACAGCAGTTTCGAAAAAAGAAATAAGCATCTATCCTAACCCAACTAACGGACCTTTTGCCATTAAAACGGAAGAAAACGGACAAGCGGAAATTTACAGCCAGGATGGTAAATTGCTGAAAAAAATAGAGGTGAGCAAAGGAAGCAACCATGCAGATATTTCGGGACTTTCTAATGGCGTTTACATCCTTAAAACACCTTCAGGATCTTCTAAGATTATTAAAAAGTAAAATTTTTCATAAGCGATTTGTGCTGCTAAAGATTCTAAATGCATAAATGAAAAATCCCTCTGAATTATTCAGGGGGATTTTGTTTTTTCAATGCTAAAATATATTTATCAATGTAAAGCTGTTTTTCTTTTGTTTTATACTGCTGGATATATCTGGGATGTTCGAGTACGGTCAGTTTCTCAAATAACTGGGCTTCTTCATTCAGTTTCGAAATAAATTCTGAATTCTTTTTACCCAATACAAAGACTTCGGAGGTATCTACTCCCAAACTGATATGTTTCTTAAGGGAGTCAATCATAAAGTATTTTACTGCTTCAAAAAGATTTTTATCATCATAATAATTGGCATTCAGCAAACCTGTTTTTGTTTTCCTGACAATAGCCAGCGGAAAAGGTGAATTGATGTAAACGTCCTTATAAAATTCTTCCGGCCCGCCGTATTCAGCGATCATATCATAAACAAAAACCGAGGAAACTTCATGGGTACGGGCCGAATTCATTTTGATACCACAGATGCTTTCCAGTCTTTTGGTATCGGTGAAAGGAACTCCGGTTACTCCGGCTCCATGTCTGCTGGGATTGATCCCGATAATAAATTTTCTCCGGTTCGGGTCATTATAATATTTATGATAAAATTCCCTCATAACCTTCACCGTTTCCGGATTGTCCAGATATGGATTCATCACTGCGAAACCTTCAGGAAGATGTCCTGAAAACTGGAGGCTTATATTGAATTCTATGACTTTATCAGCAAATGTTTTCATTGAAAAAGAATGATAAAAAAATAATGTAGCAATTTATTAAACTGCTACATTGTTGTATTACTACTTTTTGAATATAAATTATTCCTCAATTCTCGTATCTACGAATTCATAATTTTCATTATTTTGCTCAAGAGACATTTGAGAGGCTTTAAATTTTACATGATTTTCATCTAAAACCTTATAATCATAGACATCAGTTTTACCATCGCCTTTATGGAGTTCATAAAACTTACCGTTTTCAACCCACCACTGTCCTTTTTCTGTAAAAGTTGTAGTTTTTCCATCCTGTACAGCGACAAATAATAAAAGAAATTTGCCATCATCCGAACGGTGCATGATCCAGCTTTTATGCATTCCTGCAATCTGCTGATCATCTTCTTCTCCTGACCAGCTGCCTACCAGTTTCTGATCTATCTGATTTTTTTTACTGCTGCTTTGCTGTGCAAAAGCTAGCACAGAAAAGAACATCATCATAATAACGCTTAATTTTGTTTTCATTTTAGTTTATTTAAAAAATATGAGTACATGCATTTCACTATTTACCGGAATTCCTTCTGAGGTAGCTGTTTTCCATTTTGATTTCTTTACAAAATCCTTGAGGTTTTTAATAAAGTATCCTGAAAACTGATAGTTATTTTCATTCTGAAAACGAATTTCTACCCGAGGTTCAGAAATAGAACCATCTTTTTTAAGGATGAAGTTGGCTTCCATTGACGAATATAAATCTTTTTCTTTTCTGAAAGCAAATTCGTCCGGATATTCAGTTTCCTTCCAAAAGTCTTTTTCTACTAATTCAAGGGCTTCACTATAATCATTTGATTTTGCGTATCGCGAATTCATATCACATTCCTCAAAACTGAAAATTTCATTTTTCCTTTTGTTGATGTAAGAAATTTCTGCAACCTTCCTTAAAGAATCTATAAAATTTGCACCATGTCTTCTAACAATTTCTTCATTCATTTTTTTGCCGTAACAATCCTGTTTTGAGTAGGGCACTGTACAGTAATACAAGCTTTCTCATGATTTAATAGAGTATAATGTCAAAAGGGAATCTAACTCAGTATCGCTTCTGTACATTTGAACCATACCAAAGACATGAGTATAAAAAATATGATTGTTTTTAATATCCTCAACTGCCTTTTTCTCTTCTGCAGTGCATAAAGAATCCCAATATTTTCTTTCTTCTTCTTCCATTGCATATGAAATTCCGGCAAGTGGTTCATATTCTGTCTTTGCAATACTTTTCTTTTTAGCAGTACAGCAGACAAGAAGTAAAACCGAAAAAAGGTAACAGATATTGATTTTCATAAATAATTTGTGCATGATAAAAGAAGTCATAAAAGTTAATGAATTTTCTTTTATGACTTTTTAATTTTTAGATACTGCAGTTATATCAGTCCAAACTGTTCAAAATGATGGGTAAAATGTTTTTTATGCATCAGTTCCCACATTTCTTTATTCAGTTTTCCGAATACGAAGTTCATATGCTCTGCCTGAGGATTTTCTTTGTAGTAAATTGAATATCTTTTCAGGGTGTCAAGGAAAGACTGTTTTGCAGCTTCCAGGTTTTTATGTTTCAATTCAAGTAAAGTTTCATCTTCACTCAGGAATGGAGCAGGGAAATCCTTCGGCATTTTTCTATGATTGTAAAGGGAATCCTGCCATTTTTCCAGTTGTTCTTCTGGTGTGAAGCATTTTTCGGCTTCTGGCTCTCCTAAACTTACCAGAACTCCATGCTCCAGGTGCTCAATCATTTGCTGAGGTGACATTTTTCCCCAATTAGGCTGGGCATTTTCTGACAGGCCATTCAATATTTTACCTACATTTTTCACGTTGAGGTCGATAAATGGAGAATGTTTGGCCACCAATGTTAAGATGGTTGCGACACAAACAATTTCATCTCTTTGATTCACCACTTCAACCAGCCATTTTACAACACCGGAAGGAATGTTTCTCCCTTTTACCCCTCTGTTGATTTTTTCTTTGGCTGTTAAATAAACGGTAATGGTATCTCCTGCATACACCGGTTTAAAGAATGAACAGTTTTCGAGTCCATAATTGGCGATAACCGGTCCTTTTTTCCCGGAAACAAATAATCCTGCTGCTGCAGAAAGGATAAAATATCCATGAGCAACCGTTTTATCGAAAATAGTCCCCGTTAAGCTTGTAGCATCAGTATGAGCATAGAAGTGATCCCATGAAACATTGGAGAAATTAACGATATCCGCATCGGTAACCGTTCTTCCTGCTGTTTCTAATGAATCCCCGATTTCAACTTCTTCAAAGTATTTCTGGAACGGATGCTTATCTGAGAATTTTTTCTCCGCACCCTGCTGATAAATTTTTGTAATTGCTTTTAAAACATCCGGTGAACCCTGAATGGCTGTTTTCTGAAGGAAGAAATGAAGACCGTTCAGTCCGCCCATTTCCTCACCTCCTCCTGCTCTTCCCGGACCTCCGTGCATCAGGGTAGGAAGTGGTGAACCGTGACCTGTACTTTCTTTAGCATTATCCCTGTTCAGGACAAAGATCCTTCCATGCTGGGAAGCCATTTTCCATGAAGTTTCGGCGATAAAGTTCTCATCATGAGAAATAATAGAACCTACTAAACTTCCTTTTCCTCTTTTTGCCAGAGCTGCCGCTTCTTCTGCATCTTTGTATGGCATTAAAGTCGAAACAGGTCCGAAGGCTTCTACATCATGAGAGATATTTTTCTCGAAAGGTTTATCATTAAGGAATAACTTCGGACTCATAAATGCTCCGTTATCATAGTTTGCATCTACAAGCTCGTGTTTTCCGTCGTATATCAGTTCTGTTTCGGATTTTAAGATATTTACTTTTCTTACGACCTCATCGTACTGCTGCTTTCCGACCAAAGACCCCATTCTGGTTTCTCTGCTCAATGGATTCCCGATCTTAGTTTGATCTAAGGCTTTAGATAAAGCATTCTGAACATCTCCAATCAAGTGCTCAGGAACAATGATCCTTCTGATCGCTGTACATTTCTGACCTGCTTTGGTGGTCATTTCGTTTCTTACTTCTTTGATGAACAGATCAAATTCCGGGGTGCCAGGTTTTGCATCCAGACCAAGAATCGAACAGTTCAGAGAATCTGCTTCCATATTGAAACGTACGGCATTTCCAGCTACAGATGGCAAAGATTTCAGCTTTCTTCCTGTGTTGGCTGAACCAGTAAACAGTACAGAATCACCATCCTGAACATAATCCAGGATATTTCCAGGCTCACCACAAACCAACTGAACCGCTCCTTCAGGAAGGACACCGCTTTCGATCATGTCCTGAAAAACAGCATTGGTAAGATAAGAACCGAATGGAGAAGGCTTTACAATAGATGGAACTCCTGCCAATAATGACGTTGACAGTTTTTCAAGCATTCCCCAAACGGGAAAGTTGTAAGCATTGATCTGAATGGAAACCCCTTCACTTGGTGTGAGAATGTGGGTTCCCAAAAAAGTTCCGTTGGCAGAAATTTTCTGAGTTTCTCCATCTACCCAAAACGGTGTATTCGGAAGCATTCTTTTGGCCAGTCCGGAATAGGTAAAGAAGGTTCCGAAACCTCCTTCTATATCTACCCAGGAATCTGCATGGGTGGCTCCGGTTTTATATGATAATTCGTAGTATTTTTTCTTTCTTTCCAAAAGATAAAGCGCTACTTTCTTCAGCATCTCACCTCTATCGTAAAACGTCATGGAAGAAAGGTTTTTGTAGCCTACTGTTCTACCGTAGTCAAGAGCCTGCTCAAAATTAAGCCCTTCCGTATCTGAAACGGCTACCTGCTCGCCTGTAACGGCATTGTATAAAGGTATTCCGTTTCCGGTACCTTCTACCCATTCTCCGTGTATATAGTTTTTTAACTTTTCCATACAGTAATTGAGTTTAACAATGTATTAGAGTAACAATTATTGATAATTGTTACTCTAATACATTTCATATTGTTATATTTTAATTTATTTTGATTCTTTATACGGAAACATTTTCACCAAACCTTCATATAAACTTCTGTGAAGAATGGTAGCATGGTTATCTGTTTCCATTATTTTATATTCAACGGTCCAGTTTTTCTTACCGGCTTTCTGAAGAGTTTCATAAAGAGCTGCTGCATCTTTTACCATCACGGGATGTTCATCTTTACCTACAGAAACATAAACGAATTTTTTAGTGTCCGGAGATTTTGCAAGTAATTGAGGAGCCTGTTTTAAAAGACTTTCATCATCCCACCATAAACTCGGGCTGATGATAAAATAATTGTTGAACATTTCAGGTTTATTCAGTAAGATTTCTGTTGCCAGAAGCCCTCCCAGAGACTGACCGAACAAATATTTGTCAGTGATTTTAAACTGGCTTTCAACATAAGGTTTTAATTCTTTTTCAAGGAAAGTAATGAACTTATCTGAATGTCCTGTTGTAGGATAATCTTTCTGCAAGTCTTTTAAATCCGTATGAAAAGTAAAATCTCTTTTTCTGTCTACATTAGCAATCCCCACTACAATGGCTTCCGGCATGGAATACATCTGATTAAAGAATTGTACTAATCCTGTTACGTGAATAAAATCTTCATTCATGCTTCCATCCAACAGATAGATTACAGGGTATGATTTTGTTTTATCATAGCCTTGTGGAAGATAAATATTCAACGTTCTGTCTTCATTTAATATCTTAGATTTTAATGTTCGAATTTCCCCGATAGTCAGAGGCTTTACAGTTTCATTCTGGGCTAAAACCATAAATTGGAAAGCAAAAAGAATACTGAAAAGGGTGAGGATTTTTTTGATCATACTTTATTTTATTACTGGTTGTCCTTTCAAACCTCATAGGTTTTAGAAACCTATGAGGTTTGAGTCGAAATATTTTTACTCAATTGTCAAGAAATCATATTCAACATTTGATTGATGGTATTCTATAAAATCATTTACAGTGTCAAAATATTGCATCATTTCTGTTCTTTCAATTTTACTTTCTTTAGTCAAATTAATATAAGAATGATAAGATGAATATTTCCAATCTTTAATATCTTTAACAAATCTATGATTAACGGGATTATTATGGATATAATGAAATAATTTAATCAAATACGCATTATCACTCACTCTTTTACGTTTTAAATAATCAAGAAAAAGAGAACCTTTTCGATCATATCTTTTATTATAAGCTTTTGCATAACCATTTAATAAATTACTAAACTGTTTCATTAAATATTTATGTTCATCTTCATTTGGAATTTGGTCTTCACTTTTAAATCTTACTAATAAATGAAAATGATTTGGCATTAAACAATATGCATATATTTCAGCTATTGGAATAATATATTTTACAAGTTTATCTAAAAAATATTTATAATTTTCTTCTTCTCTAAAAATTAGATCTCTTCCATTTGCGTGAGAGTAAATGTGATACACATATCCATATTCAAAATTTTCTGTATTTGACATTTATTTTTTCATTTGTGTGTTTTTGATATTTAAACCTCATAAGTTTTGAAAACCTATGAGGTTTATTAAGGACAATTATTTTATATCGTCCCAGATGCTGTAATCAACAATTTTCGTAGGAATCTGTTGAACATATTCTGTAAAGGGCTCACAAGGTAAAATAGCTTCTTTCCCTTCTCTTGCCAATTCCTGATAAAGCTTGGTTCCTTCGGTCTTCCAGTGGATCATTTCATCGGAAACATCACGGATAATCTTTGCCGGACTTCCTACAATAAGTTTTCTTGGTTCACATTTGAAGTTGGCAGGAACAAAAGCCAAAGCACCGATGATGCACTCATAACCGATAACAGCTTTATCCATCACCACAGCATTCATTCCCACTAAACAGTTTTTTCCGATATGTCCGGAATGGATAATAGCACCGTGACCGATATGTGCAGATTCCTCCAAAATGGTTTCAATACCCGGAAAAACATGGAGTGTACAGTTTTCCTGAACATTCGCGCCGTCTTTAATGATAATTTTTCCCCAGTCGCCGCGGATCACGGCATTGGGCCCGATATATACTTCTTCGCCGATCTCTACGTTCCCAATGATTACCGCCTGCGGATGGATGTAGGCGGATGGCTTGATGATGGGACGTATACCGTGGTATGAGTAGATGTTCATAATGTTGATGTGATGATTTCTAGATATGATGATGTGATGATTTGTTGATGTGATAATTTCCTCATCAACATATCATCACATCATCGCACTAATTATACTTTTTCAATAACCATTGCATAACCCTGTCCGACACCGATACAAAGGGTACACAATGCATATTTCTTATTCTGTTTTTCAAGTTCTATAGCAGCAGAACCAACAATTCTTGCCCCGGAAACTCCCAGTGGATGTCCTATAGCAATAGCTCCTCCGTTTGGATTCACTCTTGAGTCATCATCTTTTAAGCCTAAGCTTCTGGTTACTGCTAAAGCCTGTGCTGCAAATGCTTCATTCAACTCAATGATATCCATATCATCCAGAGAAAGTTTGAGTCTTTTCAATAGTTTCTGCGTTGCTTCCACAGGTCCTATTCCCATGATTCTCGGCTCAACACCAGCTACAGCCGATCCCAAGATCTTAGCTTTAGGCTTTAATCCGTATTTTTTTACAGCTTCTTCACTTGCGAGGATAAGAGCGGCGGCTCCGTCGTTCATTCCTGAAGCATTTCCGGCAGTTACTGTTCCTTCTTTTCTGAAAGCAGGGCGAAGTTTCGCAAGACCTTCCATTGAAGACGCAGGTTTAATAAATTCGTCTGTATCAAAAATTTTAGGTTCTCCTTTTTTCTGTGGAATTTCAACTTTTACAATTTCTTCTGCCAGTCTTCCGCTTTGCTGAGCTTTTGTAGCTTTCTGCTGAGACCAAAGAGCAAATTTATCCTGATCTTCTCTGCTGATACTGTGAATATCGGCAAGGTTTTCTGCAGTTTCTCCCATTCCGTCTACTCCATACATCTCTTTCATTTTCGGGTTAACAAAACGCCATCCGAAAGTGGTATCAAACATCTGACTGTCTCTTCCGAAAGCAGACCCCGGCTTAGACATTACGTAAGGAGAACGTGTCATATGTTCTACTCCACCTGCAATATAAATTTCGCCTTCTCCTGCTGCAATGGAACGGAAAGCATTCGCTACCGCAGACATTCCCGATGCACAAAGCCTGTTTACCGTTTCGCCACCGATTTTGTAAGGAAGTCCTGCCAGCAAAAGAGCCATACGGGCTACATTACGGTTATCTTCCCCTGCCTGGTTAGCGCATCCGAAAATAACGTCTTCAATTTCTTCTACAGGAACCTGAGGGTTTCTTTCCACTACTTCTTTGATCACAATTGCGGCTAAATCATCAGCTCTTACTTCTGATAATCCTCCCTGTAATTTTGAAATGGGAGTTCTTATGTAGTCTATGATGTATACGTTGTTCATAATTATTTTTGATGTAATAATCCGGTAATGTAATAATGTAGCAATTCCAGATTTATTTGTTTTTATTTCTTAGTTCTAAAACCTGTTTTAAAGTATAGGGTTCGAATTTGAAGTCTGGCCCATACATCCTTTTGATATTTTCTTCAAAAGTAGAATCGAAACCTGCTTTTTTTCTCCTTTTATTAACATTTTTGAGGTCTTTCACAGGCCAAATAAAATTCACAAAGACTTGTTTTCCGTCCTTATCTTTTGTCATTTCTCCAGCTCCCTGTGTTCCGTAGATCTGTTCTTTGTTTTCATACATCAGATACCGATCTTCCATCATGGCAACCCACGTGAACGGAATTTCTTTCTTTTTTCCAGCTTCCTTTATGAGTGGCAGATATTTTCCAATTTTGGTAGAATGCTGGATCACATACCATGCTGCCTGATTCGTAGGTTCTCCGACAAGTGTTTTCCCAGGATAACCATATTGAGCAATAATTTTTTCAATTTTCTGCATATTCAGGCTATCGTGTTCTGCCACCAAAAGCCAGTTTTTCTTTTTGAACTCTTCTTCGTCAATATGCAGATCTTTCAACAGCTGTTCTTTTTTCTCCGGAGTTATTTCGGTATCAAAAAGCATTCTGTATCCCTGATCCACTCTCATGATTTCATCAAGTTCCTTTTTTAAGGTTTCATTTATTTTCTGCTGAGCATTCATCAGAAAAGCTGAAACTATGAAAAGTAATGCAGCTATTTTTCTCATACTGTTGGATCTGGTATTTGGTTGGTTTCTTACAAGTCGGTTACTTTTTTTCCAATTTTGTAGACTGTTCCTACAAATTTTGCAATCAGCTCCTTATTTTGATTAGTGATCTGAATATCATACACCGCTGTTTTTCTTGTGTCATTCACCAACACACTTTCTGCTCTGAAAACATCACCTTCTTTTCCTGCTTTGGTAAAATTGATAATACAGTTCAGGGCAACGGCCGCATCTCCGGTATTGTTGGACGAAAATGCCAGTGCGGAATCAGCAAAGGCAAACGTAACGCCTCCGTGAACTGTTTTAAGTCCGTTCAGCATTTCTTTTTTGATGGGCATTTCTATTAAGCAATAATTTTCTTTTACTTCAATCATCTTAATGTTCATCCATTGGGAAAAATAATCCTGATTGAACATATAGTCTGCTACTTGTCTTGGCGTCATAAATTTAATGTGTTGATATGATGATATGCTGATGTGTTAATATGTTGATGTGTTGATGTGTTGTTTAATCGTCAAATTAGCACATCGGCATATTTCCTAATTCATTTTTCTCAGTAAAGGGCTTTGTCTGTACCTTTCTTCCTGATATTCTTCATAAAGATTTTGCAGGGTTTCAGATACTTTTGAATAGCCGATCTCTTTTCCCCAGGCCAATAATCCTTTCGGGTAGTTTACTCCTTTCTGCATCGCAAGTTCGATATCTTCATCATTGGCAACTCCTAATCTTTTTGCTTCTACTGCTTCATTAATCAACATTGAAATGATTCTTAAAAAAATCTGCTGATATAAGGCATCATCTTTCTGGGCTGCCGGGTTTTCTGCATCTTCAGCATAACTGTAGAAGCCTTTTCCGGTTTTCCGACCATGAAGTTTAGCTTCGGACATTCTTTGCTGAAGCAGAGACGGCTTGTATTTCGGGTCGTAAAAATAATCTTTGTAAACGGTTGTTGTTACGGCAAAATTCACATCAACACCAATTAAATCCATGAGCTCAAAAGGTCCCATTTTAAAGTTTCCAAGTGTTCTCATGGCTTCATCCACCTGTTGGGGAGTTGCTATGTTTTCTTCCACAATCCTTAATCCTTCGCCGTAGTATGGACGAGCAATTCTGTTGACGATAAATCCGGGAATATCTTTAGCGATGACAGGCATTTTACCCCACTCTTTCATGAGGTTATACATTTTTTCAGCTAAGGATTTTTCCGTAAGCAAAGATGGAATAATTTCAACTAAAGGCATTAGCGGAGCCGGATTGAAGAAGTGAATTCCGATGAAACGTTCAGGTTTCTTTAATTCTGCACCGAGAGAGGTGATAGAAATGGATGAAGTATTGGAACTGATGATACAGTCTTCGGAAACATAGGTTTCGAGCTCTGTAAATACTTTGGTTTTTATGTCTTTGTTTTCGATGATGGCTTCTATGATCAGCCCGCAATCTTTAAAGTCTTTTAGCTCTGCAGCGATGGAAATATTAGCTAAAATTTCAACCATCTTCTCTACCGAAATTTTTTGCTTGTCAACCAACCTTGTTAATGTTTTTTCTAAACCTACAGTGGCTGTTTCTACCTGTTTTGGATTGGCATCATATACCCAGACTTTGCATCCGTTCGTGGCGGCTACTTGTGCAATGCCGATTCCCATAGTCCCGGCACCGATAATTCCTACATTCATAATTTTAATTTGAAAATTTGAAAATGAATTAATTTGAAAATTATTTAAGTTTTGCGCTTGAAATAATTTTAGAAAGGATTAATAGAATTTCTCTCAAATCCGATAATATTTTTTCGCTCGGAGATTGTAAATGCGGAGATTTTAAGCAAAGTAAAATCCAATATTCAGTTTCATCAGCTTCTTTAGCTGCAATTTTTAATTTATGAATAAAATCGGCCTTACTTTCCGCATTCTGGGCTTCTCTGACATTGGCTCCAATGGATGTCCCCGATTTAAAAATCTGATTGGCCAAAGAAAATTTGTTAGCTTTATATAATTCTTCTGAAAATTCAACAATATTCAATGCAAAATCGAAAGTCTTATTTATAATAATATTTTCTTTGTCATTTCTCATTTTCAAATTCTCAAATTAATTCATTTTCAAATTGATTTATTTCCCTTTATATTCAGGTTTTCTTTTCTGTAAAAAGGCATTTACACCTTCTATAAAATCTTCTGTTTCTGCGGCTTCCTGCTGTAGATCGCCTTCCAGCTCAAGCTGTTCTTTCAATGTGTTGCTGTAAGACTGGGCAAAAGCTTTTTTGGTTAATTTAATAGCAGCGGTCGGCATGTTTGACATTTTTTCAAGGATCTCCATAGATTTAGAAGCAAACTCTTCCTCTGTGAAAACCTCAGCTACCAGACCATAGGATTTGGATTCTTCAGCGGATAGTCTTTTTCCTGTAAATGCTAAATAATTGGCTAACTGTCTTCCCAATAGTTTTGGTAAGAAGTAAGTTCCTCCTGTATCAGGAATCAGTCCGATGTTTGAAAATGCCTGGGCAAAATAGGATTTATCAACTGCCAAAACGAAGTCGCAGATCAGGGCCAGCATGGCTCCTGCTCCTACTGCAGGACCATTTACCAATGCCACAACAGGTTTTTTACAACGCGTAATCTCTGTTACCAGAGGATTGTAGTAGTCCACTACAATTTTTCTGATGATATCGTTATCATGGTGTTCATTCCCCTGTACGAAGGCATCATCCAGATTCTGACCGGAGCAGAAAGCTCTTCCTCTTCCTGAAATGGCCACGCATCTTACTGTTGGATCTTCACTACATTCTTTAATAAAATCTTTGAGATCCGATAAAGAAGGCTTGGTAAGCGCGTTCATGGTTTCTGGCTGATTGAGGTAAGCTATTTTCAGTTTCCCGTCAAAATGCGTTTCAATATCAAGTTGTGTATACATGGTTTTAAATTTAAAATTAAATGATTAAAAGAATTAAAAATTACACTGCCCTAATTTAACAATATAAAATAATCTAACAATCTATATAATGTGACAATCTAAGAGTTTAATTATGTAACAATAAATAGTTATGCATAACATCAATGGCACTTAAAATAATCAAAAGGCTCCAGGCAGTCCAGACATTGGTAAGAAGCCTTACACAGGGTAGATCCGAATCTGCTGATTTGTTTTGAATTCATCGAGCCACAACGCGGACATTTTTTCGGTTTCCCGATGTGGTGCTCGTCTGCTCCTTTCTCAGGAGGTGTAATTCCGTACGCACGGAGTTTTTCTCTCGCTTCATCCGTCAGCCAATCTGTTGTCCATATGGGAAACATTTTGGTGACTACTCTGGCATCCCAGCCGTTTTCCTTCATGATCTTTGTTATATCTTCCTCAATGGTGAACATGGCAGGACAGGCAGAGTAAGTGGGCGTAATGGTTACTTCGCAGGTATTCTCACCTGTAACTTTCGCCTCTCTTACAATACCTAACTCCACAACGTTGATCACCGGAATTTCGGGATCGGGAATCTGGGATAGTATGTTTAATAAATCATTCATAAATAATAGATGGATAATATGATGGTTTGATAATGCGTTGATAATTTCACATCAACAAATCAGCATATCAACAAATTATGTTACCACGTACATCCCGGATAAGCCCTTTGCATATACTGAAGCTCGCAAAGAATGTATCCGAAATATTCTGTATGATATCCTGTTCTGGATTTTGGCTGCATGAATGGGTTTTCAGGGAATGCCAGTCCATATTCCTGGAAATCTTTTGTTGTGATCGCTACAAATTCTTTATACAATTCATCAACATCTGGAGCAATATTTAAAGCAATCAAATCATCTTCTCCTTCCACTTTTGCAAATAAGCCTTTGGTATATTCCCAGATGTTTTCAACAGCTTTCACCAGTCGTTCGCGGCTTTCTTCTGTTCCCTGGGCAAAGATTTTCATCCAAGAAGAGGCATGGGTATAGTGATATTTTACTTCTTTCAAAGATTTCTGGGCAAGAGCGGAAAGCTCTTCATCTGCGGAATTGGATAAGGCTTCGTACATCAGTTTCTGGTATACAGAGAAAACATATACTTTAAGAATGGTCTGTGCATAATCTTCGTTGGGAAGTTCTACCCAGTGGGCATTCACGTACTCGTGTTCATATCTTAAAAATGCCAGGTCATCTTCACTTTTACCGTTATCGGCAACTCTTGAAGCATACTGATAGAAATTATTGGCCTGTCCAAGTTCATCCAAAGCAATATTCGTCAATGCAATATCTTCCTCCAGGTAGGGCCCTTCACCGCACCATTCGGATAACCTCTGCCCCATGATGAAACTATCATCGGCAAATTTCAATAAATAATTATATAGTGGATTCATTATTTAATAGATTTCAGATTTCAGACATTAGATTTCAGATTGACAAAAGTCTTGTATCTGATATCTTGTATCTTGAAGTCTTATTAATTACATATTTTTTACATCATTAGGAATATCGTAGAACGTTGGATGACGGTATAGTTTGTCATCTGCAGGATCAAAGAACGCTTCCTGATCCATTCCTTCGGAGCTGATGATATATTTACTCGGAACTACCCATACGCAGGTTCCTTCTTTTCTTCTTGTATAAACGTCTCTTGCATTCTGCAAAGCCATTTCTGCTGTTGGTGCCTGAACTGTTCCGGCGTGCTTGTGGGATAATCCCGGTTTAGTCTGAATAAACACTTCCCACATATCTAATTGACTCATATCTTATTTTCTTTTAAATCCTTTTGGTATTCCTAATTCTGCTTGATCATAAATATTCATATACAGATAAACGGTATCTTTTTTACCTTCATAGGTAACCCAATATTTATCAAGAAGTCCCTTATCTCCGATTAATGCATTTTTAGTTTTAAAAGCACAGCAACTTCCGAGTCTGTCAAAACTGACATCCTCTCCGTTGGGACCTGTTAATGATGATAAATATTCAATCGAGTTCGCAGGGTTTAAATTGCCTACCTTAACCGGATTTTTTTCTGAATATCCATAAGTATCATCAAAAACATTTGTTGCCACAGATTGAGTACCGCATGCCATTAAAAATATTGATAATGAAAAAAGGAATACCAATGTTCTGTTCATAATTTGATGGTTATTTTTCTACTGTCTTTGCACTTTTCTCGGCAAAAGCCGCTGCTGCCTCTTTTACCCATGCATTTTCTCTTTGAGCTTTTCTTTTGGTCTCGATACGCTTTTTATTGGCAGGTCCGTTTCCTTTAAGGATTTCCATGAATTCATCCCACGGAAGTTCCCCGAAATCGTAATGCTGTCTTTCCTCATTCCATTTCAGGTCTTTATCCGGAATCGTTAATCCTAGAAACTCAGCCTGGGAAACGGTAACATCTATAAATCTCTGACGAAGACTGTCATTACTCTCACGTTTTACCCTGTAATTCATAGAAATCTTAGAGTTTGGCGAGCTGTCGTCATTCGGGCCAAACATCATTAAAGCCGGCCACCAGAAACGGTTTAACGAAGCCTGAGCCATTTCTTTCTGCTGTTTGGTACCACGGCAAAGTGCCATTAAAATTTCATAACCCTGTCTTTGGTGGAAAGATTCTTCTTTACAGATTCTTACCATCGCTCTTGAATAAGGTCCGTAAGAATTCCCCATCAGCATTACCTGGTTCATAATGGCAGCACCATCTACCAGCCAGCCGATAGCTCCTATATCTGCCCAGCTTAAAGTCGGGTAATTGAAAATACTTGAATATTTTGCTTTACCGGAAAGCATATCTTCATAGGTCGCATCTCTATCTGCCCTGATGGTTCCGTTTCCTAAAGTTTCAGTAGCTGCATAAAGGTATAAACCATGTCCCGCTTCATCCTGAACTTTTGCTAAAAGGGCCATTTTTCTTCTTAATGAAGGTGCTCTTGAGATCCAATTAGCTTCCGGCAGCATTCCTACAATTTCAGAATGGGCATGCTGAGAGATCTGCCTTACCAAAAGCTTCCTGTAATCATCAGGCATGATATCTTTTGGCTCTACTTTATTTTCTTCGTGAACGTATTGAACAAATTTTTCTAAGTCCATAATTTTTTTAATTTGAAAATTTGAAAATTTGAGAATGTATCAATTAATTTTCAAATTAACACATTAGCACATTTTCAAATTGAATTAAACGTCATAATTAAGCATCACCACATTCGTAGTCGGGTGACATTGACATGTCAGAACATAACCTCTGGCTACTTCTTCCTCGGTAAGCGCGAAATTCTTTTCCATGAAAACTTCTCCTTCCAGAACTTCTGCTTTACACGTACAGCACACTCCTCCTTTACATGCGAAAGGCACAGGAAGATTGTCTTTTAATGCTTTATCTAAGATACTTTCTTTTTTGGAATTCAGGTGGAACGAATACTCATCATCATCAATGATCACCGTTACCATACTTTCGATATTGGCTATCGCTTTGAATTCTTCACTCATCTCCTCTGAATTTTCTTCGTCGGGAGCCGTAAAATATTCAAACAATACCTGGATAGCAGGTACTTTTTTATCTTTTTTCAGATAATCTGCAATTCCTTTGATCATTTCTGCCGGTCCGCAGATAAAATAGGTAGCTTCTTTTACATTGATATCAGTATATCTTTCGAACAGCTGTTCCAGTTTTTCAGCAGAAATTCTTCCTTCGAATACGGGATCTTCATGCTTTTCACGGCTTACCAGATAGATTACTTTCAGTCTTCCGTTGAACTGCTCAACCAGTTTATCAATTTCAGACCTCTTCATTACATGATTCATACTTCTGTTGCTGTAAAACAGATAAGCATTAGAATTAGGCTCCTGATAAAGACTTTCTTTAATATTGGACAAAACCGGACTGATACCACTCCCCGCTGCCAAACCTACATAGGTTTTCACATTGCTGGGATGATAAGAAGTATTGAAACCACCCATCGGAGGCATTACTTCCAATACCTCATCCATATGAAGATGCTCATTAAAATACCCTGAAACTTTTCCACCTTCCAAAAGCTTTACCAGCACTTCCAGCGTATTGCTTTTTTCACTTGGAGCGTTGCAGATAGAATAAGAACGTCTTTCTTCATTCCCGTCGATCATCATACGGAAATTAAGATACTGTCCCTGCTTGAACCTGAACTTATCCTTCAGTTCTTCAGGAATTTCCACTGCCACGTTTACCGCATCAGAGGTATCTTTCTGAACCTTTACCGTTTTAAGTTTATAAAATGAATTCATTATTTTTTTAGTATTCTATTAATTTTTCCGCCTTCACACTTTGGCAGGCTGTCCTGAGCGTGAATTTTTACTTTTGTGGTAATCCCTACTCTCTTTTTGATTTCGTTTTCTATGTTTTTTCCAAAGCTGCCGACAAAATTAAAATAATCATCGGTTCCTGCATCTATTTTTTCAGTTTTTACCAATTCATCATCAATTTCCACATCAATATCCAATGCTACACACATCTGTTCTTTTTCAACAGGGGTCAGGTAGTAATTCGGAACCACTCCTTTTACATGGGAAAACGCTTCTTCAATCTGGCTAGGATAAACGTTTACCCCTCTTACGATCAGCATATCGTCTGCACGCCCTTTGATCGGTCTCATTTTCACCATGCTTCTTTTGGCATTTTCATCATAATAGAGACTTGTAATATCATTCGTCCAATATCGTAAAAGCGGCATTGCTTTTTTCGTTAAAGTGGTAATTACCAGAACTCCTTCTTCTCCAAATGGAACAGGTTGTTTTGTAACCGGGTCCAGAATTTCCGGATAAAAATGATCTTCCCAGATGTAAGCTCCTCCTTTCTCCTCAAAATCTTCCATCGATACTCCGGGGCCGATGATCTCGCTTAATCCGTAGATATTAGTCGCATGAACGCCTAATCTTTCTTCAATATGGCTCCTTATAATTTCCGTCCATGGTTCGGAGCCTAAAACAGCATATTTAAGACTGATTTCATCTGCAGAAATTCCTCTGTGGGCAAACTCATCAGCGATGGTCAGTGCATAAGACGGGGAACAGCAGATTACCTCAGGTTTAAAATCGAGAATCAGATCAACCTGTCTGGCTGTCATCCCCCCGGAAATCGGAAGTACGCTCATTCCTAATTTTTCTGCTCCGTAATGAAGTCCTAATCCTCCGGTAAAAATTCCGTATCCGTAGGCATTGTGCAGCTGCATTCCCGGTCTTGCTCCCGCTGCATATAGCGATCTGGCAACCACTTCGCTGAAAATATCAATGTCTTCTTTGGTGTAACCTACCACTGTAGGCTTTCCAGTTGTTCCGCTGGAACAGTGAATCCTCTGCAGCTCATTCTTCGGAACTGTAAACAATCCGAACGGATAGTTATCTCTCAGATCCTGCTTGTAAGTAATAGGAAGTTTCGTGATATCTTTAATTGACCTTATATCCTGTGGAGATATCCCCGATTCATTAAATTTCCCTCTATAAAATTCCGATCTCTCTCCAAGATAGCCGACCAAATCTTTCAACCGGTCAGACTGAAGCTGTCTCAACTGGTCGAGCTTTACATATTCAACTGAAAAATCCATATTCAACTAACTAACATTTGTTAGGTGTAAATTTAAAAAGAATTTCTATGCTGGCAAAATTTTTATGATTTTTGTCATATTTTGAATGATTCTAAATAATTTCAGCAAATGGATGTGGCGAAAAGTTGAAATCGCGAAAAGGCAAAATTGCTTTAAGGACTGCTATTTTTGGTTTCCTAATAAACCGTAAAGGAGCTTAGCACGGATTTCATCGGTGATTTCGGAGGTAGATTCCGTATTTCTTTTGAACCAGAAGTAAGAATTGTTCAGGGTGTGAAGAATAAACCTTGTCGTAAAGGTAGGCGATTTCAGTTCCCAGTTTTCGGCTTTATAAATCTCGGAAATCAATTGCTCCACTTCTTCCTGGTAATTTTTTCTGAGCTCAATAAATTCGGGAAGTCTTTCTTCCAGGTGTTTCCATTCATTGGAATAAATATGGGTAACATCCCTGTTCTGAAGGACAACGGATAGATGTTTATCTAAAAATAAATTGAGTTTATCTTTTGGAGCGATATCTGTGCTTTTAACCGCCTGAAGCTCATCAAAAAATTCTTGCGCAATACCAAAGCATATCCATTCAAGGATTTCTTCTTTTGAACGGATATGGGCATAGAGCGACGCAGCTTTTATATTAAGCTTTGTAGCAAGGTCCCGTACCGAGCTGCCCATATAGCCTTTCTCCTTGAAGAGCTCTACGGCTACGTCTAAAATTTTCTTTTGTTTTTCTTTAAGCTCCATCTGGTAAAATGCAAAAGTAATTATTCTGGGATTAATACGTTAATTTAAGGTTATGATTTTAAGTATGGGAGCTGAGTTTTGTAGAACCACCCCGTCAAATCTGCGATTTGCCACCCCTCCGGTGGAGGGGAATTTTAGGTTAAGCTGATGTAAAAAGATCGTCTGATACTATTTTTTCTTCGTTTTACAATTTTGCGTTTTCTTTAATCTGACGGTTTTTCCATTATTTTAAACCAAATATGAAAGAACCGGAAAATTTGTCAAGTTAATTTACCGTTAAAAATAGATAATCCGGAAAATTTGTCCGTATTTTTTGTAAATTTAATAATTGAACGGTTTTTGAAATAAAGTAACCGATTAAATGATTAAATAATTGATGGCATTAGGAAATCGGGCCTTAAAATTTGGTTTCTTAATGTCTTTTTAAAACTGAACCAAAACAAAGTATTACACAAAACATAAAAATATGAACTTAAACCAATATACTGTAAAATCACAAGAAGCCATCCAGGCGGCACAGCAGACTGCCATGGAATTTGGCAATCAGAGTATAGAGCCGCAACATATACTTGAAGGTATTTTTCAGGTAGATGAAAATATTTCGCCTTTCCTATTAAAAAAGTCTGAAGCAGATGCCAGTCTGGTCAGGGAGCGAAACAGGGAAAATATTGAAAAACTTCCAAAAGTTCAGGGAGGAAATATTTACCTCTCTCAATCAGCGAATAAAGTTTTGCTGGATGCTCCGAATATCGCAAAAAAAATGGGTGACGAATATGTAACGATCGAGCATTTATGGTTATCATTACTGGAAACCAGTTCTGAAGTATCTAAAATGCTGAAGGATATGGGAGTGACCAAAAGCCTTTTGGAAGGTGCCATTAAAGAATTAAGAAAAGGAAGTAAGGCAACCTCTGCAAGTTCGGAGGAGACTTACCAGTCTTTAAATAAATATGCTAAAAACTTCAACGAATTAGCTGCGGAAGGAAAGCTGGACCCGGTGATCGGGCGTGATGAAGAAATCAGAAGGGTGCTACAGATTCTTTCCAGAAGAACGAAAAACAACCCGATTCTTATCGGGGAGCCTGGTGTAGGTAAAACTGCAATTGCAGAAGGTATTGCACACCGTATTATTTCAGGAGACATTCCTGAAAACCTGATGGATAAGACTTTATATTCACTGGACATGGGTGCTCTGATTGCCGGAGCAAAATATAAAGGTGAGTTTGAGGAGCGTCTGAAATCTGTAGTAAATGAAGTGATCAAATCTGAGGGACAGATCATTCTTTTCATCGACGAGATCCACACTTTGGTGGGAGCAGGAGGCGGTGAAGGAGCGATGGATGCCGCCAATATCCTTAAACCCGCTTTGGCAAGAGGCGAATTAAGAGCAATTGGTGCCACGACTTTGAATGAATACCAGAAGTATTTTGAAAAAGATAAAGCATTGGAGCGACGTTTCCAGAAAGTCATGGTGGATGAGCCGGATACGGAATCCGCGATTTCTATTCTTCGTGGTATTAAAGATAAATATGAGGCTCACCACAAGGTAAGAATCAAAGATGAAGCGATCATCGCCGCGGTGGAAATGTCTCAGAGATATATTTCGGACCGTTTTTTACCGGATAAGGCCATTGACCTTATTGATGAAGCTTCTGCAAAATTAAGGATGGAAATCAATTCAAAACCGGAGGAGCTTGATGTTCTGGACAGGAGATTAATGCAGCTGGAAATTGAGTTGGCCGCTATTTCAAGAGAAGGCAATCAGACGAAGATTGATCATGTAAAGGAAGATATTGCTAAAATTTCAGAGGAAAGAAATGAGATCAATGCGAAATGGCTTAAAGAGAAACAAAAATCTGAGGATTTAACCCAGCTTAAAAAAGATATTGAGTCTTTGAAACTTGAAGCAGAAAAAGCTTCAAGGGCAGGAGACTACGCTAAAGTAGCAGAGATCCAGTACGGAAAAATAAAGGAGAAAGAAGACGCCTTGCAGAAACTGGAACTGGAGATGCAAAACCATCAGAATGAACTGATTAAAGAGGAAGTTACTGCTGAAAATATTTCTGAAGTAATTGCTAAATGGACAGGAATTCCTGTTACCAAACTTCTTCAGTCTGAAAGAGAAAAGCTATTGAACCTTGAAGCTGAGCTCCACCACCGTGTGGTTGGACAGGATGAAGCCATCGGAGCGGTTGCAGATGCAATCAGAAGAAACAGAGCAGGATTAAGTGATGAGAAAAAACCTATCGGGTCTTTCTTATTCTTAGGAACAACAGGTGTCGGTAAAACAGAACTTGCAAAAGCACTGGCGGAATATTTATTCGACGATGAGAATAATATGACGAGAATCGACATGAGTGAATACCAGGAAAGACACAGTGTATCCAGACTGGTAGGTGCTCCTCCGGGATATGTAGGTTATGATGAAGGCGGACAGCTGACAGAAGCAGTAAGAAGAAGACCTTATTCCGTAGTTCTGCTTGATGAGATTGAAAAAGCACATCCTGATGTTTTCAATACACTGCTTCAGGTTCTGGATGACGGACGTCTGACAGATAATAAAGGACGTGTGGTGAATTTCAAGAATTCGATTATCATCATGACTTCGAATTTAGGTTCACATCTGATCCAGGAGAACTTTGAAAATATTACGGATGAAAACCAGGATGAGATCGTTAATAAAACCAAGGATGAAGTTTTCGATCTTCTGAAACAGACCTTACGACCTGAATTCCTGAACAGAATAGATGAAGTGGTATTGTTCCAGCCTTTGAGCAGAAAAGAAATCGGAAAAATTGTTCAGTATCAGCTGAGAGGCTTTAATGATATGCTGGCCAAACGCAACATTATCATGACTGCTACTCAGGATGCGATAGATTACCTGATGAATAAAGGATATGATCCATCTTTCGGAGCGAGACCGCTGAAAAGAGTGATCCAGCAGGAAGTTTTAAATAAATTGTCCAAAGAAATCCTTGCAGGAAAAGTAAATGACGGTGACAGGATTGCCCTGGATTATTTCGAAGAGACCGGTTTGGTTTTCAGACCGGCAGATCAATAAGTAGTTTTTTTCATATATATTATTTTTGTAAGTAAGTGGTGCAGCCCAATCTGCATCACTTATTTTTTTGAAGAATAAATTTATCCAAATATTGTGAAATATTTGTACATTTATATCTCATCAAATTATAACTAAAACAAAATCAGTATGAAAAAGTTAAAAAGAAATGCACTAAAAACTATTTTAGGTGGAAAAAAAGATTGCAGATGCATAACAATAACTTATTCTGACGGCTCTGTAAGCAGCAACTGCGTTACAGAATACTGTACCGAAATAAGTCTTGCCTGCGCACAGACAGAATGTCAACCAGTTCTTGAACTTTAAAAATGAATTTTATGAAAAAGTTAAAAAGAAATGAATTAAAGAAAATCAGCGGCGGTGTTTCTGCTGAAATAATAGAATGCGACATCAACATGAATTGTCCTACAGGTTTATGCTGCTCAACAGGAAATATCTGCAGAGATCCCAGAAGGTATCCTTGCATTTAAGAGAAGTAAACTCCATAAAAATATGCAACCCTCAGTGTACCTGAGGGTTTTATCATTTTATAAACTAATGCACAATCCGTAAAAACACGGAAAATAAACAGGAAAAAACACATCCATTTACTACTTATTTTTTACGAAATTTGCACTACTAACTAACATTCTTTTATAAAACTAACATTATGGAAACAAAACCTACTTTTGAGAGTGGATCAATTGGAGCTGTTTCAGCTACCAATACTATCGCCTCTGATCTTGTTCAGAAACTGATAGACAACTACAGAAATAACCAGATGCAGGCCGTGAATAAAGAATTGGGAATTACCGATTCCCACGCGATCTGGTTTGATCTTCCCAAGCTTAAAAAATTCATTGCCTGTATAGAAAATGAAGCGCAAAAAGTAAATCCCGGAGTTTCTGAAGAGGATTTAGGCATCAGGTTTTATTATGCTGCCTATCCTAAAGCTGAAGACTGGGCTATCATGGAAAGCCATCCTGTAGAATTGGAATATGCAGAAAGGCATACCCTGGTAATGATCCCTACTCTGAAAAAAGCAGATGAGAACGGGGAAATGCTTAATTACGACTTTTGTCCTCTAAATGCTGGTTCCTCATTAGCTATGGCATCAAAAAATGGCAATACCCTTTCTCCGGAAACAATTGCTGAAAATCATGGGACATTATCTCCACCCCAGGACCCAAAAGTTGAACAATTCCCTTAATTCAATAATCCATTTATCTAACAACACACATGACTGATTTTCAGAAGATACTTCAGGAATCTCTAATCTGGACGGAAGGAATCGCCGCCTTAATATCTCTTATTTATTATAATCGTGGTAATAAGGACGGATACTGGAAGTATTTTTCTATCTATCTTATAATTATGTTCGTATCTGAAGCAATAGGAAAATGGGGACACCTGTTCATAGAGTACGACAAACCAAAGTTTTTCAATTATTTCGTAATTCCTGTTGAGTTTCTTTTCTTTTACTGGCTGTATGCAGCAAAGTCATTGGGAAGACCAAAGCTCTTTTATATTCTGTCAATTTTATATTTATTATCATTTATCCCAAGCGAAATATTCTTTACTACTAAAAAGATCATTTTCTCTTTTAATTATACATTCGGATGTCTTATACTAATGGTACTGGTTATTATGGAGTATTATAAGCAGATTAATTCTACCGAAATTTTAAATTTCAGCAGAAACAAGATGTTTTATATCAATCTCGGGGTTACTTTATTTTATATTGGAACCCTTCCTTTCTGGACATTTTTCAGTCTGCTGGCTAAGTATAAAGAGTTATGGGATATGTATTTTAATTATTTTCTGATATCTGGAATTATAATGTATCTTCTATTTTCAATTTCATTCATATGGGGAAAACAGAGCTCATCATAACGATTATTCTATTCAACATTTTTTTTGTGTTGTTTGTAGCTGCCGTGATGGTATACATCCGCAAATACAAACAACGCAAAAGAGAGTATATGAATGAAATTGAAGTGAAAAATGAGATTCACAAGCGTGAGCTCCTCGCCACACAGCTTGAAATTCAGCAGGCTACCATGCAGCAGATAGGCCGTGAGCTTCACGACAATATCGGGCAGAAGCTGACACTGGTAAGCCTTTACACCCAACAGCTTCTCTACGAAAACAGAGTTCCTGAGGTGAGCGAAAGGATCGACCAGGTCTCTCAGATCATTAATCAATCCCTCCAGGATCTCAGAAGTCTTTCAAAAACCCTGACGGACGACAATATAAACCAAAAGGAAATTGTAACTTTGATTCAGGAAGAGGTAGACAATACGAATACGTTTAAAAGGTGCCATGTGACTTTTGAACATAATTTCAGGCAGCTTGATCTGAGCTTCGTCCATAAAAATGTACTGCTCAGGATTACCCAGGAATTTATCCAGAACAGCATCAAGCATGCCAACTGTAAAAATATCCTGATCAAACTGAATACGTCTGAAGACATACTTTGGGAGCTGAACCTTAAAGATGACGGTATCGGGTTTGACAGCGATAAAATAAAATCAAACGGCATAGGCCTGACCAATATGAGAAACAGAGCAGCCATCATAGGTGCCGATTTCACCCTTGAAAGTCAGGAAAATACCGGTACTTCACTTCATATTATTTTAAAGAAACAGCCATGAAAAAAACAATAGTGATTGTTGATGATCACATACTTATAGCCAAAGCATTGGAAGGAATTATTGATAATTTTAATGAATTTGAAGTAATCTATGTGTGTGAGAACGGAAAAGATCTGATCCAGAAATTTGAAGATAATGGTAAAATCCCTGATATTGTTCTGCTGGACATCAGTATGCCTATTATGGACGGCTTTGAAACTGCCGCCTGGCTTACGCTGCACCATCCGGACATCAAAGTAATGGCGCTCAGTATGCAGGGAGACGACAACAGCGTCATTAAAATGATCAAAAACGGGGCAAAAGGATATTTGCTGAAAAACACCCATCCGAAGGATCTGGAAACTGCCCTCACAAAATTAAATTCCGATGGATTCTTTTATCCGGAATGGGCATCAAAAATTATATTCTCTAATCTGAACAAAGAAAAGGAAACAGAAAATGCAGTAAAAATATCCGACCGCGAAAGAGAATTCCTGAAATATACCGTTACTGAGCTAAGTTATAAGGAAATTGCCGACAAAATGTGTTGCAGTCCGAGAACAGTAGAAAGCTACAGGGACCAGTTATGTGATAAGCTAGATCTTAAAACACGGGTTGGCCTGGCTGTTTTCGCTATTAAAAATGGTTTTGCCGGCTGATCCAAAAGCAGAAAATAAAATTAAAAATATAAATCAATTCAGATATATCACCTGATTATTTTAAACAAAAATATAATTAACTATAAAATATTTTAAACACACATTGGTGATATGATTAAAATTCAACCAAATTAGTTAAAAATCGAAAAATATTCAACATTAATAAGCTTTGAATGAAAAATATTCAAATATTTTCAAAAATATTTTGCGTATTAATTTTTTATAATATAAATTTGGAGACCAAACCATTTAAAATTTATTATGAAAAAACTATTATTCGGAGCTCTCGTTCTGGGCTTCATGTCAGCGTGTAACAGTGATAATATTTCAAACCAGGAGGAAATATCTCAGGATCCGGGTGCTCCTTCAGGATTTACCAATGCCAAAAGAGGCTGCCCTTCCGACCTTATAAGAGAGAAGAACCTTCAGAATGATCCGGCACTGAGAGCCAGATTTGAAGCCAATGAATTACAATCTGAAAAGTTTTCAAGGGATTTAACGATGGGCAAGGTACTTGCTGACGGAACTGTTGAAATACCGGTTGTCTTCAATGTCATCTACAATACTTCCACACAGAACATTTCTGATGCAAGAATTGCAGAACAGATTGCAGTACTGAATGCTGATTATGGAGCAACCAACACGGATATTAATAAAATACCTGCAGCATTTCAGCCAGTTGCTGCCGGGAACGTTAAAATCAGCTTTAAGCTGGTAGCGACCAACCGTAAGCAATATACAAAAACAGGCTGGAGATCGGATCTGGAAGAAATGAAAAAATCCACTACAGGCGGGATTAATGCAACCGATCCTACTAAAAACCTGAACATCTGGGTGGTTAATTCGATCCTTGATGAGAACAATCAGCCGGGAACTCTTGGATACGCCTACTATCCTGAATCTGCAGGGCTATGGTATGACGGTCTTGTAATAGGCTATCAATATATCGGAAAAACAGGTGCTACCGCTCCGTTTAACTTAGGAAGAACCGTTACGCACGAAGTGGGCCATTATCTGAACCTACCTCACCTTTGGGGATCTTCCAACACGGGCTGCCAGACAGATTACTCTAATGACACCCCTGTTTCTCCGGGACCTAATTATGGCACTCCTACTTATCCTTTAAACAGAGTTTGCGGAGGAGTAAGCCGTTCCCAAATGTTTATGAACTATATGGATTACGTAGATGATAAAGCTATGTTCATGTTCTCTGCCAACCAGAAAACAAGAATGCAGGCTGTAGTAGCTGCAGCCGGACCAAGAGCCGGATTAAGATAATTAATATCCAAATTAACCTAAATACAGGAGCCTGAAGAAAAACTTCAGGCTCTTTTTAATGAGGATATTTTTAAATTATAATCTATATGGATATGCAAAATAAATGTTTCTCCTAAATAGAATTTGAGCCTAAAATCACAGTTATAATCTTGATCAATAATAAATCAAACAGTCTATTTAAAACCCTAAGAAATTAAAAATTTACTATAAATTTCAAAAATATTAAATTATTTTTCTTTCAATATCGAAATTAACATAAAATCAAAGAAATTTCACATTAATAAACAAAACAACAACGAATGGGATCAAAATTTATTACATTTATAACAAAAATTAAAAAAAATTTGCATAATAATTTTTAATCATATAAATTCACAATCTGAAATTATACAAAATAACAACTTATGAAAAAACTATTATTGGGAGCCGTTGTATTAGGCTTTATGTCGGCTTGTAACAGCGACAACATGTCAAACCAAAATGAAAATCCTGCAAAAGAAGACGTTGCTTTAGCAGGTTTGACGCAAAGAGGATGCGCATCTGAAGAGGTAAGACAGGAAGCATTAAAAAACAATGCGCAGCTCAGACAAAAATTCGATGCTTTAGAAGCCAATACTGAAAAGTTTGCCAACGATATCAAGCTAGGAAAAGTTTTAGCAGACGGCTCGGTAGAAATCCCGGTGATTGTGAATGTACTTTATAACACTGCTGCGGAAAATGTATCTGATGCAAGAATTGCAGAACAAATTGCCGTATTAAATGCTGATTATGCAGGAACCAATTCAGATGCCAACAAAATTCCTTCGGAATTTGTTCCGGTAGGTGCAGGTGATACACAAGTGAGATTCAGATTGGTGAATACTATCAGAAAACAAACAGCCACTAAAAGCTGGAGAACGAACGATGCGATGAAGCAGGCTTCTTCAGGTGGAATTGATGCAACTAATCCTACAAATTATCTAAACATTTGGGTGGTAAGCAAAATGACCAGCCAGGGGAAAACAATCCTTGGGTATGCTACATTCCCTGAATCGGCAGGATTATGGAATGACGGTGTGGTAATTGCAGCGCCTTTCTTCGGAAAAACAGGAGCTTCCTCTCCATTCAATTTAGGAAGAACAGCAACACACGAAGTAGGACACTACCTAAACCTAAGACATATCTGGGGTGATGCCAACTGTGGTAATGACCAGGTAGCAGATACTCCTACACAGACTACTGCCAACTACGGAAAACCAACTTACCCGTTATACAATACCTGTACAGGTGTTCAGAGATCTGTAATGTTTATGAACTATATGGATTATGTGGACGATGCTGCAATGTTCATGTTCTCAGCAGGACAGAAAGCAAGAGTTCAGTCTGTAGTAGCTTCTACAGGAGCAAGAGCCGGACTGAGAGTTTATTAATAACAATCTGATTTCAATAAAAAGCGCCTGAATTTTCAATTCAGGCGCTTTCTTTATTTTAATGCTTTTGTATTATTTTCAGGAGTATAATCCATGAAGATATCTCCGTCCAAAGTTACCGACTTTATTTTCTTTTTAATAGGAACGGTAAGATCCGCCTGCTTCTGATTCTTTTCCCACAGACCCGGTGAAAAATGAAGCCTTTCCACAGATCCGTCCTCATAATTCAGAACAGCATCAAAAGGAATGGCAAAACCTCCCACATTATCCACATTGACCGTAAGGAGATCATTAAGCTGGGAAGCACCGGTTATTTTCAAATCAATATAATTATTCGTATAAAACCAGTTTTGAAAGAACCAGTTCAAGTTTTTACCGGAACCTGTATTCATTGAATTAAAGTAATCCCATGGAACAGGATGTTTCCCATTCCAGTTATCCATATAGTGAAGAAGTGCTTTTTTAAACAGATCGTCTCCTAAATAATCTTTTAGTGCAAGATAAGACAGGGAGGCTTTTACGTAAGAATTATTTCCATACCCGGCTCCGCTTACCTGTGTACTCATAGTAATCACCGGCTGATCCTGCTCAGCAGAAGCATCGTTGATCCATCTTTTAACCCTGAAGTTTTTATAAAATTCCTTTGCAGCAGCTTCTCCGTTTTCATCAATCCCGATCAGGTATTCCAGTGTGGTAGCCCAGCCTTCGTCCATAAAGGCATAACGGGTTTCATTGATTCCCATATAAAAAGGAAAATAAGTATGGGCAATCTCATGATCTGCCGTAAGACGCGCATCACGAAGATCATCCGGAATACTGGTATCATTAATCATCATTGGATATTCCATATCTGCATACCCCTGAATAGCCGTCATTACATTATACGGATATTCCACGCCCGGCCATTTTTTTGAGAACCAATCCAGATTATAACGCATCCATTCTACATAATGTTCAAAATCCTTAGCTCCGTTTTTATAACCTGCCTGCACGCTTGCCCTTTTTGTTTTTAACTGAACACTTGAAGCATCCCATACATAATGATTACTCATTGCAAAGCAGAAATCTGTAATATGGTTAGCCTTGAATTTCCAGGTATTCCATTTATTTTGTTTGGTTACTTTTCCTGATCTCATTTCCTGTTCGGAGGCAATATGAACCACTTTGTCGCTTTTAAGAGAGGATTTATACCTTTTTAAATATTCCGGCTGAAGCACAGCATCAGGATTCAGAAAATCCCCGGTGGCCCATACGACAAAATTCTTCGGGGCAGAAATGGCGAAACTGTAATCATTAAAATCATTATAAAACTCCTGTCGGTCGGAATGGGGAAGCATATCCCATCCGTTGTAATCATCATACACGGAAATCCTCGGGAAAGAATAAGCTACATAAAAAGTTTCGGGATCTATCTGCCCTTCTCTTCCGCTCTGCACAGAAAGAGGGTATTCCCATTCTATCTTTACCTCAGCTTTGGCTCCGGCCTTAAGCACTTTATTCAGCTTTACCTTCTCTACGGTTCCCCAGTCGTCGCTGTTGACCTGATATTTTTCTCCGTTTACAATAAATGATTTAATATGCAGGCCGGAAGACAGAAAATCTTTAGATACAAAACCCGATCGCGGAGACTGAGGCTTATGGAGGTTATTCACAAACCTGATAGCCAGTTCCTGAAGGGCATCCGGGCTGTTATTGGTATATATGATTGTTTCTTTTCCTGAAACCGTTTTGGTTCCGGCATCCACTTTCACTTCTACATTATAAATTCCTTTATTCTGCCAATAGTTTTTACCCGGCGCCCCGGAAGCATCACGGGTCCCTTTTTCATAGGCTTTTTTAATATTCCTTGGCATATATAATTCCTGCGCAGAAACCTGTTGCATAGAAACAGCCATTGCCAGAACATAAAGAAATCGTTTCATATCTAATTTTTAAAAATAAATATCAAAATTAACGAAAATGTAAGACCTGGCAACCATTTCTTTTTACAATAATGTTTTATGAATGAACCTAAAATAAAAACCAACTCCCGGAAGGAATTGGTTAAGCTATTTGGTTAATGTAAATCACCCATTAAAAAGAAAGCTCTGTAAGAACCGGGAAATGATCCGATGGATACAGCAGATTCTCTCGTCTGTCATTGATATGTCTCTGGGATTTTATCTTAAAGTCTTTTACAAAAATATAATCGATTCTGTCTTTAGGAATTTCATTGACATTAAAGCCTGTGAATGTACCTTTTGGTCCGTAAGGTTTTGTTTCGGAATGATAGAAACTGTCATTTAAATTCTGTGAAAGGATCTTTATCGGTTCCGAATCATCTGTTAAATTAAAATCTCCGCTTAAGGTAACCGGAAGGTTTCCAGGATTGATCTCTTTGATTTTCTTCAGAATAAGGTCAGCAGATTTCACTCTTGCTATGTTCCCGATATGATCGAAGTGAAGGTTCATCGCTAAAAATTCCTTCTTTGACTTTTTATCTTTGAACACGGCATAAGTACAAATTCTGTTAAGGGCGGCATCCCATCCCCTCGAAGGTTTTTCCGGAGTTTCCGAAAGCCAGAACGTCCCTGATTTTACGACCTGAAGTCTGTTCGTATCATAAAAAATGGCAGAAAATTCACCTTTTTCTTTCCCGTCGTCTCTTCCCACTCCTACATAATCATAATTCCTAAGGCCGGTCTTAATATCTTTCATCTGCTCAGGAAGCGCTTCCTGAACGCCGAAATAATCGGGATGATAATAATTTAATAAATCTGCAACATCCTGCTTTCTTTCCGTCCAGGCATTTTCTTTATCTGAAGTTACCTGCAACCTGATATTAAAGCTCATTACTTTAAGGTCCTGAGAGAATCCCAAAGCAAAGAACAGCAGGGATACGATTGAAAATCTGAAATTCATAACCATATTTTAAATTAAGTAACAAAAATAAAACATCTTTACGAGAGATGATGAAGGTTTGGAAATACATTATTGTTAATTAAGGAGGGAAGCCGGAAGAGGGAGGATGGAGGTTATAATAGCCGGATAAACAATCGAAGTCTAACTTTTTATTTTAATCTTCTTTTGTTCACATCGAAATATAGAGCATCGATCTTCATCTTCCATCTTCCCCCCTCACTCTCCCCTCTTCCACCAACAAAAAAACCTAAACTCCAACATATGAAGTTTAGGCCTCTCAATATCACTTAAAGCTATGTTTATTCTTTGGTAAACTGGAACTCCCTTCCCGCCTGCTTAAAAGTAACAATCTTTTTATCCTTACTGAATTCCAGCGTTATAGCCGCTTCTTCAAAAGTAAAGACATTATTCCCTGCATATTGCAGTGGAAATTCCTGCTGATTTCCTGCCCTGGCAAAAAGCTGTCCGTTCTTATCAAAAAAGGTCAGTTTGATAGGATCGCTTTTAGTAACGTAAGTCCCTGCAAAATCTTTTGTATTGATCTTATCAACCGGTTTAGTTTCTGCAGAAGGCCAGATATTGTTTTTTGCATTTACATCAGGAACCATCGCATCCGGGTCCAGCATTACTTCAGCGATCTCTTTATTTGAATTCAGCTTGAGCAGCCATTCCGTATTACGTTTCCAGACCTCAATCGGGATTTTTACAATCTGTTTTGTTCCATCTTTAAATTTCACCTGAACCGTTGTAGGCATCGGAAGCTGGCCAATATTTTCAACGGTGATCTGGGCACCGTTTTTAAAATCACCATTGATGTATTTCACATCTTTAACCGACTGATCGATCTTCCATTTATTGATAAACCATCCTCTCCAGAACCAGTTCAGCTCTTCACCCGACACATTTTCCATGGTGTGGAAGAAATCCCAGGGTGTAGGATGTTTGAAAGCCCATCGGTCAACATAAGTTCTGAACGCTTTGTCAAATTTTTCAGGCCCCAGAATAGATTCTCTTAAAATCTGTAATCCCATTCCCGGTTTAAAGTAAGCAAGAACACCTATACTTCTTTCTTTCATATTATCCGGACCTACCATGATAGGTTCAATATTATCGCTCATCATAAAGCTTCCGGTTCTGGCAAGATCTTTCTTATGGTAGTATTCTCCATTGTTAAAGGCTTTTGTAGATAATTCATTGATAAAAGTATTGAAGCCTTCATCCATCCACGCAAACAGTCTTTCATTGGAACCTACGATCATCGGGAACCAGTTATGTCCGAATTCATGATCGGTAACTCCCCAAAGGTCTTCGCCGGCAGAGTCCATGTGGCAGAATACAATCCCAGGATATTCCATTCCGCCTTCATTTCCTGCTACATTAGTCGCTGCGGGATAAGTATATTCATACCATTTCTGGGAATAATGTTCAATCGCGGCTTTTGTATATTCCGTAGATCTTCCCCAGGCCTTTTCTCCAGCACTTTCTGCAGGATAGGCAGATATTGCAACGGATTTTTTACCACTAGGAAGGTTTATTCTGGCCGCATCTAGGATAAATGCCGGTGACGAAGCCCAGGCAAAGTCACGGGTCTGGTCTATTTTAAATTTCCATGTTTTAGTTCCTGAAGCCTGGTTTTTTCCAATTTCAGATTCAGGACGGATCATCACTGTTTTATCACTGTTTCTGGCCTGTTCCCAACGGTTATTTTCTTCTTTGGTATACACCTCTTTGGAATTCAGGAGTTCTCCGGATGCCACAACATAATGATTGGCCGGAACAGTAATATTTGCAGTGATATGACCATATTCAAGGTAGAATTCTGAAGCGCCAACATAAGGAAGAGTATTCCACCCCATTACATCATCGTACACACACATTCTTGGATACCATTGCGCAATCGTAAATATTTTACCGTTTTTTGTCTTGCTCACGCCCATTCTGTCAGAGCCATATTCAGGAGATATAAATGAGTATTCAATTTTAATTTTAGCTACACCTCCTTTTGCTTTCAGCTCTTTAGGAAGGTCAATCTGCATTCTGGTATCCGTGATAGTATATTTCACATCTTTACCATCCAGCTTTACCGATTTAATCTTATAACCTCCGTCCAGGTCTTCGCCGTGGGCTCCGTTCCTGCTGCCTGAAGGCGGAACTACGGCATTACCCCGGGATTCTTTTGCAAATAAATTCTGATCCAGCTGCAGCCATAAGAAGCCCAACTGGTCCGGGCTGTTATTGGTATAGGTAATTTCAGCTGTCCCTGTAATTTCATTTTTAGCATCGTTCAGGCTTACATTCAGGTTATAATCTGCTGAATTCTGCCAGTAAGCATGGCCCGGCTGTCCACTTGCAGAACGGGTTTCCGTGCCTGTCTGAGGATAAAAAAAGGGCTTGAACGCTTCTACATAACTGTATTTCGGGCTTTCCTGTGCTAAAACAGTTCCTGAAAAAAGGAATACTGCCGCTGCTGCAATAAGACGTGGAAGTTTATAATTCATTGGAAATAATTTATAAGATTTCTCTGATAAGTTATAAAAAAACCCGGAATCGTTACAAATCCGGGATTATTTTATGAAAAATTTAAATTAATATGAGTTGGGGTTGATGACGGAAGTTACTATTGGACGATAATTTCTGATGATTATTGAATCCATTAAATATAAGTAGAGTTTCACAGTCTTACGACTCTCAATAACCTCCCTCTTCCAGCTTCCCGCTCCTGCCTCTCCTAATTTGTTTTCTTTGCTTTGATCATCGCTTCCAGCGCATCCCACATTTCTTTCGGAATATCTTCAAGCATATTGAATTCTCCAGCTCCCTGAAGCCACTCTCCTCCGTCTATGGTTACTACTTCTCCATTCATATAAGCTGAGTAATCTGAAACCAGGTAAGCCGCCAGGTTGGCAAGTTCCTGATGCTCCCCTACTCTTCTCAAAGGAACTTTTTTCCTCATATCAAATTTTTCCTGAAGGTCTCCCGGAAGCAATCGGTCCCACGCTCCTTTGGTAGGGAAAGGTCCCGGTGCAATGGCATTGAAACGGATACCGTATTTCGCCCACTCTACCGCAAGAGATCTTGTCATTGCCAGAACGCCTGCTTTTGCACAAGCTGAAGGGACTACGTAAGCAGATCCCGTCCATGCATAGGTGGTTACAATATTCAGAACTGTTCCCGGACTTTTAGAATCTATCCAGTGTTTTCCAACGGAAAGGGTACAGTTTTTAGTTCCTTTTAAAACAATATCCAAAATAGAATCAAATGCAGAATGGGTCAGTCTTTCTGTTGGCGAAATAAAATTTCCGGCTGCATTGTTCAGTAAAATATCAATTCTTCCGAATTCTTTCAAGGCTGCTTCTTTCATCGCTTCCACCTCATCCCAGTTTCTTACGTCACAGGCAACACACAGAACTTTTCCACCGGTTTCTTCTTCCAGTTCTTTTGCTGTTCCCTGTAATTTTTCCAGATTACGGGAAGTGATCACCACTTTCGCTCCCAGCTGAAGAAAATATCTGGTCATCGCTTTTCCGAGGCCGCTTCCGCCTCCTGTTACAATGGCTACCTTATCCTGTAATGCACCTTCGCGCAGCATGGGCTGTGTATATAAATTCATATGATCTTATTTTTTCCTAAAAATACTAAATATTGAATTCATGCCATTTAAAATAACGGGATAAATCATAATGTTATAAATAGTTTTCTCTTTTATGCACTCATTATTCGTTAAGAAAAAAATAACTGACGATCGAAAAAAGAAATAAAAAAGCACCCCTGTAAAGGATTACAAGGATGCAAGGGGCTTAAGATTATATTACTGAAAATTTTATCAGGCAACCACTCCTTTGAAAGAAAGTGTTTTTGGCGTTTTGCTTTCGCTGGTTGTTACATTAACTGTTTTCATAAACGGTCCTTTGCTTGCTGCGTTGTAGCTTGCTTCTACAAAGCCTTTTTTTCCCGGAAGAATCGGAGTTTTGGTATAATCTGCTGTTGTGCAGCCGCATGATGGTGCTACGTTTTCTATAACGACCGGCTTGGAAGAGGTATTGGTAAATTCAAATCTGATAAGTTTTAGTTTTCCCTGAGGGATATTTCCCACGTCTATAGATTCTGATTTCCATTTAATGGCATCAGCAATACCTTTTACTACCGGATGGCTTTCGGAAGGAGATACATTGGCATAGAACGGTGAAAATGCTAAAACGGCCAAAAGCGCTGTAATTTTTAATTTTTTCATGATACAAATTTTAATAGTTAATAAATAACAGGATACAATTATTATGTTTTGATATAACAAATGTAATGCGGATGACAGATACAACTTGTTAACCGCTGTCAAACATTTGTTAACGAGTTGTTAATGATAAAAGATTAATAGATATTTTTGGATAATATTGTTTCTGAAAATGAAAATAAAGAAGCTCAATATTATAATAACACTCGGATTCATTGCTATTATCGGAATTTTAATAGCCCAGCTGCTCTGGACCCGTCAGGCTTATAATCTTGAGGATAAAAAATTTAACCAAAAAGTAAATATTGCTTTACTGGAGGTTGCTAAAAAATTATCCGGTGATAAAACATCTTTTACCGAAAATCCTGTACAGACTATTGCAAATGATTATTACGTAGTCAATATCAATAATGAATTTCATCCTGTCGTTCTGGAACATTATCTGAGGACGGAATTCACTCGCTTTCAGGTCAATACGGATTATGTATATGCCTTATATAATTGCCATAGCGACAAAATGATGTATGGAAGATATATATCTAAAAATCAGGAAGAACCCAGCGATAAGGTCATTAATTTTCCCAAGCATAAAAACCTGATTTATTATTTTTCCATCCGTTTTCCCGACAAAACCACTTACCTCATCAGCTCATTAAGGTTCTGGTATGTGCTTACGGCAGCGCTTATCATTATCCTGCTGGTCTATGTCTATTCCATTTATACTATTATTCAGCAGAAAAAATTCTCGGAACTGCAGCGTGATTTTATTAATAATATGACTCATGAGTTTAAAACTCCGCTGTCCTCCATCCTTTTAGCATCAGAATCCCTTAGCAAGCAGCCAATTATACAGGAAAACTCCAGGCTGCAGACTTACACTTCCGTTATTATCAATCAAAGCTACAAGCTTAACAGCCATATTGAAAAAATACTGAATATTGCCAAAAATGATTCTTCCGGACTGTCATTAAAACCTCAGAAAATAATACTTCTGCCGTTTATTCAGGAAATTGCCGATACGATCAGGCAAAAGAATGAAAACATGACGATTGATATAGAAATTGAAAGCCAGCTCTTCGTAATCGCAGATGAATTTCACTTTACCAATATCGTTTATAACATTCTGGATAATTCGGTTAAATATTGCGAAACCCAACCTACTGTAAGAATTTCAGCCTATAAAGATTCAAAAGGTTTATATTTAAAGTTTAAAGATAACGGAATGGGAATTCCATCTAAAAATATTCCTCATATTTTTGAAAAGTTTTACCGGGTACCCAACAAAAAGAATGAGGAAGTAAATGGTTTCGGATTGGGACTGTTTTATGTAAAAAAAGTGGTACAGCAGCATAACTGGAAAATTTCAGTTGAGAATAATGCAGACAAAGGAATAACCATAACACTTTTTTTCCCTTTTTAAATTAATAATGTTAGTATGGAGAAATCTAAAATTTTATATGCAGAAGATGACGAAACTATCGCTTTCCTGATCCAGGACAGCCTGGAAAGTTATTATGACATCAACTGCTATTCGGATGGAAGATCTGCACTGGAAGCGTTCAACAGCCAGAGTTTCGACATCTGCCTGCTGGACATTATGATGCCGGAACTGAACGGTTTTGAGCTGGCACAGCAGATCCGCGATAAAAATTCGGAGATTCCCATTATTTTTATTTCTGCAAAAGCTTTAAAGGAAGACAGGATCAAAGGGTTAAAACTCGGGGCTGACGATTATCTGGTAAAGCCTTTCAGCATAGAAGAATTAATCCTGAAAATTGAAGTATTTCTGAAACGCACCAAAAGAACAGATGCCTCCCCGCTTAAATACAAAGTCGGAAAATATAATTTCGATCCCAAAAACTATACCCTGCAAGATGCAGAAAACAGCATTACTTTAACCCAAAGAGAATCTGAGCTTCTTTTATATTTCATCCGGAACAAGAACATGGTTCTGAAAAGACAGGATATTCTTAAAGCAATCTGGGGCGATGATGATTATTTTATGGGCCGAAGTCTGGATGTGTTTATCTCCCGTCTTCGGAAAGTATTGGCCGATGAGCAAAATATTCTGATCGAAAATCTGCATGGAATAGGTTTCCGGTTTTCCGAAAAAAGTTTATGATGAATTTGATTCATTTGCGAACTATTAAAATATATTAAGTTATTAAGTGTATTAAGAATTTCTTCAAATCTTAAATCAATAAATGATTCTTCTTGATTTTTAATTAATTTAGCTTTTGAAAATTTGCCATTAATGAAAAATCACGGAACAACTGTTTTTCTATTCCTTCTTTTTTTTAGTTTACATTTTAAAGCTCAAAAATTTGAAAAATTAATACAATACGTCAACCCATTGATCGGGACGGAAAAAATGGGTCATACGTATCCCGGGGCAACCGTTCCTTTCGGTGCTGTACAATTGAGCCCGGAAACCGATACCATTTCTTACGAACTTAACGGAAAATACAACGGTGAGGTGTATAAATACTGTGCAGGTTACCGCTATGAAGACAAAACTATTGTAGGATTCAGTTCAACGCATTTCAGCGGGACCGGGCATTCTGACCTTGGAGATTTTCTGATTATGCCAACTGTTGGAAAACTGCAATTAAATCCCGGAACAGCATCCAATCCTGAAAGCGGCTACAGAAGCAGATTTTCTCATCAGAATGAAAAAGCAGAAGCAGGATATTACCGGGTAAAACTGGACGATCATAATATTCTTGCAGAACTTACTGCTTCAACGAGAACCGGAGTTCACCGCTATACATTTCCAAAATCCGACCAGGCACATATTATTTTAGACCTTACCGCAGGAATTTACAACTATGACGGTAAGAACATCTGGACTTATTTACGTGTAGAAAATGATGGTACAGTCACAGGTTACCGCCAGACGAACGGCTGGGCAAGAACCAGAACGGTTTATTTTGCAATGAAATTTTCAAAGCCTTTTAAATCATACGGCCAGAAAAATTTTGACGGACAACAGGCTTACAAAGGATTCTGGAGAAAATTCGACCAGACCAAAAATTTCCCTGAAATTGCCGGCAAAAACCTGAAAATGTATTTTGACTTTGATACTCAGGAAAACGAAGCTATTGAAGTTAAGCTAGCCATTTCCCCCGTAAGCCAGGCCAATGCACTGGAAAATCTGGAAAAAGAAACCGGGAACCAATCTTTTGACCAGGTAAAAGCCAAAGCTCAGGAAGACTGGAATAAAGAACTGAATAAAATTGTCATCAAAGGTTCTGATACAGAAAAAACAAACTTTTATACCGCCATGTATCATGCCTTCATCAGTCCTACCACTTATATGGACATTAACGGCGAGTACAAAGGTTTAGATCAGAACATTCATAAAGCAGAAGGTTTTACGAATTATACGACATTCTCCATCTGGGACACTTACCGGGCCCTTCACCCTTTCTTTAATATTATCCAGCCCAAACGGAATAACGATATGGTTAAATCCATGATGGCACATTATAACCAGTTTTCAATGAAAATGCTTCCGATATGGTCCCATTACGCCAACGACAACTGGTGCATGAGCGGTTATCATAGTGTAAGTGTGGTAGCTGATGCGGTAATCAAAGGAAATTATACCGGTGATCCGAAGGAAGTACTGAAAGCCTGCATCGCAACAGCCAATAAAAGAGATTATGAAGGCATCGGTTATTATATTGACATGGGCTATATTCCTGCAGAGAAAAACGGAACTTCAGTTTCAAACACTCTGGAATATGCTTATGATGACTGGGCCATTGCACAGCTGGCCAAGCATTTGGGTGAAACGGAAATCTATAACCAGTTCATTAAGCGTTCTGAAAACTGGAAGAATAATTTCGATCCGAAAGAAGGATTTATGCGTCCCCGATTGGCAGACGGAAGCTTCAAAAAAGATTTTGATGTTTTAAGCACTCACGGTCAGGGCTTCATTGAAGGAAACTCATGGAACTACAGCTTTTTTGTCCCACAAAGTCCTGACGGTTTGATCCAGGCGATGGGCGGAAAGAAAAAATTCGCTTCAAAACTGGATCAACTGTTTACGATGCATCTTCCTGATGAATTTTTTGCAGATACGGAAGACATTACCCGCGAAGGAATTATCGGCGGCTATGTTCACGGCAACGAACCAGCCCACCATGTTGCCTATTTTTATAACTGGGCAGGACAACCATGGAAAACACAGGCTCAGATCAGACGCATTCTTGAAATGCAGTACAAGGCAACGCCCGACGGTTTGGGAGGAAATGACGATGCAGGGCAGATGAGTGCGTGGTATATCTTAAGTTCACTCGGATTTTATCCTGTAGCACCGGGATCTGAAGATTATGCCATCGGAAGCCCGGCTGTGGATCATGCAATTTTAAACCTGGAAAACGGCAAAACCTTTGAAATTGAAGCTGTGAATCAGAGTCCAAAGAATGTGTATGTTGAAAAGGTCCTTCTGAATGGTAAAGAAATTAAAAACTTTACCTTGAAACATTCGGACATTATGAATGGCGGAAAAATAGCATTTTATATGAATGCAAAACCGAAAAAATAATTTTCCGATTGCACTAGAATGATCATAAAAATCTAAAAACATAAAAAACAAAGGCTGCGAATTGCAGCCTTTGTTTTTTTATACGATTAAAAATCTTCTTTAAGTTTTCTCTTGTGGGTTCTACCCCATTCCGAAAGGGACATAATAACGGGTTTCAGGGTACGGCTGTAATCTGTCGAAATGTATTCTACAACAACCGGTGTCTGCTCGGCATGTACTACTCTTTTAACAAAACCGTTCAATTCCAGATCTTTCAATTCATTAGAAAGTACCCTTGCCGATATTCCATTGATTGCTCTCTGCAATTCATTAAAACGGATATTCCCATTTTCTTGTAAGACAATAATGATCTTCAGTTTCCACTTTCCACCAATAACGTAGATTGCATCTTCCACAGAAGAAAGATTTTCGGAACATTTCCCGGTAAACACATGTTTTTCTAAAACAGCAGAATTTTCCATAGCGACTCAATTTAACTAATAAAAAGGTTAGTACTAACCTTTTGTTCACTACTAACTTTTGATAAGCAAATGTACATAATTTTGCTAAAGAAATTTTAATTAAAAAAAATGAAAAACATACTTCACATTATTTCAAGTCCGAGAACTGAAATATCCGCAAGCAGAAAATTAGGTAATGCCGTTATCAAAAAAATTCAGGAAAAATATTCTGATGCTGTTGTAAAAGAACGTGACCTGACAAAAAACCAGGTTCCACTTTTGGAAGAGGTACACATCAATACATTTTTCTCACCGGAAGAAAGTCATTCTTCCGAGCAGCAGGAAATCAATCAATACTCCCAGGGATTGATCTCGGAATTGCAGGAAGCAGATATAATAGTTATTGACTCTCCTATGTACAATTTCTCAATTCCTGCCACTCTCAGAGCTTATTTTGACTTTACTTCAAGAGCAGGATATACGTTCAAATATGATGAAAATGGACCAAAAGGGCTTTTAAACAATAAAAAATTATACATCGCTTTCACTTCAGGGAATATTTATTCGGAAGGTCCGTACCAGATCTATGATTCTAATGTACCTTACATTAAAAACATTTTTGGTTTTTATGGCGTTACAGATGTAAGTGTTTTCCGTGCAGAAGGTTTAGCTATCCCGGGAATTCAGGAAACTTCCCTGGAAAAGGCGATTGAAGGAATTACTATTGATTAATTTTTGAAAACGAATTGTTAGAAAAACAAAGCCCTTTCAAATTTTGAAAGGGCTTTGTTTTTATTTATTCCTGAACTTCAAAAAGCAAACGCTCTCCGAATTTTTGCTCGTTTATTTTTCCGTTGTCGTAAACAAGATGCCCGTTCACAAAGGTATGCGTTACTTTGGAATGCAGGTTCATCCCTTCCAGAGGGCTCCAGCCGCATTTGTAAAGAATATTGTCTTTGGCTACGGTCCAGTTTGTATTTAAATCAGCCAAAACAAGATCCGCTTTATAACCTTCTCTTACAAATCCTCTTTTTTCGATTCTGAAAAGTATCGCAGGATTGTGGCTCATCTTTTCAACGATTTTTTCCAGGGAAATTTTTCCGTTCCTGTAGTTTTCCAGCATAACCAATAATGAATGCTGTACCAAAGGTGCTCCGGAAGGACATTTTGTATATACATTCTGCTTTTCTTCAGCGGTATGGGGTGCATGGTCGGTAGCAATTACATCAATCCTATCATCAAGAAGAGCTTCCCATAATGCATCTTTGTCGTTTTGGGTTTTCACAGCCGGGTTCCATTTGATTAAAGATCCTTTAGTTTCATAATCTTCATTGGTAAATGTCAGGTGATGAACACAAACTTCAGCGGTAATTTTTTTATCTTTTAAAGGAATATCATTTCTGAAGAGTTCCATTTCTTTCGCTGTCGAAAGGTGAAAAACATGCAGTCTTGCCCCTGTTTTCTCTGCCAGTTCAATGGCTTTTGAAGAAGATTTATAGCACGCTTCTTCACTTCTGATCAGGTGATGGAATTTTACCGGAATATCTTCCCCGTATTCATCCATGTATTTCTGGGTATTGGCTTTGATGGTTGCTTCATCTTCGCAGTGAACGGCAATCAGCATTTTGGTGCTGCTGAAGATATTTTCAAGGGTTTCGGGATTGTCTACAAGCATGTTTCCGGTAGAAGACCCAAGGAATAACTTAATTCCCGGAACGTTTCTCGGGTTGGTCTTTAAAACTTCCTCCAGGTTATCATTGGTTCCTCCCATCATAAAGCCATAGTTAGCATAAGCTTTTTGAGAGGCAATTTCGTATTTATCTGCCAGCAGTTCCTGGGTAACCGCATTCGGAACAGTGTTGGGCTGATCGATAAAACTGGTAACCCCGCCTGCAATGGCTGCTTTTGATTCAGTTTCAATATCGCCTTTATGCGTCAGTCCTGGATCCCTAAAATGAACCTGGTCATCTATGACGCCCGGCAAAAGATACTTTCCGGCACCGTCAATGATTTGGTCTGCTTCTTCCGGAATACCGGAATCTATCCTGGAAATCAGATCATTTTCTATTAAGATATCGCTTTCGAAAATCTTACCTTCATTGACGATCTTTACATTTTTGATTAGGGTCTTCATTTTTTACTTTTATAGAAATTTAGATGTTAGATATTAGATATTAGAAGTTAGATGCCAGAAGAATGTTTGAGTCAAACAATTATAAGTGATTTGATAATAATAAGATCACTAATTTCTGACTTCTAATATCTAACATCTATGGAAAGCAAAATTAAGGTTTATGAATGAATTTTAATGTTGTCGATTATAAATCTATTTCTAAATATTTACATTTGCATAAAATTTCACACATTGAAAAAACTTCTCAACGAGACTATTATATATGGAATTGGGGCGATCATGCCAAGAGTTATTCTGTTCATTCTTAATCCTTTATACATTAATCAAATTAGCAATAAGGATTTCGCCATATTTTCAAACCTGTATGCTCTTATTTCTTTTGTGAATATCATGCTTTCTTTCGGTTTTGAAACTGCATTTTTCCGTTTTTCGGCGGATAAAGACAATGAAAAGAAAACGTTCAATACTTCATTTTGGTTCTTGTTCGGCTTATCCACAGTTTTCCTTTTAAGTTTACTGATTTTCAGTCAGCCGGTAGCAGACCAGCTAGGATACTCATCCAATCCTGAGTACATCCGATGGTTTGCATGGATTGCCTTTTTCGATAACCTGTGTGTCATTCCTTTTGCATGGCTCAGATTCAACAATAAACCGATAAAATATTCTTTGGTAAGGGTTTTACAGTCTCTTTTTCAAACGGTGATCACTGTTGCTTTATTCTTATACATTCCTTTAAGTGTTTCTCAGGGTTTCGGACTGAAAGAAAAAGTATCGTTTCCTTTTTACAGTAATCTTGCTGCAAGTTTCTTAGGTTTTCTGCTTTTGCTTCCTGTTGTTTTCAAAGTAAGATTTCAGTTTTCCACCGGGCTTTTTAAAAATATGATCAAATATTCCTGGCCGGTAATGATTGCAGGAATGGCCTTTATGGTTAATGAGAATTTCGATAAAGCTATCCAGATCTACAATATTCCGAATGAAGATGCCGGAGCCTATGGCGGATGCTATAAACTGGCTGTTTTAATGACATTATTTGTAACGGCTTACAGAATGGGAATCGAGCCTTTCTTTTTTAAACAGATGAATAATGACAATGCTAAGAATACCTATGCTAAAGTGACGGAATATTTTACATTTTTCGCCTCAACTGTTGCCATGGGAATTATTGCCAATATTTCCTGGCTGAAACAGATCCTTATTCCTAACAGCAGTTACTGGACAGCTATTGACATTATCCCGATCATCGTTATCGCCAACCTCTGCTTTGGAATTTACTATAACTTTTCCACATGGTATAAAGTAACAGACAGAACTAAAGTAGGAACTGTGATTTCCTGGCTGGGGGCCATCCTTACCATTGCCTTAAATTTACTGTTCCTGAGCAAATATGGGTTTATGGTTTCTGCATGGGTAACGTTTATCGCATATTTCGTGATGATGATCACTTCTTATCTGTTAGGACAGAAATATTACCCTATCCCTTACCGTATCAAAAAAATGACCTTATTCCTTGGATTACTGATGCTCTTCAGCTTTGTAATTGTTTATCTATTCGATTATAATTTCTGGGTAGGAAATCTTTTATTCCTTGTGTATGCAGGAGTTTTAATCTACTCAGAAAAAGATATGCTGCTGTCAAGAATCAGGAAAAACTAATTATGGCCTCTAATTTGATACTACTGAATTCTTTAAAAAAAATTAATAAGGTGATGAATTAAAGATGATAATTATTAGGATCATCAATGATTTTTATGATTACCTTTAGCCTAAACAAATTATAAAATAACAAATAAAACATTGTCATATAATCTATGAAAATAATTGTTCCTATGGCTGGACGTGGTTCCAGATTACGTCCACATACTCTGACAGTTCCAAAACCTCTTATTCCGATCGCAGGAAAACCTATCGTACAAAGACTGGTGGAAGACATTGCTAAAGTAGCAGGTGAAAAAATTGAAGAAGTAGCATTTATCATCGGGGATTTCGGACCGGAGATTGAAAAATCTCTGCTTCAGATTGCTGAAAAACTGGGAGCAAAAGGCAGTATATACTACCAGAACGACCCACTTGGAACAGCGCACGCTATTAAATGTGCAGAAGATTCCATGCAGGGAGATGTAGTAATCGCTTTTGCTGATACACTTTTCCGTGCAGATTTCCAGCTTGATAAAAACTCTGATGGAGTAATCTGGGTAAAAAGCGTGGAAGATCCGTCTGCTTTCGGAGTCGTAAAATTAGATAACTACGGATTTATTACAGATTTCGTTGAAAAACCTCAGACTTTTGTATCTGATCTTGCCATCATCGGTATTTATTACTTTAACAGTGCTGAAAAACTGATGAACGAGATCAACTATATTATGGACAACAATATTAAGAACGGAGGTGAATATCAGTTGACTACAGCATTGGAAAACCTTAGGGCGAAAGGAGCCAAATTCACTTTAGGAAAAGTAAATGACTGGATGGACTGCGGTAACAAAAATGCCACTGTAGAAACCAACAGCAAAATCCTTGAATATGAAAGAGAAGAGATGCTTAACTACCCTCAATCAGCGGTTATTGAAAATTCATTGATCATTCAGCCATGTTTTATAGGGGAAAATGTAAAGATTTCCAATTCTAAAATTGGCCCTGGTGTTTCATTGGGAAACAATACTGTTATTGTAAATTCCAATATTGAAAATTCTCTGATTCAGGAAAATACAAGGATCAACCACGGAAACCTTTCCAATTCCATGATCGGGAATTCTGCACAGTACTTCGGAGTTTCCAGAGAGATTTCTTTAGGAGATTATTCTGTTTTGGATTTTTTATCTAAATAAGATCAGAAATATTTAATATAAAACAACATACGCCCGGACCACACAATATTTCTTGTGTGGTTTGGCGTTAATATTGCAGCGTATTTTTTTAATTGAAAGATAAATACATGAAAAACTGGATCCCGATACTTCTTATATTTCTTACCCTGTCATCCTGTAAAACCAGACATGCAGCTAAAAACAATACCGGCAATACGCAGGACAGCACAATCGTATCAGATAACAACAGAAATCCCAAAGATGCCAACGAGCCGGTAAGAGACAAACTTACCTTCTACGAACATGTAGTGGTTCCTTTGAAATTTGATCAGGTTAAGATCAGCAGCAAAGTGAATGTGGAAACAGGAAACTTTATTCCAACACTTGATGCCACTATCTATATTGAAAATGATAAAAAGGTTTGGATGAATCTTCAGGCCCTTTTATTTAATGTGGCCAGAGGTATTGCTACTCCGGAAGGGATCAAAGGGCAGGACAAAACAAGCAGAACTTATATCGACTCAGATTTTGATTATCTGAACAACCTGCTTAATGTGAATTTCATCGATTACAAATCGCTGGAAAAAATATTAATGGGGAGAACTTTTGTGAAAATCAGTGATTCCCAGTTCACACTGACTCAAAATGCGCAGGGCTTTAAAATGGTTTCCAACAACAATCAGAAAATTGTCACAGATCAGAAAACCAGAGAGTATAAAATTGTACTTAATTATGACACAAATTATGATCTGCTGAGTGTGAATTTAAAGGATGTTTTATCTACTGATGAGCTGGAAATCTCTTACAGCAACTGGAATGAATACAATGGAATCCGCCTTCCGAAAAATGTTAAAATAATTATAAAAGGATCAAAATCTAGCCAAATTTTACTGGAAAACACGAAATTTGACTTTTCGAGGATGGAAACACCTTATTCTGTACCATCCAGTTATAAGAAAATTGAGATTAAATGATTAAAAAATTTAGCTTTTTAATAGGTATTCTACTGTTCGGTCTTCATCAGGGACAGCAGAACAAGGAACAGCTTCAGAAACAGAATGCCGATCTTAAAAAACAAATTGTACAGATAAATACAGATCTGGCGAAAACCAGAACTGAATCCAAACTTTCAGTTGCCTATCTTAATAATGTCAATAAAAAACTCATTCTGAGAGAAAAGGTATACACCAATACCCAGAAAGAAAAGAGATTTATTGAAGACGAGATCTATCTGCGTCAGCTGGAAATCAACCGTCAAAACAAAGAACTGGCAGTTCTCAGAAAGAATTATGCCGAAGTTCTCGTGAATGCTTACAAAAACAAAGGGGTACAGAACAAAGTAACCTTCATTCTTTCATCCAAAAATTTAGGGGAAGCTATAAGAAGAGTTCAGTATCTGAAACAATATGCTGACTATCAGGATAAAAAAGCTGCAGAAATAAGCAATGCAGCTGCCCAGATCAAAAAATCAATCGCACAAAAACAGAATTCTGCAAGAGAAAAAGAAAATCTTCTGATCAATCAGCAGAAAGATCTGGCCACCATTAATGCTGAAAGAGCACAGAAAGAACAATTGTTGGCCGATTTCAAGAAAAATGAGGCTAAACTTACGGTAGAACTTAAGCAGAAACAGGTTCAGTCCAAAGCTTTGGAAGGACAGATCAGAGCCATTATCGCCGAAGAAATCAGGATAGCTAAAGCTGAAGAAGAAGCAAGAAAAAAAGCCGAGGCAGAAAAAATCCGTATGGCTAAAATTATTGCAGACAGAGAAAAAGCAAGAATCGAAGCGGAAGCCAAAGCCAGAGCTGAAGCACTGGAAAGAGAAAGAAAACTTGCTGAAATTGAAGCTAAAAAAGCAGCAGATCTTGCTGCAAAAAGAGTTGAAGAAGAACGCAAACGTAATGAAGAGGCAGCGAGGGCAGAAGCCAATGCAAAAGATGAAGCCAGAAGATTGGCTGCTAAAAAAGCATCTGACGAAGCCAATGCCAGAGCCAAAGAAGCATCTGACAAGCTTATCGCAGCAAGAGCAGCAGAAGCGGCACTGAATAAGAAAAAAGAAGAAGAGAAAAAAGCCGCTGAAACCAAAGCAATGACCAGCTATGGAGTGACCACAACTACCGGTAGCAGTTTCGCAGATAACAGAGGAAGACTTGGCTATCCTGCAGACAGAGCCGGACAGATTACCCATAGATTCGGTAGACAACCTCACCCTGTTTTCAAAAATATTGTTGAGGAAAATACAGGAATTAAAATAGCCGTACCTTCAGGAACCCGTGCTAAATCCGTATATCCCGGGTCAGTCTCTTCTGTATTGGCAAACAGTGACGGAACAAAAACCGTAATGGTGAAACATGGAAACTATTTCACCATTTATTCCAATCTGGGAAGCGTAAGCGTATCCAAAGGGCAGCAGGTTTCCTCCGGTACTCCGGTAGGTACGGTAGCCCAGGATTTTGACGGTTCTTATACCCTTGATTTCCAGGTATGGAACGGAAATACACCAGTTGATCCGTTAGGTTGGATTTCATATTAAAAAAAGCGTAACTTTGCAAAAATCTTAAGAGATGAACACACTAACAATACTTGCCCTATCTTGGCAACACATCCTTATCGTAGCAATTCTTTTGGTATTGCTGTTCGGAGGAAAGAAAATCCCGGAATTAATGAGAGGAGTTGGTTCAGGAATCAAAGAATTTAAAGATGCAGTGAAGGAAGAAGACAAACCAGGTTCTGAAAACAAAACCTCTTCTACCAATAACAATAACACTACCAGCAACTAAAATTCCTCAGAATTAATGAATTTTACCGAGACTGCATGGAAAGTCTTCAATCAGTCTATTGAAGATTATCACGTGTCCGATGACGTTAACTCTCTAATTAATAACCCGTTTGAAAAAGACAGTTTGGAACGGATTTTGTATGCAAAGAACTGGATTGATACCGTTCAATGGCATTTGGAAGATATTATTAGAGATGAAAATATTGATCCCGCTGAAGCTCTGAAGCTGAAGAGAACGATAGATGCATCTAACCAGAAAAGAACTGATCTGGTAGAATTTATCGACAGCTGGTTCCTTACAAAGTTTGAAAATATAACTCCGAAACCTGATGCAAAAATCAATACAGAAACTCCCGCTTGGGCTGTAGACAGATTATCAATTCTTGCATTAAAGGTTTATCACATGTCGTTAGAGGCCAATAGAGAATCCGCTTCTGAAGAGCACCGTGCCAATTGCCAGGCTAAACTGGATGTACTGCTTACTCAGAAAGAAGACCTATCAACCTCTATAGATCAGTTGCTTACTGATATTGAATCCGGTAACGTTAAGATGAAAGTATACAAACAAATGAAAATGTATAATGATGATAGTCTTAACCCGATCCTTTATCAAAAGGGGCAACAGAAATGAGAAAACTATTTTTTTTTGGAGTACTACTATTAATCATAACTTCCTGTGCGACGGAGAAGCTTAATCTTTCCCCGTTGTCTAATAACTTTTATAGCGAAACCAAAGGATCTGATTCCGACAGAGGGGCAAAAAAAGGCTTTGATATCAACCTGAAAGAAAATGTAAATGCTTCTGAAATTTCAAATCTGATTTCTACTTTTCCAAAGTTTAAGAATAACAGTTTGAATGATGAAATAACCAGCTTGAAATACAGCCTTCAGAATTATCTATACGCCATTGATGCCAATAACCCTGCAGGTAAAAACAGATCCATTAAAAGTTTCGAAAAATCGTACAAGAAAATTCAAAAACTCAGACAGCAGCTTGACAAAGATGATGATGAAGTTCTTAACAGATACCTGGTTCGTCTAAAAACCAATATTTCTGTAATCGAAGATTCTTTAAAAGGAAATTAAAAACGAACCATTATTAATGATTAAAATTCAGGCAGAAGCCAATGTTCCTACAGAGCACGGCTCTTTCCGAATGATCGCTTTCTCCGAAAACGAAAACGACTGGATGCCACACATGGCCATCGTAGCAGAAAATACAGATTTTTCAAAACCGGTGAACGTACGTTTCCATTCCGAATGTATTACAGGAGAAGTTTTCCATTCAAAAAAATGTGAATGCGGGCAGCAACTGGATGCCGCAATGAAATATACCCATGAGCACGGAGGAATTATCGTATACCTTCGTCAGGAAGGGAGAAATATAGGGATCATCAACAAGCTTAAAGCTTATTCCCTTCAGGAAAAAGGTTTGGACACCGTACAGGCCAATCTGGAACTGGGACTTCCCGCTGATGACAGAAACTTCGGCGTAGCTATTGAAATCCTTAACCTTTTAGGGGTGAAAGATATTAATCTTCTTACCAATAACCCTGAAAAAGTAAAATATGTTGTAGACAGCAATATTCATCTTAATTCAAGGATTCCTTTACAGGTTCCTGCCAATGAGATCAGTAAAGGCTATTTGCAGACAAAAAAAGATTTCTTCGGTCATTTACTCGATGACAATGACAATTAGATAAAAATGAAAAGCTCCGGAAATTCTCCGGAGCTTTTTTTATATATGATAGAATAGCCAGACTACTGCTTGGAAACAGACCAGCTGCCACTCCAATGTTGAAAATTCCATGTTCCGGACTTGGTATGTAAGCTTCCGTATAACACAAAACTTTTTGGGGAAGGTGCAGGATTTAAGGCACCACTCGATCCCTGCAGGCCTGTGTAGTATACTTCCACCGTACTGCCGTTTTCAACCCTTGTTACCTCAATACTGCCGCTTTTACTTACATTTAAAATCAAAGTTCCGTTGACGGCATCTCCCGAGTAGGTTCCCACCCACTTTCCCATATAAGGAGATGTATAATTTTCTTCCGCATTATTCTGATCTATATTATTCACAATTTCACTGGCGGCGTCAATGCATGATAAAAGAGATAATGGGACAATGATTAAAAATTGAAAATAAAGCTTTCTGATCATGAGATTATATCTTATTATTTATGACAATAAAATTAAACTTTTTTTATCTCCGCAGAAGAGATTCAGTTTCAAAATAAAGCAAAAGCCCCGGAATTTCTCCCGGAGCTTTTTTAATTATAAAAAACTGAAAAGATATTTTGTTCTACTTACTAACTTTAGTCTGAATTTTAGACTCGTTAATATTGTAATATTTGATTACGCTGTTATAGTCGCTATAATCCACTGCACTTTTAGCCGTTTTTGCACCGCCACCTGTTCCTGATCCGTTAGCCGGAACAACAAGTACTCTGAATTTCTTATTCTGATAGTATGAAGGGTTAGCCGTTAAACTGAATGTAGAAGTAGAATTGATATTAATGGTAGCCCCATATTTACTGAATTCATAAACATAATCCACAGCGTCATTAGCTAAATTACCTACATAATAAGTGTATGGCAGAAGTTTCCAGACAGGAGAATCCCCATCAGTACCAGTCTGCATATAAATAAGGACCATATCGGACTGAACTAACGGACTATTAAAATCATCACTCCATCTATAAAGATTATCAGTAACCTTTGTGAAGCTTGGTGTTATATCAAATGCCTGGCTTATAGTATCATAGTCTTGTCCTTGTACAACAGTATCATCATCATTATCGCAGCTATACGCAGTAAAACCTACAGCGCCCAGAAATAAAAAGAGAAGTATTTTTTTCATTTTTAGAAAAGTTTAGTTATTATTTATAAAGCGTATTCAAATCATATACCAAAAATTGCAAAAACTTTGTTTTCATCATTTTTTTAATTGTATTTTTGTTCTTATTCAAAAGATCATGAAGAAATTGTTATATACTTCCCTCTTTATTTTTTCATTAATAAGCTTTACAGCCAAAGCTCAGTACCAGCCTAAAGACATTTCCAAAGAAGATCTGAAGAAGGCTCATCACTGGGTAGATAAGACTTACAGATCGCTTTCCCAGGATGAAAAGCTGGGCCAGCTGTTTATCGTAGCACTTTATACGAACAAAGGGGAAGATTACATTAATCAGGTCCGAAATATTGTGGTAAATGATAAAATCGGGGGATTGATTTTAATGCAGGATGATGCCGCCAGAGAAATTAACCTGGTCAATGAATTTCAGCAGAAATCAAGAGTTCCGATGATGATCGGGATGGATGCCGAATGGGGACTGTTTCAAAGGATTGCCACAGCACATAAATTTCCATGGGCGATGACCCTTGGAGCCATACAGGATAAGAGCCTCATTTACCAGATGTCTGCCAAAATAGCGGAAGATTGCCACAGAATGGGAATCAACTGGGACTTTGCACCGGTTGTTGACGTAAATACCAATCCGAATAATCCTATTATCGGAAACAGAAGCTTCGGTTCGGAGGTTGATAATGTGATCAGTTCCGCATTGTCTTATTCCAAAGGTCTTCAGGACAATACTATTCTTGCAGCCATCAAGCATTTTCCGGGACACGGTGATACCAGTACGGACTCTCACCTTGACCTGCCTGTGGTTTCCCATAATTTAGACAGGCTGAATACCGTGGAACTTGCTCCATTTAAAGCACTGATGGATAAAGGCATTGGTGGCGTAATGGTAGCTCACCTGTATGTTCCGAGCCTGGAATCAGGAAAAGGAATTCCTGCTTCGGTTTCCAAAAACATTATTACCGGCTTACTAAAAGATAAACTTGGATACAAAGGCCTGATCATTACCGATGCCCTGAATATGGGAGCTGTTGCCAATAAATATAAACCGGGAGAACTGGACGCGCTTGCTTTTAAAGCTGGAAATGATATCATGCTATTCTCACAGGGTGTTTCAGAAGGAAAAAAACTAATTCAGAAAGCCATTGAAAAAGGTGAAATCTCACAATCCAGAGTAGAGGAAAGTGTAAAGAAAATTTTATTGACAAAATATTTCCTTGGCCTTAATCAATATACTCCAAAAGATCCTGTCAATATCAACAGTGATCTGAATAATGACTCTCATAAAACCCTGGTACAGAATCTATATGCTAATGCGCTAACGTTGCTGAAAGATGATCAGAAACTACTTCCTATTGTCGGAAAACAGGTTTATTACGTTCCACTGGAAGAAGCTCCTTATCAGACATTCGCCAATCAGCTGGGCTCTAACGTAACCGTAAAAAAAGCCAGTGAGATCAGTACAATTCCTGCAGGATCTACAGTAATCGTAGGCCTTCATAAAGATAATTCTACAGCATACAAACCTTATAAAATCTCAGCTGAATCTAAAAAAATCCTTGCTGATCTTACCAGAAACCAAAACGTTATTTTAAATGTTTTCGGCAGTGCTTATGCTTTAAAAGACATTGATATTTCAAAAATATCTACAGTTCTTGTATCTTATGAAAACAATGACGATTCTATGACTGCAGCAGCCAATGCTCTGAACGGAAAAACAAAAATATGGGGCAGACTGCCTGTCCTTGTTAATGATCAGCTGAAAGCGGGTATGGGAATCGACAGTATTCCGGTTTCCGCTTTGAATACGAATACAACAGTTTCTACAACATCAAAACAACAATAATCTAATGAAAATAGGCATACTTTGCTATCCAACATACGGCGGAAGCGGAATCGTGGCAACGGAACTGGGAATGTCCCTGGCCAATAAAGGCTACGAAGTTCACTTTATAAGCTCTGCGCTCCCTGCAAGATTAGACATTACCAATCCTAATATCTTCTTTCACCGGGTGAATGTACAGACTTACCCGCTTTTCCAGTATCAGCCTTATGATATTGCATTAAGCTCGATGATCTACCGTGTTGTGAACCTCTATAAACTGGATCTGCTGCATGCTCATTATGCTATTCCGTATGCTTACGCAGCATTCACAGCCAAGCAAATGCTTAAAGAAGATAATAATGACATTCCTCTGGTGACTACCCTTCACGGAACAGATATTACTCTTGTAGGCCAGCATCCGAGTTATAAACATGCTGTAGAATTCTCTATTAACCAGTCGGATGCCATTACTTCCGTTTCTGAAAGCCTGAAAAAGGATACGCTTCAGTTTTTCAATATCAAAAAAGAAATACAGGTGATTACCAACTTTATTGATAATTCTGAATTTGATGACTGTACGGAATGCCAGAGAACACAGTTTGCCAATCCTGATGAGAAAATCCTGATTCACGTTTCCAACCTTCGTCCGGTGAAGCGTGTGGATGAAGTTCTTCAAATCTTCAAAAATGTAGAAAAGAAGGTAAAATCCAAACTGATCATTATAGGTGAAGGTCCGGATATGGAAAAGGTGAACCAGTTTCTGGAAGAAAATCCGGAACTCATTTCAAAAATCCGCCTTTTAGGAAAGGTAAATGATCTGTATAAAATCCTTCAGCTGTCTGATGTATTCCTGCTTCCTTCTGAACAGGAAAGTTTTGGTCTGGCAGCTCTTGAAGCTATGGCAGCCTATACTCCGGTAATTAGCTCCAATGCCGGCGGAATTCCTGAGGTAAATATCCAGGGCGAAACCGGTTTCTTAGCTGAAATCGGAAATGTGGAGGCTATGAGCAATTATACGATAAAGCTATTGAGTAATGATGATCTTTTAACTGAAATGAAGAAAAATGCGAAAGATCAGGCTATAAAATTCGATTTGAAAAACATTCTTCCTATATATGAGGAAATGTATAGAACGACGATAGAAAACTTTAAGGGAGAGCTGACGAAAGTATAATTTTTACATTATATTTATCGTCACACTATGACGGAAAAGCTGCTTCAATATCTTTGGAACTATAAGGTTTTCAAACATTTCGACTTCAAGGATATTGAAGGGCAACCCGTTGAGATCATCAGCTTTGGAAAATGGAATACGAATGCCGGTCCGGATTTCCTTGATGCCAAAATTAAAATAAAAGATCTTGTTATTGCCGGACATATTGAGCTTCACGTCCGTTCGTCCGACTGGGTTTTTCACAACCACTCTCAGGATCCCAATTATCAGAACATTATTCTTCATGTTGTTTATGAAAATAATGTTGAGATCAGCGACCTCATCTCTAAAAATGTCCCTACGCTGGAACTGAAAAACCATATTGACCCGAACCTTTTTGGGAAATACGAAAAGCTCGTTAACGGGACCCTTTTTATTCCCTGTGAAAATATTTTTGACTCCACCAAAATTCCTCCAGGTTTCCACGAAGCTAATGTCCTTAAAAAGCTGGATGAAAAATCTCTGGAACTGGAAACAAGCCTGGAAAAGTATAAGAACAATTTTGAAGCTGTACTTTTTCACAGCCTGGCCTATTCTTTTGGATTAAAGGTAAATGCCCATATTTTCCGGCAGATTGCAGAGAGTATAGATTTCAGTATCGTTAATAAGATCCGTCAGAATGAATCCCAGCTGGAAGCCTTGCTGTTCGGTATTTCCGGATGGCTGGAACATCCTAAGGACAGCAGAATGATGATATGGAAAAGAGAGTTTGAGTTTTTGCGTAAAAAGTTTAATATCCCGAATCTGACCTTACATCCTAAATTTTTAAGACTTCGACCTCCGAACTTTCCTACGCTCCGACTTTCCCAACTAGCCGATCTTTATTACAGACATCAGAATCTGTTTTCAAAAATTATTAAAGCTGACAATATCAATGACCTGTACGAAGTTTTCGCTCCGGTAAAAGCATCGGAATATTGGGACTTTCATTTTAATTTCGGGACCTTTTCCAGATTTCAGCCTAAAACATTAAGCCGGGATTTTATTGAACTGGTTATCCTTAATACTGTACTTCCATTGAAATACACTTATCACAAATATCACAGTGAAGAAATTACAGATGAAATACTGGAATTGTATAGGAACAGTCCTTCTGAAAAAAACACTGTAATTTCAGGATGGAAGAAAATTGGCCTGAAAGTAGAAAATGCTTTGGAAAGCCAGAGCCTTATTTATCATCATAAAACTTCATGCGAAGAAAAAAATTGCTTAAATTGCAGTATTGGATTTAAACTTTTAAAAGAATCTTCTAATGTTTGATAATATCCGCCACAAAATGGAAAGAGAATGGTTTGGTGTCCTTACAAGAATGGGGGCTAAGCTGGGGATTCCCGTATCCAAATTAAGGGTTTTCTTTATCTATTCTACTTTTGCAACCGCAGGTTTTTTCTTTTTGATTTACCTGGGGCTGGCCTTCACGCTTTGGATCAAAGATATTTTTATTACCAGAAGACCAAGCGTTTTTGATTTATAATTATGGAATTTTTACCGATTACTTCTGCCGAAGACTATAGAGTCCAGGACATCTATTCGTCTTATTCCAGTACATTTCCCGCGGATGAACAAAGGGACTGGAAACAATTTGCTGCTTTATTTTCAAACCCTCATGTGAAGGTGATTTCTGTACTTCATGAATCCCAGTCCATTGGCTATCTTATCCTGTGGGAACTGAGTTCTTATGTTTTTGTAGAACATTTTGAAGTTTTCGAAGCATTCAGAAGTCAGAAACTGGGGTCACATATTACAGGATACCTTTTTAAGACCTATCCCAGGATTATTTTGGAGATAGAACCTGATCATCTGGGTGACGATGCAAAAAGGCGTTATTCCTTCTATCAGAAAAACGGGTTTACCCTGATCGATGAAATGTACGTACAGCCAAGCTATGGTGAAGGAAAAAAGCCTTTGGATCTCTGGCTGCTGGCCAATTATACCCCTGAAAATTTGAACAGTGTGAAAGAGGAAATCTATGACATTGTGTATCATTAAATATTAAACCGCCGGAAATTCCAGCGGTTTATTTTTTGACCACCCCGTCAAAAATTCTTTGAATTTTCGCCACCCCTCCAAAGGAGGGGAACTACCAAACAACTATTTGTCTGTATTAATCTGTTTATCTGCAAGAGGTAAAATTTATTTACTCCCTCTGATCTCACAGATTTTCACGGATGATTGTACTAATTGACTTCGTATTCCAGCTTTATAGTAATATTAGCTTCTTTTTCTTTGGAGGAAGTATTAAATGTCCCACCGTAAGAATAATCTTCATTGGAATTAGGTTCTGTAATCTGGATTACTCCCATCGTTGCTTTTTTAAGGCTTCCCAGGCTGCTCCCGGAATTTTCTGCGATCTTTTCTGCTCTTTCTTTGGCATCCTTGGTTGCACTGGCAATCATTTCCTGCTTTACAGTGGCCAGTTTAGTATAAAAATAAGAAGGTGCTGAAGAAGTAAACTCAATACCGCGGTTGATGATCTCTGTGATGTTTCTGGAAAGATTCTCGATTTTCACCACCTCTTTGCTTTCAATAGATACTTTTTGGGTAAGATTATACCCTGAAAATTCACCCTGAACATAATTACCGTTAGAATCGTTATAACTTCTGAACTGTTTTTGAATATCTACCGAAGAGAATACGATCTCAGACTGCTTAATGCCTTTTGAAAGAAGATAATCGTTAATTACCTTTCTGTCTATCGCCAGCTCATCGTAAGCCGCTTTTAAATCGGAATTATTTTTTGAAAAGCTTCCGGACCATGTAATCAGGTCGGAAGTAAACTGTTTCGTACCTAAACCGGTGACGGAAATGGTATTTTCAGATTTATTCCTGTTTTTTACAGCATTTCCCAATAATCCAAGCCCAAGGACAAATCCAAGTGCTCCGACTGCTACTGCAATAATATTTTTATTCATAAACTGGTTTGTGATTGATATTGTGTAGCAATACATCAATTTTCATTCCGAATTTTAAGAATTTATTAACATTATTCCTGTAATTTTTTCTGCTTTAATCTCTCAAGATAAAGAGGCATGGTTTCTTCTATTCTTAAAAGTACTCCGGATAAGTTTCTTGCTTTTACATAGGTCCGGACCTGGGGTTTTACTTCAAAAGAATATTGTATGAACTCTGAAATCCTTTCTTCCGGAATTCCTGCTTTGGTAAAATATTCATTATCTACTCTATTTCTTACCCATGCAATATGCTCCTGCAGATCATCGTATCTGTACTGTCTTTTCTGGCGTCTGGCTTTACCACTTATCAGGTCATAAGCTCCCTGGACATCCAGACCGCCCAAAAGTATCGGGAGAAGTACCTGCTTCACTTCTGCCGGTTTTTCCCTCATCTTTCCCACAGGCTGCGGTAAGCCTATTGCCTGTTGTACAATCTCACCTTTATTTACTTTTGCTGCAAGCCTGGAGTCCGTTTCAAGATCACCGGTCGGTTTTTTAACGACTTCCACCTCTTCAATTTCTTTTGGAATCGGGATAAGGGTTACCAAAAGCTGTGCATTGAATCCATTGGGAGGTACAATGACGGAAACCCTCTTGAAATCTGCCCTTACAAATCTCAGTTCATCATTCGGAGCTGCTTCAATAGAGAACATCCCCATAGAATTGGAATACACTTTTTGGTCGCTGGCCATATTAATCACAATAACAGAATTAAGATCTGCCCCACTGTCATCAGTAATATGACCTGTAATGGTTTCCTGTGAGAAGAAATGACTAAACATGAAAATAAGAAGAAGCGAAAATTTCTTCCAGTTAATGATCAAAACTGCATTCAAATTTCTATTACTCCTTTCTATCACAACTGCAAAAATGCTTTCTCTGATGTAAGTTCTCACCGGGTTATCTTTGAGTCTGTGGTGCCCGGTAAGAAGAAATTCTTGTCAATACAAACCGCTGAAATCTATAAAGGTCAGCATCGCTGCAGAAGCCATATTTCAGGATGTTTTTTCTTTCAAAACCGCCAGCCAGAACGTAGCTGATAAAATGGTCGATCTGAGGCTTATCAATTTTCAGATCCGTGAAATATTCTTCTCCGAGAGCTGTTTTCAGGTAATTGCCGAAATCAATATCATCCCATTTATTTTTAACTTTACCTATAGAAAAGCCCTGGCCTTTAGGCTGTACAAACTCACCTGGTTTTGCGGCAAGTATTCTAGGGTCTGACTTCTGTGCAATATACCGGTCCATATCTTTGATCAGCTTTTCTACCTTTTTAGGTTTGTTAAGATTCTTTGCATCAATCTTAAGATCGCCGGTAATTCCCTGCTTCACTTCTACTTCAGGGATCAGTATTGTTTCTCTTGTTAAAGTAATATTGAGGGGCGATTCTATATTTTCACCGGAAACTTTTTTAACCAGACGTTCGTAGCCCAGTTTTACAAACCGCAGCTCATCCCCTGCCCTTCCGGAAATCATGAAGTGCCCGTCCCGGTTAGTCATCGTTCTTTCGTCCGTTCTGATATTAATAACTGTAACATCCGGCATTTCCGAATGATCTTCTGAAGTTATTTTTCCAAAAATATAATTCTGGGCATTGCTATTGATGAAAAGAAAGGAAGTTAAAAGAAAGAGTAGTTTAAATTTCACGGACAGTTTTTTATAGAGCAAAGCTAAAATTATTTTCAATCCAAATGGCAAGTTTAACCACAGTTAACGCGTTTTAGCATTTCTTTTTGATTTTTGCCGGGTAAACTGTTAAATCGCTACTCCGAATTGTTAAAATTTCACTTAAAAATTAGCTAACTTGCAGTCTCAATTCTAAATTCAGCAATGCAAAATTCTTATACAGTCATCAATGCTTCAGCCGGTTCAGGGAAAACATACGCCCTTGTCCAGAGGCTTTTGATGATCTGTCTGCGCTATCCCAACCAGCAGCAGTCGATCCGGAATATTCTCGCCCTTACTTTTACCAATAAAGCGGCCAATGAGATGAAGGAGAGAATTTTATCCTGGCTCGGAAATTTCTCTGCGGATAATTTTGCTGAAAATAATGACCTGAAAAATATTCAGAAGGCTTTTGAAGCTGAAGGGCTGAGAATTACCATTGATGAACTTCATGTCCGATCAAAAAAATTACTGGATTATGTACTTCACAATTATTCTACATTAAATATCGGGACTATTGACCGTTTTAATTCAAGGCTGGTAAGAAGCTTTTCCTATGAATTGGGTTTAGCCAAAAATTTCAATCTTGAAATAGAGGCTGAACCGTTCCTGATCGAAGCTGTGGATAAAATGCTTGACCAGATCGGTGAAAATGAAAATATCTCCAATTCTTTCATGGATTATGTAGATTACAGTCTGGAAAACAATGAAAGAATCAATCTTAACAAGAACCTGTATGATTCTGCCAAGGAATTTGTAAAGGATATTCACTACGAGCACCTGAAAAGCAATAAAGGTTTTGATGACACCAACTATGAGAATATAAAAAATATGCTCAGAAAGGAAATTGTACAGAACAAGAAACGCTCTGCAGAAATTGCTGCAACATCTATTGAACTGTTCCGGTCCAGAAATATTGAGATCGAGGATTTTGCACAGGGTAAAAATGGGATCGGAGGATTTTTCACCAAGGTTCAGGATTTTTATAATCAGAAAAGACCGGGTTTTCCTTTTCCAACCACGCTTGAAGAATCGGTTGTGAATAATTACAGGAAAGGAGCTTCTTCAAAATCGAAAAGTAAGGAACCCGAGATTCTGGAAATCCTGGATCAGCTTCTTGACAACAGGATGCAGCTGATCCTTTTGTATATTGAGACCCAAAAGAAAGAAAAAATATTATCTGCCCTTCTTCCGCTAAAAGTAAATAAAGATATTCAGGATGAATTAAAAAAAATTGAAGAGGAAAACGATCTTGTTTTGCTTTCAAAATTTAATATCCTGATCAATGAAAATCTCAAAAATGAGCCATCTGCTTTTATTTACGAGAAAGTAGGTTCACAGTTCCAGCATTATTTTTTTGATGAGTTTCAGGATACTTCTGAACTTCAGTGGCAGAATTTTGTTCCCCTGCGTGACCACAGTGTTTCTACGGAAAATACTTCATTTACGCTCGTAGGCGACCCTAAACAGAGTATTTACAGGTTTCGTGGCGGGGAAAGCAAGCTGATGCTGGATATCATCAACAAAAAAGAGTTTTCTCCAAAGGAAGCAAATCTTCTTGTATTAAAGGATAACTGGCGAAGTGCCAAAAATATTGTTCAGTTCAATAATGAGCTATACCGGTATCATTCGGCAGGTCTGGAGGAGGAACACCGGAATATATTCGGGGAAGATGCTGAGCAGAGCTCAAAATCCCGGATTGATGGCCGTGTGAAAGTTAATCTGATAGAAAATCTTACGAACGAGGATTTTTATAATGACACTTCAGAAAAAATGCGGAAGGATATTCAGGAAAGTCTGGATAATGGTTTTAAGTTTTCGGATATTACGATCTTATGCCGTGGAAACTTCGATATTTTCAGCTATTCACAAAAACTGGGAAGTCTTAAAGTGAATTACCGCGGAGAGGAAACCAATATTAAAACCATCTCTGATAAAGGTCTGACCCTGGAACTTTCCAATACTTTGAAAGCGGTTGTCGAGTTTCTTCGGTGGGAAATCAATCCTAAGAATAAACCGAATCTGATCATGATGATGTATTACCTGAATACATTGGGGAGAATCCACATGACAGATTTTACACTGGAAATGAAAGAAATTCTGGACATAGAAACTCATGAGGAGATTCTGCAGTTCATTCAGAATAAATATTCCCTTAAGCTGAAACAGGAAAATTTCCCAAGATTTAACCTTTACAATTTTGTGGAATATTATATCAACGAATTTGCTGTGGAAAACAAGGAAACGGATTTTCTCCTGAACTTTCTTGAAATGCTTTTCAATTTTACCCAGAATGCAGGAGCCAGCACAAAAGAGTTTCTAAAATATTGGGATGAAGAGGCTTCTGCTTACACGATACAGGCTTCTGAAAACATTGATGCAGTTCAGATCATGACGATTCATAAATCGAAAGGGCTGGAATTCCCGATTGTATTTATTCCGATGATGAACAAAAACCGGGATAGTGAATTCACCAATTGGTTCGATACGAATAATGATGATGCTTTGAAATCCGTAAACATCAACCAGTTCAGTAAGAATCTAGAGGTTTACGATGAAGAAATAGAAGTATTTAACAAGAAAAATTCATATAAGAATCTCATTGACAGATTATGCCTGCAATATGTAGCCACTACCCGGCCTGTAGAACAGCTGTTTTTCTACATTCAGAAAGCGAATAAAACCTCCAACAATCTTGAGCTGCTGGAATTCTTTAATGAAAAAAACACGGAAGGAGCCGATGAATTCGACCTGTATGAGGTACATCCTGAAATGCTGAAAAAAAATTCCAGCGATAAAATATCATTATTCAAGACCAAGAATATCCAAAATCTTAAAAATATTAATGAAAACAGATCTTCCATAAAAATTGCCACTCCATCCAAAAATTATCAGGTACGGAATGAAAAGGTGAGAATCGGGCTTTTCGTCCATGAATTACTGTCGAAAATCAATACTGAGAAGGATATTGCGAAAGTTCTGGAAAGTTATGTACTGGATGGGGAGATTACTTTGGAAGAAAAAAATGAAATCCAGGATACGCTGGTTCAAATCATCCATAAATATTCTGAATTCTTTGATGAAAAGTGGGAAGTGATCAATGAAAAGGATATTATGATCTCCGAGAGAGGCCAAAGTCATATGTTACGTCCTGACCGTATTTTGAAAGGAGAAGAAGGTTATATTATCGTCGATTTTAAAACAGGAGAACAAAGTGAGAAAAACGAACGCCAGATTGAAAGGTATAAAAATGTTCTGGAAAGTCTGGGAAGGAAGGTTCTAAAGACGCAGCTTATTTATCTTTAAAAATTTTATCCACAGAGTTTTCCACAAACTAATGTGGATAACTTTGTGGATAATCAGAATAAAACATCCCCGCCGTTCTCCGAACGGCGGGGATGTTTCTTACAATATAAATTAATTAAGCTGTAGGATCAGGGGTAAAGACTCTCTGAGCCAGCTCCTGATCAAAAAGATATAATGCAGATGGGTTATCAGACACCATCTTGATCTTTGTTACCAATTGAGAGGCACTTGCCTCTTCCTCTACCTGTTCGTTGATGAACCACTGAAGGAAAGAAGTTGTTGCGAAATCTCCTTCATCGTTAGCATTTTTTACAATGTTGAAAATACTTCTGGTTACTTTTTTCTCGTGCTCCAGTGCTTTTTCAAAAATATCGATAGCATTTTCGAACTCATGAGGAGGTTTAGCAATTTCTCCGATGATGATTTCCCCGCCTACGTCATTTAAAAAATCGAACATTTTATCTGCGTGCATCAATTCTTCTTTGCTCTGAACCCTGAAGTAATTCGCAATTCCGTCAAGGTCTTTTCCTGAAAACCAGGCAGACATGGAAAGGTAATATTGTGCGGCATATTGTTCGTGAGCGATCTGTTCGTTAATTAATGTTGCAATTTTTTCGCTGATCATAAGTATAAATTTATAGTCAAAAATACGCAATAAAAGCCCGAAATCAAAAGTTTTAATGAAAATTAATACAAAAAGGATGGGAAAAACCCCATCCTTCACACATTAAAAAATCAAAATTATGAATTGTTATTTTGCTATCTGAGCATCAGTATTCATAGGCTTTCTCATCATTTTCCTATCCTTCATGGCCGTTCTTCTCTGCTCCATTTTAGCTTTTCTGTCAGCCTGCCATTTATCATATTGTTCAGGAGTCAGGATTTTCTTCATGTCTGCATCCATTTGTGCTTTCTTAGCTTTCATTGCTTCCATTTTCGCCTGTCTGGCTTCCTTATTGTTGTCAAACTCAGCTTTCATTTCAGCTTTTCTTTTTTCATGAAGGCTTTTGATCTGAGCTACCTGAGATTGGTTCAGGTTAAGGTCTTTCTGCATCTGATCCAGGTGCTCCTGTTCTCTCTGCTGCATTTTTTGCTGCATCTCTGCTCTTCTTGCCTGTTTGTCCTGTGGAGTTGTTGTTTGCTGTGCCATTGCAAAACCTCCTATTCCGATAAATGTTATTGCTAAAACTAATTTTTTCATCTTAAAAAATATTTAATTAATTGTTATACATCTTTTTGATTATTAGTTAAAACATAAGTTAAATGATAATATTCATAAAAAATGTTAAATTTTAACATCAAAACAATAAAAAAAGGACAGATCCTAAAATCTGCCCTTCACACCACTTAAATATAATATATGAAAATTATTATCTGCTTACCAATCGGCTTCTGAAACCACCTCCGCCTCTGTTCTCACTTCGGTTGTTCTGTTGCGGCCTTGAAGATGAATTCTCGGATCTGAAACCTCCGTTGTTCCCTCTGAATCCTCCACCATTATTTTCTCTTTGCGGAATTCTCTCCCTGTTCACTTCACTGTTTCCTCTGAATCCACCGCCATTATTTTCTCTCTGGACTCTCTCTCTGTTTCCTTCATTATTTTCTCTGAAGCCTCCGTTATTTCCATATCCACGGGTTCCGTTATTTTCAGAATTACCTCTGAAACCGCCGTTATTATTTTCATAACGGATGTTATCAGCCTGTTTACGGAAACCTTCTGTACTGTTTCCTCTTCCAGAATTTCTAAATCCATTATTGGATCTGCTGGTTCGGATTACATTGAAGGTTGGATTGTCCATTCTGCGGAACCTGGATCTATCTACTCTATACACATTGATATTTACATTTCTGTATCTCGGCATTACTGCATATCTTGGTGCATAATACGTTCTTCTGTAGTTCTGGAAGTAGACCACCGGACTCATTCCTCTGTAATAATTGTTCTGGAAAACAACAAATACTCTTGGTCCTAAAATTCTTTCTAACGCATAAAATCTGTCATAGTACCATCTGTCCGGGTTGTATCTGTAAAAATTATTCCATGTGGAAAAACTTACATACAGATTGTTAAGTCTTAGGATCTGATCAATCTGCCAGCGGTTCAGCCTGTTATCTCTGAAGAATACATTCCAGTTGATGTTGACAATACTGTTTCTGTAATCGTTATAATATCCCTGGTAATAATCACTTGGATAATAGTCCTGAGGATAGTTGTAATAATAATCGTCCGGAAAATAATTCCTGTCATCTTCATCATTATAGTAGCCGTCTCCATTCTGATAATATCCGTCATCTCCCCATCCATTATTCGGGTACTGCTGGGCGGAAGACAAAACTGCCAGTCCCAAAGCAAATCCCAAAAATATTTTTTTCATCTCTATAGTCGTTAATTGGTTAGTATATAACAGAATATCTCTATTCTATCTTTTGGATATCAATACAAAAAAGAAGTTAAATCCTAAGATCAAACTTCTTTTAATTTAAAGTTAACTAACTGATAATCAAATGTTAAATTTACATTCTCCCACTATCTTTTATCCAATAAGCAATTTTTTGATTGAAAGATTCTTTCTCTTTCAGGTCCTCAAGCTTTACATGCATCCTGTAGCGCCAGTAATGCGGGAAAACTGCAGGATTATTGATCCTTTCATTATCCATATGCGGATTAGTCAGCTCCGGATCGGTAGCCAGAAATTCCTGGATCGGGAAAACAGCCAGCATAGCCTCTGTGTAAAGGTGCTGCTTCATAATAATCTCGGCAAGATGGGAATCCATTTCATCAGGAGCTTTTCCGTATTGAATCAGCTGTTGGTTAAAATATTTCTGTGTTAATCCAAAGTCTTCTTTCCACCACTGTCTCAGGGTTGAGCTGTCGTGTGAAGAAGCGGTAACCACATTCATATAATCTGCTTTTTTAGGATTATAAAACGGAATATTTTCCGACGGCATCCTTTGTACTTTTAAAGCTATGATAGCCAGTTCATCCATTACCACCGGCACGCAGGCAGGAACCATTCCAAGGTCTTCTCCGCAAATGAGCATTTTTGTTGCGTTAAGGATGACGGGAAGTTTTTCCATTGCTTTTTCATACCAGAGATGATCCTGTCTTTTGAAGAAATAATCGTGGTAAAGGTCATAGATCGCCTTTCTTTCCCATTCCGAAAGATAGGCATAGGAATCGGTATTGAATACGTTAAATCTTGGGTGATAAACCGTTTCGCCATTTCTTTCTTCAGGAAGAAACAATACGTTGGCACACAAAGAAATAAGCTGATCTTCCAAAGAACCTCTGGGATTCTTTTTGAAATATTCCGACAGCTTTCTCTGGGTATCAAATTCTTCTTTGAAGGAGTAGGTTCCATTATTATTGTTGTCAATAAATTCAAATACTTTACTGCTGTCTTCTCCGAAATATTTCCACAAAATCCTGTCGTTGATGAAAGGTTTACAATACCTGTTGAAATCAAAAGGAATATGTCTTGCTTTAAATTCATCCAGAACAATAGGAACTGCAGGATAAAAATATCCTAAAATTCCCTGTGTAGCAGAAATTGGCATCCTCCATATCCTGAAAAAACCTAAAATATGATCGATTCTCATGGCATCGAAATACTGTTCAAGTGCTTTGAACCTGTTTTTCCACCAGCGATAATCATCCTCTTTCATGGCTTCCCAGTTGTAGGTAGGGAATTCCCAGTTTTGGCCCAGCTCTGTAAACTGATCCGGTGGTGCGCCGGCCTGGAAATCCATTCCGAAAAGTTCGGGTTCGGTCCATGCTTCTACAGAATACCTGTAAATACCAATCGGAAGATCTCCTTTTAAAGAAATTCCCAGACTATGAGTGTAATCTACAGCATCTTTTAATTGTAAATGAAGCTGATACTGCACCCAGGCATGAAGCATGGAGACATCATAATCCTTACTTTTCGTCGTGAAAAACTGTGATATTTTACCTGCGATATATTTTTTATGGGTTTTCCAGTCGTTAAAATTGGGAGTTTTATACTTATCTCTGAGTACGCAGAAAGCGGCATAAGGAGTCAGCCAGTAATCGTTGTCTTTGATAAATTTCTTAAAGTTTCTGTCTTTATAGATTTTCTCTTTTTCCGCATTGAAAACAGCTTTTAAAAACTTCCATTTACCGGAAATCATTTTTTCGTAATCAATCAGGTCAAGAGCGTTTAAGGCTTCTTTTTCAGCCTGGTATTCAGAAACTACTTCTTCCGGTAAAGCAAAATCAAGGTTTTCCAGTGAAATATACTGCGGATGTAGCGCATAAACGGATACTGCAGCATATGGGTAAGAGTCTGTCCATGAATAGTTGGCTGTAGTATCATTAATCGGAAGGATCTGGATAATTCCCAAATTAGTTTCCTTCGTCCAGTCTGCCAGTTTTTTGAGATCGGAAAATTCTCCTACTCCAAAGCCATTTTCGCTTCTCAAAGAAAAAACAGGAACTGCCACACCAGCGTCATGATACATCTGGTAGGACTTAAATTTAAAGTAATGATTGGAAACAATCTGGAGCACATCTTTAAGCTGATTGGCAACCGTAAACCTATTCTCACCGGTCTCCACATCAATAATTCTTCCTTCTTTTTTGCTGTAAATGCAATATTTAAACTGAATAAACTCGTTTTCAGGAATTTCAACGGAAGTCTCCCAGATTCCAAAATCGGTTTGCGAAAGGCGGATCACCTTATTATAATCCCAGTTTCCTAAAGATGCCGTGCTTCCAAACAGCGCAATCTCCCAGTCCGGATTGTAAACAGGAGCCTCAATTCTGAATAAATGAGTATGCTTCTTTAAAACGGCCGTTTTTTCCGGAACAAACTGATTAAGCTTATTGTAAAGAATTTTATTGTTTAAATAATTTTCAGGAAAGTTTTTGTTGTTCCATTCATCGAAAATAATAAATTCCTTATAGTTGTGGGAAAAATTAAGATTGTGCAGCACAAATTCTTCTCTGAGAATATTGCCTTTTTCGTCGGCAACCTGATATTTATATGAGATTGATTTTGAGAAATAATCCACTTCACATTTCCAAATACCGTTTTCCGCATTGAACATGGTATGAGTCTGGATAACAGCACCTTCACCATCTACAATCATAAGCTGCAGATTCTGTCCGGCCATTGCATTATATCCTACATTAAAGTATAGCTTCATCTATATTTTTTTTATAAAAATACATTATAATATCGAAAAATAAAACTTATTGAAGATCAAATAATCATTAAAAAAACCTTTCCAAAATAACTTTGAAAAGGTTTATATTTTATTAGAGTTAAAAGAATTTAGTTCAATAACATAAGCTGTTATTGGGTAACTATAATTTTTTTACTTAATAATACTTTGCCGGATTCATCTGTAATGTTGACAATATAAGCTCCGTTTATTAAATTTTTAAGGAGTACCTGCTGGCTGAGTGAACCCTCTTTAACAGAAAGATCGTGTTTACTCACATTTTTCCCGGAAATATCAAAAACACTAAGCTTCAGATTCCCTTTTACAGACTTATCGTTTACATTAACATTGATGAAATGCTCATTTACCATGGTCGGGAAAATATCAATATTGGCCAGGGCATTGACTGGAGAAGTTCTGTCGTTGGCAAAATATCTGCTCGCCAGATCATAAATATGCGGCTTTTCTCCGCCCGGAAGAGCTTTTGCCTGCAAGGTCTGTAAATCGACTTCATATAAACTGTCTCCTTTAGCACTTGCAATAACCACTTTTCCTTTGGAGTTAACTGCGGATCCGTTCACGGAATAATTATCTGGAATACCGGAAATTTTACCTACAAATTTTGCTTTCAGCTCCTTTGCAGTTACTTTAAAAACATTTCCTGAAGCTGAAAAAACATAAAAATTATTTTCGGCATCTGCAATCATGTCTCCTCCAAAACCGGTTTCAACGGCTGTAAATGAATTTTTCCCATTGGAAGCATCATCTGTAATAATTCCAAGGTCACGGACGCTGTACTGGCCACCTTTTTTGCTGATCTGCAATAACTGGGTTCCCGCATTATTGAGCGCATAAATATTTCCGTCGTACCCTGTAGTCATTCTTGTTATATGAGAATTGATATCGCAGGAAGTTACTTTTGAAACGGTATTCTCCACCAAAGTTATTTCCTTTGTTTTCGCATTCAAAATATAAATATTTGATGAAAACATGGGCATATACACAAGGTTATTGTTTGACGGGTCATAGGCAAGAGCTGCCATTGTCACTGCCTGGGAATGGCTGTAAGAATTTTTATCTTCCGCTACAAAACCTTTTCTATCCTGGGAAAATACTTTGGCTGCCTCTTCGGATGAAAATACTTTTTCTCCGGAAGTCCCGCTTGCCGCATCCATAACACGGAAATCGCTAAATACTATGCTGGAAGTATCTTTTCCGGCAATCGCAAAAAAGTCCTGCTGTGCCTGGACGTTAGCACCAAGCACAAGCAGAAAAAGAGGGAATAAATGTTTCTTCATACAATGTAGAATTTAGATTCGTGATCATTTTAGTTATAACTAAGTTACACATTTTACCAATTAAATGATAAAAAAATATTAACATTTACATAATATTTACAATCGTTTAATATAATCATTAAAATAATAACAATTTAAAACTCTATCATCCTTCATATAAAAACTCCCGCAGATTACACAGATTATAACAGATCGATCTGCAGAATCTACGTAACCGGCGGGAGCCTGTAATTATTTGGGGTTTAATTCAGAACGTAAGTTGTTCCGTCTCTTCCGTCTTTTAATTCAATACCTTCGGCAAGAAGTTTATCTCTGATCTGATCTGAGAGGTCAAAGTTTTTCGATTTTCTGGCCTGGTTTCTCAGTTCTATTAAAACTTTCAAAGTCTGGTCAAGTTTCTCATTATTGTTTTCTTCAACATTCTGAAGTCCTAAAACATCGAATACAAAGGCATTCATTGTCGATCTTAAATCTTCTAGATCTTCAGCAGTTATCGTCTCTTTTCCGTCATTTAAAGCAAAAATATATTTTACAGCCTCAAATAAGTGAGCGATAAGAATCGGAGAATTGAAATCATCAGTCAGGGCATCATAAGACTTAGTTTTCCACTCTTTAAGATCAAAACCGGACTGTTTTTCGTTATCCGGAGTGATTGAGTTTAATACTTTAATGGCTTCCATTAATCTGATAAACCCTTTTTCGCTCGCGATCATCGCATCATTGGAAATATCCAGCACACTTCTGTAATGTGCCTGCAGAAAGCAAAAACGCACAATGGTTGGGTGAAAAGGTTTTTCAAAGAAGTCGTTTTCTCCTGTAACCAGCTGCATAGGAAGGATATAGTTCCCTGTAGATTTACTCATACGCTGGGAATTCATTGTCAGCATATTGGCGTGCATCCAGTAATTAACCGGAGCAACATCATTGCAGGCTTTTCCCTGTGCAATTTCACATTCATGGTGTGGGAATTTCAAATCCATTCCGCCACCGTGGATATCAAATCTTTCACCTAAATATTTAGTACTCATTGCTGTACATTCAAGGTGCCATCCCGGGAAACCTTCGCCCCATGGAGAATTCCATCTCATGATGTGAGCAGGGGATGCTTTTTTCCAAAGTGCAAAATCCTGAGGGTTTTTCTTTTCACCTTGTCCGTCAAGGTCACGGGTATTGGCAAAAAGCTCTTCGATATTACGTTTTGAAAGTTCTCCGTAATTCAGTCCTCTTTTGTTATATTCAAGGACATCAAAATACACGGAACCGTTACTTTCGTAAGCAAAACCTCTTTCGATAAGCTTTTGGGTAAGCTCGATCTGCTCTACGATGTGGCCTGTAGCCGTAGGCTCAATATTGGGAGGAAGAAGGTTGAACATTTCCAGCACTTTATGAAAATCAACAGTGTATTTCTGTACAATTTCCATAGGTTCCAGCTTTTCCAGACGGGTTTGTTTCACGAATCTGTCATTTTCGACATTTCCATCGTCTGTAAGGTGCCCTGCATCGGTAATATTTCTTACATATCTTACTTTATACCCCAAATGCATCAGGGTACGGTAGATAAAATCAAAGGAAAGGAAGGTTCTTACGTTTCCCAGATGCACATTGCTGTACACCGTTGGCCCGCAGACATACATGCCAACATTTCCTTCTAAAATAGGCTTAAATATTTCTTTCTCCCCTGTAAGGGAGTTGTATAGTTTTAATTGCATTTTTTTAAATTAAAAGATTCAATGATTAAAGGATTTAAAAATTAGTTAAAATAATTCTAACCACAACAGATAATTGTTATGAGAAAAATTTTATTTGAAACTTTTTTAAATATAACCATTATTAAATTGCTTTTAAATGATACTGCAGATGATCAATATAATCCTGAATAATGTATTCTAATGTGAAAGTCTGAGGAACTGTTTTTGTAGTATCACAGGTTCTCTGCAAAGCTTCATCAGGAATATTTTCTACCGTATGAACGATCTGAAAATTCAAAGATTTCCAGAGAATGATCACTTCTGAAACCGGAATATTCTGATAATTCTGTGCTTCCACCCAGAAATCCTGATCATAAACAATATTGTCGTTCTCCTTATATTGGGTAACCACAAATCTACGGATATTCGTCAGGGCGCTGTCACAAAGGTGACCTAAAATTTCTTTTTTCGACCATTTTTCCGGTGAAGGCTTATACGACCATTCTTCCTCAGAAATGCTTTCAAATCTCTGAAGTTCGGCATCAACAATATTTTTTAGGATCTGGTAATTCATTTATTAATAATCAAGTTTTGCATGGCTTCCCACATAATGAAGGAATTCCTGTCTGGTGATCGGGTTGGTTCTGAAAATTCCGCTTAATTCTGCCGTGATGGTAGAACTTGCCGTATCTTTTATTCCTCTGCAGTTCACACATAAATGTTTGGCATCAATAATACATGCCACATCTTTAGTACCCAGTGCTTCTTTCAGAGCGTCTACAATCTGCATGGTCAGTCTTTCCTGAACCTGCGGTCTTTTTGCATAATAATCCACAATCCTGTTGATCTTGGAAAGGCCAATCACTTCACCGTTTGAAATATAGGCTACGTGGGCTCTTCCGATGATCGGCAGAAAGTGGTGCTCGCAGAAAGAATATACAGTAATATCCTTTTCCACCAGCATCTGGCGGTATTTATACTTATTGGAAAAGGTGGAAATTCCCGGTTTGTTTTCGGGAAGAAGCCCTCCAAAAATTTCATTCACATACATTTTGGCAACACGTCTCGGCGAATCCTTCAAAGAATCATCCGTCATGTCCATCCCCAGCGTTTCCATAATTTCACCGAAAAGTTCGGTAATTTTTTCTATTTTTTCCTGTGGCGATTTATCAAATGCATCCTTCCTAATAGGCGTATGTTCTTTTCCTGTGAAAATATCATCGTCGTTATCGGTAAAATCAACCATTTTTATTTAATTTGCAACAAAAATACGGATAAAATCTGTTCATTAATTTCATTTTGAACGAAAAACGTTATCCTTTCTCAACTTAGCCTATGATTATCGTCGAAGAAGTACAGAACAAAAACCAGAAAAAGGAATTTTTAGAATTTCCTGCAAGACTTTACCGGCAAGATAAAAACTACATAAGACCTCGAAATCAGGATATTGAGGATATTTTTGATCCTGAAAAAAATAAATCATTCCAAAATGGAGAATGTACCCGGTTTCTGTTTAAAAATCAACAGAATGAAACGGTAGGAAAAGTCGCGGTCTTCATTTCCGATCTTTATGAGCAAAAGCAGCCCACCGGAGGAATGGGTTTTTTCGACTGTATTAATGACCAGAAAACGGCAGATTTTATTTTTGAACATTGCGTAGGTTGGTTTAAGGAAAGAAAGATGGAGGCTATGGACGGGCCTATTAATTTTGGAGAAAGGGATAAGTTCTGGGGACTTCTGACGGAAGGTTTCGAGGAACCTCTGTTTGGGATGAATTACAATTTCCCTTACTACAAGCAACTGTTTGAAAACTATGGCTTTAAGCTGTATTTTGAACAGCTTTGTTTTTCCAGACCTATTTTTGCGGATGTTTCAAGGATTTTCACGCTCATGCATACCAAACACAGCAGAAACCCGGCAATTTCTGCAAAGCCAATGACGAAGGATGCTCTGCCTAAATTTGCAAAGGATTTCACAGAAATTTATAATCAGGCGTGGGCAGCTCATGGTGAGGGGAAACAGCTTGAAGAAGCCAAGGTTCTGAAAATGTTCAATACGATGAAGCCTATTATCAACGAACATATTTCCTGGTTTGTGTATGAGAATGAAAAGCCTATTGCCATGTGGATGAATCTTCCGGATGTGAACCAGTGGTTCAAATACCTCAACGGTAAATTCGGAATCCTGGAAAAGCTGAAATTTTTATGGATAAAACAATTCGTCAGGAATGAGAAAATGGTAGGACTGGTATTTGGTGTCGTCCCGGAATGGCAAAAAAAGGGGATTGATGGTTACATGATCTGGGAAGGCACCCAGCATCTGAGAAAGCATACAGATTTTAAAACGACAGAACTTCAGTGGATTGGTGACTTTAATCCTAAAATGATCAAAATAGCGGAAAGCCTTGATACCACTGTGACGAGAAAACTGGTGACTTACCGGTATTTATTCGACCGTAACAAGGAATTTGAAAGACATCCTATTCTTTAAAATAAAAAATCCTGCTGTTTCACAGCAGGATTCCTTTCATTGATACTCTATTAGAATAGCTCACCGGCTACTTTTTTAATATTATCACTTTTCCCCATGGAGTAAAAGTGCAGTACAGGAACTCCAAAATCTAAAAGTTCTCTGCATTGGGCAATGGCCCACTCTATCCCGATCTGCTTTACAGCTTCATTATTTTTTGCATTTTCCACTTCATTGATGAGCTCTTCAGGAAGATCAATCTTGAATACCTGAGGGAGAATTTTAAGGTGCTTTTTCGTTGCAATAGGTTTGATCCCGGGAATGATAGGAACTGTGATTCCCATTTCTCTTGCCTTTTTTACGAATTCTATAAATCTTTTATTGTCAAAAAACATTTGTGTGACAATATAATCTGCTCCGGCGTCTACTTTTTGTTTCAGCCACTTGAGGTCATAATTCATGGAAGGGGCTTCCATATGTTTTTCCGGGTAGCCGGCTACCCCAATACAGAATTTGTTCAGTTCGTCACAGACTGTTTCATCATTGTGAAGATACTTCCCTCTTCCCAGATCATTGATCTGATGCACAAGATCCATTGCACTGGCATGGCCTCCCGGTGTAGGTTCAAAGTACTGATGCCCTTTCATTGCATCACCTCGTAAAGCCATGATATTGTCTATTCCGAGATACATACAGTCTACCAGAAGATATTCGGTCTCTTCTTTGGTAAATCCTCCGCAAAGTAAGTGCGGAACAGTATCTACATTATATTTATGCTGAATGGCGGCACAGATCCCCAGTGTTCCGGGACGCATTCTGGTGATACGGCGTTCCATCAGTCCGTTGCCTTTATCAATGTAAATATATTCTTCTCTGGAAGTCGTCACATCTATAAAGGGCGGCTTAAACTCCATCAGCGGATCTATATTTGTATAGAGATCTTCAATTCCGATTCCTTTCTGGGGCGGAACTACCTCCAAAGAGAATAAGGTCTTACCATTTGCGTTTTTTATGTGTTCAGTGATCTTCATTTTATAGTTTAATTATTTTTTAGCTTTAATAGTTGCTGATATTTTTAATCTGCCAGATTAGGAGACAGCCACTTTCTTGCTTCCTGAATGCTACAGCCTCTTCTTTCGGCATAATCTTTAAGCTGATCTTCTGTGATTTTCCCCAGACCGAAATATTTGGCATGAGGGCTTCCGAAATAGTATCCGGAAACTGATGCTGTAGGGAACATGGCCAAACTTTCAGTAAGGAAAACTCCTGTATTCTCTTCTACTTTTAAAAGATCCCATATGGTTTTCTTTTCCAAATGATCAGGACACGCAGGATATCCCGGTGCAGGACGGATTCCCTTATATTTTTCTGCAATCAGTTCTTCATTGCTTAAATTTTCCTGATTGACATAGCCCCAGTATTCTGTCCTTACTTTTTTGTGTAAAAATTCGGCATACGCTTCTGCAAATCTGTCGGCAAGGGCTTTTACCATAATGGCGTTGTAATCGTCATTGGCTTTTTCGTATTCTTCTGCAAGCTCGTCTGTTCCAAAACCGGTCGTCACACAGAAAGCTCCTACATAATCTGTTTTTCCGGAAGTCTGCGGAGCGATAAAATCACTCAATGCCAGATAATCTTTTCCTTTGGATCTTTGAGCCTGCTGTCTTAACGTCAGGAATTTTGCCTGTTCCTGATTATTTTCGTCAAAAATTAAAATATCATCCGTTTCATTGGAATTGGCTTTGAAAATACCAAAGACCGCTTTTGCCTTTAGCAATTTTTCATCGAGAATTCTTTTCAGGATAACCTGAGCATCTTTAAATAATTCTTTGGCCTGTGCTCCTACCACCTCATCTTCCAAAATATTAGGATATTTTCCATGCAGGTCCCAGCTTCTGAAAAATGGCGACCAATCGATGAAAGGAAGTAATTCTCTCAAATCCTGATCTTCAATTACAGTCACCCCTAAATTATTGGGTGTAAAAATCTCCTCGTTTGCCCAGTCAATAGAAAAGTGATTCTGCCTTGCCTCTTCAATGGAAACATAGTCTTTATCAACCTGTCTGTTCAGGAATTTTTCACGGAAATCGGAGTATTCATCTTTCAGTTCTGAAACATAATCTTTGTTTCTGTCACCCAATAATGAACTCACTACATTTACTGCTCTTGAAGCATCATTAACGTGAACTACAGCATTTTTATATTTTAAATCAATCTTCACAGCGGTATGTGCTTTTGAAGTGGTAGCACCACCGATCAATAAAGGAAAATCCAGGTTTTGTCTTTCCAGCTCGGAAGCAATATATACCATCTCATCAAGACTTGGTGTAATCAATCCGCTTAATCCGATGACATCAACTTTTTCTTCAATAGCAGTCTGAATAATTTTTTCTGCCGGAACCATTACTCCAAGGTCAACAATCTCATAATTGTTACAGCCCAGTACAACGCTCACAATATTCTTACCGATATCATGAACATCTCCTTTTACCGTAGCCATCAGAATTTTTCCGTTGGCAGGCCTTGAACCGTCTTTTTCTGCTTCAATAAAAGGTTGCAGGTAAGCAACGGCTTTTTTCATTACCCTTGCAGATTTTACAACCTGGGGAAGGAACATTTTTCCGCTTCCGAATAAATCACCCACAACTCCCATTCCTGTCATGAGGTTAATTTCAATTACGTGCAGTGGTTTTTCTGCCTGCTGTCTGGCTTCTTCCACATCCTCTTCAATGAAACGGTCGATTCCTTTTACCAAAGCATGGGTAATTCTATCCTGCAAAGGCTTCGTTCTCCATTCCAGGTCTTCAACTATTTCTTTTTTGACGGATTTATGCTTTTCGGAATAATCCAGAAGTCTTTCCGTAGCGTCATCTCTTTTATCAAGGATCACATCTTCTACAAGTTCCAGAAGCTCTTTATTGATCTCATCGTATACTTCCAGCATGGACGGGTTTACAATTCCTATATTCATACCGGCCTGAATAGCATGATAAAGAAATACGGAGTGCATTGCCTCTCTCACGGTATCATTTCCACGGAAGGAAAACGAGACATTACTTACTCCTCCACTTACAGATGCATAAGGAAGATTCTGTCTTACCCATCTTGTCGCTTCAATGAAATCAATAGCATTTTTTCTATGTTCTTCCATTCCTGTAGCCACAGGGAAGATATTAAGGTCAAAAATAATATCTTCAGCAGGAAAACCAATCTGATTGACCAGGATATCATAGGACCGTTTTGAAATTTCAATTCTGCGTTCAAAATTATCTGCCTGACCTGTTTCGTCAAATGCCATTACAATAACCGCAGCGCCATATCTTTTAACAGCTTTTGCCTGTTTGATGAATTCTTCCTCACCTCCTTTCAGACTGATGGAATTGACTACGCATTTACCCTGCGCTACCTGAAGTCCGGCTTCAAGAATCTCCCATTTGGAAGAGTCTATCATAATCGGAATTCTTGAAATATCCGGTTCTGAAGCTATTAAGTTCAGAAATTTAATCATGGAAGCTTTTCCATCGATCAATCCATCATCGAAATTCACATCAAGGATCTGGGCACCGCCTTCTACCTGGTGGCGGGCAATATCGAGTGCTTCAGAGAATTTCTCCTCTTTGATGAGTCTTAAAAACTTTTTGGATCCGGCAACATTGGTTCTTTCACCAACGTTGATGAAATTACTCTCCGGGGTTATAATAAGGGGCTCAAGGCCGGATAATCTTAAATATTTCATTATTTGTCTATTCTTCTAAAATATAATAGGCATTGTTCGCATTCTGCCGGAGCAGATCCACATGTTTGCCTAAAGCAGTAAAAATTGGAAATCTTTTGTAAGCTAAATGGTGTTCTTTTGCAAATTCTTCGATCTCTTCTGTGATCTCGTTATAATACATATAGCTGTAATTCGGGAAAAGATGATGGGCAACATGGAAATTAAAGTTTCCTAAAACATTTCTCACGAACCAGTTGTTTTCTTTTAAATCATTGGTTACCTCAAACTGGTGACGAAGCCAGCTGAACGGAAGCCCGTTTTTAGCATCCAGTTTCGGAAAAGCATTATCGGGAAGCGGATGCAGAGGCAACAGTACAAACAGTGCAAAAATACTTGCTGCTATTACCTGAAGAAACCATGCTCCCAAAGCCAATCCCAGGGATACTTTAAAAAACAGGACAGGAACTGCAATCTGGTAAAAGAAATAGAAGAGTTTGTAGCTCACCATTTTTACTTTTTCAATAAGAGGAATTGAGCCCTGGGTCTTTAATATTACTCTTTCATGATCAAAAAAATCCCTGAAATCCCTGATAAACATCCAATTAAAAAGATAAAGAGGATATACCAGGAAGAAAAACCTGTGCTGAAATTTCTGTACTCCTTTTGCTTTAATCCATGGAACAATCAAAAGTAAACCGCTCTGTTCTATATCGGTATCCCATCCGTCAACATTCGGGTAGGCATGATGGCTGGCAATATGTCTTTTTTTCCAGATGTATGAATTGGCTCCTACAAGATCAAACATACGCAGTACCAGCGAGTTTAACTTTTTACTTTTATAAATATTATTGTGAGCAGCTTCATGGATGAGGTTTAAATAAATCAGTACCAGGAAAATACCCATAAAAACAAAGCTTCCTATATAAACCCAGGATGTTTCAGCATTGAATAAGGCAAAGAAATACAACGCAAAATAGATCAAAGGCAGAATTACCGCTTTGATCTGAATATAGATATCCCTGTTTTCTGAAATGTTCTCTATCCTTTGATTCACTCTGTTTCTTAGTTCATTAAAAAGTTTAATATCATCTGAGTTTTTTAAGTAACTGGGCTTTTCCATGATGTTAAATTTTGTGATTCACTTAAAGTTAACATTTTATAATCAAGCACTTACTCCATATTCAATTAAAAAAATCTATCAACTCAAATAAATCACGCAAATTTTTTCAATTCTCTTGGAGAATATTCTGCTACGAGATCCGCTATGGCTTTGATATGATCCGGAGTGGTTCCGCAGCATCCGCCTATGATGTTTATTAATCCTTTTTCCACATATTCTTTGATCTGTCTGGCCATATCTCCCGGAGTTTCATCGTATTTTCCGAAGGCATTGGGAAGTCCGGCATTAGGGTAAGCGGATACATAAAATTCTGAATTATGGGCTAAAGTTTCCAGATAAGGCGTCAGCTGATCGGCGCCGAGAGCACAATTGAAACCTACACTCAGTAAATTCAGATGTGAAACTGAAATCAGGAATGCCTCCGCAGTCTGCCCGCTTAAAGTTCTTCCTGAAGCATCCGTAATCGTCCCTGAAACCATAATCGGAATTTTAATATTTCTTTCTTCCTGAATTTCATCAATTGCAAATAAGGCTGCTTTTGCATTCAACGTATCGAAGATTGTTTCTACCAGAAGAATATCTGAGCCTCCATCCAGCAAAGCTTCACACTGCTGCTTATAGGCCACTCTCAGCTCTTCAAAGGTAATGGCTCTGTATCCCGGATCATTCACATCCGGACTTAAGCTTGCCGTTCTGTTTGTAGGTCCTATGGAACCGGCCACAAACCTTGGTTTATCCGGATTTTGAGCAGTATATTCGTCACATGCTTTTCTGGCAATCTTTGCAGACTCGAAGTTCAGCTCATACACCAGGTCTTCCATATGATAATCTGCCATTGCAATAGTAGTCCCGGAAAAAGTATTGGTTTCTATAATGTCTGCTCCTGCCTCAAGGTATTTCTTATGAACTTCCTCAATAGCCTGGGGTTGTGTGAGAGAAAGCAGGTCATTATTACCTTTTACAGGATGTTCCCAGTCTTTGAAACGTTCGCCACGGTAATCTTCTTCCTCAAATTTGTAACGCTGAAGCATAGTTCCCATAGCTCCGTCAAGAATTAAAATTCTTTCGGAAATTGCCTTGTATAATTGTTCTGAATTTTTCATTGTATAAATTTTGGTTAAAGCCATGTGTATTTTATTTCATTAAACGGCTATAGAATTAATCCAAAGCCTGCTTTAAATCTGCAATAATATCATCAACATGCTCAAGACCTACGGAGCAACGTACCAGCCCTGCGGTAATGCCTACTTCATTTCTTTCCTCATCGGTCAGCTTTGAATGGGTTGTGGATGCAGGATGGGTTACAATAGTTCTGGTATCTCCAAGGTTGGCAGAAAGTGAGCATAATTTTATTTTATCCAGAAAGTTTCTTCCGCCTTCTATTCCGCCTTTAATTTCGAAGGCTACGATATTCCCTCCCAGTTTCATCTGCTTTTTAGCGATTTCATAACTTGGATGAGATGCCAGGAACGGATATTTTACTAATTCTACATTGGGATGGTTTTCTAAAAACTCCGCAACTTTCAAAGCGTTTTCGCAATGTTTTTCAACACGGATTGCAAGTGTCTCAAGACTTTTTGATAATACCCATGCATTGAAAGGTGACATTGCAGGCCCTGTATTTCTTGCGAAAAGGTAAATTTCTCTGATTAAATCTGCTTTTCCTACAGCTACTCCACCCAGTACTCTTCCCTGGCCGTCAATAAGTTTCGTTGCAGAATGTACAACAATATCTGCACCATATTTAATAGGCTGTTGAAGATAAGGCGTTGCAAAACAGTTATCTACAATAAAGATAAGATTATGTTTTTTTGCGATCTGTCCGAAAAACTCAAGATCCAGGATTTCAATGGCCGGATTGGTAGGAGTTTCCAGATATAGAATTTTTGTATTGGGCTTAATATATTGCTCAACATTTTCAGCATCCCCGGCCTTAAAATAAGTAGTTTCTATATTCCATTTCGGAAAATACTTGGTAAATAAGGTATGGGTAGATCCAAATACCGACTGGCAGCTTACGATGTGGTCACCGGCATCCAATAAAGCCGCAAAGGTGGAATAAATAGCGGCCATTCCTGTTGCAAATGCATATCCGGCTTCTGCGCCTTCCATTATTGCAATTTTATCTGTGAATTCGGTTACGTTCGGGTTTGAAAAACGGCTGTAGAGGTTTTTAGGCTTTTCTTCGGCGAAGCTAGCCCTCATATCTTCCGCATCCTGAAAAATAAAGCTGGATGTAAGGTATAAAGGGGTTGTATGCTCATCAAACTGAGTTCTTTCAGTCTGGGTTCTTATCGCAGATGTTTCAAAATTTTCCATATCGTTTTAAAATGTAGCAATGTATCAGTTTAGCAACCTAACAATGAGATTATTGGTCAACCGGTACATTGTTAAATTGTTATATTAAATTATTATTTTGTTTCACTTACTCTCAGAATATCTCCGAAAACTCCTCTTGCCGTTACCTGAGCTCCAGCTCCGGCTCCCATGATCACAATAGGGTTTTCACCATAGCTTTCCGTGTAAATCTCAAAAATAGAATCTGAGCCTTTCAACTGTCCTAAAGCTGAGTTCCCCGGTACAGAAACCAGTTTTACATCAAGCTGGCCTTTATCTTTTTGAAGGTCACCGTGAAGATCGCCCACATACCGAAGTACATGCCCCGGCTCCTGGCTTTCTTTAATTTTCTGATATTCATCATCCAGTTCATGTAATCTTGAAAGGAATTCTGATTTTGAAACAGAAAGTAAACTTTCAGGAACCAGATTCTGAATATTGATATCATCAAATTCATTGATTAAATCCAGCTCTCTCGCCAGAATTAATAATTTTCTGGCCACATCATTTCCGGATAAATCTTCCCGTGGGTCTGGTTCTGTGTAGCCTTTTTCCAAGGCTTCATTGACAATTGTGGAAAACTTATCATCTCTCAAAGAAAAATTATTGAAAACGTAACTCAATGTTCCAGAGAATACTCCTTTAATTCTTGTAATATTTTCTCCTGAAAGGTGTAAAAGTTTTATGGTATCAATTAACGGAAGTCCTGCTCCTACATTGGTTTCATACAGATAACGTCTGTTGTTTTTGTTCAACGTATATCTTAGTTTACGGTATTCTTCAATGGGAAGGGTATTGAAAATTTTGTTGGATGAAACCAGATCAAAACCGTTCTCAGCGAGCGCGTGATAGTTTTTCACAAAATCTTTGCTTGCTGTATTGTCTACTACGATCAGGTTTTCCAACTGGTTTTCTTTGGAAAAGCTAATCAGCTCCTCAACATTGGACGGGTGTTCTGCCGTTAAAACCTCATCACTCCAATTCGTATTAAATCCTTTTTTATTGAAGGCAATTTTTCTTGAGTTGGCTACTGCAACTACTTTAAGATCAATTTTCTTCCGTCTTCTGATTTCTTCGGAAGACTGCAAAACCTGTTCTATTAAAGTTTTTCCAACGTTTCCATGACCTATTATTGCTAAATGAACGGTTTTAGGTTTTTTGAAAATTTCGGATTCAATAATATTTTTCGTTTTCTCGTCTTGGGAAGAGGTAACCACGATATTGACTCTTTTTTCTGCCGCTACCTGATTTAAAAGAAGTGGAAAAACATTGTTTCTTGCCAGCTCTGCAAGGACTTTATTGAAATCTTCCGCTACAAATCCAAGTACGGAAACATTATTAATGCTGTAAATCTGTGAAACTTTGCCTGACTTTCTTTCAGCTTCAAATTCATCAATCAGGCAGGTAACTGCTTTTTCTGCATCCGCTTCATTCACCAGGATAGATATTCCGTTTTCAATAGCCTGTTGAGAGATCACTCCAACACTTATGCGTGCCAAAGTAAGCGCCTTAAAAATTCTTCCATCGATCCCGATTTCGCCCAGGAAATCTTCTCCTTCAAATTTAATAATTGATCTGTTCTTTAAAAACTTTATTTCGTTAGCATTTCTCATTCTACAAAATATTTTTTATGATTGTATTTAATTGTTTATATTCCATCAGGAAGGCATCATGCCCGTGAATTGACTGTATTTCGTGGTAAAAAACCTCTTTGTTTTTCTCTTTCAGCTGATGAAAGCACATTCGGATTTCTGATGCCGGGAAAAACAGATCGGTGTCTACAGCAATAAGGTGCATTCGGGCGCTGATCTTTTCTTGTTGCTTTTCTTCGGTATTGATATTCATCAGCAAATGATTCATCAGCTTATAAGCTTTCAAACTAAATCTTTCGTTTAATGAATTTCCGTGATAAACGAGCCAGTCTTCAGATTCTAATCTCTGTTTTTCCGGGTCGTATCTATTTTGAAATCTGTCATTTAAGGACTGAGGAGTTCTGTAGCACAGCATCGCATGGATTCTTGCTTTCTGCAGAGGTTCATCATTTCCGTTTAAGAGGAATTTCTGAACCAGGCACTGTGCATGAAGCCAGTCGTGGGTTTTGGAATCGCAGGCAATAGGAATAAAAATTTCCGCCAACTGCGGTTGCTTGGCAAGCATTTCCCACGCAATTCCACCTCCGAGAGAGCCTCCGATAATGGCGTATAAATTTTTGATATGTAAAGTTTCAAGACCTTTCAGGAATATTTCAGCAATATCCGAAGGGGTGAAATCTTCGTATTCGTCAATTAAAAAGTCATCAAATCCGTTTCCGGGGATATTGAAACACAGAACAGTATACGTATTGGTATCAATGACCTGATTTTCTCCGATCAGCTGCTTCCACCATCCTTTTTCTCCGGAAACATTTGAATTTCCGGTCAAAGCATGATTGACCAGTATAACGGGAGCTGAAAACAAGTCTGGCCCGAAGATCTGATAAGTCAACGGGATATGGTATTCCTTTTTGGAATAGGTTTGATACGAAAGATTAATATAGTTTAGTTCTGTTTTCAATTCTATTATTTTAATACAATTGAAAATGCCACAGGAAATGGCTGAAAAGAACTTCAGTGAGTTATCTGTCCAAAATAAATTGGTAGAACGTAGCACCTTCTCTGCTTGCACAAAGGGTTGCTAAGGTTTCATAGGGTCTAATCCCTCAACCTTTCTTGATAACATTTTCAATATTTGAATGAACGCACTGCAAAGATATGTATTTTCTTTTAATTTTTTCAAAAAAATATTTAATATCAAAAAATCCAGTAATAATAAGTGTTCCAAGACTATATTAATAATAATTCAGATGGAAAGAATTGGAATTTTTTTTCAAAAAAACTAACTTCGTACTTGAAAAGTGATGAAATATGACTGTTGAAAAAGAAAGATTACAAGATTCCAAATGGAAAAACTGGGGGCCATACGTCAGTAACCGGCAATGGGGAAATGTACGTGAAGATTACAGCCCGAATGGAAATGCCTGGAATTACGCCAACCACAATAATGCGGAAAGCTATGCCTACCGCTGGGGTGAAGAAGGAATTGCCGGGATTTCCGATGTGAAACAGATTTTCTGTTTTGCCTTTTCCTTTTGGAACAAAAAAGATAAGATCATAAAAGAGCGTTTTTTTGGATTAAGCAATCCCCAAGGTAACCACGGGGAAGATATCAAAGAAATTTTTTATTATTTAGACAATACACCTACCCATAGTTATATGAAAATGGTGTACAAATACCCTATCAATGCATTTCCTTATGATGATCTTGTTGCTGAAAACGGCAGAAGAAGCAAAAAGGAACCTGAATATGAGCTTTTTGATACGGGAATTTTTGACAATGATGAGTATTTTGATATTTTCATTGAATACTGTAAAGCCGATCATAATGATATTCTTGCAAGGGTAACTGTTCATAACAGGAGTAATGAGGATGCCCCGATCGTCGTAGCCCCGACCGCCTGGTTCCGAAATAACTGGAAATGGGGGTATAATACATACAAGGCTCAAATGAATGCTTCGTATGACGGATGCATTGATATTAACCATGACAGCATTTCGATTAAAAAATTCTATTCAAGAAATTTGGCTGCTAAAAGTGCTTTCTGTGAAAATGAAACCAATACGCCTAAATTATATGGAGCTCCTTATCCGGGCAATACCTATTTTAAAGATGGAATTAATGATCATATCATTTATGGGAGCAATACGGTAAATCCGGAAAAAAGAGGAACCAAGGCTTCTTTTATCATTGATGAAATGATAGGCGCGGGACAATCCAAAGTTTTTGATTTCAGGCTGTGTCCTGATGAAACTGATGAGCCTTTTACCAATTTTGACGAAATTTTCAGTACAAGATCTGCCGAAGCTGATGAATTCTACAACGAAATTCAGAGCGAAACTACAAATGAGGATGAAAGAAATGTTCAGCGGCAGGCATTTGCAGGCCTTCTGTGGAATAAGCAGTTTTATCATTACAATGTAGGAAAATGGCTGAAGGGCGATCCGAATCATGAGGCTCCGAGAAATTTCAACGAATATGTAAGAAATACGGAGTGGAATCACCTTCACAATAAGGACATTATTTCTATGCCTGATAAATGGGAATATCCATGGTATGCAACGTGGGATCTGGCATTCCACTGTGTTCCTTTTTCTATCATTGACGGGGAATTTGCCAAGGGACAGCTTTTGCTTTTAACCAAGGAATGGTATATGCATCCGAACGGCCAACTTCCTGCTTATGAATGGAATCTGAGCGACGTGAACCCACCGGTACACGCTTGGTCCTGCTTCAGGGTTTTCAAAATTGATGAAAAACAGAATGGCAAGCCTGATCTTTTATTCCTTGAAAAAGTATTCCAGAAACTTCTCCTGAACTTTACCTGGTGGGTGAACCGGAAGGATAAAAACGGTAAAAATATTTTTGGCGGCGGATTCCTTGGTCTGGATAATATCGGGGCTTTCGACCGTAATATGGTACTGAAGGACGGCCAACATCTTGAGCAGGCTGACGGAACGAGCTGGATGGCCATGTACGCTCTCAATATGATGCGTATTGCTATGGAACTTGCCCAGTATTATCAGGTGTATGAAGATATGGCGATCAAGTTTTTTGAGCATTATCTGTACATCGCAGAAGCTATGGAAAACTTAGGTGACGGCAAAGAAGGTTTATGGAATGAAGAGGATGGCTTTTTCTATGATGTTCTGCAGCTCGGTAACGGGGACAGTGTGTCTTTGAAGCTGAGAAGCATTGTAGGATTGATTCCTATGTTTGCCGTAGAAATTGTAGATCACAAATTATTGGAAAAGATGCCGAATTTCCAGGCAAGGATGGATTGGGTCTTAAAGAACAAGCCGGAACTCACCAAGCTGGTTTCCCACTGGGACGAGGAAGGACAAGGCAGAAAGCACCTGATGAGTATTTTACGCAAAAACAGGCTGACAAAGGTTCTAAGAAGAATGCTCGATGAGAATGAATTCCTCAGTTCTTACGGAATCCGCGCCATGTCAAAAGTATACGAGGAAAATCCTTTTGTATTTTCAGTTCACGGTACGGAAAATGTGGTTTATTATACTCCTGCGGAAAGCGACAGCCGAATGTTTGGAGGTAACAGCAACTGGCGGGGACCGATCTGGTTTCCGATCAATTTCCTGATCGTGGAAAGTTTACAGCGTTTTCACTTTTACTATGGCAACAGCTTGAAAGTTGAATTTCCTACGGGAAGCGGTGAGAAGAAAAACCTGGATGAAGTGGCGCAGAATATCAGCAGAAGGCTATGTTCTTTGTTTCTGAAGGATGAGGATGGACAAAGGCCTTTCAATGGAGGCAACGCCAAGTTTAATTATGATGAACATTTTAAGGATTATATTACTTTCTTTGAATATTTCCACGGAGACAACGGCCGAGGTGTAGGAGCTTCCCATCAGACGGGATGGACGGCAACGGTTGCGAAGCTTATGAAACCGAGATTAACAGTATAAATGAAGCTTCCGGCCCGAATGGGCCGGAAGCTTTTTAATTTCTTACAACTATTAAACTTTCTCTCCGTTAACAAGAACTTCATATCCGATTTCTACATTCGGTTCTAAAGTTTTGGATACGGAACAATATTTTTCAAAGGACAGCTCAGCCGCTTTCAGTGCTTTTTTAGGATCTATATTTCCTTCCAGAAGAAATTTCACTTTGATCGATTTAAAAGGTTTTGCGTCTTCTACCTGAACTCTTTCCCCTTCTACTTCGGCCTGAAAACCTGTGATTTCCTGGCGCTGTTTTTTCAGAATTGAGACTACATCTATCCCGCTGCATCCGGCTACGGCCATCAATACGCTTTCCATAGGAGAAACTCCTGTAGCTCCCGGCTGTGAGGTATTATCCAAAAGAATTGAGTTCCCCTGGGAGTTGGTACATTCAAATAAAAAATCGTCGTTTATTCTGTTCAGTGTAATTTTCATTGCTTATTGCTTATTGCTTATTGCTTATTGCTTATTGCTTATTGCTTATTGCTTATTGCTTATTGCTTATTGCTTATTCAAAATTATAAAATTCCTCTCGCTTTTATCTCAAGATATTTATTGATAACGTCAATATTTAAATTTTCAGGAAGTGTATATACGGTATAGATTCCATATTTGCGGAGTTCCTGGATGATCAGTTTCTTTTCAAATTCAAATTTTTCAGCGATAACCTCATCATAAATTTCCTGCATACTTTCAGGGTTTTTATGAATAAGGGTCTGTAATTCTGAATTTTTAAAAAATATAACGACCAGCATATGATTCTTGGCAATGCCTCGAAGGTATTTCAGCTGACGGTTTAATCCATCCAGGGTTTCAAAATTGGTAAAAAGTAAAATAAGGCTCCGTTGGTTCAGAGAATATTTTACATCCTGATACAGACGGTTAAAATCACTTTCAAAAAAATCGGTTTTAATATTGTATAATGCCTCGGAAATCTTTTTCAGCTGGCCTGATTTGTTTTCAGCAGCTACTTTATTTTCAGTCTTTTTGGAGAACGTCATCATTCCGGCACGATCCCCTTTTTTCAAAATAATATGAGACAAGGCCATCGCCGCATTAATGGAGTAATCGAGAAGACTCAATCCGTTGAAAGGCATTTTCATCGTCCTTCCTTTATCGATCAGAATAAAGATACGCTGTGATTTTTCATCCTGAAACTGATTGACCATCAATCGGTTTGTTTTGGAAGTCGCTTTCCAGTTGATGGTTCTGATATCATCACCGGGAACATATTCTTTTATCTGTTCAAACTCCATCGTATGCCCCAGTTTCCTGATCTTTTTAATTCCTCCCAGCATAAATTCGCTCTGTAGAGCCATCAACTCATATTTTCTGAGATGAACAAACGACGGATAAGCTGGCAGCACCGCATCTTTCTGGAAGCTGAACCTTCTGGCCACAAATCCCAACGGCGAAGAAGCATATATATTCAGGTTTCCGAAACTATACTCTCCTCTTTCTTTGGGTACCAAACTGTATTGGAAATAGGTATTTTTGCCCGGCTCGATGTTCTTTGCAATCAGGAAATCTCTTTTTTGGAACTGAAATGGAATTTCATCAATGATCTTGGTGCTGATCTTAAAACTATAATTATTTTTAATATCTATTTTCACAAAATTTTCATCCCCGTTGGACAGCTTTTCGGGAAGTATCCTTTGGGCAAGCAATGCATTCTTCTGATTAAACAGCAAAAGATAATCTACCATTACCGCCAGAAAACAAAGCAACAACATGATGTGAGCAACCCACATCAGAACCGGAAAGAAAAATGCAAGGACATACACAATTCCCACTCCGATGAGCGAAAAGAAAAATCGTGTATTGATGTATAGGTTTTTCATATTTTTTGAGGTAGCAGGTGGTAGATCGTAGGTGATAGGTTTGGGTTAAACTGGTTGAAGTGAATTTATTAAACCATTCAGCATTTTTGAAATCTCTATCATATTGTTATTTAATTTTTGATAATTTTCTTCATTTAAATAATTAAGATTTTTGGAAATCATTAACTGAGTTTCCACTTCAGCACAGCTTCCTCTGGCTATTTTCAGAAATTGCAAATGGTCTGGTTTGCTTCTTCGGGAGTTGCCTTCAGCAATATTTGATGGTATGGAAACCGAAGCCCTTCTGATCTGTGAAGTAAGTCCATACATTTCATCTTTCGGAAAAGATCCTGTACTTCTATAAATATTCGTAACAAAATCAATAGATCTCTGCCAAACTAAAAGCTCCTTAAAATTAGCCATAAAATCTCATCATTTTAATGAAAAAATTGAAAGCGCATCATCCTGCATTCATCACCTGCAACCTTTTACCTAATATCTGCAACCTATCTTGGAATCTCTATCCCCTCCAAGATCTGACGTATAATTTCATCTGCAGTTAGGCCCTCCATTTCTCTTTCCGGAGAAACGATTACTCTGTGCCTTAATACTGCATAACTGGCTTCCTTGATGTCTTCCGGAGTTACAAAATCTCTTCCTCTGAGCGCAGCAAAAGACTTGGAAGCTGTAAGCAAAGCCAGTGAAGCTCTCGGAGAGGCACCCAGATATAAAAACTGATTTTCGCGTGTATTGACTATAATTTTAGCAATATATTCCATAAGCTGAGACTCCACAATGATCTCTTTTACCAAATGCTGGTAGTTTTTCAGCTGTTCTGCAGTAATGACACGGTTTACTCCTTCTGTCTTATCTTCTTTTTTACTTTCGTGCTGGTTTCTTATAATGGCAATCTCCTGTTCAAGATTAGGGTAAGCGACGTTAATTTTGAAAAGAAAACGGTCTAATTGCGCTTCAGGAAGCCTGTAAGTTCCTTCATGCTCTATGGGATTCTGGGTTGCCACTACCAGGAACGGTTCGTCCATCATATAGCGGGTTCCGTCCATCGTGATCTGCCTTTCTTCCATTACCTCAAATAATGCTGCCTGTGTTTTGGCAGGGGATCTGTTGATCTCATCAATCAGAATAAAATTAGAGAAGATAGGACCTTTTTTAAATTCAAATTCGGAATTTTTCACACTGAAAACAGAGGTTCCCAAAATATCGGAAGGCATAAGGTCCGGCGTAAACTGGATCCTGCTGAATCCTACATCAATAGTTTTGGCCAGTAGCTTAGCCGTAATGGTTTTCGCAACCCCCGGAACACCTTCGATCAGGACATGACCGTTGGATAAAAGAGCGGCAATAAGATGCTCAACCATGCTTTCCTGCCCTACAATAACTTTGGCTATTTCAGCTTTTACTTTTTCCAGGCTGGCGCGGAGCTCAATCATATCGATTCTGGATTGAAACTGATCTTCTTTTTTATTTAAATTAATAGAATTTTTATCTACATTTTCATTTTCAAGGTTTTCCATAATTTTTGTCTTTGGTTTTTATGGGAGCCGGTCTCATCCGGTTTTTTTATTAAATTTTAAATATGACCGGCTTGTATCCGGTTCTTTGCTAAATCGTTCCGTTTGTCTGTTTTCTAACTGAACTTTACAAAAACATTGCTACATTTATATCAATATTTCATCCAGAAGTTTATTCATCCTTATAAGATCTTCTTTCATGACACTTGCATAGGGATCCTGTCCTTTCTTAATCAGGGCAATTGCTTCATCAATCATTTCTATTGGCTTTCCTGTTTTCAGATGCAGTTTATTGGCAAATTCCGCATCCAGATTTCGGGTATCGATCAATAGGTCCATTCTTATTTTGTTCAGGAAATATTGAGCTTTTTTAGCCATCATATCATGGAAGTTTCCTTCCTGAAGATAAAGATTTCCAATGCTTTTCACAAAATCTACCGAAGTATTTCTCAGCGGTTCCAGAACAGGCACTATCCGCTGTTTTCTTTTTGCATTAAAGAAAATAAACAGGACCAGTCCGCCTAAAAACACCCACCAGGCATACTTGAGGGCAGGGTTTGAGAGGATAAATCTCATGAAGAAACGCGAAACCTTAGTATCATTTTCTACAAACCAGATAGTTTCTCTGTCCTGAAGGTACGAAAAAACATCCTGGGCATATTTTAAGCTGCCGGGCTTCAAAAGATAGTAATTGGTAAGGAAAAGCGGTTCGCTGTGTACATAGATCGTTCCTTTCCCAAATTTTGTTTTAATAAAATTCACCTGGTCTGAATTATCTTTTTCCACTGTTTTTCCCAAAACCTCCACCCGGGGTTTAATATATGAAAATCCTCTGCCGGAAGGGAATTTATCCAGTTTAATAAAATCGTTCTGGTATTGTTTATCCGTAAATTTCAATACATTTTCCTCAGCAAAAGAAATATCCGAACTATGGTAACCGATACTGTCTGAAATATCTTTTGGAGTATTGCCTACCAGGATCATAGCATCCGAACCGTTTGATACCTGTTCCAGGATTTTTTTCCATGATTGATTATCCAGGTCTTTTTCTATAACGAGGATGTTGTGAGGATCTTTTTTCCTTTGACTATAATAATCGTAGGGTGACTCTTCAGTTCTTTTCAGATTATTTTTAAACAAATCTTTAGCTTCATTATTAAAGACAAACAGTCCGAAAGGAGATTTCTCATTAATACTAAAGTTCTTGCGCCAGCTTACTGTTTCTTTTTTATTGACTTCAAGCAACGCCAGAATAAGCATCACAACGATGAATATCACAGCATATATTTTGAAGGTTTTTTTCATGGTTAAGTCAGTGGTTTAATTAAGGTTTAAATGCCTGGTACTGATTTTTAAATTTCAGGTAAGCTTGTTCATCAATGCTGAATTCTCCGTACCAGACATAATCGAAGATATAAGACAGCTCAGAAAATTCATTTTTCAGATGTTCTGCTTTAAGTTCCATCAGGTAATCCTTATTGGTCTTTTCCGGGTTCCAGCTGATCTGTTTTCTGTCACTTAACTTTTTCAGGACAAACAGGAACTGGTAACGGATCGCCGAGCGGAAATCTCCCTGCCTTTCAAATTTTGAAATACTTTCCGGAAAATTGATCTCGTGTATATTTTCATGGAGTTCTTCCGCATTGATCTCTACTTTTCTATTTTTCTTGCCAAATAAGAAATTTCCTTCTTTGTCCATTAAAAATTTAATGATAAAATAAAGAAGAAATCCTACCAGGATAATGGCAAACAGACGAATAAGAATTGTGGTAATTTTAGCAGAATTGGTAAAAGCCGTTTCGCCAAAAATGCTTTGCAGAATCTTATCTATTCTTTTCATCAGCTTTTGGAAGAAAGATTCTCTCGGCTTCGAAACCGAATAATCAAATTCATTTCCTTTATATCTTGACTGAAGATTTTCTTTAAATGTTTTGGGATAAACCGTATTTTCCGAAACCGGTTTCCGGATCAGCACAGAATCTGCACGAAGCATATTCCAGTAATGTCCTGTCCCCAGCGAGTCAAAAATATAGTCTTCTACCGTTCCAGGCTCATTCTCATCCTGTGCATAAACAGGACAAATAGAGAAAAAAAGCAGCAGAAAAAGCAGAATTTTATTCATTGACGCCTATGGTTTCTATTTCTTCAAGTTCAACTTTCTGGTGAAGATCTGTCCTGCTGTCATAATACATCAGTCCAGCATTGATGTACATCAGATTGGAAAGCAATAATGAAGCAAGCATTGAAAATCCATAAAATATAAAGAAAATGATTCCGGCAACCCCTGCAAAAGGATTCTGTTCAAAGTTTCCGTCCGGAGTGGAAGTCAGAAGTGATCCGTAAATAAAGAACATCGGAATCAATGTAAATACTGAAGTAATCATATACATAATAATGAACATGATAATGGATGCTCCCCAGTATTTCCAGTATGGGGATTTTTCGTTTCCGTTCGGATAGGAAAACTGTGATCTTATGGAGTAACTTAAGCTTTCTATAAAGCCTCTTTTTGTATTAAAATAGTCATACATCAGAAATGCCGAGACATTGAATGCCGTGGGATAAAAAAGCAGCATCAGGAAAAAACCAATAACGATAATCATCAGCAAATAGGAAAATCCTAAAAGAAGCATCATAACAGGCAATACAATAAAGAGCATCCCTACACACATCTTGGCAATTCTTCCGGCATTTCTTTTGAAATCTCCCAGGATCTCATCTGTTTTTACTTTTGGGGCACCTTCAGTAATTCTTTTCAGATAGAAAACCGGATACAGGTAGTTAATGATCATCAGAAGAGCAAAAAGTATAAAAATAATTATTGCGGAAACAATGAGCATTCCTGCATTCTCTGAAAAATATCTTTCAAAATAATAACTTTCTCCTCCTATATTAGAACCCACAAGCTGTCCGAAAATTTCTCTGAACCCGAAGATCACTACCGCAACTGTTAAAATTAACAGCAGCCCGTTGATGAGAAGGTAATTCTTAAAATAATTTTTTCCGTATAATTTGAAAAAATTAAAGCTGTCGCTGATGAAAGCCCCAAATTCTCTTTTTTTATAAAACTGCATGATCGATCTGGTTATTAATTTTTTTATAAACCACCGATGGATAAACAAAATAGTAAAATCCTATAATGGCAAGTGAACTGATTATAATAGCTAGATTTAGCACCAGCGGCATTTTCAAAGCATATCTTGTTACATAACCTTCGATAATTCCTGCACAGATGGTAAACGGAATGGTACTGAGAAAGATTTTAAAAGAGTCCTTAAACCCGGTTTTGAAAGAATTAAATCTTGAAAATGTCCTAGGAAACAGAATACTCGCTCCAAGGATCAGTCCGCACATAGCTTCCACAACCATTGCAAAGATCTCGAAAACCCCATGAAGCCAGATTCCTCTTGCGCTGTCCTTCAAAGCACCGTAATCGTAGAAAAAATATTGAAAGGATCCCAACATCACACTATTGGAAAGCAGGGCAAACAAAGTTCCTACCCCTCCGGTGATGCCATAGATATACAATTTCGCTCCCACCCCAATATTATTGAAAATAATCCCGATTGTACTTCCCCATGTGGAACCACTTTGGTAAATTCCTACAGCATTTCCTTTTTTGATGTTCTCTATGGTTTCATTTACATAGTCTTCCCCAAGAATGATATTGGCAAAATCTTTATCATAAGCTCCGGAAAGCACTCCTATTGAGGTAAACAGAATAAAAAACAGAAAGGCATATATTAGGTACCTCCTGTACTGATAGATCAACAGGGGAACTTCTGTCCTGAAAAAATAAAACAGCCTGTTCTCCTCTACTCTTTTCGTTTTATAAATCTTCTGGAATATTTGTGAAGACAGATGGTTCAGGTATATTGTAGTATTGCTTTTAGGGTAATAGGTCTGTGCAAATGAAAGATCATTGATCAGGTTGATATACAACGAAGACAGGTCATCAGGATTTTTTTTTATTTTCCCTTGAATAACCTGTTCAATTCCCAACCATTTTTCTTTATTTTGTTTAATGAAATAAACTTCTCTCATAATTGTAAGGCTAAAATAATAAAAATTATGTCTCAAATTGCGATAAATACCTCACAAAATGTAAATATTAACTTTACTATTGCAAGTGTTGGAGAAAGAATGCTCGCCTTCATTATCGATCTTTTGATAAAGGTCGCTTATGTGGTGATTATATTCTATCTTTTCTTCAATATTTTTGATCTTGGGTATTTATTGACCGGGCTTGATCAATGGTCCGTAATGGCCGTTTATATTGTCCTTACATTTCCTGTTTACATTTACCCGGTCGTTCTGGAAAGCCTTATGGAAGGGCAGACTCCCGGAAAAAAACTTATGAAAATCCGGGTAGTGAAAATTGACGGTTACCAGGCCAGTTTTGGTGATTACCTGATCCGCTGGATGTTCAGGCTGATTGATACTTCATTCGTTGGGGTCATAGGCCTTATTTCTATGATTGTTTCCAAAAATAATCAACGTCTGGGAGATATTGCTTCCGGCACTGCCGTAATTTCTTTAAAAAACAACATTAATATTTCCCATACCATTTTGGAAAATATTCACGAAAGTTATGTTCCTTCATTTCCCCAAGTCATTGCATTAAGCGATAATGATATGAGGATCATCAAGGATAATTATACCAAAGCCCTGAAAGTTGACGACCGCCAGATCATCAGCAGGCTTTCTGACAAGATTAAAAGCATTCTCAAGCTTGAAATAGACCCGGCAAAAATGACAGAAAGACAGTTTATTAATGTAGTGATTAAGGATTATAACTACTATACCGGGAAAGATAACTAATAAAGTGTTGATTTTCAATGGTCAATTTTGCTTCGCAAGTGAATGGTTAAATTTTCAATGCAGAAAACAAATTATTTGGTAATAAAAATATCATCAGTTTTATACAGGTTAAAATTGACTGCGAAGCAAATTCAAAATTGCCCATTCACAATCAACCATTACCCCATTACTTATCATTCATTACTTATAATAACCCGTCGGTGCAGTTTTTGCATCTTTAAAAACAAAGGTTTTAATTATGAAATTTGAAAACAACAAATCAGGAAACGGCGGCGTGATTACGCTGAATAATGAAATCAAAGAAGTGGGAAGACTTACATATACTATTTTCCCGGAAGACAACAAATTCATTATCTCTTTTGTACTGGTACATCCGGAATTTGAAGGCCGGGGAATGGGGAAATATCTGGTTGAAGAAGCCATAAAATTTGCGAGAGAAAACAACTGGAAAGTATATCCTCACTGCTCTTATGCAAGAGCGGTAATGACAAGAATGAGTGATGTAGATGATGTTTTTTTAAAGAACTAGAACTTCATTGACCAGAATCTCTTCAATATCATCCGGATAATCTACTTTGAGGTGATGATCTGAAGCAACCCATTCCATAATCTCCTGAAGATCTAGCACTTTAGAATTTGGAATTCCCATAAGGTTTAAAGCACTCGCATTACATTCCTGCTCATACTGGTTATGAATAGGAATCACAAACAGCTTTTTATCTAAGAAAAGGGCTTCTGCAGGAGTTTCAAAACCGGCATTGCACAAAATACCGTCACAGTTTTCAAAGTATTTCAGATACTGCAGTTCATCAATGGGGAAAATTTCTACATTTTTTATTTTAACCTGCACTTTGCTGTACTTTGAAAAAACTTTCCATTGCACAGGAATCTGCTTCAGGACTTTGATGATATTTTCGTCTGCAAAGCTGGGAAGATACACAAGGTAATATCCTTTTTTGTCCGGATTAAGATTCCGGATCTTATGCCTGATCACCGGTTTTTTGATCTGAGGGTGGTAATTTTCAAAATGAAATCCGATTTTCCTTTCGCTGGGAACATAGTATTTGAGAATCAGCTCGCCGAGAAAATCTTTTTTTTCAGGTTTTGGGGTTTCAGCAAAACTCATCGATGCCTGATGGCTCAGTTCAATCATTGGCAGTTTTTTCAGTTTTCCTGCCCATCCGGTCAAAGGTTCATAATCGTTGATGATCAGGTCATATTGAGAAAGCTCTAGTTCCCGGATTGTTTTTACAGCTTCAAGAAACTTATTTTCAGTAAATGTTTTGCGATAGGATAAACCACCTGTTTTGTTATAAAGAAGAGAAATCCCTCTGTATTGAAAGTTAATGTCGAAATCAGCCTTTAATTGCGACTGATGACCGCTGATCAATGTATCAACCGAAGCATATTTTTTAAGAATAGGAATAATTTCCTGCGCTCTGGCAACATGTCCGTTCCCTGTTCCCTGAAATGCATACAATACTTTCATTTAAGAAAAATTAGTTACTATTTTCAGAAGTTCGGAATTGTCCATGTCCAGAATCTCTTCTGCTTCGTCATCTTTAAGTGAATCCTTGTGATCATCATAATAAAATATTTTCCATTCTTTATCATGATATTCAAGTGCGGAGAGATTTTCGATCCAGTCTCCGGAGTTCAGATAAGTACACGATCCTTTTTTAGTGACAACTTCACGGATCTGAGGCTGGTGGATGTGTCCACAGATTACATAATCGTAATGATTATCAATAGCCAGTTCGGAAGCAGTAAGTTCAAAGTCCCCGATATACTTTACTGCTTTTTTTACATTGTTTTTGATCTTTTTGGAAAATGAATATTTTTCCCTGCCCATTTTCTCTAAAAACCAGTTCACAATATTGTTAATGACAATCAGGAGATCATATCCTTTCCCGCCAAGCTTGGCAATCCATTTGGAATGCTGAACAGAAGCATCAAAAACATCTCCATGAAATATCCAGGTCTTTTTCTGATCAATATCAAGACAGATTTTATTACAGACCTTCAATTTTCCCAATTCAAAATCGGTAAACTTACGGAACATTTCGTCGTGATTCCCTGTAATGTAATAAACCTGTGTATTTTTGGTCGCAAATGAAATGATCTTTTTGATCACCTTCAAATGAGGTTTAGGGAAGTAAGACTTTTTAAACTGCCAGATATCAATAATATCACCGTTCAAAACTAATGTTTTAGGCTGGATAGAATTGAGATACCGCAACAGCTCTTTAGCCTTACATCCATAAGTTCCCAAATGAACATCCGATATGACAACTAATTCAACGTTTCTTTTCATAGTTTTATGCAAAGAAACTAATTGAAAGTTAACTGTATATGAATGCTATATTATTTTTTACAGTGAATCCATCAATTCATCTGTGATCTCCATATTATGGTAAACGTTCTGTACGTCATCGTCATCTTCAAAACGCTCAAGCATTTTCATATTAGCTTTGAACTGCTCTTCGTTTACTTCTTTGGTATTGTTCGGAATTCTCTGAAGTTCTGCGCTTTTTGCTTCAATCCCCAGTTCATCCAGTTTGTGTGATAATGATCCGAAGTCTTCAAAAGCTGTTGTAATCATTACTTCATCCTCATCTTTTTCCACATCTTCAGCTCCTCCATCAATCATTTCCATTTCGAAATCGTCCCAATCCATTTTAACCTGAGCCAGATCAATGCTGAAAATTCCTTTTCTGTCGAAGATAAAAGCCAATTCACCGTTCTTCCCAAGGTTACCGTCAAACTTGTTGAAGATGGCTCTTACATTGGCAACGGTTCTGGTGGTATTATTGGTAGTGCATTCAACAAAGAAAGCAACACCACCTTGCCCATATCCTTCGTAAGTAACTTCCTCGTAATTCTCCGCATCTGCACCACTTGCCTTTTTGATAGCTCTTTCTACGTTATCTTTAGGCATATTAGCCCCTTTGGCATTCTGGATACATCTTCTTAAAGCCGGATTGGCTTCGGGATCTGTTCCTCCGGCCTTTACTGCCAGTGCTATATCTTTACCGATTTTGGAGAAAGTTTTGGCCATTTTATCCCATCTGGCCATTTTAGAAGCTTTTCTATATTCAAATGCTCTTCCCATTTTAATTTTTAAATTTCAACAAAATTAACTAAAAGTCAACAAAAAAAAAATACCCCCGAATAATCGGAGGTATTTATTATTTAGAAAAATTAATTATTTTTTCTTTTTAACTACTTTTTTCTTAGCCGGAGCTTTTTTAGTAGCTTTTTTTACTGGAGCATCTTCGTAATCTTTTTTCTTGATTGCGTTCCACTCGTTAGCATCTTCGATAGCAGTTACAACAACTTTTCTATCAGCTTGTCTTTCAGCATCAGAAGCTTTTTCAGAAACTGTAGCTTTAGTTTCACCAACACCGATTGACTTAAGAGCATTTACATCAACTCCTCTAGCTTCTAAAGCAGCAACTACTGAAGCAGCTCTTTGTCTAGAAAGTTTCAAGTTGTACTCAGCAGCACCTTTAGCATCAGTTTGACCTTCAACTAGGTAGTTACCACCGTCAGTTTTGATGATCTTAGCAGCGTTATCTAGTTTAGCGCTAGATTCTGGTCTGATAGTCGCTTTATTGAAGTCGAAGAAGATACCTTTAAGAGCTTCTGTAGTTTCAATAGCAGTTTGTTTCTTAGGCTTAGGACATCCGTTGTATTCTGGAAGACCTGGAACTGTAGGACAAGCGTCATCCTTATCTAGGATTCCGTCACCGTCTGTATCTGGCCAAGGACAACCGTTGTTTTCAGCAGGACCTGCTACTGTAGGACAAGCATCATCTTTATCGATAACACCGTCACCATCTGTATCTGGCCAAGGACAACCGTTGTTTTCAACTGGACCAGCTACTTCTGGACATTGATCGTCTTTATCTGGAACTCCGTCACCGTCAGTATCAGGACATCCTTGGAATTCTGGTAGACCTGGAGTATCTGGACAAAGGTCATCTTTATCTAGGATACCATCCTTATCTCTATCTCTGTTACCAAATCTGAATAAGATTGATGCAGAAGCTTGCCAGAAGTTAGCAACTGTAGATTTATCACCTGGAGTTGATACATAATCACCTTGGATACCAAGACCGAAGTTCTTAGTTACCCAGAAGTTAGCACCAGCACCTGTAGAAACTGTAAAGTGGTTAGCTTTACCGTTTTCGTTACCACCATCTCCGTTAGCAACAAGCTCTCCTCTATAATCATATCTAGGGAAAGTAAGAGCAGTGTAATCATGTCTCAGGTAGTTAGCACCAACTCTTAAATACGGATCGAACCAAGATTCTTCATCCCATAAAAGACCAGCTGCTTTAGCCTGGAAACCAAGACCTGTCATTAGGAAAAATTCTTTCCCCATGTTAAATCTCTTGTTATCTACATTACCTACGGAAGTCTGCCAGTCGATAACTAAACCTTTACCGATGTTTCTAGCAACTGTTAATTTAGATAATGGAGGTGTAATAGAGAAGTTGTTCACATTGAACATTGTCTTCGTTAAATTATTAGCAGAGAACGTATTACTAAAGTTGTCTCTTTGTGCCTTATGGTTTTCCGCATGAGCACCAACTCCGATCAACCACGGGTTATTGGTAGTCTGGGCAAAGACAGTAGAGGCAACCGTAAGCGCCAATGCTGAAATTCCTAATTTTAGATTTTTCATAGAATTAAATGATTAAATAATTGATAATGCAAAATAAATATAATTTTTCTTTATATACAAAGTTTTTTGAATGATTTTTAACTTTTCTTTAATATTCTGTCCAGGTTACGTTTATTTTCTCTATCTTTTATCGCTTCCCTTTTATCAAAGAGTTTTTTACCTCTGCCAAGCGCAATAAGCACCTTTGCTTTACCCTTGTCTGTGATATATAATTTAAGAGGTATAATTGTGTTTCCAGCATCCTTTAACTTTTTTTCAAGTTTCTGCAATTCTTTTTTGTGCAACAGCAATTTCCGTTCCCTTTTTGTTTTGTGATTGTAAAAAGTTCCTAATTTATACTCATCAATCATCATATTAATAATATATAATTCCCCATCAATAAACTGACAGAAGGATTCTGTGATAGATGCTTTGGATGAACGCAAAGATTTTATTTCCGTACCCGTTAAAACCATTCCTGCTTCAAATTCTTCAAGGATTTCGTATTCAAAACGGGCTCTTCTGTTTAATATATTTACTGTTTTTTCGATCTTCATTGTAAAAAATTCGTGATTAAATAGATTGAATTTTGTGCCAATCTTTATTAAAGTAGCCTTTTGGACTGTTCTTTTATTTATTTCGTTAATGAAATATAGAAAAAATACCCCATATTTAAAAACTTGACTATTACATTATTACGAAATACCCAAATTCTTTTCGTATTTTTGCGCCAAATTTACAAAACTATATGTTAACAGTATCTAACTTATCTTTACAATTCGGGAAAAGAGTTCTTTTTGACGAGGTAAATATTATGTTTACCAAAGGAAATTGCTACGGGATTATCGGAGCAAACGGTGCGGGGAAATCTACATTCCTTAAAATATTAACAGGAAAGCAGGATCCTACTACAGGGCATGTATCTTTAGAGCCGGGGAAAAGAATGTCAGTATTGGAGCAAGATCACTTTGCTTACGATCAATTTACTGTTCTTGAGGCTGTTTTAAGAGGAAACAAAAAATTATTTGAAATAAAAGAGGAAATGGATTCTTTATATGCTAAAGAAGACTTTTCCGATGAAGACGGAATCAAAGCGGGTGAGTTGGGTGTCATTTATGATGAAATGGGTGGATGGACTGCAGAATCCGATGCACAGACCATGTTATCCAATGTAGGTATTAAAGATGATATGCACTGGCAGATGATGAGTGAACTTGAGAACAAGGACAAAGTAAAAGTTCTTTTGGCTCAGGCTCTTTTCGGAAATCCTGATGTGCTGATCCTGGATGAGCCTACGAATGACCTTGACATTGATACAATCTCATGGTTAGAAGATTTCCTTGCCGATTATGAGAATACAGTAATCGTGGTTTCTCACGACCGTCACTTCCTGGATACGGTTTGTACGCATATTGGAGATTTGGATTATGCTAAACTTAACCTTTATACAGGTAACTACTCTTTCTGGTATCAGGCTTCACAGTTAGCGACAAGACAAAGAGCTCAGGCGAATAAAAAGGCTGAGGAAAAGAAGAAAGAACTTCAGGACTTCATCGCAAGATTCAGCTCTAACGTTGCAAAGGCGAAACAAGCTACTGCAAGAAAGAAAATGATCGACAAACTGAATATTGATGATATTAAGCCTTCTTCAAGAAGATACCCGGCTATTATTTTCGAAATGGAAAGAGAAGCGGGAGATCAGATCCTTGATGTAAAAGGTCTTGAAAAAACAAAAGACGGGGAATTGTTATTCTCAAACATCGACTTAAACCTTAAGAAAGGAGATAAAGTTGCCGTTCTTTCCAAAAACTCCCTTGCTATCACTGAATTTTTCGAAATTCTTGCAGGAAATGTTGAAGCCGATAAAGGCACAGTGGCTTGGGGAGTTACCACCAACCAATCTTACATGCCTTTGGATAACACCAATTTCTTCCAGGAAGATCTAAGCCTGGTTGACTGGTTGAGACAATTCACTAAAAACGACGAAGAGCGTCACGAGGAATTCGTAAGAGGATTCTTAGGAAGAATGCTTTTCTCAGGTGATGAAGCTTTAAAATCCTGTAAAGTACTTTCCGGGGGTGAAAAAATGAGATGTATGTTCAGCCGAATGATGCTTCAGAAGGCCAACGTTCTTTTGTTAGACGAACCTACCAACCACTTAGACCTTGAAAGTATCACAACATTGAACAATTCATTGTCTAACTTTAAAGGTAACCTTTTATTGGCTTCTCATGACCACGAAATGCTTTCAACGGTCTGTAACAGAATCATCGAACTGACTCCAACAGGAATCATCGACAGAGAAATGAATTATGATGAATATCTTGCTGACAAAAAAGTAAAAGAACTTAGAGAGAAAATGTATTCTTAATTTCTGAGACAACATTAAATTCATTATAAAAAAATTCCTCAAAGCTACTTTGAGGAATTTTTATTTTAACAAATAGTTATTTATTTCGTAAGCTTCGTTTTAGGAAGAGCCACTGTGCCGGGATCTTTCCATAATCCATCTTTTTCAGCTCTCTTCTTAATAGCCTGAGCTCTTTTTTCACTGTCCGGGTGGGAATTAAACATTTTTTCAAAACCGGTCTGTGTACTTCCTTCAGAAAGCAATGCCAGCTTTTTGAATGCTGAATAGGCTCCTACTACATTATAATTATTGGCTTTCATGAAATCATAAGAGTAAGTATCCGCTTCAGACTCCTGCTTTTTGCTGTGAGAAGCATCCAGGAATTCGTTAGCCATTTTTCCTACCTGACTGTCGTTTAATGCTGCTACAGTTCCTGATGCTGATGATGCCGCATCCAGTGCTGCTGCTTTTAAATAAGCAGATTTAATCGCATCTTTAGTATCCTGATTTTTAACGTGACCGATTTCATGACCGATTACTGCTAAAAGCTCATCATCCGTCATGATATCCATTAACGAAGAAAAAACACGCACACTTCCGTCTGCACAGGCAAAAGCATTGATATCCTTCACTTTGTAAACTTTGTAATTCAGGGCCAGCCCGTCCTGAGATTTATGCTTTCCGAAAAGCTTGTTAAGTCTTATGGTGTAAGGATCTTTTGGCCCGGCCACAGGATTGTTTTTATCCATCCAGTCAACGGACTCTTTTGAAAGTTTTACGGCATCTTCATTCGTAAAAGTAAGGGCTTTTGCTCCTTTTGAAACAACGCCTGCCGCTTTTCCAAGATTGATTTTCTGTGCCGATACAGCATTCATAGCCCCTAAGAATAAAAGGCAGAGTGTGATTTTTTTCATGATTATTTTTAATTTGGACCGCGAAGATAGATATTTTTTCAATAATCAGAAAGTCAAGTTCATCCTTAATCATTTCAAAATGCTATTTTTTTTCCCTATTTTTGTGAAATGAGTCAGAAATGGATTTACAAGCCCGAACCCGATGAGGAAGTTGTGGACAGATTAAGTTCGTCACTTGGTTTTGGTACTTTTGAATCTAAGCTCCTCGTTCTGAGAGGAATTGACAATTATCAAAAGGCCAGAGAATTCTTCAAACCGAACCTCAACGATATACACAACCCGTTCTTAATGGCAGATATGCAGAAAGCTGTAGAGCGCATTGCCACAGCCATTGAAAACGGTGAGAAAATACTGGTTTATGGAGATTACGATGTAGACGGAACCACAGCCGTTGCCCTCATGTACCTTTACCTCAGCAAAATTGTTGAGAAAAAATATTTAGATTATTACATCCCGGACAGGAATTCTGAAGGATACGGAATTTCTACCGAAGGTATTGATTTTGCCAAAGAAAACGGCTTCTCCTTGATTATCGCTTTAGACTGCGGCATCAAAGCAACCGACATGGTAAAGTATGCCCAGGACAAAGGAATTGATTTTATTATCTGTGATCACCACCTGCCGGGTGAAGAAATTCCCAATGCAGTAGCTGTTCTGGATCCGAAAAGAAATGACTGCAGGTATCCTTTTAAAGAACTTTCAGGATGCGGTGTAGGCTTTAAGCTTTGCCAGGGACTGAATACCATCTATAAAATTCCTGAAGCAGAGTTATTCGAACTTACAGATCTTCTGGCTATTTCCATTGCCGCAGATATTGTTTCGATGACCGGAGAAAACAGAGTTTTAGCCAAAATGGGCTTGAAAGTCCTCAGAAAAACCAGAAACCTGGGATTAAGACTTTTGATTCCTGAAGATAAGCTTTCTCACTTTGAAATTTCAAATATTGTTTTTGAAATTGCTCCAAAAATTAATGCTGCCGGAAGAATTTCACAGGGAAAAGCGGCAGTAGAACTTATGGTTTCGGACAACCTGAAACATGCCAACCAGATCGTCAGCGATATTATGAATCTTAATGATGAAAGGCGCGAACTGGATATGAATTCTACACTTTCCGCTTTGAATCAAATCGTTGAATCCCAGCAGCAGACCAAATATTCCACTATTGTTTATCATCCTGAATGGAACAAAGGAGTAATCGGAATTGTAGCTTCAAGACTTATTGAAACTTATTATAAGCCTACTCTTGTGTTTACTGACGGTAATAACGGGGAGATGGTAGCGTCTGCCAGATCGGTTTCGGATTTTGACGTGCATGAAGCTTTGGATATGTGTTCTGAATTCTTCCTTAAATTCGGCGGACACCATGCTGCAGCAGGACTTTCTATGGAAAAGGACAAGTTTGAGGCTTTTAAAGAGAAATTTGAAAGAATTGTTTCTGAAAAAATCCAGGAACATCAACAAGAACCTTCCATCACGATTGATTCTGAGATTAAAATTGATGAGATCAACCGAGAATTCATCAATTTCCACAGAAAGCTGGCACCGTTCGGACCTCATAATATGAAACCTATTCTTACGCTGACTGACCAAAAACTATCCGGCTATGTAAAAACAATGGGAAAAGACAACAATCACCTGAAGTTTTACATCAAGCAGGAATCCACCGGCAGAAATATAGAATGTGTCGGTTTTAAACTCGGACAGTACGTGGAGGATTTTAAAAATAAAAATTTTGATCTTGCTTTTACTTTGGAGGAAAATCACTGGAAAGGCAATGTAACGCATTACTTAAATATAAAGGACGTGAAGTTCAGGGATTAATTACTGCTGCCTGCAACCTAGCATCTACTACCTAGCAACCAATGAAAAAAATCGGTTTATTTTTCGGTTCTTTTAATCCTATACATATCGGACATTTAATTCTGGCTAATTATATTCTGGAAAATTCTGATATGGACGAATTGTGGTTTGTAGTAAGCCCACAGAACCCATTTAAGGATAAAAAATCTCTTTTAAAAGATCACAACAGGTTGGATATGGTACAGCTTGCCGTGAAAAGCTATCCGAATATGAGGGCTTCGAATGTGGAATTTTCACTCCCTAAGCCGAGCTATACAATAGATACGCTTACCTATCTTCATGAAAAATACCCGGATTATTCTTTCAGTCTGATTATGGGGGAAGATAATTTAAGCAGTCTTCACAAATGGAAAAACTCTGATCTGCTGATTAAAAATCACCATATTATTGTGTATCCAAGGGTTTTTGAAGGGGAAAAGAAAGATTCCGAATACCTGCAGCATGAAAATATTTCTATGATCAAAGCTCCCGTGATTGAACTTTCTGCCACAGAGATCAGAAATATGATCAGAGATGGAAAAAATGTACGTCCGATGCTTCCACCGGAAGTTTTTGATTATTTGGATGGAAGCAGTTTTTATAAGTAATTTTGTCAATAAGAAATTAGAGTCTAGAAATTAGAAGTTAGATTCTATATGTCCACTTCCTTTCATTTATATCTTAAGACATGGAATTCATCGAAAAGTTTTTCTCAAAATATCCTCAGGAAAAAGTCATCAAATGGTTTAAGCTGATCTGTTTGGCTGAAGCTATTTCGTGGTTTTTTCTATTTACAGCGATGACCTGGATACGTATTGATCCGGAAGGAGTTTTACCTATTGTTTACATCAGTACTATCGGCAGTATTCACGGATTTTTCTTTACATTATATCTGATATTTCTTCCTGCCATAAGAAAAATATATGAATGGGATGATGAAGACAGCGTTTTTGCTTTAATTGCTGCTTTTTTCCCATTTGCCACCATTTGGATAGATAAACAATTAGCCCGATTCGACCGGGAATAACATTATAATATTAAAAAAGGACCTCAATGGTCCTTTTTTTATTTAATTGGTGATACTCTGGATATCCGTACCAACAGCTTCTTTTACTTAACCTCTCCCCCTACTTCTTATTAAATTTTGATCAAATTTTAATCTTCAGTGTAACAAAATATCCTGTTGAATTGTCTAATTATAGAAAGTTAAAGACAAACTGAAATTTTAATTTAAAATTTTATTAACTGATAATCAACACTTTAAATTTAATTTAAAAACATTTTAAGTACTTTGTATTGCATGATACTATTTTTATTATATATCTTTGCTATGTTAAATAATAACAAATACAAGCTATTCAACAACTAAAACAAATAATTATGAAAACTCAAATCTTTATTGCCGCCTTATTTTTCAGCGGACTGGCAGCTGCCCAGCAGTCAAAAGATACCCTGAAAGTAAAAAACATTGAAGCTGTCAATATCAAGAAACAGGTTTTCAAAAAACAGAGTGACCGTTTCATTTACGATGTAGCTTCTTCCCCGATTGCTAAGGGAACGAATACTTTCAACCTCTTGAAACAAACACCAATGGTTTCAAGTATCGATGGAAAATCATTGAAGATCATGGGAAAATCGGATGTAGTGGTTTACATCAACAATAAAAAAACCAATATGGATGCTGAAGCTCTTATCGAAATGCTGAAGGGTACTCCATCTGAAGATATCCAGAAAATTGAAGTGATTACTACGCCGGGAAGTGAGTTCCAGGTAGAATCCAATGAAGGCGTCATCAATATTGTGATGAAAAAGAAAAAAAATGACGGCTACAACGGAACCCTGAAAATGAACAACGAACAGGCGTATTATAATAATCCTTCTGCTGGGGTCTCCTTTAATTTCAGAAAAAACAAATGGTCTGTGAACTCCAACTTTAATACGGGAAGCTGGACAGACAGAGAAAGATATACACTTTCCAATGGTGATTCCACATTCAGAAACGAATCCCTGGGTTACAATGATGATCCTAATAAAAATGTAGGCGGAAGCGTGAATATTGATTATGAGATCAATAAGAATCACAGTTTAGGGTTTACGTATAATATGAGATACAATAAAAGTTTCAATTCAATCCTTGATGTGACGAACTGGCAGAATGGCACTCTTGTCAACAGAACCATCAACAACGAAAATGCCCAGACAAGAAACCACTCTTTTAATCTGAACTATGAAATAAAAACAGATTCTATCGGCAGCAAAATTACTTCCAATATATCTTATTTGTGGTTCAACAGGGATAAGATGAGCATCAACGAAAGTTTTCCATTAAACAATGACCCGAAAAACGAATACAGTGCTTTACAGCAATCGGTACCGCAAATCATTAATAATTATGCTGCGAATATCGACTATCTGAAGAAAACTTCCAAAGGCAGCACATGGCTGATGGGGCTGAGCTATAATCATACGAATACAGATAATGACACGAGACAGGACGATATTGTAGATAATGTGATCATTAATGACGTCAACCAAACGAATCACTTTATTTATAAGGAAAGAATCCTGGGAGCTTATATTACCTACGAAAGAAAATTGAGCGAAAAGTTTTCAGGTAAAGTGGGAACACGTTATGAAATGACCAGAAGTAGCGGTGAAATCCTGGATAAAACAAGCTTTGACAGAAATTACAACAATCTCCTTCCCTATCTTAATCTGAATTATGCTATCAACTCGGATCATAATCTTAGCTACAGCTTCTCCAGCAGGATCAGAAGACCTAGATTCTGGGAACTAAATCCTTCGAGAACCTATTTTACTCCCAATAATTATACTCAGAATAACCCGTTCGTACTGGCTTCCAAGTTTTACAATCAGGAAATCAGCTATATGTACAAAAATGCATTTTTTGCCAACCTGAGCTTTAATTATGTAGAAGATGCTTCCAACCAGATCCCGCTTCAGGGAACGGTAACCAAACCTGAAAATGATGCCAATGGAAATCCTGTAATGGTGACTACAAAATTTCTAAGATACATCAGAACCAACTATGGAAATAACAAGCAGTTGGGACTGACTCTGGGAATGAACAAATCCTGGTTCAAAGAGATCTGGACAACCAATTATTCTGTGAATTTAGGATACAGCATCTATAAAGGAACCGTATCTGAAGATCCGACTTCGGTTCCGGTTCCGGGACAAACAGAGGTAGTGAATCCTTATGTAATTGACTTCAAAAATTTCAATATATCCGGTAATATCAACAACACCATTCGTCTTTCTTCTAATAAAGACTGGTTCCTGGGAGTTAATTACTACTATGGAAGCAAGGTAAAAATTGAAAGTGGAACTCTTGGAGTAAGACAGAGCTTTGATGTAAGCTTAAAGAAAATCCTGGGGAACTGGACGTTTGTAGCGGAAGTATATGATCTGTTTAACCAGAATTTCAACAGCATTCAGGGTATACAGCCGAATGGAAGCTATAACAACGTGGTCAACTTCGAATATCCAAGAATTCTGAACATCGGGGTAACCTACAACTTCGGAAACCAGAAGCTTAAAAAGGCCAGAGAAATGAAATCGGCAAACGATGCCATTAAATCAAGGACATAAACTACTATAAAATTCACACCCACAGCCACACCTTAAATAAGAAGAATCATGAAAAAGATCATCATACTGGCAGCAGCCATCTCAGGAAGCGTAGTTTTCGCTCAGGAGAAAAAATCCGACACCGTAAAAACAAAATCCATAGAAGGAATTACCCTTACCAAGCAGGTCTTTAAAAAGCAAAGCGACCGTTTTGTATACGATGTTGCTGCTTCTCCGGTAGCCAAAGGAAATACTACTTTTGACCTGTTGAAACAGACACCACTTCTTTCTTCAACAGATGATAAGACATTAAAGATTGCGGGGAAAAATAACGCCCTTATCTATATCAACGGAAGAAAAACCAATATGGATGCTGAATCTCTGGTTCAGTTCCTGAAAAATACACCAGCAGAAAATATTCAGAAAATTGAAGTGATCACTGTTCCCGGAAGTGAATATCAGGTAGAATCTTCGGATGGAATCATCAATATCGTTCTGAAAAAGAAGATGAGTGACGGTACCAGCGGGAACATGAGAATGTCCAATTCACAAAACAAATACAATGCAAGCTCCGCAGCCTTTTCCATCAATTACAGGAAGGATAAACTTGGAATCAGCGCCAATCTTAACGGCGGTGAAAATATAGAAGCCCAGACCTATACATTAAGAAACGGGAACAGCCTTTCTTCCAACGAGTCCAAAGGAGATATCAATGACCCGAATAAAAATTTAGGCGGCTACCTCAACATTGATTATCAGCTTACAGAAAACAGCAATCTGGCACTAACATGGAATACGTGGGCTAACAGAAGCTATAATTCTACTGTAGATCTGTACAATACCATCCGTTCCTACGATGCAAAAAGCAAAGATTATATTTATAATTACAGTAATTCAAAGAATAACGAGAATGCCCGTTCTTACAACAATTCATTCAACCTGAACTACGAGCTGAAAACAGATTCTTTGGGAAGTAAATTAAATCTTAACGCCGCCTATCTGAACTATAAGAGATTTCAATATACCGATAACAGAACTCTTCTTCCGGATACTTCCGGAAATTATATTCTGCCGGGCAGGCAGGTGATTCAGGATCTGCCTCAGATTATTAATAACTTTTCTGGGATGGTCGATTATATTCAAAAGTTTAAAAATGATTTCACTGTATCTGTAGGAGGAAACTACAATAAAACAAAAACAGACAACGATACTAAAAACTTTACCTATGAATTTGACAAAAATGGTCAACTGGTAAAACAAAAACCGGAACCGAACCATTTTATCTATGATGAAAGTATTTACGGGGTTTATTTAACTCTTGAAAAAAAGTTCTCTGATAAGTTTTCAGGAAAAGTAGGAACCAGATATGAGATCACACACAGTTTAGGAACTTCAGATAATGCTCCAACTGCCGATCTGCAGAGAATTGAGAGAAATTACAACAACCTTTTACCTTATCTGAGTTTAAATTACGCAATCAATGATAAAAACAATATTTCCTATGCCTTTTCAAGCAGAATGAGAAGACCAAGCTTCTGGGAGATCAATCCGGTAAGAAATATTTTAACTGAGGATAATTATACGCAAAACAACCCTTTTGTAAAAGCGTCTTCCACTTACAACCAGGAGCTGACGTATATGTATAAAAATTCATATTTCCTGATTTTAAATCATTCCTATTTTAAAGATGTGATTACCCAGGTTCCTTTGCAGAGAGATATTCTGAAACCGAGGATTGATGCAGAGGGAAATCCTGTCACTGGTCCAGATGGAAACCCGATTATGGATCCACACACCCAGTTGAGATACATCCGTACCAATTTTGGAGACAAGCAGGAGATGTCTGCAATGGTAGGAATACAAAAATCCCTTTTCAAACAATACTGGACGACTAACTTTAATATTGGCGTGCAGCATAATATCAACAATGGAAGCTTAAGTATAGATCCTACTTCGGGAGATGTTTTCCCGACATATGAAAACAAAAGAAGGTCAACGAGCATTGTTATCCAAACCAACAACACCATCCGTCTGGATAAAAAGAAAACATGGTTTGCCGGAGTTAATTACTTCTTTGTAGATAAGCAGCAGATTGAGCTTGGGGTATTGAGAAACCTTATGAGCCTGGATCTAAGCCTTAAAAAAATCTGGAACGAATGGACGTTTGCCCTCAATGTAAATGATGTACTAAAAACCAACATCATTGAAATTGAAGATTACCAGGACAATGGAAACTATAATTATATCCACCAGAACAGATACAACAGAGGCATGACGCTAAGCATTACCTACAATTTCGGAAACCAGAAAGTGAAAAAGGTAAGAGACATCGAAGGCGCTTCCGACTCCATTAAAAGCAGAACAAGATAGAACAATCATTTCTTCATATTCAATTATTTTTTGTGGTAAAGCCCGCCGGAATTTCCGGCGGGTTTTTCCTATCTTTATGAATATGAATAAAAGTTTTGTAACATTTCTATATTTTCTTCTGGTATGCACCCTTTTGACAGGCTGCAAAGAAAAAACGGTTAATCTTGGAGAAAATGCTTCTTTTAATGTGGAGGAAAATGTTTCTTATGGAAATGATGCTGAGCAAAAACTGGATCTTTATACGCCTAAAAATATAGAGTCAATAAAAGGCATCTTTGTCATCGTTCATGGAGGAGGCTGGAGAGGTGGAGACAAGTCGAATCTGACATTTTTTACCCTTTCAATGATGAAGAAATTTCCCGATTATGTTTTTGCCAATATGAATTACAGGCTGGCAACCGATCACTCATTTATTCTTCCCAATCAGACCAATGACATTGACAGTGTTTTAGATTTGTTGGTTAAAAAATCTGCCGAAATGAAATGTAAGCCTGAATTTATTTTGCTTGGAAACAGCGCCGGCGCCCATTTATCCATGTTATACGGATATAACAGCATTTTTGATGATAAGCACAGGACAAAGGTAAAGGCTATTGTCAATATTGTAGGACCTGCAGATTTGAACAGTAATGATTTCAGGAAATATTCCGACTATTCTTTTGTTGAAAAACATATGATTGATTCTTCAAAACCGACTCCAACGGATATTACAAACCAGGATATTCCTAATCCTGTTTTTTGGATCAGGGAAGCCTCTCCACCCACAATTTCTTATTATGGAAACAGGGATCAGGTTATTCCTCTATCTCAAATGAAAAAGCTGGATTCTGCTCTGATCCGGAACAAAGTTCTTCATGAAATGTATGAATTCAATGGAGGGCATTTAGATTGGGACAAATCACCTCATGACCAATTCCTGATTGATAAAATTAATGCTTTCCTGAAACAGCTGGAGAAAAAATAAACGCTTTGAGGTTATCAAAGCGTTTAATATTGAAACTGTTTTCTGTTTTATTTATTCAGACTTTACGATTTCCGTTCTTTCTGAAATTCCATTCGCATTGAACGCTTCGATCTGAAAATAGTAAGCATCAGTTCTGTCTGCCCCGGTGAAGAAATACTCATTTTTTCCATACACCATGATGCTTCCGTATAATTTATCAGGAGATTTTCCCCAATAGATCACATATCCGTCTGCATCCTGGTTCTGCTGCCATTTCATCCAGATGCTTCTTCTTTCCCCATATTTTTTAGGATCAGCCCTTAAAGGAACAAATCCTTCCACTTTCTTTGGTGTTTCTCCTGCTCCTTTCCCAAATACTCTGAAACCGCTCAGTGCAAATTTTCCGGTAGGCATTTTAAGGTTTTCCATTTTCAGGAAACGGGCTTTGGCTGGTTTTTCAAGTTCAACATAATCGTGGGGAACGTCTTTGGTATTTTTGCTTTTATCAACAACTACTGTCCATTTTTTTCCGTCATTTGAGCCATATATCTTATACTGATGCATTTTACCCAAGGTTTTACCCATAAATTTCGCATCCTGATCGGCATAATTAATCTGAATGGCATTAATAGTGGAAACCTCACCAAGATCTGTCTGGAACCATTCCCCTGAATTACCTGTTTTAGCGCTCCAATAGGTTTTAATATCTTCATCTACTGCTAAATTCGGCTGGTATCCGCCTAAAGTAGAGGAAACCTGAACAGGCTTGTTGTAATTTAACAACATCCAGCCCGCAAAAAGACCTTTTGAGAAATCTTTTCCCTGTGCATACTGCGGAAGTAAAGTCGGATAATCTCCATAAGCCGTGTTGGTATACATCACATCATCTTTATCAAATCCTGCCGGCCAGATCCCAAGCCTTCTTTCAAAATTGTTTTTAGTGGAAATAAAGATGGTTGAAACATGCCACCAGTTTTTATAATTATCTTCAAAAGTGGCTCCGTGACCTGCTCCTCTTGCAAAACCTCCTGGTTTATAGGAAAAAGGATTGTGCTGCTGGTACTCAAAACCTTCCAAAGGATTTTTACTGACATACACTCCATCAGAGTATCCGCTGAATTCAGTGGCGGGAGCGCCATACTGCATATAATATTTTCCGTTATGCTTGGTCATCCACGCCCCTTCTACAAAAGGCTGAAGAAAAACATTATCATTGTATTCCCCGAACCTTTCCCAACCGTGGTCTTCAGGCTTTAATTTTATAATAGGCTTCACAAAACCTTCTGACTGTAGATTTTTAACTTTCACTTCAGTACCTAACAACGGCCATTCGTTACTGGATCCCCAGTACAGGTACAGTTTATTTTTATCTTCATCATAATGGAATGCAGGATCCCATGCACCAACTTTTAAAGTATCCACCGCTATTTTCCAGTCGTCTTTGGTAGGATTGGTACTTTTCCAGATCGGGAAATCCTGTTCCCAGGTAGATCCGTAAACGTAAAGAGTATCTTTCATAGCCCAGACTGCCGGAGCATTCAGGTCATGGATGTATTTATTGTCCCTCAGGAATTTTCTTTTCACAAACTTCCAGTCCAGCATATCATCGCTGTACCAGTATCCTTCCTGATTGGTAGAGAAAAGGAATAATTTATTTTTAAAGTTAACGATTACGGGATCAGCCGTAGCGCGGTGTTTCCCTTGCTTCGAAAACGCTTCGAAAGGGGTATAACCGTAATCAATATTAATAGGGTTACAAAATGTTTTTTGCTGGGCACCAACACCTATTCCCAGCAAAATAGCGAATGTTAAAAAGTACTGCTGTATCTTCATATTTTTTGCTTAAGTCACAAATTTAGGCAACTTTTTTGTCTTTTGTCTCAATTTGAAGAAATGAATCCCCTCAAAAAAAATTCCGGCCCTGTTCCAGGGCCGGAATTCTATTCCAAATAAATGGATAAGTTTTATTTTTTCGGAAGGAAAACTTCTGCAAGCATACATCTTGCACTTCCTCCTCCATTCACTTCAATGGTATTCAGGTCTGAATAGATGATCTCACAGTATTTTTCTATCGCGACAACCTGCTCCGGACTTAGAGATTGGTAAGCAGTCTGGCTCATCACCAGGAATTTCTGGCCTTCTTTATTCTGAACCTGAAGCATGTTTCCGGCAAACTGCTGCATCTGCTCTTCTGAAATTTCAACGATTTCTTTTCCGGAATTTTTGATGGTTTCAATTACTTTTTCTCTTTCCAGCTCATCATCAATACAATCCAGGCAGATTACCACAAACTGGTCTGCTACACACATCATCACATTGGTATGGTAAATGGGAAGCCTTTCTGTGCCTACCGTCTGGTAAGAATGGAAAACTATCGGTGTAAAACCATATTTTTTGCAAAATTCTCTGAATAAATTTTCGTCAAGTCTTAAAGAAACAGATCCATAGGCAATTTTATTATCGTGGTCAAAGATCATACTTCCGGTCCCTTCCAGGAAATGTCCCTGGGTTTCAGGAAATGACCAGTCATCGATTTCAGTCACTTTAAATCCCTGATGTTCGATGCTTTCAATAATATCCTCTCTTCTTTCCACTCTTCTGTTGGAAGCGAACATCGGATATAAAACCACTTTCCCGTCTTTATGGAAGCTTACCCAGTTATTCGGAAAAATGGAATCCGGCGTATGAGGATCCGGTGTATCTTTTATAGTGATCACATTTACGCCTTTACTTCTGAGTTTTCCAACGAAAGTATTGAATTCTGCCAAAGCTTTCGACTGAATGTCAGAACCTGTCTGTTCTACCTGAAAATAATTGTTTTCTGCCGTTTCTGCATTATAACCGAATGCAACTGGCTCTATCATTAGTACTGTATCTGTTGTCTGCATGTTTTTTAGATTTAAAAATTAAAAGATTGAAAGATTAAAAGATTTGGTAATTACCGAATCAGCAAATCATCTCATTTCCACATCAATTTATTCCCTCACAAGCGGCATTGTAGAGCATCTAAGGAGTCCACCCATTTTAGAGATTTCGCGATACGGAATTTCTTCTACCGTCATTCCCCATTCGTTTCTCAGGTGGTTGTTCATTCTTGTAAATGTTTTGTCTGACACTACCACTTCAGGGGAAATAGAGAAAATATTCGGGAACATTTCAAACATTTCTTCATCATTAAGATGGAAACAGTTTTCTTCACCGAAAATATCCACGATCAGACGGTAATCGCTTTCGTCTACAAATCCGTTTTTATAAATCAGGCATTTATCCTTTCCTACCGGATTGAAAGTACAGTCCAGATGCAGGATACCTTCGAACGGAACTTTATCATTCTTTTTTAATTCAAGATCGATGATTCTTTTCTTCGGAAAATATTCTTTCAGAATTTCAATGGCGTATTCGTTGGTTCTTGCTGTTTTATAGTTTCTGTAATCTTCGCTGAAGCATGTCCCAATGAAAAGAAAATCGTCCCATACAATTACGTCTCCACCTTCTATGTGGGCCGTTTCCGGAAGGTTGATGATCTTTCTCCATGCTACTTTTTCAAAAACTTTTTTATACGCATCCTGCTCATCAGCCCTGTCTGCGATTACATTTGAAATGATCATTTTATCGTCAATCACAAAAGCGACATCTCTTGCAAAAACCTGGTTATAGTCTTTGATGATGCTTGGCCGAAGCACTTCTACGTCATATTTTTTCAATACCGCTTCAAAGGCATTCATTTCGTTGATAATATCCTCTTCTTTAGGATACATATTGTGTTCGATGGAGTAATACGATTTGGCATCGTAGCTTTCCTCCAGTGTCGGGACGGGCCCCATTGAATTAGGCTGGCCCAAAACAACTGATTTCAGCCTGCCCGTTTCGTTTTTAATGTTTAGTTTCATAAAGATTTATGCAATACTACAAATATAAGTAAAGGTCTCTATCTGGAAAACTTTTGGTTTGTTTTATGCATAAATTTGAATTGAAGGATGTTTATTTTCAATCCTCAGTTGTATATTTCAGAATAAAATTTCATATTTAGTCATATAAACGCATTCAATTTACTTCAGCATTTTATTTACAACTAACTATTTTTCACATACATAAGTCATAAAAAAAATTTTGTTTTATAAAATAAATTCATATCTTAGTGATATAATTTAATTAAATTATAAAACTAAACTTACTATTAACACCAAAAAATCAAAATCATGAACAAGAAAAATTTAATGCTGAAAAATGCAAAAAAATTAGGTAGAGATGAGCAAAAATCAATTGTAGGAAGTGGTATCATCAGAGAAAGATACTGTTGCGAATGGGATGAGAACGGAAATTGTTATATCTGGACATGCGGAAACTGCGTTTGTCCATAACCAACAAACTACTGAACCTGCTTTTATAAAGCAGGTTTTTCTTTTTTATCTGGTCCTGTTTTCCTCTTCTGTTCTCTGAATTTCACGGGTCTGGTATTTCGAACTTCCAAAGCTGTATCCGACCGAAAAGATCAGACGGCTGCTGTCCCACCAATGGGTAAAACGGTTGTCCATGATTTGCTTATGCCGGAATTCCAGTCTCTGATCATAAGAATCAAAAATATTATTGTAACTGATCTTTGTATTCAGGGCGTTCCCGAACCATGATTTCTGTACAGAGAGATCAACGGTATATCTTGGCTTTATAATATACAGGCTGTTTCCGGTTCTGGACTCATAATTGGCAAACAGATTAACAGTATAACCTTTTGGCAAAGTAAACGTATGGCTGGTCCTGACCTCATAATTATAAATTTTCAGCGCATAAACATCACCGAGATAAGGTCTGAATTCATCATTGTAGTATCCGTTAATCTGCGTGGTAATATTCCACCATTTTGTAATTTTCACCGGAAAACTCGTTTCTATTGAGGCGAATTTACGGTAAGGGAGGTTAGTCCCCAGATATTCCAGAACATTCGTTTCGGGGTTGTACAACGGATATCGGGTCATTACATCTTTTTCTTTTCCAACAATAATGCTGGTTATCCAGTTCTTATACCTGTAAGTAAGTTTGGCCTGGCTGGTGAAAGAGGGCTGAAGATAAGGATTACCAATCCAGTAATTCAGCGGACTGAAATAAAACCGGAACGGATTGAGCTGTGAAAATACAGGCCTTGTAATTTTTCTGCTGTACGAAAATGATAATTCATTTGAAGGATCGAACGGGTATGATGCGCTGAAAGAAGGCAGCCATTCCAGATAATTTCTTTTCACCACGGAATCTTTGGTAACGGCATCCGAAATACTTTCAGTATTCTCTAGTCTTAACCCTGCTTTTACCTGCAGCTTTCCAAACTTCCGGCCGTATGAAATATAACCTGCTGCTATTTTTTCTTTGTATGAAAACCTGTTGCTCCGTTCAGGATCGTAAATAAAATGGTTATTGGCAGAGAGTGTATCGTACCGGATATTATTATTGGTATCGGAGCGGCTGTATTTTAATCCTGCTTCCAGGTCTGCATTTCCAATTTTTTGAGAGATATCGATTTGCGCCGTCTGGATATCAATTTTATTAAGCAAATCTGACTTCCAGTAAGATAAAAGTTGAGATGTTGGTTGATCCTTATTTATAAAATCATCTTTCTGCCTGTTTTTAACAGAGAGATAATTTCCTAGAAAACTCAGATTAAAACCCTTCTTCCGGAATGTATAGTCAACGGTCAGTCCATAATTTTCCTGGGAATATTCTGTAGGATTTTCACTTTCTGTATTAAAGACAAGCTGTGATTCATCTTTATTGGTGGTATACAGAGAGCCTGAACGGAGCCGTTCATTATTCCGGAAATTCCCTCTCACATTAAAGCTCAGCCTGTTTTTGTCGTTCAGCCTGAAATCAGCTCCGCCTGTCAGGCTGTATACTTTCCCTTCATCTTCCTGATAGGTATCGGTCCGCATGATGTTCGTATTAGCAAGCTTCTGTAATGCATGATAGCGATAGGTAGAAATACCGCTATTATAACCGGTTTGCAGACTATATGCTACTTTTTCGGTGTTATAGGAAAGATTGAAAGCATTTTCCCTGTAGCTGAATCTATTGGTATGTATGTTGCCGTTGTAGTTGCCTTTCCAACCGAGGTTGCTGTTTTTTTTCAACCGGATGTCAATGATTCCTTTAAATTCAGCATCATATTTTGAAGAAGGGTTGGCATTCACTTCCAGTGACTCTACCATTTCCGGGGATAATGATCTCAGATAGGCCTGTAATTCAAGGCTGCTCATAGCAACAGGTCTTCCATCAATAAAAACTGCGGGGCTTATCCTTCCACCCATCAAAATACCTCCTTCCTGATCTACAGAGATTCCGGGTGTCTTCCTTAAAACTTCCAGAAGATTAGCAGAGGTTTTAAAGTCTTTATTCCCTGAAACACTCATGACAATATTTCCATCATTGAGCTTCACACTTTTAAGGGGCGACCGGATCACAATCTCGGAAATATTTTCAGCAACAGGCTTTAATTCAACCAAAATAAGGTTTTCTATTTTATTCAGCTCCTTTCGATCATATTGTTTTTTCTCAATAATAAAAACTGAGCCGGCCGGTATATTCATGAACTGAAAAGAACCTAAGGAATCAGTCAGCGTTTTTTGAATGATCTGCCGGCCCGGCTTATCGAGTAAAGAAATTTCAGCTCCTGCTAAAGCTTTTTTTGTCTCCGAATCTATTACTTTCCCCTGAATCTGTTGTTGCCCTTCCATGAAACAGGACATTAATAAAAGAAACAGGAAAACCCAAAACTTGATCATCATAAATTTTAAATTTTATGAGACCAAAAGTATCGGACTGTATGAAAAATCAGGTTCTGAAGTTTAAATTCCGCAGTACGAAATTATAATTTTGAACTCTGGAACCGCACTTCAGAAGGGATTTGGGATTGCCTGTACAAAAGCGGTGTTGTATTTTTAATTTTTTTGAAGGTAGAAAAAAATGTAGATTTCGAATTAAAGCCAACCTCATATCCAATCTCTTCAATTTTGAGAAAAGAACCTTCTTCTATTTTCTGACAGGCTTCATTGATTCTGTACTCATTGATATAGGTGGAAAAGTTTTTACCTAAGTTATCATTAAGCAGCTGGGAAAGCTGATGGGCAGACATGTTCATTTTAACTGCAAGATCATTTAACTTCAGGTTCGGATTCTTGTACAATTCTTCCGAATTCATCAGCCTTTCAAGTTTTGAGGCAAAACTGTCTGCGAGCTCTCCTGCAATCTTTTTATTGGTGTATTTCGGCATATCTTTTACAGAATCCTGATCATACTTTTTACTGAAGAGAATTAAAAAATTGGCATACAGTACAAATGAAAATACAAGACTTCCGCCTGCACAATACACCTTTACCCAGCCTGTAGAAATTAATTGATATACCATGAAAATGATCACGTTACTGATCAGTACGGGAAAGATAAACTTATTTGGATTTCCCGCTGTTTGCTTTGAAGAAATGTAATACTGATACACCGCAAGCAGCACAAATACAGACCAAACGGTATAAATAAAGGTCCCGAAATATTTTTCCCAGGTAACCGGAAAGAACAGATAGAGTAATCCAAATCCGCCAAGAACCAATGTCAATGCACTAAAAGATTTTCTGCATTGTTTTAAATCAAATTCTTCTTTCTGGAATGATGACCGGATGTAGAAATATAATGCCGGCCCGGTAAAAAATAGCGCCGACATTCCGAGATGCGGAATAATTTGCGGCCAGTCCGGATAGAAATAAATACAAACCGAAATCCCAACTCTGATACTCAAGGTCAATAAAATCAAGCCTAAAAAGAAATCCGGAATATATTTGAGCTTTTTCAAGAACAGAAGATAGATCCCAAGCAGTAACCCATTAAAGGCTCCTACCGCACTGAAGAAAAATAACATCTGCTGTCCGAAAGTCATAGTATTGATTCTTATTAAGTTATGAGAGTAAATTTAATAAATTCTAATTATAAAAGAAGATAATTATCTACAATAAAAAATCCCAAAGCAAGCTTTGGGATTTTATGTATAATAAAAACAGAATTATCTGTTTGTAATATCGATGTAATCTCTTTTCTGAGCACCTTGGTAAACCTGTCTTGGTCTTCCGATAGGATCTCCTTTCAGTCTCATTTCTTTCCACTGAGAAATCCATCCCGGAAGTCTTCCTAATGCAAACATTACCGTGAACATTTCTGTAGGAATTCCTAATGCTCTGTAGATAATACCAGAATAGAAGTCTACGTTTGGATATAGCTTTCTTTCTACGAAGTATTCATCTTCAAGAGCTACTTTTTCTAACTGCATGGCAATGTCAAGAGCTTTATCCTGAATTCCTAATGCATTAAGGATATCATCAGCTGCTTTTTTAATGATCTTCGCTCTAGGATCAAAGTTTTTGTACACTCTGTGTCCGAAGCCCATTAAGCGGAAGCTGTCATTTTTATCTTTAGCTTTTGCAACCCATTTATTTACGTCTCCTCCATCCTGATCGATCAATTCAAGCATTTCGATTACAGCCTGGTTAGCACCACCGTGAAGTGGCCCCCATAGTGCAGAAACCCCTGCAGAGATAGATGCAAAAAGACCAGTGTGAGCAGAACCTACCATTCTTACAGTAGAAGTAGAACAGTTTTGCTCGTGGTCAGCATGAAGGATTAATAATTTATCAAGAGCATCTACAATTACCGGATTCACTTCGAATTCTTCGTTTGGTAATCTGAATGCCATTTTGTAGAAGTTTTCTACGTAGTTCAGGCTGTTGTCTCCGTGGTTAAGCGGAAGCCCCTGGGTTTTTCTGTAGGTCCATGCACAAAGGTGAGAGAATTTAGCAATCATCAATTCTGCTGCGTGGTCCATTTCTTCTTTAGAGTTTACGTTAACAGCTTTAGGATTGAAAGCGGTCAAAGCGGAAGTTAAAGAAGATAAAACTCCCATAGGATGGGCAGAACGAGGAAAAACATCGATGATTTTTTTCATCTCGTCTGCTATAAAGTTATATTTTTTAATGTTGTTGTTGAAAGAACTGAACTGTTCCTGAGTAGGTAATTCACCATGTAATAAAAGATACATTACTTCTGTGAAGTTAGATTTTTCAGCAATCTGCTCGATCGGATAACCTCTGTAGAATAATTCTCCTTTATCTCCGTCTAAGTAAGTGATGTCGCTAATGGTAGCTCCAGTGTTTTTGTACCCTAAATCCAGAGTGATTAAACCTGTCTGGTCTCTTAATTTTGAAATATCAATTCCTCTGTCTCCGATAGTACTATCCACGATTGGATATTCATATGAATTACCGTCGTAATTCAATATTACTTTGTTGTCTGACATTATTTATTTTTTTTCTAAATATACTACTTATTACAAAATACGGCAAACAAAAATTATCGCTTGCCGTTATTTATAATTTCAATTATCTTTTGATTTTAAATGCGTCTAAACCTGGGAAAAAAGCCGTATCGCCCAACGCTTCTTCAATTCTTAACAGCTGGTTATATTTCGCCATTCTGTCTGATCTTGAAGCAGATCCTGTTTTGATCTGTCCGCAGTTCATTGCTACTGCCAGGTCAGCAATTGTAGAGTCTTCCGTTTCTCCTGATCTGTGAGACATTACTGAAGTAAACTTGTTGTTCTGAGCCATCTGTACAGCATCCATTGTTTCGGAAAGAGAACCGATCTGGTTTACTTTTACAAGGATAGAGTTGGCAATTCCTTCTTTTACTCCTCTTGAAAGTCTTTCAACGTTGGTTACGAATAAATCGTCCCCTACCAGCTGTACTCTGTCACCAATTTTATCGGTAAGCATTTTCCAGCCTTCCCAGTCGTTTTCCTGCATTCCGTCTTCGATGGAGATGATTGGATATTTAGCTGCTAATTCAGCAAGGTAAGAAACCTGCTCGCTGCTGGAGAACTGAGCTGCGTCCGGAGTCTGGAATTTTCTATAGTCATAGATTCCGTCTTTGTAGAATTCTGAAGCCGCACAGTCAAGAGCTAACATAATATCATCGCCTGGCTTGTAACCTGCTTTTTCGATAGCCTGAAGTAAAGTATCAAGAGCGTCCTCAGTTCCTTTAAAAGTAGGTGCGAAACCTCCCTCGTCTCCTACTGCTGTAGAAAGTCCTCTTGAATGAAGAATAGATTTAAGGTTATGGAAAATTTCAGTTCCTTTTCTCAAAGCATGAGAGAAAGAATCTGCTTTTACCGGCATGATCATAAATTCCTGGAATGCAATAGGTGCATCAGAATGAGATCCTCCGTTGATGACATTCATCATAGGAACAGGGAGTGTATTGGCATTAACACCACCCACATATTTGTATAAAGGCATTCCCAATTCAGCTGCTGCTGCTCTGGCTACCGCTAAAGAAACCCCCAAAATTGCATTAGCACCAAGATTTCCTTTGTTTGGAGTTCCATCTAGATCGATCATAATCTGATCAATAAAATTCTGCTCAAAAACCGGCTGACCAATTAAGTTTTCTGCAATTATTTCTTTTACATTTTCAACAGCTTTCAGGACCCCTTTTCCCATATAATCCGAACCACCGTCACGTAATTCTACTGCTTCATGTTCACCCGTAGATGCTCCTGAAGGAACAGCAGCACGCCCCATGGCTCCGCTTTCTGTAAATACATCTACTTCAATGGTAGGATTACCTCTGGAATCCAAAATTTGTCTTGCTTCTATGAAAGAAATTGCACTCATATTGTTTAGTTTTAAACCTTCTGCAAAAGCTTCAGGCTGTTTTATTAATAATTATACTTGATCACAAATTTAATGAAAAAACTAACCTGATGAAAAAACTGGGCTTTAATATTTGGTAATAAATAAAAATTCTCCAATCGATATTAGATTGGAGAAAATGAATATAATAAAATTGGAGTTAATTTATCTGTTTCTAAAATCTTCCGGAAAGTTTTTCAGCTCCTCGAGATCCAGCTCCAGCAATGTATTTCCATTATCCAAAATAGCTCCTATAGTAAATGCACCATATGCAGGAATTTTGTATTCCACTTCTTTTTTTCCATATCCATCGAGATGTATTATAGATCTGGCAAAAGAGTTGTGCAGGAATAGATAAACATCACTGTTCAAATCACCTTCTGCTGCAAAAACTTTTATTGTCAAATTCAGGAACCCCGGAAGGATATATGGACTGTAGCTGGCTGTAAGTGTTTTACCGTTTACACTGCTTTTCCCTCCGAATCTGTCTTTCTGGGGATCATTAGCATGAATAACCGGAGGCAATTGAGAAAGCAATAATTTACTCTGATCCAAAGTATTTACCGAGCTTTTCATCATGCTGTTTTCTGTTGCATCCTGAAGCTGAAAAATCTCACTTGCCTTATAGTTATTGGTGGCAATGGTACTTTCCTTTTTCAGGTCTTTATTCTGTTTACTTAGTTCCTGCTTTTCTGTCTCTATTTTGTTCATATACTCTTTACTGATCACTCTTGACATAAGCAAATCTATAAATCTCATTCCGGCACATGCAGCCAGAAGACAATAAGCAGTCCAGATAAGATAATCTGATGCTACATTTTTTTCTTTATCTAGATTCGGTTTTCCCTCTGAACTCTTCACAGACACTTTTACAGCTGCCGAATCTTTCTTTGGGGTTGCCTGCACCGAATCCTGTTTTATTGAAATGGTAGACGGGGCTTGGGGACTAATTTTTTCTGTTGTTTTTTTATCGTTCGGAGGTACTGTTTTTGCAAGATGAATACCTTCCAGAAGCCTGCTTTCTGCAAATTTAAGGAAGAGGGGCACCAGCACCGTAGCAGCCAGACCAAAAAGTATACATACTGATAATGATCTCATCTTTTTTGGAATTCCGTTTTCTTTTTGCTCGTTAGCTTCTGAAAAATAATTAACAGCTCCTCCGAAAATACCGGTAGCAGCCATAATGATAGCAATGTAATAAAGCGACATGGTAATTTAGGATTAAATGGTTATTTTATTGAATACGTTACAGTCTTGACCATTCCGCCCATCTCTGAAAGAAATAATCTCTTACTCTGACAGCTTTGTTCGGGCAACCTCCATAGCCATGAACTCCCACTACTAAACGCCCCGGGGAATTAATATAGACAGGACTACCGCTCTGTCCACCTGCAGTGTCCATCATATACTGCAGTTTATAATCCGTTACCTGGGTAGGTGCTCCTGCATTAAACCATTGTGTACCGTTGGGCTTATCCCCCGGATAACCCGAGTTATTCAAAATAACAGAAGATTTAAGTTCTGCATAGCCAAAGTAGCCTCTAACCCTATTGAAGAGTGTATTATCAGGAAGAATAACAGCGCCCTGGTCAAAATCAGAATTATTATCGTTGACCCAACCTTCAACACTTCTGAAATTTGTACTGATCTGGGAGCCAAAGGGAGCGTTTAGCCCATCCTGTCCTGGAATAACCTGAATAGAACGAGCCCAGCCTCCCTCATCTTTCATAAAAACACAATGCCCACTGGTGACAATACATCTTTGATTGATAAAGAAACCGGTCCCTATGTATTTCCCACCATCATTTGCTGTAATGATCAAACTGCAAATATATCTGTAAGGTACATTTTGAGTGTTGATCAATACCCTGTCGTCATTTCCACAAACTGTTTCAGGAAGAGACAAGCTGGAATTAATGTGCTGAAGATTCATAATTTCGTCCGGAAGCTCTTCAAACCATTGCCTATTACGTAACTTAAAGCCCTGAACCTCCTCAAGGGTATTCATATCAAGCCCGTCAACCTGGCTGAAGGACGATGGCAAAGTGGTATTTTCAAACTCTGCCAGTTTACTTGTGTTTGACACTGAAAAAAATCTTTTATCCATTGGTATTAGTTTTTGAAATTTATTTTTATGATATCAAATTTCAACTTAAAGAAGATTCTTGTCAATTACACAAAAGGGTGATTATAACAAAAAAAACAGTATCACTTAAAAAGCAATGCTGTCTTTAAAAATTGGTTATTTTTATATTGTAGTGCGAAATATAATTTCTGTTCCTGGATCTATAGATGAAATATGGCACACTCCATTTTGTTCCTGCATTCTTCTTTTCATATTTCTTAACCCATTTCCTTCAGAGTGTTTTTCTGGAATTCCGACTCCATCATCTGAGATCTTCATAGTAAAAGTATTTTTCCCTTGTAAGAACGAAAGTTTTAGTTTATTTGCTTGACTGTGTTTATAGGCATTATTAACGGCTTCTTTTAAACATAAGAACATATTTCGCCTTAACTCTGTAGAAATCGGAGTTTCAGATATAATGTCTTCACTTTCCAACCACAATTTTATTTTTGTTTTTTTCAAAAAGCTACCTGTATACTGTATGGCGTAATCTATAAAGCTTCCCAAGGTATCATTTCCTGAGTTCAGGCTCCAGAGCATTTCGCGCATGGAAAGATTCATTTCTTCTGAGGTTTTCAGAAGCTCGTCTATATCATTCTGAAGGTCATCATCATCTGATTTTTGCTTTAAAAATTCTGCCTGAAGTTTCAATGCTGAAATGCCTGCTCCAAGGTCGTCGTGCATGTCGTGGGAAATTCTCTCGCGTTCCTGTTCCAGAAGCTTTTGCTTTTCGAGTTCTTTCTGGAGAAGCTGGTTTTGGTGTTCGGCTTCTTTGAGCTGTTGTTCTTTGATGTATAAAAGTTGCTTTCTGTTGTATACTATGACAACGAAAATAATGAAAAGAATAATCAAAATTAATATACAAAAAAAGATTGCATATGTAACTTTAACTTCATAGGGTAGGTTTTTCATTTTCCTTAGGTGTTTTTTCTGTTTTCAGGAGAGCTACAAAAAATAAAATATAAAACACAATATTCACAATATAAAATATACTGCGAAGCATTTTTTGAAACTCTTCATCAATCTTTTCAAAAAGATACATAGGGATTGACCTTAATATAAAAAAAGAACTCCAGAGGATAAGTCCAACGGATATCCAAAACTCAGGATGTTCAGTAATTTTTCGGTTATCAACATTTACAATCCTGTAAGCCATCCAAAATAAAGCTGAACAGATATAAAACAAGGCGAGAATAATCCCAATTCTATAATCATATTCAAACTTCAAAAAATTAGTAAAAATACCGACACATGCTAAAGCCAGACAAAAGAGGCAAAAAAAAATAAAGTTACTTTTTTTAGTAAAAGACCTAATATAAAAGGAATAAAAAAAGCATATACAAAATAGGGAATAACAATTGTAAACTATGCCATTAGTTGACAAATCAAAATATGACCTTCCAATTAAAGAAAGTAATTCGATAATATTAGTAATAAACAGATATATAAAAAGGTATTTTTGGATGGTATTTTTATGTATACCACCCAAAAATATACTGTATAGAAATAATAAAATAATTTCTACCTGGTAAATAATTGCCAGAGCCTCCATACTCACGGATACAGGTGCCCCATATTGTAATAAAGTTTTCCAGCAGCAGACGGCTTGTAAACAGGGCTAATAACATTTACATCATTAGTCTCTAAAATTAAATTTGGTCGGATATTTCCATGATAATCACTTCCACTTACAATAATTTTAGAAGAGTTGTCAAAATTCTTAAAATTTTTCTTTATCCTATCCATTGAAAAAATAATATATTTTGAAAACTGACTAATATTGTATGTAGTAATAAAATTGTTTTCAAATCTTCTGACTGAATCAATAATGTTAGGATAATTTACCAATGATACTTTATCTAATCTTCCCCCAGTCCAAACATATAGATTATTGTTTGTTCCAAAGTCTAAAAGATTTCCCAGATAATATTCATTTTTAAACAACAGAGCGATACCAATATTAGCCCCATCATTTATAAAATAAATATATAAATACTTTTTTAAACCCAGATTTTCAACAATTATGTCTTCTAAATTCTCAACTAGAAATTCGTCAGGAAAAGTTTGAAAATTTTCTATTTTAGCTGAAACCTGAGCTTCTTTCTCATCCTCAGGAATTGGCCAATCAAAAAAAGCTTTTGCCTTCGCAATGGCATAGTGCTCAATTCTTAGATCTCCCATTACTAAAGATTTAAGATTATCATACTCTAATGTTTTGATTTTTCGCATCAATTCAATCTCCAAATCATCACGAGATGGTTTTTCTTGTACTTGTTTTCCCATAGTTTCTTAGTTTTTAAAATGGTTAAATTTATTGATTGCTTCTACTTTATTGCTAACGTGCAGCTTTCTGTAGATATTTCCTACATGTTTTTTTACGGTATCAATGCTGATGAATTTTTTATCGGCAATTTCTTTATAGAGAAGTCCTTGGGAAAGAAGTTCCAGGATTTCTTTTTCCCGGTCGGTGAGTTCATCAAAACCGTGAATTTCAGGAAGCTTTTTTTCGAAATGGCTCAAAACTTTCCGGGCAATGGAAAGGCTCATAGGGGCTCCGCCATTATATACGTCACGGATGGAAGAAAGAATCTTGTCCATACTTTCTCCTTTGATGAGATATCCCATAGCCCCTGCTTTTAAGGAATTGAATATTTTCTCGTCATCTTCGAAACTGGTACACATGATGAACTGTGTTGCAGGCATTTCTTTCCTGAGTTTTTCAATAATTTCGATACCCAGCATATCCTGCAGCTGAATATCCATCATCACTACATCCGGGGAAATATCAGGCAGGTTTTTCAGGGCTTCGTTCCCATCAAAGAACTGGGCAACTACTTTCATGTCATCCTGATAATTGATAACTTTCTTCAACGCATTGTTGTAGTTCTTTTCGTCTTCTACTATGGCGATGGAAATGCTCATTGTTTTTTGTTTAAGACAAATTTCAGCAGAAAACAAGACGGAAACAATTACACTTTTGTGTAATTTAGGGGCTTGAGTTCAGGGTTATTGGTTTGTTTTTTGTTTCTATTAATTTACTTAAATTTTTGTTACCATAAAACAACAATTATATCCCATCCATTAAAAAAATAAATATCATGAGAAAAAGCCTTTTAATCGCAGCTTCAGCTGTGGCATTATTGTTAACCAGCTGCAAAAAAAGCGAAAGCGGAAACAAAAACATTATCAAAACCGACAGTTCAGAAACTGTAATTACAGATAATAATGGAAAAATTGATTCTGTAACCCAAAGTTCTTCCACCACTGAAGTGAACGGCCAGAAGACAGAAAAAACAGATTTTGTTTATAAAGCTACAGACGGATCATTGGTAAAAGTAGTATTCAAAAATGATCCTAAAGAAAGTAACGTTGCCATTACGAGCAATAAAAAAACATTCACATTGCCTAAAACGGAAACAAAAGATGGTGAAATTATTTATAAAAAAGATGATATGACCGCAAGGGTAAAAGGAGACAGCCTGCATCTGGAACAAGGGAATAATGTGATCGAACTGAAGAGAACGAAGATTTAGACCGGTTGCCGGTTTCGGGATCCGAGTTTTAACTCCTAACAATTATAATAAAAAAGCCATCCAAAATTTGGATGGCTTTTCATTTATATCTGAATGAAATATTATTCTTCAGTTTTCTCTTCAGCAGAGTCAGCTGCTGCAGCCTTAGGCTCTTCAGCTTTCTCTTCTGCTTTTGGAGCTTCAGCAACTACTGCTTCAGCTTTTTTAGCAGTTGTAGATCTTCTGCTTCTTCTTGTAGCTTTTTTCTCCTCTGCATTCGGGTTGTAAAGCTCGTTGAAATCTACCAATTCGATAAGAGCAGTATCAGCAGCATCACCTGGTCTGAATCCTGTCTTGATGATTCTTGTATAACCACCGTTTCTTTCAGCGATTTTCGGAGCTACAGTTCTGAATAATTCAGCAACCGCAAATTTATTTTGAAGGTAAGAGAATACTATTCTTCTGTTGTGTGTAGTATCTTCTTTTGCTTTTGTTAATAGAGGCTCAACATATACTCTTAAAGCTTTAGCTTTAGCTACAGTAGTGTTGATTCTTTTATGCTCAATTAGAGAACAAGCCATATTAGAAAGTAAAGCACTTCTGTGAGAAGCTGTTCTTCCTAAGTGATTGAATTTTTTACCGTGTCTCATTATTAATTATTTATCAGCGTCTAACTTATATTTTGCAACGTCGAAACCGAAGTTAAGACCTTTTGAATGCACTAATTCTTCTAGTTCTGTCAAAGATTTTTTACCAAAATTTCTGAATTTCATCAAATCAGACTTACTGTAAGAAACCAGTTCTCCAAGAGTTTCTACTTCAGCTGCTTTCAGACAGTTAAGGGCTCTTACGGAAAGATCCATATCTGCTAATTTAGACTTAAGTAGTTGTCTTGTGTGAAGAGTTTCCTCGTCATATTGGATAGATGCTTTTACAGCTTCAGTTTCAAGCGTGATTCTCTCATCGGAGAATAACATGAAGTGATAAATTAATATCTTGGAAGCTTCAGTTAAAGCATTTTGAGGACTGATGGAACCATCAGTTTCTATATCTAATACAAGTTTTTCGTAGTCTGTTTTTTGCTCTACACGATAATTTTCAATGCTGTATTGTACTTTCTTAATTGGCGTGAAAATAGAGTCGATAGCAATAGTACCTACCGGTGCATTGTTTGACTTATTCTGTTCTGAAGGAACATACCCTCTTCCTTTTTCAATGTTGAAAGTAATTTCGAAAGTTACATCACTGTTTAGGTTACAGATCAAAAGATCCGGGTTCAGCACCTCAAATCCGTTGATAGATTTACCTAAATCACCAGCAGTAATAACCGTCTGGCCCGAAACTTTAGCAACTACCTGCTCGTTGGCCTGTCCTTCTGCTGAAGCTTTTAATCTTACCTGCTTAAGGTTAAGAATAATTTCGGTAACATCTTCGATTACTCCTGGAATGGTTGAAAATTCGTGCTCTACACCTTCTATTTTGATAGATGAAATAGCATATCCTTCCAGAGAAGAAAGCAACACTCTTCTCAAAGCATTACCGATTGTAAGCCCGAAACCTGGTTCTAGAGGTCTGAATTCGAATTGACCTTTAAATTCATCAGAGTTAAGTAAAATTACTTTATCGGGTTTTATGAATTGTAAAATTGCCATATTATTGGGTTGAGCAAAAATTTGATTAAAAAATTATTTAGAGTAAAGTTCGACGATAAGCTGTTCCTTGATTTCCTCCGGAATCTGGATTCTGTCAGGAGCAGAAACGAAAGTACCTTCTTTCTTCTCATCGTTGAATTGTAACCACTCATAATTTGCTTTAGAAGCTAATGCGTTGGTAACCACTTCAAGAGACTTAGACTTTTCTCTTACAGCGATTACATCACCAGCTTTAAGCAAATAAGATGGAATGTTTACCAGTTCTCCGTTCACAGTGATGTGTCTGTGAGAAACAAGTTGTCTAGCAGCAGATCTTGTTTTAGCAAAACCTAATCTGTATACTACGTTATCCAATCTAGATTCGCAAAGTTGTAATAGTACTTCACCGGTTACTCCTTTGCTTCTGTGTGCTTTTTCAAATAAGTTAGCAAACTGTCTTTCTAAAATACCGTAAGTATATTTAGCTTTTTGTTTTTCAGCTAGCTGAATTGCATATTCTGATTTCTTAGCACCTCTTCTTTTGTTAGGACCGTGTTGTCCTGGCGGTTGGTTTTTTCTTTTCTCGAAGTTTTTGTCATCTCCGTAGATTGCAGCACCAAACTTTCTAGCAATCTTAGTTTTAGGTCCAATATATCTTGCCATAATGGGTAAATTCTAAAAATTAAACTCTTCTTCTTTTTGGTGGTCTACAACCGTTGTGTGGCATAGGAGTCACATCTACGATTTCGCTAACTTCAATTCCTGAATTGTGGATAGTTCTGATTGCAGATTCTCTACCTGCACCAGGACCTTTCACATACACCTTCACTCTTCTTAATCCAGCTTCGTGAGCTACAGCAGAGCAATTTTCAGCTGCCATTTGAGCAGCAAATGGAGTATTCTTTTTAGAACCTCTGAAACCCATTTTACCGGCAGACGCCCAAGAGATAACTTCTCCGTTTTTATTTGTTAAAGAAATGATGATGTTATTGAAAGAAGCCTGAATGTGTGCTTCACCAATAGCTTCAACTTTTACTTTTCTTTTTTTAACTACTTTAGTTTGTTTTGCCATAATTCCTAACGATTATTTACTTGCCTTTTTCTTGTTAGCAACAGTTTTTCTCTTTCCTTTACGGGTTCTAGAGTTGTTTTTCGTTCTCTGGCCTCTTAAAGGTAGTCCTAGTCTGTGACGTATTCCTCGTTGGCATCCTATGTCCATCAATCTCTTGATGTTCAATTGCACTTCAGATCTTAATTCTCCTTCTACTTTTACGTTCTCAGAGATATATGTTCTGATTGCAGCCAATTCATCGTCATTCCATTCGTTGACTTTCTTGTCTTCGCTGATACCGGCAGCTTTAAGGATTTCGGAAGAAGTACTTCTTCCAACTCCGTAGATGTAAGTTAAACCGATAACACCTCTTTTGTTTTTTGGTAAATCAATACCTGCAATTCTCGCCATAATTTAATGTTAGCCTTGTCTTTGTTTAAATTTTGGGTTCTTCTTGTTGATTACGAACAGTACACCTTTTCTGCGTACGATCTTGCAATCAGCACTTCTTTTTTTAATTGATGCTCTAACTTTCATTTGAAATATTTATTTTTTTTACTGACCAATGGAATCTTGCGATTTCATTGTGATAGTATTTATTTTCAACAAGAGCCAAACGGAACATACATTCCATTTGGCGTTTGTTTTTTAATATCTAAATGTGATTCTCCCTTTGGTTAAATCATAGGGAGACATTTCTAGTTTTACCTTGTCTCCAGGTAAAAGTTTAATATAATGCATTCTCATTTTACCTGAAATATGAGCAATAAGTATATGCCCATTCTCCAGCTCTACACGGAACTGGGCGTTCGAAAGTGCTTCCGTTATAACGCCGTCTTGTTCAATATGTTTTTGTTTTGCCATAAATTAATATCCAGTCGTTCTTGACAATTTAGACTGCATTAAGCCATCATAATGATGGTTCAGCAGATATGTATTAATCTGTTGAACAGTATCTAAAATTACGCCCACCATAATCAATAATGATGTTCCCCCGAAAAATAGGGCAAACGCATCTGTCTGAACAAAGCTTCCATGCACTATTGCCGGAAGGACTGCAAAGATAGACAAAAATATTGCACCTGGCAAGGTAATTTTTGATAAAATATCATCTAAATAATCAGCTGTCTCTTTACCGGGTCTTACTTTCGGTACTAAACCTCCGTTTCTCTTCAAATCATCAGCCATTTGGTTTACCGGAATTGTAATTGCAGTATAGAAAAATGAGAAGATAATAATTAATAGCGCGAACAATACATTGTACTGCCAGCTAAAAACATTCTTGAAACCTGCAAGAAAAGTATTGGACTCATCGAATTTGGTCAATAATCCTGGTACGAACATCAATGCCTGGGCAAAGATAATCGGCATTACACCAGCAGCATTTACCTTCAATGGAATCCATTGTCTTGCTCCCTGCATAAGATTTCTGTTTACACCTCCTCTTGCTTGAGCTCTGCTTACATACTGAATAGGGATTTTTCTTACAGCTACAGATAATACTACAGCCAAAAGAACTACCAGCATCCAGAATATTACTTCAATAAGGATCATGATAGATCCCATTCCTCCTTTTCCGTTCTGCACTGCCATTTCCTGTACGAATGCTTCAGGTAATCTTGAAAGGATCCCCACCATAATCAGGATAGAGATACCGTTCCCAATACCTTTGTCGGTGATTTTCTCACCCAACCACATTGCGAATACTGAACCGGCAACCAGGATAACAATACTTGGAAGCCAGAACATGATGGAATTCGGCTCTACATAATATGCAGATGAGAACTGAGCATATGGTAAGAATAATTGAGTAATTGAAGTTAAATAAGAAGGTGCCTGTACTAAACAAACTCCGATAGTTAACCATCTTGTAATTTGATTCAATGTATTTCTACCTGACTCTCCATCCTTCTGAAGTTTCTGAAGATAAGGAATAGCCATCCCCATCAACTGAACAATAATAGAAGCAGAAATATAAGGCATGATTCCCAACGCCATTACGGAGGCGTGGCTGAAAGCTCCCCCCGTAAACGACGAAAGCAAGCCAAGGAGACCTGCTCCTTGCTTGTTACCGCCTTGATTTTTATAATGCTCTAAGAGATCTCCCACTTCTGCAAGGTTAATTGCGGGAAGTGAGATATAAGATGCGAATCTATACACAAGGATAATACCTAACGTAAAGAGAATTTTATCTCTTAATTCCTTTAGGCTCCAAATATTTTTAAGGGTTTGTATAAATTCTTTCATTAGTAAGTATTATAAGGTAATTGCTTTTCCACCTGCTTTAGCAATAAGCTCTTCAGCAGATTTAGTGAACTTGTCAGCAGAGATTGAAACCGCAGATTTCAATTCTCCTCTACCCATAATTTTCACTAATTCGTTTTTAGAAACTAAACCGTTTTCTACTAAAACTTCTTTCGTGATATCTCCGGTGATGGATTTGTTCTCGATTAATGTTTGGATAGTATCAAGGTTTACTCCTCTAAACTCTTTTCTGTTTACATTTTTGAAACCGAATTTAGGTAATCTCCTTTGTAAAGGCATCTGTCCACCTTCGAAACCGATTTTCTGAGAATAACCAGCTCTAGCTTTCTGACCTTTGTGACCTTTCGTAGCAGTACCTCCTTTTCCTGTACCTTGTCCTCTACCAATTCTTTTTGAATTGAAAGTAGAACCTGCAGCAGGCTTTATATTGTTTAAATTCATTTTTTTATTGATTTAAAGATTAAATAATTTAAAGATTAAAAAATTCCGGCTAAGATAGAAAGAAAATTTTAATCTTTTAATCTTTGAATTTTTAATTATTTCTGAACTTCAAGTAAGTGACTAACTGCAGCTATCATCCCTAAAATGGAAGGTGTAGCTTCGTGCTCTACAACTTGGTGAAGTTTCTTAAATCCTAATGCTTCAAGCGTTCTCTTTTGGGTTTTTGTTCTTCCAATAGCGCTTCTTACTTGTTTTACTTTAATTGTTGCCATTGTTCTAATATTAACCGTTAAACACTTTACTTAGAGAAACTCCTCTCATTCTAGCGATCTCTTCAGGTCTTCTGATATCCAATAACGCTTTGAAAGTAGCTTTCACCACGTTGTGAGGGTTAGAAGATCCTTTAGATTTTGAAAGGATATCGTGAATACCAGCAGACTCAAGTACCGCTCTTACCGCACCACCGGCGATAAGTCCTGTACCGTGAGAAGCAGGTCTCATGAAGATATCTGCACCACCGTATCTGGCAGTAGTTTGGTGAGGAATTGTGTGGTTCATTACAGGAACTTTCACAAGGTTTTTCTTAGCATCTTCAACAGCTTTAGCGATTGCAGAAGCTACTTCTTTAGATTTTCCAAGACCGTGACCGATTACTCCGTCTTCGTTACCTACTACTACGATAGCAGAAAATCCGAAAGCTCTACCTCCTTTGGTTACTTTTGTTACTCTGTTAACAGCTACGAGACGATCTTTTAATTCTAATCCTCCCGGTTTTACTCTTTCTATATTATCTAGTCCTAACATATTTTCCGAAATTTTTATGATTAGAATTTAAGTCCACCTTCTCTAGCACCGTCAGCAAGAGCTTTCACTCTACCGTGGTACACGAATCCGTTTCTGTCAAATACAATACTTTCGATTCCTGCAGCGATAGCTTTAGCAGCGATAGCCTTACCAACAGCAGCAGAAACTTCTGTCTTAGTACCGTTAGCGTCTACTCCTTTCTCTCTGGAAGAAGCGGAAACTAAAGTTGTACCATTTTTATCATCGATTAACTGAGCGTAAATTTCCTTATTACTTTTATATACAGATAATCTTGGCAATTCAGAAGAACCGGAGATTTTTCCTCTCACTCTTCTTTTGATTCTTATTCTTTTTTCTAATTTACTTAATGCCATAATACTTATAATTTATTAAGCAGATTTACCAGCTTTACGTCTAACAATTTCTCCTACGAATCTTACACCTTTTCCTTTGTATGGCTCAGGCTTTCTGAAAGAACGGATCTTTGCAGCTACCATTCCTAGAAGTTGGTTGTCGTGAGACGTTAAAGTAATAATTGGGTTTTTACCTTTTTCAGTCAATGTATCTACTTTTACTTCGTTTGGAAGTTCCAATACGATACCGTGAGAGAATCCTAAAGCTAACTCAAGTTTTTGACCTGCGTGTGAAGCTCTGTATCCTACCCCTACTAGTTCCAGTTTCTTTTCGAAACCTGTATTAACACCAGTGATCATGTTGTTGATCAACGCTCTGTAAAGACCGTGAAGTGCTTTATGTTGTTTAGAATCAGATGGTCTGTTAACGTTAAGTTCGCCATCTTTTTGTTCTAAAGTAATTCCTGCTGTAAGTTCCTGAGAAAGTTCTCCTTTAGGTCCTTTTACAGTTACAACACCGTTATTTTCAGTGATCGTAACTCCAGCTGGAATTGTTATAATTGCTTTACCAATTCTTGACATTTTCCTCTGATTAAAAATTAATAAACATAGCAGATTACTTCACCGCCTACTTTTTCTTCTCTAGCTTTCTTGTCAGTCATTACTCCTTTAGAAGTAGAGATAACAGCTATACCTAAACCGTTCAGTACTCTTGGAAGTTCAGCAGAACCTTTGTACTGTCTTAAACCTGGTCTAGAAGCTCTTTGAATAGACTTGATAGCCGGTTTGTTAGTTTGCTTGTCATACTTTAAAGCGATTTTGATCGTACCTTGAACAGCGTTATCTTCAAACTTGTAGTTTAAGATATACCCTTGATCAAATAAGATCTTAGTAATCTCCTTTTTGATTTTCGATGCAGGAATTTCCACCACTTTGTGGCCTGCGCTTTGTGCGTTCCTTACTCTTGTTAGGAAATCTGAAATTGGATCTGTTACCATTTTTCTATTTTAAAATTATTGGTTAAAGACAATCAGTATTGCAAAGACTTGAAGAATAAAATATCAGACTTCAGAATTTCCTAGGTCTGATATTTTTGATCTTTAGTATCTGAACAACTTAATTGTCCCGATTAATTAGTAATTATTACCAACTGGCTTTTCTTACTCCCGGGATAAGACCATTGTTTGCCATTTCTCTGAAAGTTACTCTGGAAATACCAAACGTTCTCATGTATCCTCTAGGTCTACCTGTTAGTTTACATCTGTTGTGTAGTCTTACAGGAGAAGCATTTTTAGGTAATTTCTGAAGAGCTTCATAATCACCAGCTTCTTTTAAAGCTTTTCTTTTGTCAGCGTATTTAGCAACTAGTGCTTCTCTTTTGCGCTCACGCGCTTTCATTGATTCTTTAGCCATTTCTTAGTTCTTTTTAAATGGTAAACCGAAGTGAGTTAATAATGCTTTCGCTTCTTTATCTGTTTTCGCAGTAGTAACGAAAGTGATATCCATACCCTGGATTTTTTTCACTTTGTCAATTACGATTTCAGGGAAGATAATCTGCTCAGTAATACCTAAGTTATAATTACCTCTACCATCGAACCCGTCTGCCTTGATACCAGAGAAATCTCTGATACGTGGTAAAGCAGAAGAAGTAAGTCTGTCTAAGAATTCGTACATTCTTTCAGCTCTCAACGTTACTTTTGCACCTACAGGCATTCCTTTTCTCAATTTGAAAGCTGCTTCGTCTTTCTTAGAGATTGTACCTACTGCTTTCTGACCGGTAATCATTGTTAATTCTTCTACAGCATAATCAATGATTTTCTTGTCTGCAGTGGCATCACCTAATCCCTGAGAGATAACGATTTTTTCCAATCTAGGTACCTGCATTACAGATTTGTACCCAAATTCTTCCATCATTGCAGGAACAATTTTCTCGTTGTATATTTTTTTGGGTCTTGCTATAAATTCCATGTGTTAATTCAAATTATAAAGTTTCACCCGTTTTTTTGTTGATTCTTACTTTCTTATCTCCTTCGATTTTGTAACCGATTTTGATCGCTTTTCCGTCTTTACCAACTAAAGCTACGTTTGAGATATGAATAGAAGCTTCTTTTTCAGTAATTCCACCTTGAGGGTTGGAAGCTGAAGGTTTAACGTGTTTTTTAACGATGTTAAGTCCTGCAACGATAACTCTAGGGTCTTTTCCTTCTTTTTTGATCACTTCAATAACTTCACCTGTTTTACCTTTGATATCTTTCTTACCAGTAGTAATGATGACGTTATCTCCTCTTTTTATTTTTAACTTTGACATTTTCTTTTAAAAATTTTTAAAATTAAAGTACTTCAGGAGCTAATGAAATGATTTTCATATATTCTTTGTCTCTCAACTCACGAGCAACCGGTCCGAAAACACGTGTTCCTCTCATTTCTCCCGCTGCGTTTAGTAATACACAAGCATTGTCTTCGAATTTGATGTATGAACCATCTTTTCTTCTTACTGCTTTTTTAGTTCTTACTACTACAGCTTTAGATACCTGACCTTTTTTAGCGTTCCCTGATGGTGTAGAATCTTTGATAGTAACAACGATTTTATCACCAACTGAAGCATATCTTCTTCTGGTTCCTCCCAGAACTCTGATAACCAATACTTCTTTAGCACCTGTGTTATCAGCAACTTTTAATCTTGATTCTGTTTGTAACATTATTACTTAGCTTTTTCAATGATTCTTACTAATCTCCATCTCTTGCTCTTGCTCAAAGGTCTAGTTTCCTGGATAAGAACTGTATCACCTTCTGTGCATTCGTTGTTCTCGTCGTGTGCAGTATATTTTTTCGTTTTTAATACGAATTTACCGTACATCGGGTGTTTCACTCTCGTAGTCTCACTTACAACAATGGTCTTTTCCATTTTATTGCTGGAAACTATTCCGATTCTTTCTTTTCTTAAGTTTCTTTCCATAATGTATGAAAATCTTATTGTTGTTTAGTGGTTAACTCAGTGTTTAATCTTGCGATTGTTCTTCTCAAATCTCTGATTTGAATCGGGTTTTCAATTGGACTGATCTTGTGAGCCAATTTCAGTTTTGAATATTGAGCTTTCAATTCAGCAAGTTTTGCTTGAATATCACCCGCGCTTAAATTTTTAATATCAGCTTGTTTCATTATATCAAAGATTAAAGAGGTTTAACAAAATCGTTAGCAACTACGAATTTAGTAACTACCGGTAATTTCTGAGCTGCAAGTCTCAAAGCTTCCTTAGCTACTTCGTAAGGTACACCTCCAACTTCGAACATAATTTTACCTGGTTTTACTACAGCTACCCAATATTCCACGGCACCTTTACCTTTACCCATACGTACTTCGGCTGGTTTCTTAGTAATTGGTTTATCCGGGAAGATTTTGATCCATAGCTGACCTTCTCTCTTCATATATCTTGTCGCAGCGATACGGGCAGCTTCAATTTGTCTTGCAGTGATCCAAGCACCTTCTATAGCTTTGATTCCAAATGTTCCGTAAGCCAGTTGATTACCTCTCTGAGCAATCCCCTTCATCTTCATCTTATGAACTCTACGGAATTTGGTTCTTTTTGGTTGTAACATAATTTCTAAATTTTAGATTTTAGATTTTAGATTTTAGATTTTTTATATTTTAAAAAAGTAACGGTAATTTAAAATTCAAAATTTCTAACCTAAAATTTTTAATTATTATTGTTATTATTGTTATTTTTTCTAGGTCTTCTGTTGTCTCTGTCTCCTCCTCTGTTTCCTCTGTCAGACTGACCTCCTTTTTTCTGTTGTCCCACTAGTGGAGCAAGTTCTCTTTTACCGTAAACTTCCCCTTTCATGATCCAAACTTTTACTCCTAATCTACCGTAAGTAGTGTGAGCTTCTGCCCAGTGATAATCGATATCAGCTCTGAAAGTAGACAATGGGATTCTTCCTTCTTTGAAAGATTCGCTTCTTGCCATTTCAGCTCCGTTCAATCTACCAGAGATCTGAACTTTGATACCTTCAGCACCCATTCTCATTGTACTTGCCATCGCCATTTTAACAGCTCTTCTGTAAGAAATTCTGTTTTCGATCTGCTTAGAGATGCTGTCAGCCACTAATACTGCGTCAAGTTCAGGTCTTTTGATTTCGAAAATGTTGATTTGAATATCCTTACCAGTAAGTTTCTTCAATTCTTCTTTCAATTTATCAACTTCCTGACCTCCTTTACCGATGATAAGTCCCGGTCTGGCAGTAGTGATTGTCACTGTTACTAATTTTAGTGTTCTTTCAATATAGATTTTTGAAATACCACCTTTAGATAATCTAGCCTCAAGGTATCTTCTGATTTTGTAGTCTTCCGCGATTCTGTCTCCATAATCGTTTCCGCCAAACCAGTTAGAATCCCATCCTCTGATGATACCTAGTCTGTTACCAATTGGATTTGTCTTCTGTCCCATACCTTGATTAATTTTCTTTATTACCTAAGATTAATGTAACGTGGTTAGATCTTTTTCTGATTCTGTACCCTCTACCTTGCGGAGCTGGTCTTAGTCTCTTCAATTGTCTTGCACTATCCACGAAGATTTCTTTAATGATAAGGTTTGCTTCTTCAATATCAGCACCCTCATTTTTCACCTGCCAGTTTGCCATAGCAGAAAGAAGTAATTTCTCTAATTTGTTAGAGGCTTCTTTTTTAGAATATTTTAGGATATAAAGAGCTTTATCTACCTGCTCTCCTCTAATGATATCAGCAACTAATCTCATTTTTCTTGGAGATGATGGGCAGTCATTTAATGAAGCTTTTACAACGTCTTTGTTAGCTTCTTTTCTTGCGATTGCGCTATCTTGTTTTCTTGATCCCATGATTATCTGCTTCCTTTGTTTTTGTTACCACCATGACCTCTGAAAGATCTTGTTGGAGAAAATTCGCCTAACTTGTGACCTACCATGTTTTCTGTAACATATACAGGGATAAAAGATTTCCCGTTGTGTACAGCAATAGTTTGTCCTACGAAGTCCGGAGAGATCATCGATGCTCTAGACCAAGTTTTGATAACTGTCTTCTTACCAGACTCTATATTTGCCTGAACCTTCTTATCTAAAGTATGATGAATGAACGGTCCTTTTTTAAGTGATCTTGCCATAATTATTTTCTTTTAGATACGATGTAACGGTTAGACACTTTGTTTTTCTTTCTAGTTTTGTAACCTTTAGCTGGTTTACCGTTTCTAGATCTTGGGTGACCTCCGGAAGAACGTCCTTCACCACCTCCCATTGGGTGATCTACAGGGTTCATTACAACGGCTCTTGTTCTTGGTCTTCTACCTAACCATCTGCTTCTACCAGCCTTACCTGATACAGTCAATTGGTGGTCAGAGTTAGAAACTGATCCAATCATTGCGAAACATTCAGTAAGGATCATTCTTGATTCTCCTGAAGGCAATTTGATGATTGCGTATTTTCCGTCTCTTGAAGTAAGTTGAGCTGAAGAACCAGCACTTCTTGCTAAAATAGCACCTTGTCCAGGCTTCATTTCAACACAAGAGATTACAGTACCCAATGGAATGTTTTTCAATTTCATTGCGTTACCTACGTTTGGTTCAACGCTTTCTCCTGAAACTACTTTCTGATCTACTTTGATACCATTTGGAGCGATGATGTATCTCTTCTCTCCGTCAGCATACTCTAATAAAGCGATAAATGCAGTTCTGTTTGGATCGTATTCTACAGTTTTAACGGTAGCTTCAACGTCATGCTTGTTTCTTTTGAAGTCGATAATTCTGTATTTCTTTTTGTGTCCACCTCCGGTGTAACGCATGGTCATTTTACCAGTTTGGTTACGTCCACCTGACTTTTTAATACCAACGGTAAGAGATTTCTCCGGTTTGTTGGTAGTAATTTCCTCAAAATTGTTTACAATTCTGAATCTCTGTCCTGGGGTGATAGGTTTTAATTTTCTAACAGACATTACTATTATTTATAATTATAATTAATTTACAGCAAAAATATCGATAACCTCACCTTCAGCAAGTTTGATTACCGCTTTTTTCAATTTGTTTGTCTTTCCTACTTGAAGACCTTTTTTAGTGTATTTCGAAGAAACCTTCGGAGCATAAATCATTGTGTTAACGTCTGCTACTTTTACACCGTAAGCTGCTTCTACAGCTTTTTTAATCTGGATTTTATTCGCCTTAGTATCCACTAAGAAAGAATAAGAACCTCTTAAATCTGTAAGGTAATTAGCCTTTTCTGAGATAACTGGTTTAATAATAATAGACATGATTTATTTCTTTAAATTTTCTTGGAATTTCTCGATAGCACCTTCTAAGAATACGATCTCACCTGCATTGATTAGATCATAAGAGCTAATTTCGTTGTAAGTAAGAACTTTAGTCTTAGGTAAGTTTCTTGAAGATAAATAAACATTTTTGTTTACTTCATCTAAGATATAAAGAGATTTTTTACCTTCGAATCCTAAAGCGTTATTGATATTGATAAACTCTTTAGTTTTAGGAGTTTCGAAATTGAAAGCCTCTAATACTTTAATGCTGTTGTCTCTCAATTTCTGAGAAAGAACAGATTTTTTTGCTAATCTCTTAAGAGCTTTGTTCAATTTGAATCTGTAGTCTCTTGGTTTTGGTCCGAATACTCTACCTCCACCTCTGAAAGTTGGAGATTTGATATCACCATATCTAGCAGAACCAGATCCTTTTTGCTTCTTAAGTTTTTTAGTTGAAGCAGTAATTTCGCTTCTTTCTTTTGCTTTATGAGTCCCTTGTCTTTGTGCAGCAAGGTACTGTTTAACTTCTAAGTAAACCGCGTGCTGATTTGGCTCAATTCCGAATACTGTTTCGTCTAGAGTTACTTTTCTTCCGGTCTCTTTTCCTGATGTATTTAATACTACTAGTTCCATTTTCTGATAATTACATAAGAATTTTTAGCTCCCGGAACAGCACCTTTTACTACTAAAAGATTTTGTTCTTGATCCACTTTTAATACCTGAAGGTTTTGTACAGTTACCTGCTTACCTCCCATTCTACCCGCCATTCTCATTCCTTTGAATACTCTTGAAGGATCCGATCCAGCACCGATAGAACCTGGAGCTCTAAGTCTGTTGTGCTGACCATGAGTAGCTTGCATTACACCTCCAAAGCCATGTCTTTTAACAACACCCTGGAAACCTTTACCTTTTGAAGTTCCTGTTACGTCAACATATTCTCCCTCAGAGAACAAATCAACTTTTACTTCTTCTCCTACTTTCACTTCGTCTACGAATTCTCTGTAGAATTCTACCAACTTAGCTTTTGGAGCAGAACCAGCCTTTTTGAAATGGCCAGCTAACGCTTTACCTACGTTCTTTTCACTCTTGTCATCGAAACCTAATTGCACAGATTTGTATCCGTCTTTTTCTAAGGTTCTGACCTGTAAAACCGAGCATGGACCAGCCTGAATAACTGTACAAGGAATGTTTTTCCCTTCTTCGTTAAACAAAGACGTCATACCGATTTTTTTACCAATAATACCTGACATTGTTTATGTTATAATAAAATTTATCCTTTATTTATCATCATTTTTCGGAGGTCTGAAGTAATTTCTACTTTTGATATAGGCATACTACGCCCCTAAAATGAGTGTGCAAATTTATGAATAATTTTATAACTGACAAATATTTACAGTAAAATATTTTGATTTTTAATCAATTAGCCATTTCTGAAAAAAAACCTATCCGAAATTTTGAAAATGTTCTTTGAAGTTCAAAAGAAAATCATTAATGTACTTTTTTCCGACATCTGATTTTCTCACGACCAAGTAATGCTTTCTTTTTAAACCGTATCTTCCAATTTTTTTAAAACTCAGTTCATCCGAAAGCTTGAATGATCTCAGTGCCCATTTCGGCATACAGGTTATCCCTATATTAGCCTGCACCATTTCCAAAGCAACTTCAGTTAAAGGAACTGCAGAAATTTTCGCGGGTATTACTCCGTTTGGATGTAGAAATATCTCGTGAACAGAAACTGTTTTTAATGGAAAAGAGTGAATAATCAAATGAACATCCTTAAAATCATGAGCAGCCAGATACTCAGAATTGTTCAAGGAGTTTTCCTGATGAAGGACCGCAAAAATTTCATCTTCAAATATCTCAATACTTACCAGTTCCTTATCTGAAGGTTTTGAAGTAACAATTGCAATATCAATTTCATTGGCCATCACTTTTAAAACAGGCTGATGAGTTGCCTCCAATACCAAATCCACTTCAATTTCAGGATACAGAACACCCATTTTCTGAATAAAGAGCGGCAATCCCTGATAAAACGAATAACATTCTGTACTCACTTTAATTTTGCCTGCTGCCCCTGCCCTTATTTGTTGAATAGCACTTAACCCATCCCCTATACTGCCAATAACTGTACATGCAGTTTTGTAAAGCACATTCCCTTCTTCAGTTAATTCCCATTTGTTTCTGGTTCTGTAAAACACCTTAAAACCAAGCTGAATTTCCAGATCCTTAAGCTGATGACTCAATGCCGATTGTGTTAAAAAGAGTTTCTCCGAAGAATTGGCTAGACTTCCCTCTTCGGCAATTGTTTTAATAAGCTTTAAGAATTTGATTTCCATAATGCAAAGTTAAGAATCTGCTCAAAAATAGTATTTGAAAATATTTCAATTAAAACTGCAAAGCATTCAATTTTAATCTTAGAAAAAAAAGAACCTGGAGCATAGCTTTGTATTACAAACAAATTAAAAGTTATGCAAGAACAAATTGAACTCTACCAAAGAAAGCTAAAGTATGAAATGGACCCGTCCGACCTATATGAAGCATTTCAAAACAGTACAGATTATATAGCCGTAGATACCCGTAAAGCAAGTGGATATAATAAGGAACACATCCCTTCTTCCATTAATCTGCCTCATAGAGATATGACGGAAGAAAGTACTCAACATCTCGACAAATCAAAAATTTACGTCTGCTATTGTGACGGGATTGGCTGTAATGCTTCTACAAAAGGTGCATTAAAAATGACAAAACTAGGCTTTAAAGTAATGGAACTAATAGGAGGAATTGAATGGTGGAAGTTTGATGGTTATGCCACAGAGGGAATCACTCCCACAGAAGGAAGCCCATTTGAATGTGCCTGTTAATTCAAAAAACATGAAAATAAGATTTGCAGAAGAAAAAGATATGGAATCTCTTATTGAGCTTTGTAAAGCTCATGCTCTCTATGAAAAAAGCAATTTTGATGAAAACAGCAAAAAGGAACAACTCTCAAAGCATCTTTTTGAGCCACAATCCGGTTTGAAATGCTTAGTTGTTGAATCCGGTATCGAAATTATTGGCTATGCTACATTTTTCAAGCAGTTCTCCATGGGATGCAGGCTATTACATTTATCTCGATTGTCTGTTCCTGAAGGAAAATGCAAGAGGAAAGAAGATAGGCCAGCAAATCATGGAACTAGTGAAAGAGCATTCAAAAGAGGCAGGATGCTCAATCATTCAATGGCAAACGCCAGACTTTAATACAAAAGCAATTAAATTCTACAGCCGCCTCGGAGCCGAAAGAAAAACGAAAGAAAGATTTTTCTGGAAAATATAAATTTATTTATCCTTATTAGAGTAGAGACCTTCTGGAAACAGGATGTCTCTATTTTAATATATTAATTTGACGAAACTATCTTACAATCACCGTAACTCCTCTTTCTTCTAATGCGGATTGATCTTCCTCACTAATTCCGTTATCCGTAATCAGATAATCCACTTTATCCAACGGAGCAATCTTTCCAAAACCCTTTTTATTCAGTTTCGAAGAATCACCAAGAATGACCACCTTTTCGGAACATTCTATCATAAGCTGATTAAGGTGAGCCTCCGCAGCATTGGAAGTACTGATCCCGAAATCAATATCAATCCCATCCACTCCCAGGAAAAGCTTATTGCAAGAAAACTGCTTGAGAATACCTTCAGAAATGGAACCTACAATAGAAGTTGAACTCTTCCGGACTTCTCCTCCCAGTTGTATAATATTAATATTAGGATTATTGCACAGCTCTATAGCCACCCTTAAAGAAGAAGTCAGAACCGTAAGCGGGCCAAAGTTTACCAGCATTCTTGCCAGATAGTGCATTGTGGTTCCCGAAGCCAGAATAATACAGTCGTTTTCTTGGATAAGCTGCAATGCCGCTTTTGCTATATTCTGCTTAGCTTCTACATTGATGTTTTCCTTTTCATCCACATTCCTTTCATAGGCATATCTTATATGCTTGCTTGCTCCACCATGATTACGGAAAAGCAATCCCAGGCTTTCGAGATAATTCAAATCCTTTCGGACCGTAACTGATGAAACATTGAATTTCTCACACAAATCCTGCACGAGAACATTTCCTTTTTCATCCAGCTCTTTTAATATATCATTATGCCTCGGTATTAACTTTTCCATTCTGATTCTTTCATCAAAAATACCATTTTTTTTCGAGACCGATAAAATTTCATTTATTTTCTTTTTAGTTTCATTTTTAATTTATACATTTGAAAACGAAACATAAACGAAACATTTATGAAACGAAACGAAGAAATAAGTAAATTAACAGGTATTCAGGAATGGGACTTCATCGTGATTGGCGGAGGCGCCAGCGGTTTAGGATCAGCCCTGGATGCAGCCAGCAGAGGATTTAAAACCCTTCTTCTGGAATCACACGATTTCGCAAAAGCAACATCCAGCCGAAGCACCAAACTGGTACACGGCGGCGTAAGATACCTTGCCCAGGGAGATGTAGGCCTTGTAAAAGAGGCATTGAAAGAAAGAGGGCTTCTTGCCCAAAATGCAGCCCATGTAGTAAAAAACCAGTCGTTCATTATCCCCAACTATACATGGTGGGGAGGAATTTACTATAAAATAGGACTCTCTATTTATGATTTCCTTGCAGGAAAACTAAGCCTTGGTAAAACAAAATACATTAGTAAGGCTAAAACCGTTGAAAAGCTTCCTACTATTGAACAGCACAATCTTGCAAGCGGTGTAGTGTATCAGGATGGGCAATTTGACGATGCAAGGTTAGCTATTAATTTAACCCAGACTCTTATAGAAAAAGGAGGCAGTGCCATTAATTATATGAAAGTAACCGGACTTCTGAAGAATGATTCCGGAAAAATAAACGGGGTAAAAGCAGAAGACCAGTTCTCCGGGCAGCAGTATGAGCTGCGTGCAAAAGCTGTGATCAATGCAACAGGGGTATTCACCAACGATATTCTCAATATGAATAACCCTAAGCATGGTAAGTTCGTTGTTCCAAGCCAGGGTATCCACCTGGTTCTGGATAAATCTTTCCTGAAAAGTGATGATGCCATCATGATCCCAAAAACTTCTGACGGCCGCGTTCTTTTTGTAGTTCCGTGGCATGACAGGGCATTAGTGGGAACAACAGACACCCTCTTGGAAAGCCCAAGCTTTGAACCTCATGCTTTGGAATCCGAAATCAGTTTCGTTTTAAATACAGCCAGACAGTATTTAGCTAAAAAGCCTACAAGAGAAGATGTAAAATCCATGTTTGCAGGACTAAGGCCGCTTGCCGCTCCAAAAGAAGGAGGCAAAAGCACCAAGGAAGTTTCCCGAAGCCACAAGGTCATTGCTTCTGATACCGGACTGGTTTCCATCATTGGAGGAAAATGGACCACTTACCGTAAAATGGCAGAAGATACTATTGACAAGGCGGTAGAGATTCTTCATCTAAACGGAGGCCCTTCTCAAACTGAACATCTTTCTATTCATGGTAATATGAAACCTGAACTGGTTGACCGAAGCAGTCATCTTTACGTTTACGGTTCTGACATTCCTGCTATCAAATCACTACAAAGCAGCGATCCTAAATATGCCCAAAAGATCCATCCTGACCATGCGTTCACTATTGCAGAAGCAGTTTGGGCTATAAGACATGAGATGGCTGAAACCATAGAAGATATTCTTGCCCGAAGAGTCCGTCTGTTGTTTTTAGATGCAAGAGCTGCAATCGACAGTGCACACACCATCGCACAGCTCATCGCCAAAGAAAAAGGATATTCCCAGGAATGGGCCAGTGCACAAGAAAAAGAATTTATTGAATTGGCAAAAGGTTATTTGCTAATCCCTTACACTCCCAAAACTATTACTCATAACTAAAATTTGCAGTATGAAGGAAAAACTGATTCTCGCTCTGGACCAGGGGACCACATCCTCCAGAGCCATTTTATTCAACCACAGCGGAGCTATAGAATATGTCTCCCAGAAAAACTTTGAACAGATCTTCCCTACTCCCGGGTGGGTAGAGCATGATCCTAACGAAATATGGTCATCTCAGATATCTGTGGCCGCAGAGGTTATCGCTAAAGCTGGCATTTCCGGATTGGAAGTAGCCGCTATCGGAATCACCAATCAACGTGAAACAACAGTCGTTTGGGACAAAGAAACCGGAGAACCCATCTACAATGCCATTGTCTGGCAGGACAGAAGAACCGCAAAATACTGCGATGAATTAAAAGAGCAGGGCCACGCTGAAAAAATCAAAGAAAAAACCGGACTTGTCCTGGACGCTTACTTTTCAGCAACCAAGTTAAAATGGATTCTTGACAACGTAGAAGGCGCAAGGGAAAAAGCAGCAGAAGGAAAAATATGTTTCGGAACTGTCGATACCTGGCTGGTATGGAAACTTACCCGTGGAAAAATGTTCATTACTGATGTTTCCAATGCCAGCAGAACTATGCTTCTCAATATTCATACTTTAGAATGGGATCAGGAACTTTTGGATTTGTTTGACATTCCAAGATCTGTACTTCCTGAAGTAAAGCAAAGCAGTGAAATCTATGGAGAAACTGCAACCACTTTATTTTCTACCAAAATTCCAATTGCAGGAATTGCAGGAGATCAGCAGGCTGCTTTATTCGGGCAGATGTGCATTACTCCGGGAATGGTAAAAAATACTTACGGAACAGGATGCTTCCTTTTGATGAATACAGGAAAAGAAGCTGTTTCTTCTAAAAACAATCTTCTGACTACTGTTGCATGGAAGATTAACGGAGAAGTAAATTATGCACTGGAAGGAAGTGTATTTGTAGGCGGAGCAGCTATACAGTGGCTGAGAGACGGTCTTAAACTGATCCATTCATCAGAAGAGGTGAATGATCTTGCCGCAAGTGTTGAAGATAACGGAGGAGTTTATTTTGTTCCTGCATTAACAGGACTTGGTGCACCTTACTGGGATCAGTATGCCAGAGGAACTATTGTAGGAGTTACCCGCGGAACCACCAATGGGCATATTGCAAGAGCTACTCTGGAAGGAATAGCATTCCAGGTATATGATATCGTAAAATCTATGGAGGCAGATTCCGGAAGACCCGGTTTAGAGCTGAGAGTAGACGGTGGCGCTTCTGCCAGTGATCTCCTGATGCAGATACAGTCTGATCTTTTCGGGTTTAAAATCACAAGACCAAAAACACTTGAAACAACGGCTTTAGGAGCAGCTTATCTTGCCGGTTTGGCAGTGGGATACTGGAAAGATATTAATGAGATACAGTCTCAATGGAATGTGGATAAAGACTTCCATCCTCAGCTTGATAAGGAGAAAGCAGATAAGATGATCCATTTCTGGAACAAAGCCGTAAAGCGTTCACAAGACTGGATCGAAGATTAAATTCTAACTTAAAAAAACTACTTATGACCCCATTTACCGCAGAACTTATAGGAACCATGCTTCTTATATTATTAGGCAACGGCGTTGTAGCTAATGTTGTTTTAAAAGATACCAAAGGAAACAACTCAGGATGGATCGTCATTACGACGGCCTGGGCATTGGCTGTTTTCGTAGGCGTTACCGTAGCAGGCCCGGCAAGCGGGGCCCATCTGAATCCGGCCGTAACCATCGGACTGGCAGTTGCAGGAAAATTTTCATGGGACCTTGTTCCCACTTACATCGCAGCACAGATGCTTGGCGGAATGATTGGCGCATTCCTGGTCTGGCTGTTTAACAAAGATCATTTCGCTATTACAGAAGATGAAGGTGCCAAACTCGCATGTTTCAGTACCGGCCCGGCTATCAGGAATACATTTTCAAACCTGATTAGTGAGATTATCGGTACGTTTGTACTCGTGTTTGTGATATTTCATTTCTCTGACCCAAGCATTTCTCTGAATGCTGACCCGACTGCCAAAGTGGGATTAGGTTCTGTAGGAGCACTTCCGGTTACTCTATTGGTTTGGGCTATCGGTTTATCTCTCGGCGGAACCACCGGTTATGCTATCAATCCTGCCAGAGACCTGGCACCAAGAATCATGCATGCCATACTTCCTGTAAAAGGCAGCAGTGACTGGGGCTACGCCTGGATTCCTATAGCTGGTCCTATTCTCGGTGCCGTGATTGCAGCCGTTCTTTTTGGAATAATACATTAAAAATACCCGATGAAAATTTTAAAAATTGTATGCCTGATGATTTTGGGCACAGGAAAGCTATTCTCTCAGGAGAACCAGGAAGCTAAGGAAAACAACAGGCTGGATTTCACAGTCAACCTTCAGAACAATCACCTTTGGAGAGGACTGATTATCACAGACAAACCAGTAGTAATGGGAAACCTGTCTTATGCTCTGGATGCTGAGAAGAAATGGAAAATTGGTATCTGGGGTGCCTCAGCATTAGCTGATGACAAAGACGGCACTCATTACAAAGAAATCAACTATTACATCCAGTACTCTCATAACCGTTTTTATATTGGCCTGTGGGATCTGTATAATTCAAGGAACATTAATACGGCTGTAGCTGCTGATGACATCTTCAGTTATTCACGGAGAAGAACTGCTCACATCATTGATCTTAGAACCAATTACACTTTCGGACCATCATTCCCGCTAAATATTGAAGCTGATATTATGCTGTATGGCGGCGCTAATGCCGGTGAAGTAGTATTGGAACCTGACGGAAGCTACAAAAAGAATAAGTATTCCACGTATGTTCAGGTAAGTTACCCCGTGATTCAAGGACAGAAAGTAAATCTGGACGCTTTTGTAGGAGCCGGTTTTGCCCTCAACGACAGCCGTTTTCTTTATGGAAACGGAACCAATAATTTTGACATTGTGAATGTCGGGCTAAAAGCCAGCAAAACTTTAAAAATTACAGATCATTACAGCCTGCCGGTTGCTATGATGGCGATGTGGAATCCTTCCAACAAATATGCAAGGATCCAATTGGCAGCTACAGTATTCTAATCTGAATTTTTAACTTAATTATATAAGACCATTCCGTTTTGGAATGGTTTTTCTGTTTTTATACCGATGGAAACTTAAGTGTACTTATTACTCACAAAGCCGGCAACTTAAAATAACTAAAGTGTCTAAAACTTTTGTAACTTTACTTCAACCAAATAATCACCGGGTTTTTACGGTTTAGTTTCTGCCAAAATCTTATTACTTTTGAAAAAAATTATATGAAAAATATTTTCAGTCTAGTGATCTTATGCATCGGTATTTTGTCTTTTGCACAGACAAAAACTCCTTTTACCGGATACAGAAGTTTTGATATTGTTCAGGGATACAGCGGATCCGGAACTCCTCATTATTATCTTGAGGTACAGAAAAACGGAGACGTTCATTTCGGGTATGTTCAGGTAAACCAGGCAGACCGGACTGAAACTACAGAGGAAATGAATGCCGGAAAATACAATCCAAAAGTAATGAAGGTAGCCTTCAAAAAGTACAAAGAAACTTTTTACGTGAAATTTGACAAGAATAAGATCTACCTGACCGATAAGAATGGAAATATTCAGAAATCTGAAGACTGCTGCTCCAGTATGGAAAGTGCCACACAGGATATCTGTATCTGCGAAAGTGAACTGTACCAACGATGAAAGCATTAAAGATTCTGTTTATTCTCTTTATTTTAGTCTCGTGCAGCAGAAAAGAGAAACACCCTTATACTTTCTATTACTGGAAAACCCATCTTAAACTGGATCAGGAAGAAAAAAAAGCGCTGGATCATGCCTCGGTTCCTTATCTGTATACCCGGTTTTTCGATATAGACAAAGCCGGTGGAAAATTCCAGCCGGTCGCTGTTATTACCTGGGACAATAGTTTTAAGACCGACAAACAAATCGTACCGGCTGTTTTCATTACCAATCAGTCTATGTATCATATTTCAGCTGAAGAGATCAGGTTTCTTGCTAAAAATATTCATGATCTGGTCCAGAAAAAAGCAGCAGAATATCATTTGAAGATCAATAATGAAATTCAGATCGATTGTGACTGGACGGCTGGAACACGGGACGATTATTTTAAATTTCTAAAGGAACTGAAAAGGGTTTCGGGAAAAGAGATCACCTGCACGCTTCGACTTCATCAGGTTAAAGATAAAAACGAAACAGGAATTCCACCTGTAGAAAAAGTTTACCTGATGTGCTACTCTACTTCATCCCCACTTGAGAAATCTACTAAAAATTCTATCCTGGATGTAAATGTTTTAAAAAGCTACCTTTCCAGACTGGAGAATTATCCGATAAAAAACATGGAGGTGGCTTTACCGATTTATTCCTGGGGAATTGTGACGAATCATCTTGAAAAGCATAAATTAATTAATGCCCTATCCGAAAAAGACTTGAAAAATCCCGGGTTTAAAAAGATCTATGATAACGAAGTAGAAATCATAAAAGACGGTTTTTATTTCGGGAGTTTCCTGAGCAAAGGTTTCAGGATCAGGATTGAAGAAATATCGGATGATCAGCTGGAGGATGTTACCCGTTTCCTTGAGAAAAAAATACCACATTTTAATATCATTTATTATCAATTAGATAGTAAATTTGTAAGTAACAGAATTTTTTAAAGCCACATCTTTTGGCTAAGCAGCTTCATAAATTTAAGCTTTACTGAAATTCAGTTTTAAAAACTAAAAACACCTATCAACTATATGAAAAAGTACATTCTTTCATTGGCGGTTTTATCGCTTTTCTATACGAAATCTGACGCCTGCGCGTGGTCGGATCCTGATTATGAATATTTCAACCTGTTTACCCAGAGCATCATTAAGGATAAATCTTATCTTCCTTTCCTGCTTACCTATTCAAACAGGTTCTATGGTGACTATAAAGGAATGCAGATTCCGGATGATAATATAGAAACCTGGAAAAAATTCTTCAATAACCAACTGAATTATGCGGAAACAGAGAATCTGGTGTACAAGATCAGCATGAATGACCTGAACGCATTAAAAAACGGAGCACCGACCAATCCGTTGCTGCAGAAACTGGGCACTGGATTCTATCAGAAATACAGAGAAGGGATTGATTATTTAATTGAAGCCAAGTATCTGGAACCTTATATGAGCATCAACTATGTGGAAAGTAAGGACTCATTTTACAGCAATGGTCCTTCAAGTAATGTGAATGCCACTTCCATTGATTATGCTAAAACAGTAAATGCCCTGACTTCTTTATATAATGCAGCGAGAAATCCGGAAATCAAGCAGCGTTATGGCTATCAGCTGGTGCGTTTCAATCATTATACGAGAAATTATGATGCAGCGCTGGAAGCTTTCAAAACTTATATAGAACCTGTCAAACTAAAAGGAACGGTCTATTTTATGGCATTGGATCAGCTTGCGGGTGCCCAGAGAGGAAAATCAATGAATGCGGATGCCAACTGGAATTTCTTCCAGGTATTTATGCACAGCAAAGACCGTAAGGAATCTGCTTTTGTCTCGATGAAACTGTCGGATACTGCTTCTTTCAGCAATATTATGAAGCGGGCCGGAACCAATGATGAGAAAAATATGGCTTATTTCTTACTGGGCTATGAAGGTTTCACGAATCCAATTCCTATCATGGAAAAGATGTACGACATCAATCCTGATTCCGAGATCCTGAAAGTAATGGCGGTAAGAAGCATCAACGAGCTGGAAAGAAGCTATCTCCCGATTTATTACTATACATCCGATGCTGCGGACAATGTGTATATACAGAGAGGAAATGCAGACGATCACGACAAAACTTCTACCGCTTCTACCTCTGAACCTGCAGAAGTAAAAAAAGAGGAGAAGCTTTCCTTCTGGCAAAAGATCGTAAGGTTCTTTAAAAATATTTTCGGAGGATCGAAATCTGAAAGCAAGAACGGAGATAAGAATGACCAAAGTGATGACGAATTGCTGAACAATCCGGACAGGATTCCTTTCTATACCAAAACCGGTTATGGATATGATGAAAAAACACAGGATTACCTGAACGACCTTGAAAAATTTACGGAGAAAACCAAAAAAGTATCCAAGGATGAATACTGGCAGATTGCCGATGCTTATCTGAAATTTCTGAAAAAAGACTATAAAGCAAGTTCTGAAGTTCTGGAAGACATTAAAACAACAAACCCGGAATACCTGGAAGAGATCAAAAGAATGAAGGTTCTGAATGATATTGTTTCGCATCCTAAGATTGATGCGGAATACGAAGATCATTTAATGAAAGATTACGCTGATTATTTCGTGAAAAAAGAAGTAAAAAAAGACAGCACGAATACGGATTACGATTATTATGGTGAAACTCCGTCTACGGCAGACTTCCTGAAAGATGTTCTTGCCAACCGTTACTTCCTTCAGGGTGAAGACGGAAAATCGTTCCTGATGAACAACAAACTTTCGGATCTTCAGTATAACCCGAATTCAAGTCTGGTAAAAAGCGTTGAGGATTTCTACAGAAAGCCGAATAAAACCCAGTTTGAGCAGCAAATCATCGCCAAAAACATGGACAATGTAGGAAATATTGATGCTTTCTTCAGCATGATTTATGGAGACAGGGCCATGAAGCTGGCAGATTTTGAAAAAGCGAAATCGTATTATGAAAAAGCCCAGAGATTTGCAGGAATTCCGCGAATGAATTATGACTGGACCGATAAAGGGGAGAAAATAACTCCGAAACAATACGCAGCCGGTGAATATAACGGATTCAGGGATATTTCTAATCTTGTTTTCGGACATAATGTTTGGGAAAGTTTCGGAAGCCCGGAAACGGAGAGTATGGAAGCTGAAGATTATTCTGCATTCCCTTTCATTAAAAGCAGTATGAATAAACTGGAACTGGCAGATGCCCTGATCGAGCTTAAAAAGATCAGCAATGGAACGGATGAAAAAGCCGCGGCAGCCAGCCAGCTGATTGGAAATTTATTGTATAACACTTCAAGTCTGGGATATTACCGCCAGCTCTTCGTAATGGATATTGATAACAGTAACGGAGGAAAGTATGATTTCTGGAATACGGACCGCAAAAATCCTTACAAGTATTATTATAAGAATTTCCTTGATACGACTTATATTGAACCTGATAATTTTGACCTGGCGATCAGCTACTATCAAAAAGCTTTAAAAATTTCAAAAGATAAGGAGCAAAGAGCCAGAGTTCTCTTCCAGATGGCCAGCGCAGAACAAGGAAAGTATTACCAGTATGAGGCTAAAAATGCATCCCAAATCAGCTATTCTGATCCTCAGTACTCTGAAAAGGAACAGGCCCATCAGGCTGAACTGGACAATATCAGAAACCAGAAATACAGAACTTATTTTGCCCAGCTGAAATCTCAGTACGCAGATACCGAAACATTGAAGGGACTGGCCGGAAGCTGCAGTTATTTCGGCTACTTTCTGAGAAAATAGTTTCAGTATTTATTTATAAAAAGAAAAAAAGGAATCATTACGATTCCTTTTTTTCTTGCTGTTTCTGAAGCCACTCTTCGTGTTTATGCTTAAAAAATTCATGTTTGTAATCCTGATTTCTCTGAGCTGCATCTATGGAATGGGAGGTGTGAATATCTGCATCCTTTTTGGCAAATTTAGCCAGCTCCTCATAATAACAATGCAGCTGATCGAGTTCTTTTTCAGTGAGGTCTTCGATGTCTACAATCCTGTTGCTTGCTTTCTCATGGGCTGCGATTAGCTCATTAAGCTTGATCTGTATGGCTTTTGAATCTTTATTCTGTGCTTTCTGGATCAGGAAAACCATTAAAAAAGTAATAATGGTAGTTCCGGTATTAATAACCAGCTGCCAGGTTTCGGAGTAGTTGAAAACAGGTCCTGAAGCTGCCCAGATAATAACGATGAGAACGGCTCCGATAAATGCGTGTGAACTTCCTGTAAACTTGGTTGCCCAATCTGAAAATCTCTCAAAAAGGTTATGATTTTTATGGCTCATGACGTCAATTCTTTTAATACCTAAATGTATTGAATTAACTTGAATTGAGGGGAGAAATTTGGAAAGAACAGCGTAAAGAATGATTTACTTCCTGACTTTGCTTAAAAACAAAAACATTAAGACAGAAGTCCTGCCTTAATGTTTTCTAATTAAAATTTGATATGAATGAATGTTTTATTATTTCCTTCCGAAAGTAATTTCTTCAGATGGATTATAGCTCTGCATCAAAGGCAGATCTTTTCCGAACCGGAGCTTTTTTATTCCCTGCGGCATTCCGTTATTCCAGGTATTCTGTGGCCAGCTATTCCATTGATTCCATTGATATGGATTGTTATATTTCATGGCCTCATTCGCAGCCTTTAGTTCTTCTTCTGAAAGTTCGGTATCGGAAGCACAGGAAACTATGGCTGTTCCAAAAACTACAGCACAGGCTATTGCTCTGATATTTTTCATGATGAATAATTTTACCGGTTAGAATTTATAATTGACCTGTACGGCAAAGTTTCTCGGCTGGATCTGATCGATGTATCCTCCTCTGAAATAAGAGCTGTACCCCACCGAATCGAAGATATTGTTAAAGAATACTCTTAATCCCAAACCATTTTTCAGGGTATATCCTGCCTGGGCATCTACGGTGGTATATTCCGGCATGTTAAACGGTTTCGTTCCCGGGCTTACACTATTGGCATGGCCTGCAGTGAATGTTTTCTGAGTCCATTCATCAACCGGTCTTTTTCCAACGTAATAAATTCCGGCTCCTACATCAAGACCTGTTAAGGCTCCTGTGTTAAATTTATAATTCAACCAGCCGTTTGCCGTATGTTTTGGAGCATTCATCGGTGCGGATCCGTTTACGTATGCAGGACTGTTCTGGTACTGAGCATCCAGATAAGCCCATCCTGACATTACCTGTAAGTTTGGAAGGATTCTACCGATTAATTCTACTTCAATTCCTTTTCTCCTCAGCTCTCCTGCAAGACCGTACATGGTCTGCTTATTGATCACGACAGGGTTATAGTTTTCATCAAGGATGGTAAAAGAAAGGTGATCTGTTTTAATATCGAATAATGTAATGTTAAATCTCAAACGCTCATTGAACCAATCGGATTTAATACCTGCCTCCCACTGTTTGGTTGTGGAAGCTCCTACATTTCCTCCTGCTAAAAGAACATTATTAGCTGATCTTAATGAAGTGGTTGTAGTATAAGACCCAAAGACATTAACATTTTCTACAGGGAACAGCATCAGTCCAAATGAAGGATTCCATGCGTCGCTTACATTGTCGCCCGCTCCGTTTACTCTGCTGTAACGAACACCGGCATGTGCTTTTACATATTTCCCGAAAGACATTACATCCTGTGCCATTGCTCCGAAAGTAGGCGTTCTTACCACTCCGGGATCTTTAGACTGATCGTATACTACATTTACCGGTAATGTGTTTGAAATTCCTTTCAACACATCAAATGAATCCAACGGGTTATTGGCATTGATAAGGTTAGCCTGGGAAATAGAATTTTTGTAGGCATTAAAAGCATAGGTAGTCACTTCACTTTCTTTCCAGTCTACCCCTACCTGAAACGTATGTCTGATCAATCCGGTCTGAATATTTTCTCCGATAAAATCTGCCTGGAATACCCTGTTGGCATCTATACTCCTGCTTTTTCCTATTGTTCTGTAGCGTTCGGTCCAGGGAGTATTTTTAGCATGGGCTATAGATGATGCCTCACTGTTTACTTCTCTTTCTCCGGAAATATAGGCTGCTCTTAATTTCAATTTATCGGTAAGCTTTCTTTCTACCAGAGTAGAAAAGTTGAATGACTTTACTTTTGTAAAATCGGAAGTGTATCCCAGAAAAGCTCCTTTTGGCATTGTGTAAAGTGCCTCTACATTTCCTTCTGCAAGATTGATTGTTCCTCTGTCCGGAGTCCGCTTGTCCTGAAGGTAATCCATTTCAACAACAATCTGCGTTTTATCGTCGGGACGGTAAGCTACGGATGGATTGATATAAATTCTTTCACCTTCCACATGGGACCTGAAAGAATTGTTGTTCTGATAAGCACCATTAAATCGTACAGCAACTTTCCCCTGTGAGTCCAAAACCCTCTGCAAATCTACGGTCGGCCTGTAAAAATCCCAGCTTCCATATCTGAAACCAACATTACTTTTGTTAACAAACTGAGGCTTTTTCGTTACTACGTTGATGACTCCACCTGCTGACCCCAGCCCGTTTCCTATGCCTTGTGTCACTGCTGCTGATCCTTTCAGAACCTGGATGCTTTCAACTCCCTGCATATCGGTGATCATTCCGGCAGTACGGAAATCGGAATCCATCTGAACTCCATTCTTTAGAACAGGTACTCCACGGTATCCCCGGATAGACATACTTTCGTTTCCGCCGCCGTAGCTTGAGAATAGTGTAACACCGGGTACATTTTTAGCCACATCTGTTACTGTAAGACTTCCCAATTCTTCAATAGCTTTATGGGAGATTACTGAAATACTCTGGATCTGGTCTCTGGTCTTCAAGGGTAGTCTGGTAATGGCTTCAAGCCCTGCAGGCTGTTTCTTTTTTTCACCAAATAACTCTACTTCATCAATTTCTTTTGATTTTTTAATAGAATCATTTACTTGCTGTGCGTTTACAAAAACCCCACCCAATACAAGCAGAGAAAAGGATACTACTTTATTCATCTGATAATTTTTTACAAAATTATTATTTTTATTAATTCTAAATAAATAAATCAAACTGACATATCTCACTTGCTTTGGCTGAGCATTATCAGATTTTAAATGAGCTTTTTGATAGGATAAGGAAACTTCAATGATCGCCAATTCTGGTTATATATACTAAAGGGAAACCGGTTTAGAGATATAAGAGACAAAATGATATAAAGGATGGGTTGCAGTATGTTTTATGATAATTAATATTAAGATTAAAACTCTATACAAAAAAATCCGTTCCTAAAAAAAGGAACGGATCTATAATCATTGCAAAGTATGCAGTTATCACACTTTAATTTCAACGTCTACACCGCTTGGTAACTCTAATTTCATTAGAGCATCAACAGTTTTAGAAGAAGAAGAGTAGATATCCATCAGTCTCTTGTGAGCTGAAAGCTGGAACTGCTCTCTTGCTTTCTTGTTTACGTGCGGAGATCTCAACACTGTGAAGATTCTCTTATTCGTTGGCAATGGAATTGGACCGTTTACAACAGCACCAGTAGCCTTTACCGTTTTTACGATTTTCTCAGCAGACTTGTCTACCAAGTTGTAATCGTAAGATTTTAGTTTTATTCTGATTCTTTGTGACATTTCTTTAATTTAAAAATTAACCTTTTGCTTTAGCAATGATTTCTTCAGCAACGTTTTGTGGAGTTTGTGCGTATTTCTCTAATTCCATAGAAGAAGTAGCTCTTCCTGATGAAAGTGTTCTTAGAGTTGTTACATATCCAAACATTTCAGAAAGTGGAACAGAACCTTTGATTACAACAGCTCCGTTTTTCTCTTCCTGACCGCTGATCGTACCTCTTCTCTTGTTAAGGTCACCAATGATGTTACCCATGTATTCTTCCGGAGTTACAACCTCCAGTTTCATAATAGGCTCCATAATTACTGGCTTAGCAGCACGTCCCGCTTCTTTAAATCCTAATTTAGCAGCCATTTCAAATGAAAGAGCATCAGAATCCACTGCGTGGAAAGATCCATCTTTAAGAGTAACTTTAATACCTTCAACTTCGAAACCAGCCAAAGGACCGTTCTTCATTGCAGCTTTAAATCCTTTTTCAATGGCAGGAACGAATTCTCTAGGAACGTTACCACCTTTGATCTCATTGATGAATTCTAAACCAACTTTACCTTCGTCTGCAGGTCCTAGTTCAAATACAATGTCAGCAAATTTACCTTTACCACCAGATTGTTTTTTGTAAACTTCTCTGTGTTGAGCAACTTTTGTTAAGTTTTCTTTGTACTCTACCTGAGGTTGTCCCTGGTTTACTTCCACTTTAAATTCTCTCTTCATACGGTCAACAATGATATCCAAGTGAAGCTCACCCATACCAGAAATGATCGTTTGTCCAGAAGCCTCGTCAGTTCTTACCGTAAACGTAGGATCTTCTTCAGCCAATTTAGCTAGAGCGTTACCCATTTTATCCTGGTCAGCTTTAGTTTTAGGCTCAACAGCGATACCAATTACCGGATCAGGGAATACCATCGATTCTAGAACGATTGGGTTTTTCTCATCACACATCGTATCACCAGTTTTGATAGATTTGAATCCAACAGCAGCACCAATATCACCAGCTTCAATATATTCTACCGGGTTTTGCTTGTTAGCGTGCATCTGATAGATTCTAGAGATTCTTTCTTTATCTCCTGAACGAGTGTTCAAGATATAAGAACCAGCATCAAGCCTTCCAGAGTATGCTCTGAAGAATGCTAATCTTCCCACGAATGGGTCAGTAGCAATTTTAAATGCTAATGCTGCGAAAGGCTCATCTACAGATGGCTTTCTTGTGATTTCAGCATCAGTTCTTGGGTCAGTACCTTTGATATCGTCTTTATCCAATGGAGAAGGCAGATATTTACATACTGCATCCAACATAAACTGTACTCCTTTATTCTTGAATGAAGAACCACAAGTCATTGGGATAATAGATAAATCGATAGTAGCAGCTCTCAATGCAGCATTGATTTCTTCTTCTGTAATTGAATCCGGATCTTCGAAGAATTTCTCCATCAAAGTTTCGTCATACTCAGAAACAGCTTCTACTAGTTTCTCTCTGTATTCAAGAACTTCATCCTTCATGTCTTCAGGAATTGGCACTACTTCGAAAGTAGCTCCTTGTCCTGCTTCATCCCAGATGATCGCTCTGTTTTTAATTAAGTCTACAACTCCTTTAAAATCTTCTTCAGCACCGATTGGTAAAACGATTGGAACTGCATTAGATCCTAACATTTCTTTTACTTGTTTTACAACGTTCAAGAAGTCAGCACCTTGTCTGTCCATTTTGTTTACGAATCCCATTCTCGCTACTTTGTAGTTGTCAGCAAGTCTCCAGTTTGTTTCAGACTGAGGCTCTACTCCATCTACTGCGGAGAATAAGAATACAAGACCATCCAATACTCTCAAAGATCTGTTTACTTCTACTGTGAAGTCAACGTGTCCCGGTGTATCGATGATGTTGAAGTGGTAAGGTTTAGTTTCAGCAACAGGTTTACCTTGATCTGTTGGAAAGTTCCAAGAACAAGTAGTTGCAGCAGAAGTAATAGTAATACCTCTTTCTGCTTCCTGCTCCATCCAGTCCATTGTAGAAGCACCATCGTGAACTTCTCCAATTTTATGGTTTACCCCTGTATAGAATAAAATTCTTTCTGTAGTGGTAGTCTTACCGGCATCAATGTGCGCAGCAATACCAATATTTCTTGTAAATTTAAGATCTCTTCCCATTTCAGATTAGAATTTAAAGTGTGAAAACGCTTTGTTAGCTTCCGCCATTTTGTGAGTATCACTCTTTTTCTTGTAAGCAGCACCTTCTTCTCTTGAAGCGGCTACTACTTCGTTAGCTAATTTCAAAGCCATAGACTTATCATTTCTAGCTTTTGAATATTTAATTAACCATTTCATTGCCATAGAAATTTTTCTATCAGCTCTGATTGGCATAGGGATTTGGAAGTTAGCTCCACCTACTCTTCTAGAACGTACTTCTACGTGAGGCATTACATTAGTAAGTGCATCTTTCCAGATTTCAAGTGCAGTTTTTTCGTTATCTCCTTTTTTAGTTTCTACGATATCCAATGCATCATAGAAAATTTTGAATGCGATTGACTTTTTACCGTCAAGCATCAGGTTATTTACGAATCTAGTTACCAATTGATCATTAAACTTCGGATCTGGCAACAACGCTCTTTTTTTAGCTTTTGTCTTTCTCATTGTCTTGTACCTTATTTAATGATTATTTTTTCTTTCCTTTTGCTGGTGCAGCAGCTGCCTGACCTGGTTTAGGTCTCTTAGCTCCATACTTCGATCTTCTCTGTGTTCTTCCATTTACACCTGCAGTGTCTAATGCACCTCTTACGATGTGGTAACGTACTCCCGGTAGGTCTTTCACCCTTCCGCCTCTTACCAATACTATCGAGTGCTCTTGAAGATTGTGTCCTTCGCCCGGGATGTAGGCGTTGACTTCTTTCCCGTTAGAAAGTCTTACCCTTGCCACTTTTCTAAGTGCAGAGTTAGGTTTCTTAGGAGTGGTAGTATATACTCTCGTACATACACCTCGTCTTTGTGGACAAGAATCAAGGGCAGCCGATTTGCTCTTCTTGGCAAGCGTGGCTCTTCCTTTTCTTACTAATTGTTGAATAGTAGGCATTTAATTGCTTTTTATTTTAGGGTGCAAAAATAGGAATATTTTTTTAATCTACAAATACTTATATAAAAATTAAAATCAAATACTTACATAAAAAAGCAGATGACTTTGGAAGAGTGAATTATGGACTGCTGATGTACATTGGAAAAAATAAAAAATAGAGAAGTTATTCCTGTCCTTGCATATTATACATTAAATATTTATGAAATTTATTCAACAATCTTAACTTCAACATTTTTATTCCAGCGAAAGTCTTTTATATTTTGTCTTAACGAAGAACTTATGCGGGTATCCACAGCATAAATAGATAGGTGATCCCTCCCTAGAACGGCGTTTGTTCCTTTTATTTTTAAAATAGCTATTTTTTTCCAGCTTTTGGGAACATGTCCTTTGAGCCATTCATCATATATAATAGCCAGTTGGTAATGATTCCGGGCAGAATAATCTGTCAGAAATTTTTCGAAAGTATCATCAAGCCCATCTTTTTTTACTTTAAAAGGAACAATCTCTTTTGATCCTAAACCAGCAACATCTAAAAGATGAATATCTGTAAAATAACATATTGCTCCAATATCATTTGCGACAACCATAGAGTTATTGTAATATTTTTTCAGGAATCGCGTGGACTGAATTTGCTGTTCATAGATGTTTTCACTTCCAGTTACTATTAATTGACTCACAAGAGTCATTTTAAAAATCATCAATCCAGATGAGAAAAGCACCAGGAAGAATAAAATTCTATTCTTTTTCAATAAATAATTTTTATTTACAAAAAAAGGCTGCAACTTTGGAATAAAAGCCATTGCAAATATCACCAGAATATAGGCTTCATATCTGAAGAAATTGGTAAACTGCCCAAAAGCACCATGCATGAAAAAAATAAGACCGAATACGATAAGAAGAAAATTATTCAATACCAGCGCGTAGAAGCCTAATCTATTCCTATAATCTTTAAATATCAAAGTTCCAGCAATCAGCAATGGAAATATTCCTGCAAATAAAAAATATGGATTTAGTAAAATCTTATTTGCAACAATGTTTTTAATTTGCTCAATATAATTCCCGGACAAATTAAACTTGGTACCTTTCACCATTACAGAATTAGGAAAAAAATATCCCGTTTCATGATATGTAAAGTATCCGAAAATTAAAACAGGAACAAAACCAAAAACCAGCACGCCAATACCTTCTTTCCATCTTTTTAGCAGAAAAAAGACAAAAGCAAATGCCGAAAAATAAAATATACTTTCAAATCTTATCAATCCAAGCAAAGCAAGAGTTCCATAAAACCAGATAGAACTGCCAGAATCCTTAAAATCAGACTTCAACCATCTGTTAAAATAAAAAACATTAATAACAACCGCCAATACCTGAAACCCATGTTCCATTCCTGAAAAAATAAGCAAACTGACAGAAGTAAAAAGCAAAGTGAAAACTGTTGCGGTCACAATACTTCTTGCCTTGCTAAAAAATACGTTATAGTATCTGTCTAAAAAATAAATGATGAGAAAAGAACATAAAATATTAAAAATAAGCGGCACCAGCTCATGATCTCCGAAAACCGCTATAAGGCCGCTCAGCACTAATGTAAAAGCAGGTGAAGACGAAGAAGATGAAAAAGCATATTTTGTGATTCCCCATACTCCATGAAATGCGAAATTTTTAGCCATTGCAAGATGAATATATGCATCATCCAGATTATAGACAAAATGGTTTTCTGTCTTTAACAGCATAGCTACAGCATAAGCCAGACACATCCCGAAAAACAGAACCACTGTAAGGAATAAACTTTTTTTCATACCTGCAATATTAATAATTCCAAACTATTTTAAAAAATTTCCTAATAGTTATCTTCTATTGAGTTTGAAGCCTTTTCGGCACAATATTCTCTAAATTTGTTAACATAAAAAATAAACTTATGAAAAACGCAAGTATTATCGGCCTGAAGGAAGCCGACTGTAAAAACATTTCAGAAAAGTTAAATGTTTTATTAGCTAACTATTCAGTATTTTACCAAAACGTAAGAGGTTCTCACTGGAATATCAAAGGAGATCAGTTTTTCACTCTTCATCCTAAATTTGAAGAATTGTATAATAGCCTTGTGTTGAAGATCGATGAGATCGCAGAAAGAATCCTTACATTAGGCGCAACTCCTGCCCACAATTATTCAGACTACCTGAAAGTAGCTACCATTAAAGAAAGTAAAGAGGTAACCGATGCCAATAAAAGCGTAGAACTTATCCTGAGCTCTTTCAAAGTAGTTATTGATCTGCAGAGAGAACTTCTGGACATTACAGATGCCGCAGGAGATGAAGGAACCAATTCCCAGATGAGCGACTACATTACCGAACAGGAAAAAGAAGTATGGATGTACAATTCTTATTTAGGAAAGTAAAAGATAAAAATCATCCCGATAAAAAAAATCGTCTTACATTTAGACGATTTTTATTTTAAATAACTATATTTGCGTTAAAATTACACATATTATGCACGATGTTCGATTAAATTCTATTCTGGATAACGATTTCTATAAAATAACAATGCAAAATGCAGTGGTGAAATTATTTCCCAGCTCCATTGTAAAATACGAATTCATCAACAGGGGAAAGCACCAGTTTCCGGAGGGTTTTGACGTAGCTTTAAAGGAAGCAGTCAATAAAATGGCAGAGCTGAAACTTACCAAAGAAGAAAAGAAATTCATGGCAAGAACCTGTCCTTATATAGATCTGCCCTATCTGGATTTTTTAGAAGGCTACCATTATGATCCGTCCGAAGTAAAAATACATCAGGAAGGCAGCGATCTTTCCGTAACCGTTGAAGGGCTTTGGTACAGAACCATCCTTTGGGAAGTTCCGCTTCTTGCTTTAATCAGTGAGCTTCATTATGAAATGAACCATATGGAAAGAGATTCCAATGAAATTGTAATGAATAGAACTTTAGAAAAGGCAGATTCACTGGCAAGGCTTGGGGTTAATTTCGCTGAATTCGGCACCAGAAGAAGACACTCTTATAAAGTACAGAATCTGGTGATGGAAGCTTTAACGCAAAATAAGGAATCCACATTCATAGGAAGCTCCAATGTTCATTTTGCAATGAAGTACGGAGTAAAACCTATCGGTACCCACGCCCACGAATGGTTTATGTTCCACGCCGCAGAATACGGATTTAAAATGGCTAACGAAATGGCTCTTGAACATTGGGTAGATGTATACAGAGGTGACCTTGGAGTTGCTCTGTCTGATACCTATACTACTGATGTTTTCTTTCAGCAGTTCGATAAAAAATTTGCCAAACTATTCGATGGTGTACGCCACGACAGCGGTGATCCTCTGGAATTTGCAGATAAAACAATAGCACACTATAACAATAACGGAATCAACCCCTTATTTAAATACATTATCTTTTCTGATGCTTTAAATCTGGAAAAAGTAGAAGAAATTACCAACTACTGCAAAGGTAAAATTGGGGTATCATTCGGAATCGGAACCAATCTTACCAATGATGTAGGTTTAAAACCAATGAATATCGTTATGAAACTGATTGGTGTACAAGCTCCGAACAAAGAATGGATCCCAACCGTAAAACTATCCGACGAGCATGGAAAATATACCGGTGATCCTAAAATGATTGAGCTCGCCAAAGAATTTTTAAGAATTAAAGATTAGACGCCAGACAACAGATATCAGATACCAGACATTAGAATTTAAAAATATATACTATGAGATTAAAAATTTATTTATCCCTTACCCTTTTAACCGGAGTTTTATCCTTCGCTCAGGAAAAGAAAGCAGAAAAGCCGGCATTCAACCAAGAATTAGCAACATCTCTCGGTGCCGACAAATACGGAATGAAAGCCTACACTATTGTTATGCTTACCACTGGTACTGCAAAAGTAGACGATAAAGCCAAAATGGGCGAACTGATGAAGGGCCATATGACCAACATTGGCAAGCTTGCCGATGAAGGAAAAATTGTCGTAGCAGGACCTTTTTTAGAACAAAATAAAGAAAATTACCGTGGAATGTTTATTTTCAATACGAAATCTAAAGAAGAAGCTGAACAATGGGTAAAAACTGACCCTGCAGTACAGGCCGGGGTTTTTAATTACGAGATATTTCCTTGGTACGGATCTGCTGCATTGCCGATGTATTTAAAACACCACGGGGAAATCGCTAAGGAAAACCCTTAAAAATGGGATTTTACAGTAATTTTTCAGAAAAAGATCTGATTGAATCTTATACTAATCAAATAGATTATCAAGGGAAAGCAGATAAAGAAATTATTACCGAAATTTTAAGCAGAGGCTCTTTAGAAGAGTTTCAAGCTAAAATTAATAATCAAAATTCAATTTTAAATGAACAAAATAGAATCATAAGAGAAATTCATGGGCACTACATGAACAAATTATCAAAACAGGAATGCTTACAATTAATACATTCTGATTTAATCCCTTATAAAACTATTAAGTTTCTTGTAGAGATGAAGTACAATCAAATACATAAAAATGTTGAAAATTTAAAAGTTGATTTAGAAACAGTAATTAAAGTAATCTTCGGAACGTTTGTTTCTTCAGCCGTCAGCTCAGTTGTCATTTTTGTTCTTCTTTATAAGTTTAGCTTTTTAGTAGTTTTTAATTTCTTTTTACTGATACCTGTTTATATCATCAACTATTGGATTATAAGATTGATTACGGGTAAAACAAGAGATAATTTAGCTGTATTTATAGGCTCATTTATAGCTACTTTACTGAATTGCATATATTTCATCTTATTATATCAAAGCTCTGAAGCATAAATAAAAATATCCTTAAATTCAAAATCACTATGTAACTTCATAGTGATTTATTTTTATTATATTAGATATTCATTTTCAGACTTATATAAATTAAAACCAACAAAAAAATTAATTCCATGAAAAAAATGAACTTATCAAAAATTTCAAGAAAGGAACTGAAAGATGTTTTCGGGGGAACACTATACCCTGCTCTGGAATGTTACTCCGACAGAGAATGCAGCCGCTACGGCGAAGCAATGATCATGTGTCCCGACGGAACCTCTTCCATGACCGGACATATATGCATGGGCGGCAAATGCATGCTGGCTACAGGATTCTGTGGGCCGGTTGTTGTAGGCCCCATTGGACCTATTGACCCCGGACCTGTGCTCGCTCCATAAATATTAAAATAATTGTTGTGGGTCTTTAAGGCTCACTTTTTTAATATATTTAATAGAACAATTCCCCAAAAATGAAAAAAACCCTTAGCATCTTGTTTTTATTCTATCTAAGCATTTTTTGTACGGCTCAGAATAAAAAGTATCCCGAAATCATTAATTCTGGGTATAAGGGAAAAATACGTTCAATGACAATCAGAATGTACAGTGATTCTACAAAAGATAAATCTGCTGATTCTTTAATTTCCGTGAAAACCCGTTACTATAATGAAGACGGAAACGCCACAAAAGAATCGTATGAAAGCAATAAGGACCACCAAATTATTGATTATGAATTCAAAAATGGGATAAGCACGGGTTATACTCTAAGCAGAGATGGAGAAGCCAGGCTCGGAGCAAAAATTATTCAGCAAAAGGGAGGATATCTCATCAACCTGTATGATTTACAGAACAGGCTGGTATCAAAAGACAGATACAGGTATAATGAACTCCTAAGAATAAAAAGCAACGAACGAATGATTTATGAGAATCGGAGCGGTCAGCTTAAAAGCCATTCATTTGTCGATTATTATTACAATGAAGAAGGATATATTTCAGGATATGATGTAAAAGATCTGTTGACCGCCCAAACTGTAACTTACCGATTTCAGATATCCCATAAAGACGATCACAAAAACCCCGACAGATTAATCCTGCTAAAAAACAATCTCCCTTTCCAGATTCACATAATAGATATTGAATATTATAAATAAATATCACACTTATCATTCTGTTAAATTTTAATGGTTTTCCGTAAAAGAAATCAACTTTTCTTTTCGTAATTTTGAAACATGGAGATGACCTATTTAATTATCGGATGTATTGCCGGCGGAATTCTGGGAGCCGTTATTTTGTATTTTGCCTTAAAATCGTCTACGGTTTCAAGAAGTTCTTATGATGAACTGAATAATCTGCACATCAAAAACCATTCAGATCTTGAAAATCTTAATCTGAAAGTTCAGGAGCTGAACCAAAATATTACCAAAGAAAAAGAACTGAACCAGCAGCAAACCGATCTGCTGAATGACCTGAAAAATGAATATGCCAAAATTTCTGCTGAACATGCTTCTCTGAACTCACAGTTTTTAGAGCAGAAACAGCTTAATGCCAAACAGACTTCTCAAATCGAAAATCTGATTTCCGAAAAGCAGCATATTTTTGCCAAAAATTCTGAGCTTTCTGCAAAAAACGACAGCATGCAGAAGTCATTGGATACCCAAAAGGAGGAAATTGCCAAAATTCAGGAAGAGTCCAAACTGCAGTTTGAAAATCTGGCCAATAAAATTTTAGAGGAAAAAACAGAAAAATTTACCACTTTAAATCAAAATAATTTAAAAACCATCCTTGAGCCTTTCCAGGAAAAGATTGCAGATCTTAAAAACAGGGTCAATGAAGCTTACGAAAAGGAAAATAAGGAACGTTTCTCCCTTGCAGAAAAAGTAAAGGAACTTGCCGAACTGAATCAGCAGATATCCGAAGACGCCAAAAAACTGACCAGAGCTTTAAAAGGAGAAAGCAAAACACAAGGAAACTGGGGTGAAATGATCCTTGAAAGCATCCTTGAAAAATCAGGATTAGTAAAAGGAAGAGAATATTTCCTTGAGCATGAACTTCGTGATGAGGATAATAAAGCCCTTTTCTCCGAATTTTCCGGCAAAAAAATGCGTCCGGATGCTGTTGTAAAATACCCTGATGAAAGAAATGTCATTATTGATTCCAAAGTATCTCTTACCGCATTCACAGAATTGGTGGATGAAAACGATCAGGATGTTTATGCCATGAAGCTTAACCAGCATTTAGGCTCTATCAAGAACCATATCCTCCAGCTGAGCCAGAAAGCTTATGACGACTATGGAAAATCATTGGATTTCGTCATGATGTTTATTCCCAGTGAACCGGCTTATATTGCAGCTATGCAGGCAGATCAGAATCTTTGGAACTTCGCGTACGAAAGAAGAATTCTTCTGCTGAATCCAAGTAACCTGATCACTTCCCTGAAACTTATTGCAGATCTCTGGAAACGTGAATACCAGAACAGAAATTCCATGGAAATTGCTGACCGTGGGGCAAAACTCTATGATAAATTTGTCGGCTTTGTGGAGAACCTTGAGAAAGTAGGGAAAAACCTGGATCAGGCTAAAAATGTCTACAATGATGCCTACAAACAGCTTTCTACCGGAAATGACAATCTTGTGATCCAAACCCAAAAACTGAAATCCCTGGGAATTAAAAACAAAAAAGACCTGCCACAAAGCCTTATTGACAATAGTAACTTTCTGGAAACGGAAAACTAAAGCATGCCCAATCACAATTTTTGCATAATTTTGCAGCATGTTGATAGAGAGTTTTCAAAACGATAAAATAAAAAATGTCACCAAGCTTCTGGCAGACAACAGATTCCGTAAAAAATCCAAAGTTTTTGTTGTTGAAGGACAGCAGGAAAATGAAAGGGCATTACAGTATGATTTTGAACCTGTAGAGTTTTTTATCTGTGAAAATATCTTCAAAGGGAAACTTCCGGAAGGCAGAATTCATTATGTAAGTGAAAAAGTATACGAAAAAATAGCCTATAGGGGAAGCTCTGAAGGAATTATTGGCATTTATAATACTAAAGAAAATTATCTTTCATCTTTTGTTCCTAAAGAAAATTCTACTGTCATTATCGTAGAAGGAGTAGAAAAACCCGGTAATCTTGGGGCAATCCTGAGAAGCTGCGAAGCTTTTGGCATTGATGCCCTTATTGTTGCCAACGGAAAAGCTGACTTTTATAATCCTAATGTCATACGTTCAAGTGTTGGATGCCTGTTCGGAATGGAAGTTTATGATGCTGAAAATGAAGAAACCCTTGAATTTCTGCAGAAAAATAAGTTCAATATCTACACAACCCTGATGGATGAGAACGCTGAAGATCTTTATAAAAGAGATTTTACCCAGCGTTCCGCTGTATTATTCGGGACCGAGCATTCCGGTTTAAGTGATTTTTGGATTGGAAAAGGAAAAAACACCCTGATTCCTATGGCTGGAAGTATTGATTCCTTAAACCTGAGTAATGCTGTAGCCATTACCTGCTATGAGTCATTGAAACAAAAGAAAGGATAAGGGAAAGGAAGTCTGATGCCGGAAGAAGGAAGCTTTTAAAGTCTAAGTAGTACTTATTTAGTAACATCCATCTTCAGATCTTCTATCATAAATATAAAACATAAAAAAACCGTCTCACAGGGTGAAACGGTTCTTTTATTGTTAAGCTTATGCTAGAATTATTTCTTAGCAGCGTCTTTAACTTCTTTAGCAGCGTCTTTTGCAGCACCTTTAGCAGCATCAGCAGCACCTTTAGCAGCGTCAGCAGCAGCTTCAGTTGTAGCTTTAGCAGCATCAGCACCAGCAGCAGTTGTAGCAGCAGCAGCATCTTTAGTAGCGTCAACAGCAACGTTAGCAGCTGAATCAATTACTTTAGCAGCAGAATCTGTAACTACAGCAGCAGAATCAGCTACGTTAGCAGCAGCAGAATCAGTAGCTCCTTCAGTAGAAGTAGTTTCAGTTTTTTTACAAGCAACTAGAGAGATTGCAGCGATAGCAGCTACGAATAATGACTTTTTCATAATAAATTAAATTTAATTTTGTTAATATTGTTTTTATAAATTTTCTTCTGTTCTGTTATTTGAACAAGACAAAGGTAGAGCAGATACAAAAGTTGTTTATGAAAAATAATTGTAATACATTTGTAAAATTGTTTTACAAAAAAACAATACTGATAATCAACAATTTAATTATTTTATAAAAATTGACAGATTTAGATCTATTGCATTTTGAACAGTTAAAAAAAGATGTTCAAACAGAATATTTAAAAAAATCTACTCCCTCTCATGATGAAATTTCAAAATGGAAGGGAATAGATATTATATATTTCCAGGAAGACCTGCGCAAAAAAGCCAAAGGCAACATCAGCGAAAAATCTTTTTACACCTATTTTAAAACTTCCCCGGTGACCAAATTACCGCGTATTGATATGCTCAATTTACTGAGTGTTTATGCGGGATATGAATCCTGGTACGATTTCAAGAAACAGCATCTTTTTGCCGGAGAACTGCTTCAGGAAAATGAAGATCTTGAACCGGAAGAAGTAAAAGAACTGGAAAAAACAGTCTCTTTATCTCCCGAACTTCCAAAAACTGAAGTTTCAACTAAAAAAATCGAATATCAGGTTCATGAAAATGACGATTTACAAAAATCAATAACTGATAATCAAATAATTACAGAAAATTCAAAAACACCAACTCATACAGAAATACAACCGTCAGCTCCAAGAAAAAATATCCTCAAAAAAAATGCATGGGCCATTATTACTTCTATTTTAATTGCTATTACCGGAGTTCTTGGTTTTAAAGATGAAATTTTTTCAAAAACTTATAAATATTGTTTTACCGATAAAGACCGTGGTGTTTCGGTGATCAATACCCTAGAGATAAGGATCATCAAGGAAAATGAATCTCCGCTGCTATATAAAATAAAGCCCGGCGAGTGCTTTTACTATTCTACCAAGGATAAAAACATCAAAATGCAGATCAGTGCTCCATTCTATGAGTACCTGGAGGTAAACAGAAATCTGGAAAATGCTCCTGAAGAGGAAATGATAGAGTTGAAACCCGACGATTACAAAATGGCTGCCTATTATTTCTCCATTAAAGATGTAAAAGGCGGTAATTCTGCAGAGCAGGTCGCTCTTATTAAACAAAAAAGAAACCAGCTGGAAAGTCTTATCAGCAATAATGCAGTGATTTATCAGGTATACGATAATAATACATACGGTATAGAAAGGCTTGATAAGCAGAAGTACATTACACTCGTTACAACCCCTACCACATCTCTTAAAAACCTTAGTGTTATCGAGATGAAAAAAGACAATAAAGGAAAAATAGTCTCCATTAAATTTAAAATCGCATCTACAGATGAAAAAAATAAATAAATTTCTAATCTTCGCAGTACTTTTTTTAGCATTTGTATCCTGCAATAATAAAAATAAAGAAGTAAGCGATCTGGATATGCTGAGAAACAGCAACAATATAAAAAGCTATCCTGCGGTACAGATGGACAGTATGCAGGCCATCAATTCCATTACCAAACAGAAAGTACAGGAACTCCTGGACCTTTCTACCCTATATCTTTCCGGCAACAGAAATACAGAAGTAGACACTTTTATCTACTCTCAAATGGAAAGCTATTTTCATAAGCCCGACTCTACGACGTTTAAAAAACTTTTCCATGAGCTGGACAGCCTTAAAGTAAAATCGGTAAAAGTAAATAACCTGAGTGTTTATAAAGAATTCTATAAAAAGGATACTCTGGATTACGCCAAATTCAATCTGGAATATTTCGATGCGAAAAATAAATCCCTGGGAACTTTCGAGAAAAATGCCCAGTATATACTGCTTTCTACTCCGATGATTAAAAAAGAATTTAAATTTTATTTCCTAGATTTTTATTCTGATCCGTTAAAAAAAGACAGTACTTCTGTAGGCGTGACCAAATAATCTAAAGCAATATCATTTTCCCAGACATCATCGATGGATTCATCGGGATTAAAGTAATTGACTCCAATTTTTTTGGATGCAACAGAAATGCTTTGAAAAAAGGCATCATAAAAGCCTTTCCCATAGCCTATCCTGTTTCCTTTCTGATCACAGTAAAGCAATGGAGTAATCACATAATCAAAATGAAGCTCCTGCGCATCTTTGTTGGAAAGAGGTTCTGAAATCCCCCAGCTGCTGGTCTCGAATACAGTATCTTTATTGATCTCTACAGAAATCAGTTGATCTTCAACAACCTTAGGAACAAAAACACGGATATCTGCCTTTAAAAGAGCATCAATAAAAATTCCTGTGTCAATTTCCTTAAACTTTTTTATAGGCATAAAAATATGAACCTTCTGCCCTCTTTCAGGTTTAAAATAAGCCAGGAAATTAGCCAGGATCTTCTCAGATAACAGGAAAGCCTCATCAGTTGACAAGGCTTTTCTTTTTTGCATATATTCTTTTCTAAGCTCAGTTTTTAACATAGCTTATCCGTTTTCAGGCTGCAATATTTTATATAGTTTATCAGACAAACGAACTCTGAAAGGAAGTTTAAAAGTAATCTGATCTCCCGCTTTTGCAGTTTCACAAGTGCCTCCATTTGCATAAATCTGTGTAATGGTAACTTCCTGCTCACCAGTTGTAGGCCCGGAAATCAAAACTTTATCTCCAATTGAAAGTTCATTATTTTCAATTAAGAACTGGGCAATTTTTGATTTCGAATAATAGTGTTCCGCCTTTCCGATCAGTGTCTTTTTAATTTTGATTTTCTGGCGAATATCTTTTGTTTCTGCCTTCGCTACTTTTCCTAAAGGCTGTGCGGGTAAATCTCCTGATTTTTTAAATTTCAAAGCTTCGGATTTCCCTTTTCTGAAGACTTTATTTCCAACCTGTAAGCCTTTTCTAAGTTTTAGTTGCTCTTCTAAAGGTAAATGGATTGTTTCCAGACATTCTGTGGAACAGCAGTTTTCCATAGCTGCTTTACATTCATCACATTGAATGAACAATAAATGGCAGGCATCATTGGCACAGTTGGTATGGTTATCACAAGGCTTTCCACACTGGTGGCACTGGGAAATGATATCGTCTGTAATCCGCTCTCCCAAACGATGGTCAAACACAAAATTCTTTCCGATAAATTTACTTTTTATACCTTCTTCTTTGATCTGGCGGGTGTATTCAATAATTCCGCCTTCCAGTTGGTAAACATTTTTAAAACCCTGATGCTTGAAATAAGCGCTGGCCTTTTCGCAACGGATACCTCCTGTACAATACATCAACAGGTTTTTATCTTCTTTAAAATCCTGCAGCTGCTCGTTTATAATCGGTAAACTTTCTCTGAAATTTTCCACATCAGGGGTGATGGCTCCTTCAAAATGCCCTACTTCACTTTCATAATGATTTCTGAAATCCACTACAATCGTATTCGGATCTTCAAGCATATTATTAAATTCCTGAGCTTTTAAATGGATTCCTTTATTGGTTACATCAAAAGAATCATCATTCAGTCCATCAGCAACAATTTTGTGTCTTACTTTGATGGTCAGTTTTAAAAAGGAGTGATTGTCTTGCTCAACCGCTACATTCAAACGGATTCCCTTCATAAAATCATATACTTCCAGCGTATCCCTAAAGGCCTCAAACTGATCTGCAGGAACACTCATCTGAGCATTAATTCCTTCATGGGCAACATAAATACGGCCAAGGGCATCAAGGGCATTCCAGGCTATAAATAATTCGTCGCGAAATTTTTTGGGATCTTCAATTTTGGCATACGCATAGAAAGACAATGTAAGGCGTTCCTTACCGGCTTCATCAATAAGCTGAGCTCTTTCTTCTGCGCTTAAGGTGTTGTACAGTTGCATGCTATAAACGTTTTAAGTGAGAAAAATATTTCTGCAAATATAATCATTTTTCAAATGAGTGGGTGCATGAGCAATGTCATGGTTCGATGAGTGGACTGATCAGTGCAATAATCATTCACAGGACTTGAAAATATTTCGTAACTTATTGCAGTCTTTTGATGCTGTGCATTTGTAAAAATGTCAGTTTTTCTTTAATAATATTTTAAGTTTTGTTAATGCCTGCATTTAAGATTATGACATAATGTATAAAATGACACAATAGCCGTTAAATTTTAGTTAAAATTGAAACACAGCATACTAATTGCATACTTATTTAGCATTAAATTTGTTTACGGTAAAACAAAAAAATCAATAAATAAAAAGAAAGATATACAATGAAGAGTACTTTAAAAAAACTATTACCATTTGCAGTAGTGGGAGTTGTCTCAGGAGCTACTACCGTTGGGACAATACAATATTTCAGTCAACATTCCAATAACGGCGACCAGTCTTATTTTACAGCTGCCGCACCTAATGCATCATTCGTAGGAATGAATACGGGAGCTGTAGGCGACGATTTCGTAAAAGCGTCGAAAACAACAGTTCCGGCTGTGGTTACCATTAAAAATTACCAGAGTAGATCAACAAGCAGAGCTTCAGAGCAGGATCTTTTTGATTTCTTTTTCGGAGACCCTTTCGGAGGAGGAAGAGGACAGCAGAGACCGAAGCAGCAGGTACCGGACAATATGCCATCTGGAATGGGTTCCGGGGTGATCATTTCGCCGGACGGATATATTATATCTAACAACCATGTTGTAGCAGGAGCCAACAAGTTGGAAGTTGTTTTAAGCAATAAGAAATCCTATATCGCAACGCTGGTAGGAACCGATCCAAATACCGATATCTCTTTATTGAAGATTGAAGAAAAAGGACTTCCTTACTTAAATTTTGCCAATTCAGATAATATTGAAGTAGGACAATGGGTACTTGCAGTAGGAAACCCGCTTGGATTAAATTCAACGGTTACTGCGGGAATTGTTTCTGCCAAAGGCAGAGGAATCGGAATTCTTGGAGGCCAGGGGAAAGCAACCAACCCGATTGAAAGCTTCATCCAGACCGATGCAGCCATCAACCCGGGGAACTCAGGAGGTGCACTGGTCAACGTGAACGGAGACCTTATCGGGATCAACTCTGCGATCCAGTCTACTACAGGATATTATCAGGGTTACGGATTTGCCGTTCCTTCCAATCTGGCAAGAAAGATTGTTGAGGATATCAAGAAATTCGGAATTGTACAGAGAGGATTCTTAGGCGTATCATCATTAGACCTTTCCAATGACCAGCAGGTAGCCGCGTACAATCAGCAGTTTAAAACCAACATTAAAGCAGGATCGGGGGTTTATGTAACCGGATTCGGTGATAACAGCGGTGCTGAAGATGCAGGTCTGAAAAAAGGAGATATTATTACTAAAGTAGATACTTATGACATTACTGATTTCGCTGACCTTTCCATGTCTATCGGAAGCAAGCGTCCTGGTGATAAAGTTCAGGTAACCTATTTAAGAAACGGTAAAGAAAATACCACTACAGTTACACTGAAAGACCAGAAAGGAGGAACTTCAACAAGAACAAAAGCTGATCTGAGCGTTTCTGAAAAAATAGGAGCAGATTTTGATCCTCTTAGTGACAAATTCAAAACAGAATACGGACTGAACAGCGGTGTTGTTGCTAAAAATGTAAGTGAAGGAAGCGAGATGGCCAAGATCGGAATTGTAGACAATTACATCATTATAGAAGTAAATGGTAAACCAGTCAATTCTCAGAAAGATGTAGAGAAAATCCTTGATAAATACCAGGGTAATGTACAGGTGAAATTTGTAGATGACTACGGAAGAATTTATACCAAAGGATTCAAGATGCCTTAATCAATAAAGACAATAGTCCTTTATATAAAAAACGCTGCAGAAATCTGCAGCGTTTTTTATTTGGATTTGTTCATTTTCTCAGCAATCCTCCTTTTATTTTTCCGTTCATAAATGACCGCTACAATTTTTCCTCCTATCCACGAAAACGGGAAAAAGGTAAGGAAAATAGAGATCTTATAAAACGTTGGATGGTATGGAAATACAATAACATCCAGCATGGCTATGAAAAGCATAATGAACCCGATAAGAATAGCATAGGCCACCTTGGCATACTTTACAATAAGCGCAGTAGCAACTCCTCCTATTGTAGTCCCCAGACCTGAAATAAACAGCAAAAACCCGAAAAAAGCATTATCGCCTCTCATGCTGTAAAGAAATCTCTGCCAGTGCTCAAAAGGGGCAAAAGCTTCGAAAGTGATCCATTGCGGAAAAACCCTTATACCAAGAGTAATAGTAAGCCCCGCAATAGCAAGACCTACAAGAACCGCAATTGTATTTCTTATAAAATTCATTAATCCTGATGTGCAATCATAGAAATTTCGATGTCAACATTCTTAGGCAGGCAGGAAACCTGTACTGTTTCACGTGCCGGATAGCTGTCTGCATCAAGATATGAAGCATAAATATCATTCATTACTGCAAAATCGTCCATACTTTTAAGGAAGATGGTAGCTTTCACTACATTTTTGAAAGTCATTCCAGCTTCAGTAAGGATAGCCTCAAGGTTTTTCATTACCTGGTGGGTTTCCTTCTCAATTCCTTCTACCAGTTTGCCCGTTGCAGGGTCTACAGGGATCTGTCCGGAAATGTATAAAATTCCGTTAGCCAGATTAGCTTGTGAATAAGGCCCGATAGCTGCAGGAGCGTTAACTGTGTTAATTACTTGTTTCATAAGTGGATATTTATTTTTTCCAATTTCATATGCAATCACTATCTGCTGTAAAATTTCATCAACAGCGATTCCATTAGAATTTATTTTGGTTGCAAATATAAAATTTATATTTACAATTGTCAATCTGATATTAGAAAGGTGCGCCCGGCTGTGTAAAACTTCTGTCTTTGTACTTCAGCGCATCGCTTAAGATGTTGGCTTTGATCCCGATAAAGAAGTCATATACTTTATACTGCCCGAAAGGAACCCAGTTGAAATTGATCGTGAAACTTCGCTGATCCCTGGAGAACCCGATTCTTGTATAGGCAAGATCTTTCGTCACGAGGTCAAAATGCGTGCTTCCGTTGATATTCCAGTACGGAGTAAGTTTAATACTTCCATCCAGGCCTATAGAAGCAATTTTGGTACCCAATGCAGAAAGACCTTTTGAATAGGCATAGTTGGCATTGATATTTAAAGTCCATGCCTGATCGAAATGAGCATAATTATCATCATCAAAATAATAATTCTCATTCCTTATTTCTCCTTTAGCAGGATATTTTTTAGCATAGTCTGTTTTTTCGCCAAAGAGCTCGCTGCTTAAAGGATACGATAACTGTACATTGAATCCCTGCACACTAAAGTGGCCAAACTGTTCCGTTCTTATTCCCTGTGTGGCACCCGGTTCAAAAACGATCTTATAAGGCTCCAGTGAAAGGCTGGTATTAACGTTTAATTTATTATTAAAGAAAGAAGACTGGCCGTTGATACTGAACACAGACCACGGATGGTCTTTGGCTGCGAAATTATAATTACCTGAAAGGTTAAGGGATTCGAAGATCTTTATTTTCTTCACGCCGGTAGAATCACTTTTAGACTTTACCTTCATTTCAATATTGTTCCCGATATTAAAACCTAAGGCTCCTACCACACCGCTTGACGGGCTTCCTACAATTCCTTTCTCAAAAATAGAATAAGGAGTTAGAGCGCCTTCCGCATTATAATAGTTTCTGTAATATCCAAACCCGGGACTTGAGAAATCCGGTGAATAGGTAAAGCTAAGACTTGGCGTCATCATATGTCTTACGGCTTCTACCGCAGAACCTTTTTTAAATTTCAGCATTCCGTAAAGGGTAGTCTGAAGACTGGCAGATGATGAGAACGTAGAATATCCCGCAATGTTTTTCTGGATTTCGTCTACATCCACATTTTTTACAGGATCATAATATTTCCTTAGAGTTTTAGTCGTTAAGGCATTGTCAACAGTTGCATTTAAACTGAATGTAAAATATTTGGCTACCGTTGTATTGGTTCCCAGGGCAATATTATTTTTAAGTCCTGTCTGCATCTTGTCCCACATAGCTTTTTTAAAAAGCTCATTTTCCTGTGTCGTTACAAAGTTGGTCAGGTTAAAGCCTGTATTCACCGTAATATTTTCAAGAAGTCCCTGTCTTACTCCCGTTTTCGATTTAAACAGATAGAACTGGTTGATGGCCACATTCAATTGAGGAAGACGAAGATCGGCAAGTCCGGTCGCAAAATTTTGGGAGTATGATGCCGTTCCCGTAATCGTTGCAGGCAGCTTTAAGAATCTTTTCGTAACCGTTACCGCTGAACTCTGCTGCGTATTCAGGACATTCTGGTTAAAAATATAATTGTTGTTAAGCGGATTGTTATAAAATTTGGTACTTACGACATCCACAGAAGCACTGAAAGTCAGGAAAGGATTTGCCTTGGTGTCCTGCGTATGGGTCCATGCAATTCTGTAGGTACTGTTCTTCGTATAATCATCCAATCCTTTAATTCCTCTAACCATTGTCCCCACATCTGCTGTAAATGTCCCGGAATAGCGGTATTTTTTCAGATAGTTCATCTGCGGCCTCAGGTTCCAGCTTCCTTTGGTATAAATATCGGCAAGTATTTTAAGATCAAAATGCTCCCCTATCGGTTGGTAATACCCCAATCCATTGAGGAAAAAGCCTACATCTTCCCTTTCCCCAAAACTTGGAATAAGGATACCGGCTGCCCTCTTCTCCGAAAACGGAAGAATGGCAAACGGAAGGATAAGTGGCGTAGGAACCCTTTCTATATACATCTGGATGGGTCCGGTAACGATCTGTGATTTGTTTTTGGTCTTGATCAGCTTGATGTTGGATGCCCGCATAAAGTAATCCGAAGCTGTATCTTTTTTCTTGATATAATATTCGTCCGTAGTATAATCCGCATTCCTCATGGCAAAAACGGAATCATTATACTTTTTGGTTTTCTGTGCCGTGATAACGCCTTCACTTTCCTCTGTCCTTGCATTGAAAGCTATAGCCTGCTTGGTTTTCGTATTGTAGCTGAATTCATTGGTTTCGTACTTTTTCCCGGCCTGAGTGGTAATTACAGGCTCGATAATCTTACCTAATGAGTCCTGCTTTCCACGCGCATAGATGAGATTCCTGTTATCATCAATAGAAATATAATCTGCATCAATCTGCATGTCCTGGTATTTTACCTGGGCATTTTTATTCAGGAACGTCATTTTCTTCGGAACATCTCTTCGCTGGTCATCTGCTTTTGTGCGGAGAACATCATCCAGAGCTTCCTTTTTTACTACAATGGTATCCTTTTTGGAAATAGTATCATTAACCGCATTTTTAGGCAATTTTTCAGGCGTTTTCTGTGCTAAAAAATTGTTAAAAATTAGGATAATTAAAATTTGTAATATATTTTTGAGGACGGTTTTGGCCAATTTTATTCTATAATTATGGCTCAAAATTAGTATAATTTTTAAAACTGTAAGATGTACAAACAAAAATTTAAAATAATTTTATCATTTCTCTCTATCCTTTCCAGCATTTTAGTTTTTTCCCAAAAGAAATTTACAATCGTTTTGGATGCCGGGCATGGGGGAAGTGACCATGGAGCGAACAGAACTTATACAGACATCGGAAGAGTTGCTGAAAAAGACGTTACGCTTGCCGTCACTTTAAAAGTAGGGGCAATGTTGGAAAAAAACAGAGATTTCAAAGTTATATATACCCGCAAGTACGACGAATATCCTTCCCTTTCGGACAGAACCAATCTGGCGAACAGAAGCAAAGCTGATCTTTTTGTCTCTATCCACTGTAATTCTTCACAAAGACCTACGGCTTACGGAACCGAAACCTATGTACAGGGACCAAACCAGAATGACGAAAATCTTGAAGTTGCCAAAAGAGAGAACGATGTGATCTTTCTGGATGAAAAAGACAGACAGACCTTCGGCTCCTACAATCCGAGTTCTCCTGAATCTCTTATAGCACTGAAACTGCAGCAGAACAAATATCTGGAATCCAGTTTATTGCTTGGCGGACTGGTAGAAAATAATTTTGTTAATAAAGACAAAAGATTTTCAAGAGGAGTATTTCAGAAAAACCTTCACGTACTTCGTATGAATGCCATGCCATCGGTACTGATTGAAACAGGATTCATCAACCATCCTGAGGAAAGCCATTACCTGGCCTCCGAAAAAGGACAGAATGAAATTGCGGAAAGTATTTATAATGCCATTATTGATTATAAAAAAGCAATTGACAGAAAAACAGGAGGCTCTTCCATTGCCACAAGAAAACCGGAACCTGAAAAACCGGCTGAAACTCCTTTAAAAAATGATTTCAGAATTTTACTGTTGAGCTCCCCTACCAAATATAATGACGGAGATCCTGCTTTAAAGGGCTTAAATTATATTCTCCCTATCAAAGACAACGGCCAGTATAAATATTACTACGGAGTAACCAATATGGCTTCCATCAAGGACATTAATCTTAAAACTGCCAAAGATGCAGGATTCAGGAATGCTTATGCAGTAGGATTTATGCCGAATCAAAAACTGCTGACAGGGTATTATACCATAGAGGTTTATACGGGCGAAAAACTGAATGGCAATTCGTTTATTCTTCAGACATTGAAAGATGTAGAAAGAAATAAAGACAATGGAGTGTTTTATTACACGTATGGTAAAGTATATACTTTGGAAGATGCTGTAAAGCTTCAAAAAGACCTTGAATCCAAAGGAATCAAGAATACCGTTATCCAAAAAGTTTTTAAATAACGTGAAAAATAATTTTGAAGTTAAAAAGTTAATCATTACTTTTGCAACCTCAAAATTTGGCCTATTCGTCTAGTGGTTAGGACTCAAGATTTTCATTCTTGCAACAGGGGTTCGATTCCCCTATAGGCTACCAAATTTGATATCATGCCGGATTTAAAAATACAAGAAGCAAAATTGCTTTTTAAGAAAATCCACTCTAACCCAAAAAGTTACGATTTACAAATCAATGAAGACGGGATTACAGGCAGGGATGATAAAATAAGTTTCAGACTTTACAGGACCGGAGAAAGGTTTGCCTTTGAAGTAACAATTGACGGGCTTTCCTTTACTAATACTACGGGAGAATGGAACAATGCGATGATTATGCTTAGCAGCACAATCAAAAAAATAGAACGAGAACAAGAGAATTTAAAAATAGAACAAGCAATAGATAAACTCAGAAAATACCTGTCCGAAGAAAATTGAAAAATTTTAAAAAATAATTTGGCAGATTCAAAAAAAGTTTATAGCTTTGCACTCACATTTGAACGATATGGCAAATCATAAATCAGCATTAAAGAGAATTAGACAGAACGAAGTTAGAAAGGTTCGTAACAGATATTATCACAAGACTGCAAGAACTGCTCTTAAAGTTTTGAGAAATGAAGAAAACAAAGCTGCTGCTACAGAGCAACTGCCAAAAGTTATCGCTTTATTGGATAAATTAGCTAAAAGAAACATTATCCACAAAAACAAAGCGGCTAACTTGAAAAGCAAATTAACAAAACACGTTAATAAATTAGCGTAAAAGTATAGTTGGCCCGTTCGTCTATCGGTTAGGACCTCAGATTTTCATTCTGGTAAGAGGGGTTCGATTCCCCTACGGGCTACTGATTTAATCACTGCTAACCAAGTGGTTATTCATAAGAGTTGTAAACTTATAAAAACAAAAATCTAACACACTATCTGATAGTGGAAGATAGAGGGCCCGTTCGTCTATCGGTTAGGACCTCAGATTTTCATTCTGGTAAGAGGGGTTCGATTCCCCTACGGGCTACTAAACAGGAAAAATGATTCATTTCGTTTTTCCTGTTTTCTTTTTAGGCATACTTCTATAAAGATCATTTCAGGAGACTCAGAATATAAAATAAGTTTCAGCCGCTCTATTTACAATCCCTTTTATTAAATTGCATCCAGATAATTCATTAAATCAGACTAGATCCATTGAACGGTTTGCAAAAATTAATTGATACCATTTCAAAACACGTTACACTTACCCAAGAGGAACAGGTGCTTTTCAGCACTTTATGGTCAGTAAAGATTTTGGAGAAAGGTGATTATCTGCTTAGGAACGGTGAAATTTGCCGCACGGATAATTATATTGTCTCCGGAACTTTAAAGGCATTCTGCATCAATGCCAACACCGGCAATGAAGAGATTCTGTACTTTGCCATTGATGAATGGTGGGCAACGGATATAGAGAGTTTCCGTAAACAGGAACCTTCGATTTATAATATCCAGGCATTGGAAAGAACTGAAGTCCTGCAGATCAATTTTCATGCTTTTCAAAACATGTTAAAGCAAATCCCTTCCCTTGAAAGATACTTCCGCATTATTTTAGAAAGCTATCTTGGAGCTTTACAAAAAAGAATAATCTATACCCATATCTATAATGCAGAAGACCGTTACCTTGATTTTTTGCAGAACTATCCACAAATTGCGGCCAAAGTACCACAGTATCTCATCGCCTCATATCTGGGAATCTCACCAGAATTTCTAAGCAGGATCCGGAAGAAAAACAAAATCCATTGAACTAGATCAATAATCTCCTTTTTTTAAGTTCAGACCTTTGTATTAATAAATTCAAAGAGATGAACAAATTACTTATCATTAATGCAAGCATTAGAAATGAAAGGTCCTACAGCAGAAAACTGACACGGTTATTTGTTGATAACTGGATGGGTAAACACCCTGAGGATCGTTTTACTTTCAGAGAAACAGGACTCGAAATGATTAAACCTGTTAATGAAAAATGGATTGTCGGAGCATTTGCCAAGCCGGAAACCAGAACTGAAGAAGATCAGCAGGCCTTACAACTGAGCAATGAGCTGATCAGGGAACTAAAAGAAAATGATATATATGTTATTGGAACCCCTATGTACAATTGGTCTATTCCAAGTGGATTAAAAGCGTATATAGACCAGGTAATGAGAATCAATGAAATCTGGAAGTTCCGTTCCGGAAAACCTGATGGAGATTACGTTGGACTGCTTGAGAATAAGAAACTCTTCATTCTTTCGAGCAGAGGCGATACAGGTTATGGCGAAGGTGAAAAAAATGAGCATATGAATTTCCAGACAACGTATTTAAAGTTTATTTTTGGAATCATGGGAGTTAAAGATGTTACTGTAATTTCTCTGGATAACGAAGAGTTCGGAGGAGAAATATTTGAACAGTCAAAACAGAAAATTTTCCAGGCTATCAACGCTATTGAATGATATTCTGCCAAAAGACAAAGAGAGATTTTTATTAAGATCTCTTTTTGTTATCTGCTCATTTTAATCTTTACTGAATTTTTTTAGGATATATACTAAAAAAAGCTTTACCTTTGTATTCATCAGATGATAAGATGTATTTATGCAGATTCAAAGAAGAACATTAGCCCAGGAAGTTGCAGAACGATTGATTCAAGGTATAATCAACGATGAATATGCTATTGGTGAAAAGCTTCCGACTGAACCGGAACTGATGAAAATTTACGGTGTAGGGCGTTCCAGCATTCGTGAAGCCATAAAAATTTTATCTATTAAAGGGGTGTTGAGTGTTCAGCAGGGCGTGGGAACATTCGTAACTTCTAAAAATGTACAGGAATCATTAGAAACCAAGATCGATAAAGCTGAAATAGAGGAAGTATATGAAGTACGTTCTGTTCTGGATTCTAAGATTGCTGCGAAGGCAGCCATTCATCGCAGCGAAAAAGATTTGAAAACCATGAAAATGTATCTGGAACTCCGGGAAAAGCTTGCTGGAGAAAACCAGGCGTTGGAATGTTACCAGGCTGATATCAATTTTCATATATCTATTGCCGAAGCCTGTGGCAATGCATTATTGAAAGAAATATATAAAATAACAAGCAAACATATTCTCAGAACATTTGAGAGTAGCCACAACAACAATACAGACTCTTTCAAAATTTCACAAAAAATACATACAGATCTTTATCAGTGTATTGAAAAAAAGGATCCAGAAAATGCAGCCCGTATCGCACAGCTTATTGTAGATAAAGTATATTAACAAATAATTTTTTAACAAAATTCATCAGATGACATGATGAATTTTAAAATTACGATTTATGGAAACTATTCAGAAACCAACCATTGATACTACTAAAATTGTTTACCCCATCCTGTTTATGATCAGCTTTTCTCATTTTTTAAATGATCTGATCCAATCTACTATTCCTTCATTATATCCGATTTTAAAGGGTGAGTTTAGCCTGTCCTTTGCCCAGATCGGTATCATTACTCTGGTCTTTCAGCTTACGGCTTCCATTTTGCAGCCGTTTGTAGGCATTTATACTGATAAAAGACCCAACCCGAGGTCTTTGGCTATAGGAATGGGACTATCAATGGCGGGACTTCTGCTTTTGGCAGCTGCCCATCAATATTATATGATTCTGGTTTCGGTCGCTTTAATTGGTATGGGGTCTTCCGTTTTCCATCCTGAAGCTTCCCGGGTGGCCCAGCTGGCATCGGGCGGTCAGAAAGGGCTTGCCCAGTCAATTTTTCAGGTAGGAGGAAATTCAGGAAGTGCTATTGGTCCTTTGCTGGTTGCATTGGTTGTACTTCCTTTAGGACAAGGTTATGTGGGACTCTTTGCTATTGCGGCTTTTATCGGCATCTTATTATTATGGAGAATCGGAAACTGGTATGCAGAAAGACTTTCATTAAAAAAATCTACTAAACATCCGAATGATATTATTGAGATCCAGCTGTCCAGAAAAAAAATTATATTTTCTGTCACAATCCTGCTGGCTCTGGTATTCTCCAAATATATCTACCTGGCCTCAATGACTAACTATTTTACTTTTTTTCTTATTGATAAGTTTCACATTTCTGTAAAGGATTCCCAATTGTATTTATTCATGTTTCTTGCCGCAGTTGCCGTAGGCACCATCCTTGGCGGGAAATTGGGTGACAAATACGGCAGAAAGAAAATTATCTGGGTTTCTATTTTGGGAGCTGCACCTTTTACACTTTGTCTTCCCTATCTTCCTTTGGTATGGACAGTAATATTCGCTGTTTTAATCGGTTTAATCATCGCATCTGCATTTTCAGCCATACTTGTATATGCTACGGATCTTATGCCTAATAAAATTGGACTTGTCGCAGGCTTATTTTTCGGATTTATGTTTGGAATGGGTGGGATTGGTTCTGCTGTTCTGGGAGCATTAGCAGACGATACCAGCATCGAATATGTATTTAAAATCTGTGCTTTCTTACCTCTTATGGGTATAATAACTGCGTTTTTACCTAATATTAAAGGAAAGAAAAAATAATTTAATCTTATAAAACTTAATAGTTCCGGTTATATTGAATTAAGAAACTTTATATAATTCACATTAAGTAGAAATAATATTGTTTGCATATGCATTTATGTTTAAATTTGGATAAAACATTAACCAAACTTTATTACAATATGAAATCTATTTTACTTTTAAAAAGCCGTCTTTTTCAGGCTGCTTTATTTATTGCTTTTTTATTTCAGTTCAATAACGCGCAGGCACAAAGCAGAATCTATGCGAATGATCAGCTTTCCAATGTATATGGTGTATGCCTTGGCTGTGCCGTACAGAATCCTCTGAATGCAGTGGGAGATGATGAAGAAAACTATTCCACCATGGTCATGGGTACCGTTTTATTGGGAGGCGTTGAGCAAACCCTAAGATTCCCGGAAGTAAGACTCAATACTAAACTGGTCATTGGCATCGGTACCAATAATATTCCTCTTACCGTCCAGCTTTTAAGCGGAGTTTACATAGAAACAATGAGCGGAACAACATCAAACAATGACAGCCAGATGATCACCGGTAACCTGCTGAAGCTGGCAGATAACCCATCCAGAGCAACCATCGAACTTATTCCTGCCAGTTCCTATAATGCAGTTAAAATAAGATTGAGCGGAGGGGTACTCAGTTTGGGTGGCGGATTCAGAATTTATTATGCTTACCAGGATCCACTGATCAGCATAATGGCCCACAGTCAAAATGGTCAGGTTACTCTTGGAGGAAATGTTCCGGTAGAAGGTTCAGAAGTAACCTTGTTCAATACCTACGGAAAAGAAGTCTTTCGTTCTACATTAAAATCAAACATTTTTGAACCCAGACAGCCTGAAGGTGTTTATATCATGAATGTACAAACGAAAGAAGGAAAAACATACTCCAGAAAAATTTCCATCAGATAATTAAATAAGCAATACAATAAATACGGTAGATTTTTAAGTCTGCCGTATTTTTGTACTCATTTTCAGAGAAATACAAAAAAAATCAATACTAAAATGAAAACAAATTCATAATTACAAATATCAACAAATTATTAACAATTCACATAAATATGAAATAAAATAAACAACATAATCATTTTATTTATAAATTTATATAAAACTAAAACCCAAAATTTTATACATATGAAAACTTATTTATTACTGGTGCAAAGCACGATGAAAGCAGCAGTTCTGGCATCATTCCTACTTTTAACAAGCGCGATGACTTTTGCACAGATTGTGAAGACCTATGCAAGCAGCCAAACCAATCAGGTATTTGGAGTATGCTTAGGCTGCGGAGTATTGAATCCTCAAAATGCAGTAGGAAGCAACGAAAATGACTACTCAACTCTTCAGGTTTCAGTAGGCCTTTTGGCGAGAACGGAACAGACATTGATCTTTTCAACCACCAATATTGCTAACAACACCAACAAGCTTGTGATTGGAATTGGTTCAAATGGCACTCCACTATCTGCTCAGCTATTGGGAGGAGTATCCATTGAAACATTTAACGGCAATGTTTCCAACAACGATTATCAAAGTCTTGACAGTGGATTGATCAGCCTTGGAGCCGGAGACCCAAGCAAAGGTGAGATTGAGCTTACCATGAACATTCCTTTTGACCGTGTCAAAATCAATGTGAATTCAGGATTATTAAATATAGGCGGTGAGCTTAGAGTATATTATGCTTATCAGTACAAAGATCCGTTCATCAATTTCATGGCTCACAATGAGAATGGGCAGTTTACTCTTGATAAAAATGTTACTGCAGCAGGTTCGGAGATTACTTTAACCAATACTTCAGGAAAAGAGGTATTCCGCTCCAGGCTGACGTCAAATACATTTGAAACAAAACTGCCGCAAGGAATATACATCATGAACCTTACCACAAAAGAAGGAAAAACATACTCCAAAAAGGTGATCATCAAATAATAAAAAAGAAACATAACAGACCGGGCCAAGCAGGCTTTCAATCTAACGAATTTTAATACATTCTGTTAATACCTAAAAAAATCGGCGGCCCGTTCGGGCCGCCGATTCATTGAAATATAAAGACTGTGAGAAGGTTTTATTTCTTGATCAGCTTTTGCTGATATACTGCCTTATCAGTCGCAGCTTTTAGAATATATACTCCGTTTGGAAGCACACTTACGTTGATCTGGCCATTGTTGAGATGTGTATTCACCAATTTACCGGAAGCGTCATAAACAGAAACGTTTAAGATCTTTTCCTGGGTTTTAATGGTCAGAATATCGGTAACAGGATTAGGGTAAATACTGAATTCAAGTTTTTTCACTTCTGCCGTAGCCAAAGTAGAAGTTGTACTATTAACCGTAAGCACTTTTTCAACTACTTTTCCGTTTGAATTAAAACTGATCTTAATATCAGCTGTTCCTGAAGCTAGCGGAGTCAGAACAAGTTCATCATTGGCATTGATCACGGCAGAAACACTCGCCGGGTTGGAATTCGATTTAATCGATTTTACAATGGCAGATGAAAGATTGTCTTCGTCAGAAACGACCGTTTTCAGGTCAATTACAGAAGCATTACTTACGTTAACCTGTGACGGGAATGTACTGCTTACAGCCGGAAGGCTATTATCCGGGAATACGGCCATAGCAGGAAACCAGTAATAATCATTAAGGGTTTTCGTATTGGTAAGTGTTCCGTTAACGTCAAAAGTATGGATCCAGTTTTTTTGATAATGTGCGCCATAACCGCTTTCTGTCGTATTCAGGATCAGCTCATCAGTAGTTGGGTTCACGCGGAGTCCTGCTCCGTAAGGAATCTGTTTGTAAGTACCTGTCTGTCCCGGAATGGTTGCAAAACTTTCGTTAAATGCTTTGGTTGTCACATCAAATTTTACGATCTGTGTTCCTGAAACAAAACTGTTAACCGAATTGATCCAGTATAAAACATTCTCTTTACTGCTTGCTGAAAAGCTTCCTGCATTCCACGCTCCCCATGAACCTAAATATTTGGTTGTAGGAATATTGTAGGAAGTGATTGCAAAAGTCGTAGGATGAATATTCACCACTTTCTGATCCTGGATAGCCCAGATGCTTCCGTCTTTAGCCTGTACGATAGAATGGAATGCTCCGGGAATCGTACTGATCAAAGTATCCGTAGCAGGATCAATTACCAGAATTCCTGCTGACTGCTTTACCGCAAATACATATTTGGAAGAACGGATCATATTCCCGACCTGGCCGGCATACTGACCGCCTCCGCCTGTTCCGGCAATCAGACTTCCAACCTGTAAATTGGCAATATCAAATACATAAACACCATTGGAAGCTCCAATATAACCTTTGTTTTCGTTAACTCCTACAAATGATCTTCCGTCGCCACCGCCAATATTATTAAATCCTGCAATTTTCTGCATGGTATGAGCGTTGGCTACTACCAGCCTTCCACCAGGCGTATATTGAGTGTCTCCGCCATCCGCAGCCTGTTTTGAGATAAAATAAAACTTATCACCATAGATCGTCCCGTATTGAGTAGTAGCACCAAAGGCATGGTTGTTATTCGCATTGCTGTAGACACGGTAATTCACCTGACCGTTATTATCAATAAAATTGACAGAACCGTTGGTATGCCCGTACCATTCTTCATTCACCATAAAATAGCCATTGGTAAAATTAGTAGCTGCAACATAAGCCGAAACCGGTGTTAACGTAGAAGAAACAGGGAAAGAATTCATTCCGGGATTAAAATTCCAGACATCCCATGAACCATTCTGAAGTACACGGGAACTAGCTCCTACCCCTGAATATCCGAAATCAGCATCTGCAGGATCTTTTATCCAATAAGACCAGTAGCTGTTGTACCATCCGGAACCCCAATGATCTCCTGCATCTGCCGCAGTAAAATCATCAAAATCATAGGCCGAGGTATTTAAAACACCGCTTACAGGATAAAGAGGATAGGTTGTATTACCGTTTTTGTAAAGAGCATTGGTATTCTGCTCGTTCAGATCAAAGCCGAATCCTCCGACTGCTGTTCCGAACTGGGTTCCCGGATAAAGTAAAGTAAAAAATCTGTGGTCTGCCTGGGCAATCGCTCTCATCATGTCTTCACCGGTTGCATTTCCGTTCCATCGGAATCCCCATACCAGGGCATCCGGATTTTTGCTGTCGTTCCACTGAACCACAAAAGCTGCTTCATTTGTTCCACTTCCTACCCAATACTGAATATCGGAAAAATTGATATTGGTGGTTACTGTTGTATTCAGCTGGTTGCTGGTACCCTGAATATCATTTCTGGGTACTCCCTGTACTGTTACCTGCGCATTCGTAAAGAACGCAAAAAGGAACAGCATGGTCAAAAGGTAAAACTTTTTCATTTTTTCGAATTATTATTAAAATTTTGTTTTATTTAAGATGCAGATCGTAAGCTCCCGCTACTTCTGTAGAAACTTCTCCAAGCCAGCCTGCTTCCTGATTGATTCCGGTGTACACCCTGATAAAATCGATGCCGGGAAGCTTTACATATTTTCCGCTTTTATCTACCGCCCAGGAAATGTCGATGTTGGAAGCCTCATCGTTGTTCGGCGCATTGTCTGCATAACCGTAATCGTAGGATGCTCCTACCCAATAAGCCCCCGTTCCGCTCTGGTCGTAAAAATTATCCTTCAGTCTGGTTCCCGTAAGGCTGTAAGAAGCACCAGAAAGCCATAAAGGATAATAGCTTTGTGCATGGAAGGTATTTTTAGTTTTAAATCCTGAATTCCCAAAATTATCCTGCCATTTGATGTACTCCACATCAGTCTGCCAAAACTCACTTCCGGGAACAGGGGACTTGTTTTCATTGGGTTTGAAGTAAGTTATCGTATAGTTTTTAGTTGTTGAATTTTTAAAGTATTCACTGCCAGCAATTTCATACCATTCGTCTTCATCCGGCTTGCCGTTTTTATTTTTGTCGTAACCCACCATGATAATTCCGGGCTCACACGATCCTGACCGGGTGGTATTGGCACTGTTTCCCCAAAAAGCATTTCCAAGGATTTTAAAATCTCTTCCTTCAAGGTTGGGAATGGTATGATCAAAACCAAATGAAACATAACCTCCGAAACCTCCCAGCGTAATCATGGTAGAATTTTCGCCTACCAAGGATTCTTTGGCTCTTTTGATCATATCGGCCTCAGTATTTCCGTTGACATATTCAGGGATCTCATTCATGAACTGACCCGTAGCCGGACGGAAATCGAAAACATTGGATATGTATTTGCTGTAAGGAGTCAGCTCTTTATTAACAATGATAGATGATTGATAAATTTTCACAGCCCCTTTCGCCTCCACTTTTAATGTCAGGGGATACGTTTTCGCATGAGAACTTACAAAATCCAGCTGAAGATGATCAGAAATGACAGAATCATTGATGCTCCAGGTCAGCTTCCCTTCAATTTTCGGATCTACATTCAAAAGCTTAAGCCTGTCAACCGTGTAAGATTCTTTAAGAACCTCCGCGGGGAAAATCACTTCTTCTGCGACTTCCTCAGTATCGCTTTTGCAAGCTACAGAGCCAAGCAGAATTGAACAGAGCAATATGTTTTTTAAAATAGTTCTGGTTTTTCTTTTCATTTTTTCTGATCTGATTATTTATATAAAAAAGCAAAATGAGCAGGGATATTTCCGCCTTCCGTCTTCCATTTGAATTTTCCGGTTTTATCGAAGCAGTATACGTAACCGGTTGTCACATAGTTTTTTGCATCCGTCAGATAGATATCTTCTGTGTAAGGGTTTACTGCAATTCCGTAAGGGGCTTTAATCTCATCAGCATATTGCTGGTCTATGATTTTATTCGCAATGACCTGTTCTGTCTTGACATCGATGATTCCGAAGGTTTTGACGTAAGTGTGGGTATTGTAATTAAATTCATTCCCGTAATAGTACAGTTTGTCCTTTACGATCGTCATTCCGCTCACTGCAACGTGGAAATCTTTTTTCACTGTTCCTGTAGCCGCATCCACCAGAAACAGGCTTGATGGAATATTGTAATAATCTCCTCTGGAACTCACATACAGATCTCCATAATTATCCTTTTTAATACGGTGAAGATTGATAGCTACATCAATTTTTTTTGTTTCCGTGAATGTGTTAAGGTTGATGACAGAGACCGTTTTATCATAATTCGGGAACCTGTATCCTCCGGAATTAGCGACAAAAAGCTGATCTCCCATCACTTCTATTTCCTCCGGCTGATAACCTACCACTATCTGTCTTTCAATAGCAAGTGAAGCCGTATCTATTTCCACTACTTTTCCAGGTGGGGAGTTGGGATTCAGCTCAACAGGTCCTGCATAGCTGCTGGCATAGACTTTATTGCCTTTAAAGGCCAGATAACGGCAGTTCTGAAGCTGTATGGTTTTGATTCTTTTGGCCGTTTTCGCCTCTAAAACTTCAATTTTATTGGAAACATTGACAACCACGTACATTTTGCTTCCATAGATCATGATATGATTTCCTACATCTCCGAGCTCTTTTACCACATTCGGATTGATTTCCCCGTAAATATTTTTGCGGTAAGTTCCTGTAGCATAATCGAAATAATCGAGCGTACATTTGTTGCTGCCCATATTTCCTTCATTCAGAAGATAAAATCCTTTAACGGGAGTATCTTCACCGGTACTTACGTCTTTTGTTTCCGAAGGAACCACATAATCATCTGTCCGGCATGAGAACAGGAACAAAAGAGTAAATGCCAGCAGGCAAAAGTTTAGTTTTTTCATAATGTAAAGCTTACGATAAGTTTAAAATTTCTTCCGGGCATCGGATAATTCCTTACCACGTCATAATATTGGTTAAGCACGTTATTGACCTCAAAACTGGCTTTGAACTGATGGGAATGCCAGTTGAATTTTTTCTGAACGGATAAATCATGGGTATACCAGGGCTGCAGAGAATTGGCCCGGATATTATTCAGCTGTGCATCGTAACGTTCTCCGGTGTATACAAAGCTGTAATTGAAGCTCCATTCTTTATAATCCGCCATCATGGTAAAAGTTGCAGCATGCCATGGCACATAGGAAATCTGATCACCGTAGTAATCTTCTTTTTTATCGGTATAATCTCCGGCACGCTGATAGGTATAGCTTACCAAAGGTTTCAGCCTCACATTATGGATATCAAACTCAGCCTGAATATTCACGTCTGCCCCGATGATTTTTACTTCACCCAGATTGGTCATCATCCATCTGAAAAGGTTGGTGGTAGGAACAGCAATAATCTTGTTTTCCACTTCATTATAATAGCCATCCACTTTGATGTAAATTCCTTTAAAAAATTTATGGTCATAAAGTTTCTGGTAGGTAAAGCCTCCATCATACTGGGTCGTATATTCGGGTTTCAGCATTACATTACCGATCATTGTGTAATAGAGATCATTGAAAGTAGGCATCCTGAACACTCTTTTGTAGAAGGCTCTCACAGTAAGGTCTTTGGATTCAAAAGGCTGATAACTCAGGAAGGCAGAAGGTGTCCATTCGGTTTTATCAGGAGATTTTGCATTCATTTTTACTTCTTCATGGACGAAAGTTCCCAAAGCGCTTCCTAAAAATTTTAACCGGTTCCACTGATAGGTTGTCGCAAAAGCAACCAGTGAGGTATATCTGGTGGGAAAAGAAAAATCCCTCAGACTGGCATTCAGATTATTATACTGAAAATCAAAGCTCGCACTTACATCCCAGTTTTTATTAATAGAATAAATATTTGAATTAGAAAAATACAGTTCCCTCTGAACATAAGAATTATCTATCGGCAGGACAGTTGTTGCCACATTCACCGTATCTAAAAACCGGGTATAGTCATAGGCAAATTTAGCCTTGAACTGGGTTTCAAATTTTGGAAACAGCTTTTTGCGGAAACCGGCCTGGACAAAATAGTTTTCATCCAGCATCTGCTGACCTTTCGGCCCGAAGTTATTATTAACAATGGCTGTAGGAACTCCACGGTCGGAAATATAGCCGTAACCACGTACACTCCAGCTTCCGTCATTAGTGCTCCCGTTTAAAGCAGTTTCAAAACGTTTCGCACGGATGTAAGAATCGTATCGTCTGGCAATCGTATCATTGGCAACAGATCCGTCAGAATTTTTCTTTTCGTATTTAAATTTATACAATCCGTCACTCTGTACAAACTCCGAACTAAAGCTTGCCGAAACTTTATCCGAAATCTTCTGTTCAAGACGGAAGGAAGGATTAAATAAACTGATAGAGCCTAATTTTAATTTTAGCGTTAAGTTCGTTTTAATATCTCCTTTAAAAACAGGTGTTTTAGGCTGAAGATAAATGGATCCGGAAGATCCGAAGTCTTTTGCCGGCTGAAAAATTTCACTTTTCTGGCCGTTGTATAAAGAAATAGCTTCAAGATCATCCAGTGAAAACTTTCCAAGATCCACAATTCCGTTCTGAACATTTCCCAGCTGGATCCCATCGTAGAAAACACCCACATGTTGGCTTCCCATACTCCTGATATTGACCGTTTTCAGGCCGCCCATACCCCCATAGTCTTTGATCTGAACTCCTGAGAAATACCGTAAAGCATCAGCCACCGACTGGCTGTTCAGTCTTTCAAGCTGTTCACCGGAAAGGATCTGGGCAGGAAGAATTTCTTTAAAATCTTTTTTATAAAGCTGAATAGGAAGAATGGTTTTCTCCCGAATGGTGTCCTTGGATTGTGAGAATAGAAGTTGAAATGCTGCCACCAATAATATGATAGCGCCTTTCTGAAACTGCGAAACACTAAGTTTTCTGACCATTAGCTCGTTTAGAATAATGTAGACGCTAATGGATATAAGATAGCAAAGACAAAGCACAGCTGTCACTGCACAGAATCCTTGTTGTCCTAAGCTTTATTCCACGAAAGCATCAAACGTTCATCCTCCGGCAGGTCTTCTGACTTACTCCGTTTTTGAAATCCTTCCCATTAAAAAAAACAGTGGATATACTCTTCAAAAACTTTGATATGGAGCTTACAGCAGCGGGTCTGTTCCGGATTTTCACCGGATTCCCTTTTAAGTGCTTTTTACAGCGCACCAGATTGCGGCAAAGATAGAAAATTATTGACAGATGCAATACACAGCACAATAAATTAATTCTCAATACGATGAAAACAGCAGATTGATTAAGTGTTATATAAAAACCGGTGGCTTCGAGAACCTCAGCCACCGGTTTTTTAAAATTACAATTGAGTGTACAAATATTTATATTCCAATGAACATTGAATGACTCACGTTTGGTGGCTGAGGCTCCCGAAGCCACCATTCCTTAAATTCCAAAATTGATAAAGACACTGAACCTGGATTTTGCTTCAATATCTCCTCCTGCCAGATGGGAATAAACAGGCAGCATTATTTCACTTCCCAGACTGATTTTTTTATAGGACGCCTCAAAACCGAGTTTCCCATATAAAGCGCTTCCTGCCGTATTGGGTAAAGCTTCATCAAACTGCTTGTTCTGACCATAAACTTCGCCCTGAAGTCCGGCTTTGGCAGAGAAAATAGTGTTTTTATTTCCTGCAAGCCGGTAAAAACCTGTTGCCGAATAATTCCATTGGTTTCCAAACCGGTAATTTTTTTTGTTCCCGGTTTTTATGGTGTAATCGGTATTGACGAGTACAGCCAGTTTGTTTTTCTGGAATTTATAGTTCAAAGCAGCCTGATAATCCCAGCTTCCCGTTCCGAGTTGAAAACTTGGATTGACACCGGATACTCCTTTCTCATCAAATTTCCCCAAAGGAATTTTCACCCCTAAACCGCCATTAAGCTGATGAAAATTATCTTTTGAACTGATGATCTGGTAGATTCCCATCAGGTTCAGATCTCCGATACCGCTGATATTAATATCACCCTGCATGGTTTTCTTTTCATGAAAATGGAACGGCAGACTGGCGTAGACACTCAATTTTTCAGTCAATGGAATTTTACCCCAAACCTGCAGGGTATTGAAGTACTGATCTTGTGTATGATCTTTTACAAAGAGGTTTTCCCTGGCTTTATAGTGCTGTGCAAAATATTTAATCCCTATAAACTGGGGATTCAGTAAGGATTCAAAACCGGAGGAACCGTTTCCTGCTGCACAGCCGCAGGCATCACAATCATCCAATAAAATTCTGTTAATATCGGGTTCAATATAAAGGCTGTCATTGATTGCTTTAGCCTGACAGACAGCCGATAAAGCTAAACTTAGTATAAAAATTATTTTTTTCAGGTTCATGATGTTCATTCTGCAAATTTTGGATTAGAAATAAAGGTTTTATCGGATAAGGTTTTCAGAAAAGCGATAATAAACTGCTTTTCCTGAGTGTTCATTACAATTCCGACATGTCCGTTCTGTTTCAGCTGCGGATCAAGGTTGGGATTATCTTCTACTTGACCCGAATAGAAATTAAGGACTGCTTCGAGGGTATAAAATCTGCCATCATGCATATACGGTGCGGTATATTCTACATTTCTCAGGCTTGGCACACGGAATTTCATCCAGTCCTTCTGATCAAGGGTTACCCGGTAACGTCCCGCATCTTTAAACTGGGTGTTGTAATACATTCCTGTATTCCTGAAACTCTCGTCGGTAAATAGTTCCCCGCTGTGGCATGAGCTGCATTTCTGCTGAAAAAGCTCCATTCCCTTTGATTCTTCAGAAGTGAACATTTCCTTTCCTTGTCTGTACCTGTCGTACCTGGAATCTGCAGAAATCATGCTTACCATGAATTGTGACAGGGCTTTCAGTATTCTTTCCCCTGTTATATTTTCGTCCCCATAAGCTGCTGCGAAAAGCTTTTTATACTTCTGATCTGCTTTCAGTTTTGAAATTATTTCAGGCATTGAACTGTCCATTTCATTCACGTCTGTGATTGGGCTGATGGCCTGTTCATTCAGGTTATGGATCACTCCGTCCCACATATATCTTTTGAGGAATGCCATGTTTTGAATGGGCGGTGCGTTACGGATTCCAATTCTGTCATCAACTCCGTGGCTTACAGTATGACCATGATGGGTAAAAGCATTTTCCTGAATATGACAGAAACCGCATGAGATGGTATTGTTCCTGGAAAGTCTTCCTTCATAGAAGAGTTTCCTGCCCAGCTCTACTCCATTTTTGGTTACGGGATTACCGGAAGCATCAAAAGTCATTTCAGGGAAATAGGAAGGAAAACTGAGGGAATAGGCCTCATCTTTTTCCAGTGGCTGGATGACCTCATCTGAACAGGACAGGCAAGCCCAAATGGGAATGACAGCCATCATTATTTTTAATATAATCCTAGTCATTGTGAACATGATCTACTTTAAACATGGCTGTAAGGTTATTGGTAACATCCACCAGATGCTGGCTGGAGCCCATCATCATGTTATTTTCTGTAGTAAGAGAAAGTGCTTTGCTGCCGCTCAGAAACTGGTTAAGATCTGCAAGAATGTGGATGGAAGGTTTTATCTGAGATGTTACTCTGGCCGTTGTAGGAAGATTCAACGTAATTTCACGGTAAAGGTCCGGGGTATTGTTAGCCGTAACATTTCCCATATTTCCGGTATGATTCATGAATTCTGTATCTGCTGCAGTATTGCCATACTTCCCTTCCAGTTTTACAAAAACATATCCTGCTGCCCAGGACCAGGACATTCCTTTTTGTTTGGCTTTTGTCCAGAATTCTGCCTGTCCGTCTTGCCCCAGCAGGTAAGCATTCTGGCTGATTCCCAGTCCGAATTTCACTTTCTTATAATTGTTTTTAGGAATACCATTAAGATCAATGTAAACAATACCCGCAACGGCATCAGCCTGATCTATGATGAAAGCACCTTTGTCGGGATTATTTTCATTGTATTTGAATTCTTTTCCGCTCTCGTCAATCAGTGTGATATTGCTGATAATATATTTCAGGGCTGAAAAGTTATGCTTCTGCCCGGCTGCTGAGGTTTGTACCGTTTGATTTAATACAATATCACCCAGATTATTGAATCCGTTTTCAAACTTGATCTGGAGGTTTCCTGTTGAAGTATCTTGTGGATCATCGTCATCGCTATTTTGACATGAGGATAAAGTAAATATGCTAAAGGCAATAAAGAATAATGATAAAAATTTATAGATTTTCATTTTGATTTTTTAAGTTGAATTTTTTGAAATAGAAATGTGTTTTGAATGACTGAACATTCAAATCTTTCAACCACAAAAGACACAAAAGTTTTTCTGACGCTTAAGTTTTTTAAGTTGAAAAACTTTTGCATAGAAGATCACTTTAGTTTTTGAAAATCTCCGATTTTACATGCTAACTTTAGAGTCTCTATGTCTTTCGGTGGTTGTAATGATTAAAATTGGACTTAAAAAACCGGTGGTTTGAAAATGTGTTTCAGAAACAGAAAAGAATAGGCTGTTTCGTAGAGAAAGTTGAAATGAAGAGAAGAAAATTTTTCTGTATTTTGAACGGATGCAATTTCAGGAAGTGTACAGATATCAAGAATTTTCTGTCCTGAATTTTTGGTTTTGTTTAAAGGCGAAGAATCGGAATCGTTCGTCTTTGCAAGCTCTTTACTTAGGTAGCATTTTCCATTGCAGTGAAGTTCCGGCTTGCTTTTGTTGATGCAGAGAACGGTGGAAATATAATCATAATTTACAGCATACTCCATCAATGGAACCAGAGGTCTGAATACCATATAAAGGGTGAGGAATATGCTGCAAACTAAGTTCATCTGTTATTTTTTGCTTATCGCTTCATCATATCTTCTGCTTACTTCTTTCCAGTTAAGCACATTCCAGATGGCAGTAAGATAGTCTGCTCTTTTGTTCTGGTATTTCAGGTAATAAGCGTGTTCCCATACATCAATTCCCAGGATAGGTGTTCCTTTCTCCTCTACAACATCCATCAGTGGATTATCCTGGTTAGGGGTAGAAGACACGAACAGTTTTCCGTTCTTATCCACAGAAAGCCATGCCCATCCTGAGCCGAAACGGTCTGCACCTGCTTTGCTGATCTTTTCTTTAAACGCATCCATGCTTCCGAAAGTTTCAGTAATGGCTTTAGCCAGTTTTTCAGAAGGCTTGGTATCTTTTACAGGGGTAAGAACCGTCCAGAAAAGCTCGTGGTTGTAATGTCCGCCCGCATTGTTTCTCACAGCAGGTGTAAGTTTAGAAACTCCTGAAAGGATCTGGAAAAGGGTTTGCTTCTCCTGAGGTGTACCCGCAATGGCTTTATTCAAATTAGCAGTATAAGCTGCACCATGCTTTGAATAGTGAATTTCCATAGTCTGTGCATCTACCGAACCCTCCAAGGCATTGTAAGCATATGGGAGCGGTGTCTGCTTAAACTGCGCAAAAGCAAACTGCGCGGCAAATAAGGCACTTAAAGCTGCTATTTTCAAAATCTTCATAACGTTTTGTTTTTATGGTTTAACAATATTTTTCTCTTAAAAGAAGGGAAGCAGGAGGATGAAAGATTACTTTCCTTTCTGTTACTGCTTCTCTTTATTCATAACTTTCATTCATCATTCCCATCATCAACTTCCAGCTTCATTCTTCCATCTCCCGGCTCTTCCCTATTCTATTTCAACAATTTTTTAATATCCTCAATCAGGATTTCCCGGTCAGGATGGTATTTTCCGTTGAGCTTCGGAGTTTTTCCTTCGGGATCTTCATAATTTAATCCTGAATAATATAGGATGGGCATATTGTCTTTATTGTATCGGCAACGGATATTTCCTTCCTTATCTACCAAAGCGATCATTCCGCTGTGATTAAGACTTTCGCTGTCGTCTTCTTTATCACCCACATAGATATTGAACTGGTCCGCCAGTTTCCCTATATAATCTCTGTTTCCTGTAAGAAAATGCCAGTCCGGGGATTTTGCCCCTACGCTTTTAGCATGTTCTTTCAATGCAGCAGGGGTATCGTTTTCCGGATCAATGCTAATGGAAATGATCCCGAATTCAGGACTGTTTACCTCATCTTCAATGAACCTCATATTCCGGTTCATCACAGGACAAATCGTAGGACATCTGCTAAAGAAAAACTCTACCAGATATACTTTTCCCAGCATATCTTTATTGGTGATTTTTTTATTGTTCTGGTCGGTGAGTTCAAAATCGGGAACCTTCATTACGGTGTACAGGTTTTTCTTAAAATATCCCATTCCAACTCCTATTCCCAGAAACAACAGAGCAAAAACCGCAATCGGAATGATTACCTTTCTCTTAGCTCCATTTTTGGTTTTGTTATTTTTGGGCATATTTCTCAGGATTTTTCTTGAACTCGTCCTTACAGTAGCTACTGCAAAAACCGTACGTTTTATTTTTATAAACTACCGTATCTTTCATATCGTCTTCTGTTTTCATATGGCAGATCGGGTCTTCTGCATTAGCAAATTTTACTTTCTTAGCTATCGATTTTGAAGAGGCAGTGCTATTTTTATGCTTTACTTTAGGGGTTTCCTGGCCACAGGCGAATAATGAAACTGACAATAATGCAGTCAAAATAATTTTTGATTTCATTTTAATGGTAAATTGAAATTGATAATATTATGAATGTGTAAATTAATTTTTAACACAAAGATAAGCACCGTTTTTTACCATCCATTGCTTTTAAAAACAGCATGTGGTCATAAAAAACGAAGACACTTTGAGAAAAAAACTAAAAGAATAGTTGAGAAAACTATACCAAAGGAGGATGGAATATCCGTGCAAAATATTCTGAATGATGATCATTGATATAATCTGAATATTTGACTTCTCTTTCAGAATCAGATTCTTTCTGACCTAAAAAAGAAAGGATATCGTGGGAAATAAATACATCCAGCCCGGATATTTTAATCACCTGGGAATTGCCGGATTGTTTTTCCGTTTTAGCCAGTTCTTTGTTGACATAACATTTCCCTTTACAAGTAGATTGGGGAATATTTCTGTTCTCACAGAGGTTTTTCACAATATAATCATAATTTACCGCATAGTTGATCAATGGCAAAACCGGACGTAATGCAATGGTAAAAATGATGAATATGGAAATAAAAAATCTCAATGATCAGTTCTGTTTTACAAATATACTACTCAAATTGGGTTTATGTATTATTTATGATGAATGTCATTGATTATTTTTCGTTGAGCGGATATGGGTTTCGGGGTTATGAGTTATGGAATAATGCTTTTAACATTATTCTTTCTCACTCAGATTACGGTGATTTTGCAGATTCTTTTCTGTGTATAAAAACCTTATAGGTTTCGGAAACCTATAAGGTTTGGGCGTTTTTATTTTTAAATGGATGATGTCGTGTTTTTTAATCGCAAAAGCGCAAAAAACATTACAAAAAGAAGCTTTAAGGCGCAAGGATTTTATCTCCGATAAAATTTTATAATCCTAATAATGGCTCGCTTTAACCTAGAAGCTATTGTTGGGCACCTGCTACCTGCAACCTACCATCTGCCACCTAATTAAACTTCATCCTCTGTATTCTTACTGCATTTAAGATAGCAAGCATCGCTACTCCTACATCTGCAAATACAGCTTCCCACATGGTTGCCAGACCTCCGGCTCCAAGAGCTAAAACAACAGCTTTTACCGCAAAGGCCAGAACAATATTCTGCCATACAATCTTTTTGGTCTGTTTACCAATATTGATTGCCATTGGGATTTTGCTTGGTTTATCATCCTGAATAACGACATCTGCTGTTTCAATCGTGGCATCGCTTCCGAGCCCGCCCATGGCAATCCCTACGTCGCTGAGCGCAACTACAGGGGCATCATTCACACCATCTCCTACAAAGGCAACGGTTTGATTTTTTGCTTTGATCTCTTTTACTTTGTTCACTTTGTCTTCCGGTAAAAGATCCCCGAAAGCATTGTCGATACCCAGTTGATCTGCCACATATTTGACAACGGTACCTTTATCACCGCTGAGCATAGTGGCTTTTACCCCCATCCTATGCAGATTTTCAACGGTTTCTTTTGCATCTGTTTTAATACTGTCTGCAATGGTGATATAGCCTGCAAACTTTTTATCATAAGCTATGGCGATGAGTGTATACACAATATTAGCATGGTTGATATCATAGGTGATACTGAATTTATCCATCAGCTTAAAATTACCTACCAGCAATTCTTTCCCATTAACGGAGGCTTTCAAACCATGTCCTGCAATTTCTTCTACATTTTCCAGGGGAACAGAATGATCGATCTCTCCTGCATAGTTGTGGATTGCTGTGGCTACAGGGTGGGTACTTTTGTTTTCCAGGGCATTGACCAGTTTCAGGATTTCGTCTTTATTGAATTCAGGTTTAATGCTTACTTCCTGTACCTTGAATACACCTTCTGTCATAGTTCCGGTTTTATCCATCACCACATTCCGGATTTCCGCGATGCTGTCTAAGAAATTGCTTCCTTTAAATAAAATCCCGTTTCTGCTTGCCGCTCCAATCCCCCCGAAATATCCCAACGGAATGGAGATCACCAATGCACAAGGACATGAAATCACAAGGAAGATCAAGGCTCTGTACAACCAGTCTCTGAACACATAATCATCTACAAAAAAGAAAGGCAGCAGACAGATTCCTATCGCCAGAAATACAACAATGGGTGTGTATACTTTTGCAAATTTCCTGATGAATAATTCAGTCGGGGCTTTTTGGGCAGTGGCATTCTGGACCATTTCCAAAATTTTGCTCAGCTTGCTGTCTTCATAGGCTGTAGTCACTTTTACGAGAGCGATGCTGTTCATATTGATCATTCCGGCCAGTACGATTTCGCCTTTTGTTTTAGTGTCCGGTTTACTTTCACCGGTAAGAGCAGCAGTATTGAATGACGCAGATTCAGTGATCAGTTCGCCATCAAGAGCCAATTTTTCACCGGGCTTTAACTGGATAATATCTCCTATTTTAGTTTCTTTGGCTTTAATGGTTCTTGGCTGGCTGCCTTCCATAACGATTACCTCATCAGGCCGCTGATCCAGCAGCGCTTTAATATTTCCTTTAGCTCTTGTAACAGCCATTCCCTGAAATACTTCTCCCACAGAGTAGAAAAGCATCACAGCTACACCTTCGGGATATTCACCGATTACAAATGCTCCTACCGTGGCAATTCCCATCAGGAAAAATTCGGAAAAGACATCTCCCTGTAGGATACTTTCATAAGCTTCCTTCAAAACCGGAAGACCTACAGGAACATAGGCTGCCAGATACCATACTAATCGTACCCACCCTGTAAACCATTCGGTTTTTATATAATTGTCCAATGTTATCCCTATCAGCAACAGCACGAAAGATATTATAGCAGGAAGAAACAGCTGAAAGGTTGTTTTATCTCCTGTATCATGAGAGTGGTCGTGACCATCTCCTTCGGAATGATCATGTTTATGAGGTTCTTTATTTTTAGGTTTTGTGCTACAACATTCTTCCATAAATACTATTTTTATGTAAAATTAAGGGTATACTCAATGCAATACTATTGCAAACTTTCAAGGCAGTTCTCACAGATTCCTTTGGCAAAAAGCCTTATTTCGTCTATCCTGAAATTGGTCTGAACATTTTCAGGGAAGGAAATATCTTCACGACAGGTGGTCTGCCTGCATATTTTGCAGTAAAAATGCAGGTGCCAATCTTTGTGTGTTTTTTCATTACAGCCGTCATCACATAATTTATATTTTGTGGTGGTATTTTCCTGGATGCTGTGGACTATTCCTTTTTCTTCGAAGGTTTTTAAAGTACGGTAAATGGTGGTCCTGTCCGCATTGTCAAAATGGTTTTCAACTTCCGAAAGCGAAAGGGCAGCTTCCTGAGTACTTAAAAAATCGTATACCAGAATCCTCATACTTGTCGGCTTGGTATTTTTATCGATGAGTTTGGTTTCTATATCTTTTTTCATTTTTACCATTATTTTTTAAAGGTGTACTTCCTGTTCTTCATAACCTTCTTCTTCAATCTGAAAAGTGGTATGAGAAATTTTAAAATTTCCTGTTGTAACTTCCGTTAAGGTTTTGAGCAACTGATTCTGCCCTGTATCCTTATCTTTCACGATGTGAGCGCTCATTGCATTTACACTTGAGGTCAGCGACCATACGTGAAGATCATGAACTTCTTCTACACCCGGAATTTTTTCTAATGACTGACGGAGCTGATGAATATCAACATCTTTTGGAGTTCCTTCCAGCAGAACATTGACAGCTTCTTTCAACAAACGCCATGTTCTTGGAAAAATCAAAAGCCCGATAACCGCAGAAATAATCGGATCTGCATAATACCAGCCTGTTGTCAGCATAATAACTCCTGCAATCATCACTCCAACAGAGGTCAGCATATCAGAAAGTACTTCAAAATAAGCGCCTTTCATGTTCAGGCTTCCTTCTGAATCTTTTCTCAGGATCATCATTCCGATAAGGTTTACTACAAGTCCTATTCCAGCCACAATCAGCATGGTTTTGCTCTGAACAGCCGGAGGATTCTGGAATCTTTGGTAAGCTTCATACAATACGTAAAGGGAAATTCCCAATAATACCACGGCATTGATAACTGCTGCCAATATCTCTGTCCGGTAATACCCGAATGTTTTGGAAGCATCTGCTTTTCTTTCTCCTATTTTGATGGCGATAAATGCCAGAAGCAATCCCACAACATCAGTCAGCATATGCGCTGCATCTGCCATCAGGGCAAGACTTTGGGTAATAAAACCGCCAATTACCTCAGCAACCATATAGGCTCCGCTTAACAGCAAGACAAAGAGTAAGTTCTTTTTGTGCCTGCTGGCCGGTGAACCCGTTTGTATTTTTATTTCTTCCATGTTTTCTGAATTTTAGGTGATTACATTTCGTAATACAAAACATTTTCTTTTTTAACAGGAATATTCTGATCTCCTGTCATTTGTTTAATATTGATTTCAATAGTCTGCGCCAATGCGGTCACAGGGGTATCTACAGGTCCGTTTTCAAAAGGATCCTGCATGATGATGGATGTTTTTTCTATCGCAAGAAACATGACCGGAATAAGGAAAGTTATTAATATTTCAACAGTCAGCTGGGAATCATCCAGTCCAAACGGAAGGGTGGCGGCAAAAACATAGATCAAGGTATGCAGTAAAATGCTGTAAGATCTTGGGAAAACCGTATTCTTCAGTCTTTCACATTTTCCCATACTGTCGCAGAGTCTGGTGATGATGTCATTCAGCTGCATCTGCTGAAAGTCTGTTAATCCTTTTGAAGATGCTGTTTCCTTGAGCTGTTGGGAGTGGGCATCCAGAAGTGCATTCGGAACATTGGCAGCTTTGATCTGATGTTCATCCAGATAGTGCTGAACTTTATCTGAAAAAGAAAGTTTTCTCAGAGATTCGCCAAGGGCATAGGTCCAGATGATCTGTCTTTGTGCAAATTCCTTTATAACTTTATCTTCTTGCGGAAAAAACTGGATGACCGACCTCATCAGGGTTCTGGAATCATTTACTATAGCACCCCAGACTGTTCTGGCTTCCCACCATCTTTCGTAGGATTGGGAAGTACGGAATGCCAGCAGTAATGATACAGCTGTTCCCAACAGTGCCGGAATATTAAGGGGAAGCGAAATTTTCCGGAACCATGGGAGTAGGTCTAATAATCCTATGGATACAGCAAATATGGCCATAAACAGGATCTGAGATCTTATTTCACGAATGAAATACCAGATGGATATTTTTTTGTTTAGTAGCATAACTAATGTGTATTAGAATGTTCTTATTCTGTTTCTGAAGATGTGCCGTAAACCCCTCTAATTTAGGCATAAAAATCGGCACCTCTTCAGGTCTGTTCTTATAAATTGTTTATCATTTTACGTTTTAATGCTCATGCTCTCCGGAATTGGAAAGTTTGGCATTAACGAAAAATGCTCCTTTCACTACTATTTTAGCACCGGCAGGAATTGCTTTTACAGGAGTAATTGCCGTGTATCCCATATCTGAAGTTCCTTTTACCACTTCTATCTTTTCAAAATTGATAGCCTTTTTTTCATGTTCCGGCTCCTCTTCTTTTTTCTTTTCATCCGCAGAGCTTTCCTCTTCTTCATGCTCTTCAGCCTTTTTATCCGTCTGAACAAATACATAATATTTCCCGTCTGCTTCTACAATGGCTTCATTGGGAACGGCGGGTGTGGTATTTTTATCTAAACTGACAATTCCGGTAATATTCATTCCGTCGATAAGGCCTGCTTTATTCCCGGTGACTGTGCCATGCACTGAAACGGTTTTGCTTTCGTTTTCGAAAGAGGAGCCTACACTGTAAACCATGGCATCGTATTCGGTTTCAGGGTTATTGGTCAGCTTGAAGTGAACGATCTGCCCTACTCTCATTTTAGGAAGATCTTTTTCGAAAACCTGAAGATCCAGATGGATAGAATTGTTATCGATAATTTCTGCCACGGGTGATGAAACATCTACATAGCTCCCGATCTGTGCTGAAATGTTACTTACTGTTCCACTAATCGGTGCTGTAATCACCAATCCGGATCTCATATTGCCATTGTTTACTTTCCCCGGACTGATTCCCATCATCTGAAGCTGTCTCAGAAGGGAGGCTTTTTTCGTTCTCAGGGTTTTAAGCTCGGCATCTGAACTCTGAAGGTTTTTCTTTGCGCCGGCATCGTTATCAAAAAGCTCACGCTGTCTTCTGTATTCCTGCTCTGCATAGGTAATCCTGCTGTTCGTCGTTAAATATTCTTCCTGCAACCGGATAAATTCAGGGTTCGCGATGGTGGCAATCACCTGTCCTTTCTTTACGATGCTTCCTACCTGTACATTCAGGGTTTTAATCACTCCGCCATACAGGGAAGTGATGGTTGCCTTATTATTATTGGGAACCCTCAGAAGGCCGTTCGCTTTAACGGTGGAGGTCAGTTCTTTCATCTCCACTGGTCCTAAGGATATACCAACTGATTTTATTTGCTCTTCCGTTAATGAAGCAATCGTCTGAGGAGCTTCTTCATGACCGGATTCTGCCTTTTCAGTTTTTACTTCGGACATTCCGGTCTGGACTTCTTTTTTTCCACAGCTTACAAGTAAAAGTGCTGTGACGGTAAGATATATGATATTGTGCTTTATTTTCATGTTATTTATTGATGATTGAATTAATGGTAACGACAGACTGATTAACCTGTTGAATGGATTCCAAGTATTTTAACTGAATATTGGTAGCGGTCTGCAAGGCAAAAAGATATTCTACATAGGATATGTCCCCTGTTTTATAACCTAATTGGGCTGCTTTGACAATTTTTTCAGCATTAGGAATAGCCTGCTTGACATAATATTCATACTGCTGTGTATCCTGCCGGTATTGTTCAAAAGCATTTTCAAGCTGTGCCGAAAGCTGGTTCTGCTTCATTTTTGCATTGGTTTCGGCGGCCAGTTTTTCATATTCCAGGGACTGCATTCTTGCTTTTGTCGCTCCAAATGTCAAAGGAATGGCAACGCCTACAGAAAACGAATTGAAACGGTCACCGGCATTATAGAATTTCTCCTGTCCGTTTTTGGTATGGAAACCAATCAGTGACTGGCTGGTCAGTCCAATGCTGAATTCAGGAAGCCCCTGTGATTTTTCAACTTTTTTATTTTTTTCAGCAATTTCCATTTCGTTATAGAAAGCTCTAACCAGAGGATTATTGGCAACAGATGAAGTATCGAGAATATTTTCTGATCTCAAAGGTTCATAATTACTTTTTAAAGGAACTTCAATATCCTCAGAAGTATTCAGCAATGTCTTCAGGTTTTTATAGGCATTGTTCAGATAGACTTCGTTCTGTCTCAGCAGCAGGCTGATCTCCCCTTTCTGGGTTTCTGCTGTATTAATTTCAATTTTCTTGATATCTCCGGCTTTAAATCTTACGGTTGCAATTCTTATAAAATCCTGGTAAAGGCTGTCAAGATCTTTGAGTTTGGATTTATTATACTGAAGATATTCGATCTGGTAATAATAGGAACGAACCTGCTTTGTCAGTTCATGGACAGAGATTTCCTTATCGATCTCCCGGCTTTTGATATTTTCCGCAATCAATTCTCTCCTTGCTTTAAACAATGTTGGAAAGGGAATGCTTTGCGAAATGGCAAATGACTGGTCGAATTTCGGACTGTTGTATTGTCCCAGCTGGGCTTCAAAATTTAATTTGGGAAGTTCTTTTGCTGTGCCTTTCAGGGCTTCTGCAGATTTTATATTGAGATCTTTTGATTTTAACAACAAATTATTTTCTGCAGCCATTTCTACTGCCTGCTCCACGGAAATCTGTCTGGCCTGTGCCTTAAAGGTCTGCCCAAACATCAGAAATCCAAGAACAATAACTGTAGTGAGAGGTTTAATTTTATTCATCTTTCGCGGAATCTTTGTATTAAAAATGATATACAGCATCGGCAGGACAAACAAGGTAAGAAATGTAGCAGTCACCAGCCCTCCTATGACCACTGTGGCCAAAGGTTTCTGTACTTCTGCTCCGGCTCCTGTAGAAATTGCCATAGGCAGAAAGCCCAATGAAGCCACTGTTGCAGTCATCAGAACGGGTCTTAGTCTGGTTTTTGTTCCTTCATATACTCTTTTCAGTACATCTGCTTCCCCATCTTTCTCCAATTGGTTAAAGGTTCCGATCAAAACAATCCCGTTAAGGACTGCCACACCAAAAAGAGCGATAAATCCGATCCCGGCACTGATACTGAACGGCATATCCCTCAAAAGAAGGGCAAATATACCTCCGATAGCACTCATCGGGATGGCTGTAAAAATCAATGCAGCTTGTTTAAATGAGTGAAAAGTGAAATATAAAAGCATAAAAATCAGGAAGAGAGAAACCGGGACTGCGATCATCAGACGTTTGCTGGCTTCCTGCAGGTTTTCGAACTGTCCGCCATACGTAAAATAATATCCTGAAGGCAATTTAATCTGCTGGTCCAGTTTAGTCTGAATATCTTTAACTACGCTTTGTACGTCACGGTCTTTTACATTAAAACCAATCACAATTCTCCTTTTTCCTTCTTCACGGCTGATCTGTGCCGGTCCCAGTTTGTAGCTGACATTAGCAACCTGGGAAAGTGGAATCTGCGTACCTGTTCCTGTTGCAATCATTAAATTATTCACATCATCGATACTGGTTCTGTGCAGACTGTCGAGACGGACCACAAGGTCGAAGCGTCTTTCGTTTTCAAAAACCTGGCCGGCCGTTTTACCTGCAAAGGCAGTACTTACTGCATTGTTTACATCTTCTATATTTAATCCATAATTGGCCATTCTTGTTCTGTCGTATTCTACGTTAATCTGTGGAAGTCCGCTTACTCTTTCAATCTGTGGAGCAGTTGCGCCGTCAACAGTCTGGATCACTTTTCCAACTTTATCTGCATAAATAGAAAGTGAATCGAGGTTTTCTCCAAAAATTTTAACAGCAACGTCCTGTCTGATCCCTGTCATCAGCTCATTAAAACGCATCTGGATCGGCTGGTTCTTTTCAAAAAACACTCCGGGAATGGTTTCTAGTTTTTCGCTGATTTCGTCGGCCAGTTCTGTATATGATTTTTTGGTTTTCCATTCGCTTTGCGGTTTTAAAACAACGATCAGGTCGGAGGCTTCAGGAGGCATAGGATCGGTAGGAACCTCAGCAGAGCCTGTTTTTCCGACGACCATTTTTACCTCATCAAACTGTTTGATTATTCTTGATGCCTGCATAGAGGTTTCAATACTCTGGCTGAGAGAACTTCCCTGCGGCAGGATACAGTGGAATGCATAATCTCCTTCCTGAAGCTGCGGGATAAATTCGCCACCCATATTTTTGAAAATGAAGGCGCTGATGATAAAAATGATAACCGTAGCTGAAACAATGATGTATTTTACTTTCACGGCTTTCTGCAGCAAAGGTTGATAGATTTTTTGCAAAAAATTCATCATTTTGTCTGAGAAAGTTTCTTTATGTGAGATCTTTTTAGACAAGAACAATGCGCTCATCATCGGAATATAGGTCAATGAAAGAATCAATGCTCCTAAAATGGCAAATCCTACTGTTTTAGCCATTGGTGTAAACATTTTACCTTCCACACCGACTAAAGTAAGGATCGGGATGTAAACAATCAGAATGATGACTTCTCCAAAAGCTGCACTGCTTCTGATCTTGGATGCAGAGAGAAAGACTTCTTCGTCCATTTCGCTTTGGGTAAGTGTCCGCATAGATTTTCTCAGTCCTAAATGATGTAAGGTGGCTTCCACAATAATTACTGCACCATCTACGATCAAGCCGAAGTCTATTGCTCCAAGGCTCATTAAATTGGCACTCACTCCAAAAACATTCATCATTCCCAAAGCAAAAAGCAGTGATAATGGAATGGCCGAAGCCACAATAAGTCCTGCCCTAAGATTCCCAAGGAAAACTACCAGTACAAAAATGACAATTAAAGCGCCTTCAATAAGGTTCTTCTCTACCGTATTAATGGCTCTTCCGACAAGATCTGTTCTGTCCAGAAAAGGTTCTATGACCACATCATCGGGAAGGGACTTCTGAATAGTCGGGATTTTAGCTTTAATACGGCTGACCACTTCGTTACTGTTGGCTCCTTTCAGCATCATGACTACGCCACCTACTGCATCTACTTTTCCATCGTAAGTCAATGCCCCGTAACGTACAGCATTCCCGAGACGAACATCTGCGACATCTTTTATAAATATAGGAACACTTCCGGTTTCATTTTTTACGGAAATATTTTTAATGTCTTCCAGTGAAGCCACAAGGCCAATTCCCCGGATAAAATAGGCATTTGGTTTTTTGTCGATATAAGCTCCTCCGGTATTCTGGTTATTTTTTTCTAATGCTGTAAAAATATCGGTAATGCTTACTCCCATCGCTTTAAGGCGGTCCGGGTTTATACCGACTTCATATTGTTTCAATTCTCCTCCAAAGCTGTTGATTTCTGCTACGCCCGGAGTTCCGTTCAACTGTCTGCGAACGATCCAGTCCTGCATGGTACGGAGTTCTTTGGCCGAATATTTTTTTTCGCTTCCTTTTTTGGGATGAAGGATGTACTGGTATACTTCCCCGAGGCCGGTACTTACAGGGGCAAGTTCCGGTGTTCCTACTCCTTTGGGAATTTCCTCAACTGCAAGTTTCAACTGCTCATTGATGAGCTGTCTGGCAAAATAAACATCCACATTTTCTTTGAATACTACAGTGATTACGGAAAGTCCAAACCGGGAAATACTTCTGGTTTCCTGGATATCCGGAATGTTTGCAATACTCTGCTCTATAGGGAAAGTTACAAGCTGTTCTACTTCCTGCCCTGCCAGTGTAGGGCAAGCGGTAATGATCTGCACCTGATTGTTGGTGATGTCAGGAACAGCATCTATGGGAAGTTTTGTAGCACTCCATACTCCCCAGATGATCAAAAGCAAGGTCATAATACCGACAACCACCTTGTTTTTGATACTGAATTTTATGATTTTATCTAGCACAATCTGTATTTAATTTTAATTGGTAATTACTGCATACGGCGGTAATGCCGATGCAAAAATATCACGAAGACCTCTGCAATAAAATTGCAAAGTTCAATAGATCAGAAAGCATAACTTTCTAATAATCAATAAATTAAATTTTAGGAGGTTGCCAGATATGGTCGTACATCTGGTAAGCAAAATTGTTGTTATGAAAAAGAATTTTCTTTGAAAAATAAGCCTGAACATGGCTCTGAATTTGAAACAACGGATCCATTTTGAGAGAAGACACAGTCATCTGACAACAGCTGCACGTACACAATGGCGAGCATATATCTCCTTTATCTTTTGAATGGGACTCCTGGATACTGAATGAAAGCTTGGTCTCTGTTCCTCCTGCAGGACGGTGCACATCTTCACAGGGCATCAGTGATAATGCCATGAAATAGAATGCTAATAGCCATCTTAACAGGTTCATGTGGACAAAGGTAAAGTTTTTTTCTAAAATGAAAAGGAGATATGGTGCATTTAATATATTCTTGACATTATAGTGTTTTTTGAAACATCGTTATATTTTCTTTACTTTTGGATGTAGGATATACCTGATATAGCTTATGAGAAAACTTTTTTTAATTCCTTTATTCTTAACACTGCTCTCCTGTGTAGGTTCTGATCTTGAATCTCTGCCTCAGACTGTTTCAGAATCTAAAAGTAAAAAGCTTTTAATCAAAGAATACCGTCCTACGGAAAATAAGCTGATCATCAATCAGGGAGAATATAAAATTGTGGAAGCGTTTACCACTTTTAAGTTAAATTCAAAAAATGATCAGACAATCAATAAAAATTTCTTTGCATTCAGTGTAAGAATCAAAAATCTAAAAACAGGTGAAGAGGGACTTTCCCTTGAAGACAGCGACCATGATAAGTTCATTGATTTTTACTGTGATTTCTGCGGGGGTATTAATAACGATAATATTGTTTTATATTATAATGATATCAATAAAAGGGATAATTTAGATAGTATTAAGATTGGTTTTAAGGATAAGAATAGAAAGGAGAAGATTGTTTATTTTGTGAAAGAGTAATGATAACGAAAAATATCTACCTCCAAATACCAAACAATTACTAAAAAACAGGATCTCATATTCATTCTATATCATCCCTAAACTACATTTAGTATTTATAGCAATAAAAGTACTATTATATTCATAGGAAAATAAATACACCAAATTTTAACGCTTCATAAAATATATTTACACTTACAGTTAATCAGCTGTAAAATATTAACTATGAGAAGATTCATATAATCATCGATCAAATAAATCTTTTTATTGTGAACTAAAAAGGATACTTTTGCAAAAACATTTAACATATTTTAAGATTATTATGATGAAAAAAAAATTATTGGTGTCCGCCCTATTGATATCATCTTTTAGCTTTGCACAGCTGGCAGTTCCCTCTGGACAGGTGCAGGCAACTACAAATACATCTACGGGGAACGTAGGAATTGGCACGAATAATCCTCAAGCTAAATTTGATATTGTTTTTGGAGGAGAACCGAAAACAATAAAGTTTTTAGAATCATCAAATGCTGTCAATTCAATGAATTCAATGTTACGTTTTACCTGGTATAATGATACAGCAGATTTAGGAATTGTGAGAAGTGGTAGCGAGCCTATAGAAGCAATGGCGATAAGATTCAATCAAAACGAAGTAGCAAGATTTACTCCAAGTGGAAATATTGGGGTTGGAATTAAAAATCCATTATATAATTTAGATGTACAGGGTACATTTAGAGTAGGTAATGCAGGGCACTTTACATTTAATGGAGCTGCAGATTTATGGCTTGAATATCCAGACAGAGGTTCAGGCGGCCGTGCTATGGTACACGACGGAGGCAACGTACTTACGTTAAATTATGCTAATGATTTCACCGGAGGTACCCGCTTAGGCACAAGTTTTTTAGTCAAAGATGATAATGCTTCTTTACAGGGAAAATTAGAAGCCAAAGAAGTAAAAGTAACTCTTACACCAACAGCCGATTTTGTTTTTGATGATAATTATAACCTTCCAAAATTAGAAGATGTAGAAAAACATATTAAAGAGAAGAGGCATCTTCCCGAAATTGCTTCAGCTAAAGTAATGGAAAAGGAAGGCGTAAATGTGGGTGAATTTCAAATTAAGCTACTGCAAAAAATAGAAGAGCTTACTCTTTATTCGATCGAGCAGAACAAGCAACTTAAATCTCAATCTGAAAAAGTTGAAAAATTAGAGAAACAAATTGAAAAGCTTCTTTCTAAAAAAAATAAAACACTATGAAACAAAAATTATTCTCATTAGCCCTATTGGCATCGTCTTTTTCTTTTGCACAGTTATATACTCCAGCTGGTGCATTACAAACCTCCTTAAATAATAATATTGGTATTGGAACCAATGCTCCTGAAGGGAGTCTTGATATCAATGCAAACAGTGGTATTCCTATCATTAGAGGTAATGGAGATTATATTCCGACCGGATTGAGATTTATTGACGATTCATATACACAATCCGGACAGGTAAAGGAATGGAGTATATGGAAGGGAAATACTTGGGCAAAAGGGTTGGGATTCATGAGATATGATGCAGTCAACCGTTGTGCGGGAGGAATTTGTGATGTCCCTTTATTCTTATCAGACAATGGTAATATTGGTATAAATACAGCCTCACCCCAGGAGAAATTTTCTATTTATGGGAAGCATTACACTTCTACAATCTTATTACATGCAGACAATGATGGGAATGCTCCTGCTGATTTAATGATCTGGGCTTCTGAACCAGGATTAACCTATTCCGGAGTAGGTATTGGAAATAATATTAAAAATTTTTTGAATGGGGGCAGTATGGAAAGAATAAACTCTTCAAAAGGGGGTTCATATATTCGATTGCTTGATAATGAGATTAATTTTAATCTAGTATCCGGTGCAGGGTTCAAGCAACAGACTCTGACTTTACATTCCAACGGCAATGCCTCACTGCAAGGTAAATTTGAAGCTAAAGAAATAAAAGTAACTCTTACACCTACAGCTGATTTTGTTTTTGACGACAATTATAATCTTCCCAAATTAGAAGATGTAGAAAAACATATCAAAGAGAAGAAACACCTTCCCGAAATTGCTTCTGCAAAAGTTATGGAAAAAGAGGGGGTAAATGTAGGTGAATTTCAAATTAAGTTACTGCAAAAAATAGAAGAGCTTACCCTATATTCAATCGAGCAAAGTAAGCAAATAAAATCACAATCAGAGCAAATTAGGTTGCTTAAGGAAGAAAATAAGGTTCTAAGCATACAATCTGAAAAGCTTGAAAAATTTGAAAAACAACTGGAAAAACTTCTTTCTGAAAAAAAATAAATATTTATGCAAAAAAAATTACTTTCGATATTTTCACTATTTGTAGGTTTCTTTGGATATTCCCAGACAGAAGTCTATTTCAAATATGATGAAGCCGGAAATCAGAGATACAGAGGCCCTAATGTTGCAGGAAAAACAGCTCCCGCTGAAATAGCAAAACAAGAAACTAAAACAATAGTTGCCCTGCAACAGCAAGAAGTTCCTGCTATGGATGAAAAAACTTTCTTAAAACAGATCAGACTTTATCCTGTACCCGTTAATGACGTTCTTACCATCGACTGGACTGAAGAAGCAGACGATCTTATAGAATCCGTTTCATTATATCAGCACAGTACGATACACTGGAAATTCCAGCAACAGAATATTCCGGGGTTAAACCGCCAGCTTAAGATTAACATGACAGGCTATGACTGGGGTGTTTATATCCTACGTTTTACTCTGAAAGACGGAAGAGTTTTCAGCAGAAATGTTACCAAACGATAAGCTATTTCAGACTTGTCATTTATCAATTTATTAACACAAAGAAAAAGAATATGAAAGTTTTCTATTCATTCATTATATCCTGTATCTCAATATTGGGATACTCTCAAACAATATTATACCAAGCTGAAAGTAACTCTCGAACGGTTCAGGATCCACAGACCGTAGTGCTTGCACAGGGATTTCATGCAACATCAAATATATCTAATCCTTTTGTTGCTAAAATTGGGCCTGGTACAGAGAACCCGGGAGGAGGACCAATTGATTCAGGAGCTGGTGCCGGTAATCCAACCGGAACTACAGAAACGATAGATAATAAATTCCATGACACTAGAGGAAATATTGAAGTAAATGGAGCAGGGCAGCTACAATTTACGTTACCTATTGCATTACCTCCAGGAGTAAAAAGTGTAGCTCCACAAATTAATCTTGTTTATATCAGTGGTTCAGGTAATGGAATTGCTGGGTATGGATGGAATTTATCCGGAATTACTGCAATCTCAAGAATTGGCAAAAATATTGACAAAGATGGTGAGATTAAAGGAATTCAATTAGATTACTCCGATTATTATAGCTTTAACGGACAAAGGTTAATTCTAAAATCCGGAGAATATGGTAGGGATGGTGCAGAATATGTTACTGAAAAATATTCCAATATTAAAATTAAATCTATAGGTACAGTCACAGGACAGCTATGGCAGGGGCCAGAATATTGGGAATTGAATTTTGAAGATGGTTCTCAAGCTTGGTATGGAGCATTATCATCCGGAGCTAGTACAGCAAGAACGCCATTGGAATACAATATTGTGAAATGGAAGGATGCACAAGGAAATTATATTTCGTATAATTATTCTCAGACTGCTTCTACTAATGTGGCTGTTATATCTAGTATAGAATGGGGAGGAAATGAAGGAACAGGTAAGCCCCATTTTAATAAAATTGAGTTGAACTACTTTAATGAAAGAACTTTAAATGAAATCAATTACTTAAGTGAAATTAGGTTTGTACAAAATAAACAGCTAAAGGAAATTATTGTAAAAACTAATGGCAATCAATTTAAAAGATATGCTGTTGAATATATTAATAATGGATCCAGCTATCAATTTGCAAATAAAATAACAGAATATAATTCTAGTGATCAAGCTGCTAACCCTATTACAATAGACTACGAGTCATATCAACCAGGTAATGAAGAAACTACAAAAGAAAACAATATCGCTACTAACAATACAAAAAAGTATGGTGATTTTGATATGGATGGTATTACCGATTATCTTGAATTTATACCTAATCCTGGAACCTCTCCGTCTGGTCCAGTGGGGGTCATACACTTTAGAAACTCTGTTTACAAAGATTCACCTGTTATTCCAATGCAATATGAACTTTCAAGATTCACTGCAGAAGAATTTGCAAAAGCTACGGCTATAACTTTTAAAAAAGATGGCTATGTAAAAAATAAGGTAGGTATAGTAATACCCCATAAAATTGCAACAGCAGACCCTGATAAACCAAACTATGAATTATTGATATATTCTGCTGATACTTCTGATTTTAAATTTAAACTAGAGTACTCAAAAATAATTTCTTACTCCCTCTATAATCCGGGTGGTGATTTGAGTGGCGGATCTGAATGTACTGCATCGGTGCCTCTCAATGTAAGCTATTTGGAGAGTTATGACTATGACGGAGATGGTATTTCAGAACTGCTGATAGGATTTAACAGAAGAAATAGATGTACGAGCCCACCACTTTATGATGACCAAATCTCTAATATTGAAAATAATGAGATAGTAGAATCGGCTAATTCTCAACAAACTCTCCTGCAGCCTCAAATTAATTCCTCGAATGTAGAATATGGAGATGATATTCTTTCAGCCTCTGAAGTAGATGATACCCAAGTTAATATTATACAACCCGGCGGCGGAACAATAGATCTTTTCACATACTATTCATCATTTTTGATAGATATTGATGAAAATACAGATATTAATAACAGTATCTATAAATATGATGAAGGAGTAAATATTAACAATTCATCGGATAATAACAAAAATAACCGTTTTGCAGATTTAAATGGAGATAGCATACAGGACATCATTCAGGTAAAACCTAATGGAACTATTACTGAAGCTTATAACTTTAGTAAACAGCCTGATGGGAGTTTTGTGAAAGTGAACATTGGAAGCTTTTCAGGGCAAATACTTGCAGGTATTTCCTCAGGAGCTTTATATGGAGATTTCAATGGAGACAGTAAAACAGATGTCTTAGTTCCCCAGGCTAATAAATCTTATAACTGGAATTTATATATATCTGATGGTAAAAAGTTCAATCAATCCACAATAAATAATTTCATTTATTATAGTTCCGGAGGTGAAGTATTGATGGAAAGCAGTCATAATGTATGGGAAGCAGGTGGAGGCTGTTCATATTCGGAAAGCAGGTATTTTCAATACAATGTTGCAGATCTGGATGCAGATGGCAAATCAGACATTGTTGTTAGCTACGTATTTATTAATAATCATGAATGGAGCGCACATCATGATCAGGAGAAAACCGTTTTACGAACTTTTGTTTATTCAGTTAATAAAACAACAACAGACAGCTACGCAAACTTTGCTAAGAAATTTTTATCGAGCGCAGGTGGAGATTATAATGTGGGTTTATTAGATTCACCTATCCAAACAAATGGAGATTTACAATTTTACAGAGTAAGAGATTGGAGAAGAGAATATGCTGAAAAAGTGATTCCTTTCGGAACTCTGAGTTTAAACCGAACTAATCAGCAGATTATATCTATTGGCAGACCTGATGACTGTTCGGGAGTAATCGGCTGTGCTTATAATTATGTTACTCAATATAATTATTCCTATGTTCCTACTTTAGCAAGAGCTAAATTTATTAAACAAGGTGGTATTACAACAGAAGTTTCTTACCAGGAACTTAACTCTATAACTGATACTAATTTTTACAAACCAATAAAAAAGGAATTGTTTCCTTATTTTGAACTAGAACAACTTCCATTATCAGTGGCCGTCTCAAAGCTTAAACAAAATGCCTCTAATGGAATATTAATTCAGGATTTCAGATACAGAGGCTTTATAAGCCACTTTACAGGAAAGGGCATGATGGGCTTCCGTCAGTCTGCTAAGTCTTCTTGGTACGCTGATGGCTTTGAAAATACTAAAATATGGTCAGGAGTAGAAATGGATCCCCTACAAGATGGAGCTCCTGTAAAAGAATGGTCAATTAGAACCAATAATGAAAATCTAATTTTTCCTTCAGATATTTCTGAAAATAATACCCAATTATTAAGTTTCAAATCTACCATTTATCACGCTGATAAACTCTTAAATGGTCAGGTGATAACTACTGTTACAGATGCTGACAAACCTAAAATCGTTACAGCATTTCTCACAACAGGTACAAAAACAAAAGACTTTTTAACTGGAACTCTTACAACAGGAAGTATTACTTACGGAAATTATTACCTTCCGTCTCAAAGTATATCCAATGTCAATAATGGATATGCTATAACTACGTCTAACTTTGAATATATTCACAATCCTTCAGGAATAGGTCCGGATTATTATATTGGTCGTCCAAAGACGAAAATAGATGCTATCCAAGTTTATGGTGATACAAAGTCTGCAAAAGAAGAATATACTTATGAAAACAATCTTTTAAAAACACTAAAAACCTGGAACAGGGATAATACCAGATACTTACAGGAAACTTATAACTATGATGGTTTTGGGAATATTACACAGAAAACCGTTAGTAATAGTATAGATTCTCAGACACAAACAACAACAGCACAATATGATCCAAAAGGAAGATTTGTTGTAAAGAAAACTGATAATTTAGGATTAGAAACGAATATTGAATATAATGATTGGGGGCAGATTAAAAAACAAACCGATCCTTTAGACAATACTTTAATCAATACCTATGATAATTGGGGTAAACTGTCAACTTCTAAGACTAATCTAGCGGGAACAACTACATATACATACGAAAAAGACAGTCAATCCAATATCATTGTTACCCAATATGATTCCAATGGTAAGGTTTCTAAAAAATTCACTAACAAATTAGGCCAGGACTACAAAACTTCTATCAAAGGATTCAGCCAAGGCCAGTACATATCCAAAGAAATTCAATATGATGTTCTGGGAAGAAAACTGAAAGAATCAGAGCCTTATTTTGAAGGACAAAGCGCTAATCAATGGAATACAATTACATACGATGATAGTATTTTCCCCGCTAAAATGACTACAACTTCATTTAATGGCAAGAAAATGGAAACTACTGTTTCAGGAAATATTACTACTATTAAAGAAGTAAATCTTGCAGATTATGGCAGAACAACCTCAAAAACAACCGATGCTTTAGGAAATGTAATTTCCACCACCGACAAAGGGGGAACGGTACAATTCTCTTACAATGCGGCAGGAGAACAAATTAAAGCACAATATGCAGAAAATATTGTTACTACCAAATATGATTCTTGGGGAAGAAAATCAGAATTCAATGACCCTTCCAACGGATTATATAAATACGAATATGATGGATTCGGACAATCTAAAAAAATTATCAGTCCTAAAGGAACAAAGGAATTTACATATAACAGCTTGGGACAATTAATTTCCCAAAAAGAACTCTCCATTGATGGCGGACAGGCAACTGATAAAACAATTTCTTATTCCTATGATAACAAAGGAAGAGTTATTTCCAAATCCGGAACTTCCAAAGGAAAAGCGTACAATTCCAATGTTTCTTACGATCCTCAGGGAAGATTAACATCTTCATCAGAAAGCAGCAACGGAAAATTCTTTATTGAAAAAGGTATTACTTATGATGATAAAGGAAGAGTGATTTCTTATGAAAAGCAATTATACTCTTCGGGAGTTCTTACTAACGTTCATGTAGAAAATGTATATAGTACATGGAACGGAGAACTTTATCAGATAAAAGACAAAGTAACAGGTAAAATCCTCTGGGAGCTGCAAGGAACCAATGTCAAAGGTCAGGTATTATCAGCAAAGCTTGGCGCATCAAATATTACTAATCTATATGATGATACTACAGGCTTTCTAAAAGAAATTAAACATCTGTCTCCGCAGCAAAGTATTTTAAATATTCAATATACTTTCAACGCTGTAAAAAATGAATTGAATCTTAGAAAAACATTAGGGGATTTTAATATTATTGAATCATTTAATTATGATGACAATAACAGACTAATTAGCTGGACAAATCCTAGAACGGGACAGAATTCACAAAACACGTATGACGTTAAAGGTAGAATTTTAGAAAACGATCAGGTAGGAACGATAAAATATGAGAATTCAGCTAAAATCTATCAGCCTACCGGAATGACCCTGAATGCAGCAGGAACTCAAAACTATAACAATGATCTGATCCAAAGTATTGCATATAATGAGAATAACGATCCTGTATTTATTGATGGTCAAAAAGGAGATGTAGCTTTCCAATATGGCTTAACAAGCATGAGACAAAGGGTTACGTATGGTGGAAATTTTAGTATTGATGGAGATGGGAAATTTACTAAATTCTATAGTGAAGACGGAAGCTTTGAAGTCGTAAAAGATAACACAACAGGAAAGGAAAAACATGTCCTTTATATTGGGGGAGATCCTTATGAAAGTAATATTATTTATCTTAAGAGTTATGATGAAACAACTGGCTCTTATAAATTCTTGCATAAAGATTATATAGGAAGTATTTTAGCCATCAGTGATGAAGCTGGAAACAAACTGGAACAGAGACATTTTGATGCCTGGGGAAATTTCACCCATCTGCAAATAGGAAACGGCCCAATTATCACTGATAAAAATATAATTGATACTACTTCATTATTATTAGAGAGAGGCTATACGAGCCATGAGCATTTTGCAGAAGTGGGAATTATTCACATGAACGGTAGATTATATGATCCGTTACTGAGAAGGTTCTTAAATGCTGATGAAAACATTCAGGATCCTACCAATACCCAGAATTATAATAAATATGGGTATGTATTGAATAATCCTCTGATGTTTAATGATCCTAGTGGAGAGTTTTTGGGGATCCCCGAACTCGTATCGGCAATAATCATTGCAACCATGGTGGTATCATTTAGCTATACAGTTATGACCTCAATTAGTGGGCAGAATTGGGATCTAGGTCAGTTTTTGAAAGCTAACTTATTTGCTGCTGCTTCAGCTGTTGTTACGTATGGTATAGGAAGTGTATTCTTTTCCTCTGCTGGTAGTGCTACTGAAATCGCGAAGGAACTGGGTAAGTTCGGAACTGTTATTGTACAGGGAACTGCACATGCTTTGGCACAAGGAGTATTATCTTTAGTGCAGGGACAGGGCTTTGGAAGTGCCTTTGCTTCAGGATTTTTAGGAAGCGTAGGGGCATCAGCTTTTATCGTAGCAGCGGGAAAGTTTGCAAGCAGTGCAGTAGGAACAATTGCTTCCGGTGCTATTTTAGGAGGTGTAGGTTCTGAGCTTACAGGAGGAAACTTCTGGCAGGGTGCTATTATTGGAGGATTTGTTGCTGGATTTAATCATGTAGTGCATCATATTGATAAGCCTAAGTATGTAGTTGCGGGTATTTATGGAGCAGGAGGTCACGAAGCGAGTGGTAATCCAGATTTAGAAGCATTAGTTGAAAGCCAAGGAGGTAGGATGTTTACAAGTTCTGTTGGCGGTGGAGATGATGATATCATTGATTATTTAGTAAATGGTCGTAATGAAGGCAAACAAATAAAAATTTATGGTCATAGTCGTGGGGGAGCAGCAGCGGTTAGAATAGCAAATAAGTTAGGAGATATGAATATTCACGTTGCTGAAGTAAATCTATACGATCCTGTAGGAATGTACCTTGGAGGAGATTTTGTTTTTAAACATCCAAACGTAATGAAAGTAAATAATTATTATCAAAGAAATCCTACAGATAATTTAAAATTTGCATTGAAATTAGATTTCGCCGATAATCCTTTTATTGGAAGCCCTGTTAGTGGTAAGTTTCAATGGCCTGTAATTAATAATGTAAATTTAACTGGAAAATACTATAGACCCGGCATATTAATGAACCACCTAAATATCACAGATTATGCAATTAAACATCCTTAAAACAAAATTTGTAATAAGCATTTTTGTGATTTGTGTCTTTTCCAGTTGTGACAATAAGTCTAATTTAGACACCCAAATTACAATAAAAATAACTTCTGTTAATAATAAGACTAAACAGCCTAGAATCAATACATATGATACTATAGTTGTAAGAAAGGAGGAAAATGGATATCTAACGAAATCTTACAAGAAAATTGGAGAATATGTAACAGATTCTACTGGTTCGGTTACAATTAAAATAGACTGCACCAAGGGATACAAATTTTTACTAAATAAAAAAGGGTTTTACGGATCAGAAAATTTCAGCAAACCATTCACTAAAGAAAAACTAAAGAATAATCAAGAAGTAAATATTGAAGTTATACCTTTAGAAAATTAACATAACTCCCGCTAATTGGCGGGAGTTGTTTTTTACAGAGCAAATTCATCAATTACGACTAATTTTAATTAGATTTATTAATTATAATTACTGTTTTTAATTCATGAAACCTATTTTAATATTGATTGAAAAATTTTAAAAGGTGTTTTTTTCTTAAAATGACAACAGATAGTTTGTATATAAATTAGCAATCATCTTTTGAGATTTTTCATCCTAGCAAAGTCAAACCTAAATAAACTATAAATTCGGGTTATTCTCCACCTCCTTCTGCGGAATACTAAACAAATAATACTTACTGTTCGGTGCAAAAGCAGTCTGGTCCGGGAAGTTAAAGACTAAATGCCCTCTTCCGTTCACTGTTTTTATCGTTCCGTCTGGAGTGGTGACTTGTACTTTTATCGGCTGGCCGCTGGCATCTACATAAGGCTTTCTTACTACTGTGCCTTGCGTTCTGATAATATCTGAAAGAGAGAATCCTTCTCCGAAAAGTTCTTTTCTTCTTTCGATCAGGACTTCTTTTACCACCTCATCCTGGGCAAGAGATCCAGTGTAAGGATTGGCATTTCTTGCCGTTTTCAACTGGTTTAAAACCGCCACAGCATTGGTGATATTTCCGTTTCTTGCTTCAGCTTCAGCCTCGATCAGGTACATTTCTGCAGCTCTCATCAATACGATATCTGCAATGAGACCGGCTTTAAATTTAAATTTAGAATACCTCAGCAGACCTTCTCTGCCTGGAAGACCATCCCATTGAAACAGCTGGGATCTGATATCATTGGTGTCAAATAAATTTTTGAAAAACGGATCTGCCATAAAACTGTAATAATAACTTCCCGAAGAAGACACATCCAGATAGTGGAAAGCATAACTTGCCCCCGACTGCTCCTGGGTCTGTCCATGTCCCCAGATCCACTCGCCATTGCCGATGTCGTTGAAACCGTCCTTATATTTTTCAGCTGTCATGAGGGGATAACCGGTTCTGGCAATCTTTGCCGCAGCCGCCGCTTTATTCCATTCACCGGTATTTAGGTAAGTTCTTGCTAAAAGTCCGTTTACCACAGCCTTATCAATCTTATCCTTATTATTTCTGATATAATTGACTAATAAATTATCTGCTTCCGTAAGATCACTTTTAATCAAGGTATAAATTTCCTCAAGACTTGCTCTCTTCTTTGGAACTGAACTGATTGTTGAAGGTTCTGTATAAATAGGTGCAGTCAGAGCGGTTTTATCTTTCAGGTAACTAAACTGGTAAAAGCTGGCCAGGTTCAGATAACAAAAGGCACGCAATGCCTTAGCCTGTCCTTTTACCTGGTTCTTTTTCTCCTGACTGCCCTCGGTCTGATCAATACGGGTGATCACATTATTCATATTATTAATGGTGGAATATAATGTCGACCATATGAACTGCGGTCTCGAAGCTGTACTATTGATCATTTCCGTAAAAGCATAGGCAGACGGAAATCCGTATTTATTGGTTAAAACCGCCACATCGCTTCCCATGGCATCACTTGTCCTCAAGACTGTTGAATAACCAATATTGGCATAAGTCGGACCGTCATCATTCAGTTTTGCCCAAGCCCCATTGATCACCGTTTCTGCGCTTTCTGCTGTTTTGAAAACTTCTGCACCGTTAGCCTGCTCTGTTGGAGACGTTTCCAGTTCGTTTTCACAGCTGGTCAATGACCATGCTGCGATCAGGGCAAAAGATATAAATTTTAATTGTTTCATTGTTTCAATTTTAAATAAGTTAAAGAGTTGCCTGAAGACCGAAAGTTATCGTTCTCATGGCAGGATATCTGTAATAGGTTGTTCCATCCAGTGCCTGTTCCGGATCCATTCCTTTGTGCTTATAGAAAGTCAGAAGATTTTCTGCCTGAACATAAATTCTGAATTTTTTTAATCCTAATTTTTCAAAATAATCGGAAGGAAGTGTATAGCCCAGGCTCACATTTTTAAGTCTGGCATAGGTTCCGGAATATAAAAATCTTGAAGAAGTGGAAGTCCAGTTATTGGTTGTTGTGCTTAACGCAGGAACATCGGTATTTGGATTTTCCGGAGTCCATCTGTTCAGCATTTCTGCACTCCATGCACGTCCGCCGGCGCTTCCGTTCGACATTAATGAGGTATAATCCGTATCAAGGATCTTCCCACCGATACTGAAGGTCAGTAATCCTGAAAGATCAAAGTTTTTATAAGCAATACTTGTGGTAACCCCTCCCATTACTTTAGGTAAGGCAGATCCCTGTACTGTTTTCGTTGCTTTTGCATACTCGGAAGTAGTTCCGTCCACTGTATTTCCGTTGGCATCCTGATAAATATATCTCCAGAGAGGTTTTCCGTTGGAAGGGTCTACTCCCATCCACTCAGGAATAAAGAAATCATAAATAGAACCTCCTACTTCAAGACGTTTTGTTCCCGTAATGACAAATCCTTTAGGCAGCTTTGTTATTTTATTGGTCAGAGTACTCAGGTTGACATCCACATTCCACTGGAAATTATCATTTTTGATAGGCGTTGTGAAGAGTGAAAATTCAAAACCGGTGTTCTGTATTGTTCCGACATTAAAAGGAAAGTCACTGATCCCCAGGGATGGGGCAACCGGCATATTAAACAAAAGATCCTGACTCTTACGTTTAAAATATTCTACATTCCCTTTCACCCTGTTATTAAGGACGGCAAATTCAAGACCTACGTTTAAATTAAGATTGGTTTCCCATTTTACATCATTGGTCTGAACTTTTTCCAGAACTGTTCCCGGCTCGCCAAGGTTATTATAAAATTTGTACAGCTCCTGGTAGGCATAGTAAAGAGAGGATCCGTTAGGTCTTCGTAATTTATCATTCCCCTGGCCACCATAGCTAGCACGCAGTGTCAGCTGGTTAAATATATTTAAATTCTTGATAAAATCTTCATTTGAAGCTTTCCACGAAGCCCCTACTGACCAGAATTTCCCCCATCGGTTATCTGCAAAGAATCTTGAAGAGCCATCCGCCCTTCCGGATACTGATAAAAAGTAGGTATTGTTAAAATCATATTCTGCTCTTCCCAGGAAACTCAACAAAGAGAATTTGTCGCTGTTACCACTAAAACTTCCCAATAGAGCAGCTGCATCAGGCTCATAATAATAAGGAAGAGAAAACTGGCTTCTGGAACCGGATATTGTCTGATAATCATACTTATAAAATTCCTGTCCTCCCAGAACATTCAGGTGGTGCTTCCCGAACTTTTTATCAAAAGTCAGAATATTACTGGTTGTATAGGAAAGTGTTCTGCTGTTGGACTTCGTTACAGAACCTCCAATTTCACTTCCTTCCCCGAGCAGCGGATTAGAATAGTAATGACCATTATAATTCACCAAATCAACGGAAAAGCTGGTTTTAAATTTCAATTCCGGAAGGAAAGTAAATTCTAAAAATCCTTTTCCGGAGAAGTTGTCCTCTTTATTTTCGTTCTTGTCCAAAGGTAATGTTGCTGCTGCATTCTGGTTCTGCAATGCACTGGTAGGCCTGTATTTCCCGAAATCAAAAACACGGTTTCCTTCTGCATCCAGCACATAACTCCCATCTGCATTTCTTTCATAGTATGGATAGAAAGACGGAATAACCCTGGCTGCATTGATGATATTGTCAGTTCTCGAGTCTGATGATGGCGGCGCATTTTGGATACTGTTGGTATAACTTAAGTTAGCTCCTGCATTCAGCCATTTCTTGACTTCTGAATTGATCTTTAACCTCGTGGAAAATTTCTGGAATCCGGATTCAATGGCAATTCCTTTATCATCAAGATAGCCTAATGAAAAGAAGTAATTGCTTTTCTCACTACCGCCACTGATGTCAAAATCTACCTGGCTTCTGGAAGCTGTTCTCTGAAGGATATCTCTCCAGTCATCATTCCACAAAGCTTTTGCTCCGGGAACAAGCTTGCCGTCTGTACCTACAGGGTTGGGAAAACCGGCTCCGTACGGATTGATTCCCAAAGCAGTTGTCAGGTTATCACTCGCCATCTGTGCTGCCTGCTGCGAAGTGATCTGTCCCGATTTATAACCGTTTCTCAATGCTTCCCAATAAAGCTGGAAATACTGATCGGTACTTACCTGCTTATAATCCTTTACCGCTCTGTTGGAAAATCCCTGGCTGATATTAAAATTGATCCTGGATTCTCCTTTCTTACCGGATTTTGTTGTGATGATAATGATTCCGTTAGCTCCCCTTGAACCGTATAATGAACTTGCGGTTGCATCTTTCAAAACACTGATGGATTCAATATCATTAGGGCTGATGGAATTGATGTTTCCGTCAAAAGGAATCCCGTCTACCACATACAATGGATCACTTGAAGCACTTATAGAGCCAATTCCTCTTATCCGTACAGAAGCGGTAGAACCCGGCTGTCCGGAGGCACTTACTGCCTGAATTCCCGGAACCTGCCCTTCCAGCGCTTTTGTAATATTGGTAACCGGCCTGCTGTTGATTTTATCACTGGATATGGTAGCTACTGAACCGGTATAACTTGTTCTTTTAGCCTTCCCATAAGCAATGACAACCACTTCATCGATTTCCTTTTCGTTAACCGTATCTTTCTTAGTTTGGGTCTGAGCCTGTACGCCCATGATTCCTAAGAAAAATACAGCAACAGGTGGAACCCAAACTTTAGAATTAATTAAATTTTTACTAATCATAATCAATTTTATTTATCATATATTAAAAAAATACCCTTTGCGGAAAAGACGGCAAAGGGCATCGCTCAATACGATAAACCAAGTGCTTATTTTTCCTTTATAGGCTGAATGTAACACCTTGCTCTGGGCAGGTTGTTAAGATTTCACAGGGTCAGTTCCCTCCATCTTTCTTTATAAGCCGATCGAAATATGTCTGCAAATCTAAAAACAATTAGTCTACAAAACAAGTAGACTTTAAAATTTTATTGTGAAATATTTTCAAAAATTAACTTAAATTTATTCAAAACTTAGAATTTCAAATGGTTACAGGATTGTGAAATATTTAAACATGATAAATATCATTACATATAATGCAATGAAGCAAAATGGATAATTAGTATAAAAAAAAGTTCTATAATCGAACTAAACTATTTAAATTTATAACATGAAAGTTTTAATTATAAACGGCCCTAACCTCAATTTACTGGGAACCCGAGAACCGGAAATCTATGGAAGTATTTCCATGGAAAATTATTTGCAAAAATTAAAAACAGAATTTCCTTCTCATGAATTAAACTATTATCAGTCCAACATTGAAGGAGAGATGATCAACAGGCTGCAGGAAGATGATTTTGATGCTTTGGTCATTAACCCCGGAGCGTATACTCATTATTCGTATGCAATCTCGGATTGTCTGAAAAACATCAGAAAACCTAAAATAGAAGTTCATATCAGTAATATTTATAAAAGAGAGGAATTCAGGCAGAAATCTGTTACGGCAGCCAATACGGATGCAGTGTTGTCCGGTTTTGGAATGGATGGGTACAGGCTGGCGATTTTAAGTTTGAAATGATAAACAGGATTTAAAATGCTTTTGAGTGAGATGCTTCAGCTCCGCCCAGCATGACATTTCTGATAACCATTAAAATAAAAAAGCCTCATCACTTGATGAGGCTTTTTGTTGTATTAAGTAGTCTGCTGCTGAAGCTGTGGGCCTGAAGCTACTAACTTCTTCCCTTCTTCAGTATCGCAGTACTGTTCAAAGTTTTTGATATATCTTGCAGCAAGGTCTTTTGCTTTTTCTTCCCATTCTGAAGCAGTGCTGTATGTTTCTCTAGGATCAAGGATACCTTCAGAAACATTCGGAAGCTGTGTAGGAATTTCAAGGTTCATAATCGGAACCTGAGTTTTAGGAGCATTTTCGATGGAACCGTCAATGATCGCATCAATGATTGCTCTGGTATCTTTAAGAGAGATTCTCTTACCAGTTCCGTTCCATCCTGTATTCACCAGATAAGCTTTAGCTCCGTGTTCCTTCATTTTTCCAATCAGTGTTTTAGAATACATGGTTGGGTGAAGAGTAAGGAAAGCTTCTCCGAAAGCAGGAGAGAAAGATGGTTCCGGTTCAGTAATTCCTCTTTCCGTACCTGCCAGTTTGGAAGTATACCCACAAAGGAAGTGGTACTGCGCCTGGTTTTCATCTAAAATAGAAACCGGAGGCAATACTCCAAATGCATCGGCAGAAAGATAAACGATTTTTTTAGCGTGTCCTGCCTTGGAAGGAAGAACAATTTTGTTGATATGATAAATCGGGTAAGATACTCTTGTATTTTCTGTGATAGATCCGTCTTTATAATCAGCGATTCCGTTGTGCACCACTACGTTTTCAAGAAGTGCATCTCTTTTGATCGCTCTGAAAATATCGGGTTCTTTATCTTCTGAAAGGTCAATAACTTTAGCATAGCATCCTCCTTCATAGTTGAAAACACCATTGTTATCCCAACCGTGCTCATCGTCACCGATCAGGTATCTCTTAGGATCTGCAGATAAAGTTGTTTTTCCAGTCCCTGAAAGACCGAAGAAAAGGGCTACATCACCATCCTCACCTACGTTGGCAGAGCAGTGCATGGAAGCCATTCCTTTTAAAGGAAGATAATAGTTCATCATGGCAAACATCCCTTTCTTCATTTCACCACCATACCAAGTACCTCCGATGATCTGTAGTTTTTCAGTAAGGTTGAACATGATAAAGTTCTCAGAATTAAGTCCTTGATCTTCCCAGTTCGGGTTGGTTGTTTTGGAACCGTTGATAACTGTGAAATCCGGCTCTCCGAAGTTTTCGAGCTCATAGTGAGACGGACGGATAAACATATTGGTAACGAAATGCGCCTGCCACGCTACTTCAACGATGAACCTTACTTTTAGTCTTGTATCTGTGTTGGTACCACAAAAAGCATCAACTACATAAATTTTCTTAGCCTCAGAAAGTTGGTTCAGCACTAATCCTTTACAAAAATCAAAATTTTCCGCTGTTGTAGGAAGGTTTACTTTTCCGTCCCAGAAAATTGTGTCTTTTGTAACATCATCCTGAACGATATATCTGTCTTTAGGTGAACGACCTGTGAAAACTCCGGTTTTTACTGATACTGCACCGGATTCTGTAAGCTCAGCTTTCTCAAAGCCTTGATTTTCAGGAGCTATTTCAGCCTGATATAACTCTTCATAAGACGGGTTATAGACGACTTCATAATTTCCTTTAATCCCTAATTTTTCTAAATCCTGGATGATTTTAGCGTGTTTCATTTTACTTATATTTTCTATTTCTTTATTGGGTTCAACAAAATTAATATTAATTATTTGTTAAAGGTGGTTTAAATATAATGATATAAGTCAGAATGACAAATAAAAAAACAGGATTGTAAATTACTGATTATAAATTAATTATATCAGACCATTCGAAAACAGTATTGAAACCTTTTCCCCAAAAATAGTCCTTGTAGCCATGAAATTTGGCACTCATCACAAAATCACCACCCCATGCTCCTAAACTTTTAACGAAAACAGGACAGTCTGCAAAAAACCTTTCTTTAACTGTGGGAATTTCAAGGAATTTCGAAATCTTTTGCTCATGAATCATCATCAGTTCAGAAAAATTTTCCAATTCGTTGCATAACAAAACTTTTCTTGTGATATCCGAAAATTCGTCAACCAGAATTTGTGACTTCGATCTGGACTTATAAAAACTGATCCCTTCCCTGCTATCCTGTTTCTGATTTAAATGAATAAAAATAAGTTCATTTTTGAATGGAGGATTGAAATCTACTTTTTCATAACTGATCTGTGGTTGGCTTTGAAAAAGAACAGCGGATTTCTCTTTGGCAACTGCAATATCATAGCCGCTTCCTCCCAGGCTGATGCTGTTAAGATAGAAAGGATCAACGCCTGCCCACTCTGCAAGGTTGGTCATTAAAGTGGAGCTGCTCCCCAGTCCGTAGTCTGCAGGAAACTGGAGGTTGGTTTTCAGATGGTAAGTAAAATTGCTCTTGAATTTGGTTTCAGAAAGCTGCTGAACGTTTTTTAAGGTTTTCAGAATAAATTCAGCGCTTGAAGGAAGGTTGGTTTCGAGGATCAGCCAGTTTTTATAATCAATAACAGCTTTCAGCCATAATTTGTTCTGATGGTAGGCTTCCCAAAAGATCAATGACTTTTCATCATCTTTTTCCTCAAAAAAAAACTCTTGTCCAAGCTTAGTGGGTACAGCCAGGACAAGAGCTCCGTCTATTGCGAAATATTCTGAAGTAAGCATAAGCTTTCCCGGTGAAAATATTCCGCTCATCGTTGTTTATTTATATTGCAGAGGCAACATCTACAGAAGGATCAATTTTCTTGATCAGTCCCTGAAGCGTTTTTCCAGGACCTACTTCCACGAAATTAGAAGCACCGTCTTTGATCATATTCTGAACAGACTGCGTCCATTTTACAGGACCGGTAAGCTGAGCAATAAGGTTTTGCTTGATTTCTTCAGGATTAATCACTGCTGTAGTCGTAATATTCTGGTAAACCGGAATAGTTGCTTTTCTGAATTTTGTTTTTTCTATGGCTGCGGCCAGTCTTTCTTGCGCCGGTTGCATCAATGGAGAATGGAACGCTCCGTTTACAGGAAGTAACAGAGCTCTTTTTGCTCCTGCTTCTTTAAGCTTTATGCAGGCTTCTTCTACGGCAGGTGTTTCTCCTGAAATTACCAATTGCCCGGGGCAGTTGTAATTGGCAGGTACTACAATTCCGCTGATCTGTGCACAGATTTCTTCAACTTTAGCATCTTCAAGACCTAAAATTGCAGCCATAGAGCTTGGATTGGCATCACATGCTTCCTGCATGGCTTTTGCTCTTTCGAATACCAGCTTTAAGCCATCATCAAAGGATAAAACTCCATTGGCCACTAAAGCTGAAAATTCGCCTAAAGAATGTCCTGCCACCATTTCGGCTCCAAGACCGTTCACTGCTTTTAAAGCAGCAACCGAATGTATAAAGATTGAAGGCTGGGTAACCTCAGTTTTTTTAAGATCTTCATCTGTCCCGTTGAACATCAGGGAAAGAATATCGAAACCTAAAATTTCATTGGCAGATTCCATTAAGTCCTTAATGTCTTTTCTAGAATCGTACAATTCTTTTCCCATTCCTACGAACTGAGAACCCTGCCCAGGAAATACAAGTGCTTTCATGTATTGAATTAAATATTATGCAAATATAAAGATAATGTTAAAAATACTCCTTTAAAAAGGCATAAATTGGTTAAGGAACTAGTCTGATCACACGGTATCCCGTATTTACATAAGCTCCGTTTGCTTTAGATTTTACAAATTCAAACTTGGTAGCAAGCTGAGTCTGAACTTTATTCATCTGTTTAAAGATTTCTCCTTTTTTATTTTCTCTTGTCAGCATATCGTTCACAACATCAAAACCTACGATGGCATATTTTGGAGGTGTCTTACAGTATTTGCTTTTATAAGCTGCGAGGATTTCTTTTTCAAAACTTCCTTCTGCATTAATCTTCCTGTCCATCAGATACACCAGGCTTGCCTGGCTCAGCTCATCCACTTTTTTCTCGAAAACTGGAGAATAATACATACTGAAGGCTTTCACCCCCTGCACTTCTTTGGAAAGAGCAATAGTTTTGTTGGCAAAAGCTTCTCCGGCAGCATCATTATCACTGGCAAGTATCGCAATAACAGGAGCGGACTGTCCGGTCATCATGTTCTTATCCAGCTGGATTTCTGAAGGTGAATTAACAATAATGATATTTGGATTTTTAACTGCTTTTTCCAGACCTCCTTTAATATAGCTGGCAATTTCTTTTTTGCTGTCTGCCACTACATATATTTTCTGATCTGAATAAACAGCTTTTACTTCATCAACAATTTTATCTGCGTAGGTCTGGTCATTGGTTTCAACAATGATCAAGTTGCTGTAGTTATATAGTTCCGGTGAGTTAGCAAATGGCGCTACAACCGGTATTTTCTGATTTCTTGTAAAATCAAGGACATCAATCACATTGGATTTGAAGAATGGGCCGATGATCAGGTCTGTATTGTCAGGATTGATCTGGGCCATTGAATTTTTAAATGAGGCTTCGTTCCCTGAATCTACAATTTTAATATCCAGTTTCTGTCCGCCGCTGGCATTTCTTTCAATAGCCAGTTTAGCTCCGGTAAGGAAATCCAGGGCCATAGCTCTATACTGAGTCTCGTTGGTACTGTAACCGAAAGGCAACATTAAAACAACGCTCAATGCATCTCCGTTTTTCTTCACATAAGCTGGATCCTGTTTTTTGATCTTTAAGACCATTCCTGTTTTCAGTCCTTTGGAAAGTTCAGGATTCAAAGCAATCAGTTCATCGATTGAAACCCCGAATTTATTAACAATGGAGAATACGGTATCTCCCTGCTGAACGGTATAGGTAACGTAATCATCAACAATAGAAGTTACTGTTGCTGTTGAAGCTTTTTCGCTTCCTGAATCTATTTTTGTTTTCGGATTTACGGGTTCGGAAACCACATCTGTATCCGTATTTGATTTTTTTACTTTGATGGTTTCACCCGGCTTAAGACCTTTTTCTTCCAATCCCGGATTCAGGGCAAAAAGTTCCTGCTGGCTGATTCCAAACTGTTTTGTAATTCTGTAATAATTATCTTTTGACTGGATTACATACGCTTCTCCTTCTGCAGGTGTTGTCACTGCTACAGGTGTTTCCGTATGGGTTTCTGCAGATTTAGTAACTACAGTGGCAGGAGTTGTCTGCTGTTCTCCGCCATATTTTTTTATGCTTTCAAGAGGTAAAATGATCTCGTCCCCTATTTTCATATGGGAGTCAAGTTCAGGGTTCAGCTTTCTTAAATCGGTTTCAGAGATTCTATATTGTTTTGTAATTCCGTAAATGGTCTGCTTAGGCTGAAGGATTATTTTTCCGACCTGACCTGCTGAACTGGATTTTATTTTTTCAGCTACGGCAGGTTTGGAAGCGGGAGCTGTATGTTTCTCAGCTCTCACCGTAACAACATCGCCTATTGCCAGCTTACCGTCTTTATATTTAGGATTCAGCTTTAACAATTCATCTACAGTAATTCCGTATTTTTTTGCAATATTATAGGGATTATCTCCTTTTACAACGGTGTGAGAGTTCTGGGCAGATACCCCCAAAACCATACATAAACTGGACAAAATAAAAAACCTCTTTATCATACTCGATAATTATAATTTACAAAAATACTTCTTTAAAATTAAATGGCAACAATTATTAATTTGGATTCTTGAACCACCATTTCTTCCCAACAATTTTCAAGCCATGAATAGCCATAGTCTGAAAAGAATACGCTAAAGTTATAGACTCTTTCCTGCCAGGTTTTTGAAGGGTGAACATCTAAAAACAGTTTTTCGAGTCTTTCAAGCAGCTCGCCCTGTTTTATTTTTTCTGCATGAAGCAGACGTTTTTTCATTCTTTTAAATGATTTAAGCTGTCTTACTTCTTCTGCTTTCACCATATTTCCGAAGGAACGCTCTGTGGTTTCTGCTATAGTTTTCAATTCGGAGAAGTTTTTCTCCAAAAGAAGCTCTTTCTCTTCAAGCAATGACAATACCCTGCTGTCTTGTAAAATTTTCTGATTGGTAATTGCTGTAAAGTTTCCAAAGAAGTCCTGAATATTCAGGTCCAGTTTCTCAATTTTTCCAATTGTTTTTTCTTTGATGAAAAGCATTGAATTTCTTGGAATCAAAACAGGGAAAGGGATATCGATCGCTTTGAAATAGTCTTTAAGCTCCAGCCAGTACATAATTTCAGCATTTCCTCCGATATAAGCCAGGTTAGGAAGTACTTTTTCCTGATAAACCGGCCGCATTAAGGCATTCGGGCTAAATTTTTCAGGATAGTTTTCGAGTTCCTGAAGAATTTCTTCTTTTGTAAATTTTATGTCTGTATCTACTACAGTATATTTTTCACCGTCAAAATCGATTCTGTCTCTTGTTCCGGAAAGGTAAAATAGGTTGATATCCCTTGGATTGACCTGCACCTTTCCATATTTCTCTGTCAGGAAATCTACTTTCTGTTTTGAGTTCTTCTGTAAACTGAAATTCAGCAGCTCATCTTTGAAAATATCTTTAACCTGATTTTTGAGTTCTCTGGAATCCCCATCTATAATCAGTAATCCAAACTCAGAGAAGAGCCTGTTTACTAATATTTTGATGGCCTGTGTAAGTGTATTTCCTGCTTTACAAGCTTCTTTCATCATCAGGATCAGCTCCGTTCCGAACACAGAATCTTTGAATTCTTTTTCAAATTCTGAAATAAAAAAGGTATCGCTGATAGTGATCTTACCTACCGGTCCGCCAGACTTCTCGTTGATCTCGTAATAATTGTGCTCTGTTTTGAAATGATTGATTTCGGCAAAATCATGATCTTCCGAAGCCATCCAGTACACGGGCACAAAATTAAAATCCGGGAAGTTCTCTTTCAGATAAGTACATGTTTTAATGGTCTGCAAAATTTTGTAAACAAAAAAAACAGGTCCTGAAAAAAGATTCAGCTGATGCCCGGTGGTAATAGTAAATGTATTGGGCAACTTCAGATCTTCCAGGTTTTCTTTCTGTTTTGATGAAAGGATAAGCTCTGAAAGCTGTTCTTCCAATACTTCAGACAGAATATTTCTCTGATCCTGTGCAAAAGCGTTTTGCTTGAGATGGATCTGATCTTTAAAGTGATCCAAAGAAAAGGTATTTTTTTCAAAGCCCTCAATTTTTTGATTCAGAAAATCTTTTACCAGCTGAGGAATGCTTTCTATATCGTTAAATGATATTTTATTTATTGTTTTCAACTTTGTTTTGCTTTTAGTTGAACAAATACCACACAATGCCAATATTTAACCTGAAATCGTAAACCGGATAGTGTGGAAATGCATATGCTTTATTGTTGGAAAGAACTGTTCCTATCTGCTGGCCTTCTACATAGAAGAACATTTTTTTAACCTTCATATTGATATAAAGATCTGCGATAGGCTGTCCGCCGATAGAAAATGAATCTGCATTAGGCAGAATATATTCGTTTAAGATAGGGAAGTAATCTCTTGAGGCAAATTTTGAGAAGTAATAAACTTTCAATCCGGCCTGGATTTCTGCCGCTTTTTTAAACGCCTGGCTCTGGAAGAAGAAATTGGCTCTTCCGATGAAACCTGGCATTGGCAGAAGTTCTTTATTGGTGAGTGCATTCTGGAAATGAACTCTTGTATTCAGATGGAATTTCCCGAAGCTGAATGTAGCATCTCCCCCGATCTGAGAGATATTGAGCGAGCTGCTGCTTTGTTGCGGCGCTCCGTCAGCATTGAAATAAGTATAATTATCTATTCTGAAATAGTTGGCGAAAATTTCGGTTTTAAACCATTTAAGATTAACACTTCCTCCAATTTCCGTTACCGTTTGATTCTTAGCATTTTCAAGGTAATAATTGTATTTATTGTAAACGGAAGTATTCAGAAGATAATTAAATGAAGGATAAGCACTTTGGAAGTTTACTTTTGCATTTACAAAATAATCTTTTACGGGTTCAAATTTTATGTTGTTAGCTATTCTGAGATAGCTCCCGAATTGGCTTCCGTTGGAAAATTCCAAAAAGGATTTCAACTGAAATTTGTCCCAAAGCTTTACCTGAAGATTTCCTACCGCCCCTATTCTGTTTTCTTTAAGTTCAGTAGGAAGAGTTACTCCATTTATTGTCATAAGATCCCTAACGCCAAATTTCAGCATCTGATAACGCACTCCACCATCAAGCTTGAATTTTTCATTATTAAAAACAAGACTTACCGTATTGCTAAAGTTATCAGAATATTTCTTTGTTGTGAGGGGGAAACCGCTGGTGAGTTCGGTAGCAGCATCATCGTACCAGTAAGTTTCTACCGCTCCCTGATTATAAAAATATTTGTTCCCCTGATGAGATAGGGTATGCCGTATGCTAAAAGGAAATTTCTCCGAATTAAAGGGTGTAAACTGATGGCTCAGATAATACCTTCTGTACGAAAACTGGGAACTTGATGAAGCGAGATTCACCTGGGCATTCTGTCGATTGCTATAATCACTGTCACCACTCTGGAAAAGATCATCTTCTGTGATCCCCCCACTTTCCTGATTGTTTACATTCTGGTGGAGATAGTGGGCAAATAATTCATAATTTCCACTCTTGGACACATAATGTCCTGAAAATAATGTATTGTTATTGGAAGCTAATGAGTTTCTGTAAAATCCCTGTGAACGAAGCCCCATATATTCCAATGCAAAGTTGAATCTTTTCCCAATATTCTGGGTATAGGTAGATTTTAATGCAGCCCCATTCTTCATAGCCGTATGGTAAATGAAAGCGGCTGTTGGAGTTTTTACGTCGTAATATTTTACATCATCAGCACCGATGATCATGTATGCCTTGTTGGAAGGAAGCAGAGAAAGATTCTGTTCGGGATTAACTTCATAAACGAGAGGGTTAAATCCTGCCCCAATATTGGCAACCTGAGCTCTACCGAAGTTATCTGTATTATTATATTGTGAAAAGATATGGGTTTTATCAAAAGTCATTACCGTATCAAAAATCTTCTTTTCGGAAAACTGGGTCTGGTACTGGTAATCATTAATGGTAGGCTTAAAAATCTTCAAAGAATCTTTTTTCCCGGTATCTATAACAAGGGTATCTTCTTCTTTTTTGGGTTGATTAACATCTGTTTTATTAACGACCTGCGCCTTTGCGATGCAGCCAAAGAAGATGATTATAATAAGGATATACTTCATGTGTTCATTTATATTGTTCAAAAATCACCTGGAACCTAAAGGCTCATTCTTGATTTTGGTACAGCAAAAATAAGAAATAAAAGGAAACAAAAACCCCTGCGAGTTGCAGGGGTCAAGATATGGTGTTTACTTGTTTATGAATTCTACCAGTTTTATCATATCTGGTTCCTTGTTGAAATTGATTTTATTAGATTTCACAAAATTATCCAGATCTTTTTTATCTACTGAAAAAATTGTGGCGGCATCTGCAGAGTTTTTAGGGAACTTGGAGAATTTTTTGTCTTTAGCTATAAGATAAAGATCCTTATCTTTTTCATAATAGTCATTAGCGTCTTTAGTAAAACCGTTATTACTTTTTGTTCCTCCCATAAGTTCCATTTTTTCTCTTTTGTACAAGGAAAATTTAGGACTGTCTACCAATAGTACCAAGTAGCCTGATTTTGTTTTTCCATCATAAGTATAGGTAAGAGATTCATATGTTTTTTTAAGAGTTGGAAATTGAATTCTAAGCCCTTCTGTTTTATTTGCATTATACAGATCTTCCCCCATCTTGAATTCCATTTCGTCCTGATAAGCATTATAACGGAGATCCTGAACATTTTTACTGTAATCTTTTATAATTATTTTCTGAAATTGATCACCATTTATATAAGGGGAACCATCAATTTTACGATCTTCCTTATGTACTCTTCCGGGTTTACTATAGAAACCATCTGGTGTTGTAACAACATTTAATATATCGGTGTTTTGGGAAAAAAGACTTTGTCCTACAAGTACTGTGATAATAAAAGTAATTTTTTTCATATTAATATTGATCTTTAAATTTAAAAAGCCGCTCTAAGAGCGGCTTTTCTTTGTATTAATTACCAAACCCTGGGTTAGGTGTTACTAATGTTCCAGGAACGTTGATTTCAGCTCTAGGAATAGGGAAAGTTAATAATTGATTTCCTACGTTTCTAATAGTACCTGCTGTACCATTTGCACTTCTTTGAGTGATAGGTTGGTTTCTTCTCAATAGATCCCAATAACCAAATCCCTCACCAACAAGTTCTTTTTGTCTTTCAACATAAATATCATTCAATGTAACTGCTGTTGCTGCTGGTAATGCACCTGTAGTTTTACCACGTTTAGCCTGTATTAGGTTATAATACCCCAAGGCTATGGTAGGAGATCCACCATTAAGTTCAGCTTCAGCTCCGTTTAATAATATTTCCTCATATCTAATAAGGTGAATATTGTCAAAGCTATTCACATATTTACCATTAAGAACATTCGCCGCTGTAATAACAGATCCTCTTACGTCATCTGCAGCATATGAAGTTCTTAGAGCAGGTAATACTTTCATATTTCCATATCCTGCAGGAGCAAGGTTTAATTTATTAGCAATAGATGTAGTTCCTAAATCATTAGTTGAACCTACTGCAATTTCAAAAATTGAGTTACCTGCAGAATTTGCTTTCGAGAAGCTACTTGAAAAATCAGCTGCTGGAATAACAGAATATCTGTTTGAAGCTACAATCTCTGCCACTAAGGTTCTCACTTTTGCAAAATCTCCTTTATACAGATAATATTTAGACATTAATGCTTTAACAGTGAATTGGTTAATTTCTGTTCTATTTGTATGTACAGATGCTGTTGGAGTCCCCATTAAAGAAAGAGCTTTATCAAAATCTGATTCTATTTGAGCTCTTGTTTCAGCTACTGTAGAACGAGCCTGCTTAGCATCAGGATTATAAACCGTAGGAACAACCACTCCAGTAGTCCCTCCTGCATATTCTTGACCAAATAATCTTAGTAGGTCGAATAAAGCTAAAGCTCTAGCAGCGTAAGACTGACCTTTCAAATAATTAGCTCTTGCCTGAATAACTGCCGGATCCTGAGATGATTTCCATGTCAACTGACCTGAAGGCACATTATTAATTACAATATTAGCCTTTGAAATCACCTGATACATATTCATGTATGGACCTGAAGAATATTGGTCGCCAGCTGTCATTGAATATGATGCTACTGTTTGATAATAGCCTGCACCATTAGCAAAATCAGAATACATATTATTACTTCTTACTTCTCCGATCATTAAGAAATCACAACCATAATAAGATGCATTTCTCATTGAAACATACTGCCCTTTTACAAAAGAATCTAATTCTTCAATTGTATTCAAAGGACCTTGCTGAACTTGCTGATAAAATTCAGTTTCGATGAAATCATCGCTACAAGACGTTAATGCTGCAGTCGATAAAACTGCTAACATTCCATATTTTAAAATATACTTTTTCATTTCTTTCTAATTAAAATTGAAGATTAAACCCTAATGAAACTGTTTTCTGTACTGGTAAGTTAAGGTTATTAGTTGCATTTAAGTTGTTCTCTGGATCAAACTTAAGATTTTTGTCATAACGGTGAGTCAAGATGTTGTTACCTTGAGCATATACTTCAAATCCGTTAAGACCTGTTCCTTTTAGCATGTTACTTGTAAACTTATAACCAACTCTAATATTACTCAATCTTAAATAATCTGTTTTAGCCAAAAATCTTGTAGAACTTCTATTTGAGTTTGTAGCATTTAAATATACTGGCTTTGGATTGGCAGCGTTAGGGTTTGAAGGCGTCCAGAAATCAAGTGCGTCTGTGGAACCTGGATAAGAAAATACATACTGACCATCAGATTGTGTATAAGAAGCCCAGTCATTTAATACTTTACCACCGAATCCGAATGTTCCTAAAGCTGATAATGTAAAGTTCTTATAAGATACATTAAGATTCACCCCTCCAAATACATTTGAATATGATCTTCCCTGTACAGCAAGTCCTGCCTCAGCATATTTATTGGTAGTTTCTCCATCCATACCGTTTTTATACCATAATGGATCTCCATTTGTAGGATCTACCCCAGCCCATTTTCTGATATAAAAAGTTCCGATACCTTCACCTTCTCTAAGGATAGTGGATCCTGTAATTACATCCTGGCCTCCATATAATGATGTAATCTCATTTTTCAATGTACTTAAGTTACCTCCAATGCTTAAATTAAAGTCTTCTCCTCTAACTACATCATAGTTAACTGTAAATTCAAAACCTTTGTTCACTAATGATCCAACGTTAACATCTTTAAAAGGATATGTTAAGGTACTTTCTGCTGGAATTGGTAAACCTTGAGACATTTGTAAAGGCACACTGAATACTAAGTCTTCTGTTTTCTTGTTATAGTATTCTGCAGTAACAGTCAGTCTATTCTTAAAGAAGCCCATATCAACACCTAAACTTAACGGCTTTACAGTTTCCCATCTTAGATCAGGATTGTATACGTATTTAAATGTTGCGGCAGGATTATCATTATAGTTTCCTGTATATTCATATAAAGAATATGGAATACTACTGATTGTATTTCCTACTTTCCCATATGATCCTCTTAATTTAAATTGAGAAATTTTTTCCCATTCTTTTACAAATTGAAGTCTTGCTAAATCTACCCCTACTCCTACTGAATAGAAAGTCCCCCATTTTTGTCCTGGGGTAAAGTTTGACAATGCATCTCTTCTTACGGAAGCATCTACTAAGATTAATTTATCATAATCATAATTCACTACTGCCGCATAACCATTTCTTGAACTTACAGACTTTTCACCTCTTGCATATACTGGCTTGATAAAGTTGCTCAATGTTTCTAAGTTTGGAGAACCTACATTTACACCTTGTCCAGCAACATATCTCATGTTTCTTTGATAAGCTTCCTGAATAGCAGAGATATTGAATCTGTTTTTATCACCAATTTTAAAGTTGTAGTTAACAATATTTTGTAAATTCCAGTTAAAATATCTTGTTGTAGATTCTGTTTTTCTACCATTTACCTGATATCCATCTCCATGGATTGGGTTGTAATAAGTATCGTTTTCTATATTATTTAATTCAGTTCCAAAAACTACCTTATATGATAAGTTTTTTAAAATCTGATATTCTCCATATATATTTCCAAAAATCCTTGCAGTAGAAGCTCTAAAATAATTATTATCTTGAACATATCCGGAGTTAAATAAGTTATTACTTAATCTTCCGCTGTTTCCTAAATAATACGTCCCATCTGCATTATATCCTGGATCTGTAGGTCTTGCAAATAATTCAAATAAAATTGGGTTTGCAAATCCTCCTCCGTTTGGTAAAGTATTAATTCTACTGTATGAAAGTTGAATATCAGTTCCGAATTTAAATTTATCTGTAGCTTTATAATCAATTTTCGAAGTAAATCCTAAACGCTTAAAGTCAGATCCTTTAAGTTCACTTTCCTGAAGGAAATAGTTAGCAGAGTTATAATAAGTAATATTATCATTTCCCCCACTAATTGATGCATTTACAGAGTTCTGATATCCGCTTCTGCTAGTTACATCTCTCCAGTTTGTATTGTTAGAAGTAGTGTAGATATTTTGTGCTACAGCCCCATATCCTCCTGTTGCTGCATCTGTATAAACTTCTTCAGGAGTTACACCGTCATAATTGGCTAATGCATTAGCAAGTAGATATCTATACTGCTCTGTATTTAAACCTCTCATACCTTCGATCGCACGTGAGTTTGTTCCAGATTCAAAGTTTAATGAAATCTTCGGTTTTCCTTTCTTTCCTGATTTTGTTGTAATAACAATTACCCCTGCGCCTGCATCTGCTCCGTATACTGCTGTAGATGCAGCATCCTTAAGCACAGTTACACTCTCAATATCATCACTATTTAAGTTAGCTAGAATATTCGCAGTTGTTGCTCCAGTTGTTAAGTCTCCACTTTGTACTCTGATACCATCTACTACATAAATTGGGTTTACACCACCATTTACAGATGCAATCCCTCTTACACGAACTGATGCAAAACCTCCAGGCTGTCCCGACGCATTCCCTGTCTGAACACCGGAAACCCTACCTTGAAGCATTTTATCCACTGACGCTACAGGAACATCCTTTATTGCGTCACTTTTCATTGTACCTACTGCTCCAGTTAATTCTTTTACAGTTTTTTTCTGCCCGAATCCAACCATTACTACTTCATCAATTTCTGTAGTAGCTGTGTCTTTTTTCGTTTTTTGTGCAAAAGCAGTAGTCCCAATAAAGAACAATGCCCCAACACTTAATACACGTAGTTTAACATTCATATTAACAAATTTTAATATATTTTAATTAGCAAATATGTTAATAAATATTAACACTCACAAATATAACTACCTCGTAAGCTTTAGCTTTATTTTACATATTGTTTTTAACTATTGCGTGAAATAACCTGTATTAAGTAAAAACATCCCTCATTATTGTATAAATATTTTTTTTTCACATATGTCTTTTTTTTTAACAAATTATTATTAACATATAAAATATTATTTAGAATATATATAAATTGTAATTAAGGCGAAATATTGTTTAAAAAAACTATAAAAAAGATGATTTCCATACACTTAAAAAGCTTAAATTAATTGTTCATTCTACTTTTTTATAATTCCTATATTCTTATTATACATTCCTATTGCATTTAAAACGACATATTTATAGTTTGAAATCTAGACACCGCTTAGTGTTTTAAACCTTATTCAGCGCAAACTTGAGACTTATTTTTGATGATAAGATACAAACCACCACTCTGAAATGTTGTGAAACTTTTTACATTTAAATTATCAATTAAAAAAATATTTATAGAAATCTATGAATATTATACAAATCAAAAGAAAAAAAATTAACAAAAAAAACCACTTTCCTGAAAAAGTGGTTTTTTATATTTATACTAAAAATTTTATTTTAGTTTTTTCTTAACAGCTACTTCTTCGTAGACTTCAAGAATATCTCCGATTTCAATATCGTTATACCCCTTAAGGTTTAATCCACATTCATAACCCTTGGTTACTTCTCTTACATCATCTTTGAAACGCTTCAAGCTTTCCAGTTCACCATCGAATTTCACGATACCATCTCTCAACACCCTTACTTTCGAGCTTCTGGTTACTTTACCCGAAAGAACCATACATCCGGCAATTGTACCTACTTTAGAAATCTTGAATACCTCTCTGATCTCTACGTTACCAATTACCTGTTCTTTAATTTCAGGAGAAAGCATACCTTCCATTGCTTCTTTAACCTCATCAATGGCAGCATAAATTACCGAATATGTTCTGATCTCGATTTCTTCCTTCTCAGCCAATTCTTTTGCATTAGCACCTGCTCTTACGTTAAATCCAATGATAATTGCATCAGACGCAGTAGCCAGGTTAACGTCAGATTCAGTGATCTGCCCAACTCCTTTGTGAAGAATATTTACATTGATTTCAGCTGTAGATAATCTCTGTAACTGGTCAGACAATGCTTCCACAGAACCATCCACGTCACCTTTAAGGATAATGTTCAATTCCTTGAATTCACCCAGAGCAATTCTTCTTCCAAGTTCTTCAAGCGTAGTATGTTTCTTGGTTCTGATCGAAAGTTCCCTTTGTAACTGTTCTCTTTTGTTAGCAATAGTTTTAGCTTCACTTTCATCTGCATATACCTTGAACTTATCACCTGCTGTAGGAGCGCCATCCAATCCAAGGATAGTTACCGGAATTGAAGGACCTGCTTCTTTAAGGTTTCTACCTCTTTCATCCAGCATTGCTTTTACCTTACCGTGGTTTTTACCTGCCACTACATAATCTCCTACTCTTAAAGTTCCGGTTTGTACCAACATTGTAGCAACATATCCTCTTCCTTTATCCAGTGATGCTTCAATAACAACACCCTGAGCAGCTCTGTTCGGATTAGCCTTAAGATCAAGCATTTCTGCCTGAAGCAATACTTTTTCCAAAAGAATATCCATATTGTTACCAAACTTAGCAGAAATTTCCTGTGACTGAACATTTCCACCCCATTCTTCCACCAGGATATTCATCCCTGAAAGCTGTTGACGGATATTATCAGGATTGGCATTTGGTCTGTCCACTTTGTTCAATGCGATAATCATTGGTACACCTGCAGCCTGTGCGTGAGAAATCGCTTCTCTCGTCTGAGGCATTACATCATCATCGGCAGCAATTACAATAATTGCAATATCGGTAATCTGGGCACCTCTGGCTCTCATCGCGGTAAACGCTTCGTGACCCGGTGTATCCAGGAATGTAATTCTTTGTCCGTTTTCCAATTTCACATTGTAAGCTCCAATGTGCTGGGTAATACCCCCTGACTCACCAGCAATAACATTGGTTTTTCTGATGTAGTCAAGTAAAGATGTTTTACCGTGGTCTACGTGACCCATTACTGTAACGATCGGTGCTCTTGGAGAAAGGTCCTCCTCGCTATCCATATCTTCTTCAGATTCTACTTCTTCCAGATCAGCATCTGAGAATTCAATTTTAAATCCAAATTCGTCAGCAACCAATAATAAGGTATCAGCTTCCAGTCTTTGGTTCATGGTTACCATTACACCAAGGGAGAAACAAGCAGAAATAACTTCTGTAGGAGAAACGTTCATTAAGCTCGCTAATTCACCTACTGTGATAAATTCGGTTACTTTTAGAGTTCTGTCCTGAGCATCAATCTCCTGCTGACGTTCGTCCTGTTCTCTACGATAAGTTCTCTTGTCTTTTCTGTGTTTTGCAGATTTAGATTTACCTCCTTTATTGGTAAGTTTTTCAAGAGTTTCCTTGATCTGGTTCTTAACCTGCTCATCAGTAAGTTCAACAGGCATTGTTCTTTGACCAGGTCTGTTGTTGTTTCCTCCAGGACCTTTTTTGAATCCGCCTCCCTGACCTTGCGGGCGGTTTCCTTGATTATTTCCAAAGCGGTTTCCACCTTGTCCTCCCTGACCTGGCGGACGGTTCCCTCCAGGACCTCCTTGTCCCTGCGGACGATTTCCTCCAGGACCTCCATTGTTGTGAGGACGGTTTCCTTGACCACCTTGGTTGTTATTTCCTGAGTTTTGATTATTCCCCTGGCCTTGTTGACTATTCGGGCCTCCGGGTTTCTCAATTCTCTTTCTTTTCTTTTTAGCCCCTGAACCAGGTTTTGGGGCAAATTGCGTCAAATCAATTTTCTCACCTACAATCTTAGGACCATCCAGCTTCTGATAAACAGTTTCTATTTTCTGAGGTTCCTGAGAATCAGACTCAGTGGATTGTTGAGCTTCTGCATTATTTTCTGCAGGCTCGGGCTGTTTTGGAGTTTCTTTCACAGGTTCTGCCGGTTTTTCCTCTTCTTTTTTCTCCTCCATTTTGGGTTTATCTTTTTTTACAGGTCTATTTCTGGATTCTATTTGGGACAGATCTATTTTATCCAGAACTTTGAATTCCTGTTTTTCAGGAGCTGCTTTAACTTCCGGTTCAGCCTCAACTTCTTTTTTCTTTTCTTCAACCGGTGCTGCTACAGGCGCTGGTGCCGCAGGAGCATCCTCAACTTCAGGTGCTTTAGACTCAAGGTCTATTTTACCTAAAATTTTAGTTTCTGGTTTATTTGCTTTAGCTCTTATTACTTCAGGGGTTTTCTTTTCCTCAATTTCCAGCTTTTCTTCCGGAACTTTGGTGATCACCACCTCATGGGAAGCTTTTCGCTGTTCGCCGTCTTTGGCAAACTCAGCCTCCAATGCAGAATATGCCGCTTCTTCTAATTGAGCGTTAGGATTGCTTTCAACAACGAAGTCTTTGGACTGTAAAAATTCTACTAATCTGGACATCGAAATATTGAATTCCTTAACCGCTTTATTTAATCTTATTTTTGGCATCTATATTATTTACTATTTTTTTAATTCTTAAAATTAAAGTATTTCTTTTTTACTGTTTATTAAAATTCATTAAAATCTTAATCTTCAAATTCTTCTCTCAGAATTCGTTTTACATCTTCAATGGTTTCTTCTTCAAGATCTACCATATTTAAAAGACTCTCAGTATCTTTATCCAATACCGATTTCGCAGTAGTAAGACCTACTTTCTTAAATTCATCCAAAATCCACTGCTCAATATCGTCATTGAATTCTCTTAAATCAACATCGTCATCCTCGCTGGATTCTCTATAAACATCAATTTCATATCCGGACAGCCATGAAGCCAGTCTGATATTCTGCCCTTGCTTTCCGATTACTTTGGAAATCTCTTCAACCGGAGTATAAACCAATGCATAGTTCGCCTCCTCATTGATATCAATTTTATTGATGGTAACATTTCCTAAAGCTCTCTTCACCATAATTTCAGGATTTTTAGACCACTGAATCACATCGATGTTTTCATTTCTCAACTCTCTTACAACCCCATGAATTCTGGATCCTTTTACTCCCACACAAGCACCTACAGGATCTATTCTGTCGTCATAAGCATCTACTGCAATCTTCGCCTTCTCACCAGGAATTCTCACTACTTTTTTAAGCATAATCGTTCCGTCCTGGATCTCAGGAATTTCCAGCTCTAATAACTTCTCAAGGAATTTAGGTGCAGTTCTGGAAATAATAATCTGTGGTTTTGAACCTTTAAAATCTACTGTTTCAACAATAGCTCTGATATTTTCGCCCTTTTTAAAGAAGTCGGACGGGATCTGGTTTTCTTTCGGTAAAATAAATTCATTCTCCTCATCATCCAGTAAAATCACGTGCTTGTGACGGATGTGGTGGATCTCACCGATAACAATCTCCCCGATTTTATCTCTGAACTGCTCATAAAGCATGGCATTGTTATGCTCCTGAAGCTTGGTAGCCAGGATCTGCTTTAAAGTTAGAATATTTCTTCTTCCCAATTGGGCAACAGGAATTTCCATTGTAAAATCTTCACCTACTTCGAAAGTAGGGTCAATTTTTTTAGCTTCAGAAAGTTCAATTTCCAGATCATCATCTTCAGACATTTCGTCTTCTACAATCGTTTTATTTAAAAATATCTGAAAATCTCCTTTATCAGGGTTCACAATTACATCAAAATGATCATCCGAATCATATCTCTTTCTAAGAAGAGTCTTCAGTGAATCTTCAATAATCGCCATAAGATCAATCTTACTGATCCCTTTTTCGTCTTTAAAATCACCAAAGGATTCAATCAACGCTATATTATCCATCTATTCTTTTTTCTTTTAAAATTTAATTATTACTAATGCCTTTTTTATCTCAGAGTAAGGAATTTCCCTTTCCTCCTCCACATCCACTTTCCCTTTTCCGATATCTTTCGGCTTACGGTAGCGTAAAACAAGTGTGATCTTTTCATCATCAACTTTTGCCAGCTCTCCTTCAATTTTGGAAGAATCGTTCAGCAGTACTTCAATCTCTCTTCCTATATTCTTCCTGTACTGTCTTGGAGAAGAAAGCGGCTCGCTTAGTCCTGCAGACATCACCTGAAGGCTGAAATCATGCTCTTCACGATCCATATTAAACTCTACAGCACGGCTTGCATCAAGGCAGTCCTGAAGAGTCACCCCATTATCACCATCCAAGATCACAGTAATATCATCTCCTGCAGAAATCTTCAGATCCACAAGAAATAAATCCTCTCTGCTCTCAAGAAATTCATTTAATAATTCTTCAATTCTTTTTTTAAACTCCATACATTAATTATCTTGATTTACCAGTACGAAAAAAGGCTTTCTTCCGAAGCCTTCCCATTTTTTCCTGTAAATCCACTGCAAATATACGCTTTTTTTCTAAAAAAGCAAAATCTACTTCGTTATCAAGTAAATACCTTAAATTTTTCATTAAGGTAAATTAAACAGGCGGGTGAAAGTATTTTTATTATTTTTGCCTTAAAATTTAAAAACAGACATTGTGAATATAACAATTGTAGGAACAGGTTATGTAGGGCTGGTTACAGGTACTACCCTGGCAGAACTTGGCAATTCAGTATACTGTGTTGACATTGATGAAAAGAAAGTAGAAGGTATGAAAAACGGCGTAGTTCCCATCTATGAGCCGAACCTTGAAGAAATGTTTTTGAGAAACATTCAATCCGAAAGATTATTTTTCACTACCAATCTTAAAGAAGCTTTAGACAAAAGCGAAGTCATATACCTAGCGCTTCCAACGCCACCGGGAGAAGACGGCTCTGCAGATCTTTCATACGTTATCCAGGTTGCCAATAATATCGGAGAAATGATGACGGAATATAAGGTCATCGTCAATAAAAGTACGGTTCCTGTAGGAACGGCAGACAAAGTAAGGGAAGTGATTGCTTCTAAGACAAACATCCCTTTTGATGTAGTTTCCAACCCGGAATTCCTAAGAGAAGGATTTGCTGTGGAAGACTCCATGAACCCCTCAAGAGTGGTTGTAGGGGCCAGCTCCGAAAAAGCAAAGAATATAATGGCCCAGATTTACCAGCCATTTACCAATACGGGAATCCCGATTATTTTTATGGATGAAAAATCGTCGGAACTCACAAAATATGCTGCCAATTCATTCCTTGCCGTAAAAATTACCTTTATGAATGAAATAGCCAACTATTGTGAAAAAGTAGGCGCTGACGTAGACAAGGTAAGATTGGGAATGGGAAGTGATGACAGAATTGGGCACCGGTTCTTATTCCCTGGAATAGGATACGGCGGAAGCTGTTTTCCTAAGGATGTGAAAGCACTTATAAAATCCGGGATACAGGAAGATTTCAATTTCCAGATTCTGGAAGCTACAGAAAAAGTAAATACAGCACAGAAAGTAATTCTTGTTTCAGAGATCGAAAAATATTTCGGAGGAAACATCAGCGGAAAAAAAATTGCAATGTGGGGATTGGCTTTCAAAGCTAACACAGATGACATCCGCGAAGCCTCTTCTCTGGACAATATTGCTCTTTTATTAGAAAAAGGCGCAAAAATTGCTGCGTATGACGCGGTAGCAGAAAGCAATGTAAAAAAGCTGCTGGGTGATAAAATACAATATGCAAAAGGAATGTATGATGCTCTTGAAGATGCAGATGCCTTATTTATTGCCACAGAATGGCCTGAGTTTAAAAACCCTAATTTTGAAATGATGGCAAAAAAAATGAAAAACAAAGTCATTTTTGACGGAAGGAACATGTATCCGCTCGAGATCCCGGAACAAAATGGATTTCATTATAAAAGTATCGGAAGAAAAACCATAGAAAATTAACAGATGAAAAATATAATTATTACCGGAGGAGCCGGATTCATAGGTTCCCATGTTGTAAGAGAATTTGTAAAAAATAATCCGGATACCAAGATCATCAACCTTGATGCCCTTACTTACGCAGGAAATTTAGAAAATCTTAAGGATATTGAAAATGAGCCTAATTATGTTTTTGAAAAGGCAGACATTACAAAACCTGAAGAGCTAAGAAAGATATTCGAAAAATATAATCCAGATGCCGTAGTTCACCTGGCAGCAGAAAGCCATGTGGACAGAAGTATTACAGATCCGATGGCATTCATTAACACTAATGTTAACGGAACTGCAAATCTTCTTAATTTATGTAAAGAATTCTGGACTCTTAATCCTGATCATACGCACGGAAGATTCCCTGATGAAAAAAGAACTAATTTATTTTATCATGTTTCTACGGACGAAGTATATGGAAGTCTCGGCGAAACAGGATTCTTTCTTGAAACTACTGCTTATGATCCCCAATCACCGTATTCTGCTTCCAAAGCAGCTTCCGACCATCTGGTAAGAGCATACGGTAATACTTATGGAATGCCATTTATCATATCCAACTGCTCAAACAATTATGGTCCAAATCATTTCCCTGAGAAATTAATTCCTCTTTGTATTTCAAATATCATTAATGAAAGACCTCTGCCAATTTACGGTGACGGGAAATATACAAGAGACTGGTTATTTGTAATTGACCACGCAAAAGGTATCCATCAAATATTTAATGAAGCCAGGACCGGTGAGACCTATAACATCGGAGGATTCAACGAATGGCAGAATATTGATCTGGTGAAAGAACTGATTAAGCAAATGGATTCCAAGCTTGGAAAACCTGAAGGGTATTCTAAAAAATTAATCACGTTTGTAAAAGACAGACCGGGACACGACAAGCGTTATGCTATTGATGCCACTAAGCTTAATAAAGATTTAGGCTGGAAACCGTCTGTAACTTTCGAAGAAGGACTTTCAAAAACCATTGACTGGTATCTTGAGAATAAAGAATGGCTTGAGAATGTGACCAGCGGTGACTATCAGAAATATTACGAAAAGCAATATAATTAACAACACAAGAATGAAAGGAATTATATTAGCCGGAGGATCCGGAACAAGACTTTACCCTCTTACCATTGCCGTAAGCAAGCAGCTGATGCCTGTTTATGACAAACCTATGATTTATTATCCTCTTTCAACTTTACTGCTGGCAGGGATTAAAGATATTCTGATCATTACAACTCCACATGATCAGCCGGGGTTTATCAAACTTTTAGGTGACGGATCGCAGATCGGGTGCAATATAGAGTATGTTGTACAGCCGAGTCCCGACGGATTGGCACAAGCCTTCATTTTAGGCGATCAGTTTATCGGCAATGATTCTGCGGCACTGGTACTTGGAGACAATATCTTTTATGGTTCTGAAATGGGAACACTCTTGAAGAACAAAACCAACCCAGATGGCGGAGTTGTTTTTGCTTATCATGTTACCGATCCGGAAAGATATGGCGTTGTAGAGTTCGATGATAATCTTAAAGCAGTTTCTATTGAAGAAAAGCCTTCGAATCCAAAATCGAATTATGCAGTTCCCGGCTTGTATTTCTACGACAATGAGGTAGTGGAAATAGCAAAAAACATCAAGCCTTCCGCAAGAGGAGAGTTGGAGATTACGGATGTCAACAATGTGTATCTAAGCAAAGGGAAACTTGAGGTAGGAGTTCTGGACAGAGGTACTGCCTGGCTTGACACCGGAACATTTGATTCCCTGAATGATGCTTCTGAATTTGTAAGCGTTATCGAGAAAAGACAGGGTTTCAAGATTGGATGTATTGAAGAAATTGCCTTCAGAAATAAGTTCATCAATGAAGAAAAGTTGCTTGAAACAGCTGAAAAGTATGGCAAAAGCGGTTATGGAGAATACCTGAAACAACTTGTCAGAAAATAAAAATTATAATTTATAAGATTTCAACAACTATTGGCTTTATGGCTAATAGTTGTTTTTAATATAATACCTTATCTGGTCTGGAACATATGACATATATTTTCCATCATAGATAGATAATAGCAGCAGGCAGTAGTCCGATAGTAATTTTATAATTAACTTTGAGGCTTTAAAGAATTTTTTATCACATTAATGGAATACAATAAACCAAAAATCATCACATTCGATAAAATAGGATCATCTCAGTTAGGCTATATTACCATTGCCGAAACGCAGAACAATGTTCCTTTTGAGATCAAACGGGTCTACTGGACTTACTATACTCCTCATGATGTAACCCGAGGCGGGCATGCCCATAAGGCCCTTCAGCAGATGATTTTTGCAGTCTCAGGAACCATCATTTTTAATACGGAAGATGAAAACGGTCATAAGGAAACCTTTACCTTAGACCATCCTACAAAAGGTTTATATATTCCAAAACTGGTATGGAGAGATATCCAGTTTTCGCATAATGCAGTTTTGCTCTGCCTGGCTTCGGAAGTATATGATGAGGAAGATTATTTCAGGGATTATGAAAGCTTCAAAGAGGTCACTCAACAAAAATAATTTTCATAAAATAACAGACAATGATAATTGAATATAAAGGAATTAAACTAAGATTTGTTGAGGCTGATGATGCCGAATTTATAGTATCCATCAGGAACAATGAAAAAAAATCAAGATTTATTTCAAAAACTTCTCAGGATGTGGATGCCCAGAAGCAATGGATCTCGGACTATAAAGAACGTGAGCAGCAGAAAAAAGAATACTATTTTATTGCAGTTGATGAAAAAAATGAGGATTATGCAACGTACAGGGTTTACAAAATAGACTCCGGACTGCCTGAAATAGGAAGCTGGGTTTCAAAACCTGATTATTCAAATATCAAGAATTCGATAAAAGTAGATGTTGCCGTAAAGGACTTTGTCCTGAACGAGTTGAAATTCGACACCCTTCAGTTTGAAGTAAGAAAACAGAACACGTCGGTCAACAGTTATCATAAACTTTTCCAGCCGGAACTGGTAAGAAGTGATGACGAAAACAATTATTATCTGCTGAAAAGAGATACTTTTAACAGGATACTTCCGGATATTCTTAAAAAATTTAAAATATAAACTTATGTCAATCAATGAATTTATTAAAAATTTCCAGTCTCAGCTGGAAAATACAGATACAGTAATAGAACCTGAAACTGCATACAGCCAGGAAAGCTACTGGGATTCACTCACTGCTATGGTCATCAAGGTAATGATCGAGGATGAATACGGAGTAGATATTGAGCCCGAGCAGATCACATCGTTCAAAGACATCAACGAACTTTACGCTTTTATTGTTGAGAAAAAACAGTAATATCAGACAATGGCTTTTATAAAACATATTTCAACATATATTCCTGAAAAGGTTATTTCCAATGAGGAGATCTCCAAAAAATTTCCTGACTGGGAAAGTGATAAAATTCTGGAAAAAATAGGAATCAGAAACAGAAATATCACCGGTGAAGATGAATTCACCTCAGATATTGCGGTTAAAGCCCTCAATCAACTCGTTGAAGAATACCAGCTTGACAAATCTGCAATAGATTACCTCATCGTCTGCACACAAAGCCCGGACTATTTCCTTCCTGCCACCGCTTGTATTGTACAGGCTCAGGCCGGGTTGAATACCACTTGCGGGGCAATAGATATCAACCAGGGATGTTCAGGATATATTTACGGATTATCTTTAGCTAATGCCCTTATCGATTCCAAAATGATGAAAAATGTAGTTTTGATAACGGCAGAAACCTACTCAAAACACATTCATGAAGACGATAAAGGCAATATCAGCCTTTTTGGAGATGCAGCCACCGCAACCCTGATCTCTGAAGACGGTAATTATGAAATCCTGAAATTCTCTGTGGGAACCGATGGTGAGGGAGCTAAAAACCTGATCGTTAAAAACGGTGCCGTCAGAAATCAAAAAACAGAAGACAAACAGGATAAAGACAATTATCTTCATATGAACGGTCCGAAGATTTTTGATTTTACTTCAAAGGCCATTCCCGGTCTTGTAGAAGAAAACCTAAAAATAAACGGTTTTGAAAAAAGCGACATTGATACTTTCATTTTCCATCAGGCCAATACCTTTATGCTGGATTTCCTGAGAAAAAGGATCAATATCCCACAGCAAAACTTCGTGATCGATATGCTGGATTATGGCAATACCGTATCATCCACCATTCCTATTGCTTTTAAAAATTCGTTTACAACAAGGGACTCCAAAAATGTAATGCTTGTAGGTTTTGGCGTAGGCTACTCATGGGGAGCAGTCTGTCTGAGAAAAAAATAATTAAGCGTTAAAAAATAACATTATGATAAAATTCCTTGATCTTCAAAAGGTCAATTTACAGCATCAGGAAGAAATTGAAAACAGGCTTTTAAACGTTTTCCGAAGCGGATGGTACCTGCTGGGAAACGAACTTAAAAACTTTGAAACCAATCTGGCTTCATATATTGGTTCGGAATACGCTTTGGGAGTAGCCAACGGATTGGATGCTTTACGCCTTATCTTCAGAGCTTATATAGAATTAGGCTTCATGCAGCCGGGCGATGAAGTTATAGTACCTGCCAACACTTATATCGCTTCAGTACTTGCTTTATCAGATAACGGACTGGTTCCTGTATTTGTAGAGCCTGATGCCAATACTTATAATATTGACATTTCAAAAATTGAAGAAAGCATAACGCCTAAAACCAAAGCTATCCTGATTGTTCACCTTCAGGGAAGAATTGTTTTTTCAGAAGAGCTTAAAAATATAGCGGCGAAACATAACCTGAAAATCGTAGAAGATAATGCCCAGGCTATTGGTGCAGAATGGAAAGGAATCAAATCAGGAAATCTCGGTGATGCTGCTGGTTTCAGCTTTTATCCTGGGAAAAACCTGGGAGCAATAGGTGATGCAGGCGCTGTAACCACTAATGATAAAGATTTGTTTGAGGCCATACGTGCTATAGCCAACTACGGATCCAACCAGAAATATGTTAATATTTATAAAGGATTAAATTCCAGGCTTGATGAAATTCAGGCTGCCGTTCTGGATGTGAAGCTGAAACATATAGGCCACGAAAACGGGACCCGAAGAGAAGTCGCGAAGCGTTTTATTGCTGAAATCAAAAACCCGAAAATCATTCTTCCCGAAAATCCTGCCGATGAAAATGAACATGTGTGGCATGTTTTTGTGGTAAGAACGGAAAAAAGAGACGAACTTCAGACTTATTTAACTGAAAAAGGGATCAACACGATCATCCACTACCCTATTCCGCCACATAAACAGGAAGCTTACAAAGAATACAACCATCTTTCATTCCCTGTTACCGAAAAAATGCATGAGGAAGTACTGAGCCTTCCCATTTCTTCTGTTTTAGAGGAAAAAGAGATTCAGGCAATCATAGAAGCGGTTAACGGCTTCTAGATTAGGTGAATAATCCTGCATTGGTTATTACGCAATGATTCTAAACACCCTTCTCCAAATAATAATTCGTATTATAAAATAAAAAAACTATTGGCTTTATAGCTAATAGTTTTTTGTTCATAATAACAAATATTAATATATTAGTTGTTATTTTCTATTTTATGTGAACAATTTTTCACTTACCCAAAAAGTTGAATAAGAATTAAATATTTTAAATTTGCAAAAACTTACACAGATGAATGAACCACAGCAAAAGTGGACAGAAATGATTGATGCCAACCATTCTCTATTTGACCTGAAGTTAAAAGAAGTATGGAGATACAAGGATCTGGTCTATATGTTTGTAAAAAGAGATTTTGTTTCCAGCTTTAAACAAACTGTACTGGGCCCGGTCTGGTTTTTTATTAATCCCATCCTGACTACGATTGTGTATCTGGTCATTTTTGGCAGAATAGCCAAACTTCCTACAGACGGCCCCCCACTTCTTTTTTATCTTGCAGGGGTTACGCTTTGGAACTATTTTTCAACCTCTCTGGTTGCTACATCTTACACATTTGCAGGAAACGCAGGAATCTTTGGAAAGGTTTATTTCCCAAGACTTGTAACACCCTTGTCAATTGTGATATCGAACCTTATGCGCTTTGGGGTACAGTTCCTATTATTTATCTTTGCTTGGGCTTACTACCTCATCAAAGGGGAGGTTCATCCCAACATATGGATTCTTGCAACGCCATTTCTTATAATCCTTATGGCTCTTTTCGCTTTAGGTGTTGGGATGATTTTTTCTTCACTCACTACAAAATATAAAGACCTCAGCATGTTATTGGGGTTTGGAGTAAGCCTGTATATGTATGCTACTCCGGTAATTTATCCGGTATCAGCACTACAGGGTGTTTTCAGGCACTTGGCTTATTATAATCCACTGACAGGTATTTTTGAATGTTTTAAATATGCATGGATCGGTGCCGGAGATTTTTCACCTGCAATGCTGGGAATTAGTTCAGTGATCATCCTGATCCTTCTGATGATAGGCGTTGTCGTTTTCAATAAGGTTGAAAAGACTTTCATGGACACTGTTTAAGGATCACGATCATTTATTAATTTAAAATTCCATTACAATATGCTGGCTTTAAAAGCAGAAAATATATCAAAACAATACCGTCTCGGACAAGTGGGAACAGGTACCCTTTCTCATGACCTTAACAGGTTTTGGCACAAAGTAAGAGGCAAAGAAGATCCTTATTTAAAAATCGGTGAAACCAATGACAGATCGACAAAAGGAGAGTCTGAATATGTATGGTCTCTCCGGGATATCGATTTCGAAATCGAACAGGGAAGTGCCGTGGGAATCATAGGCAGAAATGGGGCAGGAAAGTCCACTCTGTTGAAAATTTTAAGTAAGGTAACCAAACCTACAACGGGGAAAATTTATACCAACGGCAGAATTGCATCTTTACTTGAAGTAGGAACCGGATTTCATCCTGAAATGACAGGCCGTGAAAATGTGTATCTCAATGGAGCCATTCTGGGAATGACCCGGAAGGAAATCACCAGAAAATTTGATGAAATTGTTGCTTTTTCAGGGGTAGAAAGATATATAGATACTCCGGTAAAAAGATATTCTTCGGGGATGTATGTGCGTCTTGCCTTTGCAGTTGCTGCCCATCTGGAATCTGAAATATTGATTGTTGATGAGGTTTTAGCTGTAGGAGATGCAGATTTTCAGAAAAAATGTCTTGGAAAAATGGGTGATGTTACCAAAGGAGAAGGGCGTACTATTTTATTTGTCAGTCACAATATGGCTGCCGTAAAACAGTTGTGTAATACCGGTATCCTTATGAAGAATGGCCATGTTGCTGATCAGGGAGGCATCAATAAAGTACTTGAAAATTATATCATTCATGAATTATCGCCTAACTCCGAATTCAAATATATTGAAGACCTGAGTAAAAAAGCCCAGATCCATAATGTCAAAATTTTCAACGACAAGAACATTGAGACGATGGAATTCAGCCACACTGATGATATTCACATCAATATAGATTACATCAACAGAAGTGTTGATAAAGGAGTTCGTATCAATATTGCCATTTTAGACAAGTTTGAAAATGTCATCTTCATTACAAGAAAAACATTTGATGACATGCATGAAAATAGTCTTTCCATACAGATTGAAGGTAATAAGCTGATTCCAAACACCTATATCCTTTCAGTAGCACTGGACACTCCCGGAGTTGAACTTTATGACTACATAAAAGGAGGCATCCAAATTAGCATCGTTGAAACGGGACATGAAAACTTTCTTACAGGAGATACGGATAATGGAATTATTCATCCTCCTGTAATATGGATGTAAGAAACTATGAAAAAAAGGATATTGGTTTTATCTACAGGTGATGTAAACGGCGCCTATGAAGCTATGTACAAAGTGGCTCATATTTTAAAAAATATGGGACATGAAGTAGTAATGTGTGTAAAGAATAAAACAAAAACTGATGATTTTATAAAACCTTATATACATATACAACATACTCCTGCTAACAAAAATCTCACTTTGGTAGAAAGAGCCGTACGTAAAATAAAAGGAAAGTTCATCCACCCCCAGCCAACTGTACCGGTCAGAAAAAAACTAGAAACAGACAGCAAATATTCATTTTTAAGTAAGGATGAAACTACAGAAAATATTAATGTAGACAGTCTATTGAAATCAGTTGGTTTTATACCTGACTATATTTTTACCGGTATGACGATTGATTTCCTAAACAGCACTGATCTTTCCAATATCCAAAAAGCCACAAAATCCAAAATATACAATATCACAGTGGATATGAACCATTTCACGGGAGGATGTCATTTTTCCTGGGGATGCGAAGGCTATATGAACAATTGTGATTACTGCCCGGCCATTACCGACGAAGCCCAGAAACCAATTGCAATGGATAATTTGGAGAGAAAACACCAGAATGCTAAAAAGTCTGGTTTTCAAATCATTGCCGGGTCAGGTTTAACTTTGGAACAGGCAAAAAAATCAAAAATATACAGGGATCAGAAGACTATCTATAACATCAATAGCTTAATAGACACTACCCTGCTCAATGACAAAAATAAAAGTATTGCCAAAAGGATTTTCTCATTAAAAGATGACCATTTTTACATCCTTACCGGAGCGCAGAATATGGAAGATCCTCGAAAAGGTTTTAAATATCTTATTGAAGCACTCGAGATTCTGGATCAGCAGCTTCCGGAAGAGCTAAAAGAAAAAATTAATCTTCTGGTTGTTTCCAACAGCATCAACAAAGAATTCGACAGAGTTACTTTTAAGAAACAGAAGATAGATTACATAAAAGACTACAGACTGCTTTCTTTATTATATCAGGCTACAGACGTTTTTATCAATTCTTCCATCGAGGATTCCGGTCCGATGATGGTTTCGGAAGCCTTAGCCTGCGGGACTCCCGTTGTAGGCTTTGATACGGGAGTACTTACCAATATGGTTATAAACGATTACAATGGCTACAAAATTCCTATGAAAGACAGCCGCCTGCTGGCAGAAGGAATTAAAAAAATATTTGAACTGGATAAGAACCAATATGCTGTTTTTTCAAAAAATGCAGTACAACAGGTTCGGGAATTCTCATCATATGAATATGCAGAAGAAATTTTCACCAAAATTTTAGAACAGGATGATCAAAAGACTTTATGATAAAAAAATATCCGGACTCGGCCTCTCTATTTTCAGAATTGCCTATACATTAGTATTATTCTGTGAGGTGGTTCAGTTTAATTATTTCAAACATCTGATCTTTGATAAGATTCCGTTTATTAGACCTGCTGAAATCGACTTTGGAATTCCTATAAAAATATGGATAATTGCCATTATTTTTGTAATGCTCGGGCTTTTTACAAGGCTGGCGGCTATTATTAATTATCTGATGACCATTATTCTCGTGGGGAGCATAAGCACATATGAGTACCATATGTTTTACGCTTATCTCGGGATGAATTTTCTCTTAATATTTTTGCCTGTGTCCAGAAATCTATCTTTGGACCGGCTTCTGCTAAAGTACAAGTATTCCAATACCAGATTTCAATACAATCCCCCTGAAAAAGTCAGTGTATTATGTTATCTCGTTCCTGTTTTTATCGGGATGGCTTTTGTATACTTTGATTCCATATTTTACAAATTTACCTCGTCTTACTGGACTGTAGGATTGGGGATGTGGTATCCCAGCAGCATTCCTTTTACCAATTATATTTCTATTCCTGGCATACTGGATCAGAAATATCTGATGCTGTTCCTCGGATACTTAACCATGGGTTTTGAATTCGTTTTTATTTTTACTTTTTTTCGTAAAAAATGGAGGATTCCCTTACTTATCATTGGATTAGGTCTGCATTTGGGTATCCTGATTTGTTATCCTATCCCATGGTTTGGACTAGGAATGTGTGCCATATACCTACTGATGGTTCCTGTTTCATGGTGGGAAGAATTATTTAAACCCTCAGAAAAACCGACAAGACTCGCTTTTTATTATGATGGAGAATGCCCTTTATGCAACCGTACCAAGATTACAATACAGCATTTTGATATCGCTAAAAGAATAGATTTCAAAACGGTACAATATTATGCCGAACAAAATGAACTATTAAAGAATATTCCTACAGATAAACTTCTGGATGACATTCATTCGGTACGAAACGGGAAAGTCTATAAAGGCATTGATACTTATATTAAGGTATTTAATGCCATCACTTATTTAAAACCACTAAGCTGGATATTACAGATTCCAGGAATTTACCAAATGGGAAAAGCTATTTATCAATATATAGCTAAAAACAGAAATACGGAGCGCTGTACAGAAGAAAACTGTGGCTATACCCCACCGGTAGTTCCTCCTGATGAAGATAAAATAAAAATTCTTCAGAATTATACCCTTAAGGATTTCAAAATCTCTCTTATCAAAACAGTTTTATATCTCGTTATATTACTACAGGTCATTGTTTCCTATAATTCAGTACAGACAAAAGGAGGCTTCGAAAACACTGTAGCAGGAAAAAAGATGAGCAAAATCTCAGATGAAGTAGAAAAACCATTAAAAACATACCTGGGAATAACCCATCATGCTGTTTTTATGGATTATCACTTTAGCCAATACAATCACATTATTTCTGTTGTATATGTAGATAAAACAGGCCGTAAAGTATGGCTTCCTATTATTGATAAAGATGGTACAGCCGGAAGCTATCTTCACGGTCCCACATGGATCAAATGGTCATTCCGTACTACAGACAATGTTATTGACCAGGAGAATCTAAAAAGAGGGATCAGGGATTTTACAGCATTCTGGGCGAAGATGAATGGAGTGAGCCTGAAAGACAGCAAATTTATCATCAAAGTAAAGAAAATTGATACTCCGCCTTATCATTGGGAGAAAGGTTTTCTGAAAAAACAAATGGAAAAACCGTGGATTGATGCAGGTGTTGCTAACTGGAAGAATAAAAAATGTACTGTAGACATTCCAGAAATTGAAGCTTTGTAACATTTACAGATTAAAAATATGTCCTTCAAATTTTAAAAAATATCATGTGATGAAGAAAATTGCAGTATTGGGAGCCAGCTATTTACAACTCCCTCTTGTTCGAAAGGCAAAAGAAAACGGTTTAGAAGTTCACTGTTTTGCATGGGACGATGGTAAAGCTGTTTGTAAAAATATTGCCAATCATTTCTATGATATTTCTGTTTTAGAGAAAGAAATCATCCTTAATGAATGTAAAAAAATAGGAATAGATGGCATTCTTACTATAGCCACAGATATATGCATTCCTACCATAGCTTATGTAGTTGATCATATGGGATTAACCGGAAACAGTATTGAATGTTCTCTGCTCACAACCAATAAATCCTTAATGAGGAAATGCTTTCTGGAAAACTGTATAGAATCTCCCCAATCCGTTACGGTTAACGAATTCAATTTAAAAGACTTCGAATCATTCACTTACCCGGTCATTATAAAACCATCGGACAGATCTGGGAGTCTGGGAGTGATAAAAGCTTCTTCGGTGGAAGAATGTAAGCAGGCAATAGAAAATGCTGTGAAAGTTTCCTTTTCCAAGACCTGTGTGGTTGAGGAATTTATCAAAGGAAAAGAAGTAAGTGTAGAAACAGTTAGTTACAAAGGTAAACATCTGATCATAACCATAACAGATAAAGAGATAACGGAAGCACCTTATTTTGTAGAGCTGGCCCACCATCAGCCAACTGCCTTTTCAGAAGAAATCAAATATAAAATCCATGAAATCAGCCATCAGATACTGAATGCAACAAAAGTCGAAAACGGAGCATCTCATATAGAGCTTATAATTACCGGAGAAGGAAAAGTATATCCTGTAGAAATTGGAAGCAGAATGGGAGGTGATTTTATTGGTTCCGATCTTGTACAACTATCTACCGGTTTCGATTATTTGCAGGCTGTACTTGATATAGCATTGAACCAATATAGCATGCCTGAAAGCGTACAGTCAAAAGCGTACTCCGGAGTTTATTTTTTATCGCAGGAAACACAATTTCTTATTTCTGTTATCAATAGCAGTAAACAGGAAAGCTATATCGTCAAAAGGGAAATGCTATCAGACAGCCTTAAGCCGGCCCACTCAAGTAACGACAGATCAGGATATTTGATTTACAAATCTGATCATAAAATAATATTAGAATAATAAATTTAATGTAATTTAACGCCAAAGAGTATACAATATAAAAACCGATACTTCATGAAACGAGTTGCTATTATAGGATCCGGACACTTGGGCCAGCAGATTGCCCATCACATACACCATGACTCCAATGATATGGTAGTAGCTTTTTTTGATGAATTTCAGCCATTGGATACGATTGTCAACCAAATTCCTGTTATTGGCGGGAACAATGATGTGATTGCAAAATACCAGCAAAATGAGTTTGATGCTATTCTGATAGCTATAGGATACAAGCATCTTGAGGCAAAAAAAGAGCTTTTTCAGAGACTTGAAGGAAAAGTTCCGTTCCATACGTTTATCCACTCTTCCTGTTACAAAGACCCTTCTGCATCAATCGGTCAGGGAACGGTAATATATCCCGGCTGCATTATAGATCAACGGGTAACAATTGAAGATAATGTACTGATGAACCTTTCTTGTACAATTTCTCATGATTCAGTCATAGGAAAGCATTCTTTTCTGTCGCCGTCTGTTTCCGTTGCAGGCTTCGTACATATAAAAGAACAGTGTATTTTAGGAATTAATTCCACCATTATAGATCACATCACAATAGAAGCTCAAACCCAAACCGGCGGCGGCAGTGTTGTAATTAAAGATATTAATACATCAGGGCTGTATGTGGGAAATCCTGTACAATTTATACGATAAGCAGATGGACTCAAAAAAGCATGTTTTTTTCGGTGGATTAAATGAATTAAGGGCAATTGCTGCTTTATCCGTCATTATACATCACATTGAATTATTTAAAAAGCGGGACAAAATATCATCTTTACTGGATTCAAAATATACAAGCTATCTTATTGAGCATTTAGGTAAGAACGGAGTACATCTGTTTTTTGTACTCAGTGGCTTTCTGATCACTTATCTTTTGCTGTCCGAAAAAAATAAAAATGGAAGTATCAGCTTTAAAAAATTCTACCTGAGAAGAATATTCAGAATATGGCCATTATATTATATTATTTTTCTCATCTCTTTTATTCTGATTCCCGCTCTATCGAATTCCTTTGAGCTCTTCTCCATTGCTCCTTCTTATTATAATTCGGTTGTTAATGTAACAGATTATGATTTAAAAGCGATACTGCTTTATGCTTTATTTCTTCCTAATGTTGCTTTACATATGGGAAAAATTATTGTAGGTGCATCTCAGTCATGGTCTGTGGGAGTTGAAGAACAGTTTTATATTATCTGGCCTATTATTGTTTCTTTTTTTACCCGGAGATGGATGCCTTTTATTTTTGCAGCCATTCTGATGACCTTCATGATGATCAATTTTAAATTCTACAATTCTGTATTCTCTACAATAGCAGCTATTATCCCATTTGAATATATGGCAATTGGTTCATTAGGAGGCTATTTTTATTCAGAATATTCTGACACAATAAACAGCTATACGAAAAGTAGATTCATTTATGCCGCAGTACTGCTTTTGATAGCATTTTTAATTGCAGTTCCTGTTTTCAAACTGTATATTCAAAATCTCATTTTAGGATTTATTTTTCTGCTGCTGATTCTGGTCAGCGTCAATCAATCCAATCCGGCTCCTTTTAGAAACAGATATTTTTCAGCTTTAGGAAACATCTCTTATGGCATATATATGTACCATCCTTTTGTAATGTTTCTTTTATTTCCTCTTTTTTATAAAATTTTAGCCTTTTATAATAATATATTTGTATTCAATATTGAGCTCTATATTGGCATTCCAATTACAACAGTTATTATCAGTCATTTTTCTTTCATATATGTTGAGAAAAAATTTATAAAAATTAAAGATTCAAAATTTAAAACACTATGATCCCATTTAATAAACCATTTATAGTAGGAAACGAGCTTAGATATATTGAAGAAGCGGTAAAAAGCGGTAAGATTTCCGGAGACGGAATTTTTACAAAGAAATGTAACAAATTTTTTGAAGAAACATTTGGTTTTCAGAAAGTGCTTCTTACCACATCATGTACCGATGCCTTGGAAATGGCAGCTATTTTATGTGATATCCAGCCTGGAGATGAAGTCATCGTTCCCAGTTATACCTTTGTTTCATCTGCCAATGCTTTTGTTTTGCGCGGTGCCAGAATAGTTTTTGTAGATTCATATCCTGACAATCCCAATATAGATCCTTCAGAAATAGAAAAACATATTACAGAAAAAACAAAAGTAATTGTTCCCGTACACTATGCCGGGGTTGCCTGTGATATGGAAAAAATCATGAATTTAGCCAAAAGGCATAATCTTTTCGTTGTAGAAGATGCTGCACAGGCTATTGATAGTTACTATACATTTTCTGACGGTACCCAAAAAGCCCTCGGATCTATCGGAGACTTTGCTGCCTTTTCATTTCATGAAACTAAAAATATTATCTGTGGCGAAGGCGGAATGCTCGTCATCAATAACCCGGAATATAATACACGTGCCGAGATCATCCGCGAAAAAGGAACAAACAGGAGCGCATTTTTCAGAGGTGAGGTAAATAAATACGGCTGGGTGGACCTTGGATCCTCATTCCTTCCTTCAGAAATTCTTTCCGCTTTTTTATATGCACAGCTGGAAAACCTCGGCACCATACAGGAAAAAAGAATAAGAATCTGGAAAGAATACTACACCAGCCTGCTGCCATTACAGGAAAAAGGATTTATAGCACTACCTAACATCCCTGTTTTTGCAACCAACAATGCTCATATGTTTTACATAATCTGCAGAAATTATGAAGAAAGATCAAACCTGATCCAATTTCTGAAAACAAAAGATATTCATCCTGTATTCCACTATCTTAGCTTAAACAAAAGTGATTTCTTTTTGAAAGATAATTCCCCTGTCGATATTCCGAACTCGGATCATTTTACAGACTGCCTGCTAAGACTTCCGTTCTATTTTGAACTTAATGAGGCAGAGCAGAAAAATATTAACAGCCTGATCCATGAATATTATACTTTATTGGAAAATAGATAAAAGTATGAGTTTTATAAAAAAACATATTATTAAATTTTTATTCGGAATTTTGCATTCTGACGCCTATAAAAAATATAAACAGCAACAGAATGACAGTTGGGCGAAAACTAATTTCAAGTTTTTCGGAAAACAGGCCAGTCTTCCCGAAATATTTTGGATCAAAAACCCCCAATATATAAGCATAGGTGAAAATTTCAGTTCATTATTTAATCTGAGACTCGAGGCTTGGGATAATTTTTACGGAAAAAGTTTCCAGCCTGAAATTCGTATCGGGAACAATGTGAATTTTAATTCTGATGTTCATATCGGAGCTATTCATAAGGTCAGCATTGGAAATAATGTACTGATGGCCAGCAGAATATATATATCAGACCATTATCATGGAAGTATAAGCGCTGAAGATCTGGATATTGTTCCAGCTGAAAGACCTCTGTCTTCCAAAGGCCCTGTTATCATTGAAGATAATGTATGGATTGGGGAAGGAGTTTGTATATTACCCGGAGTCACTATTGGTGAAAACTCTATTATAGGAGCTAATTCTGTTGTTAATAAAAGCTTTCCAAAGAATTCTGTTATTGCTGGAATACCAGCTAAACTGATAAAAACACTAGAAAAATAATTTATGAAACAAATAAAAACGCTTGCATTTTATCTTCCTCAATACCATCCTGTGCCCGAAAATGATGAATGGTGGGGAAAAGGATTTACTGAATGGACTAATGTAGGAAAGGCAAAACCTTTGTTTGAAGGACATGAACAGCCTATCTGTCCTGCAGATCTGGGATACTACGATCTGCGTGTTCCTGAAGTAAGAGAACAGCAGGCCCAGATGGCACGTGATTATGGAGTACATGGCTTTATCTATTACCATTACTGGTTTGGAAACGGAGTACAGCTGCTGGAACGAATTGCCAATGAAGTACTGGAATCCGGAAAACCGGACTTCCCGTTTTGTTTCTGCTGGGCCAATGAAACCTGGTCAGGGATCTGGCATGGTTTAAAAAACAAAATACTGGCGGAACAGGTATATCCAACCGATGAAGATTTAAAAGCTCATTTTGAATACCTTCTCCCTTTCTTTAAAGATGAAAGATATATTAAGGTTGGTAACAAACCTGTTTTCATCATTTACGACCCTATCAATATCCATGAAAAAGCTCCGGAATATCTTGAAAAATTCAGGAGTCTTGCTAAAGAAAACGGATTTGATGACCTTTATTTAATAGGCAGCAACAAAACAGAAGACGATTACGGATATCAGAAATTGGGATATCAGGGTAAAATATCCAATGCTTTCCTGCGAGCTTGGCGCCCCTACATGAATAAAAAACCTTTAATTACTGCAAAACAATATTACACTAACAGGATTAAGGGCATTTTAGGATTTAAAACAACTAAATTTCAAAAGCCTGTAGACATTCAGAATGCACCAGATGTAGTCAATGATCTGCATTTTGACGAAACGGACGTTGATACTTTCCCATGCCTTATTTCCAATTGGGATAATACACCGAGAAGCGGTACCCGGGGTATTATCTTAGGAAATAACAGCCCTGCACTTTTTGAAAAGCAGGTAGAAAAAGCAACCGCTTTCCTGAAAGATAAAAATTATCCCGAAAAATTTCTAGTAGTAAAATCCTGGAATGAATGGGCAGAAGGAAATATTCTGGAGCCGGACATGAAAAATGGTTTCGGATATCTGGAAGCCCTGAAAAAAGTACTATCAAAAGAAAACATTAATGACTAAAATAACCGTTTTAATCGCCAATTACAATAATGGCCGTTTTTTCAAAGAATGTTTTGACAGTCTGGTTTCCCAAACCCTTACAGACTGGGAGGCTATAATTTTAGACGATGCTTCTACAGATAATTCTCTTGAACTTATCAGAAATATAACCGGGAAAAATTCCCGCTTTAAGATTTTCACTAATGAAAGCAATAAGGGAATCGGATATACCAAAAGAAAACTTATTGAGCTCAGCAATTCCGAAATATGTGGTTTCCTGGATCCCGATGATGTATTGATAAGTACCGCGCTTGAGACGGTATTTAATGTGCATATACAGAATCCTGAAGTAGGACTGGTGTATTCTAATTTTGTTTACTGTGATGACCAGTTAAATAAAGTAAGAGTTCACAAGGCTGCCCAAATTACTGCATTGGACGATAAATATCTGAACTTTAATGCTGAGATCACCAGTTTTGCGACATTGAAAAAATCTGTTTACAATAAAACATCCGGGATAGACCCTTATCTCAAAATTGCCGAAGATAAGGATTGGTACATGAAGATGTGTGAAGTAGCTCCTGTAAAATATATAGACGAGGATCTTTATCTGTATAGAGTACACAGTGGCGGAATATCCAATAAAAATGAAGAACAGGCAGCTTTCTGGCATTGGGTTGCTCTTATAAAGATGGCTGAACGAAGAGGGATTAATATAGAAAAGCAATTTTTAGAAAGCTACATACTCCGCAGAAAATATAATAGCGAAGTCACCCACAATACCAATTTAAAAAAGCAAATCAAAAATTCCCGATGGGTAAAGCTGGGCAACATACTGGGTTTATGTAAATTTTATAAATACTTGTAATGAGTAATACTGCAATCTCCATAATCGTTCCTTGTTACAATCAGGCAGCCTATCTTGATGAATGCCTACAATCCCTAACAGATCAGACCTTTACTGATTGGGAATGCATTATTGTAAATGACGGTTCAGATGACAATACTGAAGAAATTGCCCAAAAATGGGTGGAAAAAGACAGCCGTTTTCAATACATCAGCAAAAAAAACGAAGGTATTTCCTCTGCCAGGAATACAGGACTTCAAAAGGCTTCTGGAGACTATATACAGTTCCTTGATTCTGATGATACGTTACAGCATGAAAAGTTTGCCAAAAGCCTTGCCGGCGAAAAGAAATACCCATTGATTCTAAGCCAGTTTACGATTTACAAAAACAAAAGCCATTTTCCAGGATATAACCGGATTGAAAAGGATTTTGCCACCTTTGAAAATATCGTGTTTGGATGGAACCTTAAATTTACGATTCCCATACATTGTGCCCTGATTTCCAGAAAACTTCTTGAAGGTTTTATGTTTGATACTTCCCTAAGTATTAATGAAGACTGGCTGATGTGGATTTATATTACCAGAAATAACCCCGAGGTACTTCTGATTGATGAACCGTTGGCCCATTACCGTAAAGAAGATGATAAAAAAAGTTTATCTTCCGATCCTTACAAAGTTCTGCGTCAAAGGACGAGCCTGCTGCCCATATTAAAAAAATTATATGGGGAAGATCTTCATGACAGGCTTGCCTATCATATGATTGACGTTCATATGACCCAGCTATCACAGCTGAAACATGAATTCAATAAAACAACAGGAGGTAAGGTTGTTTCCGGATATCTTGCTCTGAAAAGATATTATTACAAGCTTTTTCAGAAAAAAAACTGAGAAATTTACACATTATGACCTCATCTGTAGCACTATGTACTTATAATGGCGAAGCTTATATTGCCGAACAGCTGGACAGTATTCTGAACCAAACTTTGCCGGTTTCTGAAATCATTATTTGTGACGATGGTTCTACAGACGGTACTTTGCACATACTTTCAGACTATACAAAACGGCACCCGAAAATTATTCAGTTATATAAAAATATAGAAAATCTGGGCTATGTACGTAATTTTGAAAAGGCTATGAGTTTATGTTCCGGCGACATTATATTACTGTGCGACCAAGACGACCGTTGGTATGACAATAAAACCGGAGTGATCACAGAAATTTTTGAAAAACATAAGAAGATCAATATAATATGCCATAATATTAAACTTTTCGGTGAATCTCTGGATAACAGGAAAAACCTGAATTATTGGGATATCGAAAACTTTAACCCCAAACATTTCAAAGCCCCTCAGGAAATAATCAAGCATTTACTATATCATGGAAATGTATTTCCCGGGATGAGTATGGCAGTCCGTAATACCTTCCTAAAAAAACATCTGCCTTTAAAAAGAATAAATGGAACAATCATCCACGATTATGAACTTCTCCTTCTAGCTGCCGATACCGAATCGGTTTGGACAGAAGATTCAGTTCTTGGAGAATACAGAATTCATCCCCAGCAGAATATCGGATTTAATAAATTTTCAAAGTTCGCCGCTGAAAAAGAACATCCTTTGACCCGTGAAGAAATTTTTGTTATATTCAAAAGATATCCTTTCGTGAAAAATACAGTTTCCGGATTAAGTTTAAATCCTGAACTTAATAAAGAATACATCAATTACTGCCACAGGAAATATAAAGAATTTTTGATGAAACTCCCATTTGCCCACCGTTTTATAACCAGAATAAAAATGAAATACTATTTTCATATATTTGATTATTTAAAATGAAAAATATTGATTCACAAACCATAATATAAAATTTTGTTCCCATAATATAAACACTTAATGAAAAAACACAACTTATGATTATCGGAAATGGTATGATAGCCAATGCTGTAAAATCTTATGACAGGAATGATATGGTTTTCTTTGCTTCCGGAGTATCCAACTCACTGGAAACAAGATCCGCAGAATTCGAAAGAGAGCTTTCCCTGTTAAAATCTGTACATGAAAAAAATAAAGATAAAAAATTGGTTTATTTTTCTACATTAAGCATTCATGACCAATCTAAACAGGGCAGTGCTTATGTAATACACAAAAAGTCAGTTGAAAACTATATTAAAAACAATGCTGGCAACTTTCTTATTCTGAGAGTAGGAAATGTGGTAGGTAAAGGAGGGAATCCGAATACCCTTTTTAATTTTCTAAAAACACAGATTGCAGATAAAAAGGAGTTTTCACTGCATCTTAAAGCGAGAAGACTTCTTTTAGATATTGAGGATATTTCAAAATTTCTGGATTCCCACTGCTTAGCTTTAAGCAACAGAATAATCAACTTTGCCTTTCCTTATTATTATGATCTGAAAGAAATTATCACTTCCATTGAAAAAGAAACAGGAAGTACAGCACTCTATTCACAGGTAGATGAGGGAGATTTTTATAAAGTGGATTTTGATGAAGATACAAAAGCATTCTTCTCAGGCATAACCCCTGAAAAGTATTTGGAATCTATGACCCGAAAGTACATTTAAAAAGCCGATATGTTCAGTATTCACGTTATTATCGTTACTTACAACGCCATGAAATGGGCCGAAAAATGTTTTACCAGTTTAAAACAATCATCAGTTCCGTTGCAATGCATCGTTGTAGATAATGGCTCTTCGGACGGAACCCAGGAATATATAAAAACCCATTTCCCTGAAACACATTTCATACAGTCTGAACAGAATCTTGGATTCGGAAAAGCCAATAATACCGGTATAGAAACAGCCTATCAAAAAGGAGCTGATTTTTTTTACCTGATGAATCAGGATGCGTGGCTGTATGAAGACAGCATCGAAAAACTTCTGGATGTATATCATGCTCATCCCCATCATGAAGAGATAGGGATCATAAGTCCTGTTCATTTGGACGGAACAGAAAAGAAGCTGGATATATTTTTAGATAAATACATTGCTCATAATTGGGAAAAGACAAGACTGATCTCTGATCTGTATTTTCAGGCGCTGAAGCCTTACTATGAAATTAGTTTTGTGAATGCAGCCCATTGGCTGATACCCAGGAAAACAATAGAAACTGTGGGAGGCTTTAATCCGTATTTCTTTCATTATGGTGAAGATAACGAATATGTCAACAGACTACATTTTCACAAAAAGAAGATTATTCTGGTGCCCGGAAGCAAAGTGGTACACGATGGCAAACAATCTTTAAGCAAAGTAGATTACACGAAATATAAAGACCTTACCATTGAAACCAAAATCATCAATCCTAACCTTCCGGATGCATTGATCCTAGAAAAAAGGGCTTTACTACAAAGTATAATTAAAAACTCAGCGTTGGGTAAACTTAGTGTTTCAAAGAAGTTAATGGAGAAATATAAAAAGATCTCCAAAGAGTCCCAGACTCTTGGTAAAATAAGAGAAGAAGTAAGCAAGGCTGGACCCACGTTTTTAAAAATATAATTATTTTATGTATTTTTAAACTTTATTACACAATGAATCGAAAAATAACCCTCGTAATACCGGTTTATCGCTCGGCCAAATTCCTTCACAAAACCATAGAAGCTGTTGAAAAACAAAGAAAAGAATCAGAATGGGATTTGGAACTGATTCTGGTAGAGGATGGAAGCCCAGACAACAGTTTCGAAGTGGTGGAAGAGCTTGCCAAAGAATATCCCTATATCAAAGGAATTAAACTTTCAAGAAATTTCGGCCACCAGATCGCTGTTAAAACAGGTTTGCATTACGCTACCGGTGACTATATTGCCATTATTGATGATGATTTACAGGATCCTCCATCTTTACTTCCCCGTTTTTTTGAACAGCTAGATTTAGGATATGAAGTAGCCTATGGCGTCAGAAGAAAAAGAAAGGAAAGCCGGTTAAAAAAAATGGCATATACCAGCTTTTACAGAATTCTTGATTCTATAAGTGAAACAAAAATACCTTTAGATTCAGGCGATTTTTGTGTCATGACAAAGAATGTAAAAGACAAAATGCTTACCCTTAATGAGCAAAACCCTTACCTTAGAGGAATAAGAGCCTGGGTAGGATTTAAACAGATCGGCCTGGAATATGACAGGAGCGGAAGAATAGAAGGCGAATCCGGATATTCTTTAAAAAAACTCATCAAAATTGCCAAAGACGGCATTTTTTCCTTCTCATCACTTCCACTTCAGATCATTAGCGTATTAGGAAATATTGGTTTGCTGATCTCTGTTGCGTTCAGCCTTTTTACCATTATAAGATATTTTACCGATGAAATAGAAGTAGCCGGTTACACCACTATTATCATTATTATTCTTTTCTTCAATTCTATTCTGCTGATCAGTTTGGGAATCATTGGAGAATATATTTACAGAATTTATAATGAGGTGAGAAACAGACCTTATACCATTATTGAAAAAACAGTGAATACCTAGAGACCCGGTCACTAATATTAAAATCCCTTTAAACATTATTAAAATACTTTAGATGAAAGAAAAAATTGAATCCATTATTGACACAAAATATAGCTATGAATACAAAAATGGAAAATTTGTATTTCTTGAGTTTGATGAAGGCATTGTTTCCGATTCCTTAGACAAGATAAAAACATTTTTCAAAAAATATGTATGGCTTTATGAACTGCTTATTTATATCATAGCCCCCCTGTATCCATCAAGATATTTTTTCCTGAGAAGGGTTTTGAAAAAAACTAAAGATACCAATAAAGTCGTAGTCAACCTTGGAAGCGGATATACAGATCTAAGAGATGACATTATCAACGTTGATCTTATCCCATACAATCCGGTGAATGTCGTTTGTGATATTACCAAGCTACCTTTTAAAGATAATTCTATAGACCAGATTATTAACATCGCTGTTTTGGAGCATGTTCCCGATCCCCAGGCAGTGATTGCAGAAATCTACAGAGTTTTGAAACCTGGAGGAGAATTACTATGTGAAATTCCTTTTATGCAGGCTTTTCACGCATCACCTTATGATTTTCAGAGATATACTTATGAAGGAATCAAAGTACAGTTCAGTACCTTCAAAGATCTCAATATACATTCCATAAGTCCTACAGGAGGAATGCTCTGGCCTTTACAGGAGTGGATTGTCATGCTATTTTCTTTCGGTATAAAACCTCTGCATAATATTTTATTGATCATTGTCATGTGCCTTACTTTCCCTATTAAGTTTCTGGATGTCATTCTACAATATCACCCGATGAGTAAAAATATTGCCTCCGCTTTTATTTTTGAATGTAAAAAATAACCGGTATGAATAAGTCACTCCCAAATCCCTTTCAGATACTTATTTATTTTGTATTTGTGACTGGAACTATATTATTGGCGTATCTTACCTATGCCAATCTTGATAAGGGATTTATTTTTAATGATGAAGCTTATTATTTATCATATTATAAAAATAAAGGAGAGAGTTTAAGTTTTGACAGAACCAATTTTTTCAGAATATTTAAATTTCTCTATACCCCTAATATTTATCATTTCAGGATTATCTCAATAACCACATTGGTACTGAGCAATTTTTTGCTTTGCTTCTCCGTCTTCAGGTATCTTAATTTGAAAGGCAATATTTTTATTCTAAGCCTTTTAGGAGTTTTTCTCGGTTTTGAAAGCTGGGCCATCAGTAACCTTATTATTCATCAGTATATTGGGAATACTATATTGGTAAATATCGGTGTTTCACTGATATTGATCTCGTTGATGACCAAAAAGCAGGTTATTCAGGTTTTAGCAGGGTTTGTTCTTTCTTTTGTTTTGTTTAATGGGAATTCTCACAGCATTGTCATAGCCCCTATATTTGCTTTTATCATTCTGTGTGACCTGAAGCGCTGGAAATCTAATATCATCTGGTTCCTATCAGGTTTTATTACTGGAATCATTGTATATTTCACTTTCCTTGATACTCTGGATAATTTTATTTACCAGCTCAGATTCCTTAAAGACTATCTTAGCTTTCATAAAAAGCAGCATTCGAAAACCTTTATGATATTCTGGTGCATATACCTTTTTCTGAATGCAGTATTACCTGCCGCAATAGCTTATTTCTTATTATGGAAATCCAGATTTTCGGAGAATTCCGTTAAGAGCTTGGATAAAATTTTAGCAGTTATTGGAATTATCACTTTAGGATTATTTATATCCTCAAGTGAGTATTATATGTTTGCTTTTATTGGGTTCACCCACTTACTTGTTGTAAGGCTCTGGGCCAGCAAAACAGAATCAAGAGAAAACAAATACCTGATTCTGCTAATTCTGATCATTCCTTATTGCCTGGCATTTGGCTCCCAAACCTGGTTTCATCTACGGCTTCCGGCTTACAAATACTATTATTTCGTCCTTATTTTCATATGCTTAATAAGGTTGTACAAAAATGTATTTAGGATTTCAGGTTACCTTATTGCAGTTTCTTTTATGATCTATAGTTTTCCTGATACCCTTAAAACAAAAGGCTGGAAAGATTTTATTTTTACGGAACAGACAGAAAAGGTAAAAGTGAACGGTTTCGATCTGTATCTGGATCAACAAAGGAAAAAAGATATTGAAGATCTACGCCCTTATCTGCAGAATAAATCCAATGTCATTTACTCCAGCAATCACCTGATAGGATATCTGTATATTCTTGACGCCTACCCTCCTATCTTTTATTACTTCCCATTAAAAGACTATATGCACTATATCATTAAAAAAGTAGGTAAAACACCGGACGATTATATTTATATTGAGAGTAATGATTATCCTTTCAGCCCGAAAGAATTCGTACCTTTAAAATTCGTAAATCATCCTGAAAAGTATAAAGTGGTAAAAGCAGGAAGATTTACCTTATATCTCCCTCCCAATTTCAAAAATAAAAACAAATGTGCGGAATAGCTGGAATTATAACCCATAACGCTGTAAATTATAAAAATGAAATACAAAGCATGACGGATGCCATAGCTTACCGCGGCCCGGATTCCTCACACCATGAATTTTATGACAATGCAGCGTTGGGCCATCGCCGGCTTTCTATTATAGATCTTTCCGAAAACGGAAAACAGCCCATGTTTTCCAGCACAAAAAAAGAATGTATTGTGCTGAACGGTGAAATTTATGGTTACCAGGCCATCAAAGATCAATATTCCGATTATCCTTACCACGGAAGCTCAGATACTGAAGTAGTCCTTGCCATGTATCAGAAAAAAGGTAAAAACCTCATCTATGACCTTCCCGGAATGTTTGCTTTTGCGATTTGGGATGAAGAAAAACAGGAACTGTTCTGTGCGAGAGACCGTTTCGGGGAAAAGCCATTTTATTATACCATCGGAAAAAACGGGGAGTTTATTTTTGCTTCCGAAATCAAGGCTATTCTGGCATCAGGGCTTATAAAACCTGAAATTGACAAAGCACAGATCGCCTATTATCTGAAAAACGGATACATCCATCCTCACAAAACGATTTATAAAAATATTTTTAATCTTAAGCCTGCCCATACACTGGTATTTAAAGATGGTAAAACAGAAGTAAAGCCTTACTGGACAATTCCTACAGAGACCTCAAAACTGAGTCTGGATGAAAGCATTGAGAAATTTAAATACCTTTTGGATAATGCTGTAAAGAAACAGCTGGTAGCAGACGTTCCCGTAGGTTCTTTTCTTTCAGGAGGCCTGGATTCCAGTACCATTGTTGCTGTTGCTTCCCAATATAAAGAAAATATAAAAACACTGGTTTACGGCTATGAAAGCGGCGACTTGAATGAAATGCCTTACGCACAAGCTATTGCAGATAAATACAAAACAGACCACCATATTCTTTTAGACAAAAAGCAGAAGATTTCCGAAACACTGCAGGAAGTGTATTCCTACATGGATGAGCCGCTAATGGACTCTTCCCTTCTTCCTACCCATCTTATTTTCAAAGAAGCTTCCAAGGACCTGAAGGTAATCCTTTCAGGAGATGTGGGTGATGAGCTGTTTGGAGGCTATACCTTCTATAAATACAACATCAACCTTTCCCAAAAAGGTTATTATCCGTCTTACCTGTCCAAAATGCTTCTTCTGGCAGGAAAATTTAAGGATATCGGCTCGGAAAGACGACTCAGGGCAGAATATAGCGATACGATAGATTACCATCAGAATAAGGTCCGGAATCATTTTACTGCCGCTGAAATCAAAAAACTGGGAATCAATGAAGAAATTCCCGGACAGGATTTCAGTTTTAAGCCTACCAATGAGGACTTTAATGATCTGATGAGGATCGACCTCGAAAAGTATGTTCCCGCCAATATGCTTCTTAAAGGCGACCGGACTTCCATGTACAATTCTGTGGAAGTAAGGATTCCGTTTTTGGATATTGATTTCGCTGAATTCTGTATTCAGATGCCATGGCAGTACAAAGTAAATTCCTCAGAAGATAAAATCATACTGAGAAAAGCTTATGCCCAGGCCTGGACGGAAGAAATTGCAGTCCGCAAAAAGAACGGTTTCGGAGCTTCCGTAAAAGAATGGTTTAAAGAACCTGAACTTGAGAACTTAAGCAAAGAACTTCTTGAAAATAAAAACAGTTATATCTTTGAGTTTTTAGACTTTGACGAAGTGCAGAAGAAGCTTAACAGGCATCATCAGCACTGGAGCTTACTGATTTTAGCACTTTGGTTTCAGAACAATAAAAATCATTTACAGTAATGATGAAAATAGGACTGACACAAAATGATTATCCCATCAAAAGAAATATTTTAAATAAAGTTTCTGAATGTGAATATGTTTTTTTGAGAAAGAACAATAATCTTTTTCATTCACTGTCTACGCTAAAGAAAATTATATTCAGGAAGAAAACGGATATTGAGGGGAGATATTTCTTTTATCAGAAACCTAAGATCGATATCCTACATCTTTATAATGATATCAATTATTCTTCCCAGAAATGGGTAACTTCTTTTGAGACACTTGTCCCGAGGTTTCCTGAAACTAAAAATGATCACCAGCAGACTGAACCTCATCATATCCGCAATAAAAAAACGGAAAATGCACTCAGGCAGATTGGTAACAAAAGCTGTCTGGGAATTATTTCAATATCCCAGGCTTCCGCCAATATTCAGCTGGAACTTCTGAAAAATTATCCTGATTTTCAGGAAATGATACAGTCCAAGCTTTCCGTGATCCATCCTTCTCAGGAAATTATCCCGAGAGATTCACAAAAGATTTACCAGAATACAGAGAGCTTCAACCTCGTGTTTGTAGGAACCCAGTTCCATTTGAAAGGAGGAGTGGAAATGATAGAAGTTCTGAAGAAATTAAGACAAAAATATAGTTTCAGGATCAGCATCATTTCTTCCTTTAAAACAGATCATTACGTAACCAAAGTCACTGAAAAAGAAGCTTTGGAAACCAAAGAAATGTTGAAAAAAGAGGAATGGATTGATATTTATGAAAATATCCCCAACGAAAGGGTAATAGAACTTATTAAGCAGTCCCATATCGGCCTTTTACCCACCTGGTCGGATACCTATGGATTTTCAGTTCTGGAAATGCAGGCAACGGGTGTTCCCGTGATTACAACGGATATCCGGGCGTTGCCGGAGATCAATAACGAAAGCTGCGGCTGGCTTATCCATCTCCCTCAGAACCGTCTGAAACAGGCGCTTTATTTTACAGAAGAACAGCGCGAGGAGTTGAAAAAAACACTGAAAACCCAGCTTGAAAATATCCTGGAAGGCATTTTTACCCATCCTGAACAGCTGGCGGAAAAGTCAAAAAATTCAGTAGAAAGAATCAGGAAGGATCATGATCCTGTTATTTTCAGTGAAAAATTAAAAGCAATATACAGTAAAGCATGAATATCTCAGTAATTATACCGGTTTACAATGCCTCCGAGTTTCTGGAAAAGGCTGTGGATTCTGCTTTGCCTTTTAAGGAAGTCAAGGAAATTGTACTCATTGAAGACCAATCTACTGACAATTCATTGGAAATCTGTCAAAAACTGGTCTTAAAAGATCCAAGAATCAAATTATACCAGCATCCTGATAAAGGAAATCATGGAGCCGGAGCAACAAGAAATTTAGGCCTTGAAAAGGCAGACTGTGAATTCATATCTTTTTTAGATGCCGATGACCATTATCTTCCCAACCGCTTTGATGCTGAAAGAGAAATCTTTCAAGAGCAGAAAATTGAAGGAGTTTTTGGGGCTATTGGTGTAGAATATTTATCCGAAAAAGGCAGAAAAGAATTCCAGGATAAGTTTAAAAATGTTTCTTTAACTACAGTAAACTTCCCTGCAGAAGGTGAAGAGGTTCTGAAAGGATTACTGGGATTAACACCTAAAGTTTTTGGAACTTTTTTCCATTTAAATACGCTGACCATCAGAAAAACAGCACTGGTAAAAAACAATCTCCGTTTCAACGAAAATCTCCGTGTACACCAGGATTCCGACTTTATTATCAAATTAGCTTATCACTGCTATTTAAAATCCGGAATTATAGATAAAGCTATCGCGATAAGAGGCGTGCACGACAATAACAGGATTACCAAAATCATAAGATATTCTCCACAATATAATCAGAGGCAGTTTCTTTTATGGAAATCATTAAATGAATGGGCAGATGCCAATCCGTTACCGCCTGGCTGCAAAACAAAGATTTATTTAACATATAAATCATTTGATTTGTCTTTAAAAACAGGATTCAATAAATATTTTTGTACCTTTTTGGAGGTCATTAAGAATCCTCAGATATTAAAAACACAATACCGTTTTACGTACCTCAACCGATAAGAATGAAAATATCCGTAATAATTCCCGTTTACAATGCTGAAGAATACGTTTCACAAGCCGTAGAATCTGCTCTGCAGTTCGAAGAAGTATATGAAGTTATTTTAATTGAAGATAAGTCTCCGGACAATGCGCTGGAGGTCTGCCGGAAGCTGGAAGAAAAGCATGACAGAGTGAAGCTTTACCAGCATCCTGACAAAGGAAATCACGGTGCGGGAGCTTCCAGAAACCTGGGTATGGAAAAGGTGACGGGAGATTTTGTAGCCTTCCTGGATGCAGACGATTATTATCTTCCCAACAGATTCGATGCGGAAAGGGAGCTTTTTAAGAACCCTGATGTAGAAGGTGTTTATGGTGCGATCGGGGTAAAATATTATTCAGAGAAAGCGAGGGAACAGTACTACCCTATTTATAAGGATAAACTGGATACGATTTACAAGAAAACCAAGCCTGAAGATGTGTACCTGGGATTGATCAGTTTGCGGGGTACTTTTGGACTTATCCACCTGGATACTTTAACGCTGCGCAGAGCTTCCCTTTCCAAGATGGACCGGTTTTTCGAGACTTCTCTGCGTCTTCACCAGGATTCGGAAATCACCATAAGATTCGCTTATTATCTTAAGCTTTATACAGGTATTAATGATGAAGCGATTGCCTTAAGAGGAGTTCATGAAAACAACAGGATCACAAAAGTGGATTCAGGGAAGATAAACCCTGCCCAAACCCGTGTTTTACTCTGGAGAGAGTTGAATCATTGGGCCGAGAATGAGAAAACGGTTCCGGACCATGTAAAGCTCCATATCAAAAGGATGCTTCGCAGCTTTGAGATTGCCATCGCTCCCCCTATCAAAAAGTGGGCTATGATCGGTAAATACCTGGTTACGGATTATCCGAGTATCCGTTCGGGTTTATTCAATATCAATTTCAGGAAAAATTTATTTTAAGCAGGGAAGTCTGAGGCTGGAAGATAGAAGTTAGTGAGGTCAAAGGAACTTCTATACTGCTCTTTTTATTTCTTCAAGGCTAATTTACCACCCTTTATTACAAATGAAATCCTACCAGTAACTTCCAACATCCATCTTCCCTCTTCTAACCTTTAAATCAAATGGTTACTTATTTTTATCTTTTCTTATCCAGAAGAATGGAATCGGCGATCTGGGCAGTAAATACTTTCCCGGACTCTTTGTACATATGGTTTCCGTCGGTAAAGATATATTGATCGTATTGCTGTGAAAAGTCGAAAAATCTCACTCCTTTTTTTTGAGCAATTGATTCTATTCTTTTGCTAAAATCGGGGGAATATTTGTTTTCTATTTCCATAATTCCTTTAAAACCGGGAATTCTTACAATATAAACGGTTCCTTTATTTTTAAGGTATTCGATGATATCTTCAAATGCATCCAGTCTGTATTGGGATATTTTCTGGCTACTTGCAAACTCTTTATACTGGATGATTTTACTGGCTTCTCTTTTTCTTAAATCCTTAGGATTAATGTCCACCGTTACTTCCATCCAGCCATTTTTATGCAGATATGTATTGGATCTTCCCACTGCAGTTTCTCTGTCGTTGTAGATATTAAACCAACTTCTAGGAAAATGTTTAAGGAGATACTCATAATTCGGTGTCATACCATAAAAATGCATATCTGCCAATGCGGAAGTATTTTCGGTATATTCTTTGGCATCTTTTACTTCTTTGCCTGTAGATAAATTCCAGGGGTTAACGGTCAGGATAAAAATCCCATCCTTCGTATCAGGATTAATTTTTTTCTTCATTGCTTCAAAATATACCTGTCCGTAAGGCGACTCTGTGAGGTTCAGAGAAAAATTATTGAATTTCCTGCCTTTAAGCTTACTGTCCAGAACATCAGGAACCAAAGCTTGGGAACCGCGGGAATCTCCCATAATCATATCGGAAGGTTTAGGGCCTGTAAAATGCCTGTAGTTATCATCCGTATTACCATCTGCAAAACTTCCCAAAAACAGGAGGACAGCAATTACTGCAATAATATAAAAGGATATTTTAAATAAAAACTTTTTCATATCAGAACTGTTCATAAATGAAACTGCTATTCCCAAACACACCAAAATATAAAATCATGAAAATAAGGAATACATAGAAAATCTTTCTTGTAACGGGATCAAACCTGCTGATTTCAAGACCATGCTCTTTATCCTTATTTAGCCAATCTATCAGTAAGATAATTCCCATTAGCCCTAAGATCTTAATTTTAATAAATTCCGGTACCGAAAAAACAGAAATGCTGAAAATCCTGCTGTACATTCCCAATGCATCAGTAAGCGTAGGTGCAACAAAGAGTACCAAAGCAAAACAAACCATTGTCATTGTCAGCACAATATTTCCAAATTCCTGAATGCTAGGAACAGATTTTGAGAACTTTTTCTTTTTGTTTAATTTATCTTTTAAAATTAAAGGAATATAGTAAAGACCATGAAGAAGCCCGAAAAGTACAAATGTAAACCTCGGCCCGTGCCATGCCCCAATCAGTATAAAGTTTAAAATAATAGCAGCAATAAGCCCTTTCTTTTCATAATCCCTGAACTGAATAACCAATGGTGTAAAAACATATTCCGTAAGCCACGATGTAAGAGAAATATGCCATTTTCTCCAATATTCTGCAATGTTCTGTGCAAAAAGGGGGAAAGCAAAGTTTTTTGTTATTTTAAACCCTAAGAGTTTGGCAAAACCAATCGCCATATCCGAATACCCCGAAAAATCCGCATACATTTCAAAAAGAAATAAGACCATTCCGTAAGCTATGGTACTCCCTGAAAGATGATCATAATTCTGAAATATTTCCTGAGTAATAGGGGTAATACTGTTGGCAACAACTAATTTTTTAAATGCTCCCAAAAGGATCTGCCGTGCAGCATCCGAACCGTTTTCCAATGTGAAGGCTCTTTCTTTTTTCAGCTGGGGCAATAAAAGCCCCGCCTTATCAATAGGTCCGGAAGTCATACTCGGGAAGAAAGCAATATAATTAAAGAATGCCAGCGCATCCGTTTCTGCTTTTAATTTATTATTCTTGATATCCAGCAGGTAGCTTATCATCCTGAACGTATAAAAGCTAATTCCCAAAGGAAGAATAATAGTTAAAGTAAGCGTACTTTTAATATTAAATAACTGTGCAAATGAATCGATGAAGAAGTTAAAATACTTAAAATAAAACAGGGTTCCGATGGAAAAAAAAATCCCCAGATTGACTAAAAGTTTCTTTCTTCGGGGAGTTGTACTCTCTGAGATCTTTAATCCCAGATAATAACAAACGGCCGAGCTTATGATCAAAAGTATTAAAAACCTCCAGTCCCAGTTGGCATAAAATACATAGCTGGACAGCAATAAAAACAGATTCTGAGCCTTAAGCTTTTTACCTAAAACCCACCAATATATGGCAAAAACAACTGAGAAAAAAAGGACAAATACTAATGATGTAAACTGCATTAGTGCGCGTTTAAAAGTTCAACAATTCCATAAGACAGCATCAGAAAGGCCACTTTTCGGTTATTAAAAAGTATAGCTTCTTTGGGAGGGGAAATAAGCACTCCACCGTTTTGGGAAAGATGCTCTATAGCCTGATCAATATCTTCAACTTCATAGCAGATATGATAATAGGAAATTCTCTTTTTCAGAAGATTTTCCACAGGTTTTCCTGAAACAAACTCAATATTTAAGCCGTCTTCTACCGTAACCATACAAAGTTCCGCCTGCTGGTTAGGATCAAAAATAACCGGAGTTTCTTCAATAATCTTATGAAGTGTTCTGATATTTTGGAGTTCTGCCTGCATATCTTTACAGGCAACTCCAACATGATGAAATTTCATTACAGTTTTGCAGCTATAGAATCTGCCATTTCACCTACATTATTCCACCCCTGAATTTCAGAAGAAGTAAAACGAATGCCAAATGCTTTTTCTACTGCAACAATCAACTGAATATGGGATAGAGAATCCCATTCTTCAACATCTTCTGCTGTTGTTTCAGCGTTTAATATAATTTCCTCATTATCCAATTCGTCACGAAAGACATTGGTAAGCTTAGATAAAATTTCGCTTTTATTCATAGTTTATTTAACTTTTATTAATAATATATACTTCTTTTGATTGATATTCATCGACGTTCAGTGTCCATTGACCGTTGTATTCAGTAAATCCTAATCTCTCATAATGATCTTTTACCATCTGGTTTTTTGCCGTAGGAAGGTATTCTCCTACAATCTTTTTAAATCCATGTTTTCTTGCAGTTTCCACAATAGTATTGAGTGTAAAATCTTCCATCCCTCTTTTCAATACGCGGCAGCTCATCAGCCATGTATCTATGAAAAGGGTTTCGGGATCTTTCTTTTCCAGCACAATTACACAGATCAATCCATTATCGCCGTATTTATCTTCCAGTGTAAAGGAAAGCGTAAAATGTTCTTCAGAATTGATCAGGCGGTCTACATCCTGTTCCGTGTATCTTACCGTTCTTAAATTGAACTGATTGGAACGCTGGGTAAGCTGGGAAACTCTTGGCTTTGAGAAATTGTCGAAAGATTTTACATCAGAAGTCATATTCATGCTCTTCAGGAAATCTTCTACATTGGTAAAGCTGTCCAGGTCAACTGCCCGCTGTGCTTCCACCTGGTACTGTTTGGTACGCTCAGCATCATTTTCAGAAAAACTGGAGGTCTCAAAAAGATTCAGTCCGTACAGATATTCCAGATATTCTGCCGGATCTTCGGGTAATTCAGGGACGCAGACTTCAGGAAGGTTTTCCCGTACGATATTCCTTTCAAACGGATTATCATCAAGGAATACCATGGAATCAAAACCTATATTCAGGATACTCTGGATCTTTCTGATATTATCCGCCTTGTTGTCCCAGTTAGCCACAAAAACAGCAATATCCTCCATTTTAAGTACCATATCGGGATGCTTTTCAAAAGGTTCTTTTGCCTTATCTTCATCATTCTTACTGCAAACAGCCAGGATCACCCCTCTTCTCTGAAGGGCTTTAACCCAATACTGGAATTCGGTAAACGCTTTTCCTATTCCCAGGCTACCAATCTGGATCTTTTCCAGGCCATCATCTCCAATGATGCCGCCCCATGTCGTATTATCCAGATCAAGGATCAGGCATTTCTTAAATTTCCCTTCCAGAGAGGAAATAATACTGTTGATATGATGAGCAACGATCGGAAGGGCATCCAGTGAAAGCACCATTTCCGTGTTCACATAGATGTTCGGGGAAAACATGAAATCTCTTCCCCATTTATTTTGAATAGAAAGAAGATCTGCAATAAAGAAATTATCATTTTTAACCGCCAGCTCTGCTGAAAGCAGATAATTCAGTTTATTCAGCTGAAAAACGAAGGAAGACTCTACCTTATTCGAAAAATTTCCAAAAACCTGATTATTAATTACCGGAAAATTACAGTAGATAACCCTGCTCTTTGTTCTGTTCTGAATATTTTTGTACAGGTCTTCAATATAGGCGATCTTATTCTCCGCAAATGAAGCCTGTGTATTATAAGATTTATAGTACTGGCTTAGTAATTTATGAGAAGACTCAAAAATGATGGTATAATCTGCATTAAATTCATAATATTCTGAGGTAGGATCAAGGATCTGACGGGAAATCTGACCGAAATCTGCTTCAAAAATTTCAAACTCAAAGCCATCATTTACGGCGGTTCCTTTTAAAGCAACATTAAGAAACTGTGTAGCAGTGTCACCCAGCAATGCCAACCTGATCTTTTTAAACCGGGAAATATCTTTGCGGAGTTCTTTTTTCAGTTCTGAAAACGTTTTGTACATGGATTCTATTTTTTATTAAAATATGAATGTACCTGTTCCCAATTCTGTCAGTTCCGGATTTTTAATTTTAAAGTCTTCCGAGAGTACCGGATTCTTAGTATAAATGCATGCTGCATATGCCTTGGGAACATTCGTATTTTTTTTCATCGTGCTTTTTGTTTGTACAAAAATAAAGATTTTATCTGATATTTACTTTTTTAAGATAATCTCTTAGCGGTTTTTCAATAAACTGATAAAAAAGTATTGAGGTAATGATAAGAACAGCTATGTAAATCCAGAACACACGGTTGATATCAGGTTGATAATTTTGCCATTTAAGGACTTCCCTCAGGATATACAAAATGGGAATATGGGTAATATAAATAGCATAACTTGCTTCACCAAGATATTCCAGGGGTTTTAATGCCAGAATTCTGGTCAACAGCCCGTTATTCCACGAGATTAAAAGAATAAGCGGAATGAAAAGTATTGCCATAAGCCCGTTATGATAAAAAAAAGGCACAAAGATCAGCGAAAGCATCACAGCTGCAAAGATCAGGATCACAGGAATATCATAATTCTTCTGCCTAAAATGATTCACGAAAAACAACCCGGCAAGATTTCCTACTAAAAATTCACTTACATGCATCAGCGGAAAATAATACAGAAATTCGTGGCTTTCCGTATGCGGTCCTTTATAAGACGGTGAAGCTTCATAAAGATGGGAAAATACCTGCGTAATAATCCATAAGACAATTCCTGCTACCCATATACTTTTATTCTTTTTGGAATAAAAATAATTATACAGCACAGGGAAAATCAGGTAAAACAGAAACTCCACAGAAATGGACCATCCCGGAAAATTTAAGATCATTGCCTTGCCCGGAATCCAGCTCTGCAAACCGAACAGGTATAAAAAAGAATCAATAAGATTAAAATTTGAGTATCGGGTTACCAGATAAAGCAGCAATCCCACCACATACAGCGGATATATCCTTGCAAACCTGTTTTTATAATATTCGAAATACTCAATTTTTGCTTTCTTATGATAAGCCACAATCATAATGAAACCTGAAAGGATAAAAAAGTAGCTTACTCCTACATTGGCTTTCAGAAAGATATTGGAAATATAATCTGTCTTATAGACAAACATATCTTTATTGAAATGAGAGATAACGATGGCTATAGCGGCAAGGAATCTGGTAAAGGTAATCTGGCTTATCTTCATTCAAAAAAAACAGTTCAGCAGTTTTACAATAGTTTGGTTATATAAAAAACACTTTTACCGCGGTCATGAAAACAACAGTACTGAAAAGTACTGCCGGCAATACACAACAGGATATGGCGCTCTTTAAAAACTATTTAACAAAAACGCCAATATATTTTCCTTCATATTCCACTACCGTGGTTTCTATGCCGTATTTTTCACAGAAATCCTGATAGGCAGAATTGTCCCCGATATCATCACTGATAAATACACCTCCTTTTTTCAGATGCTTATACAGTTCATCATAGGCCCATATTCTTCCGTTATAACTTTTATCAGAGTCATAATGAAGAACATCAAAAACTGAATTTTCAGCAAATATCTTCGGTAACGATTCTTTGTCTGCAAAACGGAATAATTTCCAGTTGTTTTTAAGGTTTTGCGGCACTACGTAGCCTACATATTGATCTCCGTCCTGTGCCAGGTAAGGCATATCTGAACTGTACAGCGTTCCGTCTCTTTTAACCAGTGAAAGAAGCGAAACAAGCGACGACCATCCGTAAGCAACTCCTGTTTCCACCACGTTCTTTGCATTCGCAAATTCGCAGGCATAGTAGATCAGTTCCAGCGCTCCGGGTCCTCCCATTTTTACAGGACAGGCTTTTTCCTTCTGCTCAGCCGTTCTTAAGATATCCGCATAATCCGTACGGAAACTACCTGTTTCAAGACCGAATAGTTTTAAAACAGCTTCTTCCTGGGAAATTGCTCTTTCTGCAGCCCAGGAATTTGTTTTTTCCTTGCCTTTGAAAGCATTACCTCTGTTCACTGTATTTTTAATGATTTTCCGGCCCAGTTCCGGGTAAAGATCGGGTCTTTTCAGATACCCTATAAATGTTTTGAGAACTCTTGTTATTTCGCTCACTGTGTTGTCTTTAATTCCGCAAAAATAAATATTTTTTTTTTCATTTATCTAAAAACAGATATATTTGTGTTACTCAAATGAAATGAAAAAAATAAAAGCACTACTATGTTCTACAGTTTTTTCGAAAAAATCTACAGAAAACAGCAGCTTTCCAGCCTGAAGAAAAATCCAAAAGTATTTTCTGAAAATATCAGACTGGGGGTAGGCAACCGTTTTGTTCTGGACAAAGATTTGGAAAAATTGAGCATCGGCAAATCCTCAGAATTTAGAAACTATACTTGTATCCTAGTCGCGAAAGGTGCCAAACTGGAAATAGGAGATCGTTTTTTTATGAATAACTTTTGTTCGATCAACTGCCTGGAGCATATTTCAATTGGTGAAAATACTTTGTTTGGTGAAAATGTCAAATTGTATGATCACAACCACGCTTATGAAACCTCTCCGGAATTCAGGCTTCACTCGTCAAAATTTACGAAAGCTCCTATAAAAATAGGCAGTAACTGCTGGCTGGGAAGCAACGTCACAGTACTGAAAGGCGTTACAATTGGCGACAACTGTATTATCGGGGCAGGATGTACCATATACAAAGATATTCCTGCTAATACACAGGTAGTCAATAAACAGGATTTAATATTCAATTCCCTTTAAATTCAGATGAAATTCTCCATACTTATCGCCCACTACAATAATGCAGTGCTTTTTAAAGACTGCTACAGTTCGTTACTCGCACAAACTTATAAAAACTGGGAGGCCGTAATTCTGGATGATGCTTCATCTGAAGAAGAGAAAGAGCAGATCAAAGCTATCATCGCAGGAGATGAACGGTTTAAATTTTTTGAAAATGAAAAAAATTCCGGCGTTGGCGTTACCAAAAGTAAACTCATTGAGCTTGCTTCCGGAGACATCTGTGGTTTTGTAGATCCTGATGACGCCATTCTTCCCGAAGCCATTGAAAAAGCAGTGAAAGTATTTACCCAGAAAAAAAATGTTGTGCTGGCCTATTCCAGGTTTATGAGCTGTGATAAGGACCTGAAACCTATTGCCCCTTTCAAATCGGCTATGCAGGTTCAGAACCGGGACCCGTATTTCTTTAACTATCCTATCCAGATCGCTCATTTTGTAACGTTCAGAAAAGACATTTATGAACAGACAGAAAAAATAAATCCCGACCTTAAAATTTCAGAAGACCAGGACCTTTATTTAAAACTATATGAAAAAGGTGACGTTTATTTCATTAACGACACCAATTATTTGTACAGAACGCATCATGGAGGTATATCCCAGAATGACAATAAATCGAAGTCTTACGAATATTTCTCACAGGTAGTTTTTAATGCTATGAAGAGAAGAAATATCAAAAGCATTAATGGAGTAAAGATTCCTGAAACCTATCCCGGACAGCAGGAAATTTTTAAGCTTCTCGAATATCAGAATTCAATTCCATATAGGATAAAAAGAAAAATCTCCATTACTTTACAAAAACTTTTCAGGTAATGTCAGCAGAAAATAAGAAAATAAAAGTTCTTTTCAGACACCGTTCTATGGAAATGGGTGGTGTGGAAAAAGTAATCCTCAGTATCCTCCACAATCTTGATCCTGAAAAATTTGATATCACTGTTTGCCTGAATCTGAATCAGGGTGAACTGAGAAATGAATTTCCGAAACATGTTAAAAAGATCTATTTTACGGACGGAAGGGAAGATTTTTCCAAGAATCCGCTGATCCATAAGCTACAGCTTGTCCGAAGAAGTCTGAAACTTTCCCGGGTGCTGAAAAATCATAAAATATCTGACCGTCTTTTAGGAAACAAAAAATTTGATATCGAAATTGCTCCTTCATATTCCACATTTTCATCCGTCACTGGATCCAGCAACAAAGCCTCCAGGAAAATCGGATGGTTTCATTCGGAAATTAATCTGCCTGCTATGCAGCCGCTAGTGCCTGGTATTCTTGAAAATTTTCCACAGTTTGATCATATGATTTACTGTTCACAGAAAATTAAAGACCTGATGCATACCTATTATCCGGATTTAAAATATCCTGAAGAAAGTGTGGTAATTAATGCTATTCCTATTGAGGAAATCAAGAGAAAAGCACAGGAAAAAATAGAAAAACTGCCTGAAGGGCCTGTTTTTGTCTCAGTGGGACGTCTTCACAGCAGAAAAGGTTACCACAAGCTAATTGATGCTCATAAAAAACTGATCGATGAAGGGTTTCATCACAGTGTTATCGTTGTGGGAAGCGGTGAGGAAATGAAAAACCTTACGGAACAGATCCGCATCAATAATGTTCAGGATACCTTTATTTTAAGCGGCAACAGGATGAATCCATATCCTTACGTAAAAAATGCAGATTACTTCATCCTTCCATCCGAATCTGAAGCATGGCCGCTAGTGATTGCTGAAGCCTTGATTCTTCAGAAACCTATTATTGCTACTGATACAGGAGATGTGGGACAGATGATTAAAGACCGTGAAACCGGCTATCTCATCAATTATGAAACAGACGAGATGTATGCTGCCATGAAAGCTTTTCTGACAGATCCTGAGCTTATTGCCAGGATTAGGAAAAATCTTGAAAATATTGAAGACCAGTTTGACAATCAGAAAATTTTTGATGCAGTGGAAGGAATCCTTGAAGATCTTTACCAAAAAAATCAGTGATTGAATTCAGATTTTACTAAAACCATACTTTTCAGCAATGTCTAAGGCATTCTACAGAACAGCTTCTCCCGATAACCGGAAGAAGCATCTGTATAAGGTTTGTTGAATTCTCTTAAGAAAACAGATTCATTAGTTTTCGAAATTCTCTCTACCAATGACATCCATCAGGTCAGAAACCGTTTTTACGCCTTTGAAATCCTTCGTGTCAATTTTTTTATCGAAATTTTCATCAACTAATGCGATCACAGAAAGCAGACTGATAGAATCATAACTTTCGAGCTGTTCCAGGTTTGTTTCAATGGTTAATGTTTCATCTTCTCCTAATTCTTCTTGTAATTTCTCTAAAAAAACGGATATTTTCATATGTTTAAAATTTTACTACTTCTAATTTTCTAAATTTCCAGCACGGTTGCTCCCCAGGAATATCCCACTCCGAAACCGGCCATTAATACTCTCTCTCCTTCTTTCAGTATACCTTTATCCATCATGCTTTTCAAAGCTATAGGAATAGTTGCTGATACTGTATTTCCTGTGTTTTCCATGTCAACATAAAACTTTTCTGCCGGTATTTTGATCTTCTTCCTTAAATAATTCAGCATAAAAGAATTAGCCTGATGAAAGACAAAATGATCAATATCTTCCATAGTCAGTCCATTTGTTTCCAGGGTTTCTTTTACCAGCCCCGGAATATTTTCAATCGTAAAATTAAAAATCTCCGGACCGTTCATATAAATGTTTTCCGGAGGAAATTCATTTTCCGGGTTGAGCTCAAAATCTGTTCTGAATGCTCCTTTCTTTACAATAAGGTTTTCGGCACCGCTTCCGTCTGTTCCCAGGCAGAATTGGTAATCTCCTGCATTTTCATCTTTTTCTACAATCACCGATGCGGATGCGTCCCCGAATATGCTTCGGTTAGCCTTATCTTTCGGGTTGATATGCTTTGTATAAGTTTCTGATGTGATCAGTAAAATACTTTTTGCAATACCGGCTGCTACTAATCCTTTAGCAAAAGCCAGTCCATAAATGAATCCGGAACAGCCAAGATTAAAATCCGTGGCTCCGATATTTCTTCTGAGACCAAGCCTGTCCTGAAGAATACAGGCAGTTGTGGGGAGAAAATAATCCGGGCTTTGGGTACAGAAAAGAATAAAATCTACTTTATTCCTGTCATAATTTTCAAAAAGTTTTTCTGAAGATTTTACGGCAAGCTCCAGTACGGTCTCACCGTCTGAGGAAACATGCCGCTGTCTGATTCCTATTTTTTCCTGAATCCTATCGGAGCTCCATTCAGGAAATTCTTTTTCAAGGTCCTCATTTGTAAGAACCTGTTCGGGTAAATAATATTCTATTTTGGAAACTTTTATCATAGAAATTCTTTTTCTTTGTAAAAATAAAAAACAAATTCACAATAATGGTGCTCCTATTCAGAATCATCTTGAAGATCCGTTCCCTATACGAAGACATAGTGAAAAATGCTGCCATAAAAGTAGCGATACATCAGGGTATGAAGGTTGGTGACAATCTGTATGTACAAGGTATTCCCAACTTTGGCTCAGAATGTTTTCTTATAGAAATGGGTGATAATGTAACCATTGCAGAAGGGGTCTCTTTCATCAATCACGGCGGAGACGGCCGGGTAACCAAAAGAATTGAAAAATATAAAAACGGAAGAACTTTCGGAAGAATCAAAATCGGTAACAACACTTTTATTGGAAAAGGAACTGTTCTTTTGCCTGGTGTTTCTATCGGAAGTAATTGTATTGTAGGCTCATTAAGTGTTGTCAGCAGTTCTATCCCTGACAATTCGGTGTATGCAGGAGCTCCTGCAAAATTTATCTGCACCATTGACCAGTATGGCGAAAAATTACTGGCCAACAACACGGTTTACCCTTTAGAATTAGAAGCTGACCGGTCTGCCTTAGAGAAGTACCTCATCAATAATCTCCCTCACCATTATAAACCTGTAAAAAAATAAATGCCACAAAAAAAGAAAGTCCTTATTCGTATAGGCTCTCTGCGACATGGCGGTGCAGAAAAAGTTCTTGTCAACTTTCTCAAAAACCTGCCTGAGGACAAATATGAAATTGACCTGCTGATTAATCTTTACACGGGAATGTACATCAAGGAAGTTCCGTCATGGGTTAACCTGAATTACCTGCTTAAGGGGGAAATGATTACCACCAACAGGCCTCATGAAATTCCCGTAAAAGCATTCAGGGTACTTTACCAGAAAATGTTCCTGTGGTTCCCCGGTCTTCTTTACCGGTTCGTTCTGAAGAATAAAAAATATGATGTGGAAATAGCAGCTATTCATGGTATGTACAGAGAGCTTCTTTCCAGCCCGCAAAAGGATTCAAAAAAAATCATCTGGATCCAGAATGATATTTTTAACCTGAAGGAGTATACTCCGGATGTGATCAGACAGCTTTTCAGATTCGACAGAATCTTGGTTATTTCCAACAAACTGAAAGAGGAAATGCAAAAGTCGGCAAAAAACGAAAGAGAAAAAGAAGCCGTTATTAAAATATTTAACCCGATAGATAAGGACGATACTTTAAAAAAGGCGAATACGGTAATCGATGATTATCCTTTTTCTGATAGTCTTCCTACTTTTATCACGATTGGGACTGTTTACCCGCAAAAAGGCTACGACAGACTTCTGGATGTCCATAAAAAGCTGATCGATGAAGGGCTTAAGCATCAGATTATCATTATTGGCGATGGTTTCGATTTTGAGAATATCCAGGCAAAGCTGAATCAGCTGGGTCTTCAGGATACGGTAAAAATGCTTGGTTTCAGAAGCAATCCCTATCCATATCTTAAAAAAGCCGATTTTTATGTTATGTCTTCAAGGCATGAAGGTTTTCCTACCATCATTGCAGAAGCTCTGATTTTGAATAAACCTGTTGTTTCCACAGACGTTTCCGGAATTAAAGATCTCCTTCAGGATGGGAAATTAGGTATTATTACCCCAAATTCAGAGGATGGAATTTATGAGGGCATGAAAAAGATCCTTACTCATCCGGAACTTGCGGATCATTACCAAAAAGAAATTGCTATGACCGATCTGCCGTTTGTACTTCAGAAATCTGTAGCACAGCTTCAGGAAATCATTGATGAATTATAAAAGAGTAAACATGAGCTATACAATTATACAGAAAGATTTTTACCGGGAAAGCGGAAAATGGCTCTCTTCATTGGAGATCTTGAAAAAGTGCATCAATCCTAACCTGCATTTTATTTATATCCTAAGAAAAGCTCAGAAGTATAATAAGAAACCTGTTTCAGGGATATTCTGGAAGTTTGTCCTGAGGCATTATCAGATCAAATACGGTTACCAGATTTATCCTGAAACCGAAATCGGGGAAGGTTTTTATTTGGGGCATTGGGGAAGTTTAGTGATCAATCCTAAAGCTAAAATCGGCAAAAACTGCAATATTGCACAAGGGGTAACTATTGGTCAGCAAAACCGCGGCAAGCTTCAGGGATTCCCTACCATTTCTGACGAAGTCTGGATAGGAGCCAATGCCGTTATTGTGGGTGGGATCACTATTGGAAGCAATGTTCTGATCGCGCCCAATTCATATGTTAATTTTGATGTTCCTGCCAATTCCGTAGTGGTTGGAAATCCGGGGGTAATTTATCCAACAGAAAGTGCTACAGAGTCTTATATCAATAATAAAATATAAAAAGTCTTCTGTATATATTTATAAATTTATACAGCTTTTTTCCTGAAAATTAAAATTCCCTGTTGCAGGAAAATATTTTTTTATCGACTTTTGCTCTAAGATAATTAGAATTAAGTTTTGATCTTGATTTTAAATATCATTACAGAAACACAATAAAGTAAAAACACAATAACATGGAAAAAAATTATGCTCTAAACACAGGCAGCCTTCTGCATTGTCTCATCTTCGTTATATAACTTGACATACGATACCAGAATACTTTAAGGCTCATAATTCAATCCCGGTAATCAACTTGGGATTTGTACAACCGTAAGCCCCATGTATTCCAATATCTTGTAAACATACTATTCATTCATAAAAACACTTTTAATTCTACACGTATGAAAAAAAAATCGACATTAAAGATTTTTGCTGCAGTATTTTGTATTGCATCGTCTCATGTAGGGGCAAAGGCGGCATCTGTCCCCTGGCCTGGTGAGACCAGTATTGGATTCAAATATATCACTCCTCTTCCTCCGAGTGTTTATGATCTGGATCCTCTTATCGTCATTTCACAGAACGTGAATGAGAAGGGATTGGTAGTAATGAAAGGAAACTTTCAAAAACCCACTACCGCCGGAGATGTAAAAGTTACCATCAAGTACAAGGACGCCCAAAACAACTGGGTCTCTTTGTGGTGTAAAACTTTTGCGGGTAACTACGAATACAATGAAGATCTTACAGCCAATTTTGAATTACCTCAATCGGCTTTGAACACGCATTCCGTTAAGGTTGAATTAAGCTCGGACGCTACCATCACCAACTGGCAGTCCATCACATGGGACAAAACAATAAGCCATTACAAGCAATCTAATTATGCTTACGCCAATTGCGACCTGGATGAAAACCAGTACACTATTCTATTCACCCCTAAAAAAAACGGAACTGTTTTATACAACTCCAACGGAAGCGTTTCAGGTGTAAAAGACAGGGTGACTTCCCAGCATCTGGTAAGAAAGCTGGATGACATTGTTTTATCTTTCCAGGGAAATGCAGCATTGGATAATACCAACGCCAATTCACCGGTTGTTAACATTACCAACCCTAATAATCTTGCTACTATAGCAAGTTCCCAAAAATTCATTTACCAGAATAGTGATACAAGTCCTTTCGAGTTCTCCTATCATGACCCGGTTTATATGTTCGCAGGAAAATTCTCCAACGAAAGTTTCTTTATTAACTTCAGTAACTGGTTTTTGCCTCCGGAAGAAGGAGGAGAAGCCTGGGGAAGAGGCTATCTGGATTTTACTAATCCTAATGCCCTTGTTAACCGGTATTATAATCTTTACAACTATATTAATGAAAAGCTGGGTGATGTTTTTGCCAACCAGCAGCCTGTTGTTATTGTGATCAGTAAGATCACAGGATTAAGAGTTTATAAAGCCAACGGGCAATATATTTCTCTTACTGCATTAAGCAATTATAACACTACCAATGATTACGGGTATCCTCCACTTAATGACAAACAGAGAGGCCCGGGTTCAGAAAACTTTTCTTTAAGCAATACGTCTCAGGCCTCTATATACGGTGTGGGTGCCATCAGGAACAGAAAAGTGATCGCCGGCTGGAACGGCCCTTCAAGGCCTTTGATGGATATAGAAACTGAGATCAATAAATTCATAAAGTATGTAGGAATTTTTACCAATCCGACTACGGAGGAATGTCCTGTTACCTGCTTTACCCTCAACGCCGGTGCCCAATCTGATTATGCTGACTGGACCAAAGCACCGAACAGCTATATCTTCACCGGTAAGGATAAGAAAAATAATAATGCCAACGTAGACGGTCTTTATATTCCTGTAAAAAAAGCCTACGAAATGTGGTCCAAAGGTGGCGATTTTATGAAGGATGACACAGGCAATTATACTCCTATTCCGCAGCAGGGACTTGCAAAAGCAGGACTATATTGGGAAGATGAGCCGGGGCTTATAAAATCCGTTGCTTTAGAAGGTACTGGAGAAAACGCCAGGATCAAAGTAATGGTCAATAAGGTAAAAGAAGGCAATGCAGTAATATCATACAAAGTAAATGACAAGATCTACTGGTCATGGCACGTATGGGTTACCGACGACCCTGAAGACGGAAGCACTTACCACCATGGCTTCGAAAAAGATAAAAACGGAAATGTGGTGACGAACTGGAAATGGATGGACAGAAATCTTGGAGCTACAAGTGCAAGTTTCGTAGGAAACGAATGGCACAAATCCGCCGGACTGCAGTACCAGTGGGGAAGAAAAGACCCTTTCCCGCCATTCGGACTTAAAGACTTAAGCCTGTACCCGATTAGCGGAGAGATCAATCTGAATTATAATGATCCGGCATTCCAGTCCAAATTCATCAAGGTAAGAGGTAATAAATATTCTTCCCAGATCAATACCGGAACGGATACTCCTAACGGAAACATCAGATTTTCTATCCAGAACCCGATCAGCTTTATCGCAACCCCAATTTATGTGGCTAAAAAAGATCAGGCATTATTAAATGATGGCGAAGACTTTTTAAAGCAAAATAGCAATGACAGCTGGACATCGGTAGGAATCACCACATGGTTCTCAAAACAAAAATATAAGAAATATGAACCTCCTTACCGTGAAAACATTATTGCATGGGACCTTTGGGGAGATACACGTCAGGGTAACTATTCCGATATAGACGATGCTGTTGTGGGAGAAGCCAGTACCAGATACGCATTGAAATCACCATATGATCCATGTCCTTGTAACTGGAGAGTTCCTTCAAGCTACTTCTCAGGAGGAAGAAACTCCTCTACTCCAATGCCTGATGAAAACAGATACAGCCCTTGGGGAAAACATACCGGCAATACTGTTGATCCTGAATTCAATGCAACTTCATTGAATGCCGATTATCCTGGTATAAAGGTTTATCCTCAGTTTGGGTTCGATTTCTCTGGAGTTTCCGGAATGAATCTGGGCAAATTCCCTATCAACGGAAATTATGAATCTTACCCTAATGCGACTGGCCCTCTAAAATATGGAACCGGATGGATCACACCCGTTCTTAATTTCCAGGACCAAAGTGCTGATGGAGGTTTATTAACTTCTACATTCATGACTGCCTCTGAGGTTATCAATGGGGTACGTTATCCTTCATTCGGAGCTGCCGGATTGGCTTTAATATCAGATCCTTTAAGCGGATCCAAACCGAGACCGGGATGGCATAGATTTTCAAGCAGTGCTTATACAGGCAATGGTGGCGTTCGCTGTATTTATGATCCTAACGCCGCTTCTATGTCGCAGGAATTTGATACTCAATATGTTTATTCAGGAAGCGAGACCTATTCTACTGAAACTTTAAAGTTATGGACCAAACTTCCAAACAGTTATGTAGAATATACCAATTCTGATCTAGTAACACCTAATCCAAACGGAAATAATATAGATCCAAACAGGGATAATGACAGAATTATTGATATTCCTTTAAGAAAGGCATATGCAATGTATAAGCTCCATTTAAGTACAGACTTCTCTTTCCCGGCAGAAGGAACGAAAACCTCATCTGTTGTCTGGACCACCAATACGAGTCTGATCAAAACAATGGAAATTATAGGTGGCGACGGACCTATAGAGAATGCCATATTAAGAGTTACCTTAAATTCAAAAACCTATGGTAATGCTGTGGTTGCGTTCCATATGGGTACTGGAACCTGGTCAGCAAACAAGCATAATGATCCGGTATTATGGAGCTGGCATATATGGGCACCAAGAACTGTCATCACAAAGTATGATGTAGACCCTGAAAATGCCGGGAACGGAGGGGTTATTCCTACTAACGAACAGTTTGTAGATCCGATGACCAGTGCAGGTGTACCTATGAAAACGACCTTTATGGACAGGGATCTCGGAGCAAGAGATAAGCTGGTGAATGAGCATATTTATGAACCAGCCGGTTCCGTATTTGCATCAGGTCTGGCTGCTCCTACTACAGCTAGCTTTCCTACAGGAAATCCTGCCACATTAGCCAGATTGGCTCAAATAAGTGAAAGTGGTGGCTTGCACTATCAATGGGGAAGAAAAGATCCGTTGCCAGTGTTTTACAATCCGGGACCATCTTACTATAACTATGGAACCAATTACGCTGCCTATAATGTATTCAGACAAAATAACCCTGCCAATGCGACTACCGGGGCAATACCTTATACAGCCAATATGCCTGAATCAGATTATTTAACTTCTTATACTCAGGCTTATCCTACCTATTCAGCTGCAGCTAATGTTTCCTCATCCGATTCAAAAGCAGATAAACTGAAGAAAATAGTAAAGTATTCCGTTAACAACCCACTAAATTATCTGTATCAAACCGATACGGCAAAATTAGACTGGGTTTCTGATGAGAATGGAAACATGCCGGAAAGATGGGGCCATGCTACCGAAAAATCTGCATACGATCCATGTCCTGCAGGCTGGAGAGTAGTAGATCTTGAAAGCGTTTCTACTGGAATTATCCTTGGTAATTTTATTTCAAAGGGAAATACACCTTGGTTCTATAACAAGCAATTCAATACTGCTTATGGTATAGATCCGGGAGATATTAATGCAACGGTAAAGTATGAGAATTACGACCCGGCTAAATATAACTATATCGGGGGCACTCTATATGCCTATTATTCAGGAAAAGGAGCCGTAGCTTACGGATATATATTAAACAGACCGGAATACAATATAGGTTTGTTCCCTAATACCGGTATAAGAGGTTTTAACGGAGGTAATGCGATGAGCGATTATCTTAATGGCACCTCAGGTTTAAAAGCTTTCCAGTATTCTGGTATCTGGACATCTGCCAGCCAAGGTGGTGGTGGAAGCTCTTTAGGGATGTTGTTTAAAACAACTTCCAATCCTTATTATTTCTTAACGCCTACATTCGGTTTCCGTCCTCAGGCAGCGATGTCCTGCCGTTGTGCTGAAATTAAGTATGACGCTAATGGAAAAGAAATCGGAAGATATGAGCCGTTCGCCATTCCTGTTGCGCCAAATGCTTTAGCTAAAGCAACAAATGTTCTTGCAAAATCAGTGATTGTGGAAAAAGTAGCTCAGAACAAACTTGAGTTCTTCCCGAATCCTGTGAAGAATATGCTGTACATCAAAGGAAATGATATCGCTAAAGAATATTATTATCAGATTTACAACTTGTCCGGCCAGCTGGTAAAGTCAGGAAAATTTGAAAACGAAAGTACAGATCTTTCATCTTTAGTATCAGGAGCTTATGTAGTAAGAATCAACAATTCTGAAACAGTAGTGAAAATTATTAAAGAATAGTAACTACAACCTGTAAATTAAGCCGTCACAATGCAAATTGTGGCGGTTTTTTTATAGAATTAATAATATTTTAATCTGTATTTTCAATTTTATCATTTATAGTTTGTAATTTTATATAAGTTTTGAGTTTAAATTATTTGTTTTTCAATCCTGCTTTGTGGAGAAATACTATCAAAAACAGTTGATTTAAATATGATTTTAAGCATATTTTAATATTAAACTTTGTTAAAAGTATTTGTCTTTACCGCAAAAATTATATTTTTGCACCATTATTGATTTGATCTATTGAATTTGAAAATAATTTAAACGAAATAAATAATTACAATCTTTTAATTTTAATTTATGTCACAATCGTACGAAGTTATTTTCGAAAACAATAGAAAATGGGTAGAATCAAAAGTTTCAGAGAATCCGGAATTCTTCCATGAGCTGGCAAAAACCCAGAACCCCGATTATTTATACATCGGATGTTCAGACAGCAGAGCTACAGCGGAAGAACTGATGGGTGCAAAACCCGGCGAAGTTTTTGTCCACAGAAACATTGCTAATGTTGTGAATACTTTAGACATGAGTTCAACGGCAGTGATTCAATATGCAGTAGAACATCTTAAAGTAAAACACATTATCGTATGCGGGCATTACAACTGCGGGGGTGTAAAAGCAGCGATGACTCCTCAGGATTTAGGATTATTAAATCCGTGGTTGAGAAACATCCGTGATGTTTACAGATTGCACCAGGCTGAACTGGATACTATCGAAGATGAAGGAAAGCGTTATGACAGGCTTGTAGAACTGAATGTTCAGGAGCAGTGCATCAACGTGATCAAAATGGCCTGCGTACAGGAAAGATATATTTTAGAAGAGTATCCTATTGTACACGGCTGGGTATTTGACCTTAGAACAGGTAAGATTATTGATTTGGAGATCGATTTCGAGAAAATTCTCAAAGACATCCAAAAAATCTATAACCTCACAAGTTCCGATTGGGTAATGAGCAGAAAAACAGACTAGTTTTTCTAAAAAATGAATGTAAGATGAAATTCTGGAGTATTATTGTATTGACCTTTTTCCTTAACTTCACAGCACTGCCGGGCATTGCTGCAGTTGCAGGCTGGGATATTGCAAGGACCAATGTAATCATCAATGAAGAAGAGCCACATTCTCACCCATCCTCCTTTATCGTTTACGAAAAGACCCTTCCGAAAACTTTAGACGTATTCGATTATGTAAAGTTTTCCGAACCTGACCTTCAGGGTGTTTCTTTTGAGCTGATCGATGATTCCTTTCATCTGTCGCCGCTACTTACCATATTTTCTCCGCCTCCGGAAGCTTAATTTTAAGTATAGCCAGATTTTATAGTATTCATATCAACACTGATATCGGATACGTGTGCTTAAAAATTAAATTTCCAATCTTTTATAATTGATTATCTGAGGACAGATCAATCGGTTATAGTATTTTTCAAAAACAACATGAAAAAAACATCATTTATAGGAGGAATCAAGGAGAATTTCCCTTCAGGACTCGTTGTATTCTTAGTTGCGCTTCCATTATGTCTCGGAATCGCTTTAGCATCAGGAGCACCGCCATTATCCGGTGTGATCGCCGGTATAGTAGGCGGATTAGTTGTAGGATTTATCAGTAATTCAAATATATCAGTATCCGGGCCGGCAGCAGGTCTTACGGCCATTGTTTTAACGGCTATTACAGACCTGGGAGCTTTTGAACTGTTCCTTTGTGCCGGAATTATTGCAGGACTTATCCAGCTGGTTTTAGGATTTATCCGGGCCGGAAGTATTTCCAATTATTTTCCGAATAACGTTATTGAGGGAATGCTTGCCGCTATCGGTATCATTATTATTTTAAAACAGATCCCGCATGCCATGGGATTCGATAAAGATTACGAAGGGCACGAATCTATTTTTGATAACGGCCTGAATTTCGGATATTTTACAGAACTATTGGGAGCGGTACATCCGGGAGCTATACTGGTAACGCTGGTTTCAGTAGGTATTCTTATTGCCTGGGACAAAATTCCGGCTTTAAAAAGAATGAAAATGCTTCCGGGAGCACTGGTAGCAGTAGTGGCAGGGATACTTTTAAACGAAGCATTCAAACTGTCCGGAAGCTCATTGGCGATCGGTAGCCAGCATCTGGTTTCACTACCCGTTCCCCAATCGTTGGATGATTTCAAAAATCTTGTTACGATGCCTGATTTTAATGGATTCACCAATCCTAAGGTATGGATAGTAGGGGCAACCATTGCCATTGTAGCTTCTATTGAAACGCTGCTTTGTATTGAAGCATCAGACAGATTGGATAAGCAGAGAAGAATTACGGATACCAACCTTGAGCTTAAAGCACAGGGAATCGGGAATCTGGTAAGTTCATTTATCGGAGGGCTGCCCATGACATCCGTAGTGGTAAGAAGTTCTGCCAACGCCAATGCAGGAGCCACTTCAAAAATGTCTGCAATGATTCATGGTTTACTGCTTCTGGTTTGTGTACTAAGTATTCCGTTTATCCTTAATCTAATCCCGCTTGCGACTCTTGCCGCGGTACTGATCCTGGTAGGATATAAACTGGCAAAACCTGCGACTTTCAAACATTTCTGGCATCTTGGTAAATTCCAGTTCATTCCGTTTGTGGCAACCGTAGTAGCGGTTGTGGCAACCGATCTTCTTAAGGGAGTAGGTATTGGTTTGGCCATTTCGGTATTCTATATCCTTCAAGGGAATATGAAACGGGCCTACTACCTGAGCAGGGAAAAGCTGAATGATGCGGATGAAATTAATATCAAACTTGCTGAGGAAGTTTCTTTCCTTAATAAAGCAGCAATCAAAAAAACGTTGAAAAACGTCAAACCTAACTCTACCGTAACTATAGACGCAAGAGGAACTTCATATATTGCCACGGACGTACTGGAAATGATCCAGGATTTCGCCAATATCAGGGCAAAAGAAGAAGATATTAATGTGGAACTGTTAGGCTTCAAAACTTCATACAAAGATTATGAAACCGATGAAGATTCTCACATCCTTATTACTCACAGAAGAGCTATGTAAGCTCAAAAACCAAAATTTTTAACTTAAAAAAGAATAAAAAAATCATATGAAAGCACATACATACGAAACTCAATCTACTATTACTCCTGAAAAAGCATTAAACTTTTTAAAAGACGGGAACCAAAGATTTGTCAATAATCTGAAGGCCAACAGGGACCTTTTGGAGCAGGTAAATGCCACACGCGAAGGGCAATGGCCATTTGCAGTTGTTTTAAGCTGTATCGACAGCCGCACTTCTGCAGAACTTATCTTCGATCAGGGATTAGGAGACATTTTCAGCATCAGAATTGCCGGTAACTTTATCAATCAGGATATTTTAGGCTCCATGGAATTTGGCTGCAACGTTGCAGGTTCCAAGCTTGTTGTTGTTTTAGGACACACTAAATGCGGGGCATTAAAAGGAGGTTTGGACGCAGCACAGATCCAGGAAATGGGAATGGATAATCTGAACCACTTAATTAATCATTTCGATCCGATCATCAATGAAATCATTGAGGAGGGTGAAGAGCGTTCATCAAAAAACGGTTCGCTTCTGGAAAGATTAAACCAGCAAAATGTAAGAAGTGCAATAGAAGATATCCGTACACAAAGTTCAACGCTTAAAAAGCTTGAGGATGAAGGTAAAATTAAAATAGTCGGAGCTAATTATGATGTTGAAACAGGGGTTGTAACCTGGTTGTAAGATAAAAATCTGCACATTTATTACATATACATGAAAATCATGTTATAGTTAGATTGGAAATTAATTTTTTAAAAGTGCAAAAGAAGACCATCGGATTTCTCCGATGGTCTTTATTTTAAACTAATCTGTAATGTATAAATTCTTATTTCCCATTGAATGCAGACATCGTATTATTGATCCCTGCAAATACAAAAGAAAGGCTGGCTTTAGAGAATTTTTCAATTCTTTCAGGAAGCTTTTCGGATTCTTCTTCATTCCAGGTTCCCAGTACATAATCTACTTGGCGACCTTCGGAAAAGTCGGCAGAAATCCCGAACCTCAGCCTTGCATAATTTTGGGTATTAAGCATTTCATTAATGCTTTTTAATCCGTTGTGGCCTGCATCGGAACCTTTCATCTTCATCCTTAACGTCCCGAATGGAAGGGCAAGATCATCGGTAATAATCAGGACATTTTCCAAAGGGATATTTTCTTTCTGCATCCAGAATCTTACGGCATTTCCGGACAGGTTCATATAGGTATCCGGCTTCAGAACAAACACTTTTCTTCCTTTATATTTTCCTTCAGCCATCCATCCGAAATTGGTGGTATTAAATGATGCTTCAAGGGTTTCTGCTATTTTATCAGCTACTTTAAATCCTATGTTGTGGCGTGTATTTTCGTATTCAGGGCCTTTATTCCCAAGCCCGACTATTAAATATTTCATTGAGAAATTTTTTGCAAAATTAAGGGATAAAAAATAAAAAGCCCAATCTTACAAAAGATTGGGCATGTATTTTAAAGATTATCTTTAGAAAGGCTTGTAAATGTAGTTGACACCATATCCTTTCGTCATATAAGTCTGCGGATCATAGTTATAATTGGTTGTCCAGTTGATCGGAGACGGGATAGGAGGTAAAAGATCTGTCACAGACCTTTTCCTAGGATTGTTCGGAGACAGGATATGACTTTCTATATCATTCGAATCAGTTGATAAAAGTCTTGAAATTTTATACACTGTAGGAAGCAATGTAAACGGACTGATCTGAGTGTCGTAATTTACAAAGTCATAGGCAAACCTGCTGGTAGGTCTTCCCATTGCCCCTCCGGCCATAGGCCCGTAATTTCTTACTACTCTGGATACGTTATCCCCTAAATAGGTATACCCTGTTTTGGAATAGCTGATATAGTCAAACGGTGTTCCGGGAACATCAGGACCATTTTTCATAATGATAGAATCCAGCTTTGCAGTAGAAGCGTTATACTTGATCTCGTAATGGACCTTTGTTTTTCTTAGAAGAGTCTGAGGCCCTGGGTTGGTTGCCGGCGGTACAGGCGGAGGTCTTCTAAACACAGAACGGTTCTCAGAAATAATCTGCAGTTTGTCGTTTGGTCCGTAAGTAAACAACTGGCTGTAAGAAACACTGTCTTTATCCAGTTTTCCATTACCATCAAGGTCCAGGAAACCATTAAAGGTAATCTGGCTTACTTTGTTTCCGCTGTATGCGATATTCGTAATTGAAGCACTATCGGTGATTACCCTTGTTACCAAAAGTCCACTGTATTGATATTCTGCTAATGTATCTTTGTCTGTAATTTCTCTATAGAGTGCTCTTGGGCCGTGAAGCCCTCCCGTATCGTTCAGATCCAATAACGGATCCCCATCTTCGTCTAGCATGTCTTTGCAGGAATGTATTGAAGAAAATCCTGCGATTAATAAAATAAAATAGAAAAGCTGTTTCATTTCCAGGTAATTGTTTATTTTTTGACAAATATAACTTTTTTTTGAACAAAAGTTATGTTTTTATTTATATTCCAACAAAACCGATAATCAATTGGTTGTTATAAAGTTCTGTAAATATATTTCAGCACCTGATCTTTATCTGAAACAGGATAGTTGTATGCATCATATAGATACGTCATAGGGGTATTTACTCCAGGGGCAGGACTTGGCGGCATTACATATACCGATGTCGGGTTGTTGGGAGAAATTCTGTAAAAATTCTCGGGACGAACAAGACTCCATGCCGTAAAGAAAGTTTTGGGAAGTGTAGAGAACGGACTCACTTTAGAATCATAGTTCTGGTAGCTGTAAACCGTCATCTTGGCAGTAGCCATATTCGGTGCTCCTGTTCCTGTAAGTGTTCCTTTAGCACATTCCGCCTTAAATATATTATCTCCGTTATAGGTAAAAGTACTTTCTGTGAATAAGCTGTATGCCGTATTTCCGGCTACTTTCCTTTTTTCAAGGATTTTAACCAGTTTTTTACCTGAAGCATCATAAGTAAAGGTGTAATCGCTTACGAAAGAATCTATCAATGCGGAGGCAGTACCGGTACATGTTGCACTGTATACATTGCCTTTGCTGTCTTCACTTACGCTAAACTCATAAGTGGTACTCCCGGCCAGGCTCCCGATAAATTTTATTTTACCTATTTTATTATTGATATACGTTACTGTACCTGTATAATAATTATTGGTGGTTCCGTCTTTCAGCATTCCTTTCTGAAATACGGTGCCGTTAACTGTATATTCTTCCTGAACATTATTGTTTACCGTAATCTTTTCCAAAACTCTGGCAGGAGGAGTGGGTGTGTTCCCGTTTCCTCCGTCATTGGCGCTGGGTTCGAACTGATCGTCAGAAGAATTGTTACATGAAACCATCAACCCGAAAAGTACTCCGGCAACGATTTTAAAAAGATAGTTTTTTCCCATGAAAAAATATTTTAGTGAGTTGACAAATATAATTCATTTTTTTGATGAAAACATTTACTTATTCAACAAATTCATAACAATCTGCATCTTTTTACAAAAAAAACCTAAAAACATTTTGCTTTTAGGTTATTGCTATGATGGATTCTGAAATTAATAAGGCTGTAATACGGATGTTGTAAGAACAGACTGAGACATTTCATTATTCAGATAATCTGTATTTACCGCTCTCCCGATTCCTAATGTTCCCGAATTCAGATTTCTCTTTGTACAGGCTACTTTTACACTGTAATTGTTTTTAGGCATAAGATTCACAAGCGTTGCATTAAGGTTGAAGATTTTATAGCTCCCGTCGGAACCTATCAATACATCGGTCCTAACCGCTCTTAGGGCATTATCTACAAAGATTCCGCATGCAAAACCGGTAGAGGCATTGCCGTTTCCTGTTTTCTGAGCTGTAGTCTGAAAGGTAAAAGCCACTTTGTTGACTCCATTGGTAATAGAGAAAGTATCTGCAGTTCCAGGAAGCACCGTCCAGGCAGAAGAAATTGCCGTACCTTCCGTGTAAGGAGTAGTAACCCCATTCGGAGAAGAAAAGGAAGCCCCCGTCTGATCCGCAACAGTATTCAGGGAAAATACAGACATACTTCCCTGTCCGTCCGCAATTTTTATACTTTTCCAGTCATTTATATTCAGTTCTGAATTGTTATGAAGAATAGTTCCCGCTGATCCGGCTGAGCCTTTCAACAGATTGGTTCCGCCCGTTCTTAATTCTTTTCTAACGTTTAAATCTCCGTTTACATCAAGCATATTAACGGGATTAGAAGTATTCACTCCAACTTGTGCGGGTATCCATGCGGCAAACAACAATAATGATAGTTTAATAATCTTTTTCATGCCTGAATTAATTTATAATAGGGTTAAACACCTGAGGGATTTCGTATACATCAACCTTCAGGGAAGACTGAGTAATAAAACTGTTGATATTGCTATCTGCATTAATTCCTATAGCCAGTACAACATCACTTGTCGTCCTGTAAGACCCCAGTCTTGAGCAGGCAACACTTACATTATGCTGTCCTTTGGAAAGATTAGCCACCATCCCGATCTGGTTATGGGTAATAAAGGTACTTGAGGCGCTACTTGCCTTTAAATTTCTCTGTCTGAGGTTAACCAGTTTATTATCTACAAAAATACCGCATGCATAATCTATGGAAATATCAGGCGTTCCATTCACGGGAAGATTAGCCTGTACTACTGTTTCAAACTGGAAATACGTCTTACTTTCGCTACTGAACACACTGATAGGTTGTGACAGGCCTGTGATTTTCTTAAATCCCGGAAGGCTGGAAATATCCGCTCCTTTAATAAAAGCAGTGTTTTTTGCAGTAATGCTCGACTGCTCGCTGCTCGTAAATTTTATTCCCGTTGTATCTGAGAAAGAATTGTTGAATATCAGATAGAATTTATTCGGTTCATATTCCGGAATACGGAGCGATTTCCAGATCGGAGGATATCCTTCTCCCTGAGAAACAAGGATCTGGTCATTATTACCCTGAGACAAAGTATTGTCTGTAGCATTCAGGACAACGATTTTATTTCTGAGATTGACATCACCATTAACGTCCAGTTTTGCTTTTGGCGAGTTCGTATTGATTCCCACCTGGGCAGAAAGAGACAGCCCTGCCATTAAAGACAGGATCGAAATAATATTTTTCATGATAATTTAATTGCTTTTATAAGTAACGTATTCGATGACATCTATCTTCATGACAGATTCAAGCGTAAATGCGTTGGAAACCGTATTCACATCAGAGACGTTACGGCCAATGGTAAACTGTGAGCTCAGATTTGAGGTATTGATCTTTCTGCACGCCACCTCAAGTTTTTGAGCGCCTACGGGAACATTCTGCTCCGTATAATTAAGCGTGAAAATATAATCCTGGATCCCCGATTTCTCTGTATTGTTATTCGAAACAATCTTATCAGGACGCACCGCTACCAGCCTTCCATTCCTGAAAACCCCGCAAGTAAAGGTAACAGACTGGGAAGTTGTTGCGTCAGGCGCCTTCATCTCTATCCCGGTCTGAAACTGATATGTGAGTCTGTTTCTTCCGTTTTTAATGACAAAATTGTTTTCAAGCCCGGTAATTTTTGACCATTTTCCTTTTGATGTATCCGTGATATCATCTCCAACATTGTTTTTATAAACATTGTCCGCCGCAATACCGTTTGAAAGTGTAGTAATCCCCACTTGGTCCGACGACAGATATGAGTTGATCAGTTTGTACTGTCCTTCTTCCATAAAAGAAACATTTAATGACTTCCAGACAGGAGGCATCCCTTCTCCCTGCGAAACCAAAACCTGGCCGTTCAGTCCTGCATCTCCGACGTTGTCGGATGTACCGCCTACTCTAAGTTCTTTTCTTAAGGTAATTTTCCCGTTGACATCGAGAGTGGACTTGGGAGAGCTTGTCCCAACTCCCACCTGCGCGTTGACACAAAGCGATAAAAACCCGGCCGCGCAACAATAGATAATTTTTTTCATAATAAGGACTGCAAAGTTATGAATTTAAATCATAAAAAAACATTTATAAGCCCGTAAACCCGTATGAATAAAGCGATTATGTTATAGAATTTAATGTACAAAAAAGTAGAATTATTACTACAAAACATTCTTTTTTCGTCTCCTTTAGAAAACCGGCATCATCCGAACCCAATACCAGCCGCCGATACAGCATTATTTTTTCTCATCATATTGTGATTTTAAAATGGCTGAGAATCCGAAGTGATTATACTATTCATGGGTAAAAATCATGTTTTTTTCAATAAAAAAAGGCCTTAAAAAGTAAATTTTAAAGCCTTTCTTATTTTTCACTTATTAAAAAGAGGAATTTTCTTTTTAATGATGTCCGATAATCGTTTTCAAAAGTACATTAACCTCATCTACATTTTTCACCTTTTCCTTTCTCATCATCAGCAGGTTTCCTTCCTTGCCAATCTTCTCTTTAAGCTGAGCTTCCGCAGGGTTTTGGGTTAAATAACTGATGATATGCCTGAATCTGTCTGTCTGGTAGAATTTATCCTGAGGATTCGCAGGGAAATACCCCAGGAACACACCATTTTTCATGACAATCTTTTCGAAACCTATCTCAGCGGCCAGCCATTTCAAGGCAACGCTTTTCAACAGGTTTACTGCTTCTTTCGGCAAAGCCCCGAAACGGTCAATCAGTTCAAGCTCAAACTGATAAAGATCTTTTTCGTTGTCAATCTCGGCAATTTTCTGGTATAATAATAATCTTTCCTCTGTATTGGAGATATAGAAGTCCGGAAGCATAAGCTCCAGGTCCGTATCAATATTCACATCCTTCACAGATTTAAACAGTTTCTGCCTGTCTTCCTCATTATCGAAAAGGTTTTCAAAATCCGCATCATCTTTTAATTCTTCCAGCGCTTCCTGCATCAGCTTCTGATACGTTTCAAAGCCCATTTCATTAATGAATCCGCTTTGTTCGGCTCCAAGAAGATCTCCTGCGCCCCGGATTTCAAGGTCTTTCATCGCAATCTGAAACCCGCTTCCCAGATCCGAGAACTGCTCAATAGCCTCAAGCCGTTTTCTGGCATCAGAAGTCATCATATCATATGGAGGCGTAATAAGATAGCAGAAAGCTTTCCTGTTGCTTCGCCCCACCCTTCCTCTCATCTGGTGGAGGTCTGCCATTCCGAACCTGTGGGCATCGTTAATAAATATGGTATTGGCATTGGGTACATCTACCCCACTTTCAACGATTGTTGTAGATACAAGCACGTCGTACTTCCCTTCCATAAAATCAAGGACATTTTTTTCCAGCTGTTTACCTTCCATTTGCCCGTGCCCGGTAATGACTCTGGCATCCGGGACAAGCCTCTGGATAAGTCCCGCAATATCTTTAAGGTTTTCAATCCTGTTGTTGATGAAATAAACCTGCCCGTCTCTCTGTAATTCATAAGACACGGCATCTCTTAAAATTTCTTCATTAAATCCGATCACCTGTGTATCAACAGGCTGCCTGTTCGGTGGCGGCGTTTTAATAACGGAAAGGTCCCTTGCCGCCATCAGTGAAAACTGAAGCGTTCTCGGGATAGGAGTAGCCGTCAAGGTAAGGGTGTCTACATTATTTTTCAGTGTTTTCAGTTTATCTTTTACAGAAACCCCGAATTTATGTTCTTCATCAATGATCAGAAGTCCAAGATCTTTGAACTTAACTGAACTGCTTACCAGCTGATGTGTTCCGATAATAATATCCACCTTCCCGTTTTTCAACCCCTCTAATGCTTCCGCTTTCTGTTTGGCTGTCCTGAATCTGTTCACATAAGAAACATTAACTGGGAAATCTTTCAGTCTTTCCTTAAAACTTCTGTAATGCTGAAACGCAAGAATAGTGGTAGGAACCAAAACCGCCACCTGCTTTCCGTCGGTTGCCGCTTTAAATGCAGCCCGGATAGCCACTTCAGTTTTTCCGAAACCAACATCACCGCAAACCAGCCTGTCCATCACCGTATCCGCTTCCATATCCCGTTTTACATCAATCGTTGCTTTTTCCTGGTCCGGAGTATCTTCATAGATAAAACTGGCTTCAAGCTCATTCTGCAAATAAGAATCCGGTGTATAGGCAAAGCCTTTTGCTGTTTTTCTTTCCGCATACAACCTGATCAGGTCGAAGGCAATCTGCTTTACTTTAGCTTTTGTTTTCTGTTTCAGGGACTTCCATGCGGGAGAACCGAGCTTACTCAGCACAATTTCTTTTCCGTCGGGGCCGTTATATTTTGAAATCTTATGAAGCGAGTGGATACTTACATATAATAAGTCACCGTTTTTGTATGTCAGTTTAAAACATTCCTGGATCTTCCCGTCATTATTCACCTTTACCAATCCCATGAATTTTCCTATTCCATGATCAATATGAGCAATATAATCGCCAATTTTCAGAGACATCAGGTCTTTCAGGGTCAGCTGTTCGGATTTTGCAAAGGTATTTTTTGCCTTATATCTCTGGTAACGGTCGAAGATCTGGTGGTCTGTATATACTAAGATTTTATGCCCGTTATCCACAAAACCTTCATGCAGTTCAGATTTAAAGCTTTTAAAAGGAAGTTCATGTTCAAGCTCTTCAAATATGGACTCCAGTCTTTCTTTTTGCTTTTCTGTAGAAAAAGAAATCCAGGTATCAAAACCTTCCGACTGCTTTTCTTCAATATTTTCTATCAGCAGTTCAAAATTTTTATGAAAAGAAGGCTGCGGAAGCTGTTCCAATTTTATTTCCGTGATTTCTTTAAGACCTTCAATAGGAGTCCCGGCAAAATCAATGGTTTTAAATTTCTTAAAATCAAACAAGAAATCCTGATCTGAAATAAAGAGCTCCTGCGGGGTCCTGTGGGCAATATCTTTACTTAAAGTATCATATTTCTCTAATGATTTTTCATAAAAAGTTCTAATTTTCTGCATGCCTACAGCTCCATTTCTGGAAATCACAAAGCTTTCTTTAGGCAGCAATTGCAATAATGAAACCCTGGTTCCGGTTACCGAAAAATTCATATTGGAAACCAGCTGAAAGTCTTTCACTTTGTCTATGGAAAGTTGCGTTTCAATATCAAAGGTCTTAATACTTTCCACCTCATTTCCAAAGAAGGTAATACGGTAAGGCTTCTCATTGGAATAGGAAAATACATCAACGATTCCTCCTCTTACAGAAAATTCTCCCGGTTCAGACACAAAATCCGCCTGCTGAAAGTTGTAGTGATTCAGCAGTTCGTCTACAAAATCAAAGTCCAGCTGATCGCCTACTCTTATATGATGAGAAATTGCCTTAAAATCTTCTTTCTTCAACACCTTTTCAGATAAGGCTCCTGCGTAGGCCACAATTACTTTAGGAGATTTTCCTGAATTGATTTTATTCAGAACCTCCGTACGAAGCACAAGGTTGGCATTCTGTGTTTTCTCTACCTGATAAGGCTCAAGATGGGTTGCCGGAAAATAAAGAACTTTCTCCTTTCCAAGCAGCTCTTCCATTTCAGTATTGGCGTACAGCGCATCTTCCTTATCATCTACCAGATAAAGAATGGTTTTCTTCTGCGTTAAAAACAGTTCAGCAACAAAAATGGAAACCGAAGATCCAGCGCTTCCCTTCACGGAAATATGCTGGCTTTTGTCTAGCTGGGTAAAGATTTCTTTTCCAAATTCTTTCTGAAGCAGGTCGGGAAGAAATTTTTCGTGAATAGGTTTTAGCTGCATAAAATAGTAATCATATGAACGACAAAAGCGATTTCGGAAGTTTTCCGAAACCGTTTATCTGGTAACAAAGATAGGGATATTTTTTTCTTCTCTCATAAAACAGAAAATTACAGAAAACACAAGCTAATACCACATTTACATACCCAAATCTTAATTTTTTACCAATTTGTTTAATTAAAAGTTAAAAAAAATATCAATAATCTGGCATGGCACAGTGTTTGAAAATTCCACCTTATCAAACTTTTTAAAAAAATAAGATTATGAAAAAAGCAATCAGAATTTTAGGAATTTTTATGTTGGTATTTGTTGCCACATTATCTTTTGCATCGTGCAGCAGTGATGATGATCCTGTAAACAACGATTTTTTTGCAGGAACCTATAAAGGAAAGATCTCGTATAATGACGGATCTACTACCAACAGCACAGACAACGGAAGTGTATTTGTAACAAAAATCGCCAGCGGAACGAAATATAATTTTGCATTTTCGAACAGCATTCCGGATCTTAACGGAGTGGAATTTCAGCAGCAGGGTGACCACACTCTTGTAATGGTTGGCTCAAATGCTACATCTTATATCAGAATTGACAATAATGAATTGAAAATTCTATACATGAAAGACGGTAAAACATGGACCGCCAACTGTACACGTTAAAATCAACTATTCATACTTATAATGAAAGCCCGCTTCTTCAGTGAAGCAGGCTTTTTTTTATTTCAACAGACTGAGTTTAAGCTTTTTTTAAGCAGTAATAAACTTTAGTTAAGGATTGAAATTACTGTTTTTTCAGCCTGTTTTTTGTATACCTTTACTCAAGAAAAACAAACAGTACTCCTCATGAAAAAATTTTTAACAGCAATGTCTCTGGCCCTAGGACTAGGATTTGCAACCGCACAGCAAACTGCTCCGGCAACGCCTGCAGCCCCTCATCAAACGGCTACAAAAACAGTAAAAGCTCCTGAAGCTAAAACGGCAAAACCTGCAGCCAAAATGAAAAAGGATGGAACACCGGATAAAAGGTACAAGGAAAACAAACACCTTAAAAAAGACGGCACCCCGGACAAGAGGTACAAAGCAAACAAGTAAACTTTAACATATAGTTGTTATTTTCATAATCAAATTTCGAAGAACCGATGAACTCATTCATCGGTTTTTTTATGGCATATCCTCTTGAAAAATAATTTTATATTCTGTACTTATTTATAAATTTGAGGCATGTTAAATTTCTTCAAGAAAAATGTGGCACTGGCCTGGGCAAAAAAACATGTTCAGAAAACAGGGGAATTCAAAAAAAACTCGGTGAGAAATCAGGAGGCTCTTTTGCTGTCTTTAGTTAAAACAGCTCAGAAAACTCTTTTTGGAAGGGAGCATGATTTTGAAAACATTCATTCTATAGAGGATTTTCAAAACAAAGTACCTGTGGCCGACTATGAAGACCTGAAACCCTACATCGAAAGGGTAAAAAAAGGGCAGGCCAATATTCTCTGGACCGAAACTCCTGAATATTTTGCGAAAACTTCGGGAACTACCTCGGGTTCAAAATACATTCCCATTTCTAAAGAAGGAATGCCATTTCAGGTAGCAGGAGCACAAAGCGCATTATTTCATTATATCGCCCGGAAAAACAATGCAGATTTTGTAAACGGAAAAATGATTTTCCTGCAGGGAAGCCCTGAATTAAAAGAAAATTTTGGCATAAAGACGGGCAGGCTTTCAGGAATTGTAGCACATCATATACCTAAATACCTTCAAAAAAACCGTTTGCCAAGCTGGGAAACCAATATGATGGAAGATTGGGAAGCCAAAGTGGATAAGATTATTGAAGAAACGGAACATGAAAATATGACTCTGATCTCCGGAATCCCGCCATGGCTGGTGATGTATTTTGAAAAACTTACGGAAAAACATGGAAAGAAGATTAAACAAATTTTCCCTAATCTGCAGCTTCTTGTTACCGGAGGAGTAAACTATGAACCTTACCGCGATAAAATGAATGATCTGCTTGGCGGAAAGGTTGATATCATACAGACTTTCCCTGCTTCTGAAGGCTTCTTTGCTTTTCAGGATGATTATACAAAAGAAGGGCTCCTTCTTTTGACGGATCACGGGATTTTTTATGAATTCATCCCTTTGGAAGAATATGGAAAACCTAACGCCCGGAGACTTACTTTAAAAGATGTGGAACTTAACAAGGATTACGCATTGATTCTGACCACGAATTCGGGATTATGGGCTTATTCAATAGGTGATGTTGTAAGGTTTATTGATAAGGCCCCATACAGGATTCTGGTAAGCGGAAGAACAAAGCATTTTACTTCTGCTTTCGGGGAACATGTAATTGCTTTTGAAGTGGAAGAAGCCATGAAAGTCACACTGGAAAAATATGCAGCCCAAATTACAGAATTCCACCTTGCCCCTCAGGTAAATCCAGCAGAAGGCCTTCCCTACCATGAATGGCTGATAGAATTCGAAAAAAATCCAGAGGATTTAGAGTTATTCAGGGGCGAACTGGATCGCCAGCTGCGTGCAAGAAATACTTATTATGACGATCTTATTGCAGGAAACATTCTTCAGCCACTCATGATTACAACGCTGAAAAAGAATGCCTTTCATGAGTATGCAAAATCACAGGGGAAGCTGGGAGGCCAAAATAAAATTCCAAGACTTGCCAATGACAGAAAAATAGCAGATCAGTTAGAAATTTACAAACTTTAAAGATATTTTTTCAATTCCAAAAACATATATTCGAAAAAAATTATAAATTTGAAAAAATAAAAAATAATAATGAAAGCATCTGTACTTTTAAAATCATCTTTACTAACCTCCTTATTTGTCATTTCATCCTGTGCTACCACAAAATACAGCGAGGATATTTCAAAAAACAATTATTCTAATTTGCAGGCTGGAAAAATGTATGTTGTTACCATGAAAGATGGTTCTCCGAAAAAGAAAATGCTATTCCGAAACATTGACGGCGACAACCTGATCGGAACTGCAGGAAAAAAAGACAGTGCAGAGGTGATTATCTCTAAATCCAATGTAGCAGCTGTAAAAGACAGATCGAAAGCCAGAGTAACAGCAGGAGCTACCGTCATTGGTGCAGCAGGTGTTGCAGCTATCGTGATCAGCGCATTGAGAGCAGACTAAAATAGATTTTATCTTTCGGGACTTATTTGATTTATCATTTAAAAAACCAGTATATCAACAGCCTTAAATGAATATTTAGGGCTATTTTTGTGCATGATTTCCTTTACACCGTTAAAAACATTGCAAAATGTTGAATTCAGGAATCTTCTTACGGGAAGATTTTTTATTGTTTTAGCCTTCAGAATGCTCGCGACTTTATTAGGATGGTGGGTATATCAGTTAACAAAAGATCCTTTTTCAATAGGCCTTATCGGGCTTTCAGAAGTTATTCCTGCGGTAAGCTGTGCTTTATATGCAGGCCATGTTATTGACATGAATGAAAAAAAACGTCTGCTTCTGATCTGCAATTACGCTTACATTTTCCTGATCGGCCTGCTGCTGATTCCGGCATTTTTCAATGTGGAAATGCATTTTAATGGTCACGAAATCACTTATTTCATCTACGGTGTTATCTTTTTCACAGGAATTGCCAGGGCATTTATCGGACCTATTGTTCCTTCCATGATTCCAAAAATCGTCAAAAAGGAAAACCTTCCGAATGCAGTAACCCTGAACCAGGCCACTTTCCTGATTTCTTCTGTATGCGGACATGCTGTAGGAGGACTTCTCATAGGCTATTTCGGGGTAAAATGGACCCTTGTTGTGATCATTTCCTTAATATTTGTTGCATCATTATTTTTCTGGCAGCTCAAACAGCAGCATTCCGAATATAAAAAAGAGAATGTAAATGTTGTGGAAAGCATGCGGGAAGGAATTTCATATATTTTCAAAACAAAAGAGATTTTAGGGGCATTATGCCTGGATATGTTTGCTGTCCTTTTTGGTGGGGCTGTTGCCATGATCCCGGTCTTTGCCACTGATATTCTAGATGCAGGAGCGGAAGGTTTTGGCCTTCTGAATGCGGCTTCAGATATAGGTTCTATGTGCATTATTACTTTGCTGGCACTTGTTCCGTTAAGAAAAAACCAGGGGAAAATCCTTCTTACTGTGGTTGCCGGTTTTGGGCTCTGTATTATTGGTTTCGGTTTGTCCAAGCTTTACTGGCTATCGTTCATGTTCCTTGTGATGAGTGGAATGCTTGACGGAATTTCTGTGGTGATCAGAGGAACTATTGTACAGCTGAAAACTCCGGATCATATCCGCGGGAGGGTACTGAGTGTGAATTCTATATTTATCATGTCCAGCAATGAAATGGGGCAGTTCGAGAGCGGTCTGATGGCAAAATTGCTTGGCGTAGTGCGATCTGTAGTCTTCGGGGGAAGCATGACCGTATTGGTAGCTCTTCTTGTGGCAGGTACAAATCCCAAGCTGAGGAAAATGAATTATTAAACAATAATATCCCATTTCTATTAAATATATCACAAAAACTTTAATTTAACTTTAATAATTTTTTATATTTGTCTTTTTTAAATCCCCCTTTATGAAAAAAGCATTACTCGTTTTTCTAATCATCTGCTCACGCATCTTATATGCCCAATCAGATTGTATTAGTGCAATATCTATCTGCGGAAACTCGGATATCTCTTATACACCATCAGGACCGGGAAATGTCCTTGAAGGTATTGGTGCCAATTCGTGTCTTAGTGATACGGATAATGAGCACTTTTCGGTGTGGTATACATTTACGGCATCAACTTCGGGAACGTTAGCATTTGTAATTAATCCTACCGTTGATACCGATGACTACGACTTTGCAGTATATGGTCCTACAACAAATGGCTGTACTTCATTGAACAACAGTAATATTTTTGTAACCCCGCTGAGATGTAATTTCAACGGAACAGGTTCATCCCAGGGAAATACGGGCTTATTGCTTACAATCCCACCGCCACCACCGCCAAATACTAACGGAAGTGCAGGAAACCAGGCAGAGTGGAGTCCTCATATGGTAGTACAGGCCGGTGAAACTTATTATCTTGTTGTGGACAACTACAGAAGTTCACCGGATGGATTCTCCCTGACATGGACAGGTACGGCAAGTTTAAGTTCTGCATTCAACGACCCTGCTTTGGCTCCGTTTCCGTTTCTTACTCCGGGACTTCCGGCTGCAAACCCGAATGATCCGAACGAAGTAACAGTATGTTCACTTGCTACTCCATTTAATTTCACTTCATTAAGTGCGGGAATTATCAACGGGAACAGTCCAAATTTCAAAGTATCTTATCATAAAAATACTAACGACGCGATCACAGGAGGAAATCCTGTTACATCAGAAGTAGTGAGCCTTACACAAGTTTACTATTACAGAATTGTGTATCAGGACCCCGCGAACCCAACAAACCCTATGAACGGTTGTTTTATCACCGGGAAATTTAAGTTCAGGGACGGCAGTTTTACCTTAAATAATGCTACGCTTACCAGCTGTAGTAATAATGGTTCGGGTACGGCAATGTTTGACCTCACTACGGCCACTATAGGAGCAGGACCAACTCATACATTAAAGTATTATCCTACGATGTTCGACCTGAATGCAGGAACGAATGAGATTACGAGCCCTTCTATATATCAGTTTGTTTCAGCTCAGGGAAAAATATTTGTAAAGGCAACCAATGAATTCGGATGTACGGCAACCGCTGAAATTACCCTGAAATTCCATCCATTGGTACCGGTAACTGATGCTTCTCTAAGATCTTGTTTCTTAGAAACTAATCCTTCACTGGGAACATTTAACCTAAGCAACGCTACAGTAACAACTTTAACAGGAGCTACTAAAAAATATTACCCTTCTTTAACAGATGCAGAAAACGGAACGAATGAAATTTTAAGCTTCCTGGCTTATACTGCCCCATCAGGAGTGATTTATGTAAAAGTATTTAATGCACAGGGCTGTTATTCAATCGCAAAAGTAACATTAACTGTACTTTCTCCGGTTTATTCGAATGTACTTAAAGATAAGATCATCTGCGTTGAAGATAAAACCACACTGGATGCTGGTCCAGGATTCAACGGATACGAATGGAGCACGGGAGCCACTACACAGTCTATTACCAAAGTAGGTGTAGGAACCTATTGGGTAAAATTAAAGACCGGAGACTGTATCACATTACAGCACGTGAAAGTATACGCTTCCGAGCAACCTGTTGTTTCAAGCATTGATATTTCCAACACTTCTATAACCGTAAACGTTATCGGAGGAACTCCTGAATACAAATATTCTATGGATAATATTAACTGGCAGGACTCTAACGTATTCACCAATGTTTCAAGAGGAGATCATACGGTTTATGTAAAAGATGCTTACGACTGTGAACCTATTGATATAACAGTGGTAGTTCCTAACCTTATTAATGTAATCACTCCAAACGGAGATGGCATCAATGATGTGATAGACTACTCAGCATTGTCAGGAAAACAAAGTCTTGTATTGAGTATTTTTGACAGATACGGAACAAAAATCCATCAGGCTGATAAAACCAACGGATTCAAATGGGACGGAACGGTAGCCGGTAAAAAAGTTCCTACAGGAACTTACTGGTATTCTGTAACATGGAATGAAAATGATAAAAAGAACACCCCATTCAAGTTCTCAGGATGGGTAATGGTAAAAAACAGAGAATAATTTCTTATCAAAATAAAACCGCTCTCCGGGGCGGTTTTTTAACATAAATGCTGATAACTTATTTTACTCAAATCTTGTTTCACAAAAATCATTTTGAACATGAAAAAAACATTACTTTTTCTAATTTTATTTATAGCACAGATTTTCTATGCACAGTCCGATTGCGTCACGGCAATCCCTCTCTGCGGAAACTCTGAACTTTCATACACCCCTTCAGGACATGGGAATATCGCGGAGAACCTGTCAACAAACGGATGTCTGGGGAGAAGCGAAAACTTCTCAGTATGGTATACTTTTACCGTTGCAACCCCCGGAACTCTAACATTCGTTATTGACCCTAATGTTGATTCCGATGATTATGATTTCGCGGTATACGGCCCTACCAGCAATGGATGTGCCTCTTTACAGACTGGAAATAACGTTTTTGTAACTCCCCTCAGATGTAATTATAACGGAAGTACACCAACCGGAAATACCGGACTTACACTTACTTTACCTCCGCCTCCACCTCCCAACACAAACGGGAATGCAGGAAACTCAGCTGAATGGAGCCCTTATATGCAGGTACAGGCAGGAGAAACCTATTATCTGGTCGTAGACAACTTCAGAAGTTCTCCGGACGGATTTAAAATGACATGGGGTGGTACTGCTACCCTGAGTTCAGCATTTAACGATCCTGTTCTGGCACCTAACCCATTCCTTCCACCTGGTATTCCAGGAGCTAATCCGGACGATCCTTCAACGGTTATGGTATGCGGACTGCCTTCGCAGTTTAACTTCGCTACTCTTACACCTGGCATTATCAATGGTAACAATCCTAATTTCCAGGTTACCTACCACGACAACGTCAATGATGTTATCACAGGAGAAGACCCACTTACCATTGCTACTGTGAATGGAACAACAACTTATTACTACAGAATAAGATACTTTGATCCGGACAACCCAAATAGCGTTATCAATAAATGTTTCATCAGCGGTAAATTCAAATTTGTCAATGCCAGCATCACAGCGAAAAATGCTACCATTTTTGCATGTAACAACAACAGTGAGGGTACAGGAAAATTTGATCTGACCACCGCAGATGTATTTACCGGAACGGTTACAAAAAAATATTATCCTACCTTGGCTGATCTGAATGCTGATACCAATGAGATTACTAATCCTACCGCTTATATTTCAGCTGAGAAAACAGTATATGTCAAAGTAATTTCTGCATTCGGATGTACTGCGACAGCAGCTATAACATTATCATTCCATCCGGTAGTCACATTGAAAGATGCGGTAATGGAAGAGTGCTATATTGAAAATGATGTTACGCAGGCCAAGTTTGACCTTACACAAGCCGACGTAGGAGCAGTAGCAGGACAAACAAAGGCATTCTATAAAACATTAAACGATGCCCAGGCAGAAACCAATCCAATTACTCCTCAGACTGCTTACATCACCACAAGCACTGAAGTTTACGTAAGAGTAACCAGCGCCAATCAGTGTTATGATATCGCCAAGATCACATTAAAAGTTCTTCCTCCTGTAAAATCTGCAGTTCTGAAAGACAAAACGATCTGTGCTGAAGATAAAACAACATTGGATGCGGGACCTGGATTTGACGGATACGAATGGAGCACAGGTGCTACCACCCAGGCTATCACCAATGCAGGAATAGGAGTTTACTGGGTTAAACTGAAAACAGGAAAATGCTTCACGCTACAGACTGTTACAGTATTTGCTTCTTCACAGCCGGTAATTGCCAGCGTAGATATCAGCAACAATACCATTACGATAAATGCTTCGGGAGGAACTCCGCCATACATGTACTCAATAGACGGTACCAACTGGCAGACCACCAATACATTCAGCGGACTTCCCAGAGGAGAAAACAAAATCTTCCTGAAGGATTCTTACGATTGTAATCCTGTGCAGATTACCGTTACTGTTCCGAACTTGATTAACGCCATCACTCCAAACGGAGATAAGGTAAATGACGAGATCGACTATTCAGCTCTGGCTTATAAGAAAAATCTTGTATTCATTGTTTATGACAGATACGGGAACAAGCTTTACGAAGCTAATAAAATGAGAGATTACAAATGGGACGGAACAGCTTCCGGCAAGAAGATCCCTACCGGAACTTACTGGTATACCATCTCATGGAACGAGAATGATAAAAACAATACTGAAACCAAATATTCAGGATGGATACTCGTAAAAAATAAAGAATAAGCTATTCTTCATATCACAACAAAAGACTGTCAGTTACGACAGTCTTTTTATTTTATCCTGATGAAGATTTCTTGTTAAATTTTTTTATTTTTGAACCCCGTTTTTTTTACTAACACTCATTTATCCCATTCATTGTAGGTTAACCGAGGATTGCGGGTAAGTTGTTAGTTATTATTTTTCTTAAATAAACTATCTTTGCATTATGGCGCAGAAAGAAACATTATCCTCCCTTACACACGGAAACTTTGCAAGAGAACTGTCTATTGCGGATGGAAAAATGCCACCCAATGCTGTAGATTTTGAAAGACTGGTGATCGGAACTTTTTTAATAGACAAAAAAGGGCTTGACCACTCTATTGACCTTCTTACTCCTGAGGTATTTTATGACCCGAGACATCAGGTTATTTTTTCCACTATCTTAAAGCTTTATGAGGGTAACCATCCGGTGGATCTGATGACGATTATCCAGGAATTAAAAAAAGAAGATAAACTCAACCAGGCAGGCGGTGATCATTACATTATTGACCTTACCATGGGAGTAAGTTCCTCAGCCCATATTGAATACCATGTACGTGTTATCCTTGAAAAATATATATTAAGAAGCCTTATTAATGTTTCTGCCAATGTGATCGATTCATCCTATAAAGAATCTACCGATGTATTCGAGCTTTTGGATAAGGCTGAACAATCTTTCTTTGAAATTACCAACGGTACGATTAAAAAAGGATTCGACACTGCCAATTCATTGGTAAAACAGGCTATTGATACTATTAAATCCTTAAAAGATAAAGAAGGGCTTTCCGGAGTTCCTTCAGGATTCAGAGATATTGATAAAGAAACAGGAGGCTGGCAAAATTCCGACCTCATCATTATCGCAGCCCGTCCGGCGATGGGTAAAACAGCATTCCTTCTGTCCATGGCCAGAAATATAGCCGTAGGCCACAAAATCCCGATGGTGCTTTTCTCCCTGGAGATGGCATCCGTACAGCTAATCACCAGGATGATTGCTTCGGAAACGAAAATCTCTTCCGAAAAGCTGCGAAAAGGAACGCTGGATGATGAAGAATGGCAAAGACTGTTCTCCAATGTCTCCGAACTTGAGAACGCCCCGCTTTTTATTGATGAAACCCCTTCCCTTTCCATATTCGACTTCCGTGCGAAATGCCGAAGACTGGTAATGCAGCATGGCGTAAAGCTGATCATGGTGGATTACCTTCAGCTGATGACCGCAGGAGGTGGAGGAAAAGGAGTCGGAAACCGTGAACAGGAAATCTCCATGATCTCCCGTTCATTAAAGGCTATTGCCAAAGAACTTAATGTCCCTGTTATTGCACTTTCCCAGCTATCGAGAAGTGTGGAAGCCCGTCCCGGTAAAAGACCTCAGCTTTCCGACCTCAGGGAATCCGGAGCTATTGAGCAGGATGCGGATATCGTATCATTTATTTTCAGACCTGAATATTATAAAATTGCCGTTTGGGATAATGATGAAGAAGGCCAGGAAACCTCAACGGAAAACCAGGCTGAATTAATTATTGCTAAACACAGAAATGGTGCAACGGCGGATGTAAGATTGTCATTCCTTAAACACTTTGCCAAATTCGGGGATATTGAAGCTGCTTTTGATGGTGGCATGGGAGGCTATCCTTCCAATTTCGGATCTAATGAGCCGAGCGGTTTTGATAAGATTAAAACAACCATCCAGCCTGGTGCCGCATTTGATCTGCCGGACAATTCAAAACTCTCAGGATCATCTATGAACGATTTTGATGACGATGATGATTTTCCTTTCTAGTAGTATTACCCTATTTTAAATTAAATAACAGTTTAGTAATTAGTTGAAAAACAGACACTAAATTCATAATATACCTTAAACTTTTGAGAATAGAAATCTACACCGACGGTGCATGCAGCGGAAATCCCGGAAAAGGAGGCTATGGCATCCTCATGCGCGTACCTGAAAAGAATTATCAGAAAACATTTTCAAAAGGATTCAGAAAAACCACCAATAACAGGATGGAGCTGCTCGCTGTCATTACTGCTATGGAAAAACTAAAATCTTCGGAGAATGACATTCACATTTACACAGACAGTAAATATGTGGCAGATGCCGTAAATCAAAACTGGATTGCCGGATGGATCAAAAGGGGCTGGAAAAATGTAAAAAATCCTGACCTCTGGAAAAGATTCATTGAGATGTACAATAAGCACAAACCGCATATGCACTGGGTAAAAGGACATGCCGGTCACTTTGAAAATGAACTCTGCGATAAATTGGCTGTAGCTGCCGCAAGCTCACCTGATCTGGAAATTGATACTTACTTCGAGGGGCTTGAAAGCAATTCTCTTTTTTAATAAATATAAACTTATATTAATATCATTCATTATTTTATTAACGTTCTTATCATTTATTAATAAATCATTATCATTTTCAGTAAAATTAACATTAAATACACATTAATTATCCGGGATTTAATATATTTACAGCGTCTAATTAAAGTAATCCCACGTCAATGAATAAATCTTTACTGTCGTACATTACACTCTTTCTGCTTTTCTTGTCAGGAGGAGTGTTTTCCCAAACCTATCAGCTAACCGGAAATCCTGTAAATACTACCGGATGGACAATGGTTGCCCCTACCCAGGTAATGGGTGATTTTGTCCAGCTCACCCCGGACACCAATAACCAGTCGGGATCAATCCGGCTTAATGACCAGATCAATTTAAAATACTGTGATAAATGGAGAGTTGAATTCGACTTCAGAATGGATTCCAACCAAACTTCCAACGGAGACGGGCTTGCATTCTGGTATCTTGCCAATCCACCCGTTGCCAGCGTATTAGGCTCCGGTCTTGGTGTTTCCCAAAATGCAGTCGGCCTTGTCGTAGGATTTGATACCTATAACAACACAACTGGTGCCACAATGAGCAAAGTACATGTTGCTTACGGACAGGTTGCCAACACAACAGACACTAACAATATAGAATTTTTTAATACTGCCGGAAGCTCTTTTCACTCACCGGACCTGAATACAACACAACCTTTCCAGGGGACAACATACAAACATGTTGAAGTAACAGCGCAGGTAGATCCGGCAAACCCTATTAATTGGATCATAAAAATAACACTTGACGGTACGACAATCTGTAATCAGTCATTCGCCCCTTCAGGAGCAGCCGCTGCAATGACTATCGGATATTTTGGGTTTTCAGCTTCTACAGGGGCCGCAAGATCAAGACACTCCATTAAAAATGTAAAAATCTACACAGATAAAGTTTCTATTCTGCAAAATACAGCAACCCAGTCCTTCTGTCCAAATCCTGCCACAGGATTCGGTTCTGTCAATTTAACGACCTTTAATTCCCAGTTTGTAAGCAATCCTTCAAACTATACATTCACTTATCTTCAGGGTTCAACACCTATTACCAATCCTACTAATTTTCAGTTCAATGCAAATACTACTGTTACGGTAATTGTAAAAGACAATGCGGGAATATTATGTGATAATCCGGATGGTAAAATACTGTTGGTCCTGGCCCCACTTACCCTCACCGACAAAACTTTAACAACGTGTAACAATAATAAAGCAGGAACAGGGATATTTAACCTTAATAATGCTGCCGTAACGGATGTAGCAGGCGCAACCAGAAAATATTACAAAACACTGAATGACCTGAATGCCAACACCAACGAAATTGCAAATCCCGGCACGTACACTTCTGCGCCCGGAGAAGTCTATGTAAAAGTTACAACTCCACAGGGCTGTACCGGTACTGCAAAAATTACATTAACATTTTTCCCTGAAACTCCGGTAAAAGAAGCCACATTACAAGCATGCTTCCTGCAGAATAATATTACAAGCGCCGTATTTGATCTTACTTCTGCCAATGTAACTACATTAAGCAGCGGCTTTACAAAGAAATATTACACAAGTGTGGCAGATGCCTTAAGCGGATCCAATGAAATTGTGAATCCTTCCCAATATATGTCGGTAAGCACTGCCATCTACGTAAAGGTAACAGATGCTAACGGATGTTTCGGTATAGCAAAAGTGAATCTTATAGTACTGCCACCGGTGACATCCTCCATTTTAAAGGATAAAGTCATCTGCATCGACGGAAGAACCGATCTGGATGCAGGCCCAGGCTTTGATAGCTACGAATGGAGTACAGGAGCAACCACTCCTTCTATTCAGGGTGTAGGGGTAGGACTTTATTGGGTAAAACTGAAAACAGGAAACTGTATTGCACTGCAGATGGTAAAAGTTATCGCCTCTGCAAATCCTGTGATTACAAGCATCGATATTAACAACACAACAGTAACCGTGAATGTTTCAGGAGGCACTCCACCTTATAAATACTCCTTAAACGGAATCGACTGGCAGGATTCGAATACATTTACAGGACTGCACAGAGGAGAAGCCAGGGTTTACGTTAAAGATTTTTACAACTGTTCACCTGTTGAAGTTCAGATTACCGTTCCTAATCTGATCAATGCCATCACACCAAACGGAGACAACGTGAATGACTTTATTGACTATTCTGCACTGGCATACAAGAAGAACCTTGTTTTCATAGTATATGACAGATACGGTAATAAACTTTATGAAGCCAATAAACTGAGAGACTTTAAATGGGACGGAACGGCATCCGGCAAAAAAGTCCTTACAGGAACTTACTGGTACTCTATTTCATGGAATGAAAATGATAAAAACAATACGCCTACGAAATATTCTGGCTGGGTATTGGTAAAAAACAGAGAATAATAAGTTATCATATAAAATCACTCCTTCACCGGAGTGTTTTTTTTAATAGGATTGAGCTTGCGGAATAAAGACTTATCATATCTTAACTTAACAAATAAAATATATTTTATTTTTAATCATTTCTTATAAATTTCAAAAATTACTTATAAAATTGACAATTTTTACTAATCATTTGACAATTATACATTATATCCGAGAGAAGAAAATAAATATATTTACAGGAATAACCTCAAAAACTAATCGCTTCATATGAAAAGAAAACTACTCCTTTATTATTTAACTATTTTTCTATGCTTTTCAGGACAGCTGTTTTCCCAGACTTATCAGCTTGCAGGAAACCCGGTGAATACTACGGGCTGGGACCTTGTTTCCAATGCAGCCGTAGATACTGACTTCGTGAGGCTTACCACAGATAACGGAAATCTGTATGGCGCTATCAAACTGGCCACTCCTATCACATTAAGCTACTGCGACAAATGGAAGGTAGAATTTGATTTTAGAATCGATGGAAACGGAACAACACAGTTCGGAAGAGGAGACGGGTTTACATTTTGGTATCTTGCCAATCCTCCAACAGGATTTGTATCCGGCGGCGGGCTTGGAATTCCCGGAAACGCATCCGGACTAATGGTAGGATTTGATATCTTCAACAATACTACGGAAGGGCAAATGAGTAAAATACATTTACTCTACGGAACCAATGACACTGCCGGAAACAATATTGAATACAACACTACTCCGGGCAGCACATTTCACTCTCCCGACCTCATTACCACTCAGCCTTTTGTAGGACCAACCTTCAAACATGTAGAGGTAAACGGAGAAACAGATCTCACCAATCCTACCAACTGGATCATAAAAATCAAGCTGGACGGAGTCCTTATTGTTGACCAGTCTTTCGCCCCTTCAGGCGGAGCCATAGGAATGAGCCAGGGATATTTCGGATTTTCTGCAGCTACAGGAGGCGCCAGTGCAAGACATTCCATCAAAAATGTAAAAGTTTTCGTAGATAAAGTTCCGATCCTGAATGCTACGGTAACGCCATTTGTATGTACCAATCCGGCAACAGGAACAGGAACTGTAGATTTAACATCTTTCAATTCACAGTTCGTTAACAATCCTGCCAATTACGTATTTACCTATTATATTTTAGGAAGCTCAACGCCTATTGCCAATCCGGCCAACTTTGCCTATTCCGGAAATACAACTATTAAAGTTGTCATTAAAGATCCAACCTCCACCCTCTGCGATAATGGAGACGGAGTCATACAACTGAATCCAACCCCGTTTGCAGCAACCGACGCCTCACTTACAGGTTGTAATAACAATAATGCAGGTACCGCAACATTTGACCTTACCACAGCAGCATTAACAACAGTACCAGGCTGTACTATGGAATTTTACAATACAATGGCCGAACTGAATGCCGGGATCAACCAGATTCCCAATCCTACAGCCTATGCCTCAGGAGCCGCCATATTATTCGCAAAAGTGACTACACCTCAGGGCTGTGTAAGTGTAGCTAAAGTTACTTTAAACCTCAACCCGATTGTACCAGTAACCGATGCAAACTTAAGATCATGCTTCCTTGAAACCAATCCTTCTCTGGGAACATTCAATCTAAGCAATGCCACGGTAACTACTCTGACAGGAGCTACTAAAAAATATTACCCTTCTTTATCAGATGCAGTAAACGGAACCAATGAAATTTTAAGCTTCCTGACCTATACCGCCCCATCAGGCGTAGTGTATGTAAAAGTATTTAATGCACAAGGCTGTTATTCAATTGCAAAAGTGACATTAACAGTACTTTCACCGGTTTACTCAAGCGTACTTAAAGATAAGATCATCTGTATTGAAGATAAAACCACTCTGGATGCGGGACCAGGCTTCAACGGTTATGAATGGAGCACAGGAGCTACTACTCAATCCATTACCAATGTAGGCGTAGGAACCTATTGGGTGAAGCTGAAGACCGGAGACTGTATTACTTTACAGACTGTAAAAGTATATGCTTCGGAGCAGCCTGTAGTGACCAACATTGATATTTCAGGAAGTACAGTGACTGTTTTTGTGAACGGAGGAACACCGCCTTACCAATATTCAATGGACAACATCCAATGGCAGGATTCCAATATATTTAACAGTGTACCGAGAGGTGAAACTAAAATATATGTAAAAGACAGCTATGATTGTGAACCTATTCAGATTAATATTACCGTTCCTAATCTTATCAACGTGATTACTCCAAACGGGGACGGGATAAATGATGCCATTGATTATTCGGCGCTTTCCAATAAAAAGAATCTGGAAATCGGAATCTTCGACCGATATGGCTACAAGCTTTTCCAGGCCGATAAATCCAACAGATACGTTTGGGACGGCACCACCAACGGAAGCAAAAAAGTTCCTACGGGAAATTACTGGTACTCTATCACATGGAATGAAAACAACAGCAAGAATACCCCTGTTAAATTCTCTGGCTGGATCATGGTAAAGAACAGAGAATAAATTAAAATTGATTATTTTTTTAAATACCCTGGATCACTTCAGATTTGAAGTGATCTTTTTGTTTTCTTATCAAGGAGATATTTCATTATAAACCCACTTTATTCATATTCAATTCTTAAATTTGTCCTATGAATTATTTGGAAGCTTTAAGCAGAAGATATTCTGTGAAAAAATTTAATCATGAGATTATTCCTCAGAACACCCTTTACAACATTCTTGAGTCGGGGAAGCTTTCCGCAAGCTCACTCGGGCTTCAGCCCTATAAAATACTGGTAGTGGAAAGCGAGGCAATGAAGCAGAAATTAATTCCGGCTTTCTATAATCCTTCGCAGATTTCCACCTGCTCACACCTCATCGTTATCATTTCAAAGAAAACAATTGAGGAAAATTATATTCATGGCTATTTCAATCACATTTCCGAAGTAAGGGAAACTCCTGTTGAAAAGCTGGATCTGTTCAGAAAAAGCATTAACCAGCATATCACCCAAAAAACACAGGAAGAGATTTTCAACTGGGCTGAAAAGCAATCCTATATAGTACTGGCCAATCTAATGTACGCCGCCGCTATTGAAAATATAGATTCATGTCCCATGGAAGGCTTCCGCCAGGATTTGATGGAAGAGATTCTCAACATCAATCCGGATACAGAAAAAGTGACTGTAACCCTGGCTTTAGGCTACCGTTCCCAGGAAGACCATTTCCAGCACATGAAAAAAGTAAGAAAACCAAACGAAAAATTGTTTAAATTTATTTAATATTTAAATGATCGTACCTAAAGCAAGCATATGATAAAAGCGGATGTATTAGTAATTGGTTCCGGCATCTCGGGACTTTCCTATGCCATTAAAGTTTCTGAACAGCTCCCTGATGCCAAGATCATCATCGTAACAAAATCTGATGAAGACGAAAGCAATACCAAATATGCACAGGGCGGACTGGCTGTAGTCACCGATTTTAAAAATGATAATTTCGAAAAACATATTGAAGACACCATGCGTGCCGGGGACGGAGAAAACAAACGCGATGTGGTAGAAATGGTGGTAAGGGAAGCCCCTACAAGATTCAATGAAATTGTAGAATGGGGAGCCAACTTCGATATGAAAAACGGAGAATTTGCTTTGGGAAGAGAAGGCGGTCATACGGAAAACAGGATCGTCCATCATAAAGACATTACCGGATTTGAGATTGAAAGAGCCCTTTTGGCAACGGCCAACAGCAGTCCAAATATTGAAATCCTTGATCATCACTACGTTATCGATATCATCACCCAGCACCATGTTCCGGGAAAAGAAATAAGTGAAGGTGAAATTAACTGCTATGGAGCCTATATTTTAGATGAAAAATCAAAAATCATCAAAAAAATAACCTCGAAAATAACATTGGTTGCCACAGGCGGAGCGGGACATGTTTACAAAAATACCACCAATCCTACTATTGCTACTGGAGACGGAATTGCTTTCGTAGCCCGTGCAAAAGGTAAAGTTTCCAATATGCAGTACTATCAATTCCACCCGACGGCCCTTTACAGCAAACTGGATGGAATGTTGTTTTTAATTTCGGAAGCCGTTCGTGGTGACGGAGCCAAATTGAGAACCAAAAGAGGTGAAAAATTCATGCACAAATATGACGAGCGTGAAGAATTAGCCTCAAGGGATATTGTGGCAAGAGCCATCGATGCCGAAATGAAAATTACCGGAGACGAATTTGTCGGTTTAGATTGTAAGGAAATGAATCATGAGAAATTCTTAGAACATTTCCCAAATATTTACAAAAAATGTAAAGATGAAGGAATTGATCCTTTCACTCAATTGATTCCCGTGGTTCCCGCATGTCACTATTTGATGGGTGGTATTGAAGTGGACAGAGACGGACAGTCTTCCATAAGAAATCTTTTTGCCGTTGGAGAATGTACCAATTCAGGATTACATGGAGCCAATAGGCTTGCATCGAACTCTTTACTTGAAGGCCTGGTTTTTGGGCATAATGCAGCTATAAAAACAGTTGATCTTCTCAATGAAAATAATTTTAATTTCGATGATTTAAAGGCCGTTCCCGAATGGAATGAAGAAGGAATGAAGATTATGGATGAAATGGTGATCATAAGCTATCTCAGAAAACAGCTTCAGGAAATGATGAGCGACTTGGTAGGTATTGTACGCAGCAACAAACGTCTGAATATGGCTTTGCAGAAACATCAGGAAATTGCAGCTGCCGTGGACGAGATCTACCACTACTCTATTCTTTCGCCACAGTTATCTGAATTAAGAAACCTTACAACCGTTGCCCACCTCATCATTACCCAATCTATGGAAATGACGGAAAATAAAGGAGCATTTTATAATAAAGATTTAGCTTAAAAGCAAAATATAATGAAAAGACCAAGCTACGCTACAGATAAAGTATTAAAAACATTCATCAAAAATGCTCTGGAAGAAGACATTCAGGATGGTGACCACTCTACCCTTTCCACAATTCCAAAGGATTTGAAACAGAGCGCCAAACTTCTGGTAAAGCAGGACTGTATTTTAGCTGGCGTTGAGCTGGCAGAGATTATTTTTAAAACTTTTGATAAGGATTTGAAAATTGAAACTTTCATTAAAGACGGGCAGGCTGCCAAAATAGGCGATGTTGCCTTCATTGTAACAGGAAGCGCAAGATCAATTCTATCAACAGAAAGACTTGTCCTGAACTGTATGCAGAGAATGAGCGGAATCGCAACCCTCACTCATGACTGGGATTCCAGGCTGGTGGGAACCAAAACAAAGCTTTTAGATACCAGAAAAACAACTCCCAATTTCAGGGTATGTGAAAAATGGGCTGTTGCCATAGGCGGCGGTACCAACCACAGATACGGACTGTATGATATGATTATGCTGAAAGACAATCACATCGATTATAATGGAAGCATTACCAATGCTGTTAAAATGGCAAAGGATTATATCAAGACCAACAAGAAAAAGTTAAAAATAGAGGTTGAGACCAGAAGTCTGGAGGAAGTCAAGGAAGCCATTAAAGCCAAAGTAGACAGGATCATGCTCGACAATATGAACGTTGCCATGATGAAGCAGGCCGTAGAAATGATCAATGGATCATGTGAGTCTGAAGCTTCAGGCGGAATAACCCGTGATATGTTAAAGGAAATTGCATCAACAGGAGTTACTTATATCTCTGCCGGAGCCCTTACCCACTCTGCTGAAAATATCGATTTGAGTCTCAAAGCCGTGAAATAGCGTTATATTTTTAATAAAAACAACCCTTATTTGTTAAAAACTCAATAATATGATTTTCTTCATGTGAAAATTCATATATTATTCATTGTATTGAAAATCAATAAGTTGAATCTTATTAAGATTGAATAAAAATTAACATACAGTTAATATTAGTTAAATTTTATTTCGCGAATTTTGCAGAAAATTAAATCTAACTATTACTAACGATTATGAAATTAATCAACAAATCGATGCTATCCGTAGTGATTACTTTATCTACAGCTAGTGTTTATTATGCTCAAGAAGTTCAGGATACAGTGAAAGCTAAATCCAATGACATTGAACAAGTTGTAATCACTGGTGTTGCTGATATTGCGAAGGATAGAAAAACACCGGTAGCAGTTTCAACCATTAAGGAAGCACAGATTGTACAACGATTAGGGAATCAGGAATTTCCTGAGATTTTATCAACAACTCCTTCCATTTATGCTACAAAAGGTGGTGGTGGTTTTGGAGACGGACGTATGAACGTAAGAGGTTTTGATACTTCTAATACCGCAGTAATGATTAATGGAGTTCCTGTTAATGATATGGAAGGAGGTACTGTATATTGGTCTAACTGGGCAGGACTTTCTGATGTAACTTCAGCAATGCAGATACAAAGAGGTTTAGGAGCTTCAAAATTAGCAATTGCTTCTGTTGGAGGTACAGTTAACGTTATTACAAGAGCTGCAGATAAGAAGAGAGAAGGTAATGTAACTTTAGGTCTTGGTAATGACGGTTATCTTAAAACTTTATTTTCTTATAATACAGGAAAATCCGCAAAAGGATGGTCTACTTCATTCTTGATGAGTAGAACAGCTGGAGCAATGTACATTGACGGTTCAGATTTTGAAGCGTACAATTATTATTTCGCTTTAGGTTTCCAGCCAAATAAAAAACACGATTTCCAATTTACTTTTACAGGTGCTCCACAATGGCATAACCAAACTTTCAACAATACCATCGCAACCGATTTAGATATGGGTGATGGAAGATTAGATGGTGTTTTATCTGATAAACCAAATAGAAAGTACAACTCTAACTGGGGATATCTTAATGGCAGACAATTTTCACAAAGTGTAAATTACTATAGCAAACCTGTTGCATCCATCAACTGGGATTGGAACATTTCTGAAAAATCAAAATTATCTACGGTAGGATATGCTTCTTGGGGTAGAGGTGGTGGAACTGGAGTTTTAGGTTCTATCAACGGAAAAAATATTAATGCTCTACCAAAAACCGCAGACGGTTTGATTCGTTTTGATGATATTTACGCATGGAACACAGGGCAAACAGTTGCCGATTTCGGAGCTAATAACAAAACTCCTTTTATTGGGACAAGTTCGAATGGTATTACAAGAAGAGCTAGTGTAAACTCACATGACTGGTATGGAATTTTATCTAATTTCCAACATAAAGTTAATGATAACTGGAATTTCTCAGTAGGTATTGACGCAAGATACTACTACGGTTATCACCCAGGTCTTGTTACTGACTTCTTAGGAAACAAAGAATACCGCGAAGCTGGTAACTATAACCAATTCCCATATTATACCGTTACACAATCATACAATCCAACACCTTCTGCAAACCCGTTTGCCGCTGCTGTAAAAGACAAATCACAGATTGTGTACAGAAATTATGATGGTAAAGTTCTTTGGGGTGGTGTTTTCGGACAGTTAGAATATACGAATGATAAAATTTCAGCTTTCGTACAGGGTTCTGCATCTGAGCAGAGCAACCAAAGAATTGATAAATGGGTTTGGGATGGAACATCTGCCGTTCCTACTGGTATATCTACTACACAGCAAGGACAGGCGGTAAGCCAAACAACAGATCAAAAATTCAGATTTGGGTATAATGCAAAAGCTGGTGTGAATTATAACATCGACGAACACCACAATGTTTTCGTAAATGCTGGTATTTATTCTAAACAACCGAATCAAAATGCTATTTTCCCTTATTCTTTACCAACCAAAACATTTGGTTCTTTGTATCAGCAAATTGAAAACAAAGATATAAGAAATGAGAAAGTATCCTCTGTAGAAATCGGTTACGGATTCAAAAGTGACAAATTCAGAGCCAATCTGAACGGATATTACACAGACTGGAAAGACAGATTTGTACGTGTTACGGGTATTGCTTATAATAATGCTGATGGTACGCCTGGTACAAATGGTACCGCAAGTTTGACTGGTGTACGAGAAGTACATATGGGTGTTGAACTAGAGACATTCTACAAACCTTTAAACTGGTTGGAAGTAAATGGAATGCTTTCCCTAGGAAACTGGAAGTATAAAAACAACCCAACAGGAAGAATAGCTGACGTAAACGGAGATCCAATTATTACAAACGGAGTGGACGGAGTTACTTTGGCTTTGGATGGACTGAAAGTTGGAGATGCTGCACAAACAACAGCTGCATTAGGAGCAACAGTGAAGCCTGTTAAAAACCTTGATGTTTTCGCAACTTGGAGATACTATGATAATTTGTACGGAACGTTTAGTATCAATAATAGCTATATTATTAAAGATGGAGTCGTACCAGCTGCCAGAGCAGAAAAAGGATCTTTGAAGGCTCCTTCTTATAATCTGACAGATATTGGAGCTTCTTATACATTTAATTTGAACAATGGTAGCAGACTAATAGTTACAGCAAATATCTATAACTTATTTGATACTACATATATTTCAGATTTAAGATCTTCAAACAAAAAAACACTATCAGACTATAAAGATATTGCAGGAGGGTTAACAGCTCAACAACAGCTTGATGCTTACAATGCAAATCCTAAAAATTTCTACAAAGGTTTAGATGTTAGCAACAACGTTTATTTCGGATTCGGAAGAACTTGGGCTGCTTCTCTTTCTTACAGATTCTAATAAGATCACAATATTAGATTTTATAAATATCTATCCCGGCTTTTCGCCGGGATTTTTTATTTTTATAAAAACAATTTCATGGAAGAAGCACTCGAAGACTTTTTAAAACAATGGAAAAACAAAAAGCATGTTCTGGGAGTTCTACTCACTGGCAGTTATGCTGTAGGACTGCAGAATAAAAATTCAGATATAGATATCAGGATCATATTTGACAGATCTAAAACAAAAACTCTAAAGGGACTGACCACCATCAACAACTATACCTTCTCCTATCTGGGCAGAAATGCTGATTCTGTTAAAAGAAAATTCAACAGCGAATTTATCAACAGGCAGAAATTTGAAGCCTGTATTTTTAATATTGGTAAGGTTCTTTATGATCCTAAAAACATCGTAACGGAATTACAGGAACTTGCAGCTACTTATACAACGACTCCTTTTCTAAAAAAAATAAATATAAAAAGTGAAGTGAAAGCAGGTCTGTACGGGCTGTACAACCATAAAAACCATTTGATTTCTCTTGACGAAGACGCTCCTTTCTTCTCCTATCATTATTATACACTTTTAAAGAAAATACTTCATTTCTACTCCTCATATATAGGATATGAGATATTTTTAGATACCAAAACGGAAAAGGTTCTCTGTGATGCCGCATACAGAAAGGTATATCATTGGGATGATTTTCCCGATAAAGATTTTGTAAAATTGTGGATTTCAGGCATTCACCCCAAAAACATCAACAAAAACTCAGCAATAACAATTTATCACTACATAGAGAGCAAAATAGAAAAAATCAATGAAGAAAATTTTAAAACACACTGGATGGAGTCTTAATTTTTGCTACTTTAGAGACAAATAAATTTAAAATTTTAACCCATGAACAAAAAGAAATTAATTTTAAAAAAGACAAAAATCTCTAAACTCAACACAAATATCATAGACAGAAGGCATAAAGCAAATGTCAAAGGTGGTGATGTAGTAATGCCTAATACCCATCCAACGCCTGTATATGGAGGCGACGGAGGTTCGGCCCATGGTGCATGGTACCACGAAGGATATGACGCACAGACCAACGCAATTCATGGAGCAACATGCTACTATGATTGTGGATCGTAGTAAATCGCCTAATCGTCAAAAACATTCATCTATAAAACCCTTTAAATCACATGAAAAAGAAATTAACATTGAAAAAAACAAAGATATCAAAACTTAATTTCACCCCATTAAGCAGAAATCTTAAAGAAAATATCAAAGGCGGCGACGTGGTTCAGCCCAATACCCACCCAACACCCGTGATAGGTACAGAAAATGCTTCCGGCCAAGGATACTGGCAGCACGCAAGTTATGATACTCAGGGCAATCCTATTCATAGTACGGAATGCTACTATGTGTGCGTATCTTAACCGCTCACTTTAAAATTATAGCCATAGTAAATTTTGTTTTTACTATGGCTTTTTATTCAACAGTTTTTCATGTCTTCAGCTCATCTTAAAACAAACTTGGATCAAAAATTACAGGATATTTATATACATCTGGGACACCATTATACCCAATACAGCAAAATAGGAGCATTAAACGGTTTGGCCGGAATTGCTCTTTTTCAGTTTTATTACGAAGAAAGTTTGGGACTGCATTCAGAGAATAGTCTTAAAACCATTAATCTCTGTATTAAGAAAATAAATGAAGGTCAGTTTTCCGCTTCATACTCTAATGGTCTGGCCGGCTTCGGATGGCTTTTAAATCATCTGGAAGAATATAATTTTGTAGAAAAAGGTGAATTTTCTTCTATACTATTATCAATAGACACCCAAATGAAATATTATCTGCAGCAATATATCCTGCAGGACAATTACGATTTTTTTCACGGAGCTCTTGGATGTATTTTTTATTTTTTAAAAAGAACTGATCCTACGAGAAGATATGAAGAACAAATTTCCCTGTTATTTTCAAAACTTCCCGATCTCTACAAAACAATCCTTGATTATGACCTTTGTAAACTTGCATTGTCTGAAACTATTGGAGAAAAACTGAAAAAAAGACTTCATCTGGGCCCTGCCCACGGCATATCCGGAATTATAGCAATCCTTGGTTTAGCCTATGATAAAAATTATTTTCAGGGACAGTCTGAACAGTGGCTCGAAAAGTATACCCAATTGGTTCTGGAAGCTAAAATGCCGCCGGATTCCATATCTGTCTTTCCGATGTGGATTGATTTGGAGACAGAAGAAAGAGCATTCAGCAGCTTAAGCTGGTGCGCAGGTGATACAGGTATAGGAGCTGCTTTATTAAATACTTCAACTCTACTTGGGAAGCCGATGTGGAATAATCCATCATCAGATATTTTGAAAAAGGCAGCACACAGAAAAGATATAACACAATCCATGATTAATGGCTACGGAATCTGTCATGGCTATTTCGGGGCTTCCAGAATTTTCTCAAGGGCATATGATACAAATCCTTTCCATGAATTTGAAGAAGCTTCCTCATACTGGCTACAGAAGGGCATGGATTCGCTCATCACTACAAAAGAGTCCCCGATGAGCATTCTTAACGGATTAGCTGGGGCAGGATTAGTGATGCTTGATTATCAACAAGAAAAAATAAGCAGTTGGGACGAATGCCTGTTAATTTCATAAATAAAAATCATAATGAGTAAGTTTCCTTACAAAGTTTTAAATCAATACGTTCTAAGAACACCATCAAAACCGCTTAACTTATTAACAACACTTTTCAAAGACAGAGATATTCAGAAAAAGCAGCTTAGAAACTTAGTGAATGATGCCTATTTCAGGGAAGCTTTATTCCTGAGCTCCCCTTTACTTCACTCTACCCTTTTAAAATGGCAGGACCAGGGATTAAGCAAGGAAAAAGAAGAGAAATTAAAAATATCTTTACTTAAATATATCAGCAGAATGTCTTCACGCTGTACCCCTTTTGGGCTATTCGCAGGATACTCCTTAGGGCAGTTTGGAGATTATAATGAAATAGAAATAAACCCGGAAAACCAATATATGAGATACACAAGGCTGGACATGCAGTATCTCATTACTTTTTCCCAGTATCTGTCCGGTGACAAAAAATTACGGAACAGTTTTATCTACCATACCAACAGCAGCATTTATAAAGCAGGCAGCCAATACAGATATATAGAATTCAGCTATCCCGGAGGACTGCAGAGGGTTCATCACATACAGGCTATTGATACTACACCTCATTTGGAATTTCTTCTCAATAAGGCCACCAGCGGTTCCACGATAAATGCACTGACTGAGCAGATGACTCAGTACGATCCGGAGATCACTCCTGCCGAAGCCAGGCGGTTCATTAACGAGCTTATAGATCATCAGCTTTTTGTAAGCAACATCAGCGGGGCCGCAATTGGAGATGATTATTTCACCTCCATCACCAATGTATTTTCCCGAATCAAAAATAACAGCTACAGTGAAAAATTTGCACAAATCAGCAATGAACTTGCTCAGCTCGATAAAAAAATCCCCAACACCATAGACATCTATTATACCCTGAAAGATAAGATCGATGAACTGGGGATAAAAACAGACCCTAAATTTCTTTTCCAGACCGATTTGTCCGTCACTGCAAAAACGAATGTTCTGGACAAAACCATCATTAAGGATCTTCAGGACGGCCTCGATATTCTCAATAAAATATCATTTATTTCAGACAAAAAAGACAGTCCTCTCCTGGAGAATTTCATTACAAAATTCAGAAAAAAATATGAAGACCGTGAAATCCCTTTATCTATTGCATTGGATAACGAAATTGGAATCGGCTACGGGATACATCCCAACATCATTCCTGGAAATCATTTTCTGGAAAGTCTCCAGATTCCCGTTCAAAGAAAAAAGAAGAACGAAGTAAAATGGGATGCCGCCAGCGAGCTCTTCCAGCATAAAATAACAGAGGCCCTCAGAAAAAACGAAAAAGTTATTACGTTAACCTCATCAGATATCCGCCAAAATACGGAGGAAATGTGGGATGATATTCATGATACTTTCTCGCTGATGGCAGAGATTATTCATACAGATGGTGAACAGAAAATCTTTTTCCATGGGTTCAGCGGGGCTAGCGGAGCCAATTTATTCGGAAGATTCTGCTCATCGGATTCCTCACTGAGAGAACATACCCAGAATATTACCGGCATTGAAAAAGAAATCAGGAAAAATTTCATTATTGCCGATATATCGCATATTCCGGAATCAAGAATAGGAAATGTGATCTGCCGTCCGGGTTTCGCAGAGTATGAAATCCCTTATTTATCCAGATCTGAAAAAGCTGCGGAATTCAAACTGACCACCTCAGATTTAATGGTCTCCGTGCGAAATCATAAAATACTGTTGCGATCGAAAAAATTAAACAAATACATTATTCCCCGTCTTACAACCGCCCATAACTACAGCAGCAATTCTCTCCCTGTATATCACTTTTTATGTGATCTGCAGAACCAGGGAAACAGGTATGGACTTGGATTGAATTTGGGATTAATGGAAAAAAATTACAAGTACATCCCCAGAATAGATTACAAAAAATGCATTCTTAAAGCTTCTACATGGAATCTTACCAAAGAAGACATGCTTATTTTCACCAAAAAATACACTTCAGATGAAGAACTTTTTGATTGGATGAAGGAGACCCGAAACGAATGGAACCTACCTCAATACGTTTTGTTTGTTGAACATGATAATGATCTTCTCATTAATCTTGAAAACATCAGCAGTATAAAAATGTTGATAGACACCATCGGAACACGGGAAAGTTTTACCCTTAAAGAATTTCTTTACACCGATGCAGATCAGCTGGTAAAAAGAAACGGAAGCAGCTTTACCAATCAATTTATATTTACTTTTTATAATAACCAAAAACTTTCTGCAGTAAGAAATGCAAAATAATATTCAGCGTATTTTTTCACCTGGCGATCAATGGCTCTACTACAATATATTTTGTGGATATAATGCGGCAGACCAAATCCTGATTGATCATCTAAGTTCTTTAAGCCAGTCTTTCATTTCTCAAAATCTGATTGACCAATGGTTTTTCATCAGATACAATGATCCTTCCTATCATATCAGGTATAGAATAAGATTGAAAGATCAGGAGCATCTGGGTTTAATTATTAACACCATCAACACATCATTGAAAAATCTGATTTCGGATGAATACATCTGGAAATTACAGATGGATACCTATACGAGAGAGATTGAAAGATATGGCGCTTCAAGCATGGAACTGGCGGAAAAACTCTTCTATTATGACAGCAGTATCATTATCAATATCCTTAGTTCTCTAAACGAAGACCAGGAGAATATCCGTAGTTTATGGGCATTAAAATTGATTGACCTTTATCTCTCCGCTTTTAATTTCTCGTTTTCAGAAAAATTGGAATTTGCAGAAAAACTAAGAAATCATTTTTACAGTGAATTTAATATTGAAAAAAATACAAAGAAGCAATTTGACAGGCTGTATAATGAAAACAAGCATGCGATTGATGCATTTCTAAGTAAAAAAACGAAAAAAATAAGCAAAGCCCTACTGGCGGACGCTGCTTCAAAAATCCTCTCCCTGAAAGAAAAAAAGCGCCTGAATGTAGATTTCTACAGCTTGATATCAAGTTTTATTCATATGTCGCTCAACAGGCTTTTTACGGGAGACAACAGAATGCATGAGCTGGTTTCGTATGATTTCATATGGCGGTATTATAAAAAAGAACATTATTTCCACACAAGTACAAAGAATCATGGAAGCTGAAAAATACTACTCTATTTTAAAAACTTATTTTCAGAACAATGAGTCTCTTTCTCTCAGTACGGGGCTGAATGGCAGATGCGCTGTTGCCATTTTTATGTTTGAATATTACAGGATTTACTCAGATATAGAAGCTTACAATTATGGAACAGAACTCATAGAAACAGAATTAAATGAAATAAACTTAATCCACAACGTTTCTCTGTTTGATGGACTCTGCGGGATAGCCTGGACGGTACAGTATCTCTCAAAGGAAAAGATGATTGATCTTAATGCGGATTCTTACCTTTCCCAATACATCGAAAAACATTTGGAAAAATTCAGGGATTCCCATATCAATTTCAGCCATCCCATACAGCTTGAATATTTCAGTGACCTTCTCTTCTATTTTTCGGAACGCATATCTCATACAGGAAAGAAACTTCAGAAGGAGAATTATCTTCACAAATTAAATCAGACCTTAATCATCCTCTACAATCATTTTATACAAATAGAAAAGTATAACTCTCAACAAAATATATCCTTTGAAAGCCTGTTTCCCGTAATAAGATCCTGTGTATATGTATCTGAAACCAATTTTAAATCTCCAATCATCCCAATACTGCTGCTGAAAGCCTTAATCTGGATAAAAGACAGGGAAATTCCTCACATTCACACAGCCTATGAACAATTTATTCTAAAAAAAACAGCCCAAAATGCTTCTTCTTCAAATCGGGGGATGAAAAAATTCACCTATGAATTCAAAACAGATGAAAATGTGCTTAAAAAGGAAGAAAACACCCTTGGAATATGGAATAATAGTCTCACAAACAGTGCTATCAGAAATATTTTGAAATTAAATACCAAAAAGTACCCTGGATTAAAGTATATATTAGAATCCACCTATAATTATTAATCATACACCCGGGATTTTTGCTATATTTGTGTACAAAAAATTGAATATGGATTTTTACAAGATTTTGCTTAATGCACACAAAGGATTCGGGTATCTTGAACTTCTTTTGGTCTCGTTATTTATTATTGCCCTTTTAGCTACAATGTTCGGCTTCAGTGGTAAAGTGAACAAATTTTTAAAGAAGATGACTCTCTTTACAATGATCTTCTTCCACGTTCAGTTTTTAATCGGAATCATCATGCTTGTGATCAATTTCACAAAAGGATTGGATATGGGATCAGTAATGAAAAATGCTGACCTGAGATTCCAGTATGTGGAACATCCGTTCTCCATGTTGATCGCTGCAGTATTGATGACGATCATCAACAAAAAAGTGAAGTCCAATGACACGATTTCTTTGGGAATTGTAATTATGGGGCTTATCGCTGCAGGTTTATTTGCATTCGCGTTCCCTTGGACAAGAGTCTTTGGGGCTTAAAACATAAAAGACAAAGTTGAGTTGATCACTTTGTAAAAGTTTAACCTTAAATTTTTAATTAAATCAATGAAAGTAGCTGTAGTAGGTTCAACAGGAATGGTTGGACAAGTTATGCTTAAAGTTTTGGAGGAGAGAAACTTCCCTGTAACAGAATTAATTCCGGTAGCTTCCGAAAAATCTGTAGGTAAGAAGGTGAAGTATAAACAGGAAGAATTTACCATTGTAAGCATGAAAGACGCTATAGCTGCGAAACCGGATATCGCCATTTTTTCTGCCGGAGGAGATACTTCCCTTGAATTTGCCCCTCTTTTTGCCGAAGCTGGTACCACGGTGATTGATAATTCTTCAGCATGGAGAATGGATCCAACCAAAAAACTGGTCGTTCCGGAAATCAATGCCAATGTTTTAACAAAAGAAGATAAAATCATTGCCAATCCGAACTGCTCTACCATTCAGTTAGTAATGGTTCTGGGCCCATTGAATAAAAAATATGACCTGAAAAGAGTGATCGTTTCCACGTATCAGTCTGTAACAGGAACAGGGAAAAATGCCGTTGATCAGCTTAATGCCGAAATCACCGGAGATGACAGCGTTGCTAAAGTTTATCCTTACCAGATCTTTAAAAATGCTCTTCCTCACTGCGATGTATTCAGCGATGATGATTACACTAAGGAAGAGATCAAATTAATGAAAGAGCCTAAGAAAATTTTAGGAGATGACACATTCAATCTTACAGCTACTGCAGTGAGGGTTCCTGTTCAGGGAGGCCACTCAGAAAGCGTAAACATTGAATTTGAAAATGAATTTGACCTTGATGACGTAAGAAAAATTTTATCTGAGACCCCAGGTGTTGTGGTAATGGACAACGTGAAGAACAACGAATATCCAATGCCACTCTACTCCGAAGGCAAAGACGAAGTATTCGTCGGAAGGATAAGACGGGACCTTTCACAGCCTAAAACGCTCAACCTCTGGATCGTAGCAGACAATCTGCGAAAAGGAGCAGCAACGAACGCTGTACAGATTGCAGAATACTTATCAGCCAATAACTTAGTTTAAACTAACAAAATAAAAAAGAGTCTCAGAATTGAGATTCTTTTTTTTATCAAACTATGGAAAACAAAAAGACCATTACCCGTAAAGACAAAATAGGATTCCAAAAGCTGATTGCCATTTTCGGAGTTATATTATTTATAGGAAAGATTATTGCATGGAAGCTTACCAACTCTGATGCTGTATTTTCTGATGCTATGGAAAGTGTTGTCAATGTCATCAGTGCATTTATGGGGCTCTACTCCCTTCATCTTGCCGCAAAACCTAAAGATGAAGACCATCCGTACGGCCACGGAAAAGTAGAGTTTGTAACATCCGGTATCGAAGGTGCCCTCATAGCCATTGCAGGTATTATGATCATCTATGAAGGCGTCAACAGCCTTATTATCGGAAAAACACTGGCCAAGCTTGATCTCGGAATATGGATCATCGCTGCAACTGCTGTTATCAATTATCTTCTGGGATACATTTCCATTAAAAAGGGTCAGGCAGAAAATTCATTGGTCCTTATTTCATCCGGAAAGCACCTTCAATCTGATACCATCACCACCTTTGGAGTGGTAATCAGTTTAATTATTGTTTACTTCACTAAAATCTACTGGCTGGACTCAGTGGTTGCTCTTATTTTTGGGCTTTACATTATTTATATCGGCTATAAAATCGTTAGAAAATCTTTGAGTGGCATTATGGATGAGCAGGATCCCGATCTGTTGAACCAGATTATCAGAGTACTCGAGGAAAACAGAAGAACAGAATGGATAGACGTTCATAATATGAAAATCCAGCAGTTCGGGGCGAATCTTCATATTGATGCCCATATTACCTTACCCTGGTACTACAGCCTTCGGGAAGCCCATGACGAAATGGAAAAAATGATTATTCTTTTGGCTAAAAATACCAAAAGAAGTGTGGAATTCAACTTCCATATGGACGACTGCAAACCGATATCATGCCCTGTATGCCAGATCAAAGACTGCCCTGTCCGTGAAAAAGATTTTGTAAAAAGAGTAGAATGGACACCGGAAAATGTAACGAGCGTAGACAAACACACCGCATATTAAGTTTGAGAGTCAGAGAGTTTTAGGGTTTTAGAGTTTAGTTGTCAGTTCGAAACACGAAACTCGCATCCCGAAACTTTCTTATCGCTACGTACCTGCTTTTCCCAACTGTTTTCTGTAATAGAACATCGGGACAATTAAAAGTAAAGCCAGTGGCTGAATGACAAATCTTCTCATATAAAAAGAAAAAAGATAACCAATATCGAATCGGTCATAGATGCAGTAAAGATAGATCGGAAAAGTAATCGCAAAAATAATGGTAATCAGCAAAGCGGCCTGCACCGTCCATTGGCGGTTTCTGAAAAGACACTGAATAATAAGGCAGGAAAAACCAAGATTAAGGATAAATCTGAAAAGATGACCTGCTATTAATTTTCCCCATACAAACCCGGGAAACGGAATATTTTTATTGGCTTCATGAAAGTATTCCAGGAAAGGATCGTAGAACATTTTATCTTCCAACATCCGTACACTTATAAGCCCGCAGATTCCTGCTATGACCAAAAACCAGTTAAGAATTTTCATGTTTTAAAGCAAAGAATTTAATCCATACCAGCCAAAGAACCACTACCGTTCCGTAGATCACGGTCGGAAAAATAAAATCGTGAAACATCTTTCCATATTCCTGATGATCTACCATGACGACATTCAGTCCTATTATTCGCAGGAGATTCATAATATAAAGAAGAATCAAGCCGGCTAGGGCAAAAATATATGTTTTGGTACCTTTATAAAATGCAAAAACAAAAGCTAAGAATAAAATCATTACAGAAACAGCATTACAGCCTTCCACCATTCTCGTCACGTAATTCTTCTTTACATAAAACCAAACCTGTTCGTTTTTCACATCATCATAAAGCAGTGTCGGAAAACCTGTAGCCTTCTGAACAGAGGCCACCTGATTGGCAATCATCCGGGAAAAAGGATCCAGCCCACCCTCTTTACTAGCATTCAGGTAAAACTGGTAGCCAAAAAGCAGTACAAGGTAAATAATAATGAACCTCAGCAGAATGTTTAATACTGGTTTAAAATCCTTTAGCATGGTACAAAGATAAAAATTAGACTGAAACCTGAGCTAAAAATGTTTCATTTAGATTTCAGACATCAGATACCAGATATCAGACTGAGATTTTTAATGATAAAAATTATTGGCTGCCAAAATTGTCAGTCTCTTAAAATTCCGAACCTCGAAACCCGAATCCCATAACTCTAAAACCTCAATTTATAAACTCCCAGTAAATTAGTATATTTGTTTCCATATTATGACTTCCGAAAACGCAAAACGATTTTTTGAAAAATACCTGAATAAACCATCTTCTGAGTTTGTTACGCTGGCTCAAAGCGGTTCCGCGAGGGTAAATTTTCTGGCCCGGTCCGGCACAAAAAAGTACATTGTCACCAGCAATGAAAATATCCCGGAAAACGAAAGCTTCCTCTATTATTCTGACATATTCTCTGAACTCCGCCTTAATACACCCGAAATTTTTGCTGTTTCAGAAGACAGAAAAATATACATTCAGGAGTTTCTCGGAGCGCAGACCCTTTCTGAAATCATTGCTGCAGAAGGGCTTTCTTCTCGGGTAAAAGCATTGGTAAAACAGACTCTGGAAAAACTTTTTCAGCTTCAGACCAGTACGCAGGGAAAAATTGATTTTTCAAGAACTTTTGAATATGAAAGTTATGATGAGCTTCCCGTAACCCACGATCTTTATTATTTTAAAAACTTTGTAGCTGATGTTCTCGAGCTTGAATATCGTAAGTCTGACCTGTTGAAAGAGTTTAAACAAATTTCCGGACTCATTGAAAATCTTAACCCGAGAGGAATCATGATCCGTGATTTCCAGGCAAGAAATATTATGGTTGATGAAGATCTTAAAGTTTCATTCATTGATTATCAGTCTGCCATGGAAGGTCCTTTAATGTACGATGTGATCTCTTTTCTTTTTCAGGCTAAGGCTAATTTTCCGGAAGATTTTAAAAACGAAATGCTGGATTATTACATCGGACAGTTTGAAGATCAGAAAGTTCAACATCAACTAAGAAACTCGGTGAAACCAATCCAGATGATGAGATTTTTGCAGGTACTCGGAGCCTACGGTTTCAGAGGACTGATCCAAAGGAAGCAGCATTTTATGACGAGCCTGGAAAAAGGAATTGAAAATATCACAATGTTTGCGGGTACTTGGGAACAGATGAGCAATTATCCGGAACTGAAAAAAGTAATAGAACAGCTGGGTACGGAAAAATCGGAATTAAAAATTAATGCAATATTAAACCATTAAGAGTTTTTTAAGTTATTAAGAATATTAAGCTCATGACAAAAAAAGAGGTTACAAATTTATCCTATGAAATTACAGGCTTTGCTATTAAAGTCCATAAGATTCTTGGTCCTGGCCTTCTTGAAAGTGTTTATGAAGAATGCTTAAAGATTGAACTTATTAAAAACGGCTATGAAGTAAAAAAACAGCTTTATGTTCCAATTAATTATGAAGGAGTAGAAATTGAGACTAAACTGGTTGTTGATTTGTTGGTTAATGATACCGTCATTTTAGAACTAAAAGCGGTTGAAGAATTACTTCCTATCCATGAAGCACAGCTGTTAACCTACATGAAAGTACTGAAAAAGCCACAAGGCTTATTGATTAATTTTTTCACAAATAATATTACAAAGTCACTAAAGCCTTTTGTTAATGAATATTTTAAAGAGCTTCCTGACTGAATTTGATTTATCAAATCTTAACTTACCTTAAAAACTAAATAAACCTTAATGGTTAATCAATAAAATTAATAAATAAAGAACAATGCTACACATCGACATACACAGTTTTTCCTACAAAAAAGGAGGAATTCCTAAAGACGATTCAGGAAACGGAGGCGGTTTTACCTTTGACTGCAGGGGAATTTTGAATCCGGGAAGAATTGAAGAATACAAAATCCAGACAGGAAATGACATCGGCGTTCAGGAATACCTTGAAACGAAAACAGAAATGCCGAAGTTCTTGGAACTGGTAAAATCCATCATCTCAATCAATATCGATAATTATCTGGAAAGAGGTTTTGAAAATCTTCAGATCAATTTCGGATGTACTGGTGGGCAGCACAGATCTGTATATTCTGCGATCAAAATTGCGGAATTCATCAAAGAAAAATACCCTGAAGGAACAGAAATAAGTCTTCACCACGATGAACAGCACCAACTGAACGTGAATAATGGGTAATGAGCAATAAGTAATATTTACTTGTTCATCAGCCCTGAAATTACTCATTACTTATCACTCATTACTCATATCATACTATGAAAGCTTTAATTTTCGCTGCCGGAAAAGGCACCAGGCTCAAACCCTTTACGGATCATCATCCCAAAGCTCTGGCTAAGGTAAACGGCATCCCGCTTTTGGAAAGGAATATCAATTATCTTAAAGGTTTCGGAATAAAAGATTTTGTGATCAATATCCATCATTTTGGAAATCAGATTGTTGAATTTTTAAATAAAAACAGTAATTTCGGATGCAACATTGAGATCTCGGATGAGACCGATGAACTGCTGGAAACCGGAGGCGGCTTGATTTTTGCTAGAAAATTCCTCGATCATGGGGAAGATTTTTTAATCATGAATGCAGATATTTTAACGGATATCAATATTGACGATCTTGTTGAGTATCACAAAAAGATAAAAGATTTTGCTACTTTAGCAGTTTCCGACAGGGAAAGCTCTAGAAAACTGCTTTTTAATGATGATATGGTTTTAAGAGGCTGGCTTAATGTTCAGTCCGGAGAACAGAGGCTTGCGGAATTCAACAAAGGCTTTAAGGCACTTGCATTCAGCGGCGTTCACTGTATCAACCCCGTTATCTTTGGAAAAATAAAGAGAACCGGCAAATTTTCTGTTATGGAAGAATATCTGGACCTGATGCAGACTGAACATATCCACGGATTTGTACACGACAGCATTCTGGTAGATGTAGGAAGACCTGAATCTGTAATAGTTGCCGAAAAATATTTTAAATAATTTTTGAAATGGAAATGGATGGAACCAGGGATGAAAGTTTAGTAAATCCTGCCCTTGATATCAACGAAACAAAACTTCACAATAGTCTCAGACAGAAAACCTGGGACGAAACCATTACCAAAGACAGCTGGATGGTTTTCAAAGTAATGGCCGAATTTGTTGACGGCTATGAGAAACTGGCTAAAATAGGACCATGTGTTTCTATATTCGGCTCTGCAAGGCTGAAGCCTGAAAGCAGATATTACGAAATGGCTGTGGAAATTGCTGAAAAGATTACCAAACTTGGCTTCGGGATTATTACCGGAGGCGGACCGGGGATTATGGAGGCAGGAAACAAAGGCGCTTTCAATGCCCAGGGAAGATCTATCGGGCTTAATATTGATTTGCCGTTTGAACAGCATTTCAATCCGTACATCAATAAATCGTATTCTATGAATTTCGATTACTTTTTTGTAAGAAAGGTAATGTTTGTAAAATATTCCCAGGGGTTTGTTGTAATGCCGGGTGGTTTCGGTACTCTGGATGAGCTTACGGAAGCAATGACTCTGATTCAGACCAATAAAATTGGTAAATTCCCGATTGTTCTGGTAGGAAGTGAATTTTGGGGAGGCCTGCTGGATTGGTTTAAAGCAACACTTCTAAAAGAAGGAATGATTGCCGCGGATGATCTGGATTTATACCGTGTGGTAGATACGGCTGATGAGGCAGTGGCTCATATTAAGGCATTCTACGATAAGTATTCTGTGAATGTAAATTTCTAATTGGCATATTATTTGTGACCTTTATAAAGCAAGTATGATTGTAAATCTATTAATTAAGATGAAAAAACTTTTATATATATCGGGGATTTTAACATTTTTTGTGTTAATGAGTTTTATGTATGTAGACTTTTTCTCTTCAATGACAAAAGTTGATTATATAGATGGAAGCAAAACATTGAAGTTTACCACAAAAATAAATACCAACCATATTTCTGATGCTATTAAAATTAATCCGAGTACAGCAGGATTTGAAGCAGAGGTAAAAAAATATGTGAATAATAATTTTGATGTGTACATCAATGGCTCTCCAAAAACTATAACTTTCACCGGAAGTCAGGTAAGCGGAGAAACTGTATGGGTGTATTTTGAAACCGGTGGTGTGTCGGACATCAGCACGATGAAGATTAAGAATACCATTCTTTTAAGCGCCTTTCCTAAGCAGTTCAACGTTGTGAGTATTGCTTATAAAGGAAGCCAGAAAGTAATGAATTTCCAACGTGGAAAGGAAGTGAATGAAGTTTCTTTCTAAACGGAATAAATTTAACAATAACAAACCACTGCAGATGCGGTGGTTTTTTGTTTTTACTTTTTATATACTTTATCTGAAGTCTTCTTCATAGGCCATTTTTAAATCATATTCTATATCACTTTTATCATATTGAAAAGGAATATCCGGCAAAGACCAGGTTTCCTCATACATCGTATATTTTGGATAAATTTTATGTTGTATAAGAGAATCCGTAATATCATATTTCTCGAGAACTATAAACCCGTTTTCGATATTCACCGAGTCAAAAGCTACAAGATATTTCCTGTACTTTGTAAATTCACCGTTTACATTTGTTCTTACTATATGTCCTCCGTCATACATAAATGTAATATCATTTCCACTGCGTCCTCTATTAGTATAATAAGCAGAGGTTACAATTCCTACTGCATATTTGGTATTCTTAAGCATATCCTTATTAGCCGGTCCTATATGCGTTGTAAAGAAAAGAAGGTATATGAAATATGCAACAAGTCCCACAGCAATCATTCCGGTAACTATTTTACTTTCCTGCATGTTCACGATAGTTATATTAAAGCAAAGATAAATTATTATCACACAAAAAAGGCCGTCTTTTGAAAGACGGCCTGTATTTTAAATATCAGATTTAGATTATTGAATCTGGATATTGTCTAACTGAACGGTTGTAGTCACACCACTTCCGTTTCCTGTATATTCGAATAAGATATATCCGTTTCCTGTCAATGTACTTGGAATAGTATAAGTTCCTGCAGGAGCTAATGTTCCGTAACCACTGGTAGGTGTCTGCGGAATGGTAAATGCAGAGGTAATATCCGTTTTCGTTGCAGCCGTAATATCTCCCAGCGGCGTATAGTTGGTAGTATAGTATACTTTTAAGGCATTTCCGTTCCAGAATCCAACGTTTACATCAAATTTCAATGTATTTGCAGCTGTAAAGTCAACCGGTACGATGAAATAAGTAGTATATGGTCCTGTTCCGGAATTGGCTCCCAATTGGATATATTTATTACCGCTAAATGATTTCAACTGCCAGTATCTGTTTCCTAAAAGAGGATCGTTGATATACTTAGGGAATACTTCCAGGTTGGCAGGAGTGGTTGCATAACTTTCAAAATTTTCAAGGAAAGATCCTGAATAAGTAATGGCAGTACCTCCTTTAGGCGGAGTAGCATCTATTCTGGTTCCTTTGAAGTTAATGTCTTTCGTATTTCTGATAAGCATCTGCCATGTAGTATTATAACGGCTTACTACGAAAGTAGCATCTCCGTTTCCTGTTGGTAATAAAGTAGCTCCTTCAGAAAAGAATGCGGAGTTTCTTATCGTAGTAGAATTTCCTGAACCATCCTCCAATGTTCTGTCTGTATCTACTCCTGCACCTCCAACATAATCGATATAAGTTTTGTTTACAGGATAAATATCACCGATTGAAAACTGAGTGTTAGGAACTTTTACCAATGTATTGATGTACTGCTCGCTCTTAGCTGCAGCAAGGTTAGGTAATTCAACCGGCTTAATGTTTACGACTTCAAGGCCGTTACCACCACAAACCCCGGAAACATATCTGCTTACCAAAGAGGCAGGAATTCTTCCGATAGCATAAGTAGGGTCCACAGAACCTATTTTTACCGTTCCTCTGTCGATACCCAGTCTCAATCCTTTAGCATTAATTCTGATGTGTGCTCCTACAGGGAAATCTGCATAGTTACTTGATTTATCAACTTCGATCTGAAGACCGGCAGTAGGATTTTCCGCCTTGTCCTGGAAAGAAATTGTTTTGTAGAAATTTCCGCTTTCGTCAGAAGAAATTACATATCCGTCAAAAATCTGATCATTCGTGATCAAAAGATATCCTGTAGCCGGAGCCTGAGCTTTGAAATCTGCAAGAGAGATGTTGGGCGAAGGAAATTTGTTTTCACACTTAATAGGTGGTGTTTCCCACTCGTCTTTTTGTACACAAGAGGTAATAGCAACGGCTGCAAAGGCAGCTCCTGTTACTAAACTTAAGTATTTCTTTATGTTCATCTTAATAATTTTTAAAAGTAGTTAGTTGACTGATAATTAGAATCTAAACTGTAAATTCACAAAATATGATCTTCCCTGGGTGTACCAGTATTTCGGTGCAAACAAAGTAAACTCTCTGTCAAGATCCTGAGAGAAAGTAGGATATTTAGCATTTCTGGTCTGCTCAAATCCTCCTGTGATATACTTTCTGTTGTCTAAGATATTGTTTACAGTCGCAGAAATTAATACATAATACTTACCAATTACCCATGACTTTCCTGCATTAGCATTTAAGAAGAAAGAGGAAGGCAGCATATTCGGCTGTAAAACTCTTCTCAGCTCAGATTCTGTTAAACCGGAATATGGTGTGTGTGTATTATCATTCTGTACAAATGATTCTGTTCTCACCAATGCCGCAGGATCCAGATAATTTTGATCAAAATAGTTCCAGTTGGCACCTACCCACCAGTATTTAGGGTTATTGTAACGGAAACCTAAAGAGAATGCCTGCTGAGGAGTTCCTCCCTGACGGTAGTTTGTAATATATGCTTTGCCTAGACTTGCGTAAGGAAGCCCATTGGCAAATGCACCCACAGCGTCTGAAGCAAAATAAGTCATTGGATCATTCTTATAAGTATACTGTCCGATACTTGCCAGACCTTGTAAAGATAAAGTAGGTAATACCTTCACATCAACCCCCAGTTCCAAGCCCATGTTTCTTTTCTTCACATCCGTCATGATCTGGGAAACGAATGCACTCTGAACGTTGGTCTGGTTACCGTCCGCATCAACACCGTTCAATGGAAGACCGTCTGCGAAGAACCTTTGAACGGTAGTTTCGTTATCCGTATCCACCAAATAACCTGTCAATCTCAATTTCAGGAATGGAGAAGAAATAACGTAGCTAAGGTCATTAGCGTTTACCACCATGTTTTTCACTCCCGGAGCTACAGATCCGTTTACTCTCGGATTAACAAATAAATCTTCCAGATAAGGAGCCTGAGAATAATAAGCACCATTATAAACAAGGAAGTTTCTTCCGTTGATCTTATAGATAACCTGTCCTTTCAGACCGTAGTTCCAGTAGTTATAATCAGCTCCTTTTCCATAAGAGTCTTTGTATAAATAATGTTTGAACAAACCTTCTCTGTTGGAAGATGAATATCCTGCCATGGCAGAAACAAATACATCAAACTTTCCGGTTGAGAATTTCAATCCCGGGTTCACTTTCACTTCCTGTCTTCTGAAGATGTAGTCATAACCCATTTTGTCGCCTACTCTTTTCGCTACATTATCTTCACCTTCATTAAATAAACCTGATTTTCCAGGCTGGTTTGTGGCAGCAAACGGGTCTCTGTTCAGTACAAAATCAGCTCCCAAAAGGTCATTGACTTCTCTGTACTGCTCAGAATAGTAGTTTTGGTATGATACGTTTAATAAGAATTTAGTCGTATCGGTAAAATTATGGATAAAGTGCGTTGCAGCATTCCAGATCTTATCATCGCTTACATCATTTACCATATAATATAAAGCTCTTTTACCGGTCTGTCCATAATAGGTCCCCGGAGCTTGCTGCATATTTCTTCTGTAAAGCTTATCCCAGTCTAGCTGGGTAACACTTGTATCTCCTGACTGCCATGCTGCCAGTGCCGTTCTGTAAGCATCCTGCGCAGTGGTCGTTGTTCCATCAGGGTTGGTAACGGAAGCATTAGGATCTAAAGAATCGTAATAACTTGGTAAGTTCCTGTAATAAGTAGGAGACGGATTCTGAACATTCTGCCAGTCTAAACGGGATCCTTTGTCTTTCCCGAACTGATAAGAAACAGATGTCCAAAGATTTGATTTTTTATTGATTTTCCAGAAATCCTGAATCTGGAAGATCGGCTGGAAACCTTTTCTCACCCTTTCACTTCTCTGCTCTCCATCCTGATATCCCCAGTAAGAGTTATAATGTACTCCTCTGTAATCATATACTTCCTGGGTGTTCGGGCTTGAAGTGGATCTTCTGTAAGGCGCTCCGATAAAGTTGAATGTCATTGAATGCTTGTCACTAAACTTTTTCTCAACTCCTAAATAAGTTCCGTAGGCATCATAGAAAGTTCCATCCTGGATACCTTCTTCTGCCCATCTTCTTGCTCCCATTACAGTAAATGCCCAACCGGATTTGCTCATTCCTGAGCTGTATCTTAAAGAAGTTCTGTTTCTGTAATTTCTATTGGTTAAAGACTGAGTAAACTGAAAGCCTTTTCTATACTCACTGGCTTTTGTGTTTTTATAAACAACCGAACTGTTTCCACCAAATGCGTATTCAGAAGGAGAATGGTTGGATGAGATTTCAGGGTATCTTGTAATCTCGTTAAGACCGCCCCAGTTTCCGAAATCTACATTTCCGTTATCAGATTTTACCATGGAAATACCATTAAGCATGGTCTCTCCCATTCTACCGTCAATTCCTCTTGGACGGAACCAGTAAAATCCTAAATCAAACGCAGCAATTCTGCTGAAAATGTCCTGAGACGACTGCAGCAAACCTACTGTAGACGCCTGGCCGCTGTTGCTGTCTTCATCATCACCATCACTATCAATAATGGCTAATCCCTGATCTGCACTTGTAAGAGCAGAATACAGAGTAATGGCCCCTAGATCCTTTCTCTTCTCATTGGCTACATCAAACTCCATTACTTTTGTTTCGTAATTCGGCTTGGTAATCACAATTTGGTAATGTCCCGGTTGTAGATCCACAAATTGGAAATATCCAATTTTATCAGCCGTTACATCATTTTCGCTCCCTTTAAGATCTACTTCTGCCTTTTCAACAGGCTTTCCATCAGCATCCTTAAGATACGCAAACACAGTAGTCTGCGCAAAATAGAATGAGGCAGGAAGTAAAGTAAATAAAGAGACTAATGATAGTTTTTTAATCATGAGTATATTATTTTTTTTAATACTTTTCTTCTTAATTCTCAACAGTTTAAAAGTTGGGGGCACAAATTTAATCAAAATTTGGAATTTCCAATTTTTTTAACCTTATTTTTTCTTAACATTGCAATCTTTTATGATTCATTATATAAGAGAATTGTTTTATCTTGTTTTAAATTTACAAATATTTAAAATGCATTGAATTAAAAAAAGGTAAATTTGTCGTTTAAATAATTTTAATACTTCTAGAGGATGAAGAGATTTATGAGTTTTATGGCTGTTATTTTTTCAATAATGGCTTTTACACAACAGGGGAAGCTTAGAAAAGTGGCTACTGTTGGCTTTTTGAATGTAGAAAACCTTTGGGACACTATCCGCTCTGCAGATTATATTGATGGTACCAAAGATATTAGCAACCCTGCCTTCCACAGAAGTATCCCGCTTGATTCTATTAAATTTTTAGAGGCTGAAAAGCATGACGGTCCCTGGAGCGACGGTGCTTTAAAAGGCAAAAAAGCAGTAAGATACCAAAGCGGATCAGATGAATTTACACCCGGCAGTGCAAAAAACTATAACACTAAAGTGTACAAAGCAAAGCTTGCCAACGAAGCTAAAGTAATTTCTGAAATGGGTGCCCAGTATACAAAAACAGCACCTGCAGTAGTAGGACTTATTGAGGTGGAAAACAGACAGGTAATTGAAGACCTTGTTAAGCAGCCTGCTCTTGCCAAATACGACTACGGAATTATCCATTACAATTCTTATGACTACAGGGGAATTGATGTTGCTTTGATTTACCAGAAAAGAAGATTTACACCCACCAATTCGTTGAAAAAAGAACTGAAAATTTTCGGTGATGACGGTAAAAGAGAATACACAAGAGACATTCTGGTGGTAACCGGCTTCCTTGATAACGAAAAGGTAGCATTTTTCATGAATCACTGGCCTTCAAGAAGAGGAGGTGAAGCCGTTTCATTACCGAAAAGAAATGCAGCCGCCACTTTATTGAAGCAGCAGATGGACAGCATAAGAACACTGGACCCTTCTACAAAACTTTTTGCCATGGGTGACTTTAATGATGATCCTGTAAGCGCAAGTTTAAAGAATTATTTAAAAGCTGCAGCAAGCCCTAAAGATTTGAGCGAAACGACACCTTACCTCAACTTAATGTATCCTCTGTACAAAAAAGGGATTGCTTCACTGGCTTATCAGGATGCACCCAACTTATTTGACCAGATCATTGTTTCTAAAAATTTAATGTCTGACCAGGTAACAAAAGAATATTCAGTGTATAAAGCAGAAATCTTCGCTCCACCTTATCTGGTGAACAAAGAAGGCAATTATAAAGGCTATCCTTTCAGGTCCTGGAACGGAGACCAGTTTACAGGAGGATACAGTGACCACTTCCCGGCATTTGTAATTCTTCAGAAAGAACCATAAAAAATCAACTTAGGCACTCATTTTGAGTGCTTATTTATTATATAATGTTTTATTATGAAAAATCTTATTCTGCTGTTTTTCTTCGCTTTAATTCCTTTAAGCTGTTTTTCCCAGGACAGCACTAAAAAGGAAGAAGAAAAATCGGAAATGAAGCCCTCTAAAAATGAGGACGGAGAATGGGACCTTACCGTGATCGATACCCAATTCGATTATTTTCTGAATGCTGTGGCTAAACCTATGAACCAATATTCGGAATCGTATCTGAAAACCAAAAATGCATTCCTTGTTTCCGAATGGAACTCTTATTATCATTCAGGAAGATACCGGAATATTATAGAATCAGGAATAGATTACGATCCAAGAGAGAATTATGGAATTAAGTTCGAATACAAGCTTTATCAGGTTTTTGCCTATGTAAGCTGGAAATACGGCCTGAAAATGAACGGGCTTTCAGGAAGTGATGCCATGAGATAACACTTTCTTAAACCAAAATAAAAAGGTTCAGAATTTCTTCTGAACCTTTTTATTTTTATAATAGCTGAAAATTATTTGTTGAATAATTCCTCTACTTTATCCCAGTTTACTACGCTAAAGAAAGCAACAACATAATCTGGTCTTCTGTTTTGGTAATTTAAATAATAAGCATGTTCCCAAACATCCAATCCTAAAACAGGAGTTCCTTTAACGTCGGCTACAGGCATTAACGGGTTGTCCTGGTTTGGAGTAGAAGAAACAGATACGGAACCATCTGAATTTTTAACTAACCAAGCCCATCCTGAACCGAATCTTGTTTTAGCAGCTTCAGAAAAGTCAGTTTTAAATTTTTCAAGACCTCCATAAGCTTCAATAGCTGCTTTTACGTTTCCTACAGGCTCTTTGCTTCCTCCAGGAGTTAAAATTTCCCAGAATAAAGAGTGGTTAAAGTGTCCTCCTCCATTATTTCTTACCGCTGGTTTGTCAGTTCCTGTCTGGCAGATTTCTTCGATCGTTTTACCAGCCAGTTCAGTTCCTTCAATTGCTTTATTTAAATTGTCAATATAAGCCTGGTGATGTTTTGTATGGTGGATTTCCATAGTTTTGGCATCAATAGTCGGCTCTAATGCATCGTATGCATATCCTAATTTAGGTAATTCAAATGACATAATTTTTATTTTTAATGTTATAGTCAAATTTAACCATTATTTAAGGTATTATCAAAAACTGGGTATTACTTTAATAAATCTTTAACATTGATATATTGATTTAGAATGAATTAAATTTTTAAGTAAATAATATAAAACAAATTATTGTAATAGATATACCTTTACATTTTTAATGCAAAGTTTAATTTCAAAAATGCATATTTTAAGGATGCAAAGGGAAATCAATCTTCGATTGATCTGAATAGCGTTCGTATTACCTGTCGCTTAATCAACGGCGTAACCGGCATCTTTGCTCTTCTTAGAATCATACAGTTTAATGTAAACCTTTGCGTTTTAAATCTTTTGAAACTGTATTCCGAATTTCGTTAAAAGCCTCTCAATATTACGTTGCAGTAATAAAAAAGCACGAAGATCAGTGATCTTCGTGCTTTTATTAACAAACAATTAAATTAATCTATTTATTCATAGACATCAGGAATTCTTCATTATTTAAAGTTCCTCTGATGTTTTTATTAACAAATTCCATTGCTTCCACAGGGTTCATTTCAGAAAGGTATTTTCTTAAAATCCACATTCTCTGTGAAGTAACCTCATCTAAAAGAAGATCGTCCCTACGCGTGCTTGAAGCCACAAGATCAATTGCAGGATAAATTCTTCTGTTGGCAATTTTTCTGTCCAGCTGAAGTTCCATATTACCGGTACCCTTGAATTCTTCAAAGATTACCTCATCCATTTTGGAACCTGTATCAATTAGCGCTGTAGCAATAATGGTTAATGAACCTCCTCCTTCAATTTTTCTGGCTGCCCCGAAGAATCTCTTCGGCTTGTGAAGCGCATTGGCATCCACCCCACCTGATAAAACCTTACCGGATGCAGGAGTAACCGTGTTATACGCTCTGGCTAATCTCGTAATTGAGTCCAGTAAAATCACTACATCGTGTCCGCACTCAACCATTCTCTGGGCTTTTGCTAAAACCAGGTTGGCAACTTTCACATGCTTGTCGGCTGCTTCATCGAATGTAGAGGCAATGACCTCAGCATTTACGCTTCTTTCCATATCGGTAACTTCTTCAGGACGTTCGTCGATCAGAAGGACCATCATATAAACTTCAGGGTGATTGGCTGCAATAGAGTTGGCAATATCTTTAAGGAGCATCGTTTTACCTGTTTTAGGCTGGGCAACGATCATTGCTCTCTGTCCTTTCCCTATTGGCGCGAAAAGATCCACAATTCTTGTCGACAGTGTAGATTCATTTCCTGCAAGATTGAATTTTTCCTCAGGGAAAAGAGGTGTTAAATATTCAAAGGCAACACGGTCTTTAATGAAGGCAAGATCGCGTCCGTTTACTTCCGTAGGCTTTAATAATGAGAAATATTTTTCACCTTCTTTCGGAAGTCTTACAATTCCTTTAACGGTATCTCCGGTTTTCAGTCCAAAGTTTCTGATCTGTGCCGTAGAAACATACACATCGTCTGGAGATGAAATATAGCTGAAATCTGATGAACGAAGGAATCCGTAATTATCCGGAAGAATCTCTAAAACCCCTTCAATACTTACCATGCCATCGAAATTGAACTCTTTTCTGTGTTCAGTATGATGTTCCTCAGCCTTTTCAGCATGCTGTTTGTGCTGATTCTGATTGGGATTCTGGTTTTGGTTTTGATTTTGGTTTTGATTTTGGTTCTTATGCTGGTTTCCGCTGTTTTGCGGATTGTTGTGTCCTTTCTGTTGGGATCGTGCCTGAGATTGAGGAGTATTCGGCTTTTCTTCTGATGGAGCAGATTCCTGAGATTCTGCATTTTTAGGAGCTTCTGCTCTTTCCTGGTGAGTTTCTGTATTGCCTGTATTGGCAGTTACTCTTTTTCTTTTTTTCTTAACCTGTGACGAGTTGTTTTCTTCAGGAGCGACAGCTGTTTCAGGTTTAGGCTGTTCTGCTTTTATGTCTTCAGCTGCCGGTGCTTTTTCTTCTGCTTTTTCTACAGCTTTCGGAGTTTCTTCCACTGGAGCTTTTACTTCTGCTTTGGGTTTGGCAGGCTGTCTTTTAGGCGCTGCTTTTTTTACAGGAGCCTTGGCAGGTTTTTCTGCCGGTTGTTCTTCAGTATTCATACTGGTTTCTGTGGCGTTGAAATAATCTTTTGCAACTTTAGGGTTAGAAGCCTGAAAGTCAAGAACGGCAAAGATTTTATCATTTTCATTGCTGTTTCTAGCAACTTTAACGCCTAAATCTTTTAAGATTTTAGTCAGTTCCGTTACGGATTTTGACCTTAACGTTTCTATGTTAAACATACTTAATGTAAAAATGTAATTAATTGTGAGTAAGAAAAGTAAGTCCGGTGACTTTTGTTTTCAAGTACATATGTATAATGCAAATCTACACTAATTTTTGAATTGTGCAAAATTTATATTATTTTTGCCCAGTATTTAATAATCAATGTTACAAAGAATACAGACTATATGGACTCTTTTGGCAGTTTTGGCTGCTGTTTTCCTTTTCATTACAGGACAGGATGTTGATGTTTTTGGCCATATTCCGGTGATTAATATCAGCTGTATTGTGCTTGTTTTGACAGGAGCATTGAGTATTTTCAGTTTTAAGAACAGAAAAAGACAAATTTTGCTGAATACCATCAGCATCATTATAAACGTTTTGTTGATTGGCGTATTGGCGTACTGGTTACTAAACTTATCCGGAGGAATCCAGATTCCTGAGAAGGGTATTGAGCCGGTTTTCCCATTGATCGCGGTGATAGGTCTGCTTATAGCAAACATTTATATCCGCAGAGATGAGAGGCTCGTAAAATCTGTAGACCGACTCCGATAGCCTTACAACGATTTTTTGAGTGAGAACAGTTCCGAAAGGAGCTGTTTTTTTTATATCCTTACTTTTTTAACGCAAAGTTTTATATTCGAAGCGTATTATTTTTAAGTGAGGCAAAGATGCCGGCTACGCCGTTGATTAAGCGGCTGGTAATACGAACGTTTATTCAATCAATCGAAGATTGATTCCCATCTTTGTATTCTAAGATATGCAATATTAAAATTAAACTTTGCGTTAAAAAAATTTATAGAGTATATTAATGGTTTAAATACATCTACTCTCTTCTTAAAATTTACTTTAAAGATTAATTTTATACCATTTTGTGCAACATTTCCGTTAAAAGTACGACTGATTTTATAAATTATATCCAATATGAAAAAACTAACCTATCTGGCCCTGTCCTTTTGCTCAGTATTTACATTGGCACAGGAAGTTTCAAAAGAAAGAGTAACCACCATACTTTCAACATTGGCTTCAGACGAAATGAAAGGCCGCGAAATTGGAACTCCTGAAAATGATAAGGCAGCAGAATATATTGCCAAACTGTTTAAAGAGAATAATCTTGAGTACTGCACCGGGAATTCTTACCTGATCCCTTTTGAATATGAAGGCAAGAAAGCTTATAATGTATGCGGTATCAAAAAAGGAAAAACAGATCAATATTTAGGGTTTTCGGGACACTTTGATCATATCGGGACGAGTGATAAAACCGGGGATAATATTTACAACGGTGCGGATGACGATGCCAGCGGAATTACTACTTTAGCAGGAATTGCAGATTATTTCAAAAATAAAAAGCCGGAATTCTCAATGGTGTTCATGGCCTTCAACGGTGAAGAAAAAGGAATGCTTGGTTCCAGAGCGATTTCTACAGATCCTGCTTTGGATAAGATATATAATAAGATGACCGCTCTTTTCAATTTTGAAATGGTCGCTACAGAATCCCAGTTCGGGAAAAATGCTCTTTTTATGACGGGTGATGAGTTTTCCGATTTCGATGAACTTTTCAATAAGTATGCTGCAAACGGATTAAAGATCAACCCGGATCCATATGCTGCCCAAAAATTATTTTACAGGTCGGATAATGTAAGCTTTGTAAAGAAAAAGATCATAGCTCACTCGTTCTCTACGGTTGATATGACAAAGGCTTCCCATTACCATAATGAAAGTGATGATGTGAAGGTGGTAGATTTTGATAATTTAACTACTATTATCAACAATGTAGGAAAAACTTTAGAAAAACTGACTCCCAAAAATTTTGCTCCGAAGTATAACGACAAAGTGAAATTTTAAATATCATATAACAAACTCAAGACCGCCTCAATGGCGGTTTTGTCGTATTCCGGATTGTATTCAACCTGAAAAATTAAACAAACGTTTGTAACAAAAACCCACTTACTGAAACATATTAATTAAAGTAAAACAGGATTAAGAACGTCTTTTCCTTTAATTTTACGTAATTTTGCTATCCAATTTTTCATTGAATGAAACCATTACAAAGAATACTTTATTTCGCGAAACCGCATCAAAAATACCTTTTCGGAAGTATGTTTTTCAATATCCTGTACTCTTTACTGAATATCCTGTCGGTGGGAACCATGCTTCCTATTCTGGGACTGATGTTCGGTACGATTGAAAAACAGTCAAAAGAACCGGTATGGAGCGGAGCTTTCGGTGATTATTTCAATTATATTAAAGATAAGGCTTATTATTTTGTACAGGTTCAGATTGATCAGCATGGTGCTGTTTATGTACTTGCTGTGCTTTGTGTGATTACCGGGGTTTCATTTTTATTAAGAAATATTTTCAGGTATATCGGAGCTTTCCTTCTTGTAAATTACCGTGTAGGGATTACCCGTGACCTTCGTACTGCGATGTACAATAAATTCCTGCAGCTTCCTGTTTCATTCTTTACGGAACAGAGAAAGGGAGATATGATGTCCAGGATTTCCAATGATATCGGAGGTGTAGAAGGTGGAATTATGGGAGTGCTGGTAGATATTATCAACGCCCCGTTCATGATTATCTCATCATTGATTGCTTTATTTTTACTGTCTCCTCAGCTCACCCTGTTTTCACTGATTGTTTTCCCTGTTATGGGGCTGCTGATCTCATGGACCGGAAAAAGCTTAAAAAAGCAGGCTCATTATGCTCAGGCTGAACTGGGAAACCTTTTTTCACTGGTAGACGAAACTTTAAAATCTTCTAAAGTGATTAAAATCTTCAATGCAGATAAGATCCTTAAGAACAGATTCAACGAAACAACAACCAACTGGCAGAATTTTGCCATAGATATGAGCCGAAGAAGGGAACTTGCCTCTCCTATGAGCGAATTCCTTGGGTCTGTGACCATACTTATCATTACCTGGTATGCAGGAACCCAGATTTTAGAGGAGCAGACTATGAAACCTCAGGCTTTCCTGGTTTTTATCGGAATGTTTTTCCAGATCCTGGATCCTGCGAAAAAGCTTTCCAGTGCAATCTCTTCTATTCAGGGAGGAATGGCGAGTCTGGAAAGAGTAGCCGAAGTTCTTGACTATGACTTAAAAGTGGAAGAAATTGCGGAACCTATTTCCATTTCTACGCTGAACAACCAGATTGAATTCAAAAACATTGGATTCTTTTACGATAAGGACAATGTGATCCTTAAAAATTTCTCACTGATTATTCCGAAAGGAAAAACCATAGCTCTTGTAGGACAGAGTGGAAGCGGAAAAACGACAATCGCCAACCTTCTCGCAAGATTCTATGATGTAAATGAGGGTGAAATTTTAATTGACGGGATTGATATCAAGCATTTAAAATTAAAGGAATACCGCCAGCTTCTGGGAATGGTAACCCAGGAATCTGTATTGTTCAATGATTCGGTTTACAACAACATCCTGATGGGTAAGCCTGATGCGACAAAGGAAGAAGTAATTGAGGCGGCAAAAATTGCCAATGCTGACACTTTTATATCCAATCTTCCTGAAGGATATGATTCCAACATCGGCGATGATGGAAATAAGCTTTCCGGAGGTCAGAAGCAAAGGGTTTCTATTGCCAGAGCGGTATTGAAAAACCCACCTGTAATGATCCTGGATGAGGCTACTTCTGCACTGGATACTGAATCTGAAAGATTTGTTCAGGATGCCCTGGATAAAATGATGGAAAACAGAACGTCTCTGGTTATCGCCCACAGGCTTTCCACCATTCAGAAGGCAGACTGGATCGTAGTGATGGAGAAAGGCATTGTAGTAGAACAGGGAACCCACCACGACCTTATTGCTAAAAAAGGAATGTACCACAAGCTGGTAGAACTTCAAAATTTCGACTAATCGTTTTTTGAATTTAATTTCACTTAAATGAATCCTATACAAGAGTACTTCTACAGAATCGATGAGCCTGAAAGAAGTACTCTTTTGTTTTTAAGGAAAATGATCCTGGAATCCGATCCGGATCACATTACGGAAACATTCAGCTTTGGGCTGCCTTTTTTCAAGTATAAAAAGAAAATGCTGTGCTATCTCTATTACAGCAAAAAATATAAGCAGCATTACATAAGTTTTTATCATGGAGACAGGCTCGATTATCCTGAGCTTCTTCAGGAAGGCAGAAAGAAGTTTAAAATCCTTTTGATTGATATGGATAAGGATTTACCAGTCTCTTTCATTATGAATGTGATTGATGATGTAAAACAGTATATTTAGCTCTCTTCACCGAATCTTTTTTCCTGAATACGGTCGTATGTTTTTACATAATCCGGGTTTTCGGTTTTCATTACTTTATCCCAAAACCTGAAATACAGCCCGTAATTTCCTTTAAATTTATTGTGATGCATATTATGATAAACGGATGTATTGATTATGTTGAAAAGAAAGGAGTTCCTCAGCCACCCCGGAGCAATTTCATATCCTAAATGTCCATAAATATTAATAGCCAGAGCGCTTACGATAAATATATAAATACTGATGGAATGCAGGGGAATTACAAAAAGTAAGATAGGAACTATCAGTCCTTCTGCAACAGCTTCACCGATATGAAACGAATAAGCAGCAAACGGGCTGGGATTGGTAGATCGGTGATGAACAAGATGTACATACTTAAAGATCTTTTTGTGATGTAAAAACCTGTGCATCCAGTAAAAATAGGTGTCATGAATAAACAATCCCACAAAAATACTTGCAACTAACCAATATATAGAGTATTCATCAATATTTCTGTAGAGTTTGGTATATTGGTTCAGAGAGGTATGGGTAACCAATAAAATTAAAAACGTCATTATCAGGGATGAAATCACGGAATGAAAAATCTCTCTTATAACATCTCTCTTCCTGATTTCTTTTTGCTGGATTTTAGCATTATAAAGTGCCTTTCTAAATATAATATAACATATCCAGTAATATAATCCTGCGAGGAAAAAGTAATACAGAAGTCCTGTAGAGGTCAGGTCAAAAAAATCTTTTACATATTTCATGGTCTCTATATTAAAATTGTAAAACACCAATGCTTTTATAACATTGGTGTTTATCATTTGTTGTACATTACGAGCCAACTGGAAATCCGATATCTATTGTGTATTGATTCCGTTAGTTTCTGCCTGCTTAATGGCCCAAGCCAGCATATTAGCAAATAATATCGAGTTTTGTACCTGCATTCCTCCTGCTGAATAGCCGTTTCCTGCATATCCATATGCCGTTTTCTGTACCGGGAAGTATCCTCCTGAGCTTGGTGCGGCAAACGGCTCTATCGTATTACTGTTAAACTGGTTTCCGTTAGCATTTTCATTACTTAAAAATCCTCCGTCTCCAAACCAGATGAAGTTCAAAGATGCATGTCTTAATCCTGAAATACCGGTTCTTGAAGTCGTACTGTTGATAGGCTGGGCATAGCTGTATGGAATAAAACCACTTGTTAGCCCTGATATATTCACAGTTGTAGAAGCATCTTCGCCCCAGTTTTTCCCTCTCACATCTCCAAAAGGTCCGTTTAATATCGGGTCATTGGTATTGACCAGCGCATATACTGAACCTGCTCCGCCTCCATAAGATGAAGAAATCGTCGGGTCTGAGAAAATAGCTCTCATTACGTTTTGAGAAGAAGGAGTATCATCTTCAAATGCAATCACCACCCCTTTATTGTTTAAATAATTAGCAATATATCCGGCAGCAGTCGCATCAGGAGTGTATGGATAACCTATAATTACAATATCTGGTTTAGTGTTTAATGCTGTTAACAATGTTGCATTGGAAGGGTTTGACCCCAGTGAAGTATGGCTATATCCTCCTGACTTTACGATACTTGCTGCTGTAGTTCCGAAGTTGGTAGGAGAATCCATCAGGCTTCTGGATGGTCCTGTATAAGCACTATATCCGTAAGCTGTTTCGGCCCCGATATGCAGAATCTTTTTTACTGGAATGGTCATTACTACCGTTACATTACATGTTGTTGCTCCGTCTGCACTATTAGACGTAATAGTCATTAATTTATCTGCAGTAGAAGTCGGAGTTCCCGTACCAGACAAAGTTACATTCTGGTTACCTGTGGCAGTAAAGGTCCCTGACCTACTGAATGAAATACCATCAACAGTATTTGTAGTGATTGAATAACTTCCTAAGGCAGAAACTACTACAGGCAGAGTAATTGTATTACTGGCCGTTAAAGCCATTCCTTTTGTATATACTCCATTTACGGTAGCGCTACCGCAGGATATTGAATAAGTTCCCGCAGAGCTTAAGACATTGACAGTAACAGCTGGTGTACAGGTAACATCTACCCCATTTGCAGAAAGCTCTACTGTATTCAACTGTACCACAGCAGGTGTTCCTTGTCCGGGAATCTGTACAGTCTGTATTCCTGTGTTTAGAAAAACTCCGGTTCCGTAAAAATTATAGCCGTTGGTGGTTGTACCGGTAATTGTGTAATTTCCAATTTTAGTTACATTAACAGAAATGCTTAGATAATTAGAAGCTGTCAATTCTTTGCCCTGAATATAGGTTCCCATTGCCTTGGAATTTGAGCAGTCTATGGTAAAAACCGATTTCCCGATCTGTCCGCAGACACTTTTCCACTCACTGTCTGCCAGGCTCCAGTAATTGTAGCAGTCTTCGGTGGTGTTGAAAATAGTAAGCCCATCATCTTTTGCAGGATTTATAACAATTGTATTTCTCTGAGCTTCTGTAAGACGGGGAATAAGAATTCCCTTGTTGTTATTGCCCGATACTACATCTAATACACTGTTGGTATTGGGAGAAGTAGTATTAATACCGACTGCTCCATTGTTACTTTGCGAGTAAAACTTTCCAAAAACCAGAAACAAAGCCAGAAGTATGACTCTGATTCGAATTGTAGATTTTGTCATCATTGTATTTTAAATTATTTAGTATTTGTTGTTTTAATTTTGCTTTGTGCTTAAAAAAATATTTTGGTTTATGGCACGCAAAGTTATCTACAGCAATCCTGCATTACTAAAATATGACTACACAACACTACGCACGAGTAGAAAAACTCATGTTACAAGCTTATATCTTAAGTATAAAGTTATTGATGTTAATATCTGAAGGAATATCCAGTTTCTTTCTTATCCTGTACTTTCTGCTTTCAATGGCCCTTACACTGCTGTTGGTACATAATGCAATTTTTTTGGTATCAAAGTTCAGTCTCATTAACGCACAGATATGTATCTCTGAACTGATAAGGCAGGAATTTATCTTCAAAAGGCTGGGTATAAAATCCGGAAAATAGGTCTGAAATTTTTCAAGAAAAAGAGGTGAATCTGTTTCTGCCAGTTCCAAAATTTCAGCAATATTATCTTCAGAAAGATTGTTATTAATGATCTGCTGCTTCATCAATTCATTATTAACTTTAAGCAGATCTTCAATAGTAGAGTTTTTAATTTCCGTCTCCCTCATTAATCCGTTGATGAGTTTATCTTTTTGATGGATAAAGGATATATCGATGAGAAATGTGGTAAAGGAAAAAATAATATTCAGCAAACGTATGGTTTTAAAGTCATCACCCATAATATACCTGCTCCTCGGCAAAAAGTTCAGTTCAAAAAATAAACAGCCGATGAAGTTTAATGCAATAATGCCTACAATAAACAATATGGAATGATAGTCTTTCTTATAATTGAAAAAGAAAGGAAGCGCAAACAGAATTGAAAAGTAAAAATATTCAACGCCGGCATCCCTGGAAGTATACACATAGAAAAAACTTACTATAAAAGTCAGGATGATAAAAACTATGATTATGGTCTTTTTTAAAATTTTACGGTACCTGCTGATTTTTCCTTCAATGGATATTAAAACAAACCAAAAAAAAGTAATCATGGTGAGAAATACAGAAATTATTGCATCTCCAAAAAAAAGGATAATAAATACCGAGTAAAATAAAAACAATAAAAAAAGAAATATCAGATAACGGTTAATCAGCTTGGCATAATTCCGGTCAAAATCGTTATCGAAAACCTCATTTTCACTGTTCATTATTTTAGAAATTTTTTTCATCATATTCTAAAACAGTTAAAGTGAAATTAAAAAAATACGCAGGTAGACATTTGTACATATAAATTTATGAATTATCAAGATTCAAAATTGAAATATCTACAGCAAAATGTGTTTTTTAATAAAAAATATATAAATTAAATCCCTATTTGTTGAAAAATATAAACAATTACGCTCTTTTATAAATAAAAAAAACAAATAAGATTACAAGAAAAATTTTAAGGTGACGTTGGCAAACAAAGTAATAAAAGATTGTAAATCAGAAAATTGCTCTCCTAAATTACATACGCAAAAGAATATTTTTTTGACAAAATATTAACTCTAATTGCAAATTTACTAAGCTATATTGTAAATATTCGCTTCCACTTTGAAATGGTGTTCCGGCTCATCTTAAAATGATTTGCCGTCTCTGCATTGCTAAGTTTATTTTTTTTCTGATATTCGAGGATATTTACTATTGATTTGTGGTCGTAGGAGCGAAGTTTCTGGTTTCCGCATTCTGTTAAAAGTTTCGGTTCACCAAAGATAAGGCTGTTTAAAGTTATAATATCTATTGCATTGCTGATTCCTTCAATCTTCTGCATAATTTTGATATCACCTGTTTTTTCCGGGAATTTTTCCTCAATGATATCGGTATAAATCTGTTTATAATCCGGTCCCATATCTTTTTATGCTTTTTTAATCCATTTATGAAGCGTTGTCTTAGGTATTCTGTATTTCAGAATCACTTCATTCACTGTCATTTGTTTGCTGGAAATCTTTCCTAATATAAAACTCTTCACTTCCTCGGTGTATATATTTTTCCTGAAAACAGGCAGATTGTTTTTTTGCTGAGAAGGAGTTCCGGGATTAGCCGGAGGCGCATAAAGAATCAAATGTGCACTGTATATTCTGAAAAAATTGTAATCCAGCAGCTTGCTCCATCTTAAAAGAAGAAAAGTGTCGATACTGCTTTGAAGATACATATTTTCAATTTCATCTTCACTGCATTTCATAAACTTCTCTATTCTGCCAACAGGCATCTGAAGCTCGTTAACCCGTTCATGTATCAGTTTTCCAATGTGTATATTTTTTAAATTCATCCTCCATTAGTTTACCTTATAGAAAAATATAACTATTGCTATTGTGTTATCGCAGACAAAATTATCAATACCGTTTATATTCTCCTTATAATAGCCTACTCATCGCTACGCACGAGTAGAGAAACTCATATGGGCGGATCATGAAAAAATGGCGTTCAGTACACCTTTCAGTTTCATATTAAAACAAAAAAAGGAGAAATTAAATTTCTCCTTTCAATATTTGATTTGTTTTTTATTAATCTTTCATTCTGGCGATCACATCCAGACCTCCTTTTGTGATATCTCCGATCTTACAGATGATTTCAGTATCTAAAGGCAGAAATACGTCCATTCTGGACCCGAATTTAATAAAACCGAACTCATGTCCCGCTTTTGCCTGATCTCCTTCATTACAGTAGAAAACAATCCTTCTGGCCACATATCCCGCAATCTGGCGGAAAACTACTTTATGATTGGTCTCAGTTTCCACGGCTACCGTAGTTCTTTCGTTCTCTGTAGACGATTTTTCATGCCAGGCAACAAGATATTTACCCGGATGGTATTTTTTGTAGATCACCTTACCCGAAACCGGATATCTGCAGATGTGAACATTCAGCGGCGACATAAAGATAGACACCTGAATCGCTTTTTCTTTCAAAAATTCAGTCTCATCCACTTCTTTAATCATGACCACCTTTCCGTCTACGGGAGCAATAACGTTTTCTCTATGTTCCAGAATATCACGATCCGGAACTCTGAAGAACCAAAATACTAAGCTGTAAACCACCAATAATGGCATGATGATCAGTAACGACCACATTTTAAGAAAATAGATAGCCAACACACTTATGATGATAAACAGTATTGTTGCTACCGTAATCGTTCCTTTCGATTCTCTGTGTAGTTTCATGAGATTAAATAAATTTTTCTAAAATAAAGTACAAATATACGACAGGAACGCAGATTAAAAAACTATCCAGTCTGTCCAGCACGCCACCATGTCCCGGGATGATGTTTCCGCTGTCTTTTACCCCGAAATTTCTTTTCAGCTGGCTTTCTACAAGATCTCCCAGCGGAGCAAATGCTGCGACAAGGAAACCTACTACCATCCAGTTCCCGCGAAGTTCAGGCTGATAATGTTCTACAAAGTAGGATAAAACCAATGTTAAGATAACGCCCCCGGCATACCCTTCCCAGGTCTTCTTTGGGGAGATTTTTGGGGCCATTTTATGTTTTCCGAAAAATTTTCCGGTAAGGTAGGCAAAAGTATCACTGCTCCATATCAGGATAAACAGGAAAAGAACTTCCAGCGAGAAGGTAGCGTCATAACTGGAAAACTTTGGCAGCCCCAGTGCAAAGCTGAAAGGTAACGCTACATAAATGACTGTAAAGATCAGCTTTCCGCTATCGTAATAAAGCTCGTTGGGATATTTGAATAAAGTAACTACTGCAATAACAATAAGGGAAATTGCCAGTATCTCATTCAACCTGAAATCGAAAAAGAAGTCATGGTTGAAATATCTTTTGGAAAAAACATAGTAAATAAAAATGACAAGCGGAAGTACAATCCATTTTTCGTAGCCTTTCCCGAATTTCATAATCCTGATGCATTCCCAGGTTCCTACCAGCAGCAAAAGACTAATCAGTCCGTAGTACAGGTATTCCTGCCTGATAAGCCCCGGATGGATCTTGTTGATAAGCCCGGCTCCAAGCGGTGTTGTGCAAAGAATAATAACGGCAACGTAAACAAGTCCGGAAATGGTTCTTTGAATAAGGTTTTTGTCCAAAATGTAAAATTTATAAGTTGATGCTTAATCTTCAAGCAGCAATAAAAACAGTTTTGTATTGGTGTGGGAAGAAGTATCGAGACTTGACTGGCCTCCACTGATGGAAGTAAGGTTTTTGATATTCCCGTTTCTTTTTATTTTCCCCATTGCGTCATTCAGGTTGTTCACGATTTGTGATACATTGGCCATGATAATGATTTTCCCGGGAAGCCTTGAAGAATGATAATGCAGGATATTATTGTGCGAAAGCATGATTCTGCCGTCATAGGCAATAAGGTATTCACAGGTAATAAATGCCGCATCATTGGAACTCTCCATTTCTGAAGTAAACGGAGTTTTTACAACGTTTAAAAAACTTTGAAGTTCTTTATCCCAGCAGAAAACATTGGTGATTCCTTCTATTTTGACTATCTGATTCAAAGTCTGCAAAGCTTCCGCCTCATCGGCACAATAATTAAAAAATCCTCCCGAATGCGTAAACAGTTGCGCAAACTTATAGTCAAGATCCGCATTTTTCAGCGAATCCCCGAGCTTCTCCAGACTCTGTTTTTCCTCTTCCTCAGGCTGGTTGGTAAGTTTGCTTACAATCTTCTTGAATAAATTCAACTTAAATTATTTTTAGTCAACTTTATACAAAAATAGAAATAAATTATAATAGATTCTAAAAAACTGCCTTTAAATATGAAAAAAACCTGACAATTCTAAGACTGTCAGGTTTTTTTTAATATGTTTTGGAAGTATTTTTAAAGTTGAGTCGGGCTTTCCGGAGCCTGAATTTCATTACCTTCTTCCTTGTCTTTAATAATGATCTGCTCCTCCGGTTCTTTTGCCGTAGCAATTGTACTGGTAACAGGTCTTTCCGTTAATTCAGGATCCCATGCTCTTTTACCGAAGATATCTTCAAGGTCTTCACGGAAGATCACTTCTTTTTCCAGAAGCTTATTCGCTAAGGCATCAAGTTTATCTTTATTCTCAGTAAGGATCTGAACAGCCCTTTCATATTGATTTTCGATGATCGATTTGATCTCTGCATCAATTTTCGTAGCGGTTTCTTCAGAATAAGGTTTTCCGAAAGAATATTCAGACTGTCCTGAGCTGTCATAATAAGATATGTTTCCGATGTTCGGGCTTAAACCGTACACTGTAACCATGGCCTGAGCTCTTTTCGTTACAGATTCCAGATCAGACAATGCACCTGTTGAAATATTGTTAAATATTACCTGTTCTGCAGCTCTACCTCCTAATGTTGCACATAATTCGTCCAGCATTTGCTCAGTTGTTGTAAGCTGTCTTTCTTCCGGAAGATACCAAGCTGCTCCTAAAGAACGTCCTCTCGGAACAATCGTTACTTTTAAAAGCGGTGCCGCATGTTCTACCAGCCATGAAATGGTGGCATGTCCTGCTTCGTGGTAAGCTACTCTCCTCTTTTCAGAAGGTTTGATCGCCATATTTTTCTTTTCAAGACCTCCGATGATTCTGTCTACAGCATCAAGGAAATCCTGTTTTGTTACAGACGTATGACTGTTTCTCGCTGCAATAAGCGCTGCTTCGTTACATACATTGGCAATATCCGCCCCGCTGAATCCAGGAGTCTGCTTCGCAAGGAAATCTCTGTCTACATTTTCATCCAGCTTGATTTTCTTCAGGTGAACATCGAATATTTCTCTTCTTTCATGCAGTTCCGGAAGATCTACATAGATAGAACGGTCAAAACGTCCGGCTCTCATTAAAGCTTTATCTAAGATATCAGCTCTGTTGGTAGCAGCCATTACAATTACGTTTACATCTGTTCCGAAACCATCCATTTCTGTAAGAAGCTGGTTAAGGGTGTTTTCTCTTTCGTCGTTTCCGCCTGAGAAATTGTTTTTCCCTCTTGCACGTCCGATAGCGTCGATCTCATCAATAAAGATGATAGCCGGAGATTTGGCTTTTGCCTGGGCAAAAAGGTCTCGCACTCTTGATGCACCTACCCCAACGAACATTTCAACGAAATCTGAACCTGAAAGTGAGAAGAAAGGTACCTTGGCTTCCCCTGCAACAGCTTTTGCCAATAAAGTTTTACCGGTTCCCGGAGGGCCTACCAAAAGGACACCTTTAGGAATCTTACCTCCCAGTTTCGTATATTTTTCTGAGTTTTTAAGGAAATCCACTACTTCCTGTACCTCCTCTTTAGCTCCTTCAAGACCTGCAACATCTTTAAATGTTACCTGAATTCTTTCTTTTTCGTCAAAAAGTTTCGCTTTAGATTTCCCGATGGAGAAGATCTGTCCGCCAGGACCTCCGCCTCCGCCCATCTTTCTGAAAAGAAGGAAGTAGAAAAGTCCTAAAATCGCGATCCATATCAATGCCGAAACAAGAATATCCATGAATGGATTTTTGCCTGCTCCGTAATCTTTTGTCGTCGTGATTTTAGCATCTGCCGCTTTTATCTGATCAAATTTCTGAAGGAAAAGCTGAAGGTCTCCGTATTTTACAGAAAAATCTGCTTTTGGAGCCATATCGAATGCAGAAAGAGGATTATTCTGATTGGCCGATTTATTGACCATTGCCGTCTTTGCTGCTTTTGTCAGGAAAACATCTGCTTTCTCTGTGTCTTTGTATATGATAACGTTTTGGACCTTTCCTGCCTGCATTTCCCTAAAGAAAGCATCCTCATCAATAGATTTTGCACTGTCGCCTCCTAAAAAATTGGAACCGAAAAATAACAAAAGAGCCACGATTGCAATTGGAAAAAACCAGTTGAATCCTTTATTGTTCATTTATACTTTTTAAAATTTAAAATTCATTTTCTATTTTGGTAATGGCTGCATCTCCCCAAAGTTCTTCAATATCGTAATACTCACGTACTTCTTTCTGGAAAATATGCACCACTACTGTTACGTAATCTACCAAAACCCACATAGAGTTTTCGGTACCTTCTACATGCCAAGGTCTATCTTTAAGATCGTTTCTTACTTTTTTCTCTACACTTCCTGCCAATGCAGAAACCTGCGTATTTGAGTTTCCGCTACAAATTATAAAAGTTTCCGCTACAGAATTTTCTATTTTCGAAAGGTCGAAAATCATGATATCTTCTCCTTTTACATCCTGGATGGCTTCAACAATTTTATCTATTAGTGCCTGCTTTTCTGCTGTTTTATTCATTAAAATATCTATAATCTGCAAATTTATTGTTTTTCTTTTACTTTAGCCTTACTTTTAGCCCTTTAAAGTCTTAAAGTTTTCTTAAATGGGTCAATTATTTTATTTAAAAGAGTGTTCTTCTACTAATGACGAAATATCAAGGTTTTTACTTTACGGAGATTCGGATTTTATAGCTTTACATACGTTTAATCAAACTAAAGGCCGCGGACAATATGGAAACACATGGGCAGCGGCGACCGGAAAAAATGTAGCGTATACGCTGGCTGTAAAGGCTGAAAACGTTCTGCTCTCAGATTTTATATTCAATTACTATACCGCAGTTATGATCCGGGATTTCCTTGCCAATTTGACTGATCATGATGTAAAAATAAAGTGGCCGAACGATATTATCCTTAAAAATAAAAAAATCGTCGGAATTCTGATTGAAAAGAAAAAAATTAATCAGAATAATTACTTCATCATAGGAGCAGGATTCAATGTACTGCAGGATCATTTTGATGAAATATCGCAGGCAGGGTCACTCCTGACGCAGACCGGACAGGTTTATGACCTCGATGATTTTGCACTGAATCTTCATGAATATTTATCGGAGAAACTGAAAAATATTCCTTCCGAACAAGAGATTATCGACCGGTTCAACCTACATTTATACCGTAAAAATGAGATCTCGGTCTTCGAAATTGAAAAAGAGAGACAAAATGGCATTATCCGGAATGCAGACGAAAAGGGCGAGCTCTGGGTAGAACTTGAGAAAGACGGTTTAAAACCTTTCTATCATAAAGAAATCAAGCTTCTTTACTGATTCGCTCTTTTCAGATAAAGATACAGGGTAAGCGGGAAGAAAACCATATTGGGAAGCCACATGGCAACAGCCGGCGAAAGGCTTTTGTTCTCCGAAACCACTTTTAAAGCCTCAAACGAGAAAACAAAAACAAAGGCCAGGGAAATCCCGATGGCAAGATTGACTCCAAGACCTCCTCTTTTTTTCTGGGAAGCCAGAGAAAGGGCAAGGAAGGTCAAAATAATGATAGAAACAGGCATGGAAGTTCTCTGATGAAACTCATTAAGATAAGAGTTCAGGTTGCTGTTTCCTTTCTCTTTTTCCCTGTCGATAAATTTTATCAATTCAGGTGTGGTCTTATTCTGCCCGAGAAGCTCATTCGGAAAAAGTTCTTCAGGGGAATGACCATAGCTTTTCCTGATTTCGACACCATTGCCGAGCTTTTCGGTATTATCCTTATTGATGGTTTTTTCCAGATAATTGGTAAGGATGAACTGCTTTTTCGCTTTATCCCAGTACACTTCGGATGACTTAAGTTCATAGGTCATCTTTCTGGATTTATCAAATTTCTGGTACACAAAACCCGAACCTCTGGTTTCTCTTTTATTCCATGAGTTTACAAAGATGTATTCTGTTTTGCTTAATTGGGCAGATGCAGGACCTGTTCCCAGGATCTTTTCTTTATTGGCAGCGTTATAGGTATAGGCTTCAAGCTCATTTTTCTTGATATTGGCCCATGGAAGTACCATGTGGTTGACTAAAAGTGATATCAGGGCGATAAAAAGAGAGGTATACAGGTAAGGCTTTGCAAACCTGTGGAAGCTGGCCCCACTACTGATGACCGCAACAATTTCAGTATTATTTGCCATTCTGGAGGTGAAATAAATCACGGAAATAAATACCAGAATGGAAAGGAACGTCACGATAAGGTTGATGATCCAGAAGGGATAGAAGTTGATCAGGAAATACATCAGATCCAGTTTAGGGTCTAATGCTTTTGCATTTTCTATTCTCGGGATTTTCTGCTGTACATCAATCACGAGTACAACTATAGACAGCAATATCAGCATGAAACTGAAAGTTCCAAGGTATTTTTTTATGATATATCTGTCTATAATCTTGATCATGATCTTTTTCTGTTTAAAGTCTTTGTCTCAATACAGGTACTACAGATTTTTTCCATTCATAAAAGTCTCCTGCCACAATATGCTCTCTCGCTACCTTTACAAGGTCTAAATAAAAGGCAAGGTTGTGTACGGATGCAATCTGCTTGGCAAGATATTCTTTTGACACAAATAAATGGCGCAAATATGCTTTTGAATATTCTCTGTCTACATAACTTGTTCCAAACTCATCCAGAGGAGAAAAGTCACGCTTCCATTTTTCATTTTTAAGATTCATGACGCCCTGCCATGTGAAAAGCATTGCATTTCTTGCATTTCGGGTAGGCATTACGCAGTCCATCATGTCGATTCCAAGGCCAATGGATTCAAGGATATTCCAGGGGGTTCCTACTCCCATCAGGTATCTTGGTTTGTCTTTGGGAAGGATATCCGTTACCTCATCGGTAATTCTGTACATTTCCTCTTCCGGCTCGCCTACAGAAAGCCCTCCGATGGCATTTCCTTCTGCTCCGGCTTCAGAAATCACTTCAGCCGAAATTTTTCTGAGATCCGAATAGGTAGAACCCTGAACAATCGGGAATAGCCTTTGTTTGTGACCGTAAATCTCTTTATTTTCTTCTGTCCAGTCAATACATCTTTTCAGCCAGCGGTGGGTAAGCTCCATGGATGATTTGGCCTGGTTATATTCGCAAGGGTAAGGAGTACATTCGTCAAAAGCCATAAATATATCTGCCCCGATCTGTCTCTGGATCTCCATAGACTTTTCCGGGGTGAACATGTGATAGCTTCCGTCGATGTGGGATTTGAATTTCACTCCTTCTTCCGACATTTTTCTGCTTTTGGAAAGTGAGAACACCTGAAAACCTCCTGAATCGGTAAGAATCGGCAGATCCCAGTTCATAAATTTGTGCAGCCCTCCTGCTTCCTGCATAATATCCATGGTAGGACGAAGATACAGGTGATAAGTATTCCCCAGGATAATCTGGGCTTTAATGTCTTCTTTTAATTCTCTCTGATGAACGGTTTTTACACTTGCTACCGTTCCTACAGGCATAAAGATAGGCGTCTGAATCTTCCCGTGATCTGTGGTGATCTCTCCTGCCCGTGCTTTTCCTTCAGAGGTTTTTTCTATATTAAAAAATTTCATTCGTATATTCTTTTATTTCAACGGCCTGTACCGGACAGAGCTCGTTTCCGCATCATTGTTATCTATTGAAAGCGGGTGATGTACTCCCGTTTTTTTTCAGTTTATCCTGAATATATTGATCTGCTTTCGGATCTTTTTTCACGACTATTTTCTGTGCATCCTCTGCAATATCCTTCATTTTGTCTTTAATGACATAATATTTAAAACTTTCTATAAAATCCTGTGATTTTATATGGTGAGCCTTGAGTACAAATCTTGTTCCTGCTTCTAAATTTTTGTTCGGGTATACGATGACTGCCTGATCCGTTATAGAAAGATCGGCCAGGATCTCGGCCATCTTATCGGGTTCGATCAGATTTTTGGGCTTGTCGATGTAGTCGCCGCATGAGAACATGCACAGCATAACGAAAATGAAGATCAGCTTTTTCATAATCTGTTGATTATTGATTTCCATTTTAAATTTAAAACTCCAAACACAGCTTCATGAATAATACCACCGTTCATTTTGCTTTCTCCTAAAATTCTGTTGGTAAATATAATAGGAACTTCCACAATTTTAAAACCTTTTTTAAAAGCACGGAATTTCATTTCAATCTGGAAGCCATAGCCTTTCAGTTTTACATTATCCAATCCTATCTCTTCAAGAACTTTTCTTGAAAAGCAGACAAAACCTGCTGTTGTATCATGGATGGGAAGTCCCAGAATGAACCGGACATATTTGGAAGCAAAATAAGACAGCAACACCCGTCCCATAGGCCAGTTTACCACATTTACGCCTTTTGAATACCGTGATCCGATCGCCATATCTGCATTCAGACAGGCTTCAAAAAGCCTTGGTAGATCATCCGGATTATGTGAAAAATCGGCATCCATCTCAAAAATATAGTCATATTTGTTTTCGATGGACCATTTAAATCCATGGATATAGGCTTTTCCCAAACCGTCTTTCACATGTCTTACCGAAAGGTGAAGATGATGAGGAAACTGTTTTTGCAGCTTCCTTACGATATCAGCCGTTCCATCCGGAGAAGAATCATCCACCACTAAAATATGAAAATCGTCCTCCAATGCAAAAACCGCGGAAATAATATTTTCAATATTTTCCTTTTCGTTATAGGTAGGGATAATGACGAGTTTTTTCATTTCAGTTTGCAAAGATAGTTTATTTAACCTTTTTATTTTATACAAAATAATCTATAATTTTGCAAAAAAATATTCCTTTTGCTGTTATCACAAAATTTCATAAACCATGTAAGAATACCTGAGAATAATGACTGGGTAATCTTTATTTTAATAGGATGCATATTCTTATATGTTTTCATGATGAACATTATCGAAAGGGATGCCAGCCTGAAAGATTTTCTGCTTCAGAAATATTTTGATGCCAGCAACAACCTTCCGAGCTGGATAATTACTTCATGTGTGACAGCGCTTACCCTGTCTGCTTTACTTTCACAATACATCCCTATAGTACCAAAATATATAGGTGATTTGCAGATCTTCGGATATCAGCTTAATAAATTCGGATATACTTTGCTTGCAGTCATATTTTTTTATGCTTCAAAATCTGCTTTGGGCTTTTTATTTTACCAAAGTATAGGCGACGGTAGAAAATGGTCTGTTTTTTATTTTACCTCCACAAAATTTTACTTCATCTTGTCATTTTTATTGATAATTTTGTGTGTAACCCACTATTATTTCCCCGTAGACAGAAATAAAATATTTTTATACTATTTCGGATTCTTTGCATTTGTCGCGGTTTTCAAGATTTTCTTTTATTTGTTTCACAAAAACAACATACTTCCCGAAAAATGGTATTATAAATTTTTGTATATTTGCACCCTCCAAATCGCACCTTTATTGTTGCTTTGGAAGTTGTTATTTTTTTAATAAAAGTCAATGATGAGAATAAAGTCTATATTGGTTTCTCAACCAGCGCCTAGTGAGTCTTCTCCATATCTGGATATAGCAAAGAAGGAAAAAATAAAGATTGATTTCCGTCCTTTCATCCACGTCGAAGGAGTTGACAACAAAGAACTCAGAACTCAGAAGATAGATCTGACGCAGTTTACCGGGATTATTTTCACCAGCAAAAATGCGATAGACCATTACTTCAGACTTGCCGAAGAACTGCGTTTTGCCGTTCCGGATACGATGAGATACATCTGCCAGTCTGAGGCAATTGCCAACTATCTTCAGAAACATATTGTTTATAGAAAGAGAAAGATCAGCTTTGGGGAGAAAAATTTCTCGGACCTTCTGCCTCTGTTTAAAAAATTTCCAACTGAAAAATACCTTCTGCCATCTTCAGATGTCTTAAGTCCGGATATTGTGAAAACAATGGAAACTGCCAATGTAGACTGGACAAGAGCGATTATGTACAGAACGGTATGCAGCGATCTTACAGATATCAATGCCAAGGATTATGATATGCTGATCTTTTTCAGCCCGCAGGGAATCAAATCTCTTCAGCAGAACTTCCCGGACTTCAAACAGGAGGAAACAAAAATCGGTGTTTTCGGAAATACGACTTTAGCAGCAGCAGAAGAAGCAGGCTTAAAGGTAGATCTGATGGCTCCTACAAAGGAAACCCCATCGATGACTATGGCCCTTGAAAAGTACATTAAAGCACTTCATAAATAGTCTTTATTACTCAAGATAAAAACAGCCATCTTTTCAATACAGGAAAGATGGTTTTTTTTTAACTAAATTTGAACAAAAATTAATATTGAATAAATACCATCAGTAACTTTTAAAAAAGGAAACTGATAAGTATATCCACCAAGCCCATAAATTTAAAATATTTGAATGAAAACTCCACAGGCAAAAAAAATAGAACACATACTGGAAATACACGGCGACAGAAGAATTGACAATTATTTCTGGCTTAATGAAAGGGAGAATCCTGAAGTCATCAAATACCTTGAAGAGGAAAATGCCTATGAAGAGTTCATGATGAAAGATACGGAAGTTTTTCAGGAAGAGCTTTTCGAAGAAATGAAAGCCCGTTATAAAAAAGACGACGAATCTCTTCCTTATTTCTTCAACGGATACTGGTATATTGTACGCTATGAGGAAGGAAAAGAATATCCTATCTTCTGCAGAAAGCATAAAAGCCTGGACAATCCCGAAGAAATTATCATTGACGTTAATATTTTAGCAGAAGGCGAAACCTATTTTGAGGTAGGAAGCGTTGCTGTGTCCCCAAATAATAAGCTGGTTTCTTTTTCTTCAGACAATGTAAGCCGCAGGATTTATACCATTAATTTTAAAAATCTTGTAACCGGGGAAACTTTACCGGACCAGATTCACAACACCACAGGAAAAGCGGTCTGGGCGAATGACAATGAACACATTTTCTACATCAGAAAGGATGAAAGCCTGCGCGCATTTCAGGTTTACCGCCATAAGCTGGGCACTGATTCCGCAGAAGACATTCTGATTTTTCATGAAGAGGATGATACTTTTGATGTAAATGTTTTCAAGACAAAGTCTATGGAGTACATTTTCATTGCAAGTTCAAGTACCATTTCCGATGAGCATAGATTCATCCCTTCAGACAATGTTTTTGCAGAGTGGAAAATTATCCAGCCCAGAATAGACGACCTGGAATATTCGGTAGAGCATTTTGAAGATGAATTTTATATCATTACGAATGCAGACGAAGCCATCAATTTTAAAATTGTAAAAACTAAAATCGACAACTGCGGAATGGAAAACTGGGTAGATGTAATTCCACATCGTGCCGAAGTTCTCCTTGAAGGTTTTGAAATTTTCAGGGATTACCTTGTTCTCGAGGAAAGAGAAGAAGGACTTCTGCAGATCAAGATCATTGATGAGAAAACCCAGGAAGCCTACTACCTCCCTTTTTCTGATCCTACCTATACTGCTTATATCGGGATCAATATGGAGTTTGACACGGAAGTCCTGCGTTATGGCTATACATCATTGACACAGCCAAGCTCAACGTATGAGTATAACATGAGGGAGAAAACCACTCAGCTTCTGAAACAGCAGGAAGTTCTTGGAGGAAAATTCTTCCCTGAGAATTATATTTCCGAAAGAATCTGGGCCGAATCGAGAGATGGAGAGACAAGAATTCCTATTTCATTGGTTTATCATAAAAACACCAAAAAATCTGCAGATACCCCATTGCTTTTATATGGTTACGGAAGTTACGGACACACCGTGGATGCCAGTTTTTCCAATGTAAGACTTTCCATTTTAGACAGAGGATTTATTTATGCCATTGCTCACATCCGTGGTGGAGAATATCTCGGAAGAGAATGGTATGAGGACGGGAAAATGCTTTACAAGAAAAACACCTTCTTCGATTTTATTGATGCAGGGAAGCATTTAATTAAAGAAAATTACACATCATCACAACATATGTACGCAATGGGCGGAAGCGCCGGCGGACTTCTTGTAGGAGCTGTTGTCAATTACGAACCAAAGCTTTTTAACGGAATTGTAGCACAGGTTCCGTTTGTAGATGTCGTGACCACCATGCTGGATGAAACCATTCCGCTGACCACCGGGGAATATGATGAATGGGGAAATCCGAATGACAAGGAATATTATCAGTACATGAAGGAATATTCGCCCTATGACAATGTGGAAGCGAAAGATTATCCTCACATGCTGATCACAACAGGCCTTCACGATTCTCAGGTACAATATTGGGAGCCTGCAAAATGGACTGCAAAACTAAGAGAGCTGAAAACAGATAATAATCTTTTACTATTCAAAACGGATATGAGCTCGGGCCACGGTGGAGCAAGCGGAAGATTTGAATCCCTGAAAGAAGATGCGCTGGAATATGCGTTTCTCTTAATGATTGATAAAAAATAGTTAAATTTTTCTTGCTTTAAAAACACAAACCATGTTATTATTAAGTTTCCTTGCAATAGCTATTATTTATTATCTGATACAGAAAGATAAAATTCGAAGAGCAGACAAACGGGAAGCTTTCAAAGAAAAGCAAGAAGAGAAACTTCAGCAGCTTCTTGAAAAAGCAAGAGAAGAAGATGCAAAAAAAGCTGAAGAAAATAAATGACGAATATTATGAACGAATCCGAATACTGGCAAAAAATAGAACAGTTCTTTATAGAAAATTTTGACACCGAAAAAAATGCCCCCATTGAAACTTATTTATTTTTAATAGGTCTTCAGGAGCTGGGAAGCGGTCAGCAGAAATATACGAAAGATGATAAGGTGAACTTAATCCATATTGCAGTTTGCAGACTTCTGGAACCTTTTGGATATTACAAATTTAGCCATTACGATGATGATGGTTATCCTCATTTTGACAAGCTGGAAGAGCTTCCGGAACTAAAGCCGAACGAACAGTCTCTTCTGATGAAAAAAGCGATTATACAATATTTTCAGGAAGAAGATCTGATTTAATGATGCGATGATATGTTGATTTGCTGATGTGCTGATATGTCAATACGAATGCAAATAATATCCACAAATATTTATAGGGACGGGCTTTATTTAGCTCGTCTTTCTTTTTTCAAAGACCCAAAGGCTTTAGCAAAATCTAAAAGGATTGGTATTATTGCACATCAGCACATCAGCAAATCAACATATCACCGCATTAGCTAATCAGCACATCGGCAAGCTGCGTCAGTCCCATTTTAAATCCCTCCTCAAATCCCATTTCTAGCTGTTGATTCATAGCTTCCGGTGTTGGAAAGTGAATATTGATGGTTACTTTTGTACCTTCTTCCACTCCCGTAAAACCGAACAGCCATTTCGACTGTGCAAAATCTTCATTGATATTGCCATTTTCATCGCAGAAAGCATCTGTTCCATCAAAGCTGCGGTGCTCCGTAATTTCACCGTAATTTACTTTGGCATAATGTCTTTCTCCTTCCGGACCAACCATGGAATACAGCCAGGTTCCTCCATCTTTGAAGTCCTGTGTTTTGGTTTCACATTTCCAGGGTTTCGGGGCCCACCATTGATCCAATAATTCCGATTTGGTAAAATAATCCCATACTTTTGAAACATCAGCATCATATATTTTCATGACATATACGCTGTTCGAATCAAAATCTTTGTTAAAAATGATATCAGGTTCCATAAATAATTATTTTTATTAAAGCTAGGTATTTAAACGTTTACAGGACTTTCCATAGGACAAGTAATTTTAAATTCATAAATAATTGTTAAAAAACTCCCTTTTAAGAGAAATTATACAATTTTTTGGCTCGTTTTTTGTTTATGAAGTCTTAAAATAATTAATTTTAACATTCATTTTCTCCAATATATATTAAAATCAAATAATGAATAATAAATTCATCCCAATAATTTCGGTGTTTATGACAATCTCACTGATTGTTTTTGTTACGCTCCAATTTTATTGGCTGAAAAGATATTACAATGTCCTGGAACAGGATTTCTCAAGCAAAGTATATACCGCATTAGAAAGCACTGTAAAAAATGTTTCTGAAATTGAGGTGGAAAAGTACATGAATGAAAACAATAAAAATTTCAGAAATAATATACTTGCCAACAGTAAGCAACCCTCTCTGACTACAATACAGCAGGTAGAAGATTCCGGCACTCAAAGACAGATCATCTATTCTAAAAATATCATTGAAAAAACACAGCTTCCCATTTCTCAGAGAGGAGATTCTATAAAATGGACCACTCTTTACAGTGACGAAGCAGCATATAAAATAAAAAGGGACACTACCAAACCCGAACAGCTTACCGCAGAGATCAATAATGATATTGAAAACGGTGATTATACCATAAAGGAATTTGCTAAAATTTATGGAAATAACTTACCCATCACAAAAAGGGTTGACGATAAAGTTCTTGATTCAGTGATTACCAAAGAACTGAAAATAAGAGGAATTTCTGCAAAATTCGGATATGGAGTTACGGATAAAAATAATAACCTCACCAGTATTGTAAACAAGGCTTACAAAGAAAAAAAGGATAACAATACGTATTCCTATCCCCTTTTCACCGACACAAAAGACCGGACTTTATACAGTCTGGCTTTGGTATTTCCTAAAAAAGAATACTCCCTTGCCATGAACAACTGGCCGATGCTCCTGGGAACTTTCCTGTCATTGCTGACCATACTTGGAATTTACATTATTTCCATCAACTATATGATGAGGCAGAAGAAACTGGCGGAAGTAAAGACGGATTTCATTAACAATATGTCTCACGAGTTCAAAACCCCGCTGGCAACGATTTCCGTAGCCACGGATTCTTTGGCCAATGATAAGATTGCAACCAATCCCGATAAGGTAAAATATTATTCGGAGCTGATCAAGCAGGAAAATTTAAGGATGAAAAAGCAGGTGGAAAACGTTTTGAATATGTCCAAACTCGAAAGAAATGAGGTAGAGCTGTTCTTAAAAGAAACCAATGTAAGGGAGCTTATTAAGAAAACAACAGAATCTTTCAACCTTATTGTTCAGCAGAGAAATGGTTCCTTGAGACAGGAGTTCAATGCGACCAATTATATCTTCAAAATAGATGAGTTCCACATCTCAAATATGCTGGTGAATTTACTGGATAATGCCAATAAATACTCACCGGAAACCCCTGAGATTGATGTAAAAACAAGAAATGAAGGAGACTGGTACATCATAGAAATATCCGATAAAGGAATGGGAATGGAAACCCAGAACAAAACCAAAATTTTTGAAAAATTCTTCAGGGAAGAAACCGGTAACATTCACAATGTAAAAGGACAGGGACTGGGACTTTCTTATGTAAAGAAAATTGTAGAGCTTCATAAAGGGCAGATCCTCGTAGAATCCCATAAAGACAAAGGGAGTACGTTTACGATCAAGCTGCCGATGAGCTAAAATATAAATGATAAATGATAAATGATAAATGATGCATGATAAAAATTACCGTAAGGAATCAATCATCGATCATCATTTATCAATAATAAAATAGAAACCAAATAACAAAATATAGGAAGATAGAGTGAGAACGTTCATTCTTAATTTTTAATTATTAATTTATAATTATTAAAATCATGAGCAACAGAATATTATTAGTAGAAGATGATCAGAGTTTCGGGGCTGTGCTGAAGGATTATTTAACGATCAACAACTTTGAGGTAACCCTTGCAACTGATGGAGAGCAGGGATTGAAAGAATTTACAGAAAATGAGTTTGATATCTGTATTTTTGACGTAATGATGCCTAAAAAAGACGGGTTTTCATTAGCTGAAGACGTAAAAAAAATTGATAAAAATACTCCTATCATATTCCTTACGGCAAGAAATATGAGAGAAGATATCCTTAAAGGGTACCAACTGGGTGCGGATGACTATATTACAAAACCGTTTGATACGGAACTTCTTTTATACAAGATCAAAGCCATCCTGCAGAGAAGCTCTACTTTGGAAAATGAAGAACAGGAGCAGTTCAAGATCAGCAATATTTTCTTTGATTCTATGCTGAGACAGCTGAAAGTAGGCGATAAAGAATACAAACTTTCTCCAAAAGAAAATGAACTGCTGAAACTTCTTTGTATCCACAGAAACGATTTCATGCCGAGAGACCTTGCCTTGAGAAAAATCTGGAAAAAAGAAAATTATTTTACTGCAAGAAGTATGGACGTATATATTGCCAAACTTCGTAAACTTTTAAAAGATGACGAAGGATTGGAAATCATCAACGTTCACGGTGAAGGATTCAGACTTTTGGTTAAAAATTAAGCCTAAATACCAATTATAAATGTAAAATTAGCAAAACAATTAAAAATGTTTTGCTAATTTTGTTTCATACCGATTGGGATATGAAAAATACATTCTTAGGCGTTATCGCCATTTCAATATTAGCTGTTTCCTGCAAAAAAGACGAAAGACCTACTTATATAAAAGAAGAAGCGGGTATTCAGCAGCCCAGCGTGGCAGTTAATTCAACTTCCAAAACTGCACTGATGGATCAGGCAGGTGTACAGTCCAACCCAAATCCGGCTTCTGCCACAGTAGTTCCGGGAATTAAAAATCCTCCTCACGGGCAGCCTGGACACAGATGTGATATCCCTGTAGGGCAGCCGCTCAATGTAAATCCGGCGACTATTCAGACAACACCCGGCCAAAACCCTAACAATTCCATTAAAATAGATGCCAATTCCATGTCAGCAGGCAAAGTGGCAGTCGATAATAATGCAAAACCGGTTAAAACAGCTCCGGGAATGAATCCTCCACACGGAGAGCCCGGCCACAGATGTGATATTCCTGTAGGACAGCCTCTCAACAGTAAACCCGATCCGGCACCACAGCCTGTTCAGAGTGCCGCACAGAATGTTCCCGGCCCGGTAACAGCGCCGGCACCAACAGGCGAGAAACCTAAACTTAATCCGGCACATGGAGAGCCATGGCACAATTGTGCTTTAAAAGTTGGTGATCCTTTGTCTTAATTTTTGTATTTTTGCAGAGATGAAGCTGTTTCACATTCTTACAGTTATTTTTTGTCTGGGATTTTTTTTGGTTCCCAAAGATAGCTTCTACTCTCAATCTATGCAGGATACCTGCTGTAAAGTGGAGACAGGAAAAAGTGACTGCTGCAAAAATCACCCGACGAAAGACAGCAAAGACAAGCCAACAAAGTCTTCATGTCATGACGACTGCTGCTCAACATGTGTTGCATGCTATACTTACATAGAGACCCCTTTTTCGAAGAATTTACACTTTGAGCTGTCTTATTATAAAGCTAATAAGAATCCACAGTTCCATTATTCACCGCCCCATTTATCAGACCGTTTAAAAGAGATCTGGCAGCCTCCCAAAATAGGTTAATTATCACACAGTGAGTTCGTTAAACAATTTAATGAACCGTTTTTTAATTAATCTAAATTTTTAAACAAAATGAAATTATATATTACCAGGTTTATACTTGGTCTAATGATCCTGTCTGTACACTTTATATCTGCACAAAATCTTTCAAAAAGCCAGTTTAAAGTCAAAGGAAACTGTGAGATGTGCAAATCCAGAATAGAGACAGCAGCTAAAAAAGCAGGCGCTAAAACGGCTGTATATTCTATTGATCTTCAAACTTTAACACTGGAAACTGACAGCAAAGTTTCTACAGACGAAATTTTAAAGAAAGTGGCAGATGCCGGCCATGATAATGAAAAATTCAAGTCCTCCGACGAAACCTATAAAAGCCTGCCAGGATGTTGCCTCTATGAAAGAGACCTTCAGCCATCCATTGCAGAAGCTCATCAACATCATTCTAAAAAAGAAAACGAGTTTTATGTAAAAGGAAACTGTGCTTCATGTAAAGCGAGAATAGAAAAGACTGCAAAAGAAGCAGGTGCAGATTCCGCAGAATGGAGCGCAGAAAAACAAACGGTAACTTTAAATTTTGATCCTTCAAAAACCTCATCGGATAAAATTTTAAAAGCAATTGCCGATGTTGGTCATGACAATGAAAAATACAAAACCTCCGATGCGGTTTACACAAGCCTTCCCGGATGTTGCCTGTACGACAGAGATATTCCGTTCGGAGAAGCCAATCCAAATGTACACTATGAAGAAGGCGCAAAACACGACGATCATAAAGAACACGCAGCAGCCCTTAATGAAACTCATGAACAGCATGAAAAAAGCATTGAAGGGGTAACGGTTACCGGTTCGAAGGCTGCCACGGCATTAAGTAAAAAGGAAGCCGGCCTTGTTTTTAATATTGATAAGAAAGAATTACTAAAAGCAGCTTGCTGTAATCTGTCTGAAAGCTTTGAAACCAATGCAACTGTAGATGTGTCTTTCAGTAATGCTGTTACCGGTACCAAACAGCTTAAAATGCTTGGTCTTGATCAAAAATACACCAGCTTAACCAAGGAACTCCTTCCTGAAATCAGGGGACTGGCTTCGGCTTACGGACTGAATTTCATTCCCGGAAGATGGATCGAAAGCATTCAGCTGACAAAAGGCGGAAGTACAGTAACCAACGGCTATGAAAGCATCACAGGACAGATCAATACAGAACTTCTGAAAAATGCCAAAGAACCTGAAACTTCATTAAATATCTTCGCTGACTTCAACGGAAGAGCGGAAGCTAATATTACCAACGTCTCTCCTATCAATGAGAAATGGTCACAGACCTTTTTACTGCATGGAAACGGGACTTTCGGAGATACGGACATGAATCACGATACTTTTCTGGACAGACCGAAAGGAACACAGATTAATGCAGCTTATCTCCTTAATTATAATGATCTTGAAAAATCAGGGTTCGGATCGCATTTCGGGATTAATTTTATCAGGGATGAAAGAACTGCCGGACAAATTGGTTTTGATAAGAAACTGGGGCAGGACAAGCAGGGAGCTTACGGGGTAGGCATTGACATTTCGAGATTCCAGATCTGGAATAAAACAGGATATATCTTCAAAGGAAAGCCTTACCAAAGCCTGGGATGGATGAATCAGTATGTTTACCATCAGCAGGACAGCTTTTTCGGGCTGAGAAATTACGCAGGGAAGCAGCATACCTATTATTCAAATTTAATCTTTGAAAGCATTATAGGGAATACCAACCATAAGTACAAGGCCGGAGCCAGCTTTTTATATGACGGTTATGAGGAAACATATTTAACAGACGATATGAAGAGAAATGAGATCGTTCCGGGAATTTTTGCAGAATATACATTAACAGGATTAAAGTATACTTTAGTAGCAGGAGCCAGAGCCGATTTTCATAATCTTGCAGGGACCCAGTTTACCCCAAGGCTTAATTTTAAATATGATTTCACCCCTCAGACGATCTTAAGACTTTCTGCAGGAAGAGGATTCAGAACGGCTAATGTTTTTGCTGAAAACCAACAGTATTTTGCATCGAACAGAAGCATTCAGATTCTACAGAATGGCGGGAATATTTATGGATTGAAGCCGGAAATCGCATGGAACTACGGGGCGAGTTTACAACAGGAATTTAAGCTTTTCGGAAGAAAATCTTCGGTTGTTGCAGATTTTTTCAGAACGGATTTCCAGGATCAGGTGCTGGTGGACCTCGACCGTTCTCCCCAGCAGCTTACCTTTTATAATCTGGAAGGAAAGTCTTTTGCCAATTCTTTTCAGACCCAGTGGGATTTTACGCCTTTCAAAAATTTTGATGTAAGGCTGGCTTACAAATATTATGATGTTCAGGCAGATTACATAGACGGCAGAAGAGAAGTTCCGTTCATGGCGAAGCACAGAGGCTTTGTAAACCTTGCCTATACAACAAATAAAAATTACAAAGGAGGATTCTGGAGTTTTGATATGACTCTGAATTGGGTAGGAAAACAAAGACTTCCGGATACTTCAGGCAATCCGGCAGAATTCCAGCTTCCCGTATACTCTGATTCTTATGCTGTGCTGAATGCTCAGATCTCCAGGAATTTCAATAAAAAGATCAGAGCTTATGCAGGAGGTGAAAACCTTACATCTTATTATCAGAGAAATGCCATTGTAGATTTCAGAAATCCTTTTGGAAATTATTTTGACGGAGGAATGGTATATGCACCTATCATGAAGGCTAACTTTTATGTGGGACTGGATGTAACTTTCTAAGCTTTTAAACAAAATTTATGATGGATATCGATGATTTCTGTCGATAAACTTCTACAAGACGTCGATAAATATCGACACTGTTTATAGGAAATTTTATTTTAGAATATTGTTACTTTGTAACTGTAAAACCAACCCAATAAGAATGCTGATAGTTATTCCAACAGGAAGGTTTACAGGAACAAAAATGATGAAATAAAATACAGATGTAGGAATAACCTTAAACATTTGAAAAATTAAAAAAACACAAATATTTAAAAGTAAACTTGGTTTATTGGTTATTTTGACAAAAAAAGACTGTTTTAAAAACAGTCTTTTTTATTTTACAGATATCTATCTTCCGAAATCATCCTGTACTCTTACAATATCATCTTCATCTGAAGGATTTGAGGCATCGGTATGCTGCCATATTTCAGCCACTACGCCCCAGCCGTCTAAACCTATCAGCCTGTGTCTTTCGCCCTGCTGAAGCTTGATCTGATCTTTTGGACGGTATTCTTTCAGCTCGCCTTCTTCATCGGTATTGCTGGTTTTTATTCCAACCGTACCTTCTACGACCTGCCAGATCTCGGCTCTGCGGTGATGGTACTGCCAGCTTAAACGGGCATTCGGGGCAACAATCAGGATCTTTGGGCTCAGTTTTCCTCCTATTTTCAGGCTTTCTACATCAATCCCGTCAAAATACTGATTGGCAAAATCCTGCGCCTGGTTTTCATCGATCACGAAAAATCCACCCCAAGGTCTGGTATTATCCTTTGATGCGATAGCAAACCCCTGTGATTCAAGCGTTTTTTCTACTTTATCGAATATTTCTGTTTTCTCTGCATTCATAAATTGTATTTCTTTCTAAATTATTTTTAAATATAAAGGTTGTGATGATTATTCTTTCGACATCGAATAAGGAAAATCTTTCTCCTGTGATCCTCTTTCTTTATTTGGCGTATGGTCCATCTGGAATTCCAGGACAGCTCCTTTCATCAATTCTTTGTGACTCAGCCAGTTCTTCGAATATGATTGATTATTTACTTTTAATGACTTAACGTATAGATTTTCTGCACTGTTTTCCGCGGCATTTATTACAATTTTCTTGCCGTTTTCCAAATGAATCACAGCTTCTTTGAAAAGCGGTGCACCCAAAACATACTGGTCTGTAGCTGGCGTCACCGGATAAAATCCTAAGGCAGAAAATACGTACCAGGCGGAAGTCTGGCCATTATCTTCATCCCCACAGTAGCCATCCGGCGTTGCATAATAAAGTTTATCCATCACCTGTCTTGCCCAATACTGAGTTTTATAAGGCGCTCCGGCATAATTGTACAGATAGATCATATGCTGGATCGGCTGATTTCCGTGAGCATACTGCCCCATATTCATAATCTGCATTTCGCGGATCTCGTGGATCACACTTCCGTAATAGCTGTCATCAAATACGGGTGGAAGTGAGAATACTTCATCCAGCTTGGCTTCGAATTTCTTTTTCCCGCCCATCAACTGGGATAAACCGTCAATATCCTGGAAAACAGACCAGGTATAATGCCAGCTGTTTCCTTCGGTAAAAGCGTCACCCCATTTAAACGGATTGAATGGCGACTGAAATTTCCCGTCCTTATTTTTACCGCGCATCAGGCCTGTCTGCGGATCAAACATATTTTTATAATTATACGCTCTTTTTTTATAGATATCAATTTCTGAAGCCGGTTTTCCCAATGCTTTGCCCAGCTGATAAATGGCAAAATCATCGTAAGCATATTCCAGAGTTCTGGCAGCATTTTCATTGATCTTTACATCATAAGGAACATAGCCTAAAGTATTGTAATATTCTACTCCTCTACGGCCTACAGCATCAATAGGGCCTTCATTATTGGCTCCATGTTTTACAGCCTGCCAAAGGGTTTCTATATCGTATCCCCGAAGTCCTTTGATGTATGCATCAGCAACCACTGATGCAGAATTGTTCCCGATCATAATATCAGAGTATCCGGGGCTGCTCCACTCCGGAAGAAAACCTCCTTCCTTGAACGTATTGGCTAAACCTTCCTGCATTTCTACATTCATACTTGGATATACAAGGTTCAGGAAAGGGTAAAGAGCACGGAAGGTATCCCAGAAGCCGGTTCCTGCGAACATTTTCCCGTCTAAGATCTTCCCGTTGTAAGGACTCCAGTGCTTTACATTGTTCTGAGCATCAATTTCGTATAATTTCTGAGGAAAGAATAATGTCCTGTAAAGCGAAGAATAAAAGGTTCTCATCTGCTGATCCGTTCCACCTTTTACTTCAATTTTTCCCAGGGTTTTGTTCCAGATATTTTTTGCATCTGTTTTTACCTGTTCAAAATCCCTGCCTGCGATTTCCCTTTTAAGATTCAGTTCTGCCTGCTCGAAGCTGATGAATGAAGAAGCTGTTCTTGCATAAACGCTTTCTTTATTTTTCAATTTAAAACCAACAATGGCACCAGCATGATCACTGGTGATCTCCAGTTGGTTTTTCACAAAAGCACTGTCTTTCCAAGTGGTCGTCAGATCAAAATCCTTATCAAACTGGACAACGAAATAGTTTTTGAAATTGCTATATTTTCCTCTGGAATATTTAGTGGTGTACCCCAGAATTTTTCTTTCTTTAGGAAGGATTTTGATATAAGATCCTTTATTCAGGGCATCAATAATGATATAGGCACTGTCTGTCTTAGGAAAATCAAATCTGAAGAAAGCTGCTCTTTCTGTAGGAGTAAGCTCTGTAGTCACATTGATATCGGCCAGGTAAACGCTGTAGCTGTAAGGCTTCGCCACCTCAGCTTTATGGCTGAACCAACTTGCCCGTTCTTCCTCCTTAAATTTTAGTTTACCCACACCCGGCATGATCGCAAAAGCACCGTAATCATTCATCCAGGGAGAGGGCTGGTGGGTTTGTTTAAAACCTTTTATTTTATCTGCATCATAAGTATATGCCCATCCATCACCCATTTTTCCTGTTTGCGGAGTCCAGAGGTTCATTCCCCAGGGAAGTCCTATGGCGGGATAGGTATTTCCATTAGACAAAGAAGGTTTGGACTGTGTTCCCATTAAAGGGTTCACATAATCGGCAAGGGATATTTCCTGGCCAAATGCCAAAGTATTGAATAGAATAAAAAAACTTGAGAATAAAAACTTCATGATATCATTTTGTTAAATTGATCCTGGCTTTCTTCAAAGCATACCCTGCAGCACCAAGAATAGCCGCATCTTCAAAAATAGCAGAAATTTTAATAGGAAGATTAATTTTATGCTCTGCCAAATGCTGATTTAACCTCTTTTTAAAGTAAGGATATACTTTTGCGATATTTCCGCCTATGACCAGCACTTCGGGATTGTAATCCTTTACGTATTTCACTATAAATTCAGCAAAGGAATCTGCATAGTCGTTAAACATCCGGGTTTGTATCTCTTCGGGCTGATCTAATAAATCTTTAGTTCCGGATATTGTTCCTCCGGTCAAAGCAGCATACTGATTGACGAACCAGCGTGTTGCGAGGTAATCTTCACAGATAGAATCTTTAAAAGGCGAATCCCATAGATCTTCATCCGAAGCTGTTTCTCCATTATAGAAAGCTGTTCCCAGACCTGTTCCCAGGGTTACTCCAAAAATCTTATTATATTCCTGTACACAGCCGCCAAATACTTCTCCTTCAAGAAAGGCTCCAGCATCATTCACGAAATGAATCTGATCGGGCGAAACGGAAAGTCTTCGGGCTAATTCGTCTTTGATATTGACTTGATAAATATCTATAAATTTTCCCTGCTGCATCAGCGATATTCCATTTTCATAATCAAAAGGTCCCGGCATGGCTATACCGATGAGAAGCTCATTTCTGACAAGATTATAAATCACTTTTTCGATGGCTGAGATCCAGGCAGAAAAAATGGTTTCGCGTGCCCCGAAGGAATCAACATGTTCTCTTACATAGGTAGAACTGATAATTTCACGTTTTTCAGGATCAACCTGCGCCATGGTGATGTGCGAACCGCCGATGTCTATTCCTACTATATTCTGCATTATATTCTTTCTTTATGTTCTGTTATTCTTTTTCATTAAAAGGGACAGACAGGAAAGTCATTACCTCCCGTCTGCCATCCTAAAATCCCCTAATTTTATTTTACTTTTTATACGCCTGTTGAGGATTAATTTTTTTATTCTATGATCACCTTTCCCAAAGATTTCATCTTACCGTCTTTTGAATTAATCTTATAAATATAAGTTCCTGTTGATAAATTTCCGGTTCTGATCAACGTATCATTTTTATCAATTTTCCGGTTTATAATTAACTTTCCTGCCATATCATACAATGCAATTTCGCCGGCAGTGTTATCTTTAATAGTAAAGTGAATATCATTTCCTTTTTTAACCGGATTGGGGTAGGCAAAAGCTGTATTATTTTTTTCTGCATCAATATCTTTCGTGGAAAGTGCAGCAGCACAGGCTACATCTGTTCTCCAGTTTGCCGCTGACATATTGACCAGAGTTGCGAAATGAGTGTTTGCCGTAGCGTCAAGAGCTCCGTTTCCGCTGCCTTCGTTCATTTTCCAGTTCGCTTCAAGGTTGGGAGAGTTAGCCGGAACGTTGCAGTTGTTAGCAAGAACTTCGGAAGCCGTTAAGGCTCTTTTCCAAACTCTGAATTCATCCAGAAACCCGTTAAGAGTACGGGAATTGTCATAATTCCTGGCCAGATAAAGAATTCCGTTTGCCGTAAAATTTCCGGTAGCCGCTACACTGGCATCAAGAACCCCGTTGATATAAATTTTCATGGTTGATCCATCATAGGTTGCCGCTACATGATTCCATGTATTTGTATTCAATCCGGTATTGCTGTTTAGTTTTACCTGTGCTGAACCGAAGCTTAATATGAATTGCAATTTGTTATTAGCCAGATTTCCGTCACCAAATCTCAGCATTGCAGAATTACTATCGCCCACTTCAATGCCAATTACTGATGAAATATAGGGAAACGCGGTTTTAAATGCATTTACTTTTACCCAGCCTTCGAACGTTATGGCATTACCGCTAAGATTAAACTGCCCAGCATTCAGGTAGTTGGTACTTCCGTTAAAAGAGAGGGATCTTGCTCCCGGGCTCTGAACAGGTGCAAATCCACTGTTGAAAGAGGTATCAGCAGTATATGAGCTGCTGTTTGTTGCGCTGCAGACCGCCTGTACCCTCCAGACATAATTGGTATTCTCCGTTAATCCGGAAAGTGTATAGGAAGTTGAAGAGATATTTTGCACATCAATCCAGGTGCTTGCAGCAGCTGTTTTGTACTGCAGATTGTATGAAGATGCACCCGGTACGGCATCCCAGGACACTTTTGTTGTAGCTCCCAAAAAGCTTTCAGATTTTACTCCGGACGGCGTGGCGCACCCGTTTCCCGAATTAAATCTCGGGGCAAAAATGTAAGTACTTTTTAGTGTTGCCGAACAGTTAGACTGTATTCTCCAGTCATAGTCTGTATTTAAGGTAAGGTTATTAACTGTGATATTGCTTCCCGTGTAGTTGCTTGCAATATTGGTCCAGGTGGTTGAATTAGCCGGTTTATAATCAATATTATAAGTCTGGGAAGCATTGACTGTCCAGTTTAATCTGGCTGAAGTCCCTGTCATATTTGTAGCTTCAAGTCCCAGTGGCGGATTACATGTATCTCCCTGTGTCCAGGAGTAAAGAGGAGCGGTAAGAAGGGTGTTTTCGTTGTACAAAATATTTGACCCAGTGCTTAAATAGCTTGCATTATTAACTCCGTTAAGGTCATACCACATAAAAACGCCATAACCGTCATTGATTGTGTTAGTTGCCAAAGTGGAAAGTGTAGCAGCGGAAGTAGACTGAGGATTTGAATTCTGTATCCATGTAGCGGCGGCAGAAAGCTTGGACTTGGTAAGAGGCGGCACGGAAGGCGCACTGTACGTTCCATAATAAGGATTCCAGCTGTAATTGATATAATTTCCGGCGGCATCACCGTTGTAGCTTTGTCTTGAAGTGGCAGGTCCTAAATAATAGAAAGTGATCAGCTTATCAGGCATGGCCAGTTTAAGTTCCTGTAACAGCATGACGAAAGAACTGCTATTAGGCTGTCCTGTTCCGTTGTTTCCGTAGCCTGCATATTCATCGTCAAGATCCACCCCATCCAAACCATAGGTGTATACCGTATGGGCGAGCTGCTGTGCGAAATCACGTGCCGCTTCCCGGTTCGGGAAATTTGAAATTCCGGCTCCCTGGTGGTTTCCAAGGATGTCCAGAAGTACTTTAATTCCTTTCTGCTGTAAGGGACGAACGTAGGTATTGACGTCATTCAATACTTTTGTAACATTATTGTTATTCGAAATATAAGCTCTGCTTTTGGAAACATCATAGTTGATATTGGCGGCAAAGATAATAGCCACATCAAAAAGCTGTCTGTTCGTATTCTGCAAAGTATACGATCCTACATTCAGCATATTATTGTTGTTCACCTCCACATAGCATACTCCTACAGGATTGAGCTGCTGTGCTTTAAGTACAGACACCCCCTGAATAATCAGTAAGCCCAGGGCAGTAAGAATAGATTTTTTTTTCATAGTATTAATTTAGTTTCGGTTAAAATCACCGGGCCGGAACCCGGTGATGGTGATTTTTTATTTTATAATTAATTTTTCAGTCTGCTTAAGGCTTCCATTCTGAGATTCAAACCGAATAATATAGTTGCCTTCTTTAAGCCTTGAAAGGTCATACTGTTGATCTCCCGCATTGATTGTTTTTGTTTCCAGAGGGTTGCCGGTAAGGCTATATACCGTTAATTTCCCTTTGTTGTATTCTTCCGGAACTGAAACTGTAAACGGAGAAGACTTGCTTACAGGATTCGGGTATAATTTCACCTGCTTTTTAGCTGTAACCTCCTCCAGGCCTGTTGCATTTTGATTTCTTGCAGCTGCAGAGCCTGCCGCACATGGTATATCTGTTCCCCAGTTCGAAGCATCCACTCCTGTTAATGTCAGGGTAATTCCGTTTCCCGAGCTGTCCTGAACAGATGAACCGCTTCCCTCGTTAAATTTCCAGTAAGCAGCAAGAGAAGAAGCCGGAAGGGTCACATTACACATATTCTGGCTGATTTCTGTCTGGCTTAATGCTCTTTTCCAAACCCGCACCTCATCTACTTTACCATTGAAATTCCTTGATGTATTATATAAATATCCTACATTAAATGCTCCGTTGGAATTCACACTCCCCGTTTGGGATTTGCTTGCATCAAGAACTCCATTGATATAAATTTTCATGCTTGAGCCATCATAAGTTGCCGCAACATGATACCATGTGTTGGCATTCAATGCTGTAGCAGCAGTTAGTTTTTGCTGTACATTATTGATACTCAACACAAACTGAAGCTTATTATTGGCAATATTGGCATCACCCAGTCTTAAAAATGCTGAATTGCTGTCGCTTACCTCCGTTCCCCAAAGAGACGAAATATAAGGTGATGCAGATTTAAAAGATGATGGTTTTATCCAGCCTTCCATTGATAATGCAGATCCGCTTAGGTTAATGTTTCCCGCCGCACCTGATTCTGTGCTTCCATCAAGGGAAAGAGAGGTGGATCCGGAAGGAGTTGTTCCTGTCCCGCTGTTGAATCTCGGAGCAAACATATAGGTGCTTTTTACGCTGCAGTTTGTTCTGATTCTCCAGTCGTATTCCGTATTGGCTGTTAATCCTGAGATGGTTACGGAAGTAGCAGTGGTAGCTGTTGCAACGTTCGTCCATGTGGCAGAAGTAGCCGGTTTATAATCAACATCATAGGTGCTGGTTCCTACTGCCGACCAGTTTAATTTTGCACTTGTTCCTGTAAGGTTACTTGTAAATAATCCGATCGGGGCATCGCAATTGGTTCCCTGCGTCCACGACTGTAAAGCAGTGCTTAAAATAGTCTGTTCTCCGTATAATGTCTGCGTTCCGGCTGAAAGCTGTGATGTTTCATTGGTTCCGTGCAGATCGTACCACATAAATACTCCGTATCCGCCGTTCTTTGTCTGGGTAGCCAAGCTGGTTGTAGTGGAATTGGATGTATTTCCCAGCCATACAGCTGCCGGAGAGATCTGAGCATTGGTAAGAGGCGGAACGTTAGGTGCAGAGAAAGTTCCGTACATTGCATTCCAGCTGTAGTTGACATAATCTCCTACTCTAAGCCCGTTCCATGAAAGTCTTGAAGCTGCCGGACCGTAATAATAAAATGTAATTAGCTTGTTGGGCAGTAAAGCTTTTAATTCCTGTACAAGCATTACGAAAGAGCTTGCATTAGGCTGGCCTGTTCCATTATTTCCATAATCAGAATATTCATCATCAAAATCGATTCCGTCCAGACCATAAGTATTTACAGTATGGGCAAGCTGCTGGGCAAAATCTCTGGCTGATTCACGGGTCGGAAAATTACAAATACCTGCTCCCTGATGGTTTCCCAAAATAGTCAGTACCACTTTCATTCCTTTTGCCTGAAGCGGTTTTATGTAGGTATCTGCATTGGTTAGTACCTTTGTAACGTTATTGTTGCAGTACAGGTAAGGTCTGCCTCTGCCCGTATCATAATTGATATTGGCAGCAAAAATATTGACGACATTAAACAAATATTTGCCTGACGTCTGCAGTTTGTATGAACCCGCATTCAGGATATTGTTGTTGTTCACTTCTACATAGCATATTCCCGTAGGATTAAGCTGCTGCGCATTCAGCACAGGAATGGCATGAATGATCATTACGATCAACATAGTAATGGCTTTTTTCATAATGTTTTTTTTAAGTTGTTTTGATGTATTGATATCTATTCATCTTCTCCTCTCCGGAAAGGAAGAAAATAATCAGCTGCTGACCGAAAATTTCATATAAGCTTTCCTTCAATGAAATTTTTGTAAAACACTGAAACTAAAAAAACGGGAATAAAGGGCATACTGCCACCTGCTGCAAATATCGAATCTAAGTCAGTAAATCCTGATTCTCGTTAAAGGTTTTCCATAACAGTTCTCCAAACAATGTATTGGCCCAGGCAAACCATTCTCTGGTAAATTTCTTATCGTTGTCCTTGTGGAAGGATTCATGCATAAATCCTGTTCCACCATGGGTTTTCTGTAAAGTTTCTATGCACCATTTTATTTCCTTCTTGTCGTTGGAGGTAAGCGCTTTCATGATGATACTCATCGGCCAGATCATGTCAAGGCCAATGTGTGGTCCGCCGATCCCTTCTGCCAGCTTTCCTTTGAAGAAGAACGGGTTGTCTTTTGACCATACATATTTTCTTGTATTCAGGTATACGGGATCGTCGGCTTTTACCGCATCCAGATAAGGTAATCCCAGCAGGCTCGGGCAGTTGGCATCATCCATCAGGTTGTAGCTTCCAAATCCGTTGGTTTCAAAAGCGTATATTTTCCCATATTCCGGATGATCATAGATCCCGTATTTTTTGATGGCTGCATCTACCTCATCGGCAAGACTGTTCAGCTGCTGAGCCAATTTCTGGTCATTCTTGATCTTTGAAACCATTTCTGCGGCCTGACGTAAGCTTGTTACAGCAAATAAATTGGATGGAATAAGGAAGCCATAAATCGTAGCATCATCACTAGGACGGAACATGGAACTTATCAGACCAACGGGATTGGTGGGATATCCATAACCTCCCATCGCAACTCCATCCGTTGCCCATGCTGTGGTACGTTCGAATTTATAAGGTCCTAAATCTGTTTTTCTCTGCTGCTCTTTAAAAGTCTGCAGAGTCAGTTTGATTGCCTGTAGCCAATTATTATCCAATGGTTTTGTATCTCCTGTCGTTTTCCAGAAATGATAAGCCAGACGGATCGGATAACAAAGTGAATCTATTTCCCACTTTCTTTCGTGAATGCCCGGCTTCATATCCGTATGATCGTATTCTTTCCACTTGCTTATTTTATTTTCGTCGTTATAAAAAGCATTGGCATATGGATCTTTCAGAATGAATTCTGTCTGTTTATGGATAACTCCTGAGATCAGTTTATGTAATTTTTCGTCTTTTTTTGAGAACTGCAGATAAGGGAAAACCTGTGCCGAGCTGTCGCGAAGCCACATGGCATCAATATCTCCGGTAATCACGTAGGTATCCGGGATTCCGTTCGTTTCTTTATAAAAAACGGTAGTATCTAATGTATTGGGGAAACAGTTTTCGAAGAGCCAGGCAAGTTCTTTATTTTTCACTTTCTTTTTAAAGGCTGCAATTGCATTTTCTACCGCTTCACTGGTAAAATGTCTTTTATCTTTAGGAACACGGACAACAGGGAAATCTTCTGTACCCAGCGTTTTCGCAAAAACATTCTGAGTAAACAGTAATCCCGCTCCTGCCAGCGCACTTGTCTTTATAAAATTTCTCCTTTCCATTATACTTTTTATTTCTTTAATTTTTTATTGATTTATTTTACGGGCTTGCTTCCCATTACAAATTTCAGCTCACCTCCGTTCATGATATCACTGTGGCTGATTTCCCAGCTTTTGAATTCTTTCCCATTCAGGAACATTTTCTGAACGTAAATATTTTTATCGGAAATTTTATCCGCAATTACCGTAAATGTTTTTCCGTTTTCCAGCTTTAAAGATGCTTTAGGAAACTGTGGCGCTCCAATGGCATAAACAGGTTTCCCCGGAGTTACAGGATAAAATCCTAATGATGAGAAAATATACCATGCAGACATCTGACCGCAGTCTTCATTGTTGACAATTCCGTCCGGTTTCGCAGCATACATATTGTCGCGGATAAATTTTACCATTTTCTGGGTTTTGTAAGGACTTCCTGCATAATTATACAGGTAAGGAACATGATGTCCCGGTTCATCACCAAATCCCAGAGAACCGATGAATCCTGAAATATCCACATGCTGCTCACCTTCCATTTTTAAAGCTTCTGTAAAGGTTTTATCTAATTTTTCTTCAAAGCCTTTTTTTCCGCCGTACAGGTTCATCATTTCATCGATCTGATGGGGAACAAAGAAATCATAAGCCCAGATATTTCCGGAAACCCAGTGGGGCTGAAGTTTTTTCCAATCGTTCAGTTTAAAATCAGCAAGGAATTCACCGTTCTTCTGTCTTGGCCAGAAATGGCTATTTTCTTTGTTGAAAGTATTCAGGAAGTTCATGGAACGTTTTTTATATACCTCTGCTTCTTCTTTTTTACCCAGTTTCTCGGCAAGCTGCTGAATGCACCAGTCATCGTAGGCATATTCCAGGGTTGCAGAAACCGAAGCTCCGTTTTCTGATGGTGTATAACCTAGTTTGATATAATCATTGAGACCTCCGCCTCCATCGCTGCTGCTCATTTTATCAGTGAGAGAAGCATCTTTCATGGCTGCAAATGCTTTTTCCTGATCTATTCCCGGTACGCCTTTGGAAATGGCATCCCAGATTACGGACACACTGTGATAGCCGAGCATACAGAAATTATCATATCCGCACAGCTCCCAGATCGGCATATGATCTTTGCGGTCTGTATACCTGCTGATTAAGGAATTGGCAAATTCTTTCGTATGTTTCTGATCCATAATGGTCAGCAACGGATGTGTCGCTCTGAAGCCGTCCCAATAGGAATAAGTACTGTAATTGGTAAACCATTTCGTGTTCATGTTTTCCTGTGCAGCAACATAATCTCCGTTGGTATCCATATAAAGATTAGGCGCTATGAAGGTGTGATATACCCCTGTATAGAAGATTTTTCTCTGATCATCTGTACCTCCTGTCACCTGAAACCTGCTGATGAGTTCCCTCCACATTTTCTGGGCGTTTTCTTTCGCTTTTGCAAAGTCTACATTCTTTGCTTCAGCATCAAAGTTTTGCTGTGCTCCTTCCGTGCTTACCGGAGACAGGGATACTTTAACTTCTATGCTTTCATTTTCCTGGGTAGAAAATCTTACGAAAGCTTTGGCGTCTTTGGCAAGCGCTATCTTTTCGTTTTCTTTTATCTTTCCTTCAGAATAGGTACCATAAGATTTGAATGGTTTTGAAAATTCCATCACAAAATAGGCAAATCTTTTTCCTCCCCAGCCGTTGCTGTAGCAGTATCCTTTAATCTTATTGTTTCCCTCGATGCTTACCAACGTATGGTAAATATTTCCGAAAATCTTATTGGTAGGATCTATGATAATATTGGCTTCTTCACTTTTAGGGAAGGTATATTTGTGAAATCCTACCCTTGGGGAAGCGGTCAGTTCGGCTTTAATTCCGTAGCTGTCCAGCATAACTGAATAGTATCCCGGGGAAGCGGTTTCCTTATCATGAGTGAATGTCGAACGGTAGCCGCTTTCCGGTTTGTCTTCTGTACCCGGAACCATTTTTATATTTCCCACGGTTGGCATCACCAGAATATCCCCAAGATCTGCCCAACCTGTTCCGCTAAGGTGATTATGACTGAATCCCATAATGGTTTTACTGCTGTAATGATATCCTGAACACCAGTCCCAGTCGCCACTTTTGGTATTCTGGTCCGGGCTGAGTTGGATCATTCCGAAAGGAGTGGTAGCTCCCGGGAAGGTATGGCCATGTCCGCCGGTTCCTATAAAAGGATCTACCCAGGAAAGAATATCGTCTTTCCGCTGCTGGGCATTTCCGGTATTGGAAACGAGAGTCATTAATAAAAATATCAGGAGTTCTTTTTTCATAATCATAATACGGAAATCTTAAAAATCCTTCAAGATAGGAGTTTATTTAACAATATAAAAACCTCAACAATGATTTCAACAAGCGGAAAAATAAAGTTGACGGGCATATTTCACAGGTTTTTAATCAGTTTAAAGCGAATTCTTCTTCATAAAATCAATGATTTCTGAAATATATCCAAACGCAATAGCTACAACGGTATCCGCCGCGCCATAATATACTGTTACCTTATCCCCTTCTGAAAGTGCTGCGCACGGGAACACCACATTCGGGATATCTCCTGTAAGCTCATATAATTCAGCCGGAGCCAGTAAATAAGGTTTTGTTCTGTACAATACTTTTGACGGGTCTTCAAGATCCAGCAGCGATGCTCCCATAGAATAACGGAAACCTCTGCAGGTATTGATCACGCCATGATAGAAAAGCAGCCATCCTTCTTCTGTTTTGATAGGAACAGGTCCTGCACCAATCTTTGTACACTGCCATGCGCTGTCTTCAAAGGGTGCCACTTTCATCACACATCTGTGCTCGCCCCAGTATTTCATATCCGGGCTGTAGCTGATGTAGATATCTCCGAACGGGGTATGACCGTTATCACTTGGCCTGCTCAGCATTGCATATTTTCCGTTGATTTTCTCCGGAAAAAGAACTCCGTTTCTGTTAAAGGGCAGAAATGCATTTTCGCACTGAAAAAATTCTTTAAAATCAAAAGTATAGGCAATTCCTATGGTTGGCCCGTGATATCCATTGCACCATGTGATCCAGTAGCGGTCTTCTATAAAGGCAACACGGGGATCGTATTTATAATCGGATTCTATCATTTCGGTATTTCCGGCTTTCATATCGATAGGATCGTGGTTGATTTCCCAATTGATCCCATCCTTGCTGAAACCTGCAAAAATATTCATCTGTACCGCTTTGTTGTCGCAACGGAAAACTCCTGCGAACCCGTCCTCAAAAGGAACCACTGCACTATTGAAAATGCTGTTGGATGTAGGAATCGCATATCTGTTGATGATCGGATTTGCAGAGTAACGCCACATAATATCATGGCTGTCTTCCGGACGATCCTGCCAAGGGATCTTTGCTGGTTGAAATGTCATAAAGTATTTTTACTTTTTATTTAATGTATTGATAAATGATTTAGTGTTCTTTTGGTTGTTCAGGGTATGAGAACGGAACAAGCAGTGTTACGATAAATGCCGGTATGGTAGCAATCAGAACCCAGATAAAAAACATTTTGTAGCCTACCCAATCGCTGATCATTCCACTGAACATTCCAGGAATCATTACCCCAAGATTCATAATGCCGGTAGCAAAGGCGTAATGAGCGGTTTTGTGCTCGCCAGGTGCAATTTGCTGCATGATATAAAGCATCAGACCTACAAACCCGAATCCGTAGCCAAAATATTCCACAACTACAGCAATACCTACCGGAAGCAGCTCCGACGGCTGAAAATGAGCCAGCAATGCATAGACCACAAATGGAATATTAAAAGCCGAGCATAACCAGATCAATGATCTTTTCAGTCCTCTTGCCGCAATGAAATAGCCAGCCAGCACGGATCCTAAAATAAATGCCGCTGAACCATAAGTCCCATAAATAAGCCCGATATCCGATGTGGATAGTCCAAGGCCTCCTGACGTTCTCGGCGCTTTAAAAAATAAAGGGGCAATTTTTATGGCAAAGCCTTCTGCAAAACGGTAGAGAATAATGAAGAGTACAGCCCACAGGATATTCTTTTTTCTGAAGAAAGAAGTAATTACCTCCAACAGCTCTTTACGGATGTTCCTTGTTTTTCTGGCTTCCTTTTGCTCATCCTTTTTATTTTCTTTAGGCAAAACAGCATAATGATAAATGGCCAGAAGAAGAAACAGAAGACCATAAATTCCCATAATGATCATCCATGCATTGGTAACTCCTTTTGTCTTCTCCAGAACTCCTGCGAAATAGACCAGAACCCCACTGCTGATGATTTTTGCCAGGTTGTAGAAAGCACCCTGCCAACCGATATATTTTGCCTGCTCCTTATTCGTCAGAAAATTGATATATGTTCCGTCTGCAGCTATATCGTGTGTAGCACCACAAAATGCAACAACTGCAAAAAGGGCAATGCTATACCTGAAGAAATCCTGCATTGGCAAGCTTAAAGCAATTAATGCGAACAGAATTCCTATGGCAAACTGGGTGGCTACAACAAAAAATTTCTTTGTTTTATAGATCTCCAGGAAAGGGCTCCAAAGGGGCTTCAATGTCCAGGAAAACATAATCAGGGCGGTCCAGAATGTAATCCTGGAATCTGAAATCCCCATATCCTTGTACATGATCCCGGAAACCGCATTAATGGTTACAAAGGGAATTCCCATTGCAAAATATAATGTTGATATCCAGAATATCGGTTTCACCGACTGAGTTTCAGAATTGTTGCTTCCCATGTTTAAACTAAATATTAAAGAAAAAGAGAGCCTCTCAAAAGCATCATTCCGAATTGAAACGAAACTAAAATTGAAGAATCTAAACTAACGTGTATCAGAAATTTCTTCTACGGAATGAAAAAACCAAATTAAATCTAACTTTTGAGACGGCCTCTTTATCTTTATACTGATCTGCTAAAATTATTACTTTTTATCCCACCACAGCTTGGTTCCCCCTGTATCAGGTCCTCCAAGGTACTGCAGTGCCTGAGCGTAGTTCAGGGTATTGTTTCTGTATTTGGTCGGGATAGGAACTCTTCTGATCATAGCATCGGTGCTGATGGTTCCCTGGCTGTCATTAAGAACATTTTTGAAAATAACAGGATATCCGGTTCTTCTCTGTTCTGCCCAAGCCTCGGATCCGTCTGGATAAATAGCGATCCATTTTTGAGTCATAATTCTTTCCAGTTTTCTTTCAAAAGAATCGCCTTCGTTCCATTTGATGGTAATGGTGCTCAGCATTGGGTTTCCTGCCAGAATACTGTTGGACGCATTTTTAGGATCAATGTAAGGAGCTTCCTTAGAAACAGCATCTGCTACATAAGTTGCATAAGATGCGCTTTTCCCCCATTCTGCAAATGACATTTCGATGCCTTTGTTGTAGTTTGTTCCTGCATCTCCTGCCCCGGCATATCCTCTGATGGCAGCTTCCGCTTTCAGGAACCAGATTTCTGCTGCAGTAAACACTTTATTTTTACCGTTGCTATTGGAAAAATAATCTCCATTGGCAGACGCCGCGATAGGCTGAGAGAAGTCCCCGTATCTGTCTTTACTTCCTCCCATATCAACTCCTTGTCTTATTCCTATATACTGTCCGGCTACACTAGGATCGGTGGCAGGTTTTGCATAGGCAGATCTTCTCGGATCATTAAAGCCATTCATAAATGCCATTAATGGTGCCCCGATTTTACAATCGCCCCAAGAATAAATAATATCACTCAGAGGAGAAGCTCCCCCATAGTTAATCAGTGCATTGGCAGAATTGTCATCAATAAACCCTGCAGGAGATGCTAAAGCCTGTTCTGCATACAATCTTGATTTGGCAGGGTCGGCATAACTCATTCTCATTGCAAATCTTAATTTTAAGGAATTGGCAAGTTTTGCCCAGTTGGCCAGATTACCGCCATATATAAGATCCGATTTAGTGATCACCGCCTTATCTTCTACACCCGGAGTCTGCTGCAGATCTGAAATGGCAGAGGTAAGGTCTGCAATGAAATTGTTATAAGCTTCCTGCTGTGAATCGAAATCGGTAATTCCCGTTGAAGGATTAGGGGTTTCAAATTTACTATAAATAATAGGTCCATGGGCATCCGAGACTTTACTTGCAGAGATTACTTTAAGGATTCTTGCAACAGCAAGAGATGCTTTAAAATTGATACCCGGATAGTTTTCTTTGATCACATTGTTGATGGTCTTTGATTTGTCAAAAACATCTTCCAGCTGTGTCATCATAATTCTTTCGTTCCACCCGTCCATAATGAAATAAGTGGTATTATTTCTCCCTCCGTTATAGGGTGTAGCTGTACTGAATAACCCGCTGTACATGTCCGCGTTAAGGTTAGTCTGCAGCTGATAAATCCAGTTGGTAGAGCTTTGCTGGTTTCTCTGCATCAATTTCAGGGGATTTACAATCTGGGTAAAATCGGCATTGAAATTTTCAGGACCTCCAATGTACTCCTGGTTATATTTATCAAATTCGCCCGTGCAGCTTAATGCAGAAAACAGCATACATGCACTGACTGATATTGTTTTAATATGAGATATTTTCATTTTGTTAGAATTAGAAGTTAGCTTTTAATGATAGACCAACTGATCTGGTAATCGGCATTCCGAACATATCGATACCTACCCCTCCAGGATTAACGCCTGATACTTGCTCGGGATCGAACGGAGCGTCCTTATAAAAGAAAAACAGGTTGCTTCCGATTAAACTTATCGTTGCATTTTCCATATATTTTGAATTTACGCCAAATGTGTATGAAATTGAAGCCTGTCTCAAACGTACGGCTGTCGCCTTATACATGTATGGTTCATCAATAGATCCTGATACTTTAGAATAGTATTTTTCAGCATCAGTCAATCCTGTATAAGGAGTACCGTTTTCGTAAACTGCATTTGGAATGGATACTCCTCCGTTATCACGGGCATCCGCAGTAGCCTGGCTTACTCCGTACTGATCATTTTTAGCCTGGGTGTAGCCTAATACTTTTCCACCAAATTTTCCGTCAATAAGGAAACTAATTCCCAATTTCCCGATATTGAATGAGTTGTTGAAACCAAGGATAAACTTAGGATTCGGATTTCCAAGATACTGAACCTGGTTCTCATCTCTTAACGGAACTCCGTCCGCATCCACAATGATTCTTCCCTGACCGTCTCTTTTGAATACCGATCCGTAAATATCACCAAAGGACCCTCCTACTTTTAATCTGTTATAACCTCCACCTGTAAGCACAAAAGTTTTGTCTGCAGGAATCTGTAATCTGGATGGGAAAAGTTCTTTAATGGTATTTTTATTGGCGGAAGCATTTATTGTAGTTGTCCAGTCAAATTTGCTTCCCGCAAATACTTTATAAGATAAGCTGGATTCAAATCCTACATTCTGAATTTTTCCGGCATTCACATCAAATCTTCCGGTTCCAAATCCTAAGTTGGAGGATATTTCCACCGCCTGTAAAAGCTGGTTGGATACTACGGAATTGTAATACGTGAAGTCAAAGCTTAAACGGTTATTTAAAAGTTTAAGTTCTGTTCCTGCCTCAAAAGTTTTGTTAAGTTCCGGTTTCGCAAAAAGTTCAGAAAATTCCGGGTTGGTAACCGGTGATGAATTAGGCGTAATCATAGTACCTGCATTTACCTGATAACGGTAAATATTAGGAGCTGTCAGGTTAGAATACAGCCCGTTCCCAACTTCAGCATAGGAAGCTCTCACTTTCCAGAAATTGATGGATTCTGAAATATTAAAGATTTCTGATAAGATAGCATTGAAACCAATCGATTCATAATCAAAAGAAACTCTGCCGGTTCCTGACAGCGTTGAATCCCAGTCATTTCTGAAGGTAAGATCCAGATATAAGAATTTTTTATATCCTAAGTTGGCACTGGCAAAGACGGACTGAGTCTGTTTTTTTGTTCTGTATATTACATAGCTCACCCCATTTCCGTTCTGGCCCGGCCATTGTAAATTATTCAGTTCAAACAGGTTAGGAATCACCAAAAGATTATTCTCCAAGCTGCTTGACTCATATCTTTGTGTATTTATACTTCCACCCACCGTAAAATCCAAAGAAATATCATCGATAATTTTCGGGCTTCCGATTAATAATGCATCTCCGTAAGTAGATGTACTTTCAATCACATCTTTGTAAATCTTACCATTATCATTTCCTCCCAACAAAACAGGTAATGAATAAACGGCCACATTACGCTGGCTGTCTGAGGTAGTATAATTGTAATTCCCTCTTACCCTTGCCGATAACCAGGGATTGATCTGATAGCTCAATGTAGCTGCACTGTAAAGATTTTTATTTTTTGTCGTTACAGGGTTTTTATAAAGAATCCAATACGGGTTTTGAGATTCCACGCTAAAACTTCCGTCTGGTTTTATTGCCCACCAATTCTGGGCAGGAAGCAGTCTGTTATTATTTTGATATGCATAGTTTGATCCGCTGAACTGATCGAAATCAACACCTCTCGGCAGCCAATACAGATTTACAAGCGGGGAGTAATAGGAACCCGGAGTCAGCCTGTTTTTGCTGTTCTGTAAAGATCCCATGAAGTTGGCATCAAGCGTCAGCTTATCATCAAGAAATTTACTTGAATTCCTGAAATTAATATTATACTGATCAAATACTGATGTAGGAATAATTCCTTTATTTGTCGTATTTCCTATAGAGAAAAAGTTATTGGATTTTTCATTTCCTGACTGGAATGACAGATTGTTGACCCATGTAGTCCCGGTCTGTAAAAAGTCTTTCAGATAATCTTTTGAGGCTCCTTTCGCGCCCCAGCTCTGCTGAGAACCCGTTTGTCCTGCCGCACGGTCGTAAGGAATAGTCTGAAGATAGCTGTGTTGCAGTTCAGGAAGACTATAGGCCTGATCAAGAGTTAAACTTGTTGTATAAGATAATTTACTTCTACCCGCTTTTCCTTTTTTCGTTACAATCAAGACAGCACCGTTACCTCCCGCAGCACCGTATAATGCCGCAGCTGAAGCACCTTTAAGGAAATTGATGCTTTCAATGTCTTCAGGATTGATTGTACTTAAAACATCTCCGGTATCCGGCATGGAAGCAAAAAAGTCTACATTGGGTCCCTTTGTATTGTTAATGATGGGAATCCCGTCGATTACATACAACGGCTGGCTGTTTCTTGTAGATTTATCTCCTCTCATCACCACCCTCACGGATCCTCCTACACCACCATTGGTCTTATTAATCTGTACATTGGAAACCTTTCCGTTGATTGAATTCAAAAGATTGGGCGTTTTTACTTCTGTAAGCTCATCCCCTCCTATCTGCTGGCTGGAGTACGTTAAGGACCGTACCTGCCTTTTTATCCCCAAAGAAGTAACAACCACCTCTTCTATTTTGGTTGTTTTAGCAGTATCTGCCGTTTTTGTTTCTTGTGCGTAGGCAGATAAAGAAATAGCTAATAAAACCGGTATAACAGTTTTTCTCATAAGGTTAGTTTTATTAAGATTTATTTGAGAATCAATTACATCGCTTTAAATATTGTATACATTTCAAAATGATATTTATCTTCATTTTTCAGCAACATTTGCATCAAATAATTAAAGTTTTGTTAAGATTTAATTCATATTAGCAAATCTAAATTTTGTTGACAGCCAGATATAATGCTATTTTATCATAAAACGATATTATTTTTTCACACATTTTAAAAACACCACACTTATAAACTGATTATCAGCTAAATAATATAAATTTCACCTGCACTTTATCTCTCGTTATATAATGCTTTTTTTGCATTTTTTGATTAAAATACATCGGATAACATAAAAAATCCGGATATAACTACCCGGATCTAATGACAAAAATGCCTATTTTCAATAAACATCTTATTCTATTTTTTTCACCCCTTTAAAAAGTTCTTTAAATTCAGTAGGAGTCGTTTTTTTAATTGATTTGAAAACTTTATTAAAGTTGGCTATATTGTTGAAGCCAGCCTCAAATGCAGTTTCAAAAACGGTGAGATTTTTTTCCATCAGCCAGCGTGCGGCGTAACTGATCCTGATCTCATTTAAGTAATTCACAAAAGTCTTACCCGTTCTTTTCTTGATGAACCTGTTGAAAGTCACACTGCTCATATTAATAAGGGATGCAGCATCATGAAGGGTTATTTTGCTTTCAAAATTTTTATGGACAAAATCATGAACAATCTTCATTTTATCATTATCTGCAAAGGTCTCTAGCTCTATACTGTAGGAAGATAATAGTGTTTTGTCCTCTGCAACAGCCAACTCGTTAAGAATTTTCATGATCTCGATAAAAGATTCGAAACTGTTCATTTTGGAGAGGTTGAAAAAAGAATCTTTAAGCTTTTCTGCCGTTTCCTGGGAAAACAATATTCCCCGGATTGATTCTTTCATCAGATTACTGATAGGTTTCAGAATATTTTTATCCATCATAGACTGATTAAAAAAGTCCTGATTGAACTGAACCGTAATTTCATGGGTCTTCCGGTTTTTACATCTGTAATTGGCCCAGCAGTGCGGAAGGTTAGGCCCTACCAAAACCAGTTCAATATCGCCAATCTCACCGGTATGATCACCAATCATCCTGCGGTATCCCTTTCCTTTGCTGATAAAATTGATCTCAATCTCGGGATGATAATGATAGGGAAAATCAAAAGATGCCTTGATCCGGTCAAACACAAGAAAACTGTCCTCGGGAGATAATGGGGTTATTTCTCTCAAAATATTTTCTAGCTTGCTCATCTAATTTTTGAAGAAATTAAAGTTATAATTCAATACAGTATTTTTTACAAATTTGATAAAAAACCTAATAACTAATATATAATTTTTAGATTTTTTATTTTTATATTAGAAAAGATGAAAAAATTAGGTATAGCTATTTTAAAAAATTTCTAATATTTAGAAAGACAATTTTACTTATTAATGCAGGTAAAGTATTCTTTTGTATCTTTAGACTAAAGTAAAAGTATGCAGGAGCAACTTATTTTTGAAGATCACTACAAAAAACTCGGACTTGAAATTTTCTCCGAAAAAAATCTGGAAACCATCAATGGAAATAAATTCAGATATGATATTAAAATTCTCTTCATCCCTGCGGGCTATGAGCTGACTGTAGATTTTAATCATTATAAAGTTTCTGTACCTTCCCTGTTTTTTCTCACCAGCCAGCACCTGAAAATAGAAAAAGGAAAAGAAGACGCTATGCTGCTTTACTACAACCGGGATTTTTACTGTATTCAGATTCATGACAAAGAAGTAGCCTGCGATGGACTTCTTTTTCACAATGTATTTGAAATTCCTTTCGTAGAGCTTACCGATAAGGAAACATCTGAAATTAAAAATTTATTCGGGAATATAAAGGATGAGCTGGAATGGAAAGATTCTTCTGCCGAGGAAATGATCAGGACGTATGTAAAGCAGATCATCATCCGTGCCACCAGAAACTGGAAAAAGCAGCACCTCAGCAATAATACTGTAAAAATTCCCGGCAATGACGTGGAGGTGTTCAGAGATTTCAGCAGGTATCTGGAAATTCATTTCAGGGAAAAACACAATGTATCAGATTATGCAGAACTTCTTCATCTGGCTCCCAAAACATTAACTCATAAATTTAAAAGCCTGAACCTTGACTCCCCAAATCAGCTGATCATCAACAGGATTTTACTGGAAGCTAAAAGACTTCTTTTTTATACGGACAAACCCGTTAAAGAAATTGCCTATGATTTGGGCTATGAAGATCCGGCTTACTTCAACCGTCTTTTCACCAACAAAACAGGAAATACTCCTGCAAACTTCAAGAAAAATTACGCTTAGGGAAAAAAGTACAATATTTAATCCTTTTTATCTATTGAACCAACCTAAGAACCGACATATCTTTGTATCATCAAAATCAACATATTAAAATAATAAAAATCAAACATTATGAGACGTAACGCAACAGCCGTTTGGAACGGTACCATCAAAGAAGGTAAAGGACATTTAACCACTCAAAGCACAACTTTAAACGAAACTCAGTATTCTTTCAACAGCCGTTTCGCAGACGGTGTGGGAACAAATCCTGAAGAATTGCTCGCAGCAGCACATGCAGGATGCTTTACGATGAAGCTTAGTGCCGAACTTTCACAGGCAGGTTTCACTCCAGAAGAATTAAAAACAACTTCTGTGATCACTCTTGATCCAAGCATCGGGAAAATCACCAAATCCGAACTGACTCTTACCGCAAAAGTTCCGGGGCTTTCTGAAGAAGAATTCCAGAAATATGCAAAAATTGCTGAGGAAGGTTGCCCGGTAAGTGCCGCTTTTAATTTCGAAATTACTTTGAACGCTACTTTAGCTTAATCCTATAGAATTTTTACCTGAACCATTAAGATTTTTAAGGGAAAGTTAAGGAAATATCTAATGATATTTTAGGTAGCCTATCATCTGCCTGCAGATTCTTAACTATACTTTACTGCCTAAATCATCTTAATGGTTTATTTTTCCCCACAGATTGCACGAATTTCACAGATTTAATTAGAAATTCTCTAATTAAAGACAATCAGAGATTTTAAAAAACTTAAGTGATCTTTTTAACAGAAAGATTTTAAACTTTATTTCAACTTAAGTGTCTTAAAGCTTTTGTTCCTTTTGTAAAAAAACATTTCGACTATATATCTGTTAAGATAAAGCAAGCAATTTCAAAATAAAATATACCGATCGGTATATTTTTTGTATATTTGTATTGAATTAAAATACTTCAATGTCAAAAGCAGAGAAAACCAGACAGTTCATTATTGAAAAAACAGCCTCTTTGTTTAATACCAAAGGCTATATGTCTACATCTTTATCTGACATTTCGGAAGCTACGGGTCTCACGAAGGGAAGCATCTACGGAAATTTTGAAAATAAGGACGAAGTTGCCCTCGAGGTTTATAAGTATAATGCTGCCCTGCAGGCAAAAAACATGACGAGATCTTTCAGTGATGAATTCGAAACTACTATAGATAAACTACACGCTATTGTCAATTTTTACAGGAAAAACTGGAAAGTAGTATTCGAAAACGGGGGATGCCCCCTGATGAATGCAGCCACAGAAGCTGATGATATTTTTCCTGACCTGAGAAAACAGGTAACCCAATCTTTTGAAAGCTGGATCCGAAAAATAAAATCCGTCATTATTGATGGACAGGAAAATGGAGAAATACACCCTGATATTCATGCTGATGAATACGGATCGCTCTTCATTATGCTTATAGAAGGCGGAATACTCCTCTCCAAAACAACAGGGGATGAAAAGTATTTAAACACTGCCCTAAACAGAATCGCATTCATGATCGACAAAGAACTAAAAATACTTCCATCATAAAATTTTCATTATGGAAACAAAAAAAGTGGCCATCGTAGGATACAGCAGAATTCCTTTCGCCAGAATGAATACCGCTTATGCAGACCTGGATAACCAGGAACTTCTGGAAGCAACCCTTAACGGACTGATCTCGAAGTACCATTTACAGGGAAAACTTCTTGGTGAAGTCGCTGGAGGAGCCGTTATCAAGCACATTTCAGAAAGCAACCTCATCCGGGAAACCGTAATGAATACTGCACTTGATCCGGGAACCCCCGCATGCGATCTTCAGCAGGCCTGCGACACAGGAATTGAAGCAGCAGTGTACATCGGAAATAAAATTGCTTTAGGCCAGATCGAAAGTGGAATCGCCTGCGGAGTTGAAGCCATGAGCAACATTCCGTTCGAATCAGCACCAAGATTGAGAAAAGCATTATTAAAAGCCAATAAGGAAAAATCAGTATTTGGAAAACTAAAACAGCTCTTAAGCCCAAAACTGAAAGACTGGATGCCGATACCATACAAAGGACAGGAACCGAAAACAGGCCTGGTAATGGGTGGACATACGGAAATCACAGCAAAATACTATCAGATTTCCCGTGAAGAGCAGGATGAACTGGCTTTCAGAAGCCACAAAAACATGGCCCAGGCTTATGATGAAGGATTTTTTGATGATATGATTGTTCCTGCTTTCGGCTTAGATAAGGACAATAATCTCCGCAGAGATACCAGCCTTGAAAAGCTGTCCCAACTGAAACCTGCTTTTGATAAAGAGAACGGAACGCTGACTGCCGGAAACTCAACTCCTTTTACAGATGGGGCATCTGCCGTTCTGCTGGCCAGTGAAGAATGGGCCAAAGCCAATAATCTTCCTGTTTTAGCTTACATCACATTTTCAGAAGTAGCAGGGATAGAATATGTTGAAAACAAACAAAACCTTCTTCTTGCCCCTGTTTTTGCAGCAGACAGAATGCTTAAAAAGGCAGGAATGAGTCTGGAAGATTTTGATTATTATGAAATCCATGAAGCATTTGCAGCACAGGTTCTGGCAACCATTAAAATCTGGGAAAACGATGATCTGGCTAAAAAATTCGGTCTCGAAAAAGCATTAGGAAAAATCGACAGAAATAAACTGAATGTAAAAGGCGGAAGTCTGGCCGTAGCCCACCCTTTTGCAGCAACAGGCGGAAGAATTATCGGAACTCTGGCAAAACTTCTCCACGAAAAAGGAAGTGGAAAAGGTTTTATCTCTATCTGTGCCGCACGGGGACAGGGTGTAACTATGATTTTAGAAAAATAAACAGAAATATGGACAGATTAGCACAACTGCAGCAATTCATCGGAAAGGAATTTGATCAGTCACCATCACCATTTATGAAGTGGCTTAATCCCATCGTTCTTTCAGCAGAAGAAGGACATCTGGAGTTTCAATATAAAGTAAGATCTGAATGGCTCAATCCTATCGGAAACCTGCATGGCGGGGTAACAGCAGCCATTGTTGATGATATTATCGGAGCCACCATGTTCTCGCTGAATGAAAATTCTTTCATAACAACCATCAATAATGTGATCGATTATTTTTCAACTGCAAAAGAAAATGATAATATTGTAGCCGAAACGAAAATTATAAAAAGAGGCCGGCAATTTGTGAATGCACAATGCGAAATATGGAATGCAGACAAAACAAGACTGATTGCCAGGGGAACCTCCAATCTATTCAAAATTAATAACTAGATATGAAAAGAGTTGTCATTACAGGACTGGGCGCAGTAACGCCTTTGGGGAACAATGTCGAAGATTTTTGGCAAAACAGTATTAACGGTGTCAGCGGAGCGGGTTTAATTACTCATTTTGATTCAGAGAAATTTAAAGTACACTTTGCCTGTGAAGTGAAAAATTTCGATCCGAAAGTTTATCTGACCCACAATGAAATAAAAAGAAGCGACTTATTTTCACAATATGCCATGTATGCTTCTGCTGAAGCTATTCAGGATTCCGGACTTGAACTGGAAAAAATGGATCCTTTTGATACAGGAGTAATCTGGGGAACCGGACAGGGAGGAATGGTAACCTTTGAAGGTGAAGTCATGAATTTTGCAGACGGGGACGGAACCCCTAGGTTCAACCCTTTCTTCGTTCCTAAATTTATTGCCAATATGGCTTCGGGAATGATTTCCATGAAATTCGGTCTGCAGGGGATTAATTATACGACCATTTCAGCCTGTGCGACAGGAAATACAGCTTTGATGGATGCCTTCAACTATATCCGTCTGGGCAAAGCCAAAGTGATTATCAGCGGAGGTTCTGAAGCGGCTATCACACCTGCTTCTATAGGCGGGTTTTCGGTAATGAAGGCGATGTCGACCAGGAATGATGATTTTGCAACCGCAAGCCGTCCTTATGATGCAGAAAGAGATGGTTTTGTAATGGGTGAAGGTGCAGGTGCTCTTGTTCTTGAAGAATATGAACACGCAAAAGCAAGAGGAGCTAAAATCTATGCGGAACTGGCCGGAGCTGCTATGACTGCCGATGCTTACCACATGACCGCACCCCATCCGGACGGCATAAGCGCCATTAAAGCAATGCAGCTTGCCATGAAAGAGGCCGGCGCCAATACAGAAGACATTGATTATCTTAATCCCCACGCCACTTCTACACCGATTGGAGATGTGATCGAGCTGAATGCAATCAGCAAATTGTTCGGAGGAAGCAAAAATCTTGATATTAGTGCAACGAAATCTATGACGGGGCATTTATTGGGTGCCGCAGGTGCTGCTGAGGCCATTCTATCTATTAAAGCTGTCGAAAAAGGAATTATTCCTCCTACCATCAATCTTCACCGTATTGATGAGAACATTCCTAAAGATGTGAATATTGTTTTCGGAGAAGCTAAAGAAAAGGATATTAATTTTGCCCTAAGCAATGCTTTCGGATTCGGGGGACACAATGCCACTCTGGTTTTTAAGAAATTCAATTAAAGAAAAAAGCAGTCAAAATTGACTGCTTTTCCATTTTATTACTGATCCCGGTAATGAAATAAATTTCCTACCTGGTATCAGCAATAAAAAATCCTCTGCATGGTCAGCGATCGGAATATAAAGCCTTTCCCATTTCTCCCCTTCCATTATATCCCAGCTGTGTCCTTCTCCTTTAGTATCTTCAGCGAGCAAAATGATCCCTGGTTCAATAAGAAACGTAGAACCATTACTTACCTTGAATCTTATATTGCCTTTTAATGTTACAACATATTGCCTTCTTGGCGCCGGATGGGTTACTTTTTCCCATTCTTCCACGGTGTTGCTTATCCAAAAAGTGGTTGTATTCATTGGCTTTAGGGTCGGAATTTTCCCTTTTTCGAACGTACATGTTCCATCGGGATTATTCGTCAGCCTAAAGGCAGAAATAAATTCTGAAGAATCTTCCATTTCAGATGATTATGACTTCAGCCATTCTGAAGAAGAAAGATAATTCTGATCCGGATAATAGATGAAAAGACAGTTTCGTCCTTTTATCGTATTAATGATCGGCTGCGTCAATGCCCTCGGTACTGCCGGACAACCCCAGCTTCTTCCGATTCTTTTGTGCATGGATGCAAATTCATCACTTACATAATCTGCTCCGTGCATCACGATTGCTCTTCTATACGCTGCATCATTAAAGCCTTTATCCATCCCCAACAGTTTCAAAGAATATCCGTTGTCTCCCTGGTAAGTGGCATCCGTGATATAAAATCCTAAGCTGCTCTGCAGCGAACTTTCCGTGTTAGAAAAATTCGTCGCAAATTCTTCGCCTGTATTTTTTCCGTGCGCTACCAGTGAATTGAACAGTACCTTTTTCTCATTGGTGTCAATCACCCAAAGTCTTTTTGTATTCGAAGACATAGAAAAATCGCAGATAGTCAATAAATGCGACTCCGGGTTCAGCAATCCTGCTTTTTTTAAATTTTCAAAACCTGTTAATGCTTTTGCGAAAACTTCGTAATTCAGTTCATGTTCAGGTTCAAATTGAATTGATTTGTACAATTCTTCTGATGAAGATGCTGTAGAAGCGACCTTCCCAGATTTCGTGTCTGCTGCTTTTTCAATTTTTGTTGTGCTGACATTCTCACTCTTTACAGCCTTTTTTGGCGAAAGGTAGAATGAAGTCGTGACCAGATATAACAGGCCTAATACACTATAAATTCCTTTCATTCAATACTATTAAATTCCAAATTAGTGAGGCAAAATTATAAAAACATAATTACCAGACACTTATAAGTCTACAAAGTTTAACTGAATTTAAGAAACTTTAACGTCCTGATTTCGTGAATTAAAGACCGTTTATTTTTCAGAATCGCCAACAAATTCCAGGCTTACAGAATTCATGCAATAGCGTAATCCTGTTGGTTTCGGGCCGTCGTCAAAAACATGTCCAAGATGTGAATCACAGCGTTTGCAAAGCACTTCCACTCTTTCCATTCCATAAGTGGTATCTCTTTTATAATAAACTCCTTCCTTGTCCGCTTCAAAAAAACTTGGCCATCCGCAGCTGCTGGCAAATTTTGAGGTGGAACGGAAAAGATGATTCCCGCAAACTGCACAGTAATAATCACCATTTTCATCAAATTCATTATACTTTCCGGTAAAAGCTCTCTCCGTAGCCGCCTCCCTGGCTATTGCATACAGGTCTGGAGCAAGGATCTTTTTCCACTCTTCATTGGAAATGTTAAGCTTCGCAGTATCGGTTCTTGAATAGTATGGATTGTTTTTTGCTTGGTTTTCCATAGAATTATTTTAAATATTTTTGATATGTTTAAGAATAAAACCACAAAAGTTTTTTAAACACTTACGTTCATTTAAGTTAAAATACCTCACGCACCAGAAGTTCACTTAAGTTTTTATGAAAATCTCTGTGACCTTACTGTTTTTCAGGAAAGTATTTAAATAAAGTTTTGTGACTTTCGTGGTTAGAATAAATCATAAGTTCACAACCAAATTTAGTAAATTTGAGAATATGAATGATGAAGCAAAAAGAAAACAGCTGAGAAAATATAAAATGTTTGCCACCGGATTATTTATTCTGATGGCTGTTATTTTCATTGCCACTACCTTACTTCAAAAGTCTAACCCTTCTCATTGGCTGGGCTATGTAAGGGCCTTTTCCGAGGCGGCAATGGTAGGAGCGCTTGCAGACTGGTTCGCTGTAACTGCCTTGTTCCGGCATCCGCTGGGCCTTCCTATCCCTCATACCAATCTCATTGAAAACAGTAAACAGAGGCTTGGCGACAATCTCGGCAGTTTTGTAGTGAGCAATTTTCTTTCGCCGCAGAATATACGTCCCTACATTCAAAAGCTTAAAATTTCAAATTTTGTAGGGGAATGGCTGGGTAAAGAGAAAAACCAGGATATTCTGATCAGAAACCTTTCGGATATTGTTTTGGATATTCTTAACAAACTTGATGATACTTCTGTAAGCCAGTTTATCAGCAAGAAGGTGTCCGAAATGACGGATGACATCAAACTTAATAAAGTAGTCGGAAACGGAATCAATTATATTCTGGAAAAAAATGATCACCAGAGAATGGTAACCAATCTTTCCAGACAGATTAAAGATTATATTATTGAGAATGATGAAATGATCAAAGAGCGTGTGCAAAAAGGAAGCTATTCCTTTATTCCGGCTTTCGTTGATAATAAGATTGCCGATAAAATTGCCAGCGGGCTTTCTGATTTTTTCAAAGAAATTGAAGAGGATCCGGAGCATGAAATCCGGAACCTTGTTACCCAGAAAATTCAGGAATTTTCTACAGATCTGAAAGAGGATCCGAAATGGGACGAAGAATTTAAAAACATCAAAAACGGTCTGCTGAAAAGTGATAAACTGGATGAATATTCCAGCGATATCTGGATCTCCATTAAAAAAACATTGATGAAGGAATTACAGGATGATCAGTCTTCTTTAAAAGGCTATCTCAGCAAAAACCTGAATGAGTTTTCCCAAAATTTAAAAACGGATGAAAACCTTCAGAATAAAATAGACCATTGGGTAAGGGTAACCGCCTACAAATATATTCTTAAAAACACGCACCAGTTCGGTAACCTCATCAGTTCAACCGTAGGAAACTGGCAGGGCAAAGAGCTAAGCGAAAAACTTGAACTGGAAGTGGGGAAAGACCTTCAGTTTATCCGGGTAAACGGAACTTTGGTCGGCGGGCTGGTCGGACTGATTATTTATACGATTGCTCATTTTTCCCTCTGAAAAATTCAATAAAACTATAACCCAACCATGAAAAAAATCTTTACTTTATTATTTTCCTTAAGCTTAAGCTTTTTTCTCTGTCAGAAAGTTGAACTTAAGGAAGTAACCGATTCCTCACAGGTTTTTAAAGGAGAAATTGCAGGAATACCCATTATCATGCAATTAAATTATACCGGAATTGTAGATTGCAGTCAATATCAGCATTTTGTAGACGGATGGTATTATTACGACAAACATCAGAAGAAGATTCCTTTGTCCGGAATTTATGATTATGGTAAACTATATCTGTATAATTTTGGAAGTAAACAAAAGCAGAGTTTCAAAATACTTCAGGATAAGATTACTTCTCCCAGGCTGATCGAAAAAACAGACAGTATAGCCCAAACACTGAAACCAAAAGAAAGCTTTGACTTTACGAATGAAGACCTGCACACAGATATTACCGGAAATTTCCATTTGAAAGATAAAACTTACGCTGTCAAATTATTGACTGCAGACCATACGATTTACAGGTTAAATAATTACCTGATTCTCCCTAACAACAGGAAAATAAACACCTATGATTTCATAGACCGGTATGGCGGTAATGAATTAATATCCTATAAATCCGACAATGCAGGAAACAGGGTTCTTTTATATTTTGAACGTATGTCTAATTTCAATGCATGCGGAATGTGCGGGGCAAGTGAAGGGGAAAAAGGCTACAGAGTCCTGTATTTTACCAAGGACTGGAACTATAAAAACTATGAGGAATTCCTGACCGAAAGCTGTCTGCAAAACATCTACGACACGACTAAAACAAAGTCTAAAGACCGGAAAATATTAAAGTATAAGATCAGCAAAACCACCACTTCTCCGGCTTATACTCTTACTGTTGATATAAACAATGCTTCTGTAATAAAATCCAAATAAAAAAGAGAGCTTCTCAACTCTCTTTTGTCCTATCTTGGAAGCCTGCTGGCTCTTTTTAAAAGTTCTTTATTGATCTCATTGATCAGTTCCGGACCTTCGTAGATGAATCCGGTGTAAAGCTGTACCAAAACTGCTCCGGCATCCAGTTTCTCCATAGCATCTTTTGCGGAATGAATCCCTCCTACCCCGATGATCGGAAAAGCCCTGTTGCTTTTATCAGATAGATATTTGATCATTTTTGTACTTCTTTCGCGGATAGGTTTCCCGCTTAAACCACCGTTTCCGATTTCTGCTAAAGTTTCGGGGGAAGTTTTCAGCCCTTCTCTGTTGACAGAAGTATTAGAAACTACAATTCCATCAATTTTTGTTTCAGCGATCAATTCTATAATTTCATCTAGTTGATTGTTATTGAGATCCGGGGCAATTTTCAATAATATTGGTTTCTGTACAGCTTTTGACTGATTAATTTTTTTAACTTCAGTAATCAGCTCACGCAGGTATTCTACATCTTCCAGCTTGGCGTGGCTTCCTACGTTCGGACAGCTTACATTGAGGACGAAATAATCCACATGGGGATGAAGACCTTCAAAACAGTCCAGATAATCCTGGGTATAGTTTTCCGGTTTTGTATCCGTGTTTTTTCCGATGTTTCCACCGATGATTATTTTGCCTTTATTGGATTTCAGTTTCCCGATCGCTGCTTCCAAACCGTCGTTATTGAACCCCATCCTGTTGATAATTCCACCATCTTCAATAAGACGGAACAGTCTTTTTTTAGGGTTTCCAGCCTGGGCTCTTGGAGTTACGGTCCCGATTTCTACAAAGCCGAAACCTAAATCTCCGAGTTCATTAAATAAAACAGCATTTTTATCGAAACCTGCGGCAAGTCCTACAGGATTTTTAAATTTTAATCCGAAAACTTCTCTTTCCAGACGTTTGTCTTCAATAGGTTTGGGTAAAAATAATTTGGTAAGAAATCCAAAATTTTTAAGCATTGAAAATGTAAAATGATGAACTTCTTCGGGATCAAATTTGAAGAGAATGGGTCTGATGATACTTTTGTACATTGAAAAAAAGTTTTACAAAAATACTTATTTTAAAATTAATCTTCAATTGACCTGTGATATTTTATCAAAATGCATTTTATACACAACATCTATAAATGTAAATCTGCATAATTGTAACAGCACTTAAGAATAAGAACTTAAATCGAAATTCAAAATCTCCCCTACTCTTTTGAATTCCTCATCTATAGTAGCATTTACCGTAATTCTTTCGTTAGAAACAGGATGATTAAAAATCAATTGATGGGCATGAAGCGTCATTTTATTAATGCCAAATGTTTCCAGCCACAATTTATTCTGTTTATTGCAACCATGTTTGCGACAGCCTAAAATTGGATGTAAAATATGTTTAAAGTGTTTTCTCAACTGATGAAACCTTCCTGTTTCAGGAATAGCTTCCACTAAACAATATCTGGAAGTCTGATGTTTTAAAAAAGGTAAATCTATTTCTGAAGTCTGCAAACGGCGATAATAAGTAACTGCATTCTGCTTAACTTCATTTTCGTTAACTAAGTCATAATCAATCGTTTCTTCTTCTTTTGCCCAACCCCGGAGAATGGCTATGTATTTCTTTTCAACTTCTTTTGCAGCAAATCTATCACTCATAACCCGAAGAGTATTTTTATCTAAAGTAAATAATAAAACGCCCGAAGTTTTTCGATCCAAACGATGCACCGGATAAACTTTTTGCCCTATTTGCTTTCTCAACTCCTGAATAGCATACGTATCTGCCTCCCCCGAATAAAAAGATTTATGAACCAGTAATCCGCTTGGTTTATTGATGGCAATAAGATGTTCATCGCGATAAAGAATTTCTAACATGAAGCAAAAGTAGAGATTTCTGATTGATTTAGCCCTGATTGAGTGGTATGTCTGAGCTCTTTTCTGGATTTAGGTTGCGGCGGCTCCGCCGCCGCAACCTAAATCCAGAAAAAGCGAGCAGCGAAAGCAGGTTCCCGGCTCCTAATTACCATGTACATAAAAACTTCCGTCTTACCTCCTCAACTTCCGGCTTTTTCACTATTTTTGCACATCAGACGTAAAAAAATTATGGCAAAGCAAGAAGATGTTTTCAAGAAAGTGATTTCTCACGCTAAAGAATACGGATTTATTTTCCCTTCCAGTGAGATCTATGACGGTTTATCCGCTGTTTATGATTATGGACAGAACGGTGCCGAATTAAAAAACAATATCAAACAGTATTGGTGGAAAGCTATGGTACAGCTTAACGAAAATATTGTCGGCATTGATTCTGCGATCCTTATGCACCCTACCACATGGAAGGCATCGGGCCACGTAGACGCTTTCAACGATCCATTGATTGACAATAAAGACTCTAAAAAACGTTTTAGAGCAGACGTTTTGGTAGAAGATTACTGTGCTAAAATTGAAGATAAAGAGAATAAAGAAATCGAAAAGGCAGCGAAAAGATTCGGTGATGCCTTTGATAAAGATCAATTTGTTGCAACAAATCCAAAAATTCTTGAATACAGAGCAAAAAGAGAGGCTATTCTTTCAAGGCTGGCAAAATCTCTTGAAAATGAAGACCTCGCCGATGTAAAAGCTCTAATTGAAGAACTGGAAATTGCTGACCCTGATACAGGTTCTAAAAACTGGACCGAGGTAAGACAATTCAACCTGATGTTCGGAACCAAATTGGGTGCTTCTGCAGATTCTGCAATGGATCTTTATTTAAGACCGGAAACCGCTCAGGGTATCTTCGTCAACTTTTTGAACGTTCAGAAAACTTCACGTCATAAACTTCCTTTCGGTATTGCACAGATTGGTAAAGCCTTCAGAAATGAAATTGTTGCCAGACAGTTTATCTTCAGAATGCGTGAATTCGAACAGATGGAAATGCAGTTTTTTGTGGCTCCGGGAACTGAACTTGAATTCTACGAAAACTGGAAGCAAAAACGTCTGAACTGGCACTTAGCGCTTGGATTGGGTAATGAAAATTACAGATTCCATGATCATGAAAAATTAGCTCACTATGCGAATGCTGCTGCAGATATTGAATTCAATTTCCCATTTGGGTTTAAGGAACTGGAAGGTATTCACTCCAGAACAGATTTCGACCTGAAAGCTCATGAAGAATATTCAGGAAGAAAGCTTCAGTTCTTCGATCCTGAAAGAAACGAAAACTATGTTCCTTATGTAGTGGAAACATCGGTAGGTTTAGACAGGTTATTCCTTTCTATATTTGCCCACTGTCTGAAAGATGAAACGCTTGAAGACGGTTCAGAAAGAACAGTATTGTCCTTGCCTCCTGCATTGGCTCCGATCAAAGCTGCTATCCTTCCATTGATGAAAAAAGACGGTTTAGCTGAATATGCTGAAAAAATCTTCAACGACCTGAAATATGATTTCAACCTGTTCTACGAAGAAAAAGATGCCATCGGGAAACGTTACAGAAGACAGGATGCCATCGGTACTCCTTACTGTATCACCATCGATCACGATTCTTTAACGGATCACACGGTAACGATAAGAGATAGAGATACGATGCAGCAGGAAAGAGTTCCTGTCTCAGAGTTGAGAAGGATTATCGACGAGAAAACGAATTTCAGAAATTTACTTTCTAAAATATAGATTAAAAGCTCCAAAATTTGGAGCTTTTTTTATAACCTAAACATCTGATTTATCTGCTAAAGCTGCAAGATATTTTTTACCTCTTGCAGATTTAGCAGATTTTTTTTTACGATAATTAAAATACAGTACATTATCATTTTATTAAATAAACAACATCCATTTCTGTAATTTGTCTGAAATTTTATCAAAGAAAATTAAACTTAACCTAAGTATTCTATAATTTGTTATTTTTGGCAAAATTATAAATATGAAAAAAATAACTTTACTGGTTTTTGGCTTAATTCAAATGATGGCATACTCACAGACCCAGGACCTCACCACCCTTGCTGCCGGCGACCATGTGGGAATGAATGCGCTGTTTGATGATAAAGATAATCTTTACGGCTATGTATCTCTTTACTCTTACGGAAAAACCGGTGATAAGACCAAAAAATTCGAATATGTAATTCTTGATAAAAACCTCAACCCCGTTGCCAATAAAGAATTTGAAGGAGATATTACAGCAGCTTCTTACCTTGGTTATGTGGATTTTAAAGGGCAAATTATCTTAAAGCCATCAATGATGGATTATTCACTCATAAAAAGCAGGGAAATCTTCACTCCAGTTTCCATGGTAATAGATCCGAAAACCAATACCATTAAGAGAAAAGTCTACTATGATTATTTAGAGGACGGTACCTTCAAAGAGATCAATGAACCCAAAAACTGGAAAGCACAGCGCAAAGAAAACCGTGAGGAGAAAAAAGAAAAGGGCTACAACTATGTTTCGGCTGTGGGAGAAGTGAAAGAAGGTGGCTATTTTGCCATAGAATATAAAGATTACGGGAGATATATAAACAGCAACAGCATCATTAAATTTGATGATAATAAAAAAGAGCTTTGGAGGTATAAATACAATACAGACGGAAATAAAAAAGTATTCTCTACGCTTTCTGTTCTGGAAAGGGACGAGAACTATATGTACTGCATCATGAAAAAAGTGAACGACGGACAAAATACATTCAGTCTTCTTGTCATTGATATGAAAACCGGAAAGGAAGCTTCTAACAAGCCTATTGAAGGCACTTTAACAGACAATACCCTTGATAATATTGACTCATATGGAAGACTTGATAATGACAAAACCTTTGACGACAAAGTTGTTCTGTTAGGCAGAAATCTTGACAAGTTTGAAACTATTGGATATGCAAGAATGATGGTTAACAAAACGGACTTTACCGTAGATACCCGTTGGATCAATTTTGTCCCAGATCTTAAAACTTTTCTTCCAAAAATCAATGCCAGTGGCATAGTAGAAAACGGCTACATGCTTCAAACCAAGGATATGTACTTTATGAATGACGGAAGTGTGGGAATCCTCACTGAAAAATATAAACCGGAAGGTCAATATAGCGCTCCTAAAACTACCGATCTCGTTTATATTTACACCGATAAAGATTTCAAGATCAAAAATGTTCAGGTTTTTGAAAAAGAAAAAACAAAATGGTTCAACAGCGATTACCTTTTCTCCCAATACCTCAACGGCGGGAAAGATGTAGTTTTCTTCTACCGCGACTACCAGAAAGACGAAGTCACCAGACAGAAAAAATGGAACCTTTTCATCAACACAGTTATTGACGGAAAGTTCAAGCAGGAAATTATTCCTATTTCCGAGAAAGACAATTATGCCGTTACTCCATACGTTGGAAAAGAAGGCTATATTCTTCTCCGTGAGTATAACGAAAAAGAAAAATTCAACAAGATCCGTTTAGAAAAACTGAACTACTAAAAAAATAAGAATCCTGATGATGTATCAGGATTCTTTTATTGGGTAACCGGCCTGGTAAAACTCTGCTATGTTTTTGATGTCGTCAAGGCTTAAATTCCACATAAAGTTCAGGAACTGCTGGTAACTTTCACTTTGGTTTTTGGGCTCTATCCTATCCAGGTAACGGTTCAGGTTATAATTTTTGCGGGCTTCATATATTTTAGCAAAACATTTGCCCAGCCAGCCTTTATAATATCTTTCCTCTTCACCATCCTGCAGAAACTGCATGGATGCATAAATTCCCAGCCCATAATCTTCGGAATGAAAATAATTGGGGAGAATTTCCATCCGGGCTGTTTTCTTCAATGCTGTAAACGCTTCAGAAGCTTTTTCCGGCTCTTCAGATTTTTTCAGCTCCGTAAAGATTTTTTTAAGGTTTTCGATTCTGCGGGATATTTCGGGATGCGATGCCAGAGAGTCTTTATCCAGCTTTTCTTTATAAAAATTATAATTGTAGAGCGAAAAATCCTCCTTTTTCATCCACTTTTCATTGAAAGCTTGCTTGGGAAGGTCAAAAAGCTTTTTATAAGTTTCCACCTTCAGTTCGCGGGGAGAAATAGTGTCAAAATCCTGTAGACGCTGAAGGGCATTAATGAATTCAGCTTTTTTAAAATCACTGTTTTTAAAAATCACATAACCCAGTGAGTCTGCCTTCATTTCCTGTTTTCTTCTTTCCATTCCTTTTTTATAGGCACGGTTTTTAAGAATGTCAAAAGCCTTCTGATTCTGGCTCTGGCTTCGTTTTATCGTTGTTTCCTTCAGGTTTTGAACAGTCATTTTATCCATCTCGTTCTGTTCAATGATGCTTAAAAAAGTTTTTAGCGAATGTTCATCAATCTTATGCCCCAATTCATGGGTAATGACTGCTGCAATTTGGTCTTCACTGTTCAGCCAGTTATATAATCCCATATTGATGACAAAAGTTCCGTCCGCAAGGCAGTAAGCATTGGGCGTATTATCCCTTGCCACCAGAATTTTCAGATCCTGGGGAATATTTGCATTATTTTTTCTGAGGCGTTGGATCAGGCTTTTTATCTCATTTTCAAATTCAGATTTGAAGATAAAATCTTTATTTTTTACCTGCTTTTCAAAATCCGTTCCGAATTCTTTATAAATCCTGGATAATTCTGAACTTGTTCTCCCGGAGTACTGCGCTTTTAATTTTTTAATAAAAACCTCATTATTCCCGGCAAAACTTTTCAAAAATTCTTTTCTCTGCAGATAGTCTGCGGTGTCGATCATTTTATAGGTCTGGGCAGCTCCCATCATTGAAAAAATGAGAAGCACAAATACAATAAATTTTCTGGCCATATTTTCATCATTAATCGCAAAAATAGTTTATTTACCGTTCCTTTCTTATTTTCTTATCAAAATTATTTTAAATTTGTTTGAGACTGATTCTCATGATCATATGAAGGCATTAAAATATGTAATAGGCGGTGCAGCCGTAGGTGCAGCCGCAGTTTATCTTTTGGGATACGATTATCTATTCAGCGGAATTTCCAAAACCTATCTCAAAGGAAGGTTAAGCGCTAATATCGACGATGGAAACCTCTTTCCGGGAAACCTCATCGCTACCAAAGAACCGGTACTCTGGACGGAAGATCCCGAATACAATCATAAGGAACTTCCTGAACATGTGATTGAGAATTTAAAACACTCCAAAACAGCTGCTTTTGTAGTGATAAAAAACGGAAAAATTCTTCATGAGCAGTATTGGGACGGCTATAACCAGCCTTCCAGTACCAATTCTTTTTCTATGGCAAAAGCAGTCACTGTCATGCTATTAGGAAAAGCTCTGGAAGAAGGCATTATCCAAAATATTGATAAAAAACTTTCTGACTTTTACCCTGAATTTAAAGAAAAAGAATTCGGATGTAAGGTCACTCTTAAAAATTTGGCCCAGATGGAAGCAGGACTTGACTGGGATGAAAATTACAGCAATCCCTTTCTGCCCAATGCAAAAGCCTACTATGGAAAAAGTCTTGTAAAAGCTACCTTTTCCAGAAAGTTTAAAGAAGAGCCCGGCACCAGATTTGAATACCAGAGCGGATCTACCCAGCTTCTCGGATTTGCCTTAAAAAAAGCCCTTAACCAAACATTAGCAAGCTATTTATCTGAGAAATTCTGGATTCCGATGGGAATGGAACAGAATGCCACATGGAGCACAGATAATTACGGAATGGAAAAAACCTATTGCTGCATCCATTCCAATGCAAGGGATTTTGCCAGGTTGGGACAGTTATTTCTGGATAACGGAAAAGTAGGTGAAAAGCAAATCTTCAATCCGGATTTTATCGAACAGATGAGAACACCTACTCAAAAATCCGAAGAAATCTACGGAATGGGCCTTTGGATTAATCATGACAATCCCATTAAACATTATTACTTTCTGGGACTTCAGGGGCAATATATCATCATGGTTCCGGAACACAATATGGTGATTGTAAGAACTGGCAGCTATAAGAATAATCCCAAAAATGACAGGGGAAGGCCCGATCAGGTAAGATTTCTTGTCAACGAAACCGTACAATTATTTCAGTAAAAAACAATGGAAAAATACAGTCCTAAAATAGATGCTTATATCGAGAAATCGCAAGATTTCGCAAAACCTGTTCTGCAGTATATCCGGGAAACCGTTCATGAATTCTGCCCCGATGCAGAAGAAGCTATGAAATGGAGCTTTCCGAATTTTACCTATAAAGGAAAGATTCTCTGCGCGATGGCTTCATTTAAGCAGCACTGCACTTTCGGGTTCTGGCTGGAAAAAGAAATGAAAACAATGAATGAGATCACCAGAGATATTGAAAAAAATTCCATGTTCAGTCTGGGAAAGATCACAAAAATTGAAGATCTCCCCTCCAAAGCCCTGCTAAAAAAAGCAATTGCTGAAGCCATGGAGCTTACAGATATGGGAGTTACGGTAAAAAAGGCAGCACCATCTAAAGTGGAAACTGAAGTTCCCGACTATTTTCAGGATGCCTTGGAAAAAAATAAAAATGCTTTAGCCGTGTTTGATAAAGGTTCACCTTCTTTCAGAAAAGAATACATTAACTGGATCACGGAAGCTAAAACGGAAACGACCAGAAATAAAAGAATGGAACAATCTTTGGAATGGTTAGCCGAAGGAAAATCCAGAAACTGGAAATACGAAAAAAAGTAAACACAATAAACACAAATGGAGAAAAAAATTATATTCTTTCTCTTCCTTATATTTTCAGGCGCACTATTTTCTCAAAAATTTGATTTTGAGGATCAGTACCAATATGCCCGCTCACTCACTTCTAAAAATCCGGACAGTTCTGAAATTGTCCTGAATACTATTATAGACTCTGCTCAAAGGAAAGACAAACCTAACTATGTTGCCAAAGCTTACTATCTTAAATCCTACAACAGATATTTAAGATCAGACGCAAAAGGATCTCTTGATTTCGCAGAAAAAGCATTGAAAATTTCTTCTGAGAACAATTATGCTCCCGGAAAAGCCCTCGCTTACAGAATGCTGGGAACACAGTATGCCAAGCTGGGACTGCTGAAAGAAGCCTCCCAAAGCCTGAATAAAGGCCTGTCCGAAGTAAAAAATGAAAATACTGATGAAGGACATGAACTGAAAGGAATGATCTACAATTCTTTTTTAATCCTTCTTAATCAGAATGAATACCAGAAGAAAGAACTTTACTCTAAAAACGCAGTCCGGGAATTTCAGCAGATCAAAAATATTCCGAGACGGAACGAGCTCCTGGTTTCTGCTTACACCAATCTGGGGTATAATTTATCGGAAATCAAAAAATTTGATGAAGCCAAGTCTTTTTTTGTGAAAGCCCTCGCACTGGTTGGGAATGATAATTATTATCTGAGATCCAATATTCTTCATGATATTGGGTTTTCGTTTGCCCAGCAGAATAAGCAGGACAGTGCTGTTTTGTATTATCAGAAAGCTTTAAAAATTGCCAGCCGGTATGGCTTTAACGAAAAGAAAATAGAAATTACAAAAAACCTGGAAGAAGCGTACACTAAATTAAATGACCTTCAAAATGTTCAGAAATATAAATTGAAGAATCTTGAGCTGAAGGACAGCGTTGCTTACAACCAGAAAATGGCTGTGAATGAAACCCTCAGCCACAAGGAAGAAAACTTCGACCGCCAGCTGGTAAAAAGCCACAGCCTCTCCAAAGGTCTGATTATAGCCTGTATCATTCTTCTTGTCGTTTTGGGAGCAGTTATTTTTAATATGTTCAGCCTTCGAAAAAAACACAAAAGATCTGTTGCCCAAATTTATCAGCAGGGAATTACTCCTGTTGCTTATGAAGAAGACCTTCAGGAAACCGAAGATCATTCCGGGAACAATATTACAGCCGACATTAAAATTTCCCCCGAAACAGAAGAACATATTCTGGCAGGATTAAAAGCCTTTGAAGAGAACTTTGACTTTAACAAAAAAAATATTTCACGTTATAATTTATCTAATGCACTGAACGTGAACACAAAGTATTTATCTGCAGTTATTAAAAAGCATAAAAATTTCAATTTCAATCAATACATCAATCACCTGAGGATCAATTATGTAGTTGATCAATTAAAGATTGAACCTCAGTTCCGCAAATACAAGATCAACCACCTCGCTGAGATTACCGGCTATTCTTCCCACAGTGCTTTCTCGCTTGAATTCAAAAAAATTACGGGAATGCACCCTTCCGCGTTTATCAAAGCTCTTGAAGGAATTTCCTGATTACTGTTCTGCTATGGTCAGGTTATTATATCCTCCTGTATTATTGAGGGAAAAACCTGCTGTAGCTAATCCGTTCAGATTAAACCAGATATAAGGCATCAGACGTTGTCCCGCAGTCATATAAAATGAAGCCGTACAATTGCTCCCTGCATCAATATTCCCGTTGCTGTTTGAAGACATGGTATTGACACATTTTACCGTGTTTACAATATTTGTGGAAAGTAGACCAGTTGTATTATCGTAAAGCTGCCAGATGGCTTCTATCTGGATCGGGTTCAAAGGATCTGTTGTATAATTAATGGCAAGCGGAGCCAGATCTGTGGTAAAAGTAGCTACATAAACACCATTCCTTGGGGCTGTGAAAATTCCCGTTGAAGCATTGAAACTGGTTCCGGAATTGCTCTCAAAAGTTTTCGTCCAGCCTACCAGGTAATTACTTGCCCGGTTCTGAAGTCCTGTGGTTGTAGCGGCAGAAGGTGTAACCAGCTTTACCGTATTGTCCGTTTTTGCAGCAATCACAATCACCTTGTTAACGGCCGGCTGAGCAGTAAGCAGAGGAAGCCACTGATTTCCATTGGAATATTCCATTCCGGAATTGTAACGTACCGCTCCCTCATCTGCCGCCGCTGCTGTAAGTGTGGAGGTTCCAAAGCCAATTGCCCCGTTTCCTGAATTTCTGGCATCTACTTTCACTGCGGGGCTGTGTGTTCCTGCTCCTATTCTTCCTGCATTTGTAATTAAAACATCATTGCTCTGCTGGGCAGGTGTAAATGTTGTTCCTGATACAGGATTATCTTTCTGGCCATCGGTATGAAGAATTCCTCTTGGATTTGGGGTATTAATTCCGACCTGTGCAAATGTAAAATTGAAGCCCAGCGCTAAAATTATTAATAAATATCTTTTTTTCATCATTCTGTTTTTATAATCCGAAAATACTTAGAGAAGTCAATGAACCGTCTGTATCCAGCGTTTTTGAAGTTCCTAAAGCCTGATTCAGACTTACCGTGATATTATCTCCCTGATTAAGGTTGAAAATTCCTGAACAGCCTCCTGCCACACGGTTGGACAGCGTATTGGTTCCCGGATAGCTTCCCACACATTTGAACACCTTATTTGTTGCTGAAGAAGCTGAATTCGTCTGAATCAGAGTTTCATATCGTGAATCATTGCCAATCGTTCCCGAAGCCAGAGAAAATGTAAAGGAAACAATATATATTCCTGTTTTGGAAGCAACAAAAACGCCCGTTCCGGCATTAAAATTCCCATTAACATCCGTTTTTTTCGTCCAATTCGTAAGAGCTGCCTGTGTTCCGCTTGTAAAACTCTGTGCGGAAGAATTTTCTGCATCCACAAAATCATTAGGTGCTTTGTGGGCCAAGGTAACCCATGAGGAACCATCGGAGTAGCTCAGATCCTGCGTTCCGGAATTATACCTCATCGCACCTGCTTTTGCAACAGAAGCTGTTTGTGAGGTCCCCCCAACACCTAAAGCATTCAGGTGTTCATCGGAACGTAAATCCAGCCTTGTTTTGGGTGATTTTGTTCCCGCTCCGAGATTTCCCGAAGCAGTAACCACTACATCATCGTAATAGCTTGCCGGTGTTGCCGGAGCAGTATTTTTCTGCCCATCCACATGAAGAACAGCTTCCGGGGCAGACATATTGATCCCTATTTGTGCCTTAATAAACAGACTTCCGCCCAGCATTAAAGCAATTGCTAATCTTTTTTTCATATCAAGTGTGTTATTGTTCTACTATGGAAAGATTGACAAAGCCGTACTCATTACTTGCCGGGGTAGTGTCCGTGCGCAGACTTAAACTTCCGTTGTATACCGATTGGTAAAGATGCGGCTGGAAAGTATCTCCTTTATTAAGCTGAACTCCGGCAACACATGAGCCTGCAACCTGAGCCTGCTTTGAGGTGTTCGAAAAAGATTTTATGCACTTTTTAACAACAGTATTCCCGTTCACAACATATCTGGCCTCAGAAAAATAGCCTGAAACAATGGGGATTCTTACAAAATCATAGGTAAAGGAGATTAAATAAACGCCGGTTCTGGGCGCTGTGAAGATTCCCGTTCCAGGTGTAAAATTGGCAGTAGGATCAGAAATTTCAGTCCATCCGGAGATTCCGGTAGAGGTTTGATACGGAACTTTAACCGCAAAGTTAGCGGCCTGAAGATTAGCGACCACAACAGCTTTGGTAGGTGAAGAAATAAGATCCTGCCACACAATTCCGTCTGAATATTGCATTTTTCCGCCATTCAGCGGGTTGTACCTCATCGCTCCGGATCCTGCTACAGGTGCGGTCTGGGTAGTCTCCCCTATCCCTATAGAATTATCTGAATTATTTGCAGACCGGGCATCTATTTTTACAGCGGGAGTAAGGGTTCCCACTCCTATTTCGCCATTAACGGTGAATGCAACATCATTAGCGGCCTGAGCAGTAGTTGGGGCTCCCGAAACAGGGTTATCTTTAGCTCCATCAGCGTGCAGGAGGGCTTGAGGATTTGATGTATTAATACCAACTTGCGCATTAACAATATTCATCAGAAAACATCCTCCAGCCACTACACCTTTCATCAATGTGTTTATTTTTTTCATGTAGTTTGTGGTTTTTAGAATGTAAAAATTCTTCAGCAAAGATAAATGGAAGCAGATCACCTGTACAATACATAAAAAGGCAACCAAAGCGTAATTAACTGAAAACGTAGTATTTATAAAAATAAAAACAATATCAAAATTCGGAATTTCAACAATTTACCACAACAAGCATCGATAAAACATGCATTTTTTTAATCAAAAAATACATTAATTAGGAAATTTTAAACATTAATGAAATCTGAAATTAGCTTCGGGAAGAGTATTGTTTTTTAAGAAAGCTTCGTATTCCGGAGAAAGCCGGGCGCGCCCAAATGTGTTTTCGCCACTCATACTTCCGAGACGTACTTTATCTTTCCCAAATTTTTTGTTCATGGCATCCATGGCTTTCATCACCGGAAGATGCTGGTTTTGAGAATCTTCTTCAAAAAGACTGATCAGCCTTTCATTTTCGGGAACGAAATCATTGACGATGACTCCTGCTTTTTTGTAATGAAATCCTTCCCGGTAAATGGCTTCAAAAAGCTCATTCACTACTCTGCCTATCAAAATAGAGGAATTGGTAGGATTGGAGAGAATCCTTGTGACTGCATTTTTATATTCAGGCAGATCTTTCCTGAAACGGTTGGTCTGAATGAAAACGGTGACCATTCTGCAGCATGTATTCTGCTTGCGGAGTCTTTCGGAACAATACATCCCGAAGGTTTCCACACGCTCCCTTACCTCTTCTTTACTGGTGAGCATTTCCATAAAGCTTCTGGTTACTGCAATAGATTTTTTGGGCGATGGCGAGTCTAATTCCAGCTGGCGGATTCCTTTCAGCTCATTGATCATTCTCACGCCATGAATTCCCATTATTTTCCTGACCCACATTTCAGGCTTCTGAAGGAGATCCCAGGCTTTATAGACGCCGCTGTCGTGCATTTTAGCGGCAAGCCTCCGTCCTATCCCCCAGACATCGCCTATGTTTAGCCATTTCAGGGCCTTTTCAATCTTTTCAGGAGTATTCAGGATATACACTCCGTCAAACTGGTCGGGAAATTCTTTCACAATCCTGTTGGCCACTTTGCAGAGTGTTTTGGTAGGAGCAATTCCTATACTGACGGGGATATTTTCCTGATTTTTAATATCATCCTTAATTTTAAGGCAGTAATCATGGATGTCTACATATTTAAAGCCAGAAAGATCCAGGAACAGCTCATCTATGCTATACACCTCATAATCCATAACATATGATCTTGAAATATCAATCACACGCTGGCTTTTAAAATTATAGAGCTCAAATTTAGCAGAGAAACTTTTTACGTCATGTTGCTTGAAAAGCTCTTTATATTTGAAGGCAGGAGCGGCCATAGGAATGCCGAGATCTTTAGCTTCTTTACTTCTGGAAACCACGCATCCGTCGTTATTGGAAAGTACCACAACAGGTTTTCCTTCAAGCTCCGGATCCAGAGTTCTCTCACAGGAAACAAAAAAGTTATTGCAGTCTACTAAAGCATACATGACAGAAGGATGATAATTTTAATACAAAACTATCAATTTTAAAAATAATTATCCGGTTTTATTTAAAAATTAACCACATTTAACACACTGAATATGATAGAGTTAATTTATTTTAAATGCGTCAAGTTTTGTCGTATTAGCTCGGTAATTTGCCCGCCCTTAATTTATCGTTCTATATCATTTTTAACCGTTCTTCCTCCAGATCAATCTGGTATAAATGCTGGCGGATGACTTCCTCATTGATGGATACATCTTTATTAAGCTCTGAAAGATACTGCCTCTGGCTTTCGAGCATTTCAATAAAAATAACTTTGTTTTTTTCATTCATCCAGCCTTCGTCATTGGCTTTGTTTTTTTCTTCCCAATGGATCAGCATTCTTTCTATTCCCGCATGTCCCTGCAGTTCATTTTCATGCTTTGTTTTCAGGAAATGGTAAATGTGCTGTCTCAGCTCACGCTTTATTTTCTGCCTTGTTTTTTCTTCCTCTTCTTCGTTCATAAAATCCCGGAAAGCATGAACTTTATTGATGAAATAAGGCAATGTAAGCCCCTGCACCAATAAAGTAAGCAGGATTACAACAAATGTAATGAATAATATAAGGTTCCTGTTAGGAAAAGGAATTCCGTTGTCAAGGGTTACGGGAATTGCTAAAGCCGCAGCCAGCGATACCACACCGCGCATTCCTGTCCATCCAAGGAAAAGAGGCATCAGGAAAGTCCTTCTTCTGGTAGATGCCCGTGGAGCAACACTTGGCCGGAAGATCATTGTAGCCAGCATCGCAGCATAGGAACTGATTATTCTTGCAAAAATGAGAATAATTGTCACCAGCAATCCATATTGAATAGCTGTTCCCAAAGGAATTCCTTCAGAGCGCAGCCCTCCCACAATTTCGGGAAGCTCAAGGCCTATGAGTAAGAAAACGATGCCATTTAATATGAATACAACGCTTTCCCATACGCTATAGCCCTTTATCCGGCTGGCACTGTTTAAAAATACCAAGCGTCTTGTGGACATATATAGCCCCCCCGCCACTACAGCAAGCACTCCGGAGCTGTGAAGCTGCTCTGCAATCCAATACATAAGATAAGGTTCTATAAAGGTTAATGCAATGTCTGATGACGCATCGGTAGGCAGCCATTTGTGTAACTCAACAAAGATCCATCCCAGCAACAGTCCTATTCCGGCTCCTCCGATGACCATCCATAAAAAACTCAGAGAGGCTTCCTGCCATACAAACTGACCGGTACCAACAGCGATGAGTGCAAAACGGAAAATAATCAGGGAAGAGGCATCATTCAGTAAGCTTTCGCCTTCTAAAATTGCTGACGTGGTTTTAGGTATTTTCACAAATTTCATGATGGCTCCGGTACTTACAGCATCCGGTGGGGAAACAATTCCCCCGAGCAGAAATCCAAGCGCTATTGTGAATCCGGGAATGAAGTAATTGGCCGCTACAGCTACGGAAAGTGCCGTAAAAAATACAACCAGAAACGCAAAGCTACCGATAATCCGCCACCATCTTTTCATTTCTTTAAAGGATATTGCCCAGGAGGCTTCAAACAGTAAAGGCGGTAAGAATATAAAGAAAATAAGATCCGGATCTACCTTTACAACCGGAAGTCCGGGTACAAGGCTTACCAGCAGCCCGAATACAACCAGAAGAATGGGATAGGCAATCTTCAGTTTGGTTGCCCACATATTAAGCAGAACAATAGCGGCAATCATTGCCAGAAAAAAGGGTAATACAGTATGCATGAAATATTGTGTTTTTTATGGCAGCTCATTTATTTTTATGAGTTGCTTTATACAAATATACAGTCAATCTGCTTTTCTTTTATTAATTTTTATGATCGTATTTGAACGTAACTTTATGGACCTATAAAAATCTTATGATTGTTTATTCTGTGTTCATTTTTTGCAACAATGCTCATTTTCAAGCTGTCAGAAAGCCCGAAAATTTCTATCTTTAAAGTATATTTTTTATTTTCATATTTTTAATAAACACGTCAAGTTTCGTCGTCCTTAGCCTGTACTTTTGCTTCATAATAAAAATAATGAATCATGGATAAAGTAACGTTAGACAGAATAAACAAGCTGCATCCGTCTGTAAGAGATGAAGTAAAGCAAATTATCAAAGAATGTGATGAAGCCCTTACCGGAAGAGCCAAAGTAAGAATTACCCAAGGCCTGAGATCTTTTGAAGAACAGGAAAAACTATATGCTATCGGAAGGATTACTTCCGGAAAGAAAGTAACCAATGCCAAAGCCGGCCAAAGCATCCATAATTATGGACTTGCCGTTGATATCTGCCTGATGATCGACGGAAAGGTTGCAAGTTGGGACACAGCCAAAGACTGGGATAATGATCAGGTAGCCGACTGGTACGAATGTGTGAAAATTTTCGCACGACACGGTTGGGACTGGGGCGGAAACTGGAAGACTTTTAAAGACCTTCCCCACTTTGAAAAAAAGAATATTCAGACTAAAAAAGGACTGGTAAAGACGAATTGGAGAACATTATCAAAATTACCAAGAGATAAACAAAATTATATTCTATTTTAATTCCCTTTTATTTGAAAATAATTATAATACGACAAGTTCTGTCGCTTCCCCGGCCTACCTTTGTTTTATAAGAAAATGTTAGTTAACTGAGCTCTCAAATACTAAAACCAACGTCCGCTTTTAAAGGCAGAAAGTTGGTTTTAGTTGTCTCAGGACGTTAGTTTTTTCTTTTAAAACCAACAAACATCACATGAAAAAGACAACCATTCTTTCTTTGGACGGGGGCGGAATAAGGGGTATTATCACCTGCATTATTCTCCGCTACATAGAAGAGCAGCTTCAGTATCATGATAATCCGGGGGCCAAACTCGGCGATTATTTTGACCTGGTTGCAGGAAGCAGTACAGGCGGACTGATTGCTTCTATTATTCTGTGTCCCGATGAACACCGGAAAGCGAAATATTCTATCCAGAAGGGATTAGAATTATACGCTGAAAAGGGAGGCGACATATTTCAGGTTTCTTTTTGGGAAAAACTGCTGAATCCGTTTGGCTTACTTAATGAAAAAATTCCCCAGGAAGCTCTTGAAAAAAATCTGAATGACTTTTTTGGAAATTTAGAACTTAAAGAATTTATAAAACCATGTTTAATAACCAGTTATGATATTGAGAACAGAAGAGCAAAGATTTTTAATTCCTGGGAAGCCAATCTAAGTACAGATAACTTTTATGTAAAAGACATCTGCAGGGCAACCTCAGCTGCTCCTACTTATTTCAGTCCTGTACAGATCAAATCCATGTATGGACAGATTTTCAGTCTTATCGACGGAGGTATGTTTGCTAATAATCCAGCATTATGTGCCTATGCTGAAGCCAGAAAAATTCCTTTTGCAGAGGTATTAAAAAACCATCAGAAAGCGAATCATCCGGGTGTGAACGATATGATCATCGTTTCTATCGGAACAGGAATTGAATCCAGGCCGTATTCTTTCAGAAAACTGCAAAAATCAGGGAAAATAGGCTGGGTAAACCCAATTATTGATATATTGATGTCTGCCAACGCAGAAACCGTAGATTATCAGCTGTGCCAAATGTTTCAGACGTTAGGCCAGAGAAATCAGAAGAATTATTACCGTTTGAATCCTTCTTTAAAAAATGCATCTCCCGGTATGGATAATGTAAGAAGATCAAATATTGAAAATCTAATTCAGGCAGGACTGAGTTATATTGATGATAATCGGGAAATTCTAAATCAGATTGTACAGAAACTGATTAAAAATAAAATATAAGCTTTTTACCTTATAAAGGACCCATATAAGCTAAATCGCTAATAGTTTAAAAAATGTAAAAGTTTTTAAAATACGTCAAGTTTTGTCGTCTTCTCCTGCTACTTTTGAAGTATAAATAAAGACACAAAAAAACAATCATAAAAATTTTAAAAAGCCCTTGAATTCAACATTTATCAATGCTGGACAGCCAGAAATATGTTTAAAATATAATCTCAACCTTAAAACACAACCCATGGAAGCACCCAACCACAATTCAGATATACTTATCGATGAAGATCTCTATACCATTGAATGGAGCGATATCGAAAATGCTGAGATGGACTATGAAAACTATCTCAATGACATTGAAAATTTCTTCCGGGAAGATTTCGAAACCGAAATTTCTGAAGAAAATATATACTAAATAAATTGTAACACGACGAGTTCTGACGCTGTCCGGAATTATCTTTGAAACACCAAATCAAGATACCGACAATTCCCAATAATTATTCAAAACACCTTTGAAGCCATCATTCACAAAATGCCGGACAGCCGAAACTATGTCTAAAAAATCTGTAAAAACTATGAAAAAATAATCTGTAAAGTGGAAAATGGCCTACAATCACTGAAAGGCTTTTCCAATAAGCCACATCAAATTATAACCTATTTATTAACCAAAAATAAAATCACAATCTTATTATGAAAACAAAAGAAGAACTACGGCTCTATTTCGAGAATGGAGACCAGCCTACACAGGAGCATTTCTGGGAATGGCAGGATTCCTACTGGCATAAAGATGAGAAGCTAAGCAATAAAGCCCTGAATTCAATCATTACCCAGGAGTTTACGTATTCACCCACCGACAGTAAAGAAATTACAGGTCATGATAACATTATAGTATTCCCTGAAGGTATTAAGATTATTGGAGGTTTTAGATTTTCTTTAACCGCACAGAATCGTATTACAAAAGTTCAACTTCCTCAGTCTCTTGAAAGAATTAGAACAAATGCCTTTAGTGGCCAGTATCTGAAATCTATAAAAATTCCGGGATCATGTAAGGTTATTGAATCACTTGCCTTCTACAGCGGAGTTACCGATATATTGGAAATCACATTGGAAAATGGTATAGAAACCATTGGAGAAGGTGCATTTCAATTTCCGTTAAATAAAAGTTTAACCGATCTGTCTATTCCCAGATCAGTAAAAACAGTAGGGCAAAACGCATTCAATATTCCATCCCTGAAAACTGTATCTGCTCCCGACGGACTAGACCTGAGTAATGCCGGAATCCCTGAAACAGCAATAATCCTACGCTATGTAGATTTATAACAATCCTATGAAAACAAAAGAAGAACTAAGGCTGTACTTCGAAGACGGAGACAAGCCTACACAAGAGCATTTCTGGAGCTGGCAGGACTCTTACTGGCACAAAAATGAAAAAATCGACATGAATAAGATTGCCGGTTTAGAAGCTGGTTTGCCAAATCCCAATTATATCTATGCAGATGTAAATGATGAAGGTACAGCCTCTTTAGAATCGTATTTAGAAAAAAAGATGTTTATAAAGCCCGGCACTTTACATATCCCAAATAATTTTGCTTACAACATGTCTATAACGGAAATAATCATCCCTGATAGTGTCGAAAGTATCGGATCTGTGGCTTTTTACAATAATATGCTGAAATCTTTAACCCTACCAAACAGCATTACTAATATTGGAGATGCTGCTTTTCAAAGCAACAGAATCAGCTCACTAAATATCTCCGAAAACATGAAGGAGATCAAACCATGGACTTTCAATGACAATAAGCTAACTTCAATAGAAATTCCCGGGAATATTATCAGTATCGGAGCAGGGGCGTTTCGGAGCAATGAGCTAACCTCAGCAAAGATTCCTGAAAATATTACTACGATTGAAAGAGAAACTTTTCAAAACAACAAGCTAAAGGAAATAGGAATTCCTAAAAGTGTCGCCCATATAGGAGATTATGCATTTCAGAATAACCAGCTGGTTTCAGTAGATCTACCCGGCGATGTAATGGATATTGGTGCCTATGCATTTCAAAACAATAAACTGGAATCTGTAACCATTCCTGGTAATGTTACAATCATTAGCGCATCTGTTTTTGCAGACAATCTTCTGACCTGGGTAAGTATCCCTGAAAATGTAACAAGTATCGGAGACAGTGCATTCCGGAATAACCAGTTAACATCAGTAGATATTCCTGGAAATATCACCAATATTGACCGTTTTGTTTTTGCAGATAATCATCTGGACTACATAAGAATTCCGGATAATGTTACCAACATTGATTATGCCGCTTTTCAGAATAACCGTTTGAAATCCGTAGAGCTTCCCGGTGCTGTAGTAAGTATTCAGCCTTATGCATTTCAAAACAACCTGCTGGACTCTGTAAGAATTCCAGAAGGCATCAAGGTGATCAAAGAATCTGTTTTTGCAGATAATCTTCTCACTTCTTTAGAAATCCCTGAACATGTGACTGAAATTCAAACCAATGCTTTCAGAAACAATAAGCTTCGCTCTGTAAAAATTCCAGACAGTGTGTATTATATTAACCCATATGCCTTTATGGACAATCAGTTATCAAATGTCTCTTTAGGCGAAATGACAGGATATTACCATTCTTCCTTTGATCCCAATGTAGAAGTAAGTGGTGGATATCTGTTAGGCTAAAACAAAATTTAAATAAAATGAAAACAAAACAAGAACTAAAACAATTTTTTGAAAACGGAGATATTCCTAACCAGGAACAGTTCTGGGAGTGGCAGGATTCTTACTGGCACAAGGATGAAAAAATCCCGTCAGACAAATTAAACTATGATTTTTCTCAAAAAGCAGATGCCAATGCATCCAATATAAGCCCGCAAAATGCCCAGCTTTGGAAAGATAAAATTGAAACTCAAACCTCAATTCAGAGCCCACAACTTAATGGAAACATTCTGACCATATTTTATACCGGAGAAAATGGCGTTCAGCAAAGTAAAAATGTTGATCTGAGCGGATTAGTAACCAATGATATAAGCATCCGGGATGCCGTATATGATGCTTCGCAAAATATCATTACGATTACTCAGAGTGACGGATCTTCATTTGCAGTCAATCTTTCTGAATTTAGTATTATTCCGGCCACAAATGCTGATGGAAGCGTTTCCTTGGCTCAGGAAGGTGTCGAAAAAGTAAAAATACATAAAGTAGGTATTTCAGGCAGCTACAACGACCTTAGTGACAAGCCGGTTTTTGCCGGAAATGATACACTACAATCAGTTATAGACAGGGATAACTCGTCTACAAAACCAATCGTATTTAATATCGATCAGGGAAGAGCAGGAGAATTGGGTTTCAATAAAAATACCTATTCGCATTATTGGGGGAATATAAATACGGCCCATACAGGAGTTTATGGTTTAGGAATTGGTTATAATACGCTATCAAAATTAACCACCGGTTCAAACAACGTGGCACTTGGTTCTTATGCTTTAACTGAAGTAACTACAGGAAGATGGAATACAGCCACCGGTATTTCAAGCGGAGCTAAACTAACCACCGGGAACTTTAATGCTTTTTATGGAACTCAGGCCGGAACCGAAACAACAACAGGAACAGGAAACACTTATATCGGAGATGAGGCAGGAAATAAAAATGTAACGGGAACCAATAATACCGCTTTGGGTATCGGAGCTGCCTACGCTTTAACAAACGGAACTCAGAACACTTTCATAGGCGCATTCTCCGGAACGAATCATGGAAAAGTAACTGGTTCGGGAGCATGGGGTTTTAATACATTTATAGGCTATAATGCTGCATCTACCACTCATGCTATGGGTGTTTGGGGTGATAATAATGTAGTGATTGGCTGTAATGCCCCGTTAGGAGGTTCAACATCAAATAAGCTAGTTATTGATTCTTATACAACACCCCAAAGACATGATTTCATAACGCCTTTTATATATGGTGATTTTGCTGCAAGAACATTGAGTTTTGATGCTGTAGTTACTGCAAGAAGAACACCTTTGGCCGACAGTACTTATTCAAGGGTAGCAGTAATGAACTCCAATAATACTATTGGTTATAAAAACCTTTCTGACTTTCAGAATTACCTGCCTATTTCAGGAACAGAGATAAATAAGCCTGTTTCAGGACATATTCAGTTTGAGAGTGGCGACGGGCCAGAATATGAAACTCTTTTGTATAAAACAAATGCTATAGACGAAGTCCAAAACCAGGTGGGCTTTTTCCCAAATGGAGTTTTAATTACTTCAAGCGATTTCAATTATGCCCAGATGTCAAAAATAGATGTAAGCAAAGAAGATGGTGTTTTGGCAGAGGCCTTTGGTGCAAGAATGACTTTAAATGATAGTGGAGCCTCTCTTAGGTATTATTCTTCATCTTCACAAGCAAAGGGAATTATTGTTAGTAATCTGGATGATGAACCAGTTTTGGTTGAGCACCAGGCAGCCAACCCAAGAGGTCTAAGCTCTAACACTTATTTTGGAAACAATGCTCAAAAAAATGATTACATCCAGAAACAGTATGCAGACAAACAGCATTCTTATACCCGTGATGAAGAGTTAACCGGCGGAACCTGGATCAATGGCAAGCCTGTCTACAAAAAAACGCTGTATTTAGACCAGATTCCGAGAACCGGAGAAATTGATCTCAGATCCGAATTCCCTGACCTTGAAACTATTATTTCCAACGAAATGTTCACAGAATGGTATGCTCTGGATACCGCATTTGCAGGCAACCAATGGCGATCAAAGATCCACATCACCGTAGAAAGAGACAAGGCTACAATTGAATTCTTAGATCAACCGGATTATGATTATTCTGTCATTAATTCATTTACCCTAACCCTCGAATACACAAAAAAATAAAATCATTAAAACAAAATATTAAAATGGCAACAAACAACAAAAACAACGCATCACAGACTCTTTTCAGATTCGTAAGCTTAAGAAATCCCCAATTAACTGAAACTAAAAAACAGAATCTTGGTTTCATCCACAGACCTTCCGATATGGCAAGCGCATTTGATGCAGTAGTAAACCCAGGTGATACGGCATTAATAAAATTCCAGGCATTGGAACGTGCCGCAAAGTCTTTCACCACTACCGGATATGATACTGAGCTTCAGATTGAAGAAAGCTCTCTTTCTGAAGCCCTTAAAATCGGAAGAAAAATCGCCAAAAACGAAACAATCTCTGTCGCTGATGAAAATACAGCTAAAAGCCTTTATAACAGCAGCGTCATCCAGGATAAAATGGGACAGGTATGGGATAACCTGATGTACCAGACTGTTACACAGAAAAATTTCTATGTTAAAGAAGCACTGGTTCATATCCTGAAAGCCCTTCATTTCGGATATGTATGTGATCTTCCTGTAACTCCTGAATTAACAAAAATAAACGGTGATGATTTAAAAGCCAAAGCCCTTGAAGCCAGAGTAGTTCTTCCTATGAAATTTTTCGGGGACGGATATGAAGGTGAAACTTCAGTAACCCCAACCGGACATCCGTTCACTGTGGCTAAATCTGCCGTTGGAGGACTGGATGCAATCAATGCAGCAAGTACATCTCTTTCCGTTCCTGCAAAAGAACAACTTAAGGCCGAGGGAGAAAAGATCCTTGAACTAACCAATCTTAATTTTGAAAAAGACAGTTTAAATACGCTTAAAACTGAGCTTGAAAAAGTTCAGAAAATCTATCAGAAAGCTAGGAGTAAGGCTTACGATGCCGCCTACAAAGAATATCTTGCCGCCAACGGACCTGAACTTGACAGATACAGAGAACGTCTGAAAGAAATTGAATCACAGATCACAGAAGGAATGACAGAAGCCGAAATCAATGCCCTGTATGCAGGTCTTGAAGAACCCAATATTCCACCTTTTGTTTTCACCTACAAGAATGAAATCAATTTCGGGGATTTTACATCACTGCTTTCATTGGATTCACTGAAAATATTCGTTGACAAATTTACTGCATTAAGCAATGGCGTAAAACCGGAGGAAGGCTTTGATTTCACCAGCGTTAAAGTTATTTCCGACAGGGAATTACAGCTCGGAGAAGCGGTTGTATCCATTACCGATGAATACGACACTTATCCTGAAGTATTTGAAAAAATTGAAGAAGAACATTCCGCCAGAGCTCAGGCATTATTCCAGAAGACTCCGGTTCAGGAACAGAAATTTGCAAGTTTAGGAGGAATTTTGGTTCCGGTAGCAGATTCTTTCACTCAATATGCTTCCAAGGTAACTCCAAGATCATATTACTTAAAAGCAACTCCGCAGGGAAGTATTTATTCGGGTAGTGCCGCCTATCTTACATTCTACTATCAGGCAGAAAGTTCAGCCTGGGGTATGGCTTCTGCTAAACTCTCCATTATTTCAGATGTAGGAAATTTTGAAGAAAGCTTTACCAATATTGAGCCGGTAGATAATAAAGTGACCCTGGCTTCCGTAATGGTAGGTAAATTCAGCAAATACATCCGTAATATTAAAATTAAAATCTATTTCAACAACGGTAAAGAGGCTTCACTGGATCTTTCAGGAATAGAACCGAACAGTGCATATACTGATATTCTGTATGTGGAAGATATCAAGGATGAAACAGGTTCCGGCGGAGAAAATCCTCAACCCGGAACATTTATACCCAAACATTTCGGTGTTAAAAGATTGGGTATTGCGGATTATCTCAAAGTGGAACAAAGTGTTCACGCTTACGTACCTGGAGAAGTTTCCAATATTGAAAACGTGATGGCCAGCGAACTTCGTCATAAATCTTCCGTTGCAAGGGATTACTCTGAAGTTATAGATACTACTTCAGAATCTATTGAAACTGAAAAGATTTCAGATACTACAAAAACTGAAAGAAACGAAATGCAGAGTGAAGTCGCTAAGGAACTGGAAAGGGAGCAAAACATCACTGCCAACACTAAGTTTACTTATGACACTAAAGTATACAAATTTGAGATCGGAGGAAGCTATGCTAACAATACTTCCCAGCACGACAGTACAAAACAGGCTGTAACCAAATCTCAGGAGATCACCGAACGTGCTATGGAACGTGTTCTTACCAAGATCAATAAAGAGCGTGTGCAGAAGATTATCAAGGAGTTTACGGAAACCAACGTTCATGAATTCGATAACAGAGGCCAGGCCAGTCAGGAAACTCCACAACACATCACCGGAGTATACAGATGGGTAGATAAGAAAATGAAAAATCAGATCTACAACTATGGTAAACGTACCATGTTTGAATTCATGATCCCGGAACCGGCAAGACTTCACACCCTTGCTACCGCAGTTTCAAGAACCGATACATTGACCGCTCCTATTGATCCTAGAAAAGCAGAAAAACCATGGAATATGGCCAGCGCTCAGGTAGCCACCAAAGACCAGATTGAATATTGGGCGAATATCTATAATGTGAAACTTACCGAACTTGCAAAAACCCCTATCAACCTTATCCTTGGTAAACAATGGGAAAAAGTAGACGGTAACGAAGAATACAGACACAGAACCATTGATATTCCTGTCAACTACGAAGCAAGCAGCGTAAAAATGTTCTATGGTTTCGAAAGAGACAGAAAAGGAACAAGTACTTTATACACCAGCAACTTTGCCGGAGGAATGGTTCCTTTCTCAAACGGTGGACCTTCAATTGATGCTACCGCTTATTTCACTCCTCAGAATGTAACAGGATCTTATGATTTCGTTTACAAATGTTTCAATATTGATTCTGTAAATATTGCATTTGAGATTACCTGTACACTTTCCCAGGCGTATATGAAATCCTGGATCCAGGAAAACTTCACAGCAATCATTAAAGCTTATGAAGACGCTTATGCCATCTTTATGGAAAAGCAGAAGGAACTGGAAGAGAAAGCGAAAGCAGAGGAAGAAGCAAACAAAGAGAAACTGGGCAATTTCTACCGTGAAATGGAAGCTGTCATTCTAAAACACAATTGTATTGCCTATTTGCTTCAGGATTATCTTACAACGCTTGGACAATCCTTTACTTCAGGAAGCCAGATGAGCGACTTTAAAGTAATTCTCAGCGAAAATCTTGAACAGTATACCGCATTGGCAAAATTCATGGAACAGGCATTTGAATGGAGCATCATGGATTATACTTTCTATCCGTACTATTGGGCAGACAGAAAGAGATGGCAGGAAATGTACCTTACACAAAGTGCAGATCCATTGTTCAGAAACTTCCTTCAGGCCGGCATGGCAAGAGTAATTGTGACCGTAAAACCTGGTTTTGAAGACGCAGTACAGTTCTTCATGAGCACAGGAAAAATCTGGAACGGAGGTGAAGTACCGGTTATCGGAGATCCTTTATACATGTCTATTGTAGATGAATTGAGACAGCCTACCGGTGAGCCTCAGGGTAAATACTGGATCACAAGAATTCCTACTACTTTAACGATCCTGCAAGCGCAGTCTGTAGGTCTGGAAGTAGAAGATGCCCTTCCGATCTTCAAGGAAGATGATCCGAAAAACTGTGAAAACCCAAGAGAACTGGAAACAGAAAGCTCATTCAAATTAATGGACAAAGCAACGCTTGAGGCTGGTACAGAACCAACAACCTTACCAACCAATATTATCAGCAAATAATTTTCATTAACGGCGGCGAATTTCGCCGCCGTTTTTTTAACCCAAATACAAATTTTAAAATGAAAAATATAGATATAAGATATCCGGCGGATATTGGTATTGCCGATATTGATGTTCACAAAACCAATAAGAAAAAAGCATTCATTACCACTGCTAATTATTATGTTAAAGTAAGAACCAAAAGTACCTATAACGGTGAATTTGGTTTTGACTGGATTGATGTAGACCCATCAAGCGGGAACGTAGAGAAAATACAAGATGTCAATTTTTCAAAATTGGAATATTTTTATCAAAATCCATCAAATAAAAATGATCCGCGTGACCTTGGAAATATCATTCAGGCTTCTACAGATTCTACAGGAGCCCAAAATACAATAAAAGCCAATTATAAAATAATTGAATCCGGAAAAAAGATTGATATTCCATGGATTTTTATGAAACCCGGAAAATCAATTGAGCTTGATTTGGAAATAAATTTAACAACTACTGCAGCTATTACCTCAGAAGCTATAAGTATAGTAGGAGATGAATTTTACGATTTCGAAATTCTCAGCGGGATTAAAAATGGAAATAAAACTGAAAAAAAGCTAACTGCTGATAAGGAACTCCTTACTTTGAAAATAAAATGTTTTAAAGAAGCCCCTGAAAAAGAATATTATATTTTCCAAGAAAGTCCAGGAACTGTTCCTTTTAAGGTAGGAGGATTTACTATGATGGAAAATGAAATCCAAAAAATAAAATTCAGAGTTATTGCATTGGTCTCATCAGACAGTTCACCAGCTACAAAAGCAAAGGATATTTTCCAGAAGTTTGTAAAAGCAGATATTGTGAAATATCTCAATAATAATTCTTTAAACCAGGCCGGCTATGAGGTGGAAATTGATAACCAAGCTATGTTTGACAGTCTTGTAACAGCCAATGTTGATGATTATTTCTACGCATTTGATAAAACAGACTGGACAAACAAAAAATATTTTGGTAAAAAAGGAACCGATGATATTCTTGCAGAAAATCAAAAAGATCTGGGAGGACCTGATAAAAGTAATGCTTTAGACAATATAGTCTATAAAGAATATCTGGAAAAACTTAAGACAAAGAAATTAGATTATAATGGAGGTATTATCATATTAAGTGAATATCCATCTTCCGGAAAGGCCGGAGCATACAGCAGGACATCCCCACTTAATCACTACAAGCTTTTTGTGTATTCAACCAATCTTGAGCATCAAAGTACTTATGCTCATGAAATAGGTCATATGCTGGGATTGCCCCATTTATTCTATCTGACTGATGAAAAAGACAGCTATGAAACCGACAGAGCACGAATAATAGGAAATGGTTTGCCGGAAAGTGACAGCAAATATATTCCCGGTATCCTGAAATCTATAAAAGACACAGAAAATTCAAAAAGTGATTTCTTTATTCAGGAAGGTTTAACCGCTGAGAAAAAAACAATAGTAACAGCTCTTGACAACTTCATCAAGTCTGAGCAAAAACGATATGATGATACTAAAAAATTACGTGATGATGTTATTTTAAGATATAAAAACTTTCCCGATTCATATAAAGTAACCCCTCAGTATACAAAAGCTGAGTATATTGCACTTTGTAATAAAATCATGAAAGATATTCCGGACACTATTAACGAAAATAAAAAGGCTAAGGAAGAAACAAATTTAAAAAGCATTCCCGGATATTATACTTTAAATGCAAAAGGATACTTTCTTAAAAAAGATTATATCATACTGTTAAAACAAAATCATGAATATCTGAAAATCGTCATCAAACAAGTACATGATAATTACCTGATGTTTGAGCAGTATAAAACTCAAAACCTTATGGATTACTCAACAACCCGAACCCGTTTTCTGCATAATCAAATAAAAATTATGAGAGATGACCTGAAAAATTATCAGGATGTTGAAAAGCTTAGCACAGCTCCAAAAGCACCTCCTAAAAAGAAAAAGTAGGAACATTATCATATAACCTTGTCTGAAATATTAAAAAATATCCTTACAAAAAAAATAAAACACGACACGTTTTGTCGCATTAAGCCTATATATTTGTCATATAAAATTTTACCATGAACGCAGTGAAAAGCTGCATAAAAATACAGACGAATGAAAAAAGATTTTTATTTGACAAGGTATGCCTTAATTATCAAAAGATTAGAAAGTTCTCCGGCTACCTATTCCCAGCTGGAGGACTATCTTTTAAACTCTTTCGAATTCCAGGATGCCGGGATCAAGAGCTACTCTATACGTACCTTGCAGAGGGATATCCGCGAGATTTCCGATCTTTTTAACCTTTCCATTCACAACAAGAAAAAGGGCGACAACCGGTATTATATTGAAAGCCGCCCGATCATGGAAGTGGATGAATACAACCAGAAGCTTCTGGAATCTTTTCAGGTAAGCAATGCACTGAATCTTCATCCGGACTTTTCAGATTTTATCTTTTTCGAGAGCAGAAAACCTACCGGCATAGAACATTTTTATGATCTTTTCTTTGCCATCCGTAACAAGAGAGTTGTAAGTTTTGAGCATTATAACTATAAAAATAAAGTGATGACTTCACGTAAAGTACATCCCCTGGCTTTAAAAGAATCGAAAGACAGATGGTACCTCATCGCGATTGATACTAAAGACAAAACTTTGAAATCATTTGGATTGGATAGAGTCAATTATCTGGATGTAAGCAACAGCAAATTCCGTGAAAAATATAATTACAATTTCAGGGAGCATTTCAAAAATGCTTTTGGAGTGATGAATCTTGCAGAGCAAAACCCCCAGAAGATCATTATGAAATGCAGCAGACATCAGGGAGAGTACATCAGAAGCTTTCCATTGCACCAGTCTCAGAAAGAAACCAAAGAAACACCGGAAGAAATCTATTTTGAGTTCTTTCTTCATCCCACTTATGATTTTATGCAGGAAATCCTTTCATACGGAAAAGAAGTGACTGTTTTAGAACCGAAATGTTTAGTTGATGATATCCGCACCCATCTTCAGGAATCCCTGAACCGTTATTTAGAAAGCTGATATCAATTGATACAAAGCTGATATTTTTTATTTATATTTACATAAATATACCGTTTTGAAAGCTTTATTCCTCAGCATATTCTGTTTTATTTTTTCATTTTGCTTTTCCCAGCAGAAAGAGGAATTCCGGCAGGTTAAAAACTATTACAACCAGCACCGGAGTATGCTGAATACAGAGTTTAAAAAGAAATTTGATGCAGAACCGGATTCTTTCAAAAAAGCCAATATAAAACTTGATTTTATGCTCTTCATGAGAAAGATGGACAGCATTGAAAATGTAGCTATGATAGGTACCCTGTTAAAAGTGAGAAATCTGGAAGACCTTCAGTCTTTAAAGAGCAGCAAAGGCAAATCAGAAAGCAATACTGAAAAACAGGCCGTTTTTGATAAATCTGCAGATTATCCCGGTGGGTTCAATACATTAAGACAGGAAGTTGCCGATCTTTTTTATACCGGAGGCGTTTATACCGAAACAAAAACGGTAAAAACCAATGTAGTTTTCATTGTTGAGAAAGATGGGAGCATCAGTAATGTACATGCTCAGGGAGATAATTTCACCTTCAACAGACAGGCAGAAATCGCGCTGTACTCTGTTTCTGAGAAGTTTTCGCCGGCTGTCAGCAATGGTGATCCGGTAAGATATCGCCTCAGGCTTCCTTTAACCTTAACTATCGAAGACTAAAATGTTTACTGACGAATATTATATGAAAATGGCACTCCAGGAAGCAGAAGCCGCCCTGGAAAAAGATGAGGTCCCCATCGGATGTGTGGTGGTTTCCAATAACCGGATTATTGCCAGAGCCCACAATCTCACAGAAACATTGAATGATGTAACTGCCCACGCAGAAATGCAGGCTATTACTTCCGCAGCCAATTTCCTTGGAGGAAAATACCTGATCAACTGTACCCTGTATGTAACCATGGAGCCTTGTGTAATGTGCTCAGGAGCTCTTTCCTGGTCACAAATCTCTAAAGTGGTTATTGGCGCCAGAGATGAGCAGAGGGGATTTATCAATAAACATCTTTCATTACACCCAAAAACCGAACTGGTAACAGGAGTGATGGAGAACGAATGCTCATCCATCGTGAAAGAATTCTTTAAAAGTAAGAGGTAATTAAATCAGATTTTATTTTTTAAAACAGAATACATCATTATATCAAAATATTCCTCCCTTTTTTTGAGATGCTGTTTTAAAAGGGCTTCCCGCTCCATTCCAATTTTTTCCATAATTCTTCCGGATGCAGGATTCTGGAGGAAATAGGTAGCATAAATTTTATTGAGCTGCAACTTCTGAAATCCAAAACCGACCAATGCTATAGCGGCTTCCGTAATATATCCTTTGTTCCAGAAAGGCTTTCCCATCCAGTAGCCCAATTCAGCTTTATCATCGCCCCTGTCGTGAAGGCCTATGGCACCCAAAATTTTGCCTTCCTTATCACGGACTGCAAAAGTATATCCCGTATTGTCTTCAAAGGATTCTCGGGACATTTTTAACCAAAATTCTGCGTGCTCTTTAGTATAAGGATGTGGTATATTGGACGTAAGGTCTGAGAAAATTTTATCCTGCAGATATTCGGTTACAAAAGGAATATCTTCTTCCTGCAGCTGCGAGAGAATCAGTCTTTCTGTTTCTATTACCGGAAATTCTTTTAATGCTTTCATAATATAGCGCTATAAGTCTTTCCCTAAAAAATATAGTCCTTTCAGGGTATGCAGCCTGTCCATCACATGAATTTTTTCTGTGAGGGGCTTATATACATGGGAAACACCACCTGTAGCCACTACAAAACATTCATCATTCACCTCATCGTTGATGCGGTCTATAAACCCTTCCACCATTCCCAGAAACCCATACACCATACCGCTTTGCATGCAGGTTACTGTGTCGAGGCCCAATACGGATTTAGGTTTTTTCAGCTCAATATCAGGAAGCTGTGCTGTCTGGCTGATCAGTGAATTTAAAGAGGTTACAATCCCCGGAGCAATAATTACGCCTAATGTTTCTCCGGATTCCGTTACACAGCTTGCTGTAAGGGCTGTTCCAAAATCAACAACGATCTTTTTTCTGTTTGGGTAAAGATTGTGCGCCGCAACCAGATTGGCATAAATATCGGTTCCCATCTGTTTGGATTTTGCCTGGACCCCAGAAGGTGTAGATCTGTCCACAATTACCGGCTGGATACCGTGGATTTTTTTGATCGCTGAACTGATGACTTTGGTAAGCTGCGGCACTACAGATCCTATAATCACTTTACTGATATCTTCCGGTTCTACTTTGTAGGTCTGGTAAAGCATGATAATCTGCACATACAGCTCATCTACCGTTCTGTATGGCTTTGTATTGATTACCCACGAAATATCACAGTTGTCTCCGTTAAAAAGTCCGAATCTGATATTGCTGTTCCCTACGTTGATTACAATTGAATTCATTTATTTTTTAAGCTAATCTGGGTTAAAAAACAGCTGTAAAAATAAGGCTTTATCCTCAAAAACAAACAATATATGTCTTTTTTAGAACAATTGATGATTCTACATTTCTTTTCGTCACGATACCAATCATTAAAGTATTGATTATATGCATTTATCATTAAATTGATGAAATTCCTTCTGAGAAAACTTAAATCCGGTATTTAAAAAATTGGAAACATTTATTTATCTTTAAATCTGAAAATATTTTTATCCTGTTTCCATGAGAAAATTGATCTTAATACTCCTCTTCTGTATTGGCCTGAATACTTCTGCACAAACCGGAAATCAGGTAAAAGAACTGTTCCTGAAAATAAAAAAGGACGCAAAGATTGACCGGAACGATACAGCCGTTTACGACATCATGGATGAATTTTACCATAAAAATCTTCAGGCTGAAAATGATGAAATGACCCCGGAAACCATTCAGAGAATAGAGAAACTGGCATCCAATCCTGAAACGAAGAATCTCCATGTTTTATTGCTTTTCCTGATGTATCAGCAACATATCAGCCGGACTTCCATGGTGGGCAAAGCACCGGATACAGAGTTTCAAACTGAAGCTATGACCCTTCTGGAAAATGAAAGCCGTGAAATTTATGGAAAGGTTCCAGCTATTATTTACGTGTATAAAGCAGAAGTCCTGGACGGGGCGAAAAAAAAGGATGAAGCCAGAACTGTTTTAGATCAGGGGCTGAAAGAATATCCCGATTCGGTTCCTTTAAAAGTATACCGTTACCTCAACACAAAAGATGAGGTTTTAAGAAATGATCTTGTCAAGAATCATCCTAACCACTGGATGGTGCAGCAGTTTGGGATTAAATAGTGAACAGTGAATTTGCTTAGCAGTGAATAGTGAATGCTCCCAATATATTAACAATAATAATCCCACAGAGTTTTCTGTGGGATTAATTTTTTATCGTATGGTTGTGCTATTTTACTTCCACAACATTATCTTCAATATTGACATCGGCCATTCTCTGGCTGAAATCTATTCCTAAAACAGACAGCTGAGCTTTTGTGTAAGGAATGGTAAGTGTATACTCCTTTTGGGTCCATGGCCAGTAAGGCATGGTTTTAAAATCTCCATAGATATCCTTTTCCTTCCAGCTGTGAGTCATATTTAAAGGAATCTGATAAGTTACTATCTTCTTATCTGCTGTCATTACATTGAAGTCGATCGGCATCGGAACCTGCCCTTTATTGACCAAAGTGATGGTTGTAGATTTGGCCTCATACTTCACATCTTTGATTCCGTAATTAATAGTTTTTGTAGTGTTGATCCAGTAATTCTGGAACCATTTCAGATCCATTCCGGAAACTTTCTGAGCAATGTGAAGGAAATCCCTGTCCGATGGGTGCTTCATATGCCACTGGTCATAATACTGTTTCAAAGTTTCTGAAAGATTCTGCTCACCCATAATATAACCCAGCTGTACAAGGTATAATTCTCCTTTTACATAAGAAGCATAGGTATAAGAAGTTCCGTTATCGTGGTGATCACCTAACCAAACGGCTGGTTCTTCAATTCCTTTTTTAATAAAATTCCTGTAAGCGTTCACCGTATTGGCAAAAGGATTCGGAAGTTCTTCAGGAAACAGCTGGTACATTACATATCCTTCTGCATAGCTCGTAAACCCTTCGTCCATCCATGGGCGCACCGATTCATTGGTTGCCAGCATCTGCTGATACCAGGAGTGGGCACCTTCGTGGGCCATTAAACCCATCAAACCTTTTATATCTTTGGCTTCACCGAGGATCATGGTACACATTCCGTATTCCATACCGCCATCACCACCCTGGATAAATGCATAGGTCGGATATATATATTTTCCGAAATGGCTGTTCATAATCTGGAAATATTTGGTAACGTAAGGCTGAGCTTCTTCCCAAACTTTTGTTTTATCATTATTCTGGTAAACAAAGAATACTTTCGGGCCTTCCGGAACATCAAAACTTTTTACAAGATAATCCCTGTCTGCACTCCATGCAAAATCCAGTATATTTTTAGCAGTCCATTTCCAGGTTGCTTTTTTACTCTTATCCGCTTTAATATTGGCTGAGGAATCATACCCTTTTACTTCTGCAGGGTTTTCAAGGATTCCTCCGGCTCCGATTATATAATCTTTATTGATTTTAATGGTCACATCAAAATCCGAGAACGGCGCATGAAACTCTCTTCCGATATAATCGAATGTGGCCCAGCCGTCATAATCGTATTCTGCAATTTTAGGGTACCATTGCGTCATGGTCATATCCACTCCTTCCTTATTGTTCCTTCCGCTCCGTCTGATCTGCTGAGGTATCACAGCATCCCAGTCCATGGTAAAAGTCGTTGTGGAATTAGGCTGAATAGGTTCTGCCAGATACACTTTCATGATAGTTTCCTGAATCTCAAACTTCAGATCCTTCCCATTCTGTTTGATCCAATGGATATTCTGAGCACCTTCCTGATCTTTAGGAATAGAAGCCAGCCTTGAAATTCCGTCTTTCTGTAATCTGGAATCTCCATTTTTCCCCTGCCCAGCCACTCTCTGATCCATCATTGAATTAGGCTTAAAGGCATTCCAGTAAAGATGAAAATACACCACATTCAGCTCATCAGGTGAGTTGTTGGTATATTCTAAGGTCTGGTTTCCCTGGTAGGTAAATTTTTCAGCATTAACATCAATGTCCATCTTGTATTTTGCAGCCTGCTGATAATAAGCTCCCTGCTGAGCCTGAAATTGTGAAATGATAAACGCAAAAAGGATTGCAGCCGATTTTCTCATTTAAAATTTATTTTTTTTAAAGGTAGGTAATTTATATAAAACCTTCAAATGTGGAGTTATTCCGAAGGGTTTCTGAGTATACTACTCGTTTAGATGGGTTTTAATTCTTGTTGTTAAAAAGATTTTTTGAGATATTATTCTTCGTCCGCTGTTTCATTACCTTAAATCTCTCTTCAATAGCTTTTTGATCAAAGTAATCTGTCCTAAATGATAATAGCTATGTTCGATCATTCCATCAATATTCCTCAGATAGGTTCCGTATTTTTCATCAACAAAAACTTCATCCAGCTTATTTTCCGGGAGCTTTTCAACTAAGGCTGCAAATTTTTCAGCATCTGTCCATAATTTATTTAAAAGCTCTTGCCACTGTCCTGCAGATTCGATGGGCGGAAGATCAAAACTGAACTTGTCTTTTATCTCGAGTTCCCCGCCTTCCAATACATTGATGATTCCTGCTATATAATAATGTATATGAAAGGTAAGCATGGCGATGGTGTTTAAAGAATCTACTTTCGTTATTGCCTGTTTCCAGGTTACATCTGAAAGCTGGTCTTTAAAATTGGTATTGGCAATCCACAAACCGTCAAGTATAACTTCTCTGAATCTTTTAGCTAATTGTAATGGTGAGTTCATTTTCTTAAGTTTTTCAATTCTAAGATAACTTATTTATTTTTTTAATTTCTCACAGCTTTTACAGATAATGCATATTGCTCTTTTAACCACAGATGAAACAAATTAATACACATTTTAGGCACTAATCCTTCATGTCTTGTGAGCTTTGTTAAGGCATAAAACTTTGACAAAGATGACTCTCAAATTTGAACGAGAAAGCATAAGCATTAAAAAAAATTAAACAGGCGACTTACAGATCAATATCTCCAATCATCTTAATTTTCTTATTTTCGTAGCTTGAAAAAAGTTTTTGCAATGTTGACCGTAGAAAAAATAGGAGGGACTTCCATGTCTCAGTTTCAGGATGTTCTTCACAATATAGTTATTGGAAAAAGAAAGGAAGGAGAATTTTACAACAGGGTTTTTGTAGTTTCAGCGTATAATAATGTAACAAACTGGTTATTAGAACATAAAAAAACTGGTGAACCCGGTGTATATCAAAAGTTTCTGAACAGTGAAGACTATAAGGCTGACCTCGATAAGGTATGCCAAAAACTGATTTCCATTAATGAAGGATTGGAAAATACCGGCCTTCAGCTTTCTGAAGCTAATGCATTTATAACAAACAGAGTGGAGCAGGCAAAAACGATGCTTAGCAGCCTGAGTAAGGTTTTGGCATCAGGATATGTAAATGCCCACGATATTCATCTTGCAGCAAGGGAAATTTTAGCTTCAATTGGGGAAGCCCATTCTGCGTGGAACTCTACTAATATTATCAACAGTAAAGGAATTCATGCAAAATTTGTGGATTTATGCGGATTTGATGATAACGAAGCCCTTACTATTGATGAAAGAATTACAAAAGAATTCAACGGAATAGATTTTAAAAATGTAATTTGTGTAGCCACCGGATACACTAAAGGAACTGAAGGAATTATGAGGGTTTTTGACCGTGGATATTCCGAAGTTACCTTCAGTAAAGTCGCTGTAGATATAAAGGCTGATGAGGCAGTTATCCATAAAGAATATCACTTATCAAGCGCAGATCCTAATATCGTGGGTGTGGAAAACTGTGTTCCAGTGGGACTGACCAATTATATCATTGCAGACCAGCTGGCTGATATCGGGATGGAAGCCATTCACCCAAAGGCAGCAAAACCGTTAGAACTTTCCGGAATTAATATCCGTATTAAAAATACATTTGACCCGGATCATATCGGCACCTTGATATCAAAGAATTATATATCTCCTGACGCCCGTGTTGAGATTGTTTCCGGATCAAAAAAAATGCTGGCCATAGAAATTCATGATCCGCTTATGGTAAGTGAAGTGGGTTATGATGCCCGAATCATGACTTATTTTCAAAAATATAATATAAGTTATGTGTTGAAATCTACAAATGCAAACTCAATAACGATGGTGATTTGGGAAAGTAATGACGCAGAAAAGCTTTTGGAGGAACTTAAACAAAATTTTTATCAGGTAACGGAAGTTCCGGTTGCATTAGTCTGCGCAATGGGAACCAATATTGCTACACCCGGATTCTTATATCGTGCGGCAAAAGCCCTGTATGAGAATAACATTAACATCGAATGCTATGCACAGTCCATCATGCAGGTCAACATGCAGTTTGTAGTAAAAAGGGAGCATTATGAGAAAGCTATTATAGCTTTAAACCAAGCATTATGCAATTAAGCATTTCTGAGAATATACAAAAGCAGTCCTAAACAAGCTGTTTTTAAGGCTTTTAGATCACTTATGATAAATCCCTGGATTTTAAGCACCATTTTTTCTGTGAAACCGTGCAATTTATGGGAAGTCTAAAATAAAAAACCTCAAATGTATTTTACATTTGAGGTTTTTATATGATTAAAAATAAATTATTTTTTGGCCGGAATTTCTTTTTTTCCGCTCTGTAAAATCTTTTCAAGGATTCTCAGAGTGATCAGATAGGTAGGTTTTACTCCTGTAAGCCCCAAACCTCCTGAAGAAAGTGTACTTCCTGTTTCCAAAGGATTATCCGAAGCATAGTAAGCATACATCACGAACAGATCCGGTGAAATGTGGTGCCTGATCTTGGAAGCTACCTGAATTGCTTTCTGGTAATGTGCTCCTTCCATTTCAAGACCGATGGCCTTCCAGGAGGTATTCATAAAGTAAGAAAGGATATCCCTGTTTTGAAGAGATGTTCCCAAAACGGTAATCATGGGGCCTTCAAACGCTTTTAATTCATCATCATTAAAGTCATCAAGCTTCAAAGCATTTTCAAATGGATAATTATCTGCCGTTCCTTCAAAAATGTGGGAAGTAGGGATCATAATATCTCCTTTTCCTCCGGCAAGAATTCCTGCTTTACCCATGATGGAAACAGATTTTACCTTCATCATATAAACTTCTCCCTTATGTTCGTAAGGTCTCAGCAATTCGTCCATCACTTCATAGGCCTGTTCTCCGAAAGCATAATCGAAAACCATGATGACATCGTCACCGCTATATTTTATATCGCTGAACGGGGTATTTTTAAGGTCTGTTTTGCTTAAATCAATAATCTGAACATCAATATTACTTCCGCTCTTATCATTAATATAAATCATGCCTTCTTCCAAAGCATATTTGGAAACTTTGTCGCGAAGTTCTTTTTTATCGGAAATATCCCCGTAAAGTTTATAGTCTACTTCTTTGTGGTCTTTTCTCTTTAAGGCATCATTTCCGTACAGCATATTTTTCACGGAGTGCATGTTTGCGGAAATAATATGCAGAGGTCTCATGTGAAGATCGTTTTCAAATAAAACTTCTTTCACTTTGTTAGCCCATTTTTCACCAAAATAGTGATGTCCTACTCTTTCCTTTAATATAGCACTGAAATGAATTTCTCTTTCTCTGGTCTGCTTTGCGTCTTCAAGGCTTACTTTTCCCAGATTGTAGATGATCTTAAATAAGCGGTCGGGATTATTATCGTCCCCAAAAGAATTATAAGCGTTCAGGGTTTCTTCAAAAGTTCTTCCTATTAAAGAAGATAAATGGATCAAAGCAACCTCTTTTTCTTTTCTGCTGAATTTTTTTTCACCTTTTACTACTTCTTCAATAATTTTAAAAGCACGTGTCGGTTTCCAGTTTTCATCCTGAATGAAAGCCAGATTCCTTACTTTATCCGCTTCTATAAATAAGAAGGTTAAGTGAGTAAGAATGTCATAAATTTCAGAACGCCCCAAAAGAACTTCAATATTCATCTGGTGTTCGTCTATCCTGTAACAGTTTCTTCTTCTCTTTTTAGGTACAATAGGTTCGAAACTTCCTTTATCAAAACCCTCATCTGATGTAAGATGAATAAAAGCACATTCTTCAATACCTTCCGGAAGCCTGTCTAAAACATACATCAAACCATTCAATTCCAATTTATTAGGAATATTCATGGTACCATAAATCTCTGGATTGATCGTCTTCAACAAACTTCTGATACTTTCTCCTGAAACACCGGCAGGTTTAAAAAAACCTCTGTAAAAGAGGTGTCTCATAGAAATATACAATCTTTCAATTGCTTCCGTTGTTTCTCTAGCTCTAGAATTTGTCATAAAATAAATTTCACACAAATATACAAAATCTCCGCTCAACTTATTTTAAGTATCTTTTAACAAGTTGTTTAAAGCTTTTACTTAAAAATATAATCCTGTCTTCAAAACATTTTTTAATACGCCAGGTTTTGGCGCGGCCGGCTCTTAGTTTTGTTTTATTAACAATTAATTTTTTCAAAGATGAATTATCCAACAAGACTAGGACTAAAAACAAAGTATCCTTCAACGAACGTTTTAAACGGAGCCAACGAGGAAGCATTGATAAAAAGGGAAAGAGAAGAAAGTTCTGTAGAATTTTTCCTTAATAAAACAGAGCTCAACACCGTCAAGACTCTTTTCCAGATCAGAAATGCCAATTATTATAAAAAATATATTAAACCAGTACAGTTATCTGATTATTCTACAGATATATTCCCTAAAGAGCGTGTCTTTATTGCCGGGAAAATATTTCCGGTTATTAATATTCTTTTTAATTATACTGATGTAAGAAGTGTAGAAGAAATTATCAATCCTGTTATCGAAATATTGGAAGGGGCTTCAAAAAACAAATATTATGATAATAATATCCATAATTCCAAATATGTAAGTATAGGAGGGGGTAAAATCCGAATATTACTTCCCAAAAATTATGGAAATATTAATTTTCCGCAATTAATGTATGATTTTCTTACCAATAAAGGCTATGTCAATGAATACATAGGTGGGGAATTCCCTGATTATGACACTTATAAATTAGCTCTCAGAAACAGAGCAATTAAATTGGATGACTGGATAGGGCAGGATGGCTCCTGGCTGACAAAAGACAGGGACAGCAACGGAGACCGATGGAGAAGAGGATATTCCTATATTATTAAAAACAAGATTAAGGGAAGACTTGCTCCGTTTAAGCAGATTTATACATTTTATGATGATGTAGACTGGTATATTACCAATGTTTATAAACATGAGGTAAAATGGTGTAAAGGCGCGAAAGCCCTGGTAAAAGCATTAGGAATTTTAGAAGGTGGTTTTTTTGCCATAGCAAATGATGTAGAAACAATCTTGAATGAATTAAATTTAGGAATATGTGATTATGCTATAGAAAAATTCCATGAACTGATGTATGGGAAATATGCTAAAACGCCCTTAAAAGGAGATGATGCCTATAAATGGGATGTTGCCTTCATAACACATGAACAAGGAATTGTAGCACCGCCTATTTATAGAAAGACTTCCAAAAAAACATTGCAGCGGTTCCAAGACATGTCAGATAAAGACGGAATGTATATTGATGAAATAAATGCCCATGGCATGGGAGCTTTATTAATTAGTATCGTAGACGATATAATCCCGGCATTTGATGATTTCAATCCTCCTGCAAAAGTTACAGATGATCTGTTCAGAATTGACCTTCCGCTTCTGATGTTGTATCTGGACAGGCATCAGATAAACAAAAACAGAGTCTCCCCTTCTCTCAAAAATTACTTAACTTCGGATGGCCATGTAAACGACGAATGTAAAAAGATTATTAAAAAATATGTCAGATAAAAGATTTTTTATAAAACTATGGAGTATTCATCTCTTTATATATTTTCTTTTGCTTACCATTTTTTTATTTATCAGAGATTATGGGAACCCTGACGGAGTTTTTCGTAATTCCCTTTTATTACTGCTTTTAAAAAGCCCGCTTAGCGGACTGTATGGTTTGCTGGACGGAATCGGTTTTTTGATATTTGGATCAATGGCTGTAATGTATTTACTTAATCTATATTTTCAAAGGATGTATTTCAGTTATGTAATATCATTGGTTTTAACCTATCCTATATATATGTATTTCTGTAATGAAGGTTATGGCTCTTACACAATAACAATATTAGGTTTATTAACAACGATCATCATTAATGGGGTAATTTTCAGAAAAAATATTTAAATTCAAATACTTAAGAAACGGCTCAACATTTTAGTGATGAGGTCTGTATTTACTACTAATTTCTTTGTGTTTGTCTCACTTTTTCCAAAATTAAATCTGGTAAATTCACTTAATTTAAATACACCCCTAAAAAAATTAGGGGTATTTTATTTTCAATTCATTTTTTTTGTAAATTTGCCCTGTAAAAATTAACCTTATTATGTCAACTTTAAGATTCAAAGCGTTAGAAACTTTACCATTTAAGGACTTCAGAAAAGATAATTCTGTTGAAGTACCTGGAAAACTGTCAGAATTATTCTGTCAGAATGTTTTCTCAGAAGAGACCATGAGAGAATATTTAACCAAAGAAGCATTCCAGTCTATTTTGGATGCGATGAAAAAAGGCACTAAAATCCAGAGACACATTGCAGACCAGGTAGCTGTTGCTATGAAAGACTGGGCAATGAGCAAAGGAGTAACCCACTATACTCACTGGTTCCAGCCATTAACAGGAACTACTGCAGAAAAGCATGATTCTTTCTTTACTCCGATTGAAGGAGGAAGAGCCATTGAAAGATTCAGCGGAAATTTACTGATCCAGCAGGAGCCTGATGCTTCTTCTTTCCCTAACGGAGGAATCAGAAATACTTTCGAGGCGAGAGGTTATACAGCATGGGATCCTACCTCTCCGGCTTTCATCATGGGAACTACTTTATGTATTCCTTCCATCTTCATTTCTTATACCGGAGAAACTTTAGATTATAAAGCACCTCTTTTAAGAGCTTTGAACGCTGTGGATGAAGCTGCAACCAACGTTATGCAGTATTTTGACAAAAACGTAACGAAAGTAACGCCTACCCTGGGATGGGAGCAGGAATATTTCCTGGTTGACTCTGCATTATACCAGTCACGTCCCGACCTTGTTTTAACAGGAAAAACTTTATTGGGACACTCTCCTGCAAAAGGACAGCAGTTAGATGACCACTATTTCGGTTCTATTCCTACAAGGGTAATGAACTTCATGAAAGAGCTGGAGATCGAATGTATGAAACTGGGAATTCCGGTAACAACAAGACATAATGAGGTTGCACCGAACCAGTTTGAGCTTGCTCCAATGTTTGAAGAAGTAAACGTTGCTGTGGATCACAACTCTTTGTTGATGGACATCATGGCAAGAATCGCTCACAAACATCACTTCCATATCTTATTCCACGAAAAGCCATTTGCAGGCGTAAACGGAAGCGGAAAGCACAACAACTGGTCTTTAGCAACTGATACGGGTGAAAACTTATTAAGCCCGGGAAAAAATCCTAAGAAAAACTTACAGTTCTTAACATTCTTTGTTAACACCATTAAAGCTGTATATGAATATGCCGACCTTCTAAGAGCAAGCATCGCATCTGCAAGCAACGACCACAGATTAGGTGCCAATGAAGCTCCGCCGGCCATTATCTCCGTATTCATCGGAAGCCAGCTGTTCAGAGTATTGGAAGAGCTTGAAAAAGTAACAGAAGGAAAGCTTTCTCCAGACGAAAAAACCGATCTAAAACTAAATGTAGTTGGAAAAATTCCTGAAATTTTGTTGGATAACACTGACAGAAACAGAACGTCTCCATTTGCATTTACAGGAAATAAATTTGAGATCAGAGCAGTAGGATCTTCTGCCAACTGTGCAGAGTCTATGACTGTAATGAACACCATCGCTGCAAAACAGTTAAACGATTTCAAAAAAGAAGTTGATGCTTTAATTGAAACAGGTCTTAAGAAAGACGAAGCCATCTTTAATGTGTTAAGAGAGTACATCAAACAGTGTAAAAACATCATGTTTGAAGGTGACGGATATTCAGACGACTGGGCGAAAGAAGCTAAAAAGAGAGGCTTGAATAACTTAAAAACCACTCCTGAAGCTCTTAAGCAGGAAATGGATAAAAAATTCCTTGATCTTTACGAAGAAATCGGAGTATTTACCCACAGAGAGGTTGAGGCAAGAAACGAAATTAAATTAGAAAAATATTCTACCGTTATTGATATTGAAGCAAGAGTATTGAGTGATATCGCAAGAAACCATATCATTCCTTCTGCATTAAATTATCAGAACAGATTGATCGAGAATGTAAAAGGTCTTAAAGAAATATTCGGAGACAAAGAATTCAAAACATTAGCGAAAGAGCAAATGAGCCTGATCACTAATATTTCCGAAAATGTCTCCAAGATTAAATTAGGGGTAGAAGACCTTATTAAAGCAAGAGAAGCAGCGAAAGCTGTATCTGATAGTCAAAAGCAGGCAGAAGCTTACTGCAATAAAGTAAAACCTCTATTCGATGGCATCAGGGAAGCTTCTGATGATCTTGAAATGATGGTTGATGATGAACTCTGGCCGATGACTAAATATAGAGAAATGTTATTTACAAAATAACATCTGTAAAGTTCCATATTAGTTTAAACTCTCCGGTTTTCCGGGGAGTTTTTTTGGTTTATTAACAACAGTGAAAAGTAGAGTTTTAAATCACGGAATCCGATTAATAAAGGAAAAACGATTTATTATGTTAAAGAATCTTAATAAAAAAAACCGCATACTCACCAAAAATAGGCGGTTGCGGTTTGTTTTTCTTTAACATACTTAAATAATATGTTAAAATGTGTTAAATAAAGAACCTGACAATAATCATATCGGGGGTCTTTTAGTCGGAATTTCTACTTTTGTAATGCTTTTGAAAAATAAATATTCCTTTTAACACGGATAATCAAATATATATGAAGAAAAGAGTTTTGTTTTATTTAGTTGCTTTAGTGTCTACCGTTTCAGTTCAATCATGTGCTACAAATTATGTAGTTTCACAACCAGCAACTTACACTAAAGAATACAAAACAGATGCCAAACTAGCTTCTATAGATACTAAGAAAATGGAACAGGATAAGCAAAGACTTATTGACTCCTTTTTAGCAGAGAAAGCCGCATCTATCGCCAACGCGAAAAAAGCCATTAAAAATTCTGAGATTGCAAAGGCAGTCAAATACAATAAAACGATCGACAATATCCTTACAGAAGCTGAAACATACCTGGGAACTCCATACAGATACGGAGGAATGACAAGAAGAGGTATTGATTGTTCAGCTTTCGTTCTTTCCGTATTCGGGGCAGCAGCAGGGCTTAGCTTACCAAGAGTAGCAGCTTCTCAGGCTCAGGAGGGTGAAAGTGTTGATAAAAGTGAACTTCAGAAGGGAGATTTGATTTTCTTTTCACACGGAAGAAGAATCTCTCACGTAGGTATCGTAGAAAGTGTTACTGAAGACGGTGAAATTAAATTCATCCACGCAGCCACTTCAAAAGGGGTAATGATCTCATCGCTGAATGATTCTTACTGGGGACCTAAATTCAGGTTTGCAAAAAGAGTAATCAACGAGAACGGGGATGCTTATAATAACCTTGCATCTTCTACTCCATCCGCAGCGACAAGTTTTTAATTTTAAATAATTGATTTAAATAATGAAGCCATCAGAAACCTGATGGCTTTTTTATTTGTTTAATGCTGATAATTGACGACTTGTTGGCTGAGGCTCTCGAAGCCAACATGTTTTGACTACCCCGTCTTTTTGCTTTGCAAAAATCCACCCCTTCGGAGAAGGGGAATGGTGGAAGACAGAAAGTGAATGATAGGATTTATAATAATATGAGGTTTATTCTTCTTTTTCCTCTCTGCTTAATCCTTGTCTATTTCGATATCCAGTTTATAAAGAAGTCCATGGACTTCCGAAAGGGAAAATTTAGCCTTTTTAAGCCGATTTACGGCAGGATCTATGGAATAATTGAAGGAAGTCCTGAAATCTGCCTTTTCAAGGTTGGTATGGTCGAAAATAGCTCCCGAAAGATCACAATCTGAAAACGAGGAGCCGGATAAGTCGGATTCAGAAAAATCAGTCTCGGTTAATTTGGAATTTTTAAACCGGGTCTTTTTTGCTGAGGTTTTATAGAATACTGAATTATTCAGTAAACATCCGTCAAAAGTAAAGGAAAGTCCAAATGGGTTACAATCTCCGAACTGCAGACCGAACATTTTACATTCTTTAAAAATAACTTCGTGAAATGCAGTTTTAATCAGTTGGGCCATACTCAGGTTGCACCCTGAAAATTCGCAGTCTGTGAAAGTGAAGCCTGAAAGATCTGCGTATTCAAAATTACAATTTCTGATATACAGTTTTCGTATTCGCCTTTCAGGAGTCCGGAGAAGTCTGTATTTTCAAAAGTTTGATCTACAGTATATGCTTCTTTCATATGATTAATGAAATGTTTTTTCGCTGAAAGATGAGGAAATTTAGTTTTATTATACCAAACTGTTCTTATCCGAATAATTCAGTTTAAAGAAAATAAAGGTCATCATAGAAAAGGCAAGCAAGGAGCTTCCTCCATAACTGAAATAAGGCAACGGAATACCAACGGTAGGGAAAAGCCCCATAACCATCCCTAAATTGATCGTAAAGTGCATCATCAGGATGGAAGCAAAGCAATATCCAAATACTCTGTTAAAAGTAGATTTCTGCTGTTCTGCGAGATAATAGATCCGTCCGATGAAGATCATATAGCACAGGACCAATATTGCACTTCCTACAAATCCCCATTCTTCACCTACAGTACAGAAAATGTAATCAGTTTCCTGCTCGGGAACGAATTTCCCCTGCGTTACCGATCCTTCACGATATCCTTTTCCTAAGAGTCCGCCGGAACCAATGGCTGTTTTTGAATATAATAGGTTGTACCCGGAGGTATCTCTGAATGCTTTTTCTCCTTTGTAAAGAACCTCAATTCTTTCTCTCTGGTGTTTGGGAAGTTTCTCTAAAATATAAGGTGAACCGAAAGCCAATCCGCAAAGCAGAAGAATTGATCCTGCAATTCCTGAAATGGAAATAACATCCCACGACATTCTATGGTAATTCATAGCGATTAAAACACCGGCAATGACAAGAACTGCCAATGCTACATATACAGGAGGTACGGCCAGTGAAATCAGAAAGACGGCGGCAAAAATAAAACCTACCCCAAACAGAAGACCGTTCAGACCTTCTCTGTACAAAGCAATAAAGAATGCTATAAATACAAGCATAGAGCCTACATCCGGAATCGCCAGAACGACTATAGCCGGAATCCCGATAATGGCCAGGGCTGTCCAGAGTGATTTTTTAACTTTGAGATTGAAATCAGGTCCGGAAACATAATTGGCCAGCATCAGCGCTGTCCCGATTTTTGCAAACTCAACCGGCTGCATTGTAAAACTTCCGAATTTGTACCAGTTCTTCTGACCCAGAATTTCTTTTCCGAACGGAAATAGACCTATCAATAATAAAACTCCTCCAATGTAAATAATCCCCGACATATTCTCGAAGAATTTACTTCTTCCCACAAATATAACAAGTCCTACAAACAGAGAGATACAGAAGAAAATCAATTGTTTTTCTCCTAATTTCTGGTCAACACTGTAGATATTGGCAATGGCAAAAATGCACAGCAGGAAATACAGTCCAAGACCTAGTTTATCTATTCCTTCTGCCCACTTCATTTCTTTACCTTTTTAGTGTTATTCTTTGTCTCTTCTTCTATTTTTTTCTTCAGCTTTGCTTTCTGCTCTTTGATAAAGTTCAGGCTGTCCTGCTTTCTTTTAAGCTTTACAGAATCTGCTGCTGGGTCTTTGTAAAGGCCTTTACGTTTTAAATCTGCAATCCACTGTCTTTTGTACTCAGGCATAAAGCTGGCACTCGTCATTTTCTTGTACAGATTCTCTCTCTTCAGGTCTCCAGTGATATACTTTTCAGCGATCACGGTACAGGCAGGACCTGCCCATGTTGCTCCAAATCCGGCATGCTCCATCACTGCAGCCACTACAATTCTAGGTTTGTCTGCAGGAGCAATCAAAACGAAGATCGAGTTATCTTTCCCCTGAGGAACCTGGGCTGTACCCGTTTTGGCAAGCTGGGTAAAGTCGTTGGATTTCAAGCTTCTTGCAGTACCTCTCAATACCACAGCTTCCATCCCTTTCAGTACAGGCTCGAAGTGTTTAGGGTCTACAAGGGTTTTATGTTTTGTTTTAAATCTCGGATCAGGATTAGGTTTACCATCAATCGATTTTACGATATGGGGAGTATAGAACCAGCCTTTATTAGCAATAGCTGCCACATAATTGGCCAGCTGAAGAGGTGTCACCAGAACATCTCCCTGCCCCATTCCGTTGAAGATAGATCCGTTCATGGTATAGTCGGAGCTCCAGTTTTTCTTTCCGCTTCTTTTTTCGTAGAACTCACCTGATGGAATTCTTCCCGGTGAACCTACGGCAATATCATTATTCAGGTATTCTCCTACTCCAAAGCTGCTCATGATTTTTTTCCATTCATTAACACCTCTGGAAGGGTCACCCGGATATTTATTCATGATGGCAATAAATGCGTGGGAGAAATAACAGTTACTGGAAACCTGGATTGCCGGAATAAGAGGATCGGCACCACCGTGTCCTTTAATTCTTAACCCTTTATAGAAAAAGCCTCCTCCACAAGGGAAAACCGTATTTTCATCCATTACTCCCATCTGCATTCCTGCAAGGGCAGTAAGCAGTTTGAAGGTTGAGCCCGGAGGATAAGCTGCCTGAACAGACCTGTCAAATGTTGGCTTATTTTCGTACAACGTATCCTTTGAGAGTGCGTAAAGGTTCTTCGATTTGTTAGGTCCTGTAAATAAATTCGGATCAATATCCGGACCTGTTGCCAAGGTCAGAATCTCTCCGTTGTTCGGGTCAATGGCAACGATTGCCCCATGTTTGTTAACCAGCATTTCTTCAGCAATTCTCTGAAGGTCATAATCAATGGTTAACGTAATATCCTTACCGGTTACAACATCTTTATCCAGAGATCCGTTTTTATAGGATCCTATATTTCTAAGTTTGATATCCTTCTGGATGTATTTCATCCCTTTTATCCCCCGAAGGTCCTTTTCATAGGATTTTTCAACACCGGTTTTTCCGATGAAGTCGCCGGGAAGGTAATAGGCGGAATCTTTTTTAATTTCTCTTTCATTCACTTCACTGGTATATCCCAAAAGGTTACCGGAAGTTGCCACTTCATACTGACGCTGAGGTCTTGAAACAATACTGAATGCCGGATATTTGAAAATAATCTCCTGTACCCTGGCAATATCTTCTCTGCTGAGATCCTTTAAAAAAGTCATAGGAGTCAGCTTGGAATAGTATTTTTCTTTTTTAATGATTTCAATCCTCTTGATAAAATCAGTTTTACTGATCTGCATAAGGTTACAGAACCCAATGGTATCAAAATCAGGTTTCATTAAAGCCTGGGTAAATGATATTTCATAGGCAGGCTGGTTTCCTACCAGAATTTTTCCGTTCCTGTCGAAAACAACTCCTCTCTGCGGGATGACGTATTCAATTTTAATGGAGGTATTCGCTGCATTTAAAGCATAACGGTCTGTAAACAGCTGTAAATAAGAAAGCCTCGCTACAAAAATAAGAGCGATGACAACAAGGGCAGAAAAGATTTTTAAATAACGTGTGTTCAAACTTTTTGTTTGATTTTAAATATTAATGCGTAAATCACTATAAATATAAAGGAAATTATACTTGTGATCACTACATTAAGTAATATTTCAAAAAAACGGCTAAATTTAAAAAATTCTATGTACTGCACTAAAAGCTGATGCAGGAAGATACTTGAAAACAGAAACAGCAAAAACTGCGCCCACTGCAGGGACTGAAAAGAGAAAAAGTCTGTGGAAGTATCTGTGGAGGTTCTGAAAATCAGCGTTCTGAAATAAGCAATAAGGGTGGTTGCAAAAGCATTGATACCCCATGAATAAAGGAATGCGTCTACAGAAAGTCCTATTAAAAAGCTTAAAGCCAAAAACTGAAATTTATTTCTGAAAAATGGATAAAACATGACAAACACCGGATAAAGAACCGGCGTATATTTCCCGAAAATGGTAATCCTGTTGAGTACAAAAATCTGTAACGCAACCAGGAAGATCATGATCAATATATCGGTAAATAGGGTCCTGCTAATCATTTTCTTTTTTTATGACGGTCTGTAATGTATCCTGAATTCTCTGTACTTCAGCTTTTTTAAGGTTTTTCACAACATATACCTTACTTAACGCTCCCATTTTCTCACTCAATTCCACTGAAATATCCCAGAAACCGGTTTTATTATCTACGGAATATCCCGCGATGGTACCGATCATCACTCCTTTAGGGAAAATAGCTGATTTACCGTCCGTTACAACAGTGTCACCCACCTTAAGGGCAACATATTTCGGAATGTCGGCAAGATGCATTACCCTGGAATTGTCACCGTTCCATGTTAAAGTTCCGAAATATCCGGAATTCTTCAGCGAAGCATTGATTCTGATTTTATTAACGCTCAGAACAGACTGTACCAAAGCGTAGCTGTCTGTAGAGTTGATTACAATCCCTGCAATTCCTCTAGGTGCCATGACGCCCATCTGAGGAAAAACACCGTCTCTGCGGCCACGGTTGATGGTAAAGTAATTATTTCTTCTGTTGATACTGTTGAATACGATTTCCCCATCTACAAAAGTATAGATCTGGCCACCGCCTAAAGTATCATGAACTTTTCTGAATACCGGATTTTTCGCTCCTTCTTTACCATACAGCTGTGTCATCAGGGATTTGTTCTGTGCCACCAGATCTTCATTGATCTGTTTGAGCTTCAGATAGGAAACTCCTTCGTCAATATAGCCGGAAATCCATGAATTCAGCGCAGCCGATTGGCCGGCAACCCATGATTTCTGCATAGCGTTTTTAGAGAATATCAGAACCAGAGCAATAATCTGCAGGAATATAAAGAAGACAAAAAGAGCATTCTTCGAAAATAATCTCAGCAAAAATCCCATTCAGATATATAGTCGTAAAAAAGTTAAAATTATTTAATTAAGAAATTGAATTTATCCATATTCTTAAGGGCAATACCTGTTCCGCGAACTACAGCTCTCAACGGATCTTCTGCAACAAATACAGGAAGACCTGTCTTTTTGTGCAGTCTGTCCGCAAGGCCTCTTAGTAAAGCACCTCCTCCGGCAAGATAGATACCTGTCTTATAAATATCAGCAGCCAGTTCCGGTGGTGTAAGAGAAAGTGTTTCCATTACGGCATCTTCAATTCTGATAATGGATTTATCCAGTGCACGTGCAATTTCCTTATATCCTACCATAATCTCTTTAGGCTTCCCTGTAATAAGGTCTCTACCCTGTACCGGGATATCTTCAATATCTACATCAAGGTCTTCCACTGCAGAACCTACTTCAATTTTTATTCTTTCAGCAGTTCTCTCCCCAATATACAGGTTATGATGCGTTCTGAGGTAATAAGCGATATCGTTGGTAAATACGTCTCCTGCAATTTTCACAGATTTGTCGCACACAATACCTCCTAAAGCTACCACAGCAATTTCCGTAGTACCTCCACCTATGTCGATGATCATATTTCCTTCTGGTTTCTGAACATCAATTCCAACACCTATCGCTGCAGCCATTGGTTCGTAGATCAGCCTTACTTCTTTTGCATTGACTTTCTGGGCAGAATCTCTTACCGCTCTTTTTTCCACTTCAGTAATACCGGAAGGGATACAGATCACGATTCTTAATGCAGGCTGAATAAATCTGCCTTTAATTCCAGGAATTTTTTTGATAAACTCCTTGATCATGTGCTCAGAAGCATGAAAATCTGCAATAACCCCATCTTTCAACGGACGGATGGTTTTGATATCCTCGTGAGTTTTACCCTGCATATGCTTAGCCTGCTCACCGACCGCAATAGGCCTACCCGTAGAACGCTCAATTGCAACAATTGACGGTTGATCTATAACAATTTTGTTATTGTGGATAATAAGGGTATTGGCAGTACCAAGGTCTATCGCAATTTCTTGCGTAAACATATCGAATAAACTCATATATTTCTTCTGATTTTAAGTTTACAAAGATATAAATTTAACACTACTAAAGAAATTTAACACGCACATAATTTGGTTAAAATTTTATTAAAATTCACAATTGTTTATTAACTTTTGCTTTAATCATTTACGAAGCCTGATTTAAACTAAAATTAACGGGGTATACAATAACGAATGGGTAAAAAGTAAAAGGGCAAAGAAAACTGAGAAAGCAGATAAACTTACCAAGAAGTTATAAGCTATCTTGCTCCCTCAACATCAAGTCATTTGCTGGTTGACCATAGTTTTTCACGATAATTATCATATACATAATCAGAGGAAGGTTAATGAAAAAAAACGTAAATTTGCGACTGCTTATGTTACAGTATTCCAACATTCATCAGACTTCAAATTTTGCTGTACTTTCCATTAGCTACGAAAAGGCAGATGTAGAAACGAGAGGGAAATTTGCATTCTTTGACGAAAACATTAAAAATTTTGTCTCAAGAATCCATAGTGTGGATTTAGGGGATGCATTTGTGGTTTCCACTTGTAACAGAACCGAGATCTATACCACTTCACCGAACTATCTTCTTGTAGCGGAAGAATACTGCAAAACAATCGGAGTTCAGCTTTCTGATTTCCTTCAGTTTGCGAATATCCTGACCAAAGAAGAAGCGCTTATCCATCTGTTCAGGGTGGCTGCCGGACTTGAAAGCCAGATCATCGGGGATTTCGAGATCATCGGACAGATCAAAAAAGCATATAGCCGTTTTAAGAAAGAAAGACAGAATTCCAATCCTTATCTGGAAAGAGCAATTAATGCCGCCATCCAGATTTCAAAAAGGATTAAAAATGAAACGGGAATCTCCAACGGCGCCGCTTCCGTGTCTTATGCTGCGGTTCATTATATTTTAAACAGCCAGAAAAGAATCACCGAAAAGAACATCCTTCTTTTGGGAGTAGGTGAAATTGGACAGAATACAGTTGAAAACCTAGTAAAACATGTTTATCAGCCTAAAATAAAAATTGCCAACAGAACTCAGGAGAAAGCTGAAAAGATTTCCCAGAAATATAATATTCCTCATGTTGATTATACCGATTTTGACCAGGAATTAAAAAATACAGACATCCTGATTGTTGCAACAGGTGCAAAACATCCTATCATCAACAAATCTCATTTCCCGAACGGAAAGGAAACGCTTGTCATAGATCTTTCCATTCCGCATAACGTTGAAAAGAACGTTACAGAGAATGAAAATGTAACGCTGATTGATGTGGATGAGCTTTCAAAACAAATTCAGGAAACCATTCAGCAGCGTGAAAAAGAAATTCCAAAGGCTGAAAAAATCATCAAAGATCTGATGAAAGAGTTCCTGGAATGGGAAAAAAAGAGAAAGCTTGCACCCAATATCCACCATTTCAAAGCAGTTCTGAAGAACATGGAACGCAATGAAATGCATAATTTTTACAAAAAAAATAAATACATAAACATCACGGACATGGAGCTTTCTGACAAAATGATCCAGAAAATTACCAACCGTTTTGCAAAATTTATCATCGACAATCCTTTAAAAGCCGAAGAAATTAGTAAATTAATGCACGAAATATTAGTTGAACAACCAAACAACGAATTCAATGAAAAGCATTAGAATCGGAACAAGAAATTCCGCATTGGCACTTTGGCAGGCAAGAGAGGTTGCGAGGCACCTTCAAAACCGTAATTATTTAACGGAAATTGTTCCTATTGTCTCTTCCGGCGATAAGAACCTGAATCAACCGCTTTATTCTTTAGGAATCACCGGGGTTTTTACAAGAGACCTTGATGTGGCCCTGCTGAATGACGAGATTGATATTGCGGTACATTCTTTAAAGGATGTCCCTACACAACTCCCTCAAAATATTGAAATTGTAGCTTACCTGGAAAGAGATTTCCCTCAGGATGTATTAATAAGAAAGGAATCTGCGCGAAATAAAGAATTCCACGAGCTGAAACTGGCCACCAGCAGCCTCAGAAGAAGAGCATTTTGGTTGAAAAATTACCCTCATGCCGAATTTTCCGATATCCGCGGAAATATCCAGACCCGCCTTCAAAAACTTGAAGAAGGGGATTTCGATGCTACGATCCTGTCTCTGGCAGGAATCAAAAGAATGAAGATGGATATTGATTATGAAATGCTTCCACTGATGATTCCGGCAGCTTCCCAGGGAGTAATTGCCGTTGCAGGACATTCAGACAAAAAGGAAATCAACGAGATCTTAGGTCAGATCAATCATAAGAAAACCCAGATCTGTGTAGAGATCGAAAGAAATTTTCTAAGCACACTGGAAGGCGGATGTACTGCCCCGATCGGAGCTTATGCAGAGATTATTGAAAACCAGATCCGTTTCAAAGCTGCCCTTTGTTCCCTGGATGGTAAGAACTGTATTGCCACCGACGAAAATTTTGAATACAACGAAACCGAGAACTTCGGTGAAAAGTTTGCAAAGATCGTTCTCGAAAACGGAGGAAAAGAACTGATGACCGAAATTAAAAATTCTTACTAAGAATTTCCATACCTTAATTTTAAGTGCAGAACAATGAAAAAATCCTTTTTTTTATTCGTATTCCTGTTTTGTGTATTCATTGCCAATGCACAGAATAAATTTGCGCTTCAGCTTTCCAATTCTGCTTTAAGCTTAGTTGATCCTACAATCAGGTACGATCCTGCTTATTTTGTCATTAAATATCCCAATGGAGATGTCCCTGCTGACAAAGGAGTTTGTACAGATGTCATCATAAGAGCGTATAGAAAACTTGGAATTGACCTGCAGAAAGAAGTACATGAAGATATGGTGAAAAATTTTTCAAAGTATCCGAAAACATGGGGACTGAAAAAACCGGACACGAATATCGATCACAGAAGGGTTCCCAACCTCGCGGTCTTTTTTTCTAAATTTGGAAAAGTAAAATCTACTGAGACGAATCCTGCATTGTATGTTCCCGGAGATATTGTCACATGGATCCTACCGGGAAACCTAACTCATATTGGAATCGTGGTCAATAAGAAATCTGCGGACGGAAAGAGGTTTATGGTCATTCATAATATAGGAGGCGGACAGGTTCTGGAGGACTGTCTTTTTAAATATACTATTACAGGACATTATCAATACCCGAAATAAGTTGCTATGAAAAACATAATCTGTGCTTTATTGGTTTTGATGGTGTGCTTCACAAAAGCCCAATCCAATGAGTTAAAAATAGTCAGTAAACCAATTGATTATTCCCGGGAAAGAATAAACTTAAGCCTGGATTATCTTAAAAGCCATTATAATATGGTACAAAATTCGCCAACCATTTCACCTAAGATAATCGTACTGCATTATACCGCGGGAGGAACTGTTGAAACGAATTATAAATACTTCAATAAAACGCATCTGGAGTCCGCCAGGAATGCTTTAAAGAAGCAAAGTACTTTAAATGTTTCCTCACAGTTTATTGTAGACAGAGACGGCACGGTTTACCAGCTTATGGAACCCAATATGTTTGCCAGACATACGATAGGCCTTAATTATTGTGCCATCGGCGTTGAAAATATAGGAAGCAAAAGCCAGCCGCTTACGGAAAAACAGGTTTCAGCCAATGCCCAGCTAGTAAGGTATTTAACTAAAAAATACAATATTGAGTATCTGATAGGCCATTCGGAATATGTTGCCTTCAGAGGTTCAAAGCTCTGGAAAGAAACGGATCCGAATTATTTTACCGTAAAAGAGGATCCGGGAAAAGATTTTATGAAAAAAGTAAGACTGCTGGTCGCCGATTTAGATTTAAAAGATAAACCTTAGCTGAATGAAGATTCTGTTTACCAAAATTATAGATGCCACTTTATTATCCAAGGAACTTGGACCGGATATTTCGGCTGAATGCATTGAGGTAATTAGAACAGAACCTCTACAAACGGCTGCATTTGATTTAAAAAATTACTCCCTTATCTTCACCAGCGTCAATGGAGTAAATGCTTTTTTCAAAAATCAGTTTAAGCCGAACGAGGATTTTACAGCAAAAAACTACAACAAAATATACTGCGTTGGTGAAAAAACGAAACGCGAACTGAGAAAACACGGTTTCGGGACATTCAAAGTTCTGAAAAATGCCGAAACACTTTCAAGGTTTATCATCGGAAACTGCCAGCACGAACAGTTTCTTCACTTTTGTGGCAATCTTGCCATAGATGTTCTGGACAGCGAGCTTCCTTTACAAAATATCAGCTATAAAAAGATCACGGTTTACAAAACGGAAGAGCTCTATCCTTCCGTACCTGAAAAATATCATGCTGCAGTTTTTTTTAGTCCAAGCGGAGTTCGTAGTTTTGCAAAACTCAACCCATTAGAAGGAATGAAGATTTTTTCCATTGGAGAAACCACCTCGGGCGAACTGAGAAAGTACACCACAGAAAAAGTGTTCACCTCAGAAGAAAACAATCTGGCGTCTATTTTCGGGTTGATGAAAAAGGAACTTTAAGCAGCTACAAGCCTGGCTGGTAAAAATAATGAATGCCGGGAACGGCTGTATTAGTTTAAATAAATTATGATTAAAAACGACTTATATTTAAAAGCTCTCCGCGGAGAAACTGTTGAAAGACCGCCGGTATGGATGATGAGACAGGCCGGAAGATACCTGCCGGAATTCATTGCCCTTCGGGATCAGTATGACTTCTTTACAAGATGTCAGACCCCGGAACTGGCTTCCGAAATTACCGTACAGCCTATCCGCAGATTTCCCCTAGATGCAGCGATCCTGTTTTCTGACATTCTGGTAGTTCCACAGGCTATGGGAATCGATTTCAAAATGAAGGAAAATGTAGGACCGTGGCTGGATAATCCGATCAGAACGATGGAACAGGTTCAGAATGTCGTGGTTCCTGATGTGAATGATACTTTAGGATATGTTTTTGATGCTATTGAGCTTACACTAATCAAATTAGATAATGAAATTCCGTTAATCGGTTTTGCAGGTTCTCCATGGACGATCCTGTGCTACTGTATAGAAGGAAAAGGAAGTAAGGCTTTTGATATTGCAAAATCTTTCTGTTTCCAGCAGCCGGAAGCCGCTCATTTACTTCTTCAGAAGATCACGGATACTACGATTGCTTACTTAAAGAGAAAAGTTGAAAAAGGCGTTTCTGCCGTTCAGGTTTTTGATTCGTGGGGAGGAATGCTTTCTCCTGCAGATTATCAGGAATTCTCATGGCAGTATATCAATCAGATCGTAGAGGCTCTGAGCCCTCTTACCCATGTTGTCGTATTTGGAAAAGGATGCTGGTTTGCCCTGGAAGACATGACGATGTCCAAAGCTTCAGCTTTAGGTGTGGACTGGACCATTACTCCCGAGTTCGCCAGAACATTAACGAATCATACAATGACACTTCAGGGAAACTTTGACCCTGCAAGATTGCATTCTACGCCGGAAACGATCAAGAAGATGGTAACCGAGATGATTAACCGTTTCGGAAAGGACAGATACATCGCCAATCTTGGACACGGAATTTTACCAAATATTCCTGTTGAAAATGCAGAGGCGTTCATCAGAGCGGTTGTGGACTGGAAGCCGAATAACTAGTTTTCTGACCATAAAAGGAACAAAAGTTTTTAACACTTAAGTTATTTGAAGTTTAAATATTTTGTAAATAAGAAGATCACCTAAGTTTTGAAAATCTGAGATTTCATTTAAAATAATAAAAACCCCTTCAATTGCTCTTGAAGGGGTTTTCTTATGAGAAAAAATTAGTATTAATTGACTTCGGTAATGAAATCTTCTTTAGGTTTTCTCACTTTCGTAAGATTCACCAGCCAGTCATTGGATGCATCCCTGTAACCGATTGGCAGCAGTAAAACACTTTTTAATCCTTTTTCTTTCAGGTTTAAAACTTCGTCTACGGCTTCAGGAGAGAAGCCTTCCATTGGTGTAGAATCCACCTCTTCAAAGGCTGCTGCGATAATGGCAGCACCGAAAGAAATATAAGCCTGTTTTGCGGCATGAGTAAAGTTTTCTTCAGCAGATCGCTGAGGATAGGTTCCCAGCAGCATCTGTCTGTAGTTTTCCCAGCCTTCGTTTTTAAAGCCTCTGATTTCGTTGGTAAGATCAAACATATTGTTGATTCTTTCTTCCGTATAGTTATCCCATGCAGCAAATACCAAAAGATGCGAACAATCCGTAATCTGTGGCTGGTTCCACGCATGAGGCTTAATCTGCTCTTTTACCTCCTGATTGGTCACTACAATGATCTCAAAAGGCTGAAGCCCGCTGGATGTAGGTGCCAATCTTGCGGCTTCTAATATTTTATCCACTTTTTCCTGTGGTACTTTCTGACCGTTCATTGCTTTGGTCGCAAATCTCCAGTTCAGTTTTTCAATTAAATCCATAAAATTAAATTTAGACCAGACAAAATTAAATCAAGAAACAGAACAACATACCACAAAAATTGCTATTTCGAAGATTGGAAGAATCTATTATTTATAATCATTTTAAATAATGAGTTTTACATAATAAAAAAGCCTTAGGATTGAAGCTTTGAGGGTTAGTCTTTTATCATTTTTTTACGGATGATTTCTTTTTTGTTGTCTATCAGGATTACATAATTTCCCTTTGGCAAGTCGGAAAGATCATAGCTTTTCTGATGTCCTGTGAAACGCTTAACCTTTCTTCCCGACATATCAAGGACTGTAACACTGGAATCAGATTTCAGTTGATCTGAATCGATATACAGATTATCTTTTACAGGATTGGGATATACTTTGATTTTGTCTACAGAAGAGGTCTCTGAAACTGCCAGCACGCCTGATGTAATAGCTACATCATCCACTACTACTCCATATGAGTAATCTCCCAGGTCATCATATACAAATCTCAGCTGAAAAATAGCATTGGCATAAGGAGTCAGATTGATACTGCTTGCCTGGCTATAACCCGTAACGATATAGGAAAATGTATTGAAATCAAGAGTCCACGTCCCGGACGCTCCCGAAGTGCTAAATACCTGTACCCAGGATGTCCCGTTAAAAGCCTCCACTTTTAATGTAGAATTAAGATTATCAATCTGATTGGCATATTTGAATGCCAATCTGGGATTGACAACCCCCGATAGATTAATAACAGGCGATACGAGTCTCGCATTGGTGTTTATACCGCTCGGGCCTGCATCGTCGTCATCAAAAAAAGCGGCGCCACTGGGAAAGGAGGCAAAACCATTGCTGGTCCCAACGCCCCAGTTGAATGCAGTATCCGGATTATTGACCGTCCAACCTGCCGGCATACTTCCTCCGTTGAAATTCTCGGAAAATACCTGTGCATTATACATTCCACAAGCTAACAATATGAATAGTAATTGTTTTTTCATGATATATTTTTATTAGTTCTGTAAAATTAATTATTAATATCCATCAAAAAACACTATTTAACATAATATTTTGTTTGAATCCAAATTCCTGCCCCCTTCTTTCTCAAAATATTTTTCCTCTTGTAAAAAATATATTTATATTTGATTACCAATACATTAAAACAATTGCTATGAAAAAATTAGACAAAGAAAAAATGAAATGCATTCTGGCCGGGGGAGAAATCTGCCTTGAATGTGCCATTGGATATTATCAGGTTATTATTGACGGAAGATGTCATTGTATTCCGTGGGAATAGGAAAACAACAAAAAAGCAGCTGAATTGATCAACTGCTTTTTTAAATTTTATTTTTTACCCGAGCATTTTCTGGGCTTTCTTCACCCCTTCCACGAGTTTATCAATTTCTTCGAAAGTATTATAAACTGCAAAACTGGCTCTTACAGTCCCTGCTATATTGAAATAGTTCATGATCGGCTGTGTACAGTGATGTCCGGTTCTTACGGCAATCCCCATTTTATCAAGAATCATCCCTACATCGGAGGAAATTCCCACGCCTTCAAGATTAAAGGAAACTACCCCTGTTCTTTTGGCCTTCTCACCATAAATCTTTATATTTTCCAGCTCTAAAAGCTTTCTTTGCGCATACTCTAATAATGCATTTTCATGATTCTGAATATTCTGCCTGCCGGTTTTTTCAATAAAGTCAACAGCAGCACCCAGCGCAATATTTCCGCCTACATTAGGAGTTCCTGCTTCATATTTAAAAGGAAGACCTGCGTAGGTTGTCCCATCAAAAGAACAAGTTGCAATCATCTCCCCTCCTCCATGAAATGGCGGAAGTTCTTCAAGAATCTCCTGTTTTCCGTAAAGAATACCCGTTCCCATAGGCGCATACATTTTATGACCTGAAAACACAAAGAAATCACAATCCATCTTCTGTACATCGACTTCAAAGTGGGGAGCAGACTGCGCTCCATCAATGACAATATAAGCCCCTGAATTTTTTCTTGTTCTGGCAATGATCTCTTCAATAGGATTCACAATACCCAATGCATTGGAAACCTGATTTACAGAAACTACCTTTGTTTTTTCACTTAAAAATTCATCTAAATAATTTAATTGAAGAATACCATTTTCATCAATCGGGATTACTCTGAGCTTTGCCCCGGTTCTTTCACAAAGCAGTTGCCACGGAACAATATTAGAGTGATGTTCCAGATAGGAAATAATAATTTCATCGTCTTTTTTTAGCTTCTGTGTTAAAATATAGGCGATGAGGTTCAGACCTTCTGTTGTTCCTTTTGTAAAAATAACTTCAAAATCATGTTTAGCATTAATGAATTTCTGGATCTTCCTTCTTGAAAGCTCCATTTCTTCAGTAGCCAGCTGGCTTAATGTATGAATTCCTCTGTGAACATTAGCGTTAAGTTCTGTATAGTATTCATTCCAGACCTTTAAAACAGAATCCGGTTTCTGAGATGTTGCTGCATTATCTAAGTAAACCAGGGGTTTACCATTCACTTCGCGGTTTAATATCGTAAACTGACTTCTTATTTCCTGAATGTCAAACATTTATTAAAATTTTAAATTAGATTGCTCTTATTTAGAACACTTCAAATTTACGGCTTTTTTTCTGAAAGGACGTATTGGATTGAGGGCTGATACTTGTCAGGTGATAGAAAGATTCAATGAGGCGAATAGTAAGAAGCAAGTACTGCTCGTTTAGTATAAAATAAAAAAACCTGCCAATAAATTGACAGGTTTTATATTGTTTGTGAATAAGCAAATATTATTCTGCTGCAGTTTCTTCTGCAGGAGCTGCTCCTTCAGCTGCAACTTCTTCTTCATCATCTTCTTCAACTGCTGCACCACCTTTCATTGCATTTCTAGACATCTTAACAGCCACTACAACTGCATTGTCAGGGTGAACGAAAGAATATCCTTCAGTTTTGATACTTCCAACATAAAGTTTGTTACCAATTCTTAAAGGAGTAACATCCACAACGATTTCATCCGGCAAGTTTGCAGGAATCGCTTTTACTTTTAGTTTTCTGAAAGACTGACGTAAAACACCACCAGCCACAACACCTTTAGAACGTCCGGTAATTCTTACAGGAACTTCCATAATCACCGGCTTATCATCAGATAACTGGTAGAAGTCTACGTGTAAAATTCTGTCTGTAATCGGGTGGAACTGAATATCCTGAAGAACAGCAGGAACTGTTTTCCCATCTAGCTCAATAGATACCGTGTGTGCTTCAGGAGTGTATACTAATCCTTTAAAAGCTTTCTCTTCAGCAGAGAAGTTTAAAGGGGTCTCACCTCCATAAACAACACAAGGAACTAATTCAGCATCACGTAAAGCTTTTGTAGACTTTTTGCCCACGCTTTCTCTTTTTGTACCTTGAATTGTAATAGATTTCATTTATAAAAAATTTAAAAAATTGTTCATTTTAATTTTGCAAACCTCTAAAAATCAATTAAATAACAAATTTACTGCTAATTGATTGATGCTCATGAACCATCTTCATAACGTCCGCAAATAACGGGGCGCAAGATAGCACTTTTATTTTAGATGACAAATTATTTTTAACAGGAATTGAGTCAGTTACAATAACTTCCAGTAGCTTAGAGTTCTCAATATTCTCGTAAGCCTTTCCGGAAAGCACTCCGTGAGTAGCCATTGCTCTTACTGACTTTGCTCCTTTTTCCATCAAGATTTCTGCAGCTTTACAAAGCGTACCTGCCGTATCGATCATATCATCAATAAGGATTACATTTTTGCCTACCACATCCCCGATCAGGAACATTTCTTCTACAACGTTTGCCTTTTTTCTTTCTTTGTAAGCGATTACTACTTCAGCACTTAAGTGACCTGCATAGTTTTTTGCTCTTTTTGCACCTCCCATGTCCGGAGAAGCAATGGTAAGGTTATCTAAATTCAGAGACTTGATATGATCTACAAAAATGGTAGAAGCATATAAATGATCTACAGGAATTTCGAAGAATCCCTGAATCTGGTCTGCATGAAGATCCATCGTCATTATTCTTGTTGCTCCTGCAGCAGTTAACAAATTAGCTACCAGTTTGGCACCTATCGGAGCTCTCGGCTTGTCTTTTCTGTCCTGTCTTGCAAGTCCGAAATAAGGAATTACAACGGTAATGCTTTTTGCGGAAGCTCTTTTTGCTGCATCAATCATCAATAGAAGTTCTAAAAGATTGTCTGCTGGCGGGAAGGTAGATCCGATTAAGAAAACTCTTCCTCCTCTTACTGACTCATCCAAAACAGGCTCAAATTCCCCGTCGCTGAACTCCTGAAAGTTGATTTTCCCTAACTCTTTCCCATAATGTTGGGCAATTTTTTCTGCCAAGTCCTTACTGGTTCTTGTACAAAATAGATAACTTAACTGATCGGCCATTTTTACTTTTTAAAGATTTTGCAAATTTAAAAAAAAACCACAAGAATTGCTCTTGTGGTTTCTAAGTTTTTATTTTCCTGTATCATTACGGGAATTTCACTCCTGAATATTTGTTAACATCTACCTGTGGTAAAGTAGAATGATACTTTTCATTAATAGATTTAATAAATTCATTGGCAATAACCGCATAACCTCTTCCTGTAAGGTGAACACCATCAAGAGAGAAAGCTCCGCCCGTTACAAATTTGGCCGTATATCTTACCCCGTCATAGATGATTCCTGACTTTCCATTAAGCTCAACCATTTTAGTATTGCTGTTTACAAAAGCAAGTCCATAAGAATCAGCAAGTGATTTTATAGAGTTATTATATGCATCTACAGCAGTTTTCACATAACCTGCTTCTGTTTTTGTTAATACATGCTGGTTTTGTAATGGATAAGAAATTCCGTACACATTTACAGGAGCTGGTGCTCCAGGTGCAGTCGTTCCGATTAGAGAACTTGTCGTCAGAAGGATATAATCTTCTGATGTAGCCTGTCTTGCCTGTCCAAAGATTTGTCCAAATGCTGCCGCCGTAGGTGCTCCTAATGAAGGCGTTAAGGCAGCCGTAAGCTGTGCTGATAAATCTGTAAGAGCAACATCTTTTATTAAAACAGGATTTGCAGAAGTGGAAGAAAGCAAATTAATTCTGTCTCCGGCTCCGAAAGCAGTAAGCGCCTGTTTTAACGGCCCATATAAACTGGCATTAAGTGTTGCTAAATTCGACCCTAAAGTTGTTGGCGTTAAAGGGTTGTAAGGAACTGTTGTAAAGAAAGGAATTGAAGTAACATAAGGAATATTGGCAATAACCCCTTTTGTGGTTCCTACACTCTTAAGACCATCCAGTACATTTTTAATAGAGCCTGCTACAAGGTTAGGATCAGAAATATCATTTGATTTATAGGTCAATGGATTTACGTTATTAGTTTGTACAACCGCAGGGCTATACGTAGTAACACCTCCTACCGTCTGAGAGTTGGTTCCTCCGTTGGTAGCATAAGACAATACATCGTTATTACCAATCCAAAGAGAGAAGAATGTAGCTTTTTGAGCTTTTGCATCATCTAAAACACTCGCTGTTGTAGAAGAGGCAAATCTCACAAAATACGGATTGGCCGCTCCTAACGCAAGGTTAGCCGCACTTCCATACCCTGGTGCAATCAGATGGAAAGACTTCGCACCCGGAACTCCCATATTCTGGTAAGGTCCACCGGCAGCTACATTATCTAATGCAGCAGCAGGAGCGCTTGCCACAGGACTCAAACTTCCGTTTGCCGCTACCTGAAGAGTTAATTTTCCAGGAAAGCCTGGCAATCCTATAAATCCTCCTACATCATTCGGCATCAAAGGCTGTTTAAATGCCCCGCCGCCTGCAAGCTGCATCTGAGCTGCAATGATACTTGGATAAGATTCATTCTGCCCGCTGCTGTAAAGCGCGCCGTCTCTATATCCGGAAGTCAGGGAGTTTCCTAAGGAAATATATTTTGAGAAGTTTGCTTCTCCACTAGTTACCTGGACATCCTTTACGTCAGTATCGAAATCAGTCTCACAGCTTGTTGTAAAAAGAAGTGCAGAAACTGCAAGTGTTGATATTATAATTTTTTTCATAGTCTTCAATTAAAAAGGGTTGTACGATAAACCTAAACCAAAGTAGAATGCTCTGGCTTTTGCCTGTCCGTTAAAGCCAAGAGTCGCATTTTTCACATCTCTTGCCTGAGGAAGTGCATATCCTCCTGCTATATCAACTCCGAACTGCTTTAGTTTAAAGCCTAAACCTCCTGTAATTACATAAGTATTGAATGAAGGGGTCTCCGGAATGAAGTTTTCATCAGTATACGGAGATTCGTCATAGTAAGCACCCAAACGTCCGAAGATCATGTCCGTAAATGCATACTGAGTTCCCAATCTGAATGTTTTGGAATTTCTGAAGTTTTTAGGCGCTACCAATACAGTAGGATCTGCCTGGTTGCCGACAGGAGCATTGGCAAAATCTAAAGTCAGTTTGCTATATCTTTCCCATCCATGATAGTTGAAATCAGCTGAAATCAACCATTTTGGAGTCACTTTATAGGTTAAACCGATGGTATATTCTTCTACCAAAGGAAGGGTTGCTGTAAATTTATCCTGTCCTGTACTTGGATCCAGTCCCAGCAGTGGATAAATAGCTGCAGACGGGAACTTGAATGTAGCCGTTCCTTTTTTAGCTTTCATATCTATAGGCGAACGGTAAGCAATACTTACATCAAGTTTCGGGTCAGGTCTGAAATAGAAACCAAATCCGTACCCATGTCCGCTTGCCTTTTCATCATTAATATTAAGCTCGCCACCAAACTGTGTTACAGCTTTATCCCAGTCTACTTTACCTTTTGCATAAATATAGCTTGCCCCGAAAGACACCCATGGGGCCAGCTTCACAGATACCATCGGCTGAAAATAAAAGCTTTTAAGCTCCAGTTTCTGTACCATTTCTTTCCCTTCCCAGTCATTCGGCCATTGAATGGTACTTCCGAAAGGCGTTGTAAAACTGAAACCAACAGATAAATTCTCTATCGGCTTATAGGCTACCGCAGCATATATCGGGGTACCCATAGGATTGTCCGTTTCCGTACTCTGCAGAGTATTCAGATTTTGAAAAGTAACTTTATTACTTGCACCAAACCCTCCTGCCACTATACTCAGTTTTGAAGGAATGAATGACATACCCGCCGGGTTAAAGAATGCCACACTTGCATCTTCGGCATGAGCACTAGTATGCGCCATTGCCAATTGTTTCACTCCCTGCAGAGATACCCTGAAGCCTCCTGCATAAGATAAAACACCCGCCAATAAAGCAGTTGATACTAATATTTTTTTCATAGACTATTATTATATAACCCAAATATAAAATTATTTTGAATACACCTGTTAATATTTCTTAATATTTTAAACAATATCCCAAAAGAAAATTATGTTTAAAATAGTACTTTGAAATATATCCACTTAAATCCATATCCTATAGGAACTTATCCTCTTTTGGCATTCAATATATTTTTCACGTTTAATGTTAAACAATAACGATATTGAATATTTAAGTATTTTAGAATTGCATAAAGATAAATTTACATAAATTTGCAAGATTATAAAAAATAGTTATATGAGTTGTGGATGCAAAACATCCGGCGATTCTGCCCATTCATGCGGACCAAAAAAAACCGCGAGTGGCTGTGAAAATGTAAATACCTGTGGTAATAGTTATAAATTAAGTGTTTTTGACTGGCTTTCTAACATCAACAATCCCGCATCAAACAGGTGCGATATCGTGGAAGTTAGATTTAAAAATGACAGAAAATCGTTTTATAAAAACGTAAACAATATCCCTTTACATATAGGTAGCGTAGTAACAGTAGAATCAAGCCCGGGACACGATGTAGGCGTTGTAAGCCTCACCGGAGAATTAGTAAAGATTCAGATGAAAAAGAAAAAATTTGCTGAGGAATCTATACTTAAAATATACAGACAGGCGAACCAGAAAGACCTTGAAGTCTGGCAGGAAGCCCGTAAAAAAGAAGACAGCGTAAAGCTTGAAGCAAGAAAGATCGCTCACAGAATAGGCCTTGAAATGAAGGTTACTGATGTAGAATACCAGGGTGATGCTTCAAAGATTACCTTTTATTATACTGCTGATAACCGTGTGGATTTCAGACAGCTGATCAAAGAATACGCAGGCGCTTTCCGAACAAAGATCGACATGAAACAGATCGGGTTTAGACAGGAGGCTGCAAAAGTAGGGGGAATCGGATCATGTGGAAGAGAACTCTGCTGTTCAACATGGCTTACAGATTTCAGATCTGTCAACACGAATGTTGCAAGATACCAGCAGCTAAGCATTAATCCTCAAAAACTTGCAGGACAATGCGGTAAACTGAAATGCTGCCTTAATTATGAACTGGACAGTTACCTTGATGCATTAAGCAACTTTCCTTCTTCTTCAACCACTCTGGATACAGAGAAAGGAAGAGCATTCTGTATTAAAATAGACGTTTTCAAAAAGAAAATGTGGTTTGCTTATGTAGATAGCTCTATGGCATGGTATGATTTTGATATTGAACTTGTTAAGAAGTTAATCTCCAAAAATAAAAGAGGCGAAAAAATCCTTCCCTTAGAAGATCTTAAGCAGCCTGATATCCCTGTACACACCATTGACCTGATCCAGGAAAACAATGTAGACAGGTTCGAAAAGAAGAACAGAGGCAACAACAGAAACAGAAATCAGAACAGACCGAACAACAACGGGCAGGCTCAGGGCCAGCAAGGACAGGGACCAAAGAAAAACAGACAGGAAAGACCAGATAGATCAGAGAATCCTAATGCCAATTCCGGAAATCAGCAGAGACAGCAGCAAAGACAACCTAAGCCGCAGCCAAAAGCACAGACGGAAAAAACAGAGACTTCTTCTGATCCTGAAAAAAAACAGCAGAACCCAAACAAGAAAAATTTCAAAAAGAAATATCCTCCAAAAAAAGATAAAAATGCGTAAAATTTTAGGATTATTACCTCTTATTCTTTTCTTTAGCTGTCATTCTTCCTCGGGAGAGAATGTCATTATGAATTCCGTGAACAACCAATGGAGCAAGAAAAGCGAGCAAAAATTTAATCTTGAAGTTTCAGATCCGCAGAATCCTAAAAATATTATATTTGTTGTAAGAAATAACAATACCTATCCTTACAGTAATATAAGATTTATTGTCAACTTCACCAATCTCCAGAACAAAAAGAAGGAAACAGACACCCTGAACTATGTGCTGGCAAAACCAAACGGAGAATGGCTTGGTACAGGTTTTGGTGATACGAAGGAAGCATTATTTCAGTATAAAATGAACTATAAATTTCCGGGAAAAGGAAAATATGAAATCGGCCTGATCCAGGCAATGAGGAACGATAACCTTCCGGGAATTGAAGACGTTGGAGTAAAAGTAGAAACGGCTAAACCGTAACCATAAATGGAAGACAACAGACAAAATGCAGGAAACAAGGGAAAAACCTTCCCCCTTCCTCCCAAAAAAAAGAAAGATACCTCTTGGAAAAAATGGGTCAGATTCATCTGGATCGGGCTCATCGCAGTAATTTTAGGTATTTCAGGACTTTTCTTTGCTGTTTCCCAGGGATTTCTTGGAGAAATGCCCGATGTAAAGGAACTTGAGAATCCTGATATCTATGTTGCTTCTGAAATCATTTCATCCGACGGTGTTTTACTGGGAAAATTTGAAAAGGAAAAAACACAGCCCATCACTTACAAACAGCTACCTCCTTATCTTATCTATGCTTTACAGGCAAAGGAAGATGAGCGTTTTAAAGAACACTCCGGAATTGATTTAAAATCTATTTTAAGAGCGGTCAGATATGGAGGCGACAGAGGTGGAGGTTCCACCATTACGCAGCAGCTGGCTAAATTATTATTTACCAAAGAACCATCCAAAAACCCGATCAAAAGGGTTATTCAGAAATTGAAAGAATGGTCTGTGGCAGTAAGCCTGGAAAAGCGATATACAAAAGAAGAAATTATTACGCTCTATTTCAATAAGTTCGATTTCACCTATAATGCGAACGGTATTGAAATGGCCTCTAAAATTTATTTTAATAAAACAACTTCCCAGCTTACTCTTCCTGAAGCAGCGGTTTTTGTAGCCATGCTGGAAGCTCCGATTGCCAATAACCCGATGAGAAATCCGGAACGTGCAAAAAGAAGAAGGGATGTTGTTTTACAGCAGATGCTTGAAACAGGTTATATAGATCAGGCTACTTATGACAAAGCCATCAGTACACCTGTTGAAGTAGATTATCATCCGATCAAAAACATCAATGATGACTACTCCGCTTATTATAAATTCTATTTAAGAAAGGAAATCGATAAGTATCTTGAAGGTTATGAAAAAGAAACCGGAAAGAAACTTAATCTTTACAAAGACGGATTAAAAATATATGTAACCCTTGATTCCAAAATGCAGAAATATGCGGAAGAAGCAATCAAGGAACACTTAACAGATCTTCAGAAAAGATTTGATGCCGAGCAGAGAGGCAGAAAAAACAGACCTTTCTACTATCTGACAGACAAACAGGTGAACAGTGTAATGACCCAGGCCATGAAAAGAACCGGCCGTTACAAACAACTGAAAGCCGCAGGAGTTTCTGAAGATTCTATTTTACTGGAATTCCATAAGCCTATCAAAACGTCCCGCTTTACATGGGCTGGCGAAGAAGAAGTTGAAATGTCACCTTGGGACTCCATCAGATACCACAAACAGATTGCACAGGCAGGTTTAATGTCTATGGTTCCGGGAAGTGGAGAGATCAAAGCATGGGTTGGAGGTATAGACTGGCAGCATTTCCAGTACGACCACATCAAACAGGGTAAAAGACAGGTAGGATCTACCTTCAAGCCTTTCGTTTATGCTACAGCAATTATGAAACTGGGTATGACACCATGTTCAACGGTTTCCAACGGAACTTACGACCACAAAGGATGGCATGTTCCGGGAAGAGGCGGAATGCTGACCTTGAAAGATGCATTGGCACACTCTCAGAACCCGGTAGCAGCACGTCTTATTGAAATGACAGGGGTAGATGCCGTTATCCAGACCGCAAGAGATCTGGGAGTAACAGAGGATATTCCTAGAAACAATACTATTGCCTTAGGTTCATCAGATATTACCATCTACGAAATGCTAGGTGCCTACAGTACTTTCGCCAATTACGGAAACTATAACAGGCCGGAAATGATCTGGAGAATTGAAGATGCTAACGGAAGAGTGATCAAAGAAGTAAATGTAGAGCCGAAAGAAGTAATGAACCCAATGTACGCCTACACTATGATTGAGCTGATGAAAGGGGTTACACAGTTCGGTACCGCTTCAGGAGAACTTGGAAGAAAAGGAATTTCAAAAGCAGTGGAAATTGCAGGTAAAACAGGTACTACACAGAACAACTCCGACGGTTGGTTTATGGGAATAACTCCAAAACTGGCAACAGGAGCCTGGGTAGGATGGGAAGACAGAGCCACCCACTTCTTCGGAACCGGTGAAGGTCAGGGTGCGAAAATGGCATTACCGATCTGGGCTATCTTCATGAAGAAAGTATGGGCAGACAAATCTCTGGGAATTACTCCTGATGATAAGTTCACCAGACCATCAGACTGGAAAGACGGATGTTCCAACCTGAAAGGCCTCGGTGAAGGATATGGAGACGACGGAGGACTTCAGACCATCGATGAGATCAAAAATCCAAGGCCGGTAGATCCAACGCCTAAACATAATACAGAGAAAAAAGAGGAAAACGTTAATGACAATCTTCACTCCACCGATGAGGTAGATTTCAATAAATAAATTCTCTTTTACAAATACATAAGACCTTTCAATAATTTGGAAGGTCTTTTCTTTTATAATTAATACCTTTGACCTATGAATATTGAACAGATCAGACAACCTTTTACCGATATATTTCCAGGAGACCTCTCCGGTAACACCATGCAGAGAAACACTCCAAAAGTTTTATTTGCAACTGTACAACCGGCTGGTTTTGACGGACCAAAGCTTATTGCCTTTAATCAACCCCTATCTGAAGAGATCGGACTGGGAAAATATGAAGAAAAAGACCTGGATTTTCTCGTAGGAAACCACCTTCCTGAAAATGTAAAGACCTACGCCACCGCATATGCCGGCCACCAGTTTGGAAACTGGGCAGGACAGCTCGGAGACGGAAGAGCCATCCTTGCCGGAGAAATCATCAACAAAGACGGAAAAAAAACAGAGATCCAGTGGAAAGGCGCAGGGGCAACCCCTTATTCCAGACATGCTGACGGAAGAGCCGTACTGAGATCTTCTGTACGCGAATACCTGATGAGTGAGGCCATGCATCAGCTGGGAGTTCCTACTACCAGAGCTTTAAGCCTTGCCTTTACCGGTGAAGATGTCGTAAGAGACATGATGTACAACGGAAATCCGCAGCTGGAAAAAGGTGCCGTGGTAATTCGCACCGCTGAAAGCTTTTTACGTTTCGGGCATTTCGAACTGATGTCTGCCCAGAGAGAATACAATACGTTGCAGGACCTCGCAGATTTCACCATTGAAAACTACTATCCCGAAATCACTTCGGACGGTGTTCAGAAATACAAAGACTTCTTTAAAAATATATGCACCAGAACAGCAGATCTTATGGTTGAATGGTTCCGCGTAGGATTTGTTCATGGGGTTATGAATACCGATAATATGTCCGTTTTAGGCTTAACTATCGATTACGGCCCTTATTCAATGATGGATGAGTATGATCTGAACTTTACCCCGAATACCACTGACCTTCCCGGAAGAAGATATGCCTTCGGAAAACAGGGCCAGATTTCACAATGGAACCTTTGGCAGCTTGCGAATGCCCTTCATCCGCTTATTAAAGATGAAAAATTTTTAGAGGATACATTAAATCATTACGGGACCTACTTCTGGGAAGCTCATGACAAAATGCTCTGCAAAAAATTCGGTTTTGATAAACTCAGAGAGAGTGATGAAGAATTTTTTACCAACTGGCAGGGATTAATGCAGGAACTTCATCTGGATCATACTTTATTTTTCAATCGTCTGGAAAAATTAGAAGAAAACAGTGACATCAAAAGTCTTTTTGAAAACATTTCCTATTCCATATTAAACGAAGAGAAATTAAGAAAGCTGGAAGATTTTGTGAAAAGCTACGATGCCAGATTATCCTCCAACACCATTTCAAAGGAAGAGTCATTATCCCTGATGAAACATGCCAATCCGAAATTTACACTAAGGAATTATCTTCTCTACCAATGCATCGAAGAAATCAGCGCCGGGAAAACGGAAATGCTTGAAAAGCTCACCCTTGCTTTAGAAAGCCCTTATGAAGAGCTATTTCCTGAGTTTTCGGTAAAACGCCCTTCAACCTATGATGACACTACCGGATGCTCTACTTTATCCTGCAGCTCATAGCAAATAAGAAATATCATAATAGTAAACTCATCGGATACGGTGAGTTTTTTTATTCTATTTTTGTAAAAAATTAACCGTGTCTTTTATTAAAGCAAAACTTATAGCCCTTTTAAAGCAGGTATTTCCGGCATCCTATACAGAACTGGCTGTCTTTCTGTTCTTTCTGATTTCTTATGGAGCATTAGGCACTTATATCGCACTTCATTACCGAATCATTTTCGATATCAGGATCCCCTGGGATGCCTATTTCAGCTTCGACAATAAAGCCATCGTAATGACCGGCGGAAGTTTTGAAAGACATCCCCTTGCCTATTATTTTTTCAACTGGATCAGAGAGTTTTCACTTTTTATGTCAGGCGGGAAAATGGATGCTACATTTAGGCTTACTCTTGCATGGTTGAGTAATATAGCAATAAGTTTATGTATTGTACAGATTTTCAAATACCTCAGAAACATTATACAGCTGCCGTTGAAAGTCGCTGTATTGCTTGTTTTGTTTTTTGGAACGTTTTCTACTCCTGTTATCCTTTCTTTTACCCCCGAAAATTTCACTTATACCCTTCTTTTGCTCAGCATTTACAATTACTACGCAGCCGTAAAGCTTAAAAAGAATGAAAAAATACCGGGATCCGCTTTAGTCCTTGCCGGAATCTCCATTGGAGGCATTACCATCACCAACCTGGCCAAAGTTTTTGTTCCTATAGTATTTGAAAAGGACCTTTTCAGAAACTGGAAAAAATTAGGGAATGCTGTTTTCCGCGTCATGCTTACCACAGCCTGCTTCGTATTTCTCTATTTGCTCCGGATCGATTTCAAATATGAAAATATCTTTTCAAAGACCAACCAGCAGTATGAAAAATTCTCGAATGTAGAATCCATTCCCGACTGGGACATGATGCTTTCTTACTTTTTCGGAGGCAGCATTTTGTTTCCGAGCTTTATGACAACGGATAAGCATAATATGAAAGGATTTGATTTCAAAGGGCTTCTCATGGAACCTTATTCATCTGCTTTTTGCTACGCTTTTGTCATCATACTGTTAATTCTGATTTTGTGGAGTTATTTGAAAAATTTCAGGAACAGACTGGTGCAGATTATTGCGATTTCATTTCTGATTGACATTGTGATTCATTGTGTGATGAGGTTCGGACTTCATACCTCGTACATCTATGGAGGCCACTTTGTTTTCGTATATCCGATTCTTTTAGGATGGCTGTTTTACGCCTACAGGTCAAAACCGGGAATATTTTCATTCCTGATGGTAATAACGGGTATTTTATTTGTCTTTTTATTAGCCAATAATCTTTTCAGAATGTCAGATTTCTTCTGGTTTCTGGAGAATTACTATCAATAAAAAAGCTGAGAAAATTCTCAGCTTTGTTTTTATATTTTGTCTACATCCTTATTTCGCTTCAGAACAGAAAATCCTGTACTGTACAGCGATCGCAGATTTAAAGTATTCTCTTATTTTGGAAAGATCAGAAGCGGCGCTCTGTTTTGTAAAGTAACTTCCTGCAAGAATTTTGTAATTAGGCCTTAAAGAAGCATCCGTTTCCACCTTCAGGTTCGGGAATCTTTTTCTGAAGTAAGATTTTACCTCGTTAGCCTCTTCATTACTCTTTACTGTGGTGATCTGTATCTTGTACCCTAAAATTCTTGGGTTTTTACGACAGATTTCCGCATTCGTAAGTTCCCTGCTGGGAACATAAATTTTCGGAGGTTTTGGTGTACCCACAATTCCGCTGTCCGTATTATTTTCTCTTACCGAATTACCACCGGTTGTTTTGGAACATTTCCCTTCAATTCCTTCCAGGGCAGCACTTACTTTAGGGTCCATAGTCATAATAAGCTCTGTTCCCGAAAGAGTATCTCTTTGAACAACCTGCTGGGCTTCAATACGATAAAACCCAAATAACGATAATATTGAAAATATTTTGATTAAATTTCTCATTTAAACTTGTTTCCGCAAATTTATACAAATTAAAAAATTATACCAAACAACACTATTTAGAATCAATACAAATTAAACGTAAATGATATTTTCCCTTTTCCATATACCGTTAAATTCCTGTTAAAAATATTATTTTTGCGGAATTGATTGGTTCAATATTTTACTAACATAAGATAATTTAAATGATTAGTTGGAGAAAGCATTATAAACAAACGTTGATCGCGATAGGCTTATTGCTATCAACCAGTGCTTCAATTTACGGGCAAGACGGCGATCCTAAAAACGGCGAAAAACTTTTCAAAGCGAATTGTACTGCATGTCACGCGCTGGACAAACAAGTAATAGGACCTCCTTTGAAAGGGGTTGTAGAACGAGTAAAGACAGAAGGTGGTGTAGACAAAGATTGGCTTCACAAGTGGATCAAAGACAACAAGGCTCTTAGAGCTTCTGGGGATAAATACGCCAATGAGATTTTTGAAAAATACAATAAAACTGAAATGCTTCAGTTTCCTAATCTTACAGATAAGGATATTGACGACATTTTAGCGTTTACAACTAATCCTCCGGCTCCCGAGCCAGCCAAAACTGATGATAAAGCAACTGCAGGAGCAGGCGCAACAGCAGCAGCACCGGCAAACAATACAACAACAAGCGTTGTAATCATTTCACTTATTGCAATAGCAGGTTTATTGGTTTGGATCTTAATTAAACTGAGACAATTGGTTAAATTAGGCCAGTCTGAAGACCTTGCAGGACTGAACGAAACAAGAGTGAAGTCTTTCAGTGAAATCTATGAAAAATACCATTATGTAGGTAAAGCAATCCTGGGTATCCTTGCCATTCTTGCCGCTTACGGAGTTTGGAACTGGATCATGTGGATCGGGGTTTACAAAGGATATAAGCCGGAACAGCCTATCTACTTCTCTCACAAAATTCACGCTGGAGAACAGAAAATCGACTGTCAGCTATGTCACTCCAGTGCTAAATACGGAAAAGTATCTGAAATACCTTCCATGAACGTGTGTATGAACTGTCACAGAACTATTTCTGAGTACAATGCAGACCACTACATGGAGCCAGGAAAAGATAAAGCATTCTACGATGGTGAAATCCAGAAGATCTACGCAGCTACTGGCTGGGATCCTGCAAAACAGCAGTACACTGGAAAAACACAGCCGGTTGAATGGACCAGAATCCACAACATGCCAGACTTCGTGTACTTCAACCACTCTCAGCACGTAATTGCTGGAGAACAAGCGATCATCAATTCTTTCAACAAAAAGAATCCTAACAACAAAATTGATGTTGTATGTAAAGCTTGTCACGGAAAAATTGATACAATGAATGTTGTTCAGATGGCTAATGACTTCACGATGGGATGGTGTATCGAGTGCCACAGAACTACTGAGGTTGATATGAACAACGGTTATAATAAAGAATACTTCAAGAATCTACATGACAAGTTGAAAAAACAATATCCTCAGGATGGCGGTAAAATCACTGTAGATGCAATTGGAGGTCTTGAGTGTGGTAAATGTCATTATTAATAACTAAAAAATTAGAAGTATAAATGGCTTCAAACAAAATACAATTTAGAAGTATTCATGAACTTAAAGATCCGGCTTTGAACAACAAGCTGGCTCAGAAAGAGTTTCAGGAAGAAATTCCGGTAGAAGATTTCCTTGGAGATGCTGAACAGAACGGATCCAGTACTTCAAGAAGAGATTTCTTAAAAATATTAGGATTTTCTACGGCAGCAGTAACATTGGCTGCCTGTGAAGCACCGGTAATCAAAACGATTCCTTATGTGGTAAAACCACATGACATTATTCCGGGGGTTCCGAATTATTACGCTTCAACATATTTTGACGGATTCGACTTCGCCAGCGTTTTAGTAAAGACCCGTGAAGGAAGACCTATCAAAATAGAACCCAACCCTACAGCAGGTGACTTGGGAAAAACTAACGCAAGAGCTCAGGCAAGTGTACTTTCTCTTTATGATAACGATAAAGTAAAGCAGCCTAAACTGGACGGTAAAGACGAAACTTTCGATAAAGTAGACAGTTTTGTTCTTAAAGGTCTGGCAGATGCCAATGCGGCAGGTAAAAAAATCGTGCTTTTGTCACACTCTTTACCTTCCCCTACTTTCAAAAAGCTATTTGCTGAATTCAAAGCTAAATACCCGACTGCTGAACTTGTAACCTATGATGCTTATCCTCACTCTGCAGCTTTAGATGCAGCTCAGGAAGTATTCGGACAGAGAGCATTGCCAGTGTACGACCTTAAAGGTTCAGAATTGGTAGTTTCTTTCCAGGCTGATTTCTTAGGAGATTACAACGCAGCAAGCTTAGAAACTTCTTACGCAGCAGCAAGAAAGCCGGGACCAAACATGTTGAGACACATTCAGGTAGAATCCAACATGTCATTAACAGGTGCTAATGCTGACTCAAGATACAGATTAAAGCCAAGTGCAGTAAATAAAACTTTAGTTGAAGTTTACAACGCAATCGTAGGAGGTGGTACTTCTGATAAGACCGCGTCTGAAATTGCAGCTGAGCTTAAAGCAAAAGGCAGCAAAGCTGTTGTTTTTGCTGACGGTTCTAAAGGAGCACAGGTTTTAGCACACTTAATCAACCAAAAATTAGGTTCAGTAGCTTTTACAGGTAAAGCTAACTTCCTTAAAGAATTTGATAAAGCAAGATACCAGGAATTCTTAGGATGGGTAAATGCAGGTCAGGTTGGCGTATTGATCGCAAACAATGTAGACCCTATCTACTCTCACCCGAAAGGAGAAGATTTCAAAAAATCTTTAGCTAAAGTTGCTTGTGTAGTAGCTGTAGCTGATAAGAAAAATGAAATGTACAAAGCAGCGAAAGCTGTAATTCCTGTAGCTAACTGGTTAGAGTCATGGGGTGATATTGAGCCTCAGACAGGAGCCTATTCATTAATGCAGCCTACCATCCAGAAAATCTACAAATCAAGACAGATCGAAGAATCTCTATTGGTTTGGAAAAATGGTAAAAACAATGCTGCGAACAACTATTATGATTATCTGAAAGCGAGTGCAGCTTCTATTTTAGGAGGTACTTCTTTTAACAAAGCTTTATATAACGGTTTCACTACTTCAAGCAATGCAACTTCACTGTCATATGCAGGAGGTAATGCAGCTCAGGCTATTGCTGAATTAGGAAGCTTCAAGCCTTCAGAATTAGAATTAGTATTATATACCAAGCCTTCAATGGGTGACGGTACCCAGGCCAACAACCCTTGGCTTCAGGAATTACCTGATCCTATCACAAGAATGTCTTGGGATAACTATCTGACTATTTCTCCAAAAGATGCAGAAAAGTTTGCCATCGACAACGATCTTAATGCAAGAATGCAGCTGGATGGTTCTATTGTAAACCTTACTGTAAACGGAGTAACAATAAAAGATGTTCCTGTATTCATCCAGCCGGGACAGGCAGAAGGATCTGTAGGTCTTGCGCTTGGATACGGTAAAAAAGATTCAGGAGCTACTGCCGATACCGGAGTAAACGCTTATCCTCTATTCGACGGTTCTAACTTAGTTGTTTCAGGAGTTAAGATCGAAAAAACAGGAGAAGATCACGAATTCGCTGGTATCCAGTTACAAAATACCCTGATGGGACGTTATGAAATCGCTAAAGAAGTTCCTTTGGCAGAATTCTTAAACGTTGCATTTGATGATGAACACAAAGGATGGAACAAGCCTTTGGAGTATCACACCATCAGTGGAGCCCTTCCTGCAAGAAAGATTGACCTTTGGGATGCTTTCGATGATACGGACGGACCTCACTTCAACCTTTCTGTTGACCTGAACTCTTGTACAGGTTGTGGAGCATGTATCATTGCTTGTCAGGCAGAAAACAACGTTCCTGTTGTAGGTAAGAAAGAAATCAGAATGTCAAGAGATATGTATTGGTTAAGAATTGACCGTTACTATTCTTCAAGACAGAAAGTAGAAGTATACGAAGGATTGAAAGAAGGAATGGCAGTACCGGAATTATACGGTACAGCATTCGGAGACGGAGGTGCATTAAACCACCCTGCAGACAATCCGGATGTGATCTTCCAGCCGGTAATGTGCCAGCACTGTAACCACGCTCCTTGTGAAACTGTATGTCCGGTAGCGGCTACTTCACACGGTAAGCAAGGCCAGAACCACATGGCTTACAACAGATGTATCGGTACAAGATATTGTGCAAACAACTGTCCGTACAAAGTAAGACGTTTCAACTGGTTTACTTATAACCTGAATGATAAGTTCGATTTCAACATGAACAATGATTTAGGTAGAATGGTACTTAACCCGGATGTAGTTGTAAGAACTAGAGGGGTAATGGAGAAATGTTCAATGTGTATCCAAATGACTCAGAATACTATTCTTGAGGCTAAGAAAGAAGGAAGAAAAGTGAAGGATGGAGAATTCCAGACTGCTTGTTCTAAAGCTTGTTCTACAGGATCATTGACATTTGGAGACATGAATGATAAAGATTCTTCAATCAGAGAGCAGTATGCATCTAACAGAAGATATTACTTACTGGAAGAGATCGGAACCAAACCAAATGTGTTCTATCATACTAAAGTAAGAAACAGAGTAGAAAAATAAAGTTTAAATAATAAATAGGTAAAAAATGTCAGGACATTACGAAGCTCCGATAAGGGAACCTCTAATTATTGGTCACAAAACTTATCACGATATCACAGAAGATATTGCACGACCTATCGAAGAAAGAGCAGGTAAACTATGGTGGATTTCACTATATGCAGCCTTAGTTCTATTCATCTACGGATTTGGCTGTATCGCTTATACTATCGGAACAGGTATTGGAGCATGGGGGCTTAACAGAACTATTAACTGGGGTTGGGATATTACCAACTTCGTATGGTGGGTAGGTATCGGTCACGCCGGGACCCTAATCTCCGCAGTATTATTATTATTTAGACAGCGTTGGAGAATGTCTGTAAACAGATCTGCAGAGGCGATGACGATCTTTGCGGTTGTACAGGCGGCTATCTTCCCTGTAATCCACATGGGTAGAGTTTGGGTAGGATATTGGGTATTCCCTTTACCAAACCAGTTCGGTTCTCTTTGGGGGAACTTCAACTCTCCTCTACTTTGGGACGTATTCGCTATCTCTACGTATTTCTCAGTATCAACAGTATTCTGGTTCATGGGACTAATCCCTGACTTTGCAATGATCAGAGATAGAGCTAAAACTCCTTGGACTAGAAAAATTTATACATTCCTTGCATTCGGATGGGGTGGTAAAGCAAAACACTGGCAGAGATTCGAAGAACTTTCTTTGGTTCTTGCAGGTTTGGCTACTCCACTTGTATTCTCGGTACACACTACCGTATCTTTTGACTTCGCAACTTCGGTTATTAAAGGATGGCACTCTACAATCTACCCTCCTTACTTCGTTGCCGGTGCGATCTTCTCAGGATTTGCAATGGTACAGACCCTATTGCTTGTAGCAAGAAAAGTATGTCACCTTGAAGAATACATCACTATGTATCACATCGAAATCATGAACATCGTAATCATCCTTACAGGAGGTATGGTAACTGTAGCTTATGCTACTGAATACTTCATCGGATGGTACTCAGGTTCAAGATTTGAAGACTTTACATATCTTTCTCCGGGTGCTGCCGTAGGACCTTACTGGTGGGCATTCTGGTCATTGATCATTTGTAACCTTGTTGTTCCGGCTTCATTCTGGTTCAAGAGACTAAGAACAAACATTATCTGGACTTTCATTGTTGCATTGATCATCAACATCGGTATGTGGTTCGAGCGTTTTGATATCATCGTTATCAACCTTTCGAGAGATTACTTACCAGGATCTTGGACTATGTTTAAGCCAACGATCATTGATGTGGGTGTATACTTAGGAACAATCGGATTCTTCTCTGTATTATTCTTATTATATGCAAGAACATTCCCTGTAATTGCACAGGCTGAATTAAAATCGATTCTGAAAATTTCAGGTGAAACTTATAAAGCAAAAGAAGGAGATGAGCACCACTAAAATTGTATACGGACTTTATGCTGACGACGACGATTTAATGAACGGCGTTAAAGCATTCAACGATAAAGGGATTGCAATAAACGAAGTTTATACTCCATTCCCGGTTCACGGGCTTGATAAAGCTTTAGGGTTAAAGAAAACCAGAATTTCTGATGCCGCATTCATCTACGCTCTTTACGGAGTTACCATTGGTGCTACTGTAACCTGGTATGTGATGAATCACGACTGGCCTCAAAACATTGGTGGTAAACCTGCTTTTGACTGGGCACACAACATGCCTGCATTCGTAGTTCCAATGTTTGAATTAATGGTATTCTGCGCAGCTCACATGATGTCATTGACTTTCCTTGTCAGAAACAAAATGTATCCGGGAGCTCCGGCTCAGAATCCTGATCCAAGAACTACTGATGATAAATTCATGATGGAATTTGTAACTGATGACGTAGAGTCTGTAAAACAGTTGCTGATTGAAACCGGAGTTGAAGAAATAACTGTTAAAGATGCTTAAAATGAAAAAGAATGTATTAAAAATTACAGCTGTTTTAGGTTTAACAACGGTTTTACTTAATTCTTGCGGACCAAAAGAAAATACACCACTGGTATATTTCCCTGATATGTACTTTCCTGTAGCTTACGATCCATTGATGAAAGCTCAGGATGCATACTCAGATCATGAAAATGAAATTCCTGCTTTCGTTAAAAATAGTTTTGCAACAGGTCTTGCTCCCGTAGAAGGATCAGTAGCTCAAAATAAAGACGGAATCTTTGAAGAAAGCCTTCTGCCTAAAAATGTAGATGAGTATAACGCAGGTTATGACGCCTCTAAAACAATGACAACATCACCTCTTAATCCGGCTAATGCTGCTAAAGATATTGAGAGAGGAAAAATCTTGTTTGATCATACTTGTGCCGCATGCCACGGAACTGGTGGTGACGGACAAGGTCCGATTGTACAGAGCGGAGCTTTCTCTGGTGTACCCAACTATGCTGACAGAGAGATTACTGTAGGATCTGTTCATTATGTATTAACTAACGGTAGAAATGCAATGGGATCTTATGCTGGACAGCTTAACGCTGGTGACAGATGGAGAGTAGCAATGTATGTAATGAGTGCCTTCAAAAAAGCGGCAGCACCTGCAGCAGCTACAACGGCAGCTGCTACACCGGCACCGTCCGCAGATGCAAAAGAGACTACTACCGAAACTAAAAAATAAGAAAAGAAATGTATAGTTTTTCACCAAAATTAAAATCAACTTCTATAATCCTTCTTGTTGTAGGTTTAGTTCTATTTGCTATCGGTTTCTTTATGAATAAAGGACTTTCCACTGAAAAAATAGAGCACATGATGGAGGCTGTTCACGCTTCCGGTCATACTGCCCCTACACACTCAAGTGAAATGGTAGGACCTCAGGACCATGCAGCTCATTTGGAGCATGCAGAGCTTCAGGTTCATAACCAGCCTTTAGCAGCAATACATTTTGTAGCTGTATTTTTCTTTGGAGTAAGCTGCTGCGTATTATTCTTCTATTCTATTCAGCATGCTGCCCACGCAGGATGGCCAATCATTATTACAAGAGTAATGGAAGCTATTGCTTCTTATATCCCTTACGGTGGTGCAATCCTGGTTATTCTAATGATCTTGAATATCACTCATAACGGACATTTATTCCACTGGATGGATCCTGAATTGACAGATCCTAATTCAGCACACTTTGATGTGATCCTTTTTGAAAAGAAAAGATTCTTAAATATTCCTTTCTATGCAATCAGAACTTTGATCTATGTGATTGGTGCTTCTTTCTTCGCATGGAAACTTAAAGCTCAGTCTAAGAAAGTAGATGAAACCAAGTCTAAAGTAGAGTACCAAATGCTTTACAGATGGGCAGTAGGATATATCGCATTCTTTGGATTTGCTTCTGCAGCATGGGCTTGGGACTGGTTGATGTCTATTGACCCTCACTGGTATTCTACAATGTATATCTGGTATTCAATGGTTAGCTGCCTTTCAAGTGGAATCGCTGTGATCATCCTTTTGAGTGTTTATCTTAAGAAGAACGGATTCTTACCACAGTTCAATGACAACCACTTACACGATTTAGGAGTATTCCTTTTCGCTACAAGTATGCTGTGGACGTATACATGGTTTGCTCAGTTCATGCTTTACTGGTATGCCAACGTACCGGAAGAGGTTAACTACTTCTTTGGAAGATTCCAGCACTACAGCCCTACATTCTTGCCGATGCTGATCATCAACTTCCTTTTACCTTTATTGGTTTTAGTAAGCAGCAGCATCAAGAGAAACTACAAAGTAGTAACAACAATGGCTGTGGTAGTATTGTTAGGTCACCTTTTAGACTACTTCAACATGGTAATGCCGGGAACAGTAGGACCTTACTGGAAAACCCCTGAACTATTCCTTTTAATCCTGGGAGCTGTTCTATTTGTTGCAGGATTGTTTATGTTTACTGTATTAACTGCTTTATCTAAACTGAAGCTTATTCCTACAGGAAACCCATTCTTACATGAATCTGAAATTTATGAGTATCCTTTCTAAGGACTTGAAACAGATATAAAATAAAAAAAGACTGATCATTATTTATGATCAGTCTTTTTTTATGCAGCTAAATGAACATTCTAAACTTTTCAGGCAACCATTTTCAATATTCCGCGTCTTTATAATAAGACTCATGAATTTCAAAAACAAAATAATATGATGAAAAGAAACGACCTGATCAGCCTCCTGTTTGTTTTCCTATTGAATTTTATTCCGGCACAAAGCATAACTTTTGTTTCCGAGCAAACAAACAAACCTTTACCCAAAGTTTCAGTTTTTGGGAATGACGGAAGCATTCTCGCTTTTTCCGATATTGACGGCAAAATTGATAAACAGGCGATATCTCCTTCCAAGGAAAAGTTCCAGCTGGTGTACAACAATTTTCCAGTTGCCCTTCTCTCCTATTCGGAGCTTAACCAGGATATCATTAAAATCAATGACCAGGTTAAGGAAATAGAAACCGTGGTCATCAAAAATACCAAACCCGCAAAATACATTATCATCAAAGGGAATTTTAATGCATATGTAACCGTAAACAATAAGTTGAACAGCTACACAGACGGAATAGTCACCTATGTTTTTGACAATAAAACCAAAAAGCTGAAAAGTACAAATGTTGAGCAATACCGGGTTTTCAGGTTAGAAACTAAAAATGAGAAAAAGGAAACTTCATCCTGGGATTATGGTCAGTCTTTACAGCTTCCCAAACTTAAAAACGTTGGAAATCCCGAAGAATATAAGACGAAAAGAAATACAATAAAAGAACTTAAAGGGGATTATAAAGATCAGATAGAAGTAAGTGGTGCCGCTTTACAGGAGAAAGAATTTTCCTTATTCGGATTCAGATTTTTTGATATTAGAACCATTCTCAATATGTCCTTTGAAAAAGGATCAGAAAAAAGCCTGAAGGACTTCCTTGAATATAATGAAGTGGCTTTTGTAAAACTGAAACATAAAAGCGAACCTGAATATAATCAGATTATTCTCTATAATAATTTCTATCCGGCAGAGCTTAACTTCAGCAACGATGATGATATACAAAATGTTAAGTTTGACAAAAAAGTCAGCAACTACAAAACCAGATACTGGCAGGAACCTTCATTCCCGAACATGCAGACCATTTTCAGTTCATTTTTTAAAGATGGCCTGAAAGAACAACCGAACAAACCCTAAAAACAGAACTTTAAATTTGAAATGAAAGAAAAAATAAAGATACTTACATAACAAATAATTTTAAAAAGAAAAATAAAAACTCACTATTAATAAAGGTTTTATTAAATTTGCAACAAACCCATTAAAAATGAAAAAGTTTTCTTTTCTACTTATTTTCAGCCTGTTGTTTTTTACGGCATGCAAGAAGGATCATGTAGATGCTACGAATACTAAAACGCTGCAGTCAAGTATCAATGACATGACTTCAAGTCTTCCTACGATTAAACAGATCAAATTTAATGAAGCTCTTTATATCCTTAAAACGTTCGGTGTGGAAGCAGACGGAGATGTGGAAGAACTTAAGGCACTCGGAAAACTTATTGACGGAAAGAAAGTCCCTGAAATCCTGGCAATGGCTGATGAAGTAGCACAGAAAAACGGAATAGAATGGGCCAGTACAGCCCCACCTTCTTTAGGAGAAATGAATATCTTTGGTGATGATAAGGCTAAAGAAACTGATCCTAATGATGTAAAAGCAAATTCATTAAGCATTGTTACCCGACCTACCGGCGATGACGGAACCGGAGCACCTACAGCCATTCAGGTGATTCCAAGACTGGTAGATACTGCCGGAAATCCTGTTTCCTTTACCGGGGCTGGTCTGGAAGCTACTTTAGAAGTGTTCAGCAACGGTGTAAAGCTTTCTACGGCTAAAAACCTTATGCAGGATAATAACTTTAAAGGATTCAATTTAAAATTCTCTTCAATTCCTGCCGCCAAAGTGGTAGATGGCAAAATTGATATCACCGTTTCAGTAAAAACCACAGCCAAGACATTTAAAATGTCCAAAATCGGGCTTGATGTAAATCCATCAGCTTTAAAAGTACCTGTCGCTCCTAAAACTGATTCAACAGCTGTAACACAGGATCCTAATGTTGTGATTGACCCTAATAATCCTGCAGCTGCTCCAACAACCCCTACGGATCCGAATGCAACAACAGCTACACCAGCCGCCCCGAAACAGCCGGCAGCAGACCCTAAAAATACAGTAAGCAAATTCTTAAGCAGTGTAAGTTCACAAAACCTTAAGGCAGCATATGATGCATCCAGCAATCCTAGCTGGGGAAGCTATGAATCATTTTCCAATCCTACTTCAGGCTTCGGATCAGTGAAGAATGTAAGTGTAAAAAACATTACAACCAATGGTACAACTCCCAACGGAGCAAGTGTAAATGCAACATACGATGTAACAGACAAGAACGGAAAAACCACTTCTTTAAAGGTAACTTTCGGGCTTAAAAATGTAAACGGAGACTGGAAGATTTCCAGCTATAAAATCAACCCATAATGGCTTCACAAGAACTGATTAAAAAACTGGAAGAAACCATTGAAAATGTTCCTGATTTTCCTATCCCGGGAATTCAGTTTAAAGATATTTCACCTATTTTCCTTGATCCAAAGTTATATGAAGAGGTCATTGCTGACCTTGTTACTTTCAGCAAAGGAAAAGTAGATGCCGTATGCGGAATTGAAAGCAGAGGCTATCTCTTCGGAATTGCCATAGCCGTAGCACTGGAAGTTCCTTTCATTTTAATCAGAAAAGCAGGAAAGCTTCCGCCACCCATTATTTCAGAAAACTATGACCTTGAATATGGAAGCGCGGTCATCGAAACCCGTGAAGGGCAGATAAAGCCAGGACAGAGAATCCTGATTCATGACGATTTGCTGGCAACTGGCGGAACTACAGAAGCTGCTGCAAAACTTGTTGAAAAACAAGGGGCAACTGTTTCACAATTCAGCTTCCTTATTGGGCTGAAAGGTTTGAACGGGGATGAAAAGCTGAAAAAATTCAATGCAGAAATTTATCATATTTTAGAATTTTAATTCTAGAGAATATAAAAATGCTTCGGCTCAGCTCAGCATGACATCTTTAAAGTTATCTTTTTTATCCATTTTAAAATAAGATTATAGTATTAGAAATGTCATGCTGAGCTGAGCCGAAGCATCCTTTTTTAATAAATTCACAAAACCCGATCAACAATTCACAACATTTCATTAATAATACTCACAAAGTATTTTGTAAATCATTCAGAAACAATTAAATTTGCAGTTCAATTTTTAAGAATTTATGGCAAAATTGGGAAAGAATGCTCAGAACGAGCAAGAAGGTAAAGAAACGGTTGAGTTCTTTAAAGACCTTGACAGAGAGGCATTAAACACTGAAAGATTCCTTGAAAAATATTCAAAGCAATTGGGTATTGTATTTGGGGTATTGGTTTTAGGTGTTTTAGGATTCTTTGCTTACAAACAATTTGTAGTAGCTCCTCAGAATGTTGAAGCTGTAAAAAGTTTCCTTGCTGCTCAAAAAAACCAGACCGAAGGGAAAGATAAAGAAGCTTTGGGAGGGAATTCTGCAGCAAATCCAGGTTTTTTAGGAACATATAACGAATATTCAAATACAAAGGTTGGTGAACTTTCTGCTTACAATGCAGGTTTATTAAAATTCAAAGCTGGAAAATTCCAGGAAGCTTACGATCTTTTAGACAAATTTTCATCTGCTAACAAAACATTAATGGCATTGAAATACGGTGCTATGGCAGATGCCAAATCAGGTCTTAACCAAAATGATGAAGCTTTATCTTTACTGGACAAAGCATCAACTGCTTCTGATGATCCTTATACTACTTACTATTTCACAAGAAAAGCTGGTATTTTAGCATTAGGATTAAAGAAAAATGCGGAAGCTAAGAAATACTTCTCTGCAATTGACGAGAAATATCAGGACTACGACAACGGAATGTCTGATTCTTATATTGAAATGACTAAATATTTTTAAATAATGGCAACAGTTAATCTTTCCGATTACAAGCCACTTCATATAACCAATGCCGAAGATTTTTCTATCGGCATTGTTTTTTCTGAGTGGAATGATTTTGTAACTTACAATCTTCGTGATGCAGCTTTGGAAATTCTTGAAAAAGAAGGGGTAAAACCAGAAAACATTAAACTTTTCCCGGTTCCGGGCGCTTTTGAGCTTACTTATGCCAGCATGCAGCTGTGCAAAGAAAGAAAATATGACGCAGTAATTGCCATCGGATGTATTATCCGTGGCGAAACGCCTCATTTTGACTTTGTAAGTGCAGGAGTCGCGCAGGGAATCAAAGATTGTAATGTTCTTACAGACACCCCTACTATTTTCTGTGTATTAACGGATGACAACAAGGAACAGTCTATCGCAAGAAGCGGCGGGGATTTGGGGAACAAAGGCGTTGAAGCAGCTGTAACAGCTTTAAGGATGATCGATTTCAAAAGAAAGCTTTCTGACAAAAAAGGAAACATCGGATTCGGTCACTCCTGATTCATTAAAACATTTTAACAGTATACAGGACTATTTTTCAATAGTCCTTTTTATTTTTTTATAATGTTTTTCCCAGCTCTGTTGCTCGTTTGCGCAATTATGGAATAAATTAATTATTTATTAATAATTCAAAAAAATTATAAGAAATATCATATTTCTGTTTTTTTTAACTAAAAGTTGTCTACAAAAACTATCTTTGCGGAAATTACTATAGACTTAACGTACATGTTAAAGAGCAAAATAAAACCATTCTTGTATTTAGGGATTTTTTATCTTATTATCTCGTTAATCATACGGATTGTATTTCTTTTCCACCCTATTACGACAGCCAGTTTCGGATTTTTTGAAGTGATAAAAGTCCTGTCCATTGGTTTACTGAATGATATATTTGTTTTTACGATAGCCAGTACACTATTGGCCGCTTACTTTCTGTTCCTGTCGGATTCAAAATATAAAAAGCCTTACGGATATATAATTTTTGGGGCTTTAGTCCTGGTTTTCCTTTACATTTTACTCATCCCGAATAATATTTTCAATCAGTACGGAGGATCTGTTTCAGAAATAGCTTTGGCTTTTGTGGGAATCAAAACCCTTTTCTTCGGCCTGATGCTTTTCCTTCCTTCAAAAAGAATTAAGATCCGCAACACCCTGTATTTCATTACCCTATTCTTATATGTTCTCCTGATTATCTTTAATGCTGTAAGCGAATACTTTTTCTATAATGAATTCGGGGTACGTTATAACTTCATTGCAGTAGATTATTTGATATATACCAATGAGGTCATAGGAAACATCATGGAAAGCTATCCGGTTGTCCCTCTGTTTTCTGCTATTTTTATTGTTACTTTAACCATCACATGGTTCATCTATAAAAAAACAAAAAACGAGCTGCTGGAGCTACCCAATTTTAAGCAAAAAATGGTATTGCTGGGAACTTTTATTGTGATGGTCAGTCTCAGTATTCTGGGAGCATCTTCTTTAATGCAGATCCGTTCAGACAATGTTTTTGCTGACGAGATCGAAAGCAACGGACTTCCTAAATTCTACTGGGCTTTCACCCACAACGAGCTGGATTATTTTCAGTTTTATCCTCAAATCGCACAGAAAGAGGCTGAAAAGAACTTTCTGAGCCAATATTCCGAGCCTTCATTGCCGAGAAATGTGGTTTCTGAACAGCCGGAGCTTAAGAAAAATGTAGTTCTGATCTCCATAGAAAGTTTATCTGCAGATTTTATGGAACATTACGGTGGTACTTTAAAGATTACCCCTTTCCTGGATAGCCTTGCGGACCGTTCATTGATGTTCACCAACCTGTATGCTACCGGAAACAGAACCGTAAGAGGACTGGAAGCATTGACACTCTGCATTCCTCCTACTGCCGGGGAAAGTGTTATTAAAAGAGACGACAATAAAAATAAATTCACAACAGGAAGCGTATTTAAGTCTAAAGGGTACGATGTGAAATTCCTGTACGGAGGTTACAGTTATTTCGATAATATGCAGGACTTTTTTGCCGGAAACGGTTATGATATTGTCGACAGGAACAATTTTAAACCTGAAGAAATCACTTTTGCCAATGTATGGGGTGTTGCTGATGAAGATATGGCCAAAAAAGCGATCCAGACCATGAATGCTGAAGCTAAATCCGGAAAACCTTTCTTCAATCACTGGATGACGGTTTCCAATCACAGACCTTTTACGTATCCTGACGGAAGGATTGACATTCCGGGAACCGCAAAATCCCGTGACGGCGGGGTAAAATACACAGACTATTCACTGAGAATGTTCTTTGAAATGGCTAAAAAGCAGGACTGGTACAAAAATACAGTCTTCGTGATCATTGCCGATCACTGTGCGTCAAGTGCAGGAAAAACAGAACTTCCTATGGATAAATACAGAATCCCTGCAATGATTTTCTCGGAAGACTTTATTGAGCCTCAGAAATTTGATAAACTGATGTCCCAGATCGATATAATGCCAACGCTTTTCGGGTTGCTGAATTTCAGTTATCAATCTAAATTCCTTGGCCAGGATGTTCTCAAAAAAGAATTCCAGCCAAAAGCTTATATCGCAACTTATCAGGATCTTGGCTTCGTAAAGGACGGCCATTTAACAATCATTTCACCTGTTAAAAAAGTAAAGCAGTATTCTTTACAGCTTGAATCCAGCAATCTTGCTCCTGAATTCAAACTGCACTACGATGAAAAGTTGATCAAAAATCCTGAACAGAAGCTCGTTAACGACGCTATTTCAGCTTATCAGTCCACGTCATTCTGGCTTAAAGAAAAGAAGCTTAACCGATAAGGTGAGGCACAAAACGGCTTTCGTTATTGGTGATCAGGTGAACACTTTCTCTGATCCCGATACCGGCAGGTTCCTGCCCGATTACCCAGCTGCCAATAACAGGATAATTCCCTTCAAAATTAGGGAGATCAAATAACTGCTGGTAAATAAAGCCTTCTTTGCCGTATACACCTTCATTTTTCTCAACAGGCAGATTGTTTTTGTGCAGGATCACATTCGCTCCTTCCCTTGAGTAAATAGGTTTTTTAGCAAAATCTTTCAGGTGGCGTGGCTCAAAATAAGACTCCAGCAAATAAGGATGATTGGGATACATTTCCCAAAGTACCGGCAGAATCGCTTTTGAGGAAAGAAGAATTTTCCAGGCCGGCTCAATCCATTGGGATCTGAAACCGTTTTTCACAAGCTTTTCTCCAAAACCGTCCGCAAGAATCCATTCATAAGGATAAAGCTTGAAAATATATTCCATGATGGAGCGGTCACCAGCTATAAATTCAGAAATATCCTCTGCCCAGCCGATATCCTGAACAGGAATAAATTCCGTATTAAAACCTGCCTGTGAAGCACAGTCACGCATATATTCCACATTGGTAACATCTTCGATATTGGTAAGGGATGCAAAATAAATATGATGCGGATTCATATAATTTTTAAGATGCTTCCAGTAACCGACCAGTTTCTCATGAATAGAATTAAACTGATCTTTATAAGGAAACAGCTCCTGAAGCCAGTACCATTGTATAACCGAACCTTCATAGAGTGACGTGGGTGTATCTGCATTAAATTCCAGCAGCTTCAGATTCCTGCCGTCAAAGCCAAGATCAAATCTCCCATAGATCGAAGGATGATCTTCTTCCCAGCTTGTGACAATATAATTCCGGAACCATTCAGGAATACTGAACTTATCCCAAAGATTTTTTGTAATAATATAGTCCACCGCTTCCAGGCACATCTGCCATAGTTCGGCAGTGGCACTTTCTATCTTATCAATTTCTTCTGTGCTGAATTGGTAATAATGACTTTCATCCCAGTAAAGCCCGTCAAGGGAATGATATCCAAACCCAAGATTTTCAAGCTTATGCTGCCAGTTTTTCCTGAACTGTGACTGAATTCTTTCCATAATTATGATGATGCGCTGAAGCCGCTTCTTCCCAGCTGACCCCTTACTACGTTTCCTTTGAAATTATTCCTTCCAACATTGGATTTGGCGCTTATCGCATCACTGTAATAACCAGCCTTCTGATAAGATCCGTAGCTATAGGCACCATATGGCCTGAATGCATGATACAGCAGAAGTCCTGTCATAAAACCATGAGTTCTTGTGTAGGAAGCCGTAGTATCGGATCTCATATATACTTTCTTTTCATTCTGATCCTTAGGCCTTTCCTGGGAACAAGCTGCTAATACCCCTGTTACGAAAAGTAATTTTATAGAGCTGGACTTTTTCATTATTGTACTGTTATAAAAAATTCGTAGTCCTTTTTTGTTTTGGCAATATGCTCATTGCCATCACCGTCCTCACCTCCCACAAGGGTATCTCCTAAACTCGGAATAGTATCTTTTTTAATGATTTCCTTAAAAAGCTTTTTATCTTTCCAGATTTTGTGTTTGGTAATAAGAATATCTGCAGTATCAAGGTGCTCAACGGAAAGTTCCGTTTCAATTGAACCGGTCTTGTCTACAGAGTTCACGGCGTCTTCTTTTTCTTTTTCGCAGGCTGTAAAAGCCATTATTCCAACTAATAAAAGGGAAAGTTTAATTTTTTTCACGTAAGTCGTAATTTTTCACAAAAGTAGTCATTTAGTAATGATATTATTTTAAATTTACAAAGCAAAAAAATTTATTTATGAAATGGACAGACGATAGAAGCGACAACGTAGACGACAGGCGTGGAACTGGCGGAGGTGGCGGTGGCGCTCTTGTAGGCGGTGGCTTGGGAACCCTGATTATCGCCGCAATTATATTCTTTTTAGGAGGAGATCCTTCTTCTTTACTTTCCTCCGGAGGCGGCAATTCCTCACCTACCGAACAGAGAGAATTAAGCTCCAATGAGCTTCAAATCCGTGAGTTTGTAAAGATGGTTACTGCTGAGAATGAGCAGACCTGGTCCAAAATTTTTGCTGAGAACGGCATGCAATACCAACCTGCTATAGTTGTTTTATTTGAAAGTACTACACAATCAGGCTGTGGAACAGCTGAAGCCGCAATGGGACCTTTTTACTGCCCTGCAGATCAAAAGGTGTATATGGATATGAGCTTTTTCAAAGAATTGCAGCAACGATTCGGAGCACAGGTAACAGAATTCTCCATAGCTTACGTAATGGCTCACGAAATGGGGCACCATGTGCAGACTCTTTTGGGAACGACCCAGAAAGTAGATGCTTTAAGAAGAAGCGGAAGATATTCCGAAGCAGACCTGAACAAAGTTTCAGTGGCTACAGAATTACAGGCCGATTTCTATGCCGGCGTTTGGGCAAAACAGACGGACAACAGAGAACATATTCTTGAACCGGGTGATATTGAGTCAGCCATAGAAGCTGCTGAAGCTGTGGGTGATGACAATATCCAGAAAAGATCCCAGGGCTATGTAAACCAGGAAAGCTTTACCCATGGTTCATCCGCACAGCGTAAAGAGTGGTTTATGAAAGGTTACAATACAGGAGATATCAAACAGGGAGATACTTTCAACCAGCTTTTGAGATAAATCTTTTTTATATAATTTAAAAAACCCTGAAGAGCTTCTTCAGGGTTTTATTTTTATTGTAATTCAATCGGGTTGCTGTTTTTCTTAGCTTCCTCTTTTACCCGTTCTTCCATCCGTTTTCTCATATCAGCAGGATTCTGGTTTCCTCCTCTGCCTCCACCAATGGATCTTGGTGCTGAAGGAAAACTTCCACCTCCACCGCTGCTATTCTGCATGAACGACATAGGATCTGCTTTGAATTTTTCCTGCTGTTTCAGATAATTTGTTCTTTTTACCTTTAAAGTATTTCCAAACTGATTCAGAGTTGCAATTTCAGGGATTTTATAATTCTTCATCAGGTCAAAAGAATAGTCACCTTTATCATCTTCTACTTTTACAATAAGTCCCGGAAGGCCTCCGAACTTATAAGGTCCGTCCTGATATGGCAGATCTGTTGTAAACCAGGCAGTCCATTGTCTTCCTGCAAAATCGGTTGTTGCCTTTTGAACTTTATACTCACCGATCTTTGTGGTTTCAGAAGACATTTTCCAGTTCAGGGGACGGTCTTCCTCGTAAGCGTAAAGATCTCTGCCAATTCTGTCCTTAAAGATTGTTTTCTGGCTGGCTTTATCCTTTTCAACGGAATAGTTGATGTTGGTTCTCATTCCCTCCATCTGATCTCTGCTGATAGAGCCTCTTCCTCCGCCGCCCTGGAACGCTTTCTGTAGAATAGAATCTCTTTTATACCTGTTTTCAGAATAAAAAAGAGATTTTTCAGCGGAAATATCTAAATACGCATTTTCAGTTTTAATATCGCTTTTGTTTTCTGCATCCGGCTTCATAGTCACCTGATATACAAAACGATTGCTTTGCGCAGAAATATGCTGCATCAACAACGCCAAAGCAAGAATTCCTAATTTTTTCATTTTGGGATTTTATTTTAATTCAATTGGATTTTGATTTTCATTATTTTTTAAAGAACTATTTCCGGGAGCCGTATCACGCATGGGAAAATTTCCAACATCATTATCCATGCCCTGATGCATTCCTTTTTCGCCACCCATTCTGCCCATTCCTCCGCCTCGCATTCCGCCATGCCCGCCACTTCCGAAATTCATTCCTCCTTTTACACTTCCATCCGGCAGTCTTCTGTTTTTACCCGCTTCAAGCATTAATGCAGCTTTATCTCCATTGAAAGCCACTCTTGTACTTTGCTTTGCATTAGGATCGTTAGGCTTTTCAAAAGCATTCTGAATTTTAATTTTTTTAACGAGATCAAATTTATAATCACCGTTTTCATCTTCCAGCTTTACAATCAGTCCCGGAAGCCCGGAAAACTTATATGGCCCGTCAGAAACATTAATGTCTTTAGTAAACCATGCTGTCCAGGCTCTTCCGCCAAAATTCGTAACAGCTTTCTGAGCAGGGTAACCGTTCTGATTTTCTTTAATGTCTGTAATTTCCCATTTCAAAGGTCTGTCTTCCTGATAGAAAATCTCCCTGCCAGCCACTTTATCGTAATAATACACTTTTTGTCCTGGAATATCTTTAACAATATAATTTTCAAAAAAAGCAGGTTCAAGATCTTTCTTTACGTTCAGACTTTTAAAATCTTTCTCCTTCTTTTTGTGGTCTTCTTTATCTTCTGCCCTGAAAGCTGTGAACAAAGAATCTTTTATCAGTTTGTTTTCACTGATAAACAAGGACTTATCTCCTTTCACATCCAGAAACGTTCTTTCATGCTTAAGACTCACCAGATTGATGGAATCGGGATTCACTGCGGTTTCATAAACATATCTTACGGTCTGTCCGTTGACGATGATTACTAAAAGTAACGAAAAAAAGGCAGCTAATTTTTTCTTCATTATGATTCCTTGTGGTTGTTTCATTAGGATAAAGAATATGATTCAAAGTTAAATCAAAACACAATCTTCCTCTCTGTTAAAAGATAATATTGGCTAATTTTAACACCCGGAATCGCGCTGACATTTAAAATCGTGAAAATAGACACCATCAATTTGAGATTGCGGAAATTAGTTCGTATTTTTGCATCATTAAATCATTCTAAATAAATACAATGATAAAAGTATCAGACCAAGCAAAGGCAAAAGCCATCCAGCTGATGACAGAGGAAGGCTTCAACCCTGCTGAAGATTATATACGAGTGGGGGTAAAAAGCGGAGGATGCTCTGGTTTAGAGTATGTTTTGAGGTTCGACAACCAAAAGACAGATACTGATCAGCTTTTTGAAGATAATAATGTGAAAATTGTTGTTGATAAAAAATCTATCCTCTACTTAGCAGGAACAACTCTTGAGTATTCAGGAGGTTTAAACGGAAAAGGATTTGTTTTTAACAATCCTAATGCATCCAGAACATGCGGGTGTGGGGAATCTTTCAGTCTTTAAGACTGATTAAAAGATTTAGAGATTAAGGAATTTAGAAATTATGACTGTTTCATTTGAAAATTTTCCGATTTATAAAAAGGCAATTTCATTTACAGTTAAAATTTTTAAAATCCTTGATAATGAAAATTTACAAAAAGAATTTTCACTCAAAGATCAGCTAAAAAGAGCTACTTTATCAATAACTAATAATATTGCTGAAGGCTCAGAATATGGAAGTAACAAACAATTTATCAAATTTCTTTGGATTGCAAAAGGAAGTTGCGCTGAAGTCAGAAATATGCTGTTTGTTTTATACAGTTTAGAGAAAATCAATGATGAAATTTTCAATCCACTTAATACTGAGTGTCTGGAAATAACAAAAGAGATTTATCATTTTATAAAATATCTTGAAAAGAGCACTTTAGATGCTAAGTAATTTTTAAATTACTTAATTTCTGAATCTCTGAATAAATTATGAGTAAATACACTGAAGACGATCTAAGAGTCGATCTAGAAAATAAAAAATACGAATTCGGGTGGGAAACGAAGATCGATTATGAAGACTTTCCAACCGGCCTGAATGAAGATATCGTCCGTGCGATCTCTGCGAAAAAAGAGGAGCCCGAATGGATGACAGAATGGCGTTTGGAATCTTTCAGGATCTGGCTGAAAATGACAGAACCTACCTGGGCCAACATTAAGTACGAAAAGCCTGACTTCCAGGCTATCCGTTATTATGCAGCCCCAAAAGCCAAGCCGGAATTAGAAAGCCTGGATCAGGTAGATCCTGAGCTTTTAAAAACTTTTGAGAAATTGGGAATCAATATCGAAGAGCAGAAAAGGCTTTCAGGCGTTGCTGTAGATATTGTTATAGATTCAGTTTCTGTAAAGACCACATTTCAGGAAACCTTAATGGAAAAAGGAATTATTTTCTGTTCCATTTCTGAAGCGATTAAAAATCATCCTGATTTAGTAAGAAAATACTTAGGAAAAGTTGTTCCAAGAGGGGATAATTTTTATTCAGCACTGAACTCCGCAGTTTTCTCTGACGGAAGTTTCTGCTATATTCCAAAAGGGGTAAAATGTCCGATGGAACTTTCAACGTATTTCCGTATCAACCAGGCAGGAACAGGGCAGTTCGAAAGAACTCTTGTAATCGCTGATGAAGGAAGCTACGTTTCTTATCTTGAAGGCTGTACGGCTCCATCAAGAGATGAAAACCAGCTTCACGCAGCAGTTGTGGAACTGATTGCAATGGAAGATGCAGAAATCAAATACTCTACCGTTCAAAACTGGTACCCTGGAAATGAAGAAGGAAAAGGAGGAGTATTCAACTTTGTAACCAAAAGAGGACTTTGCGAAAGAAACGCAAAAATTTCATGGACACAAGTGGAAACAGGTTCTGCCGTAACGTGGAAATATCCTTCCTGTATCCTGAAAGGAGATAATTCCATTGGTGAGTTCTACTCTATTGCCGTGACTAATAATCACCAATATGCAGATACGGGAACCAAAATGATCCATATTGGAAAAAATACCAAATCCACGATCATTTCAAAAGGTATTTCTGCAGGTAAATCTCAGAATTCATACAGAGGACAGGTAAAAGTGATGCCTTCTGCAAAAGGAGCAAGAAACTTTTCACAGTGTGATTCACTGCTGATGGGTAATGAATGTGGAGCACACACCTTCCCTTATATTGAAATTAAAGATCCTACCGCACAGCTGGAACATGAGGCTACGACCTCAAAAATCGGGGAAGACCAGATCTTCTATTGTAACCAGAGAGGGATCGATACTGAAAGAGCTATTGCATTGATTGTAAATGGATTCAGCAAAGAAGTATTGAACAAACTTCCTATGGAATTTGCCATTGAAGCTCAGAAATTACTGGAGATATCTCTGGAAGGATCTGTAGGATAATTATAAATTAGGTATGGAAGTCACAGAAAGATTAATTTTAAGAAAAACCGAAAAAGAAGATTTCGAAAGATTTTTTGAAATTAATAAAGATCCTGAGACTAATCTGTACAACCCAGGAGGTCCGATGAGCCTTGAAAAAGCTGAAAATACATTTAAAAGAATGCAGGAACACTGGGATCAGCACCATTTTGGAGCGTGGACTATTGTAGCGAAAGAAGATGAAAGCATTGTGGGTTTCGGAGGCTTGAACTATAAAAAATATGGAGAGGAAGAAAAATTAAATCTTGGTTACCGCTTTGCAGTGGAAGCATGGGGAAAGGGATATGCAACAGAGTTCACAAAAAAAGCTGTGGATTTCGGATTTAATCATCTTGATAAAGAAGAGATATTTGGAATTGTCCGCCCGGATAATATAGCTTCTGTTAAAGTTTTGGAAAAGGCAGGTATGACGCAAATCGGGACTCTTAACGACGTACTCGGTCAGCCTGAAAGTTTAGTATATAGAATTCAAAAAAATAATTTGTTTAACAAATAAAAATGTTAGAAATAAAAAACCTACACGCCAGAATTGAAGATGGCGCAGAAATTTTAAAAGGGATTAATCTTGAAATAAAACCTGGGGAAGTTCATGCCATCATGGGTCCTAACGGAGCTGGAAAATCTACACTTTCTTCTGTAATTGCAGGAAAAGAAGATTATGAAGTTACCGACGGAGAAATTATTTTTGGAGGAGAAAATATCATTGAAGACGCTCCTGAAGAAAGAGCACATAAAGGAATTTTTCTTTCTTTCCAGTATCCTGTGGAAATTCCGGGCGTTTCTGTCACCAACTTCATTAAAGCTGCTTTAAATGAAACAAGAAAAGCAAACGGTTTGGAAGATATGCCGGCAAAAGAAATGCTTGGCCTTATCCGGGAAAAATCTGAGCAGTTAGGTATAAAAAAAGATTTCCTTTCAAGATCACTGAACGAAGGTTTCTCCGGAGGTGAGAAGAAAAGAAACGAAATATTCCAGATGATGATGCTTAATCCTAAGCTGGCTATTCTTGATGAAACCGATTCAGGATTGGACATTGATGCGTTGAGAATCGTTGCAGATGGTGTAAATGCTTTCAAAAATGAAGGAAATGCAGTTCTTCTGATCACTCACTATCAGAGATTGCTTAACTATATCCAGCCTGACTTCGTTCACGTTCTTGCCAACGGGAAAATCATCAAAACCGGTGATAAATCTCTTGCTTTAGAGCTTGAAGAAAAAGGTTACGACTGGCTTCTTAACTAAGAAGAAACTCTTTCAGCAGGAAATTTATCAATCCTTCTGAAAATGCGGAAAACCCGCAGTAAAATAGTATTTTTAAATATATAAAATAAGGTGTGATGGCCGAAATATCAGTAATGGCTTTATACGATCAGATTATTGACAATCACGGTGAATTTTTGGAGAGTCTTCGTCACAGATTTCTGGATGGAGATAGAAAAGCTGCTCTTCAAAAGTTCGAAAACTTAGGTTTTCCGACAAAAAAAGACGAAGAATATAAATATACCGGCATAAAAGAAATTACGGAAAAAAACTATAATTTTTTCCCTAAAGAAAGTCACAATATCACCAAAGAACAGCTGGATCAGCTGCATTTGGGAGAAGAAAATTTTGACTGGATCGTTTTTGTGAACGGTAAACTTCATAAAGAGCTTTCAAAAGTTTCTATCGAAAATGTAGAGTTTCTTTCATTCAACTATGCTTTGAATGATGAAAAACATAAAGAAGTATTTGATAAGTATTTTAATACCATTGCTTCTAAGGATACTGCTTTCACCAACCTGAACCTTGCGTACTGCAAATACGGTTTCTTTTTGAAAGTTCCGAAAAATGTGGTCATTGAAAAACCGATCCACATATTCTATATCTCTCAGAATCAGGAAGAAAACACATTCTACAATACAAGAAATTTACTGATTGTAGAGGAAGGAGCAAAAGTGGAGATTATAGAAAGTCACCATAATTTCGACAGTACGTATGTGCTTACCAATTCTGTAACTGAGATCTTCACTTATCCGAATGCAAAAGCGGACTGGCACAAGCTTCAGAATGACAATAACACGTCCTATCTTATCGATAATACTTTCGCAAAACAGGAAAAAGACAGCTTAACCACTGTAAACACATTCTCTTTCGGAGGAAAACTGGTAAGAAACAACCTGGATTTCATTCATAACGGAAGCAACATCAATTCATTTATGAACGGGATTACGATCATAGGAAAAGATCAGCTTGTGGATCATCATACGGCAGTTCACCACAATTTCCCGAACTGTGAAAGCTACCAGAACTATAAAGGTATTTTTGACGGAAATGCACACGGTGTTTTCAACGGAAAAGTTTTCGTAGATAAAATTGCCCAGAAAACCAATGCTTACCAGCAGAACAACAATGTATTGCTAAGCGAAGGTGCTACTATTGACACCAAGCCTCAGCTGGAGATCTTTGCCGATGATGTAAAATGTTCCCACGGCTGTACCGTAGGCCAGCTTAATGAAGATGCCCTGTTCTATCTAAGAGCAAGAGGAATTTCTAAAAAGGAAGCTCAGGCATTACTTCTCTATGCTTTTGCCAATGATGCCATGCAGAATATTGATATTGAACCGCTTAAAGAAAAAATTTCAAAACTTTTAGCTGAAAAGCTGCAGGTTGATATAGAATTTTAAGACTAATATAAATTGATACCAAAAAAGCACTTCAAAAGAAGTGCTTTTTTATTGGAAGATGGAAGCTTGAAGTGGGAAGTTATTGAAGCCGAATCTAAACTTTTTGTCATTCTAAAAAGCTAATCCTTTATGGTAACTGCTAGAAATCATTGGTCGTCTAGTAGTGACTTCCAGCTTCCCTCTTCCTGCTTCCGGCGCTTTATTATTTCAGCCAAGACTGGTTCTCTTTCTTATCGGAACGTTTTTTTCCGTTATCTATATTATAGGCAAATCCTACTCCCAAAGTCTGTTTTAGCTGTGTTTTTTGAATTTGATTATGGTCATACAGCAAATCCAGTGTAATATTCGTTGAAATGAACTTATTGATCTTCATATTGAGGACTCCGCTGTAGCCAAGCACCAAATGGTCAGGGTGATCAAGATAGTTTGAAAATACCGAAGCTGTATTCGTCAGATTGATATTTTCCATGATTTTAACCTTATAGATAGCTGTCCCCAGGAAACCGAACTGGAACAGGGAAGAATCTCCGTCGTTTTTAAGCCCGTATGTTCCCGCTGTCTGGAGATCTTCATCCAGCACAAACGTCCATCTTGCATTCGCAGGACGAAGGGTCATCGTAAAGTTATCATTGGGGCGGTAGGTAACTCCGACACCTATATTAAGGTAACCGGGAGCCATAAAATTGGAGATCTTTTTTGCATCAGGGTTATTTCCGTCTTCATAACCGCCGGCAAACTGAGTTTGCAAACTTGCTCCACCGGAAAGGTACCAGTTTTTAGCAAATTCACGTCCGTAATTGGTAGACAGATTGATCACATCCTGAGTTTTTCTCGTTCCGATGCCCTTTGTATTATTCTGTCCGTATCCTAAAATGATGATATTTTCCCAGAGGTCTTTTCCTTTTTCGTAGGTAAGGTTATAGTTTACTCCGGCAAGCCAGCCCACATTATTGGCACCACCGCCAACCCAGTTTGAAAAGGCAGCCTGGTTGAGCATCAATGTATTCTGGCCCTGAATGGACCATGCTTTCACAGTATCTGTTGTAGCAGCTTCAGGCTTAACTTCCTGAGCTATTGCACTGATTCCAAAAGAAATGGAAGCGGCCAATAAAATTTTTTTCATAGAGTAAGGATTTTCGTTACAAAAATATACATATAATTTTTGGTAAAAAACTAATCACCCTCTTTTGAAATATAAAATTACTGTTTAACACATTAAAAGACTGTAAAATACATCTGAAAACAGGCAAAATGAACTTATCTTTACTTAAAATATTCCTTACTCATAAAAAAAGCACTTCTTATGAAAGTGCTTTAGTTTTAAATAAACCGATACTTATTTTTTAATCCACCATTGGCTGTCTTTTCGATCAGATCTCTTTACACCATTATTCAAAGTGTAGGCAAAACCTATCCCAAGCGTCTGTTTGAGCTGTGTTTTCTGGATCTGGTTATGATCATACAGCAGATCAAGGGTAATATTGGAAGATATAAATTTATTGACTTTAAAGTTTAAAACAGCACCATACGCAAGAACCAGCCTTTCCGGATGATCAAGGTAGTTCGAGAATACGGAGGCGGTATTTGTGATATGAACATTTTCCATCAGCTTTACCTTGTATAGAGCTGTCCCCAGAAAACCGAACTGTAAAAGTGAAGTATCTCCGTCATTTTTCAAGCCGTAACTTCCGGCAAGCTGCAGCTCTTTATCCAGAACAAAAGTCCATCTGGCATTGGTAGGGCGTAATGTTACAGTAAGATTATCATTTGGCCTGTACGTGATCCCCATACCAAGGTTCAGATAACCGGGTGCCATAAAATTAGAGATCTTTTTGGCTTCAGGATTGTTTCCGTCTTCATATCCGGCGGCAAACTGCGTTTGAATACCTGCTCCCAGAGAAAAATACCAGCTTTTAGAAAATTTCCTCCCGTAATTGGTGGAAACATTGATAGCGTCCTGCGTTTTTCTCACTCCAATTCCTTTGGTATCATTCTGTCCATAATCCATCACGATAATATTTTCCCAAAGATCATTATCTTTTTCATAGGTAATATTGTAATTCACTCCGGCAAGCCAGCCTACGTTGTTGGCTCCCCCGCCCACCCAGTTTGAAAAGGCGGCTTGATTGATCATCAGGGTGTTTTTTCCTAGTACCGACCAGTATTTTACCGTATCCACGACTACTGAATCTTTTTTCAATTCTTCTTGTGCACTTGCATAAATCCCCATAGAAAAGGAAAGAATCAATAAAAACTTCTTCATTATTTTACATGATTTTCATTACAAAAATATTAATATAATTCTCTTTAGGGCAAAAATCAGCCTATAAAAAGCCTAAAACCGGCATTTTTTTCTTCAAGAAACCAAAAACAAGCCACTTTCATACCTTTACCGGTAAAACAGGTATTTAAATTTTAAAAACTGAAACCTTTTGTCTTAAAATAAACCACTATCCCTCAAATACATCGCCAAATTTTCCGAAATTTATCATTGGCTTTTGATTTGACGTAAATTGATCATGTTTAAAAATATAATTTCCAAAAGAGCTGTTATAACCCCTTTGCTGATGCTTTCTGCAATGTGGTTCGGTTACTTTCTACAGACGCAGGGCTTTTTTCAAAGCTGTTTTGGGGCTATCATCCCTCTTTTACCGGAAGGCTTACTGGGAATTATTACTTCTCCCCTTCTGCATGGGAATATGGATCATATCATCAGTAACTCTATCCCGATAGCTGTGCTTCTGTTTCTTTTGTATCAGTTTTATCCTTTGGTAGCCAATAAGGTTTTTATGATCGGCTGGCTGGCTACAGGGCTCCTGATATGGCTTCTGCCTCCAATAGACATCCTTACCGGGGATTATATGTATACCTGTACCATTGGAGCCAGTGGCGTGGTTTATGTTCTTGCCTTTTTCCTGTTCTTCAGCGGGGTTTTCAAATGGAATATGAAACTGCTTACCATTTCGATGCTTGTTGTTCTATATTACGGCAGTCTGGTTTGGGGGATGTTCCCTGAAGAACTGTTTTATAATCTTCAGGAACCGAGCAAGATTTCATGGCAGGCTCACCTTTCGGGAGCTGTTGTGGGAAGCATTATTGCATTTGCTTTTAAAAATGTAGGAGAAAGGAAAAAAAAATATATCTGGGAATTTCCAAACTATTACAGCGAAAAAGACGATAAGCTGTGGCAGGAATACAAAGAAAATAATCCGGACGACTTTCTGGAGCTGCCTTATAAAAAAAGGGATGATATCTGGGATCATTTGGATGAATTAAGAAGGAAATAGAGAGGTTGGAAGCCCGAAGAGGGATGACTGAAGTTAATATTCGATTTCGGTATCTATCACAGTCATAATAAATTAATATAGTTTTAAAAAGAATAAAATTTGGTTGCCGTCTTTCTTTAGAGTCTACATCCCTCACCTTTCTTCCAGCTTCCGGATTTCTGACACCATTCTTCAACTCAGGATATTTTATTACATTTGGAAAAAAACACACATGATCACTGAAGAACACCTCTATGCAATCGCCCTCCGCGAGTGCAGCCTGATCGGCGATATTAATTTTCAAAAGCTTGTAAGATCATTCGGAAGTGCTGAAGAGGCCTGGAAGAAAGCAAAAAAAGACTATTCAAAAACTGACGGTCTGGGGAGAAAAACTGTAGCCGATATTGGCAACAAAGATTATCTGGAATTTGCAGAAAAGGAGATACAATTTTGTGAAAAAAATAATATCCGGATTAAGCTTCGCCACCTTAAAGAACTTCCCAGTCTGCTTAATGAATGTGATGATGCTCCCGCAATCCTTTATCAAAAAGGAAATTTTGACGATTCCACGCAAAAGCTGAGTATCGTAGGAACCCGGAATATGACTTCTTATGGAAAACAATTCATTGAGGATTTCTTTGAAGCATCCCGATCCTGTAAATATATATCTGTGAGCGGATTAGCTCTTGGAGTGGACAAGGAAGTTCACGAACAATCTCTTCACCATAACATTCCGACAATAGCAGTTCTTGCCCACGGATTTCATACTTTATACCCTTCCAAAAACAAGAAGCTTTCTGAAAGAATCCTCCAGGAAGGCGGTGCATTAGTTACAGAATTCAATTCTTCCCGGAAACCGGACCGTGAAAATTTTATCCAGCGAAACAGGATTATAGCCGGGCTTTCTCCATCAACTATAGTAGTGGAAACAGGGTTTGGAGGGGGCTCAATAAGCACAGCATCCTTTGCCAATGATTATAACCGTGAAGTATTTGCCCTTCCCGGGAAGATCACAGATCCTTACAGTCAGGGATGTAATCAGCTGATTTTCCAGAATAAAGCTTCTGCCATCTCCACCATTAAGGATCTGATGGATTCGCTGGGTTTCAACCTCTCAAAAGAAAAAACGGGTGAGCTGTTTCCCTACAGCGAAACGGAAGTTCAACTTACTGGCATTCAAGACATCGTATATCAATCGATCAAAGCCCATCCTCAGGTATCTCTGGACGATCTGGCAGAGAAGATTTCTATACCATCTTACAAAATTCTTCCTACAATTTTAGAATTGGAGCTTTTGGGGAAAGTAAAATCATTTTCCGGGAGGCAATTCGCGGCAATTTGAGATTTAACGATTTCTTAATATTGCATTATTTGAGACTTAACTTTTAATTTTTAATAAAATTTACACAGGAATTATCAATTTAATAATATTTCGACACATTATTATTTAATTTTCAGCAATGTTGAAATACAGTATTGTGAATCTTGAAAAAAAAATTAAATTTGTTGACAATAATATTCAACCCTAATATATGGAACAATATAATATTGACCAGAAAATCCAGGAGTTTATTGCCAAGATTGAAGCAAAAAATCCTAATGAACCAGAATTTTTACAAGCCGTAAAAGAAGTAGCTGTGACTGTAATTCCGTTTATTATGACTAAGAAGGAATATACGGGAATGAAGCTTCTTGAGAGAATGGCTGAAGCTGAAAGAATTATAATCTTCAGAGTTCCATGGGTTGATGATAAAGGAGAAATCCAGGTAAACAGAGGTTTCAGAATCCAGATGAACTCTGCGATTGGGCCTTACAAAGGAGGAATCCGTTTCCATCCTACTGTAAACCTTTCAGTTCTTAAGTTCTTGGCTTTCGAGCAGGTATTTAAAAACTCATTAACTACTCTTCCAATGGGTGGAGGTAAAGGAGGTTCAGATTTCGATCCACAAGGTAAATCTGACATGGAAGTAATGCGTTTCTGCCAGGCTTTCATGACTGAATTATGCAAACATATCGGTCCTGAAACAGATGTACCTGCAGGAGATATTGGTGTAGGAGCAAGAGAAATCGGTTACCTTTTCGGCCAGTATAAAAAAATCAGAAACGAGTTTACAGGGGTACTTACAGGAAAAGGACTTGCTTACGGAGGTTCATTGATCCGTCCTGAAGCTACAGGATACGGAGTGGTATACTTTGCAGAGCAGATGCTTAAAACTATCGGACAGGATTTCAAAGGAAAAACGGTAACGGTATCAGGTTTCGGAAACGTGGCCTGGGGAGTTATCAAGAAAGCAACTGAGCTTGGTGCTAAAGTGGTAACCATTTCCGGTCCTGACGGATATATTTACGATAAAGACGGTATCAGCGGTGAAAAGATCGATTATTTATTAGAACTGAGATCTTCAGGGAACAACAGAGCTGAGGATTATGCTAAAAAATATCCTTCTGCAGAATTCCATGCAGGAAAACGTCCTTGGAGTGTAAAATGTGATGTAGCATTCCCATCTGCAACCCAAAACGAACTGGATCTTGAAGATGCTAAAATTTTGGTTGAAAACGGATGTCTGTGTGTTACTGAAGCTGCCAATATGCCTTCTACCTTAGATGCGATCAACTATTTCTTAGATAATAAAGTATTGTTCTCGCCTGGTAAGGCTTCCAACGCAGGAGGTGTTGCCACTTCAGGTCTTGAGATGACGCAGAACTCTATCCGTCTTAACTGGACTTCTGAAGAGGTTGATGCAAGACTGAAGGAGATCATGATCGGAATCCACAAAGCCTGCAGAGACTACGGAAAAGACGAGGATGGCTACGTAAACTATGTGAAAGGGGCAAATATTGCCGGATTCGTGAAAGTTGCGGAAGCAATGCTGGCTCAGGGAGTCGTATAAAAAATAAACAAAGGTTGGGAATGTTCCCAGCCTTTTTTGATACAGCCTGTTCCCGGGATAATGGGAAAAAAGTAAAAAGTGAAAGGAGAAAGCGCTGTAATTGTACAGCGCTTTTTTTATTTTTATACTATGAAAAACACTTTTAAAAACAGTAATGAATACATTCTTTTGTTTCCTGAAGAAGTTCAGCAGAAGCTTATAGAATTAAGAGAAATTATTCACGCTGAAGTTCCCGGCCTTGAGGAGTATATCGGTTATCAGATGCCGGCATTCAGATATAAGGGAAAGCCTTTGGTTTATTTTGCAGCCTATAAAAAACATATCGGTTTTTATCCCGGCGCTGAAGGTATCCGTGTTTTTGAAGAAGATTTTAAGCAAAAAGGGTACAAATTTTCAAAAGGAGCCATTCAGTTTCCTGTAGATCAGGATATTCCTGCAGAATTGGTAAAAAAGATTGTACAGTTCAGAGCCGGTGAAATAGAACAAAAAAATCCTGAGACTTAATGCCCCAGGATTCCCTTTCTACTTTGTTCAATATTTACTTAGAGGACTTTGCTTTTTTCTTAGCTTTTCTTTCTTCTTTAGTTGCTTCTGCCGGTTTTGTAGCATCTGCCGCAGGTTCTGCATTCGCTGTGGCCGTAACATCAGCTGTAGCAGCCGGAGCGGCTGTGTCTACCGTAGCTGTTGCTGTGGTATTTTGTGTCTGAGTACTGGCATCTGTAGAAGTTGTAGTCTGAGTCTGAGTTGTCTGGTTATTAGATGTATCGGCTGGTTTCTGAGTTTGTGTCTGAGCCGATACTGCGATTACGCCGACTAAAGTAAACGCTGCTGTTAAAACTAATTTTTTCATAATGTAATATTTTAAATGATTGTTTAACTTAAACGACACTTTAATTACTAAATTATGCGTAATAGTCTTATTTAACGTACTTTATAATTATTTAAGATATTTTACCACAGAGGATTATTTGGGAATATTCTTCATCATTTTTTCTACAAATTCAAATGCAGCGGGACATATTACCGTGTTTTTCAGCATCAGATGATTGATCTGGTAAATCTTTTTGCGGTCGGTGTGGGGATATTCGCGACAGGCTTTCGGCCTTACTTCATAGATCGAGCAGGTATTGTCATTATTAAGGAAAAAGCAGGGAAGATTCTGGAGCACCTTATCATTATCTTCGTCCACTCTTAAAAATTTAGCCTCAAAATCAGCCTGCTTCATTCTCAAATGCTTCGAGATACGCTCAATATCTTTTTCCGTGTATAAAGGCCCGGTTGTTTTACAGCAATTGGCGCATTGAAGGCAGTCTACTTCATCGAAAACCTCATCATGGGTTTCCTGAACGATATAATCAAGGTTTTTGGGCGGTTTTTTCTTCAATCCGTCCAGAAACTTTTTATGTTCTTTCTGCTTCTGTAAAGCCTGTTTTTTATAAAGGTCTAAATCCATTACTCGGGATCTCCAGCTATAGCCGGAAGATCTGTTTTTTGATAGTCATTAATTTTATCCAGATCCAGTATCGTTGTAAGATCGCTGTTATCCGGATAGTACATCAGGGAAAATTTGGCTCCGTAAACAATTTCTTCAGAAACATAAGAAGTCCTTTGAACCACGGTATTGGAAAAAACTTCATCAAATGCCCGAACCTGAACAATAATCTCAATATCCGTATTCTTAAAGTCTTCTTCAGAAAAACCGTAGAAAGGCGAATCTTCTTTTATTTCATGAACAACGGTCCAGTTCAGCGCCAGCGTATTGATCTTGTTTAAATGGGTTTTTAAGGAGTAAAAATTACTTTTGGGAACTCCATTTTCGATCACTTCAATAGCCGCTGAAACAATGACATCGGCATCGGTTAAAGCATTATTTTTATAAGGAGCCAGCCTGAACATCAAAGCTCTTGATTCTTTAAACGGTGCAATAACTGCTATATCTGAAAACCTGAGATAAGCTCTCGGCCTTGAAAATCTTCCGTAAAAAAGACCGGTTGCAATGGCAAAGGTAAGCAATCCCAGGAAAGCTTCAAAAGTAGCTACCAGACTTGCCAGAAACCCGACAGGCGCTATTCTACCGTAGCCTACCGTGGTAAAAGTCTGAGAACTGAAGAAGAATACATCAATAAATTCATTCAGCGGGTCACTTTTATCAATTCCGGTAAGGTGCTCTACGCCGATCAGATAATAGATGAGTGCAAACAGCAGATTAACAAGAATATATGCGACAATCAAATAGGATAAGAACCGGAATGTGGACAGATTGAGCATGGTGTGGTACCAGCTCAGCCGGTTAAATACATTCACTCCTTTTCTTTTTACATTCGGAAGACCGTCCCTGTTGATGAATCTTCCGGATGCATTGCTTCCAAAACCACTGTTCTCAGTATTTTTCTGACGGATCTTCTGTCTGAAGCCTCTTGCCATTTTTATATCATTTAGTTTTTACAGTGCAAAGATAAAATAATGTTTCCATGAAATTTATCAAAAGCTTTGATAAACTCTTTTAGCGATAATGGTGATGCTTTTTACCCAAACATAACATCATACAAAAGGTGCTCCACGACTTTTAAATTTATCATGAAGCACCTCTTTCTTATGTTTAGTATTATATCTTGTTAACTTACTTTTTAATAATCTTATGGTGAATCTTTTTCCCATTTTCAAAAATAAATTCTGCGAAATAGTTTCCACGGATCAATTTATTCATATTTACTGAAGTGATCTTATTGTCCTGCACAGATTGGACTAACTTACCATCAACAGCATAAACAATGACTTTCACAACATTTATTTTTGAATTAATATGCAAAATATCATTTACAGGATTGGGATAAAAACTAAAATCATTATCATTAGAGACTTCATTTACGGACAGGCAATTTGATGAGTTGACAGTAATAGCCAAACGACCGGTACTTTCGCAGGCTCCTACGACTTGAGAAGCATAGTAGGTTGTACCGTTCACTAACACGGTTGTATCAGGAAGCCAATTCCCTCCTGCCGGTGCATCATACCATTGTAGGTTGGAGCCTGTAACGGAAAGGTTTGCCAAGGTTTGGGACGAACAAAAATTTTGTGGTGAATTTCCCGTAGGAGCCGGAGTGTTTCCATCACATATCTGAAAAATTACATGGTCTAAAAAAGCAAAATTTCCAGCCTGATTCACATTATTTTTTACCCCTTTGAAATTTACCCTATTCGTTCCAGCCGGAAGAAGTATATTTTTAGTAACCCACTGCTGGGATGTTGGTGTAAAGAAAGAAGGAATCGTGCCACCTGTATTTAATTCTCCTGTCCGGCCAATCTCATAATCGTGCATTAGCGTGTAGGTTTGACCGCCGTCAGTTGAATACTCCAGTAAAATGTGATCATCTGCAAAAACCGTCTGAAGAGGTACAGGCATAGTGTATCTATTGGCCGCCGCAAATTGAAATGAAACCCCGACAGGTGCATTAGTGGGATTATTTAACACCGGAGATTTGACATTATAGGTAGAAAGCCCTTGGCTATTATAGAAATTATACATTAAACTCCCTCCTGTTCCTCCATCGGGAGAATCTACTGACGGGTTTTCAACTACAAGTACCGAAGCATTAGAATAATCCCACTGAGACTGAGTTGTACTCCCGCCAAAATCCTCAGTGTAAGGAAGGCTGACCTGTGCCCCAATTACTATCGGACAAAATGCTAAAAGCTTAAAGAAACGAAAATAATTCTTTTTCATATCGTATGACAATATTTAAATTAATGAAAAACAATATTAGCATTCAGTTGGGCTATTTAAAAGAAGTTATCTTTCAAAATTCGTGAAATACAAAAGGGGTGGATTGGTAAGAAGCTAGAAACCAGCTGCTATGACATACCTAATTATTTATTTTCTGTTTCACAATCATGTTTTTAAAATGTAGCTGAGCTGTAAACAAGAAAAGAGGCTGTCTCCTATGTTTGCAAAGTCAAATATAGGAGACAGCCTCTTTGTTTATATCTATAGTTTTAGAAGTTTTATATTTCAATTATTGGAGAAAAATTTCTATTAAAATTTTTGAAAATTTTTGATAGATTTCCATTTTCCGTTATAATCCAACCAAATTCAGAATTTTGTAATCCTTCTTTATTTGAATCTAATACAATGCCACTCCTAAAAACAATTTTGTCATTTTCATATATGATAATTTCATTTTCAACAGTAGCAATATCAGCTCCAGTATATTTAAAATTAAGTAACTTCAATTTATTAATTGCTTCTTTATTAGAACTTTTAAAAATATGACCAAAAGGAATTTCGTTAGATATATTCTCTCTATCCCTTATAATGAGTATAGCTTTAATTTCATCTCTTTTATCAATAATTAAATGATCAAAAGGCTTAATAACTCCATTTTTCTCTGTGATAATTCCACTTTCTGATGATTGAGAGTTTTCCTCTTTATTCTCAATAATTATGGGATTATACACAAAATATAAATATGCTAAAGCAAAAACTACACTAATTATAAAAACTATTTTCTTCATTTTTTTGTCCCTTTTACTGTTACTACCTCTCCTTTATTTTCCTTCACTAGCTGTTCATCTGTTCTTACCCCTCCATCGTATTGAACCCTTACACTACTTCCACTAACTGTTGATTTTTTTATCTACTTTTTCTTGAAATTTATCAACAACACTATCATCCCAAATCCAAGAATTATCAACATCTGTACGACATCCACCAACAGTATTAATCCACGTTCCACTTGAAAAAGTATCATCTCTCAAATTTTCAGGATCAAGTCCACGGTCTTCGTTCGGATAACCCGGGTTTAAAGTTCCTGGTATAGCGTGTCCAGTATAATAAAAACTTGTTATTTGGTCTTTATCTCTAGCTTCATTTTTTCCTGTTCCTTTTGTATTTATATAATCTTCAATTTGATCAACAGAATTTACTACTTTAAAATTAATTCCTAATTTTTTCGCTTTCTCCTTGTATGATTTTAACATCTTATCGCTGTGTCCATTTTTAGAAGAACCATCATTATAAACAATCCAAGTTACTTTTTCAGAGGTATTGTGTCTTTTACCTAAAGCTCTCTTTGCCCTATCAGGTCCATTTGCTAAAAAATGTTCTTTGTTTTTGTGATTTCCCGGTTGTCCTGAAACTACAATTCCCTCCCTTCCATCAGGATCAATATAATTAATAGGATTATCAAACGTATACACATACGGACTCCAACTTGGATATTTCTCTGCCAGTGGATCCACTCCATACCAAATACTCAACCTTGGATTATAATATCTCGCTCCATAATAATACAGCCCGGTATCTTCATCTAATTCCTTAGCATTAAATTTATATGGATTGTTATAAGAACCATCCATCTGCTCCATCATCGTTTCCCCGAAAGGTAAATTTAAGAAAAATTGTGTTGCATCATCCTGAGAATTGGCAACAAATGTTGCGGTTCTAAAACCCTAATTTTTTAAATAAGTCTTGTTTTTATCCTTATCACTAAATCTGTTACACGAGGAATGATCTTCAACCATTTGCATATATTTTTTTCGAATAAAACAAACACGAGTAAAGAATCCTTACTCGTGTTGTTAATAGTTCATTTTTAATGATTATTGAAATTCAATGAGTTAATCATCAAAAAATGTCATCACTAAATTTGATACATTACCCGGGAATTAGGAAGTTGACACTAACGTAAAATCTTCTATTTCCCAATAATTATCATGCAATCTTAGTTTAAATACAGCATTTCTCCCGTAATAATCTTTTTTTATACGATGGTCAACAAAAACTAATGCTCTTTTTTTAGAAGGATCAAATACAATCTCTGAAAAATAGACAACACCTATCTCACATTCATTTGTATGTTTATCATACTCTGCCAGATCTAGGACTTTTGCCGTACACAAATTAAATTGATTTGCTTTTATAGAACTTCGTGTACTTAATTTTTTAATAATATCTGTATTACTGGAAAATTCTTTTAAAAGCTCCTTCCTACTTTTTATGTCATTTATATGAGCTTCGGGATGACCTGTAATAAAGTTTTTACTACTTGTAGCAAAATATGTATTTTTACTTTTAGTAGAATCTATATACAAATTGCAAAATTTTTCAGGTTGATTAAAAATTTCGTTGTGCGCTTTTGTCTTCTCTTCGATATATAAATCCTCATTATGAACTCTTAAACTATCAAAATATCTTTTTTCACCTAAATAATCTTCTCGAAAAAAATAAGGTATCAACTGATCTGTTAAATCATTATATAGTTTTACATTAGTATCGGTTGATTGACTTACACATTTCTTCATTTCCTCCTTACAATTCGTAAGTAATAAAGAGGATAATAAAATCATAACTATTTTAGTTTTAAAATTCATATTGTTTAGGGATTTTGGGTTAATAACATGGTCTTACTCGCAAATTATTTTTTGGTTTTTTATAATTATCTAAAATAGATGGCATTTTTTGTGATTTTAAGTCCCTGATTTCACGTTGTTGCCTAAAATCTTTTCTAAAATTATTCATCCTAATTCCATCAAACTTTTCAGTAATTATGTCACGATCAGAATCAGAAAATTGAGTATCTGTTCCAAAATAAATAATTTCCCAATTATCTCCTGCATCTCCAATACCACTTTTTGACATAGCACTCGTCTTAAAAAATTCCTGTTCCTGGGAAACACCGTCAATTGCATAGTCTGCCCAATGACCACCTTCATGAATTATTATTTCTGCTAAATTATCAATATACTTTTTATTTCCTTTATTTTTTGAAACCGTATTTACTACGCCAGAATCTATTGTAATAACATCGGGATTCTCTCGATCAAATTGCGCCAAATGTTGTATACTTTTATTCATTATAACAGTGGGCCCATCTCCATCTTTGAGCATTTTTCGTATCATTTTATCATCTACCTTAAATTTGTCTTTAAACGCTTCTCGAAATTCTGAATCTCGAAACACCGCTTTTATAGTTTTTATTGCCGCTGTATATAATGCTCTTTCCTCTCTCGTAGCATTTGCTGGTAATCTAAAATTTCCATCAGGATCAATGTAATTAATTGGGTTGTTTCCACAATATGCATACGGCGACCAACTCGGATACTTCTCCGCCAGTGGATCTACACCATACCAAATACTCAACCTTGGATTATAATATCTCGCTCCGTAATAATACAGACCTGTTTCGCTGTCTAATTCTTTTGCATTGAACTTATATGGATTAGCATAGGCTGTTGGCTCCTGCTGCTCTACCATAGTCTCCCCGAATGGTAAATTTAAGAAAAATTGTGTAGGCTCTGCATATTCGTTGGTAACGTATGTTGCTGTACCTAAGTGATCCCCGTGCATGTAATAAATACCGCTCACAGGTGCCGGAGCTCTGGCAAATTCTTTCTCTATTTCCGTTTTTTCGTAGCCTGCTTTTGACAGATAGTTTTTAAAGTCATTTTCAGCAACGGATTGTTGATTTTTAGGATCAGAAGCCTCTTTACTTCCTACAGATGATGCCTGTCTGTTGTTAAACATACCGCCTACATCTTTCATATTGCTCGCTATACGCTGGTCTCCTGCAAAATAATGTTTGGTAAGGATACCATCTGATGTATATACTGCATAAGGATTAGGATACACCTTAAAGTTATCGAATACTAATCCATTATCTACCATTTCCCCATTTTGATAGAGTTCTGCATCATTTTTCAAATTAGCTTTGATAGTACGTTCGCCTTTGTCATCGTAAACATAATATTGGAATGATCCTATTTCAGGGGTATGAATAGCCCTCAACCTATCCTGCTCATCCCAATAAAAACTAGTAGGGCCTGTCTGTATAGTCTCTTGGCTGATCACATTTCCATTACCATCGTATTTAAAATACTCTTGATTTCCAGTAGAAACATCCGTAACCCTATCTACCATGTGGGTTCCTTTAACATATTCATACTTATTTTCATAAGTATTATTTGCATTCACTATTCCATCCTGCTCGTGATGCTGCACCTTTGTATCTATCCCATTGCTCATGTTATACAATAAGGTGGTTTCATACATTGCATTTATACTTCCTACAACCGGATTAGGTGGTAAACCGTCTTTTCTTCCCGGCTCGGCATTACCTGAAGAACTCACAAGCCTGTTAAGAGTATCATATCGATATCGAAGACCATAATTACCTCCAAAACCGGTAGTGGTTGTCTGGCTTGTATTTTGGATTCCAGTAATATTACTCGCATAATCGTAACTGTAAGCTCCGTCTAATAATATATTACTGTTAGCATCAAGAAGAACATGGTTTTGTAGTCTTCTCATAGCAGGTTCATAGGTAAATGCGGAAGATGTTTCATTACCGAAAACAATATTGGTACGCTGCTCGTAATGATCATATTTGATAGATTTTACATATTCATAACCATCCTCATTGGCAATATATTTTAAATTTCCACCTAAATCATATTGATACCGTACAATTTCATTATCAGGATATACAATAGTTCGAATCCTGTGCCAGTTATCATATTCGTATGAAGTATCAAATTTTAAATTTGGCATGTAAAAGCCATAGATATATCGGATTTCATTAACTAACTCTCCCATCTTGCCATATTCATACTGGCTTGTCCCTGTGCCGTCCTGTTTTTCTATAATTCTACCGGTATTGTTTCCTGACGTACCGTAAGTATAGGATACATTGGCAGGATTTGTACCTGATGGTATATCCGGCAGCTCAATATTTGTAAGCCTGTTGTAAGAATATCTGTAATGAATCGGAACACCTCCATTATTGTTAAGATTGTTGTTCAAAACATTGATAAGCTGTCCTGCCTTGCTGTAAGTATATGCAGTTTCACCACGGTCCGGATGGGTCTGAGTTAATCTTCTGCCGCCCATATCATAGCTGAAGCTGGTTTCCAGGCCTTCAGGATCGGTAACATTCATGATTTCTCCTATTTGGCTATATGAGAAGAATGTGCTTAAAACCTGTCCAGGCAAATAGTTTCTGGTCTCTACAGTTTTCCCTTCGGCATTGGCAAAAGTTTCTGTTTTGATCTGATCCGATGCATTCTGCATTTGGGTAGTTTCAGTTTTAAATCTTCCGTTTTCTATAAAAAATCTGTTGTCAACAGAATTTCCGTCTTCATCCGTAGAAGAAATATTCCTGTCTTTATAATCATAACCTGCAGAAGTATGATATTGGGCAACAGTAAGGCTAAGTTTATTATTTAGTACGGCATCTTTATTTTCGAATAACGGATGATATTGGAGAACAGTTCTTCCCAAATTATCATTGATAGCCCTTCCTGAAACCGACATTTTTTCTTCGTCATCAATCTCAATATCTTTTTTCACCTGAATTACTTTACCTGTAATGTCAGCAAAGGAAATGGTTTCAATATCATTACCAGGATGATACGGATCAAGATGTGCTGTTTTGGCTGTGAAAAGGTATATTTTGTTACCGTTACTAAGGGTTACCGGTGTATCAAAGTAATGATACATAATGGTATTAGCCTGCGCTTGCCAGTCATTTGGACTGACTACTCTAAGGGGTCTTCCGTATCCGTCATGCTCATAAGTCATCTTATTGCCTGTAGCATCAGTAGATTCTACGACCGTATCCATAAAAAGATTATAGGTAGCATAAGAAGACAGGTTAAAAATAGGATCCTTTACCTGAATGACATATTTCCCCATTGGATCATAAAAATATTCCAATTCAGATCTTTCATTAAATTCATTAGGCGGATATTTGACTGTTTTAATATTTCCAAAAATATCGTATGTCAGATCTGTTTCAGCAATTTCTCCTGAATTAAGCCAAACTTTAAACTTAGAAATATCTCCGGTGTTTAAATTGGTAATCTCTGTTGAACGTTTACGCAGAGGATTCACAGAACCTGTTCCCGGATAAACCGTGATGATGCTCGGTGAATTCAGGATGTTATTATTGAGGTTGGTATGATAAGATATCACACTGTTATAACTCGCGGATGGGCTTGTGTATTGGTATTTGGTAAGCTGTCCCTTGCTGTTATAAAATAACTGGCTTTGTGTAGAAATCGAGTTTCCGTTTTCATAGGTTGTTTTTGTAGTGCCGGATAATAATACACGGCCCATTTTTTTACCTTCTGTTCCACCTACATCATAAGTTTCAAACTGAGCTGAAGATAACTCTACCAAGTCGCTCATAGACGCATTAAACTGATAAAGTTTATAGCTGTTGACAGAAGTTGACAGGAGATTTGATGTCCCTGTTCCTCCATAAGTTTCTACTGATTTTAATAAGCCACGAATAAAATAATTCTGGTTATAAAAGTTCTGAACCGTTGTACGATAGATCGTTGAATTATCTGACATGTCATAAGTCCTAACTTTTCCAAATCCATATTTTTCACGTTCTCTTCTGTCGTATCTGGAATTTTCATAATCAAATCGAGCAATCATATCTTTACCGGTTGTATTCTGTGTATAAGTACCGGAGAAGGCATCAGGATTCGGTATGGTCACTTCAGACATCACCAGCTTTGCCTGCGGATCATTATAGGATGGTGTAGAATATTTATAATCAATGGTAAAAGCAGCGCCCAGGTTTGATGGAGCATCACCACCATAGGATTCAGCATAAGAGACTTTTTTAAGCTTATTGGTTTTACCAATCTGTGAGTAATATATTTTTAAACCGCTATTGGTGTTAACTACAAGGTCTGGAAGACCGTCTCCATTTACATCTCTCAGCCCTTTATTGATTTCAGATACAGATAATCCTACGTTTGCAGAAAGATCCGCTCCAAAAGGTTTTACGTATAAAATAGGAATACCAAAGATGACAATACAAGGTATATTGATATAATATCCTCCATTTAAGTTTGCATATCCACTATGTGTTTTTGTTTCTTCCGCAAGGCTGGCATTTAAACTTACAGGACTGGCAAAGCGGTTACCTAAGTTGTATTTCACACTGGTTTGTCCGGTATTTTCATCTACCTGAACTATATCTACCAGTCCGTCACCATTTACATCCAGGAAAGATCTTTTTGAAGTAGCAGTAGAGGAACCTCCCCCAACTCCTCCGGAAATAGCTATTCCCAATTCAACTCCCTGAACAGCATCAATAACAGAGTTTATACCTCCGCCGATTCCAAAAGATGAAGAATATACAGGTTTGGATACAGGCTCTTCAAATCCTGCAAAAGCTCCTGTTGATCCAGGAATACTTCCATTCACCAATCCGGTTCCGAAGTTCAGTTTGTAATTATTTCCTTCGATCTTATCAGGAAGACCATCCCCGTTAATATCCATCCAATATTCTGAAGTTTTATTGTAGGAATTCGGATAATTGGACGTTCCCACGCTCATAGACCAAGAGACAGATGTATCTCCTGTGGCATTACTATCATTATTATTCGTCTTCCTACCTACGGATTTACTTCCTGAAGGGCCAAATGCTACAGATTTGGTGTTCATAAAGTCTTCCGTTCTTGTGATCACTTTATCTGACCCTTCTATACCCGGCTGCGCGCCTTTCAAACCACCCAGAATGCTGGTTTGCTGGGATTGGGTTCTGTACAGCATATCAGGATAATTATCACCATTCACATCAAAGAAGTCCTGAGTCTGGATATTACCTATATTTCTCAGCTCTGAAGTTGAGTTGGTAAAGCTAAGACCGATACCGATTCCTGCATTTTTCGTTTTTGACTTACTTTTCTGTTTTTTAGAAATAGCAAACATTCTTGTATTAGGATTATTGGCCACTTCAATATCATTTTCATCAGTATCACTGTCTAAAAATGGTGAGGTTGGTGTTTCATCATCTCTAAAGCTCCCAATTTTTGAGTATTGCTCATGAAACATCTGGTTAATCCATTTATGTTCTCTTACTTCTTTTGTTTTAAATGGATTTAGCGGTGTGAAAGGAGACGCTGCTCCAAATACCTGATTATTGGCATAATTGTTCTGAAACTCATTGGCAAGCTGATCTCCTACACACTCTCCATATTGCTGAGAGTTGGTAATCCCTGAACAAGAAGGAAAGTTTAAATTAAACTGGAAAGGGTTTTCAAGCGTTGCATCATTAATTAATGCACCATACTGATCTTTTGGTGTATTGGGATTGGTAGTATAGGCCGGAGCAGTGCTTCCGCTAGGTCCTGTCGGGATAATAATACAGTCATTTTCCTTACGGGGCTCGCAACCAGGCGTCAAAGGAGGCTGTTGATTGGTACTTCCCGGACCGGGAACAATATCTTTAGCTTCATTATAAAGGAATTGTCCCCAGTTGTGATAAACGGCACTTACTCCGTTATACTCACCTGTATTGATTGAGGTCTCGGTGGTATGATTTAAAAGAGAACCGCCTGACTGATTGTAAATATTAAAGATATTATCGTTCAGCTGAAGTTTAAGTGCTTCATAGGCAAGCCTGTCTTTATTGGTGTCACAGAAAATCAGGATATTCAGCTTTTCATGGTCATTAACACCGTGTGAAGGATCTCCGTGATAAAAAGGTATCGGATCATCGCCATTAATAGGATTATGATCTATTGTATACTCTTTTAAAGTACCATTAAATATTTCTACAATTCTTTTATCAAGAACAAGACCTTTTTGCTTGATTACGTACGCGAATCTGCCTGGGACAGAAGGGTTGAAACTAAAGTTCTTATTGATGGATATTGAATAATCATCATTACCACCCGGTAAATTGTTCAGAGTAGAAAGATCAAATTTATTTTTCAGGTTTCTGATATGATAAGATGGATATTGAGCTACACCATAATGTCTGTGGGAGGCGTTAGGATACCCTTCAACCAAAATATCATTCCACTCAATTTCTTTATTGATGTGGGAATCGGTTTCCACTAAAAATTTCAGATGCCAAGCTTCACCCGACGCACTTGGAGCAGGAACGGAATAATTAAGATCCACCGGTGAAACCGTTACGGGCTGCCCTGGCGAAGGATCAATGGTTTCTTCATAAATAACGTCAGTAACTGTCTGCTGATTCTGTGCCACACTGGTATCTTCCTTAATGAGGACGATGGAATATTTTACCCTGTCGGATAAGGTAGATATGGTAAACTCCGGAATTGTAATGTGGATATTAGCCTGTTCCGTAAATTTAAGTGACTTGGTCAGATTGTTCAAAAAGAACTTATCATTATAATTGGTTTGGTTCGGCATATAGCCATCCTGTTCCTCAACAAACTCATCATGTAGCTGGTTTCCAACATTATCAGTATAAGTAACTACAGGATTGGTGTTTACAATATAATTTGTCCCGGATCTTTTGTGCAGTCTGAAATACACTTTCTCACCGGATTTTACATAAATCCTGGATGAATTGCTTACGCCCAGTGGGGTCCCCGGATAACTGTCATATTGGCGTATCGAAATACTTTGATTGGATGTGCTGGTGAGTTCCGTTAAATATAATCTGCAATTTTTAGATACAACGTTCGGATTTTTAATTTCTATGGAATAGACCGCTCTTGCAGAAGGATCCTGACCGAGATCAATAGCTATTTCATCCGAAATTTCTATAAATCCGTTTTTAGGAGCAATCCAGACTTTGACCACATCATTCTTCGGCTTTACAGGATCAATATCATCGGGATCTTCAGGCTCTGTATAAGGCTGAGGATCGTTGTCGGTGATGACCATATTCTCCGTTAAATCACTGGTAATCACCATTTCCTGAGCATTCCCGTTTCTTCGGTTAAACCATACTTTATCATCTTTAATAACATCCGGAAGTCCGTCAGAATTGGCATCCATCATATAAATAGGAGTTTCATTTTCACTTTCAGAATTAATATATGAAAAGTCGAATCCTATTTTAAACCAGTTAAATACCACGCTTCCTCCCAGATTCCATGTTGTACCTGTTGAATGCGAAAAATTACTGTTCAGGTTTCCTACGGATTGTTGTGAGCTATTGAATACCAATTGCCCATTGCTGTCAATGCTGCCGGGAATCAATTTAATCCCGTTATCACCATTTCTTTTTCTGTACAGGATATCTGCGATCCCATCTCCATTGAAATCTACCAGCTCCTGCCCTCTTTTCATTCGGGGATATGAAGCACCTCCGAACAGGGAGAGCATAAAGTTTTTTACCCCTCCCAATTGCGGTCTGAATAATGCCAAACCACCTCCGGTTCTCAGGGACCATCCCCATTCAAAATTATTGTCTGCACTTATTTTGGAAGGAGTAGTGATGGAACTTACTACATCAGAGAAAGCATCGGTACCCGGGGTTGCTATATTGGTAGGAGAGCCAAAAACGGTTCCATTGCCATAGTATTCAAAATTATAGTCAAATGCTGCGCCATCTGTGCGAACATTCACTACCTTCATTTTCATTTTGCTTAGAAGGCTTTTCTGGAATATCCCGGTATTATAGGTAAAAATATAAGACCGTATATTTTGCTGCAAATTGTTCGCATTCTTAAAATCAACATTTATCTTTGTAAGTAAATAGGGCTCAATTCTTTTAAGGACACCTTTTGCATTAATTTGTTTATCCGGTCTTGGAGTATCATTAAAAAATGTTATAATATATGGTCCTTTCTGGCCATTTCTTCCTGAATAGAAAATTTTATCAATATGGAATACCCACCCTGCATTAAGGTTCTGGTCATCTCCTGTAAAGTTGTTGATTGACTGGTTTTTATATTCATAGATCATGTTATTCCCGTGAACATCCTCTACCTTCCATACTCCCCATTGGATAATGTTTCCGTTCGTATTTTTCAGCACAGCATTGGGAACAAGGGTTGACTGATCGCCTCCGTAATAGGTTTTTGTCCCGTTTGTAGAAGTAATAATCCAGCGGTAGTCGGTAGTTCCTGTTCCAAACCTCTCAATTTTAGTAAAATCATGGTTTTTTCTTAAATAGAAGGTTTTCGACCCGGATCCGTTTCTTGCCTGCCGGGAAGTATCAAATGTGCCATTTGGATTTACTTTATTATGCCTGTGAGGAAGGTAGCCCTCAGGATATGCTAGCATTTCTCCATCCAATGAGTATAACTCGGTTTCCTGGCCGGCTGTAAAGGTCGGAGTCCCCCATCTTGTATCTACTGATATTGATGACAGACCTCCTATATTCCAGCCTTCCCCCATCCAGCCGTTTCCGTTGCCACTACTATAAGTAACAGATAATGAGGGCTGCATTCCAGAAACCCCTGCCGGCAACATTAATGGATAATTGATGTTTGCATCTCCTGTCTGGCTTGCTGAAGGAGCTTCCATTAAGGGAGCACTTACCGGATTTGCAGCTTTCAGACCGCTGATCGTGGTTGGTGTAAAAGAATTCAACTGTGGTGATTCCGGAGCTGAAATAATACCATTGATATAATCGCCGTCTCCGTTACCCTCAAATGTCACCGTCTTATTCTTCTGGTCTACATTTGCTGTTTCTACAGCTTTCCATTGTCTTCTGTTATAATCAAATGAAAAAACCTTGATCTCTTTCGGAGAAAAGAGACCTAATTTTTTTTCGTCATAAGGAATTGTAATCTTAACTTTTTTGTTCAGCTTTCCTGAAATTATTGAAAAACGATAAGCTGAGTTATTCGGGGTGATATTTTTAAGACCGCTTGAAGTGGAGGGAATATCTTTTTCTCTTAGTTTTAAAATTTCAATATTCGCTGCTTCAGAGGATTCTTTTTCTATTTTTAAATTTAAATCTTCATATTGAATATCAAATTCTTTATCGTTGGAAACGGCAATCTTTTTTGAATTAAAATAATTATTATTTAAAGTCTTAAACGATTTTATATCAGCAGGAATTTTATAGGATTGAGTAATTCCATTAGCCGTTACCGAAAAATTCCCGGCCAGCTTATCTTCTTCTGATAAACGGATGATTTTTTCAAACTCCCCGTTTGCCGTGTTAACGTAATTACTGTTGATATTCAGATCCTGAAATCTTCTGTTCATTCCTTTTACGTATAGCTCATCACCTGAAAGAACAGCATTAACAATTAAATCTTTGGATGTATTTCTGTTTTTTTCAAAAACAACTTTCAGGTTTTTGATTTTGTACTTTACTCCTGTGGAAGGTGAGGTAAACAGAACGGTATTTACCCCTTGTTTAAGAAGTTCTGAACTTAACTCTTCTTTCTGATGGCTCCAGGCTGCCTGAGGGACAATAATCTCACCTCCGATGGCCAGGTTATGGTTCAGGGATCTTGGTACCGACTGATGCGATGCCAGACCAAACAGATCATATTCCAAATAAGCAATGGTATTGTCTTTATTTAAAGCAGGAATATCAACCGTAAAGAAGTTATCCGAAATCCGGTCCTCTTCCTGATCTGAAAATACCCCAACCGTTCCTTCTTTTTCTTTAGCAGAATAAACGTTCATGATATCCGCCGGGGTCTTTTTGTCAGAGTTGAATTCAGTACCAGATGCAGGAGCTAAATTCAGATTTTCAGAATCTGTATAAGCTTCAGAACCTGATGGATATGGTTCTGCTTCTTTTATATTGGATTGATTTTCAGATGAAACCTTATCTGAAACAACCATTGGTTGTTCTGTATCTTTTTTATCTGTGAGCCTGCTTATCAGGTGCTTTCTCCATTCACGGACTTTATATCTGTCTTCTTTCGTAAAACTTGCAAAAACAAACATAGTGGCAAAAAAACACACCAGCAGAACTGACTTCTTTGTAAAAGGAAGTTGTAGGGATCTTATTTTCATGATTTGGTTTTTAGTCGACGATTAATTTGAATGTTTTGATTATTTTTCCGTTCTGGGTAAGACTGACCAGATAAGAACTTTGAATGTCAAGCGAACTGCTGTAGGATCTTGCATGATGGTCTATTTTCTCCAATTTAACCAGTCGCCCTCCGCCATCATAAATGGCGATAGATAAGTTTTCCATTTCAGGAAATTTTATCATAAAGCTTTGTCCTTTTTTAACAGGATTTGGATACAGAACAATTTTATCAATATCTAAAACAAGCTGATTTTCATTAATTGATGATGAGCCGGAGTTGAGCTCGTTATCTTTACCTCCACCTCTTAAAGGACTCACTGCAAATGTAAATTGATTGAAAATTTCTCCTTTCTCTTTATAGAAATCTACTTTACTGAAATCTATATAGTTTTCGTTTTCAACACCCTGCACCTTCGTTAATTCACCTGCCGGATTTTTCAGAAACATCCAGTAAACAAGTGGGACCGAATCGGGATTAATGATCTTTTTATTCACCCTGACCTTATAATCTGTTTTTGGAATAGTCGGTCCTATAAAATTAATTTCCCAGTTTCTTTCGAGGACTTTAAAGTTGCCCTCCGTCTTCATCGCCATTTCTTTATTATCATCCGACCACATGACAAAATTATTGTGATCAAAAAGGCTCGGGTTTTCTACATTGGTCTTTTTTATATCTGTTTTTCCAATCGTTAGGAATTGATCTTCCTGGTTGGAAGACTGTTTTTGATAGAGCTCATTTCCATCATCCCTTCCCAATCCGGTAGGTCTGTATCTGAACTCTTTATGTTTTTCAGGATCCCAGATTACCTTTTCATCACTGCTGTAATACTTTCCTTTTTCCAGAGAAATTCCATACTTAATTGAGAGGTAGGAATGGATTTTGTTAAGGTCCATTTTTCTGGCTCTTCTCGGGATGAAAATCATTTCATAAAGATTTCGGTCTTCAAGCTTTATTTTAATGCTGTCTGGTTTTCCGTCTGGTTTCTCAGCATTATCTGTAAAAGTAAAAATACTTGGCCTTTTACGGATTTTGATATTTTTGTCTGCCTTTTTCTTTTCATAAACATTATTACTCAAAGAGATCTTCTGTCCTTCGTTCTCCCATATCTTCTCATCTTCTTTTGAAGTATGGACAAGACTCAAGGTATGACTCTTATTTTTACTGTGTTTAATATATTTTTTAAGGATTTTATCCTTAATTCCATAATGGAAGTTGAGCAGGTTCTCATCTTTCAAATTGGAGACTTCACGAAGGGTCAGCCTTGATTTTTCCCATATCTGGACATCAGATCCAACCAATTGAGAGTAAGCACTGCCTGAATATAACAATACCAGTAAGGCCGCCGTTTTACGGCACAGAAATTTTGACATAATAATAGGAATTATGTGGAACATTAAAAGAAATGAAGTATAACAATCTTAAGTTCTAAGATTGTTGTAATAATTTGGAAAACTATCGTTTATCTGGTAAAAAAGTAATTTTAGGTTTCATAGGTTTATTAGTGTTTTTGTTTATTTAATTTCAAATTTATAAAAAAAAATGACATATCATGAAAAAAATATAAAAAATATAAAAAAACGTTAACAAATAGTCATACAACTGAATATCAGTACATTTTGTTTATCCCGTATTAGTGCATGAATAGTACCTTATCCGTGATTTAACATCTATATACAATTTAGCTTTCACAATCAATAAACTTTCAATAAATGAAATTTATCAAGTCGCTTTTTAAATTTTTATTTTGATTTTGCTGTACATTTGAAATATGAAAAAATTGGAATCAAGAGAAGATATTGAGCATCTGGTGAATTCATTTTATGCAAAAGTCGTTAAGGACGATACCATTGGTTTCTTCTTTAATGATGTGGCGAAAGTAAACTGGGACAAGCATCTTCCCAAAATGTATTCATTCTGGGAATCTATCCTTTTTGGGCAGATGAGCTATAAAGGAAATCCTATGGGAGTTCATTTCCCGATTAATGAAATCCAGGCAATGGAGCAAAAACATTTTGACCGATGGCTTGAACTCTGGAAAACAACGGTTGAAGAAAATTTCGTTGGGGAAAATGCCGACATGGCTATTTATAAGTCCGAGAACATTGCTAAGCTTATGGCTTTTAAAATGGAGCTGGCGAGAAGACTTTAGTTTTGGTGCGAGATGCGAGTTACGGGTTATAGAGTACGGGTTGGTTCAGGAGATAAAAAATAATTAGGGAACGATAACAGTAAAAATATAGGCGGCAAGATTGACCAATAAAACGGTTCCGTATAAAATGTTCGTTTTCCCCCGGCTTAAAGAAAGCATCACTATAAATACAGACAGGGAAAGCAGGATAATATCCTTTTTATCAAGCCCCAATACCAATGGAATATCATAGACGATACATACAACAGATACTGCAGGAATTGTAAGTCCGATACTTGCCAAAGCCGATCCCAGTGCCAGATTTAGGCTGGACTGTATCTGGTTGCTTCTCGCCGCACGGATAGCAGCCACGCCCTCAGGAAGGAGCACGACTCCTGCAATAATTACTCCCACCAGGGATTTCGGAGCGCCAATGCTCTGCACCATATTTTCAATGGTTCCTGAAAGTCCTTTAGCCATCAGTACAACAATAATCAGGCATACTACGAGAAAGCCAAAGCTGATCAGTGTTTTTTTCAGTGAAGGGATATAATGTTCTTCGGGATGTTCATCCGGGACAATAAAATAACTTCTGTGACGCACGGTCTGCACCATCAGGAAAACACCATATATGGCCAGGCATGCGATAGAAATAAAAATAAGCTGTGCTTCATTATAGAAAGGTCCATTGACACTTGAAGTAAAATTGGGAAGAACGAGGGTAAGCACGAGAATGGAAACAATACTTACCAGATAAGTGGTAGCAGAGGTTCTTGCGAAAAACTGTTCATGGTATTTTACACCTCCTACAAGAATGCAGATCCCCAGAATTCCGTTAAGAATGATCATGACGGCTGCAAAAACGGTATCTCTGGCCAGCGTGATCGCCTGATCTCCGCCGGCTACCATCAGTGAGATGATAAGCGCCACTTCAATAATGGTGATACAGAGTGCGAGAATAATGGTTCCGAAAGGCTCTCCTACTTTATGGGCCACCACTTCTGCGTGATGTACTGCAGATAATACGCTTCCCGTCAGCAGAAGCCCTGCAATAAGATCATACAATACCCCGGTTCCCATGAGTCCGGAAAAATAATACCCCACAGCCAGGACAGGGAAAATATACGTATAATGTAAAAATTCTTTTAATCTCATAAAGCGTCTACAAAATACAAAAAATCTATTAAATTTGAAATATCAAAAGAAAATATTAATGATATTTTAATCAGAATCAATCTGTTTTTGTCTGCATAATGTAAGGAAACCGGAAGTTTGAAGACGGAAGTTATTGAAGTCATTCAAAGATGACTGTTATCGCTTTTTATTCTTCTAAACTGCTTCAGTAAATTATATTGTAGCAGTTAAATACCCAATAATAACTTCCAGCCTCCATCTTCCCGCTTCTCCTTCTAGTGCATCCACAGGTTAAAATCCAGAAAATCCGTCAGCATATGAAATAGCAGACCAACGGCTACAATTCTGATATTTCCCTTGAAAAAAAGCAGCAAAAAATACACCGCAATGGCATAATAAGAATGTAAAATATGAAAACCGATACTATTTCTTGAAGGATCAAAAACAGGATTGGCAAAAATATGATCCAGATCTACCAGCATGGTAGCCAGCATAATACCATAAGCCTTCTTCCAGTTTTTGTGGAAAAATACCAGCGCAATGAAAACCGGAAAAACCAGATGTAAAAAATAATGGGTGCATGTTTTCAGCAGTGCAATGTCAGATGGAGCCATTCATATTTATATTTTAGGATTGCAGATTTACCATCTCAAAATCAACGGTAATTCTCCTTTCTTAGCTTTGATATTTACCCAATAGTTCTGTCCTTTATTTCTGTAAAATATATATTCAATATCGGAAAGGATTTTTTTCTCCGTTGAGGTTAAAGTGCTTAAAGAAGACAGCAACAGCGGACTGTTCCTGATAAAGATATAATTTTCCTTAAGTTCCGGGGACAATGCTATAGGTTTTCTGGTAGATTTTATAATAATACCGCTTCCATTTTTTTCAATCTGATTTGGCTGAAAAGGAATCGCGGTGAACTGGTTCTGCGTATTGATCCAATTTTTATGCTGAAAATAGGCCCAGGCTTTTTCCGGAGCAGAACTGCGGAGATCTATAATATAATTAGGCTGAATGATCTTCTGAACGGTCTTTTTTTCCGTTTCATTAAAATTATCGTCGTACCCGTAGCTGATAATCGTATCATTCACCTGTTCAAGATCTGCTGTTGCTTTAAAATGATGGATCTGAGCTGAATCTGCCAGATTTTTATTAAAAAAACGGGCATAGTTTTTCACATTCTGCTCGTCTAATTCAGCTTCTAAAAAATGGTTATTCCTTTGTATATCAGAGATTGCTGCTGCAAAGGATACTGCTTCTGCCGTATTTTTTATTTCAATTTCATCAGCTTTCAGTTCAATGGAGAAATTTTGGATTTTCTGTCCGGAAATAAAGGATATACTTCCTAAAGAGTTGCCGATAAACTGGTCTGAGGTAAAAGTTTTTTTGCCTGATGACCTGAAAAGTAATTGCTGTATCGATGGAAAAGATACGTCGGAAGTTCCCAGGATACAGTTTTCACCTTCTATTTTAATGAATACCTGATCTTTACGAAATATATTATTGCCTTTGCTGATAAACTTATGATTTTTTAAAAAGACTGAAAATTTCCGGGGGTCTTTCAGTTCAACCACGCTGTACCACTCTGAAAATTTAGCTCCTTTCAGATGGAAAACCTGCAGAAAATCCGGGATTTTTATTCCTGAATCTTTTAACTGAATTGTTTTTTTATCCTTTTTTTTGCTTTCTGACCATTTGGATGGATGGGCAACTAAGCTTGAAATATATTGTCCCGTCAGTTTTTTTACATCAATTAAAACAACGATATCTGCATTTTCAGGAACAAACTTCAGGGTTTTGTTTTTATAAAAAAATACAAAATAGACCGCGGCTGCGAGTAAAACAAATAACGGGACAACAAGTTTCTTTTTATTCATCTATAATATCTGAGGCTTCTTTTCCTGCTCTTTAATTTTAAAAATCTCGTCAAACAGATCAAAGAAGTACATTAAGCTGTTTTCTGAAGAGTTTTTAATGTTATAATCTATTTCTGTCTCCACGCTGTCTCCTTTTACCTCTGTTTTATAGTACATTTCCCCTACATTTTTTCTGAACAGATCCAGTGTTTTTCTCTCGGAAGGGGTTTTGAATTCTTTTTCCAGGCCAATTAAAAGTCTCTGAACATCCAGTCTTCCTGATAAAGGGTATTTTGAGGAGTCTTTTGCCCATTGTTTAGAAACCCCGGATTGTGACTGAGGAGTAAGGTTCTCTGTAGAGCTTGTAAGGTATACAATACCGTCTTTTACAACGAAGTACAGCTGATCCATATAACCATCCCCTTTTTCATCCTTGAAAGAGTAAATATTGCCGTTCTTTGAGAATTTTTTAGCTAAATTCTTATTGGTAGACAACACATTGAAGACACGGTTCCAATAACCTTCGTTTTCCGTTGCAAAAGCAAACGTAAAATCAGGAACGGCTACATCTTTGGTTTTCTTCACTTCCTTTTCATTGTAATCATCATCATATTCATAGTCCGTGTAGTCAACTTTTTTGGATACCAGTTCATTCAGCACAAAAATTCCGTTTCCGGGAGCTATTTTAGTAATAGCTTCTTCATCCAGAACGATTTTCATGGTTTCCATCATCAGCTCCATTTCTTTTTTGTATTCCCCGTCTCCGGAATCCTGAAGCAGGTCGTACATCATGTCAAAGGTTTTTGCTCCATTGACGTTCATTACATAATAACCAATACTTTTTTCATTGATAAGCGCGGCCAGCTTTTTGTTTTTCTTCCCTTTATAAACGGATGAAATTGTCTTTTGGATATTTGGATTTTTATGCTGATAATTGTTCACCAGCTTTACTTTGTCCTTATCAAAATATAAATTGTAGTATGAATTTGAATCGTACGCATTTCTTAGAAACTGTCCGAATTCGAAATGCTTCATCATCTTTCCATAAACTCCGTCATTGACCATTCTTCCATAATCTGTGTAAACAAACGCATCGGAACCCGGATCTCTGAAGCTGAGCATCGCCTTCGGAACATCAAGCTCCAGATTTGAGTTAAAATACTGGTCGAAACGGTCTTCCGCAATCTTTTTGACGATTTTGAAATTTTCAATACGCATAGAATCCAGCTCTTTCTGATACGCGGTATCTATTTCAGCTTCAGCGTACTCCTCTTCTCTCGGGTATACTTCGGTTTCACCTTCAGAATGCTGGGTATCCACATTTTCTTTCGGATACTTATGGTTCTTTTCCAGGTATTTGATATCTTTCTGAATTCTGGTAATTTCTTTATTATTATCCCTGATCTCGTCTTTTAAATATTTAATTTCCTCCTTCAGGTTTATTATTTCTTCTTTATAATCAAAAGGTTTTTCCGGTTCTATGGCATAAGCGCTGTCCACCGCTACAGCAGCACTGTCTGCAACAGCTACAGCACTGTCCATTACCACATCATCGCTCCAGATATCTTTAAAAGGCTTTGTATAGCTTACCATGCTCAAAACAGCACGGTCGCCGTTCCAGGCAACAAAAATATTATCATCGATATCTACATAAGAGTAATTCTTTTTCTTTGAAATTTCCAGTCCCTTTTTCTTGGTCGAATTGATGAATTCCTGGAATTTCTCTTTGTTATCAACAATAAAATGAGTGGTATACGTTTTTATGGAGTCATTAAAGCTTGCATAATGATACTGCGTTGCATCATACTTAATTCCTGTTTTGGAATAATCATTCCACGAAGATTTCTCTTTGCTTTTTTTGCTTAGCTCATGCAACAGCGGGTTGAGTTTCTCCCAATTAATTTTCTGATTAAGCTGTTTTCCGTTAATTTCCATATAAAATACGGCATCCGCGGGAAGCTTCATGCTTTTTTGGGCAAAAACAAGCATAAAACCGAAAAGAACAAAGCTAAGGGTTTGTGTTTTTAATAATATAGATTTCATGGTCGAGTGTAGAATTTATTGAAATAATATAGTGTTTTGTAACTGTTTCTTTTGAAAGATCAGGTCTAAAATATCCGCTTCTAGCTTTACCGCTTTTTTATTCGGAGCCAGAAGATAGGAGCTGTTGGTTTGGGATTTCACCGCGTTTTCAAACTGCATGACAGAGGTGTATCTGGCGTTATTGAAAATTTCCTTATCTGCCTTTCCCAACTTATCGTAATCTGCTTTAAAGGTATTGACCTTGTTTCTGGTGAGCGTTTTTTTCTCAAGGTTCTGGCTGTAAATCTGGGTTGGAATCATTTTTCCGAGAATATTTTTGGCTTTAAGCTGCTCCAGCCCGGCGTTGATATTTTCTATTTTCTTAAAATTACAGCTCAGTTTGATGATATAATTGTCGAAATCCATGGAGGTTTTCACATTGCTGATTCCCGGAGTTGCTTTAAAAATTCTTGCTGCTTCATTGATTTTGCTTTCAATTTCAGTCTTTTTCGGAACTTTTTTACCGTTGATGGTTTCCATTTTTGAAATGGACGCCAGTCTTGTCTTGCTTTTACTGGCATTAAGGATGATGGTATATTCTCCTGTTCCGTCAGCTTTGACATTTACTTTATCTAAAATATCAAAACAGCTGGTCAGCAGCAATAAGGGAAAAGAAAGCATGAACAGCTTCAGAAAATTTTTCATAATTCGGCTTTAAAGCACAAAACTACTTAATTCCGTCCGAAAATCCTTTATGGACGCTTTTATTTCACTGAAAACAACCATTTTTTAAATCCTTCCTTTCAGGTAATCCTGTCGTACTTCTTCGTCCAGTTTTTCGATGGCATACCTCAGGCTGGTTCTGGGCATATCCTGATAATGCTTATTCAGAAAGTTAATCAGCTCCGTTTCATTTTTCTGTCCCATTTCACGCAGCAGCCAGCCGTTCGCCTTATGCATCAGGTCGTGCGGGTGTTTCAGGTTTTTGCTGACAAACTCTTTAGTCAGTTCAAAAGAGCCTTTTTTCACATAATGCATGGTACCCACCACCGCCATTCTTTTATGCCACATTTCCTCAGAATCCGAAAGGTTTCTTAAAAGTTCTTCCTTACCGTTCTCAAAAGCATATCTGCCTAAAATTTTATAACAGCTTGAATCCACCAGATCCCAGTTATTCACATAGGGAAGATGATCCAGATAAAATTGTATAATCTGTTCTTTTGCACCTTTATCCTTTGTTTTTTCGAACTTGGAAATCAGCATAAAAAGCGCTGTTAATCTATGTTCATGGTATTTCGAAGACAGCAGGACACTCAGATCGTCCAGGCTTATTTTTGAATAATATTCTTTGGCCACAGACCTCTGGTCCGGAACTTTTACTCCTAAAAATACATCACCTTCACCGTATTCTCCTTGTCCGGTTTTGAAAAATTTCGGGAAGAATTCTGCTTTTTCCGGAATGGACAAAACGGCTAATGCTTCTTCTATTTGTTTAATTATTCCTTTCATCTGAATCCCCCTACAAGTTTTACAAATATTTTTTTAGATCCCATAGAATAAACAGTAAGCATGCTTCCATCCGGCAAAAATTTCATATTCTGTTTAAAATCTGCAACAGTCCCATAGCCAATCAAATTATCGATCTGGGCAGTAATGTCGCTAGCCCAGATCACACAGATAGGAGAATCTTCTGAACTTCCGTCTCCGCTTCTGTTAATGGTATTAATTATAGCATTATACTGGGTTACAGCCAGTTCATTTCTGGCCTTATCATCTAAAGAATCATAGATATGTGCCATATTGCTCAATATCGATTTATTCAACGGATCTTTTGCATAGGCAGCCTCGGCTTTAGCCAGAATTTTCTGTGCTTTACTTTTTGAAGGCTTCTTTTCTGCAATTTTCCAGATTTTATTGTAATCATTATTATAATCTGACATTTCATGACCGGAGCTCATAAAACGGCTCCCGTAATAAAGCAAATTCATCTGTTGCTGGGTAAGGCTTTCCGGATCCTTTTTGAAGATCTCCAAATAAGTATTGTATTGCTGAGGGTTCTCTGTGACATTCTTTTTAATTTCCTCAACATTGACCTGAGAAAAGTATAAACCAAAGCACAGAATAAAAATAATTTGAAGTAATTTATTCATTCCAATTCGTGTTTTTAATTAATTAAGCATGCTCATCTGTAACAATACTTTCCTGCTCCTTCTCTTCCTTTGCAATAGCTTTCGGATTGGCTACTTTAGCAATGGTAAGTCCCTGAACAATAATAGAAAATACGACTACACAATAGGTGATACTTAAAATAATTTCACTGTATTCACTTTTAGGGATCGACATGGCCAATGCGATGGAAACCCCTCCCCGGATTCCTCCCCAAACCAGAACTTTTACCGTTTGCGGACTAAACCTGGTTCTCAGAGACATAAATTTTGTAGGGATCCAAATCGAAATAAAACGGGCAATTAAAACCACAGCGATCGCCAGAAGACCCGGAACCATAAAATGCCTTAAGTCTTTGATCATCAACAGCTCAAACCCAATAAACAGGAACAGCACGGCATTCAGGATTTCGTCAATCAGTTCCCAGAATTTGATGAGGTAATCCTGGGTAATAGATTTCATTTTAAACCTTACATTGAAATTACCCATGAATAAACCTGCAGCTACCATCGTAAGAGGTCCGGAAATATGCATCTGTCTTGCAATAAGATACCCTCCCATCACTACGGAAAGCGTTACCAGAACGGAAATAATATAATCATCCACTTCGCGCATCAGCCTGGAAGTAATCCATCCCAATAAAACTCCGAGCAAAATCCCTCCACCGGCTTCTTTCATCAGAAGCAGACCGATACTTTCAACCCCCAGATCCACTTCTTTTCCTATGGCAAGCTGCATAACTACAGTAAAAACCACGACAGCCATACCGTCATTAAAAAGAGATTCTCCCGCTACTTTTGTTTCCAGGGACTTGGAAACATTGGCCTGCTTTAGGATACTTAAAACAGCCACCGGATCCGTAGGCGAAATAAGCGCTCCGAAAACCAGGCAATAAATAAACGGAAGATGAATTCCTAAAAACGGGAGCAGATAAAACATCCCGAATCCCACCACAAAAGTGGAAATCACTACTCCGGCCGTTGAAAATATAAGGACGGGCCGGAACTGCTCTTTGAGATCATTGATATTGATATGGATTCCCCCTGCAAAAAGCAGAAAATTAAGCATGGCACCCATCAGAACCTCCGTGAAGTCTATACTGTTCATTAAGTTATTAAGATGCCTGAATGTTTTTGGAAGGACTGATTCTCCAAACATAACCAGAACAATGGAAACCACGATAGCGATCACCATGATCCCGATGGTGCTAGGAAGTTTCAGAAATCTGTAATTAAGATAAGCGAAAATCGATGCCAGTACTATTAAGGCTGAAAATGAATAATATAACTCCACTAAGTGTTTTTTTTAATTAATTTAAAGGTTTAAATAAAGTATTTTGATGTACAACTTATGTCCGTCTTTTTCCCAGATATCAAACATGCCGTCTTTGGCTACTTTTGATCCTCTTACATAGTCTTTCCCGATATTCAGGATATTCAGGAGAATGTATTCATCCCCTACAGAATTCACCAGGTAGGCTGTTTTTTCAGAAGCTCCGTCCCCCGAATTCTTTATTCCTTCCGTAAGGGAGCGGAACTGGTTCAGGTGATGCATAAAATTATTTCCGTCTTTCATGGAATCGTAGGCCCTGAGAAGAACAAGAAGAATATCCAGGTTCGTAGGATCTTTATCATAGAGCACCTTGCCAAGTTTGATACATTCTTCAAAATTATTTTGTTTAAAAGCATCCGCCAGCTCCTTAAAATTGTCATCCAGTGTAGAAACTTTATCATCCCTGAAATTTCTTCCGTAGTAAAGATATTGGGATTCAATACTGTCCAAAGACTTAGGATATCCTTTGTATTTAAAAATCAGTTTCTCATAATTATAGGGAGAATCAGGATTTTTAAGATTTTTCTCAATATTTTTTAAATCGATTTTTGATTTCTGGCTGAAGCCAAAAACCGAAAATAAAACCAATAACAGGAAAAAGTGGTACTTCATCAATCGTTGTTTTCTTCTTCCTCGTCGTTATCGAAATATTCGAAAAGGAAATCGTTGTATGGAAATCTGGAGATATGGATCTTCATGACCTCATCATAAATCATCTTTTTCATTTCCGGGAAGTTTTCTTTGGTCAGTGCAGAAATGAATACCGTTGGATATTTGGATTTACCCATCCACGTTTTTTTCCACTCTTCCAGCGAAATATTCTTTTTGGTGGATGGTGTAAGATCGTCCTCATCCTTTTTGTGGTAGCTGAAATCATCAATCTTGTTAAAAACCATAATCATTGGCTTCTGATGGGCATTGATCTCCATAAGAGTCTGATTAACAGATTCTACCTGATCCTCAAAGCTTTCGTGGGAAATATCCACCACATGAATAAGCAGGTCTGCTTCACGAACCTCATCCAAAGTAGATTTAAAAGATTCTACAAGCTGCGTAGGAAGTTTTCTGATGAATCCTACCGTATCAGTAAGCAAAAACGGTAAATTACCGATAACCACTTTTCTTACCGTAGTGTCCAAGGTTGCGAATAATTTATTTTCAGCAAAAACCTCAGACTTGGAAAGTGCGTTCATCAGGGTAGATTTTCCAACGTTTGTATATCCAACCAAAGCTGCACGGACTACTTTTCCCCGGTTGTTACGTTGGGTAGCCATCTGTTTATCAATAACTTTCAGTTTGTCTTTTAACAGGGAAATCCTGTCACGGATAATACGGCGGTCAGTTTCAATCTCTGTTTCTCCGGGTCCTCTCATCCCGATTCCCCCTTTCTGACGCTCAAGGTGAGTCCACATTCTTGTAAGACGTGGTAAAAGATACTGATATTGAGCCAGTTCCACCTGAGTTCTCGCATAAGAAGTTTGTGCTCGCTGGGCAAAAATATCAAGGATAAGATTGGTTCTGTCCAGTATTTTTACTTCAATTTCTCTTTCAAGGTTTTTAAGCTGGGAAGGAGACAGTTCGTCATCAAAAATAATGGTTCCTATTTCGTTTTCCTTCACATATTCTTTTATTTCCAAAGCTTTCCCACTCCCGATAAAGGTTTTGGAATCCGGCTGGGTTAATTTCTGGGTAAATCGTTTTTGAACTGTTGCACCGGCCGTGAAGGCTAAAAACTCCAGTTCATCCATATATTCCGTAAGTTTTTCCTCATCCTGATTTTGGGTAATAACCCCTACTAAAACTGCTCTTTCGTAATTATGTTGTTTCTTATCTAGCATTAATTTCTGTCTATGTTGTGATTTTCACAAGATACCAATTTTCAGGAAAAAAAACAAAATCATTTTTAGTCTTCATCATATTTTTAATGTTAAATTAAGTTTACAATACCATTCATTTATAAAAAATTAATACCTTTATGAAGCAGATTTACAAATAATAAACAATAAAATTTGTAAATATTGTAAAAACTAACACCCATATCATGAATTCCCATATTAAATGTATGATCATCGATAATGATGAACTGGACAGACTGGTTCTTCAGCATCATATCAGGCAATATGAACATATTGAGATTATTGCTTCTTTTAATTCGGCAGAAAAAGCAATACCCTATCTGGAATTTCCAATCGACCTTCTGATCTGCGAAACCAGACTTCAAGGCATGAACGGCTTGGAATTCAGAAAATTAGCCCACAAAATCCCTGTCTGCATATTCTTAAGCTCCCAACCGGAACTGGCCGCAGAAGCTTTTGAAATTGATGTGCTCGACTTCATCACAAAACCTCTTAAAACAGAAAGATTTCAACATTCCATGGAGAAGGTATTCAGTTTTTTTGAAACGAAAGAAAAATGCGAATGCTTTGATGCCCTCCTTGGTGAAAACTGCATTAAAATAAAAGAAAACGGTACTATTTCCCAGATAAGGCTTACCGACATCCTGTATCTGGAAGCTTTAAAAGATTATACCCGGCTTGTTACCCATGAAAAAAAACACTGCGTTCTGGACTCCATTGGAAACCTTCTTCACAACAGCTTCTTCGACTCCTTTATAAGGATACACCGCAGCTATGCCGTTCCCCGCCATTTCATCCGTGGAAAAAGCAGCAGTGAGATAGAGTTGATCCATCGGATCAGACTTCCCATAGGCAGAACTTATAAGGAAAGACTTTCGTTTCTTAATCCTTAACCCCTACATACCCAATTTTTTACGATAAAATGCCGTTGGTCGATTTTTTTTGACGTTAGTCTATTTTCCTTCAATCCGGTTGCGATATGTGGTAATTTAGTGTTCACAAATTTTCACCCGAAAACTTGTCAACCAATTAATAACCACAAAATTATTTTACATGAAAAGAACATCTATTCACTGCTTCTTTCTCATTCTGTTCTCTTTTTCCGTCAGTCTTCTGAATGCTCAGTCAGCAGTTCTGGCCACAGGAACAAATGCATCAGGAGGCAACGGCTCGGTTTCTTACAGTGTCGGACAGACGGCTTATCTGTACAAAGGAGCAAACTCCCAGGTTCTGGAAGGTGTACAGCAGGCCTACGAAATCACGACACTATCTGCCGGTGAAACCGCATTAAAGCAAGAAGGCATTTTACTTTATCCGAATCCTACCAGAGATTACCTGTATGTAGATTTTACTTCGTCTCCATACAAAGGATCGGAATATCAGCTATACGACGCACAAGGTAAGCTGATCAGAAAAGATGTGATCTTACAGTCTAAGTCTGAGCTTAATCTTTCTTCTCTCCCTTCGGCGGTCTATATTATCAGAATCAATCAGAATGGAGACAATCTAAAAACATTTAAAGTCATCAAAAAATAACGCCATGAAAAAAATATTACTTTCTCTGGGGATCATGCTGGGCTTATTTATAGCACAGGCACAGGTTCCGGAAAAAATGAGCTACCAGGCTGTCATGAGAAATGGGTCGGGTCAGCTGCTGATCAATCAAAGTATTGCTGTCAAAGTGAGCATATTGCAGGGCTCTCCTGCCGGAACTCTGGTTTATTCTGAAAGACTGACCGGAAATACAAACGCCAACGGGCTTATCAGCATGGAAATAGGAACCGGAACCATACTTTCGGGAGTTTTTTCTGCAATTGACTGGCCAACAGGCAGCTATTATTTAAAAACTGAAACCGACCCTGCAGGCGGTACAAACTATACGATTGCAGGAACCAGCCAGTTATTAAGTGTTCCTTATGCCATGTATGCCAAATCTGCAGGCGGAACCGGTGGAAGTTTTGTTATCCCCTATACAAATACAGTAAATAATGCATCAACTTTATTCTCCCTGATCAACGATGGAGACGGAACTTCTGTGGAGGGTACTAATAACGGTACCACTTCCAATATCGCATCAGTACGAGGAATTGTAAATAATGTATCTCCAGGTGGATTTTCCAGTGGTGTCCGCGGTATTAATAATGGAACCGGCGGATTGGGTGTAGGTGTTTACGGAAGCCAAAACGGAAGCGGCTGGGGTGTTTACGGTGTTACGCCTAACGGATTGGGAGTATATGGAAATGCAAGTGCCAACGGAACCGGCGTGTACGCCAACAGCAACACAGGAACCGGACTTACCGCAACCAGCAATAACGGCATTCCTGCAAGCATTTCTATTTTCAATAATGCCAATAACAATAATGCCCTTAATGTTTCCAGTGTAGGAAACGGAACTGTTGTGAATGTAACCACTACAGGCAATGGAGCCGGGGTCAGAAGCTCTACCGGAGCCGGATTCGGCCTGCATGGAATTACAAGTGCACAAACCTCTGCCGGTATCGTAGGTGATAATAACGGAAATGGTGAAGCAGTGGTAGGAAGAACAACCAGTGATATTGCAGGTGCCGTTGTAGGCCGTAATGACGGGGGAGGTTATGGAGTAAGAGGTTTTGTAGCAACGAATACTACCGGTACTTCCATCGGTGTCTTCGGGCAGGTTGGACTGAATAGCGGAAAAGGAAGGGCCGGAAGGTTTGAAAACGTTAACGCAACGAATGACCTGAATACTCTGGAAGTAGAAACCAATGGCGCAGGAAACATTCCTGATAATACAAAGGGGAATGCATCTTCCTTTCTTGTCAATAATACAAACAGTGTAGGAGCCGCTGTAAGAGGCGAAGTAAAAACGATCTTTGGAAACTTCGGTGCTGCCGGTATTTTCGGAATTTCTTCAGGCACAGGTGGTTTTGCAGGTTTATTTCATGCCAGCAATCCTTCCGGAAATGGGCCTGCATTAGTAGCTATTACGGACGGAAACGGAAATGCTATTACCGCAAATGCCAGCAAGGACGGAAATGCTGTAGAAGCCAATATAGACGGAGCAGGAAATGCTCTTTACGCATGGGTACCTTCTTTTGCAACCGGGCGTGCAGGAAGATTCAATATATTCAATGATGCCAATACCAGCGACGTAATAACAGTAACCACTGTAGGGAACGGGATTGCCGGAAATTTTAAAGTTGATAAAGTAACAGGTACTTCACCGGCCGTAAAGGGTGAAGTGAATTCACAGTTCGCTAATTTCGGAACTGCAGGTATTTATGGTGTTTCATCGGGTACAGGAGGATACGCCGGGTTGTTTTATGCCTCCAATGCTTCCGGCAACGGCCCTGCTGTTTTAGCCCTTACAGAAGGTAATGGAAATGGTATTACTGCCAACGCCGGCGGTAATGGAGACGGTATAGAAGCATCATGTGACGGACCAGGAAATGCGGTGTCCGGCTTTGTTCCCAATTTCGGAACCGGTAAAGCGGGACGATTTGCCAATTTCAATAGTGCCAACGGCCAGCCTGTAGTTCACGTAACGACTAATGGTACGGGCAATACCTTGCTTTTGAACCATCAGGGGCCATCAGGTAATATTTCGGTATACCAAAGTGCTTCAGTGAATGTAGCCCGCATCAACAAAGCGGGAAGAGGATTTTTCAATGGAGGAACTCAAAACAGTGGTGCTGACGTTGCGGAAGCATTCGATGTGGAAGGAAGTACTTCAGAGTACGAACCTGGTGATATTTTAATCATCTCTACAGATTCCGACCGTACAGTGGAAAAATCATCCAAGCCTTATTCTACCCTAGTGGCCGGAGTTTACGCTACCAAGCCTGGTGTTCTTTTAACAGAGGAAAATATTGATTCTGATCTGGCAGGAAAAGTTCCGATGGGCGTTATTGGGGTGATCCCTACAAAGGTTTGCCTTGAAGGTGGTAAAATTAAAAGAGGAGATCTTCTGGTTACTTCATCAAAAACAGGAACAGCCATGAAAGCCAACCCTAAAAAGGTAAAAATAGGACAGGTGATTGGAAAAGCACTTCAGGACTACGACCAAAACTCTATTGGTAAAATTAAAGTACTGGTAAACATTAAATAAACGATCATGAAATCACTATATATCATTGTATTTTTAGCACTAAGCGCGTCTGCTTATGCTCAGGAAAACAAGAAAGCTCAGGAATCCGAGGATCAGGCGCAGGTCGTGAAGCAGCTCAGAGAACGGGAGGCTCAACAGGCAAAAGATCTTCAGGATAATACTCCTAAAAAACAGGCTGTGACAACCCTGGCTTCAGAACAGGGGCTTGAGGTAAAAAAACAGGAAACAAAAGCCCAGAATTCCAGCTCAAATAATTCTTCAGGAAAATTGCTGCCCAATACGGCAACATTGGCTGAAATAAAAGCTTCTATCCCCAACAGACAGGCATCCCGAACCAGCACAGTAAATCCAGGAAAGACAAGCAGTAATGTTGTAGGTCTGCCCAACACAGCAACCTTGGAAGAAATCAAGAAAACCATCCCCAAAAACTAATAACATAACCAGATTTCAAGCAAAAAGTCCGCTCCAGCGCGGACTTTTTATATTTTCAGGCTTAGCATTTATTTAGATGTTTAAACTTTAGTTTTGAGTTTAAAACTATTCTCTCAATCCCAATCTGCTGCTACAAATTTCATGGAATTTCCGTTATCATCAGTGAGTGTAAGGAAGTGTCCTTCTATGGAATAACTTGTCATTTTATCGAATTTCTGACTGAAAGCGGTTTCCAGCTCCATATTCTGGCAGGTTTTCAATGTACTTCCCACTCCTGAAATTTTTATTTTTCCTCCATTTTTAAATTCGGAAGTAAAAAACATGCTGTTGCATCCCATATGGGCAGACCCTTTTATTTTTCCTTTTTCCATAGCTCCTGTCAGGTTAATTTCGGCCTTATTTTTAATCAGTTCTTCTTTGGAAAACCGATCAAAAGAAACGAGCATCCAATGTCTCTGAAGAGCCGGATTTTTTTCAGGAACTGCAGAGCAGTTTATCAATGCTCCCAAAAATAAAACTGCAAAAAATGCTATAAGTATTTTTTTCATATGGTGTATCCTTCCATTTTCATACCATTCCGGGACAGAATATCGTAAAAATTAGTAAATTAGCGACACAAAAATTATTTTATAAAATGAAAAGACTATTTCTACTGTTCACTTTCTTATTGGGCTTTGCCCAGATGAGGGCGGATGAGGGGATGTGGCTGTTAATGCTCATCAAAAGACTTAACGGGGTCGATATGCAAAAAGAAGGACTGCATTTGACACCTGAAGAAATTTATTCAGTAAACAATTCAAGCTTAAAAGATGCTATCGTAAGCTTTGGAGGCTTCTGTACAGGAGAAATTGTTTCTGACAAAGGACTTATCTTCACGAACCACCACTGTGGTTACGGTGCCGTTGCTGCTGCTTCCACTCCGGAAAAAGATTACCTGAAAAACGGTTTCTGGGCTATGAAGCAGAAGGACGAATTCAACGCAAAGGATCTTTACGTAAGATTTTTGGTAAGAATGGATGATGCTACGCAGAGAATCAATTCCAAGCTTAACAACAATATGACCGGAGCAGAGAGAAAAGCAGTCATTGATGCTGAAACAAAAGCCATCCAGACTGAAAACTCTGAAAACGGAAAATATACGGTAGTGGTAAAAGATTTCTTCAACGGAAATGAATTCTACTATTTCGTATATCAGGATTATAAAGATATCAGATTGGTAGGTGCACCCCCTTCATCATTAGGTAAATTCGGAGGTGATACAGATAACTGGGAATGGCCAAGACATACTGCTGACTTCACTGTATTCAGAGTGTATGCAGATGCAGCAGGAAATCCTGCCGAATTTTCTCCAAGCAATGTTCCATTGAAGCCTAAGCACTTCCTGCCGGTTTCTCTTAAAGGAATCAAGCCCGGAGATTTCTCTATGATCCTAGGATACCCTGGAAGAACAAATCGTTACCTTACTTCTTACGGAATCCAGCAGATGGTTAACAAAGATTATCCAGCTTGGGTAGAAGCTTCCAAACTGGCTATGGATGTTATGAAAAAGTATATGAACAAGGATAAAGCAACTCAGCTTAACTACGCTTCTCAATATGCTTCTGTAGCTAACTACTGGAAAAACAGACAGGGAACTATCGATGCGGTAGATAAAAACGGAACCATCTCTGATAAGCAAAAGATTGAGGATACTTACAGAAAATGGTCTGCATTACCTGGAAATTCAGAATATGACGGTGTTTTAGAAGATATCGGAGCTTATTACAAGCAGGTTTCCGACAGAAATGTGGAAAGAAACTATGCTACCCAGTTCTCCAGAAATGCCAAATATATTACACTTGCCCTACAGCTGGGATCTGTTCTTAAAGCTTATGCAGCCCAGGATATGCAGGGAAGATTGGCTATGAAGCCTAAAACTGAAGCAGCAATTAAAGCAGCTTATGAAAACTTCAGCCCATCTCTGGAAGGAGAAATGCTTGCTTCTATGGCTGGTCTTTATCAATCCAGAGTAACGAATAAAGAAGTAGCATCTGCTACTATTTTAGGATTAGACTCCAAAACTCTTTCCAACGTAGCCTATTCTTCAATTTTCGCAAACAAGACTTCTGCTACGAACTTCTTATTGAATCCGGATGCATTGAAACTTGATGCGGATCCACTTTGGAAAATTGCCAACGGAATCGTTGCCGATCAGAAAATGATAACGGAAAAGTATTCTAAAGTTGATGATAACTTTAACAAGAACAACCGTTTATTCCTGGCTGGATTAATGAAAGCTATGCCTGAGAAAAAATTCTATCCGGATGCTAACTCTACGATGAGATTAACTTACGGAACGGTAGATAAACTTCCTGTAAGAAATGACAGAAACTACTTCGGAGTTACTGACAATTATTATACAGATATGACCGGTCTTGTAGGAAAATATAAGAAAGGGGATGAAGAATTCGACCTTCCTCAAAGAGTGATCGATCTTTATAACCTTAAAGATTTCGGTCAGTATGCTGATGCTGCAGGATATATGCCGGTAAACTTCCTTTCCAACAATGACATTACGGGTGGTAACTCCGGTTCTCCTGTAATTGACGGAGACGGAAACCTTATCGGTATTGCATTCGATGGAAACAGCGAAGCATTAAGCGGTGATATCGTATTTGAACAGGACTGGCAGAAAACAATTAACGTAGATGTACGTTTTGTTCTTTGGACAATCGACAAATATGCAGGAGCAAGAAGGCTGATCGACGAATTAAAGCTTGTAAGAGGAGAGAACACACCTCCTGATACGAAGTCTAAAAATTCAGGGACTACCCAAATGCCTAAGAAAGCCAAAAAAGTAAAATAATCTTTTTTGATATATTTTAAAACCGTGAATTTACGTTCACGGTTTTTTTATTTTTGATTTAAAATCATAATGATGAAACAGAAAATAGAATTTACCGGAATTATAAAGCAAAACGGATCCATGAATGCCGCTTTTGTAGAGTTTCCTTTTTCTGCGGAAAAATTGTTCGGCAAAAAAGGACAGGTCAAAATTAAAGCAACATTTGATGATAAGGTCGAATATCGTGGAAGTCTTGCCAAAATGAAATCTGACTGTCATATTTTAGGTTTAACCCAGAATATTCGAAAACAGCTGGGAAAGACTTTTGGTGACGAAGTTTTAATAAGCCTTACTGAAGACAAAGAAGAAAGAACCGTTGAAATTGCTGATGATATAGCTGTTGTCTTCAATGAAAATCCCGATGCCAAAAATCTGTTTGATGCTATGAGCTATACTCACAGAAAAGAATACCTCCGCTGGATCGAAGAGGCGAAGAAGCCTGAAACCAGGGAAAACAGAAAGATTAGGATGATTGAAATGATTTTGAGTGGAAAAAAGGGAGTTTAGAAACCCAAACTCCCTCAATTATTTATACTTTCAATTCTGCTTTAAGCCATTGTGCTGTGTTACCATTTGTAATAGTAATTTTTCCATTATTATGGACAATACTAACCCCAAGGTCGTTGACAATCGGTTTAAAATATCCTTTATTAAGATTATTTTCTATATCCCTCTGCCATAAGAACATCGCAAACTGGCCGGAATGATTCTGAAGCATTAGAGTTCCTAGTGTACTCCCAAAACCAAAAGGTTCGATATCAATTTCGTTAGCTTCATTGGCATTAAAATATTTTTTTGGAAGCAAATCAATCGATCCATTTAGATAGGCTTTCGTTTTCTTACCATTAGTCTTCCAGGTATGCTCCATATAATTAGCTGTTGTAGAAGCATCAATTGCAGTCGCTCCGAAGTGGTGATTACCATCTTCTAAAAATCTTGCGTGAAAAACCTGAGGGGTAAAAATAATGGGTACATTCCATTCCGGGGAAGCATTTCCTCTTCCACCATCATACTCACCTATATATTCTGAAGCCTGTGCTACTGATATTCCACCTTGTTGCGAAGGGGTATATCTCCAGGCGTTTCCGTTATAGTTAATATTTCTTTGGGTAGAGTCACCATTTCCACTCAAATTAAGGGCATGTAGAGTTCCTATAAAGTTTCCGGTGATGGAAATACCCACTACATTATCTAATTTGATAGCCTGCATTGCCCCCGTGTAAAATAAATTTCCTGCAATGTTAATTCCTGCTACGTTTTCATATCTGGCACTTAAACTGAGCTTGATATAGGTGTCTACCTTATTTTCATTATATCCTTCAAAGTAGTTCCCCGTAATATTAATCCCGAAACTCCTGTCTATTACCAGACGTCCTGAAGCATCTTCAAAGCTACATCCTGAAATGTTTCCTCCGGTAGTTGTGTTAATAATTTCCGATGGAATACCTCCGCCCAGAATTTTTAAATTGGTCACATTAAAAGCATTTGTTCCATTATAAAATTTAAATGCCTGATAAGTTCCCTGGAAATAAACTGAATTAAGTTTAGTAAAATAACAATCATTTAAGTCAAATCCTAGTTTCATCCCGTCGAATCGACAATCTGTAATCCTTAAATAATGGCTGGATTTTGCTTTAACGAATGTTTGGGCCGTTGATTCATTAATAGAAATAAAGTTTTTAATATTTACATTATTATAATATTCATACACATCCACCATGATAGGTTGTCCATTCTCATCTACCAGCAAAACTCCATTTTCATCTCGATCCTGCTCTGTTCTTAAAAATGTAGCTTCGATATTAAAAATCACAATATCATTAAATCTACTACTTGAAAGCTCACAATTTTTACCATCAATGATTAAGTCTCCTCTTTTGATTTCCAATGTAGAATCCACAATTACCTTCTCCAGACCATAAAATGCAACCTCATTTACTTTTCTATTATCCTTAATATCCAAAAGCATCTTACTTAATTTTGCGCTTTCATCAGTTCCATCTCCACTTACGCCCCACCATCTTACATCTGCAACTTCAAATATTCTTTCATATTTGTAGTTTCCTATATTTTTAGTTAACACATTGTTTACTGTGCTATCTGCAGCACCTGTTTTTCTCCACGAATATTCCAATCCGGTAAATTCGTCTGTCAATAAAATAATTTCGTCTGTTGTACTCATTTTTAATTTTTTGATTTAATTATTTGGCAAACAAATATGATGTCGGCTCACTATCTGTCTACTTATATTACAAATATCGTCCTGCACAACGACAGAAATTGACGTGTTTTATTTTATTAAACAAATAATTATCAAATTTTTATTCCGAAAATAGCCAAATCACTTCCGAATAACAGGATTAAAAAAATTGAAATTTATTGCCTTGATATTGAGCCTTTGTGAATTATACATTCCAAAACTCCCGATCCAAGCTTCTGTATTGTATGGCTTCTGAAATATGATGAGATAATATATTTTCTGTACCTTCAAGATCTGCTGCTGTTCTGGCCACTTTCAGGATACGGTCGTAAGCTCTTGCTGAAAGATTCAGTCTCTCCATAGCCAGTTTAATAAGTTGCAGGGAAGCTTCGTCCAGACTGCAGAATGTTTCAATTTCTTTAGGCCCCATCTGAGCATTATAACTGATATTAAGGTCTTTATACCGCTCATTCTGAATACTACGTGCTTTCAGGACACGTTCTCTTATGTCTGAACTTTTTTCTCCTTTTCTTTTTTCTGCCAACTGCTCAAATTCTACTTTCTGTACTTCAATATGGATATCAATTCTGTCTAATAAAGGGCCGGAAAGCTTGTTCATATACCGCTGCATTTCGTAGACAGATGAGGTATTTCCAGGGTCGTCCGGAAAAAAGCCACTGGGACTCGGGTTCATAGAAGCTACCAACATGAAACTAGCAGGATAGTTTACTGTAAATCTGGCTCTTGAGATGGTTACTTCCCGGTCTTCGAGAGGTTGCCTCATCACTTCGAGGACCGTTCTTTTAAACTCTGGCATCTCATCCAGAAACAAAACCCCATTGTGGGCAAGTGAGATTTCTCCCGGCTGGGGATAGCTTCCGCCTCCTACCAATGCAACGTCTGAAATGGTGTGATGCGGGGAACGGAAAGGCCGGACAGCCATGAGAGAGGTTTCTGCACCCATTTTACCGGCCACAGAATGTATTTTTGTTGTTTCCAGAGCTTCCTTTAGTGTTAAAGGAGGAAGAATACCGGGCACTCTTTTGGCAAGCATGGTTTTTCCGCTTCCGGGAGGACCTATCAGGATGATATTGTGACCGCCGGCAGCGGCTATTTCCATGGCTCTTTTTGCTGTTTCCTGGCCTTTAACTTCAGAAAAATCAAATGGGAAATCATTCATTTTTTCCTGAAACTCTTTTCGGGTGTCCAGTATAACTTTTTCGAGAGGTTTTCCTTCATTAAAGAAATCAATGACTTCCTTAATATTCCCTACTCCGTAAACTTCCAGATTGTCCACAATTGCTGCTTCACGGGTGTTCTGCATAGGAAGTATGATTCCTTTGAACCCTTCTTCCCTCGCCTGAATAGCTATCGGCAGTACTCCTTTTATCGGCTGGAGGCTTCCGTCTAGAGAAAGTTCACCCATAATGATATAGTCATGGATATTTTCAGCAAAGATCTGGTCTGATGCAGCAAGAATGCCTACAGCAATAGAGAGGTCATAGGCCGCCCCTTCCTTCCGGAGATCTGCAGGCGCCATATTGATTGTAATTTTCTTCCCAGGAATTTTGTATCCTACGTTCTTCAATGCAGCAGAGATTCTGTAACTGCTTTCTTTGATGGCATTATCGGGAAGCCCAACAAGATGATATCCTACCCCACCGGTGTCTACATTGACTTCTATAGTAATGGTTTGCGCAGCAACCCCGTGGATTGCACTGCCATAAATTTTAACTAACATGATTGGTGTTTTTTGTAAAAATAAATAATATATTATTTCAAAAAATCAAGTTTTATATGGATGGTTTTATAGTTGAAAATAGGTTTTAAAAGAAATTATTCTTAAAAAAGACAAACCGGTACAGATTATCTCCATACCGGCTTACCATTGATTAAAAAAAACTAACTAAGGAATCTATATACCATTATTTTTTGATGAATTTATTCTTATAGGTTTTTCCTTCTGAATCTTTGGAAAGAATAATATAATTGCCGGGTACAAGCCTGCTTACATCAATAGCATCATTGAACCGGTGATCTCTCTTTTGCAGGACTATTTTCCCTGACATATCCATAATAGAAATCTCTTTATACATCTTATCGGATTCTTTTCCGATATAAAGGAACTGTGCCGTAGGATTCGGGTACACTTTCAGGCTATTTTCTTTTCGTTTTACCTCGTCAGTTTCCAGACTGCAGAACTCCCAGCTCCCGAAATTCACTTTTACAAAGTTTCCGGTTCCTAAAAATTCACACTGATCCGGGCAATATTCTGTACATGCATAAAATCCGTATTCTCCCGATTCCGTTGCCACATAACTATCTCCCGTTACCCCATTGATAACGCATGGATCTCCCGGGGAAGGCGGCGGGCTGCTGGGAATGCATCTGTACCAGACATGGTTTCCGTATAAATCAGGAAAAGCATCATCGAACTTTACGGACGCTCCTGTACATACATTAAGCTCTCCCGCTCCTACCACCTCAAAGGTTCCGGGAGCCATCGTGCTGATCATTGCAGGAAGTGCATAGGCAAATCCGTCTGCCATTATTGCAGGGCTTTCCGCTGTACAGTCGCCCTGTGTAACCGCTACTTTAAAATAATAAAGCTGGTCATCATTTCCATTGATGGTAAGGGTTTGTGAGGTTGCTCCGGGTATTGCAGTCCAGGGATTGTTATTCGGGGTTTGCCAGGTCCATTCTTGCTTATACCACTGGTAAGTTCCGAACGCCTGCGTTGAAAGCACTTCTGTTTCGGTATTGCAGAACAGAACTTTATCAGGATATTTCAGGCCCAGTCTCGGACTTGTAATGGTGGGGTTGCACTGTGCTTTCATATTCATTAGGGCCATGAAAAGGAAAGCCAAAAAAATCAGTTTTGGTTTCATATGTAAATATTTAAGGTTTGATGTATTTTGAGGCATCAGTCTAATAAAAGCCTGATCCCGAATTTCATATTGAAGTTTAAAGGTTTTTCTTTGTAAATGGTATTAAGCTGGCTGTTATTCTTGAAATGATAGCCAATCCCGGGTTCTGCATATATCCCGATCTTATCGATAATCTTCACCTGCAATCCTACTGCCGAATTCACGGAAACCTGTACAGGTTTTATATCAAGCTTTTCTTCCTGCGTATCCTGTACCTCATTATCTACGATATACTGGGTTTTTAGCTTTCCTGCAACTGCTTTTTCGGCAAGTACACCTCCGGTAACGTATCCTGTAAAACGTCCTTTCTGAATCACATTATAATTGACCTGTACCGGAATTCCTATATAATGGACGCTCTGGTTTCCTTTTATGTAGTTTGAATTGCTTCCCGAGTGAAGTTCGGACGTAAGTTTTGTATAATTCACCCCCGTTCCTATCCCCCATCTTTTCCCAAGGTTATAATATACAGACAGTCCAAATGTAACCGGAATCTTATGTCTTATTCTGGCTTCCACTTCTTTACTTTGGTTAGCCAGAAGCACTTCTGTGAGCGGATCCGGGTCTGTTCCTGAGATCCACATATCGTTAAAAGCCATAGGGGCTCCGCTAATGGACGTGTAACCCGGGAATTTCTGCTCGGAAGAATTTGAAGAAACATTTCCTGTAAGCATGCTCAGCATCCATTTCTTTGATTTGCGGGCAGAAACTTTAGGCTTATCATTAGCAGCATATTTTTCCGGAAGTTTCCCGTTATTAAAAGTTTCCCCTGGAGTTTGCTCATTCTTCAGCACCGGATTTTCATTGACTGGAGGAAGATTGGAAACAGAAGATTCTTTTTTAGCTAAAAGGTCTGTCTCGTTTTCTCTTTCTCCGTGCCCCGGAATTGTTACATGACTTTCTGTTATTTTTTCGCCCAATACATCATTTAAAATGTTATGAATACCCATCCTACCTGCTGGTTGCTGTCTCTGGCTGCCGTATTTCTCACGGGGTACAGTATTGATAGGATCGCTTGTGCCTGCTTTTACCTGCTCTGCCTGATTTGTATCGGTTTGTTTAAAACCATCTGTGTCTTTAACATTTTTTGATATTTGAGATCCTGTTTTATCTGCATTCATTTCCAGCAGGAATTTTCCTGTAAAGAACAACATGACAATAGCTGCTGCAATCCCGCCAATACGGTTCAGCAAAGTATTTGTTTTACCAGCAAGAATGGTTTTGTCTTCTTTTTTGCCATCATTTTCCAACAGCAAACCTCCGGCAATTCCTTTGTCGTCTTCTCCTGAAAAAAGTTCATCTTTAATATCATCCCACAGCCCATCCGGAACATCCTCTTCGTGGTCTTCCATTTTCCTGTGCAGGTCATTCAGCCACTGATTATTCATATTGTGCTTTTTTTGACATTTTAAATTCTTTAATTTTCTGGACCAGCAGTCCTTTTGCCCTATGAAACTGGGAAGCGGAAGAGTTTTCTGCTATTCCTAACAGTCCGGCAATTTCTTTGTGGCTTTTTTTCTCAAATACAAACAGGTTAAAAACAGTTCTGTACCCATCCGGAAGCGACCGGATCATCTTCATGATAGCTGCCTGAGGAATTTCCTCCAGGTCGGGTTCTTCATTATTGGGAATATCGGGATATTCTGCAAGATCATCCGTTGTTGTAATGCCGGAATGCTGTCTTATATGCTTTAAAGCCTCGTTTACGGTAATCCGGATCATCCATGCCTTCAATGAACCATTGCCCCTATATTCAAATGTTTCTATAGAGCGGAACATCTTGATAAAGCTGTTCTGAAGAACATCATGAACATCATCCTTACCTGAAAGATAACGGGAACAGACTCCGGCAAGGTTTCCGGAATAGTTTCCGAAAAGTTCTTTCCAGGCAGCTTCTTCCTTCGTGAGAAGGCGTCTTATCAAAATCTGCTCCTTGTTTTCTTCCATGTATGATCAAGTCCGGTTTGGATACCGATTAAAATTTTAAAGCAAAAATAGACTGCATCCGGCAAACCACAATCTATTGTTTATATTATATGAATATTAATTTGTTTTTATACAGTATGGGAAATTGTAGTAAATAGGCTCAAAAGGGCTGAGCACCGTCCCATTTACCGTAATTTTTTCTGCCGCAATGGCAAATCTCAATGTATGGTCCAATCCTGCAAAATAGCCTTTCTGTTTGGCCACGAATGTCACAACTGTTTTTTTACTGACTCCGTCTACAGGGATCTGAAGTTCAAGATCTTTGGGTGCAAAAGTGAGCTCTACCCAGTTTTTATCAGCATTTAGTACAGAGCTATAGTTGAGGTTATATTTCACTTTTCCCATTGCTGCTAATGCATTCTGTACTTTTACGGGATCTTTTACTACTGCTGTTACAATTTCTTTCAATGGAAGTTCTGGAAATGTCAATGTATCTTTTTTTATTTTAAAGTCCACAATCTTCTCTGCTTTGAGCTCTCCCTGTACCGTAATGAGCCTTCCTTTGTAATTGCCGTTAATATCTTCCATCTTTACAGGTGGTACCTCTATCCTGTCCTCATTCATACATGAGAACAGGGAAAGGAGGATGGAGATCACCAAAACAGCTGTAATCATTTTAAGTACTATTAAATTCTTCATTTCATTATTTTTTTAACATTAAACATTAATTGTATTGAGTACTCATCTATAAAATCCGGTTTTCGGGAAATCTTGCGTGGAGATTTGGAAAAAAAGTGAAATTATTTTTGTAATTAATTGATTTACTGTGGAAAAAATTTATACACCATTTTTTTTCTTTCAGAAAACTGGAATGATTTACATTTTCTTTATAGCACCAACTAAACATTTAGTTCATTACACAATCTATCCATAGAATAACTATACAATTAATAATAGCTTAAGAAATTTAGCCTTAAGAAAAACATACAAACAAAAATTGATCAATAAATACCCATACCCCTGAAAATCAAATCAAAAAATCGTAAATTTATTATATAAAAAACAGTGTTTTCCCCCTTTTGCAGAGTTGAGCAGTTACCTAATTTTGTTATAAAATTAAAAACCATAAAAATGAAGACTCTCTATTCAACCAAAAACTTAAGTTCACTTTTTGTTGTACTTATGGTAAGCTTTTGCATGTTAAGTTGCACCCGTTGCTCCGAACCTCCTAAGGAACCTGTAAGTGACAGTTATAAAAAGAAACTGATCAGCTATCGTGAAGGCAGAATACTATATGATGAATACTCCAGAACCAATAATGCAATTCTTACCAAATACCGCAACGGAGAACCGGATTCACGCTGGTACTGGTTTTCTGTGGAGGATCTGGAGGGATATATTCATTACGTAAAGGAAACGGCCAAAAAACAACATCTGAAAAATCCTGGAATCCGGATTTATATGGGAAAATACCCGATGAACCATCCCAGAAACAAAATGGCAAAACCTGAATACGCAGGCTATCAGACTATATTTCTGGTACCAACTGCTCAGAATCTAAAAAATGAAAGTCCCAATGTAAAGTCCAGAGCAATTATTTCAACGGATGAAAATAAAAATCTGACGGACATGGAAGTTCTGAACATGACCAATCTGGCACCTCCGCCAAAAGTGTCTACAGCCGATATGCCATAAAAATAAAAAGTCATGAACTGGAACATAGAAATAGGGAAGCAAATATCTATGGTGATATCCCTTTTGGTGATCGCTTTAATGATCATCAGGTACAGAAAAATCGGGAAAGAAAACCTGTTTTTTATTGCAGGATATATATTGTTTTCCTTCATTGATATTTTTTGCTATTTCTATTTTAAATCTACCCACCGCTCTACTGAAATGTTTTATGTGATTGGCTTTTTAATGATTGTATTCTGCATGTACCTGCTGTATTACTTTCAGCTGCTGTATTGGCCCCTTCTTAAAAAATTACAGCTTTTTCTATTGATTCTTTTTGTAGGCAACATTGCTGTGATGTTTTATATAGAGGATGACCTTCTGCATCATTTTTCTTTTAATATGCTGTATATCAACATTCTCTTATTAATGTTTTCCATTATTTTATTTTTATACCAGACCTTTAATTCCGATAAAATACTGGAACTCAATAATTACCTTCCCTTTTGGATATCGGTTTCATTGCTGATCCTTTTTATAGGAAGTATTCCTATCCTGTATTTCAGGACTACTGTTTCGGAACATATTTATTTTTTCATTTTATTTATGTTGAATCTTATCAGTAACGGAATACTCATACTAGGATTGAGCTGGAATAGAAAAGGGCAGACTTAGATAAGTATTTTTTTGAAGTATGGAAGAAAATAATTTGGTTATTACCTTTACCATTACCTTACTTATTGTCGTTTTAATGATGATCTTCATCTATGTGGTCTTTATTAAAAAGAAAACGAGCCTCCTGATAGCGCAAAAAGAAAAAGACATGCGGTTCGAGAAAGAGCTGGCCACTTCACAGGTAGAAATAAAGGAACAGACGCTGAATTATATTGGTCAGGAACTGCATGATGACGTGGGTCAGAAACTCTCAGTGGTCCGCTTGCGGCAAAATCAGCTGATTTCCAAACTGAAAAACGCAGAAAAGGAAGAATTAAATGAATTAAGTGAACTTTTGGGCGAATGCATCCAGGATATCAGAAATTTGTCGAAAACACTAATCACAGAACAGATTATCCATTTCGGGCTGACAGAATCCATAGAAAGAGAAGTAAAAAGGATCCGGAAATTAAAATTATTAAAAATAGATTTCATCACCCAGAAACAGGATATTGATATTTCACCCAAACACGGACTGATTCTTTTCCGTATTATTCAGGAAAGCATCAATAATATTTTAAAGCATTCCAGAGCCAAAAATGTATCCATAAGCCTGGAAGACAACCTAGAAATTTTACGAATTAACATTTCGGATAACGGAAAAGGTTTTGATACCTCCAAAATACAGGACGGTTCGGGCTTGAAGAATATGGAACTGAGGGCAAAACTAATTCATGCTGAATTTTCCATACGGTCGGAACTTACTAAAGGAACACAAACCTCAATAATCTATTATAAACATATACCATGAAAACTATTCCCATAGCTATCGTTGATGATCACACTCTGATGTCTAAGGCACTGGAAAACATGATCATGGAAAACCCGCAATACAGTGTTATTATGAATCATCCCAACGGCGAAGATTTCATAGCTGCCCTAGAGAACGCTTCAGAATTGCCGGCCGTTGTGCTGATGGACATCAATATGCCTTATAAAAACGGTATAGAAACTACGGAATGGCTAACCGAGCATCATCCTGATATAAAAGTCATTGCCCTGACCATGGAAGACGATGAAAAAGTACTGATTAAAATGCTGAAAGCCGGAGCCAAAGGGTACTTGCTGAAAGATATGCAGCCCTCAATTCTCTTTCAGGCAATAGATACCGTATTTGATAAAGGCAGTTTTTATACAGATTTTGTCGCCCAGAAGCTGTTGAAGGTAAAATCAGAAGACATCAGAAATGCTTCCCTTCTTTCCGAATTAAAGGACCGGGAAAAAGAATTCATCAAATGGGCCTGCAGCGAACTCACCTATAAAGAAATTGCGGATAAAATGTTCCTCAGTCCTAAAACCATCGATGGTTATAGAGATTCCGTTTTCACAAAGCTGGAAATAAAGAACAGAGCCGGGCTGGTCCTTTTTGCTTTAAAGCATGATCTGTGCTGATCTGATTTTCTTTAAACTAACATTTATAGCTCATATCCATCCGGTAGATTTTACTATTTGCCGGATTTTTCGTTTTTACCTGAAGTGTTTAGCGGTAAAAAGTACACCAATATCCAATCATTCGTGCAATCTGTGTAATCCGTGGTTAAAAATTCATTGTCAATAAGAATTAACACGCAGGGCAAAGATCTCAGAAAAGGGGTTTTTCCTCTCTCATAATTAGGTCTTTGCCTCTGTTTTTGTTCTCTTAAATGACGGAATTTTGTCCTGTAAATAACACATGAAGGCGGAACCCGAAAAGCCCAAACAGAGTAGGGAGCATTTCAAAAAACTAATAAAAATGAAAAAAGCACTCATAGTAGGCATCAATGACTATGCCCCTATCGGATCAGGCGGACCGGATCTCAACGGATGCATCAATGATGCACGGGATATGGCAAACACATTGGTCATATGCGGTTTTGACCCTGCAAAGATTAAAATCCTTACCAATCAGAATGCTACCAGGGCCAATATCTTAAACTACCTGAAATCTTTGGTTAACAGCAGTGTAAAAGGAGACTCTCTTGTATTTTATTATTCAGGACATGGAACCAGGGTAGCCAATATCGGAACAGATCTGGAAATTGACGGTATGGATGAAGCTATTTGTCCTCACGATTATGCAAGTGCCGGGGTAATCCGGGATGATGATTTCAAAACTGTGCTCAGCAAACTGAAAGCCGGTGTAAATCTGGAAGTTATCTTCGACTGCTGTCATTCAGGAACAGGCACCAGAAAAATGGATCTTGGCCTTGACCTGGAACTTTCTTACGAAGCCCCGCGCTTCATTCCTCCTATGCTTGAAGATGAATTTTATATGACTTATGCAAGCGAAATGCAGTCATCCAAAAATTCAAAAAAAGCAGTGACCATGACCAAAGCCTTAATCCCGGTTACCGGAATGAATCACACGCTATGGGCAGCTTCTAAAGACAACCAGGTATCTATGGAAGGAAATATGAGCGGGCAGATCCGGGGATATTTCACCTATCATTTATGTAAAATATTACGGGCGACCAACGGTAATATTGTAAGAAAAACCCTCGACAAACAGATTGCCATAGCCCTGGCAGCAATGGGCGCTGCACAAATCAACCAGACAGAAAGCATCCGCACAGAATTTTCTCAAAAGATATTTTCATAAAATACCGGCGGAATCCGAAAAGCCATCCAAAGAGTAGGAAAAATTAACAAAAAACTAAATCATCATGTCTAAAACTGAAATTAACAAGCCAATGACAGCGGAAGAGGTGTCAAGACTTAAAACCGTTAAAGCAAAATCAACTGAAAAACCGGCCAATGCCGAAAAACTAACCAACCAGGGACCCGCCATGGAAACCATTGACGGACGGTCTTTCCCAAAAGGAATGAAATCGATCGGAATGCCTGCCAATGAAAAAGCAGCAGAAGGAAGAGCGCTCGAAACCGATCACTTCTATCCTACCCATTCAGATTTTGAATATCAGCCTAAACTGGAATCCAAAAAAGACCGCAAGCCGAAATTTATTGACAGAGAATCTTTTTTAACCACAGAAGGGGTAAAAACTATATTCGGTCCCGATCAGAGAAAAGTATACAATTCTACAGCCTATCCATGGCGATGTGTAGGCAGAGTGGAAAGTGCATTGGGCTCAGGCAGCGGAGTGATGATCGGTCCGAGACACCTTCTAACCTGCGCCCATATTGTAGACTGGCAGGCGAATAACACCACAGGCTGGCTGAAATTTACGCCTATGTATTATAATGGAAGTGCTCCATACGGAAGTGCCTGGGGAACATTGACCTATTATAAATACAAAGTAGCCGGCCCTACCATCGACTCTACAGAGATTCAGTACGATTATGTAGTCATTGTTCTGGACAGAGCCATTGGAAACAGTACAGGCTGGCTGGGAGCAAAGTCTTATTCCGATTCATGGGATGGCGGGGCTTACTGGACGCATGCAGGGTATCCCGGAGATCTTACAGGAACGCAAAGACCAACCTATCAGACAGGTATTGCCTTAGATGGTGATTTCTGGAGTGCAGATGATAACGAAAGCATGAGCCATAAAGCAGATATCTGGCCCGGACAAAGCGGCGGTCCGTTCTGGGGGTATTGGGATGGAGCTCCATATGCCGTTGCTACCCAAAGTGCCCATAATCCGAGTGAGAATTTTGCGAGTGGCGGCTCTGATCTTGTCAATCTTGTTATAAGAGCCCGAAACGAGCATCCTTAACCAATTGATTATCTTTACTGAAGAGCCCGGCATAAAGCCGGGCTCTTTTTATATGGTCAATTTCCAAATTTCAAACTGATACTTTAAAAGCAGGAATTAAATTGTTCTAACGGTTTTACTGTTCAACGATTGTAAGCGCATTGTAAACTCCTCCTCCTGAGACATCAAACTGACTGGTTGTCCCGTCAAATGCTACGGTAATCCAGGTAAAAGGTCTTAATTTATCGCCCTTATTTAAATAAACACTCACCGTACAGGCTGATCCTACCGGTACAGCATTAGGACTCGCTCCCGTATCAGAAGAATATCCGTTATTTGTTTTTACTCTCTGAGTGATGGTGCCTGCCGGATTTCTAACCTCCCAGATTGCTTCCGTCTGGTTATTGGAGCCGGTATTTACCTGGCTGGACTGTAATGCAAAAGTAAAAGTTGCAAAATATACCCCATCACGCGGTGCTATAAATTCACCGGTAGCAGGATTGAAATTGGACGTTGGAACCCCTGAGTCGGAGTCTAATTTTTCTGTCCAGTTAGTTAAATAAGAGGACCTTCTCTGAACAATCCCGGATTTAGGACCTATTTCCGAAGGTGTTGCACTTTCAAATACATAGGTATCCTGAGTGGTTTTACTTGCCATGACTATAATACGCGGTTTTCCTTTAGGGAAAAAGCTTACCCAGTTTGTACCGTCGGAAAATTCTAAATATCCCTTTACACCAATGGCAGGGCTGTTCACGTATCGTAATGCACCGGCACCAGCCTGAGAAGCTGTTTTTGTAGTATTCCCAATGGCTATAGTCCCATTGTTGGTACCACCGCGTAAATCCAGGGCTACTTTTGGATTAGCTGTCATTACCCCTATTCTCCCGGAATTAGTAACGATAATATTACCTGCATCTGTTTTTATTTCGACAGGATTGCTTGGATTGGGTATTCCTATTCCTATCTGGGCATTTATCTGCACTACTGCAATTGGTAAAACAATTAAGGCACTGATCAATCTTTTTATTTTATTTTTTGGTCCCATCATCATATATTTTTTACAGTTCACTGATGCTTAAGTTATTTAATTTACCGTCATTTAAGGTATTTCGGGCACTCCCTATATTATGTCTCACACTAAATTGTATGGTATCATCTTTTTTAAGATTGAAAATAGCATTACAATTGCCTCCTATAAAATTACTTACTGCACCGGCCTGAAAAGCAGGGTAAGAATTTACCGTTTTGAACACAGGAATGTTATTCGTGCTTTGGCTGCTTTCTATCGCAGCTTCTATGAATGTATTTTTTGGTATATTTCCATTAGCCAGGGTAATATTAAAAGAAACCAGATAGAAGCCATCACGCGGAGCTTTAAAAATTCCGGTGGCAGGATCGAAGTCTCCAGTGGCGCCGGCACCTAAATCAACGGTTTCCGTCCAGCCTGTAATGACAGTTGTAGTAGCACTTGCAATGCTTTGTGCAGAGGATTTGCTGGCATTCACCAATGCTTTGGTCGGAGCGGCCAGTGGCAGTGCTATCCATTGTTCCCCATCAGAATATTCTAAAAATCCACCGGCGTTGTAACGTATTGCTCCTCCACCAGCTGCGGAAGGGCTCTGTGTATTAGTGCCTAAACCAAGGATTCTCTGGTCACTTGAGGAACGCAGGTCAACTTTAGTAACTGGATTTAAAAGTCCAACGCCTATCTGGCCTTCTGATGAGATAACAACATCGTTAGATATTTTTGTTGCATCAGGAGCAGAACCATTATCTTTTCCCGCATCTATATGTAAAGTCTGCGAAGGAGTTGAAGTGAAAAATCCTACTTGTGCAGTTGTTTTAATGGCAGAAAAAAATAAAATACAGGCGAATAGTTTATAATTGATACCGATTTGCTTTTTCATGATCTATATCTTAATGTTCTATTATGGTTAAATTATTAAATCCGTCATCCGGATTGGCAGGATCAGAAGAATTGGTGGTCACCCTAAGCGGAATAGATCCTGAGGTAAGATTTTGAAATAATCTTACACTAACTTTAGTTCCTGCAGTCAAAGTAAGGGTAACGGTACTTGATCCTCCGGCCTGCGTTGAACGAGTAGAATTTGCGTCATCGGCTGTACCTGTCATGGATTGACCGAAAGTTTTGTATACGCTGGCAAGAACAGTATTTGTAGTGGGGTTATAAAACTGGGACTCAACTCTTGAACCGTCGCTAATAACTGCACCGCTAAAATTGAAGGTTAATAAAAATGTATAAGTCCCGTTCCGTGGAGCTGTGAATTCACCGGAAATGGGATCGAAACTGTTACTCATGTCACGTACTTCACTCCAGTTAGTAATAGTTGTAGCAGTAGCTGTTGGTATGGACTGGCTTGAAACTTTACGAAGAACAACCACCGCTTTTTGAGGGGCTATATAAGCTTTGTTCCATACTACACCGTCAGAAACTTCTATTTTAGCTCCTACCGGTACACTATTAACGTCGTATCTTGTAGCCCCAGCTCCTGCTGTTGCCGCCGACATCGTAGTTGTTCCTAAACCAAGAGCGTTTTCACTTCCTGCTGACCTGATATCCAGCTGTACCTGGGGATTCTGAACTCCTGCTCCAATAAAACCCGTTGTTTTATTTACAATAACATCATTGGAAATTTGTGTTGGCGTCACTGTTCCCGAAGCCGGATTATCTTTTGCTCCATCTACGTGTAGAATCCCTTGTGGGTTATTTGTCCCAATTCCAATCTGTGCATGGTACATACTAATAAGGAAATAAACGGGAAGTATCAAAGTTTTACGTATTTCTTTTCTCATATTCTTAATTTAAAATTTAAAATAATAATTAAATTTAATAGTCTTCCGTCAATCTTAATTTATACCTAAATAAACAAGATCAGGTAACATCCATACATCATTTTAATACTAACAAAATGTACATTAATTACGTAAATTTTATACTTTGATGCAGCACTTCAGGCAGATTTTAAAGCTTTACTTTTGAGGGATCAGCAAAACTTTAATGCTTACGGAAAATAATTAATAGTCCATTTTAGTAAAAATTATAGCTTTATAGTTGAATTCATTTAATATTTAATGTGTTTTTAGAATCTTACTTTATTAATACAACTATTAATTCTAGCTATTGAGAATAATATTTTGCAAAATTGTTGATTTTCTGCAACCGATCAAAAAATAATATGTCGATATACTTCGATACCCATATAGATTTTTTTCCAAGTTGAATATTTGAAGCATTGAGAAGTAATATCAAATGAGATTTTCCTGGAGGAAGAAATCGGGAGAGGATAGATTCTTTCATAATGTATGTTTTTGTAAAGTTAATCAATTTCAATATTCCATATAATATTTTAATGATAAATTATCGTAATTCAATATTTTATGCATAAAAAAAATATATATGATTAATTTTGTCTTTGTTGTTTTATATTGTAAATGATCAGCTTCTTTTTTATTTAACAGTACAGATAAACCTATGTAAATTCATTTTTAAGAAAGCAATACTATAAATATTTTAATACATTTGTTTAAAACATATTCTGAATGAATTTCGAGCAGATCAACCTACACCTTGAGTCTTATAAGGAACACAACCAGATTCTGGATGCCGCCAAATTTCTAATCCATTCTTTTGACCTGGAGCATGAAAACTTTGCCGGTTTTGGATTCCGGGAAGAGCTCTCTCCCACTTCTATGCTTTTAACAGCAGAAGGGGTATTAGGCGGGCCTCAAACCGTAATGATTCCAAAGAATTTATTTGATTTTGATCTTAACCTTGTCCTGAATATGGTTGCCCATGAAATGCTTCATGTACGTCAGAAAGCTCCCGGACAGGTCATCGAAGATAAAAACGAACGGGAATTCCAGGCGTATTCCGAAATGCTTTTTCATAGAGTATTTCCACAGGTTCCCGAATTATCGGACCATTACAAGAAATTCTTCGGGGGCCAGGCGCTGGAATATTACAGAAGAATGGGTGAAGGGTCTGAACTTCAGAAAAAATATGAAGCAGAGAAATTAGAAGTAGAACATTTAATTAATTCATTACCATGACCATAAAGCCGGAAATATCCTGGGCAGATTTTGAAAAAATAGACATTCGATGTGGAACAATTATCTCTGTAAATGATTTTGAGAAGGCAAGAAACCCCTCTTACCAGCTGGAAATAGATTTCGGGGATCTTGGCATTAAAAAGTCCTCGGCACAGATCACTTCGCTCTACGGAAAAGAAGAACTGATCGGAAAACAGGTAATGGCCGTTGTGAATTTTCCCAGAAAGCAGATCGCCAATTTCTTCAGTGAGTGTCTTGTAATGGGAGTTTATGGGGAAGACAAAAAAGATGTTACTCTTTTAACACCGTCACTGCCTGTAAAAAATGGCATGCCAGTAGGATAAAAACACCAACACATATGATACAGCACATTCCACTAGAAAAGATCTTATTTCTTGATATTGAAACAGTTCCGGGTTCAGCATCCTGGAACGAACTGCCTGAAGCCGAACAGAAACTCTGGGATAAAAAAACAAGGTTTCAACGAAAAGAAGACGTAACTGCTGAAGAATTCTATGACCGGGCAGGCATCATGGCCGAGTTTGGGAAGATCATCTGCATCACCATCGGAATGGTAGAAAAGAACGAAACTTTAAAAATTAAGAGCTTTTCCGGGCATGATGAGAAAAAAATCCTTCAGGAATTCGGAGAAATTTTCAACAGCCCGAGACTGAATAATGTAATTCTTTGCGCCCACAACGGGAAGGAATTTGATTTCCCATGGATTGCAAGAAGATATCTGATCAATGGAATTCAGCCTCCCATCCCGTTCCAGATGTTCGGGAAAAAGCCCTGGGAGATTCCACACATTGATACCATGGAGCTTTGGAAGTTCGGGGATTATAAAAGTTTTGTTTCCCTTGAGTTACTGGCTCATGTGTTCGGAATTCCTACTCCCAAAGATGATATAGACGGTTCAATGGTTTCATCAATCTACTACATAGAAAAAGACTTGCAGCGAATAGTTGACTATTGTGAAAAAGATGTCTTAACTTTGGCAAATGTTTTCCGGCGTATGCGTCAGGAAGATTTGTTGAAAAGGAATATCAATCTAGATTAAAAAATGAAATTTACAGACGATCAAATTGCTGACATTGGTGAGGAAATCATCAAGGTTTTAAAATCCGTTTACGACCCGGAAATCCCGGTTGACATTTACGAATTGGGCCTTATCTATGATGTACAGATCTCCGAGGACGGCGATGTAAAAATTATAATGACCCTTACTACCCCGAACTGTCCGGTTGCAGAATCCCTGCCACAGGAGGTAAAGGATAAGGTAGGAGATGTGGAAGGCGTAAAAAGTGTAGATTTGGAGCTTACTTTCGAGCCTAGCTGGAACAAGGATATGATGAGCGAAGAGGCGAAATTTGAGTTGGGAATGCTTTAAGTTGTGAAAACCTGAAGAAATAATACCTTATTTAAATCTGGTAATTATAAAATAATGGCTTGGATGTATAATCTGAGCCTTTTTTAATCTACCTAAGACACAAGTTCTCTCCTTAGTAAAACTCCCGTTTTTCTACTACTCCGTCTTTATACATTTCAGTATATATCAATTTCCCTTTTTTCCTTGTCTCTACCATTGGTTCTCCTGTTTCTTCATTATATTCCTGTAATAATTTATAAAATTTCCATTTTCCAACGGGTAAACCGTTTTTATATTCGGCTTCCAGATAAGTGTACGAATCTGTAAATTCAGGGTATTTTTTTAAATCTATATGGTCATTTGACTTAAATTCTACCCATTTCCCTTCTTTTTTGTGATTTTTCACGATGCCCTGTTCTTCTCCATCTTTATAAGAGCCGTCATGATCATAATATCCGGAAAATTTTCCAGAGGGAAGAATCTGGTACTTATTTAAAGGCTTTAGTTTAAAAGGGCTTTCGGTAAATTCATAGTCCTGCAGGGTGATGATATAATTTTTATCTATGTTAAACAACGTATAATTGGCAAATCCCATTTCTCCCTGATGATTCAGGTATATTCTCTTCATATCAACGAGATGATTATTCTTCATTGAAACCAAATAGATCTTTTCCATATAGGGTTCAGCATAACGAACGGTATTCAATACACCAATAAAGTACAATGAGTACTCTCCGTAACACAAATAGTCAGTTGCAATTTTGATCCGGTCGAATTTTTCATTAACATTTTTGCTAAATGGCAGGAAAACATTGTATTCTTCAGGAAGCAATAAAAGGTCTTTTTTTATATCCTTATCAAATTTCAATGAACTCATTTCTTTCAGCTTATTTTCATCCTGTATTGCAGACAAAGCTGATTCAACAGTCGTAAGCTTTGAAATATTGTCGTAGCCGAAGGGCAGCGTTATACAATCAGCTTTATTGGTATTAAAAAGCGATCCATTTTCTGCTGAATATGCTTTTGTATTTATTCCTTTTTCGTTTCCTACCTGAGATTTACTCATACAGGAAAGAATGAAAAACAAGGCAAAAAAACAGGCTCTGTTAATTTTACGCATATATATCTGGTATTTGAGCGAAACCGTGAACATGCAAATGATTGTTATGTCTGGGAGTAGCTGTATGGGTGGTATGAGGTAACCGTGTACTGGCATTGTCTGCAGTACTGGCATTGGAGGTGTTGGAAAAATTCTCTGACCGTCCTAATATAAATCCAAAATCATAGAGGATGTTTCGAAGAATAACTGCATTGTCATAATCAAAATTTGCTGCCGTAAGGATCGTATTAACTCCATCCTGCTGGGTGGTCAGTAAATTCAAGTCTCCTGCCTCTCCATTTACGTGCTCTGCACTGGGGTAACACGATGCATCAGAATAAGAAAATCCCTGGGAAACAATATAATGATTGTGTCCTTCCTGCCTGAATTGGGCTAATGATCCCAGAAAACCGGCAAATAAATCCGGCTGAATGCTCCTTCTCCTTGTATGCTGGAATCCGTACCGGATAATGACTCCGTTTTGGTTATAATTGAATGCTTCAAAAATCTGTGGTCCTACTCCTGCATTCCCTAAAATATCCATATTCACCAGTTCTACATTTCCTTGCTGGTTAGCATACCATTTGTCGGTTGCCCCATCACCGAGAGTTCCGTTGGAATACACCAATAGCTGATGAGCATCAATATTTTCTCCGGCAGCTCTGTTTGCCGTGTAATCTATTGTTTGTAAAAGAGTTCCTCTTTGGGCAAGCGGCGGAATGGTGTTGACTCTTCTTTTTCTGGTAACAGTTTCTTTAATTCTGGAACAGATCCTGTGTTCATTATCGTTCTGGTCATAGTAGAAAAAAACAACCTCAGTGGAATGGTTATTCAACACTTTCTGGATCCTCCTTCTTCTTTCCGGATTTGTACTGATCACGGCTAAAGTATTGTAAGTGTTACTGCCATGATGAATGTTATATATATTTTTACCGACCACCCTGAACCTCGCAGTATCATCATTTAAGAAAATACCGGCTCCGTTTACTTCCTGCTGCTCATCTTTATAGGCACAGGGATTATTGTCTGTTCTTTCTACTGCCACTTCCAGATTGATACTGCCCTCTGCCAGTCTTCTGGTCCATTCATCAAAAACAGCTCTTCCATCGGGTCTGAGTTGCAGTTTAATAATGGCTTTATTGATATGATCGGCTTGTAAATTAGTATAATGGGCATGGCTGCCATCTTTATTGTTCAGGGCATCAAAGTTTCCTACCTGCACTGTGAACATTCTCTGTGCCTCGTATCGGTCAGGAGATACAAAACGCATAAGCTGTAATGTCTCCGTATTTCCTGTCATGGTATTGGCAGAAGGTCTTATCACAGCATCTATACTCAAAGTGGCCATATTGCTGGTTTCTATAACCAGATACACTGTTTTTCCCAATATGGAATCGTATGGAATTTCCTGATTCTGGTGATCCCGCTGTACGTGGGCAGAATCAATTTTTGTGAAACTTACTCTTGTTCCGTTGTCTGTTGTCACTTTTTTGGCAAAATAAACGGTACTGATGCGCTGTAGTGAGTCATCAGGAGTATCCGGAGCCAACGGACTATTTAAGGTTTGGGTTTGTCCGGAATCTGTTATGGTAATACGTGTCGCCATCTTAAGAGTTTTCTTTTTTAATATGGGTGTTTTTGATATTTCCTGACGAGAGTTATTGCAATTTTATTTTGATCTGACCGATGCTGCATTTCTTCAATCCATCTTATTTTCTCAAAGTTCTTCATGGCTTATTTCTTTTATGTGATAGATGATTTTCTTTTGATAGTTTTCTCCAAGGGAAAATTCTATGGTAAGCTTATGTTCCAGAACCTGTTTGGTTTCAAAATCCAATAACATCTGTCCTTTATATTTGTCCAGTTTGGGTACATCCGTTTCGCTATGATAAGCAATTTCTTTTCTTTGCATTTCTCCATAAAACATTTCCCAGTTTTTATCTGAAGGAATATGGCCTGTATACTGTAATAGTAATAATTCATCATCGCAGCGCATAGCCTCGGTTTGTATACTTTCGTCTATATCTATTACGGTATTGGTCATAAAATTACGGTAGCGCACAGTATGCTTTACCTGGTTTTCCTTCTCATACCTTCCATAAAATTTATGGAGAATCATTCCAAAATGATTATTTTTTAAAAAATCAATACAGACTAATTTTTCCTTCCGGTAAAATTCCTTTAAAAACTGATAAAGAACCTCTGCCTGTTTACCGACAAAGGATCGGGAAAGCTTTTCTACCGTTTTCTCTACTTTATCCTGAAGAACAGACAGTCCCTGTAAGCTTTTTAATCTACCATATTCATCTGTTATAAGCACTACATCATTATTGATCGCTGCAATCTGGTCTAAAAAATCTTTTTCGGACAGTGAAAGTTCTTTATCCCGGTGAACCCTGTCAAAAACTTCAATATGGTATTCAAATCTTTCTTGTTCTAAAAGCTTTAGCGTAACATGCAAATTTTTGTTGAGCTCGCTTCTGTGAGTTTGTCCATTAACCGTTGTATATTCGTTATAGGTATAGCGGTAAAATTTTTTCCCTTCGTGAAGGTTTAATTTAACGTCTATGGGAAATACCGGCTCCATGATTTTTACTTTTTTTGCTCCTAATTATTGCCAATTAAACTTAGCATTTACTTTCTTTTTTTGCAAACACTCCTGTACACTATATTTTGAAGGACACAAAAAACAATTCTTATCTGAATTTATAAAATAAGTATTCAGATTAATTTCCCGGTTATCTATCAATACATGATTGGTATCTTTTTCACATATTGAAGTGGCAGGATAATCAGCATAGTTATCTTTAGCAATTTTATGATGATTAACTGTAGCACTCACTTTGCTTATCCTTGTAATAATGATACTATTTATATGTTTTTTAATCTTAAAAATATATGAGTCAGAAGTATAAAGACTATTGTACTTGATTAACGGCCCGTTTGCCGACTGATCTAATATTAGCTCATAATCCTCCTGAAAAATGTTCTTATTATTAATCACATTTAAAGAGACAGGTATTTTGAATTTAAAATTTCTGTCATGTATTTTCACCGTTCTTAAAGCATAACAGCTATCGCACTTAAAATCGGTCGCTTGGTTTATAACTCCTACTTTTTTCTTATTCTGTAAAACTGGAATATCCTTGCTTATTGAGATACTCTGGCAGCTCTGCAGAGAATAAAAAAGAAGGAAAAACAGGTATATTATTTGTTTACGCATTCTGTATCATATTTAAAAAATTCTCTAGTCCATTTTGTGTAGCTTTTTCTTTCTGTTATATTGGTTTGTCCTCCATTAATAGCCGTAGTTACCTTCTCAACATCAGAGTCTTCTAATCCATTATCCATCGCATTAATAGTGGCCTTTTTGTAAATGGTAGAATACCAGCCGGCAGAATTAAAAGCATGGAATAAGTTTTCAGAAATGTTTTTAGCATATGTTTTTAATCCTTCATAAAAAGCTTCATCAAGTCCTTTTTCCCGAGCTTTGGGTCTGTTTTTCACACACTCGCCAACGCTTTCATAGCCCGATCTGAAATCTATATAGGTGTCATAATGGGTCGTATTATTAACGTAATCATAGTAGGACAGATAATTATAATCATGGGTTATTTGTTTCATTCCTCGTCCTTGGAAAGCTACACCGCCCTTATAATTATCCGGTACCGAGTCTCTGCTTTCATAGGTATAGGTAAAACTTATGGTTTCCAGATACATCTGCCCCAGGAAATGAATCTTTCTTCTGCAAGTTTTAATCTCGAATTTCTTAAACATCGCATTCATTTCATCAGTAAACAGCTTTATTTTATCTCTATTTTCGGATATCTTTCCGCTTGTAATACCAATAGCCACTATTTTTTCTTTACCACTATTAAAAAATGCATCTCTTTTCGATTTATAATTCTGCTTATCTCTTAAATGATAAATTAAATCGATCATTTCATCCACTGTGATATCTCTATTACAGTAGCAAGGAGTTCCTTTAATTTCAAACCTTTCATTTTCTTTATTTAAAAATTCATGGGTGTCGTCTGGAAATATTGCTTTATCCTGTGTATCTTTTACTTCCGCTTTGAAATATAAAAAGGCGTTTATATCCGTTCTTTTAGTGAATTTCTCTACCAGCTTCTTTAGATCCGGATCACTTTTGGGACGCAAAGTTATTTCCTTAGCATAAACCAGTGTTCCGTTGATACTGAATTCAATAACACTTTTCTCCGTTTCACCGTCTAAAAATTTTACAGGATTTTCGTATACGTTTTCCGGATTAGTTAATTTATTTTCACGAATCTCCACAGATAGTTTCCCACTAGTTCCCTGGCATTCTGCGACAACCCATACTTTCTTTTTAATAATTGACTTATCTATTTTTTCATAATCGACAACAGGCTTACCATCTTTCATTTCCTGCACTTCCTCTTCCCAGGTAATTTTCACCTCATCTTTTGCTTTTAATTTTACAGAATCTTCTTTATCGGCCTGGATGTTTCTTCTTCCTTTTTTTTCATATTTCTTTTTTACGTCAGACACCAGCCCGCCACTTTTTACAGGATAAGTTTCTTCTTTCTTTTCCCAGGTCATTTTAGGGACCTGTTTCGCAAAGTATATTTTCACCACACTCACCTCATGATCTACCTGATGAGGTATATCAAAAGACTTTTGATTGGGGTTTGCAGCATAATCATCTTTTTGTTGTACTTCACTCATGACGTTTTATTTTGAGCCGATTAGTAAAAATCATTTGAGTTCTTATATTTTGTTTCCAGGTCTTTAATAAATTTTATAACCATCTTTACCAGCAAAGTTTATCTGACACTGCATATTCTGTACATTGATCAACAGTCTTTAGTTGGCCTCCAACAACTTTATTTTTGTAGAGTTTTCTTTCTTTAGTATCGCTCACTCCTGTTATGAGATATTTCCCTGTTTTGTCCCATCCATAAAATGCGGCTTTATTGAAAAAATCTGGTACAAATATAAATTTGCTTTCTTTTTCAGACCATTTATAAAATTGATACATATCATTGTCTTTCATAGAACTTGAGAGATCCAGGATAAGAAGATCTTCATATCCATCATTATCCATATCTCTTATCGTTATAAAATTATCATCTTCATTACGGAAAATCATTTTTTTCTTAGTTACAAAATCATTTTCTTTAAAGTTTTTTTTCTTATAATAATCATAAGTATAAGAATATGATTCGTTATTGATAGTCTGCCAATCCTGAAGCTCAATAGTTCCTTCTATACATTCGTATGCAGACTTAGGTAAAAAGCTATTTGTGTCTTTTTCTATTTCGGCAATTGTATAATTTTTTCCTCTTGATAAATTTTCAGACTTAGAGAACTGCATTCTAATGACCATCTTTTTGTTATTAATTTCCAACGGAATTGCTACTACATATTTCGATGGAATACTCAGTGTATCTGCATATTTTTGCATACTTTGATTCTTGGAAGACATGAGTATTTTACCATCCGTCTCTGTAGAATCAATTCTTGCCATATTGACTTCCCCTTTGTCCGAAATTCTTGTAGATTGATTTCTAACGCAGGAAATCAATAGTATTAGTATTAAAATATAATTTTTAATCTGATACTTCATATCATAAACCTTTTTCTATCACAGTATTCATCCTATTTTATTTTAAACTCATTAGTAAAAATCATTTGAATTCTTATATTTTGTTTCCAGGTCTTTAATAACTTTCATTTTTAATTTTGAAGGCAAATCTTTTAATGTAGTATTCAGATTATCATTGATTTTGCATTTACCACTTTCTCCACAATAGTATTTTATATGATGCAGATACTTTTTATGCTTATAAAATATAATATAGGAAACTTGTGTATCATTATCCCAATTCCCGCAATACGTAAAAGGAATCAGGACCGCCTGATGTTTATCTACTGTAAAATTGGATATATTATTGGGTTTTAAATTAATTAAACCGGATTGTGCATTCGGATAATTGTACAATACACTATCGCTGTAATTTTTATTTTTAACGGTGGCGCAGATAATGGTTACAGCACCGTCAAACCTTTCTTTTTCAGAGTTGCAAGGGTTAATTACTTTTACTGTAAGTTTATTGGATATGGTTCTGTCTTTAAAATCTTTACTGATCGTCAATGAATCCTGATAATATACTTTCAAGCTGTCATGAACGGACTTTTGCCCGAAAACAGGAATAAAGAAAAATAATATTAAACTAGTAACTAAGCTTTTCATTTTTTGTATAGTAAATAGGTAATTCATCATCTTCAGGCTTTTTAGTATATTCTATCGGGTACATAGAGGAGGTTCTATTGGCAAAAGTTCCCACGCAAACTTTGTTTCCCTGATTTCCCCCAAGATAATATATGGTTTTACCATCACTGCTCTTTCCAACAGCCATGCTAACATGATGCTTATTGGATAAAACACATATTGAACCTAGTAATGGCTGATTACCCGCTATAAGTTTGCCCCATACCGGATCATCAAATTCTTCTTTTTCCAGCCCCTTTTTATCAGTTGGATTTTTCTTAAAACCAACTCTGTATCTGGTATTTTCATGTCCATATGAATAGGCACCAGGATCTAATTGGGCAGAATATCCGCTGTTTTTTAAACACCATCCCACAAATGAGGCACACCAGGAGCTATTTCCGGTATCAGCACAGGCAGTTGGTTTATTCTGTCGGTTTACTGCATGATATTCATCTACTATCTTTTTACAATGTGTAGCTTCCGAAACACCAAGCTCCTGTTCCTCACGAGCCTTCACAATCCACGGCTGTTCAAAATATTTTATTTTAAAATAGCTGCCGCCATCATTTAAAAAGGTGTTTTTCAAGCTGCTGCTTCCTTCTTTACCGAGATATTCAATTTTGGGTTCATCAGAAGTTACCTCAATATATACCGATGCTTCTTTGTCAGGGCTTGCTGCTATTAGTTTTGCCAAATTATATGATAAATCATCAACTCGTTGGTTAAGCATCAGCCTGAGCACTGCTTTATTCTTAAACTGGCTTGAATTTTCTATTGCCGGATCATTTGCAAAATTATCAACCTCTATTTCAAATTCATTTTTTGCTTTTATACCTGCATATTTGGAAGCATCTGTAACTTTTTCTACATCTTTTAAATCAATTAAACTTACCTCAGTATTTACATCCGATAAAACTTTATTTTTACCGCTTTTAACCTTAACTTTTATTTTTTTCCCCGAAAGGCCTTCGGTTTCAACCACTAAAGCTACCTGATAACTTAATCCTCTTTCTGATATTTTTTCTGTAGATACTTTCGTGGTCTCCACCTTTTTTTTAACGGTAACTTTTTTACCCAGTTTTTTGTTGTAAACTTCTTCTTCCTTTTCAACCGGGGTTCCCTTCTCTGAAACCCATTTAACAAAATAGGCATCAATAATTTTAGGTACATCATTGCTCTGAATTTCACTCTTTATACTCTCTGCTTTCGGTATAGGCGAAGGAGAGGCAGAATTAAATTCAGGATCACAATTGATAAAAGACTCTTTTACCAAAACCTTTTGTTCCTGTATAATAGAGGTTCCCGGATTTTGCCAGGGACTTAATTTTATAACGCTCATACATGGTGGAGGAGACATATTTCTCGCAGGCCATTTGGGATGCCCGCAGGTTCCTTTAAACTGAAGGTTCACCATATTGTTACTATCACCTATTGTTGCAAATGGCTGATCCTGAAGCTTTATTTCGTTAGAGGTGACTTTCAGTTCCCCGGGTGACTGAGCATAGGGACACTTCAGCTTTGCTCCATGCATTACCTGTTCTCTTTTTTCTACAGGAGAATCTTCGCTGGATTTCTTTTGCTGTTCTGCTCTTTTTTGGCTAAGCTTTTGATCGTGCGCTGAAGTATTCGGATCTTCCATGGGTTAGTTTTTTGGATTGGATTCTGTTGTAAGGTTGAAATCCTATTAGATTTAGCCTTTACTTACTTTAACGTCTTTTCCTCCCTGGAATACGGCCAATGATGTTCCTCTCAGCTTTAAATCGCCTTTAGAGGTCTGTATATCAGCTTCTCCAGAGATACTTTTAAATTTATTCCCTGTGCTTTCCGTCTGATCCTGTTTAACTGTAATTATTTTATTTTCAGAAGTTTGAATGTATCTCTTTGTAATAGATTCAGTATGATCATTTCCAATATGTAGGATATTGTCCTGCCCAATCTTGGTGGTCATATTCCTTCCCACGGAAATATGCATGTCTTCACCTGCTGTAAAGGTCATATTCTTCGGCGCAGTAACATGAATGTTCCCCTGACCATCCATAAAATAAGTATTTCCGCTTGGATCTTTAATGGTCACACTTTTGTCTGCATCATTCATTAAAACTTTAATACCACTTCTGGTCTGTATGGATTTCAGATGATTGTCTATACCCCCGCCTAGGCCTACCTGGCCATGAAACATTCCTCCCATTGCAAATGGAAAATCGGGGTTGTGGTATTCGAATCCTACCATGACCTGATCGCCAATTTCAGGAATAGCTACAAAACCCCTGTTTTGGGTAACGGCATCAGTACCTCCTGCATCAGGACTCATCATTCTGATAAAGTGAGTGGTATCATTTAACTGCCAGTCAAACCGGACCTGTATTCTGCCCTGATTCAACGGATCCACATTGGATATAACAGTGGCGACCTGTGGTTCGGCTTTGGGTATTTCAAAATCAGGTTTTGGCATAAACCCGGTGCCTTCAGCGATAGCTTCAAAACTTCCTGTATAATATCCTCTTGCATTAACTTCATGAGTTACCTCTGTAATCATAAGAGTCGTAAAATGTGAAGTTTCATTGCTGTCCGTCTTTCTCATAGCCAAATCTGCAACACAGCCGATATACAGGAATGGAACTGTTGTATGTCCCGTAACGGTAAAAACCTCTACTGCCTTACTTCCCCTTGCACTCTTCTGGGAATCATCTACATCGCGGAACATATTGGCATTAATGGGAGTAGGAGTCAGTGATCGGGTAGTAAAAATAGTATCATTTAGCTGATAAGCTTTGGAAGATAATTCTCCTACATGTTTTACGGGATCATCAGCACCAACCATTTTAGTATGACTGCTGCAGTTATAGCCAAAATATTCCGGTTTGGTGTGAACGGCTTTTAGTTCAACATTCACATCCGTTACATTGCTTCCATACACCAGCTGAATAGGTTTCTCAGAAGCCGGTAGCTTTCCGAAATGAAGGATTTCTCCATCATAATAAAACTGTTCTCCGTAGGCCTCCGCAATTCTTGTAAGGTAATTGTAATGGGTTTCGTTGTATTGTGAGCTGTAACTGATATAACTTTTGTTTTGAGTATCTATCCTGAAATCAAATTTATTTGACCCTAATGTCTCATTGATAATACGGTTGGCAATAATGTTTGTATTCACTTCCTGCCCTCCCCCGAAGCTTTGGGTATGTGGAGCAGAATCCATTAGGATGGTAGGACTTTTTCCTTTTAAAATAATATTTCCCAGGCTCATTTTTTCCTGACTGAATGCCACTTTGGTAATAAGACCCACAAATGTTCTTTCAGGGCTGTCATCTTCAGCATCTTTATATTTAAAAACAATGGTAATTCTTTTCCCTAAAAACTTCTGGGCTTGTTCAAGGTTGTGATTTTGCGCTTCCCCTAAAGAGTCATGAGCCAATACCAGTTCAAAATCATGGTGCTTTCTTGCACTCTGCTGTAAACGAAAGTGTTTAAAGTGATTGACAACCTTGCCCTCAATCACAATTTCCAGTTTGACCACACGGTTAATGCCCGAAATATGGTTTTCTGAAATCTTATTAGAATTTGAGGTGTTTTTCATAATATTTTGGGTGTGTTTTTATATTATGTCACCTAAGTTAGATAAAAAATTGAACGCTAAATATATAATTTCATTAAAATCTGCATAATTGTAGTAAAACTACGATTCATTAAAAACTGCTTTTGAAGTGCCTGGCTCGATGTTTTAAAGTGAACTTTTAGCTGCATGTAATCAATGGTTTAGATATTTTTACTCAATCAGCTTCAACATTGTATTAAATCTTTCTTTTCAAAATCTATTGATTTATAAAATTGAGCTTCTGAAATGTCAGCTTCTGCAGTAATCAAAAAAAAATCCGTCTCACGACTGAGACGGATTTTCCTGTTCTATAATCTTAAAATATTTCTGTTTCTAAGAGAGATATTAATTGGAAATTATATTATGAAATAGCTTCCGGTCTTTTAACTCTCCTTTGCAATTTCTTTTCCTTCTCTCCTGCTCCATTCACTCCATGAGCCTACATACAAATCCGGAATCGGGAAACCTGCATAATCCAGCGCTAAAATAGTATGGCAGGCAGTAACGCCTGATCCGCAATGGATGATCAGATGCTGAGGTTTATCTTTTAAAATCTGTGAATATTTCTCTTTTAAAACTTCTGGTTTCAGGAAGTTTCCGTTTTCATCAAGGTTTTCTGAAAAGGGAATATTGATGGCTCCTGGAATATGTCCGGCCACCAGATCAATCGGTTCAGATTCTCCTCTGTAGCGGTAAGCATCCCTTACATCTACAACGGTTGACGAATGGTTTATCAATTCATTTTCAACACCTTCCAAGTTGTTTAAAGGAAGAAGCCAGTTTTCTTTTTTTATCACATCCGATTTTTCAAAAGTCTCTTCACCGGATGAAAATTCCAGTCCTTCTTTTTCAGCAGACTGAATTCCGCCATCCAAAACCTGAACATTCTGCAGCCCGAATGATCTCAGCATCCACCAGGCTCTTGCTGCGGCATTAGCTCCATTTTTATCATCATAGATTACCACATGTGAATTTTCGGAAATACCCAATCCGGCCAGTGTTTCTGCAAATTTTTCAATGGCCGGAAGAGGATGCCTTCCTCCAAAGGCAGCGTCGTCTCCTATCTCGGCAAGATCTTTATCCAAATCTATGAACCGGGCGCCTTTAATGTGCTTTTCAATGTAGGCTTGATACATATTTTTTCCCGCTCTGGCATCAAGAATGATGAGGTTAGGATTCTGGAAAATATCTTTTAATTCTGATGATGAAATGATGGGTGACATATTTTATTGATTTTGGAATTAATGGTAAAACAGGTTTTGGCTAAAGCCGGATTGATTTTTTAATATAACAGAGCGGGTTAAAACCCGCTCTTATTGATTTTTTCTCACAGATTTCACGGATTGCACAGATAAGTAAATGATTTTATAATATCAGGAAATCTGTGGACCTTGAATCATTAAAAATGAAAAATATCCTTAGCCTTATTGTAAGAACTTTCAAAATTCAGCAGGTTCAGTTTATGGTCTGCTTTTTCTACACTCATAAAATTGATGACCTGTTCTGTCGGCATATTTCCTACAAGGTCATCTTTTGCCATCGGACATCCGCCGATTCCTTTAATCGCACTATCGAATCTTCTGCAACCCTGATCATACGCTGCTTTCAGTTTTGAATAAGAATCTTCGTAGCGGTTATGAAAATGCCCTCCGAAGTTGATCTCCGGATATTTTGACGGAATTTTTTCAAACAAAAGCGCTATGGTTTCGGGAGTGGCAACGCCTGTAGTATCGGAAAGCAGAATGTCTTTAATGCCTATTTCTGAAAACCGTTTTGCCCAGAAATCCACATCTTCCCATTTCCACATTTCTCCGTAAGGATTTCCGAAAGCCATGGAAAAATAAATATTCAGCTGTTTTCCTTCGCTTTTAACCAGTTCAAGCATTCTTATGATCTCTGCAAACGCTTCTTCCTGGCTTTTGTTGGTGTTCCTGTGCTGAAATGTTTCCGAAATAGAGAACGGAAAGCCCAGAATATCTACCAACTGATGTTTTAATGCTTTTTCGGCACCTCTGTAGTTCCCAATGATTGAAGAGACTTTGGTATCGGATAGAGATTTATCAATATTTTCAGCAACCTCATCAGAGTCGGCCATCTGCGGAATTGCTTTCGGGGAAACAAAACTCAGACAGTCCAGTACATCGAAACCAACTTCCATCAGGGAATTGATGTAATCTATTTTTTTACTGGTCGGGATAAATTCACCCCAACCCTGCATGGCATCTCTAGGACATTCTGTTAGAAACATTTTTACTTTTTGATTTTCTCAAATATAATAAAACTATACTATTCTGTACGGGCTTTATACAAAGCTAATATTATTTTGATTTTCAATAATTTATATCCGATTTAAAATTTCGATAACTGATATGCAGTCCCGGATCAGGTATTCAGGAAATGAAATCTGAAGTTATGCAGCCAAAAAGAGATCTATACCAATGACTTCACAATCGTAACAAGGCTCATCATAATAACCACTACACCTACTACTGCAAACATTTTTTTGGCCGGCAGCCGGGAGGCAAACATGGCTGAAAAAGGAGCGGTAAAAACACCTCCCAGAAGAAGTCCGAGCACAATATTCCAGTGATGAATCCCGATGGTAAAAATGAACGTCACAGCACTTACAATGGTCAGTAAAAATTTGGCCATGGTTGAGCTTCCCACTACATACCGCGGTGTTCTCCCTTCTTTGATCAGGGTTCCGGTCACCAGCGGGCCCCATCCTCCTCCGGCAAAAGAATCGATGAAACCGCCTGCCAGACCCAATATTCTGAGATTGGTCTTTCTTTTACGAAGCCTGTTTTCCAGTCTTTTTTCTTTTCCCTTAAAGGCATTCCTAAGAATGTTGATCCCTAAGTATAGGGTATAACAGGCGATAACCGGCTTTACAATATGGGCATAATATTCCCCGAAATGCGACAGGGCAAACGCTCCGATAAACGCTCCCACTGCTGCCACTGGAAATAAAACCCACACCATTTTTTTATTGACATTCCCCAGTTTATAATGACTGATACTTCCCGCAGCCGAGGTGAAAGATTCTGCAGAATGGATGCTGGCACTTACCACAGGTGGCGGAACATTCAACAGGAGAAGAATTGTTGTACAGATCACGCCATAACCCATTCCCATTGACCCGGCAACGATTTCAGCCAGGAAGCCCGCCAACAGCATCCAGTAAAAAATATACCCGTCTTTACTGAGAAAGTTTTGAATATCTCCCGACAGATTAAATTGATAGATAATTAATGCCAATATGCTGACAAGTACCAGAATTCCAATGATTCCCAGATAAATGTTGGCTCTGCGCTGTACTGTTTTGGTAATATTGATCAGTTTTTCCATTTCCAGCTTTGTTTCTGCGGGATGGATTTCCTGCTCGCCCAGATATTCTGTGGTGAGCCTGTTTAATTCTTTCACTTTATAGGTGAAATCTCCTTTCAGACGGTTCCTGATATCCTGCATATTGTCCAGAAGGCCGTCCATTTCTTTATCCGGTATGGTTTCCGTCAGGATTTCACGGATTCTTTTGGCTATCGTCGGGGATTTTCCATTGGTAGAGACTGCTATTTTAAGATCTCCTTTTCGGACAATTGAGCCGAGGTAGAAATCACACAGATCAGGTTTATCGGCAATATTCACCAAAGTATTATTCTGATGAGCCCTGTCCCGGATCTGCTCCGCCACGAAAATATCATTGATTGCAACAATCGCAATATCCGCACTGTTAAAATCATTATCCGTATAAGATCTTTCGTGGAGGGTAAGATTGGGATAATTTTGCTTTAAATCTCTAACCTGATCACTAATTTCCCTTGCCACCAGCTTAATACGGGCCCCGGGAGAATTTCCCAGAACCGACTGCAGTTTTTCCAATGCAACATTTCCACCTCCGATGATGAGTACAGACAGTTCATCGAGTTTTAAGAATATGGGATATAAGGTATTGCTCATTGTTTTCAGAGTTTTAAATCGTAGGTAAATGCTAAATAGTAGAGTCCGCCGATCTCCGGGCCTGCCGCATATTGAAGATATCTGCGGTTCAGCAGATTGGTGGCTCCGATCTTTATATTTGCTTTAATTTCCGGGATTCTCCATGTTGCCTGGGCATCAATGGTATAATAAGCCTGAATGTTTCCTGAAGCCAGCGGACTTTCCCATAAAAAGCTGTTCTGCCATCTTGCAGCAACGGTAAAACCAATGTTTTTAATAACTTCCCTGTTCCCTACACTCAGGTTCACAGACCATTTAGGGGTATTGAATGCTGTAATAAAAAGATCTGAAGTATTGGTAGAAATCAGATCATTATAGGATACGTTCACATTCACATTATAATTCTTTACGAGATTATACCGGATTCCTAAAGACGTTCCCAGGCTCTTGTAGATCGTATTGCTATTGGTGTATACTCTGTACCGGTCCTGTTTGCTTCTGTCCAGCATGGCCAAAACAGCATTATCGCTACCGATGTTTTCATTTTTAGGGACAGCTACTTCCACCTGTCCAAGGAAACCTTCGTAGACATTGTAGTAAAAATCCCAGTCGATGACCAGTTTGCTGTTAAAGAGGGCTGACTTATATCCAATTTCAAAAGAATTTACCTTTTCGGGCTGTAATTTAGGCAGGTTTGCGGCGGTTAAAAGATTTCTGTTCTTCAAAGCGGCCTGGTTCTGGCTGAGCCCTCCATCCACATCTTTATTCACTGCCCCTGTAAACTGATCGATAGAGGCCAGCGTGTAAGAATTTTCAAGGTACCCCAATCCTTCGTTGGCCATAGAGAGACCTCCTACTCTTCTTACATTCCCGTTATTGACAAAAGACAAAGCTTCAAATAAGGAAGGAAAACGGTATCCGTTCTGGAAAGATATTCTGAAATTATGTTGGTTAACCGGAGAATACACAAGGCTTATCCGCGGATTGAACTTGGTTTCAAATTCCGGGTTTCTGTCGGCACGTAGAGCCAGATTCACTTTTAATTTATCATTGAAAAAAAGTTTGGTAATCTGGGCAAAAGCTCCGTATTTCTGATAGATCACATTTTTCCCGAAAGTACCGTCGGACAAAGGAATATTTCTTTCACTGACAGGTCTTCCGAAATCCACAAAATTATTCCCGTCCGGTGTGATGCTGTAAAGGCGGTAATCCGCACCTGCCAGTAAGCTGAATACTTTGACAAATCTGCTGAAGTCGTAAGTGATTTCTCCCTGGTAAAAGCGGGACCTCTGGTCGAGCTTTGCCCCTCCGGTGACCGGAGCGCCTGCAATTCCCGAGTTGGCGGAATCCCAGTTATTAATGCCAATGATTGTATTTTTTAACTGTTCAAAAGCGGCAGTTCCGGGAACAACCCTGTTTTTATCTGCTTCCTGCCTGGCGAGAATAAAGGCATCATTCAGGTTGACTCCGGAATTGAGCCTATCCTGTAAAGCGGCCTGGAATATATTTTTCCAGTTATTATTGGAAAGGTTGGTAAGGTCCAGATTATCTGCCAGAGGTTTGAGGTTGTAAGAATCTCCTGTATTTTCTATCGACATATAGGCTCTGAATGTCAATTCTTTACCTGTAAGTTCCACCTTATGATTCTGAACGGTGGCATTTTGCAAACGGATCTTGTTTCCCCGCTGGAAAGTTCCGTCCAGCAGACCGTACCGATAGACGTAGGAAGTTCTCCACTGATCGCCGAAACGGTAATATAACCCGGCGTCAAATTTTATATTTTTCACTTCCGGGCTTATCAGATCTTTTTCATAATAACCCGTCCTGGAAACATTAAAGGTCGTTGGCTTTCCATTATAGTTCACTTTTACAGAAGTCCGGTTGTTTCTTTCATCGCCGTATTTGTTCCAGAGATCTTCTGCCGGATTGTTGATTAAAGAAAAATTGGGATTGGCAGTGATCAATGAATTAGGGTTCTGGTCTGTGCGGTTGTCAGAAATCCAGTCAACACCGCTGAAATAGGAACCATTGATTTTTACCGCAAAGTTTTTATTAATAACCTTCGCAATTCTGAATGCGCTTTCTCCCAAAGCAGCAATTTTATGACTGACATTGTCGACATGGTTCACACCGCCTCTGAAATACAGGCTTACTCCTTCTGAGGTAAAAGGATCTTTTGTCTGAAGGCTGGCCAACCCATTCACGGCATTCATTCCGTAAAGGGCGGAAGCTGCTCCGGGTGTAATCTCCATGGACTGGATATCCAGTTCTGTAGGCCCAATGGCATTTCCCAGCGGAACTCCAAGCGTGGCAGACTGTACATCTACTCCATCTACCAGCTGCATAAAGCGGAAGTTATTCGGGGAGTTGAATCCCCGGGAATTGGGAACTTTTAAGGTAAGACTTGAGGTTAAAAGCTGAAGTCCTTTTACATTTTCCAATGTTTCGTAGAAGCTGGCGGCAGGGCTTTCGCGGATGGTTTTAATATCAATCTTTTCAATTGCAATCGGCGACTTCAGGATTTTCTCAGGAACACGGGAAGCTGAAACCACGACTTCATTGATGATGGTATTCTGAGGATTCAGGTCTACTGAAATTTTATTGGAAAGCGAGAGTATTTCAGTGGTCTGTGCGGCAAACCCATCTTTGGTAATGACAATTCTGAAAGGGATTTTCACCCTTGTTCTCAACGTAAAGGCTCCATCCTGGTCTGTTATGGCCGTATCCTGAGTTTTTTCAACCTGGATCTGCACTCCGGCAATGCCTTTCTGGGTATCTGTATGTTTAATAATTCCACTGACTTCAATAAGCTGCTGAGCCTGCAAAAAGCCCGTGAAGAAAAGGATAAAAAAAGGAATAAAATATATTTTCTGTTTGGAATATTGGTGTATGGATTTCACTTGTATAAATTTTAGGATTTGAAAAATGATTATGCGTCGTCTATTAATGAACAGCAAATACACATTCGATTTCCTAAAAGATATTGATAATATTTTCCGGCATTTTTCTGCCTGTAAAGGAAGTTGGTCATATTTTTTTATTTTATGGTTTGTAAATAACGGTAAGAGAAATCTCCGAATGTTTCTTCCTGATTTCTGTTTTCCAAATAGATCCCGAAAAGTTCATCAAGCGTCTGCAGGATTTCTTCTTCGCCGATGTTTTCTTTAAATTTTGTGTTCAGACGCATTCCCAGCCTGTCACTACCAATGTGGAGGTTATATTTGCCGTAAGCTGTTCCCACAAATCCGATTTCGGCATTGGGAGATCTTCCGCAGCCGTTAGGGCAGCCGGTCATCCTGATGGTGATATCTTCGTTCTGAAGGCCGTATTTTTCCAGAACAGGTTCTATTTTAGTGACTAAAGACGGCAGATAGCGCTGCGCTTCGGCCAATGCCAGTGAGCATGTATTCAGTGCCACACAGGCCACAGAGTTTTTACGAAGGGCACTGGCCTGGTCAGTATACCCGGAAATTCCTGATTCTTTCAGAAGGGATTCAATTTCAGCTTTATCATTTTCTGAAATATCAGACAGGATCAGGTTTTGATTACAGGTAAACCGGAAATTCGATTTTCCTGTTTCTGCAATTTTCAAAAGCCCTGATTTTAAAGGATATCCTTCTATATCCAGCACTCTTCCATGTTCTACAAATAAGGTGTAGAACCATTTCCCTTCATGATTCTGCGTCCATCCGTAACGGTCTTTTCTCTGCTCAAACTTAAATTTCCGTGCAGGTTCAAAACTGAAGCCGCATCTTTTCTCTACTTCTGTTCTGTAGCCATCGATGCCCAGCTTATCAATCGTATATTTTAACCTTGATAGTTTTCTGTCACTCCTGTTCCCGAAATCACGCTGTACGGTGATGATTTCATATACAGCTTTCAGTACTTTTTCTTCTGTATCCACAAATCCCAGCACAGATGCCAGACGGGCATACGTGGCTTCGTTTCCGTGGGTAGCTCCAAGTCCGCCTCCTGCAGCAATATTATAGCCTACAATTTTATCATCTTCAATGATGGCAATCAGGCCAATATCGTTGATAAAAACATCTACATCGTTATTGGGAGGAACTGCAATTCCTATTTTCAGCTTTCTCGGCAGGTACCTGTCCTGGTACAAAGGGTCTTCTTCTTCCTTTCTGTTGATAACCAATTCGTCATCGATCCACAGATCATAGTAGGCTTTTGTTTTCGGGAGGCACATTTCACTGATCTTTCCTGCCAGTTCAAAGGCTTCCTGATGCAGAGGTGATTCGGAAGGGTTGGAAGTACAGGTTACATTTCGGTTTACATCACCGCACGCTGCTATAGAATCCAAATGGTGAAGATTGAAACTCTGAATCGTAGGTTTGACGTATGATTTTAAAATTCCATGCAACTGGATGGTCTGGCGTGTGGTAATTTTAATGGTTCCTGTGGAATGATCGCCTGCAATATGGTTGAGACCCACCCATTGTTCAGGGGTCAAAAAGCCTCCAGGAAGCCTGAGACGGATCATATAAGAATACAGCCATTCCAGCTTTTTTCTTACTCTTTCTTCACGTCTGTCACGGTCATCCTGCTGATACATTCCGTGAAATTTGATGAGGGTCTGGTCATCTTCCCGGATGGCTCCGGTAAAATCGTCCAGAAGACTTTCCTTTAAGGTTCCCCTAAGGCCATTGCTTGCTGTTTTTATTCTTTCTACAGGAGAAAGGTTATTTTTATCTGTCATTGTTATCCGTTTATGATTTAATACACATCTTTTACATATCTCCCACTGAACTCCAGTTCTTCCAGATATTCCTGTGCTTCTTCCAGGGTCTGTTTTCCTTTGTCCTGAAGAATGTCCAGAATTGTTTTTTCCACATCTTTACTCATCGGCTCTTTAGCTCCGCATATATAAAGTGATGCTCCTCCTTCCAGCCAGTGGTATACTTCCTGTGCTTTCTGCTCAAGTCTGTGCTGTACATATACTTTTTCTGCCGTATCTCTGGAAAAAGCAAGATCAAGATGGGTAAGCGTTCCTGTTTTCAGGAAGTCCTGAAGCTCAGCCTGGTAAAGAAAATCCGAGACAAAATTCCTGTCCCCGAAAAAGAGCCAGTTTCTCCCTTCTGCTCCGGTAGCATCACGCTCGTAAAGAAAAGACCTGAAAGGCGCAATCCCCGTTCCCGGGCCAATCATAATGATGTCTTTCTCCTGTTTTGGCAGTCTGAAATGCTTAGCCTCCTGAATGTAAAATTCCAGCTCCTCCCCTTCATTAAATGCTGCCAGGAAACCACTGCACAGGCCATTCTGCTTTTTATCGCTGACCAGGAATTCGGATTTGGCGACTGTAATATGAATTTCACTGTCTCCATGAGCTTCCAGAGACGATGAAATGGAATATAGACGGGGCGACTGGCCTGTTAAAACAGAGACCACCTGTTCAAATTCTTCTGCATTTTTTACCGGGTAGATCCGAAGCAGATCAAGAAGGCTTAAGCGTACTTCAGGAATATGCTGCCCGGTGATCTGTGCATATTGAGCGACTGTAGATTTAAGAAGATAACTGATATTCAAATGCTTATAAAGCAATTCTTCTGCACTGGCTGTAATTTTTGAAGTTATAATGTGCTTTTGTGGATCAATTCCCGTCAATGAGATGATTTCATCCACTTCTGACTTCGGGTTGAAAGCGATTACTCCCAATGCATCTCCGGGGCTGTAGACAAGAGGTTCTTCTGTTTCTATTTCGATATGATAGGTTTCTTTATCAGATTCAATATCATTCAGATTGATGATGGTTGAAATTTTTCCGCGGTATTTTTTTCTTCCGGTGGAAACTTTTGGCGCTGCCATACTTTTCTGGCTGCTTTCTGTTGTTTTACTGACCACACTTAAGATATGCTCAGCCCAGCTGTGAGATTCCTGCTCATAATCCACATCACATTTTTTTAAAGGAATGATTCGCTGTGCCCCTAATACTTCAAAACGGGCATCCACATCTTCTCCCGTTTTACAGAACAAAGGATAGCTGCTGTCTCCCAGTGCCAGGACTCCGAATTTCAGGTTGCTTAGATCCGGATCATTTTCATGAAGATGATCATAAAATTTCTTCGCAAGAATCGGAGGTTCTCCTTCTCCCTGCGTGCTGATAATGGTAAAGAAAAAGTCTTCCTTCAAAAGATCTTTCGGCTTATACTGGGAAAGATCCGCCAGCTTTACCTGAACTCCTTTTTTCTTAATAATCCCAGCCAATTCTACCGCCAGCTTTTTGCTGTTTCCGGTTTCGGTACCGTAAGCAAGTGTAATTTTTTTCTGAGAAACGGTTTCGGCATGAGCTACAGGAGAAATAATTTCCTGCACCGCAACTGATGAGCCGGCAAGGCCTGCCAGGAAACCACTGGCCCAGACGGCTTCATCTCTGGAGAAGCTGCCGGATATTTCTTTGAGAGCATTTAATTTGGCTTCAGACAGCATATTGAAAAATATTTTGAGGGGTTGACACTACAGTTCCGTTCGTTACAGATTTAAAATAAATCCCTTCCTGTATAGGCTCCTGTAGCCAGGAAAACTCTTCGTGCAGGTTCACTACTTTACCGACTACCACCAATGATGGTGATACAAAATCTTTATTTCCTAATTTCTCATGAAAATCTTCCAGAGAAGAAGTGTATACTTTCTGGTAGGGCGTGGTAGCCTGTTCAATAATGGCAATTTTCTTGTCGTTGGTTTTTCCGACAGCCAAAAACTGATCTACGAGTCCGTTCAGGTTCCCTTTGGACATATAAAAAACAAGGGTATCTTCTGATGTTCCAAGCTCTTTCCAATAATCATCGCTGAGAATTTCGGTTTTGTAATAGGTTAGAAAACGGACTGATGTCGCATAACCTCTCGCTGTTAAAGGCATTCCGGCATAGGCGGCCGCCCCTGAAGCCGCTGTGATTCCCGGCACTATTTCGAATGGAATATGGTATTGCTTCAGAGCTTTCAGTTCATCCAGAACGTTGGAAAAAAAAGATATATCTCCTCCTTTGAGCCTTACCACTGTTTTTCCCTGGGCAGCATACTCAACAATCAGTGTATTGATACGGGATTGCGGGGTGGACGCATTTTTACTGCATTCTTTTCCCACATATACGACTTCGGCTTTTTTACCGGCGTAACGTTCTATGATCTCAGGGCTTACCAAACGGTCACATAAGATCACATCGGCTGAAGCAATGGCTTTTACGGCTTTTACAGTGATCAGATCAGGGTCGCCAGGTCCTGCGCCTACGAGGAAAACCTGTGGCGAATTGCTATTTTGTTTCATTTTTAAATCTTTTTATTAGTGACGTCTAGAAAAGTCCTTCTATGGACAGGTATCTTTCGCCGGTATCATAATTTACGGTCAGAATACTTGATCCTGCCGGTATTTCAGGCAATTTTTTTGCTACTGCAGCTAAAGCGGCTCCGGTAGAAATCCCAACGAAAAGTCCTTCTTTCTTTGCAGCTTCTTTGGTGTATTCAAAGGCTTCCTCTTTTCCGATCTGAACAATCTCGTCCAAGAGAGCGGTATCAAGAATGGATGGAACAAATCCGGCGCCAAGGCCCTGCAACGGATGCGGTGCCGGAGCTCCTCCGCTAAGGACAGGTGACAGTTCCGGTTCTACGGCAACAACTTTGATATTGGGAAACTTCTGCTTAAGAACCTTCGCAATTCCGGTGATATGTCCTCCGGTTCCAACGCCAGTGATCAGATAATCAAGTCCGTCAGGAAAATCTTTAATGATTTCCTGGGCAGTGGTTTCCACATGCACTTTAACGTTCGCAGGATTATCAAATTGTCTCGGGATCCATGAGTTCGGGGTCTGCTGAGCCAGCTCTTCGGCTTTTTCGATGGCCCCTTTCATTCCTTTTTCTCTTGGCGTCAGAACGAATTCTGCTCCGTATGATTCCATAATTTTGCGGCGTTCCAGGCTCATACTTTCAGGCATCACGAGAATCAGCTTGTAATTTTTTACGGCAGCAACCAAAGCCAGCCCGATTCCGGTGTTTCCACTAGTTGGTTCTATAATAATACTGTCTTTGTTCAAAAGACCTTTAGCTTCTGCATCCTCAATCATCGATAAAGCAATTCTGTCTTTAATGCTTCCTCCGGGATTGGATTTTTCAAGTTTGATCCAAGCCTCATGTTCTGTACCGAAAAGTTTATTAATTTTTACGACCGGGGTATTTCCGATGGTTTCTAATGTGTTCTGGAACTTCATACCGACTCAATTTTATGTTGTTTTTTAAATTTTTAAAACATGAATTTTTACCATTAAGAATTCATTAAGTTGCTAAGATGATTAAGAAACAGAGTCTTAACGGTTAAAATTTATCCTTACTATATCACAAATGTTAAAGATTCCGGGAGCGGCCCGTTGTCTTTTATTTTTATTTCACTTTTATTGTAGACGAGAGAATTAGGAGGTACATTTTGGGTAATCCATACATTTCCTCCGATGATGCTGTCTCTTCCTACCGTTGTTTCTCCACCCAAAATCGTTGCCCCTGAATAAATAATGACATGGTCTTCAATATTGGGATGCCTTTTTTCATTGGCTTTATCTTTTGAAACATTCAAAGCGCCGAGGGTTACTCCCTGATACAGCTTCACATGATTCCCGATACAGGTGGTTTCTCCGATGACGATTCCTGTTCCGTGATCAATGAAGAAATGTTCTCCGATGATCGCTCTGGGATGAATATCTATTCCTGTCCTGCTGTGCCCGTATTCCGATATCACACGGGGCAGGGTTTTCACTCTCTGAATCCACAGCTGATGGGAAATTCTATACACATACGTTGCAAAAAAACCCGGATAGGAAAGAAGGATTTCTTCCAGAGATTCCGTAGCAGGATCGAATTCCAGAATAGATTCAGCATCCAGGATCAGTTTACTGTAAATTTCCGGCAGTGCAAGAAAGAAATCCTGAGTATGCTTTTCAGCTGCAATCTTATCCGGTTCAATGCTTTTAATCAAATCCAGAAGAAGCTGTTCCAATTGTTCAAAATTATTCTGAAGCTGATCTGCTGTATCGAACTGCTGAGAAAGAAACAGTGAACTGTATAATTCTGTGACGAAATCTTCCATCTTGGTTTTATCAAAGAAGCTTCCCGAACTGCTGTTCTTTTTCTCAAGGATCTTGCTAATAAAATAATCTGAAACTGCCATGGTCTACTGAATTATACATGCCGCAACGGTCGCATTGGATGTTTCATCTACTAAAATGGCTGATCCTGTTTTTTTATTACTTACAAAATCATCGAATACCAAAGGCTGTGCTGTACGTATGGTTACTTTTGCTATTTCGTTGAGCTTGATTCCTTCATCTGCAGTCTCTTTTTCCAGTGTATTGACATCGATTTTGTACTCTACCTGTTTTATCACTGCTTTCAACAGTCTGCTGTGATGCTGCAAAACATATTTATTTCCGGGCTGAAGACCTTTCTGATCCAGCCAGCACAGTAAAACCTCTATCTCTTTTTCAACCTTCGGAAGCTCTTCGGCCGAGGTGAAGAAATCTCCCCTGCTGACATCGATATCATCTTTAAGCTGAATAACAGCCGGCTGTCCTTCAAAAGCTTCCTGAACCTCAGCTCCATTGACTTCTATAGATGAAATTTCTGTGATAATCCCTGCCGGCAGAATAGCGATTTTGTTTCCTTTCTGAAAATTTCCGCTTACAATCTGCCCTGCGTACCCTCTGTAATCATGTAATTCTTCAGTCTGGGGACGAATGACATACTGTACCTGGAAACGGCTTCCGCTGTTCTGCTCACGGTCAATCACCACTTCTTCCAGATATTCGAGAAGGGAACTTCCTTTATACCAATCCGTAACGGCCGACAATGAAACGATATTATCTCCTTTCAATGCTGAAATCGGGAAATAGGTAACGTCTTCCAGACCCAGTTCTTCAGCAATTTTGGAATAATCTGCTTTTATGGTTTCAAAAACTTCTTCCGAATAGTCTACCATATCCATTTTATTGATGGCCACGGCTACCTTTTTCAGTTTCAGCAAAGAAGCGATGATAGAATGCCTTCTTGTCTGCTCAATAACTCCTTTCCGGGCATCGATTAGAATGACCATCAGGTCGGAATTAGAAGCTCCGGTAATCATGTTTCGGGTATACTGAACATGTCCCGGAGCATCTGCAATAATAAATTTCCTTCTGGATGTCGAAAAATACCGGTAGGCGACATCAATGGTGATTCCCTGTTCTCTTTCTGCACGGAGCCCATCCGTTAAAAGAGCCAGATCCACACCGTCTTCATTTTTGTTTTTAGAGTGTTTCTCAAGCACTTCCAGCTGATCCTGTAAAATGCTCTTGCTATCGTAAAGCAGCCTTCCGATGAGGGTACTTTTACCGTCATCCACGCTTCCTGCTGTTATTAATCTTAATATATCCACGATTTTTTTATAAATGATGATTGATAACTTATGAGTAATAAGTAATTGGTAATGAGTAATATATTCGCTATTACTCATCGCTCATTACTGATTAAAAGTAGCCTCCTTTTTTACGGTCTTCCATTGCGGCTTCGGTCACGCGGTCGTCAATTCTGGTTTCGCCCCTTTCTGAAATTCTGGTGGCGACAATCTCCTCAATGACTTTGTCTACGGTAGCTGCTTCAGATTCTACTGCTGCAGTACAGGTCATATCTCCTACGGTACGGTAACGGATTTTTCTTGTTGTTACAGTATCACTTTCTTCCAGTACAGCAAATTCTGAATTCGCGATCCACTGTCCATTGAGGTCCACAACTTCCCTTTCATGAGAGAAGTAAATAGATGGCAGTTCAATTTTCTCTCTCCTGATATAATTCCATACATCCAGCTCTGTCCAGTTGCTGATCGGGAAAACCCTTACATTTTCTCCTTTATGGATTTTTCCGTTGAAAATATTCCAAAGTTCGGGGCGCTGCAGTTTGGGATCCCATTGTCCGAATTCGTCTCTTACGGAAAATATTCTCTCTTTTGCCCTCGCCTTTTCTTCATCTCTGCGTGCTCCTCCGATGCATGCATCAAATTCAAATTCCTCAATGGTATCCAGTAATGTAAAGGTCTGCAGCCAATTGCGGCTTGGGAATTTCCCTTTCGGTTCTGTAAGTTTCCGTTCCCGGATGGTATCTTCTACTTTTCTTACCACCAGATCTACATTCAGTTTTGTGGCCAGCTCGTCCCTGAAACTTAAAACCTCAGGAAAATTGTGCCCTGTATCCACATGAACAAATTTGAAAGGAATCTTCCCGTGGGGAAATGCTTTTGCCGAAAGATGAGCCAGTACAATGCTGTCTTTCCCTCCGCTGAACAGTAAAGCCGGACGCTCAAACTGCCCTGCCACTTCCCTCAGTATGTAGATGGATTCTGCTTCTAACTGATCTAAATAATTTAAATGATATAATGACATATTTGTATTTTTATTGATGAACATGTAAACCGCATTCTTTTTTATCTGCATCTTCCCACCACCAGCGGCCTGCTCTGAAATTTTCCCCTTCTTTGATCGCCCTTGTGCAGGGTTCACATCCGATGCTTACAAATCCTTTTTTATGGAGATAGTTATAAGGCAGATGGTGATTTTGAACATATTCTTCGACCTGCTGTGTTGTCCAGTGAAGGATGGGATGAAATTTTATAATCTGATGATCCGAGTCCCATTCCAGCTGCGGCATCTGTCCCCTTCCCGCGGAATGCTCCGAACGTAATCCGGTAATCCAGACTTTATATCCCTGAAGTGCCTTTTTGAGAGGAATTACCTTCCTGATATTGCAGCAGGCTTTTCTCTGCTCTACGGACTGATAAAAAGAATCCGGTCCGTTTTCTGAAACAAATTGCTGCAGGGATTCCGGATCCGGATAATAGGCTTTTATATTTTTTTTGAAGAACGCTCGGGATGAAGTCCATGTTTCGTAGGTCTGTTCAAAAAGTCTTCCCGTGTCCAGCGTAAAAATATCAATATCAAGATTTTTTATCAGGTGGGTGACTACCTGGTCTTCATAGCTGAAGCTGGTAGAAAAGATGACTTCTGCAGGAAATTTTTTTGCAAGAACCTCTAAAAAATCATTGGCGAAAGCACCTCCAGAGACCTCTCCAAGCAATTTATCGAATTCTATTTTCAGAGTATTTTCCATTGTGAATTGAAATTAACTTCTGCAAATATATATAAATCCTATTTATCCTACCAAATTAGTAGGATATAAAAATTAAAAAAAATTTCAGCTGTTTTTTATGAAGGAAGTAAGGGTGGCTTCCATCATGCTTTTTCTTGTTTTCTCTCTTACAATGATCAGCTCATTCCTAAGATAGCAGGTTGCCTCGTCCACACAGTCGTCACAAGGTTCATAAAAATTTATTGAAATACAAGGAGTTAAAGCGATAGGTCCTTCAAAAATACGGTAGATATCCGCCAATGAGATATCATCAGGTGACTTCAGCAGGTAATATCCTCCGGCGGTTCCCTGCTTACTGTTGACCAACTTGGCTCTCTTCAGCTCAAGAAGAATCTGTTCTAAAAATTTTTTGGAAATATTCTCATCCTGTGCAATAATAGCGGTTGACAAAAATCCCTGATTGTAGTTTCTTGCCAATCTAACCATTGCTTTCAAAGCATATTTGCAACGTTTGGACATCATAATTGATGCAAGTTATAACAAATTATTTGATTATCGAAATTGTGTTTCCGGATTAGGAAATGAAATCGCATCCAGGGTTGAAATTATCCTTTAAAACCAAGATTTGAAAAATTTACATTGTATATTTGTTGAAATTTAAAATTCATGAGCGCAATAGAATTTAACCAGATGTGGAAAGAGAAATTACTGAACCGTTTTCTTGCCTATGTAAAGATATACTCAACCAGCGATGCAGAAAGTGAAACAACACCTTCTACGCCCAGACAGTGGGATATTGCAAAATATATTGCTGAAGAATTGAAAACGATAGGCCTGGAAAATGTTTCTATTGATGACAATGGTTATATCATGGGATATGTTCCTTCCAATCTGGAGAATGATGACAGACCTACCATAGGATTTATCTCGCATTACGATACGTCTCCGGATTTCAGCGGAGAAAATGTGAAGCCGCAGGTTTGGGAAAACTATGACGGAAGCGATCTTCTTTTAAACTCAACTACCGGATTTACATTATCCGCTTCAAAATTTGAAAGCTTAAAAAAATATATCGGCCAGACGCTGATCACTACAGACGGGAACACGCTTCTTGGAGCCGATGACAAAGCAGGATGTGCAGAGATTGTAACGGCTGCAGAATACCTTATTGCCCATCCGGAAATAAAACATGGAAGAATTGCTGTAGGATTTACACCTGATGAAGAGATTGGAAGAGGCGCCCATAAATTTGATGTGGCCAAATTCGGTGCAGAATGGGCTTACACGATGGATGGAAGCGAAGTGGGAGAGCTTGAGTATGAAAACTTTAATGCTGCAGGAGCTGTGGTAAAAATCCACGGATTGAGCGTTCACCCGGGCTATGCTTATGGAAAAATGGTAAATGCTGCTCTTCTGGCCGCTGAATTTATACAATTGCTTCCGGCCAATGAGACTCCGGCTACGACTAAAGGCTTTGACGGTTTTTATCATTTAATGGATATTACCGCTGATATTTCTGAGGCCAAACTTCAATACATCATCCGCGATCATGATGAAGAAAAATTTGAAGCCAGAAAGAAATTCATGGAGGAAAAAGTGGCTGAATTCAACCAGAAATATGGAGAAGGAACCGCTGAAGTAGAGATCAAAGAACAGTACAGGAACATGAAGCAGCAGTTTGAAGGAAAAATGCACATCATTGACCTTGCCGCCAAAGCAATGAAAGAGGCCGGCATAGAGCCCTTAATCAAAGCGATCAGAGGAGGAACGGATGGAGCGCAGCTTTCTTACATGGGACTTCCTTGTCCGAATATCTTTGCAGGAGGAATGAACTTCCACGGCCCTTACGAATATGTTGCCCTGGAAAGTATGGAAAAAGCAACTGAAGTAATCATTAATATTGTAAAAGAATAATACTGATGAAAAAACTTTCAGCATTAGCACTTATTTTTATTTTTTCTTTCAGCTATGCCCAAGTCTCTGAGTTTCAGAAGGCAGATTCCCGGTATGAAAGAAAGATCAAATCCCTCTACAAAAAATATCCGAAGCCTAATGATGAAAGAACCAAGCAGGAATGGCTTCTTACGGAAGAAAAGATATCGGCATACAAAAATACTTTAGAGAAAATTTCCGAGGAGGAAAAGAAAACTTTTACGGATGTTCCGCCTCCTGCAGCTCCCAAAATTACAAAGGAAGCTGAGTATGCGGCAGGAAAGGCTTCATTCCAAAAGCTTTTAAATGAAGCGGTAGACCTTTCTTTTCTGAACTTTGCCGTTAATCCTTATAAGATCACTTTAAAATTCACTGTGGATTCTAAAGGAAATGTTTTTAATGCCAGGGTAAAAGGAAATAATGAAGATGTGAATGCTTTTATAGAAGCTGCTTTTTACCGTATTAAGGACAAAGGGAAATGGAAGCCGGCAGAGTCCAATGGCAGACCTGTCCTTTCTGTAGTCAGTCTTCCTTTACAGTTAAATTTCAGTAAAAAATAATTATTAAACCGTTGTGAAAGCAGCGGTTTTTTTTATTTCTAAGAACTTTCCAAACAAAGTTCTCATCTACCCTATTTCTCTTCCTGATGAAATGATTTATTTTTTGGTATATTTACGTAAATACCAGATTACTAACTTTAGAGATCAAATTATTATGAGAAACATTAAGAAAATTTCAAGAAAGAATCTTGCATTGATTCTTGGCGGAGGAGGCAACGGATGCCATATGAGCGGCGATTCTGCCTATTGCTGGACAGACTGCGAATGCACTTTCGGAAAAGCCTGTGAAATGGATGCTGACGGAAATCCGGGAACCTGTATTGCGGTAGGCGGAGGGAATCCGGGTGGCGGAGGCGGTGGTTGTATTCCACCCACCATCTGCGAAGAAGAACCTTTTTAATACAACCAGCCGGAAGATCTGCTTCCGGTTTTTTTATTTCATTCATCCAAAAACATACCCTTGTCATAGCATCTGTGCCATTCATCAAATAAAGTTTCATAAGCACCCTGATCGTTGTTGTTTTGCATCAAATTATTAACAACAGTTTATGAAACAGCAGATTTTAGCACTAAGCACTTTTTTATTATGTATTACCTGTTCGGTAGAAACCAAAGCACAGCAAACCCCGGCTTTCCATATCGGGATCAAGGGTGGTGCCAGTTTTACCAAAACCTCAACAGGATCTTCCTCTCTGGAAGGAAAGTATGGCTTCGGGTATCAGGGTGGAATTATGACCAGGATGGATATCGGAAGGGCTTACGTACAGGGAGAGGCTTTATTCAACAAAAGAAAAACATCATTTGATTCCAAAGACGGAAGTTCTCCGAAACTTTCCTGGAATTCTGTAGATGTTCCGATCGTTATCGGATATAAACTTATCAGCGATAAGGATTTTAATGTAAGAGCGTTTGCCGGAGGTGTTTACAGTTATGCTTTTAAAAATAACCTATCAACCTCTAAAGCATTGCAGGATGGCTTTAAAAACTTTGATAAATCCAATATCGGCGTTACGGGAGGTATAGGAATTGACTATAAAAATTTCACGGCGGACCTGAGGTATGAAACTGGCCTGTCAAGCATCAGTAAGGAGTTTAAATCCAAGCCGCACAGCTTTACGCTCGGGATAGGATACTTCTTATTCTAAAAACTTGAATTATCTTTACCTATTAGAAACTGTGTCCTGCAGTTTCTAATTTTTTATAAATCCACTTTATCTTATCCATGACAAAACCATTTATTTTAAGGGAATATATTTTTATTACCATTTTCTGGCTTGTATTTGCTGTTGCGGTATATATTAATTTACAGGCTACTTCTGATAAGATGTCTTCTGTTTTTCAAACCATTGCCATGGTTGTTTCTTCGTTTTTTTTAACCCATTATCTTACGACCAGACTTTTGCCGAAAGCTTTACGGTTAAAAAAGATGAAGTTATTTCTGATCCATGTGACAGGGTCTGTTCTTTTGTTAAGCTTTATCTATTCCCTGATCTTTACTTATATTGAGGTCAGTTGGAAAAGCAAGCTTCCCGCAGATTTTATTGATCATCTTCCTTTTTTATGGCAGGGATTTTATCTTGCCCTTCCCGCCTCATTTCTCATTAACGGATCTACCTGCGGGATCAAGTTTTACCAGGAACATGGAAGGATAGAACGTGACCATATCCTTCTTCAGCAGGCTCATCTGGAAAATCAGCTCAAATTGCTGCAGGACCAGATTAATCCGCATGTGGTTTTCAATATTCTGAACCATATTCATATTCTGATGAGAAATGACACTCAACTTGCAGATTATCTGCTTCTTAAATTTTCTGACATCTTACGCTATCAGCTTTATCACTGCAATCAAAATCTTGTCCCTCTGAATAAAGATATTGAACACCTGCAGAACCTTGTGGAAGTGGAAAAATTAAGGTGGGGAAATGAGCTGGAAGTACAATCGGATTGGAAAGCTGTAAATACTACATCATTTATCGCTCCCCTCCTGCTGGTTCCTTTTATTGAAAATGCTTTTAAATATGTCTGCCGGCTTCCCGGACACAAAGGCTATATAAGAATATCATGCACTGAAAAAGATGGTTTCCTTTTATTCTCTATCGAAAATTCCTATTCGGATGTAGCTGATTATAAAAAGAAGGAAGGGTCCGGCGGAATTGGCCTTCAAAATGTAAAAAAGCGCCTGAAGCTACAATATCCCGGCAATCATGATCTAAAAATTGAAACAGAAAATAACGTGTACAAAGTAAATTTAACCTTAAAATTATCTGACAGCAATGAGCAATAATACTCCAAAGATGAAATGCCTGATCATAGATGATGAACCTCTTGCAAGATTTCATATGAAAGAGCTGGCCGATCAGATTGATTTTTTAACGGTTGAAGAAACATGTGCCTCTGCTCTGGAGGCTAGTACCGTGGTAAAGGAAAAGGAAATTGATCTTCTTTTCCTTGATATCAATATGCCTTACTTAAGTGGTCTGGAATTCCTGGAACAACTGGAAAATCCTCCTTTGTGTATTTTAACAACTGCTTATTCAGAGTATGCATTGGAAAGCTACCGCCTGCAGGTTGTGGATTATCTTCTAAAGCCCATTGCTTTTAACCGTTTCTACCAAGCCGTAAATAAAGCACAGCAACAGTTCATTGTCTCCGAGAAGATGAAGAAGAATTCTTCTTTTGATGATCCTTTTCTGTATGTAAGGCAATCTGATACTTTTATAAAGGTTTCATGGGTGGATATTTTATACATTGAAAGTATGCAGAACTATACAAAGCTTCATTTTAAAGATAAATCCCTGGTGATCCACCAAACAATGAAGGCCATTGAAGAATCTCTGCCGACTGAACATTTTTTCAGGATCCATAAATCTTTCCTGATCAATATTACCCATATTGATATGATCTCTGGCGGCCGGCTGTTTATCAATAAAACAGAGCTCCCTATTTCCCGTACCCGAAAGGAGGAGCTGCTGAATCAGGTGGTGTATAAGAAGCTTATCAGTAAATGATTTAGAAGGAAGACGGGAGCGGGAAGTTTTTTGAAGAGGATTACCATAATTCAACTTCCTTTATTAATATCTTTACAAGAATAATTTTAATAGGTGAAGACATGCAATAGACGTTGGATATTAATTTTTTCTCTCCCATCTTCCATTGATTTCTTTATGGCAGATTCCACCTCAGCGATACGGCTGCGTAAAATGTGGTGGCAAACTTCGGGTCATCCATTTTTTTGTCTTTAAAAATGCTTTTGATTTTTCTGTCGTTTTCACTGAAGCTTCTCAGCAGGGCTGTTCCTCCTGTAAGACTGAGGCTAAGTTTATCATTCAGCTTTATTTCCGGCCTGATTCCGGCTGTAATCTGCTGATATCCCAGCAGCATGGATTTTCCGTCTTTTTTTCTTTCCACCGTCATACCACTGAGGTTTACAACAGCTTTTAATGCGAATTTGTCTGAAACCAGATAACCTGCTTCCATCCCTTCCGGAAAATTGATGTTGAACTTTACCTTTCCATTTGTTTTCCAATCGAAATAGATCCATGGCAGGATCATGGGAACCCCGAACGCGGTTGTAAGTACAGGACCAGCTCCAAGGGCAAGATTAGGGTTAAAATGTCTTATAAATAATACTCCTCCCTGTCCCAGGATATCATCGGAACTTATTTGCTCGAGGTCTGTATAAATTCCGACCGAAGCGGTCATCATCATACTCCATTTCTTTCCCAAAGGTCTTATATGCTGAATTCCGGTCTGCGCATTGAGCATCTGATCAGGAAAGAGCTGTTTTTCATAGTCTTTATGGGTCATTTTGGCGTAAGACCCACTCAGCAGTACAGACCAGGACTTTACCCTTCCGCTGCTGTCTTTTTTCATTGAAAGTGGAATGCTGAGGTTGAGGTCTGCCCGCTTAAAATTACTTTTAGAATTTGTTTTTACACTATCCTCCGGACGGATATAATTGGAGAACGGGATATATTCAGTTTTAAGCTCTCCGGATATTCCCGACTGTGCACTGGCCCAACAGCCAAGCAGACAGCCAGCAGCTGCCAAAAGATGTCTTTTCATATTTTAAATTTTATGCAAAGAGAGGCTTTTGGGGATGGTTTACAAAAATTACTTGATTAAGTGCCCGAGTGGTATGACCAAATGGAGAAACAGTGTGATGACCTAATAGAATGACATCCTGTTCCGGTAAAAAACTACAGGACCGCTTTTTTATTTTTAAATGAACGATAGGCAAACCAAACTGCAATGCAGGCAATTCCCGCCCGAATCAGAACCATCGGCATAATGGAATCTGCCTCTAAAAAGCCGGCAAGTCCTGAAAGTAAAAACGTTACCATCAGCTGCATAAATCCCATCACTGCAGCTGCTGTTCCACGCCCTTCTTTAAAAGGAGATAAAGCATGGGCAGAAGTAATCGGAAACAGAATTCCTATAGCCAGCAATGAGAGGTACAGCATGATAATTTCCAGGGCTACTGAAAGGTTTCCGGCTGCGATGAGGATATGAAGACTGCATACTGCCAGCAATATCAGGGTAGCTGTTAATAAAAGCTTTATATCGCTTATTCTCTTTATTAATTTAGGGGTGAGGTAAGCTGCTGTTATCAGGGCTAATGAATTGAATCCAAATATCAGGCTAAAAACACCGCTGGAGAATCCGTGAAGTTTCATAAATAAAAACGGAGCATTGGAAATATAAATGATAAGGGAAGCAAAGGCTATGCTTCCAATCATGGTACTATTTATGAATTCTTTATTGGATATGATTGTTTTCAGATGGTCTTTTAACTTTTTTTCATCTTCTGTATGGCCGGAAAGTGTTTGCTTCGAATTGGTTTCAGGAACAAATTTAAACACCATAAACAGGGTTATCAGGCCAAGAATAGTTAAAAAAGCAAAGGAACTGTTCCATCCCCAGAATTTAAGAAATACACTTCCGAGTAATGGAGCAATAATGGGGGCAATACCACTTATTTGGGACTGCTGGGAAAAGATGGCTACCGATTTCTGCCGGTCGTACAGGTCAATAACAATGGCCCGGCCAATTACAATTCCGGCACTTCCTCCGAACGCCTGCAGAAAACGCATGGCCCACAATACGTAAATATTTTCTGTAAAGAAGATGGCAGTGGCTCCTGCGATAAAAAGTAAAAGTCCGCAGTACAGCATTGGCTTACGCCCGGTTTTGTCCGATAAAGGTCCCCAAAGAAGCTGTCCGAAAGCAAATCCTGCAAAGAATACGGAAATTGAAATCTGAATATGCCCGATATCGGTCTGAAATATCTGCGCCATACTTGGAAAAGCAGGGAGATAAAGGTCAATACTCAGTGATTCAAGGGTGTTGAGCAGTGCCAGAATAAACACTACAATACTTAAGTTTTTCATAAAGGGGTAAGTCAGTAAAAACAATCCGCAGAGGCGGTTTTTCTTCCGGCAAAATTCTTTTAAAAAGTAAAGCCACTCAATACAGGAACTGAAGGAATACCGGTACAAATTGAGGATGTGGGGTTCTAGGTATAAGTTCCGGGATTCGGGGTGCAGGTTTGGGGGTTATGGGGATTCACATTTCACCTGCGCAGCAGAATTGACCGTTTTACTTTCCTTAATCCTTTTCCACTCTAAACCCATCTGGATTTAGACCGGTCTGTTTTCTGAAAAAGCGGGAGAAATAGGAAGCATCGCTAAAACCCAATTTAAAAGCAATTTCTTTAACGGTTAATGCCCCAAAGCTAAGTTCCCTTTTAGCTTCCAGCAAAAGACGTTGGGCAATCATTTTTTTCACGGTAGTTCCCCTTGAACGGCGGACAATATCATTGAGATGATGTGTACTTATTTTAAGCTGGTCTGCATAGAAATTTGTATCTCTTTGGGCAATATAATGCTCTTCTATCAGGCTCATTAATTTCTGAATTCGCTGTCTGTCATTAATTGAGGGATCTTGCAGACTAATCTGTTCAGTGATAATAATACAAAAGGCCCGCAGGTATGCTTTTAATAAATCAATTCTTGACGTGCTGTTATACTCTTTTTCTATAAGCAAAATCATCATACTGCAGACTTTTTCAGTTTCTTCATCCAACAAGAACGGAACTGTACCTCCTGTTAAGATAGATTCAATATCACATGCTTCTGTAAATATTTCCCGGCTAACGGCAATTACAAATCCCTTTTCCCCTCCCAGCTTCATATTGAATACCTGACCGGGTGCAATGATACAGATCTGGTTATTTTCAAGGCTATAACTTTCAAAATCCAATTCCAGGCTGCTGTTTTCTTTCACTTTTTGGAACCATATAATCTCAAAGAAATTATGCCGGTGAATATCATTAAAATTCTCCGGATGGCCCGTCTCCAGAGTCATCAGCTGAAATTGTTCGGTGGTGAGATGGTGGGTGGGTATGTTTTTTTCTGGTGGGGGCATTTTTGTTTTTGAATGATAAATGTAGAGAATTATTTGCTTTATGAAAATAACCGCCACAATGTTGTGGCGGTTATTTTATTACTATTCAAAGTCACACGCTTTGTTCATCGATATTTTTTAATAATTATTTAAAATAAAACATAATGGAAATTAAGATAGATAAAACACCAATACTAGTAAATAAAATAGAAAGTCGTTTATTTACATTTTCACCAATTATAGTAAATTCTGTAACATTCTTACTATTATATAAAATATCAATATTTTCATTCAATGCATAACTTTTTTTAATGCCATCATTTGATTTAGCACAGATCTTCTTTCCATCTGCAGTTAAATATTCTAGAGTATACAAATAATAAGTATATTTTATTTCATCAGCACCACTTAAATTGTGGGATAGCCTTTTTTCAATTTCTTTTACACTCCCTTTAGTTTGGACTCCATGTTTACTGAATGTCATATACTTAGTATAAATATAAATACCTATTAGGCAAAGGCAGATGCCCAGGAAAAAAAAAATTAAACATATTATTTTATACTTATCCATATTAATTATTTCTTATTATTTTTTTCTTGTCCAATATTAAATAGTTTTTTTAAATCAATTCCTATTGAAACTTTAATTCCAAGATCCAGCTCAGCTGCAATATCACTCTTGTCAAAAACATCTGCTTTACTATTTAATTCATATTTTCCATCTAAAAATGTCCATACTCCTTTTTCATTTTGCACCGCCCAAGCAGACCCTGTTGCTTCAAAAAGTTTCATGAATTGAGCCTTTCCTTCTGCATTTGCAAACGTAAATTTATTAAAATTTGGACTCTCTAACTTAAATATATTTTGCACCTTTTCAAATTCCAAACTTGCTGCGGTAAGTCCTCCTTCTAAATTAAGCCCTCCTTTACTTCCTATTTTAGCGGTACCTTTTAGCTCTAGTGCCTTTAAATTTAAATTTCCACCTGAGTCCAATTTAATTTCACCTAAAGTCATTTCTCCCTTTAGTTCAGCATATTTAGTAGCTTTAAATCCTAAACCAACTCCTGCCGTAGCACCAACTTCAATATTAACTGAACCAAAAAATCGCTTACTTGCACTTCCTGCTTTAACAAAACTTTGATAAACATAATCTACTGTTTGTCTTAATGGCCTTACAGCTTGATGCATGGAGATTGCAACTTGTTTACCATCAGGATCAACATAAATTATTGGATTCTGATAAGTATAAATATACGGATTCAAATTACCTGAATTAGAAAACCCGCCATTATGTTGTCCATTAATATAGTGTTCCTCATTATAAAAAGGATTATAGTCCGCTAGCGGATCCACATTCAACCAAAGAGAAACTCTAGGATTATAATACCTCGCTCCATAATAATAGTACCCAGTTTCAGCATCAAGTTCCTTGCCATTAAATTTGTATGGGCTATGGTTGCTATTTCTATGGTTTTCCACGAAGGTTTCACCGCTTGGGAAGTATTCTATATTCTGGGTTACTTCTCCATCTGCACCTGTAATAAAGCTGCTGGAACCTAAATGATCCGGATGGAACCAATAGATTTCTAGTTCTTTATTTCCTGCATAATTATTAACACAAGCTCCGTTATATCCTGCATTCTGCCCGTAATTAGGCGGTGGCGTGATATTATTCTGCTGCATTACTGCAAGAGTAGCTTGGGTGGCTGTCTGCAGAATGGTATTTGATGTATTGACCGGGTTAATCGGCGGAGTGCTTCCTGCAAATGGGATGATTAGCCAGTTACAATCAAAAATTCCAATATTATCGCTTGTTCCATTTTTAGTTACTATTCTCTGGCTTCCTGCATAATAATGTTTGGTGTAACGAGGTAATGAAACGGCTCCGGTACTATCAAATAAGAAGCTCAATGTTAATAATCCATTAGGATAAATTGTGGTTGAATGAGAAGTAACCGGATTCTGCGGCCATGAATTTGAAAGATCTCCTTTATTTAGGAAAATAATTCCTGAATACAACACATCTTTAATAATTCTTTCCCCTCCTGCATCATAAGTATAAATTGCTGCACCATCAATCTCAGGGGTAGAAGGATTCGTATTTACAAAACGTAAACGGTTTTCTTCGTCCCACTGATAAACTGCTTTATCTTCAATATGGGTACATGTTTCCTGCGCAATAGTAGTAGGATTTCCTTTTGCATCATATTTATACTGCTGGAACTTTACTCCGGGATCATCCGGATTACAGCATGTAGATGATGGTACCAAATTAGGTTCATCTACAATAGTAGTAGGAGCATGTGGATGTGCCGGGTTTTCGTACTTGTAGTTCAGCCTGTAAGAGGTTGGTTCTATTGCCGTCCAGTTATTGTTGCTCGCACCTGTCGTCCACTCATGCTTCTGAGTTTTGCTCATGATATTGTGCATATTATCATAAGTCATGGCAACGGTATACCGATGGCGCTCTTCTTGAGCCTGCGTATTGATGCCTCTCCAGTTTCCTGAAGCCGAAGTCAGACGGTACAAGTCATCATAACCGAATGCATAATTGGTTCCTCCTCCTAAAAGACCATTTACGACAGGAGCGTTGTTATGAACCTGCATTACGTTAGATACCACATCATACTGGTATACGTTCTGCATGAAGAATCTGTTGGTATTGGTATTCTGAGCATACATTTTCAACAATCTTCTGCGATTAGTCTCGTATTCGTATGTTGTTTCCGTACCGTTTCCATTTTTCAGGTATACTCTCTGTTCAAATTTATCATATCCAAGACTATTGATCATCGGATAGGAATTACCGTCTTTTACAGAAGCTACATTGTTTAAGTTCCCTGCCCGGTTGTATTTGTACGTTAATTTTTCTCCATCTGGATATGTAATGGTTTTCACACGGTTCCAAGTATCGTATTGCCATTCTGTTCCGAACCAATAAACTTGTGCTCCAGGCACTGCCACTGAACGTCTTTGGTAGGTAAGTTCACCCAGTCTTCCATATTTCAGGTATTGTGTTCCTGTAGCGTCTGTCTGATACCATAATCTTCCCACTGCATTATTGTCCATTGCTGAAGCATCCAACGCATTTCCGTAGTAATATTTTACGTTGTTTTCCGGATATAAAGGATATTTAACTTCTTTCAGCCTAGAATAATCATATTTATACTCTACGGTTTCATTGGCTGCATTAGTTTTGGAAGTCATATTACTTGCCGGATCATATTTGTAAGTGGTAACTCCACTATCCGGATGAGTGTAAGAAACCCTTCTTCCCAAATCATCATAAACAGATGTCGTAATATTACCATTTACATCTTTTACCTGAAGAATTTCACCGATAGCATCGTGGGTAAACTGAGTTTTGATATCTCCGGTATTGGATACTTCATGAACCGAGGTTGTTCTTCCTTTGATATCAGTATATGTTTTTTTAATGCTTCCCAATTCATCTTTGAAAACTGTTTCAAACATATTCCTTCCCTGAACATCTGTCCCAAAACCGTAAGTAATGGTTGAGAACAGGTTTTCTCCCGGCAGTTTGGTATAAACCACCCTGTCTAATACATCATACTGGTTGATAGTAGGCTCAATATTATCTACGGCAGGATTATACTGTGTATTATTTGAGCCAACACTTTCCACTGTAGGATAGTAAGTTTTTAAGGCTCTTCCAAAGGCATCTTCCTCTACTTTTCCTCCTACAATATATTTTACTCCTTCATTATGAATATCTCCGGTTTTTTTCACCTGAACTGCTCCTCCGAAACCATCTGCAATGGTAATGGTATTAATAGTGCTGTCTGTATATTCCGGATCATAATGTTTTGTTACCGCAAAAGACTGAGCATTGGAAGCATTAAGCGGAGCGTCCGTAATCGGGTTATATTCAAATTTTATAGTCCATGGAATGTTGTTAAATAATTCGTATGACCCTGTAATTTCTGTAGTTCTTGCTTTGGCATCATATACATACTTCATTGGCTGCAGATTCATATCTTCAGTATATGTAGGCACTCCAAAACGGAAGTCATACTGGGTTTTGCTGCTATATCCAAAGGCATCCTGAACTTTTACCGGATAGGTTTTTACATTATCATCATAAGTATACTGCTGGAAGAATCTTTGGTTCTGAACATTTGCAGGCCCTATAGACTTAGTTATATTTCCATAAACGTCGTATTCAAAATCATAAACGGAATAATTCACGCCCTGATTAAGAATTGTCATCTTAGAAAGATTACCATCAGTGCTATATTCTGCTTTTTTCTCTCTGGTTACAGCATTTGCCGTATTTTTCACCGAGGTTGGCATAATGATATATGCCGACGGATTGATTAAAGTGTATAGGATCTTACTCGTTAATATCTCAGAAGCTCCAATATCCGGATCTCCTGAATCTTCTACATCTGTCGCATTACCCCACTGGTCATATTTTGTAAAGAAAGTAGAGGTCCATTTCGAGCCTGTATCTCCCTCAGGATAATTAGTCGTGTTTCTAATTACAGCAACAAAACAAGCATAACCATTACTTCCATAACTTTTCTCATCTTCCCCTTCTAAATATACCCAATCTGTATTTGTATCTTTTAGTCGCCTTAATGCGTACGTAGTACTGCTTATTTTCCAGTTTGACCAAGCAGCGTTCATAAGAAATTCATTATATAAAAGTCCTTTTAGATAATAATTCTTATTATGAAATCTTTGTGCTGTTTTTCTGTACACGATATTTGAAGCTGCTCCTCCCTGCTTGGTATCAATCTGCTTGGTGATAACTTGGGCAAATCCATAGAAAGTCCTTTCTCTACGGCTGTAATAAGGATCTGTATATTCTACTGTGATTTTAGAAACATCCGGACTGTAAGCATTATCCCCAGTAAATCCGTCATTAGTAATTACGCTTTTTAACACGTATTTACTTTGAGGCATATCATAAGTGTTTCCTACTCTTTCATAATCAACTTCCCAAGAACCGCCCATTGGAGTGGTTACCTTTTTAAGAAGGTTGGTAGTACCTATGATAGAATATTTTACCAGTGCAGTATTATTAATAAAGTTACCATTACCGTCCACTTGAGATTTTACCAAATCCGGATATCCGTCTCCGTTCATATCTACTATCTGCTGCTGAACGTTGCTGTCACCTTCTCCAAAACTTGCGCTTGGATTTATAGAAATTTTAAAAGAATTCCCTGTGGTTCCAATAGGAATGAGGATGGATGCCGTAACTCCTATATTCATATTATATCCCCTGGAAACATCCTGCTGAATTGCTGAAGAGGCATTCCAAGATGTAGAAACAAACCTATTTCCCGTATTCAGCTGTACACTCAGACTTCCTCCAGAACTGCTCACCAAATCTGCTAATCCATCATTGTTTATATCTATCAGGGTTGTTTTCTGATCATTCAGTGTTTCCGATTTTCCTGCTCCAAAGGAGATACTTGCATTAAACATGCTGAGCCCCTTTGGTAAATTGTCTGTTATCGTTCCGCCGATAGAAGCTCCTATTCCAAGATTAGAAGAGGTAGTTTCTCCATTTCTGAAGTTTCCATATGGAAGGCTTTCCGGAGCTGCATAAGAATACCCCAGATTGAGCTGAATCTGTCCGTTTTCAGCAACTCTATCCAGCAAACCGTCTCCGTTAATATCTATATAACTATAATTTGAGTGATCTGATCCATCCGATGTGCCTGCTGAAAAATTGATTCCTGCCTCAGCTGCCTGAAGTGCATTTTTATTACTCGAATTATTAGATTTCGCTGACAGTGGGTAATTTTGTCCCATTCCGAAACCAGAATTTTCATGCTTTGTTCTGTGTGAATTATCATTAGCTCCCTGATATGTATTTGGGGAAAGCATACCAATCATATTAGTAAACTGAACCATATTCCCATTTAATACATCCGGATAGCCATCTCCATTCATATCAAAATAATCCAGTGTGTTGATTGTGTTACCATTAGATGTGGTAGAATTCAGTGAAAAAATCCCGGGCCCTGCCGAGAAACCAGTATTGTTATTAGTAGTTTTTGACTGTTTTACAGGAGCATTAAAAATTCCAGGTGTATTTCCAGGTGCACTTTGTGAAAGAACTCCCATATCATTCATTCCCATTCGGGAAGTGGAAACAGCCTCTCCTTCTGCGTAAGATGACTTACTGATTCCTATTAGTCTTTGCACATAATCTGGATTGGTCTGAGCATTAAAATCTTTTCCATTGTAGGCGTTCATCATGATAAACATCCTTTCATTTAATGGAGTCGAGTCATTTGGATCATTTGGAGGCACTAATTTGCTTTGATCTATGGGCTGGCTTCCATAATCTGTTAACTGGCCCTGTAACTGATTGCAGGCAGCAGGTAAGTTTCCGTATCCTCCATGGTAGATAAATTGTCCCCAGTTTCTATACATGGTTCCAAATCTTGCGTCATCTTGGGATAGATTAGCGCTAGAGCCATCCTTGTATATATTATCTTTATCTCTCCCATATACATTAATACCAAATACTGCAAATATGTTAGGAGCAGAAATATTTGATGCTGCAGAGTCACGAATTTCTACCTCCATATTCGGAATGGCCCCATCCAATCCTTCATCAGAAGCAAGATCCGAGTAACATTCTACATAATAATCCATATAAGAACCCATATTCTGATAAATAGAGAGATCTTGAATAGAGCTAACACTCCCCGTCCAATTTATTGTAGTAATTGTCTTATCAAAAAAGATTCCCTGTTGTCTTACACTTTTTCTTACTACATAAGTATATTTTCCTGCCGGTTTTCCCTCAAGCTTTGCATAGATGCCAAAAGGAGTGCCATAATTCCCCCAAAAGTATGCGCCCTTAAATGTTGAAGCTGTATTGGTTCTTAAGTTAAAAAATTGAAAATCAGGAATAACAGCCTGCTCTATTTGGCTACCGTTATAATTCATTGTAAGTTTTAAATTGCCGAATTTTAAATTCTCCCATTCTTCATTTACATCAGATTTTACCTGAAAATATAAAATATCTCCTTCGGACAGAGCTCCTGTATTAAAAGCAACAGGTAGATTTCCAGTACTTCCTGCAGCATACTGTTGACTTCCTATGGTAGTTACTGTGCCGTTGGAATCCTTTCTTAAGATATCAACTTTAATATCTCTTATTGTTATTGGTTTAATAAATGTTCCGGAAATGGTTCCTGAACTTACATTTACAGGAATTCCTGTTCCGTTTTTATTACTTACTAAACTTACATTCTTATATTCCCCCAATGATGCTTCTGACGAGTCTCTATACCATTGAGTACCCCCAGGAAATGGATTGAATAAATCAATATAGGTATAGCTAATATTGATCGGCAATTCGATCAAATCTCCAACACCATTATCTCTGGAGTTTACTCTAAAATAAATATAATCCCCCTGCTTTACTGGTACTGTAGGCTGGTAAACTGTATAACTGCTACTTGCCGTATCAAGTATTGCAGATGAAACGAGCATGGTAGAAGTATTCGTTTGAGAATTATACTGCTGAATACTTATTTTTGCTCCATCCGGGCTTGATGAGGGATTCTTTAATTTAATAACCCCGCTTAAATAAACATTTCCGTCAAAAGGTGCTTTCCAAGCTTTTACTACATCATGAAGGGGTGAGTTTTTATAATCTTCAAGGACATCATTACAATCTATGCTTGGAGTGCTTATAGCAGCACCTTGGATAATTGGATTTGGAGTAAGCAATACATCAGTAGTATATTTTAAAACTCCATTTTCCACTCTCCCAAAATGTATCTGCCCATTGCTAACTATATCCTGTATACCATCACTATTGGCATCAGTAAAATAGTTATAGGTGAAATCTTTGGTTTTGGAAGTGCCAAATGAGCCTGAAGCAGAAACCAAATCTCCAGCTGTTGCCTGGAATCCAAAAGCATTAGTATAGCTTTTTGAATAGGAAAATGACTTTGAATTTTCTGGGGTTAACAAACTACCACTAAAGGGGCTTGTATCCGGCCCTTTCTTTCTGTATTTGAAAACCGTATTTGGTGAGCTCCAGTCATTCTTTAAAATCTTATCAGGAAGACCATCCCCATCAATATCAGTTATGGAAAGTCTTCCGCCTCCCTCACCTTCTGTATATTGATAGTCTCCACCTAAAGTAGCACTTTTAATTAAAGGATTATATCCTTTTGTATCCCCTGCCAAAGCAACCCCAAATGTAAGAGCTCCTCCTACTGTTGTGTTTTTGGAATCCCCGTGTCCTAATAAAGAAGAACTATTAATTCCAGCATCATTAGCAACAGCATCAATCGTTGTTTCAGGAGAATATTGTGACGTTTCTATAGTGTTAAAATATTCAATCTTATTGGTATAAAAAGTCTGATCATTAGCATCTTTTTCAGTAATCGTTTCTAAGAGAGATTTGGAAAAAGCCCCTGTTTTATATTTAAATTCATAGCTTCTCACTTGGCTCCCGTCATACAATACCTGAACATTTCCCAATCTTTTTGAAGTTACCTGTACAAAACCAAGTCTTGCATTTACCTGAACATCCTCTCTTTGTACCGTATCATACCCAAAATTTACAGTATACTTTTTTAAAGAAGGCCCCGCATCGTTGAGGGTATATTCTATTTTGGCAGGATGCATTTCTTTTCCTCCGTTTCCAAGAGCACCGGAAGAAGCATATATAGACTTATCATACTCATATTTCACATAGTTTCCATTAGTATCAATTGTCTTATATAAAGCCCAATACCCAATATTTCCATTGATATCTCTTAATACTGCATTTTCATTTACTCCCGTTTCATCTCCTCCAAAATAAGATTTGGTTCCGTCTTTTGATGTTACCACCCAAACATACCTATCCGAAGTGCCGCCTTCTCTTATAATCTTACTATAAGAGCCTTCTATTCTAGGATAAAATTGCCTGTTCGATTCTCTTGGTTTATTAAATCCTTCATTCCTGTTTGGTATGGCAAAAACACCCGGACTTACTTCAAATGTAAGCTGCTCACCTCCCAATAAATAAATTTCAGTTTCTATTCCATCATCAACGGTATCTCCATCAAAATCTCCATATGTTGGTACTCCCCATCTTGTGTCAATTGTTACAGCAGGGATAGACATATCCCATCCAAGTCCCATCCAGCCATTTCCTCCTTCACTGCTATAGTTTACATTAAGAGACGGCTGCATTCCGGCTCTACCGGCAGGAAGTTTGATTGGAAAGTTTGTTGTAACACTTCCCATACTGTTAGGAGATGGCGGGGCAATGCTTACAATTCCTTCGGAAGGATTGGCTGCTTTGATGTCTTTGATAGAGTTTGGGGCATAGCTCCCTGTTTCCGGAGATTCAGGCACCTTTAAAATTCCGTTTACCATATCGGTAAAGTGGGTGGTTTTTGACACTAAAATATTCTGCTGTACATTGACACTGTCTTTGTCTAAAGCAATCCACTTTTTCTCTGTTGTGTCAAAATAAAAGGTTTTAATATCCTGTTCCGTATATCCGGTTGGTATTTTCTTTTTGTCGTACCCTAAAGATACTTTTGCCGGAGCCGAAAAATGATCCCCATGAGGAAGAAACCGGTACCCTGCATTATCTGAGGTTACATTGACCATTTCCGGAGTAAGTGCAGGCATATCTATGTCTCTAAGCGCAGTAATTGAGAAGACTTCTGCGCTTTTAAGAGCTCCTTGCGGAATGTTTAATTCAGCTGAACCTAGACTAAGCTTTTCGGCACTGCCTATACTTCCAACAAATTTTGAAACAGATTGAGCATTGTATTTTGCTTCAATTGTATTTTCAAGATTCTTCCTATTGGAAATTCCTATTCTCAGGTTTCTTACTTTATAACTATAATCTGAAAGATGAGGCAATGTAAAAATTACTGTATTTTTTCCCTGTCTGACAGACTGGTTTGCAATGGGCTCTGATTGATGTGCCCAGTCAGAGTTTTTAACGACATTCTTGCCACCCACTGCCAGATCATCATTGATGACTTTACTGACCTGTTTATAGTTGTCAATTCCATATAAATCATACTCTAAGGTATACTGATAGGCAGGCTCTATTTTTTCATCCACAGAAATCGTAAAGATATTATCGTAGATCTGATCAATCGGATGTTCTGCATTCGTTCCTATTATCCCTTCCCTGATATCGGAAATATAGTATCTTTTTTCATTGGACGCAGATACAGATGCCTTATTGCTGATCGTTTTAGTAATAGGAACAAGCATTCTATCAGTTGAATTCTCATTCTTTCTATTAAAACTACTTTTCGGGATATTACCGGATATTTTAGAATCTTCTTTATTTTCAGTAACATTATTACCGGAAATTTCTTTATTCGTATTGTTTCTTAATGCGTCATTAATTTTCATTATGGGCACCACGCTTTCCTGCTTACTCAGATAATATGAATTAGCATGGGCATGAACCTGGGACCAGCAAGTGAAAAATATAATTGAATTAAGAAGTTTCGTATTCGTTCTTAAGACACTTAATAAAGACCTTTTCATTCTTTTATATGTATTTTTTCATCCAGGGCACTTCTGTTTTTATGGAAGCGCCCTGGATATGGGTATTAATTTTGTACAATTAGCTTGAATACTTTGATTTCAGACGAAGTCTTAACAATAATTAAGTAAACTCCTTCTGTTGGAAGCGTATCTTTTATTTCATAATAATCCTTGCCTTTGTCCTGTATGGTTTTTACCAGCCTGCCAGATCCATCATGGATTTTTATATCTACCGTTTCTATTTTATCTGAAATAATTCTGATGGTAAACTGCTGCCCTTTAGGTACCGGATTTGGGTAAATTACAATTCCGTTTTCACGTTTTCTTGTCACTTTTACCGTATCTTTTTTAATACATCCGTCTGATGTTGTTACCGTTACAGTGTACTCACCCGGTTCATAAACATTAATTTCCGGAGAGCTGCTTGTAAATCCGTTATCAGAAGTCCATGAATATACAGCGTGTGGATCTGTAATGTGTGTGGATGCATTAAACTGAGCCGCATTTCCTGAAGAAATTGCCACATCCGGACCGAGGTCTAAATTGATAGTACTGAAATCGCTGACTGAAAAGTCGCAGGACATTACATTATTATCAGCATCCTTAATGACCAGGTGATAATTGCCGATTGCCAGGTTTGGAAATGATACCTGCGAAGTCTGGACAGTAATATTCTGTGTAGTTCCGTTACCTGTAAGAGCAACATTAAATGGTGCTTTTCCGCCTTTAATATTCAAATTAAGCATTCCGTTTGTAACGGTACATGTAGGCTGGGTAATCTCATAAACAGATAAAATCTTATTTCCTAAAGCAAAGGAGAAAACATCTGTTCCTGACAAGTCCTGATCAAAAACAACATCTTTAAAATGCACTCCCTGATCATTATCAATATGGTCCATTGGATAGGCTTCAATATTGGAGGAATTAAAATTTCCCTGCCCTGTTCTATCCACCAGAAGCCAAAGTTTTTTATCCGTCGGAATCTGCTGAATAATATCTTTAATGGAAAACACTACTTCCGTTGGAATTGTCTGCGAGTTTTCAGTGGTGAATCTCGCTTTCCATTTTCTTTTTAACAATTGATATCCGAAAGTATCATTATCCAGCTCGAGGGGCTTTTTATTATCACCCCAGATCAAAAAACTCTGATCTGCAAATTGGGCATCATTTGACCTGTTGTCTGCGGCTAATTTCTTCGCTGCAATAATCAGTCTTTTCGGTTCTGATGAGCTGGTAGCCTGTTTTTGATAAAGATCTGAATATCCGTCTCTTGCAATACCCGTGATACGGACAGGATAATCATTAAAATCAGCCTGTCTCCAGATTTTTTTATTTTTAGAACTCAGGTATTCCGTATAAGGCATGGTAATAGCGTATTTTACAGCCAGATAGGAGTTTACCCTGTTTCTTTCATTAAGAGTAAGAATCTTTCCGTAGGCAAAAAATTCAGGAAGCTTTCCCTTAAAGTTCTGCCACTGATGACTTCCTTCATCTTTTCCGATATACATGGATGAAAGCCCGGTTTTGCCAATAACTTTAGTGATTTTTGCTGAAGGGTTTCCAAACTTTGAGTACAGACTGAAAGAAGCCAGCGTATCTATTGTACTGGTATTAATGAAATTAATCTGATCATTATTATACCTGAAAACATTTTTAGTACTGTAAAAGAGTTCTTTTTCATCTGTATTATCTGTAGTAAACAAAGCAGATTCCTGTGTTGGATTACTGTTCTGATAAGCCGTGAAGAAATTGAGCTTATCCATTGTTTCTATCACAAAAGGAAACTTTAAAAAATCATCTGTTCCGTCAAAGTTTAAACATTCATTATAATTAAGTAATGAATAGGCCGGTTTATTGGCTCCTGTTAAAGCTTGTATCTGATGCTGGTTACCGCTGTAATCCTGATACATCAGAGAGGGTGTCTGAAGCGAGTTGGTCTTATACCAAACACTTGTACCCCCCACTCCGCCAGGAGACTGGGCATTCGAAATACAGACAAGTAAAACGCTGAGAACCGTAAATATTTTTTTCATGTAAAGCGTTTTTATTTTATTATCAGTTTTTTTGTTTCCTTATATTCGGCAGTTTCTATAGAAACCATATAGATCCCCTGAGAAAAAGATCTTGTATCTATTGTTTTTATGAACTCTCCTTTTGGAAATTTCGTTGAGCTCTGATCCGTTGACAACAGTTTACCTGAAGCATCATATACTGAAATTTTGATGACAGATTCGCTCTGTAAGAAAAATCTGATATTTACTTCTTCTTTTGCCGGATTTGGGAACAGGGTAAAATGCTCAGGTGCCACAGCGCTTGTGGTTGTGGAAAGAGCTCCTGCATCAACTCTTTGCTGCGCCACATATCTTAAAGCAGAAATAATATCAAAACATGGTGTTATAAAAGCAGTAAACCCGGCTCCCTGCTCAACCTGAAATCCTGGCTGCAAAAGGATATCCCTGGACGCAATATATTCAACACCCTGAACCGGAGCTATGACTTTATTGCTTGCAACGATCTGTTTGGCTAATATTGTTTGGGTTGTTGTAATATCATCTGCAGGGCTTACCAGGGTTTTCAGATCTTCTTTATAACAGAAATCTACATTCGAAACTACGATTGAAAATGTCTGGTTTCCACTTGGTAATAAAGGAGTTGTATTTGTTTTTGGAGAAACAATGATCTTATAGGTGACTTTCTCAGGATTCTTAATATCAACCCTTTCTATGGTATCTACATCGTTTGTTGATGTATTCGTTGCAGCACCTGTAAGATTACTCATTCCGCCCAACTTCCATGGATAGAAAGTGCTTTCCGTTCCGTTAGCGTTTATTTTTACAATTTTCAAATCCAAATCATTAATGACATTCGGACTGTTGAGGTCTACCACATTACTCACTATATTCCCCTGAGGATCTGTCCATGAAATTGTAGCGGACAATGGCTGGGTAGTTTCATAGGGAACTACATACAGGGTATATTTATTCCCTTGGTTTAAAGTCACTTCTTTTATTAATGTTGATTTTTTCTCATTATTAATAATTCCCTCAATGTTATTATAAATGGCCTCTGACGCTCTTCTTGCATCCGCCAGTCCCCAGCCGTATATATAATCTGGCCCTTCAGTTCCTTTATCGTTTGCAGTATGGGCAAGCAACGCTCTTACCGTAGAAGAAAGCATATACTTTTGTGACGGGTTTACAGATTTATAGTATTGCTGAAGGAGTGTAATGATGCCGGAAACAACAGCTGCCGCTGAAGAGGTTCCCCTGTAGGTGCCATATGCTGCGTCATATGTTTCAATGGATGAATATATATTTTCTCCCGGAGCACAGATATCGGGCTTTATCCTTCCGTCATCTGTTGGACCGTAGCTGCTGAATGCCGAAACATCGAACGCTTCATCAGAACTCATATTTACATTCTTCTTTGCTGAGGCTACAACCAGGACATTTTTGGCAATTCCTGCTCCTTCGAGTAAATCGTATCCGTTTTTAGCAGAAACCTGCGGAACAATACCGGGATCCATTTCTCTTGCATTTCCCGCTGCTTTTACAATTTGCAGATAGGGCTTTAAATACATCAGATTATCCCATGACTGAGCGGTTAGGTTATATTTCCCAAATTGATAGGTCTGAAGATACATAGGATCAAAACCATAGCTATTATTTGCAACTAATATTCCTGTTGTCCCGTTATAAGCTTCAGAGAGCATTTCCTGAACATCATTTACCCAGTCATAGGCATTGATTTTTGCCTCGTAAGCAATTCCCTTGGCTTCGGCCTCCCCATTATTTCCGGCCAATGTCCCTGCTATATTAGTACTATGTCGGGAAATCGTTTGATTTTGTGAGCTGTCGTAAGTATTGATTTTTCCGGTTAATAACTGATGGGTTATTCTAGGCTTGGAATAATCCCACTGCCCAATAACCATATTGTTCCCGGTTATATTAAGTCCGATCCCACCACCCGGATATAAATTATCTGCCTTTGTCATTTTTGCTGCTCCTGCATTAAGAGTAGTATAATACATTGGCCTTCCGCTTTCATCAGCTCCTATAAGCTGCTTTTCATTCCCATTTTCAGAAATGAATTCTTTATGCCCCAAGCCTTTAAGCCTTTGAATTTCATTTTTTTGCTTTTGTGTATAATCCTGTACTTTTTTCTGAAAAGCATGGATTTCGCGTTCTTTCGGGTCTGTTTTTACTTCATCCTTTGTCTGTCCGTAGGATGAAAAAAAGAACATCACAGCAATCCCTAATATAGATTTATGGTAGATTTTCTGCATGTGAAAAAGTTTAATGTGTATTTGTTTATAAAAGGCAGGCAACTGCCTTAACCAATGTTATCAGATAAAGCCTGTTATAATAGTCGTAAGAAAAGGCGATCTCTTTCTCTACTTATTCAGTGATGTTATAGTTTTTTTAAGCTCCTTGTTTTCGTCGCCTAATTGTTTTACATCTTTATTAAGCTGGATAACATATAGAGTTAATTCCTCTATTTTTTCAAGAAGTTTAGCATCCATTTCCCCTAGATTGATTCCGTTTTCTTTTACTTCTTTAGCAGAAGGGATATTCGGTAAGTGTCCTTTTTCTTCAATATGCTTTTCAACGACTTCTAAACTGTTAAGTTTGTAATCTTTTTTAAATACATAATCGGCCCAGCCGTTTGCAGAGGCAACGTCTACTTTTACTTTTTCAGTTCTGATACCGTTTTTTATAAAAACCCGATAATCATTGCAATCCGTACAAGTAGGATATTGATTATAGTTTCCAATAAGCAATTTTCCGTTTGCCTTTAATGAGAACATTGCCTCCCACACTCCTGGTGCAGTGGGTCCAGTAACATCTAAAACTCCTGGATTATTTGGCTGGTATTGAGTATAATTTAGCCAAACTAACGATGCACCACTGTTAATATTGGTTCCTGTATTTCTAACTTGAAACGTGTCACTATCAACGCTGGATAAAAACTGACTTCGCCCTTGCGCCCTGAAAGCAATATTGGGATCAGGACTCATGCCAACCCCAATGTTACCGTTAGAATTAATTTTAATTCTTTCAATATTATTGGTCTTCATAACTAGATCTTTATCATCTGTTGTCCCAACAAAATCTGTTGCAGGATTGGTGCCAGCATTTCCCTGAATATTCCAAGATTGAGAAAAATAAAAATTCGAAAATGAAACTAAAGCAAATAATAGAATTTTTTTCATAAGATGTTTTTATTTATGCAGCTCTTCGAGCCACATATGATTATTATTTTAATGTAATTTATTGATTAAGAGTATCGTTGTTTCTGAGTTTGTTATTCTCTTCCTCCAACTTTTTAAAATCCTTGTTAAGCTTAATGACATATAATGTGAGTTCTTCTATTTTTTCTAGAAGTTTGGCATTCATTTCACCCAGATTAATTCCGTTTTCCACTACTTCTTTAGCAGAAGGGATATTCGGTAAATGTCCTTTTTCTTCAATATGCTTTTCAACATATTCCAAACTGTTGAGCTTATAATCTTTCTTGAATACATAATCGGCCCAGCCGTTTGCTGAAGCGATATCTACTTTTATTTTTTCAGTTCTTATCCCATTCTTTACAAATAACCTGTAGTCATTACAATCTGAACAGGAAATATTACTGGAAGTCCCTAAAAAAAGTTTGCCGTTTGCTTTAAGTGAAAACATTAGTTCATAAGCACTGGAAGTTGGCCAGCCAGCAACATCCAAAACTCCAGGATTATTAGGCTGATACTGTCCATATCTTAAAAAAACAAGAGATGAACCGCTACCAATATTCGAACCCGTATTCCCAACATAAAAAGTATCGCTATCTATATCTGTAATAACCTGGGTTCTTCCGTTTACTTTAAAGGCTATATCTGGGTGAGCTTCTGTTTTGATTCCCACATTCCCCCCTACAAACATTTGTCCGTCATGCCTTAATGAGAATGTCACATCTTCAGTCCCCGTTCCGAATATTGTATTTTTCATAAAATATCTTTCGGGATTTCTTAAATGGCTTGTTCTTAATTCTAACTGACTGGATCCTGGCGCACCATCATAATGTACCGTTAGTTTCGATGAAGGATCACTTGTCCCAACACCTACATTACCATTATTTAAGAGTTGAATCCCTACCCCTGCAGATGTTTGAAGCTTAATCCCTCCATACCAGTTAATATCTAATCCATCTGAGCTGGACACGGGATAATGTCCTAAGTAATAATGTGCTGGATCTGAATTGCCATACAGTTTGTCAAAAGCAATGTTCTGGGAAAAAAATGAGCCAAAGATAATTAAACCCAAAATTGATAAAGATTTTTTCATAAAGCTTTATTTAAGTTATATATGGTTATAGACTTATCAGTTAAGAAATTCAGAGTAAAATTTTTTATTCACTTTATTTAGAATTTTCGAATAATATATCTGAGTAAAACTATTCAATCTTTAAATCCTATAAAACGAAACATCCATTAAATTTATAAATCCATTGAATGAATTTATAAATTTGATCACGAGTAAAATGCTGAATTACAAATAATTAAAGCAAACAACTGTAGTTTTTATCACCAAGAAGTGTGCTAATTATATAAATTGAATATGATTTTTGAATAAATTTGAAAATACAAACACACGCACAAATGATTTTAATAAAAAGAGTACTTATTGTACATGCTTTTCTTATGGGTTTTAAAATATTTTCTCGAAATACGACAGACCAAAAATTTTCAGCAGAAACAGATGACTTAATAAAAAAAGATCAGATGGATTTGGTGAATTTCAATCTGAATGAAAATATAAAATTCAAACGTCTTTCTGATTATCCATTGCGTTATGATTTACTAATTAAACTTGATTCTGCTTCTGCTTTATATAAAAAAGGTGAATATCTAAATGCAGAAAAGGCTTACTTAACCATATTGAATAAGATTGAAAATAATAAGTCCCAACTTACCTCTGCAGATTATGAAAACTTGAAGCATATTGGCATATCAGGACTATTTTATATTGAAAAGAGACTGGGAAATATTTCACAGGGATTAAAATATCTGCAATTTTTTTCAAAAGGGACGAACCCCATACAGAAGAAAAAACAAAGACTGTTTTTTGCTGTTGCGAATATAGAATTAGGAAACTACAAAAAAGGAGTTCAGACCCTTAATCTCCGACTTAATGATATTCTCCTGGATACAGAAAATGTTCTTTATAGTCATTCTTCTAAGACAGAAGAGATTGCTGTTACTTATAATGCCAAAGGAGATGCATTTATTAAATGGTTTAAAGATACCGGCAAAAAGATGTATCTGGATTCTTCCAAAATTAATTATGAGAAGGCTTATAAAGTGCTGAAGACCTCACCAGATTATTCCCAATATTCCAAATCTGTACTTATTGACCATCTGGCAGATATCGCTCTGCAAAAAAGGCAATACCGTTATTCATTATCACTCTACAATACATGTGAAAAGGACTCATTACTTATGAATGAAAATTTTTCAAGCGAGGCAATCTGGCTTGGAAAAGCAGAAATATACACATTTCTCAATGAACCTGACTCGGCATTTTACTATATCAATAAGGTAAATAAAATAAATACCTATGAAGGCAAATTAAAAATGTACCATTTACTGAGCATTAACTATGAAAATACCAGAGATCATAAAAATGCTTATAAGTTTGCAAAACTCAGCCTGGCTGAAATGGAAAAGAAAAAAAACTGGGATAATTCAGGACATACTTTTCTGAGAATGAATGAACAGCAGGAAATAAAGTCTTTATCCGAGGAGATGCTAAATAACAATAAAAGATATAGCTTTCTGTCAATTGCTTTAATCATATTAATATTCTCCATAATTATACTTTATATTACTTACAGAAATAGTAAAAGAAAAAAAATCACCTTCTCAAAGTTATCCCAGATCGATGAAATTAATGATTCCAGTATGTATCCTCTTATCGCTCAAAAAGAAGAAGTTCCTTTGATCATAGAAGATGAACTGGTCAGACGGATTCTTAAAAAAATTACCTTAATGGAGCTGGATAAAAAATTCCTTTCTAATGATTTCAAGCTTTCCCATATTGCAAAGCAGGTAAACACGAACACCACTTATTTGTCTCAAATAATAAATCAGCATAAAGGAATGTCATTTTCAGAATATGTAAATGATTTGCGGATCACTTATATTTTGAAAGAATTAAGTGAAAATCCTAAGCTCCGGAAATATACTATTAAAACAATATCTGAAGAGATTGGTTATAAAAGCGCCTCTACCTTTATCAATGCTTTTAAAAACAGGGCCAAAATGACCCCATCCTATTATATTCAATTACTGGAAAAAAAATAAAACCTATAAGATTGAAGAAATACTACCTAAAAAACCACAGCATTTCCGCTGTGGTTTTTATAATCTTCAGGTTAAAATGTGAATTCTATCCTTCCTGCTGATTCCCTAAAAAAGCATCCCAGCCTTGTGCTGTAAGTGGGATTAACTGATTGGATCCTCTTGCAACCATATAATTTCCGTCCTCCTTATCTACCGCATGACCGATAATAGTGAAATCAGGGTGATTTTTAATTTTATCAAAATCATTAGGAGAAATAGTGAACAGAAGTTCATAATCTTCACCACCGCTCAATGCAGTCATTACCGGGTTAAGGTTCATTTCATCCGCTGTGGAAATCGTAAGGCTGTCCATCGGGATTTTCTCTTCATACAATCTGAAACCGGTTTTAGACTGGTCAGAAAGATGAAGGATCTCTGAAGCCAGCCCATCAGAAATATCAATCATTGATGTAGGTTTGATACCCAGCTCTTCCAGAATCCCTTTGACATCCGTTCTGGCTTCCGGCTTAAGCTGTCTTTCCAGGATATAGTCGTAACCTTCCATTTCCGGCTGCATATTAGGATCTGCCAGGAAAACAGCATGCTCTCTTTCAAGGATCTGAAGTCCCATGTAAGCTCCGCCAAGATCTCCTGTTACTACAAGAAGATCATTTGGTTTTGTTCCGCTTCTTTTTACTATATTCTCTTCATTTTCGATCCCTACAGCAGTGATACTCATCACCAATCCTGAATTGGAGCTGGTGGTATCTCCTCCTACGAGATCTACTTTATATCTTGTACATGCAGCCTGAATTCCGGAATAGATCTCTTCCAAAGCTTCTACCGGAAAACGGTTGGAAACCGCCAGCGAAACCAGAATCTGTGTCGGGATAGCATTCATCGCGGCAATGTCGCTCAGGTTCACCACTACAGCTTTGTAACCTAAATGTTTTAAAGGGACGTAGCCTAAATTAAAATGAACTCCTTCTGCCAGAACATCAGTAGTAAGAAGCACTTTTTTGCTACCGGGGTTAATTACAGCAGCATCATCTCCCACTCCAAGTTCAGAAGACTCATTAGTCAGCGGGAAATACTCTGTTAAATGCTTTATAAGACCAAATTCTCCTAATTTGGAGATAGGTGTAAGTTCCTGTGATTTATCTTCAAACATATTTTTTGTATTAATGTACAGTGTAAAATGTATTTATGACATTCAACTTTGGACTGTAAACTTTGAATTAATTTGTAAATTCTGCCGGATCTACATTATCCGGACGGAAAGGAAGTTTTTTAAAGTCTTCTTTCGTCATTACAACTGTTTCCGGGCTTTTATACTTATTCATTGCTTCCACCACATCATCCGGCGGAGTGGTCATTTTTCTCAGCATCATATCGATCCACACCCCTGTAGCTTCTGCGGTGGCACAGTGAACCCCATCCGGCGTATAGAATTTATGAACAAACCGGTAAATAGAGGAATCTTCCGAACATCCATCGATTTCGAGGCTGACGATAACCGTCTGGTCCGCATAGATCTCTTTAAAAAAAGAATATCTTTCATGCATGATGACAGGTCCTATCCCCCATCTGCTCAGCTGGGTAACCCCCATTTTTTCTTTGGTCATAAAGGCCATTCTGGCTTGTGCGCAATACTGCACGTATGATGAATTGGCTAAGTGTTTATTGGCATCCAGATCACTCCAGCGTACTTCGAATTTATGGTAAAAAATCATGTAAAAGTCGTTTTTAGTATGATTAAATTATATTCTTCAAAATTACTCAAATAAGATGGTTTATAAAAATTGTACTTTTGAAAAAATAATCTTCAGCATAGGATTGCAATACATGAAACAGATCATCATTATCGGAGGCGGTGCGGCAGGCTTTTTCTGCGCATCCAATCTTGACGAAAAAAAATATAAGATTACCATCCTGGAACAGAATTCTGATGTCCTTCAGAAAGTAAAGATTTCAGGAGGCGGACGCTGCAATGTGACGCATGCCTGTTTTGATCCCAGAGAACTGGTTCAGTTCTACCCAAGGGGAAATAAGGAACTGCTAAGTGTTTTCACTAAATTTCAGCCGGGAGATACCATGGATTGGTTTGACCAGCGTAGCGTTCCTTTAAAGATTGAAAATGATAACCGGGTTTTTCCGGAAAGCAATTCCTCACAGACCATTATTAATACTTTACTGAACGAGATCCGGAAAAAGAATGTAGAGGTTAAAACAAAATGTTCCGTTAAAGAAGTTGAAAAAAAAGATGAAAAATACATTGTAAAAACAAGCTTAGGTGATTTCCAGGCAGATTATATAGTCTATGCAACCGGAAGCTCTCCGAAGTCGCTGAAAATTGTTGAAAACCTGGGCCATAAGATCATTGATCTTGTTCCGTCCCTTTTTACATTCAATATAAAGGATGACCTGCTTAAGGATCTTCCGGGAACAAGCTTTGAGAATGCTGAAATTTCAATTCCTGCTTTAAAAACACAAGAAAGCGGACCTTTACTGATCACCCACTGGGGCTTGTCAGGACCGGCTGTCCTGAAGATTTCTGCCTGGGAAGCGATAAGCCTGGCAAAATCAAAATATCAGTTTGAAATTGAAGTCAATTTTATTTCAAAACCTATAGATGAAGCTGAGGAGAATTTCCAGAATTTTAAGCAAACCCATCCTAAGAAAACAATCGGACAGGCCAAAATCTTTGACATTACGAACCGTTTCTGGCAAAAGATCATAGAAGTTTCAAAGGTTGATCTCAATAAACAGATTTCCAATATTTCCACAAAAGAAATGCAGAAAATATTTGAAAACCTTTGCCGAAAGAAGCTGAAAGTGACAGGAAAGTCTACTTTTAAAGACGAGTTTGTAACCGCCGGAGGTGTTGATTTAAAGGAAATTAACTTTAAAAACATGTCTTCCAAACTGCTCCCGAATTTTTACATTGCCGGAGAAGTTTTGAATATTGATGCGGTGACGGGAGGCTTTAATTTCCAGGCATGCTGGAGTGAAGCGTGGCTTATTTCACAAGATCTAAATAATTTAGAGATATGAAAAAAATATTATTTCTTATTTTATTTTCAAGCTCAATAACAGCCTATACACAAACACTTGACACTATAAAAACACCTTCTGTTCAAAATATTTCAGAAGGCTCTGATACTTCACGATACCCTGGAGGGTTGATGAAATTCCGAAAAGATCTTGCGGATAAAATAAAACTGAACCGAATAAAAGGGATCAATGGTATGACTGGTACCATCACTTCAAAAGCAAAAATTACAGTTAATGCAAAAGGTAAAATAGAAGATATCTTAGTAACCGGAGACAATACTGATTTCAATAAAGAAATAGTAAGAGCTATAAAATCTTTGAATCCCAAATTGAAGCCCCTGGAATCCAATGGAAAGGTTGTACGCAGTTATTATAGCTTCCCTCTCACTCTAAGTTTTGAATAACGAACAATGATCCCAGCTAAAAGAAATATTTTGTTTTTCTTTAAAATCCTTCTCATCATAGGGTTTGGATATTTCTTTTGGCTCATGCTAAAAATCACGCTGGAATACATCCCTTTTAATCCAAATGTAAGCTTTCTGATGATTAAGCAGACGGAAGTTCAGGGCAGACCAGAATACCTTTCTTTTTTCTACACCCACGTTTACACCAGTATTTTTGTCTTACTTTCCGGGTTTCTGGCTATCTTCAGAAAGGATTTTGGCTTTACAAACTTTCATAAAAATATGGGCAAAATCTATATTTTTTTGATTCTGGCTCTTGCTGCTCCATCAGGAATTTATATGGGATTTTTTGCCAACGGAGGTTTATTTTCCAAGATTTCTTTCGTTGTTTTAGGATTTCTCTGGTGGCTAACAACTTATAAAGCCTATCAATTGGCAAGGCAGAAAAGGTTTAAAGACCATAAGCAATGGATGTGGCGGAGCTTTGCCCTCACTTTATCTGCGCTCACCTTGCGGATCTGGAAAGTAATTATTGTATATTTATTCCATCCCAATCCTATGGATGTTTACCAGATCATTGCGTGGCTGGGCTGGGTACCCAATATCCTTTTAATTGAATATTTAATCACAAAAAAACAGATATGAAAATTCTAAATTACACATTAGCCTCTTTGCTTGCCGTTTCTCTGATGAGCTGTAAGAAAGATGGAAAAATAAACGAAACCGGAAAAGATTCTGTCATCGCAAAAAAAGATTCTGCTGTAGTTCCTGAAATCTATAAAGAATATTATGGAATTTACACCGGGAATTTTGCTGGAAAAGAAACGATTAAAGCCGAAGATGGTGAAGAATATGAGGATTATGTTAATAAAAGGCTTTCCCTGAAAATCAACAGAATCACCACAGACAGTGTTTACGGCCAAAGTATTGTGAATGGAAACCAGCGCCCTTTCAGAGGCATCTTTAATGAGACTACGAAATCTTTTGTACTGGATGAACCCGGCAATGATAAAACCGACGGCAGGTTTGAAATAAAGCTAAACGGCGACAGCATCACAGGAAAATGGAATGCATTCAATAAAACAGCTGTAAAGTCTCCTTTAAAAACGGTTAAACTTTCTAAAAAAGAATTTGTCTACAATCCGAATTTTATGCTGGATAAAGATTCTGACCTGGTCGACTGGTCCAATCCAAAGGATTTTGTAGAAAAATATACCGATGAAGAAACCGGAAAAACAGAAAGCTATACAACCTCCAAAAACAGGGTTGCTTCTGAAGCTATTTTTGAGCTGAATGCCTCCAAACAGAAACTGACTGAAAAAGAGCTTAAAAATTTAAGGAAAATAGACCTGGAAATTATTAAGAATTCTGTTTTCGCAAGACATGGCTATTCTTTCAAAAAGGAAACCTACAGATATTTCTTTGAACAAACAGACTGGTATATCCCTGTTTCCAATAACGTAGACAAAGAACTTTCGCCTATGGAAAAGGAGAATGTTGCCTTGCTGAACCGTTTTATCAAGTATGCAGAAGATAAATATGACAGCTTCGGAAGATAATTTGAAATCATGAAAAAATATTTGTTGCTTTTTTTGATATTCTGGGCTGTTTCCGTTGCTGCACAGAAAGATTCTACAGTTGTTCCGGGACCTAAGCCAATGACAGCTGCAGAATCCGCATTAACAAAAGCTGCCGAATTTCCGGGTGGCCACCGGGCTTTTGTAACAGAGATTTTAAAATATTTCCGGACCACCCCGATGGTTAAAGCAGAGATCATGAGTGCAAAAGCGGTTGCAACTTTTATCGTAGATACAGAAGGAAATATGATAGATATCAAAATTGAATCCTATGAATACAAAATAGTAAGGGATGAATTTCTGAGAGCCCTGAAAATGGTGAAGACCAAATGGATTCCTGCCGAGCAGGATGGTAAAAAGGTCAGAAACCTGATGAGACAGCCGTTGATATTTAACCTGCAATAGTCTGTCTATCTTTTTCCGGATTCAATTTTACCCAGAAGAACAGTAATAAGCATCCTGCGGCATAACAAAGAATGTCGATCCAGGAGAATGAGTTTCCTATGACAATATACATCAGGCTTCCAGGACGGAAGCCTAGTTTTTCTGCAATGGTGAAGTATTGTGCAAATTCTACCAAGCAGGAAAAGACCAGAATTCCGAGGATCAGCTTTTTATCATTCATCTTCACGAAGGTTTTCACCAATGTATACAGAAGCATCACTACAATAACATCACCGAGATAGGCTCTTACAAAGAAAATATCGGCTAGCTTTGTGGCAATCAGGATTTCTGTAAGGAAAATGAAGATGGTGAGAAGAAGATAGGTAAGGTTGAATTTAAATTTCATACTGTGTTTATATTTGGCTAAAGCCATTGGGAATTGATTATTTAAGCGGGCTAAAGCCCGCTCCTACTGAATGATACATCAGAATTAAAATTTTAAGCCATAAAAAATCGGCATTCCAGGAACACCGATTCTGTATAGATTGTAAGCAAAGATATTATTTCTTCACTTTAATTGTACATCCTATTGCTACTGTTTTTGTCATTTTTACAGGCTCCCCTTTAATCAGGGCATTTACGGCATCTTGAACATAATATTCTGAAACATCATTCGGATTGTCATAATTATTGTCGATAGCACCGATATATTTCACGATATTTTTTCCGTTTTCTTTCTGCAGAACAAAAACATGCGGTGTTTTAGTCGCTCCGTACAAAGGATAAATCTTTTGTCCTTCATCCACCAGATAAGGAAATGTGAACCCTTTCTGTTTTGCCCTTTCAATCATTTGCTGGTAACCGTCTTCCGGCTGTACGTTAGGATCATTAGGATTAACTGCAATAACAGGATAGCCTTGATCTTTGAATTTCTTATCCAGCTCCACAATACGGTCTTCGTATTTCTTTGCATAAGGGCAATGGTTGCAGGTGAAAACCACGATAAATCCTTTCGCAGCTTTGAAATCGCTTAAAGAAACCATTTTTCCATCAATATTCTTCAGCTTAAAATCTGCTGCCTCATCACCCACTTCATAGCCTTTTACAGAAGTTTGTGAGTGTATTGGAGGAACATTGTTCTTTCCATGATCCGGCGTGGTAAAACTTAGCAGTCCGAGCCCGGCCATGAATGCTGTCATTACAATTTTCAGGTTTTTCATATCTATTTTTTTATTTTAAGTGATCGTTAATGGTTTTTTCGAGGTCTTCTTTACTCATTTCGCCATCGTTGAAATGTACTTTTTCGCCGTTTTTATAAAAAATGGTCACCGGAATATTTCCATCCCAGTTTTTTTCAAATTTCGGGATCCAGGTATTCATTCTTTTGATATCATCCAGAAGAATAACCTCAGCACTAAGGTTTTTATTTTTGATAAATTTAATGACTCTTTCTTTATCCACAAGCCTGTCCAGAGAAACCAGAATCATTTTGAACTGAGGATGATCCTTAAACTTGTTATTGACCTCCATGAAATGCGGAAGCTCTTTTACGCACGGAGCGCAGGTTGTTGCCCAGAAATTTACGACCAACAGTTTGTCGCCTTCTTCCTGTATCTTTTTTTCAAGCTCTTCATACTTCACAGAATGCACTTCTGTTTGCTGGGCCCGGAAAGCACAAAAGCAGAAACAAAGAAGCAATAGGCTTAGTAAATTTTTCATGCTTAAAATTAGTAAATGCTTTCCTTTTCTCTAAATATCAATCTGTTAAACTTTGTTAAGTGTTTTAAAATTTTCCTTATATTTTATCACATTGTATTGAATTAAATGAAATAAAAATGTAAATTAGCGTACAATCAAATCAAATTTTATTATGAAAAAATCAAATTTCCAGAAAAAAAGACTTTCAAAAAATGAGTTGAAAGAGATTAAAGGGGCAAGACCTGTTTGTCCAAGAGTGATAAGCTGCACTGATCCTGAAACCGGGATAGAGCTATATGGTGTTTATGGTGTTCAGGACGGATACTGTTGTTAAGAATTTAATACTAAAATCAGAACAATATGAAAATTTCAAAAATACAGATCAGAAAGCTGACTAAAAGTGAGCTAAAAGCAATCAACGGAGGTGCCGGCTCGTGTGCAGAAGGCGAATGTAAGCTTAGGGGAGTAAGTCACTTCATTATAATCGGACCGAGAGGTAATGACGGCTACTGCTGCTAATTTCGCAGTACAATACAAATAGGAATGACCGGATAGTTTCCGGTCATTTTTTATATAATATTTTTAAAGTAATTAACTCAAGGACTTAGAGTTATTCTCCAATCATCTTTTTTATAGAGTTCAGTTTCATCAATGCTTCAATAGGTGTTAATGTATTGATGTCTATTTTCGTAAGCTCTTCGCGGATATTTTCCAGAACGGGGTCATCCAGCTGGAAAAAAGAGAGCTGCATATTTTCTTCCGTTACTCTTTTAATGCTTTCGGTAGTGCTTGTAGTCTGGGCCCGGCTTGCTTCAAGGGTTTTCAGGATTTCGTTGGCCCTGTTGACCACTTTTGAAGGCATTCCAGCCAGTTTGGCTACATGAATACCAAAACTGTGCTCGCTTCCTCCCGGAATCAGCTTCCTTAAGAAAATAATATTCCCTTTATTTTCCTGAATGGAAACATGGAAATTTTTCACCCTTTCGAAATTGACTGTCATTTCATTCAACTCGTGGTAATGGGTGGCAAATAAAGTTTTTGCCTGTGTAGGATGCTGATGGAGGTATTCTGCAATAGCCCATGCAATAGAAACCCCGTCATAGGTGGAAGTTCCGCGGCCGATCTCGTCCAGCAGAATAAGGCTTCGCTCGGAGATATTGTTCAGAATATTGGCTGCTTCATTCATTTCCACCATAAAAGTAGATTCTCCGGCAGAAATATTGTCGGTAGCTCCTACCCTTGTGAAAATTTTATCTAAAATCCCTATTTCAGCATGTTTTGCCGGAACAAAACTTCCAATTTGGGCCAAAAGACATACAATAGCCGTCTGACGCAGGATAGCGGATTTACCGGCCATGTTCGGTCCAGTCACCATGATGATCTGCTGGGAATCTTTATCTAAAAAGATATCGTTCGGGATGTATTTTTCTCCTAACGGAAGTGCATTTTCTATGATCGGGTGCCTTGCTTCTTTTAAGTCTATGGCATATCCCTGATTAAGAACCGGCTTTGTATAACTCTCAGAAACAGCAAGTTCAGACAATCCTACAGCCACATCAAGCTGCGCAATAATATTGGAGTTGCCCTGGATTTGATCCATATAAACCATCGTTTCAGAGCATACATTCCTGTACAGTTCATTTTCCAGCACACTTATCTTTTCTTCAGCTCCCAGGATCTGGCTTTCGTATTCTTTCAGTTCTTCGGTAATATATCGTTCGGCATTAACAAGTGTTTGCTTTCTTAACCAGTCAGCCGGAACTTTATCTTTATGGGCATTCCTTACTTCTATATAATATCCGAAAACATTATTGAAATCTATTTTAAGACTTGAAATTCCTGTCCTTTCTATTTCTCTCTGGCACATTTCGTCCAGGAAGCCACGCCCTTTGCTTTGAAGGTTTCTCAGCCTGTCGAGCTCCTCCGAGATGCCTTCTTTAACGATATTTCCTTTGGAAAGGTTCACCGGAAGCTCTTCGTTAAGATGATTCTGCAAAAACTTAATAAGCTCTTCCATATCAAACAGCGGTTCCAGCCAGGCAAGTACATCGGCATGCGGATGAAGTAATGCTTTGATCTGATGAATATTAATCAGGCTTTGACGCAAATAGCCCAACTCTTTCGGCGAAATTTTTTCTGCCGCCAGCTTTCCCATCAATCTGTCCAGATCCGAGATAGATTTCAACAGCTGGCAGATTTCATATTTCAGCTGATCATTTTCATTCAGGAAATCGATCAGGGAAAGCCTCCTCATAATCTCGTCCACAGATTTTAAAGGAAGAATAATTCTTCTCCTCAATAATCTTCCACCCATCGGGGTCGATGTTTTATCGATAATATCCAGCAGAGATTTTCCCTGTGGATTGCTCGGATAAACAATTTCAAGATTTCTTAAGGTAAAATTATCCATCATCAGATAGTCTTCCTGCGGGATGGTCTGAAGTTTTGTGATATGGGCAAGCAGGTTGTGATGGGTATCTTCCACAAGATAGGCAAAAATGGCTCCTGCCGCTGTAATCGCGAGCGGAAGATTTTCAACTCCAAAACCTTTTAAGGAATTTGTTTTAAAATGGGAAGTCAGTTTTTCGTAGGCAAAATTATACTGGAACGCCCAGTCTTCAAGTTTAAAGGCACTTTTGCTTTTTAATTGTTCCGGGAGCTGAACGCTTCTCTGGAAAACAATTTCACTGGGATCAAAAGTATTGATAATGTGAAGGATCTTTTCAAGACTTCCCTCACTTACCAGAAATTCTCCGGTAGAAACATCCACCATCGCAATTCCGTATTTTTCTTTTTCTTTATGAAGGGAAAGGAGGAAGTTGTTCTTTTTTGAATTCAGGACCTGGTCATTAAAAGTTACTCCCGGTGTTACAAGCTCTGTAACCCCTCTTTTCACAATTCCTTTTACCATTTTCGGATCTTCCAGCTGATCACAGATCGCCACCCTCATTCCGGCTCTTACCAGTTTCGGAAGATAAGAATCTACCGAGTGATGTGGAAATCCTGCAAGCTCTATGTGTCCTTCTCCATTGGCTCTTTTGGTAAGAACAATACCTAAGATCTGGGATGTCTTCACAGCATCCTGCCCGAACGTTTCGTAAAAGTCCCCAACCCGGAACAACAGCAGCGCATCAGGGTATTTTGCCTTGATGGTATTGTACTGCGTCATAAGCGGGGTTTCCTTCTTCGTTTTTGCCATAATAAAAAATGAGCCCCAAATTTAAATAAAATATATTCAGGGATTGAAATTAGAGTAGAATTAATCTCTTAACCGGGATCAAAAAAGCTGCTTATGTATTTCAGAATAAAATATTTATTGTATTTTTCAGTAAAAAAATTCTATGATGTATCCTGTTCTGGAAACTGAAAGACTGCTTTTAAGACAACTTACTCCTGATGATGCAGAGGACCTTTTTGAGTATTTTTCCCTGGAAGAGGTTATGGAATATTATGACCTTGAAGTTTTCAAAACGCCGGAGGATGCCCGGAATATTATCCGGTATTTTAATGGTGAATTTGAAAAAGGAAAAGGGTTCCGGTGGGCTTTGGAACTAAAATCCGAAAAGAAGGTCATAGGAACGTGCGGCTATCACAACTGGTACCGCGATCATTTCCGTGCTGAGATTGGCTATGAGCTCAACCCAAAGTACTGGAGAAAATCCTATATGAAAGAAGCCATCCTCCCTATTCTTACTTTTGGATTCGAAAGCATGAGGCTCCATCGTGTGGATGCCTTCACCGATCCCGCTAATATTTCTTCCGAAAAGCTTCTTCAATCTTTAAATTTTAAAGACGAGGGAATTCTGCGTGACTACTTTTTTGAAAAAGGCAGGTTTGTAGATGCTAAGATTTTCGGGCTTATTAATGAATAAATGGAAGGCTGATGCTAGAAGATGGAAGTTTCTGAAGTCCGCGGAACCACTGAACATTTTTAATTAACTTTTATAGCATTTATTTTCCGGCATTAACTTTCTTGAATGACAATCGTAACAAGAAGTATCAGGAGAAACAGTAACTCCCAGCCTCCCTCTTCAAACTTCCAGCCTATCTTTTCATAGACTTTTGCTGTTTTTCAAATGCTTCCACACCCTTTTCATACGCCCATTTCTGCTTGTAATTCACCCACTTAGCTTTAAAAAGCTTACGAAGGAGCTTGTCTGTATACCTCATGATAAAAACATGGTACAGCATATTGGCAAAAACATTCGGTTTGTTAGGCAGCGCTCTGAGTGACAGTGAAAAGCCCGGTTCCAGATACCTGTTGAAATGCCAGAATGCTCCCGGAATGAAAAGAGCATCACCGTGTTCCATGAAAATTTCGTAACCTCTGGCGTATTGTAAAGCCGGAAACTTTTCATAATCAGGGTTTTCATAATCTATATCGTAAACGGTATGTACGGAAAGCGGGACTTTATACAGGAAATCCGACTGCTCCTGATCAAACAGGAGTATCCTCTTTTTACCTTCAAAATGAATGTGAAGGAAATCCCCGAGATCTACATCATAATGCATCAACACATGGGCTTCACTTCCACCGAAAAAAAGAGTGGGAAGCCTTTTGAAGAATTTGATTCCCAAATCCGGATAGGTGAAGTTTTTCAACAGCTCAGGAAGCCTGTCTGTAATAATATAGAAGAAGATGCGCAGATCTGAAGGTTTGCTTTTTATAGTATCAATATAATCCTTCATCTTCATATGCGTTACGGGTGCATCGGAACTTTTGGACGCATCAGCCGGCTTATTGTCATACAGCGGAACATCCTGATCGCCTGCTTTTTCCCGGATGTAAGCCAGATTCCATTTGTCGAAAGCATCCCACCGGCTCGCAAAATTCTTGATCAGGAGCGGCTTATGCTTTTTGAAATAATTCTTCTGAAAATCTTCTTTACTGATATCGTTGACTACATCTACGTTTTCGAGGATCATCTTGTTTTTGTTGTTTAATGGGAAATAAAAATAGTGTTTTTTTAAAATCTGGGAAAATTTTAAAAAGGTATCAATATGGGCAGCCTGTTTCAATTAGTTAAAAATCTGCGTAATCTGCAAAATCTGTGGGAGACAGAAAGCTGTATTCATCAGAATTTGTTTAAATTTTGTAAAGAACAGATAAAACGAAAAAAATTATCTTTGTAAGACCAAGAGAATTTATGAGAGTTTACAATACCAAGCATTTCCTGAAAATCCTTTTCAGCATGCACAAAAGCGATACCATGAAGATCCTTTTTCCAACAATGATCCTGGTGGGGCTTTACTCGTGGGGCATTCAGTATCTGGAAGTGGAATATCTTCATCTTACTGCAAAATCAGGGGTCAGCAACGTGGGAATGATCCATTCGCTGCTGGGTTTTGTACTTTCTCTTTTACTTGTTTTCAGAACGAATACGGCCTACGACAGATGGTGGGAAGGCAGAAAGCTGTGGGGAAAGCTGGTGAATGACACCCGGAATTTTGCGGTAAAAATCAATGCCATTTTAGATGAGAACCGTCAGGATGCAGAACAGATCTCGAGATATTTAAAATATTTCCCGCATTTCCTTGCCAAGCATCTTTCCAAGGAATCTACAAGACTGGCCTTGGATGAGGATTATTCTGAAATAGAAAAATCGCTGAAGCACCATGGTCCCAGCGAAATTGTCATTCTTTTGACCCATAAGCTGAATCAGCTGAAAAAAGAAGGAAAAATATCGGAGGTTGAAATGCTGTATCTGGATACTCAGCTTTCCGGTTTTTTAGACGTCTGCGGCGGTTGTGAAAGAATTAAAAATACCCCTATTCCTTACTCTTATTCCTCGTTTGTTAAAAAGTTTATCATTTTATATGTACTGGCATTGCCGGTTGCCTATGTCATCACAATCGGGCTCCTGATGATTCCGCTTACGGTTTTCGTTTACTATGTTCTCATGAGTCTCGAGCTGATCGCTGAAGAAATTGAAGACCCTTTCAATAATGATGAAAATGACATTCCTATGGAAGCTCTTGCTCAAAACATTGAGAGAAGCGTCCATCAAATCATGGGCTTAAAGTAAAAGTATATTAGAGATTGATTTCTTTGAGCTCGCCGTCTTCTTTTATTTCCACAAATTTACTTTCGCGGTTGGCAGCGGAATAACCGTAGAAAAAAGTCTGGTATATCGGGGTGGAATACAAATAACCTCCATAGGCATTATAGGCATCTGATGTTCCTGTTTGCTGCTGATAGCTTGCTGTTGCAGTAAAATTAACGATGGTTTCAAGGTAATATTTTCCAGGCTTCAGTTTTTCAAATTTAAACCTTCCATAATCATCGGTTAAAGCCTCCAATCTGTATTTAAAAGCCTCTTCCGACATGTATACGGTCGTTTTCTTATTCTCATATTTTCTTCTCATGCTGTAAAACTCATCAAAATAAGGAGTCACAGGAAAAAGCATCACAACGGTTCCCTTTGGAGCATAATGTTTTGCGCCAAGAAGAGGTTTGATCCCCCAATTGTTTTTCTGTTTAGTGGAAGCCACTCCTTCTATCGTAGAATTTCCAAAGCTGAGCATTTCACGGGCCATTTTTTTATCAAAAAAGGCCTGCGGATAATAGGTATTTTGTGCCTGTGAACATATAAAAGTAAATACCGGAAGCAGTAAAGTGAGTATTTTTTTCATGTTAATAATTTAAATCAAATATAAGTATTTTGCTATTTTTGAAATAAAAATATCTATGAAATACTTTTTTCTGCTGTTAATGGCTGCATCATCATGGGCCACAGCACAAAAACCATGCGGATTCAAAGACGGGCTGCAGGAAGGATCCTGTAAAGATTTCTACGAAAACGGCCAGGTAAAACAAGTAGTGGAATGGAAAAAAGGTAAAATAGACGGTGAAGCCGTTTATTATTACGACAACGGAAAAGTACAGGCCAAAGGAGAAAATAAAAAGGGCTATAAAGTAAAAGAATGGTCCTACTATGACAAAAACGGTGTCCTTACCTCCAAAGAGGTTTTCAGAAACGGTGAAAAAAACATATATGATGACAGTTCTACTGCTACTTTTTACTCTCCGGCCGGCAAAATAACTGAAGTTTCCAATTACAGATTAGGAAAGCTGAATGGTGAAACCAAACTGTTCCATGAAGATGGAAAATCTGTAAAACAGATCGGGCAGTATGAAAACGGCCTGGCTGTGGGAAAATGGAAAGCGCTTTACCCATCAGGAAAAGTACAGCGTGAAACAGAATTTGCCAACGATAAATGGAACGGGACCCGGGTTCATTACCGTGAAGACGGTAGCATCGAAAAGACAGAGGTCTATAAAGACGGAAAATTAATCTCAACAAAATAAAACAATTGGTACAGAAACTAAAACTGGAAGAGCTCAACAGAATAGATGTGGAAACATTTAAAAAAGTTGAGAAAATTCCATTGGTCATTATTTTAGACAACTTAAGAAGCATGCACAATGTGGGTGCATCTTTCAGAACGGCAGATGCCTTTCTGATCGAAAAAATAATTCTCTGCGGCATTACCCCGCAGCCACCACACCGTGAGATTCATAAAGCAGCGCTTGGAGCTACGGAAAGTGTGGATTGGGGACACGAAAGCGACATCAATACCGCAATCAGTGATTATAAAAGCCGCGGCTATGAAATCATAGGAATTGAGCAGACAACGGACAGCGTCATGATCACCGATTTCAGGATTGACAAATCGAAAAAATATGCCCTGATCTTAGGGAATGAGGTGGAAGGAATAAGCGATGAAGCGCTGCCGAATATTGACACCTTTCTTGAAATTCCTCAGCTTGGAACCAAGCACTCTCTGAACGTAAGCGTATGCGGCGGAATCGTGATGTGGGAATTCGCAAAAGCCCTAAAATAAAAAAACTGCATATGTCCTTAAAAGACAGTGCAGTTTGAAATAAATCTAATAAAAAGTAAAAATGAAAGGCGACAAAGGTACCTTTTTTTTTGTTACAAACAAATTTTAACATCATTTTTTTTATTTTTCCCGAAAAAAAGTGATGTTTTGAGAAAAAGTTTCATTTAATTTTTTATAAATTAGCACAATGTTTATCAAGGATTATATCTCAAAAGACTTTCCGTGTTTTAGCCTTACTGACTCAATAGAATCAGCAAGAAATATGTTAGAGGATTTTGGATATTCCCACATTTTCATTAAAAAATCCCATCACTTCTACGGAGCTATTGCGGAAGATTTTCTTTATGAAGATGACGGGATACTGAAGGATCTTGAGCATCAGATCGAGCGCTTTGCCATTCTGGAAGACAATAATATAATGGACAGCATCCGTCTGTTCTATACTTTCAATGCCAATGTGATTCCGGTAATCAATAAGAACGAAAAATATCTCGGGTATATTACCTGTGAGGATATTTTCCAGAATCTTTCCAGGTATCCTCTGTTTTCAGAAACGGGGGCTATTCTTACCATAGAAACTCCAGCCAGAAAGTATTCGATGACGGAAATCGCCAATATTGTGGAAAGCAACAACTCGAAATTCTATGGTGGATTCATCACTTTAATGTCCGATGAAGTAATCCAGGTAACCATTAAGATCAGCAATGAAAACCTGTCTTCGATAGACGCTACTTTTGACCGCTACGATTACAGAATTGTTGAAAAATACTATTCTGATGAAAAATCGGATCTTTTTAAGGACAGATTTGGGTTTTTCCAAAAATTCATAGAAATATAACATGAAGGCAGCCATATATTCTCAGAAAAAAGACCTCGATACTTTTTTATATTTAAGCAAGTTTATCTCGGAACTTGAAACCAGAGGCGTAAAATCTGTTCTGTATGATGAAATGGCTGAAGCGCTTCAGTTTTCAAAAATATTTGAAACATTCAACAGCAAGCAGGACCTTCTGGACAAAGAAGTAGACCTTTTCTTTACTTTCGGGGGAGACGGAACGATCGTGAATTCATTAACCTTCGTTGAAGACCTTGAAATTCCTATTGTAGGGGTGAATACCGGAAGATTAGGATTCCTGGCCAGCTTTACGAAAGAAGAGGCCTTCAAAGAACTTGATGCTATCCTGAAAGGTGATGTGAAAACAAGCCGCCGTGCAGTGATTGAAGTCGTTTCTCCAAGATCCGACGATTTTTTCCCTTATGCATTGAATGACGTTACCGTATCCAGAAAGGAAACAACCTCCATGATTACAGTGGATTCCTACATCAATGACGAATTTTTGAATGTATTCTGGGGAGATGGAGTAATTGTTTCCACACCTACGGGTTCCACGGCCTATTCTTTAAGCTGCGGCGGACCGATTATCTCTCCGAATAACGAAAACTTTGTCATTACTCCCATCGCTCCGCACAATCTGAATGTACGGCCATTGGTTGTCAATGACGGGGTAGAAATAAAATTTAAAGTGGAAAGCAGAGTGCCGCAATATTCTCTTTCGCTGGACTCACGACTGGTCCATATAGAAACCGACAAAGAAATTATCATCAAAAAGGCCGCTTTTCAGATTCTTCTGGTACAGCCGAACCATTTAAGCTTCTACGAAACGATCCGCCAGAAGCTGCTTTGGGGCAGGGACAAAAGAAATTAGTAATTCCTCAAAAATGATTACCTTTACAGGAATTTTAAAAACGCCTAATAATTTAAAATAAAAAGTAAAACATGAGCAGAATTTTTCCGGCAGGAGTTGCCACAGGTCAATTAGTTACTGATATTTTTCAGTATGCCAAAGAAAACAAATTTGCACTGCCTGCAGTAAACGTAATCGGTTCAAGCAATGTAAATGCTGTAATGGAAACCGCAGCGAAATTAAACTCTCCTGTCATTATCCAGTTTTCAAACGGCGGAGCTGCTTTTAACGCAGGAAAAGGATTAAGCAATGATGGTCAGAAAGCAGCGATTTTAGGATCTATTGCCGGGGCTAAACATATTCATACTCTTGCAGAAGCTTACGGCGCTACTGTAATTTTACATACGGACCACTGTGCAAAGAAATTATTGCCTTGGATCGACGGATTATTAGATGCAAGTGAAGAGCACTATAAGCAGACCGGAAAGTCTCTTTATTCTTCTCACATGTTGGATCTTTCTGAAGAATCTTTAGAAGAAAACCTTGAGATTTCAACTAAATATTTCGAAAGAATGGCTAAAATGCAGATGACTTTAGAAGTGGAGATTGGGGTTACAGGTGGTGAAGAAGACGGTGTAGATAATTCAGACGTTGATAACTCTAAATTATACACTCAGCCTGAAGATATTGCTTACACTTATGAAAAGCTAAAAGCGATTTCTGACAATTTCACTATTGCAGCAGCGTTCGGAAACGTACACGGAGTTTACAAGCCAGGAAATGTGGTTCTTACCCCAAAAATCCTTGACAACTCTCAGAAATACGTTCAGGAGAAATTCGGAACAGCAGCCAAGCCGGTAAACTTTGTATTCCACGGAGGTTCAGGATCTACTTTGGAAGAGATCAGAGAAGCAATCGACTACGGAGTGATCAAAATGAATATTGACACTGACCTTCAGTTCGCTTACACAGAAGGTGTCAGAGACTATATGATTAACAATATTGATTATTTAAGATCTCAGATCGGAAACCCTGAAGGAGAAGAAAAACCTAACAAGAAATTCTACGATCCAAGAGTTTGGGTAAGAAAAGGTGAGGAAACTTTCTCTACAAGACTGGTTAAAGCGTTTGAAGACTTAAATAACGTAAATACTTTAAAATAAGAACTGTACATTTGTATTAATGTAAAAAGTATTCATCAATGGATGCAGTTTACATTAATACATTTTACATTTATACCCTAATACAATCAAAATGGCATTCGACTGGTTTAAAAGAAAAGCAAAAAACATTACCACCTCTACTGATGAAAAAAAGGATGTTCCCAAAGGCCTTTGGCATCAGACTCCATCAGGAAAAATAGTGGAGCATGATGAACTGAGAAGAAACAACTATGTTTCTCCTGAAGACGGATTTCATGTAAGAATAGGAAGTGCAGAATTTTTTGACATCCTTTTTGACGAAGGTAAGTTCACTGAACTGGATGCCAATGTTGAAAGTATTGACATCTTAAATTTCAAGGATACAAAACCTTACAAAGACCGTTTAAAAGAAGTAAAAGCAAAGACAAAACTTACAGATTCCATCAGAAATGCGGTAGGAACTGTAAAAGGAACTGAAATGGTGGTCTCCTGTATGGATTTTGCTTTTATCGGCGGATCTTTGGGCTCCGTAATGGGTGAAAAGATCAGAAGAGCGGTAGATTATTGTATCGCCAACAAGCTTCCGTACATGATCATCTGCCAGTCCGGAGGAGCAAGAATGCAGGAAGCAACCTACTCTCTGATGCAGCTTGCCAAAGTTCAGGCTAAGCTTGCCCAGCTTTCAGAAGCAGGACTTTTATACATCGCTTACCTTTGCGACCCTACTTTTGGAGGAATTACAGCTTCTTTCGCGATGACAGCAGATATTATCATGGCTGAACCGGGAGCACTGATTGGTTTTGCAGGTCCAAGAGTAATCCGTGAAACAATCGGAAGAGATCTTCCTGAAGGTTTCCAGACCTCTGAATTCTTACAGGAAAAAGGATTTGTAGATTTCATTGTAAAAAGAACAGAAATTAAAGATACAGTAGCCAAAACAGTTAATTTATTAGCTGTAAATGCTTAAGATCTGTAACAAACACTATACAATCTCTCTCTAATTAGGGAGAGATTTTTATTTATGAGGACTTTCAAGATATTTTTTAATGCCATCCGAAGCATGAGCCTGAAAAAGATCATGCGTCTTTTATCACTCCTTCTCCCTCATCCTCTTTTTGCTTTGCTAAGTTTTCACGCAACGGTACAAACCTTTAGCATTGCTCAGAAAAAATTCCCGAAAACAGCCTCTAACAACGGTATTGGGAATGCCTACAGACATGCATTATGGTGCTGCTTCATTATGATGTACTGCTGCAAGGTTTCCTCACCCCAAAAAGCATTGGATTTCTGTAAAAGATTAACGGATATGCATGAGGAACTCTTCCCCAATGAGCCTTTGGAAACCAAAATGGACCTTCACAACAACAAATTCGGGATGGATTATTTCATGGAACTCCTTCCGGGAATTCACAGACAGTTTTTTGAAAAAGGATTTTTTATCGACAGCCTGGAAAAGAAGATGGCAGATGCAAAAGTTTTGAAAAGCCTTGATGATGATTTTGAAGGGCATCTGGTTTATCTAAATGACTAAAATTAGGAATATTTCGACTTTACCCAGCATGATACAGTTAAATTATTCCGCTCATATAGAAGCTGTTAGTATTAGCACTGTCATGCTGAGCGAAGTCGAAGCATTTTCATAAATATTTTGAAATAAAGAGTCCTACAATAAAAGTTTTTTCAGGTTTTACATTAAATTTATTATCTTTTCTAAAATTTTAATTTAAACGAATGGTCCTCAGCAGAATTTGGTCGGCTTTCATTATTATTGCCATTGCCATAGCCGGTATTAAATACATTTCATCAGACCACTACAAAACCATCTTCAATGACATGGTGGTAGGAAAAGGTGGTGATACGGTTCAGATCGCTTCACAACCCCTGAATACACTCTCCCCTGTTGTAAGGGACAGCTTGATGAAAAAAAATGATTTTGCAGACAGCAGGATCCATTACAAAACAGATTCTTTAAAGCAGAATGTAAAAGTTTACAGAGTTCAGGAAGCAGACGGAGTGATCGGAACGTCCGAAACAGCAGTAAAGATCTGTATCGGTCTGATCGGGATCATGACCCTGTTCATGGGATTCATGAGTATTGCGGAAAAAGCAGGCGGAATTAACCTTTTAAGCCGTTTTATACAGCCTTTTTTCTCAAAATTATTCCCCGATATTCCTAAAAACCACCCGGCTTTCGGACATATGCTGATGAATTTCAGCGCCAATCTCCTGGGACTGGATAACGCCGCTACTCCATTCGGTTTAAAGGCGATGGAAAGTCTCCAGACTTTAAATCCCAATAAAGATACGGCAAGCAATTCGCAGATTATGTTTCTGTGTCTCCACGCAGGAGGAATGACACTGATCCCTGTTTCCATTATTGCCATAAGGGCTTCAATGGGATCTAAAACCCCCACAGATATTTTTCTGCCCTGTATGATTGCTACCTTTGCAGCAACATTGGCAGCAATGATCATTGTTTCTTTATATCAGAAAATCAATTTATTAAAACCTGTCGTTCTTGCCTATGTAGGAGGAATTTCAGCTGTTATTGCGCTTCTGGTTGTCTATCTTGTTCAGTTAAGCAAAGACGAACTGGATACTTTCAGCAAAGTTTTAAGTAATGGACTGATTCTCTTTATCTTCCTCGCCATAGTGCTGGGAGCGGTTTATAAGAAAATCAACGTTTTTGATGCTTTTATTGAAGGAGCAAAAGAAGGTTTTACAACCTGCGTCAAGATTATTCCTTACTTGGTTGGAATGTTAATCGCTATTTCTCTTTTAAGAACTTCCGGCGTTTTCGATGTCATCATAGATGGGATGAAATGGGTAGCCAACACAGCCGGTTTTGATCCAAGATTTGTGGACGGCCTTCCAACGGCATTAATCAAACCTCTTTCAGGTTCCGGAGCCAGAGGGATGATGGTAGATACGATGTCAACTTTCGGAGCGGATAGTTTCCAGGGTAAACTTGCAGCAGTTCTTCAGGGAAGCTCAGATACGACGTTTTACGTGATTGCAGTCTATTTTGGTGCAGTAGCAGTAAAGAATACAAGATATACGGTAATTGCCATGCTTCTGGCGGATTTAGTGGGTGTTATTGTTTCAATTGCATTGGCGTATTTGTTTTTTGCTTAAGGAATGGTGGCTTCGAGAGCCTCAGCCACCACGAATAGCCATCGCAAATATTTTTCAATCAAAATATTTAGGAATAAGTATCACAAAATAACGACAAATACCTATAGGTGGCTGAGGCTCTCGAAGCCACCAGTTACTTTAAATATAAAAAATCAATTATGATCACAGATAAAGAATTCACATTAAGATTAATACGCCAGTTAACTCAAGCACTGGAAAAACTTATTTTAGACAAGCCTGAAGAAAGTTTAATGCAGAAAGAATTAGATTTTGATTCTTTGATGAGGGATATTTTCAAATTTGATTTTACTGTACTTTCAGCAAAAACAAAAGAAGAAATTATAGAAATCGTTAATGAGAGACAGGAAAGAGATCACAAAGATTATTACGAAATGCTGGGCAATCTTTTCTATTTTAACGGCAAACTGGATGCTAATAATGAGTTTTTAGACAAAGCAAAAACGTTTTACGAATTGTATCTCCAGACGAGTGGGATATTTGCACTTCCGGTGATCAACAGGATCAATGAAATAAAAAAAGCACTTGAGTAAAGTGCTTTTGTATTTTTAGAAGGTTATTTTATAAGTTCCTGTGGAGGATGTACTTGCTTTTTCAGCTTTCACATATTTCTTAACCCATGCTATTGCATTCGAAGTAATGCAAGGATCGGATGTTCCGCCTGACCTTTTCGCAGAAACTACATTTCCGGCTTTATCCACAGTGTAAGCAACCGTAATTGTACCGCTTGATTTACAGCTATTTGCAGGCTGTTCTCCTCCTCTTCCCATAGTTCCGGGAATGTATCCTACCAGCTTTCTGTCAATACCCACTTTGCTATCTCCGTTTCCGTCATCACCTAAAGGATCTCCGGCATTTCCTATCCCGGTTCCTGTACCCTGGCTTCCGGCTTTTGTTCCTCGTCCTCTGATCAGGTTTCCGATGGCTGCATTTCCTTTTCCGTCACCGTTTCCGGTTTTGGAATTAGCTGTTGTAGCTCCGGATTTTTTAGCCGTTTTTGAAGCGCTTGTACTTGTTGCGGTTTTCTTATCTGCTTTTTTGGATTCTTCTTTTTTAGCAACACTGGTTTTTGAATTATTCCCTGTAATCACCTTTTCTTTTACCTCAGTTTTCTTTGGCTCAGGCGCAGGTTCCGGTTTCACTACTGTTTTGGTTTCCGGTACGGGTGTTTCGACGGGCTCATGAGTTACTTCTTCTGTAGCTGCGGCAAGGCTTCCGGGTTGATCCGCTGGTTCTTCAATTCCGTTTCCGTTCCTGTTATCACCAAAATTGACGAGCATCGTTGTAATCACCTCGTCAGGCTGTTTATCCAGTTCCGGTTTTAGTTTATATAAAAAAACAAAAAGCAAGATTCCACACCAGATAAGGATAGAAAGCAGCGCACTTTTTATCCTGTCTTTGTTTTGCTCGTCTTTGTTTACTGTATAACCTCTCATTTCAAATGATTCTTTCCGGATTTCCGGAGGTATTATTTATCTTTAACGGTTGCAATAGCAATATTAAATTTGTTCTTTTCAGCAATTTCCATTACAAAAACAACGTCTTTATGCATGGTATTTTCATCTGCCCGAATGGTAAAAGATTTGTTAGCCTGACCTGTTAGTTTGCTGACAATCAATGCTTCCAGCTGATCTCTCGATACAGGGCTGTCATCTACAAAATAAGACCCGTCCGGTTTGATACTTACTGTCAAAGGATTGGGAATATTATCTTCTACGGCCCCGGCTTTTGGCAACTTTACATCAATCGCACTCTGATTGGCAGCTGATGAAGTGATCATAAAGAATATCAGCATCAGCAAGATAACATCGGTCATCGCTGCCAGACTGAATTCGGGATTCGCTTTATTTCTTCTCTGAATTTTCATAACGAAGATTTATAAAGGTTTGTTGATAAGGTCTAAAAATTCCCCGGACATATTCTGTGCTTTCAGTACAAATTTATCAATTCTGGTCAGAAGAATATTGTAGAAAAAGTTAGCGGGGATAGCTACAGCCAAACCTACCGCAGTTTGTCCCAATGCCGTATAAATACCTTCAGATAATGTTTTAGGCGAGAATGATCCTGTTGCATGGGAAAGGTTGAAAAAGGCAATAATCATCCCGATAACCGTTCCCAAAAGCCCCAGCATTGGAGCAATACTTGGTACTACAGCCAAAAGATTCAGGTTTTTCTCCATATTGGCTACCTCTACCTGGGCCTGGGATTCCATGGCACTTACAATATCTGAAACAGGGCGTCCAAGCCTTGAAATTCCTTTTTCCAGGATTCTGCCTTCAGGAGAGTTCTGTCTTTTACAGTAATCTGCGGCAGATTCTATTTTACCTTCTTTGATAAAATCTTCAATATTATCCATGAAGTTGGCATCTGTTTTCGAAGTCATCCTTTTGATAAAGAAAAAACGTTCAAAAAACAGGTACAGCGAAAATACACCCAAAGCCAAAACGGTAACCATCACTATTTTAGCGAAAGCCCCTCCGTGGAACATGATCTTCCAAAATGAAAATTCTAAATCGTCTGTTGCAACTGCAGGAGCAGTAATCTGTGCAAATAAAATCTGAGTAAGTTCCGTTAACAGCATTAATGTGAATTTTTATAAAAATTTAACGACAAATGTAGTGGAATATTATGAATTGCTCTCTTAAAAATTGCTTAAAAACAACTTAAAATTTGTTATGACTGGAAAACAGCAAATTTCTTTCCAAAAGAAAATTTGAAAAGAAATTTGGTATAAAAAGGATGAGAAAATGGCTAGTCCTCGTCTACAACAATAGGATCCTGCTTAAATTCGCATTTTAAACGGAATGGGATTGGTGTGTCAGATCCTGTATAGAAATCGTCGATAATCCCTTTCCAGATGACCTCAAGCTCACCTTCTTCATTCTTATCAAACGAAAGTTCATTATCATAGATAAAAGCATCCTCGTCATCAAATAAATCCACTTCGGTGTAGGTCTCTTCCTCAGAATCATTAATACTGATCACTTTTCCTTCTATCTCCGCCGATTCAATGGGGAAATCAAAAATTTCAAGTGAAAGCTGCGGAAAGTTGTACTGTAATGAATCATCATCTACATGATCCAAACTGTCATCCGTTATAATTTCAACCTCTAGAAAATGCTGCTGGTTGCTGTAGACCGCTTTACAATAAGTATTTCTAATATTGTATTTTAGGGTTTCCTCCGGATGGTAAATTTTTAAAATCCCTTTCATTATTTCTTAAAAAAGAGCTGTAATAATATGATTGTTAAATGTTTTAGACAAAGATAAAAAATTGATTCAATGTTGAAAATATTTTGAAAATTATTTTTTTAAATCATTATGATTGAGTATTCCGTATATGCCAATAATACTTACTTTTGTTTCATAAAGATTCTGAAAATGAAAAACATTTTATCAAAAGGTATTTTAGGACTGGGACTGGTAATCAGCCTGGCATCCTGTAAAAAATCTGATTCTCCGCTGACGAAGGTAACCCCTACAAACATGGATTCTATTGCATCCAACTATTATGAGCAGTATCTTAAATTATATCCTCTGGAGGCTACCTCTCAGGGAGATACAAGATATGATGACCAGCTTCCTATCAATATCGACAGAGATTTTATTTCCGGTGAAGTGGCTTTCTACAACTCGGTTCAGAAGCAGCTGGAAAATGTTGATTATAAGAATCTTTCTGATGAAGAAAAGGTGGTTTATGACGTTCTGGACTATACTTTAAAAGATAAAATCGAGGCCTATGCCTATCATCCGGAATACATTCCTTTTACCCAGTTTGGAGGACTTCCCCTCAGTTTCCCACTCTATGGAAGCGGAGAAGGAAGCCAGCCTTTTAAAACAGAAAAAGATTACAGTGACTGGCTGAAAAGAATGGAAAAATTCCCGGACTGGATGAATGCAGCGGCAGATAACTTCCGAGAAGGAATCAATAATAAAATTGTTCTTCCTAAAAAACTGGTTATCAAAATGGTTCCCCAGATGAAAGCTGAAGAGATCACAACAACTGACATGGCCAAAAATATTTTTTACGGACCTATCAGAAATTTCCCAAAAAGCTTTACAAAAGCCCAGAAAGATAAATATTCTGCTCTGTATGCTGATGCGATTACCAAAAAGATCATTCCGGCTTATACCAAGATGGGTGCGTTTCTGGAGAAGGAATATCTTCCTAAAGCCCGTGATACTGATGGATATAACAGCCTGCCGAACGGAAAGGAAATTTACAGGTATTATACGAAAAGCTGGACTACAACCAAGAAAACACCCGAAGAGATCAATAAAATAGGATTACAGCAGGTAGCCATGCTCCGTGCGGAGATGGAAAAAGTAAAGCAGCAGGTAGGTTTTACAGGAACACTGGAAGAGTTTATCAATTTTGTGAAAACGGATCCTAAAGCAATGCCTTACAAGACTTCTAAAGAGGTTCTGAAGGGATTTAATGATATTTTAGCGAAGATCACCCCGAAACTGAAAACCATGTTCGACGTAACCCCTAAAACGAAGTTCGAAATCAGACAGACGGAAAAATTCAGGGAAGCCAGCGCGAGTGCAGAATACATTCAGGGAACCCCTGACGGAAAAAGACCGGGAATATTCTATATTCCGCTTCCGGACCCTTCCAAGTTCAATGTAACTTCCGGAATGGAATCGCTTTTCCTTCATGAAGCTATTCCGGGACATCATTATCAGGTTTCGCTTCAGCAGGAAAATACAAAACTTCCGAAGTTTATGAGATTCGGATGGTTCGGAGCTTATGGAGAAGGCTGGGCGCATTATTGTGAAACTTTGGGCCCAGAGTTTGGACTTTACACCGATCCTTACCAAAAAATGGGATATCTGAGCGACCAGATGCTGAGAGCGGTAAGACTGGTTGTGGATACAGGAATCCACACCGGAACCATGAGCAGAGAAGAGGCCATTAAATATTTCCTGAGCAATATTTCTTATGATGAAGCCGGTGCTACTGCGGAGGTGGAAAGATATATGGCCATGCCGGGACAGGCTTTAGGCTACAAAATCGGTTCGCTTCGCATCCGTGAGCTTAGAGAACAGTACCAGAAAGAGCTTGGAAAGAAGTTTAATCTTGCCAGCTTCCATGATGAGATCTTAAGCCAGGGTTGCCTTCCGCTTGATGTTCTGAACAGAAAGATGGAGCTTTGGGCGAAGAAACAAAAATAATTCTTCAGAGATGTAAATATTAAAGATGGGATAATTAATTTTAATGTCCCATCTTTTTTGTCAATTAATAAATTTTAAACTTAATCATCATGATTATAGAAAGCCTGAAATCTCTCTACAGCAGAGATTTAAACAAATTAAAAGCAGAAATAGAATCTTACCGGAATGAAACAGCCATCTGGAAAACCGATAAAAACATTTCAAATTCCGCAGGAAACCTCTGCCTGCATCTGGTTGGCAACATCAACCATTTCATAGGAGCAGAGCTTGGTAAAACCGGCTATATCAGGAACAGGGAGCTGGAATTCTCGTCAAAAAATATTCCCCAGGCAGAACTTATTGAAAAGGTCGCAGCAACAGCAGCCACGGTAGACCAAGTGCTCAGTCAATTAACTTCTGAAGACCTGGAAAAAGAGTATCCTTTGGTTGTTTTCGAAGATAAAATGACAACTGGATACTTTCTTATTCATCTGATTACGCATATGGATTATCATTTGGGACAAATCAATTATCACAGAAGGCTGCTGGATATTTAGTGCTTGTTAACTACCCCGTCTTTTTGCTATACAAAAATCCACCCCTTCAGTGAAGGGGAATGGTGGAGCCGGAAATATCGTTTATTTTTCGAACATCATTTTCGTGATGAAATCTTTCTCCCCTTTTCCTCTGGCGGGAGAATACTCTCTGCCGTAATAAATAATCTGTAGATGGAGTTTGTTCCACACTTCTTCCGGAAATAAGGCTTTTGCGTCTTTTTCCGTTTCTACCACGTTTTTACCTGAAGTGAGCTTCCATTGCGTCATCAGTCTGTGGATGTGCGTATCAACCGGAAAAGCAGGAAATCCGAAGCCCTGGCTCATGACCACAGAAGCGGTTTTGTGACCTACTCCCGGAAGGGCTTCCAGTTCTTCGTAGGTTTGGGGAACGATACCGTTGTGTCTTTCGAGCAGAAGTTCCGCCATTCTTTTAAGATTTTTGGCCTTTGTATTGGACAGCCCTATTTCTTTGATCAGTTCCTTGATCTGGTATTCTTCCAGTTTGGCCATCCTTTGCGGAGTTCCGGCGACTTCAAAAAGATGGGGCGTTACCTGATTCACCTTTTTATCCGTGGTCTGTGCAGAAAGTGCTACAGCAACCATTAGGGTATAAGGATCGGTATGATCTAAAGGAATTGGTGTTGTGGGATATAATTTATCCAGTTCTCTCTGAACAAGCTCAGCTCTTTGCTTTTTTGTCATGTAACCATTAAATTTGAACAAAATTAATTCATTATGTTGAAAGTAGGAGACAAATTACCTGAATTTGAAGGAGCAAATCAGGATGGAGAAACCATAACCTCATCAAAATTAACCGGGAAAAAGTTAGTCGTTTTCTTTTATCCTCAAGCCAATACTCCTACCTGTACTGTAGAAGCGTGTAATTTGAGCGATAATTATTCAAAGCTTGAAAAAGCAGGTTATCAATTGCTTGGAGTAAGTGGAGACAGTGTAAAAAAGCAGAAGAATTTCCATAACAAATTTGCATTTCCCTATGATCTTATTGCGGATGAAAGCCATGATATTATAGAGAAATTCGGCGTCTGGCAGGAAAAGAAAACATTTGGAAAAACCTATATGGGCATTGTGAGAACCACTTTTATATTTGATGAGAAAGGTATTTGTACAAGAGTGATAGAAAAGGTAACTTCTAAAACGGCGGCAGAACAGATTCTTGAAGGCTAAGAAGGTAAAAAGGCAAGAAAGCAAAGAAAATGAATCCATCAAAAGCGGAAATATGCTTTCTCTGCCTTCTTTGCTTTATATGCTTTTTCTCGTAGTTTGCCATAAGAAGGTTATTTCGTTTCAAAATACATCAGCTCTTCATCATCATTCGGAAGCGTCACGTAATTTTTGAATTCAAGACCTAATTTTTGGATCAGTTTCTGAGAAGAAAAATTGTCTTTTGAAGTAATCGCTGAAATTTTCTTCAAACCATAATCATCCATCCCGATAGATTTTACCTTTTGGGCAGCCTCATAGGCATATCCTTTGCCTTCGAATTCTTCCAGCAGGGAAAATCCTATGTCCACCACATCCAGCCCTTCCCTTTCAAAGATTCCGACACCGCCAATTTTCTCACCCGTATCTTTGGTAACGACCAGGTAGTTTCCAAAACCTAATTTTTCAAATTGTGGAAGAAATCTGTCCCGGATATAGTTTTCCGCAGCAGCAACCGTTTTAATATTGCGGTCACCAATATACCTGATAAAGCTTGGCCTGTTGTAAAGATCAAAAATAAATTCTTTATCCTCCAGAGACATGGGCCGAAGGATCAGTCTTTCCGTTTCGTAAAAGTTATTTCCGTTTGGTTGATTTTTTAGGCTCATCTTTGGGTTCTTCTTTTTTCTGGATTTTTAAAAGTCTTGGGTTATTGGCGCATTTCTTATTGTAAAGTTCAATATAGGTCCCATTATCCTTTACATTGGAAACTACTCCGGAAGACTTGTTTACCGTTAAAGTATAGTGTGTTTTCTGATACGGGCATTCTTTTGAGGTAAGTTTTCCCATATCCAGATAATAGTGGGCCGGATCTTCGTAATAATTTCCTGCTACATCTTTAAATTCTTCGTCTACCATATATCCGTCGGCCGTCAGCATAATGGCTGCCTCTTCTGCATTGTCTATTTTCCCGGCAAATTTTTTCAGACCTTCAAGATCTGTTATATAATTTGTTTTTCCGCCTGCATTATAGGCAATATAATAAAAGCTGTCTTCTTCAGGAAACAAATTGAACCCAGAAAACTGAGGTGTATAATCTGTTTTTCCACCTGATGTTTTGATTTCCTGGTTTTTTCCGTAGTTGTTATAAACCAGGACCCAGGAGTCTATTCTGTCATTCGGGATAATCTGCTGCAGAATATTCGGGATACCGGAAAAGTTTTTCTTGTTCTGGGAATATCCTAAAAATCCCAAAAGCAGAAATACAATGGCTGTTGATCGTGTTGCGGTTTTTATCATAATTCAAAAAAATCCGTAGAAATATACCCAAATTACATGAATTTATCGCCTTTCTTAAAACTTTTCAGATCAAGGACATAGTCTTTGATCAACTGATCATTGTCCCTTGGGCAGATCAGCAGTGCTTTATCCGTATCTACCACAATAAAATTTTCCAATCCGTCGATAATCACGGCTTTGTTATTATTTTTGAGACGGATAATGTTTCCTTTGGAATTATAGTTCAGAAAATGTTTCAGGTTTACAGCATTTTCGTTCTCGTCTTTTTCTGTATTCTCATATACGGAAGTCCATGTTCCCAGATCACTCCATCCAAGATCCGACGGAATTACATAAACATTTTTTGCTTTTTCCAGGATACCATTATCGATAGAAATTTTCTGAACCTTAGGATAAATGGTTTCAATACAGCTGTTTTCTTTGGCAGAATTATATTCACAGGCCATGAAATGCTGCATCATTTCCGGAAGGTAAAGCTCAAATGCATGGTGAATACTTTTTACATTCCAGATAAAAATCCCGGCATTCCAAAGAAAATCACCACTCTCCAGAAAGCTCTGGGCAATTTCCAGAATAGGTTTTTCCGTAAAAGTTTTTACTTTAAAATAATCGGAGCCTTTCTTTTCTACAAACTGGATATATCCGTAACCGGTATCGGGTCTTGTTGGTGTGATTCCCAGCGTCACCAGGTAATCATGACTGGCTGCAAGGTCAAAAGCCAGCTCTACTTTTTCCAGGAATATCTCTTCTTTCAGGATCAGATGATCTGCCGGAAGTACGATCATTGTCGCATCCGGGTTAATTTCAGCAATCTTATTGGCCATGTAAAGGTTACATGCCGCTGTATTTTTCATCAGAGGTTCTCCCACAATATTCTCTTCAGGAATTTCCGGAAGCTGCTGGTGGGAAAGCGCAACATACTCTTTATTCGTAATCACGAATATCTGTTCTTTAGGAATGATGCGGCTGATTCTGTCATAAGTCTGCTGAATCATGGTACGCCCTGTTCCTAAAATATCCTGAAACTGTTTCGGAAATTTATGTGTACTCATGGGCCAGAACCGGCTCCCGATTCCTCCTGCCATGATCACACAGTATCTATCTGATTTTAACATTCTTGTCTACATTTTTCAACCCTAGCCAGAGGCTTGAAAGAATACTTCCTTCCTGTAGCCAGATTCTTACAAAGATAGTTTTTTTTAATCAGACCTTCTAACAAATACTTTTCGTTGCGATATATAAAAAATTCTCCTTTTTGAAGTTCTTCAATGAAATGCAGCCTATCATCTTGTTTTTCAGTATGAAAATATCTTACAAGGTCCGGGCTGGCCATAAAATTGGCTTTCGGAGATTTTGAAAACCTTACAATGATGGGTCTCAGGTCTTCATCATATACCTCAAGGCTCTCCAGAAGCATATTTCTAAACGTTTCTTTCCACTCATTTCCGTGCGGGGATATTCTACGTCCGTACTTCTCAAAGGCGATCAGATGAGCCAGTTCATGGGTAAGGACAAAGAAAAAAAGTGGCGGTGTCAGGGTAGAATTAACCGTTATTTCATGGGAATTATCCGGAAGTTTTCTGTAATCTCCCAGTTTGGAATTCCGGCCCCGCGTAACCTTTATATGGATATAGTAATCTGCAAACCAGACTCTTAAGAATTTATGGGTATTTTGTGGTAAATATTTTTCTAATGACTGAATAGACATTTTACAAAGTTAATGGAATTCCTGAATAGAAGTTCAGCAGTTTAAGACTGAAAAGATAATTATATTTTGCCTGTGCAACCGATCCCTGTGCATTGGCGTAGTTATTTCTCGCCACATTCACATCATAAATGGTAGATCTTCCTGCGGCATAGCTTTTATCTGCAAACTCCAGAGCCAGTTTTGTGCTTTTCTCTGTTTCCAATGCCGAAAGATAGGTTTCATAATTGGCATCCACATCAAACTGGGCTTTCTGTACATTCTGTCTCACAGTCTGTTTCTGTTGTTCAAGAGTATTTTTGGCAAGACTCTGATTGATTACAGATTGTTCTACCTGCAATCTGGTAATTCCTTTATTAAAAATAGGAATGTTCAGGGAAAGGCCTACATTCTGTCCAAAGTTATCCTTATACTGCTTGAAAAAAGAGGGATCATTAACAATGTTCCCAAGCTGGTCATAGTTTTTGCTCAACATATTATTATAGAACGAGGAAATACCGGCACTTGCGGTCAGTGTCGGCCAAAACGCTGTCCTTGTAACTTCCGTCTGTGCTTCGGCAGATTTAATCCTGCTTTCTGCAGCTTTTATCTGAGGCTGATTCTCATATGCTGTCGCAAGAACATCATCGACAGATTTCAGCTGGGAAGGAAGGGTATCTGAAACTGTAACATCCTCCACATCAAAACCTTTATACTCAGGAAGCTGTAAAAGCTGAACAATGGCAAATAATGCTCTTCCTACATTGATTTCTGCGGTTTTCAGGTTTTGCTTTTCTCTGGCAAGGGCTGCTTCAGCCTCTGCGAGAACTGTTTGTGCAGTAGTTCCTACCTGAGTCGTTATCTTCGCCCTGTCATATTGCTTCTGGGCATTTTCTACAGCACTTTGGGAGATCTTCACAATCTCTTTATTCAGAAGAACCGTAAGGTACTGCTGGGCGATCTGAAGAGAAATATCATTTTTGATCGTTTCTATATCGTATTGGCTGGCTTCTACATCAAACTGTATTTTTCTGATGTTTTTCTCCAATCTGCCATTATTGTAAAGCAGAACATCTGCACCCAGGTTCGCACTATTGTTAAACCTGTCATTCCTGATACTTCCCGTACCCAATGGAAGCTGCCCGAAACTTACCGAATTGGACATTCCCGCTGATACAGAAGGCAGATATTCTTTTTTAGCTATTTTAAGATTGGAATCCTGGATCTGTTTAGAATATTGATTTTGGATAACCTGAAGATTATGTTCCACGGCATAGTCCACACATTCTCTTAAGGACCATTTCTTCTGAGCACTCAGCCCCAGACAACTTAATCCGAAAACGATAATCCAAACTTTTTTCATATTAATAATTTTCCCAATTAGACGAGCCAAATATAAAAAAGTTACAGTTTAAAAAAATTATTGTTTCTTTTTAATAAAACTTTTGAGAATTTTGTATCATGACAACCGAACAATATCAGGAATCTGTCGACTGGCTTTTCGTACAGGCTCCCAACTATCAGATTGATGGCCTTAAAGCCTATAAACCTGGACTAGACAACATCACAAAACTTTGTGCTTTCTTTGGCAATCCGCAGGAAAAATTACAATGCATCCATATCGGCGGAACAAACGGAAAAGGATCTTCAAGCAATATGCTAGCCTCGGTTCTGCAGGAAGCAGGATATAAAGTGGGATTATACAATTCCCCGCACCTTATTGATTTTACGGAACGTATTAAGGTAAATGGCAAGAACTGCAGTAAAGAGTTTGTCTATGGTTTTATTCAAAAGCTTAAAACTCTTCCCAAAGATATCCTTCCCTCTTTTTTTGAATTTACAACCATTATGGCCTTTGAATATTTTTACCAGCAAAAGGTAGATTTTGCCATTATTGAAGTGGGGCTCGGCGGAAGGCTGGATTCGACCAATATTATTAGACCTCTGGTGGCCGCCATTACAAATGTACAGCTGGATCACCAGAATATCTTAGGAGATACGATTGAAAAGATCGCGGCAGAAAAAGCAGGTATTGTCAAAAGTGGCATTTCTGTTATTTCAGGAGATGAAAACGAAGCTGTTAAAAATATCATCCGGCAGAAAGCTGAAAAGGAAAATGCTCCATTTATTGATGCTACAGCGATACAATCTGATTTAACCTCCGACTTGAAAGGAAATTACCAAAAGAAAAACATCCGGGTTGTTCTTGCTTTAATAGAAGAATTAAAAAAGATAAACATTCCTGTTTCCGAAGAAAATATTGAGAAAGGACTGCTGAATGTTCATCAGAACACCGGTTTTATCGGCCGCTGGTTTGAATTTTCAAAAGATCCGCTTACGATTTGTGATACGGGGCATAATCAGGCAGGACTGGAATATGTATTTTCCCAACTGAATTCTATTGACCGCCACAAACACATTATCCTTGGCTTTGTCAATGATAAAAAAATAGATGAAGTGATGTCCCTTCTTCCTGAAAATTCAGAATTTTATTTTGCAAAACCATCCATCAACAGGGGAAGACATCCCGAAGACTATGAAAATCTTTTACAGGACGCGAAAATTTCCTATACAATTTTCAATTCTGTGCAGGAAGCGTATCTTTCTGCAAAAGAGCGATGTACAAAAGAAGAAATGATTTTTATAGGCGGAAGTAATTTTGTTGTAGGAGAATTTTTAGAAAAAAATTTGGAGATTTCCGAATAAGTCGTATATTTGCACCACTCTAATCGAGGATACAAGTATAGAGGGTTCTTAGCTCAGTTGGTTCAGAGCATCTGGTTTACACCCAGAGGGTCGGGGGTTCGAATCCCTCAGGACCCACAAAAAAGGAAACTGAAGCCTTTCAAAAAATTTCAGGGCTCTTAGCTCAGTTGGTTCAGAGCATCTGGTTTACACCCAGAGGGTCGGGGGTTCGAATCCCTCAGGGCCCACAAAATCTCTCAATTTATTGGGAGATTTTTTTTGTTTAAAATATGTCTGATATCTTACCTTTGTGTCTCACGGCTAAATCCATTGTTTTTTGAAGGAACTCCATCTTATATCATTCAACTATCCCTACCCTCCTTCTTACGGTGGTATTATTGATGTTTATTATAAGATTAAAGCCTTAGCCGAAATCGGTATAAAAATCCACCTTCACTGTTTTGTAGACCGTGTTCCGGAAATTATCGATGAGGAAGTTAAGAGTATTACGGAAACTGTTTCCTTTTATAAAAAAAAGAAAAATCCCCTGCATTACTTTTCAAAGGTTCCTTTTGCGGCTTCTATAAGGTCTTCCGACACTCTTTTTAAAAACCTGATGAGCGTAAAGGCTCCCATTTTGTTTGAAGGGCTGCAAACCACACCAATCGTCAATAAATTAAAAGGAAAAGGCTGTAGTCTTTATTTGAGGTTTCATAACAATGAATCGGAGTATTACAAAGGGCTTTCTTCTTCAGAAAAAAACATTTTCAAAAAGATCATTTACCGGATTGAAGCTTTAAAGTTTGCCGATTATCAGAAAAAACTTCTTAAAGAATTTGAAGCTGTATTCTGTCTTTCGGAGAAGGAATTCAATGAAGTGGAAAGTTATTCAGAAAATGCGCAGCTTATTCATATTTTTCACGGCAACAAGATTGTAAAACCTCTGAATAAAAAGGGAGATTATTTTCTTTTTCACGGGGATCTAAGCATTTCAGACAATAAGCGGGCACTTGAAGAAACCATCACGATGTTTAAAACTCTTCCCCAGTACAAACTTATAGTGGCGTCCGACCGTGCCGGTGATGATTTAAAAAAGAAGATCAGCAGCATTGAAAATATAAGCCTTGTTCCCATTGAAACCACTGAGAATCTCCACCATCTTTTTGAGCACGCCCATGCCAATATATTGCTTTCCTATCAGAATTCCGGAACGAAGGTAAAACTGTTTAACGCATTGTACAACAGCAGGTTTGTGATTATTAATCAGAATATTACAGACGATAAAGCCCTGATGAGTTTGTGCCGTTTGTGTTCCACTTCGGATGAGATCCGGCAGCAGATCATTGAAACAGCAGGACAGGATTATAGTGAGTATGAAACCAGAAAAAACATTTTGGAAAAAGACTATTCTGATGACGCTAAAGCAGAGGAAATGAGTAAAATTATTTTTAAAGATTGACCGCTTTTACTATTTTCTGAATATTAAGCTCTTCCAGGCAGGCCCAATCGCCGCGGTAACATTCTTTATCCCCAAAAACAGAACAAGGCCTGCAGGTAAGATCCTTCACCTGAACCACATCATCTTCACTCTGTCCAAATCCTAAAAAACCTGCATAAGGATGAGTTGAACCCCAAACTGAGATGCAACGGGTTCCCACAAGGCTTGCAAGGTGCATGTTGGCGGAATCCATGGAAATCATCAGCTCCAGTTCAGAAATCTTCTGAAGCTCTTCTGAAAGACTTAATTTTCCTGAAAGACTTTTGGTATTGGGAATTTCGCTTTCCCATTTTTCAAGGGTTTCTGTTTCTTTTTTACCCCCTCCAAAGAAATAGATGGGGTGTTTTTGAGCCAAAATTTTTGCGAGCTCGTAAGATTTTTCCAGAGGAAGCATTTTTCCCCTGTGTTGTGCAAAAGGAGCCAGTCCTATTCCTGATTTCTGCCCCGGCACTGGTCTGAGCTTATGAGAAAGCTCAACTTTAAACCCCATCGCGCGGAAAACATCAGCATAACGCTCAACAGTCTTTTTCAACTGCACCTTATTCAGGTTCCAGACGTCTGTAAGCTCTTCTTTTTCTTCCTTGCCTTTATTTATTTTAAAAACCTTAAATCCCTTTCTTCTTAAAATTCTATCAAGGATTTTGGTTCTTATCACATCATGAAGATTCGCTATAAAATCAGGATTAAACTCTTTGGCCAGTTCATTCGCCAATCTTCTTAATCCAAAGATCCCTTTATAGTCATCAAGATTGATTCCTTTAAATATAACATTCGGGATATCAGCAAATAAGCTTTCAAAATTTTTTCTGGAAACCATGATGATTTCCACATCCGGATTCTGTTCCAGGAATTCCCTAAAGACAGGCGCCGTCATCGCGACATCGCCAAAAGCAGAAAAACGATATGCTAAAATTCTGGTCACGGTTACGATTTTAGCTGATAGGCAACTGCGTAAAATTTGATCTGTTTTGTCATCGCCATTAATCCGTTGGCTCTGGACGGCGATAGAAACTCCTGAAGCCCGATTTCTGAAATGAATTCAAAATCGGAATCTAAGATTTCCTGGGTGGAATGCCCGCTGTAAATGCTGACCAGGAGAGAAACAATCCCTTTTGGAAGAATTCCGTCGGAATCCGCATTGAAAAAAAGTTTACCATCTTTAAACTCAGCATCAATCCACACCTTACTCTGACAGCCTTTAATTAAATTATCATCCGTTTTGCGGTCTTCCGGCAGCCCTTTCAGCTCTTTTCCAAGATCAATAATATATTCATATTTTTGTTCCCAGTCATCCAGAAATGCAAATTCGTCGATTATTTCCTGCTGTTTTTGTTTAATGGTCATTTTGTTAACAAATTTTAATGCAAAGATACCATTTTTATAAAGATTATTTATTCTGATGCTTTTTCAAAAACGTTCAATAATTTGATTTCTTCATTTTCCCAGCAGAAAGTTTCGGAAGCCTTTTCAAGTTCAGACTGATAGCTTTTCCTTCCTTTATCAAGAATTTTCTGAACGGTAGCAGCAATATTTTCGGGCTTGTGATCTTTAATAATCTCACCTACGTCAAACCTTTTTTTGATATTCTGCATTTCAGGAAGATTCGAGAGTACCAGTGGTACCCGTGACTGAATACAGTCCAGAACCTTGTTCGGCAGTGAATAAAGGTAACTTTCACCTCCATTTTCCTCAATACTCATTCCTACATCAGCTGTTACCGTGATCTTTCTTAGGTTTTCGGGTTTTAATTTTCCTAAAAACTGAACTTTATGCTGAAGCTTTTCTTTTTGTACAAGTTTTTCATATTCTTTTTTTCTGGGACCGTCACCTGCTATTTTGAAAACCACTCCATCAAGATGATGCATCGCCAGAATAGCCTTGTCAATACCACGAAAAGGATTGATAGCTCCCTGGTACAAAAGTATTTTAGGATTGTTGTCGGAAATTTCCATTGTAAAATCAACCTTTTTCGGGGCATTCTGGATAACAACCGGATCAACTCCGTATTTTTCGCGGAACCATTTTGCATAGCTTCCACTGGCCGTGATCATGAATTTAAGGTTGGGAATGACTTTTTTTTCAAGAGACCGCCAGATTTTTTGTGACATTTTGCCCTGAATTGCAGGCATTTCTGAAAAAATTTCATGACTGTCAAAAATCAGCGGAATATTCATTTTTCTGGCAATAAGATAATTGGGCAGCAATGCATCCAGATCATTGGCATGAAGAATGGTATTCTGATCCGCTTTTTTCATTAACTGCCTGTATAATTTCCAGTTGAACTCAAAGTAAGCCGTTTTAAGACTTTTAGAATCCAGATGAATCCGGGAAAACGGATAAGGCCGTTCCATAGGGTCTGCTCCCTTCCAGTCATTTCCGATAAGTTCTACCTGATAACCCGCTTCATATAAAGTCCTGCATATCTTCTCTATACGCTGATCCGTGTACAGATTACTGAAAGCAGAGGTAATTACTTTTTTTTTCATTGCTTTCTATTTCCAGCCAGCAAATGATAAATCTGGATAAAGCAGATCAGCCCGTTTGGGATTATAACAGGCCATAGAGGACCGCTAAAGAAGCCATAAATGACAAAGCAGATGCAGCCTATCATGTTGACAACTCTGATTTTTCTTACATCTTTTAATATGAAGCTCAGCACTATGAATATTGATGCAGAATAACCGATATATGTAGTAATTTCGGGATTCATGGGGAAATTTTAAAGGATCACAAACTTAATCATTTTCAATAAGATAATAAAATTTTTTCTGCCATAAAGTCATTAATTGATTTTTGGTAAAATATTTGTAATTTAGATAATGAATAAATGGCAACGCTGCCGTTATTCTAATGAGATATATTATGGATTATAAGTTTTCACAAGGTTTGAGCCAGGTGTTCAAACAAAGCAAGAGCGAAGCGAAGAGGCTCAAAAGTGAATTTCTTAATACAGAACATCTACTTTTAGGTATTATAAAAACAGAAAACTCTGCAAAAGAAATCCTTCAAAACCTTAATGCGGATTTAACACAAATCAGAAGAAAAATTGAAACTCTAAATACAGCAAGTCTTAATCCTATTTCTGAGGAGGTTACTAATATTTCTTTCACCAAGATGGCAGATCATGCGATCAAACGTGCTGAGTTGGAATGCAGACAATACAAAAGTAATGAAATTAATACCGTTCATTTGCTTTTAGGCATTCTTTACAAATATGAGGACCCTACTTCAAATATTCTGGGAGCTTACGACATCGATTATGAAGGAGTTTCAAGAGAATACCAGACGATGCTTAAAAATTCCGGGCAGTCACCACAAATGAGTGCTTATGATGATGACGATGAAAGAGAGGAATTTGAGCAGATGAGAAAGCCTACAGGAAATTTAGGCTCTGCAAAAAGTAAAACTCCTACACTGGACAACTTTGGTAGAGACCTGACTTCTTTGGCAAGAGATGGGAAATTAGACCCTGTCATCGGTCGTGAGAAAGAAATTGAGAGAGTTTCTCAGATCTTATCACGAAGAAAGAAAAACAACCCGCTTCTTATTGGTGAGCCCGGAGTTGGTAAATCTGCTATTGCAGAAGGACTGGCTTTGAGAATTCAACAGAAGAAAGTGTCCAGAGTTCTTTACGGAAAACGTGTGATCACGCTGGATCTGGCAAGTTTAGTAGCCGGAACAAAATACCGTGGCCAGTTTGAAGAGAGAATGAAGGCCATCATGACCGAGCTGGAGAAAAACAGAGATGTCATCTTATTCATTGATGAGCTTCACACGATTGTGGGCGCAGGAAGTTCTACAGGAAGTTTGGATGCTTCCAATATGTTCAAACCTGCTTTGGCAAGGGGTGAAATTCAATGCATCGGGGCTACGACTCTGGATGAGTACCGTCAGTATATTGAAAAAGACGGGGCTTTGGAAAGAAGATTCCAGAAAGTAATGGTAGAACCGACTTCCATTGATGAAACGATTCAGATTCTTAATCAGATCAAAGATAAATACGAAGAACACCATAATGTAGTGTATACTCCGGAAGCTATTTTAGCGTGCGTCAATCTGACATCGAGATATATTACAGACCGTTTCTTACCTGATAAGGCTATTGATGCCATGGATGAAGCTGGTTCACGTGTGTACATTAAAAATATGAAAGTTCCTACCGAGATCATTGATTTTGAAAAGAAAATCGAAGAAATCAAGGAAATGAAGCAGAAAGCTGTAAAAGCTCAGGATTATCTTGAAGCCAGAAAGCTTAAAGATGAAGAGGAACGTCTTCAGATGGAACTGAATGTAGCTCAGGAAAAATGGGACAAAGATGTAAAAGAGAAAAAAGAAACCGTAACGGAAGAAAATGTAGCCGAAGTGGTTTCTATGATGAGTGGCGTTCCGGTAACCAAAGTGGGCAAAAATGAGCTTGATAAACTAGCTCAGATGGATGAAAAACTGAACGGAAAAGTAATCGGTCAGGAAGATGCTGTGAAAAAGGTTGTTAAGGCCATTCAGAGAAACAGAGCAGGTCTTAAAGATCCGAACCGCCCTATCGGTACCTTTATCTTCCTTGGTACAACCGGGGTTGGTAAAACTGAGCTTGCCAAAGTAATGGCAAGAGAACTTTTCGAATCTGATGAATCCCTGATCCGTATCGACATGAGTGAATACATGGAGAAATTCGCAGTTTCAAGATTGGTGGGAGCTCCTCCGGGATATGTTGGATATGAAGAAGGCGGACAGTTAACTGAAGCCGTAAGAAGAAAACCTTATGCTGTGGTTCTTCTGGATGAGATTGAAAAAGCTCACCCTGATGTATTCAATATCCTCTTGCAAATTCTTGATGAAGGTCATGTAACTGACAGTTTAGGAAGAAAAATTGATTTTAGAAATACTATCATTATCCTTACTTCAAACATCGGAACAAGAGATCTTAAAGATTTCGGAGACGGTGTAGGTTTTGGAACTTCTGCCAAGAAAACCACTTCAGATACAAGAGCAAGAAGCACTATTGAGAATGCCCTTAAGAAAGCATTTGCTCCTGAATTCCTAAACAGAATTGATGATATTGTGATCTTTAACTCTCTTGTACAGGATGATATCAAGAAAATTATTGATATTGAACTAAGCAAACTTTATGGCAGACTTGAAAAATTAGGCTACAAAGTAGAGTTAACAGAAGAAGCGAAAGATTTCATTTCTGAAAAAGGATGGGATAAAGATTTTGGTGCAAGACCGCTAAAACGTGCAATTCAGAAATACATTGAAGACTTATTGGCAGAAATGCTGGTAAACAAGCAATTATCTGAAGGAGAAACAGTAATCCTGGATCTTAATGATACAAAAGATGCGTTAATTGGAAAAGCTCCAAAAGCCAAAAAGACGACTGAAAAGTCTTCCCAATCGTAATTGATTACTATAATTATATAGAAAAGCACCGGATTCTCTGGTGCTTTTTTGTTTTTAATAGGTTTTGGCTAAAGCCGAGTAAATATGTTTAAAAACTAAGCGGCTAAAGCCCGCTCCTATTGATCATTAAGTTTTATCTTGCCACGAATTCACGAATTTAGACAGATACTTGCACTTACTTTCATAATTTTTTGTTCATAACATAAGCAGCTAATCTCTTTAAAAAAAGCTTTAATAGATAATTAACCTTGAGCGTCCATGTAAATTCGTGAATTCGTGGTTAAAAAATTAAAGCCCTACAACGAAACCTATATTAGGGACAAGTCCGCTGGAGAATACACTTGAATTTTCTTTCCAAAGCACATTATACATCAGCCCCAGCTGCATAAAAGAATTACTGCCAATCCTCTGCATGTAGCCACCGCCCAAGTATAAAGCGGTCTCCTGCTCATTTACTTTGTAATCATAATATTTATCTTTATAATTGATGAAATACTGCTGAAGATTCGCTCCTACATAAAAGGACCTGGCAATATAATAGTTAGCAAATAGCCCTACCCCAAACATCGTGGATTTATAATAGTCGGAGGTCTGCCAGGAAACGCTTCCCACAACACCGCCTTCAAGGTCGTCTGTAATTTTATATCCTACTCTTGGGGAAGCCTGAAGATAAAACGCGCTGTTGCTTCCGAATCCGAGACCAATTCCGCCACCGAAGGTCCATCTGTTATTTTGTTGTGAGCCTGTACCAATTGAAACCTGGGAAAATAATGATCCTGATATCACCAGCATCAGAGGAATAATAAATTTTTTCATATTAATATCGTTTTTATCAATGTTTAAAATTATGGTTTTTTTACGAATTTATTTAGTTGTATTTTTGCCCCGTCAAACTAAGAACTCCCGTTAAGAGTTTCGTAAAATTGAATTATATGAAAGTAGTAGTAGGATTATCCGGAGGTGTAGATTCCAGCGTTACAGCATATCTTCTACAGCAGCAGGGGCATGATGTGGTTGCCCTGTTTATGAGGAACTGGAACGACGCTTCTGTGACCCTTGAGGATGAATGTCCGTGGATTGAAGACAGTAATGATGCCCTGATGGTTGCCCAGAAGCTGGGGATTCCTTTCCAGGTGATCGATATGAGTGAGCTTTACAAAGAGCGCATCGTAGATTATATGTTTGATGAATACCAGAAAGGGAGAACCCCGAATCCTGATGTTCTGTGCAACAGAGAAGTTAAATTTGATGTTTTTATGAAGACCGCGATGTCTTTAGGTGCCGATAAGGTAGCTACAGGGCATTATGCACAGGTAAACTCAACTTTTGATGAAAACGGAAAGGAAATTTTTCATCTTCTGGCTGGAAAAGACAACAATAAAGACCAGTCTTATTTCCTTTGTCAATTGAGTCAGGAACAGCTTTCTAAAGCCCTTTTTCCGATAGGAGAACTGACAAAACCCCAGGTAAGGGAAATTGCTAAAGAAATCGGCCTTGTGACTGCTGACAAAAAAGACTCTCAGGGGCTGTGCTTTATCGGAAAAGTAAGCCTTCCCCAGTTTTTGCAGCAGCAACTTATTCCTAAAGAAGGAGAAATTGTAGAAATTTTCAAAGATTCACCTTTATTTTCGGTCGAAAAACCTGAATTTTCTTCAAAAGAAGAAGAGCTTGAATATCTGTCTCAGAAAATCAGTTATAAAAAATCCGACGGTAAAGTAATTGGAAAACACCAAGGTGCCCAGTTTTTTACGATCGGACAAAGCAAAGGGCTTGGTATTGGCGGCCACAAAGAAAGTTGTTTTGTGGTTTCCAGAGATATGGAAAACAATATTATTTTTGTAGGTGAAGGTCACAGCTTCCCGGGACTTCATAAAAAAGCATTAAAAATAGATCAATCAGAAGTTCATTGGGTTCGTGAGGATATGAAACTGGAAAATGGCGGTTCTATGGAAGTAATGGCAAGATTCAGATACAGGCAGCCTTTACAAAAAGCTACTCTTTATCAGTTTGGAAATGCAGCCTATATTGAATTTGATGAGCCGCAGTCTGCGATTGCCGAAGGACAGTTTGCCGCATGGTATATTGGTGAAGAACTGATCGGAAGCGGCGTTATTGGATAAAAAATAAAAGACCTCTTACCGGTCTCTGTAAATCCCGAAGCATTTTTGTTTCGGGTTTATTTTTTCAATTAATTCTTAACTTACGCATGAATTCAGCCAATATAAAAACCACATTGATAGTAGGTTTTAAAATAATGATCTGTTATATTTACAGATATCGATCTTCATCATAATAGTACTCAACCTTACTTTCCACATCTTTCACAATGATATCCAGTTCTTTTGTAATGTAATCTCCATAGAAGTTGACGAAAAGCAATTCATTCGTTTTCTTAGCATAAACCAGGCTGTATTTTGTCTTCATAAAATCTCGGAAAGAGTATATTTTCTCACTTGAATCCAGTTTTACAGTCGTGGAGTAATCTTCTAAGATTAACCCTGCCTTTTTAGTAAAGATTTTAGCATTGAAAATTTCCAGAATATCCTGAAGAGGGATATCAATTATTTCTGAGTCTGCAAGCCTGTAATTTCCAATCTCTTTAAGGAAATCTGCCTGTACCGAATATTCAACAGATATTTTCAGATCTATTTTTATTTCTACTTTTTCTCGTTCAGCATTGAAAATCTGTATGATAAAGTCTTCGTCTTTCTTTCCTTGAAAAATTGCTATCTCTTTAGTTTCAAATGCATATTCTACAGCGTACCTGCTGTATCTTGAATAAACGATTATATTTCTTATTAAGGTCAATATAAAAGCGGTCAGTAAATAAGGAATGATGAAAACCAAGATAATCACTATTAAAATGTAGAATATGGCAAGCGCTAAGGAAAAAATCTCTTCTTTTAAAAATGGATTATAATCAAATATTAATGCCTTAAAAATGAGTATTGAAAACGTTATGTTCAAAATGATAAACAGATACGTTTCCCAATTAACTTCATCCCCCTGCTTTTGTATGGGAATATCCCGATATAAAATATTTTTCTCCTTTTCTGTAAATTTTCTGGTCATGACATTACTTTTTACCATCTTATTCAGATTTGCTTATGTTCACTATTTCCTTTTGAACCGGGTTGGCATAGAATCACAATACCTTGTATGATCAATAGCACGATAAGATATCCAACCGGTTTTTCCAGCATTAATCCTTTTATCAGTTTTACAATTCCTATCATTAAAATGAAAATCATAAAGTAAGAAGTTATTTTTGAATTTCTTTCTTTAAAAGATCGAAGTATTATCATAAAAGCATAAAAACCAAGCAGAAGAATTAAGTAAAACTTTAGAAATTCCTGTCCTTTCATAGAGATGGGATTATAGATATGATGGGTAAGAACAAGCCAAATCATGCTTATTATTACCGGCACTGAATATAAAAGTATCTTTTTCATAGCTTCTGATTTTTTTAACCCCCGCATCCTCCACCGCAACCGCCACATCCTCCTCCGCAGCCACTTCCACATCCGCTGCTTCCACCACTGCAACTGGAGCTGCCTCCATCGCCGCTGCCGCCAATGCTTCCGTCATCTTTCCTTTTCCCGTTAACCTCCGCGTTAACACTCCCAAATAAGGAAAGGAATAAACCAAAAACCATAATGCCGGCGAAGGACAAAACAATTGTCCCTATAGTGCTTAAAACTTCTCCAAGACACGAAGGCAGTATAAATAAAACGAGCAGTAATGGAATGATCCTAAGTTTTTTCAACCAAACCTTAGTTATTTTTGGTGGTTCTTTTTCGTACCAAATGTCTTTTGGTGCTTCACTCTGGAAGATCTCCCGGTAACTTTTCAGAGTTTCTGAAAACCAGTTCCGGTGCCTGATGTTCTCCGAAACACCTCCATTGGATGGATGGTGATGAAGTTTTCTTTTTAAAACATCAGGGCAAAACTCTTCCCAGTAATTTTGGGTGTAAATAAGGTGCATATGCCATACCTTATCCACGGTTTCGCTCGGTGATGCTCCGTTTGGTAAAATACAGCACAGATAAACGAACTTTTTATATTCTTCTATCGCTTTTTTAGTGAAATCCAAAGTCCAGTTTTCTTCTTTTGCCAATTTTCTGGAAAACGGAAACACTGCATCCGGTTTATCAATGGAAAAGTCTTTGATCCTTTGCCATAGCTCCTGGTCTTGTTTTAATGTGATGGTGTTCATGTTGATTAGTTTTAGTTATATATTTTATTTGATTATCAATTCTTTACCTGATTCTATTCAGAATAATTAATCCTGAGAGGTGTCATCAAAATTTCTTTTTTCAGGCTTTTTCAGCGGCTTCTTTGCATCTAACTGTTCTAAAAGCTTTAGCCCAAGCAACCCGCTGATGCCTCCGTTCGCAGAATCTCCGCTTCCTCCGATGAGCACATCCGGCATTATTTTAACATTCTGGTTGGCAATAGATTCCATCACTTTCAGCTGAGTGAAATTATCCTCTCCCATTGCTTCTACCGAGAGCTTATAAGCTTCCGCATTGGATTTCCCTATGGCCAGGATCTTTTCTGCCTCTGCCTTACCCATTAAAGAAATCTGTTCAGAATTAGCCTTGGCAAGTAATCTTGTTTTCTCTGCTTCTCCATTGGCTTTTTTCACAGCAGCAGCGGCAACCCTTTCTGCAATCAATACTCCCTGGTCGGCTGTTACTATTTCTTTTTGGATATCTGCGACTGCAGTTTCCTTTTCAAGGCTTTGGCGGGTTTCCTGTGCCAGTTTCTGGACTTCAAACGTGGTCTTCTGTTCTTCCGCTATCTTCCTGTCTGTCAGCGTCTTCATCAGAGTTTCAGGCGGAACGATATCCCCGATCAGCGTATCGACCGCAGAAACATTATACTGTTCCAGGACATTGCTGATGTGTTCCCTTGCCGATTGCTGGCGCTCTTTACGGGTTCCGAGAAAAGCGATCACATCACTGTCCTGGGCCGAATTCCTGAAGTAATTCCCGATGGTAGGCTCCAAAACCTGTCCCACAAGGTTCATCATATTCCCGAAACGGGCGATCACTTTGGGCGCTTCATTGGAAGGAATGTGGATGATCTGGGAAACATCCAGATTGAAAGGGAAACCGTCTTTACTCCGTACTGTAATGGTTGAAAGGTTTTTGTCCAGCTGGTGGGATTCGCTTCTGGCTGAGGCCCAGTTCAGGACAAGGTTGGTCGTAGGAACCAGCTCTGTTTTCATAATGTATGGATTGATAGGATATTTACCCGGTCCCAGCGCTTCTGCCCAGACTCCTTTACACCCTCTTTCCACAATATTTCCGTGCTTAAATTCTATTCCGCTCAGGTCTTTTCCTTCATTTCCTACGTAGCTGATCACAACGCCTACGGAACCTATCGGAATTTCTGTCATTTTTACCATTTCCAGGATAACAAACCAGGGGTTCAAAAAATAAGAGCCGGCTAAAATTACCTGCTCCTGTAAACCTTTATAGCCTCCGTTATTCAAAAAAGCATCTACATCCTGAAATTTATTATGCTCTTCTATTATTTTCCCTGCAATCTGTCCTTCTTCCAAAGGTTTTCCTTCCAATGTTGTGATAATTCCTACGGCGTTATCCGGTATTTGGGTCATATCCGATAAAGAAACTTCAAATAAAAAAGTATTGATTCTGTATGATCCCGGTGCAATGACTCCGGTCTGCCGTCCTTTTCTTCCTCCGTTTTTCAAAAATGCTTCTGCATCCTGAAAGGAATCACATTCAACTTTTCTGGCTAGAATTCTTCCTGTTTCCAGCTCTCTTCCGTCTTTGGCCAATACCAAACCTATTTTCCCTGTCGGAATAATGGTGAAGGGCTGAAAGTGTATGGAATACTGCCAGATCCATTTCCAGAAATAAATTCCGGGAGCCAAGGTCTGGGCCTGAAACCCTGCTTCGCCGTTCGTTGCAATGATTCTGCCTTCCGGTAATTCCTGCTTTCCGAGCAGTACAAATTTTTTGGTAACAAGCCCTATTTTATCTTCGGGAATAATAACCAGCCCGAAGAAAACCCGTAAAATGAATTTATAAAATAAAAGGCTTGCGATAAGAATACTTCCCGGTATTAGCCAGGGCGACTGTAAGATGTTTTCTACTTCCATGATATTTATTTTTGTTTTCTACTCAAATTTTCATGGATTTTAAAATATAAAAGTCTTGCAACAGTCTTTTTTAGTTTTAAAAAAATCTTAAATTAGTCTTATGAAAAAGGAAGATATTCTGCATCTTGAGAAACTGATGAATTTTCTCAGCCTGCATTTTTTAAAGAAAAATCATTGGGAAGATGTTACGAAAACGGAATGGTCCTATATCGTGGCAGAAATTAATGACCTCATCGTCAGTGACAATGAAGAGAAAGGCGTAAAAAAGCCAGCTGATATCCTGGGATCAAACTACCTTTATGAACACCTGATAATCAACAAACTAAAGAAATATTATCATAATGAAAATTCGGTTTTAAGCAAACCGAATCTGGCCAAATTAAGTCTTATTGTTAAAGTCCTGGGATACTCAAATTATATTGATTTTATTAATTCCCACACAGGAACGTTCAACTTCAATGATTTGAGGATTGACATGGATAATGCGAAGCAAAATACAGTTCTTCTGGATCGTTTGGTGGGCTGTTGGTATTCTTACAACAGGAATCTGCCTGACAACCCATCGGAAGTCAAGGACGACCGAATATGGCGTTCGGCAATGGAAATCTATAAATCTGAGACGTCGGGGGAATACTATATTGAGCGAAGCGGTGGAGATCACCATAAGTATTTCGGGAAGGTGACGGCCTATTCGGATTATGTGTTCATCATCATGAACAGTAATACATTCATCCGCCAAAGACATTTTATCTCAAGGATAAAAGATATCAAGGAAAAGCTCAAAAATCCAGAATATAAGCTCCATGAGTTGCATTTTATAAGTACGTGTATCAGTTTTAACCAGGAGCCTATTGCCCTGTTTGAAATATTTCAGAAAGCAGACAGAAAAACCTTTATTGCAGACTCTATCAGCTTTCCGATTGACAGTGATGAAATCCCGGCATCTATTATTAAACAGCTTGAAGATACTGAATCTAACAGAATAGATTACAGGTAGATGCGGAGCGAGGGGCGAGATGCGTGATTCGGGGTTTAATGTTTAATGTTTATAGTCTAAGGTTTAAGTTTTGGGATATTATAGCTGTGGCTATTAAGATCTGACATCTGATGTCTGAAATCTAAGGTCTATCTTCTAGCCTACCAGCCATTCTTTAAAATCTTTCACCCTGTCGCGGCTGACGGTGATCTCTTCCTGAGGCTGAAATTCCATATCCACTTTATAGTAAGGTGAGGTATGAATGTTTTTTATGTAATCCGAATTGATAATAAACTGCCTGTTTACCCTGAAAAACTTTTTCTCATCCAGAATATCCTCCAGCTCATCCAGCGTGAAATCTGAGGGATAAACACGTTCTGCCGTCTGGAGATATACAATCTTATTTTCACTGAAAAAACAGCTTATTTCATGGGTCTGGACAATTTTCAGGTTATACCCTATTTTTACCAGCACCCTGGACAGTGTAGATTTTTCTTTCCTAATCAGCTGCTTGATGTCTTCGGAACCTGTTGTATTGCTTGCCGGAATGAATGATTTGAATTTTTCTATTGCTCCGGAAAGGTCTTCCTCCAGGATGGGTTTCAAAAGATAATCGATGCTGTTAAGCTTAAATGCTTTCAGGGTATACTGATCAAAGGCTGTCGTATAAATAATAAACCCTTTGGTCGGTATTTTTTCAAAGATATCGAAGGATAAACCGTCTCCAAGAACAATGTCGGAAAAAATAAGATGCGGATGTTCATTTTCGGAAAACCAGGCTATTCCTTCTTCTACCGATTCTATTTTGGCAACCACTTCTATTTCAGGGAAATTACTCAGCATTCTTTCCAGCTTCCTTGAGGCGGGTTTTTCATCTTCAATAATGACAGTCTTGATCATTGGGTTATTGTTTTTAACAGGGATAAAATTAGATAAAAAACGGAAAGATTAAAAGTCTATGTTCTTTTTGCTCTTCCTCATCTCTTTTTCTATGATTTTATTTTCCCATTCCGTATCCAAAAGGAAGAGCTTTACAGCTTTTACCGTTAAAACGATTCCCCATATCAGAAGGATGACAGATCCGTCAAATAATGAAACATTAATGGTCCCGCTTTCAAAAATATCGTCAAGAAAAATAAATCCTGCTACTATTCCGAACCAAAGAAGGTTTTTATAGAATTTTTTAAGCTGGCTGACTCTTTCGTATGCGTTATTGTAGTCCATGATAATTAAAATTTTAAAGTTATTATAATGTTTTTGTATTGTTTTTCTCCTGATTCATCAGTTCCTGGATCTTTTTTTCTTCCCATTCTTTTCCTATCCCGAAAACATTCACTGCATGAGCAACGATCCCTATTCCCCATCCCAGCATCGGCCAGTAAAACCATAAATGTTGGGGAGCGGTAAGAAGATTCAAAGCCAGCAGAAATGGAATGACTAAACAATATGAAGTAAGGTTTCCGTAGAACCCTTTCAGTTCTTTTACTCTTTTGGCTGCTTTTTCGTAAGCTAATGTTTCTTTTGTGTATCCTAATGTTTCCATAATTCTTAATTTAAAAGGTTGTTGATTGTTTTTGTTGAATCAAAGGTAGGTCAGAAACAAGGCTCTTATCAATTTTATATGACCGAATCGTAGAATATGATTACTGAATGGTAAAAAGACAGATTAAATGCCTCTTTTTACTCCTGATCAGTAAATGAACGGAATCAGTTTTTTTGTGGTTCTTCTGTATTCCAGATACTCTTCTCCGAATTTTTCTATAAGGGCCTGTTCTTCAATTTTAATCCTGTAAATGAAGGCTAAAAATGGCGGCAGAAAAGCCAGTATCAGAGAAATCCAGTTATTAAGGTATAATCCTAATCCTAAAGAGGTTAACAAAGAAAATGCATAAGAAGGATGTCTTAAGTACTTATAAAATCCTTCTTTTTTGATTTGGTGATCCTGCTTTATGGTCACATCTACTGTAAAGTATTTCCCTAAAGATCTGATGATGATAAACCGGAAGATAATTCCTGTAAGGATAAAAAATTCTCCTAAATATAAGATCCATCCGCCTTCAGCAATCGGAAATCTGGTCATATAAGAAACTGTAACCGAAGCTGCAATGGAGAACGGAATAGCCATCCATAGAATATTCAGGGTCGATTTGTCTTTATCTTTGCTGTCTTCTTTGCCGGATTTCAGGATATTTTTGTAGAGGATTTCTGTGAGAAACCAGGCGGCCATTGAAACAAAAAATAAAATTTGTAAAGAATTCATGAGTTTAGTTTTTTATGATTATTAACCAGTTGTTCAATACTTTTTCTCCATCTCTTTTCTTATCTTTTTCTCTTCCCAATTCCTGACAAAGCTGGCATTGGGAAGAAAAACAAGTATTGCATGAGCTGCCAGCCCAATCCCCCAGCAGGTAGCGGTAAAGAAGTTTTTGAACTGGAAATAGCTCTCCCCAGGGTCCAAATGTTTATAGTTATAGAAGACAATTAAGATATTTACAACGACATAGATGAACAGATGCCTGTAGAATCTGCTTAGCCGCTCAACCTGTCTTTTTGCCTGCTGATACCGGATGTCATTTTCATCATAATCTTTCATGGTTATTGTTTTTTTGTTTATCCATAATTTCCCGGATCTTCCTTTCTTTCCAGGATTCTCCAACGCCAAAAACACGGAAAGCATGAGAAATAAGACCAATTCCCCATCCTAACATAGGAAAATAGAACCACAGATCTTTGGGAGATGTTATAAGGTTGATAATTGTTAAAAACGGGATCACCGTACAGTAGGAAATTAAGTTGGCATAAAAGCTTTTCAGCTCTTTTACCCTTTTTCTGGCCTTCTCATAAGATCCGTTTTCATCTTCGGTTTTTACGCTGTTACTGTTTGGTTTACTGACAAGTATCGGAACTTTTACTTTAAAATAATCCTCTGATTTTTCAATGAAAACATTCTTTTTGGTAAGCAGAGCATACCGCTGAACAATATTGGCCAGGCCAATCCCGGCACTTTCTTTCATCTGCTCTCTTGCCTGAAGGTTATTTTCAATACAAAGCATATCATTGTCTGAAAATATTTTTATAACCAAAGGTTTTGAAGAGGTGGCAAAATTATGTTTGATACAGTTTTCCAGTAAAAGCTGAAGAGAAAGCGGAACTACATATCTCCTGTAATCTTCTTTTTTAACATCAAAAATAAAGTCTACACTGTCCTCAAATCTGGTTTTTAAAAGATCACAGTAGGTTTTTGCGAATTCTATCTCATCTTCCACGGTAACAAGCTCTTTATCTTTCTGCTCCAGCACATAACGGTAAATCTTTGACATTGAAGCGGTAAACTTCTGAGCCTGAGCGGGGTTTTCATCAATGAGCGAACTCAGTACATTCAGGGAGTTAAAGAGAAAGTGAGGATCCAGCTGGTTTTTCAGGCTTTCAAACTGGGCATTGGCAGATTTTGCGATGAGCTTCTGCTCTACCACTTCCTTCCGTGATGTCTTCTTCAGCTCTTCCATAAAGCCTTTTGCATGAAGAAATGCGGAAATAAGAAGAGCGATATTGATCATGAACCAATTGGTAACGCCATACTTTTTGGAAAAGAACTCTTCTGTAGTTGCCACTTTCTGAATCACCACATAATTCATATAATTACAGAAATACACGAGGATAAAATTCCCGATAATAATGGAGATAATACTTAAAATAGCTCTTGTTCTGGTTGTTTCGGACCAAGGGAATTTTTTATTGAGAAAATCGTTAATCAGGCCGTTTCCTACTCCCAGTACAAAGGAATACATCGTAGAAAGCAGCAGTGTCATTATAAAGCTCTTCAAAGTCCTTTCATTAAAGAACAAAAAGAAGAACAGTGCTGTGCCCAATGATATCCAAAGTAATGAAATAAAGTATTTACGTTTCATGATCCGTTTTCTTAGCTCAAAATTAATCTTTAATAAAGGTATCTGAAATTATTTTTTACCGAAGGGCAGATTTTGTTTCCTGAACGGCACAAAAAAACCTTCCGTGTAAGGAAGGTTTAGGATTTCGTATTATTCTGCCTTAGGCATATTGATGAAATATTCTGCTTCTGCTCTGCCCCAGTTCGGGTCTAAAGCTGTTTTAGGTTTGTAAGCATCAAACTTGGTAATGGCCTGTTTAAACATTTCCAATCCTTTAGTTTTGCTTCCTCCGTATTGTTCAGGGGTAAAATAAGTGTCTTCTGCCTTGATAAGAGCAATTCTCGGATTTGAAGGATCCAGTTTTTCTGCAATTCCCATTTCTTCCGTAGCCTTGGCTCCATCTGTCATATAACGCTGTGCCGGGTTCACCATCATTCTTAAAGAGGCAGCCATTTTTTTCAGCAAATGGATCTCTGCATTGTCGGCTCCTGCAAGATTCTGGGCAGATGCCAGGTATTTGTCTGCCTGTTCGGCAATTTCATCCAGAGCCTGCATATTCCCGTTTCTCATCAACAGTCTTCCTTTCTGGATTTGGGAGAAAGCTGCATAGTATGGAGGAAGCCATTTTGAGCTCTCCTTGCTTCCGATTCTCTGGAAATCATTAGCCAGAGTCTGGAATTCTTCAGGGGTTTTACAGGTTTCTATTTTTGCGATTTTTTCAGCCATTACTTTTTCGTAATCTGCCTGTGCAAAAGCTGTTAAACTCATAAAAGCTAAAGCAAAACTTAAAAGGTATTTTTTCATTATATCAATTTTTTTAGTTAATTAATTTGTTATCCGAAGTTATGTATTTTGTTATTATCTATGATCTCCATTATTACTTTTTTATAAATTATTGTTGATGGCATCCTGCGTTTTATCGACACCAAAGCTGATGAACGCCCCTATGAATACAAAGGTATTGACCGGTGGAACCACTGCCGAACTTCTGGATCCGTCCAGGGAAAAATTATATCCATATACGTTTTTAGAACCCAGAACATTGGAAACACTCAATACAAATACGGTGAAAGCTTTAGCATCTTTTTTTCCAAGATTCGGAAGATAATTAAAGCTGATGTTTAAGGCATTATAATCTTTCAATCTTCCTTCGTTCCTAATATAATTGAATGCATTGCTATTCTCGGTTTTTGTGGCAATATCATAATAAGGGCGACCTTTGGAATAGGTATAAGATAAATTGACTCCTAATTTCCATTCCGGGATAAATCTTTTAGCTACCGCAGAAAGGGTATGTGCGGAAGCAAAATTCGGTTTCAGGCTCACGGGATAGTTGATAAAGTCTCTCTTTGAATCCAGGAAGGAGTAGCTGATCCAGTAATCTATGTTTTCAAAGGTTTTTTTATCCCTCCAGAACAGCTCAAGTCCTTTTGCATAGCCATAACCGTTATTATTCAAAGCGGTCTGTACCTGCTGGTTCTGCTCTTTATCCGGTGTGATATTGAATGTTTTGATCAGCTGGTCGTATTTTTTGTAAAAGGCCTCAAAACGAAGGCTTCTACCCTCTGATGCTCTCTGAACCTGAAAAATATAATGCTGGGATTTCTGAAAATCAAGATCTGCAGGCCAGTTGATATATTTACTTTCAGGATTCTGATAAAACAGTCCGTAGGCGAAGGAGGTCGTCCAGTCTTTTGCCAGGCGGTAAGCCAATGCGAAACGAGGTGCAATATTGCTTTTTCCTAAATAAGAAGAGTTTTCAGCCCTCACTCCTATTTTGGCAGACAGCGCATTGCTGAATCCTAGATCGGTTTCTGCAAACACGGATGAGATAAGATCTTTATAATTTTTCTGTACTTCTCCGAAATTCAGGTTCTCATTGGTATTATTCAATTCAAAACCGGCTCTTACCGCACTGATTTTATTGATCTTTCTTTCAAGAACCGCTTTAAAGTTGATATAATTTCCGTCTGTTAAAAGCTCTGATCTGCCTGATTCTGTATCATTGGTTTCCGTGGAAAAATTAAGGTCAGATTTGTTGTAGGAATAAGAAGTTCCTGCATTCAGAAGATATTTCCCGAATTTCTGCTTAAAAGATAGGTTATGATATGTATTTTTTCCTTTCAGTCTTACCAGGGCAAAATCATATCCCGGTTCCAGACTTTCCGTTCTCACCCCCATTTTATTGGAGTCGTACATTCCATAATATTTCAGGAATCCGCCTGATTTTGTTTTGATTCTGAAGTTAAAATCACCGTTTAAGCCCTGAGGAGCATCAATGAAATCCGTATTAAAATTAAATACTTTCTGCATAGCACTTAAAAGCGAGTAGCCTAAAGTAGCCCCGAAAGAATGTTTTTTATCTGCTCCCAGCTTCTGAAATCCTGCACTCAAAAAGATAGGCGATACCCCGAAGTCATAAGAGCTTTGCTCCGGAAGATCCACACTTTCAAGCATCAGGGCTCCTGAAAGTGCCTGGCCGTATAATGCAGAATATCCGCCGCTTGAAAAGATATTCCCTTTAAAAAGAGAGGTATTGAAACGATCTCTTCCTGCAATTCCCGGAACTGAATTCGAGAAATAATTGTTGATCAGACTTCCGTCCATAAAGATCTTGGATTCTGTTCCTGTCCCTCCCCTGATGAAGAGTCCTTCGGTTTCCCCAACCTTCTGAACGCCCGGAAGGTAATTTAAAGCTGAAGAAATCTGTCCGTCCGCCCCTGCTGTAGTATAAATATCAATAGGCGTCAACAGGGCCGTGGCTCTTTTTTTATCACTCGCTTCAATAGAACCTGCGGAAACCACTACAGCATCAATCTCACTGATCTGCTCTTTAAGTTCTGTATTGACTGAAATATCCTGATTATCAATAACAACAGATTTTTCTACCTGCTGGTATTTCGGATGGATAAAAGTCAGGATATGGTTTCCTTTTTCTGAAGTTTCAAAAGAAAAATTCCCTTGAGCATCTGTTGTGGCACCGTCATAAGTGTCTTTTAACGTGACATTTATTTCGCCAATGCCTTTACTTTTAAACGTCACTTTTCCTGAGATCCTGATCTGCGAATATCCTGCGATGAAGGATAGAAAAGCAACCAGCAGTAAAAGTTTATTTCCTAGTGTTTTCATGGAGTTAATTTTCGGATCAAAAATAATACGGAATATGCCTTTCTTTAAAATAATTCTTACTGAAAGGCATAGTTTGGCTTCTGAATGGGAAATTAATGAACCGGGATGCAAAAATCCACGATCATCTTGCCTTCCGGATGCTCCTTGAAATTGGAATGATAGATCTCAAACGGAAATGCTTTTCTTATGGAATAATGATGTTCATTCATCCATAAAAAAAGGGAAACCCAGCACTGCTCAAAGTCGTGAAGGGTCACTTCCCCGCTTCCTACAATAAACTTTCCGGCATGTATGGTTTCCGGAAATACCAGCCCTTCCTGTTTCTCAAGATTTTTATCTAGAAGCATACAGGCATGGATTCTCACCTTGTCCGGCGGAGTTACTTTAAAGCTGTCATGATAAACGGATATCATTTTAACGTTCTCACGGGGAAACAACTGCTTCTTTTTTGCCCAGTCTACGAGAACGTCATAAGAAGGTTCCACATTGGCAATTCCTAAACTCATTACCGCAGCCAGATTCATTTCCGGCAGTTCTTTTACTTCGATTTTTAAATTCATTTTGGTCCAGTTTAACAGGTTTTCTATACTGCAAAGGTATTGGCTGAAAACCGTATCCATTTGTCCGTTCTTGCTCTGTATCTGTAAAATCTTGTGAAAAGTTTCGGGTGCGGAATTCCTGAAGGCAGTCGGCGATACTCCATAATATTTTTTAAAGGTCTTGCTGAAAACGGAATGATTGGAAAATCCGAGATCAAGATAGAGGTCTTTTAGTTCAATATCCTTCTTTACGGCCAGGTAAAAGGCGCTTTTTTCTATTTTCTTTCTAATGATATAATTTTGGAGTGTTTCGCCGGTAATGAGCTTAAAAATCCTGTGAAAATGGAAGGAAGAATACATGGCAATCCCTGCCATTTTTTCCAGGGACAGATCTGCATCCAGGTTGTTATCAATATATGCGATTGCTTTAATGATTCTTTTTTTGTGTTCCTCCATTTAAAAATACTGATCAGTAAAGATATTAAGATCCATCCTGTTTCGCTTGTCAGATATTGCTGTTTTCGAAAAAAAGGCTGAAATCATAAAGTGCTTTGGAAAATGTTTTTTAAATTTATCGTTAAAATCACTTTAAATCATTTAAAAATGAAAGGACAAACATTAGCATTACTGGCGGGGTGTGCATTTTTAGCAGCTTCATGCTGTACTACGAAAACGTACACGGTTAACGCCAAGAGCGGAACTCAGACGGGGGGAACAGCCAAGTTTACCCAGAAAGGAGAAGAAGTGACAATGAAACTTGAGGTTACGAATCTTACTCCAGGTATTCATGCAGTACATATTCACGAAAAAGGGGACTGTTCTGCAGCGGATGGAACTTCTACAGGCGGACACTGGAATCCAGCTAAAGACGACCACGGAAAATGGGGTGCCGAACATTTCCACATGGGAGATATAGGAAACCTTACTGCTGACGCAAGCGGAAAAGCTGTCCTTACTTTCAAAACAACCAAATGGTGCCTGGGCTGTGCAGATGAGTCTAAAAACATCATCGGAAAAGGCCTTATTGTACATGCTGCCGCAGATGATTTCCATACTCAGCCTACCGGAAATGCAGGAGGAAGAGTGGGATGCGTAGAAATTAAATAATCTTACTTTCATAAAAAAACCGCTGATCTTCATCAGCGGTTTTTTTGTTTTATGATTTTGCTCCCATATCGGAAACGATGTTCATAGCTTCCTGTAAGTAAGGATCTTTTTTCAGATTTTTGATCCACATTTCAGATTTTTTCTTAAATGCTTCGTCTTTTTTCTCTCTTTCCACTTCACTTGGATACATCATGAATTTCAGACCATTCTCAAACTTGCTCAAAGCTTTAAATTTCTCAATCTGAGCTTTTCTCTGCTTCATCAGTTCATTGAACTTGTTGATGTTAAGAGTGATGGTCTCTTCTTTATCCAGCTTTTCTCTCCACTGTGCAGATTCAAGCAATAACTGGTAGTTGCTGTTTTTAGCCATTCTGTCTGCGCTTGCTTTTTCAAGTGCCTGAATATTGAAATAGTTCAGTTTCTGGAAATTAGTGCTTGGAATTTTATCCCAGGCCAAAGCATAATCATCATATCGTTCTCCTACCTCAGCATAAGTAAAGAAATCCTTCATCTGGATATCGGAAACAATTCCTTTTCTCTGGGTAGATTCTCCTGTGATTCTGTAGAATTTCTGGATCGTCAGTTTTAAAGATCCGAAATCATCTTCTGTATTCAGGAATCTGTTCAGGTCTACAAAAGTCTGTACTGTTCCTTTTCCGAAAGACTGTGGAGAACCGATGATCATTGCTCTTCCGTAATCCTGCATCACACCAGCTAAGATCTCAGAAGCCGAAGCAGAAAGCTCGTTCTGCATGATCACCAACGGACCTGTCCAGATCGGAGTTTCATTTTTGTTCTTCAGGGTCTGGATTTTTCCGTTTCCGTCTTTTACCTGCACGTAAGGTCCTGCATCCATGAAAAGCCCCATGATATCTCCTACTTCGGTTAATGATCCTCCACCATTGTTTCTAAGGTCAAGAACGATTCCTTCGATATTCTGTTGCTTAAGCTTAATAATCTCATTTTTGATGTCATCAGAAGCATTTCTTCCTTTAGCATCCTCAAAATCAGCATTAAAGCTTGGAAGGTTAATGAATCCATATTTTTTTCCGTTTGGAGAATTCACTACGATACTTCTTGCGAATGTGTCTTCAATAGCTACTTCTTCACGGATCATCGTTACATCCTTAATTGTTCCGTCTTTTTTCTGAACTGTCAGTGTTACCGGTGTTCCTTTTTCACCTCTGATAAGTCTTACGGCTTCATCAGAAAGCATTCCCACTACATTTACGGCATCTTCTTTCGGTTTCGATTTTACTTTCAGGATCTTGTCACCTTCAGAAAGCTGCTTGGACTTCCAGGCCGGAGCACCAATCGTTAAAGCTCCAAGGAAAAGATTCCCTTTTTTCTCCTGAATAAGAGCTCCGATACCGATCACTTTTCCGGTGAACTGGGTATCAAAATCTTCTTTGTCTTTCGGAGAATAATAATTGGTGTGCGGATCGAATACTTCGGTATAGGCATTCATATACACGGTAAACCAATCCATTTTCTTTCTCTTCTTGAATCTTGTAAAGGTATCTTTTACCAGGTCTTTCACCTCATCGGTTGCTTTTTTAATCTTCTGATCCTGGTTTAGCGGCTGATATTTGATGGTGTCTTTCAGTTTATATTTCTGAACAGAATCTTTCTTTTCTTTCTGGGCTTCTTCCTTGCTGTTCATAGACTCGATCTCCTGAAGAATGTTGTATTTAATATACTTTCTCCATTCGTTATATTGTTCCTGTTTGTTGGCAGGCACTTTTTTAAGCTTAGGTTCAAGGGTCAGCGATTCATCTTCCTGAAGGTTAATGGGTTTGCTGAAAATATCCTGAGTAATCTTATCGATCTCGTCCACTCTCTGATAAAGTCTGTCGATGGTCAGCTTGTAGAATGTAAGGTCGCCCTGGCCGATATAATCGTCAAGCTTGGTCTCATGCTTGCTGAATTCGTCCATATCCGACTGCAGAAAGTATCTTTTTGCAGGATCTACCAGTTCGAAATAATGTTTATAAACGTCCTTGGAATAGGCATCATTGATGGGTTTCGGGCTGTAATGTAAATAAGAAAGTGTATTCTTTACGCTCACCATAATCGTCTGCATCTTTTCATCGTCATTCTTTGGCGAGTTGAAACAAAACATTAGACTTGTCAATGGAATTAAGAGTAAAAATTTATTCAGTTTGAAATTTTTCCACATAAACTGTCTTTTTATTAATTTTTTTTAAAATTTATACTACAATTAGTAGCAGCAATTAATTCGCTGTTACAAACTATCAAATTTAATACCTTATTTATAATTATCGGATAGTTTTAAGTATTTTTGTTAAAATTTAATTTTTTTATGGAAAGACCACTTATTCTGGTAACTAATGATGATGGAATCACCGCACCGGGTATCAGAAACCTTATACAATTCATGAACGAAATAGGAGATGTTGTCGTCGTTGCTCCCAACTCTCCCCAAAGTGGAAAAGGCCACGCTATTACCATCAACTCTACTTTAAGCTATGAAGAAGTAACCCTTGAGGGGCCTCAGACAGATTTTTCATGCAGTGGAACACCTGTAGACTGTGTAAAAATGGCTCTTGACAAAATTCTTACAAGAAGACCGGATATTGTCGTTTCAGGAATCAACCACGGAGCTAACTCATCTATTAACGTCATTTATTCCGGAACCATGTCTGCGGCCGTAGAAGCAGGTGTGGAAGGAATTCCCGCTATAGGATTTTCCCTTCTTGATTTCAGCTGGGAAGCAGATTTTACTCAGGCAAAAGAACATATCCAGAATATTGTAAGAAGAACCCTGGAAAACCCAATGCCAAAAGGAATTGTTCTGAATGTTAATATTCCTAAGCTTACAGCCGCTGAAATAAAAGGCATCAAAGTCTGTAAGCAGGCCAATGCAAAATGGGAAGAAAGTTTTGACGAAAGGGTGAATCCCCACGGAAAAAAATATTACTGGCTGACAGGATATTTCAACAATATGGATGATTCTGAAGATGCTGATGAAACGGCATTGGCAAACGGATATATTTCAATTGTTCCTGTGAAGTTTGATCTTACAGCCTATGAATACATGAAAACCCTTGAAGAGGTAATGAATTTCAACTGATGTACAGCAAACTAGACAATCCTGTTTATCATTCACTTAATGAATATCACGAAAAGTTCTGCTTAAACTTCGGGGACACTAAATTTTACGACCCTGAAGTGGCCTCTTTTGGTGGTACAGCAATGGTTTCAAGAGCAGAAGATATTACAGAATATACAAAGATCTGTGATGATTTTCTGGTTTTCGGAGCTAAGCCTGATCTGGGAGATTTAAAAACGGATCTGTCACAACTTATATGTGATCAGTATGTTCTGGAGAATCCGATTAATATTGATCTGACAGAGGAAATCGTTGAACTGAAAGAAGAGAATCATAGTGAACTTCTGGCATTTGTGATGAAGTTCTATCCTTATTACTTTAAAGCAAGAACTCCTGAATTAGGGCATTATTTCGGCATTTTTAAAGACGGCAAATTAGCGGCTGTAACGGGCGAAAGGATGCAAATGAATGATATGACGGAGGTAAGCGCTGTGATTACAGATACGGATCACCTGGGAAAAGGCCTGGCGAAACAGCTGGTGGCTTTTGTTTCCGGAAAGATCTTTGAGGATAGAAAAACACCGTTCCTGCATGTGGCAGAAAGCAATACAGGTGCTAAAATGCTCTATGAAAAGCTTGGCTTTATGCACAGAGGAAAAATAAACTTATGGGGCGTGAAAAGGTAATTTTCCCGCCTTTTTTATTATAAGTGCTATCCTATTTATTTTCCCACAGATCTCACAAGTTTTACAGATGACTGAGCATAAAAACCTGTGCGATCTGAGAGATCTGTGGGAAATCATTTTTTAAAACAGAATTTTATCCTCTTTTCTCAATTCTTCAAGGTATCTAATTTTATCATCCCTGTAAAATAAATTCATGGTCTCAAAAGGAATCATTTTTAAATCTTTATTGACAATGTGAACACAAGATTTTTTGATGGCACGTACGTCAAAATCGTGAGCATCCATAAAATTCATGATGATAATTCTAAAGAGATTGTCATAATCTAAATTTGGAGCCGAAACTTCAGGTAAACAGCACAATAACTGGTTCACTTTAGGCTGAACTTTATCCACAGAAATTCCGGTACTGAAAATATCCAAAAGCTGCATCTGTAATCCTGTATCCTGTTCGTAAACGATTGTATTTCTTGTTTCATTATTCAGCAAATCGGCAGGGTTGATGTATCTGGTAAGAGGAATGGTTTCTCCTTCAAGCTTCAGAATATAGCCCATCGCCAAAGCATCAGGATTACAGGGAACAGGGATAATATCATCGGCGTTCAGAAGCGGAAACTGATTTAGAATTTCCTGCCTTACTTCTGTTAAAGTAATTTTCTCTTGGGCAGAGTCTTCCCTGTTTCTTCCGGCTACCTCAACCGGCTGGAAGGTAATCCCGCGGACGCACTTCTGTTTTAAAGCAAAATCTATTAATTTTCCAATTTCGTCGATGTTTTTTCCTTTTTGAAGAACGATAACCAAAGTTGTGGAAAGATTTAATTCATTTAATTTTTCCAAAGCTTTCATGCGGACATCCGTTAAATCTTTTCCTCTGAAATCTTCCAAAACCTCAGGTTTAAAAGAGTCAAACTGGAGGTAAATCTCAAATTCCGGGGCGTAAGTTGCCAGTTTTTCTGCAAAACCGGGATCATTGGCAATACGGATACCGTTGGTATTGAGCATCAAATGTTTAATCGGTTTCGATTTGGCAATATCCATAATCTTAAAAAACTCGGGATGAATCGTAGGCTCGCCGCCACTGATCTGTACAACATCCGGTTCGCCTTCGTTTTTAACAATGGTATCAAACATAGCTTCTATCTGCTCCAAAGTTCTGTGGCTTCCATAATGCGGTGAAGACATTGCATAGCAGGTAGGACATGTTAAATTACAGCGGTCGGTAACTTCAACAATAGAAAGACAGCTGTGCTGCTCATGGTCTACACACAAACCACAATCGTACGGACAGCCATATTCCACATCGGTTCCGAAATGAACGGGCATTTCAGAAGCTTTATTGTAGTTTCTGATATTTTTGTAGTACTGAACATCTGAAGCAATCATGGTCTTAAAAAAGCCATGATCAGGGCATCTTTTGGTCATAAAGACTGCTTCATCCTCAATAATGATCTTCGCTCCTACCCTTTTCAGGCATTCGGGACAAAGACTGATGGTATAATCGTAATAGGTATAATTTCTTACCGGCATAATTTCAATTTTTACATTCCTCCACAAATAAAACCGCTGATCAGGCCACAAATCAACAAAGAGATCAGCATCGTCTGCCAGAACTGTTTTTTTGTAAATTTCCTGTCGTTATTCCACTCATAAATAACTTTTGCGACCAGGGTTACAACCAGCGAAATAGCTAAAGCAACCACGATGATTATCCCAATAATCATGACGACCAGACCGCCAAGGTTACCTACTTCCAGAAGTGTCAGCATTTTCATAATTTAATTGTTTGGTGTTTTTAATCTTATAAATGTAATAAATAATCACCGAAAGAGATACGAGTTGAATGGTTCCTAAGTTTCCGATGATCCCGATTTTAGGTTTAATAAAATCCAGAAAGAACCTGAATGTAAAATAACTCAGCATAAATACCTGAAAAATAAAGCCTGAAGGGTATTTTCTTTTTTTCTCAATGAGTTTCAAACAGATCCATAAAATAATCAGAAAAGCAATTTCATAAAGGGCTACCGGATGTCTTAAATATTGATCACCAAGATGCATTCCGAATATTGAATCGGTAGGCAAGCCGTAAGTTTCCTCGTGAACTCCGGTAAGAAAACAGCCGATTCTGCCAATAATCATGGCTAATATCAAAGGGTAAACAATCAAATCCCCGGTACTTTCTTTGTGGCCTACTATCTTTTTGGCCAGTTCAACCCCGATCAGTCCAAATGCCAGACCGCCCACAATGGTGTTATTGGTCCAAAATCTTTTGAAACTGAAATTTTCGAATAAAACATAAGGGTTTTCCAGGTTTCCAATAAGTTTTGATCCGATTAAAGCTCCTGCCGTTGCCCCGATAAGTACCGCTGCGGAAGTATTAAAAGACAGTTTTTCGGTCGATTTTCTTTTTAAGTAAAAATAAAAACGCATCCCGAGAAAAATCCCCAGCGTCTCAAATACGGGATGTGCAAGAACCGTTTTACCGAAAATCTGAAAAGTAACAGGGAAATCCATCCTATCAAAAGTAGTATATTTAAGGTAAATTACTAATTTTAATTTTTAAACAACAAATACATTCATCAAAATGCGAATAGAAAATGATATAAAACTAGGTTTTAAAGATGTGATGTTCAGACCAAAACGTTCTACTTTAAAATCCCGTTCGGAAGTAAGCCTCGAAAGGGAGTTCACTTTCAGACATACCAAAAAGAAATGGAACGGTGTTCCCCTGATTGCAGCCAATATGGACACGGTAGGAACTTTTGAGATGGCTGTAGAACTTGCCAAAGACAAAATCATTACAGCCGTTCACAAACATTATACACCGGAAGAATGGAGCCGGTTCCTGGACAGCCAGCCCGAAAGCATTTACCAGTATATTGCACTGAGTACCGGTACCGGCCAGGCTGATGAAGAAAAACTTAAAACGATCCTCGAAAAGCACCCAAAAATCGAGTTTCTCTGCATAGATGTAGCCAATGGGTATTCCGAGCATTTCGTTGGATTTGTGAAGAAGGCAAGGGCTAATTTTCCTGATAAGATTATCATGGCAGGAAATGTAGTTACCGGGGAAATGGTGGAAGAACTTCTTCTGGTAGGCGCTGATATTATTAAAGTCGGTATCGGACCCGGTTCAGTATGTACAACAAGGGTGAAAACAGGAGTAGGTTATCCGCAGCTTTCCGCAATTATAGAATGTTCTGATGCTGCCCATGGCCTTGGAGGACATATCATCGCTGACGGTGGCTGTAAAGTTCCCGGGGATGTGGCCAAAGCATTCGGTGGAGGCGCTGATTTTGTAATGCTAGGTGGAATGTTTGCCGGGCATGATGAAAGTGGCGGTGAAATCATTGAAGAAAATGGTAAAAAATACCGTTTGTTCTATGGAATGAGTTCAAAAACAGCAATGGATAAACATTCGGGAGGCGTGGCAGAATACCGTGCTTCGGAAGGGAAAACGGTGAAGGCAGCTTATAAAGGTCCTGTTTCTGAAACGGTGAAAGATATTTTGGGCGGCGTGCGTTCTACCTGTACTTATGTAGGAGCTTCCAAACTGAAAGAATTGTCTAAGAGGACTACTTTTATCAGGGTTCAGGAGCAGGAGAATCAGATATTTAAAGACTGATATCTTAAAGTAAAATAGGCTCTCGCTGATTTTGCATATTGAGCAATTTTACTTTTTTGATGTGGCAGAAATAAAAACCGGCTGTACAATTAATGTACAGCCGGTTTTGTTTTACTTTGTTTTATTTTTTAAGTCAGCATTCCGCCGTCTACGTTCAGGGTTTGTCCTGTAATATAAGAAGCCATATCGCTTCCTAAGAATATGCAGGCATTAGCAACATCTGTTGTTTGTCCTGCTCTCTTCATTGGAATTCTGTCTCTCCAGGCCTGAAGTGTTTTTTCATCCAGATCGGCAGTCATTTCAGTTTCAGTAAATCCAGGGGCAACAGCGTTACATCTGATATTTCTTGACCCTAATTCCAGCGCGATAGATTTTGTAAACCCTATCACTCCGGCTTTAGAAGCTGCATAATTGGATTGTCCGGCGTTTCCGCTGATCCCAACTACAGAAGTCATATTGATAATAGATCCTGATTTAGCTTTCATCATTGGTTTGATCACCGCTTTTGTAAGGTTAAATACCGAATCCAAATTGATTCTCATTACTTTGTCCCAGTCTTCTTTAGTCATTCTCAACAGCAGGTTGTCTCTTGTGATCCCTGCGTTGTTGATCAGAATATCAATTTTTCCGAACTCTTCCATTACATCATCGATTAATTTTTGAGCTGCATCGTAATCTGATGCGTCAGACTGATATCCTTTGATCTGGGTTACAGAACTTAAAGCTGCTTCCAATTCCTTGGCTTTTTCTACAGAGCCGGCATAAGTAAATGCTACTTTTGCACCCTGTTCAGCGTACATTTCAGCGATTTTCTTTCCGATTCCTCTTGTAGCTCCGGTAATTAGCGCTACTTTTCCTTCTAATAGTTTCATCATATCTCTTGATAATTATATTCTTGGTAAATACTTCCGTCTTTAAAAAACGGCAATTTAGCATATTTAATTTTATACAAATTAATCAGTCCGCAAAGATATTATAATTTGTTATTCAATACATTTGAAATCATCAAATTAGTGAATTTTTTTCTCTGTTTTTTGTCATATTTCAAAGACGGTTCCCCTTATTCTTAAATCTTGTGAAATAAAGAATATCCGTTTTTTTGTCCTTATCCAGCCTCAATACTTCTTTCTGCCAGTTATATTTGTCATAAACAATATCCTTCAAAGGTTCATTCTGAAAGTTTAAAACACCGTATTTATTCTGTTTTTTCACTACAAATTCGTTCTCAGAATTTTCAAAGGCAATAATATCATCATATATAAAAGGAACAATCTCCTTCCCTTCTTCATCTATTATTCCATACATACCGCTGCTGTTTCTGCAGACAACAGGTTTTGAGTATAGGTTGAAAATATTGAAAAAATCGGGCAGCTGTTCTTTGATGAAAACAATATCTTTCAATACAGAAGCGGACTTGTCCAATACAGAAAACTGATAATAATTTTCTTGTTTTTTAATGATCAGCCGGTCCGGGTAAAAAGCAATAATCCGGGTATTTTCTTCCAGGATATTCTTCAGATCTTTATCGAGGAACTGTTCTTGTTCTGCTTTTTTAAGGTAAATAAAATCTTTGCCTGAAATGCTGAAATTCTGGATGAAATCATATTCCTGAGGATAAATAGTTTCTCCCTGCAGATTGACGATTCCGGTTTTACGTGTCTTATCATTGTAAACACTGAAAAGATAACCAAACAATGGGGTCAGGTATTTGAAATCTGCTGGATAAAGCTTCCGGTCTTCCTTACTGAAAATGGTTGCTTTTCCTTTTTTTCTCAGATAAATATACTTTTTCTCTCCAAAATATTCCGGGGAAGCTTCATCAAAAACCTCTTCAGCAAGAATATTTTCTTCAGTATCAATAAGGCCGTACTTGCCGGTTGTTTTATTTTTGGTAATCAGGTAAGGGTAAGTATCTGAATTGTAGACCTGCTTGGAAAATTTGTGCAGGGTTTGCCCATCTTTTCCTATGATTTCGCTTTCATTGGCTTCATTGGTGATCAAAGCTCTTCCGTTTTCGAAATGAAAATCCGATTTAAAACCTCTGCTGTTGACTTGCTTTCCTTCGGGATCATAAAGAAACCACTGCTTATCTTTCAGAACAAAAAAACGGTCTTCTCCTGAAAACTGAATTCTGTCTGAATAAGGGATGATCTGCTTTCCATTATAGTCATAAACCGCCTCTTTTCCTCCTTTTGAAGAAATAATACGTTCATCGCTAAGCCAAGGCGTATTAAATGTTTGTTCATCTAAAGGAAGGAGCAGATTTCCTTTTTCATCAATAACAGTCGATTTTCTTCTGCCGGATTCCTGAGAAGTAAGAATGAACCTGTTTTTAAAGATATGTGAAATACTGTTCTGCGATTCAAAGGTTATATTTCCCAGCGAATCTACAATACTTCCGGTTTTTGTTCTGGGATCATATATAGTTCCGTATCCTCCTGAATAGGAATGTACTTCCTTTCCGATCTTTTTGGACAAAAGAATTTTGGTATACTGATTGGTCTGGGCCATACACACTGACGAGCACAGTGCAAAAACTAAGTTTTTCAATGGTATTAAATAGAATTATTTACAATAAGAACAATCTCTCCTTTTAAAGTTTTACTTTTGGAAAATTCAATTAATTCACTGATTGTTCCGCGTTTGGTTTCTTCAAACTTTTTGGAAATTTCCCTGCTCAGGCTGGCCTTTGTTTCTTCACCAAAGAATTCTTTGATCTGCTCCAGAGTCGTATTAATCTTATGGGGACTTTCATATAAAACGATGGTTTTTTTCTCTTCTGCAAGCTGTTTAAGCTTCGTCTGTCTCCCCTTTTTCTGAGGAAGAAACCCCGCAAAAAGAAATTCATTGTTCGGAAGGCCTGAAACTACAAGTGCCGGAATTAAGGCTGTTGCTCCGGGAAGACAGATCATTTCGATATTGTTATCAGATCCTGCTTTTGCAAGAAGATAGCCTGGGTCTGAAATTCCGGGAGTTCCCGCGTCTGTAATAATGGCAATATTCTGCCCGTTTTTAAGATCACCGATCACTTTTTCAGTGGCCTGATGTTCATTATGAAGATGATAGGATTTTAAAGGTTGGGAAATCTCGAAATGCTTTAAAAGTATTCCCGATGTCCTGGTGTCTTCACACAAAATATAATCAACTTCCTTAAGGACTTTTACCGCCCTGAAGGTCATATCTTCTAAGTTCCCGACGGGTGTGGGAACAAAATATAAGATTCCGCTCAAAATTATAAGAATTTATTTTCTACCAATATCCAGAGTCTCTGGGCATATTCATCTACTTTACTCCACTTTCTTTCGTAATAAAGATCGCTGAGATATTCTTTTGCTTCTTCCAGATTTCTGAATCCGTTCAGGCGGGCTACCGTTTCATTAAGATCCGACTGGCTTCCTCCAAAAAGCATTTTTGAAAAAGCAATCCTGTCATTCAGATCCAGTCTGAACTCAGGTTTTACCTTATCAGCTTCCATAAAATTGGTGGGAATGTTAGTTTTAAGGATACTTCCTGTGTCTTCCTTTACTTCAGGCGCCGGCTTTTCCTTAGGAACCTCTCTTTCAAGAGGATCATCATCAAAAAGGCTCTGTACTACCTTCAGGCCTTTGATATTGGCCAGTTTTATTTTTTTCTCCCGCTGATAAGCATCGAGATCTTCGAAGCTTTCATCAGAAGCATGTTTTTCTTTTTCCGAAAGAGGTTTGTCTATTTCAACGATTTTTCTTCTGTCATATACTTCTGCCAGGATCGTTTCTTCTCTTTCTTCAGAAGGAAGATCATGCTTTATTTCACTCAGAATTCCCTCTACATTTGATGTTTCCGTAAGCATTTCCCCTTGATCAATGCCAGCGCTGTTCACGATGAACTGTTCTTCATTTTCTTCAATCAGGATCTCATCTTCCAGCATTTCCGGATCGAATATGCTTGGAATTCTTTCTGCCTGTTCTTTGGTTTTATCTGCAGTTTCCTGATGGGTTGGTTCTTCTTTCAGCAGGTCATCTGAAGCAATTGTTTCATGTGAAACCATCTCTTCATCTTCGTCAATTTCATTGAGTTGATTGTTAAAAACCGCCTCTTCTTCTGTCAATTCATTAATAAATAAATCTTCATTCAGATCTTCATCATTATCAGGTTTTGCATCTGCAAGAACTCTTTCTTCGTCTATAAAGCTGAATACTTTTTCACTGGCATTGAAAGTTTCGTTTTCATCAATCTCATTTAGCTGGTTATTGAAAACCGCTTCTTCTTCCGTAATGTCACTGTGAGAAGTCTTTTCCTGAACAACCGTTTCCTGTCCATAATTTTCTTCCACAAAACTAACCATGTTTTCATGGAATTCATTTTCTACGATCTCATCGAGCTGATGATTGAATTTTTCCTCTTCATCTGTTGATGTTACTGAATATTTTTCATTCTCATTTTCATCAATTTCATTAAACTCATTATTAAAAATGGCCTCTTCTTCCGTCACTTCATGATGAGATTCATGTACATCATCCGAACTTAAAGAAGCATGCTGGTTCTCTGCATTCTGCTGTGGATGATCTGTAATAAAATACTCAATGTTTTTTTCCAGAAGCCTTAAAAAAGAGATCCTGTTCGCAAGCTCATCTACAAGATCCTGCTTGGAAAGTAATTCGTCTACATTGTTTATTTTCTCCAAAATATCAATGATATTTTTGGATTCAAAAAAAATTTTTTCCTTTAAATCTTGGATGTTTTGCATAATAAGAATCTTATTAAAATTGCTTACTTTTGATCTTAAAAATATACGGCTAATTTAACAAATGTTTTTAGAAAATACAATTAATCATTCCAAACAAAGTGGTTGGATGGAAGTTATTTGTGGCTCTATGTTTTCCGGAAAAACAGAAGAATTGATCCGGAGATTACGCAGAGCAGAAATGGCAGGACAGAACGTGGAAATTTTTAAACCGAGACTGGATATACGATATTCCGAAGAGGACGTTGTTTCTCACAATCAGAACAAGATCCGGAGTACGGCAGTAGATAATCCCAATGAAATTCTTCTCCTGGCTTCCAACTGCGATGTGGTAGGAATAGATGAAGCCCAGTTTTTTGATGAAAGCATTGTTGATATTGCCAATCAGCTTGCCAACAGCGGTATAAGAGTAGTGATTGCAGGCCTCGATATGGATTTCCTGGGACGTCCGTTCGGGCCCATGCCTAATCTGATGGCGACTGCAGAATATGTCACAAAAGTGCATGCTATTTGCAAGAGAACGGGTAATCTGGCCAATTATTCGATGAGGACTTCACAGGGAAATGATCTGGTAGAACTTGGCGAAACCGAAAGCTATGAAGCAGTGAGCCGCCGTGTTTTTATTGATGAAGTACTTTCAAAAAGAAAATAGCTGTAAAGTAAAACAGCAAAGTTGTAAAAAGGCTGAATATAGCAAATAGAAAATGAAAAGCGAAAAAGCCAGACTGTAAAATACTTACCAAGGAAAACATCCTTTTACTATTTTACCTTTTGCCATTTCGCTAAAATATAAAGCAGAAGGGGTACCAATGAACTATACAGTAAAACAAATTGCAGAGATCACCAGTGCACAGATCATTGGAGACGGAAACCTGTTGATCAAAAATATCGCATTTGACAGCAGGATTATTTATTCAACGAAAAATACGGCATTTATTGCAATCAATACGCATAAGAATTCCGGTGAAAAATTCATTGAATCTGCAGTGGACCGTGGTATTGATATAATTATTTCCGAGCATCAGGATGCCAGGTTTGAACATGTTACATGGATTATAGTTGACAATTCGATAGATTTTCTTCAAAAACTGGCTCAATATCATTTCGAGCATTCTCACCTGAAATCCATCGGTATTACCGGAAGTAACGGAAAAACCATCTTAAAGGAATGGCTTTACCAATGTTTGTGGAATGAATTCCCGACTGTAAAAAGCCCAAAAAGTTTCAATTCCCAGATCGGCCTTCCGCTTTCCCTACTTCAGATTAACAGTTCTTATGAGCTTGGAATTTTTGAAGTAGGAATTTCAAAACCTCATGAGATGGAAAAGCTGGAAAGTATATTCCATCCACAAATCGGCCTTCTAACCCATATTGGGAATGCCCATGCAGCCAATTTTCAATCTGAAGATGAGCTGATTGATGAAAAAATAAAGCTTTTTAAAGCTTCTGAAGTCATTATTTACAATGGCGATAATTCATTGGTTAGCAAAAAGATAAATGAATTATATTCAATCAAAAAATTAATCTCTTACGGTTTTAATAAAGATAACCAGGTATTCATTAAAGAAGATGTTTCTAAGGATGAAAAAATAACGGTTGTTTATTTTGACGAAGAGATCTCCTTCCCTGTCCACCAGAGAGATGAAGCCACACTCACCAATGCCCTGGCATTGATTACGGTTTTAAAGGAGCTGAAGATTGATAATCTGAAAATCATTGAAAAGATCAATTCTTTAAAAGCTGTCGAGATGCGTCTGGAAGCTATTGAAGGAATTAAAAATAATATTGTTATCAATGATTCTTTTAACCTTGATCTGGATTCCCTGAAAACCGCCCTCCAATTTCTGAATGAATACAATAAACCTAAAAAATCTTTGGTACTGACGGATATTGTAGGGGTAAATTCCAATTCTAAAGAACTGTACGAAGAAGTTTCTGAGTTAGTGAATGACCAGAATTTTGACTTTGTATTTCTGATCGGTGATGAAATATCAAAGTTTAGTGAATTATTTAAAGCTAAAACCTCCACTTTTGTCAGCACTCAGGAACTAATTGAAAGTAAAAAACTTACAGAAATTGAAAACCAGATTATTCTCCTCAAAGGAGCAAGGAAATTTGAAATTGAAAAGCTTAAAGATATCCTTGAACTCAGAAAGCATGACACTGTTCTGGAAGTCAACCTGAATGCTATTCTTCATAACATCAACTATCATAAATCCCTGCTGAAACCGGGAACCAAAATGATGGCCATGGTAAAAGCAAATGCCTATGGATTAGGAAGCTATGAGATTTCTGAATTCCTGCAGCATCACCATATCGATTATCTGGGGGTTGCTTATGCTGATGAAGGTGTAGAACTTCGTAAAAAAGGGATCACCACTCCTATTGTGGTCATGAACCCTGAACAGCACAGCTACGAAGCCATTATTGAATATAACCTGGAACCGGAAATTTACAGTTTCAGGGTTTTGGAATTATTCTACGAAGCTGTACAGAAATCGGGCTATGATAAAAAATATCCGATTCACATTAAACTGGAGACCGGAATGCACCGTCTTGGTTTTAAAGATTTTGAATTGGATCAACTAAGCAAAACTTTAAGCCATAAAAACGTAAAAGTTCAGAGTCTTTTCAGTCATTTATCATCTTCTGATATGCCTGAAGAAAGGGAATTTACATTTAAACAACTTGAAATCTTCGAAAGAAATTCGTCCTATCTGATTGAAAAGCTGGGTTACACTCCTATCCGCCATATTCTTAATTCCTCAGGAATAACAAGCTACACAGATCATCAATATGACATGGTAAGAATAGGGATCGGGATGCTTGGAGAATCACCAAGTAGTGAAATACAAAAACAGCTTCAGTCCGTAGTAAGTTTTAAAACCGTAATTTCACAGATCTCAACAGTTGCTATCGGTGAATCTGTCGGATACAGCAGAAAATATAAACCTGATCATGCTGCTAAGATTGCTACTATTCCGGTGGGATATGCAGACGGAATCCCAAGACTGATCGGGAACCAGGTGGGAAATGTAGGCGTTCACAAAATACTGGCCCCAATTGTCGGAAATATCTGTATGGATATGATGATGATCAATGTAGACCAGATACCAAATGTAAAGGAAGGTGACACCGTTACCGTTTTTAATGCAAAACCAAGTTTAAAAGAATTCGCAGGCTACTGCAAAACTATAACCTATGAAGTGTTAACCTCCATTTCGCCACGGGTGAAACGGATTTATATAAAAGACTAGTTATGAGAAAACTCCTGATCCTTCTCTTCGTTTTTCAACTTCTTATGATCCATTCCCAGGTGAAAAAGGATCTGGTCATACCAAAAAATCCAAAAATAGGTCTTTCACTTGCGGGTGGCGGTGCCAAAGGATTTTCACATGTCGGAGTACTGAAAGTGTTAGATTCATTGGGAGTAAAGGTCGATTACATCTCCGGAACCAGTATGGGTGCCATCGTGGGCGGGTTGTATGCTTCAGGATATTCAGGGAAAGAAATAGAAAAAATTGTAATGGATACGGATTTCTATTCTCTCATTATGGACCCGAAATCCAGACAGGAGTCTTCTTTCTTCAATAAATCCGTAGATAAATACCTTCTATCCATTCCGTTAAAGAACGGAAAAATATCCCTACCCTCTTCTATAAGTTCCGGTCAGAGAAATGTATATCTTCTCAAGGAGCTTTTCAAAAACGTTTCGAATATTGATGATTTCTCCAAATTACCCATCCCTTTCATGTGTGTTGCCACCAATCTGGAAAGCGGAAATATGGAGATTTTCGAAAAAGGAGATCTTGTACAGTCCATTATGGCAAGTTCAGCATTTCCATCGCTTATGGATCCCGTTAAAATCGGCGACAGCATTTATATAGACGGAGCCATGACTGTGAATTACCCTTCGAAGCCATTAAAGGACAAAGGAATCGATATCGTGATCGGTGTGGACCTTAACCAGGATTTATCGAAAAGAGAGGATTTAAACAACATTATTTCAATTCTGAACCAGGTTATTGATTTCGGAATCAAAAGAGATACAAAAAAGCAGTATAAATATACAGATATAAATATCAAGCCGGATTTGAAAGGCATGACCGCAACCAGCTATGATGAAAAGAAAAAAATTCTTGACAGCGGATATGCGGAAGGAAAAAAATATGCTGCAGTACTGGACCAGCTTCCAAAACGCCAGTTTGACCGTCTCAGAGAGCGCGTAAATCCAATATATTCCAATGTATATAAGATTGACAGTATTTCGCTGGATGGAGGCCGTATTTACGGTAAAAACTATGTTCTGGGGAAAATGGGTCTGCGTCTCCCCTCCATGCAAACTTATGGCTCAATCAATAAAAAGATAGATAAGCTGGTTGCTACCAATAATTACCGGTTCATTAATTATGACATTATTCCCGAAAATGATGCCAATTACCTAAAACTGTATGTTACGGAAGATGAAGCGCGCCATTTTCTGAAAGTTGGATTACATTATGATGAAGTATTCAAAACCGGTCTTCTTCTGAATTATTCGGGAAAACGTCTTCTGTTCAAAAATTCGAATCTTTCACTCGACGTAGTGGTAGGCGACAAACCAAGATATTATCTGAATTATTTTATAGATAACGGATACATTCCGGGCTTTGGTATCTATTCTTCCGGAATGAGCTTTGACCTGAAAAACATAGACAATAATGTGGTCGACAAATGGGAATGGTTCAGAAATGAAGCTTTTATACAGTCCGTATGGAAAGATAAATTTGCCATCGGAGGCGGAATCAGCCACGATTATTTCGGAGCAGAAATAAATGGCGAGCATGAAAGGTATATGAGATTTTTAAATCCTTATGTATTCTTAAAAAGCGATACTCAAAATGATAAAGATTTCCCGTCCAGAGGTATTTACATTAATGCTGAAGGAAAAGTAGTCGATCTTTTAAAATCTGAAGTTGAAAAGAGAATTATACAGGTTAAAGCCGATATCAGGCTGAATGTTCCTCTTTCCAAGCAATTTTCCTACCGTCTTAACCTTTACGGAGGAATTACAATCGGTGACGATTTACCGGAATTTTACCAGTACAGAATGGGAGGAATTTTTGAACAGAATATGATCAACTTCAAGAGTTTCGGAGGCTTTTATTTTGCACAGCTTAATACTAATAACGTTATTCTCGTCTCCAATGATATTCAGTTCAAATTCAATAAAAATTATTTCCTGAGCGGGAATTTCAGCTTTGCTAATCTTTCGGACGATATCAACTTCGAAGATGCAGTTAAAGTAAATTATAGCTCAGTAGGGCTTACGGCTGGATACAAATCTCCGTTCGGGCAGATTAAAATCAACTTTAGCCATTCACTTAAAAACAATCAAAAAGGCATATTCAGTGTTATTTTAGGACACTGGTTTTAATACAATGATACAATTCTTTTACGAAAACTTAGAAGAGTCTGTGAATACAGATTACCAAAAATGGCTGGAAGAGATCATTCTTTCAGAAGGAAAAAAACCGGGCGAAATCAATTATATTTTTTGTGATGACGAATATCTTCTGAAGATTAATCAGGATTATCTGCAGCATGATTATTATACCGATATCATCACTTTCGATTATGTAAAAGGCAAAACAATAAGCGGAGAGATTTTCGTATCTTTGCAGCGAATTTCAGATAACGCTTCTACCCTTTCCAGAGATTATGAGGAAGAATTAAAAAGAGTCCTCGCCCATGGAATCCTTCACCTGGCAGGATACAAGGATAAGACGGAAGAAGAAGAGAAAGAGATGCGAAGAATGGAAGATTTATATCTGGCTAAGTTTAAGGAAACAAATCCTTAACTAATTGAAGAATTGCTTAAATAACAAACCGTAAAGCATTCAATTCTAGCTAGTATAAAAGCTCACCTGGAGCGCATTCTTCAAAAATGTTTCACGTGAAACATTCAAGGAAAATAGTAAAAAATAAGAGCTTTAAATAAGCAATATAAAAATGATTTCAGAAATATACGACGTAATAGTAGTAGGTGCCGGACATGCAGGATGTGAAGCTGCAGCTGCGGCTGCGAACCTAGGTTCAAAGACCCTGCTTGTTACAATGAATATGCAGACCATCGGACAGATGAGCTGCAACCCGGCCATGGGAGGAATCGCAAAAGGACAGATCGTAAGAGAGATTGATGCTATGGGAGGATACTCCGGAATTGTAGCTGATAAATCTGCCATCCAGTTCAAAATGCTGAACCTTTCAAAAGGTCCCGCTATGTGGTCTCCAAGAACGCAAAATGACAGAATGCTTTTTGCAGAAGAATGGAGATTGGCATTAGAAAATACACCTAATCTTGATTTTTTCCAGGATATGGTGAAACAGCTTATTGTAGAAAATAATAAGGTAACCGGAGTTATTACTTCTTTGGGAATTGAGATAAAAGCTAAATCTGTAGTTCTTACCAACGGTACTTTTCTGAATGGACTGATCCATGTTGGAGATAAGCAGTTGGGCGGAGGAAGAATGGGTGAACCCAGGGCTTTCGGAATTACAGAACAGCTTGTAAGTTTAGGTTTCGAAGCCGGAAGAATGAAAACAGGAACCCCTCCCCGAGTAGACGGAAGAAGCCTGGATTATTCTAAAATGGAAGAACAGAAAGGAGATGAAAATCCTCAAAAGTTCAGCTATATGGATACGCCTAAATTAACAAAACAATTAAGCTGCCATATTGTATATACCAACGAAACGGTACACGATATTTTGCGTGAAGGTTTCGACAGAAGTCCAATGTTTAACGGAACTATCCAAAGTTTAGGGCCAAGATACTGCCCAAGTATTGAAGATAAAATCAACCGTTTTGCAGAAAGAACAAGACACCAGCTTTTCGTAGAACCGGAAGGTTGGAGAACTGTTGAAATTTATGTAAACGGATTCAGCTCTTCCCTTCCTGAAGATGTACAAATCAAAGCTATGAAGCAAATTCCAGGATTTGAAAATGTAAAAGTTTTCCGTCCCGGCTATGCTATTGAATATGACTACTTCCCTCCTACCCAGTTAAAGCATACTTTAGAAACTAAATTAATTGACAATTTATATTTTGCTGGCCAGATTAATGGTACTACAGGATACGAAGAAGCAGCTGGACAAGGATTAATTGCAGGTATCAATGCACACAATAAAGTACACGAAAAAGAAGATTTTATTCTAAACAGAGATGAAGCTTATATTGGCGTACTGATTGATGATTTGATTACAAAAGGAACGGAAGAGCCTTACAGAATGTTTACTTCCCGTGCAGAATACAGGCTTTTACTAAGACAGGATAATGCTGATATCAGGCTTACTAAAAAAGCATTTGATTTAGGACTTGCAAAAGAAGACAGATTAAGAAAAGTTGAAACCAAAGTATCTAAAAGTCAGGAACTTGAAGAGTTTTTACGAGAAACTTCTTTAAAGCCAGGCGTCATCAATCCTATTCTTGAAAAATCAGAAAGCAATCCTGTAGACCAGGCTTATAAAGCTGCACAATTCCTTACCAGACCTAACATTACATTAGAAAAACTGGATGAAATTGATAGTATTAAAGAATTTTCTTCTCAATATGATGAAGAAGTAAGAGAACAGGCAGAAATCAATATCAAATACAAAGGCTATATTGAAAAGGAAAAAGAAAATGTTGCCAAGCTTAACCGTCTGGAAAATATAAAAATTCCTGAAGACTTTGATTATAAAAGCCTTTCAAGCCTTTCTTCCGAAGCAAAACAGAAAATGTCCAATGTAAGACCGAAAACTATTGCACAGGCAGGAAGAATCAGTGGTGTTTCTCCGGCTGATATAAACGTTTTACTGGTCTATTTAGGACGTTAAATAAAAAATGTTTCACGTGAAACATTTCTAAATTAAAAGCAAAAATAAGGGTATTTATGAATCTATAATTTAATACATAAATTCCCTTTATTTTAAAATATCAACATATCATTTCATGAGGATAAAAGATCATTTTTTTTCACAGGAAATATTTGAAATTAAAGAAACGGAAACAAAAGGAGTTTTTAAGACCTCCCCTATTCCATCTAATATTTCCAGATATTACGAAAGCGAAGATTACATTTCCCATCACCAGGATTCAGGAAGCTTAAAAGAAAAGCTTTATAAATTTCTGCAGTCTTTTAATCTTCAGTACAAAAGAAATATTCTTGCAGACAGAATTAAAAAAGGATCAAAAGTTCTGGATTATGGTTGCGGTGCCGGAGAATTTGTGAAGTATATAGAAAACGATTTTGAAACCTTTGGTTTTGAACCTGATGCAGATGCCAGAAAAGCTGCGCTCAGTAAAATATCCAAAGCTACAATACTTGATAATATTCAAACCATTCCCGACAACAGTTTGGATGCCATCACATTATGGCATGTATTCGAACATATAGAAAACCAGGATGAAATGATGGAAATATTTCACGGGAAATTGAAAGAGAAAGGCCTGTTGATTATTGCTGTTCCCAACCCCACTTCTTATGATGCAAAACATTACAAAGAATATTGGGCCGCGTATGATGTACCAAGACATATTTATCATTTCTCCAAAAACGGTATGGAAAATTTAATTTCCAAAAAACCGAATTGGAAAATGAGAAAAATCAAACCTTTGGTCCTAGACTCGTTTTATATTTCGATGTTGAGCGAAAAGTACAAAAAATCACCCTTATTTTGGCTAAAAGCGGTCATCTATGGAACGATTTCTAACGTAAAGGCGCTTTTTTCGAACGAATTTTCAAGTTTGATATACATTATCGAAAAAAAGTAGAAAATCGATTTTTGAGCCTTTTCTGAGGGTCAATTTTTAACAATTTTAGCATAAAAAATAAAAATCCGGAGAATTTTCCGGATTTTTATTTTTCTATTTTGATCTTAATGCATTTTAAAATTAGTCTACCTCCTACTCCATTGTATTAAATCTTAAAGAGATGCAAGAATTTGACAGTTCATGAAAAACTAAATTGAAAAATTTAAGAATCGAATTGACAGTAAACTATATTACATGGAAATATAAAATTATAAACGTTTCTATTTTTAATCAAAGATTACTTAGCTTAAAATTACAGATATCCACATCTTTAAACAAAAACGGAAAATGATTAGTGATTTTCTGAAATCATAACATTAATACAAATTTCATATCAATCATAAAAATCAGTTCGGCTGTAAAATAAAAAGACCGTCACTTCCGACGGTCTTCTATAGAGATAAAATATTTTAAATTATTTATTAATCGCAGCAACTCCCGGAAGCTCCAGTCCTTCCAGACTTTCAAGCATCGCCCCCCCACCGGTAGAAACGTAGCTCACTTTATCATCATAACCGAACTGCTTCACAAAAGCAACACTGTCTCCTCCTCCTACTAAAGAGAAAGCTCCTAGTTTTGTAGCTTCTGCAATACTGTCACCAAGAGCAACAGTTCCCCCTGCAAAGTTTGACATTTCAAAAACTCCGATCGGACCATTCCAAAGAATTGTTCTTGAATTTAAAAGAACATCATTGAACTGATCTCTTGATTTATTACCGGCATCAAGTCCCATCCACCCTTCAGGAATTGCATAAATATCTGCCTCTTTTCTTTCAGCGTCATTATTGAAAGCTTCAGCAATAATAACATCAGAAGGAAGATATACTTTTACTTTATTTTCTTTAGCTTTTCCTAAAATCTCAAGAGCTAAAGGAAGCTTATCCTCCTCTACTAAAGAATTTCCTATCTTTCCTCCTAAAGCTTTAATAAATGTAAATGCCATCCCTCCTCCGATAATCAGATTGTCGATTGCCGGAAGTATATTTTCTATAATGGTAATTTTAGTTGAAACTTTGGAACCTCCAAGTATTGCAGTTACAGGCTTTTCTCCTTTCTTCAATACTTTTTCAATCGCTTCAAGCTCTTTAGCCATTAGTAAACCGAAAAATTTAGTTGATTCAAAATATTGAGCAATTACTGCTGTAGAAGCATGAGCTCTGTGCGCTGTTCCAAATGCATCATTCACATAGGCATCACCAAGCTTCGCAAGTTTTCCAGCAAATTCCTGGTCTCCCTTTTCTTCTTCATTATGAAAACGAAGATTCTCCAATAATAAGATCTCTCCTGGCTGAAGCTCAGAAGCGACCTTTTCAGCCTTTTCCCCGATACATTCATCCACAAACTTAACTTCATGTCCAAGAACGGCTGAAACTTCATCTACGATGTGCTTAAGAGAAAACTCATTTTTCACTTCGCCTTTCGGTCTTCCAAGATGGGTCATTAGAATAACGGAGCCCCCATCATTAAGAATTTTCTCAACCGTAGGTTTTACAGCAACTATTCTTGTATTGTCAGTCACTTTCAGCTGATCGTCCTGCGGAACATTGAAATCCACTCTTACCAGAGCCTTCTTATCTTTAAAATTGAAATCATTGATTGTTTTCATAAATATCTTTGAATTTTCTTTTCACAAATGTAAGCTTTTAAACATTTTCAACGGAACCATTAAAACAAAAGTTTTGGAAAACTTTCCCCAACCCCATTCACCCACTAATCAACAATTCTTCTTCTCTTAAAAAAAAAAATAATGTAGTTGTTGTTGAGTATTGTTAGTTTCGGGGATAAGTTTTAATGAAATATTTGATAACAAATAGTTTTTATTCAATTCATATTTAATTCACATTATAATCTCTTGTAAATCTGCTTTTTCACAGACTTATTCACATCTGTTAGTAACTTTCCCACGAAACTATTATTAGTAATTTTATTCTGGAAAAACTTCGGATTGTGTGAAGAAAACATTTTTGAAATTGTGATTAAATTTTTCAATTACATTTCCCATTACGAAATAAATTCATCTTTGAAAATAGAAAGTTGAGAAAAGTTTTCCACAGTTACTCACACCGCTTTTCACAATTTACTCCCGAACAATTCACAGACTTTGTTATTATTCTTACCTTTGTATTGAAATAAAATCTAAAAAGACTTAATAAGAGTATTATGAAAAGAAAAATAGCTATTGCTGCAGACCATGCGGGCTATGAATACAAGGAGATTGTTAAGAACTATCTCTCAGAAAAGTTTGATGTTCAGGATTTTGGCACGTTTTCCACAGACAGTGTGGATTATCCGGACTTTGTACACCCTGCTGCAACTTCCGTTGAAAACGGGGAGAATGAATTGGGAATTCTATTATGTGGAAGCGGAAACGGAGTTCAGATTACAGCAAACAAACACCAGAAGATAAGATGTGCGCTTTGCTGGATGCCGGAGATCGCAGTACTGGCCAGACAGCATAATGATGCAAATATGATCTCTATCCCGGCCAGATTTATCTCTAAAGAGCTGGCGATAGAAATTGCAGACCAATTTCTTTCCACGGATTTTGAAGGGGGAAGACACCAGAACAGAGTTGATAAAATTGCTGTTTGCTAAAAATATAAAGGCCTGTAAATCAAATTACAGGCCTTATTTATTATTTATTTTGTATATTTGTACCAGCTAATAGAGAATTACCACTCTATTATTTCCATACAGGACCTTCATATTAAAAGATATTTAATAAAAGGTTTTTCTCCCCTCTTCTCCATATTTGTAGTAATTTTATACAGATTAAAGTTTCCTTTATAAATAAATTGGAAGGAAAATTGATGCTGTACAATTAATAAGAAATGAATCTTATTTTCTTACAGTGCCGATAAATAATTAATAAATGCAGAGAGAAAAATAATAGCTGCAAAATAAAATAAAGATGTAATAATCATTCTGAGAGGATTTCCGGAACTGAATTTAGATAGTATAAGGTAATACAATAAAATTCCCGGATGAAATAATTGTTAGGAAATAAATATTTCAAGAGTTTAAATCCCAATCAGATTATTACAGTTAATAACAATTAAATAACATTAAAAAAATGCCAAGAAAAAAAGGTAAATATATAAGCCATAAAAACGAACAGAAACTCATAGAGATCGGAAGACAGATCCTGCGTTTCATGAATACCAATTCCTCTAAGATCTACAATTATAAACAGATTGCAGACGGAATAGACTATAAAAATCCACGCCAAAGAGAGCAGGTGATCCAGGCTCTTCATAAGCTTCAAGGTTCTGAGAAGATCAAAGAAGTTGAAAAAGGAAAATACATCGTCAACCTGAAGATCGCAGGAACTTTAACAGGAATTATCGATTTTAATCAGTCTGGTAATGCTTATGTAAGTGTAGAAGGTGTGGAAGATGATATCTTTATTCACTCCAAAAATGTAAAAGATGCATTACAGGGTGATAAAGTTCTGATCATTACCTATCACTTCAAAGGAAAAAAACTGGAAGGCTCCGTACTGGAAGTTCTGGAGAGAACAAGAACTGAGTTTGTAGGAACATTCCAGCTCGTTGCTCATAAAGATTTTGGATTCGTGGTTTGTGATAAAAAAACGATCAATACAGATATTTTTATTCCGAGAACAAAATTCGGAGGAGCTGAAAACGGTGATAAAGTCATTGTTAAAATGACAGAATGGAAGCCAGGAGATAAAAATCCGGAAGGAGAAATTATCCAGGTCCTTGGAGCTCCGGGTGAGCACGAAACAGAGATCCACTCTATTCTTGCAGAATACGGACTGCCTTACGAATTCCCACAGGAAGTGGAATTGGATGCAGATAAAATAGACCGCAGGATTACAGATGAGGAAGTAGCAAAACGTTGGGATATGCGTGATATCTGCACATTCACCATCGACCCTAAAGATGCGAAAGACTTTGATGATGCACTTTCCATCAGAAAACTGGAAAATGGATTCTGGGAGATCGGTGTTCACATTGCAGACGTTTCCCATTACGTGGTTCCCGGGACAATCCTGGATGACGAAGCTTATAACAGAGCAACTTCGGTTTATCTTGTAGACCGAGTGGTTCCGATGCTTCCGGAAGTTTTAAGTAATGACGTATGTTCCCTGCGTCCGAATGAAGATAAATATACTTTCTCAGCAGTTTTCCAGCTGAATGATAAAGCGGAAATCCAGAAACAATGGTTCGGAAGAACGGTGATCCATTCAGATAGAAGGTTTACCTATGAAGAGGCCCAGGAACGTATAGAGACAGGAGAAGGAGATCTTGCAGAAGAAATCAATACACTGGACAGGCTGGCGAAAATTATGCGTGATCAGCGTATTAAAAACGGAGCTATTACATTCGACAGAAGCGAGGTAAGATTCAATCTCGACGAAAACAGTGAGCCTGTAGGGGTTTACTTTAAAATAAGCAAGGACTCCAATCACTTGATCGAAGAATTCATGCTGCTGGCCAATAAAAAGGTGTCCGAATTTGTATCATTAACTCACAAAGGGGGTGTTACAAACAATACCTTTATTTACAGGGTGCACGATGATCCGGATCCTGCAAAGCTGGAAGCATTGAGAGATTTTGTATCTACTTTCGGTTATAAAATAAACCTCGACAATACTAAAAAAGTTGCAGAATCATTAAATAACCTTCTTCATGATGTGAAAGGGAAAGGCGAAGAAAATATGATCGAAACCCTGGCAATGAGAAGTATGAGCAAGGCGGTATATTCTACAGAACCAATCGGCCACTACGGTTTAGGTTTTGAATACTACAGCCACTTCACCTCTCCTATCAGACGTTATCCTGACCTTCTTGCCCACCGTTTGCTGCAGCATTACCTGGATGGAGGAAAATCTCCAAGCAAGGGAGAACTTGAAGAGAAGGCCAAACACTGCAGTGCGATGGAAAGACTGGCTGCCGATGCAGAGAGGGATTCTATTAAGTTTATGCAGGTGAAATTTATGGAAAAACATCTTGGAGAAACCTTCAGTGGTGTCATCTCCGGTGTTGCGGAATTCGGTTTCTGGGTTGAAATCCCTGAAAACGGTGCCGAAGGGCTCATCAAATTAAGAGACCTTGTCGATGATTCCTATTCCTATGACAGTAAGACCCATGCAGTATACGGAAACAGAACCGGTAAAAAATATCAGTTAGGTGATGAAGTTAGAATAAAAGTAGTAAAAGCAAACCTTATTCAGAAACAGTTGGACTTTAAGATTGTTGATTAATTAAATCATAAAGTCTAACTTTGTATAAATGGGATGAATTTTTTCATTTAAAATACTATTGAATGTTTGAACTTGTACTTTCTGCCATTGTCTTAGGATTTATGCTGAGCCTGGTTTTTATAGGACCAATTTTTTTCCTTTTAATTGAAACCAGCTTCACCAGAGGACCCAGACATGCTCTGGCACTCGATCTTGGGGTCATCACGGCAGATCTGTTATGCATCGTTGCTGCCTATTATGCAAGTGCGGACATTGTTACTTTGATAGATAAGCATCCCGGATTTTACAGGATCACCTCCATACTTATCTTTGTATACGGGATCGTCATGATGGTCACCAAGACCAAAATGCATATGCCCGGGGAAGAAAAAATCATTGGCCAGAACTATTTTAAAACGTTTTTCAATGGTTTTTTCTTTAATCTTTTAAATGTAGGGGTGATACTTTTCTGGCTGGTTACGGTAATCTCCGTAAGAAACCAGTATCCTGATACCAGCAGCTTTATTTTGTACATAAGCATCGTTATCGGAACGTACTTGTGTATTGATCTTGCTAAAATATTCCTTGCGAAACAATTTCACGATAAACTTACCCAGAAACTTGCCAACCAGATCAGAAGAATCGTTGGCGGGATTCTTATTGTTTTCAGTTTCTTTATTTTCCTGCAGAGCTTTAAGAAATTCAATCAGTTCGACAGGCGTCTGGAAGAAGCTGAGAAAAAAGAAATAAAGTATCAAAAAACAGAATGAAAAAAATAATATTTCCAAAACCTCTAAAAAAAGGAGCCAGAATAGCCGTTATTTCCCCGGCAGGAGCTGTAGATACCTCTCAGCTTGAAAAAGGGATAGAAATGATTAAAAGCAGAGGATTTAAGCCTGTTCTTGGTGACCACCTTTATACTAAATTTTCAAACGGATATAATTATGCGGGCACAGAAAGTGAAAGGTTGAGTGATATTAACTGGGCTTTCAATGACGACAGCATTTCTGCCGTTTGGGCTTCCCGAGGCGGTTACGGATGCCAGCATCTGGTTCAGCATTTGAAACTTAAAAAATTCACAGAAAATCCGAAATGGTACATCGGTTATTCAGATAATACCGTTATTCAAAGCTATTTACTGAACAAGGGATTTGCATCGGTTCATGGGCAGACCATCAAAACATCCAGTTTTGGAGTTACTGATGAGAGTTACGATATGATCTTTGATGTATTAAAAGGCAAAATGCCTAAATATGCCTTAAAGTCTCATGAATTTAATAAGCAGGGGAATATTGAAGGTGAACTGGTCGGAGGTAATTTAGCCCTGATCTATGCCCTCTTGGGAACCAAATATTCTTTTGATTTCAGGGATAAAATTTTATTCATTGAAGATATTGGTGAAAATTTCTATGCTCTTGACAGAATGATTATGAGTCTGGAGCTTGCCGGTGTTTTCGGGAAAATAAAAGGACTCATCGTTGGCGGAATGACCAATATGGGCGACGAAAAAGAAAATAAAAGCTACGAAGAAAGCTTCGATGAGTTCGCTTACAAATTGATTTCAGAAAGAATTTCAAAATATAAATTCCCGGTTGTTTTCGGCTTTCCGAACGGGCATATTAAAGACAACAGACCTCTGATTATTGGAGGAAATGTAAAAGTACAGGTTAAGGATAAGGTGAAGATTGAGTTTTAAATAATGGCAACTCACAATGACTTCGGGAAGCAGGCAGAAGATTTAACGGCAGAATACCTGCAGAAAAACGGCTACAAAATCCTTGTCAGAAACTTCCGTTTTCAGAAATCTGAAATTGATATCATTGCTGAAAAAGACAATCTGATCATTATTGTAGAGGTAAAGGCCCGTTCTACGGATGCTTTTATGCTGCCTCAGGAAGCGGTTACCAAATCCAAAATAAAATCAATTGTATCGGTGGCCAATCATTTTATGGAAGAGTTTAATAAAAATCAGGAAGTAAGATTTGATATTATTTCTGTTCTTCCCGGCGAAAAAGGAAATTTAAATATAGAACATATTGAAAGTGCTTTTGAAGCATTTGATGCCAACTAAAACATAAGCAGTAAGCGTACCATCTAAATTATACATTTTTACAATAAAATGAAAACAATACTCATCACCGGAGCTACTTCCGGAATAGGAAAATCTACAGCAGAGTTTCTTGCCAAACAAGGTAACAGGATTATTATCTGCGGGAGAAGAAATGAAGTTTTAGAATCCTTGAAAACCGAATTTTCTCAATATACCGAAATATTTAGTTTAAAGTTTGATGTAAGAAATCTTGAAGAAGTTGAGAAAGCTATAAATTCCCTTCCTGAGGAATGGAAGAATATTGATGTTCTAATCAATAATGCAGGCAATGCCCATGGTTTGGAACCTCTTTCTTCCGGAAACACAGATGATTGGGATTCCATGATTGACGGTAATGTAAAAGGTCTCTTATACGTGTCCAAAATGATTATCCCATCAATGAAAAGCCGTAATTCCGGACATATTGTAAACATTAGTTCAGTGGCGGCAAGACAAACTTATGCCAACGGTACGGTGTACTGCGCAACTAAAAAAGCAGTTGACGTAATTTCTGAAGGAATGCGTCTTGAACTTACCGAATTTGGAATCAAGGTAACCAATATTCAGCCGGGTGCTGTAGAAACAGATTTTTCGCTTGTAAGATTCAAAGGTGATAGCGAAAGAGCTGCTACCGTATACGCCGGTTATGATGCTTTAAAAGCAGAAGATATTGCAGATGCCATCGCTTACTGTATCAATGCGCCAAAACATGTAATGGTTTCAGATATGACTATTTATCCGAGCGCCCAGAGTGAACCCAGAACCATTTACAGAAAATAGTCTCAAAATAAACGCATAAATTTGCAGAAGATCCGGAAGTCATCCGGTATTCCGTAACTTGGACATTAGCTTAAAATAAAAGAGATGAAAATTCTATATCTGGAAACCTCTTCCAAAAACTGTTCTGTAGCTGTTTCTGATGATGAAAAGCTCCTGTGCCTTTGTGAGGAAGTTTCCGAAAACTATAAACAATCCGAAAGCCTCCATACTTATGTAGAATGGGCTTTGGAAGGTGCAGGCCTCACAATGAAAGATATTGAAGCCGTATCCTTGGGAAAAGGGCCAGGTTCTTATACGGGATTAAGAATCGGAGCTGCTTCTGCAAAAGGATTCTGCTACGGACTTAAGGTGCCCTTAATTGCTGTAAATTCTTTAGAAACGATGACAGAGCCTTTTTTAGGCCAAAACTATGATTATATAGTGCCGTTAATCGATGCAAGGAGAATGGAGGTATATACGGCCGTTTATGACGGCGTGACGGGACAGGAACTTTCGCCGACCGAGGCTAAGATTTTAGATGAAACTTCTTTCCAGGAGTTTAAAGATAAAAAAGTGATCTTTGTGGGAGACGGCGCAAAGAAAGCAAAAGATATCCTTGATCTTCCTGATGCGGAATTTAAAGATGATGCTTATCCTTCTTCTCAGTTTCTTATCAAAAAGACCATAGAAAAGATTAGCAGGAAAGAATTTGAAGATATTGCCTATTTTGAACCTTTTTATCTCAAAGATTTCCATGGAGTGAAGAAAAAGAATTCATCAGACTCTAAATGACCTTAAAAAAATAGACTAAAAAAGCGAAGACTTAATCTTCGCTTTTTTTATTCTAATGAGGCATTTCAGGAATTGCGTCAGGATTGTTTTCCTTATTCTTATCCTTCTTTAGCTTCTGTTTAGGTTTTTTAGGATCAGCATTGGCATCCTGTATAAATTGCTGAAGCTGGGCATTTTTATCATTTCCGGCTGGATTTACAGGAATACCATTATTCATATTCTGTACAGGCTGTGCAGGCATTTCCGGCTGCTGTGAAAGAGAATTTCCTTTATTGTCGGTAGCCTGAAATGAAAGATCACTTTTCAGATAATTCAGCATCTCTTTCGCTCTTATGCCTTCAGGGGTTTTGGAATAATTCAGTGCAATCTGTTCAAGCTGCAGGATCATCACCTCTTTTCCGCTTGTTTTTCCGGTGTTGAATGCATTTAACAGCTGGAACTTCGGAACAAGAGCATCTTTAGGGTACTTCTGGATCGTCTGATCGATCACATCCCGGCTTTCTGTAAATTTTTCAGATTCATAAAGAGCATAAGCTTTTTTGTATTCGTTCTCAACATCTTCCGATGATTTTACGAATGAATTGTTCTTAGGATTTCTTGCAAATTCTGCATAAGAAGTATAAGGATAGTCTTTTAAAAGAATTTGTTTTGCCTTTTCAGCGGCCTGTGGATTCTTTAGGTAGTTCATTGCAAATATTTCATACAGGGCCTGAAGCATTACTTTTTCCTCTGGTTTCACGTCAACAAGATCATAGAGCGTTTTCGTTGCCAAAGGAGTATTGGTAAAGTAATTCTGGTACATTACGCCCAGTCCTAGAGAAGCAGTATCTCTATCCTTCTTAAGCTGCCCCAGTTTTTCCTGGTCTGTCGGGATCTGTTCAATATAGTAGGTAGGCTCAAAACGTCTTGGGTTAGGCGCTGAAGTCACTCCCAGAGCCTCATTTTTCATGTCTTCAATAGTCGCCATTTTTTTAGAATAACGCCAGTTATCAGCTAGTGCACGATCTCCCCAGATTTGCTTAAACGAAGAACTTCCTTTGCTTACCGTTCCCGTATTGCTGAAATAAAAACCTTTAGTAGTTACCCCAAAATCTTCGAACGAATTGGCATTGTTGGCAAATATTGAATTGGCATTGTAATCTCCCGTATCAAAACCTTTGTTCCTTTCTGCACGCTTTCTCTCCTGCTCTTCTTTTTCTTCTTTAACTTTAAGTTTGGCAATATACTTTGAGAAAAAATCTGTTTTCTGGGCATCACTCATCTTTGCCAATGAAAGAATACTGTCATTCTTTTTGATCAGATAATAGTTTTTAGAGATCTTCTTAATATATTCCGACTGGTCTTTGAGAAGGACCTTGGAGGGCTCGTAAGTCATTACCGTAAGGGCAGAATCGTAGTAGGCTCCGGCTCCTATATAATCATTTTTTTCAAGATAACTCTTCCCTATTTCATAATAAGTGAGACCTCTCACCTGAGGATCAGACACTTTCTCAAACAGTGATTTTTTAAAGAATTCCTGAGCTTCATCTTTTTTTCCGGCTTTATTGGCCATTAAGCCTAAAGCATAATAAAATTCGTTCTTTCTTGAGCCGTAAGTTCCTTTTTTGCTGATTCCTTCAAGATAGTTTTTAGCACCATTATAATCACCCTTTCCATTGAAAGTTTTAGCGATTGCGATCTGGGATTTTACTTCAAATTCAAAATCATTGGCATATTTATAGGCCTGGGTATAGCTTTCACGGGCTTTATCATTTTGGCCCAGATTTTCAGTAACTTGTCCTCTCAGATAAGCAATTCTGCTCTTCAGTTTTCTGTCGGAATTCAGCTCAAAAGCCCTGTCAAGTTCCACTACGGCTTCATTTAATTTTCCTGCATCCAAAAGAGCTTCAGAATGATAGATGCTCAACAGTTTGGCATAGCTCTTATTGATGTCCTCCCCTTGCAGTTTGGCAAAAGTTTCATTGGCTTTATGATAGTCCTTGATCTGTGCATAGGCTACACCCTGATAAATTCTTGCCAGTGGAAGTCTTTTATCATCCTTCATATGGGTAAAAACATAGTTCAGGGCATCCAGAGCCTGTACAGCTTTATTCTGATAGATCCTTGACTGTACAAGAATCATATAGGCGTCAAAAATTTTCTTATTTTTTTCTTCACCGTTTCTGATAACGGAATATTTATTGATGGCTTTTTGAGCTTTTGCTTCAGCAATTTCTAAAGTAGTTGCCCCTTTATTCTGAAGCTCGTCAGGCATAGCCGGAGTTGCATTTCCCTGTGCGTTTGGCATTGAAGGAGGCATTCCTGGTGCTCCTCTTTCAGAACTGCGGTTGATTTCCCCCATTTTCATGGAATTTTCCGCAAATGCTTCAGACTGGCCAAGATCACTTCCCAAAGGCTGATCTTCAAACGTAAGAATAGGAATGTAAGGAGCATAAAAATTATCTTTATGTCCCTTATCTCTGCTCGTAAATTCACTGTTTAACGCATCTTTTGCATTAAAAAGGGTATTATAGTAAGTGTTGAATCCTTTTAAAAATTTTGATCGCTGTTCCGGCTTTTTCGTCTTGGTAGCACAGGAAGCAACGATACACATGATTAAAAGGAATAATATATTCTTTTTCATTATTCAATATAACTCTCTTATCTGCTTTTTATTATGAGCAGTTGATGATTTTGTAAAAATAACAAAATTTTGTAATGAATAATATTTATATTTCTTTCAAAATTTTATAAACCAAATGGGTAGGAAGTCCCATAATCGTATAGAAGCTTCCGTTCATCCTGCTGATTTTTGCCATTCCCAGCCATTCCTGGATGCCATAGCTGCCTGCTTTGTCGAAAGGCTTATACTTTTGAATATAATAATCTATTTCATCATCTGTCATTTCATCCAGTTCTACATCCGCTACATCAGTTTCAGTAATTGTTTTACTACCGGATTTTATCGTAATTCCGGTGTATACCTGGTGGGTTTTCCCCGAAAGCAAACGAAGCATTTGTTGGGCTTCATGTTTATCTTTCGGCTTTCCCAGGATCTGGTTTTCTATGGCAACTACCGTATCGGCCGTTATCAGGATTTCATCTGCTGCTAATTCCCTGAACGCCTTTGCTTTTAGTTCAGAAAGATAAGCGGCAGCTTCTTTTATTCTGATGTCTGCCGGAAGAATTTCCTCACAATCTATTTTTACCACTTCAAAATCGAAGCCTAAACTCGAGAGCAGCTCTTTTCTTCTCGGTGACTGGGATGCTAAAAGTAATTTCATAAGCTGTTTTTATACAGATTGGGTATTATCGTCATGCCAGTTCCCCTGAACCTTCATCACCTGCTCTATCACATCACGTACGGCCCCGCTTCCTCCCTTTTTTTCAGAAATATAGTCAGATATTCCTTTCACTTCAGGAACAGCATTTTCAGGACATGCTGCAATAGCTGAGTTTTCCATGATATGAATATCAGGAAGGTCATCTCCCATTGTCAGAATTTCTTCGTTTCTAAGGTTATATTTCTTTTTAAAATCTTCAAAATCAGCCATTTTGTTGTGGGATTTGGGATAGTAGTCTTCTATTCCCAGGTAATTGATCCTGTGCTTCACCATTTCATCGTTTCCACCGGTGATTACCCCAATCAGATAATTGTTTTTCAATGCTTTAACTACTGCATAGCCGTCCAGGACATTCATTACCCTGCACATATTCCCGCCAGGAAGCAGATAGACGCTTCCGTCTGTAAAAACTCCGTCCACATCAAATACAAACGCCTTAATATCTTTTAATTTCTCTTTATAGCTCATACATTTTTTGAATAGAATGATTCATTGTCTTATAAATTTCGAGACTTTCGTCTTTTAATAGCTGCTCATGTAACTCCAGAACTCTCACATCATTCCTTACGGCAGGTCCGGTCTGGGCTGCTTTCGGGTCTATTTCATAGATTTTCTGTACCGTTTCATTGATAAGCGGCAGGAAATAATCAAACGGAATTTCCTGTGAATCCGAGATTTCTTTAGCTCTTGCGAAAAGATGATTCACAAAATTGCAGGCAAAAACAGCAGTCAGATGAATATATTTTCTCTTTTCATAGCTGCTTTCCATCACATTTTCAGAAATTTTGGAAGCCAGCTCAGCAAGAAGCTGTTGGTCCTGGTCATTTTCAGCTTCAATAAAGAATGGAATTTTTTCATAATCCAGTTCTTTTAATTTTGAAAATGTCTGCAAAGGGTAAAAACTTGATTTTCTGTACTCCCCTGTTAAAATTTCCTTAGGAAGAGATCCTGAAGTATGGGCAACCAGACAGTCTTTTTTAGTGATAAGCTGAGAGATATTTTCCACAGAATTATCACTTACACAAATAATGTACAGATCTGCATTCTGGAGATGTTCTGTAGAGAAAGGAATATTCAATTCCTCAGAAATTTTTCCCAGTTCTTCCCTGTTTCTTCCAAAAATCTGTGATAATGGAATACCTTTAAGTCTAAAAGCTTTTGCCAGATGGTAAGCTACATTTCCGGAGCCAATAATTACAATTTGCATCTAACAAAGATAAGATTTTAAAGGAAGACAGAGAAAGAGCACCGGAAGTTTTATGATGAACACTTCCTTAGCCTACTGCTTAAGGCTCACCATATAATGATCTGATATTATTTTAAATATTTGGACTGAAAATTGAATAAGTAATTTAACTTTCGGCTATTTTTGTAATCCAAAACAGTGAAAGCATCTTATGAAGATTAAGGACGCGGAAATTATTTCGTTGATGCAGAATCCACGGACCCAGGAAAAAGGGGTACGTGCCTTGATGGATGCTTATCAGAGCAGATTGTACTGGCACATCAGAAGAATTATTGTGGATGGGGACTTGGCCCAGGATACGCTGCAGGAGACTTTTATTAAGGCCTATCAGAATTTTCACCAGTTTAAAAATGACAGCCAGCTGTATACCTGGTTGTACAGGATCGCTACCAACGAAGCACTACAGCAGGTCAATAAGATGAAGAAAATGCAGAAAACGGATGAAGATCCGGAGTATTATATGCAGAACCTGGTGGCCGATAATACAGACGGAGATGCGGAAGAAATACAGGTATTGCTCCAGAATGCTATACAAAGCCTGCCCGAAAAGCAGAAACTGGTATTTATGATGCGGTATTATGATGATCTGCCCTATGAAGAGATATCGAAAATTGTAGATATGTCTGTAGGGACTTTAAAAACAAATTATCATTACGCCAAACAGAAAATAGAAGAATATATTAAAGAAAATTACGAAAGATAATTTTTGAACCAACAGAGATGAAAGAGTTCGACATAGAAAAACTAGAACGAAAAAACATTTACAAAGTTCCGGACCATTTATTTGAAAATATCCAGAATAATGTAATGAGCGAAGTGAAAACGAATAAAAAAGCACCGATTTTTAAATTAAATTGGATGTATGCCGCTGCGGCATCACTGGCTTTGATATTTGGAGCAACGTATGTTTTTAATTCTGATCATGATACGACAGAAAATGTGTTGAATTCAAAAACATTAGTCGAGAATAACCAGAAGCCTAAAACAGAAAGTGAACGAGCTTATGAAACACTGGAAGCAGATTTAACTTCTGTTGAAAACAATAATCAAACAGTTGTAAATCAGGAAAATAAAACTATTGCAAGCAACCCTGACAAGGAAGCTGATTATAAAACGTCTCCGGAACCAGTAAAAGCAGTCACGAAACAAGAGGAAGTTAAAATGAATGAATATCTGGATACGTTTTCCAATTCTGAAATATCAGAACTGGCGAGTAATTCCACGCAGGACGTTTATTTAGATTTATATAATTAAAAGAAAGATGAAAAAGATATTATTTACACTTTTTATTATTTATGGTTTTGGTCTGAATGCTCAAAATGGGCAAACGACGGATTACGACTGGAAAAAAATGGACCCTAAACAACGAAAAGAGGTAATAAACAATCTTTCTCCCGAGGAGAGAAAAGAACTTCTTAAAAAGTTCAGGAATAATATGGTGCTGGAAAATCTCGATATTGATCCCAGCGATAAAACAGAATTTACTCAGCTTTATAATGAGTATTTAGATAACCAGAAGCAGATAAAAAGCCAGTTTAATTCTAATTTTAATCCGGAAACCTTATCTGATGAGGAAGCCAAAGCAAAACTTCAGCAGAGTTTCGAAGTGGGACAGAAGCTGCTGGATAACAGGAAGAAATATGCTGACAAGATGCAGCAGGTAATTCCCTGCCAGAAAGTATTAAAACTATTCCAGACTGAAGGTATGATGAGAGATAAAATGAATGAAAGAAAACCTCATTCCGGGTACAATAATATGGCAAGGCCCAAACAAAACCCATAATAGTTTATTTTTTTAATGTTGGACGGCTCTTACAGATTTATTCTGTGAGAGCCGTTTAATTTTGAAATGAATTCTTTTATAATAAAATAATAAAAAAGATTATTTTTAATTTTACCCAAATTTAAAAACGCGATGATTAAAAAGTTATTATTCCTGTTATTTCCTTATTTTATTTTTGCACAAAAAACACAATTTATAGAGCTTAGAAACAGCATTAAAGATAAAAACCATTTTGCCAAATCTCTTACTTTGCTAGATAGGAGAGAAGATAAAAATATAGGAATAGTTTCTCATAGAAAAGACCCTTTTGAAGTAAAATTTGAAAAAGATAATCTTGAAAAATTATTTTCTGATTGGTTTTTAGAAGATAATAAGGTACAGGGAAATATTCAATATTTTCTTGTGCTGGAAAACTTAAAGGTTAATGATGTACCGGCTGAAAGATCAGTTTCTGGACATTTGGAAATGAAAGTATCTACTTTTTTAAAAAGAAATGATAAATATTATTTTCTGAAAAAGCGGACAATTTCAAAAGATTATCTACAGAGAGATCATGCTTACATTACGAGAGCTATAGCAGCTAAAATATCATCAGAATTAGCCGATATTATCAAAGATTCGTACACTGAAACTGGACTCAGTATTCCTATTCTTGAAACCGATCTTGGAAATTATGAAAAAATAATCCCCGAAAAATTACCAGTTTATAATTCTGAAACTTTTACCGATGGTGTTTATAAAGACTATAAATCATTTGCCGAACAAAAACCGGATAAAGAATTTGCCGTAAAGAAGAATAAAGATGGTGTAATTAAAGGGGTGAAAAGAGTCGATGGTTATGATAACTTTGGTAAAGATGTTTTTGCAATTATTGATAATGGAATTGCCTATAAGAAAACACCCGTAAGTATTATCGAAATTGAAAAAGATAATGACGGAATTTTTATAATGGCTTCTCAGGAAGAAATTTTCCCGCAATATAACACTACATCAATTATTGTAGGCGCAGGTGCTGCGGGTGCTATTGGAGGTTTGGTAGCTGCTGTAATAGATATTACAGCTGCAAAAATCCGTAAACAGAATGCGTTGTATTATAGAGTGGGAATTGATAAACTTACAGGAGAATACATTTTACCAAAAAATTTCGTTAAACCTAGATAAGAAAAATAAAAAGAGGTTATCTCAAAAAGGCAAACAAACGGTCCAGGAAATTTCCCAATTGACAAAATTTCTTAGATGGAAAAGCACCTAAAAAACCAATCATTTTAATCTTCTTTTAAATTAATTTCACACTGTAAAATAAGAATGGGGAATTGTCTCGCTTTTTTTTATCTTTGCAAATTACAACGTTCTTAAATGAAAAACATACGAAATTTTTGCATAATCGCTCATATTGACCACGGTAAAAGTACTTTGGCGGACCGTCTTTTGGAGTATACCAATACAGTTTCCCAAAGAGAGCTGCAGTCTCAGACCCTGGATGATATGGATTTGGAGAAAGAACGTGGGATTACCATTAAATCTCACGCGATCCAGATGGATTATGAGTATAAAGGAGAAAAATATATTTTAAACCTTATTGATACCCCGGGACACGTAGACTTCTCTTACGAAGTTTCCCGTTCCATTGCCGCTTGTGAAGGAGCACTCCTTATAGTAGATGCTGCCCAGAGTATTCAGGCGCAGACCATCAGTAACCTATACCTGGCTTTGGAAAATGATTTAACGATTATTCCAATTTTGAATAAAATAGACCTTCCATCTGCAAACCCAGAAGAAGTAACCGACGAGATCATGAACCTTATCGGTTGCGATTATGAAGATGTTTTAAGAGTGTCAGGTAAAACAGGAGAAGGGGTTCACGATCTTCTTGAAAAAATTGTAGAAAGAATTCCTGCACCCGTAGGAGATCCCGATGCCCCGCTTCAGGCCTTGGTTTTTGACTCGGTTTACAATCCATTCAGAGGAATTGAGGCTTATTTCAAAGTAGTAAACGGAAGCATTTCCAAAAATGAAAAGATTAAATTCTTTGCTACCGGTAAAGAATACGGAGCTGATGAAGTAGGAACACTGAAATTAAAGCAAGTACCGAAAAAAACAATCGGATGCGGAGACGTAGGATACCTAGTTTCCGGAATTAAAGATGCAAGAGAAGTAAAAGTAGGAGATACGATCACTTCTTTTGAAAAACCGGCATCAGGGCCTATCGAAGGATTTGAAGAGGTAAAGCCGATGGTTTTTGCAGGAATTTATCCTATCGATTCCGAAGATTTCGAAGAATTAAGATTCTCTCTTGAAAAACTAAGACTCAATGATGCTTCACTGGTCTTTGAGCCGGAAAGTTCGGCTGCATTAGGATTCGGGTTCCGTTGCGGATTCCTTGGAATGCTTCACATGGAAATCGTTCAGGAGCGTCTTGACAGAGAGTTTAATATGAACGTGATCACTACGGTACCGAACGTATCTTATTTTGGGTATTCCAAAAAAGATCCTGAAACTCCGATCCTGATCAATAACCCTTCAGAAATGATGGATCCTTCCATCATGGATAGAGTGGAAGAACCGTTTATCAAAGCTTCCATTATTACAAAATCCGATTTCGTAGGAGCTGTAATGACCCTGTGTATTGAAAAAAGGGGAGAAATTGTTAACCAGAGTTATTTAACTTCAGAAAGAGTAGAGCTGGTCTTCAATATGCCATTGGCGGAAGTTGTTTTCGACTTTTACGACAGATTGAAATCGATCTCCAAAGGTTACGCATCATTTGATTATCACCCGATCGGATTCAGAGCTTCCAAGCTTGTAAAAATGGATATCCTGATCAACGGGGATATGGTAGATGCCCTTTCCTCACTGATCCACGACAGTAATGCGTATCATATTGGTAAAAAGATGTGTGAAAAGCTTCGTGAGCTGATCCCGAGACAGCAGTTTGATATCGCTGTTCAGGCTGCACTAGGAACGAAAGTTATCGCAAGGGAAACCATCAAAGCTTTGAGAAAAGATGTTACCGCAAAATGTTACGGAGGAGATATCTCCAGAAAGCGAAAGCTTCTTGAAAAACAGAAAGAAGGTAAAAAGAAAATGAAGCAGATCGGAAGGGTAGAAGTCCCGCAGTCTGCATTCATGGCAGTGTTGAAACTAAACGATTAAATATAAAAAAGACCGGTAAATTTTTACCGGTCTTTTATTTTCAGAAATTACGCTGCTTCTCCGTCAGATTCGCCTGTATTGCCAGCGCTCCGATGCCGAGAATGACTTCAGCAATTCCCAATGTTCTTACAAGATTGATCCCGCATACGAGACATTCAGGTTCAGGGAAAGGCTTTTTCCCTACAACAATGATCAAAACTCCTCCTATGATAATAATGACCACGATAAAGGCTCTTAATAATGTTTTCATGATGGTATAATTTTATTTCTTGTACCAAAGTTGAGTATATCTGTCATGAAATCAACAAGGAAAAACACTGTTTCGTGATGGTGATTCCACTTGTTTTATTTCTTTGTACTTGGCAGGAGTTGTTTCATTTATAAGTTGTACCTTTGTGTATTCATAACGCAAACTAAATATGGGATCTCCAAAAAAAATTCAGGATATAAAAGTAGCTGTTGACGCCGTTATTTTTGGGTATTTTGATAAACAGGATCTTCAGATTCTATTAATCAAAAGAAAAATTGATCCGTTCAAAGGGGGCTGGGCGCTTCCCGGCGGGCTTGTTCTGGATGATGAAAACCTGGATGATGCGGTGAAAAGAGAGCTCTATGAAGAGGCCGGCATAAAGCCTGATTTTTTGGAACAACTCTATACTTTTGGTAACGTAGGCCGTGATCCAAGAAACAGGGTAGTTTCTGTGGCTTATCTGGGCCTTGTGAACCCTTCCTATCATGAACTCTTTGCAGATTCTGATGCAGAAGACGCTCAATGGTTCAGTGTCAATAAACTTCCGTCCCTTGCTTTTGACCATCAATCAATAATTGATATTGCGTTAAAAAGACTCCGTACTAAGCTTCAGTATCAGCCTATCGGCTTTAATCTCCTGAATGAAGAATTCCCGTTTTCAGATCTCGAAAACCTCTACAGGACCATTATCGGCCGTGAGATAGACCGCAGAAATTTCCGTAAAAAAATCATGAGCTACGGTTTGCTCAATGAAACCAACAATGTAAAAAAAGAAGGCAGCGGCAGACCTGGAAAGCTCTTTACTTTTAACCAGGAAAAATATGAAGAGCTTGAAAAAGAAGGCTTCTATTTCGAGATTAAATAATTGCTCATTCAATACTTTATGCATTATAATTAAACTATATTTAAGTTTAATTATACCATTTTATAAATCTAAATGAAATTTAATTCCTGATAATCAATGTATTATATAAATAGCGTAAAAATAACGCAAAATAAATTTTGTTTCTAATGTAATATTGTTTTACATTTGTGTAATAATAACGCAATCATGAAATACACTTTACAAAATATCATTGAAAGATTTCAAAAAGGAAACGAACCTGAATTTCTGTTTTTCTGGGGACATACCGTAAAAGATGAGATTACCAAGGCTTGTTTCAGTCAATGGTTTCCCATTCAGTTTGAAGAAAACGGTGTAAGCTATAAAACGGCAGAGCATTATATGATGGCCGGAAAAGCAAGATTATTTAATGACGAAAAAGCTTTAGAGCAAATAATAAAATCCGAAACACCAAATCAGGCAAAGAGCTTAGGAAGAAAGGTTGAGAACTTTGATCCGAAAATTTGGGATGAAAATAAGTATGAGATAGTAAAACAAGCGAATTATCTTAAATTTTCACAAAACCCTAAATTTAAAGATTTTTTATTGTTTACTGCTGAACAGGTACTTGTTGAAGCGAGTCCTTACGATAAAATATGGGGAATAGGGATGTTGGAATCGGATTCCAGAGCAGCGAATCCGGCTTTATGGGACGGAGAGAATATGTTGGGTTTTGCCTTAATGGACGTTAGAGATGAATTAAGAAAATAAATTATAATTACCAAGCACAATATCAATTATGGAAAAGACAGAGCTACACCCACAGATATTCCTCATCGAAGATTTCCTTACTTCGCAAGCATGTGAAAGTTATATAGCGATGGCAGAGGAAAAAGTATTTGAAGAAGCTAAAATCAACATGCATGGAAGGCAAATGATGAGTAAGGGAATCAGAAATAATGACAGATTGATGGTTTTCGATAATGATATGGCAGCAAGCCTTTTTGAAAAAGCATCTGAATTTCTTCCTCAGGAGCATGAAAATTATAAACTGTTGAATTTTAATGAAATGTTCAGGGTTTATAAATATTCTCCCGGACAACGGTTCAAAATGCACAGAGACGGAAGCTATATCAAAAACGAAAATGAGAAGAGTTTTTACACGTTTATGATTTATCTGAATGATGATTTTGAAGGAGGAGAGACAGAATTCGAAAACCTGTTCACTGTAGCTCCAAAAAAGGGATCTGCATTAGTATTTTACCATCCGTTAAGGCATGAAGGAAAAATCCTGATCAGCGGAATGAAATATGTTTTGAGAACCGATGTAATGTATTCCAATAAGTAAAATCCTTAACAGGAATAGGTATTACTATGTCAGTTTTATTTAGCGTAAAAACAACACAAATAAATTAAATTTAAGTGATGGAAGACGAGTTAAAACCAAGGTTTATCGAGTCATTACAGAGAAATAATGACCAGATCAGAGAAGACCGTGCCCGTACCATCGGAGCAGATTCCGAATTGATTTACAGGCGCAGGATAGAAGATATTGAGCTTAAAATAAAAAGGCTGGAAAGGGAACAGGAAGGATTAATTGATATCAGTCCTTTAGACAGGAACAGTTTAACCTTTGCGGATTTTCAGCCGGAGGTATTTGTTCAGAAAGACATAGAATTATCATTAACAATCAGAAATTTAAATATTCAGCTGGAAGTCGCAACAAAGAGATTTGAATATTTATTCGGTAAAATATTTTAGTTATGGGAAGTACAAGATACGATATGGACGCCCGTTTTGACAGAGCAAGAAAAGCAGGTTACGGTTTTAAATCCGCAGGTGAAATTTTCACTCAGAATGCATTGGGAAGAGCACATGAATCTATGAACCCAAAAGGCATTTCTTTCAGGGAATCCAGAGATTCTGAGGTGCATCCGAACTCTGTTCCTATTATTTTAGGACTGGATGTAACAGGTAGTATGGGGCATATTCCTCACGAACTTATAAAAGAAGGCCTTCCCAAATTAATGGGCGGAATTATCCAGGGTGGCGTTCCGGATCCCGCACTCTTATTTCTTGGAATCGGGGATCATGAATGTGACAATTATCCTCTGCAGGTAGGACAGTTTGAGTCCGGCGATGAAGAACTGGATATGTGGCTTACCCGAACGTATATTGAATCCGGTGGTGGTGGAAATGCAGGGGAAAGTTATCTTCTGGCGTGGTATTTTGCCGCTTTTCATACAAGAACTGATGCTTTTGAAAAAAGGAACCAAAAAGGAATCCTATTTACAGTAGGAGACGAACCTTGCTTAAAAACACTTCCTGCATCAGCGATCAGAGAAATTATGGGAGCAGGGCAGCATACCTACACTCATTATGAGCTACTGGAAGAAGCAAGGAAAAGATATGAAGTTTACCACATCAGCGTTCTGCATTCAGAACAGGCAATAAGGGCAGATAGAGGCTGGAAAGAATTGCTGGGTCAGAATTGTCTCTCAATAACCGATCACAGGGAAATTCCTAACGTTATTAAAGGAATTATTTGTAAGACTTTTAAAAGTTCAGGAACAGCAGGGAATACAGGATTTGATCATATTCAAATGTTTTAAGTCATGAAAAAGGCACAGATAGTAATAGGGTTGGGTTTCGGTGATGAAGGAAAGGGAATCACAACGGATTTTCTGGCCCAGCAACACCCGGAATCTATGGTCATAAGGTTTTCAGGAGGACAGCAGGCGGCGCATACGGTAATGATTGATGATAAAAAACATGTTCATTCCAGTTTTGGAAGCGGAGCACTCCGGGGATTGCCGTCTTATTTTACGGAGCACTGTACCATTCATCCTGTTTTTCTTTTAAATGAAAGAAACGAATTAATGCAAAAAAACGGAAACGTAGAGCTGCATATTCACCCTTTAGCTAAAGTGACCACTCCGTTTGATGTATGGCAAAACAGAACTGATACAAGAAATCTGGATCACGGAACCTGCGGAAAAGGCATTGGCGCCACCATGAAAAGACAGGAAAGTCCTTATAAGCTATTTGCAGCCGATTTAATAGCACCAAGAACAATGCTGATTGAGAAATTGAAGGGAATCGCCTATTACTATGGTTTTATGGATAAAGAACAGGTAGAAGAAGCTGTGAATGATTTTCTGCACGCAGTAGATGAAATTGACTGGAGAATAAGTGACTATAACTATCTGAACAAATTCGAAAACCTCATTTTTGAAGGAAGCCAAGGAATTCTTCTGGATATGGATCATGGTGTATTTCCGAATGTGACTTATGCCAATACCACCTCTAAAAATGCATATGAAATCTGCAAGCTTCTGAAAATAGAAGACATTGAAATGTATTATGTAACCCGGATCTATTCTACCCGTCACGGAAGCGGCTGGATGAGCAATGAGAAGGAACTGAAACTGAAGAATAATGAAGAGGAAACCTGTGTTTTTAATGAATATCAGAAAGACTTCAGGTTGGGTGAGCTGGACTATGATTTACTGAACTATGCTCTTCTTTTGGATGGAGCTTATGTAACTGCGACTAAAAAGAATTTGGTTATAACCTGTCTGGACCAGATTGATGAACAATTTAAGTCTGAGAATATAAAGCAGGAATTTGACAGAATTTACGGCTCATATTCCCCATATTCAAAAGACTTTAAAGAAATTTTTTACCAATAATGGCTTATATTGATAGAGCCGATATATTAAAAACCATGAACACAAAAACATTATACAGACCGGTAGGAGAAAAAGAAATGATTCTGATTGCAGAAAATGGCTATAAAAAATTCCCTCCAAGACTGGAATGGCAGCCTATTTTTTATCCGGTTCTGGACGAAAGCTACGCTTCAGAAATTGCTGAAAAATGGAACACAAGGGATGAAGCCGGGAATTATCTGGGTTTTGTCACAAAGTTCAATGTAAACGAAGAAACAGTCAATCAGTATCCGACACAGAACGTTGGGGCCAGAAATCACAATGAATTGTGGGTTCCGTCTGAAGAACTGGATGATTTTAATGATGCAATTGTGGGAGAGGTTGAGGTGATCAGGGTGTTTGTGGGAAAAGATTTTAAAAGCTCCGAAAATATCGAAATTAATAACCTTATTTTGAAGTTGCAGGAAAGATGAAAAAGATAACTTACTTGAAAGGAGATGCAACAAACCCCTCGACAAAAGGAAATAAAATTATTGCTCATATCTGCAACGATATCGGAGGTTGGGGAAAAGGCTTTGTTGTAGCAATTTCTAAAAGATGGAAGCAACCTGAAAAAGAATATCGAAAATGGTTTAAAAGTGAAGAAAGCTTTAATCTTGGAGAAATTCAGATTGTTGAGGTTGAATCGGATATATGGATTTGCAATATGATTGGACAGCATAAAATTGTTACACATTCAGTTAAAGTTCCGCCGATAAGATATGATGCAGTAGAAAAATGTCTTGAAAAATTATCTCATGAAGCTTTAAAACTTAATGCTGAAGTACATATGCCGAGAATCGGTTGCGGATTGGCAGGAGGAAAATGGGAAAAAATTGAACCACTTATTCAGAAAACATTACTTACAAATAATGTTCCGGTGTATGTTTATGATTTTGAATGAGAAACTTACTCGATTTATTTGAAAATGTTATGAAACTTAAACTAAAAAAATATAAAGAGCAACTTGAATTATGACCTCAGGAAGGACATCATATCATGGCTCAATATGATGATGACAAAATTATTGTATACCAGTCTTACCGAAGGGAGATCGGAGAATTTGCGGTCAAAAATCAATATTTCGGAGGAGCATTCAGTTTAGATAGAATGACTTGGATAAAGCCCAATTTTCTCTGGATGATGTACCGGAATGGATGGGGAAGAAAAGAAGGACAGGAGTATGTTTTAGCCATTCACTTAAAAATAAATGCATTCAAAAGGTATCTGGAAAATGCAGTGTATTCAACATACTCCGATAAACTGGAAATTTCCCGTGAAGACTGGCAAAATCAGGTGAAAGAATCTTCTGTCCGTTTGCAATGGGATCCTGATCATGATCCATTTGGAAATAAACTGGAAAGAAGAGCTGTACAGATTGGTTTGCGAAATGAATTTATACGCTCTTTTTCGCAGGAAGACATTCTTTTAATTGAAAATATATCAGATTTTGTAAAAGACCAGTATCAATTTGTATTGAATGATGATTTAGATAATTTGATAATTCCTTCAGAAAGACCATTGTTATTTGATGATGAAAATTTGAATAAAAAGTTGAGATTAAATTAAAGTGAATGCCATGAAAATTGAATTAATAAAAGGCGATATTACAAAAATCCATGCAGATGCCATAGTTAATGCAGCGAATTCATCGCTTCTTGGCGGTGGCGGAGTAGACGGGGCTATTCACCGTGCCGGCGGAAAACAGATTCTGGAAGAATGTATCCAGATAAGAAACCGTCAGGGAAAATGTAATACCGGAGAAGCTGTGGTAACATCGGCTGGGAATCTTCCTGCAAAATACGTAATTCATACTGTGGGACCTGTTTGGAATGGAGAAGAAAATAAAAACTCCAAACTTTTGGAAGACTGTTACAAAAACTCTTTACGACTGGCAGAAAGTCTTAATGTTGAAACGATTGCTTTTCCCAATATCAGTACGGGAGTCTATAGATTTCCAAAAGAACTGGCGGGGAAAATTGCAGTGGAAACGGTAAAAAATTATCAGTCAGAAATCATTAAGACCGTTATTTTTGTATGCTTTGATGACGAAAATGAAATGATTTACAAAAAATTATTAGATTAAAACAATGAAAAAACTAACCATATTAAGCGGCGCCGGAATCAGTGCCGAAAGCGGAATAAAAACCTTCAGAGACGGGGATGGTCTCTGGGAAAACCATAATATAACAGATGTTGCAAGTCCGGAAGGATGGAGAAAAGACAGGGAACTCGTACTCGAGTTTTATAACCAGAGAAGAAGGCAGCTTCATGAGGTACAGCCCAATGAGGCCCACAAATTGTTAGCCGAACTGGAAAAACATTTTGATGTTCAGATCATCACCCAAAATATAGATGATCTTCATGAAAGGGCTGGATCCACCAATATTCTTCACATTCATGGTGAATTGTTCAAATCCTGCTCATGCAATAATAAAAACCTGATCTATGAGCAGAAAGAAGACATCCGGATCGGAGATAAGGCAGAAGACGGAGCTCAGCTGAGACCTTTTATCGTATGGTTCGGTGAGGATGTCCCATTGTATAAGGAAGCGCAGGAAAAGGTAAAAGAAGCAGATATTCTGGTGGTTATCGGAACTTCTCTACAGGTCTATCCAGCTGCAGGATTGATCCATGAAATCAAGGACGACTGTCTTTTAGTGGTGATCAATCCCAACGAAACAGGATTTGGCTATGGGAAAAAAGCTGTTGTTATGAAAGAATCGGCAACCCGGGGAATGCAGCTGCTGTTTGATAAATTAATAGAACTGGCATAATGGAAAATGGGGTAAAAGCAGGAATTTTTGGAGTGTGTATCGGAGATGCGCTGGGTGTTCCTGTGGAGTTTAGAAGCAGAGAAACCCTGAAAAATTTTCCGGTTGTAAAAATGCAGGAGTTTGGATCCTGGAATCAACCGAAAGGAACGTGGAGTGATGACAGTTCTTTAACGCTTTGCCTTGCAGAAGAACTCACAAAAGGATATAATCTAGAGAAGATAGGGCAAAGCTTTGTAAAGTGGAATAAATACGGCCATTGGACCGCTCACGGAAGGCTTTTTGATATTGGAGGAACCACGAGACATTCCATTGCAAGACTGATCAAAGGAGAAAGTGCGAAATTCTCCGGAAACATATTCGAAGAAGACAACGGGAATGGTTCTTTGATGAGAATCCTTCCCTTGGCTTTTTACCTTAAAAATGAAGAAAATATTGAATCATTATATCAAACGGTAAAAGAGATTTCTTCAATTACTCACGGACATTTTCGTTCTGTTTTTGCCTGTTTTATCTATGTGATTTTTGCAATTGAATTGATTAAAGGGAAAGATAAACAGGAAGCCTATAGACATACTCAGGAATTAGTCCTGAAATTTACAGATAGTCAAGGTTTTAACCCGAAAGAGATACAGCTTTTTGAAAGGATTTTAAAGAATGATATTTCAAAATATGAAGAGGATACAATAAGCTCAGGAGGTTATGTTCTCCACAGTTTAGAAGCCTCTTTATGGTGCTTTCTGAACTCCGGAACCTATGCTGAAGCTGTTTTAAAAGCTGTAAATTTAGGAGAAGATACAGATACAACCGGAGCCATCACCGGAGGACTTGCAGGAATCTATTATGGGTTTGACAATATTCCGGAAGAATGGGTCAATGAGCTGGTAAGAAAAAATGATATTGAAGCTTTATGTGAAAAGCTTCACAAGAAATTAATGAAATAAACACACAGACAATGAATGAAATAGAAAACAAAAGAATAAGCAAATTTTTAAGCCTTATTCTGAGACATCAGCCTGAAACCATTCAGCTGAAACTTGATGAAAACGGATGGGCAGATGTCAGTGAACTGATTGCAAAATCTGCAAAAAGCAGAATGCACTTCAGCTTTAAAGATCTTGAAGAAGTAGTGGAAACCAATAATAAAAAACGCTTTGCATTTAATGAAGATAAAACTAGGATCAGGGCCAGCCAGGGGCATTCCATCGATATAGATCTGGCTTTAAAAGCAGCACAGCCGCCCGACTTCTTGTATCATGGAACTGCAGACTCCAATATTTCTTCCATTCTTCAAAAAGGAATTGAAAAAAGAAACCGCCAGTATGTTCACTTGAGCGTAGATAAGGAAACGGCCACCAAAGTAGGAATGCGTCACGGAAAACCTGTTATTCTGACGATCAGGACAAAGGAAATGTATGATAATGGAATACCTTTCTATCTTTCAGCAAACGGAGTCTGGCTGACAGATTTTGTGGATGCCAGATATATTTCAAAATAAGATGGGAAGAACATTAGTAATAGGAGATATCCATGGAGGCTTCAAAGCTCTGAAACAGGTTTTTGAGAGCGCGCAAGTTACAGACAATGACCATCTTATTTTTCTGGGAGATTATGTAGATGGCTGGAGCGAATCCGCTGAGGTCATCAGTTTTCTGATTGAACTGTCTGATAAACAGCCGTGTATTTTTATTAAAGGAAACCACGATGCCTGGTGCGAAGACTGGTTGTCATCCGGAAACCAGCCGGATAAATGGCTTTTCAATGGAGGTAAAAGTACTGTAGAAAGTTATAATGACTATTCGTTGGAAGACCTGCAGCTTCACCTTGAATTCTTTCAGAGGATGAAAAATTACCATATAGATCAGAAAAACCGCTTGTTTATTCATGCTGGTTATTCATCCATGCATGGCCCTGAAAAAGAAGTCTATTCAAGCAATTACCGGTGGGATAGGACCCTTTGGGAAACAGCCGTAGCCATGGACAAAAAGTTAAGGAAAGATTCAAAGCTTTATCCGAAAAGATTACTTCTGTATAATGAAATATTCATAGGGCACACACCGACATTGGATATAGGAATTAATCATCCGGTGAACAAAGCAAATATCTGGAATATGGACACCGGAGCCGCTTTCACAGGTTCCCTCTCGATAATGGATATCAATACCAGGGAATTCTGGCAGAGCGATCCGCTCCCATCCTTATATCCCAACGAAAAGGGCCGGAATACGGACATCATAGGCACATAAGTTCTTTGAAAAAACAAGGATTATCATTAAAAAATCTGCTCAATCTGCAAAATCAGTGAGAGAAAAAAAACAAAAAAAAGGCACAATAATTTTAGAAAACAATCAATCTCCTGGCTTATTTCAAAAAATTGTGTCTTTTATAGTTAAAAATAAAAGCTTAAACAAAATCATTAAGTAATTTTGAAGATCAAAAACTGCTTCAATGAAACTGAAATACCTCCTGATCTTCCTTAGCTCCTCCTGGCTATTCGCCCAAAATTCATTTCAAACCCCTTTTGAAAAGGGAAACAGAAACCAAACGGTTACCTATGAAGAAATGAATGCCTACTACCAGGAACTTTCTAAAAACTTTAATACGGTCCAGTACCTTAAAAAAGGAGAAGACGACAACGGAAAACCGATCTATGTGGTCATTTATAACCCCTTTCCGGAAAAAGATATCGAAAAACTGAGAAAAGATAAAGCGATTCTCTTCGTCAACAACGGAATCCACCCAGGTGAGCCGGACGGAATAGACGCTACAATGATGCTGATCCGTGATCTGGCAACCGGGAAAGTAAAAACACCCAAAAACTTTATCGTTGCGGCAATTTCAGCTTACAATGTCAGTGGAATGCTGAACAGAGGCTCCCATTCAAGAGCCAATCAGAACGGGCCTGAGCAGTATGGCTTCAGAGGAAATGTAAGAAATTATGACCTGAACAGGGATTTTATTAAAGCAGATTCCAGAAACGCCAGAAGTTTCCAGGAAATATATCAGTGGCTGCAGCCGGATGTTTTTATAGACAATCATGTGAGTAACGGAGCTGATTATCAGTATACTTTCACCTATATTTCCACCTTTAAAGAACGCCTTGGAAACACCCTTGGAAATTATTTTTACAATGACTATCAGGCTAAAAACCTGGAGGATATGAAAAAGCAGGGCTACGAAAGTACCCCTTATGTTAATATTCACGGAGATGTACCGGATGAAGGATTTGCTGCTTTTGAAGACTCTCCGAGATATTCCACAGGATATACATCGTTATTTAACTCCCTGGGAACCGTTCCTGAAACGCATATGCTGAAACCTTATGATAAAAGAGTGGATGCAACCTATAAATATATGCTCGTGAACCTTCAGAATATAGAGAAGGATTATCAGAGGATAAAGCAGCTTCGTATCGAGAATTTAAAACAGTACAAAGCCGAAATGCAGTATGGAATCCGTTGGAAAATTGACTCTGCAAAATTCTCTACCATGGATTTCAAAGGCTATGAAGGAAAATATAAGCCGAGTGATATTTCCGGGAAGCCAAGATTGTATTACGACAGAAACAAGCCTTTTACAAAAAAGATAAAGCTTTTTACCACAGCAGTTCCTACCGGATACATTACCATTCCGAAATATTATGTTGTTCCGCAATCCCAGTATCGTGTGATTGAAGAGCTGAAAAGAAACAGGATCCAAATGACTAGGCTTCAGAAAGACAGTACTGCAACTGTACAGTCTTATAAGATTAAAGACTTTAAAACTGTTAAAAACCCTTACGAGGGACACTATCTTCACTACGATACAAGTGTGGAAGCAGAGGAAAAAAGAATCACTTTTTCAGCTGGAGATTATTTAATCCCGACCGGTCAGCCTGGTGTGAAATACATTATAGAAACACTTGAACCTGAGGCTTTAGACTCTTTTTTTAACTGGAATTTTTTTGACGGGATTTTAGCACAGAAAGAATATTATTCTGCATACATTTTTGAAGACACTGCTTCGGAATTATTGAAGACCGATAAAAAGCTGAAAGATGCATTTGAAGCCAAAAAATCAGCAGATAAAAAGTTTGCAGACGATGGAACTGCACAGCTCGACTGGATCTACAGAAATTCTCCATACTTTGAGGAAAAAACTTTCAGGCAGTATCCGGTTTATAGAATTTTATAACGAGATTTATTTTAAGTTAAATATTTGATATCCAGTATTTAATTTACAGGTTTTCACCCTACGCAATTAGGGTGTTTTTCCTGTCTGTTATTCCTTCTTTTCAAACGAACTTTGCTTTATAAAACCAATAAAAACTATAGTTATGGCAACTAAAAAGCATTTTTTCGTTTCATTGGAAGGTGTAGACCTTTCAGACGAACAGTTGAAAAACATTGACAGAGGAATTCAAAATGTGGTTCTTTCCGAACTTTCAAAAATCGACAACACTCAGGCTTTTGGAGCTCACAGGGATTTCAAAGGACTTATAAGACCGTTGAAAATAAAAGACTGGTTCCCTTGGGGAATTATTATTATCAAACCCGGAATTGATATTCAGAGCCAGGTGAAAGACATTCAGTCTCAAATAAAAAGTTATGGAGGCTAATTCCAATACTTCAAAGAAGTGTCCCAGCTATGTAGGAAAAGTTGGGGCACAGCTTTTTGGAGTGGTCAGCAAAGACGGGAAGGTACGGTTCATTACCCCTCTCACCGTCACAGAAGATTTTATCGATCAGAATAAAGATAAGAACAACCTCGAGCAGCGTTTCCGCTTTACCGGTAAATGTGTTGAAAAAGGATGTGCACAATGGGATAAAGAAGAATCCAGATGTTCCCTTTCCCGGAAAGTGCAGAATCTGGATAGCCATAAAGAAACCGAACTTTTCTTTTGCCCGATCCGGTCGCAATGCAGATGGTTCTCCCAGGATGGAAAAGAAGCCTGCTTCTCATGCAATGAAGTGACAAGGAATATGGAAGAGCTTCTGCTGAACATACAACAATAAAAAAGACGCTTCAAATGAAACGTCTTTTTATATTTATTTAGGTAAACCTCTTTTCAAAGCTAGTTCTGCTCTTTTAACGGCTACTTTTTCTTTCCAGTCCATATACTTTTTCTTGAAGTTGGCCTTCATGATATCATCAAACTTACGCTGTACGGTAAGATTCCATAAGGAATGAGCCTTTACTGCCCACGATTTGTCCCATGCTCTCAGAGAGATTGAGAAACTTCCGTCCAGGTATTTCATCCAGTGCCACCATCCGGTAGGCATAAAAAGGGTATCACCGTGCTCAAGGAAACATTCAATTCCTTCTACACCGTCAAGTGCCGGGAATTTAGTAAAATCCGGATTTTCTATGTCATAATCTTCCAGGGCATAGGTAGCATAAGGAAGCTGGTACAATCTTTCTTTCCATTTATAATCGAAAAGAAGTACATGCTTTCTTCCGTTGAAATGCGTATGGAAAATATGAGCCATGTCAATATCATAGTGAAGGAAGGTTACAGAACCTTTACCACCAAAGAACATAGACGGATATTTATCCAGAAAACCTCCCATAAGTTCCTTGGGAGAAATATAATCCTGCAATAAGTTTTTAGCGTGTTTTATAGGATCAAAGAAGAAAATCCTAAGATCAGTAGGCTCTCTCTGAATCAGATCAATATAATCCCCGAACTTCATTTCAGCGGTTGGGGTATTAATCGGAGCTGCGGGATCAGCCTTTGAACTGTCATATAAAGGAACCGTAACATCTCCTACCGTCTCCTTCATATATTCCATAGTCCATTTCTGATAAGCAGGCCATTTTTTTGCCATATTTTTAATGACAACGGGCCTTCTCGCCTTAAGATACTTTTCGTGGAATTCTTCTTTGGAAATATCATCTACAACATCTATAGGCTTTAAAATAATTCCCATTTTATAAATTTTATGTTACAAAATTATTAAATAAATATATATGAATCAGTGTTTAAGTTTTTTTTAATCTATGATTCAAATCATTTTTAACTATTTAGACTAAATTAAAAATTAAAAAAATAATTATAGTCTGAAAATATTCAGATTTTCCCTTTATAATTAACCATTTCTCTTTAGCGGAAGAAAAATCAATAAATAGAAAATAAATATTTAGAATTAAATTTTTGCAGGATAAATTTAAGGATTTTGCATACCAAACCAATTATTAAAGTAGAATTTATATGTCATTTGATAAATGTAACTGTCAAAACAATAGTAAATGAAAAATATAACTGTATTTGTAGTGATAAAGATTTAACCTTTATCTATAAAACACATCTTTATAAAAGTGTAACAAAAAACACAAGCAGCAAACTAATTAGGCAAATAATAAATTATGAAAGGAAAGATTTCTTTATTTCTGATGCTTTTTTTCACCGTGCTCACTTTTGCACAGAAAACAGTGTCAGGGAAAATTACCGATGAAGACGGATCCGCTATTCCCAGCGCCAGTGTTACGATAGAAGAACCGGGGAAGGATGCCATTCTGGCCTACGGGATCACCAATTCCAAAGGGGAATATAAGGTGACTTTCACTTCTTCAGAGCCCAATGTAGACCTGAAGGTGAAGGCATTCAATCAAAAACCTCTGACCAAACAGATCAGCAACAGCGACCAGACCCTTACATTCAAAATGCAGTCTGAAGCGACGGAAATAAAAGAAGTCCAGTTAAAAACCAAGATGATTACCGCAAGAGGAGATACCATTGCGTATGACCTTAAAGCTTTTGACAGTAAAAATGACAGAACGCTTGCCGATGTAATGAGAAAAATTCCGGGAATTGAAGTCAATAAAGACGGAAGTATTCTTTATCAGGGAAATGCCATCAATAAATTTTATGTCAACGGAAAAGACCTCATGGAAGGAGGCTACGGAACCATCAACAATTCCCTTCCGAAAGATGCCGTACAAAAAGTGGAAGTTCTTGAAAACCACCAGCCGGTCAAGATCCTTCAGGATAAAGTGCCTTCTGATCAGGCTGCTATCAATATCAAGTTAAAAAATTCCGTTACCATGACCGGACGAGGAGAAGTGGGAACAGGGTTTGGAGATCCGTGGCTATGGAACGTCAAGCTTACTCCTATGTTTTTCGGACAGAAAAGCCAGTGGGTGGTCAACTATAAAACCAACAACATGGGTGAGCAGGTAGAAAACGAAGGAAATATCCTGGCATTCGGAAGCAGTTGGGAAGGCAGAAGAATCAATGCTGCTCAAAACGACTGGCTGAATGTTGAAAATGCAGATGCTCCTAATTTACCGGTAAAAAGATATTTAATGAACAGTGTACACTACCTGTCTGCAAACTATCTCACCAATATTGATAAAAAGAAAGAATGGGAACTTAAAGCCAATGCCAATTATACTAATAATGCGGTGGAAAGAGAATCTATGAGTACAACGAACGATTTCCAGCAAAATACCCAATACGGAACAAAATTCTTCAATAATTTTTATACAGATAAATTAAAAGGGGAACTGATTTTTACCAAAAATGCAAAAAAAGGCTTTTTCAAAAACACGACAACCTTTTCCCAATTTTGGAATGCGGACAGAGCCAACGCTTACAGATGGGATAATACTTCTGAACGAACCGGAAATGAGGCCTTGGAATCTCCAACTTCTTCTTTCCAGAATTCACTAAGTACTATTATTCCGTGGAAAGAAAAAATGGTTAATTTTAAATCATTTATCAATTATCAGGATGATAGGCAGACATTGGAGATATCTCCTGCAGAATATATGAAAATTCCGTACAGAGATTCTGCCAATGGACCGTTAAGAACAATTGACTTTGTTCCGGGAAGCGTAGCATACCAGAATTTCAGAATCAGAACATTAGATACCTCACATTCTGCAAATATCAGTTTTTCAAAAAAAGGATGGACTTTTACGCCGCAGGTAGGTTTTGACTTTTCTACAGATAAATTAGATACCAACTTCAACGGGTCTACAATATCAGGAAACCCGGATTTCAACAGTCCTGCTTATGAGAACAGCCTGAGGTTTACAGAACTTACGCCTTCAGCTTCCTTAGGTGTAAACTATAAATCCGAAGCATGGAGCTTATTCGCTAACTTTCCGGTAAATTTCAACAGCATCAAAGCGGAGGATGACCTTAGAAATGTTTCCAAAACATTAAATAAAACAACATTTACTCCAAATGTTTTTGCCCAGTATTCATTTGCTTCCTTCTTTAAGGCTAGTGTAAACGGAAATATCAGTAATAATTTCGGAGATATTCAGACGGCTTATGGAGGTTATATTATGACAAACCCAGGTGGTTTCAATGTGATGAACCCTAACAATCCGATCCCGCAAACGACAACAAAAAGCGCCGGGTCACGATTGGAGTATAGAAATCCCCTGAACAACCTTTTCTTTAATGTAGGTTATAGGCTGAGTGATGCTAAAAACAATTTGATTGCTTCAAGTTCAGTAAATCAGTATGGTTTCAGAGTGACTGAATATCTTGAAAGAGAAAATAAAAGAACAAGTAACAGTTATTATGCTGAAATAGGAAAGTATTTTCCTAAATTTAAAACCAATGCTTCCGTCACTTACAATAATACGGTGTCCAAATCCCAGTCCATTAGAAATACTGACGATATTGATACCAAAACAAACGGAAATACTCTAGGATTTAAATTGAATAACACTTATTTTTCATGGATGAGCATAGATTTCAATGCTTCTAAAACCTGGAGTAAGCAATCAAACATTTTCCTTACGGGGAACCGTGGAAAGACGGAGGGATATACTCATAACCTGAATGTATTTTTCTATCCTTTAGAAAATCATACCATAGGATTCTACTGGGATCAGATCAACTCGAAATCTGCAGATGTAAAATATAACAATGGATTCTACGATCTTTCCTATCAGTTTTCATGGTCCAAAAAGAAAGTGGATTTTGAACTGAAATGGATGAACATAGCCAATAAAAAGGTTTTTGAAAAAATAGACGTATCGGATGCAACGACCACTCAGACAACAATGCTGCTTCGCCCAAGCCAGGTCATGTTTACCGTAAAATTCAACTTTAAATAGAAAACAGAATAATAGAAAACCAATCTCAACGAGATTGGTTTTCTATTTAAAAAAATTATCTTCTAAAAACCTTGATAATCTGCGGAAGGTCCATAACTTCCGGGAAGGGGAATGTCATTCAGCCTGTAATAAACTCCCAGTTGTGCACGGTGATGCGTAATCTGATTTAAAGCATGGCGGATAGAACCATATTTAGTCCACTTGGCCAATTCCTCGCCATTATTTTTCAGGGCCCAGGTCTGATCAAGATCTTCTTCCCTGGCATTCGATAGCGCTTCCTGTGCAGATTTAAAATTCTCGTCCAGGGTCTGCAGAAGATCCTCTTTTGTAGAAAAGTGCTTCGGTTGAAAATCGCCCTTGGCAAAATCCAGATCGGATGTTTTCAGCATAATATCCGGCCACCCAAAAATCTCGGAGATATGAGTGGCAAGAGGCATCATTTTCATGCTTTTTTCATGTGGAGCAAAATCATTTTTTCCTTCAGGATAAGCTTCGAAGAATTTTCTGGTCGTTTGATACTCAGTTTCGAACTCATCCTTAAATTGTGCTAAAGTGTCCATAATATTTTGTTTTTTAGATACTTAAAGATAAGACTTTTGAAGATCAGAAAGTTTTAAAGGAATCATAATTTTATTTCTGACTTGTTTTGAAAATAATGTAGTATTTTGATTTGTAGTTGATTACAACTATTCGAATTAATTTTTTTTGAAAAAACTGTAACATATTTCAACATTTGATAACTAATTAAGTAAACATTATTACAATGAAAAAACTATTTTCTGTATTCTTTATTGCCCTTTTTGCTTTTGCATCGGCACAGGATTCCAAAGAGTCCAAAGAAACAGCAAACAGGTTCTTTTATGAACTTACTTTTAAACCGAAGAAAGATTCCACTAAGATGGATAAAGTGGTGGCTATTCTTGACATTACAAGTAAAAAATCCATCTATCAGGACTATACAATTCCCGCTCAGGATTCCATTATTAAAGTAGCTGTGGAAGAAATGGAAAAGACAAAAAGCTGGAAAGATGTAACCAAGCTTATTAAAATGCCTAAGTTCTCATACAAAATCGTAAAAACTTATCCTGAAATGAAGGAACAGTATATCGACAGAGTAAGTATGAATCTATTTGGATACGATGATGACATTAAATTCAGCTGGAACATTTTACCGGAAAAAGAAAAAGTAGGTGAATACAATACACAGAAAGCCACTACCGAATTTGGAGGAAGAAAATGGACTGCCTGGTTCAGTACGGATATTCCTTTTCAGGATGGGCCTTACAAATTTTACGGTCTTCCAGGCTTAATCGTTAAGATCGAAGATTCCGAGAAAAACTACTCCTGGAAGCTAAGCGGAAATAAGAAAATCTCTAATTACGATGAAATGTCTTATTCCGACAAAATAAATGCAAAATATGGAATTCCTCAAACGATAACGCCTACCACTAAGGAAAAATTTGAAAAAGCTTACGCAAGTTTTAAACAAGATCCGATGGCTGAGTTTCGTCAGAAAGTAACACCTGAAATGATGAGTATGAAAATGCCTGGTTCAGACCTTACTATTGGCGAATTTGCGAAGAAACAGGAAAAGCAGGCAAAAGATTTCTTTAATGCCAATGATAATCCGATCGAAATTTCATCACAAACTCAGGAGAAGAAGAAAAAATAAGCATTCATATCAACTAAATTATATTATTAAATCAACCCGGATACAGCAATGTGTTTGGGTTGATTTCTTTCATCTCTTTTGTTATTTAGATTAAATTTAAATAGCGTATATTTGCCCTTACAAAAAATCTGGCTTTGGAAGAGATTAACTTACATAAATTAAGTGGATTCCCTAAAAACAAAATGGGGAAGATTTTGGGTTATGATAATGATCAGCTGAGAATGCCCAATAAAATTATAGAAATGGGCCTTCTGCCCGAAACTATTTTCAGGGTTTTGTATCAGGCTCCGTTCAAGGGTCCTATGTATGTTGAGTTTGGAGAGGAAAAGAGCCGCATCGCTCTTCGGGAAGAAGAGGGAGAGTATATTATTGTTGAAGAATTGAATTAATGCAGGAAAATAAGAAAAAACAGGTCCTCTTGGTCGGGAACCCGAATGTAGGAAAATCCACCGTTTTCAATGCACTGTGCAATAAAAAACAAAAGACCGGGAATTATGCAGGAGTTACCGTTGCAAGTCATTCAGGAAATTATATTTATAAAAACGAAGAAGTCGAAGTAATCGATCTTCCGGGTTCATACAGTGTATATCCAAGCTCCGAAGATGAAGCTATTTTCTCCAAATTTCTTATTGATGAGCAGAAAAACTATGAAGGGGTCATCTATATCCTTGAAGCATTAAGCTTAAAAAGAGGGCTGCTTCTCTTCCAGCAGATTCAGGATCTTGGCATACCGATGATTCTGGTCGTTAACCAGATAGATCAGGCGGAAAGAAGAGGAATCAGCATTGATATCCAAAAGTTTTCTGACGCCTTAGGCATTAAAATTATCCAGACTAATGCCAAAGAGCAGATTGGAATAGACGAGATCAAAGAAGCTGTCCTGAACAAAGGATTCCAAAAAGCCGACAAGATCTCATTTGAAACCCCGAACGAGCACAAAGCTTTTATACAAAAAATAGCAGCTCATAAAGGCCTCGATAACGAGTATAAAGCCTGGATGAGCCTTTCATTAGGTTCCGACCTGGGAAAAATAGATTCAATAAAAGACTTGCTGAACGAACCGGAAACCAAAAGTCTGGTTCCGAAACGGCTTCAGGTTCAGGAAACCGTAAGAAGATATCAGAATGTAGATAAAATACTGGCAGATGTCATCTCTAAAAAAGCACAGTTCAAAGAACTTCTGACAGAAAAACTGGATAAGGTGTTGGTTCACAAATTCTGGGGCTATGTCGTTTTTCTCGTGATTCTTTTAATTATTTTCCAAAGCGTTTTCTTCCTGGCGGAATATCCGATGAACTGGATCGACGATACCTTTTCATGGCTGGCTGCATTTACAGGTGAACATCTTCCGGAAGGACCCATTAATTCATTGGTTTCAAGCGGAATTATTCCCGGGATAGGAGGAATTGTAGTATTTGCACCACAAATCGGGATTTTATTATATTTCTTATACTTATTGGAAGATTCAGGATACATGGCAAGAGTTGTATTCCTGATGGATAGGCTGCTGCGTCCTTTCGGACTGAACGGGAAAAGTATAGTTCCTCTCGTATCCGGAACCGCCTGCGCCATTCCTGCCGTAATCTCTACAAGAAATATTGAGAATGTAAAAGAGAGACTTTTAACCATACTGGTTACTCCTTTCATGACCTGTTCTGCAAGGCTTCCGGTGTACAGTATTATTATCGGGCTTATTATTTCAGACAAATCATTCCTCGGAATTAAATACAAAGCACTGGTATTGATGGGAATGTACCTTTTAGGGTTCCTTGTAGCATTATTTTCAGCATCTGTTCTTAAGAAATTTATCAAAAATAAAGAAAAAACCTATCTGGTAATGGATTTACCAACCTATAAAAAACCGCTTTTCGGATATGACCTTAAAATGGTTTTGGGTAAAGTATGGGAATTCGTTACAGGAGCAGGAAAGATCATTTTTATTGTCAGCATCATTGTATGGTTTTTAAGTTATTTTGGTCCAAAACAACAGCCAGATCAATTGGTGGCCACCAATGTAGAACTCGACCATTCCTATCTTGCTAAAATGGGTAAAGGAATTGAGCCGCTTATTGAGCCTCTCGGTTACGACTGGAAGATGGGAGTGGGAATTCTGACCAGCTTTGTCGCAAGAGAAGTTTTCGTAGGAACAATGTCTACCCTGTACAGTCTTGAAGATGATGCGCCCGAAGTAAAAGTAATCGATAAAATGAGAAGAGACGTAAAACCGAATGGTGAAAAAGTGTTCAGCTTTGCCACAGGAATTTCAGTCCTTTTATTCTACGCATTTGCAATGCAGTGTGTTTCCACACTTGCAGTAGTCTACAGAGAAACCAAAAGCTGGAAATGGACCGGCTTTCAGGTGGCAATGATGACCGGTTTGGCATATTTTGTGTCGTTAATAGCTTATCAGATTTTAAAATAATGAATACCTCATTAATTTTTCAGTACGTAATCATCATATTGATTGTTGCATTTGCCTGTTACTCTTTATTCAAAGTACTCAGGAAAAACTTTGCACCGAAAAAATTCAGCTCCAAAAGAACCAACTGCGACAAAGATTGCGGTTGCTCCTGATTGTTTTTTTTAAGCTTATAATTGAAAAAATAGTAGTATTTTCATGTTTTGAAACTAAAACTATTTCAAATTGAATCTTAAATCATCAATTGCATTATTATTTTTTCTTTCCATAGTTCTGGTAAAAGCCCAGGCAGATACAACCAAAATCAAATCCTATGCAGATCAGGTAATGGTCCGCGTTAACCTGGATACCAATATTGAGAATTATATTTTTACAGAAGGTCCCGAAGACAACCCCCTGGAAACCATTTTTACAATCAATAATAAAATAAGGACCTCTTTTTCCATTGATTATAGAATTATAAGTGCAACCATTTCATTCACACCAAGCTTCCTTCCCGGGAATAATGATGATCAGCTTAAAGGGACCAGTTCTTACACGGATTTGAGATTTCGCTTTTTCCCGAAAAAATTTATCCAGACCGTTTATTACAAAAATGTAAAAGGATTTTACATGGAAAATATGAGCGACTTTTTCCCGGACTGGAAAGAAGGAAGAGATCCGTACATTCAGTTTCCCGATCTGAGAGTGCAAAGCTTTGGAGGGTCTACGGCCTATGTCCTGAAAGATAATTTTTCCCTGAAAAGTATTTACACCCAGGGGGAATGGCAGAAAGAAAGCCGTGGAAGCTGGGTTCCCATTCTGGATTACGATCTTTCGGTATTCAGGGATATTTTAAACGGGCAGAAAAGTAAAGAAACCCAATACAGTTTTGGGGCCAGCATGGGCTACTTTTACAACTGGGTCCCCGGGGCCAAAAAAAGAGTCAATATTGCACCCAATGTTTCTCTGGGATTTGGCGGAATGTTCTCCAGCAGCTGGGATATTCTTGAAAACGGATCCAAAGCCAATAAAGTCAATACACAGTATTTAACTCTCCGGTTTGCGACAGGACTTCATATAGGATATAATACCGACAGGTTTCTGTTTGGAGGGAAATTTAATGTCACTGCCTATGCTTACAACGAAAAAGATAACCAGAATGTGCAGAATAATAATATATTCGGATTGCTTTACATAGGCTATCGTTTTCCTCCCCCAAAAGTGGTAGAAAGAAATTATGACAAGGTTCAGAAAAAAATTCCCATCTTATAACTTATAAGGTCTTTTGAGTATCTTTGCCGGGAATACAACCAATTAAAATAATAATATCAGAATGTCATTAATTAAATCTATTTCAGGGATCAGAGGGACAATAGGAGGAAAAGTAAATGATAACTTGACCCCTTTGGATGTGGTAAAATTTGCTTCCGCCTTCGGAACCTGGCTTCAGAATACACAAAATAAAAAGAATTTAACCCTGGTTATAGGAAGAGACGCCAGAATTTCAGGAGAGATGGTTTCTTCACTCGTTACAGCTACTCTTCAGGGGCTGGGAATTAACGTAGTAGACCTTGGACTTTCTACAACACCAACGGTGGAAATAATGGTTCCTGAGCTTAAGGCAGACGGAGGAATTATCCTGACAGCCTCTCACAACCCTAAACAATGGAATGCTCTTAAACTATTAAATGGTAAAGGTGAGTTCATCAGCGGGGAAAACGGAGCTGAAGTATTGGCCCTGGCAGAAGGCGAAGATTTCAATTATGCTGAAGTGGACGATCTTGGAAAGTACGAAACGAGAGATGATGCATTTGATATTCATATCCAGCAGATCCTTGACTTACCGATGGTAGATGTTGAAGCCATTAAAGCTAAAAAATTCAAAATAGTTCTGGATGCCGTTAACTCTACGGGAGGAATAGCAATCCCAATGCTTCTGGATAAACTGGGCTGCGAAACAATAAAGTTATACTGCGAACCCAACGGGCAGTTTCCACACAATCCGGAACCTTTAAAAGAGCATTTGGGAGACATCTGTGAACTTGTAAAAAAGGAAAATGCAGATTTGGGAATCGTTGTGGATCCGGATGTTGACAGATTGGCATTAATTGATGAAAAAGGGGAGATGTTCGGAGAAGAATATACGCTAGTAGCCGTAGCAGATTACCTATTAAAACATAAAAAAGGAGCGGCTATCTCCAATCTTTCTTCAAGCCGCGCCCTAAGAGATGTTGCAAGAAGCCACGATTCGGAATACTTTGCAAGTGCTGTGGGGGAAGTAAACGTTGTAAATCTGATGAAAGAGAAAAATGCAGTAATCGGCGGTGAAGGAAACGGAGGAATTATTTATCCTGATCTTCATTACGGAAGAGACTCTTTGGTAGGAGCGGCTTTGTTTTTAACCCATTTGGCAAAAGAAAACAAAACAGTATCCGAATTAAGAGCCGGATATCCGGAATATTTCATGGGTAAAAAGAAAATAGAATTAACGCCGGAGATCAACGTAGATGATATCTTAGCCAAAATGGAAAAAGAATACCAGAATGAAGAAGTTTCAACCGTAGATGGGGTGAAAATCGATTTCGAAAAGAACTGGGTTCACCTGAGAAAATCAAATACGGAACCGATCATCAGAATTTATACCGAAGCCCATTCACAGGAAGAAGCTGATAAATTGGGAGATGATATGATTGCTAAAATTAAAAGTTTAATCTAAAATAAAGCAGAACGGAGCAGAAATGTTCCGTTCTTTTTTGTAAAAAGCAACCTGAAAAGAAGCATACAGATATTTTAACCACAATTTGACTTTTTTATCCACAATCCTTTTATCTCTTTTCTTTTTTTACTATCTTTAATATAGAAATTTATGAAAAATTAATTCAAAAAAAAGTTGCAACTTTGCATAAACATTTGAATTTCAGTTTCAGAAGTTATTATTAATTAAAAAGTTTGCCGAGGTTTGTAATGTATATTCAGACATCTGGCCGACGAAGACGACACTATTGGAAGAGTATTTTGGAAATGAACTTGTAAAAAAGTTCGAGGAAATGATGGAAAACAATGATGAATTCTACTTCGATACCGAAGAGTTGGAAGATATTATTGTTTATTATTTGGAGCTGGGAGATTTTAACTACGCAGACAATGCTGTTAATTATGGCCTTAAGCTTCACCCGAATTCATTGGATATCAAGATCAAAAGACTTGAGATTCTTCTGGAATGGGAAGATTATAATACCGCAAAAGAACTCATAGACGAACTCAAAGGCTCATCTATGGAAAATACAGACTTTATGGTCTGCTACGCGAAGTATTATTCGAACCTGGGAAATCCCAGAAAAGCCATTGACATCTGTAAAAAAGCATTAGAACTGAAAGAAGAAGAGAACTTCCTTCACAACTTTATTGCAGACGAATATGTAAACTTGGGAGACCCCTTTAACGCTCTTAAGCATTACAGGAAAGCCCTAAAAGAAGATCCTACAGACGAATATTCGCTTGAAAACTGTATGATCTGCTTCAGCGACCTGAATAAGAGCGAGGAGGCTATTGCCTTTCTTAATGAATATTTAGATGAATTTGCCTATTCCGAAACCGCTTGGTTCGAGTACGGGCAGTTTTACTTCAACAGAAAGAACTATGAAGAAGCCATTAAAGGATATGATTACCTGCTGGCGATCAATTCAAGTTCTGTAGGAGTATATGCCAATAAAGCAGCCTGTTACGAAGCTTTGGGGCAGTACCAGAAAGCCGTGGAAGTATATGAGGAAATGCTTGAGCTGGAATACACCAAGGCATTTACATTTTATAAGATAGGATTGTGCTACAAAGCACAGAAACAGTCCATAATGGCCCTTAATGCATTTCAGAAATCCCTGAGAGAAGACCCTCAGTTTTATCTGTCCATGATGGAGCAGTCTTATCTTTATGAAGAGATGGGCGGTATGAAAGAAGCCCTGCATTTTGCAAAAGAAGCCACCCAGCTTAATGACAGCAACCTTGACTATCAGAAAAGGCTGGCCTTCCTGTTCATCGATTCCGGAAAATTTGAAGAAAGCCTTAGCTGTCTTAAAAAACTGGTAGATGCGGAGCCTTCAAGATTTTACAACTGGTATGCCTATTCGGAAGTACTGATGCTTCTGGGAGAATATGAAGAAGCAGTCACTATTCTGGATAAAGCCATCAAGGTACACAACAGGGCGGAGCTTTATTATCAGCTAAGCAACTGCTATTTCAACCTGAGAAATCCGGAAAAAGGAGCAGAATCTCTTCAGAAAGCTTTAAATATTGATTCTTCACTCGCTACCGATATGCAGAAAAAATATCCCTTCATTAAGGATGAGGTGAAAAAAGTCAAGGCCAAAGTGAAAAAGAAGAATTCTTAATGGTTTAAATTAACAATCACAAATAAAAAATCCTGCAGCAATGCAGGATTTTTAGTTGATATCAGTTTTAAATATATTTTACTTCTTTATAGTGCCTGGTTTGGTTCTCAGAAAAATTAACCCTCCAATAATAACACCCGCTCCCACAAATTGTAAGAAACTCAGTTTTTCACCATCTAGAAAACCCCAGATAATAGCAACAATAGGCATCAGCAATGTTACTGTGGAGGCAAACAGAGGAGTAGATACTTTTAATAAACGGTAATTCAGCGTCATAGCCAGTCCTGTTCCAAAGATGGATAACAGACTTACAAACATCAGCCCCAGCATATTATCTTCATCAAAAGAGAAGGTTGAAAAGAATCCTGTGAATGCTAAGGCAATAAGGGAAGGGAAAAATAAAACAAATGAGAAAACAAATGCTGATAAAATCGTAGAGGAAACCTCCATCAGTTTAGATTTAACGGTTGTAGTACTCATCGCATAACACAACGTAGCCAATAACAGCAGTAATATAGGAATCAGCTTGAATTTTCCGCCCTCGCCATCACCGCCAAAAGCCAGTAAACAAACCCCGGCAAAGCTTATTAACGTGCCAACGATCTGTTTCTTCGTTGTTTCGAACTTCCACACCAGTGCGCCCACAATAATGACAAAAATTGGCATCATAGAATTGATGATTCCGGCAATGCTGCTGCTCACTTCCGTTTCTGCGATCGGAAACAGGAACATAGGAATAAAATTTCCTGTAAATGCTGCCAGAATAAGCCATTTCAAATGCTTTTTAGGGAAAAGCTTATATTTTGAAACCGCAACAGGCATCAGAATAATACCGGCAATCAGCACCCTTAGCGCTCCCACCTGATAGGGGCTGAAATGCTCAAGAGACTTTTTGATCAGAATAAAAGAAGATCCCCAGATCAGGGTTAATACAATCAGGAGGATCCATTTTTCTTTATTGGCGTTCATTATTTTTATGTAAGATTTTTAAAAATTCTTTTTTGGGAATCATTTTGGCGCCCAGGCTTTCCAGGTGTTCGGTATGGGATTGGCAGTCAATGAGATCCAGGGTGTTTTTGTTCTTTTCTACGAAATGAATAAAACCGGCTTTAGAAGCATTGCTCACTTTGGCAAACATACTTTCCCCGCAGAAAACATTTCCAATCTGAAGACCATAAAACCCGCCGACTAACTCTCCGTCCTGCCACACCTCAATGCTTTTGGCCAGGCCATACTCGTGAAGTTTAATAAAAGATTCCATCAGCTCATCCGAAAGCCAGGTTCCCGTCTGTCCTTTTCTGCTTGTCTGCTGGCAGTTCCGGATAACCTCCCTGAAATTTTTATTTTCCGAAAAAGTAAAAATACCTCTGTTTAGTATTTTCCGCATCGATTTGGAAACCTTAATTTCATCAGGAAAGAGGACAAACCTTGGGTCCGGACACCACCATAATATTTCCTCTCCCGGATTATACCATGGAAAAATTCCCAGCTGATAGGCAAACCAAATGCGTTCTATGGACAGATCGCCTCCAAAAGCAACCAACCCTTCATGACCGTCATACAGCTCAGGATCGGGGAATGAAATCTCGTTTTCGTCTAATCGGACCATTTTTTTGGAAAAAAAATCCCACTTGAGAAAGCAGGATTTATATTGGATCTTATTTTTTTAATTAAAAAGGTAAATCGTCATCATCATCTCCAGCGAAAGGATTTTCGTTGGATACCGGGGAAGCAGATTGAGACGGAGAAGCTTGCGTAGGCTCAGATCCGTTATCCATAACCTTTTCTACTCTCCATCCTGTAATAGAATTGAAATACTTAGTTTCACCCTGTGGAGAAACCCATTCTCTTCCTCTGATGTTGATTCCCACCTTTACAGTCTCACCTTCTCTAAGGTTATCTAATAAACTGATCTTATCAGACAAAAATTCTATGTTTATCGGCTGTGGATATTGTTCCTGAGTCAAAATAACCATTTCTCTCTTTTGAAAGCCGCTTGCAAATGTCTGAGCATCAAAAAGTTTCTTTACCGTTCCTTGTAATTCCATATTGTAATTGTTAACGTTGTAAAAGTAAGAAAATGAAATGTAATAATAGAGGGAGCGGAAAAAAAATGTGTGAATTTTAATTTTTTTTTTCTCAAAAGTTTGGAGAGAAGGGAAAAAGTCCTATATTTGCACTCACAAAAACGAAGCAAGCTCTTTAAAATAAACAACAAACCAGCGGATGTGGTGTAATTGGTAGCCACGCCAGACTTAGGATCTGGTGCCGTGAGGCGTGGGGGTTCGAGTCCCTTCATCCGCACTATGCGAAAATAGCTCAGCTGGTAGAGCACAACCTTGCCAAGGTTGGGGTCGCGGGTTCGAATCCCGTTTTTCGCTCCACACCATGCCCTGGTGGTGGAACTGGTAGACACGCAGGACTTAAAATCCTGTGCCTCTTTTGGCGTGCGGGTTCAAGTCCCGCCCGGGGTACTAAAACTCTCTGTTGATCTCAACGGAGAGTTTTTTAGTTTTGTAAGGTTTGTGAAAGCTGTTTATTTATTCAGTTTTTTGTACGTTTTTATATCTTTAGGTTCTTATCTTAAAGCAAAATGTTTTATATTTGTAACCACAAAAAGAAACAGTTCTTTACATAAAAGAAGTAACCAGCGGATGTGGTGTAATTGGTAGCCACGCCAGACTTAGGATCTGGTGCCGTGAGGCGTGGGGGTTCGAGTCCCTTCATCCGCACCATACAAATAAGCTCTCCATTGAATTTCAATAGAGAGCTTATTATTTTATATGAGTAAAACATCTTCTTAATCAAATCAATCGAAGATTGATTCTCTCTTTGCATCCTTCCAAAACGGCATTCCAATTAAACTTTGCGTAAAAAACTTCACCTACAGTATAGACAGAAAACAATAGGAATAATATTTTTATTCAATCTGTACCCAAAATAATATTAACTTCTGTATCTGTATCCTTAAATGAATACCCCATAATTTTGTTATACTAAAACAGAATATTATGGAAACTGTTATTCGCAACCAACAACAGCTTCAGTATGCTGAGGTTTATATTTCAGATATACCGTCTTTAAAAAATATTTTTCTGCAGGTACAGAATTCTTCAAAGCTTACTAAAGAATTTGGTGTTCCTTTTCTTTTGGTGAAGAAAAACAATCAGATAGTAGGATTTGCAAGTCTTATAATGAATGGAAAAGAAGAGGTTTCATTTACTGTATATGGAAAAAATGAACTTTCAGATTCTGAAAAAAAGAATTTCAATCTTCGTGCAGAACGTTATTTTAGACAGAATAATTCGGGAAATTTCAGGAATGCAGATCAGCTGAAAAGCAGTATCGAAAGAATGACCGGATGGCTGAGCGTAGGATAAACCTGAAATGAATTTGTACATTTACTTAAAACTCAGGCCTTATGTCAAAAGATGTTCTCTATCTTAAAATAGCAAAATCGGTCACCGAACAGATCAAAAGTGATACGCTGCAGTTTGGTGACAGGCTGCCCTCACTCAGAAGTGCCCAGAAGCTTTATAATGTAAGCCTCAATACCGTCAAGCAGGCATATATGGAGCTGGAAAGCCGTTCTTTAGTGGAATCCCGCCCCAAATACGGCTATTTTGTAAGCCAGACCTCCCAGAGAAAGCTGGCATTACCTTCTGTAGCCCCAATGAAAGGAGCAGAAAGAAAAAACTGTCCCGAAGATCTTATTGATAAGGTATTCGGAACCATTGACGGAACCGACGTTACCCAGTTTGCTTTAGGTATTCCGGGGAAAAGTTTTCTTCCTTTGGCGAAGCTGAAAAAATCTATGATTAATGTGATAAAAAGGAAGAATGACAGCGGGACAGATTATGAACCGGTACAGGGAAACGAGCATCTGCGCAGGGAATCTGCCAAATGGGCTCTTGTTCTGGAGGGAAAAATCACGGAAGATGATTTGGTAATCACTTCAGGAGCGATGAATGCAGTCTATACCTGTCTCATGGCGGTAACCAAGCCCGGGGATTCTGTTGCGGTGGAGAGTCCGGTTTATTTTGGAGTGCTTCAGGCGATCAAGCAACTGGGACTCAAGGTGGTGGAAATTCCGACCCATCCGGTTTACGGTGTAGACCTGGATGCATTGAAAAAAGTGTTGCCTACCCTTTCTGCTTGCTGTTTTGTGACCAATTTCAATAATCCACTGGGCTTCCAGATGCCTGATGAGAACAAAAAAGAACTTGTAAGACTTATTACTCAGTACAACGTTCCCTTAATTGAGGATGATATTTATGGAAATCTGTATTTTGGAGCGGAAAGGCCCAAACCATGTAAGTTTTATGATGAGGCAGGACTTGTGATGTGGATAGGATCGGTTTCCAAAACCCTTGCTCCCGGTTACCGGGTCGGTTGGGTTGCTCCCGGAAAATTCAAAGAAAAAGTAATCCGACAGAAATTGGTGCAGACTGTTTGCAGCCCGTCTCTTTATCCGGATGTGATTGCTGATTTTCTTGAGCATGGCCGCTACGATCACCACCTGAGAATGTTCAGGAAAAAACTGTATGCAAATTACCTTCAGATTCAGAAGTCAGTGGCGGAGTATTTCCCGGACAATACAAAGGTTTCGGAACCTAAAGGAGGCTTTATGCTATGGCTGGAGCTGGATAAGAAGATATGCACGGAAGACCTTTATGATGAAGCGATGAGTCAGAAAATAAACTTTGCTCCGGGAAGAATGTTTTCCCAATATAATCAATATCAGAACTGTATGCGTCTTAACTATGCCCTGGAATGGACAGACAGGGTGGAAAGTGATCTTGAGAAGCTGGCAAAAATGGTAAAAAAAAGAATTTAATTAAACCTTATAAACGATGAATGATACACATAATGAAGTGAAAATTATAGCCTATGATCCTCAATATAAAAATGCTTTCAAAGCATTAAATGAAGAATGGATCAAAACCTTTTTCACAATGGAGGCTGGGGATTATAAACTCTTGGATAATCCTGAAGAGCATATTATTAACAAAGGTGGGCATATTGTTTTTGCCTTGTTAAATAATAAACCGGTAGGAACCTGTGCATTAGTAAAAATATCAGACCAGCCGCTTAGATTTGAGCTGTCAAAGATGGCGGTAAGCCCTGAAGCACAGGGAAAGAAAATAGGCTACCTGGTGGGAAAGGCTTTAATAGAAAAAGCTAAAGAATCAGGAGCAGAAAGTATTTTCCTGGAAACCAATTCTATCCTGGTGCCAGCTATCAAATTATATGAGAAGCTTGGTTTTAAGCATATGCCTGTATCAGATTCTGCTTATCAGCGTTGTGATACACAGATGCTTCTGGAATTCAACATTTAAATAAAAAAAGATATCGGATTCGGATAAAATTCCCGAATCGGTATCTTTTTATTAATAATAGCAGCCCACCCAACTATCCTCATCCTTTTCGCCTTTTATCTTTCTGACCTTTAATCATTCTGCTTTTCTCCTATTCACTCTTTTTCCCTATTTTTGTGAAATTCCTTATTTCAATGAAAAAGATTATCCTCATCGAAGACGAAACCAGTGTTGTATCTTTTATAAAGAAAGGACTTCAGGAAAACGGTTATGAAGTTTCCGTTGCTTTTGACGGGCGTACAGGGGTACAGCTGGTACAGGCCAATGATTTCGATATGGTAATTCTGGACATTATGCTTCCGGAAATGAACGGTCTGGACGTCTGCAAAGAAATCAGGAAAACCAACCCGCATGTTCCGATCCTGTTTTTAACAGCTTTGGGAACTTCCGAAAATATAGTGCTGGGTCTGGAAAGCGGAGGTGATGATTATCTTGTAAAACCATTCAAGTTCATTGAGCTGGTCGCCCGTGTGAAATCCCTGTTAAGAAGAAGTAATGGACTTAATTCTCAGGAAATTACTGAGCCGGAACCAGATAGCGAGCATGTTTTCAGGTTTTCAGATCTGGTCGTTAATGATTATACAAAGAAAGTGACCCGTGCGGGAGATGAAATTTCTTTAACTTCTACAGAATACAAACTTCTGCTTTACTTCCTGAATAATCCTGAAAAAGTAATTTCAAGAGCTGAAATTCTGGATGCAGTCTGGGGTGTAAATTATGAGCTGGGAACGAATGTGGTAGATGTTTATGTGAATTATTTAAGGAAGAAACTGGATAACCAGGATGATAATAAACTGATTCACACCGTAATAGGAATGGGATATGTGCTGAAAAAATCTTAATGAATGTCTAAAAAAGTTGTCACAAATCAGACCAAAACAATGGTGCTCTTAATGTTGGTGTTTACTGCTATCATTCTGTTGTTCAGTGGATTGGTTTACTTTTCAATTGTCAACTTTTCGCATCAGAGATTTTACGAGCTGCTGAAAATCCGTACGGCAACCATTGTTCAGATCGAAAAAAGCAAAGATCACCTTGATCTTCCCGAAAACTATATCCTCAACAGCCTGAATGATGAGGAACTTCCTATGGAAAGGGACTATGTGTTTGCGGTTCCTACGGATTCCAATTTCAGAAAAATTTCACAGGAAGTTCATATTCCGGATTATTTTTTCAAAAGCATCGTTAAAAAAGGGGAGGCCAATTATAATGATAAAGAGTTTTACTACATCGGGCAGACTTTCAGGTATGAGAACAAGGACTATATTGCCATTGCTTCTGCCAAAAATCATTATGTAATCTACTATCTTGGGTTTTTAAAAAGAACGCTGATCACCTGTATTGTCCTTTCGCTGTTTTTCAGCATGATCTTTTCTTTTTATTTGTCTAAAACCTTATTCAAACCTATCTTAAAAATTACCGGGAAAGTAAAAGAGATCAGCTCTGAGAATCTTCACCTCAGACTGGAGCCACAACCGGACAACAAAGAATTGAATGAGCTTGTAGATACCTTCAACGGAATGCTGAACCGTATAGAAACCTCCTTTGAAACCCAAAACCACCTGATCGGAAACGTTTCCCATGAACTTAGAACACCATTGACGTCCATTATGGGTGAAGCGGATGTAGCCCTTTCTATCAGCAGAACCGCCGATGAATATAAGGAAACCTTAGAAATTATCCTCGACGAAGCAGAAAAACTGGATAAAAAGATCAAAGCATTATTAATGATCGCCCAGACCGGTTTCGATGGAAAGATCCAGAAAATGGATAAGGTAAGGATCGACCAGCTGCTTTGGGATGTGATTGAAACCCTCAGGAAAATCGATTCCAGGAACAATATCTATCTGGATATCAGTATGCTCCCTGATAATCCTAAGAAATTAAAAGTTCAGGGGAATGAACAGCTGCTGCATCTTGCAGTTGCTAATATCATCAATAATGGCTGTAAGTACTCCAATTTCCAGCAGGTAAAAGTATCGCTGGGTGCTACGGATACCGATGTATATATTATCGTAAAAGATTTCGGGATCGGGATTCCGGAAGTTGAGATGAATAAAATTTATGATCCGTTTTTCAGGGCTTCCAATACCAAAAACTATGAAGGCTACGGAATCGGGCTTCCATTGGCCAGAAATATCGTAAGAATGCATCGGGGCGAACTGATTGTAAGCTCCCACGAAAACCAGGGAACCACTGTGCAGATGCGTTTTCCTAATTTTTATAGTACACGGCCGGAAGAAGTTTAAAAGCAAAGAAGGCAAAGAAAGCTGAGAAAGCGAGTTTGCTTCAGGATAAATTACTATCATGGCTTTTATAAGATGATAAATGCTGCACTGCTTTCAATCTCAACAAAACATTTATATCAGCCATCTTGGCTTTCTTAGCCATTTTACTCCTTCATAATTTCGCCTTTTCAATCTATATTAATTCATCTTAACAATTCTAATCTCATTCTAATCTCTTTAATCACATTTTAATTCCATTCCAAAAGGCTTCTAATCTTGCCGTTTTAGTTTTGTAACATCAAAATAAGATAACACAAACCTAAATCTAAAAGATATGACCAAAACCATTTTAATTGCCACGGATTATTCTCTTGAGTCACTGAACATATTAAAAAAAGTACTGAAAGAGAAAGATGCATCGGAAGACCAGAATCAGTATAATATTCTTTTGGTTTCAGGATATGATCCGGGAGATTCTATCAGGGACCTTCTGTTCAATACAAAAAGCACCATTTTTAATAAAATCAGGCCGCAGGAATTCTGTGACGCTTATGGAATTATCAAAAATAAATATCCCCATCTGGTCAATAAGATCGTCTGCGATATTTTCACAGGAAGCTTTCAGAGAACGTTCAATAATTATGTGAAAGCGGAAAATATCGAGGAAGCCTATTACTCCCCATCTATTAAGAGTAAAGGAAAAGGGAAATTTGACATTGCTCCTTATATCAGAAAATGCAAAGATATTAAGGCTCAGGAGATTAAAGTTGAAATTCCTGAAACGCTTCCGGAAAGAGGAAAATTGGCTGAAATCTTTGTTGAGGCCTAAAAAATAGATAAACACAATATTAAAAGAATAAAAAAATGTTAAGAAATTATAGTAACAGCCGAACGTTGGGAGACAATATCAGATTGGGGACGCTGACTGCATTTACTGCGGGTACTATAAATATTGCCTCTCTGTTAATATTTCTCTCCTTCACGTCAAATGTAACGGGGCATTATGCCATCTTGGCTGCGGAAATCAGCAAAGGAAACTGGACGCAGGTAGCTGTGGTTGGAGCCTGGATCTTTCTGTTCTTCTTCGGGAGCTTTTTGTCCAACTTCATCGTCATCAACTTTAATAAGAAAAGTAAATATTTTGCCCATGCAATGCCGATCGTGCTGGAAATTATATGTTTGCTTTTTGTAGGGATTTATGGCCAGTTTTATTACAAGAAAACATTGGAGGAAACAGAATATCTGGTTGCGCTGATGCTTTTTGCAACAGGACTTCAGAACGGTCTTACAGCGAGTATTTCCAACTTCTCGGTGAAAACCACCCACCTTACGGGTACAACCACCGACCTTGGAATTCTGTTTTCGATGTTTACCCAGAAAAAATACAGAAAAAATGGTGAGCTGATAGGAAGGGCTAAATTACTTATGAGCATTATGGCTGCCTATGTATTAGGAGCGGTGTTCTCGGGACTTACGTATTATTACCTTGAATTCAGGGTCTTTTATGTGATCAGTCTCTGCCTTTTGATTGTCATCGGCTATGATGCCTATAAAATCCATATCAGACACTTCAACACCAAATACCGCTACAGCAGAATTTATAAAAAACCCAATGTGCTTGCCTACTTATATGATAAAGTTCACGGGATCCCCAAAAGGAAAGAAAAAAGGACACTTGTCTTTGATGAATAAAATAAATAATATCAATATTATTTTTGTGTAAACTAGCTGTGAAGCACTCCTTTTCGATGGTAGAAAAGGGGTGTTTTTTATTCAGGAGTTTCAGAGAAAAAGAAGTTTAAATTTTTCAACGCAAAGTTTTATTATTGAAACCATTCATTTTAAGGTTGCAAAGAAGAGAGTCAATCTTTGATTGATCCGACTAAGCGGACGCATTACCCCACAGCTTAATCAGTGGCGTAGCCACAGCCTTTGCTCTTCCTTAAATCATCCATTTTAAAAATAAACCTTTGCGTTAAAAAATAACAATCTCATTTACAAAACTCTTTTATCCTCTCATTCCCAACTTTTGTAAAAGGATTGAAACCAGACGGGATAAAGGAAATGTGATTAAAATGTTGATAATTAAATTTTAATTCACGGTTTTAATGTTTTAATTCCGGTTTCCATTGCCTATTTTTGTAAGTTGATTATACGTTTTATGTCAGATATTATTCAGCTTTTACCGGATCATGTAGCCAACCAAATTGCGGCAGGAGAAGTGGTGCAGAGGCCTGCATCCATTGTGAAGGAACTTTTGGAAAATGCTATTGATGCCGGTGCTTCCAAGATAGAATTGATTATCAGGGATGCCGGAAAAAACCTGATCCAGGTGGTGGATGACGGCAAAGGAATGTCTGAAACTGATGCCCGTATGGCGTTTGAAAGACATGCTACGTCAAAGATCAAAGCAACAGAAGATATTTTCAAGATTGCCACAAAGGGATTTCGTGGTGAGGCATTGGCTTCTATTGCTGCTGTTTCGCAGGTTGAATTGAGAACGAAGCAGAATGATGCCAAAATCGGAACCAATATCTACATTGAAGGCGGTGTATTTCAGTTCCAGGACCCGATACAGACTGCCGACGGATCCAATTTTCTGGTGAAAAACTTATTTTATAATGTTCCGGCCAGGAGAAAATTCCTTAAAAATAATAATGTTGAATTCAGGCATGTCATTGATGAATTTCAGCGCGTTGCATTAGCTCATGAAAACCTCGAATTTTCCCTTTTTCATGATGATGAGGCTGTTTTCAGATTGAGAAAAGGCAGCCAGATGCAGCGTATTGTAGATGTTTTCGGACGTAAACTGCAGCCGCAGCTGATTCCTATCAAAGAAGATATCATCTGGTGTAAGCTTCACGGATTCGTTGCAAAGCCGGAAGGTGCCAAAAAATCCAGGGGAGAGCAGTTTCTTTTCGTGAACGGAAGGTATTTCAAAAGCCCGTATTTCAATAAAGCCGTTCAGGAAGCTTTCGAAGGATTGCTTTTACCGGGTTATGTTCCTACATTTTTCCTTTATCTGGAATTAGATCCGGAAAAAATAGATGTGAATATCCATCCTCAGAAAACAGAGGTGAAATTTGAAGATGAACACCTGATTTTTGCCCTTCTCCGTTCTACCATCAAAAGATCGCTGGGAATCTATAATGTTTCTCCAAGCCTTGATTTTGATAAAGATCCTGAAATGGATGCCATGATGAATAAACCTTTCCCGAGCAAGGGAAACAGCGGCGGGGGAGTCATCAAGATGCCGGAAATTATCGTAGATAAAGACTATAATCCATTTGTTGAAGAAAGAAATGTACGTCCCGAAGAAATTCAGAATCTTACGGAAATGTATCATCAGAATATTAATATTACAGCAGAACCTTCCAAGATCAATTTATTTGAAGACGAAGATTTTGATGAGGACCTGATGAGATTGCCCAATGGCTATTGGCTGTTCAATAAAGGTGACGTAACCCTGATGCTGGATCTTGGAAGAATGCACAGGCTGGTGGTTTCCGAAAATAATAAAACGTCAAAGAAACCCAACGTTAACCCAAAGAGTCATACGCTGCTCTTTTCTTTAGAGTATCACATGAACGAAATAGAAAAGAATAAATACAATTCTTTCAAAAAATTTCTTCCTGAACTTGGGTTTGACATGAAAATTGCACATGAAAGCGTACTGAGAATAGATGCTCTTCCGGAAGGTCTGAAAGAAACCCAGGCAATGAAGTTCCTGGAAAACCTTTTTGAGATCCTGGATTACAAAACGGAAGAAGAATTTATGCAGTTCTATCTCAACCAGTGGAACAAAATGCAGTCCAAATCAAGATTTGATTTCATCTATAAGAAAGATGCGGAACAGATGATCAAAGATTTCACCGCATTGGGCTTCCCGGAATTTTTACCGGATGGCAAAAGATGCTTTTATGAAGTTCCGTTTAATGACTTTAAAAACAAATTTTAAAAAATGTTCAACAATATACCGCCGATTACCAGAAACCTTATCATTATCAATGTCATCGTATTTGTTGCCTCTTATTTTTTAGGAGACAAGGCAATCGAATATCTTGCGGGGTTTTATCCTTTTTCGCCTTTTTTCCATTCATGGCAGGTTATTACACACATGTTTATGCATGGAAGCATTATGCATATTTTGTTTAATATGTTAACGTTATACAGCTTTGGGCCTATTCTGGAGCAGTCATTGGGTGATAAAAAGTACCTGATATTGTATTTCTTAAGCGGATTGGGAGCTTTTTTCCTTTTTAATTTATGGAATTTTATCGAAGTTCAGCAGTTTACCCGTGAGTTACAGCAGCTTGGATTTAATGTTAATGCTTATCTGTCAGGCGCCAATGTTGAATTTACCGGAACAGCAGAATCTATTGCCACACAAAGAGGTCTGCTGGAGAATGTAAAGAATATTGTAACAACGCCAATGGTTGGTGCTTCCGGAGCTATTTTCGGAGTTGTAGCGGCTTTTGCGACACTTTATCCGGATTCAAAGATCATGATGATGTTTATCCCTGTTCCTATGAAGGTCAAATATCTGATGCCTATCGTTATTTTGGTGTCCATATACCTGGGCGTTTCAGGAAACGGAGGGGGGATTGCCCATCTGGCTCACGTTGGTGGAGCATTAGTTGGCTGGATTCTTGCAAGGATCTGGAGAAAACATCTGTATAGATTCAATTAAAATTCTGTGAAAGTTTTCCGTCTTGTCGTATTAATCCTGCATGTAGGTATCTTTTTCCTCTTGCTGGGCACTTTAATGAATGCATATGTTCCACCTAAAATATTTCCGTGGTTCAATCTGCTTTCCTTAGGGTTTCCCGTCTTTATTGTTATTTACATACTATTCACTATTTTCTGGCTTTTCAGCTTGAAAAAGAGAACCTTTATATTTATGCTGGCCGGGCTTATTTTCATGGTTCCCGTACAGAGATGGGTGAACTTTTCTTCCGGAACAAAAGATACAGCTGATCTGAAAGTAGTCACTTTTAATGTGAAAGCCGGTTTGATGGGAGCTTCTGAAATCGAAAATTATCTCACCAATGCCAATGCTGATGTGGTAATGCTGCAGGAAGCCGGAAAGAAAGTTTCTGTAAAAGGAATGCAGGTTATTGATAATAATGGGATTACCAAGGTTTTTACAAAACATAAAATCATCAACTCCAAAGAGCTTATCAATAGCAATTATGATAGCAATAATGCGTATGCTTCACAGGCGGATATTGAAATCCGGGGGAAAGTATACCGTTTTATCAATATTTATCTCGAACCTTTTAAGTTCGAAAAGGGTATGATTAAAATGGACGGGATAAAAGAAGAAGACGAGCAAAAACTGAAAAATATTGTTAAAAGGCTTATTCCTGTTTTCAAGAAGCATCAGGATCAGATACAAAGTATCAAAGAAGGAATTGAAAATTCACCTTATCCTGTTATTGTGATGGGAGATCTTAATTCCGTACCCAATTCCTATGAATATTATCATCTTTCGGATGGGTTGCAGGATGCTTTTGTAAAAGCCGGTAAAGGGAGTGCTACAAGCTTCCATGATTACAAATTTCCTATCAGAATCGATTATATTTTTACCTCAAAAACAATACAGCCGGTTAGCTATGAAGTTGACCGAACTATAAAGCTTTCAGATCATTATCCCGTCATCGGAACATTTTCAACAAACAACTAATTATCATAAAATTAGTTAAAGTTTTTCCGCTTGGTAGGATTTTTGATGAATACAAAGAAGTACCCAAGTCTGTGTTCCATGAAGCTGAGTCAATTACTGCTATTTATACATATCGTTGTTGCCGTGCTGCTGCTATGCACGCTGGGTAATGCATGGATACCACCTAACTTCTTAGGTGCTCTCAACCTGCTTTCTCTGGGCTTTCCGTATCTAATTATCGTTTACGTTCTACTCACTTTTGTCTGGGTAATCAAAAGAAAAAAAGTTGCCATTGCTTTTGCACTTGGAGCTCTTCTTTTTTACAATCCCGTAAGACGATGGGTTAATTTTTCTCCTAAAACGGAAAGCTTAAAATCAATCAGAGATATTAAAGTTCTCACTTTTAATGTAAAATATGGTGATTTTGGCTGGGACAAAGTAAAAAAATATATTACAGACCAGAATGCAGATATCATTCTTGTTCAGGAAAAAGATACCAACCGCGCCATAAGAAAGGATATGATCAAATATCCATCGGTGATTTTAAAAACCAAGCACAAAATTTTAAGACAAGAATCACTGATTGAGGATAAGGCGAGAGGAAATTCCTTTTATGCGGATATAGATATCAATGGAAAGATCATAAGAGTGGTCAATGTGTACCTTGAGCCATTCAGACTTCATAAATCGATGCTTAAGTTTGATGGTTTTGCAAAAGAAGGAGGGAAAATTGCCACGCTGCTTTCTCATATGACGCCTACTTTTAAGGCTCATGAAGATCAGATCAAAAAAATCAGGAAGGTGATCGATTTTTCACCTTATCCGGTAATCCTGGCAGGCGACTTTAATTCCGTACCTAATTCTTACGAATATTATAATCTTGGAAAAGACCTTCAGGATGCCTTCCTTACCGTAGGAAACGGAGCTTCCACCAGCTTTCATGATTATAAGGTTCCGTTGAGAATCGACTATATTTTTACCTCCAAATCTATTATTCCTTTAAGCTATAAAGTGGACCAATCTGTAAAATTATCGGATCATTATCCTGTAATTGCAGAATTTCTGCTAAATTAGTTCCATGAAAAATTTACTGTCTGTACTTTTTATGGTGTCCCTGTTATTGGCAGCCTGTTCAAAGAAAGAAACGCCCGGTTTCGCAAATGAACAGGAAATGAAGGTTCACTATGATACAGCAGCCATTGATTCATTTTCAGCTGGTGCGACATCAATAGATATTGTACGCCAGATCAGAATGTCTTCCCAGAAATACCAGGATTCCGTAAAAGAAGCTCTGAAACTTCAGAAAGAAGAACAGAAGCTGAAAGAAGAACTTGAAAAAGAAAACAAAAAGAAGCTGGAAGAGGAAAAGAAAAAAACAGAAGCAGAGAAAAAGCAGAAAAATTCTGATGCTGCGCCGGCCGCCGGAACAAAAACAGAATAAATCAACAGAAAAACATTTTTAAAAAATTACAATATGAAAAAACAAATTTTCGCAGCTGCTGCCATAGCGCTATTCGCTGTATCGTGTACAAAATCAACGACTAAAACAGAGCAGGTTGAAAATGCTGACGGATCATTAACAACGACTACCACTACAGTTTCGGAATCTCCGGCTATATCTGTAGATACTGCTAAGATAGATAAAGCAAAAGAAGATGTAAAAGCCAAAGTTGACGCTGCAGGAAACAAAATAGATGATGCCGCACAGAAAACGAAAGAAGGCATTAATAAGGCAGGAAGCGATATTAAGGAAGGCGCCAATAAAGTGGGCACTGATATTAAGAAAGGAGCTCAGGAGGTAAGCAAAGACGTTAAAGATGCTGCAGCAAAAGGGGCTTCAAAAGTAGAAGAAGGAGCCAAAAAACTGAAGGAGGATCTAAGCAAGTAGTCAATATTAAAATATAAAAAAACGCAGCCGTAATTTCGGCTGCGTTTTTTTATATAGTTCTTTAATAGAAGCGGTTAATGGAAAATTGATTTAGTCAAATACCTTCTATCTTCCAAATTCTGTCTCTCTTTCTGAGCCTGCCTTGTTAAGTTCAAGCAAAGGGTCTATATATTCCCTGTCATTGCTAAGTCTTGGAACTTTATTCTGGCCGCCGAGTTTGCCTTTAGATTCCAGCCATCGATAGAATAATCGTGGTTTGGCAATATGTACGATCGGCCTTTTAAGGGTAAGGTTATTGTACCTTTTCGCTTCGTAATCAGAATTAATTGTTTTTAAATGACGGTCAAAGGTGTCGGTAAAATGTTCAAGGTCATCCGGATACCGGCTGAATTCAAAGATCCATTCATGAGCTCCGCTTTCGTTCTCTTTCATGAAAACAGGAGCTCCGGTAAAGTCGGTAATGCTTGCTCCCGTAACTTCACAGGCCTTGGAAAGGGCAGACTCTACGTTGGTAATCATAAGCTCTTCGCCAAATGCATTGATATAATGTTTGGTTCTTCCCGTGATTTTTATTCTGAAAGGATTGGTTGAGGTAAAAATAACGGTATCTCCGATCAGGTATCTCCATAATCCTCCGTTGGTGGTGATCACCATTGCATAGTTTTTCCCCACTTCAACATCTTCCAGGTTGATGACCTTCGGATTGGAAAAATGGAACTGATCCATCGGAATGAATTCATAGAAAATACCGTAATCCAGCATCAGAAGCATTTCATCGCTGTCCGAACGGTCCTGTATTCCGAAGAAGCCTTCGGAAGCATTATAAATTTCGTAGTAATTGATGTTTTTTCCGATGATCTGCCTGTATTGGTCTCTGTAGGGCTTAAAACTGATTCCACCGTGAAAAAAGACCTCTAAATTAGGCCAGAGCTCAGAAATACTCCCGCTTCCGGTTTCCTTTAAGACCCTCTGAAGAAGAACCATCATCCAGCTCGGTACACCAAGGATGCTTCCTACGTCTTCATTCTTTACTTCCGAGGTGATGGCTTTGAGCTTGCTTTCCCATTCGGACATCAGGGAGACTTTTTTACTTGGGGTTGTGGTTATTTCTACCCAGAACGGAAGGTTGTCTATTAAAATCGCTGAAAGATCCCCGAATTTGGTGTTAAAATCTGCGTGAAGTTCAGAGCTTCCCCCCAGGCGCAGGTTTTTATTCGTAAACAGCTGATTTTCCGGATGATTGTTGGCGTAGATGGAAACCATGTCCTTTCCTGCCTTCATATGGCAGTATTCAAGGCTTTCCGTAGATATCGGGATAAATTTGCTTTTCGCGTTCGTGGTTCCCGATGATTTTGCAAAATGCTTAATGTAGCCGGGCCAGCTTACATCCTTGTGCCCTTGTCTGGCTTTTTCAATAAAAGGTTCAAAATCTTCATAAGTAACGATTGGAACCTTATTTTTAAAGTCCTGGTAACTGGAAATGGAATTAAAACCGTATGCTTTTCCGTATTCAGTATCTTCTGCATGAAAAAGTTGGGAAAAGAGTATACCTTTCTGGGTTTCAATGGGATGGTCCATGAAATTCTGAATCTGATCTATCCTTTGACGGATAAACCAGTTGACGACCGTATTGAAAAGTGCCTTTGTTGCCATTCCAACAAATATAATAATATTTGGATTTTCAGAGAATTTTTATCGTGTTAAATAAAAAAACCGCTACAAATTTTGTAACGGTTTTATATTTAGACTTATTGTTTCTTAACAATACTCATCAAAGGCAGCCTGAAGATTGGCTGCAATAGCTCCTGCAGGGTTCCCTTCAATATGGTGTCTTTCAAGCATGTGAACCAGTTCTCCGTCTTTGAAAAGAGCCACACAAGGTGAGCTTGGCGGGAATGGAGCCAGGTGTTTTCTTGCTTCTGCTACAGCTTCTGTATCGAATCCTGCAAAAACAGTTGTTAAATGATCAGGCTTCTTGTCTCCTGTAAGAGAATATACAACTCCGGGTCTTGCTGCTCCTGCTGCACATCCGCATACTGAATTAATAACCAGCAGGGTGGTTCCAGGCTGCTTTAGAGCCTCTTCTACCTGTGCAGGAGTTGTTAAGTCTTCGAAACCTTTATCTGTAAGTTCTGCCTTCATAGGCATTACTAAATCTGTTGGATACATATTTTTTGTTTTTATCAGGACAAAGTTAAACAATTCTTTGCGTTTCATCAATATATAAAAACTATCAACGCTTTAGTCATAAAAAATTAATACAATATTAATATTTCAATAATATCCAAAAAAACATGAAATAAAACTATGAATAATGATAAATATTTATTAAATTTGAAATGATTCTAAAACAACTGACCATGAAAAAAAGATTTACCGCTTTCCCTCGAGCACTCAAATTATTTAACACCACCTGATTTTCAGCGGTTAAAGCAGATGCTCTTATTCAGTTTTAAATAATGATAACTGAATTAATAATTATGAATATCCAAAAATGAATCCGGGAACGCCAGCGTTCCCGGATTCTTTAATCAAATCGATATGCAAAGGTTGGATATCCTGTTTTTGGGATCTGTGTTTCGTGTTCCGGGGTTAAATAATCCGGATTCCGAAACGCGTCTCCTGTAATTATGAAAGCAGCTTCTTAGCCATTTCGGAAATGCTTTTCCCGTCTGACTTTCCTGCTAATGCTTTTGAAGCAGCTCCCATTACCTTTCCCAGGTCTTTGGCAGACTCAGCTCCGGTCTGAGAGATAATATTCCTGATTTCCGCTTCAAGTTCTTCAGGACTAAGCTGTTTTGGTAAGAATTTCTCAATCACTTTCATTTGAGCTTCCTCTACTTCAGCAAGGTCATTTCTTCCCTGTGATGAAAACTGTTCGAAAGAATCTTTACGCTGCTTGATCATTCTCTGCAGAATGGCAATTTCCTGCTCAGGAGTAACTTCAGCGCCTCTTGCTTCCGTCTGTAGAAGTAAAATTTGTGCTTTTACAGCTCTCAGGGAGTCCAGAGCAACTCTGTCCTTCTCTCTCATCGCTGTTTTAATAGCTTCACTTATGGTATTTTCTAAACTCATGGTATTTATTTTGTTAATATGCTGATGGTTGATTTGACGATTAATTATCATATCATCAAATCAACTCATCATCACATTAATTAGTCTACGTCTTTATTTAAAAATCTGTTTTCTCTCACCTGCATAGACCCATTGTTGTCAGACAGATAAGTGTTGATGTTCTGATCTGATGCATTGGTTCCGTCAATGGAGATATTCTTTCTCTTAAAAGCCGGTACGGACTCGAATTCACTGGTGCTGTCGAAGCTTTGATAGCGTGAGTTGAATTCTTTTAATTTATTTCTTCTCTCCAGAATTCTTTCCTGATCCACTGCCTTATTCACAAACGTGAATTCAGATTCTGCAGGTTTTGGAGTTTCAGTTTCAGTTTTTTCCTCAAAAGCAGGTTTTGTTTCCGCTTTTGGCTCTTCCTGTCTTGTCTGGAAGATGGTTTCAGCTGCCTGAACCGGGATTTCAGTTACTGCTGAAGATGTTGTAAACTCTGCCTTTGGCTGTCCGAAATCTGTTTTAGGCTCATTGGATGATGGCTGATTATTGACAAAGAAACTGAATTCAACCGGCTTTTCATCTGAAAAAGCCCGGGTTGCCGGTGTAGACGGAGTTTCGTCTTTTTTGGCATCAAAATCAAATTTAAAAGATTCGATCTCCAGATCATTAGGGTCTTCTCCTTCTTCATCATAAGAGAAAAGACTGTAGGATTCTTCTTGCTGCTCTTCTTCATTTCTCCAGCTGTTAGCAGGATTGCTCTGTACATCCTCCTCTTTATCAAAGAATTTTATTTCTGTTTTAATTTCTTCTTCCTCAATAATCATTCTTTTTTCAGAAGACTTTAGCCCAAACTGGGGGATATCACTGTCTTCATCATCCAGTCTGAAGGTATGTTTTCCTCCGAAATCACGTGGCGTTTCAGAAGAGGTTTCTCTTTCTTCTCTGGTTTTAAAAGGTGATGCTTTTGGAGCTTCAAGGCTGTCGTTAAGACTGATTCTGATTTTTTCCGTAGGACCTGCAAATTTTTTGCTGTCGTTTGAAAAACCAGTAGCGATCACAAGAACGCTTACAGAATCTCCCAACTCCTCATCGGCACCTACCCCGAAGATAATATCGGCTGTATTACCAGCTTCTTTCTGGATATGGTCCATAATTACCCCGATCTCATCCATGGTCACTTCTTCAGCACCACTTCTGATCAATAGAAGGACGTTTTTAGCACCTGTGATCTTGTTGTCATTCAACAATGGAGAGTCAAGAGCTTTTTTAACGGCTTCTTCTGCTTTGTTTTCACCTGAAGCAATTCCGGTAGACATTAGTGCAGTCCCTGAGTTCTGAAGTACAGATTTAGCATCTCTAAAGTCAATGTTTACATCAAAGTAACCTGTAATAACTTCTGCCATTCCTTTTGCGGCATTGGTTAAAACTTCATCGGCCTTCGAGAATCCCTGCTTGAATCCAAGGTTTCCGAACTGCTGTCTTAATTTATCATTATTGATCACAATAAGTGAATCAACATTGTTTCTCAGTTTTTCAAGACCATTCTCTGCCTGCTCAAGTCTTCTTTTCCCTTCAAAGCTGAAAGGAACGGTAACAATACCTACAGTAAGAATACCCATATCTTTGGCTACTTTGGCAATGACAGGAGCTGCCCCGGTACCGGTACCACCACCCATTCCGGCAGTGATGAACACCATTTTGGTATTCTGGCCCATTGCTGCTTTAATCTCTTCGATACTTTCGATAGCCGATTTTTCTCCTACTTCGGGATCTGCTCCCGCACCAAGACCTTCTGTGATGGTTGTTCCCAGCTGTACTTTATTAGCAACAGGGTTGTTGTCCAGGGTTTGGGCATCGGTATTACAGATCACGAAATCTACCCCGTAAATGCCTTTCTCGTACATGTGCTTTAGAGCGTTGTTTCCACCGCCACCTACACCGATTACTTTTATAATGGATGAATTTCCTTTTGGCAAATCAAATGAAAATCCTTGTGTATCTATGTTTTCCATAACTATGCTTTTTATAATTGATAATTGATAAATAATAATTGATAAGGTAACATCATTTATCAATTATCATTCATCGTTTATGCTTTACTCTACTTCTTCAAAGAATTTTTTAACTTTTTCCATCAGCGACTGCCCGAAAGTCAGTTTAGCTCTTCTATTTTCCTGTTGCTCACTGGCAATGGTTTGCTCCTGAACTACGGCTGTCGGCTGAACGGGCTGAACTGTTTCTGTCTGTGTTACAGTAGCTTCTGCTTTGGCAGGTTGCTCTTCAACAACCTCTTCTGCTTCAGCTCCCTGCTTTTTGTCACGGATCTTTAAACTTTCCATCAGCAAGCCGATTGATGTAGCAAATTCCGGGCCTTTCAGGTACTGGTTTTTATCGTTGGCGATATATTCGTTGGCAAAACCGATTCTGCTGTCAAAACCTGTGGTATAGTTGGCCAGCTGACGAAGATGCTTCAGATTGGATCCGCCTCCTGTAAGAACGATCCCGGCAATTAGTTTTTTCTTTTGTTCAAATGCTCCGTAAGCTTTTAATTCTGTATTCACCATTTCCAGGATTTCTTCTACTCTGGCGTTGATAATCTGTGCCAGGGTTTTAAGGGAAATTTCCTTGTCCGGTCTTCCGTGAAGTCCGGGAATGGTAACAAATGTACTGTCTTTTTCCAGTTCCGGAACTGCAGAACCGAATTTTACTTTCAGCTGTTCTGCATGCTTTTCAATAATTGAGCAGCCTTCTTTGATATCTTCCGTAATGATGCCGCCTCCGTAAGGAATCACGCAGGTATGACGGATGATATTGTCTTTGAAGATCGCAATATCTGTAGTACCGCCGCCTATGTCTACAATAGCAACGCCGGCTTCTTTTTCTTCTTTGGTTAAAACAGCTTCTGAAGATGCCAAAGGTTCCAGGGTAAGGGCTTCCATTTCAAGGCCTGCTTCTCTTACACATCTTGCGATGTTCCGAATGCTGCCCATTTGTCCTACCACCACATGGAAATTGGCTTCCAGGCGTTTACCGTGCATTCCTACAGGCTCCTGAATTTCACCTTCGGAATCCACTTTATATTCCTGGGGAAGAACATGGATAATTTCTTCACCCGGGAGCATGACCAGTTTTTTTACCTGATCTTTAAGTGCCTCGATGTCGTCGTCTGTAATAAATTTGTCCGGATGCTCACGCATGATATAGTCCGAGTGCTGAAGGGAACGGATATGTTTTCCTGCAATACCTACTGTAACTTTACGGATAGGAACTCCTGCGCTGGACTGTGCTTCAGAAACGGCCGCCTTGATGGAGTTGATGGTTTGTGAAATGTTATTCACAATCCCTTTATGAACTCCAAGACTTTTGGCCTTTCCAACGCCGAGAACTTCTATCTTCCCGTGTGCATTCCTCCTTCCGACAATCGCAACAATCTTTGTTGTTCCGATGTCCAGACCTACTGAATACTCTTGATTTTCCATTTTATGTCGATTTGATTTTTTTCTACTTTTTCTTACAATTGGGCTTATCCAATTTTATGTTTATTTGTCCATCCGGACTCTTTCTATTCTATTTTTACTTTAGCTTTCGGCTTTGTTCCGGCCGGCTTTTTCTCTGTCTTTTTGGTTTCCTTTGGTTGTGTTGTCGTTTTTGGTTTTATTTTTTCCTGCGGCTTTACTGAAGTTGTTTTTGTTTTTTTAATCTCAGCTGTTTTTACCAGTACATCCGGTTTTTTTACGGCTGCAAGAACCGGAGCTTTAGCGAGCTCTTTGTTTCCTGCTTTCAGAATACTGTCGTTTTCTTTAAAATATGGATTTAAAGTGGTTACGATCTGATTCTGATATTTTACAGACACCATACTGTACTTTTGCGGATCCTGGAATACAAGGTATTTTTCAACAAAGGTTTTTAAGCCTTTTACTTTAAATTCAATATTATCCAGATCTCCTATTTCTACTTTATAATTCCCGTCGCTGGTGAGAAGATTATAATCGTCTTTGCTTTTTGAAATCCCGATAAAGAATTTTTTGCTGAAATCATCTTTATCAATCTTTTCAACCAGCTCAGCCAGCTTTTTGTACTCATCGGGCTTCACATTCCCCGTTACCAGCATGCAGGGATGGGAATAGTTTTTTGAAATAGGAAACTCAATCCCTTTTTCATCTACATAAAAATCCCTTCCTTCTTTATTCAGCCTGAAAACCGGTACTCTCTGCTTGATGTCCAGATACAGCTTCCCGTTCAGATTCAAGTAGACATTGGCACTGTCTACTGCGGGAAGGGCATTGATCTTTTTTTCAAGCACGGGAATATTCAGGTCCCCGACTTTTCCTGAAGGATTTTCTTTTTTTACAATTTCCCGGATATCTTTCTCATCAATGAAGTATACGGGTGTTTTTTCGTTCATTTTTACAGAAATCTTGTTGTCCGTAATCTTCTGGCCGCTGAATCTCTTCAATGAGAAACTCAGCAGTAATCCAAGGATGATTACTGTGACAGCAATTTTTAATATTCTGTATTTATTTTTCATAGTTGAGTTCCGTGTTCCGTGTTTTCTGTTCCGTGTTTTTTGATTATTATTTTAATTTTTCTCAATCCATTCACAAATAGAGTCGTACAGGGTATCAATATTTCCTGCGCCTACGGTGAGGAGAATGTCAAAATCTTTTTCTTTTATTTTTCCGAAAGCACCGGACAAGTCGGATTTTTCTTTTTTATTTAAATTCACTTTTTCCAGAAGCCAGTCAGAGGTTATTCCTTCAAAATTTTCCTGAAGTTCCCTTGCAGGATAGATATCGAGAAGGATCAGTTCATCTGCTTTGCTTAAACTTTCAGCAAAACCATCGGCAAAATCTCTTGTTCTGCTGAAGAGATGGGGCTGGAAGACAACCAGAAGTTTCTTATCCGGGTAAAAGGTCTTGATGGAGCTTACTACCGCATTGATTTCTGTAGGGTGGTGGGCATAATCATCAATGTAAATTTTACCGTTCGGATAAATATGTTTAGTATATCTTCTTTTAATTCCTTTAAAGTTGGCAATAGCCTTTTTCAGCGTTTCAAAATCTACGCCTAAATTGTGGAGGATGGCTAGTGCTGCAGTCGCATTTTCCACATTGTGAATACCCGGAATTTCCCAAACAAAATCTTTTACGGTTTCTGCCGGAGTATGAAAATCAAAATAAATTTTATCGTGATCCATACGCAGGTTATCCGAATAGTAATCTGCTACCTCATTTACGGCATAGGTTTTATGGTCTCTGCCGATATCCAGGCCTTTTCTTACAAATAGCTGTTTATCATCAGGAACAAGGGCTGCAAACTGTTTGAAGCCTTCTTCAATATGGCTTTTGTCGCCATAAATATCCAGATGGTCTGCATCGGTAGAAGTTACCACTGCCCAATCCGGGGAAAGGTTTAGAAAGCTTCTGTCATACTCATCTGCCTCCACAACGGAGTATTTTGTCCCGTTATACAGGAAGTTGGATCTGAAATTTTCAGAAATACCACCTAAAAAGCATGAAAACGGAAGGTTGGCCTCTTTACAAAGGTGAGAAACCAAAGTGGAAGTGGTTGTCTTTCCATGGGTTCCTGCTACGGCAATACAGTCTGTATTTTCGGTAATTAAACCAAGAACTTTTGCCCGTTTTAAAACTTCAAACTGATTTTGATTAAAGTAATCCAGAATTCCTAAAGTTTTGATAGCAGGGGTATATATTACCAGAGTATCTTCTTTTTGAAGATGGGTTATTCTTTCATCAATGAGGTCTTCAAAAACAATATCAATTCCTTCTTTCATCAGCTGTTCCGTAAGCTTGGTGTTGGTTTTGTCATAACCCAGCACTTTTTTACCGGAAGCATTGAAATAGCGTGCCAAAGCACTCATCCCGATACCTCCGATTCCTACGAAGTAATAATTTTGATATGTTTCTAAAATCTTCATTCTTTTTGTATTAATGTATTTTTGTAAAATGTATTCATGTATGTTTTATCATTAATACATTTTACATTGTACTTTTTACAGTTTTAAATATCTCATCCACAATTTCTTTTGCTGCGTTTGGCTTGGCAAAATATTCCAGGTTTTGAGACATTTCGTTTCTTACACTTTCACTGCTGCAGATTTCTTCCAGTGTACTCCAAAATTTTTCCTGCATGTCAGAGTCTTTTACCATTCGGGCTGCATTTTTTTCAACCAGATTCATGGCATTTTTGGTCTGATGATCTTCCGCTGCAAAAGGGAAAGGTACCAGAAGAACCGGTTTTCTAGCTACTGCCAGCTCTGAAATGGCAATGGCTCCGGCCCTTGACACGATTACATCAGCTGCAGAGTAGGCCAGTTCCATATCTTTGATGAATTCTCTCAACTGAATCTGAGATCCAAGATCCGAGATCCGGGATTCGTTGCTTAATTCATTGTAATCCAGTTTTCCGGTTTGCCAGATCAATTGATATCCCTTTTCTTTAAGGTTTTCCAGATTAGCTTTCCAGGTATTGTTTAAGGTTCTGGAGCCCAAAGAGCCACCTACAGAAAGAATGGTGAGTTTGTCTTTATCAAGGCCCATTTTTTCTTTGGCCAAGGCTGTTTCTGACATTCCTGTAACGATATTCTCACGAATAGGATTTCCCAGGAATTTTATTTTTTCGGAAGGGAAGCCTTCTACTTTCGGATAAGCTGTGAAAACTGCCTTCGCTTTTTTGCTTAAAATTTTATTAGTAACCCCTGCATGAGCGTTCTGCTCCTGAATGAAAATAGGAATTCCCAATTTACTTGCTTCATATAAAGCAGGACCGCTTGCAAAACCTCCTGTTCCTACCGAAAAATCCGGAGCGAAATTTTTAATAATCCTTTTAGATTTAGATAAGCTTTTCAAAATTTTGAAAGGCAAACCTAAATTGGATAAAATATTTCCCCTGTCTATTCCTGCAATGTCGATTCCTTCAATTTTATAACCGGCCTGTGGAACTTTTTCCATTTCCATTTTCCCGTTGGCTCCTATGAACAAAAATTCTGTATCCGGAAATCTTCTTCTGATCTCATCTGCAATGGCAATAGCCGGGAAGATATGTCCTCCTGTTCCACCGCCGGATAATATTACTTTCAGTTTTTTGTTCATATTACTAATTATGCTGTGGGCAAATTTTCAATTAAATCAATAAAATCAACATACACCCAAATCTCAATTTTATTTTCAATCAGTTTTACTGAAATCTCTTTAACATTATAAACAGCATCATTAAGTTCAATAATTTCGGTAGATTCCAGATTATATGATTCCAAAAAATTAATGATTTCCACATCGGTATCAAACACCAATATATCTTCTGTGTTTTTGTAATCAATATATCTTATTAAACTTATCTCCATTTTATACTGTTTTAAGCGATATCATTAATTTCTGCTACACTTTGTTTTTTGCCCATTCCTTCTTCATCATATATCTGGATTCTTGAGCTTATATTTAAAATAATTCCAAGCTGGAGATAAGTAACCAGCATGGAGGTTCCTCCATAGCTTATCAGTGGTAATGGCTGTCCTGTTACCGGGATCAGGTTGATGGCTACAGCGATGTTCACAGCAAGCTGGACAAAAATCATCACCCCGAGGCTGAGCACGAGCAGGGAACCGAAAAAGGCGGGCATTTTGCTTGCGATCATTACAATCCGGATCATCATGATGAGATAAAGACTGATAAGGAAGGCTGCTCCGATTAGCCCATACTCTTCTACAATTACGGCAAAAATAAAGTCGGAGGCGGACTGTGGAAGCATTTGTTTTAATGCGCTTTTCCCTGGCCCCATTCCTGTAATCCCGCCATGTACGATGGCTGCTTTGGCCTGCATGACCTGATAGTTTTTTGCTTTTACACTTTCATCATCCACATCAGCTGTTTTTGCTTTGCTGGAGGTAAATGTTTCGATACGGCTCATCCAGGTATGCACACGGTTTCCGCCGATGAGGTTGGTATTTAAAGCAATAATCAGAAATAAGATAATGGCTACAAAGGATGAAGAGATAAATCCTGCAATATATTTCCAGTGAAGCTGTCCGATAATCAGGACAATTACAGAAACCATCAGAATCATCAATGCTGTGGAACCGTTATCTTTTGCAACCAATACAAAAACCAGCAGGATAGGTCCGAAAATATACATAATGTTCTCTATCGGAAGCCTTTCCCGTGTTATTTTTTTGGTCAGATACCTGCAGAGGTAAATGATCAGCATGAGGAAGGCGAATGATGAAGGCTGGAATGAAATGGGCGTTCCGGGAATTTTCAACCATCTTGAAGCACTGGCTCCGTCAATGGTCTGACCCGTAAACATGGTGACGATGAGCAAAACAATCATGAGCCCAAGCAGGATGCTGCTGAGCTTTCCGATGTACTCATATTTTATCATTCCAACTACTCTCATGATCACGAGACCCAGGACTACAAAGAACATATGCTTGATGACGTGACCTGTTGTGGTCCCGTTATTAACAATATATTCAAGATTTGAACTTGCTGAGTATACCGGGAAAATAGAGAAAATGGAGATCACAAGGATGACCATCCAAAGTACTTTATCGCCCTTTAGCAATTCAATTCTGTTTTCTGTGTTCTGTTCGTCCATATTTTTTTGTATTCAGGTATTGATGTAAAATGTATTCATGAGTTCAAAATCATTAATACATCAATACCTTCATACTTTTTTACATTTACTTTAATACCTGCTCTTTAAACTGTTTTCCTCTGTCTTCATAGCTTTTGAAAAGGTCGAAACTTGCGCAGCATGGTGAAAGCAACACCGTATCACCGCTTTTTGCGAGTGATTTTGATATTTTTACGGCTTCTTCCATACTGGACGTGTCATAAATAAATTCTTTTTTGTCTTTAAAGAATTCTATAATCTTCGTATTATCTATTCCTAAGCAGACAATTGCCTTTACTTTTCTTTTAACAAGATCCTCAATTTCTGTATAATCATTTCCTTTGTCCAGGCCTCCAACGATCCAGACTGTAGGGTTTTTCATACTTTCTAGGGCGTAATAGGTGGCATTTACATTCGTTGCCTTACTATCGTTGATGTATTTTACACCGTTGATTTCGGTTACAAATTCCAGTCTGTGCTCTACCGCCTGGAAGGTCATCAGAGAGTTTCTGATGCTTTCGTTGTTGATTTCCAATATTTTACCGGCTATTGAAGCGGCTAAGCTATTGGCTACATTATGGTTTCCAAGAAGGGAGAGCTTGTCAATTTTCATTGAGAACTCGTCCTTCATTTTTACCACAATCTCATCATCGCTAATAAAACCTCCTTCAGATAATTTTTCTTTGGTTGAGAAAGGAATCATCTTCGCTTTTATTTCCAGCTTTTCAAGGATATTTTTGCTCATTTCATCATCTTTATTGTAGATGAAGAAATTGTCATTTTCCTGGTTTTCTGCAATTCTGAATTTGGCTAAAGCATATTCTTCATAATTGTAGTTGTACTGGTCCAAATGGTCCTGCGACAGGTTCAACAATAGAGAAATATACGGCCTGAAGTTCTGAATATCATCCAGCTGGAAAGAGCTTACTTCCAGAACATAATATTCATGGTTTTCATCGGCCACCTGCTTGGCAAAGCTGTATCCGATATTTCCTCCCAGTCCTACATTCAGTCCGTCATTCTTCAGGATATAGTATATCAGGGAAGTTGTTGTTGTTTTTCCGTTGCTTCCTGTAATGGCGATGATCTTTGCATCGGTAAATTCTGATGCAAATTCAATTTCAGAGGAAAGTCGTATTCCTTTTTCATGAATTTTATGAACGATCTCTGCCTTTTTCGGAATTCCGGGGCTTTTTACAATCCAGTCGGCATTTAAAATTCTATCTTCGTTGTGGTTTCCTTCTTCAAATTCAATTTCATTTTCGGTTAAAAACTGCTTATAGTTATCCTTAATAGCTCCTTTGTCTGAAAGAAAAACTTCCAGACCTTGTTTTTTTGCTAAATAAGCAGCTCCGCATCCGCTCTCTCCACCTCCTAAAACAACTATTTTCATATTTATTCTTTTGTAAAATGTATAATGTAGCAGGTATTAATGTGATTTGGTTTTTGTTTAATACTCTACTTTACACAAAAGTTTTTATCTCATTTTTAATGTGATCAGGCATACAATAGCCAGCATTACCCCGATGATGATCATTCTGTTCACGATCTTACTCTCATGAAAACCTCCTTTCTGATAGTGGTGGTGTAATGGTGACATTCTAAAAAATCTGTTATTCTGAGCATATTCCAGCCCGTATTTTCTTTTTCTGTATTTGAAAACTACAACCTGCAGCATCACAGATATGTTTTCAATCAGGAAGATCCCGCATAGAACAGGAATCAGAAGTTCTTTTCTCAAAATGATGGCTAAAACGGCAATCACTCCTCCAAGCATTAAACTTCCGGTGTCTCCCATGAAAACCTGTGCCGGATAGGTATTGTACCAGAAGAAACCAATAACGGCCCCTACCATGGCTACAGCAAAGATGGTGGTTTCCCCCATATTCGGCAGGAACATGATATTGAGGTAATCTGCAAAGATGATGTTCCCGGAAAGGTAGGCAAACAGGGCAAGGGTAAGCAGTATGACTGCGCTGGTTCCTGCGGCAAGCCCATCAATTCCGTCTGTAATATTGGCTCCGTTTGATACGGCTGTTACGATGAAAATAACGATAGGTATAAAGACAATCCATGCCCATTCGTGGGCATCTTTATCATTCATCCAAAACAGAATTCCACTATAGTCGAACTCATTGTTCTTGGCAAACGGTACAGTAGAAACAGTAATTTTTTCCGTAGGCATGAAATTCTGCTCTACATTGTTCCGGTTCACTACTTTTGCATCTGCATATTTTCTTTTAACAGTAATGTCAGGGTGGAAATACATTGTAATTCCGACAATTAGCCCTAATCCGACCTGGCCAACAATTTTAAATTTTCCGCTCAGACCGTCTTTATTTTTCTTGATTTTCTTTAAATAATCATCCAGGAAACCTATGGCACCCATCCATAACATGGAAACCAGCAGCAATACGATGTAGACATTGGTGATCCGGGTAAACAGCAGTACAGGAATAATCGTCGCAATAATGATGATCAGTCCTCCCATGGTAGGCGTTCCTTCTTTCTGTTTCTGCCCGTCTAATCCAAGGTCACGTACCAGTTCGCCCATCTGCCTTGCCCGCAGATAGTTGATAATCCTCTTACCATAGACAAGGGCAATGACAAGAGAAAACAGTACGGCAATACCGGCACGGAAAGAAATGTATTTCAGCATTCCCAATCCCGGTATATGGATTCCCTGACTGGTTAGATATTCGTATAGATAGTATAACATGTTTCCTTTTTTATTTAAAGATTAAGAGATTAAGGCATTTAGAAATTCGTATTGTTTCTTAATCTCTGAATTTCTAAATCTTTTAATCCAAATCATTTATTTGCTCATTAACTTCCAAAGTTCGTTGATCGTTTCTTTGTCGTCAAAATGATGTTTCACACCATTAATGTCCTGATAGTTTTCGTGGCCTTTTCCGGCTACTAAGACTATATCTTTTGGTTCTGCGAATTTTATCGCCATTTTTATTGCTTCTTTTCTGTCGGGAATTGAAGTGTATTTGCTGAAGTTCTGAGGTTCAACGCCTGCTTCAATTTCCTTGATGATCTGTGCAGGATCTTCTGTTCTAGGATTATCTGAAGTGATGATTGCCAGTGTTGATTTTTTAGTGGCAATATTCCCCATTTCAGGTCTTTTCGAGTGATCTCTGTCGCCTCCGCATCCGAAAACGGTGATCAGCCTTTCGTTTTTTGTCCTGATATCGTTGATGCTGTCCAGAATATTTTCCAAAGCGTCCGGAGTGTGGGCATAATCTACAATAAAGAAGATTCCGCCGTCTGATTTGAAGGTTTCGAATCTTCCGGAAACTCTGTTTAACTTGCTGATCGCCTGCAGAATTTCATCCTGTTCAAAATCAAGCTCGGAAGCAATTCCGAAAACCAGCAGTAAATTATAAATGTTGAATTTTCCTGTCAGTGTCGTCCAGAATTCTTTTCCATTGAAATTCAGCAGCATTCCGTTGAAATCAATTTCTAAAGATTTCCCATGGTAATCCGCCATAGTCTTCATGGCGTAAGATTTTTTCTTTGCCTTGGTATTCTGAAGCATCACCATTCCGTTTTTATCATCCACATTGGTGATGGCTATAGCTGTATCTTCCAGTTCATCGAAGAACCTTTTCTTTGTTTTCAGGTATTCATCGAAGGTTTTATGGTAATCTAAATGATCATGGGTAAGGTTGGTAAAACCGGCTACTTTAAAATGCAGCCCTTCGATTCTGTTTTGAGCGATTCCGTGAGAGCTTACTTCCATGAAAGCATATTCACAACCTTCCTCAACAGCCTGAGCTAAAATTTTATTGATGGTAATAACATCCGGAGTGGTGTGGGTCGCAGGAATAATTTTTTCCCCAATCCTGATTTCCACTGTGGAAAGCAGTGCTGAATCATAACCTAAATTTTTGAACACATCAAAAAGAAGCGTAGATACCGAAGTTTTTCCATTGGTTCCGGTAACTCCAATTAACTTAAGCTTCTGAGATGGGTTTCCGTAAAAGTTAGAAGCCAGGTGTCCCAATGCTTTGGATGAATCTTTCACCTTGATATAGGTTACATTTTCATTCAGTGTTTCAGGGAATTCTTCGCACACTACTGCTTTTGCACCTTTTTCAACAGATGATGCAATGTATGAATGTCCGTCTGCAACGGTTCCTCTTACTGCTATATAGAGCGAGTTTTCCGTAACCTTTCTGCTGTCGAATACCAATTCTGAAACATCACGGGTATCGTCACCGTGAATTTCTAAAACTGGAATCCTTTTTAATAATTCTGTTATTATCATTTTTATCAATAGGACTTTATCCTATTCTTGTTAAATCGTCCTTTCGGACTGGTTTTTCTTATTTTAATTCTGCAGAGACAAATAAATTCTCTGGTTCTTGCTGATTATAGTGCCTTCCAGAGGGAATTGCTCCTTAATCCTTCCGACTCCTTTATAATCAACTCTGTAACCTAGGTTTTCCAGTTGTGGAATAATGTTTTTCCCAATCAATCCTACTACGCTAGGCATTTGTTTATTATTTACCGCTATTTTAACATTAGGCTCTACCATTTTATTAAGGTTCACCTTTCTGTCTACCAGCATTTCTTTTTCAATATTCTGAGGTGTTTTCAGGAATGTTTTTCCTGCAATTTCTTTAAATACCGGTGCTGAAACAGATCCTCCATAAAAGCCTTTCGCCGTATTCGGCTCACTGATCATCACGTAGCAGGTGTACTTTGGATGATCTGCAGGGTAGAATCCGGCAAATGAAGCACGGTACTTCATAGGGCCAGGTAGCCAGTATTCAAATCTTGCGGTACCTGTTTTCCCTGCCATTTTCAGGTTAGGGGTAAAGATGCTTCGTCCGGTTCCTTTTTCTACGGCTTTGGTCAGGGCGCTGGTCATCATTTTAATGGCTTTTTCTGAGGCCATTTTATTGACCATTACTTCCGGTTTGGCGCTGTAGATTACTTTGCCGTCTTTCATGATTTTATCGATGAAGAGGGGTTTAAGCATTTTACCGCCATTGGCAACGCCATTATAGAAGGTTGTTAACTGCAATAAGTTGATATTTGATGAATATCCGTAAGAAATAGAGGCTAATGTGGCAGCGTTCCATCTCTTATTTTCCGGCGTTACGATCTTCGGTTTTGTGATTCCCGGAAGCTCGATATCCATTTTATCGAATAATTTCCATCTTTTCAGGTGGTCAAGGAAAATCTGCGGTTTGTCTGCATAATATTTGGTGATCAGTTTTGCCGTTCCTACGTTACTTGATTTTGCCAAAACATCGCTTATATCATAAGTTCCTCCACCGTGGCCGTCTGAAATCCTTTGTTTAGCATAGGTCCAGACTCCGCCTCCTACGTTCACGGTAGTATTTTCATCGATGAAGCCATCATCCATTGCTGCCAAAAGTGAAATGGTTTTGAAAGTAGACCCCGGCTCAATATTATCTTTTATAGCATAGTTATAAGAATCTTCATATTCTCCGTCTTCTGTTCTCCTCAGATTAACCATTGCTTTTACTTTTCCGGTTTCCGTTTCCATGACGATTACCGTTCCGTGTTTTGCTTCAAAATTGATCAGCTGCTTCTCCAAAGCGGAGTGGGCAATATCCTGAATTCGAAGGTCTAAGGTGGTGTAAACATCTTCACCATCCACCGGTTCTTTTACTTTCCAGTAATCGATCGGTTTCCATTGGGAAGAGTTGATTCTCTGTTCTAATCTTTTACCATCGGTTCCGGTAAGGTATTTTGAGAAAGCGCCTTCCAGTCCGGCTTTAACTTCACCATTATCCATGCCGATAGTTCCGGCCCCGATCTCTGAAGTGGCCAATTCTCTTTTATAATTCCTGTCTACGATAAAACCTCCTTTATTTTTTCCTTTTTTGAAGATCGGAAAGTTTCTGATACGGTCATACTGATCGAAATCAAGGCCTTTTACCAAAGTGTAGTATTGATTTTTCTTTCTCTTCTGTTCGTCGAATTTTTGTCTGAATTCTGCTCTGGGTTTTCCGAACATCTTGCTTAAGGAATCCGTCAGCGCACCAATATTGTTGCTGTAGATGGTATCTTTCATGGTTTTGAAATCAAGATAGATATCGTAGCGCATCACGGTTGTGGCAAGAATGGATCCGTCCGAGGCAAACAGGTTTCCGCGGGCAGCCTTCAAAGTGGCCTCACGGTAATTTTTATTAATGTAATCGTCTTTAATCTCCTGAACATTAGTGTTTTGCAGAATTACTATCCTGGCAAGAAACATCACAAATACGCATAGAACTCCCACTGCGAAGAGATAGCCCCACCTTAACGTTTTTTTACGCTTGTTATCGTATTCATTTTGTTTTTGCATCTGTACTGTCTAGTTTTATGAGCAGTTTATGAGGATGATTTTCCAAAGTCATCAGCGAGTCTTTGGCGACTTCCTTCCCCAGTTGCGATTCCATTTTTACTTTGATCAGCTTACTCTGGGCGTAAGCGTTTCGTGATTTATATTCTTCTGTTTCTTCTTTTAATGCATTGACAATTTTGATCTTTTTGTTGACTAAGTGATTACTGTAAATCATTGCCATCATCAGAACAAACAACAGTAAAAAATACTTGTAATGAGTTTTAATCTCATCACGGTTCAGAAAGTTTCCTTTTATGATATCTATAAAAGTGAGCTTTTTCTGAGGGCGGTTTGTTGTTCTTTTTGCCACGCTGTTTATAATTGATGATTGATAAAATGATGGATGATCCGAATCATTCATCAATCATATTTTATCATTTATACCTTTATTCCTGTTCTCATTTTTGCACTTCTTGCTCTGGAGTTTTCTTCGATTTCCTTATCATCAGGGATAATCGCTTTACTTTTAAGCAATTCAAATACCTTTTTATAGTTTCCGTAGATATCTCTTTCCTGCTCACCTTCAAACATTCCGTTTTTCAGGAATCTTTTTACCAGGCGGTCTTCCAATGAATGGTAAGAGATGACCACGAGTCTTCCTCCGGGTTTTAAAATATTGAGTGCCTGAACCAGCATTTCTTTCAACGCTTCGAGCTCCTGGTTAACTTCTATCCTTATCGCCTGGAAAAGTTGTGCATAGAACTTATTGACTTTATGAGGCGGAAGATAGTTGAAAAGCTTTTTCAGATCTTCAGTGGTGGTAATGGCTTTTGTTTTTCTGTGGTGAACAATATCTCTTGCCAGTTTTCTCGCCTCTCTCAGCTCACCATAATGATAAAAGATATCAGCAAGTTCGCTTTCTTCATATTCATTAATGACTCTCTTGGCATCAAGATTCTGCATCACATTCATTCTCATGTCCAGAGGCGCGTTATTTCTTGTTGAAAAACCTCTTTCTGCTTCATCAAACTGATGGGATGAAACGCCAAGGTCTGCCAGCACTCCATCAATCTGGGAAAAACCATACATGAGCATGGAATTTTCCAAAAACCTGAAATTCTGATTAACCAATGTAAATCTTGGGTCATCAATTGTATTTTTAAGGGCATCCAGGTCTTGGTCAAAACTGAAAAGTTTTCCTTTCTCTGAAAGTCTGCTCAGGATTTCTCTTGAATGACCTCCTCCTCCAAAAGTGCAGTCCACGTATATTCCGTCAGGATTCGTCACCAAATCATCAACGCTCTGCTTCAATAAAACGGGGTTGTGGTACATACTTAATTGTGTTTTTTACCTGCTTTATGGCAAGTGTGGTTTATTCTTCTTCAAAAGATCCCATTACATCTTCGGCCAGGCTCGCAAAATCAGCTTCATTGGTTGAGATTACCTTTTCGTAGGCTTCTTTATCCCAAATTTCAAAAAGCTCTCCTGCGCTGGTAATCACGGTATCTTTCTGAAGGTTTGCAAAATGAACCAGATCTTTTGAGATCTGAAGTCTTCCTGCATTGTCCAGTTCTACTGTTTTTACCCCTGCCGTAAACATTCGAATGAAATCAGCATTCTTTTTAATGAATCTGTTCAATTTATTTATTTTGCCCATCAGTTTGTCCCAGGCATTCATGGGATAGACTTCGAGACAAGGCTGGAACACAGATCTCTTGACTACAAACGCCTTATCGTCGAAGTTTTCCATCTGTTTGATCAGGGAGGAGGGAACTTTTAAACGGCCTTTGTCGTCAATTTTACACTCATATGTTCCAATGAAACTTTTCATTTGGGACAAATTTATATAATAATTTCCAAAATTTCCCACTTTTTCCCACTTTTTGACTTAATGTTAATAAGTTTTATTAAGGATTGAATTTAAACAGGGTAAGTGATTGATATAATGTTTGTTGTAAAAACTGTTATTTGACCCATAATAACGGGGTTTTGAAAAAAGTAAAGAAAAAGGGTGATATTATATTATTTTTACTTTAAATTAGGGTAATCAAAATTTTTTTGAGGTTTAATTTGTATTTTTGCAAAGCTTTATTAAGGCATTTTATGATATTTAGTACAAAAAAAGGAAAGAAATATACTTTTGTAGAGGCGGGAGAAGGACATCCATTGGTGCTGTTGCACGGTTTAATGGGTGGTTTGAGTAATTTCGATAAAATGGTAGATTTTTTTTCGGAAAAGGGGTTCAAGGTATACGTTCCTCAGTTGCCTATTTACGATCTGCCCGTACTTAATACTAATCTTACCACTCTTGCAAAATATATTATCAAGTTTATAGAAAGTCATATCTCCGGACCTGTTACCATTGTAGGCAACTCTATGGGCGGGCATGTAGGGCTTATCATGACTTTGGCAAGACCGGATCTGGTAAAGAATCTTGTATTAACAGGAAGTTCGGGGTTGTATGAAAGAACTTTCGGGGACAGTTTTCCGAGGAAAAATGACCGTTCTTATATAAGGAAGAAAACAGAAGAGGTTTTTTATGATCCTGCTATTGCTACAGAAGATCTTGTAGACGAAGTTTTTTCTGTTGTGAACGACAGAATGAAAGGAATAAAAACGGTAATGCTGGCAAGAAGCGCCATTAAACATAATATGCTGAACGACCTTCCTAAGATTCTGACACCAACGTGTCTGATCTGGGGAAGACAGGATAATGTAACGCCTCCTGAAGTGGCTGAGGATATGCATAAGTTTATTCCGAATTCAGATCTCTTCTGGATAGAACACTGCGGGCATGCTGCGATGATGGAAAAACCGGATGAGTTTAACGAAATTCTCTACAACTGGTTAAAAGATAAAATTTAAATAAATAATAATAAACCATTAAGAAAGCTCTTAATGGTTTGTTTTTCTAAAAAATATTCGAAAGATGGTTATTAAAACAGCAAGTTTTGTAAAGAGTAGCGGAAAGTGGCAGGATTGTCCTGAACCTACGATGCCTGAATATGCTTTTATCGGAAGGTCAAATGTTGGAAAATCATCATTGATCAATGCCATGATGAACCATAAGGATCTGGCAAAAACTTCCGGAACTCCCGGGAAAACGCAGCTTATCAATCATTTTTTAGTGAATGAAGAATGGTACCTGACGGATTTACCGGGCTATGGATATGCTAAAGTTTCAAAATCTATCAGAAAGGATTTCGAGAAGCTGATCACGAATTATATTTTAAACAGAAGAAACCTTGTGAATCTTTTCGTTTTGGTAGATTCCCGGCATACTCCGCAAAAAATAGATATGGAATTTATCCAGTGGTGCGGGGAAAGCGGAATTCCTTTTTCGATTGTTTTCACGAAAGCAGATAAACTGAAACCGAATGTTGCCATTCAGAATGTAGAAAACTATAAGAATGAACTGCATAAAACGTGGGAAGACCTGCCTGAAATGTATGTAACTTCTGCAGAAAAGAAAACAGGAGGAGATGAAATCCTGAATTTCATTCAGAAAACCAATGACTTTTTAAAAAATAACAGCGTAAGTTTTGATGAGTAATATAATCTGGAAAATTAAAACCTTTGATGAGTTTACAGTTCCTGAGCTGTATGCGGTATTAAAGGCGCGTATTGATGTTTTTGTTATTGAACAGAATTGTCCTTACCCTGATCTGGATAATTATGACCAGAAGGCTGTTCATATCTGGGCTGAAGAGGACGGAGAAATCTTAGCCTATTGCAGGGTTTTTGACAAAGGAATCAAATATGAGGAAACTTCTCTGGGAAGAGTGCTTACCACGGAACAGGCAAGGGGGAAAAATCTTGGAAAGCAGCTTATTCAGTATGCTGTAGAAACCATTGAAAACCGTTTTCATACTTCTGAAATTAAGATCTCGGCACAGGATTATTTATTAAGATTTTATTCCAGATTCGGATTTATAGATACCGGAAAGAAATATCTGGAGGATGATATTCCGCATACGGAAATGATTAGAAAATAAAAAAGCGAAGAGAAATCTTCGCTTTTTTATTTATGCTGAATGTTTTAGTTTTTAATTACATCCGGAACAGTAAGATCTGTCTACATATTGTTTGGTGCTTCCGCTATAATAATAGCAACCTCCTCTGGAACCTACATACAACTTATTTCCATTATAAGTACATCCTTTATCTGATGAATAATAATTTGATCTTCTAGAGTTATAGCTGCTACTAGTCTTGCTCTTGCTCCTTTTTGTCTTCGTCTTTTTCTTTTGTTTTTTAGAAGATAATTCTGTTTTGGAGGCAATACTGGTTGTAGTTGCTGTGAAGCTTGCAGGAAGCATTAAACCTGTAGCTAAAAGAGTAGTGAATAGTAATTTTTTCATGGTTGTAAATTTTTTATCCTCTGTGGATAATTGCATCATTTAAAGCATTAACAATTTTTTGAATATAATCTTTGTTTTTTGAGACGATACTGTTGACCTCTCCCGCATTTGTACTTATTCTCACAGCATATTCATTTTTAATCGAAATTAACCACCATATTCCTAGTGCAATTATTATAAATCCTACCCAGAAAATATCTTTGGAAAAAAGAAAGAGTAATCCGAAAATAATCACCAATACTGCTTTGGTTTTACTTTTAATAATTTCAAAAACATGAACTGAAGAAATATTTCTCATTGCGTATGTTTTTGATTGGGTTACAAAACGGGATTGTGTTACGGTTACAAAACCATCCTGATAAAATTTAGTTTCATTTTGATTTTCCATAGTTATCTTATTTTTCTTGAATATCTGTTTTTTACATATCTGTTTATAAAACCATTTAATCCGCTACCGGATATAGCAAGATTAATCATAGTTTCTATATTAGCCTTTCCTGCACTACCATGAGTATATTCGTAAATACTGCCAGTAGAAAACTCTACTTGTATAAAGTCTGATCCGATTAAATATCCTGAGACTCCAGAATCGCCATTGTTGTTTGAGTATCTTTCCATACTAAAATTTTTAATTGTTTAATATTTCAAAAATATAAAGCCTAAAAGCCTATTCCTTACGGGATTCCGTAAAACAAAAAACCTCTCAAATTTTTGAAAGGTTTGTATATCAGGATAAAACAGACTTAGATAATTCCTAAATCTTTGCAAAAAGCCACAAGTTGTTCGTTGCTTGCTACATTAAGGTTCTCTTTTAAGCTGTTCAGCCTTTTTTCTACACTACTCAGGCTGTTGGGCTTAATGTTGTTATTCTGCAGATAAGTAGGAATGTTTTTTTGCAATACTCCTTGGGAGAGAAGAGAAACAAGGGTGATATCAAACGATGTAAATTCGTAATTGTTCAATTTCTTTACTTCCTGCTTCAGGTCAAGTGACAGATAGTTTTCATTGATATGAACAGAAGCAATGGCTCTTTTCAGCTCTTTGGAATCATTTCTGGCTTTTCGGACAAAACCATTGATTTGATATTCATTAAAAAGAGAATCTATAATTCCGGATTTATGCTCTCCGGAAAAAACAATGACTTTCAGATTTGGGATCAGTTCCCGTATTTTGAGGATCAGCTCCTTTCCATCTTTGATATCCTGTTTGTGATGATCTTCATCAAAAGAAAGATCTGTAATGAGCAAATCATAAAGGTTATTTTCCCGGATGGATTTTTTTACTTTAGCTAACGCATCATCACAGTAATATGCATAATCGGCGTTGGATATATTAAGGTCTTCGAGGGTTTTCTGAACAGAAATACTGCTGCTTTCGTGATCTTCGGCTATTAAAATTTTTTTAAACATTCTTTTGAGGCTTTTAAGAAACAGGAAATGAAATGTTGACCTTCAATCCCTTTTCAGATTTATTGTCAAAAATAATTTCTCCGTGGATACCATCAATACGGGTTCCCGTATTTGTCAATCCGTTTTTGTAAAGCATATCTCCCGGAATTCCGATTCCATTGTCTGTATACTGGATTTTGACTAAATTATTAATTCTTTCAAATTTGAAAACAACCCGGGAAGCCTGACTATGCTTTTTCATATTAACAAGGAGCTCACGGATAACCTGGTAGATATCTTCAAAAGTAGACGTAGAAATGCCTGACCAAATATCGGATTCATTTCCTACCGTATAAGTTTCTGTTTTTTCGTTTTTAAAAGAAGCAATAAGGTTGGAAACTTTCTCTTTCCAGTCCTTTATATCATTTTCAGGATCGGTCTTTTCGTACGAGATGTCCCTGGATTTTTCATATACAAATTCCAGCTCATCCAATGCTTTTTCTTTATCAAAATTTTCCTGGTTTTCTATTTTTGTCATGACCTGGTAGATGCCATTGGCAACAACGTCATGAACCCTTTTGGATATCCTTAGTTGATCGTTTTTTAATTTAATTTCATTCTCTTGTTTAAGAGTGATTTGTCTTTTTCTATACCATAAAAGAGTTATAAAAGCTAAGACCAAGGCTATTAAAAGGATTAGGATATTGTTTCCCTTTTTTGAATTGTCAGCTTTTAATTTTTGATTATCAGCATTTTTTTTCTCTACATCATATCTGATGGTGGCAAATTGGTTTTTTGCTTTGCTTCGTGAAACTTGTACGCTATCATTAAGTGCTTGAAACTGTTCAAAATATTTTAAGTAATTATCTGGATCTAAGTTTATTATTTTTTGCAATGCCTGTAATTGATCTTCTGAACTTGAGTTTTTTTTCGCAGTATTCAGCATTTTATTTGCATAGTACAGAGCTTTACTTTTATCTATATAGAAAAAATAGTTAGATAAAGCGGCATAGCTGGAGTTTTCATCTTTTCCAATTCTTTCACGTATTTTCAGAGCTTTATAAAACTCGGGTAAAGGATCGTAGCTTTTGTCTTCGTAATTCTTTGCCCTTGCCATATTATTGATGAACATTGCATACTTCAAACTGTCTTTAGTTGATAATGACAGTTGTATATTTTTCTGGGCTTCTGCATATTTTCCTAATGTTATTAATGCTGCGCCAAGATTATTGTAATACATATATTTATTTTCAATATCATCTGAATATTGAATAGCTTTTTTATAATATCTAATAGTTTCATCAAAGTTATATAGATAAGAAGAGCAAATTGCCATGTTATTAAAGCTGGAAGCTAATATTCTGCGGCTTAGGCTATCTTGTTTTTTTTCCAGACAACGATTTGCTTCAAGAGAAGTTTCGATACTTCCATAGTAATCGCCTTTACTTTCCTGAATAATAGCCATATTTACTAATGATCTGGCTGCTTCTATAGAGTCTTGCGCTTCAAAATATGAGTTTTTGGCCAGATTGAAATAATAGAAAGAAGAGCCTGTGGTATCTTTTTTTGCTTTATCAACATATGCTTTTGCGATAAAAATTTTTTCGGAACTTTTCTTATTGCATGAAAAAAGGAGTATTGATAAAATGATGAGAAATATTTTTTTCATGAGTATTGTTTTTTCTTACAAAATAAAAAAAAAGAACAGATTATACAATCTGTTCCTTAAAAAATGAAATACTCAATTATGGAGAAGGCGGTGTCTGGCCGGTATTTCCCCCTGTGTTTCCTCCGTTTCCGTGACCATTCCCATTTCCGCCTCCATCTCCCGGATCCAGTCCTTCTCCCGGATCGGCCAGCTGCACTGTTGTTTGCGTTTGGTTACTGTTACATGATGTTGTATTGGCGTTGTTATTTGAAAATGCTAATCCCAGTAGCATCAATATTAATTCTAACATTGGTTTAAAAATTTAAAAATTTGGCACTGGTGTTCTTCCTCACGAAACAGATCGTAAGCAGTGTTACACGGTTAAAAAAATTTGAAGCGCTTCTTAAATTTTTGGGAAGTAAACCATCAAAAACGGAGGAGAAACATCTGCTTCCCAACCCGGAGTTTTCCTCCGTTTTATCTGGTAATTTTGAAATCAGTTTCGTACTTTTGTTTTTCTAATGTTTTGTTTGTCACTGATTTCTGGAGCAAATATCCAACAAATGATGAGGCGGGTGTTAGACAAAACATGGACATCGATAGACAGGAAATGGACAGGAATTTCATTATGGGAATCCGTAATGCGACATGGTCGAAAATCACCTATTTTGTAATTGTCTTTAAAAACTAAATATGTCCAAGAAAAAACTATTAATTCGTGAGGTATTTGAAAAAATTAGAAAGAGATCTCCCAAAGACACCAAAAGTGGTTGGGCGGAAGATCTTTCAGATGATCTTGAGAAAGAATTAAGATTTACAATATCAGCAAAAACTCTTTCTAGATATTATGACTCATTTGTCGCTGAAACAAAAGAAGAAACAGGTATAGAAACTTTAATACTTAATAAGTTAAGCCAATATTTAGAATATAAAGATTTTGAACATTTTTCTAAAACATTTCTAAAGCAAAATGATGAAGCGAAGTCTACTACAGTTAAGATAAGTGTTGATGACGGACAAGAAAGCCTGTCGAAGAAAATATCTGATATTTTTATTACAGTTACTAATACATTGGAAAGTAATCCGACTTTCAACATGCCGGAGTTTGTAAAACAGAATGGAATGGGAATTATAGGAATTATTCTGATTGCAAGCGTTTTTTTTGCAAATAGAACTCAAGACGATAAAAAACAAAAACCACTTATTCCGGCTTTTGGTCAGCTTTTAGGAGCAGAACCTGAACCTCTCAAAGAAAAGAACTGTATGTATTGGGATAAGAGCGAGTACAGACTTGCTGATTGTGAGGATAAAAACCCTCGTCATGATTTAAAGCCGTTGGATTCCGTACAGCTTAAACATTTCAAAAGAATTAATAGGAAAGATACACTTACGGTTGACAATGCTTTAGGTGTCACCTGGTATTCGAAGTTTTACGGAAATGTGGAATTTTTTACAATGGACGGAGAAGATCCGGAAAATGGGCGAGAACTGCGGGCATCCACAGCTTACATTATTGAGAAATATGCAGGTAAATAATGATATAAAACAAAAAGCGAGGCCGATCATTTGATCGGCCTCGCTTCTTATTTTGCGGCCAAATAGTTAAGCTAATCAAGCCTCATTCAGCATTCCCAATTCCCCAAAATGTTTTTTAAACTTCTGGATTTTAGGTCCTACTACCGCGCTGCAGTAGGGCTGAGTAGGGTTTTCGTTATAATAGCCCTGGTGATATTGTTCTGCAGGCCAGAACTTCTCAAATTGGGTAATTTCTGTTACGTATGTTCCCGGCCATTTTCCCGATGCTTCTGATTTTTTAAGAGCTTCTTCAGCTTTGGCCTTTTCCGCATCGTCTTTATAGTAAATTACGGAACGGTACTGGGTTCCGATGTCGTTGCCCTGTCTGTTCAGCTGGGTAGGATCATGAAGGAAGAAAAACACATCCATTAACTGTTCGTAGGAAATGATCTTCGGATCAAATGTAATCTGTACCACTTCGGCATGTCCTGTTTCTCCTGTACATACTTCTTCATAAGTAGGATTATCCTTGTGCCCTCCCGAATAGCCTGAAATGGCAGAATGAACACCTTTCAGCATATTGAAGCAGCTTTCCACACACCAGAAGCATCCGCCTCCGAAAGTGACCTGCTCTAAATTATTATTATCCATTATTCTTTAATTATTTTATTTACCGGCTTTTCTCTTGAAATTGCATAAAATTGAGTAAAAACCAGTCAAAAATATGAAAAACTTTTTCATTTTTGTAAGGGAAATCTAATGATTTAAAGCATAATTGATATTACCTTTTTTTATTGCTGAGGATGGAATGAAAAGTTTTTTTATTTCCACAGATCCCACAGATGTGCACTGATTACTTTTTAGAAAATAAGGCTCTTTATTTAAAGCAAATCAGGTAAGAGTATTTCTTTATAGAATTTAAAAATTATACACAAGATTCTGTGAAATCTGTGGGATCTGTGGGAAATTCTTTCCTTTCAAAACAAAAAAGCACCCCAAAGGATGCTTCTGTTATTTAGAATAATTTTCAGTTATTTTTCCCAAACTAAGGCACTTGCTCCAAGGATGGCAGCATCCGCTTCGTCCAGCTCACTGAAAACCAGTTTTACTTTATTTCTGAAGATAGGGAGAAGGTTTCTCTCCATATGCAGTTTGGCAGGCTTTAGAATAAAATCACCGGCTTTGATTACACCTCCAAATAGAAGAATGGCTTCAGGTGAAGAAAACATAACGAAATTCGCCAGGGCTTCACCCAGTTTCTGACCGGTGTATCTGAATACCTCGATAGAGATTGGATCTCCTTTCAGCGCACATTCATGGACTGTTTTTGAGTTGATCGACTCTTCCGGATATTGATTTAACAGAGATTCAGGGAATTCAGCCCTCATCTTTTTCGCCGTAATTGCTATTCCTGTTGCAGAGGCATAGGCCTCAAGGCTTCCCTCGGATCCTGTGCTCCAGTGTTTTCTTCCGCCCGGCTTTACAATAGTATGCCCAAGCTCTCCGGCAAAACCGTCGTGGCCGTATATAAGGCTTCCGTTAGAAATAATTCCGCTGCCAACACCTGTTCCAAGGGTAATCATAATAAAATCTTTCATTCCGCGTGCCGCTCCGAAAAGCATTTCCCCTAAGGCTGCAGCATTGGCATCATTGGTAATGGTACAAGGCAGGTTGAATTTGGCTTTCATCAGCTGGCTGAAAGGGACTAGGCCCTTCCATGGCAAATTCGGAGCCTGTTCTATGGTTCCTTTATAATAGTTGGCATTGGGAGCGCCTACCCCGATTCCGTCAAAGTTTTTTTCGGCACCGTATTTTTCGATCAGGGGCTGAACCTTTTCGTACAGGGCGTCGATAAAGTCTTCCACTTTCTCGTACTCATCGGTTTTCAGGCTTCCTTTTTCCAGAACTTCACCGCGGTGGTTTACCACTCCGAACTTTGTATTTGTTCCGCCGATATCAATTCCGAGAGCAACTTGTTTTGATAAATCTATTAATGACATTCTTATTGTAAATTCTAAAGGGTTAAAAATATAAAAAAGATTGTATTAATAGATTATTAACAAAACTTTTATTTAAAAAAGTTTTAAGCCGGTCTGGCGGTTTTCTTTTTTCTTCTTCCCCACCAGATCAGGAATCCTGTTACGGGAAGCGATGCACATATAAGGCTGACAATGAATGCGATAATTTTTGTGGGAAGGCCTAAAATAGCTCCCACGTGAATATCGTAGTTGGCGCTGACTGTTTTCTCACCAAAATTTTTGTCTTTCGGGTCATGGGTATGAAGAAGCTCTCCTGAGTTTTCGTCAAAGATTAAGCTGCTGCTTTTATGATAAGAATAGGACAAATGTTTTACATATACCTCAAAATTAGGATGCTCGTGGTCATCCATATGCTCATGGCCAAGATCGATCGCAAAACCGAAAGAATCCGGATATTTCTGGTTAACGGTAGCAATGATCTTGTCCAGCGTACCTTCCGTTCTTACTTCTATCGGGGCTTTGGTTTTAATGTGGGAAAAATCCGGGTATTTTGTTTCTCCGCCGGAAAAGATCACATAAATCATTGCCTGCACTACGAAAAATGCATAAAATAACCCTGTAATAGAGAAGATGAGAGCAAAAATGGAGGCATAAAAACCTAATACATTATGAAGGTCGTAATTCTTCCTTTTCCAGCTTTTGATGTTTTTCCATTTAAAAGAGAACCTCTGCTTTCTTGCTGCTTTATTTTTAGGCCACCAGAGAACAATTCCGGTAATCAGCATGATAACGAAAATGATCACAGGGATTCCCACCACATACGTTCCCCAGTCCTGCTTTAATAAAAAGCTCCAGTGGATCATCTTTACAATGTTGAAGAACCCGTTTTTTTCATCATAGATTCTGAGAACTTTTCCCGTGTAAGGGTTTACATAGGCTGCTTTATAAATAGGAAATTCATCAAAATAATTCCAGGCACTGGTATCGTGTTCATACCAGTAAAAAATGTAGGACATCTTTTTATCGATCGGAATATTGACCCAATGGATAAGGTATTTTTCTTTTACCTGCTCTGCAACAGATTTTTCGATTACCCGGATAGGAAGAACATTTTTCTGTTCTATATTCTGTTCATTGTGGTAAATAACATCTTTTCTGGTGACGTTCTCTATTTCGTCCTTGAACACATAAAGTGCTCCTGTAATGGAAATAATAAAGATCAGAAAGCCAATGCTTAGCCCAAGCCACAAATGAAGTCTGGCAGTCCATTTTTTAAAAAAACCGGGCTTTTTTTTATGATGATGTTTTTTCCTCATATTGAAGTTCAAAGTCTTACAAAGATAGGTTTAACTTTTTATTTAGTTTAATTAAAATTTATATTCCAACATTAAGGTTCCTCTTGTTCCCGGTGAATTCACAAATTCACTGTCACGGGCAGACCACCAGGCAATAGCAGGCTGGTACATGGTATTGAATATATTCTCAATTCCCAGAGATATTTTCCAGTTTTTATTGATTTCATATCCGGATTTGAAATTGAAAACAGTGTAGTCCGGAACATAGCCCTCCCCGTATACGAACATTCCAGTTTTTGCATTGGGCTGAAACCTGTCCTGCTGGAATGCATGCAGCATATCAAAACCTATGGATAAAGTGGGAATAGGTTTTGCCTGCACATATGCCAGCACTTTTGGAGCAGAAATCCTGCTGTTATTAATTTTTGCAGAATAATCTCCATCATCTTTAATCGAGGTAATTCCTTCCATCCAGCTATAGCTTCCTCCGAAATTGATCCATCTTGCAGGGTTAAAATGCAGGAATCCTTCCACACCGTAAACGATTTCCGGTGATCTTTGTATGGTTAAGGCTCTGTCTGCGCTTTGCACGAATGAAGCCCCAAGTTTTGAGGTGCTTACATAAGAGGTAATCTCATAATTCATCCATTTTGAAATCTGTCCGGTTGCTCCCAACTCATAATTGTTAACGATGATCGGTTTCGTTTCAAGGTTTTGGATGGTACCCTGGGTAGATGTTCTCAGAATTCTTCCCAGCTCGTTGATAGAGTAGGATTGTGAAAAGCTCCCAAACAGGTTGATGAAAGGCTCAATATTGTAACGGACTCCTAAATTGGCAACCAAGGCATTGTATTTCAGCTTCCCACCGGTAACGAAAATGCTTGTTGTGAAAGTTCCGTCACTTTTAATGGAAGAAAGGGTATTGAAGTCCCCAACTTTAACGCTCATGTTTTCGTAACGAAGCCCTCCTTTAATGGTCAGTTTCTTCAGCAAATCAATTTTAACCAAAACAAATGGGGCAAGGTTGGTCATATTCATGTCAGGGGTCCAGTAACGGCCGTCTTCAAGTTTCTGAACGGTCTGATCGTTAAGGATATCCATTCCGTACATGATTTCGCCCTGGGAATTGGCAGCATTCCAGAGTTTTGTATCAAAATTGAATCTCGCGCCATATTTTTTGGAAATGACATTAGATTGCCCTCCTCCCAAAAATGTATCGCTGTATCCGTAAACGGTTCTGAAATCCTGCATGTATGCATTGAAATTCAGTGATGTGGTTCCACCAAAAAGATTCTGGTTGTCGTAATTGATCCTGAAATTATGGTTTCTCGGTGTTCCCTGTGGTGTGGTTTCAAGACCTTTTCCTTCTCCCTCCCCAATGGTTGGAGTTATTCCGTATTTACCGGTTTTTAAACCTAAGTTAAGATCTGATCTGGAAGAATATCCAATGTAAGAAGCTTCAATTCTCTGGTCGCTATTGATATTATAACCTACTTTAAGCATTCCGTTATAATTATCCATTTTTGCCGTGCTGTAGGTTGGGGTAAGATATACTCCGTCGGCATCTTTCATGTAGCCGGTTCTTTCATAGGCTAAAGACAAAACATAATCAAATTTATTGATCTTTCCGGATAGCAGCTGACTGGCTCTTACTCCTAAAGTTCCGCCATACGGCTGGCCTGTAAAACCTACCTGGCTAATGCCAGAAATCTTTTTATCGGTCCGGTTTCTTCTGGTGATATAGTTGATAATCCCTCCATCTGCACCGTTTCCGTAGATGGATGAGGCACCTTTGATCACTTCAATTCTTTCAATCACTGAAGGGTCAATGCTTCTGATGTCTCTTGCTCCGTTTCTCAATGGTGTAGATTGCGGAATTCCGTCAATAAGGACAAGCACTTGTCTTCCTCTCAGGGTTTGACCTGTATTGGAAGTCTGTCCGGAGTTGGTTCCCAAACTGGGAACTGTATACTGAAGAATACTGGTAATATCGGAATTGACGGTCAGCTGCGATTGAATCTGTTTTTCAGCAACGATGGTTACCGAGCTTGGTATTTCTTTAATGTTTTCTTTTTTTCTGGAAGCAGTCATTACGACTTCATCTACATTATTGGTCTGCAAACTGTCCTTAACCTGTGCAAAAACAGATACAGAGCCTAAGCATGCGGCTGATAAAAGCGCTTTTTTCATTATATTTTCTTTCCTAGTTTTTTTTGTTTTCCCCACCATACCAAAAATCCGGTGACAGGAAGAGAAGTACAGATAAGCCCGGTAATGAACCATAGAATTTTTCCGACCAGCCCGAAATAGGATCCGGTATGGATATCATAGTTGGCATTGGCATATTTTTCTGCATTGTTCAGTTTCTGATGAGGTTTCTCTGCCAGCTGTTTTCCTGAGTATTTATCGAATACCAGTGTATTTCTTTCACTGAAACGCCCTTCTTTTCCGTAGATGGTAACCGGAATATTTTTTAATTCTTTTCCTTTTTTGTTTTTTCCGTTCAAAGGAATTCTGAAGCTGGAAGATGAGGCATAAAGTTTTTCAGTTTGTCCGGCTGCGATATCAAAAACCGAACTGTTCTTTTGCATCAGAGAGTCAGGAGACTTGATTTCTTTTTCTTTTGGCAGTTCAAGTGAACCTGATAATGTAAAATTTAAGGCATTCTTCACATACGGATAGGCAAAATAGATTCCTGTGATACTCATCATCAGCGCCAAAAATGAAGCATAAAATCCTAATACATTATGAAGGTCATAATTCTTACGCTTCCAGGTTTTTACATTTTCCCAACTGAACCAGAAACGTCCTTTTCTTGCTTTTTTGTTTTTAGGCCACCAGAGGATGATTCCTGTGATCAGCATGATGATGAACAGAACTGTGGGAATTCCCACTACATATTTTCCCCAATCCGATTTTAGCAGTAAGCTCCAATGGATAGCTTTTAAAATGGGGAAAATGTCATATTTTTCATTATAAATTCCTGTAATTTCTCCAGTGTACTGATTGACATACACTAATTTGTTGATAAGCACTTCATCAAAGTAATTCCATGCTTTTTTATTTTTTTCGTAATAAAGAAATTCGTAGGACTTACTTTTATCTAAAGGAATTTCAATAGAACTTACAGGGAATTCTTCATTCATTTCCAGAGAAACCTTTTCTTTAAGGACTTCAATAGAAAGTGGATTTTGTTGAATGGTTTCCGCCTTTACATAAATGGCATCTTTTCTGAGAACATTCTGAATTTCGTCTTTGAAAACATATAATGTACCCGTTAAGGCAACGACGAAAATAATGACACCAACGGATAAACCAAACCACAAATGCAGTTTGGCAGACCATTTCTTTGTAAAAGAAGGTTTCTTTTTATGGTGGTGTTTTTTCCTCATAGTAAAAGCTAACCTTTTGAAGGGTTAGCTTTCTTTTATTTTAGATTAGAATTTATAAGCAATTGTTCCTAAGAAGTTGGCCAGTTTTTGAGGATTCGCTGTGGAATATCCTGTCCAGTAATGTTCATTCGTGAAGTTATCAACTTTAACTCCGATTCTGAATTTCTTGGCATCGTAAAATGCATTGGCATTCAAAACGAAATATTTTGGCAAAATGAAATCTCCTGTTACATTGTTGTCACTGGCATAATTTCCACCAAATCCAAACCCAAGCCCTTTTATTTTTCCGTCAACAAACTGGTAAGCAAGGTTGAAATTTGCGTTCCAGAAAGAACCTGCTGTGGTTGGTCTTGTTTTAGTAGCTTCATCAACAGTGTCGTTGTAAGCCAAACCGCCGACTAAAGAAAATCCTTTCACAAGATATGCATTAACTTCCAGCTCGAAACCTTTGCTGAGTGTAGAAGCAGCCTGTTTCTGAACTGAAACAAAATTGGGGGCGTATTCTCCGGTGTAAAGCAATTGGTTTTTCACTTTGATATTGTAGTAAGAAACCGTTGCATTGAATCTGTTATTAAATAAACTTGCTTTGAAACCTCCTTCAAACTGATTTCCCCTTTCTGGGTCTGATAAAGTGGTGTTTCCGGCTACATCAGAAGTATAATAACCGTTGGATTTGAAAGAGTTCTGGTAATTTCCGAAAACCGAAAATTTATCTTTCACAATTTCATAAACAATTCCGGCCTTTGGAGAAAATGCAGATTGGTTGAAAGCCTTTTCCACATTTGTTCCAGACATTCCGCCCAAATAATCGTTGTTTTCATAACGAAGTCCGGCCATAATATGCAGGTTCGCAATCGGGGTAAATAAGTTGGAAATGTATCCTGAATAGGTATTCAGATCTCTTAAATAATCCCAGGTTGAAAAGTTTGCTGGATCTGCATAAAGAGCTGATAAGGCAGAGTCGTTCATTCCGGAATAATCTGCACCTGAAACTGCTACGGAATCGAAATTAGAGTTCAGATATTTGTATTTCAATCTCTCCGTTGTTCTCATATAATCAAAACCAACAACTGTTTTGTTTTTCATTCCGTTTGAAAAATCATAATTGAAGTTGAAGTTTTGTTGAATTTGAAACCATGATTTTTTACTGTCATTGGTAGACTGATCCGCTCTTGTAACTAAATACTGTCCTCCTGTGTAAGAAATCGAAAAATAGGGATTATAACCGTCTGAATATGAATCGGAATTATTGATGTAGGTATTTGAGGTGATATTATCGTTGATTTTCCATTTCACGTTTCCAAAAATATTGGAGTTTCTTGCCGTCATGTATAAATCTTTCCCGGTGTAAGATTCTTTATAATCCAGGCCTGCAGCTTTTTCCAAATCTTTCATATTATTAACCCAGTTCAAAGATTTTGGAGAAAGATAGAAGTAATAAGGATTCGCCGTTACCCGGTTCTGGAACAATTCATAATCTACATTCAACTGAACTTTGTCGGAAACATTCCATGTCAAGCTCGGAGCGAAGGTTGTATATTGATTTCCTGCATTGGTTTTCGTGAAATTCCCCTCATTTGTATAAGCGGTATTTACACGGAAAAGCAAGTCTTTTGTAATCGGAGCATTAATATCTGCAGTTGCTCTGTAAGTATTGTAGGTTCCTGCAGAACCTGAAACTGCACCAAAGAAATTCTGCTGAGGTTTTTTGGTCACCCTGTTAATAAGGCCTCCGTAAGAAGCTACGGTGCTTCCGTAAAGTGTTCCGACAGGGCCTTTCAGGAATTCCAATGTTTCCACATTGATCGCATCAATTGTAGAAGTCACGGGAGCGACCACCCCATTTCTTGTAGAAGCTTGCGAAGGAAAACCTCTTAAAACGAAGAAGGAACCGCCATCTCCGGCTCTTCCTGTGGGATTCCACATTTTCTGTAAGCCGGTTACATTCCTGTAAGCATCATCAACCGTAAAAATGTTTTCATTTTCCAAAATCCCTTTATCAATAGAAGAATAGACTTGTGGATTTTCTATGAATTTCACCGGCATTTTGTTGGACGATTCGGTATCGAGCTTTTTCACCATTTTATTGATGATAACCTCTTCAATATTTTTAGAATTGGCAGAATCTTTTTTCTCTTGTGCAAACGTTAGCATAGAGCCCAACATTGAGGCGCAGATCAGTACATTTTTCATGAATAACTCAAATTTTCTGCAAATATATTGTTTTTAATTGTTCTAAATAAATAATAAAATTGATTTTTATCATAAATTTATTAGGCAGTGAATAGTAAAACCCCGCTTCAGCGCAGCTGAAGCGGGGTTTTTATGAGATTTTATTATTGATTTCTTAAGCCGGAATTTCTCCTTTGTATAAGAAAGAAATAATTTCTTTGTTCATTTTGTCAACCATTTCGCTGAATAAGTGGAATGATTCCTGTTTGTAGATCACCAACGGATCTTTCTGCTCGTACACGGCACCTTGAGAAGATCTTCTCAGGTCATCCATTTCACGAAGATGAAGTTTCCAGTTCTCATCGATGATGGATAAGGTGATATTCTTTTCAAAATCATTGATAAGGCTTTCACATTGAGTATCATAAGCTTCTTTAAGGTCAGCAACAATAGTCATTGTTTTGTGTCCGTCTGTGAAAGGAACCTGGATCATTTTGAACATTGAACCCTGATTCTGATATACATTCTCAATGATAGGGAATGATTTCTCTTTCAGTAAGTTCAGCTTCATTTTATAATCTTCCTGAGCTGCCTTGAATACAATGTCCGTTAATTCTGCCACCTGCTTGCTCTTGAATTCATTTTCAGAAACAGGAGATTCCATCGTGAAGAACTTAATGATATCGAATTCGAAATCTTTATAATTTCCGGTAGCTTTTCCTTTAGCAGCAATTGAGTTGGCAACATCGAAGATCATGTTCGTAATGTCATACTTCAGGTGATCCCCGAAAAGAGCATTCTTTCTTCTCTTATAGATCACATCACGCTGCTTGTTCATTACGTCATCATATTCAAGAAGTCTCTTTCTGATTCCGAAGTTGTTTTCCTCTACTTTCTTCTGAGCTCTTTCAATAGACTTGCTGATCATAGAATGCTGAATAACTTCACCTTCCTTGTGACCCATTCTGTCCATCATTTTCGCGATTCTTTCAGAACCAAATAAACGCATCAGGTTATCTTCAAGAGATACGTAGAACTGAGAGCTACCAGGGTCTCCCTGACGTCCCGCTCTACCTCTGAGCTGTCTGTCCACACGTCTTGAATCGTGTCTTTCGGTACCGATAATGGCTAAACCTCCGGCTTCTTTTACTTCTTTAGAAAGCTTGATATCCGTACCACGGCCTGCCATGTTTGTTGCAATAGTTACAACTCCCGGCTGTCCGGCTCCGGCAACAATCTCAGCTTCCTTCTTGTGAAGCTTCGCGTTCAGTACCTGGTGAGGAATTTTTCTTAATTGTAATGCCTTTGAAAGCAACTGAGAGATCTCAACAGAAGTAGTACCTACAAGTACAGGTCTTTGCGCTGCTGTTAATTTTTCAATTTCTTCAATTACGGCATTGTATTTTTCACGGTTAGTTTTGAAAACTAAATCCTGTTTGTCATGTCTTAAAATAGGACGGTTTGTAGGAATCACCACAACATCAAGTTTGTAGATCTCCCAAAGCTCGCCTGCTTCCGTTTCTGCAGTACCCGTCATTCCCGCAAGCTTGTTGTACATACGGAAATAGTTCTGAAGCGTTACGGTAGCAAAAGTCTGTGTAGCAGCTTCAATTTTTACGTTCTCCTTAGCTTCAATCGCCTGGTGAAGACCGTCTGAATAACGTCTTCCCTCCATGATACGGCCTGTCTGCTCATCAACGATCTTTACTTCACCGTCAATAACCACATACTCATCATCTTTTTCGAATAATGTGTAGGCTTTCAACAGCTGGCTCATCGTGTGTACACGCTCAGACTTTTCAGCGAATTCAGAGAAAAGCTTTTCTTTAGCTTCAAATTCTTCTTCTTTGGATAGATTTTTAGCCTCAACTTCAGCGATTTCTGTTCCGATATCCGGAAGTACGAAGAAGTTTGGATCGGAATTCCCCTGAGACATATATTCTACTCCTTTATCAGTAAGATCAACCTGATTGTTTTTCTCTTCGATTACGAAGTAAAGATCCTTATCTACGATCGGCATGTCACGGTTGTTGTCCTGCATGTATTGAGCTTCCACTTTCTGAAGCAATGCACGGTTTCCGCTTTCCGATAAGAATTTAATTAATTGTCTGTTTTTAGGAAGACCTCTGTAAGCCTGAAGTAATTTGAATCCTCCTTCTTTTGTATTGCCTGCCGCGATTAATTTTTTAGCTTCGTTAAAGATCGCAGAAACTGTTTTCTTCTGAACTTCAACGATTCTGTCGATGGAAGGCTTAAGAACATCAAATTCCTGTCTGTCACCTTGAGGAACCGGACCGGAAATAATTAACGGTGTTCTTGCATCATCTACCAATACGGAGTCAACCTCATCCACGATAGCAAAGTTCAGTTCTCTCTGTACAAGCTCTGAAGGCGAAGTAACCATGTTATCTCTCAGGTAATCGAAACCGAATTCGTTATTCGTTCCGTAAGTGATATCTGAGTTGTATGCTTTTCTTCTTCCGTCCGAGTTCGGCTGGTGATTATCGATACAATCGATGCTCATTCCGTGGAACTGGTAAAGAGGTCCCATCCATGCCGAGTCTCTTTTTGCAAGATAGTCATTCACGGTTACTACGTGAACTCCTCTTCCCGGAAGTGAATTTAAGTAAATAGGTAATGTTCCTACCAAAGTTTTACCTTCACCGGTTGCCATTTCGGCAATTTTACCGCTGTGAAGAATAACCCCTCCGATAAACTGAACATCATAGTGGACCATGTCCCAAACTACAGGAGTTCCGGCAGCATCCCATGAGTTTTTCCAGATTGCAGTATCTCCCTGGATCTCTACGAAATCTTTACCTGCAGCAGCCAATTGTCTGTCCCAATCAGTTGCTTTGATTCGGATTTCTCCATTCTGAGCCCATCTTCTTGCCGTTTCTTTTACCAGGGCAAAAGCTTCAGGAAGGATCTGTGCCAGAACTTTCTCTTCAATTTCGTATGATTCTTTTTTCAGAGATTCAATCTTTGAGAAAAGAGCTTCTTTTTCGTCTACATTAGCTGAATTTTTTATCTGCTCTTTTATCTGTTCTATCTGCGCTGTTATTTTGCTGGTTGAAGATTTGATGTTCTCTTTAAATTCAGCAGTTTTTTCTCTCAGCCCATCATCAGTCAACTGCTGAATGGCTGGTTCTACAGCTTTGATTTTTGTTACAACTTTTTTTACTTCTTTTAGGTCCTGCGCTTTTTTGTCTCCCAAAAACCCTTTAAGAACTTTGTTTAAAAAACTCATAAATTTTTTGCTTTATGCTTAAAACGATATGCTTTAAGCGTTTTACTGACACGCTTAACGTGTGAATTGTGTATATAAAAAAGGGCAAATAAGCTCCAAGCTAATGCTCAAAGCTTATTGCTTTCATTAATATTCGTCTTCGTTCCAAAGGAAATCCTCGTCGGTAGGATAATCACTCCAAACCTCTTCGATAGATTCATAGATTTCTCCTTCGTCTTCAATTGCCTGAAGGTTTTCCACTACTTCCATTGGTGCACCAGTTCTGATTGCATAGTCAATAAGTTCTGCTTTTGTCATTGGCCAAGGTGCGTCACTTAGGTATGAGGCTAATTCTAATGTCCAGTACATAATTTTCTGATTTTTTTGCAAAAGTATAAAATTAGCTTATATTATACGCTTTTTTATACTTGATTTTCAATTCTTTTTGATTAATTTTTGTTCATTGTCCGTCATAGACTGGATTACAGCTGTGCCAACAACTTACATGATGTCATTTTCTCAAAAACCATTCCACAAATTTTTTTATGCCATTTTGGAAGTCTGTGTCTGGTTTGTAGTCTATTAATGTCTTCGCTTTTGTGATATCTGCGTTGGTTTTCCGGACATCTCCCGGCTGCATTGGCAGATTTTTTCTGATGGCAGAAATTCCAAGCGTATTTTCTATGGTGCTCAGCATTTCAGATAAAGTAATGACTTCACTTTCCCCAAGGTTGATGATTTCATAAACTCCGGAATGGGTCTCCAGATAGAGGATTGATTTCGTGATTCCATCAATGATATCGTCAATATAAGTATAGTCTCTGGCTGTATTTCCGTCACCATAAAAAGGTATTTCTTTGTCTTCCGAGATCAGCTTTGTAAATTTATGGATTGCCAGATCCGGCCTCTGTCTGGGCCCATATACTGTAAAAAAACGGAGCTGGATAATGTCTATATGATATAGATTATGGTAAACATGGCCTAAAACTTCACAGCTTTTCTTGGTTGCCGCATAAGGTGATATCGGATTGTCTACGTTATCCGTTTCTGCAAAAGGAATTTTTTCATTGTTTCCATAAACACTTGATGAAGAGGCGCATATGAATTTGCTGACATTGAATTCCCTGCAAAGTTCCCACAGATTCATGGTTCCACGTACATTAACTTCTTCATATTCCAGAGGCCTTTCAATAGAGGGACGTACTCCTGCAAGGGCTGCAAGATGGATGACAAGGTCTATTCTGTGATTCTTAAAAATAGCTTCAAGGCCTTTTTTATCCCGGATATCCTGGTAATATAATTGGTATTTATCCGACTGTGAAAAAGTGACCAGACGTTCAATATCGGTCTCTTTGTCCGAAAATTCAAAATCCGGAATTTTATCAATAGACTCTAATGTATTTTTAATTTTGATCTGATAATTGTAGAAATCATCAAAATTGTCAACGTTTATGACAGAATGTCCATTTCTTAATAATCGCTCTATTAAATGAGAACCGATAAATCCGCTTCCTCCAGTTACAAGATAAGTCATTTGTGGTTTTTTAATGGCACAAAAATATAAATTTACTTTTTGAAAATATAATCATTAAATTTACTTAAAAAAGTAATATAAACAGTATGCAGTTTCAAGGGCAAATTTTAAAGATGACAAGCTTCGATGATCAACCCATTCAGTATTATCTGAATCTTTCGGGAGATCTGATTCACATGAATGAATTGTTTGGAAAGGAATTAACAATAAAACATACAGGATTTCAATGTGTGAATTGCGGAGAAAATAAGCCTGTCTACAGGATGGGATTCTGCAAAAGCTGTTTTTTTGAAAGTCCATATGCAAGTGATACCATTATCCGTCCCGAGCTTTCCACCGCCCATCTGGATATCGCTGAACGTGATCTTGAAGTGGAAAAACAAATCCAGCTTCAGCCTCACACCGTATATCTGGCCTATACAGGGGATGTAAAAGTAGGAGTAACAAGAAATACCCAGATCCCGACAAGATGGATCGACCAGGGAGCCACTTTTGCCCTGCCGATTGCCCGGACGGAGAACCGCTACGAAGCAGGAATGATAGAAGTTGCTCTGAAAGAACACCTTCCCGACAAAACAAACTGGAAGAAAATGCTTCAGGATGATTTGGAAGGGGAAATAGATCTTGCCGATTTCCAGCAGAAAATAAAACAGTATTTTCCTGATGATTTCCAGAAGTTCTACAGTGAAGGAGAAAATTTATGGAAATTCGATTATCCTTTTGATAAACCTGAAAAAATAACGTCTTTCACGCTGGATAAAAAACCTGAATTTACCGGTAAGCTTAGAGGGATTAAAGGACAATATCTTAGTTTTGAAGGAGGGAACTTTATGAATGTAAGAGGACACGAAGGTTATGTGATTGAGTTAGATATAAAAAATTAATCCTATATTTAAAATTACAAAAAATCACACACATATATGAAAAAATGGGTTAAAAAGTTATTGATAGGCCTGGGAGTTCTTCTGCTTATTCTTCTTGCAGCAAATTTCGGACTGAATGTATGGCTTAAAACCCAGCTTCCTGGATATGTAAAGAAAAATACAGACTATAAAGTTTCCTATAAAACACTGGATGTGGATCTTGGGTCCGGAAATATTTTTGCATCGGGAATAACGGTAAACAGCAAAAATCCACAGAATACCAATGTCATTGGCCTTCAGGGCACAATAGATACATTAAAGATCAGTCGGTTCGGGATTTATGATGCAGTTTTCAATAAAAGGATCAGCTCATCTGACCTCCTGCTGGCAAAGCCCAATTTGAATATTATTCTTGCCAGGCCTGTAGATCGCAAGACCGGAAAAAAAAGAAATCCTGTCCTGTTTGAAAATATCAGGATTAATAAAGGAACGATCAATATTTTCAAACATACCAAGCAGAAATTTTTGTCTGTTCAGGAGCTTGATCTTTTTGTAGAAAACCTTCAGATGACAGAAGAATCTGTAGAAGATAAACTTCCGGTGGTTTTTGATAAGTATGATATTAAAGGAAAGAATTTTTTCTTCCGGCCGGATAATGTGTATGCCATTACCATCAGCACAATCACTACCACAAATGGGCAGATGTCAGTTGGGAATTTCCGCTTGATTCCACTTGTAAACTTTGACCAGTTTAAAAAGTTTTATCCTAAAAAAACGAAGCTGTTTGAATTCTCCATCCCTAAAATGGAGTTTAAAGACATCGTTTTGGCAAAAAATAAAATTACCCTGGCGAATGCTGATTTCCAAAATCCTGTTCTAACGGTTTACAATACCGGAATAAAACCTGCAAAAGCAGAAAAAAAGCTGAATTTTGAAGTCAACTTAGAAGATATAAAACTCAATAATGCTGCCGTAATCGTTAACAAACCCGACGGAACCAGGCTGCTTTCCGCAAAAACACTGAATATAAAAGTTAATCAGCTGAAATTTGATAAGGTCACTGCAGAAGAGGTTATTCCTGTCGGATACAAAGACTTCCATTTTTCAGGAAAAGATATACAGTATTCCAACCATCAGAATTTTACAGTTGAAAGCTTTGCGTTAAACCCAAAAAGCGGGGAAATCAGGAATCTGGTACTGTCCCCGGGAATACCTGAGGCCGGAAAAGGTTCTATGGATCTGAAAACCGATCATATTGCATTTAATATCAACAAGTTTGAATTTGTTAACAGAAAGCTTAATCTGGATCTTAAAGATCTCCTTGTCGAAAATGTAAATGGAACTGTGAAGGCCGGAGCCAATAAGCCGAAAGTGAATTCCGGTCCTGGAATCATTAAGTCGGTAATTGTGCGCAAAATGTCTGTAAAAAATTCTGATATAGTATATGATAAAGGAATGCAGCCATTGGCATTTCATGACCTTAATGCAACGGTTAATGGCATTGAAATGGCACCAAAGCCCAATAATCAGGGACTTTCTTTTAAAATTAAAGACTATTTCCTGACTACCCGGAATTTTGCCTATAAAACACAATTCTATAATTTGAATGCCGGACTTTTAAAATTAAATAAAAATAAGATTCAGGTTAATAATTTTGCCATGAAGCCTCTCGTTTCGAGAGCCCAGTTTATCAGAATGATACCTGTGGAGCGGGATCTCTACGATATTAAGGTGTCACAGATAACGGCAGACGGAACCTGGGATCTCTTCTCGGACAACAAATCGATTAATGCATCCAATGTAACGGTTCTTTCTGCTGATGCCAATATTTTCAGAAGTAAAATTCCTAAAGATGATCCTAAAATAAAGCCTTTATATTCTAAACTGCTCCGGTCTATAAAAATTCCAATGACGGTTAATCATCTTGACCTGAAGAATTCAGTTTTGGTGTACGAAGAAGATACACCTGAAAGTGCAGGACCGGGCAAGCTTACATTCAGTAACTTTAATATGGATGTTAAAAACCTGAATTCTGCCAAAACAAAAGGAAAACCTACCAGAGTAGATATCAAGATCGATTGCTCATTCATGAATCTGGCCCCGCTTTCCGTCAACTGGAATTTTGATGTGGCGGATCAGAGTGACAGGTTTTCAATTTCAGGAAGAACAACCAATCTTCCGGCGAATGGCATTAATCCGTTCATCAGACCCTATCTGCATGTGACGGCAACTTCCGGAACCATCCAGGAAATGCTTTTTAATTTTAAAGGAAACCCTTCCGGACTGAACGGGACATTCAACCTGAAGCATAAGGATCTTAAAATTGCTGTTTTAAATAAAGACAATCATGAGAAAAAAGGGGTCCTGACGGCTGTTGCCAATCTCTTTATCCGTTCAGATTCCGGGAAATTTCCCGAGGCGGTTGCGGTGGAAAATGTTGAAAGAGATCCTACAAAATCGTTTTTTAACCTTTTCTGGAAAGGAATTGAGCAGGGTCTGAAGAAAACTTTGATTGGAGTGAATGTAGATAAAACAGAGAAGACCGTAAAAAATGCCGTTTCATCTGTAAAAGAAGTGAAACAGACAGTAAAAGAACTGAAACAGGATATTAATGCAAAAAAAGAAGAGCCTAAGCCGCAGGAACAGAAAAAGGAAAAGAAAGGCTTCCTGAAAGGAGTTTTTAAGAAAAAAGAAAAACCCGGAACTGAATAATTCCGGGATATGTCTTAATGGGTAAAGTTGTTATTTTAGATGTAATCTTAAAGCTGTTAAAAATTAAATTCATCACTTTCCAGAATCGGAATTTCTCTTAAGAATTTATCGAATTCTTCTCCCGGGTAGTTGCTGTCTGCCCCGTAAGAGTCTATAATCATTCCCCGGTTTCCGGCATTGTCCTTTACCACATACAGTACTGCATTATCATCAGGATTGCTGTCGCCCTCAAAACGGTATGTTTTTAAAATAGTAAGTTCGGAAGGCTGATACACTTTTTCTGAATTCTCAAATTTCATTTCACAGGCCTCGTTCATTCTGAATTCTCTCTGTATACCTCTTTCCGATAAAGTATTCATAACCTGGCTCAGCGTGGTCATCCGGTCTGTATTTTCTGAATTATCCATAATATTATTTTTTAAGATGAGTACAATAATTAAACCATTGATAAGGTAAATTTAAATAAAAAAGCCAATTGCATCTTTCATTAAAATAAAGCTTAATGTTAACAAAATTTATAATTGTAAAAAATAAAATAGGTATGCTTTTTGCAATAGCTACATTAATAAATCGGACAAAATATGAAAAAAGAAGTTGGCGTTTTACTGGCAGGAGGAGTTGGTCTTTTGGCAGTATTAGGTTTTATTGGATTAAAAAAAATATTGACTAAAAAAGATAAAGCATATAGTGATACCTATTCGGATTATCACAGACATTTTGATGGAAAAAACCACGACGATGAATATCACGGAGTGGAATTTTATGCACTGAAGTAGTAAAAGAATATATTTAATTATGTTTAAATCCGGTCCCTTTGAAGAGGCCGGATTTTTTTGTGGATAACTTAGTGTTAAAACTCATTATTTTATAAAAAATCCATTCTAATTTTACATCATCATGCAGAACGAAAAATTCATAAAAGGACAGGGAGCTCAGCGAAACGTAATCAACCGTTTCGATAGGTATACCTATGAGCCTGAAGATGAAGATTTCGAAACGGTAAAAACCTCCTTTACCGAAGTTTTTCCGAAAACCATTGTGAATCAGGTGAAAAGCGAGGACCTTCCCATGGAATATTCCATGAATCCGTATCAGGGTTGTGAGCACGGATGTTCCTACTGCTTTGCCAGACCTACTCATGAATATTGGGGCTACAGTGCCGGAATTGATTTTGAAAGAAAGATCATGGTGAAAAAAAATGCTCCGGAATTATTGGAGAAATTTTTTCAGAAAAGAGGTTATAAACCAGCTCCCATCCTTCTTTCCGGGAATACTGACTGCTACCAGCCGGCAGAAAGACAGTTTGAGATCACCCGGAAAATGCTTCAGGTGTGCCTGGACTACAGACATCCTGTCAATATTCTGACAAAAAATGCTCTTGTTCTGAGAGATCTGGATATATTAAAGCCTATGGCAGAGCAGAAGCTTGTTTCTGTATCCCTGAGCATTCCTACAATTAATGAAGATCTCAGGCGAAAAATGGAGCCGAGGACAAGTTCAGCTCCGAATAAATTAAAAGCGGTAGAAATTCTCACAGAAAACAAAATCCCCGTACATGTTATGGTGGCACCCATTATTCCCGGGCTGAACAGTGATGAGCCGCTTACGATTTTAAAGGCTATTTCAGACGCCGGAGCTTTAAGTTTCGGATATACATTGGTAAGACTGAATGATACGGTAGAGCCTGTTTTTGTCAATTGGATTGAAGCTCATTTTCCGGACAGGGCACAAAAGGTTTTGAATCTTATCCGTTCCATGCGTGGCGGAAAGCTGGGGGATAAAAGATATTTTGAAAGACAGAGGGGAGAAGGAAATATCGCTGAAATGATCCACAATACATTTAAGATCGGCAGAAAGAAATATTTTGAGGGAAGAGAATTTCCCAAACTTTCTACAGCGAATTTTACCGGAGCAAAAGATCAGCAGTTGAGGTTGTTTGATTAATAGCAGAAATTGATAATACTTTTTGTAAATTCAATAGGAATGGGCTAAAGCCCATTCACAATAAAATAAAAAATCCAATGGCTTCGGTCAAGATTAAAAACAAAAAACCGCGCCTAAGGCGTGGTTTTCTTATTTGTTGTGATGGTCAACCTTAGATCGTGTTGTCCGGGCATTGGAAATCATCGCTGCATGTAGCACAAACTACGGTGCCGTTGCAGTAATACATACAAAATTCAGGTTCCGGAAGTTTAATTCCTCCTGCTCCGGAGATACTTTTTAACTGGCTGTTGTTTAGTTTTTTTAAATTTTTCATATTGTTTTAATTAAAAATTTGATAGTAAAGTAAAGATAATTAAAATATTTTTAACTAAAACAAAATGTGGTAGAATCAGACTGAATTTTTTAATGCATCAAAATAAAAGTCAATAATTAATCCTGAGTATTGCCCACAAATAGGTGGCAATCATAAACAGATCAATTATTGACTTTTTTATGTTACTTCTTGATCAATCCTAACTCGATCAGCCTTTCATGTAAAAACTCTCCTGCTGTAGTATCTTCATACAGTTTCGGATTGTTTTCATCAATACAGTTTTCAAGGGCATTCAGTGACATTTCACTCACCGGATGCATAAAGAAAGGAATAGAGTATCTTGAAGTTCCCCATAATTCTCTTGGCGGATTAACCACCCTGTGAATGGTAGATTTCAATTTGTTGTTGGTATGTCTCGATAACATATCTCCTACATTGATCATCAATTCGTCCGGTTCTGCAATCGCATCGATCCATTCTCCTTTGTGATTCTGCACCTGAAGGCCTTTTCCCTGAGATCCCATCAGAAGGGTAATCAGATTGATGTCTCCGTGAGCTGCAGCTCTTACCGCGTCATCAGGCTCCTGGGTAATTGGAGGGTAGTGGATAGGTCTTAAAATAGAGTTTCCTTCAGCAATCTTGTTGTCAAAATAAAACTCATCCAGACCAAGATACAGAGCCAGGGCTCTTAATACATACTGTCCTGTTTTTTCAAGCATTTGGTAGGCTTCTTTACCTACTTCGTTGAATTTTGGCAGCTCTTCAACGATTACGTTGTCAGGGTATTCGGATTTATATTTTGAATCATCAGACACGTACTGTCCGAAATGCCAAAATTCTTTTAAATCCCCTTTTTTGAAACCTTTTGCGGTTTCTTTACCGAATCCTACGTAACCTCTCTGGCCGCCGATTCCTGGAATTTCATACTTCTGCTTCGTTTCTACAGGAAGGTCAAAAAAGTTTTTAACCTCTCCGTAGAGTTCATCTACTAGTTTGTCATCAAGAAAATGGCCTTTTAAGGCAACAAAACCAATTTCTTCATAAGCTTTTCCGATTTCATTTACAAATTTCTGTTTGCGTTCCGGGTTGTCCGAAAGGAAATCACGCAGGTCTACACTAGGTATTTTATCCATTTTTAGAAATTTACGAATGACAAAATTACATTTTTTTTAAATGAAATAATTCTAAAATAAGTATTTATCAGTTAAATTTGCTGTATGAAAAAATATTCTTCTAAGAGAAGTATTCAGATACTTGCCCATCTTCTTCAGCAGTACGGAATTTCAGATATTATCATTTCCCCGGGGTCCAGAAATGCTCCCCTGGCCATTCATTTTTCTGAAACCGATGCCTTCAACTGTTACAGTATTGTAGATGAAAGAAGCGCTGCTTTTGTAGGAATGGGGATGGCCAAAAGTGAGAAGAAGCCTGTGGCCATAACCTGTACCAGCGGTTCTGCTGTAGCCAATTATTATCCGGCAGTTACTGAAGCTTTTTATCAGAATGTTCCACTTTTGATCCTGACTGCCGACAGGCCTACAGATTTTGTAGATATTTTTGACGGACAGACGATCAGGCAGAAAGATATTTTTCACCAGCATTCTTACGGTGACTTCCAGCTATTGGAAGACAGTAAAGAAAATGCAGAAGATGTTAATTTTGACATTATTAAAAAAGCCATCGAGCTGTGTTTTGAAAAACAGGGGCCGGTGCATATCAATATTCCGCTGGAAGAACCATTATACGAATTGGTTTCAGAGCTTCCGTCTTTCCCTACCGTTGAAAAAACAATCAGGCATAAAGAATACGAGATCCCGTCCAACCTGATTGCAGACTGGCATACCTCTCAAAGGATTATGATTCTGGTGGGAACAAAAGATTACAGTCCGGAACTGGAAAGCCAGCTAAGCCAGCTGGTGAAAAACCATTCTGTTGTTGTATTGAGTGAAGCTAATTCCAATCTCTATCACGAAAAGTTTTTCAGGCATATTGACCGTTATATCTTTAACTTCACTGAAGAAGATTATAAAACCTATGCTCCTGATCTTTTGATCACAGTAGGGCAGAACGTGGTTTCCAAAAAAGTAAAACAATTTTTGAGAAGCGCGCGTCCGAAGCAGCACTGGCACCTGGATGAAGTATGGCAGCCGGATACTTATTTCTCTCTTACTGAAAAGATAGAGGTGAAGCCGGAAGTCTTCTTTTCCAAGCTTCTGAAATTTATTAACCTTGAACCAAGGCCTTATTTTAACCTTTGGGACGTTTTAAGGGATAAAAAAGATGTGAGACATGAACAGTTCCTGAACATGGTTGAATTTTCGGATTTTTATTTCTTTAATAAAGCTTCGCAGACCATTCCGGAGAACTATAATATCCATTTCAGTAATTCCTCAGCGATCAGATATGCCCAGCTGTTTGATTTTGGAAAAAGAAGAATGTACTGTAACAGAGGAACCAGCGGCATAGATGGTTCTACCTCTACAGCGATGGGCTTTGCTATTAAAAATGCGAATCCAACACTGCTTATTACAGGAGATCTGGGGTTTTTCTATGACATCAACGGTCTTTGGAATCAGTATATTCCGCCATTTGTAAGAATTATTATTTTCAATAACGGTGAAGGGAATATCTTTAAAATTATTCCGGGACCAGGTAATGCCAACCCGAATACACTGGATGAATTTATTGCTACAAAACACCGTAAGCATGCAGAGCATTTAGCCAAACATTTTGGCTTTGCCTATATCAAAGTGGAGGATGAGCCTACCCTTGACCGGGTTCTGGAGAATTTCTTCAAACCGGATTTACAGCCTAAAATACTGGAAGTGAATACGTATGGTAAGAACAGTGCAGATGTGCAGAAGGCTTACTTCGAATTCATGAAAGGTAACTAAAGATCCAGATATTCTTCATTCCCCGGCAGGTTTGTAATTCTGTCGATGGGATAAATAAACATATCATCAAAATCATTCAGGGCATTAATCAGTTGAAAATGAGAAAACTGCTTGATGTTCTGAAGAGTGATTTCTGTTTCTTTGATCTTCTTATGCTTCAGAAGATTCTGTCTCTGTACTCCGTTCAGAAGATAAGTAGCCGGAGTAAACCAGTCCTTACCTTTAAGAAAAAGAATGTTGGAAAACGAAGTATCGGTAATGTGATTATTTTTAACAATAATGATCTCTTCAGCCTTTGACTTCATTTTCATTTTATCAAGTTCCTTACGGTCTTCAAATTTGAAAGAGTAGTCGAAACTGTTGTTTTCTACCAGCTGGAAACTTTGTATTTCAGGAATAGCGTAGGGAATCATCATGGTGCGTACTCTCTTATCCAGATCATAGGAAAGTCTCAGTTTAAAAAGACCGTCTTCATCATGCTCAAGATTTTTGAAGATTTTGGCCAGGTCAATAGAGCCTTCCTTCCCGAAGTGGGCAAAAGTCTGGTTAACACGTTTTTGATGTAGTTCCAAAAGAAAAATTTCCTGGTCTTCTATTTTTATGCTTTCAATGAATTGGGACATAGATTTTATTTTTCATTTCCTGATATTCGTCTTCTAACCTGCTCATGTGGGTAATACCGCCGCCGCTTTTAAAATAGAGCTTATCTCCTTCCTTTTCAATAAAGCGGATCATGACACAGCTATCAACGTTTTCACCGTCAAACCAGCCGCATACTCCGGTATAATATCCCCTGTCGTATCCTTCTGCATCCAAGATTATTTCCAGCGTTTTAGGCTTTGGAGCTCCGAGAATTGATCCCGCAGGAAGCAGTTTTTTCATAATGCTGCCTAGCTTCCCTGCAAATTCAGGTTTTACTGTCCCTGAGATTTCAGAACTCATGGCATACAGGTCTTTTTGCTGTGTCCTGATGAGGTCTATATGCTGGAACTGATCAACTTTCACGTCATCTGCTACCATGCTGAGGTCATTCCGCAGAAGATCTACTACTGTATAATGCTCTGCTTTCTCTTTTTTGTCGTTTTTCAAAACTTCAGCCGCATTTTCCAATGATGCATCAATAGTGCCTTTCATGGGATACGTCAAAATTTTGCCGTCTATAATCTTTACAAAAGTTTCAGGAGAAAAAAATACAAAAAAATCTTTATAAAACACTTTGTACTTCGCAATTGAGTGATAAAAAATTTCTTTAAGGCTTAAATTGGTCTGAACTTCGGTCTTCCGGGTATAATTGGTAAGATAGGAATTTCCAAGACGGATATTTTTCTGAACCTTGTCAAAACCCTCTTTAAAACTTTCGAGGGTTTCCGGAAACGGTTTCCATTCCACTTTTTTGTTAAGTTCGTAGTTTTGTTTTGTGTTTGAAAATCCTTGAAAATCAATTAATAAGCCTGATTTTTCAATAACATTTTCTCTATAGATTTCTACATTTTCCGAAAGGAAGTCGATCATGAAGAAGTAGGGAACCTTCTGAAGAGAAAGTTCGTCCATTTCCAGAAATTTTTGATGATTCATTGAAAACATCCTGCAAAAATAATTATTGATGATTACTTTTGCAGAAATATTTTTCAATGCAGAGCAGATATCCTCAGAAACCGGGAATAGATTTTATACTGAAGCAGGCTTTTTTCTACTGGAGTAAGACTCTTTTCTTTCAGCTTATATTTTCAATCTTTTATTTTGGAATTTTTTTTACAGTGGTTTTCTTCCTTGACGGGAAGTATAGCATTTTGGCCCAGTATGCAGAAGCTGCAAAATATGCGAAAGACGGGTTGGAAGCCTATTCTGCACAGATCATGAAAATACAGTCGAACCCGGGATTTCTCTATTTTTCGTGGGCCATTATTGGTACTTCCGTATTTCTTTACCCTCTTAACATTGGGTTTTATCAGATTTACAGGAAAATTGACCTGAACGAAAAGCTTGAGCTGGGAGATCTTCTTGCCGGATACAATGGCATTAATTTCTTCAAATACATAGGGTACTATATTTTCTGGTTATTTGTTTATATCTATACTTTTCAGACCATTATTCTTGCTGTTATCTGGATATTTGTCACCTTATTAGTGGCACCGCTGATGTTTTTTACCAATAAAAGAATCTTTGAGGCTATTCCGCTAAATCTGCAGGCCTTAAGAACTTACTTTCTGGAAATCCTTGTATGTGTAATAGTTGCGGTTATCTTTAAATATATCGGATTTGCCCTGTTTTTTGTAGGAGGTTTATTTACCTTTCCTTTTTGGAATGCAATGATTTACTCACTGTATAAAACGATTTTCTCTGAAAAAAGTTAAATTTTAAGTAGGTTTAATGTGTTTTTATGCCAAAAAAAGTTAATTTTGATGAAACCATTAAAATATTAAACTATGTCAGAATTTAACGAATTTGATCAGCAGGGTTCGGTTCCAAACAGGGATACGGGATCCATCATTTCCCATGCTTTTGAAATGTATAAAGGGGTTTTCCTTTATGGAATCGTAGCGATGATCATTTACCTTATAGGAGGTTTTATAATTCAGTCTGTAAGCGGCTTCAATTCTGCATCGATGATGGAGGAAATGAGGGATGCGGGAGGAGATTACTCAAACTTCAGCTACTGGAATGCTCCGGGTTTTTCGCTTTATCTTTCGCTTTCAGGTCTTTTAGGGATCTTACTTGCTCCCTTATATGTAGGGTTAATCTACATTGTCAATAAGTACAATACCAAAAGCCAGATTGATTTTGCAGACCTGTTTATTGGATACAAGCAGAATTTTGTGAATATCCTGATTTACAGTATTCTTTCAGGGATTATTTCAAGCGTTGCCATGATGCTTTGCTTCTTCCCGGTTATTTTTGTTTATCCTTTACTTCTGTTGGGTTATCCTATTTTATTATTCGAAAATGCATCAGCTACTGAAGCTCTAGGAAAGTCTTTCAATATTGCCAAAGAAAATTACGGAACGTTTCTTGGTACAACCGTATTAGGAGCGTTGATCTCTATTGCCGGAGTTATTCTGTGCGGAATCGGGGTTATTTTAACGGCACCTTTCATGATGGTCGTGATGTATTCTGCATATTGTGCTTTTTTAGGCAAACCAAGACAAATTGCATATAAGAAATAATAATAAGAAGACACAAAAAGAATGAATAAAGATAAACAGATAAGCAATATTGCTATAAAACAAGTTGCCCTCCTCGCCATAATTCTGGTGCTGACAGGTTTGATCTGTTTTAATCTTTCGCTATTTATACCATCGGTACTTGGGGCAATCACTATTTATGTGGTTTGCAGAAAATACAATTTTTACCTGCAGGAAGAGAAAAAGTGGAAGCCCTGGCTCTCATCGCTTGTGCTGATGCTGGCCAGTCTCATCATTCTTATTCTTCCGGTGTATTTCATTGCTGATCTTCTCATAGAGAAACTGGGCAATGCTCAGGTTTACATGACGAAATTTAATGTATTTCTGGACAAAATACATGCCTATATCTATTCGAAAACAGGTTTTGATATTCTCAGCAAGGAGAATATGGATAAAGTGAAGAGTTCTGCCGGAAAGTTTTCCACTTCTGCAGTCAGCGGGACATTTAATACGCTTACTGTGGTGATGTCCATGTACTTTATCCTTTATTTTATGCTGGAAAGACCAAGACTGTTTGAAAAGATTCTGAGTTCTTCCGCTCCATTGAAAAGAGCGAATATTTCCTTGATCGGCGATAAGCTTAGAAAACTGATCATGGCCAATGCCATCGGAATTCCTGTTGTAGCTTTAGGGCAGGGCATTGTAGGTCTTGTAGGGTACTTTATCTTCGGGGCTCCGAGCCCGGTCCTTCTTTTTGCTCTAACGGCTGCTGCTTCCATGATTCCGGTTGTAGGAGCGGCTATTGTCTATATTCCGGTATGTATATTCATGATTGCGGAAGGCAATACAGGTCAGGGACTTGGTTTGGCTGCCTATTGTTTAGTCGTGGTCGGGCTTACGGATAACCTGCTTCGTTTCACTCTCCTGAAGAAACTTGAAAATATTCATCCGCTCAATACTGTATTCGGAATTATCATGGGGATGAATTTATTTGGATTTATGGGGTTGATTTTCGGACCGATCCTTATTTCGTTTACCTTACTTCTGATTCAGGTTTACAGAAATGAATTTTCAGACGAAGATACACCTCCTGAACTCAAACTGCCAGATGCAGACGATGATCAGGAAGGAAAAATTAATTTAATTGTATAAAAAGTGGAGGGCGTAAATTCGGAAATATTAAAAGAGATCTGTATCGTGAAGATGCCTTTCGGAAAGTATGAAGGAACTATCCTGGCAGATCTTCCGGTAAGCTATCTGGAATGGTTTAACAGAAAAGGAATGCCTAAAGGTAAATTGGGGATGCAGCTTTCAACCGTTTACGAAATTAAGTTGAACGGCTTGATGGACCTTTTGATTCCGATCAGGGCTTCTTTAAAATAGAATCTGAATTTTCTGACAATTAGAAAATATAAATTCCGGGGGGCGGCATCGAAGATGCCGCCCCCGGAATTTTTGTCATAGGATGGGTTATTCTCTTAATGCTGCAATTTCATCCCTAAGCTTGGCAGCTTTTATAAAATCAAGATTTTTGGCCGCCGCTTCCATTTCTTTCTGCTTCTGGCTGATGATTTTCTCAATGTCTTTACCTCCGTAGCTTGCCTTGGTTTCTGCAGCTTTTTGAAGGATCTCTTTTTGGGTATATTTTGGATCCGGGAAGTCTTTGCTTCTTCCTACGAGATTTTCTGAGATCTTTTTATTTAAAGCCTGAGGAACAAGTCCGTTCGCCTCATTGTGCTGTATCTGTTTACTGCGGCGGTATTCTGTCTCATCCAAAGTAGCCTGCATGGATTTGGTGATCTTATCTGCATACATGATCGCTTTACCATTAATGTTCCTTGCGGCACGTCCTACAGTCTGTATCATGGATCTTCTGCTTCTGAGCATTCCCTCTTTATCGGCATCCAGAATGGCTACCAGGGACACTTCAGGAAGATCAAGCCCTTCTCTTAAGAGGTTAACTCCGATTAGTACATCAAAAAGCCCCACACGAAGGTCCTGCATGATCTGGATACGCTCCAGAGTTTCTACATCCGAGTGGATATATCTCGTTCTGATCCCGAATTTTGTAAAGTATTTGGTAAGCTCCTCCGCCATTTTCTTCGTTAAGGTAGTTACCAGAACCCTTTCATCGGCATCCGCTCTCTTTTGGATTTCTTCCATTAAATCATCAATCTGGTTGATGCTTGGTCTGACCTCAATTACCGGGTCCAAAAGACCTGTCGGACGGATGATCTGCTCAATATAAGCTCCTCCGGTTTTCTCCAGTTCATAATCTGCCGGTGTTGCAGAGACGTAAATGACCTGGTTCTGCATCGCTTCAAACTCTTCAAATTTAAGAGGCCTGTTATCCATCGCGGCAGGAAGCCTGAAACCGTATTCCACCAATGATTCCTTTCTGCTGCGGTCGCCTCCGTACATGGCATGAACCTGAGGAACGGTAACGTGGCTTTCGTCGATAACCATCAGGAAGTCCTTGGGAAAATAATCGATCAGGCAGAATGGCCTTGAGCCCGGAAGTCTTCCGTCAAGATATCTTGAATAATTCTCAATTCCTGAACAGTAGCCTAATTCCTTGATCATTTCAAGATCCAGTTCTGTTCTTTCCTGAAGTCGTTTAGCTTCAAGAGGCTTCTCGATAGAGTTGAAGAAATCCACCTGCTTTACCATATCATCCTGAATGTTTCTGATCGCTCCGTTGAGAGTTTCTTTTGATGTTACAAAAAGATTGGCAGGATAAATCTGGATCTGGTCAAAATTAGATTCGACATTGCCGCTCACAGGATCAAAACTCTGAATTTTTTCAATTTCATCCCCAAAAAACTGAATCCTTACTGCATTATCGGCATAAGCCGGGAAGACATCAATAACATCTCCTTTTACCCTGAACGTACCTCTTTGGAAGTCTCCCAAGGTTCTGGAATATAATGCATTAACTAATGAATGAAGCAGGGCTGTTCTGGTCACTTTTTCCCCGATGGCCAGTGAAATAAGCGACTTATGGAATTCTGAAGGGTTCCCGATACCGTAGATGCACGAAACAGAAGCTACGATCAGTACATCCCTTCTTCCGGAAAGAAGGCTGGCTGTTGCAGAAAGACGAAGTTTTTCCACCTCTTCATTGATGCTGAGATCTTTCTCAATATAAGTTCCGGTTGTGGCAATATAAGCTTCAGGCTGATAATAGTCGTAGTAGCTTACAAAATATTCAACGGCGTTATCAGGAAAAAATTCTTTAAATTCCATGAATAGCTGTGCTGCAAGGGTTTTGTTATGGGCAAGAACCAGAGTAGGCTTCTGTACATTCTGTACAACATTGGCTATGGTAAAGGTTTTCCCGGAACCTGTTACCCCAAGAAGAGTCTGGTATTTTTCGCCGATTTCAATGCCTTCGGTAAGCTTTTCAATGGCTTGCGGTTGATCGCCCGTAGGTTTATATTCTGATTGAAGATTAAATTTCATAGGAAATGATGTATACAACAAAAATACGAAAGAAATTTTTAGCCTTCATAAAGTATTTGAAAATGACTGTTTTGATGGCAATTTTTTCATCTTCCTGCTTTGTATACAAAATAAAAAGCTAAATAGGTAACGTTTTCTTTATTTATATAAATTAATACCCACAAATTTTTATGGCATTATTTTTCTATTTATCTTTTTACACCAAATCATAATGCTATGAAATTCAATCAATTTTATGTACCGGCACTTAGCATATTCTTGCTTTTATCTTCGTGTAAAAAGAATAGCGCGAATGCCCAGCAGACAGGAAACGATGGTAGCGTAGAAACCGGAAAACCGAACACAAACTACCAACCGGCTTTTAAGGGACAAACCCGGATTAAAGCTGTAAAAACAACAACCGCCTATAAAGTGGAAATTCTTAATAAAGACCTTGGACGGCCTTGGGGAATTATTAACCTGCCGGACGGAAAGTTTCTTATTACCGATAAAAATGGTCATATGAACGTCGTTTCCACAGATGGAAAACAGGTCTCAAAAATTGAAGGATTCCCAAAAGTAGATGCAAAAGGACAGGGAGGCATGCTGGATGTAGTCCTTGATCCTGATTTTAAAACCAATCAGATTATTTATTTCAGTTTTTCTGAACCGTTTGGAAAAGGAAACCTGACATCTGTAGCAAAAGGAAAGCTTTCAGCAGATCTTAAAAATATATCAGAAGTTAAAGTTATTTTCCGTGCAGAACCTTCCTATGATGGCGACAAGCATTACGGAAGCAGGCTGGCATTTGACAAAGATGGAAACCTATTTGTAAGTACAGGGGAAAGATCTGATAAAGAAACAAGGGTGTATGCCCAGAGAACAGATAATTATCTTGGAAAAATACTGAAGATCACAAAAGACGGTAAACCTGCCCCTGGAAACCCATTTATAGGAAAACAAGGGTTTAAGCCTGAAATTTATGCTTATGGAGTAAGAAATCCACAGGGAATGGCAATAGATCCGAACGGAACACTATGGGACGTTGAAATGGGTCCGAGAGGAGGAGATGAAATCAACCTGATACAGCCCGGAAAAAACTATGGCTGGGGAGATGTAACCTATGGAATTGAATACTCCGGAGCTAAAGTAGGAGACGGAATTACACAAAAAGAAGGTACGGAACAGCCTGTTTATTACTGGGATCCTGTAATTTCTCCAAGCGGAGTCACTTTCTATACCGGAAATATTGAGGAATGGAAGGGAAATCTAATCATCGGATGCCTTAGCGGTGAACATATTAACAGGATTGTAATGAAAGACAATAAAGTAGTAGGAGAAGAGCGATTGCTTGCCGACCAAAAAGAACGTTTCAGAGATGTTCTGGACGGGATGGATGGCAATCTGTATGCCGTTACAGACAGTGGAAAATTATATAAAATTTCTAAAAAATAAATAAAATAAAGAGACTGTATTGCAGATATTATTCTGATACAGTCTCTTTCATAAAAAAAATAATTATTTAAAACTTAAAATTAAGTCGTGCGAAAGCCTGTCTTCCGGCAAAGCCCATCTGGACAGGGTCAAAAATTCCTCCTGATTCCGTATTCCCATCTACAGCAGCGGTTTGCAGGGTAGGATAACGGTTGAATAAGTTTTTGCTTCCAATAGTCAGGTTGAGGTTTTTAGAGAATTCATACCCAAAAGAAATATCGGTAGTTACTTTTGCGCCGTAAAGCTGGTAATCATCTGCCCCACCGTATCCAATTAATTTCACTTTGTCAAATCTTACAAGCTGAACATTGGCATTGAACTTACTGATTTTATAATTTAAGTTCAGATTAACCTTAGTTTTAGGAGCCGAAGCTAAAATAAATGCCTTTTCCCTTGCACTCAAAAAGATATCTTCTTTGCCTTTTAGCTTTTCTGGAACATTTACTTTAGTGATCTCCATATCATTATAGTTTCCTGCTAAAGTGGCGGTAAGTTTTCCCGGGCCAACATTATCAGTGTAGCTTAAAATAACATCTACTCCTTTAGTTCTTGTATCTAGTGCATTAGAAAAGAATTGAGCTTGATCAATGTGATTGGCGACTAGAATATCACCGATGGCATCGTCATCTTGAGGAAAATTTCCTGTTAAAACTATTCTATCCTTGACCTTAATGTAATAACCATCTATTGTTGCTGTAAATTTTGCAGTATTAAATGTAAATCCGGCGCTTCCATTTAAAGATGTCTCCTGTTTTAATTGAGGAATTACAAGTTTTGCAAGATCACTATCATTGGCAGCAAGCTGGATTGTTACAAGTTTGTTAGCCTGGAAATTCGTAAACTGAAGGCTGTAATATTTTTGTGCCAAAGAAGGGGCTCTGAATCCGGTGGAAACAGATCCTCTAAAGGCAAACTGTGGGGTAAACGCATATCGCGTTGCAAATTTACCATTCAATGTGCTTCCGAAATCATTATAATTTTCAAACCTTCCGGCAACGCTGACCATCCATTTTTTAGTAATATCCAGTTCGGTATCTACATAAGCAGCAAAGTTATTCCTGTTTTTTTTGAATTCCTGGGAATATCCCGGAAAACCTTGTGAACCGCCTGGACGGACAGCACCGGAAAGCGGATTGGTCACTAACAAAGCTTCCGGAGTATCAGCAGTTACCACATTCCCATTGATGTCATACATGGCATAAGATGCTTCTTCTCCCTTGATAAGCTCAAACTGTTCATACCTGAATTCAGATCCGAAAGCAACGTTTAAACCTTCCAGTACTTTAAACTGTTTTGAAGTATTAAATCCGGTTGTATTCTGTAAAAGAGCATGTCCGCCGGCATTGAAACTTGTAGGTGACTTTATTCCCAAAGTGGCATTAATCGTATTGTCGATCTGATAAGTAAACCTGTTGCTTCCGAATGCATTGTAAAAATCAACGTCCCAGTTGGCCACCTTAAATTTCAGGCCGTTATCGAACGTGAAATCCGTAATGCTGGTATCCTCTATCGGATTAAAACCGTTAGGATATATTTCAGGAATATTTCCGTCGGCATCCGGAGTTCTTGTCCATGCATAAGCGTTGGTTTTACGGTAAGAAAACCCTTGTCGGGAATAGAATTTTAAGCCATCAGATAAAGGCAGTTCAATGTTTCCGAAGAAATAAACATTCTGAGATTTTGCATCACCAAATTTTTCTCTTGGAGACTCATAGCCTTTTTCAGGGTTCGCATTTCTTATGGTACGGTCTTTATTAACAAATTCAACGGTGAAGTTACCAAAACCACCCTTGTTTCCTATTTTTGTCCCTAAATTTCCGCTGAAATCGAAGGTTGTTCCGTCTACTTTATGATCCGATACCACGTCATTATTCCCTGGACTTTTAAAAAGGTTCATTCCGTAAAATGCATTGCCTTCAAAGCCATGATTGCGGTCATTAAGAATAACGTTGATAACCCCGGCAATTGCATCAGAACCATATTGTGCGGAAGCTCCGTCACGGAGTACTTCAATCCTTTTTATAGCCCCGATGGGGATGGTATTCATGTCCGAGCCTGTATTTCCCCTTCCCTTTGTTCCGAAAACGTTGATCAGGGAAGATTGGTGGTACCTCTTTCCGTTCAGTAAAAGAAGGGTCTGGTCCGGTCCAAGTCCGCGTAGTGTTGCCGGATCCGTCGCGTCGGCTCCATCTGATCCGGACTGTTTATTGGAATTGAATGAAGGTGCACTGAACTGAAGAAGCTGGTTGACTTCTATCTGCCCCGTTGACTGGCTCACCTGCTTGATGTCAATGACGTCAACAGGAACAGGGGTGTTGGTAACGGTTCTCTTTTTATTCCGGCTTCCGGTAATGGAGACTTCCTCTATTTTTGACTCTTTGGAAATGGTGTCATTAGTATTTTGGGAATACAGCATTGATGCCGTTCCTAAAAAAAGAATGCTCGTGTACTTCAATCTCATATTTCATATTTAAGTTAGTGATTATATCAAAAATATTGAATTTTAATATTAAATCAACATGAAAATATGCTATTGTGTAAGAATTATTTAAATTAAGTTAAATTTTCATTAAACAAAGAAAAATATAAACTTAAAATAAATAAAGAAAGAAAATTTTTAATCTCAAAAGCTTTTAATTATACGATCAAGCCCTTCTTCTAAAATTTCCTGCGATGTTGAAAAGCAGATTCTGATATGTCCTTCCGCTCCTTTTCCAAACCATCTTTCCGATCCGGGAACTACGGCTACCTTTCCATGCTTTAATACGTGCTGTGTGAATTCATCGCTGGTTAAATTATTTTGAATTTTCGGGAATAATACAAAAGTGGCTTCAGGTAAATTAGGCTTCAGGATTTCTGAACGGCTCAGGATGTTAAAAGTAAGGTCCCTATTATGCTGAAGATGGTTCAGAAACTCTTTATACCAGGGTTTTGCCCTTTCCAGAGCCACACTCCCTGCGATCTGTGAAAGTGTTGAAACTCCTTCTATTGTAGAATTAAAATTGGATTTTTCTGTAAAATCGTCAAGGATTTCCTGGTCATTGTACAAAACGGCGCCGATTCTCAGCCCTGCAATTCCAAATGATTTTGAAAATCCATATACTGTAAAGCTCTTTTTCTTCGCTTCTTCTGAAACCGAAGAATAGGTATGGAATTCTTTATCATCATAAATAATATCGCTCCATATTTCATCACTCATTACCCATAGATCATGGGCGGAAGCAATTTCTGATATTTTTTTCAGAACCTCTTTAGAATATACCTTTCCCAATGGATTGTGGGGGTTGCAGATGCTGATCAGTTTTGTTTTGGAATTGATGAGCTGCACAAGTTTTTCAAAATCTATGGCTCCCGTTATATGATCTACCGGACACAGTCTTACGGTTCCACCGGCTGCCTCCACAGATCTTTTAAACAGAAAGTCTACGGGATCTAAAATAATAGCCTCATCTCCCGGTTTTAAAACATAGGAAGCGATCAGGAACATTCCCTGTGCGGCACTGTTGACAGCAAGTACATTTTCCGGGGTAAAATTGCCGTGCTTTTCGGTGTTAAAATGTTCGGCAACGTTTTTTTTGAACTCCGGAAGTCCAGAGAACGGTCCGTAACTCAAGTAACCGTCTTTTATATATTCAATAATTCCCTGCTCTATTTCCGGAGCAGTTCTGAAGTCCGGGTCAGCAGCAGTAAGAGGAATAATGCCTTCTTCTATAGTGGCCCATCTTCCGTTATAGGCTTTCCTTTTTAAAGCATCAAAATTGATATCGTTATTGGTAAACATTTCTTTATTTATATGATATGGGTAAAATATTTTCTGTCTGCTCGTGAAGAGGCTTTAAAAACTGATCCAGGAGAATCCTGCCGTTTCTGATGTGGATTTCTATTTCAGGTTTTCTTTCAGCTTCATACTTTCTGAATGCTTCGGCGGAATCTTTTTCTGAAACCAGATATTGAGTCAGTGTAAAAGAATCCTTTAATGCTGAGGTTACCCCCTGGCTCGTGAAGGGAATAAGCGGATGTGCGGCATCTCCGATGAAAACAATATTGTCCTTATAAAAAGGATTGAGTTTTTCCAGCTCATATACCCTCCACAAATGTACATTTTTGTAGTCGGATTCCTTAACGATAGAAGAGACCACAGGATCCCAGTCATCGAAAACTTCAAACATATAGTTTTTCAGGTTATCAACAGAGCATTGCTCACTGATCTTGTATTTCTCATTGTCGAACTGTGAATACCAAAGTACTGTGTCCTCGGAAAGCTTAAGGATTCCAAATGTCAGTCCGCCGTCTTCATGGTGGTATTTCATGAAATTATTATCCAGGCGGTCGGCAATATCCCTGTTGTGGATGATATTGACAATTTCGCTTTCCTGTACGGATCGCATCACTTCGTCTTCAAATATTTGTCTCCTGATACGGCTTTTAGAACCATCCGATACAATCGCCAGATCGGCGTCTATGTAGGTTCCGTCCTGCTTTTTCAGTTTTCCTTTTTGGATATTACATGGAGTTATTGTTTCATCATAGGTAATTTTTCCAGCCGGAATATTCCGGGTTAGGATCTCAATCAGAGAGCTTCTTGAAATAACAAAAACATCCTGCAGCTCCTTTTCTGCAAGTATTTTTCCAGTATGGGAATACCGGATGTATTTTTTTAAAAAGTTACCTTGTCTAAAAAGTACAGACGGATAAATGATCTGTGAAAGATATTCTATTCCTTCTTTCGGAAGCAGGAAGCCATGGCCCGTAAGATCATCCTTCTTTCTTCTTTCGTAAATGTGGTAATCTAATTGGTGTTTTTCTAAGTAATTCGCTATGCTTAAGCCGGAGATGCCGGCGCCCACGACAGCAATTTTGTTCATCTCGGAATAGTGGATTTTTTCAGTTAGTGTTTCAGCTTACATCCTGTAAACTATTTATTTGATAAGTGCAAATGTAAATTAAAAACATTCATTAATTGAAAAAAATAATTGAATATGGTTTAAAATTGATTGAATATAAAACGAAAAGCATAACACTTTGTTTGTTTTTATGAAAAGTAGAGTTATTTCTTTCCTGAAGTTAATACATCAAAAAACCGGGAAATAAATCCCGGTTTCAATTTTATGCCTCTTCAAGCTGAACTGTAAAGTGTCTTAACAGATCGGGCTCCCAGGTTATTTTATACCCTTTGGAAATGTCTTCACGTCTTTCGTAAACGTTTTTGATGGCTGCTGCAATATAATCCATATGGTTATTCGTGTAGGTTCTTCTCGGAATGGCAAGACGTACAAGTTCCAGTTTTGGATAACGATTTTCTCTGGTTTCCGGATCCCTGTCTGCCAGCAATGTGCCGATCTCTACAGTTCTGATTCCTGCCTCCTTATAAATCTCCAGCCCTAAAGTTTGTGCCGGATATTCTGCTCTGGATACTTTTGGAAGGAAATTCAGGGAATCGATAAAAACAGCGTGGCCGCCAATAGGCTTCTGAACAGGAATTCCGTATTCGATCAGTTTATTACCAAGATATTCTACCTGTGAAATTCTGCTTTCAAGGTAAGCGAATTCAGTGGCTTCATCCAGTCCTACGGCTAAAGCAGCCATATCTCTTCCGGCCATTCCTCCGTAAGTAATGAAACCTTCGTAGATAATGGTAAAATTGGAAGCCTTTCTGAAAATTTCTTCACTGTTTAAAGCTATAAATCCTCCGATATTGACCAGTCCGTCTTTTTTAGAGCTCATCGTCATTCCGTCCCCATAAGAAAAGATTTCTTTACAGATTTCTTTGATGCTTCTGTTTTCCTGGCCCTGTTCTCTTTTTTTAATGAAATAAGCATTTTCTGCGAATCTTGCCGAGTCGAAGAAAACAGGAATTCCATAACGGTCTGATAACTTTTTTACAGCTTTCATGTTTTCCAGGGAAACGGGCTGGCCTCCTGAAGAATTACACGTAATGGTAATCAGGCAGAAAGGTATATTTTCTTTCGGATGGCTTTTGTAAACCTCTTCCAGTTTTTCTAAGTTGATGTTTCCTTTAAACGGGTGAAGATCATTGATGTCAAAAGCTTCATCAATAGTACAGTCGATAGCGTGTGCTTTTCTGAATTCGATGTGCCCCTTGGTCGTGTCGAAATGAGAGTTTCCGGGCACTACGTCTCCTTCTTTTACGAGAACGGAAAAAAGGACATTCTCTGCGGCTCTTCCCTGGTGGGTAGGCAGTAAATATTTAAATCCGGTGATTTTTTCAACGGTATTCTGAAGCTGTTCAAAAGAGCGGGATCCTGCATAGCTTTCATCTCCGGTCATCAGGGCGCCCCATTGTCTGTCGGACATGGCTCCTGTTCCTGAATCGGTAAGGAGATCAATGAAAACCTGTGATGATTTAAGGTTGAAAAGGTTATAATTGGCTTCTTTAAGCCACTGCTCTCTTTCTTCTCTTGTAGACTGGCGGATTTCTTCCACCATTTTGATACGGAAGGGTTCCGCGTACGGTAATTTCATGCGTTAAAATATTTTATTAGATTGTTTGTAAAGAAAATTTGTTTGAAATAAATTCAAATTCATCAATATATATTTAAAAAGGAGCGGAAGAAGTTACTCCGGTGCTTTAAATATATTGTCATCCGAATGGAAGCCGGCTACACCGCCGCTTACCGCAAACTTCATGGCCGAAGCTGCAGTCATTCCCACTACAGGTTTGATGTTTTTTTCTTCAGTAACAATTACCCATCCCGAAATAGCATAGGAGTGGGGCAGATATACCGCAACGTAATTGTGCTTGTCAACGTCTGACATTTCTTTTTGGGTAAGAAAACCGATTCTCCAGATTTCCGGATTTTCATTGGTTTTTACCCAGACAGGATCGTTGAATTTTTTCTTATCACCCACAAACGATGACATGACGTCTTTTGTAGGGGTGTAAATATGTTTTACTCCCGGAGTTTTTTCAAGAAACCGGTCCATTGTGTCGAAAAAGAATTTTCCAACCACAAATTTATTTCCAAGATAGCCCAGAACAGCAGTCATCAGTATGGTTGAAATAAAAACCAGCCCGGGAATCTCTTTTGCGACGGAAGGAATAATATTGTCAATAGCGCTTACAATATACCAGATCACAAAGATCGTAAGCCCGATAGGCCCAATAATAACCAGTCCCTGAAAGAAATTTTTCAGAAAAAAATTGGTGATATTTTCGAAGGTCGGTTTTTTCAACGTAGAATCTTTACTTTTTTATTTTATCCGTGGATGGTCTCTTTGTTTCCGTATGATTTTATGATACTTGCCTCATATTCCAGCCATGCATCCCAGCGTTTGTTCACTTTTTCAGGATCTCCGAGCTGTCTTGCAAATCCTATAAAGGTGGTGTAATGATTGGCTTCAGAGATCATCAGTTCTTTATAGAATTCCTTTAGTTCTTCGTCTTTAATATTTTCGGTAAGAACTTTGAACCTTTCGCAGCTTCTGGCTTCAATCATGGCGGCAAACAGCATTTTATCCACAATCAGATCTTCCCTGCTTCCCTGGATAATGAATTTAGCCAGCTCATTGACGTAATCATCTTTTCTGGGTCTGCCAAATGCATATCCTCTTTTTTTAATGATCTCATGAACCTGATTGAAATGATCCAGCTCTTCCTGCGCAATGGCCAGAAGTTCTGTGACAATCCCGGGATATTCAGGAAGCATGGTAATTAAGCCGATGGCATTGGTGGCGGCTTTCTGCTCGCACCACGCATGATCCGTTAAAATTTCCTCAATGTTTTCCTCTGCAATATTTGCCCACCTTGGATCGGTAGGAAGTTTCAACTTAAACATGTTTTGAATTTTTTGTAAAATTAAAATAAATTGCGATAAGTAAGAAGTTTTATTAAAATTTAAAAAAAGCTTTAAATGTTTTTTTAATAAAAATGAATAGAAATATTGGTATTTTTTTTGATATTCTATATCTATAATTAAAAATCTAAACAATGGAAACACTTACAACATTAAAAAATAAGCTTAACACAGGGTTAGCTTTTTTAGTTATGATCTTTATGTCTGCAATGTCATTTGCACAGAATAACGATACTGGTACGGTAACAGCTGATAAAACTGTCAATTCAACAAGCACGAGTACGACCACCACGGAATGGTATACCAATCCGGTATATATTATTATAGGGGTTGCTGTGCTTCTTATCATTATTATTCTTTTAACAAGAGGCTCAAAAAGAGATTAATTTCCAGCAGTCTTTTTTCGTAAAAACTCAAGAATCTTCCAACCCAGATCATCTACTTTTTTTAATCCTGATGCAATGATGAAGGCAAGGATTACATTAATCACGTAAATGAGGATCATAAGCAGCCACCAAGGCATATTTTCCTGTAGAGAGACAACAATAAAATACACTAGCGAAGAACTTATCCCCTGCGCAAAGTAAAAAAAGATAGCATTCTTTCCGATGTGGGTTACAAAGTTTTCTTTTGTAATTTTTAATCTGTTGTAAAGTACAAATAGTGTGGTCAATGAAAACAGAGACCATATGATATAAGGAATCTTCGGAGGAAATTTATTTTTATTGATCTTATAAAAAATTTCATTGCCGTAATACCAGAACATCCATAGTAGAGCTGCTGCCACTACCGCATACAGGACAGGAATAATTTGGGTTGGAATTTTCTTTCCGCGCATTCTGTTGGCTATCAAAAATATGGCAAGATAAAAGGCAACATAACCGACTTGTCCGCCAGGGTAATGCTCCGGGAAAACATTAAATATTAAAGTTAAAGCCAGACATAACCCAACAAACCAGTTGATATGTTTGGGGAAAAACCTCAGAATTAAGACTCCGAAAACAGCCAGAATAAAATAGACTTTCAGATACCAGAAACTCCCCATCACAACGGGGAATGTATCGGCATTGGTATATTGATGAAGATACCAGTTGCCGAGATTCTGCCATTGTGGAACATCCGAAACACCGGTAGCTGCATATTTAGATCCAAATGTTGAGTAAAAGCTCTGGAGCCATTCCATAGAGAAAAACGTCAATCCAAAGACTTTGAAAAAATAGTCCAGAAAGAACAAGAATGTTACAAAGATCATATAGGTGATCTGAAGTTTTAGCAACCTGTAAAATGTTTTTTCGATATTCGAGCCGGAAGTGATTCCGCTTAAGGCATAAAAAAGAGCCACATCAAAAACTAGGGAAAACACCCTTACTTCTGTGGGAATGTAAAATTGCCCGGACCAGAAAGCGGTATGGATAAATATGATGGAAAGCGTTGCCATTCCCTTGGCAAAATCAATGTAGAGGTCTCTGTTCATTATTATAGGATCTGGTTCAAAAGTAAATAAACTTTGGGATATGTATCAAATAAACTAAAAGAGACAGAACATTGCTGCCTGCCTCCTTTGTTAAATATGCTAAAAATGAATGTTATTTAAGTTGCTTAAATTGTTCTTCAGAGATTTCTCCGGTCTGGATTTTTCTTAATTCATCCATATATTTGCTCATATAGGCATCAATTTCCGGGTTTACAGAATTTTTGCCCATTTTATAAGTGCCGTTCAATACTCCTTGGTAATAGTAAAAGAAGTTGTAATCAAAATTAGCGGCAGTAAGATCATATTGTCCAAGCAGGAAACCTAAACGTACTGCAGATCTTCTTTGAGGCGGTGTTCCATGGTGGTTGGCGCTTGAAGTCTGGTAATCTCCGATGCTTTGTGCAAACTCATAAGCTGCGGCAATTTCTGAGAAATTGGTTTTGTTGTAGCCGTTTGGTCTTCTTAAATAGTATCCTGCAAAACCGTCTGCTTCCAGCTCATTGGGTCTTGCTGTATTTTCGCTTACAGAAGGCAATCCAAAAATATACTGCAGCTGGTGGCCGTACTCATGGGCAAGGATCATGGCATTTACAATATCGCCTCCTTTATTTTTGGCATCTGCATAAATGGCATAGCCATAATAAATTTTTCCTGTGGAATAGGAAATCGCATTGTAGGTAGAACCAAAATTAGAAGGATCATCTACAAATCGTAAAGTTGGGTTGCTTCTTCCCCAAAGACTGGCAATTTTGGTCATCTGGGAATTCATAAAATTGGTATCTGCTGCGTACTGAAGACCTGTTTTAAGAACAGCTGTTGAGCTCCAGTATTGGTCTACATAGGAACAGCTCTTTTCAAGATCTCCGGGCTGTTCGATCTTGGCGCTGGCAGATTGAGATTCCGGAAGAACAGATTCTTCCATTTTGTCATCACGGCACGCTGATAATGAAAAAGCGGCAATGGCTCCTGCTAATAAGCAGAATTTAAAGTTTCTTTTCATATAAAATATTTTTTGGTGATAACGAAGGTATAAAATTATCTGTTATAAATGAGCACTTTATGTAAAAAATTATTCAAAATATAGTGAAATGATTTTTTATTGTGATTTTTGTGAAAAAATATAGAACTGATTGTAAGCTATTTAGAAATTTATTTATATATTTGCACCTCGAAATAACTAAAAATTTTATAAACAATGTTTGCAATTGTAGAAATAGCAGGGCTTCAATACAAAGTTGAGCAAGACCAGAAGTTGTTTGTAAACCGTTTAAAAGGAGAAAAAGGAGACAAAGTTTCTTTTGATAAAATTCTTCTTACTGTAAATGGTTCAATCACTGTAGGCGCCCCAGCTGTAAGCGGAATCACTGTAGATGCAGAGATCCTAGACCACGTAAAAGCTGATAAAGTAATCGTTTTCAAAAAGAAAAGAAGAAAAGGTTATCAGGTGAAAAACGGTCACAGACAATCTTTAACTCAAATTAAAATCACTGGTATCACTGGTTTTGACGGAAGTACAAAGAAAGCTGCTAAAAAAGAAACTGTAAAAGCTGAAGTTCTTTCAGACAACGCTACGGTTAACTTTGGTGAAGATCATGAACTGAACTATCACTTGAAGAAAAACAACCTGTCTCAGTCTAAAGAAAACAGAGAAACTTTAATTACTTTAGGTAAAGCAGTTAAAGTTGAATTAGAAAAGACTGTTCTTACTCATGAAGAAGTAGATGCTGCTATCATTAAGAACATCGATCAATTTAAAGCACTTAACAAATAATCCAGTAATAAAATGGCACACAAGAAAGGAGTCGGTAGTTCCAAGAACGGTAGAGAGTCTCACTCTAAAAGATTAGGTGTGAAGATTTTCGGAGGACAAGATGCTATTGCCGGAAATATTATTATCAGACAGAGAGGTACGCAACACCACCCAGGTGAAAACGTGGGAATTGGTAAAGACCATACTTTGTTTGCATTAGTAGACGGTAAAGTAGTTTTCAGAAAGAAAGCAAACAACAGATCTTTCGTATCTGTAGAGCCAAACGCATAATTTTTAAGCGTTTTATAAATTAAACCTCGGCACTCGCTGAGGTTTTTTTGTTTTTGTTCTGTCCCAATAAGATTAACATATTAGTATATAAAGAAAACCTATACTTTTAAGTATCTTCTTTGAAAGTAAAATCCGATACTTCGGGGATTGGCGGTTTGAATCTGAAATCCGGCGACATTATCGGATTAGAGAAATCTTATGCAGGGTTTTTAAACCTTATATACACTGAAATAAAACAGTAAACTATAATTCTGGAAAGAAAAGGTAAAAAAATTAAACAAAAGTTTAAAATTTTTACTACTGTATACCAATTCTTTACGGCTTTATATTAACTAAAAGTAAATTTTATGTTAAATGGATTTGTTTTGTGTGTTAATAAGGGTGTATCTTTGCCCCACTGAAAACGAGAGTAGACGGTAAGCGCAGAAGAGCTTTTAAATAAGCAGTAAGTATTTAAATAAGCTAAAGGAATAGGAAAAGCCAGGATTAAATTTTTTAGAAATAAACTATTGCCAGGTTTAAAACTTTTCTTATCTTTGCAGTCC